>Ga0316204_10000016_pt1 | contig 806345 bp, 738 predicted proteins | sample 6monrhotite_MG_2_FD_205661 | JGI IMG/M metagenome (GOLD analysis project Ga0316204, IMG submission 205661) | Microbial mat bacterial communities from mineral coupon in-situ incubated in ocean water Damariscotta River, Maine, United States -... | ecosystem: Environmental > Aquatic > Marine >... | reverse complement strand
CTGATCCGCTCAAGATGCTCCGATAAACTGAAAAGGCCCTGTGGATCCATTATTCAACTCCATTCTCCTCAATGGAGACAGTGAATCATAAAACGGCCAATTCTGCGAGGTTAATGCGGGTGCCCAGATGGTCATTTCTGAACATTGATCACCTAATAACAAAACACTCTTAAATGGCTCAAGGCTCTTCGGCGTAAAAACACTAAAGAAGTTCAGCTTGTTTGATTCTGGATCATCCCACTCAGACTGTTTTACCCAGACCTTTGTATTGTTGAAATAAATTTGCTGGAGGATCGCAAAGAAGGTCTGGATTAAACTGTCTTGGCTGTTGTACATCACAGCATCAATACCAGCGGGTGTCAGTTCCAAATCATATGCTGATCCATTTTTTTCACCAACGCAGACATACCGCTTGAATACATCAAATGTATCCTCGAAGTTTTTCGAATAGGTATAGGTAATCTCTGGCACTTCATCGATGATAAGATGAAACTTCGACCAATCCTGCCATAGTTGGTAAATTTTCAACGCTGCATGGCTAATGAAGACTACAACCTTTTCAAATTTACTGTTGTCATTCAGATATTGCAGCATTTGGTTCAGTTGAATAACAACGCTCATATCCATTTCTACGCCATCAGGGTTTTTCCTGTTGTAATAAATATCTCTGACTTCCCAACTAGAGGCATCACTGCCAAGAATGGATAAGAACTCATCTCTCCGCTGGTCTATGTTGATAATCTTGTCACAGGCAAAGACGTACCTGCCTTTTTCTCTAGCTATGCGCTGTAAGGTTTGAAAACTTTTACCTGCACTACATTCCGCATCAATAAAATTGGTGACGAGTTCACTGTACTGGTCATCGACGATTGGATTCAAATTATTATTACCAGCTTCTAGATTTTCAGATGCCCATGTACTGTATGCTAATTGGATTGCATGTTGGGCTTCTTCCCTGCTGTTAGGTCTAACGTTGCCAGTTAACAGTGAATCGACATTAAGCGCGGCCTTCTCTAATTCAACAGGATCAATTTTATAACCCAAGAATATCAGTCTTCGGGCTGTCCGAATGAGTAAGCTGAAAAAACGCCCTGTTTTGCCATCTGCATAAGCTCGTTGAATAATGTATTCAGGAATTAGAACTATCCCAGCATCAGTCAATTCTTGATGACGTTGCTGGCACATATTTTCAGGCTCATAGGAACCCAGCTTCACATCTGACTCAGGTTCAATACCAAACCTTGCAATGATCGCTCCGGTATCCAATAAAGCACCATCTTTACGGCACTCAAATTGCGCGGGGGTATTTTTCCATTTCTGAGGCACGTAAAATATTCTGTTAAGATTACGTGTCACTTTGTCAGTGACCTCAGGCAAGTCAGGGAAATGGCTTCTAATCAGAGCATCCATATTTGCCCAGAGCTTGGGCCAGTCTTCAGGTTCAACCTCATCCATGGTATGGATCAAAGCGCGAATTCTTGGCTTCTCAATAGAATGCTTCGTTGTCGTGTGGAGAATGTAAGGGCAATCCAAACTTTTCAGGAAACTGGACATATCCTCAAAGGTAGCTGTCTCATCGATGTCGAATGCCATCCAGTTACTGTTGTATTGCACAAATCCAGTCTGTCTGGTTTCAGCGTCACATTGATATACAGAAGGAAAAATTGCTGGGGTTCTGTCAACTTTCCAATCTTGCTTAGCGGATTGATTGGAAAACTCTTCCATCCAGTCACAGAAATCTGACCATTCCATTTTTTTCAATACTGGGATGGAATAATTCATAGCGGCATCGACCAATCCCGCTTCTGCCAACTCAATGCTTTTTACCTTGTTGGAAAAGGTCACAAATGTATTTTGAATATACGTTAGCTCAATGGTCCTATCTTCAGCGATAGAATATATTTTTAAAGTTTGCTGATTGCTCTCACACAATGAAGCCTTGTTAGTTTGTTGCATTAAAAATGCCTCCTTGTTAGGAGGCGTAAATCAAATAATAAAAATCATATATAATTCACACCTTCATCACACCTGTCAAAAAAATAGGGAAGCTCTAAATTGAACGGTGTGAAAATTCAATGAGCTTCAGGCACTACCCAGAAGAAGAGCTTCCCTGTTAGTATTTATCAATGCATAACATGGTCATGCAAAGTTGACGCTTAGATACCCCAAAAAACTAATTCATCGCCTACGCCTTTAATCCCCCAATGCCATTTCTACACATTTCAACATTCGCTTTGCTTTCGCATCGCTACAATCCGGTAGGATGGATTTGACATATTTTATATCCATTTCCTTCTGGGTCATTGGTGTCGGATTTAGGGATTCTTCAATATGTGCTTTCCAGTCCATGTGTTGATACTAGTGAGAGTTTGAATATGTCAGAATGGCTTCAAGAAGCCAATCAACAAGAAGGTCAGTCGGCGTTTTGAAATTTTTTCTGACATGCTCATATAAAAACTGAGCAGAGGTTTGGGTTTTCTCGGTATCAGTGCTAGTAGTGTTAATAGACATAACAGTCTCCTTATAGAAGCTACCCTCACATCATTGTGCTGGCTTCAATCATTAGATTTTCTTCTGTAACGGTTAAAGGAGTCGAACCTCTATATAGCCACCGGACACTGTTAAAAATGAGATTGTTATCGCACAACCTCAAAAAGCGTTTACGTAATTAAACACTGCCCTTGGGCATGTTTTGGTTGCCCTCCAGCGGCTTCCAGACATCACCATCATCATACCATTCAACATCACTCTCTAGCAGAAGCTCAACACACTTAAGTAGTTGCTTGTTGAATGGTTTGGAATACTGTTTTCGTTCTGAGATTTGTTTCTTTAACTTGGAAAATTGATTAACAATTTTTTCTTTTTGAACATCGCTATATGAACCAGCAAGACCACACCCAATATCTGAGGTTTTCAAATAAGCTAAGTCTGCTTCATTTCTGTTAGCAAGTGTGGTGCAGCCAGTCCTCAGATTACAGAACCCATTATGATATTGTCCACCAAGGTCATATCCACGTAATTGACGATGTATAATTGAAATCCGTTCAAATCCGATCAACGGATATGTCACACGTTGTTTGGAGAAATGCTCCTTCATAAATGCTGTGGAGCCACACTCCACAAAATACCAATCTGACATTATGAAAGTCCCTCCATCCAGCGTTCAACTTCGGACTTCTTCCAAAGGACTCTTGTGGATTTGGGTATTTCTGCTGACCGTGGCAAAGAGCCATTTCGCTCTGCACCTTCAGCCCTTGCAACATAGATTGCATTAGGTGTTGTTCTCAGGAAATCAGCTAGGTCTTTAACGTTTAAAAATTCGTCCATTGTATTACCGTTTCGGAGCAACGGGTTTGCTACACAATGTAGGCTTAAATTATTGCTCCGTAACGATGAAAGGAATCGAGCCTTCTGACTTGGGAAGTCCATGCTCTTCCAGCGAGCATCACAGTTAAAATCTAACGAGTCGTTACTTTGATCCTTTTTTTGGTCTTTGTCAATCCCCTATTTTGATTTTCTTTCTAGCCCTCTCTTCGTGATTATGATTTTCAACATGGAAGAAGCCGCCTAAACGGGCTGTTTCATATCCAACATATATCCAAGTAGAACAAGAATCAGCACATGCTCACAAATACGAACATAAGTTAAACCATTGATAACTGTGGTGTAAAATGGTTTACAAAGATTCACAAATACCACTCTATCGCTCTCGAAAACCGTTGTGCGCTTGCGTACCCAGGGTTCGAATCCCTGTCTCTCCGCCAGTTCCCTATTCGCTACAATTCGTAGACATCCACAAACTACCGAAATATTAATGATTTAAAAGCGATTAATGTCTGGACGTGTCCGTCTTCGTTCGTCATAATCCGTGTATTAAATGTGGGTATATTTGTAGGTTTAGATGGCGCGAAAAATTAATCAGCTAGCCGCGAGAAGTGTCAGCACAATAACCAAACGTGGTCGTTATGCTGATGGCGGTGGTTTGTATCTGCAGGTCAGTGCGGACGGCGCGAAGTCATGGATTTTCCGGTTTTCGCTAAACGGCAAGGCACGTCAGATGGGGCTTGGGTCCGTGAATACGTTCTCAGTGCAGGAAGCACGTGAAGCCGCACTACAATGCCGCAAATTATTGCATTCAGGAATTGATCCCATTGATGCGCGCAAACGAGAACGTGGCCGGCTACGGGTCAATATCGCAACGTTGATGACCTTTAAGGATTGCGCCGGCAAATACATATCGGCTCACAGTGCTGGGTGGACAAACATCAAACACATTAGCCAGTGGGATAATACCCTTACAAAATATGTCTATCCAGTGTTCGGTGACCTGCCCGTTGAAAGTATCAATACCGGTTTGGTTATGAAGGTGCTGGAACCGATCTGGACGGAAAAGACCGAGACAGCCAGCCGTATCAGGGGGCGGATTGAACGGATTTTGGACTATGCTACATCCTTGAAATACCGTGACGGTGAAAACCCAGCCCGCCTTAAAGGTCATCTGGATAATCTTTTGGCGAAGCGATCCAAGGTTCAAAAAGTTAAACATCATCCGGCATTACCCTATCCCGAAACAGGCTCGTTTATGGATGCCTTACGTCGCCAGGACGGGGTTTCTGCCAAGGGGCTGGAGTTTTTGATTTTGACGGCAGCTAGGACAGGCGAGGTGATTGGTGCAACTTGGGATGAAATTGATACAACAAGCGCTGTATGGATCATCCCGGCTAACCGGATGAAAAGTGGCGAGGAACACCGTGTGCCATTGTCTGACGCATCGTTGAAGGTGCTAAGCCAGATGAAAGAAGTCACGGTATCTGAGTATGTATTTCCAGGTGGCAAGAAAAAACGGCCACTTTCCAATATGGCCTTTTTGCAGTTACTCAAACGAATGGGGCGTGGCGATCTTACTGGTCATGGTTTCAGGTCCACCTTCCGAGACTGGGCTGCTGAGTGCACCAATTACCCGAATGAGGTCGCAGAAATGGCTTTAGCCCATTCAATTGGAAATAAAGTGGAAGCCGCTTATCGGCGAGGAGACCTGTTTGATAAACGTCGTACGATGATGGATGCGTGGGCCAAGTTTTGCGCAATCCTTCCTGCTGATAATTCGGCAAATGTTGTGCTTATCTCGAGTGGCAAAAAATGACGGATACTTCAAGCGAGCGTAAATCCGATATTCTTGCTGCTATTCTTAAGTTACCTCTCCTTCCTGAAAAATCTCAAATGGCTGACCGCGCCGCCAACGAGATAGTATTTTCTGCACACCTATCCGTACCGCGAACAGAGGCTCAGCATGAGAAATTCCAGCTTACTGCAAAGTTTCAAGCTAGGAAGCAAATTGAGCAGGCAATATCTTCGATGGACACATTAATTACCTCGTTGTCCTCGCTAGAAAAGGTTGCTGTGAGGGCAATTGATCGACAGGCGGACCAAGACGTGATTGCTGATGATATTGGGTAACTTGATCATATCGTTCACGAATTTCGGCGAAACACGAAAATGACGCGCCGCCTCCCGGTGACGATTGTCCTCGTCTACAAATGCAACAACGCGTTCGCGTAACTCAACTGGATGTGGCTTGCCCATCGGTGACCCCCTATATCTTCCTAATAGAGAGTGAATCACAAATCAAAGGGCTTGGGAATCCTGAATCTGATCAAATACGATACGCTCTAGTGAACGGAGCGGTATGTTAACGCCGGTTTCAGTATGTCCATCGCGTTTGCCCAATCGAGCTTACGGTTGACATCGCACAGGATTTCCAGCGTCCGCTCGATCAGAAATGCCACATCCAGACGACAGAGCAGGGCTGCGGCGTCGTCAGTATGGAACCCGCCGTGACGGAAACACCACCGGAACAGTTCATCGACCGCGCGCGAATCGTTTGAAGCAGCAACAGTTTCAGCCGCCGCCAGGCGGACCAGCGGGGACGCGTCATCCATCAATGACGCCAGCCCTTCAAAGGGCAGGCTGTCGCCGTCACTGACCCGTATGGCGGTTGCCCGTACCACGGCATCGGGATCGGACAGGGCCTGTGCCAGGTAGGGTTTCAGATGTTCAGCGCCCTGTATGGCCAGGATTTGCAGACCGATTCGACGAAGATCAACGTTCGCGCTTGATGCAAGTTTGCCAATGCGCTCCAGCTGTTCCGCTGTCAGATCGCCATCACGGTCCAGGTTTCGCAACAGGCTATCGGCCGCACTGATCCGGGTTTCTTCATCCCCTGATGAAAGTCCCTCCAGCAGAGTTCGGCGCACGTCACCTCCGACGAGCGACCCAAGCAACCGGAGAGCAACACAACAGGTATCGGACGTACTCGCGCCGGGATCCTTGTCAAACGATACTTTCTGGCGTCTGGGTACACGTTTGGCGAGTGCCAACAGAGACAGTTCCTCATCTGTCAGTGGCGACACGTTTTCGCCGTCGTCGTTGGCCTGCATCCATTTTCCCGCCATATCCTCGTCACCCAGGATCGCCCCCAACGTCGAAGACGAACCGCCGTCGTCAGCGGGACGGACATCCAGCCCCGATTGCGCCAGTTCCTGTCGGACGGTCGCGTTGCCGTCGACTGCCGGCACCGGATTTTCGTCCACAACGATGGCGTCCGGCACCCTCCCCGCGACACACAGAACCTGCAATGCCCGACGGGACCCGGCATCTGCCCGCCGATGCAACGAGGACAGAGCCTGCAGGCGAACTTCGCGTGAATCAGATGCGATCATCTCCTCCAGCAGGTCGATGGATTTGCGCCCGGACAGCTCTCCCAGCCCACGGGCAATCGACCATCGAACCGAACCCGGCGTTTCCTCCGCTGCCAGAAGCTGTTCAACAGTCGGCAGTGCATCGCGGCCGTTCCGACAGATCATTACATCAAGCGCCGCTGCCGAGATTTCCATATTTTTATGTTCCGTCATGAAAATCAGCAGCTTGCTGTAGGTGTGATCAATTTCCCACCGGGGGCCGGACCGCAGGCTGGAAAGGGCCGCCATTACCACCGGGTCGGCGGAATCGTTCATCAACACGTCAATCAACTGCCGCTCGGTCGGTTGCACCAGCGCAACCGCATTGGCCCGGACAACCGGGTCCGGATCAGACAATAACCCGGTCAGTCCAGACAGGTCGGTATCACGCGCCGCCAGATTCTGTAACGCCGCCAGACGGAGTTGGGGATCAGAGTCCGTCAACAACCGGCGCAGGAATACTACCCCACCCTCGCCGGGTGTGCTGGCAATCGCAGTAATGATAGCCTGTTTCAGGCGCCGTGGGGCATCGACCAACAACTGTTCAAGTGCCGCGAAACCATTCGCTCCCATATTGGCCAGCGCCCGGCAGGCAACGGCAGACAGTTCCTGACGGAATTCGTCGTTCAGGGCGATGAGGATTTGCTTGACGGCGTCAGCATCACCCATTTGTCCCAGCGCCTCGATCGCCTTGACCTGAATATCAACCCAATCGTCCCAACCATCTTCATAAAAAGCGTCTTCGTCCCAGGCAATTTCGCTGTTGGCATCCCGGCTGACCACCAGATCCCGCAATAGCGGCGCCGCATCCTTTGCGTCCAGTTGCCCCAACAGTTCGGCAACCAGAACCTTTACGTCGCCGCACGGATCGCCTTTCAGGTTTTCAATGAGAGCCGGCACCACGCTTTTGTCGGCATGCCGCGCCAGTGCCTGCACCGCGTCGCACCGCACATCCTCGTCCGGATCCTGCAGTGCACGGGTCAGGATTTCGACACTGCCGGATCCCGACAGATATCCCAGGGCCTGCACCGCCCCCAGACGCAGAACGTCGTATTTGCTATCAATCAGATTGCCGAGTACCTGGTATGTCCTGGCCTCGATATTGTCGACCTGCATCCCGGTCGCTCGAATTGATTCCGTCATGTTCCATCTCCAGCAATGGGTGAACCTGTACGCACCGATGCGCCCGGGACGGCCGAAGCCGCCCAGGCGCCCGGCGTATCTCAGGCAATATCGCGCCGCTTGAAAGACATCGTGCGGAACTCGTGCTTGTATGGGGAGTCACCCAGTTTTTTGACTCTGGCGACGCCCATCTTGTAGTTGTAGTTCCCGCTGATCCAGTCAACGATCCGACCTTCCAACGCATTGGCTGGCTGTTGCATGTGCAGGAAGTCCATATACATGACGCTCTTCTTGATCGCCGGAGTGACGATTGCAACTGCCGTAATTGCGGCTTTGGTCAGTTCGATCTGATCGTTTTTCATCAATGAAGAGAACTGGAAATCATCGGATTCGACTCCTTTGATGGTATTCTTCTGACCGGGAACCCGGTCGGAATACACCATCACATAATCACCACTTTCAATGCCTCGCTGTTTGGCATCTTCCGGGTTCAGTTCAACCCAGTTCTCGGGCCACCGCTGTACGATGTAGGGTCTGCGACGGTCATCGAACCCTGACTGCCAGCGTTCATTGATCCGACCTGACGTGCACCACAGTTCGTCGCCCTTCGGGCTCAACCACTCCCAATAATCGGAAAACAGGGACCATGGGGATTTCTGAATATTGCACTTGCCGGTCTGACTGTTGAAATGCGTCAACTTTTTGTTGAACACGTTACCCGCTTCGGCGCCGGTTTCCGGAAGCTTCCGTTCGGTATCGTGCAGCCGTTTGGTGCCAACCAGTTTGCCATCCAGCAACTGGACGGGACCCTGAATGCCATCGGTACCGAACTCCCGCATTTTCTGATGCAGTGTTTTCCCCTCCCGCCGGGCGACCACCATCACCATGTTGAAATCCTTGCGGCTTCCGCGGGTGAACCGCGCGGCTTCTTCGGCAACGTCGTTGGAGTCCTTCCAGTCAAACCCGTCAAAACCCATACGCCTGCCAAGTTGCGAAATGATCCACCAATCGGGCTTCGCCGATCCAGGCGCATCATAGAATTTCTGATAGAGCCGGAGCCGCCGCTCGCCGTTGGCACGTATAAAATCCTCTTCGCCCCAGGTTGCCGCCGGGAACACAATATCGGCATATCGGTTGCCAATCGGATCCTGCAGGTAGATGTCCTGATTGATGACAACCATGCCGCCTGAATCAGCTCGCCGTTTCAGGGTTTCGACGATCTCCGCCTTGTCAAACGAACGAATCTGATGCGGATTGGCCGTGATCAGTTCCTCGAACTTTGAGGCAAATTGCTGGGAGCCACACATCGACTGAATCCAGGTCGTACCGATCACATGGGCGAACCGCGTGTGTCCGCTCAGGGTATAACGATCGGTGTCGAGCGCCCGACGGCGACGACCCGGTACTTTTTCCGGTGATTTGTTGCGTGGATACTTGCCACCCTTTACGCCACCGCGCTGATGACCACCGGCCCGACCGATGACCTGGCCGGGACGCCCGCCACATCCGCAGATGATGCCAAGCGCCGAAATAGCCTGGGTGTTACCGGTATTGTTCGACCAGTAGAACCCCTTCTCGATCATAATTGATGTTTTGGGATGTTTGCCACCTTTCGGTTTCGCCATCATCTCCGCCGCCAGTCTGATTTTGGCCGCATCGACGCCGGAAATCCGGGAGGCATTTTCCAGGGTGAATTCGTCCTGTGCCAGCAGCCACTTTTTCCAGTCTTCAAAACCGTCGGTCTGGAACAGGCCCCAGGTCGTACGCCATTGCCAGGGCGTATTTCGCGTACCTTGACCAAAACCGGATGAACTTTCCCATTTCGAGTTGACCCATTTCTTGATCCACTCGGCGTCCTGCCAGCCGTTCTCGACGATGATCCGGGCAATCGCATTGACCACCAGAAGGTCGGTTCCGGGGGTCACATCCAGATACAGACCGCCATGTTTTTCCGCATAGGCGACCCCGGCGGTCCGGCGTGGCAACATGAAAATACAACGCTGGCCGTTCTGAATGCCCTTCATGATCCATTGGGTCCACAGGATAGTTTTTGTTTCATACGGGTCCGTGCCACAGATCAGCAGTGTTTCGGCGTCCCGCCAGTCTTCGTAGGAGGGTGCGAAGTTATCAAACCCCGCATCCCGGAAACCCGGCGTTGAGGTTACATCCGAGGGCGCATCATGGAACGCAAAGTTGGCCGTATTGACGTGACGCAAGGCGTATTTGGTAATGGCATAGGTGTTTTCAATGTACTGGTATGAAAACGTTTTTACGCCGTACGCATTGGCACCATGTTTTTTAATCACATACCGCCCGACTTCCGCCGCCACATCCAGCGCCAGATCCCAGGTAACCGGCATCAGTGTGCCATGAATGCGCATCAGCGGCGTCCGCAGCCGGTCACGGGTCGGCGATTGCGGATTGTAACATTTCTGCGCAATACAGCCGCCCCGCAAGCTGGAATCCCCATCCGTATTGACGAACTGGGTTTCCTTGTCTGGGATGATCACGACATTGTGGGGTTGCCCTTTGTGGAGCACGATATTGTGCTGGTTGGGGGCCACCCAGGGACCCAGCGGTGCCACCGGGAAATCTTCATTAAAGGCATTTTCCGCTGCCTTCAATCCACCGTTCTTGTCAGTAATTGGCCAGCGATAGACTTTATAGCCACAGGCGACAATACAATAGTCACAGGCCGTGGAAATAACTTCCGCCCCTTTCGGGGGTAGGGGAACATTGCTTTCCGGTATGTAATATGGTGTTGCCATTTGATTTCTCCCTACGCTTTCAAGTTATCTTGGCGGCCATAAATCAGACCGAACATGCCAACGGCAAAAACGTTGTTACCATCCAGTTCCAGAAGAACCTGCGGCAGACTCTGGTACGCTTGTCCCGATATCAGGATGCCGTGCCGCGTCAGATCGTATGTCGAGAGATGTAACGGACAGGGACCAAGCGCCTTGTCGGACGCAACATAGGTATCTTCCAGCGAGCCTCCCTGGTGCGTACACGTCAGGTTGAACGCGACAATATCCTTGTCCGGCCCAACTCCGCCGCCCGCTTCCTCACCCAGTTTGACGACCATTGAAGAGGCATAGTCTCCGGTGTCGGGATACTCGAACCCGAGCGGTTTGTCCTGCTTGAGATCGGACAATTTGGCAATCAGTTTGCGCGGATAGGTCGTGACCATCGCCGGCACCTGACTGGCACTGGCCGACCCGCCATTGATCGTCACCATGACCGTGAAGGTTGCGGCACCCGAGGCAAACAGGAACTGCCGCCGGTTGATGGTACACCCCTTCTTGCCTGAACCACACCCGCAGGCTTCCGTTGCTTCTGTTAGAGCTGTCATAACATATGTCTCCTCATTTCCGGCCGCGCGCGTTGGCAAGCGGCGCATATTCGGGAAGGGTCGGGGGATCGACGATGATTTCATCACCGCTCAGGGATTCCAGGAAGGCTACCAGATCATCGATCTCGCCGTCCGTCAGGCCCAGAGGTTTGATCAGTTTCGTTTTGTTCTTCGAAAACTCGTTCTGATCGCCGCCCCGGTTATAGAACTGCACGACAGATTTCAGGGTTGGCAGCATACCGTTGTGCATGAAAGGTTCGGTATATTTCGTGTACCGCAGCGACGGGACGCGGAACTTGCCTTTGTCGGCCGTTTCCTTGGTGCGGAAATAGAACCCCGGATCATCCTTGGTCGACCGGTACATCTTTTCCGTCGATCCCTTCGCATACAGTTCATAGCGGAAGGTTATTTGAGCCAGAGCGTCGTCGTTCCAGCGATCCAGAACCGGCACACCAATGTTATAATACTTTTCGTCCGTCAGCATCGGTCCGTTGTGGCATTCTGCACACCCCGCCTTGCCGACAAACAGTTTGAGGCCGTTTTTCTGCCGGTCATTGAGGGCTTTTTCATCACCCCGCATGTATTTGTCGAACGGTGTATCGTTCTGATAGATGCTGCGTTCGAACGCGGCGATTGCCCGCCATGCATTGCCGACCCGTGGCCATTCATCACCAAATACGTCCCGGAACCGTTTCTTGTATTCGGGTATAAACGCCAGTCGGGCTTCCATCATATCGGATTCACCGTTGCCGGCGACGGCACCGCTGGCGGCTGACTTGGCCTGCGACTCCAGTGATTTCGATGAACCCGCCCAGAACAGTTTGCTATGGTAGGCGGCATTGACGATAGTCTGCGAATTGCGCCAGTGAACTGTCCCCGGATAACCGATCGAAATCTTGTCCTCGACATCCCATCCGACGGTCGGTTCATGGCACGACGCGCAGGACGTTGAGCCATCTCCCCCCAGGCGACCGTCAAAAAACAGAAACTTGCCGAGTTCGATTTTTTCCGGCGTCTGCTTGTTGTCCGGCGGAACCGGCGGCAGGCCGAGCGCCGCCAGAGGCCAGTCGGCATCCGGATCACCTCCCTTGATTTGCGAAAACACCAGGTTCGATTTCGGATCAGCGTGCGGAACGTCGACGGCCGATATCTTGCTACCGGCGGCCAGTACCGGACCACTCAGCAACCAGGCGGCGGCAAACACCATTGCACTGGCGAAACGAAGGGGCTTGTCTGTTGAGATCGTCATTTTATCCCTCCTCAGTTCTTGGTTTCGCGCCAGGGGTTAACCGGCACATATTCAGTGTCAATCTCGTCGGCGACAAATTCCTTGCCGGTCAGCGGATCACCGGACAGGGCTGACAGGAAGCTCACCAGATCGGCTTGTTCATGTTCCGACAGGAACAGTCGTTTGAGCCGCTTGTCTTTGTTGACGTCGTCTCCGCCACCTTCATTATAGAATGTCACGACGTCTTCCAGGCTGGTGTAGGTGCCATTGTGCATGTAGGGACCGGTGTATTTCAGCTCCCGCAGGGTCGGTGTGACAAATTGACCGTAGTCGGAGGTGTTGGCGTTGTTGGTCACAACGTGCGCCCCGACATCCCGCCGCAGGTTCATGTAATTGCCGATCCCCATGAATTTGGCAAAGGTCACAAATGTGACATGGCGCAACGGGTCCTTGAAGATTTCGTCATTTTCCGGAACCCCGGTATTATGGGGTTTATCATCGGTCAGGCGTTCACCGGAATGGCAGGCGACACACCCCCCTTTGCCGACAAAGATATCCTGACCGCGCCTGGCCGATTCTGACATTTTGCCGGTATCAAACGGGGCGTTGCGCGACACCAGCGTTTTCAGATATTCGGGGATCGCGTTCCGCACACCGCCGTTGGACGGCTCTCCCAACCCGGCGTCCTTGAACATCTTGACGTAGACCGGGTCCTGCTTCAGGCGTTCCTGCATCAACCGCATGTCCATGTTCATAAGATAGGTCTCGGTCAACATCTCGCGCGTCACATCATTCAGGTTGGTGCCCATCCGACCATCATGAAACCAGACTTTGCGTTGCGCTGAATTGATCAGCGTTGGAGTGTTGCGAAATCCGAGCGACCCCGGATAGGCATCCGACAGCGCCTTGCCATCCGTAAATCCCTTGTCGGGCTGGTGGCAGCTGGCGCAGCTCAAGGTTGCATCTCCTGACAGGCGCGGGTCGAAAAACAGCCGTTTGCCGAGGTTCGCGAGCGCCGGTTTGACCTTGACGGTTTTGACCGCGCCCGGCAGGCCATCGGCACGGGCCGGGGCCATCAGAACGCCGACGGATACAACCGCCATCGCGCTACTCCACAGCAATTTCCTGATGAACTGTTTCATCGTACACCTCCCTCTGGTACAGGGCCCACACAGGTGAACGAAATCCTCTGGCTGATCCAGAGTGTGAAATGACAATTGGTCATATCGGCTCCCTCATATCCTGGAAACGGTTGTTTCTCGAGAGCATGGATACACGCGGAATGCCGATATCGATATGACATGGATCAATTTCCAAAAATCCTGGAATCCCGGTATTCCCGCTGGACGGCATCTCTGTCCGACGCTGCGTGTGGGCTGGGAATCCGTGAAGGTGGACAGTTTTGGTCAATTGTGCGACAGAACGTTTCCGGGCTGACCAGACAGGAAACGTGGCGTTGCATATTGTCGTTATTTACAATCCCGTTGCCGGTCGGCGTAAAACAGGACGGGTACAGAAATTTGCGGCGTTGCTGACGGCTCGCGGACACGATGTCGCGATTGCACCGACGGCAGGACCGGGAGATGCCTGTCGACTTGCCTGTGAGGCGGCCGGTGCCGATGTTCTGGTTGCCGCGGGAGGCGACGGAACGGTAAACGAGGTGGTAACGGGCCTGCTGCGCCGGGCGCTCGGCTGCTCCCTGCCGCCGGTGCTTTTTCTGCCCCTCGGAACCGCCAACGTACTGGCCTGGGAACTTGGCTTGCCTGACAAACTCGCAGACCTGGCGGCACTGCCGGGCAGCGGCAAAACAATCGCCGCCCGCCCCGGACGGGCGAACCGGCAACCGTTTGTGCTGATGGCCAGCGTCGGGCTCGATGCCCGGGCGGTGGCCGCCATCAATACCGGTCTGAAACGCTGGCTCGGCGGCGGCGCCTACCTGGTGGCGGCACTGACCGCCCTGCACGCGCCCCGTCCCCGATACACCGCGACCATCGACGGACAGGAATTTACAGCCGCCGGTGTGATCGCAACCCGAGCCCGCCGATATGCGGGCCCGTTTGTGATTGCGCCGGATGCCGGTCTGGATCAACCGGGCACCTATGTGCTGTTGCTGCAATCGTATGGTTTGTGGGCCAGCCTGAGGTATGGGTTGGCTCTGGCCAGGGGGCGGCTACAGCACTGCGCCGACGTCACCCTCCGGGCCGGTACAGTCATCTCGATTTCAGGCCCCGATCAGGAGGCTGTGCAGATAGACGGGGACATCGCAACCCGTTTGCCTGTCACAATTTCACTGGATGAGCGGGTCGTTGAGTTTCTCATTCCGACACCCGCAACAACTTGACGAGGACTGATCGTATGTCTGTTCGTATCGGCATCAACGGATTCGGCAGAATGGGCCGGTTGGCGCTGCGCGCCGCGTGGGGCTGGCCTGAATTTGAAATTGTCCACATCAATGAAATCAGGGGAGGATCGGAGGCGGCCGCCCATCTGCTCGAATTTGACTCTGTTCATGGCCGATGGGATTGCGCTGCCCGCGCCGATGGACCGAACGGCCTCCGGATCGGATCAAAACGGCTGGGTTTTACCGACGTTCCCGATCCCGCCGATGTGCGCTGGCGCGATATCGGTTGCGACATTGTCATTGAATGCACCGGCAGGTTCAAAACCGCTCCGGCGCTACAGCCCGTTCTCGATAGCGGAGTCAGAAAAATCATCGTCGCCGCACCGGTCAGGGAAGGTGCCCTGAACGTGGTTTACGGCATCAACGACCATCTCTATGAACCGGACCGTCACCACCTTCTGACAGCCGCATCCTGCACCACCAACTGTCTGGCGCCGGTCGTCAAGGTGATCCATGACAACCTCGGAATTCAGCGCGGCAGTATCACCACCCTTCATGATGTCACCAATACCCAGGTGATGGTCGATGCGCCACACAGTGACCTGCGCCGGGCCCGCTCCGCCCTGACGTCCCTGATTCCGACTACCACCGGCTCGGCCACTGCGATTACCCTGATCTATCCGGAACTGAAAGGCAAACTGAACGGCCATGCCATACGCGTCCCGTTATTGAATGCCTCATTGACCGATTGTGTATTCGAAATCAACCGACCCTCCAGCCGGGAAGAAATCAACGACCTGTTTCGGGCGGCCGCTAACGGACCGCTGCGGGGTGTTCTCGGTTTTGAAGACCGCCCGCTGGTATCCGTTGATTTTGTCAACGATCCGCGGTCTGCCATCATTGATGGCCCATCCACCCTGGTCGTGGACGGGACACATGTGAAAATATATGCCTGGTATGACAATGAATGGGGTTATGTGAACCGTATGATGGAACTGTGCCGCAAGGTCGCGGGCAGTATGTGAGCGGGGAAAGGCACTGATGGCCCATCGCAAGAACTACGTGTCGGTAACGGCTGCCTATTGGGCATTCACCCTGACCGACGGAGCCTTGCGCATGATAGTCCTACTGCATTTTCACCGCCTCGGCTATACCCCGCTGGATCTGGCGTTTCTGTTTCTTCTGTACGAAGCGATGGGGATTGTGACAAATCTGTTTGGCGGCTGGGTCGGTGCAAAATTCGGTCTCAATAAAACGCTGTTCGCCGGACTGGGGCTGCAAATATTCGCACTTCTGATGTTATCGGGCATGTCGGTGGATTGGCCGATTGCCGTTTCGGTCTCATACGTGATGGCGGCACAAGCCCTCTCCGGGATCGCCAAGGACCTGACAAAAATGAGCTCGAAAAGTGCCGTCAAACTGGTCGTCGCAGACGATCATCCCGGTTTGCTATTCAAATGGATCGCCCTGCTGACCGGTTCGAAAAACGCCCTCAAGGGAGTTGGTTTTCTGATCGGTGGCCTGCTCCTGACCTGGTTGGGGTTTGCCCCGGCGCTGTGGGCGATGGCCGGACTGCTGGCCGTCACACTTGCCCTCGTTCTGAGTATGATCACGGACGATCTCGGCAAGGCCAGGCAGAAAATTTCCGGTCGGGACCTTTTCTCGAAAACCCGTGAAGTCAATTACCTGTCCGCCGCCCGGATATTCCTGTTCGCGTCGCGCGATGTCTGGTTTGTGGTCGGCCTGCCGGTTTTTCTGTATAGCCAATTCGGGTGGTCATTTGACCAAGTTGGCGGTTTTCTGGCTGTCTGGGTGATCGGTTACGGCATTGTTCAGGCGATGGTTCCGGCCTTACTCGGTCATGAATTGCAGGCCGCTGGGGGTGCGCGGGCTGCCAAGGTATGGGGCGGGATCCTGTCGGTCATTCCGGCGCTGATTGCCCTTGGCCTGACACCCGACGTGGTTCGGGTTTTTGATGCGACAGTCGCGCCGGAAACAATCGCCCCGTTTGTCCTGATCGGCGGACTGCTGATCTTCGGTATGGTATTTGCGATCAATTCTGCCCTCCATTCCTACCTGATTGTCGCCTATTCCGACCAGGACAAGGTGGCGCTGAACGTCGGGTTCTATTACATGGCCAATGCCATCGGACGACTGGGCGGAACCCTGTTATCGGGCCTCGTATTCCAGTATGCCGGCCTGCTTGCCTGCCTCTGGGTATCGGCCGGGCTGGTTTTGCTGGCCGCTCTCCTGACCATGCCGCTCTCCGGTCGCGCGTCGGCCTGAACAAAGGTCGGGCCGACGCGGTACGATCCGGAACGGCCCATGGCAGGCCCCCTTCACGAACGACGATCAACCGCCGTCGGTTCGTTGAGTTTACGCTGTTTTTCAAAAGCCGAATAATAGGGTGCGTAGGTTGGCCGGTTGACATATCGACCAGCTCCCCTGACAGTTCGCACCTCACCGTCCTGGTAGACGATGTTGCCCTGACTGACGGTCACCGTATTGGCCCCCTGCACGGTCATGCCTTCAAAAATATTGAAATCAATATTCTGGTGATGGGTTTCTTTGGAAATGGTGCGTTCCCGCTGCGGGTCCCAGACGATGATATCGGCATCCGCACCGACCGAAATTGATCCCTTGCGTGGATAGATGTTGAAAATCTTTGCGGCATTGGCAGATGTAATAGCAACGTATTCGCTGACCGTCAGCCGTCCGCTATTGACGCCGTGGTGCCACAACACGCCCATCCGGTCCTCTACGCCGCCGGTGCCGTTCGGGATCAGCGTGAAATCGTCCTTGCCGGCAGCTTTCTGCGGCGCACAGAAGCAGCAGTGATCGGTTGCCGTGGTCTGGATCATACCGGCCTGAATCGCCTTCCACAAAATCTCCTGGTGTTTTTTCGGACGAAACGGCGGGCTCATGACATGGGCGGCGGCAAAATCAAAATCCGGGTGGCGATAGACACTATCATCAATCAACAAGTGACCCGCCAGCGCTTCCGCAAACACCCTTTGCCCCTCCTGCCTGGCGCGGGTGACGGCCTTGACAGCATCTTCACACGAGGTGTGAACAAGATAGAGCGGCACATCCAGAACCTGCGCGATCCGGATGGCCCGGTCCGCAGCTTCGCCTTCGACGGCGGGTGGGCGGGACAGCGGATGCCCTTCCGGCCCGGTGATGCCACGCTTCAGCATATCCTGCTGCAGGTGAAAAACCAGTTCGCCGTTCTCGGCATGGACGGTACAGATGGCCCCCAGTTCGCGGGCCGTGCCGAAACTGTTTACCAGGATTTCATCATCGGCCATGATCGCACCCTTGTAGGCCATGAAGTGTTTGAAGCTGTTGACGCCATGGTCCCGCGCCAACGTATGCATGGCATTTTTGACCGTTTCATCCCACCAGGTAATGGCGACATGAAAGCTGTAGTCCGTGGCGGATTTTTCTGCCCAGCCACGCCATTTTCTAAAGGCCTCCATGAGGTCTTCCCGGGGCGACGGGATGACAAAATCAATAATCATGGTGGTACCACCGGCGGCGGCGGCGGTTGTTCCCGTGAAAAAGTCCTCTGATGCAACGGTCCCCATGAACGGCAGTTCCATATGGGTATGCGGATCAATTCCTCCTGGCATGACGAAACAGCCACCGGCGTCGACTGTTTCGGCGCCGCCCGGAACGTCAAGTTTTTCGCCGACGGCGACAATCAATCCGTTTTCGACCAGCACATCGGCGCGATGGGTCCGGTCCGCATTTGCGACAGTGCCGCCTTTGATATGTAGTGTCATCACTCCCTCCCAACGTTTATCCGGTGATCATTCCGGGCTGAAATTCAGCCCGGAATTCCGATCAATTACATGCCCATCGCTTTGTCGGTGATCATGTGCGTCCAGGCGCCTTCCGGTTTTTTACTGATGACCGGAGAAGAACCACCCGACAACAGCGTTGCGACCGTCCGTTCATAGTCAGCCGGGTCCAGTGTGCCGTCGGAACCAGCCGTCAGTTTGTTAATTTCACCCATCATCCGGACCTGGTGTTTTTCAGTCTGCGCGCCGGTGGCATCATTTTCCAGGACGATATCCGCCGCTTCTTTCTGGTGCTCCCGTGCCCAGCTCCACCCTTTCATACTTGCTTTGACAAACCGGGCCATCTTGTCGACGAATGCCGGATCTTTCAGATTTTTCTCCAGAACATACAAACCGTCTTCCAGCGTCGATACTTTCTGATCTTCATACTTGAAGACGGTCAGGTCGCTGGCCGGGATACCCGCATCAATAATCTGCCAGTACTCATTGTAGGTCATGGTAGACACGCAGGCCGCCTGTTTCTGTAGAATCGGGTCGACGTTGAACCCCTGCTTCAGGACGGTAACGCCATCCGCACCGCCATTGGTCGGCAGTCCGAGTTTCGCCATCCAGCTCAGGAACGGGTATTCATTGCCAAAGAACCAGACCCCCAGCGTCTTGCCCTTGAAGTCAGCGGGTGATTTGACCCCGGTATCCTTGCGGCAGGTCAGCATCATCCCGGAATGTTTGAACGGCTGCGCAATATTGACCAGTGGCACCCCTTTTTCGCGGGACGCCAGCGCCGACGGCATCCAGTCGATAATCACGTCCGCACCACCGCCGGCAATGACCTGCGGCGGCGCGATATCGGGTCCACCCGGATTGATCGTTACATCCAGCCCGGCGTCCTTGTAAAACCCCTTGTCCTTGGCAACGTAATAACCGGCGAACTGCGCCTGGGTAACCCATTTCAATTGCAGTGTTATTTTGTCGGCAGCCTGTGCCGACAGGGCCGAAACGCCGAGCACCAGTGCGGCAACGGTAGACAGTAGCTTGTTCATTTGCTGTTCTCCTCTGTAAGTCCCGTGTTGACCTTCGTCATCGACTGTGACGATAGGATGCGTGCCAGAATGTGAACTTGCGCTCAAGAAGCGCCATCACCCCGTAAAATGCTGAACCGGCAATGGCGGCAACCACAATTTCCGCCCAGACCATATCAACATTCATCCGCCCCACCTCGGTTGAGATGCGGAAGCCCATACCGACGGTCGGCGTGCCGAAAAACTCGGCCACAATGGCGCCGATCATCGCCAGCGTAGAATTTATTTTCAGTGCATTGAACAGGAAGGGAAGCGCCGAAGGCAGACGTAGTTTCATCAAATTCTGCCAGTAGCCGGCACCGTACGATCGCATCAGATCCTTCTCAAGTGCGCCTGCCGCTGCCAGACCGCTCACCGCGTTCACCAGCATCGGGAAAAATGTCATAATGACCACAACGGCAGCCTTTGACTGCCAGTCAAAGCCGAACCACATCACCATAATCGGCGCAACGCCGACAATCGGCAGGGCGCTGACGAGATTGCCAATTGGCAACAGTCCCCGCTGCAGGAACGGAACGCGGTCAACTAGAACGGCAACCACAAACCCGGCACCACAGCCTATCACATAACCTGCCAGTACCGCCTTCATGAAGGTCTGATAAAAATCCTGACGCAAGACATCCAGCGAACTGACAAGCCGCAAGACGATCGCACTTGGCGGCGGCAACAACACCTGTGGTACCGCCAAACCGACGACCACACTCTCCCACAGGAAAACCAGCCAGGCACCGAACAACAAAGGCACCAGTAAATTGATCATCCGCTGGCGGGGTCGGTCGATTGCCCGAACAGTCGCGATGCAGTCAATGCCACGCCAGGCGATCGCCCACAGCGCAACAACGTACAGCCAGAATCCGGCGCCAGCCTGCCCCGCCAAATCGGCCGAATGCAATACATGCACCAACACGGAACAACCGACCACGACCACGAAGGTCAATACCAGGCCGTCCGTGAGTGTGACCGCCGGCGACCGCGTGAACCAGGCCGAAGCGATGATCAGCAGGTCCAGAGCGGCGATAAGTTGTGGCGGGGTCCCTGCGGGACCGCTGATGAATACGCCCAGCGACGCCAGACCGCTCGCCAGGGCAACCCCGCTGAACGGATCAAGGCGTCTGTTCATGGCTGCATTCCCATACGCCGCAAGGTGATCTTTTCAATCACCCCGATCAGGGTCACCATAAGCCCGGCAACAAGGGCGGCGGTCAGCAGTGCCGACCAAATCTGAATGGTCTGGCCGTAATAGGAGCCCGCCAGCAGGCGCGCCCCCAGCCCCGCCTGCGCCCCGGTTGGCATTTCACCGACGATGGCACCGACCAGACTGGCCGCGATCGCCACTTTCAGACTGGCAAACAGAAATGGTACGGACGATGGAAAGCGCAACATCCAGAACGTTTGCCAGGCGTTCGCGCTGTAGGTCCGGATCAAATCCATCTGCAGCGGATTGGGGGACCGCAATCCCTTGACCATACCGATTGTCACCGGAAAGAAGCAAAGATAGGTAGAAATGATGGCTTTCGGTAACAGCCCCTTCAGACCGACCGCGCCCAGCACCACGATGACCATCGGCGCAATCGCCAGAATCGGGATGGTCTGCGATGAAATCACCCAGGGCATCAGGCTTTTCTCCAGCGTCGCGACGTGCACAATGCCGACCGCCAGCAAGCCGCCCAACAATGTGCCTATAACAAATCCCAGCATGGTTGATGACAGGGTCACCCATGTGTGAAACACCAGACTGCGCTTGGACGTGATTTTTTTACCGAAAATGGTCTTGTTCATTTCCACCAGCACCTGATGCGGGGCCGGTAGAACCGGACGGTCCTGACGCAACGTTTCCCGAACCAGATCCGTCATCGACCAGCTAACCCGGGCCCGATCAAATTTATCAATTTGCCAGGGGGTGTTCATGTATACCGAGCCAGCATACCAGAACAGGACAATAACGACGGAGATCACCGACACCGGACCCAGCCTTCCCGCCATCATGCGAGCCGCAAGACCGGTCACCGGGGCGCTGGCATCAGTCTTCATAACTGTGTCCTGCCCGTAATCCTTCACGCACACGATGAGCGATTGCAATGAATTCCGGCGATTCACGGATATCCAGATTGCGTTCACGCGGCAGGTCCGAGGTGATAACGTCCAGAATCCGACCCGGGCGCGGTGACATTACGACGATCCGGCTGGATAAAAAAACTGCTTCCGGGATGGAGTGGGTCACGAAAACCACCGTTTTTCGGGTTTTGTTCCAGAGCCCCAGCAACTGTTCGTTCAAATGGTCGCGGACAATTTCATCCAGCGCTCCAAACGGCTCGTCCATCAGTAATAATTCCGGTTCCAGACACAAGGCGCGGGCGATCGAAACCCGCTGCTGCATGCCTCCGGACAACTGCCAGGGAAATTTTTTTTCAAACCCGAGCAGTTCAACCAGAGCCAGGTTTTTCTGCACGCGCTCGCGTTGTTCGGCCTTTGCCAACCCCATTATTTCAAGCGGCAGGGCAACGTTCTTTTCAATCGTACGCCAGGGATAGAGAGCGGATGCCTGGAATACATATCCATAATCCCGGTTACGCCGCGCGTCTTCCGGAGTGACTCCGTTAACGGAAATCGTGCCGCCGGTTGACCTTTCAAGGTCGGCAATGGTCCGGAGCAAGGTCGTTTTGCCACACCCAGACGGCCCGATAAAAGATACAAATTCCCCCTGCTCAATCTGCAGATTGATGTCAGCGAGAGCATAGACCGGTCCGTCGGCTGTTTCGAATGTCAGCGAAAGATTGTCACATTTTACGACATTATTTTTTATTGTTGTCGACACCTGAACCCCGCTCTCCGATATTTGATCGATTACCGCCTGACGACACCTGCCTTCATGCCACGTGCTCCGCCTTTTCCAGGACAGCGCGCAACAGGACGTCGGCGCCGGCGGTGATCCATTCCGGTTTGACATCTTCAATTTCATTATGGCTGATGCCATCGATACACGGGATAAAGATCATCGAGGTCGGCGCAACCTTGGCGAGATAACAGGCATCGTGCCCGGCGCCAGACACAATCTCGCGGGCCGAGAAGCCGCAGTCCCGGGCACCGTCACGAACCGCACTGACACAACTTTCGTCAAAATGAATGGGCGCATAATAAAAAATCTGCTCCAGTTCATGTTGCAAACCGATTCGATCACATATTTCCTGAACGCCAACCCGCATTTCCCTGTCCATTTCCGCCAGCACGCTATCGTCAGGGTGTCTGAAATCGATGGTCAGGAAAACCTGCCCGGGGATCACATTGCGGGAATTCGGATAGGAGTTAATCATGCCGACGGTGGCGCAGGCGACGGGCGCATGATCCAGTCCGATCCGGTTGACCATGTCAATCACCCGCGCCGCCCCCAGCAAGGCGTCCTTGCGCCGACCCATCGGGGTCGGACCGGCATGCGATTCAACACCGGTCAGGTTCAGTTCATACCAACGCTGACCCTGCGCGTCGGTGACGATACCAATGGTTTTGTCTTCTATTTCGAGAATGGGGCCCTGCTCGATATGCGCTTCAAAATAAGCATGCACGTCCCGGCCACCGACCTCTTCAGGCCCGGCATAACCGATCCGCTCCAGCTCTTCGCCCATGGTCTTGCCATCGGGGTCGGCCCGTGACAATCCGTATTCCAGCGTAAACTCGCCCGAGAAAACACCGGAGGCGACCATGGCCGGCGGAAACCGGGAGCCTTCCTCATTTGTCCACACCGCAACTTCGACAGGGCGTTCCGTCTCGTACCCCAGATCGTTCAGGCTGCGGACCACTTCCAGGCCAGCCAGAACGCCGTATACACCGTCAAACCTGCCACCTGTCGGTTGCGTATCGAGATGACTGCCGGTGACGATCGGCGCCAGATCGTTGTTACGACCCGCCCGCCGGGCAAAAATGTTGCCCATCCGGTCGACCTTGATCGTGCATCCAGCCTGCTGACACCAGGAAACGAACAGATCTCGTCCCTGCCGGTCGAGATCGGTCAGCGCCAGACGGCAACAACCGCCCTTTTCCGTCGCACCGATTTTAGCCATTTCCGCCAGGCTGTCCCACAGGCGTTCGCCATCAACTCTGAGATTCGGTGTGTCGGCCATGATGGTGCTCCTTGCGCGTCTGTTGTATATCAGTTCAGTTCAAATAGCGGGTCGTAGGTTTCCGGTCGACGGTCCCTGAAAAACTGCCAGTTGTTGCGAATTTCCCGGATCATATCCATGTCCATGTCGTGGACTATCAGCTCATCCTTGTCTCGGCTGGCTATTTTTTCAATCTCTCCACGCGGATTGACAAAATAGCTCTGGCCGTAAAACTCACCAACATTCCACGGCGCCTCCACACCAACACGGTTGGTCGCTCCGATGAAGCAACCATTTGCCACCGCCGAGGCGGGCTGTTCCAGCTTCCATAAATATTCGGAAACACCGGCGACCGTGGCAGACGGGTTGACGATATATTCGGCACCCTTCAACGCCAGTGCTCGCCAGCCTTCCGGGAAATGGCGATCATAACAGATATACACGCCCAGACGGCAATAGGCCGTCTCAAACACCGGCCAGTTTGACGCGCCGGGTTTGAAGAAGAATTTTTCCCAGAACCCGGCGACATGTGGAATATGGGTCTTGCGATATTTCCCCATGTAAGTGCCATCGGCATCAATTACCGCCGCCGCATTGTAGTAGACGCCGGTCATGTCTTCTTCATAGATCGGAACAACGATCACCATGTCATGCTTCCTGGCATATTCCTGCATCAGCCGGGTCGTGTATCCGTCCGGAATATTCTCCGCTGCGCCATACCATTTGCTATCCTGGCTGGGACAAAAATAGGGCTGCGTGAAAACTTCCTGAAAACACAGAACCTGGACGCCTGCCGCCCCGGCCTCATCAATCAGCGGAATGTGAGCGTCGAGCATCTTGTCGCGAATTTGTTCCGGCGTCATCGAGGCGTCACCCTTCAACGCCATCTGAATCAGCCCGCCCCGCAATTTTGCCATAAAACGTCTCCCTGTCTGCCGCCCCCATGACGCATGATCATTCGAATCCGGCGGACACAGCGCACCCGTCGCTTCCGATCATACCTTCACAATGCTCGAACTATTGCCAAGACCGTCCCGCCCCTTGCCTGTTTCCGGTCGGTTCGGGTCGCCCATAAACCCGCAGAGCGATTGCATTTCCGCCCGTCTTTTTTTATTTGACCAACTGGTCAGGATCACGCTAGACCTTTGTTTATCAACTGGTCAAGAGTTTTGTCCGGTGGAAGATCGGAGGCGGCCATGAATACCGAATGCCCCCATCGGAACGGCGGCCGGAAGACCGGAATCCGAGAGGAAAACGAGCGCCTGATTTTGCAGGCCGCTGTCGACGTATTCGCCAACTATGGATATGCCGGGGCAACGACCAGCCGCATTGCCCGGCAAGCCGGAATTCCAAAAGCCAACCTGCACTATTATTTTCCCACAAAAAAGGAGCTTTACCGACAGGTCATCGACGAAATTTTTACAATCTGGCTTGATGCCGCCGACTCGTTTGATGATTGTGATGACCCGGTCGAGGCTATCAGCCGTTACATTGATAAAAAAATGGATATATCCCGCATGAACCCGACCGGGTCAAAGGTATGGGCAAACGAAATAATCCAGCGCGCACCGATCATTCAGGACTACCTTGAAACCACCCTGAGAACCTGGACCCGGTCCCGCGTTCAGGTTATCCAGCGTTGGATTGACGAAGGCCGGATCAATGTCGCGTCGCCCCGGTTCCTGCTTTACATGATCTGGGCAACAACCCAGCACTATGCAGATTTTGGTCATCAGGTTCGCACCCTGAACGACGGGCAGGAACTGTCCGACGAACAATTTGCAACCGCGAAGAAAACCGTAACGGATATTATCCTCCGCGGCATAGGGGCGATTAAATAACATACCGTATTTTGATTTTCGCCGACAATGTTCTATGAAGGACAGCCGACTGAAATTCGTTTGATGGAGACATTGTGAGACATTTCCTTCGCTCTGAACCGGATCGCCCGGCATGACGCCGACCAATACCGCTCGTGCGTCGCGGACAAAAAAAAGAACCCGCATACAGGAAGAAAAAGAGGAACGCATCCTTGACGCGGGCCTCAAGGTGTTCTCCGCCTATGGCTACCGGGGGACAACGGTTGATCAGATCGCCATCAAATCGGGCATGTCGAAACCGAACCTTCTGTATTATTACCGGCGCAAACACGATATCTATCTGGCGGTGCTCAGCCGAACCCTTGAAATGTGGCTTGACCCCTTGGAAGAAATCGACGTTTCCGGTGACCCGGCGGAAGAAATCGGACAGTACATCCTGCGCAAGGTGGAATATTCCAGGCTGTATCCGGAAGCATCCCGATTGTTCATCGGTGAAATCCTACAGGGTGCGCCGGTTCTCAAACCGGTCCTTGAATCGCGCCTGCGGGATCTGGTCGAAAGCAAGGCAAAAGTCATCAAATCGTGGATCCGGCAGGACAAACTGGCAGCGGTCGACCCCTATCATCTGATTTTCATGATCTGGGCCGCCACCCAGCATTACGCCGATTTCGAAACCCAGATCAAGGCCGTCCTGCCGGGTGTTGGCAAACGCGAGCAGTTGTTCGCCGACGCCGGCCAGTACGTCCGTGCGGTCATTCTCAACGGAATCCTGCCGCGTGACTGAACAGGTCTAGAGCAAAACCGGAGCGAATAGGTTCATTCGAGAACGTGGCTTTGCGGGGGTATCAATGAGTTAGAGAACTTCCGGCGATTCAAAAATTGCCGGAAGTTCTCTAGTTGGCGCGTTGCAGCAGGACCATGGCGACGATGGTCACCGCAATTCCCGCCAGAACAGAGAAACCCGGCAGCCCGTGACTGCCGACAGAAAGGGCCGCAACAAAGCCGGGTGTCAGGTAGGTATAGGCCATCACCTTGGCGGGCGGCAGCCGAACGCTGGCAAACTTGGCAAGGAAGAACGTTCCCGCCGTATTGAACAGGCCAAGATAGGCGATCGCCAGATAAACAGAACCGTCAAGTGACCGCCAGTCAGTCCTGACGATTTGTGGCGCACCATACAGGGCCAGTAGCACCGTGCCACAGGCAACCACCCAGAATGTCAGTGCCACCGTACTTTCACCCCGGTGAAGTTTCTTGATCAGCGGCGCATAGGCGGCAAACGACAGAACACCCAGCGCGAACAGGTAATCACCCCGGCCCAGATCAAAATTGAGCAACGCCGTCAGCGACCCTTCAAACAGCACCCAGATTGCCCCCATGCTGCCAATCAGCAAGCCCGACAATTGCCGCCCCGATACCCGGATTCCCATCAGTCCATAACCGATCAGTCCGCTGATCAGGGGCAACAGGGTAAAAATTGCACCGGTTTTGACTGGCGTCGTCGATTTGAGCGCTTCGAACATCAACACAAAAAAAGCACCGATGGAAAAACTGATGATTGCGTAACGGCCCAGATCACGCGGACGCGGCAACTTTATTTTCTCGCGCAGCACAAGCAGAATTAAAAACGCCCCGGTAGCCAGCAAGAACCGCAAAAAGGACACCACCACCGGGTCAATCTGATCGGTTATGGCCTTGCCGACCGGAAACGAGGTCGAAACCAGAAATGCGTACAGCAACATCGCGCCATGGGGCCGGATCACACTCTCAGGTTCACCCCGACCGGTCAACTCCGGCCGACTGCCGCTACCCGGCGGCAACGGATTGCGGGTTGTTCGGGTGAGTCGTCCAATTTGCGTAGGCGGGATCAATCTTGCGACCGGTGCGGGGGTCGGTTCCCGCCACCACCTGCTCCAGCGTGATGCAGTTTTCCACCGGACAGGTGATCACGCACAGGTTACAACCAACACACTCCTCGTCCTTCACCTGGAACCGGCGCTCGCCATCAACCGTCTCGGTAATCGCCTGATGCGAGGTATCCTCACAGGCGATATGGCATCGACCGCATTTGATGCACAGCTCCTGGTTTATGACCGCCTTGGCTACGTAGTTGAGGTTCAGGTACTGCCAGTCAGTGACATTCGGAACGGCGGCGCCGATGAACTGGTCTGTGCTCTCAAATCCCTTACCGTCCATCCAGTTTTTTATGCCGTCGATCAGTTCATCGACAATCCGGAATCCGTAAATCATCGCCGCTGTACAGACCTGCACGTTGCCGGCGCCCAGTGCCATGAATTCAACCGCGTCCTTCCACGCCGTGACCCCGCCGATGCCGGAAATCGGCAGGCCTCTGGTGATGGTATCGCGGGCGATTTCAGCCACCATGTTCAGGGCAATCGGTTTCACCGCCTGACCGCAATATCCGCCGTGTGTCGCCTTGCCGTCGGTCGCCGGCGACGGTGCCATCAGATCAAGGTCAACGCCCATGATCGAGTTCACCGTATTGATCAGCGACACCGCATCGGCCCCACCGGCGTGCGCCGCACGGGCCGGAAACCGGATGTCGGTAATGTTTGGTGTCAGTTTGACAATCACCGGCATGCGGGTGTGTTTCTTGCACCAGCGTGTGACCATTTCAATGTATTCCGGAACTTGCCCGACGGCCGACCCCATGCCGCGTTCCGACATCCCGTGCGGACAGCCAAAATTCAGTTCGACGCCATCCGCCCCGGTTTCCTCGACCAGCGGCAGGATCCCTTTCCAGGATTCCTCGTCACACGGCACCATCAGTGACACCACCAGCGCCCGGTCCGGCCATGCCTGTTTGACCGCCTTGATTTCCTGCAGGTTGATGGCCAGCGGTCGATCCGAAATCAGTTCGACATTGTTGAACCCGACCACCGTGCGGTCGGCGCTGTGAAGGCCGCCATAGCGCGGGCCGTTGATGTTGACAACATGCGGATCGAGCCCCAGCGTTTTCCAGACGACGCCGCCCCAACCGGCCTGGAAGGCGCGGGTGACGTTGACTTCCCGATCAGTCGGTGGCGCCGATGCCAGCCAGAACGGATTGGGCGACTTGATGCCGACGAATTCAGAGCGTAAATCAGCCATTGTTTTCAGGCTCCCTGTTGCAGGAATTGATGAATTGCATGGGCCGCCACCTTGCCGTCCTCGACCGCGGCGACGGTCAGATCGTCGCCACCCGTGACGCAGTCACCCCCGGCCCAGACATTGTCCAGATTGGTTTTGCCGGTGGCATCGACAATAATCCGCCCATGCGCCAGTGCCAGTGGCTCGCGGACCTCCAGCAGTGGTTCGGCGATCACTTTCTGCCCGATCGCCTTGAACACCATGTCCGCTTCCAGCATGAACCGTGTGCCAGTCAGTTCGAGCTGCCCGGCGGAGTCCAGTCGGGTCCGGACAAATTCCACGCCTGTCAACTCACCGTCCTTGCTCAACAGTCCGGCCGGGGCCGCCCACTCCCGGATCTTGACACCATTTTTCTGCGCCAGTTCCTGCTCATACGGGCTGGCGTTCATCTGTTCCTGACCGCGTCGGTAAACTATGGTCACTTCTTCCGCGCCCAGCAGCCTGCTCTGGACAGCGATATCAATCGCCGTCATGCCGCCACCGATCACCACCACCCGGCGACCGACCGCCATCCGGCTCGGGTCTTTGGCCTGGCGCAATCTGGCAATATAGTCGACCGCATCGACGACCCCCGCACAGGCCTCGTCGGTCAGCCCGAGCGCATTGACCCCGGCCATGCCGACGGCGACAAATACCGCATCGTAATCTTGTCGCAGTTCGGTGAGGCTGAGGTCACGTCCAAGGCTCTGGCCGCATTTGACGTCGATGCCGCCGATCCCCAGTATGAATTCAACCTCGCGCTGGGCAAAGTCATCGACGGTTTTGTAGGCGGCGATTCCGTATTCATTGAGCCCGCCCATCTTGTCGCGTGCGTCATATATACAAACCCGATGCCCCTGCTGCGCCAGCCCGTGTGCGCAGGCCAGTCCGGCCGGGCCCCCGCCCACCACCGCAACCGATTTTCCGCTGTCGGCGGCACGCGTAAATACCGTCTCGCCTGTGTCGAACAGGTGATCGGTCGCATACCGCTGCAGGCGACCAATCCTGACCGGCTGGCCCTCGCCTTCGTTGCGCACGCAAACCTGCTCGCACAGGGTTTCGGTCGGGCAGACCCGGGCGCACATACCCCCCATGATATTCTGGTCAAGGATGGTGGTGGCCGCCCCCTTGCTATTGCCGGTCGAAATCTGGCGAATAAACAGCGGCACATCGATGCGGGTCGGGCAGGCCTGCATGCACGGCGCGTCATAACAGAAATAACAGCGGTCCGCCTCGGCGCGGGCCTGATAATCCGTATAACGCGGATGCAAATCACCCAGATTTTCCGCCGCCTGCGCAGGCGACACCCGCCCGGACGCGATATCGCCGACAGTTGAACGCGTAACCATGTCAGAGTCTCCCCGAAGACTGTGGTTGTAAAATATTTATCATTTGGACAAAATTATGATTCCAAGTCAAGGTTTTGGTTTTGTGTGTTCCCGAATGACGGCACTGACGTGGGGTTTCCAGTCATGTCCGACACGCCTGCTCACAATATTGCCTTCACATTGGCTGGCTTTTGCCATGCATCAACCCGGGTATTCTTGTTCTCGCAACACCTGCATCGGGGATTGGGACCCGGACGGGAGACAACTACACGACCTTGACGTCAGCACTGCAAGGTAAAATCAACGTAGTGGCAGGTGCCATCCAGATCGACCTCCGCCGCCACCGGGGCGGTCCGGGAGATGATTTTTCCGCGGCGGATGACGTACAGCCGCGCCGGGCGCAGGCGGATCGCCTCGAACGGGCTGGCCGCTTGCAGGATCACCAGATCGGCATTGGCTCCGACGTGCAGGCCGTAGTTGTCGAGCTGGAGAATATTTGCCGCCTCCGTGGTGACCGCCTCAAACATCTGGCGGATCTGTTTCATGGAGGTCATCTGCGCCGCATGCACCGCCATGTGCGCGACATCAAGCATGTCATGGCTGCCGAAGCTGTACCAGGGGTCCATCACACAATCATGGCCGAGTGCGACCGGCACACCATGCTCCATCAGTTCCCTGATGCGAGTCAGGCCACGGCGTTTCGGGTAGCTGTCGTGACGGCCCTGAAGGGTCATATTGATCAGCGGGTTGGCGATCGCGGCAACGCCGGAATCGCGCATCAGCGGCAACAGCTTGGAGACATAATAATTGTCCATCGAATGCATCGAGGTCAAATGCGATCCGGCAACCCGGCCATGCAGACCGAGGCGCTGGCATTCGGCACTGAGCGTTTCGACATGGCGCGACATCGGGTCGTCGGTTTCGTCGCAATGCATGTCAACCAGCAGACCGCGCTCGGCGGCGATTTTCATCAATGCCTTTACGCTTGCTGTGCCCTGATCCGTGGTCCTTTCAAAATGCGGGATACCGCCAACCACATCGACGCCTTTGTCGAGGGCGCGGTCGAGCTGGGCGGCGGCGACCGGGTCACGCAGGTATCCGTCCTGGGGGAAGGCCACCAGTTGCAAATCAATATAGGGGGCGATTTCTTTTTTGACCTCCAGCAGCGCCTCGACGGCCAGCAGACGCGGATCACAGATATCGACGTGGCTGCGGATCATCAGCGTACCGCGTGCGATGGCCCAGGTGCAGAACGCCAGGGCGCGCGATTTTATGGCGTCGACCGTCAGATCCGGTTTCAGTTCGCCCCAGATCCGGATGCCTTCCAGCAACGTGCCACTTTCATTGATACGCGGTTGACCGAAAGACAGGGTGGCATCCATGTGGAAGTGACTGTCCACAAACGGTGGTGTGATGAGCTGACAGGCGGCGTCGATCTGCTGATGGGCCGGACCGTCAATGGTCGTTTGCATCTCGGCAATACGGCCGTCGGTGCAGCCGATATCGAGCCGTTCGCCGCCCGGTGTCACGGCGTTCCTGATCAGCAGGTCAAACATTATCGAACTCCTTTCGTCAGGTCCGCTCGCCGCGCCGGAAGGGCACCAGCAGGGCTTTCGGATACAGCGCCTTTCTCGACATGATAATCATCGCAACAATCGACAGGACGTACGGGGCCATCAGGAAAAACTGGTACGGAATGCTGATGCCGGGCAATTGCTGGACTCGCACCTGCCAGGCGTCAATGCCGGCGAACAGGATCGCCCCCAGCAGCGCCTTGCCCGGTTTCCAGGAGGCGAATATCACCAGCGCCACACAGATCCAGCCGCGTCCGTTGATCATGCCGAAATAAAACGCGTCAAATGCCGACATCGTCAGAAACGCGCCGCCAACGCTCATCAATGCGCTGCCGGTAACAACCGCGCCGGTACGCACCGCCAGGACATCGATGCCCTGCGCTTCGGCAGCCAGCGGATTTTCCCCGACCATACGCACCGCCAGCCCGACAGGCGTGCGGTACAGCGCATACCAGACCAGCAGCACCGCGACAAACGCGCCGTAGGTCATCGGCGACTGGTTGAAAAGCGGTTGCCCGACATAGGGCAGGTCCGACAGTCCCGGTACGGCGTAATTCTGGAACGGCACGATCTTCGGAGGCGTTGTCGCATCGGGCAGCAACATGCGAAATACAAAATAGGACAACGACGAGGCCAGCATCGTGATGCCGATTCCGGCGACATGCTGAGACAATCCGAGGTACACGGAAAACAGACTGTGCAGCAAACCGAACAGGCCGCCAACGAAAGCCGCGAACAACAGTCCGGTGGTCAGGTCCCCGCCCATATAAACCCACATCCATCCCGCCATCGCGCCCATCGTCATAATGCCTTCGATGCCGAGGTTAAGGACCCCGGCCCGTTCGCAGATCAGTTCCCCAAGGGTGCCGAATATAAGTGGCGAGGCAATCCGCAGGGTAGCGGCCCAGAACCCGGCGGTGAACAGGATGTCGATCAGGTCCATATTAACCGGCCCGTCCCAGCCGTACCCGGTAGCGGGTGAACATCAGGCTGACCAGCACGCACAGAACCGACGTTGCGACGATGACATCGGCAATGTAGGTCGGCACATTGAGTGCCCGGCTCATTGAATCGGCGCCGACAAAGACGCCCGACAGAAAAATCGCCGACGGGATCACGGCCAGCGGATGCAACGCCGCCAGCATGGCAACGGCTATACCCGCGTAGCCGAAGCCCGGCGACAGATCGAGGGTCAGATAACCCTTGGTGCCGGCAACCTCGCCAACCCCGGCCAGTGCCGCCAGTCCCCCACTGAGCAGGGCCGTCAGGATGATCGTCCGGTTGACGCTGATCCCGGCAAACGCCGCCGCCGCCGCATTGTGTCCGACCGCCCGGATTTCATACCCCCAAATTGTGAACCGCATGATTGCCCAGACCAGACCGGCCGCGGCCAGTGCAACAAACAACCCGAGATGAACGCGGCTTTTTGCCAGAATGGGCGGCAAGACACCTTCGTCGATGATCGAGGCGGCCTGCGGCCAGCCCATTGACATCGGGTCTTTCATCGGTCCTTCCAGCAGGTAATTGACAAACAACAGTACAATAAAATTAAGCAACAGCGTGGTCACAACTTCGTCCACATTCAATCTGTTCTTCAGAATTGCCGGAACCAGCAGCAACAGCCCGCCGGCCAGCGCACCACTGACCATCAACAACGGGATCATCAGATACGGCGGCAGTGTAATGATCCCGGTACCAAGCCAGGTCGCCATCAACGCACCCGCATAAAACTGTCCTTCACCGCCGATATTCCATAATTTGGCGCGAAAGGCGATTGCCGCCGCCAGCCCGGTCAGGATCATCGGCGTTGCCCGCGTCAGCGTTTCGGTCAGGGCAAAGCGTGACCCGGCGGCACCCTTGAACAACAGAAGATAGGCCTGCAATACCGATTCACCGGACCACAAAATCAGAACGGAACATACGATCAGGGCCGCGAGTCCCGCACTGACCGGCGCCATCAGATTGAGCCAGAACGGTGTCTTCTCCCGGGGTTCAAGCCTGATCATGCCGCCACCGACTGGCCGCTCATCATCAGCCCAATGTCCCGCGCGGTTACCTCGTGCGGGTCCAGCGGGGCGCTAACGCGACCATGGTAGATCACGACAATTCGGTCCGACAATGCCATCAATTCCTCCAGATCTTCGGAAATCAACAGTGTTGCGGCCCCTCGTTCGCGGGCATCGAGAATTTTTTCATGGACGTAGGCGACCGCACCGACATCAAGCCCGCGCGACGGCTGGTTGGCCAGCAGCACGGTCGGGTGGGCATCGAGTACACGGGCCAGAATCAGTTTCTGCACGTTGCCGCCGGACAGCAGCCGGGTTTCCGCCTGTGGCCCCTGACAACGGACATCGAAATCACGGATCTGCCGGACAGCGTGCCGTTCAATGGCAGCGGCATTCAGAATACCGCCCCGTGAAAATGGTGCCTCACGCAATTTTTCCGAAATCAGATTATCCCGCACCGACATTTCGCCGATCACACCAACGCTGTTGCGATCCTCCGGTATGCGTCCGACGCCGTTCTGAACCATGCCTGCCGGATGTACCGACCGCAGCGGTTTGCCGTGCAGGGTCAGATCACCCGATGCGATCTGATAAAGGCCGCTGATCAACCCCGCCAGAGACTGTTGCCCGTTGCCCGATACCCCCGCCAGCCCGACAATTTCATGTTGACGCAATGTCAGATCAACATTCGAAAGCGGGTGCACCCCGGCGCGCCCGTCGAGGCAGACATTCGTCAACTCGAGGACGGTTGCACCGGGTTTGAGAGCACGCCCTTTCGGTTCGTGCACAGTGCGCCCGACCATGGCTTCCGCCAACCCGGCCCGGTCAGCCTCGGCAATCGGCTGTTCAGCCACCACTTGACCGCGCCGGATCACGATAACCCGGTCACTGACGCTGAGAATTTCGCTGAGTTTGTGGGAAATAAAAATGATCGACATGCCGCCATCGACCAGTCGGCGCAGGGTTTCGAACAGACTGTCGGATTCCTGCGGTGTCAGAACCGCCGTCGGTTCATCCAGTATCAGGATGCGGGCCTTCCGGTACAGTGCTTTCAGAATCTCCACACGCTGCCGTTCGCCGACACTCAGGGAGCCGACCATCGCGTGCGGATCGACCCGCAGGCCAAAATCGTCGGCCAGTTGCCGAATGCGGGCGACGGCACCCGTTGTCTCTTGTTTCCAGGACCACAGCGAGCGGGTTCCCAGAATAATATTATCCAGCACGGTCAGATTGTCGGCCAGACTGAAATGCTGATGGACCATACCGATACCGGCCGCCAGCGCCGCATCCGGCAGGCCCGCCGCCAGACGCTCGCCGAACACCTCGACATGGCCTTCATCCGCCACATAGTGGCCAAACAGAATGTTCATCAGGGTGGTCTTGCCCGCCCCGTTCTCACCCAGCAACGCAAGAATTTCGCCTTCGCCGAGAGTCAGCGAGATACCATCATTGGCAGTCAGGCTGCCAAAACGTTTGGTGATATTCACCAGCTTGAGAATCGGCTTCATTTGATCTTTCCGGGATTCACGGACGCCTGCCCCCGATCCGGACGGAATCGGGGGCAGATTGTCCGGTGATCGAACGACGACCCTAGAAGGTCGATTTGGGTTGGTTGTCGTCGATCTTGACCGTGGTCGTCCCGGCCATGATAGCCGCTGAGGTTTCAGCAACCCGCGCCTTGATGGCCGGGTCGATTTTTCCGTCAAACTCGTAATAGGGTGCGAGCGTCGCGCCCCCCTTGGCCATCATCGTCCAGTTCTTGTAGTCTTCCGCCTTGAACTGACCGGCCTTGACCTGGGCGATGGCATAGTTGATTGCCGATTCCATGTGCCACAAGGCAGAGGTAACGACAACATCCTTGCCGTTTTCTTCCTTGTTCATGTCATTCACATTGCCAAATGCCAGGATGCCTTTTGCACGGGCGGCGTCAACCACCCCGGCCCGCTCCGCATACAGCACGTCAACGCCCGCTTCGACCTGTGCAAAGGCCGCCTCCTTGGCTTTCGGCGGGTCATACCAGGACCCGATAAAGTTGACCTTGAACTGGGCGTTCGGATTGACCGACAGCGCGCCGGCCATGAAAGCATTGAACAGGCGGTTGACCTCACCGATCGGATAACCGCCAACCATGCCGATTTTATTGCTCTTGGTCATGGAGCCCGCAATCATTCCCATCAGATAACAGGGTTCATGAATGTAGTTGTCAAACACCGAAAAATTGTTGCCATGCGGTTTGAACGGGTCCCCCATCAGAAACGAGACTTTCGGGTAATCATCGGCGACCTTGCGAGCTTCCTTGCTGATGCCAAAGGCTTCACCAACGATCAGCGATGCCCCCCCTTCGGCGTACTCGCGCAACACCCGGACATAATCCGTATTGGCAACCTTTTCCGAAAAAACATAGTCGATATCACCCGCTTTTGCCACAGCAACCAGCGCCTGATGCAGACGGGCGTCCCATTTCTGCTGAATAGGCTGGGTGTAGATTCCGGCAACCTTGATCTTGGCCGCCAGTGCCGGGCCGTTCGCCCCCAGCAGCACGGCGGCGGCGATAAATTTTATGATCCACGATTTCATTTTATCTGAACTCCCTAAAACGCGTTGGTTTTATTGTTACTGCGCGCCGAACTCCCCTTCGCACACAATGGTACCATCTGATTCAGGCAATCTTGACTCCCTGAGTCAAGCGCCTGAAAAATAATTTTATCAGTTGGACAAAATTTTAAAATGGAGTCAACGAAAAAGCGGCGTGATGTGGTCCGCTCGTCAACTTTCCGGCGTCAGCAGGGATTCCCCCAGCACCGCCCGCCGTCGCAGCCAGGGGGCCGGACGGTAGCGCGGATCACCGGTCATTTCGAAAATCGAAATCAGGATTTCCAGCACCCGGTCAGGTCCGAGAAAGTCCCCGAACGTCAATGGTCCATGAGGATAACCGAGCCCCAATACAACGGCCTTGTCGATATCTTCGGGGGTCGCTACGCCGGACTGCGCAATCGCGCAGCCAATGTTGACAATCATTGCCAGAATGCGTTGGGCGACGAACCCGGCACTATCCCTGATCACACTGACTGGCGTTCCGTCGCTGCCAAACAGTCCCGCTGCCGAGGCCGTGAAAACGGGATCGGTAACCGGCGTTTTCATGATGGTTCGGCGGTTCTTCAGGTCAAGAAGTGTATCAATTGCAATTGTATGTTCGGGGTCCAGCCCCTCTTCCAGCGCTGCCGTCGTCGCATCCATGCCCAATGGTGCGACAATAATAAGGGATTCATCATCCGGCGAATCACCACGATCACGCCGTACGTTCAGGCTTTGCAGGGCGGTCATTATCTGGGCGTGGGATTCGGCGTTGGCCTGGCTGACCCAAACCCGTCGGTTATCGAAATCGGGGCTCCGGGATTCGGTTGCAATGTGTGGCTTTCCATCAACGTAATCGTAAAACCCCTGTCCGCTCTTGCGTCCCAGCAGACCCGCCTCCATGCGGGATTTCATCAGCGTTGACGGGCGATAACGCGGTTCATGGAAAAATTGCTGATAGATCATGTCGGTGGCCGGATGTGTCACATCCAGCGCCGTCAGATCCATCAGTTCAAACGGTCCCATTCGGAAGCCCGCCGCGTCCCGCATGATCCGGTCCACATCGGCAAATCCGGCAACGCCTTCAGCACACAGGTGAGCCGCTTCAATGGTGAACCCCCGCCCTACCTGATTGACGAGAAACCCGGGGGCGTCGGCAACCCGAACCGGCTCGCGCCCCATCCGGGTTCCCAGTCCGCAGAGAAATTCCACAACCCAGGGGTCCGTGCGCACACCGGCGATCACCTCAACCAGCTTCATCAGGGGAACCGGATTAAAGAAATGCAGTCCGGCAATCCGCCCGGGGTGGGTGCTCCCGGCGGCAATTGTGGTAATCGACAGTGACGACGTATTCGACGCCAGCACCGTATCGTTGCCGACGATGTTTTCCAGTTCCGCAAAAATCCGACGTTTGGTCTCCAGATCCTCTACCACGGCTTCGATGACAACCTGGCACCCGGCCAGCCCTGCGATCCCGTCAACCAGTTCGATACGGGCCATCGCCGCGTCGGCCTCCGCCCGGCTCATACGGTTCTTTGCGACAGCGCGGCCCAGCATGCTTTCAATAAAGGCAACACCGGCCTCGGCCGTCTCGGAGTGACTGTCGAACAACCGCACCAGACAGCCACCGACAGCCGCCACCTGGGCAACACCCCGGCCCATGGCACCGCCACCGATGATGCCAACAACAAGATCACTGCGCGTCGGGTCAGGGGACATACGGGGTTTCCTTTAATTCTGAATTGGCAGTGGCCAAAACCGCACGCGGGTGACCAGGCCATCCGGATGGCCCTGAACAGGTTGTAATCAACCTTCCGTCAGCGATCAACACTGCTTCGTTCGTCCGCGATATGGGTTTTTGTGCCGTTGTCGATGCCGGATTAGTTCTGTAAATTGATTTTCCCAGTTGACCACAAGGATGGACCATGGCCGCCGACAATAAAGAAAATACAATTGTACTTGATCACCCGCTCGTCATTCACAAGCTCAGCCTGATGCGGGAAAAGACCACTGAAACGGCCAAGTTCCGTTTGCTGTTGCGGGAGATCAGCCTGTTGCTGGCCTATGAGGTCCTGCGCGATCTGAAGCTGCACGAGGTTGAAATCGAAACCCCCATGGAAATCATGCAAACCCACAAACTGGAAGGCAAGAAATTGTGCTTCATTTCCATCCTGCGGGCGGGAAATGGACTGATGGAAGGCATGCTTGATCTGGTGCCGTCGGCACGGGTTGGTCATATCGGCCTGTATCGCGATCCCGAAACCCTGCAACCGGTCGAGTATTATAAAAAACTGCCGGACCGGATTGAAGAACGGTTGTGTGTGCTGGTTGACCCCATGCTGGCAACCGGAAATTCCGCGATTGCCGCCGCACAGCGGGTCAAGGAGGCCGGCGCACGGGACATCAAATTTGCCTGTCTGCTGTCGGCACCCGCTGGCATCCAGGCATTTTCAGAGGCGCACCCGGACATTCCGATCTACACCGCCGCCATCGATCGGGAACTGAACGACCACGGTTATATCATGCCGGGTCTGGGCGACGCCGGCGACCGGATGTACGGCACCAAATAACGATCGGGCGGGAAGACTCACTGTTTCTTCCCGCCCGGGCCGCCGTTCGGAAACGTTCCCTTCAGGGTTTCCAGACGTCCAGCGAGCCCAGCTTTTTCGCCCGTTTTTCATCTCCTGATAATTTGTAGTTAAATCCGAACGGCGCCGCCTCCCACGACCCGTATGTCGGATTGGCAACTGCAATCCACTGCTTGCCCCACTTGTCGGCGTTCTGTTGCCAGATTGCCTGACGTTCTGCCTGGGTACCTTTGTAGGCGTCAACAAAATCGCCAAAGTTATCGCCCATGACCAGCAGAACGCGGTGGGTGTCAGCCACATAGGCCCGCCGCACACCTTTCTTGGATGATTTCCACTCCGGTTTTTCCTTTTTCAGGATAACGGTGTCCATTTTATCATTCAGTGGAAACCCCAGTATCATGAGATTTTTCCGGGTGGCGTCTTCCAGGTCTCCTGTGCGGTTGGAAATATAAAAGACATCAACGCCCTTTGATTTGGCGTAGTTGACGAAATCCAGTGCGCCGGGAATGGCCCGCGACTGGACCGCATTGACAAATTTCCCCCAGGTTTTCGAACTGAAGGATTTATCGTTCGCCACCATCCATGCCTGATACAGGGAATTGTCGAGCACCGTTTCATCAATGTCGAGAATGACGGCAGGCGGTTTGCCCTGGTAGTTTTCGCCCTGTTCGGTGACCGCCGTCCAGTTTTTGTCGGCCAGTGCCTGATCCAGTCGCAGGCCCGCCAACGCATAGGCGGCTTGCGCGGTGGCCTTGAATTCAACGGCATGCTGGGTCCACAAGGTGGCATTGAGATTGTCGTTCTGCATGCTTGCTGCCTGCGCGTTCTGGATGGAAAAAACCATCGCCATCGCGGCAGCTGTTACGGTTGCACGTCGTTTGATCACGTCTGTTTTTCGCATGATACGCTCCCTATTTGTTTGATTTAATAACACTGCCTAAAGTTTCCGGATGAGATTCGTCAGATCGGACAGCCGGTCAATCTGATAAAATCTCGGATGAGAAATCTGATCTTCTACTTTCTCGAAATGGGCTGTCACATGATAAGGGACATGTACGCCCGCCCCTCCCAATTCCAGTATCGGCAACACGTCCGAGCGCAGGGAGTTGCCGACCATGGCAACCCGGTCGGCGGCAATCTCACATTCGGAGAACAGACGGGCATACGTCGCCGGGTCCTTTTCCTGAACCACGCGGGTCCGTTCAAAATAATGTTCCAGACCCGATTTTTCGATCTTGTTGCGCTGGTCAAGCACATCGCCCTTGGTGATCAGCAGGAACCTGAAATCCTGCTGCAATGATTTCAGGACATCTTCCACGCCCTCCAGCAGTTCCATCGGCGCATCAAAGATACTCTTGCCCAGCATAAGAATTTCGTGGATATCTGCCGCCGAAACCTGCCGGTCGGAAATCTGGATTGCGGTTTCAACCATCGACAGGGTAAAACCCTTCACGCCGTACCCGAACAGATGAATGTTTCTCAGTTCTGTCTCATGCAAATGCGCCTGCACCTGATCATGTGACGCATATTTGTCGAGAATTGCGGAAACTTTCAGTTGCACATCCTGGAAGTAACTTTCCGAATGCCACAATGTGTCATCTGCGTCGAATGCCAATACATCGATGTCTTTCATAGTCGCTCCCTCAGGCGGGCCTTGCCGCCCTCATCGATGAAAGCAGCTTCCAGCGCGATTGCCGATATCCCGGCAATCTCGTCATCGTTCAGACCAAAATCGCAACTGGCGCGTTCATATTCCGCGCCGATCGAGGTGTTGAAAAAAGGTGGATCATCCGACCCCAGGGTCACCTTGACGCCGGCATCCCGCAACCGGTTGAAGGGATGGCTGGCGACACTGTCATAAATCCCCAGGGCAAAATTGCTGCCCGGACAGATTTCAAGAACAATGTCGTCTTTTACCAGCCGTTCGACGACGCGCCAGTCCTCGATCGCCCTCACACCATGTCCGATCCGCGACACCGGCAGATGGTCAAGCGCCTGAACCACACTTTCCGGTCCGGCCACTTCCCCGGCATGCACCGTGCAGGGCAACCCTGCGTCGCGCATCAGATGAAAAGCCGGTGCAAAATCCGCAAACGTGAATTTCGCTTCATCCCCGCCCATGCCAAATCCGACAACATAGGGGTGCGGGTTGGCCCTTGCCGTACCGGCATCGACCAGCGCCTGTTCGGGACCAAGGTGACGAACACAGGTCACAACCATTCGACCAATAATACCAAATTCACGTTCCGCCGCATCAATTCCCCGGGCCAGCGCATCCAGCAGTTCCGGATAGGCGATGCCAACGCGGGATGCATGGTCAATCGAGGTAAACACCTCGACATAAATCGCGCCTTGCCGGGCCGCAGATGCAAGATAGTCGTATATGACGTCGCGGTAGTTTTCCGCTGTCCGGATAAAGGCGCTGGCAGTATCATAGGCATGCAGAAACTCCGAAAAGCCCGACCATACATATCCGTCCGCGCCATCGAACAGGCCATCCGGCAACTGTAATCCGTGCTGACATGCAAACTGTCGCACAAGAGACGGCGTCAGGGTGCCCTCAATGTGGCAATGCAATTCGACCTTTGGCACCGCTGTGCAGGTCATCGCCAGGCCGCCAGACAATCCGAACCGACGGCCAGACGGGACACCTGCAAATGGGCGGCCACTGTCTGGCCGATATCGGCAAAGGTCTTGCGCCGGCCCAGGTCGCCTGCCGGAATGCCGGGCCCGACCATCAGAACCGGAATATTTTCCCGCGTATGATCACTGCCGGGCCAGGTCGGGTCGCAGCCGTGGTCCGCCGACAGCACAACGAGATCACCGGGTCGCAACGCCGCCTCGATTTCCGGCAATCGACGGTCCAGCATTTCGAGTTCATAGGCATATCCGGCGACGTCTCGCCGGTGACCGTACAGGGAATCGAAGTCAACCAGATTGGTAAAAACCAGGGTGCCATCCGGCGCATCCCGCGTTTGCTCAAGGGTCAGGTCGAGTAACCCGTTGGTGTTTTCAGCCTTGTGCGACACGCTGATCCCCTGTCCGGCAAATATGTCGCTGATCTTGCCAATGGACACAACTCTGCCACCATCTCTGGACACCAGGTCGAGAAGCGTCGGACCGTGTGGCGGGGTGGTGAAATCACGTCGGTTTGCGGTGCGCCGGAATGACCCGGGCTGCTCCCCGACGAAGGGCCGGGCAATTACCCGGCCGATGTTGAGCGGTTGCAGGATTTCCTTTGCCGTCACACACAGGTCGAGCAGCCGCGTCAATCCAAAGTGGATTTCATGGGCTGCCACCTGAAACACGGAATCCGCCGAGGTATAACAAATCGGTTTGCCGGTTTCGATATGGGTGACACCCAATTCGTCAATTATTTGGGTGCCGGACGCGTGCCTATTTCCGAGGATACCGGGAAGTTCACAACGATGAACCACCTGCGCAATCACATCATCCGGAAAGCAGGGCACCGTTTTCGGGAAATATCCCCAGTCAAATTCGACCGGTAATCCGGCCATTTCCCAGTGACCACTGGGGGTGTCCTTGCCGACACTGATCTCGCAGGCAAAACCGTATGCGCCCGTGATCGGGCCGCTGTCTTCAAGTCCCGGCGGCATCTCGCCAGTGCTGGCCAACGCCGCCCGCCCCAGCCCCAGACGAACCAGATGGGGCAATCTGAGTGGTCCGGACCGTACCCCCGCGATATCCGCCCGACCATCCCGGCAGGCTGCCGCAATATGACCCAATGTATCCGCGCCGGTATCACCGAACCGGTCGGCGTCCGGTGCCCCGCCAAGACCGAATGAGTCAATCACAATGATAAAGGCCCGGCTCATGATACATCTCCCTGGCGAACCGACCTGATGATCATCGGTCGCCGTCCCGGCATCACATCACCGAAGGTTACAGCGGCACGCAACTGATCACAGGCCAGGTCAGCAGCATGCCGGTCGGCGGCGTGAACCATGGCGATCGGGTGATCCTTTTCCATGCGTCTGCCGACACAGCACATATCGGAAAATCCGACCCGGTAGTCAATCTGGTCGGCCGCCCGCCGACGGCCGCCGCCCAGTCCGATCACCGCGACACCGATGTCACGGGCATTGACAGCGGTTACAATGCCCGCGTCGATCGGCAAACACGGCTGGATCACCGGTGCCGCCGGAAGATATGCGGTTGATTTTTGCAAGAAATCAGCCGGCCCCCCCAGTGCGGCAATCATGGCCGCGAATATTTCGGTCGCCTGTCCGCCGTCCAGTGCCTTGCGGGCTTTCCGTTGGCCGCCCGCCACCGTTTCGGCCAGGCCACCGAGAACAAGCATCTCGGCCGCCAGCGCTATCACCAGCTCTTCCAGCCGGGGGTCACGATGCCCGGTCAGGAATTCCACCGCCTCGGCCACTTCCAGCGCATTGCCAACGTGGGTTCCCAGAACCTGATCCATGTCGGTAATCAGGGCCGACGTTTTCAGCCCGGCACCATTGGCGACCGCGACAATGCTGTCAGCCAACTCCACTGCCATCTCCAGTCGGGCAGCAAATGCCCCCGAGCCGGTTTTCACGTCCATCACCAGTGCCTGCAACCCGGCGGCCAGCTTTTTCGACAAAATCGATGCAGTGATCAGCGGAATTGATTCGACCGTCGCCGTGACATCGCGAATCCCGTATAATCGCCTGTCTGCCGGAGCCAGACGCTCCGTCTGCCCGATGATCGCACATCCGACGGTCTGGACGGTCCGACGAAACAGACCGGTTTCCGGCGTCGTCCGATATCCGGGTATGGCATCCAGCTTGTCCAGGGTGCCGCCGGTGTGCCCGAGACCGCGTCCGGATATCATCGGCACATACCCGCCGCAGGCGGCGATGACCGGAGCCAGCATCAAACTGACCTTGTCGCCGACGCCACCGGTTGAATGTTTGTCCAGTACCGGTCCGGGCAAATCAAGGTCGTGCCAGTCGATCACGTCGCCGGACCGGGTCATTTCGCGGGTCAGTGCGATTCGTTCATCCATCGACAGGCCTTGAAAGAAGACAGCCATGGCGAAAGCGGCGACCTGCCCTTCGGTGATCGACTCGTTGCTCAACCCTCGTACCATGAAGGCAATTTCGTCGTCACTCAGAGCGTGTCCGTCGCGTTTTTTACGAATGATTTCCTGTGGCAGCATGTTTGTCATTCTATGTCTGTGCGTCTTTCAGAAAGGCCCGCAGAAGCGCCTGAACCTGCTGCGATGCGATTTGTGCGTTGGCCATGGTTTGCGCGTGACTGAGTTCCGTATCGCCCATGCCCGCCGCCAGATTGGTGATGATGGACAGGGCCGCCACCCGCATTCCGGCGTGCCGCGCCAGAATCACTTCCGGAACCGTCGACATGCCAACTGCCGTTGCTCCGAGAATCGTCGCCGCCCGGATTTCGGCCGGTGTTTCAAAGTGAGGGCCGCAGAACCACATATAGATACCATCGTGCAGGGTCAGCCCGATTCCCTCAGCCGCCCGTTTCAGGCGTTGCCGATGTTCGACATCATAGGCCGTTGACAAATCGACAAACCGGTCATCACCGCGTTCCCCGAACAGCGGCGATATACCGGTGAAACTGATGTGGTCGGACAGCAGCATCACGCTACCCGGCCCGGCATTCCGGTCAAGACTCCCCGCCGCATTGGTCAGGAGCAGCGTTTCGCAACCGATTTTCTGCAAGGTGCGAACCGGTACCGCCATGGCATCGGCTTCACCCTTCTCATAATAGTGGGCACGGCCCTGCATGACGGCAACCGGCATGTTTTCGACAACCCCGAGACTCAATTGACCGGCATGCCCGGCCACACCCGGTTCAGGGAATCCCGGTAATTCATGATACGGAATCCTGACGGCGTTTTCCACGGAGTCGGCGAACGGGCCAAGACCCGATCCGAGAATGATTCCCACCCTCGGCCGGAGGCCCGCCTCTTTGCGCGAGATCACCGCAGCCGCCTTGCCGACCGTTTCCGACAGGTTCATGCGTTGTCCCCTTTCAGATTGTCCGGCCCGAATGACATCGGCAGAAGGTCCCCCAGTATCAACGATCGACGTCGCCCTTCCGGCCCATAGATATGTATCACGACATCGTCGCGCGCGAACTCCCTGATCCGTTGCCGACAACCACCGCACGGCGTCACCAGCGCCTCGCCCGCGCCCATCACCGCCACTTCGGTGATCACCGTCTGACCCGCCAAAACCATTGCGGAAATCGCAGAGGCCTCTGCGCAACAACCTTGCGGATAGGCAGCATTTTCAACGTTGCAACCAGCATACAATCTGCCGTTTCCAGCTCGGACCACCGCCCCCACTCTGAACCCGGAATAGGGCGCATAGGCGTTTTTCATGGCATTTCGGGCGGCGTCAAACAGGTCATCATCCATGTCAGCCTTCTTTCACGTAAGGTTGTCCGATCGCTTTCGGCGCGATCGCCTTGCCAATAAACCCGGCCAACAGGACGACCGTCATGATATAAGGAAGCGCCTGTATCAGTTCGACCGGCACATCACCAATCAACGGCACCTGTACACCCTGCAGGCGGATTGCGGTAGCATCCAGAAAGCCGAAAATCAGACAGGCACCGAACGCCGAAAACGGCCGCCACTTGCCGAAGATCAGCGCGGCCAGCGCGATAAACCCCTGCCCCGCCGACATGTCGCGAACAAACGAGGCATTTTGGGCAATCGACAGGTAGGTTCCGGCAAACCCGGTCAGCACGCCGCAGATAACCACGGCACGATACCGCAACCAGGTCACCGATATGCCGGCCGTATCGACCGCCGTCGGGTTTTCACCAACCGCCCGCAGACGCAGGCCAAACCGGGTCCGGTAGATGATCCACCAGGTTAGCGGCACCACGCCGAACGCAACATAAACGAGCAAATTCTGGCCGCTGAGAAATTCACCATACACCTGTCCGAACACGGGAACCCCGGCCGCCTGGTCAACAAATGGAAACGCCAGAGACATGAAACGGGCGGTTGACGGCAAGCCCGGTGTCTGTCCACCCTGATGGAACCAGGCGATGCCCAGAACAACCGTCAGGCCCGACGCCAGAATATTGATGGCGACGCCGCTGACAACCTGATTGCCACGATGGGTAATGCAGGCAAATCCGTGCAACAGCGCCAGACTGACCGTTGCGCCCACCGCCGCGATCAGCCCCAGCCAGGGTGATCCACTGATGCTGGCGACGCTGGCGGCCACAAACGCACCCGATAACATCTTGCCTTCCAGACTGATGTCGATAATGCCGGACCGCTCCGAAAACAGGCCTGCCATGGCACAGAATATCAACGGTGTGGCGAGCCGCACGGTCGCATCCAGGGTCAGGAGCAGATACAGAAACGGGTCTCCCATTCAGACCTCCCCCGTCACCGCAACCTGAGGTGATCGATTGAACCAGCCATAAACCCGGGTAATCCAGGGCGTCGACATGTAGGCAAGGGCGCCGGAAAACAGAATAACCAGCCCCTGAATGACCACCACCATTTCACGTGTAATGGTTGGAATTTCAAATGCCAGGTCGGCACCTCCCTGATACAACATGCCGAACAACAGGCTTGCCAGAATGATTCCGAACGGGTGATTGCGGCCCATCAACGACACCGCAATGCCGGTAAACCCGTATCCGGCTGTGAAGTTCAGCAGTAGCCGGTGATGCACCCCCATCACCTCGTTGACGCCGACAAACCCGGCCAGGGCACCGGAGATGAACATCGCCAGCATAACGGTACGGGCCGGCGTGATACCGCCATAAATGGCGGCATTTTCATTGAAACCAACCGCCCGAATGTCGTACCCCCATCGTGTACGCCAGATGAATATCCACAGGAACCCACTACAGGCAATGGCCCAGAACACGGACGCATTGAGAGGCGAACGGGCCACCGTAATGCCCACCCAGCCGAGCATTTCATGCATAAACGGCAGGTGCCCGGCATCAAGAAACTCCCGGCTTTCAGGAGACATTTGCCCCGGTTTGATCAGCACATTGACCATCAGGTAGACCATCAATGCCGAGGCGATGAAATTGAACATGATGGTGGTGATAACGACATGGCTGCCCCGATAGGCCTGCAGGTAGGCAGGAATCGCGGCCCAGGCGGAACCGAACAATCCCGCCACCAGAATGCCGAACGGTAAAAGCAGCGCCGGTGGCACCGAGGAATCCAGCGCCAGCATGGTCAGACCGGCGCCGAGCCCGCCAATATAGGCCTGGCCTTCACCGCCAATATTGAACAGTCCGGCATGAAATGCGACCGCAACGGCCAGACCGGTAAACACAAAATTTGTCGCATAATAAAAGGTATAACCAATCCCTTCGCCGTACCCGAACGCCCCGTTCAACATGATCCGGACCGCCGCCAGCGGGTTTTCGCCAATCACCAGAATGATCAGTCCCGACACCACCAGCGCCATCAGCACATTGAGAACCGGAATAACGCCGATATCGATCCACCGGGGCAACGGGACAGACGGCGCACTCATGCCGCAGTCCCCCGCCCGATCGCCGTGTCGTGACAATTGGTCATCATCAGACCCAGTCGTTTTTCATCGGCATCCGACCCGTTCACTTCGGCAACAATCCGGCCACCGAACATCACCAGAATCCGGTCACTGAGGGTCATGATTTCTTCCAGTTCAACCGATACCATCAGCACCGCACAACCGCGCGCCCGCAGGTCCAGCAACTGCCGATGAATGAATTCGATAGCGCCGATATCAACACCTCTGGTGGGTTGCCCGACCAGCAGGACATCCGGATCCTTGTCGATTTCCCGGGCAAGAATGAGTTTTTGCTGATTGCCACCCGACAGATTTGCCGACCGGATTTCCGGGTTTCGTGGACGAACGTCAAAATCTTCCATCAGGCGGGCGCATTCACCGTCAATCACATGCTGGTCGAGCAACCAGCCTTTGTTGTAACGTGCGGACGACTGATAGCCTAGGATCGCCGATTCACGGGCGCTGAAACTGGTCACCAGCCCCAACCGATGCCGGTCTTCCGGAACATGTGCGACTTTCAGGGTACGTACCTGTTGTGGATGACACAGATGGTCCGGACTGATTTCGCATCCATTCAGCTGAATGCGCCCGGCGTCAAACGGTCGGATGCCGCTGAGAATTTCAAGCAATTCACTCTGGCCGTTGCCGGACACCCCGGCGATACCGACAATTTCGCCGGCGTGAACGTCAAAATTCAAATCGTCGAGAACCGGAACCGATCGGTTCAGCCCATCGCTCAACCCCGTTACCTGCAAAACCACGCGACCAGCCTCGACGGTCTGTCGCCCGATATTGCCGACGATCTTGCGTCCGACCATCAATTCCGCGAGTTCGTCACGGCTGCTGTCCGATGTCTTGCGATGAGCCACCATCTGGCCGGCGCGCATCACCGACACCGAGTCCGTGATCGCCATGATTTCGCGCAGTTTGTGGGTAATCAGCACGATCGTGACGCCACGTTCCTTGAGCGCCCCGAGAATCTGGAACAGCTGTTCGGCTTCCTGCGGGGTCAGTACCCCGGTCGGTTCGTCCAGTATCAGAATGCGGGCGTCACGGTACAGGGCTTTCAGAATTTCAATCCGTTGCTGGTCACCGACCGGCAGGTCGCGGGTCACCGCGTCAAGATCAACATATAAACCATATTCCCGCGCCAGATGCTGCAATTTTGCCCGGGCCTCATCCAATCCACGCTGCAGAATCTGCCCGGCTTCCGCCCCCAGAACGATATTTTCAAGAACTGTAAAGCTGTCCACCAACATAAAATGCTGATGCACCATGCCGATGCCGGCCCCGATTGCATCCTGGGACGAACGGATTCGAACCGGTTGCCCGTCAACCCGGATTGATCCGCTGTCGGCCTCGTAAAAACCGTACAGAATGCTCATCAAGGTCGATTTTCCGGCACCGTTCTCACCGATGATTCCGTGAATGGTGCCGGGCTGGATGATCAGATCAATCTGATCATTGGCTTTCACCAGACCAAACGATTTACTGACCCCGGCAAGTTCGATTGCCGGCAGCGACCCGGCAGGCGATAAATTTATCGCCTGCCCGACGTCATCGGTTGCTCGACTGCCCGCGCCCGTTCCCGCGCCCGTCATTGATCGTTCCCGTCGCCGTTTCCGCCGTTAATTGCAACTGTTGTTCGAACGGTAGTCGTGTACTTTCAGCTTGCCGGAAATGATATCCCGTTTGGCGGTCTCGACCCGGGACTTCATATCCGCCGTAATCAGTGTTTTGTTATTGTCATCAAGGGCCCAGTCCACACCGCCTTCTTTCAGGCCAAGCGCTTGTAATCCCGGTTTCCAGGTGCCGTCCAGCGCCGACTTGAAGCTGTTGTAGGCGGCCACATCAACCCGTTTCACCATGGAGGTCAGCATGGTGCCCGGATGCAGGTAGTTCTGGTTCGAATCAACACCAATCGCCAGTTTGCCGGCATCCTTGGCGGCCTGATAGACGCCAACGCCGGTGCCGCCGGCGGCCGCGTACACAACATCAACACCCCGGTCCATCTGGCCTTTGGCCAGTTCAGCTCCCCGGCTCGGATCATTCCATGCGGCAGGTGTTGTTCCGGTCATGCTCTGAATAACCTCGGCCTTCGGATTGACGTATTTTGCACCCTGTTCATAACCGCAACCAAACGCCCGGATCAGCGGAATGTCCATGCCACCGACAAAACCGACCTTGCCGGTTTTGGATGCCATTTCCGCCAGCAGTCCGACCAGAAAGGATCCTTCCTGCTCCTTGAAAATCACCGACTGCACATTCGGCAGATCGACCACGCCATCAATGATCGTGAATTTGGTATTCGGGAATTCCTTCGCAACTTTCTCAACGGCCGGTGCCTGGGCAAAACCGACACCAACGATCGGGCTTTGTCCGCGTTGTGCCATTTTACGAATGGCCTGTTCGCGCTGCGTTTCATTGGTCACTTCAAATTCCCGATATTTGACCCCGGTTTCCTTGAAGAAGCGTTCCGCCCCGTTGTAGACACCCTGGTTGAAGGACTTGTCAAACTTGCCCCCCATGTCGAACACGACGGCGGGTTTGTTGTCGGCTGCCTGCGCCGCAACAGACAAGGTCAGAGCGGCAACGGCCGCCAGAGCTGTTGATAGTCGTTTCATGATTTCACCTCTGCTGTCTCGTTAAAATTAAACCATGCCGCCACCGACCTGGTGCCTGGCATCACCCACTCAATCGCCGTATGGAACCCAGATGTTTTTTACTTCTGTCGCCTGTCGCAGAAACTCCCGACCTTCCGACTGCTGTGGATCGTGCCAGTCCCGCCCACTCGCTGTTTCAATCCATGTTCGCTTGATCGACGGCGCCGATTCCCGTTCAACCTCAAGGTGTTCGTGTTCCGGACCAAAACTCCACACACCGTCAACCATATCGTGCCGGGCCAGCGTCGCCAGCAGCGATGCCCGCTCACCGGTGACAATGTTGACCACACCGGGCGGCACGTCAGAGGTTTCCAGAACCTGATAAAAATCGGTAGCCGCCAGAGGGTGACGCATCGACGGTACGATCACGACACGGTTTCCCATGGCCATTGCCGGTGCCAGCAGTGATACGAGGCCGAGCAGGGGAGGGATTTCCGGACAACCGATCCCGATGATGCCAACCGGCTCGTTCATGGCCAGCGCAATGCCGCGCAAGGGTGGCGAATGAACCGCCCCGTCGTATTTATCCGCCCAGGCACCGTAGGCAAACAACCGGCTGACCGAGGCGTCCACTTCCCGGGCCGCCCGTTGCCGCGAAATCCCGGTCATGTCACGTATCCGGTCGGCAAATTCATCCGCCCGGGCCGACAGGTTCTCCGCAATATAATACATGATCTGGGCCCGCAGATGGCTTGTCGCCCGGTCCCACCCGTCCGCCTTCACCGCCGCTTCCACCGCATTCCGGATATCCTTGCGATTGCCAGCGCCCACCAGTCCGATCGATCGACCGTCGGCGCCCGTGACATCAAGGCTGTAACCACCGTCAGGCCGTGCCTGTTTGCCGCCGATGAAAAGTTTTGCGGTGCGATCTACGCCGCGCGCAGCAACCGGGCGGAGAGATGGCAGCGGTGCCGGTTTGCCGGTTGTCACGCTCTTTCGGTGAAGCGGTTTGCGAACAAGATATTCGTACATGCCTTCCCGGCCGCCTTCCCGACCGATGCCGCTTTCCCGATATCCACCGAATCCGACTGCGGCATCAAACTGGTTGGTCGAATTGATCCAGACCACACCGGCCTTGACGGCGGGCGCGATATCCAGCGCCAGATTGATATTCTCGCTCCAGATGCTGGCGGCCAGACCGTAGCGGGTATTGTTGGCCAATGCGACAGCCTCGTCCGGGGTACGAAAGGACATGCTGACCAGCACCGGGCCAAAGATTTCCTCCTGTGCAACAGCCATGGACGGCTGCACGTTGCTGAGCAGTGTCGGCGGATAGAAGCAGCCCTGATCCGGGCAGGCGGTGTCGGGTTGGAACAGAACCGCTCCGTCGCGGACGCCGTTTGCAACACGCTCGACAATCTGTTCCCGTTGGCGCGGGTCAACGATCGCACCGATATCGATACATTTGTCGAGCGGGTCGCCAACCCGCAGACTTTCCATCCGGGTTTTCAGTTTTTGAATAAAGTACGGCTCGATTCCTTCCTGCACCAGCAACCGTGATCCGGCGCAACAGACTTCGCCCTGATTGAGCCATATAGCATCCACCAGTCCTTCGACGGCAGCGTCCAGATCCGCGTCCTCGAATACGATGAACGGTGATTTCCCTCCCAGTTCCAATGAAAGTTTTTTACCACTGCCAGCCGTCCGTTGGCGAATAAGCCGCCCGACCTCGGTCGAGCCGGTAAAGGCGATCTTGTCAATTCCGGGATGCTCGACAATCCGTTCGCCGACCGTGCCATCGCCGGTGACAATATTCAGCACGCCGCCAGGCAGGCCCGCCTGCTGGCAAAGTTCGGCAAACAGCAACGCGGTCAGGCTGGTGTATTCCGCCGGTTTCAAAACAACCGTATTGCCGGCGGCCAGCGCGGGCGCGACTTTCCAGGCCAGCATCAGCAGTGGAAAATTCCAGGGAATGATCTGCCCGACCACACCGACCGGGCCATATTCGGGAAATTCGCCATCGAGCAATTGCGCCCATCCCGCGTGGTGATAAAAATGTCGCGCCACCAGCGGAATATCAATATCACGGCTTTCGCGGATCGGCTTGCCGTTGTCCAGCGTTTCCAGAACCGCCAGCAGGCGAGACTGTTTCTGAATCAGCCTGGCAATCGCATAAAGAATTTTCGCCCGCTCATGGCCGGCAACAGCCGCCCACCCCGGCTGTGCGTCGGCAGCCGCCTTGACCGCCCGGTTAACCGCACCTGCATCCGACTGGGTAATACTTGCCAACACCTCGCCGGTCGCCGGGTTGTTCGACTTCAGGGTGGTGCCGGAGGAGACACGGGACCATTTCCCGCCAATGAAATTTCCGAACCGACGGTCATGCGACCGCAGCCAGTCATCCGCTTCGGTGCGCCCTTCCGGAGCCGGACCATATTCCATGGATTGCAGGATTTGTGCGATGCTCATACGGCTTTCCTATCCCATGGCCTGTTTGTAAGCGGCGGCATACCGGCCGGTGACGTGGTGTTCCAACTGGCGCTCGATGTCGCCCAGCAGGCTCGACGCACCAAACCGAAACAGGTCGGGATTCAACCAGTCGCGGCCCAGTTCCTCTTTCATCAGAAACTGATAGGACAATGCGTCTCTGGCGGTGCTGACTCCTCCTGCCGGTTTGAAGCCGACACGGTACCCGGTCCGCGTCATATATTCGCGGATCAACCGCACCATCACCAGCGACACTGGCAGAGTCGCGTTGACCGGCTCCTTGCCGGTTGATGTTTTGATGAAATCAGCCCCGGCCATCATGCAAACCGCCGACGCGCGGGCTACCAGCCGTAACGTCTTCAACTCGCCGGTCGCCAGAATCGTTTTCATGTGGACGGCACCGCAGGCGTCGCGAAATCCGCACACTTCGTCATACAGGGCCTGCCAGTTGCCGGTCAGAACATGCGACCGGGAAATGACGACATCAATCTCCTGCGCTCCCGCCGCGACGGACGCCCTGATCTCCCGGAGTTTCAGGTCATAGGGGGTCTGGCCAGCGGGGAAACCGGTCGATACGGCGGCCACCGGAATACCGGTTCCGGCCAGCGCCTCGACGGCGGTGCCGATCATTTCGTGATAAACACAGACCGCACCGGTCGTCAGAGGCAGATCGGCCAGGCCAAGCTGTGCCAGCACCGTGCGATTGACCGGATGGGCCGCCTTGGCGCACAGCCGCCGCACCCGTCCCGGCGTATCATCTCCCGACAGTGTTGTCAGGTCGATGCAGCGAACCGCATTGAGCAGCCAGGCCGCCTGCCAGTCCTTTTTGACCGTCCGCCGGGTCGGCAAGGTCTGGGCTCGGCGTTCCGCGGCACTGCGATTGACGCGCAGGGTTTCCAGCCAGTCCATATCCAGCGCCATGCCCGCATTGCGATCACCGTTATGATGAACCGGGTCCGTTACATCACCAGCCGGCGATCGGCGATCAGATACGGATTTGAGAGCGGTACTCATGACCGGCATGCAAGTATCATGTCAGGATGCCCGTTGGGTATCAGCGGCGCGATCAACCATCTGCCGGATAATCCCGGCTGTCGTCTCGCCGATGATCAGGTCGGTGATCACGCCGGTTTTCAGGGCCGCCGCAACCGCCTCACCCTTGCCGGCACCGCCGCCGACCGCAATGACCTTTCTGCCTCGCAAATCATCCAGCGACAGACCCAGTGTCTGACGATTGACGCAGGCGTCAACCGGCTGACCACAGGCATCGACAAAACTGCCCATCACATCGCCAACCGCCCGGTTTTTTTGCAGTTCATCCCATTCTGCGGACGTCACCATTCCGACCTGACGGACATGCGCATTTTTGCCGCTTGATCCTATTCCAATGAAATAGATATCTGCCTGCCGCGCCAGACCCAGAACATCCTGCACACTTTTCTGAGATGCCAGCAGATTTTTTTCCTCGGCACTGGAGGCAATATAGGGAACCGGCAGGAAATATCCTTCACCACCGGTTTTTTCGACCAGATTGTGCACGACATCGAAAGGGTTGGCTGACAAATTCCGGGTCAGGCTGCCCGACACCGATACAAATTTGTGATCCGGTCGATTAAGATGCGGCAAACCCTTGACCATCGCCGCCAGCGATCGCCCTTTACCGACACCGATCAGTCGGGATTCAGGAGCATCCAGCACTTCGTACAGAAAGCGGGCGGCGGCCGCACCGACCGCAGAAAACGCATCGTCATCCTCGTCTTCATGTTCGGCCATTGCCGGGGCAATGTGGCAACTGTTGAGTTGAAACCGGTCGCTCAGAAAATCTTCCAGTTCAAGGCATTCTTCCGGCACACCCTTGACGAACACCTTGACCAGCCCGGCTTTGGCTGCCTGCCCGATCAGACGATGCGCCTTGGTCGGCGACACGTTCAGGCGTCGGCCGATTTCGCTTTGCGTATAGCCGCCGATATAAGACAACCAGGCGGCGCGCACCGCAAGGCTTTGATCTTTCATGCTACCAACTTCCTGCCCTGGAATTCATTCCGCTGAACCGAAATGAATTATTTTTTATTTACTGCAATTTTTTTCAGTTTGACTCTATGATGATCAGGAGTCAATCGTCGAATTTGTCCACGCCATCTGATTTTCGCCCCCGAGGATCGTATCAATGCCCCGTGATTACGCCGAATTCCGGTTGTCGTCGAATGTCTTTTCGACCTTCCTTGTCATTGGCTGTTATGTGCCATTTCTCCCCGTCTGGCTGCAAGGGAGGGGTCTCAACGCCGATCAGATCGGAATGATTTTTGCGGCGGCATTGTGGGCAAAGATACCGGTCGGATTACTGATTTCGTCGCTCGCCGATCATTCCGGCCAGCGCAAATGGCTGTTGTTGGCGATCGCCGGTGCGACCCTTGCCGGTTTTCTGAGTTTTCCGTTGCTCGACGGGTTCACCGCGATTCTGATCGGCTGGATTTTCGTCGGTACGCTTCTGACCACCATGATCCCCTTGTCTGACAGTCTGGCGGTGACGGCAATCCGACGGTTCGATCTGAATTACGGGCGCATTCGCCGATGGGGATCGATCAGCTTCATCGGCGTGTCGATAATTGGCGGTGCCTGGCTTGATGGTCGCGACAGTGAAGCGGTTCTCTCCCTGCTGATTGCGACCTCTGCCGTCATGGTGATCAGTACGGTCACGCTGCCCGACCTGCGTGAACAGCCCCGCCCGGGCCGCCGCCCGGCCCTGTTTGACCTGATCCGGTCGCCAACCTTCATGATTTTCGTCGTAACTGCCGCCACGTTGCAGGCCAGTCACGCGGCTCTGTACGGCTTTGCCACCCTGCAATGGGTTGCCGCCGGGATCAGCAAAACCGTCATCGGACTGTTGTGGGCGGAAGGCGTGCTTGTCGAAATCGGCTTGTTGACCTTTGCCAGCGCCGTGCTGAGGCACGTCGGCGTACCCCGTCTTCTGATGCTGGCGGGTGTCGCCGGCATAGTGCGTTGGTCGGTGCTGGGAACGACCAGCTGGTTGCCGGCGCTGGTCGCGGTGCAGGCGCTGCACGCGCTGACCTTTGCAGGCACCCTAGTTGCCGCCATTGGATTTATCTCGAAAACTGTTCCGGCCGATCAATCAGCCACTGCCCAGGGACTGTATGACGGGTTGGCAATGGGCCTGATCTTCGGATTCGCCATGGCCATCGCCGGACGCGCCTACGCCGATAGCGGTGCGGCGGTTTTTTACGTGATGGCGGCGTTGTCGGCGGGAGGTGTCGCCGGGGCCGTGTTACTGCAGATTTGCCTGCGCCAAACTCGCCCGGGGCGGCCGCAGCAACTATAGTGCGGGCTGGTTTCTCGGCCGCCAGTCTTCCGGCAACTGTCCGGCAATTATCAGACTGAGCACGTCATCCTTACTGACTTCATTGATCCCGTAGGCGCCGACGCATCGACCGTTTTTCATCACCATGATGCGGTCACACAGATCAAACACATCGTGCATGTCATGGCTGATCAGAAATATACCGATCCCTTCCGACCGCAACTGCACTGTCAGATCCGCAACCATCCTGGTTTCCGAGGGGCCAAGCGCGGCAGTCGGTTCATCCATAATCAGGATTTTCGCATCGAAATAGATTGCCCGGGCAATGGCGACGACCTGACGCTGGCCGCCGGACATGGTCCGCACCGGGTCGTTAATATTGGTGAAATTGGGGTTCAGACGATGCAGGACTTCACGGGCTTGGGCCTCCATCGTGTCATCATCCAGGGTACCCCAACGGGTGCGGAGTTCGCGACCGAGAAACAGGTTGGCAGGCGCGTTGAGATTATCGGCCAATGCCAGGGTCTGATAGATGGTCTCGATTCCGTACCCGCGGGCATCACGGGTATTGGCGAGTTGGACCGAACGGCCGTTAACGTGAATTTCACCGCCGTCGGATGGCATGGCCCCGGACAGGATTTTCATCAGGCAACTCTTGCCAGCCCCGTTGTGGCCGAGAATGCCGACGACTTCGCCGGCATGCAGGTCGACTGACACGCGATCGACCGCCTGGACCCCACCGAAACGCTTTTCGATATTTTTCAACTCGACGAGAGGTGTGTCTGTCATCGTTCTCCTCCCTAATCGCGATTTTTATACAGTGTGTCAAACCACACAGCGGCAATCAGCACCAGACCGATGACGATCTGTCGCAAGGCACTGGACACGCCCATCAGAACCATGCCGTTCTCCAGACTTTGCATGATAACCGCCCCGAGAATCGCGCCGGCGATGGTTCCGACGCCACCGGCCAGCGACGTGCCGCCGATCACCGCCGCCGCAATCACACTCAGTTCCGACAGCATGCCCATACTGTTGGCACCGGCATTCAGACGGGCGGTCGTGATGACGCCAGCGATCCCGCACAGTACACCCATAATGCTGAATACGATCACCGTGGTTTTCTGGACATTGATTCCGGACAGTTCGGCAGCTTCCGGGTTGCCGCCCATGGCGAATACATAACGACCGAACGGTGTGACCCGGGCAACCAGCGACATGACGATAACAACGACGATCAAAATCAGCACCGGCACCGGAATGCCGCGCGGTATATCGGAACGGGGTTTGGTATAGGCATTCATCACCAGCACAAAACCGACAATCATCGACACCCAGACCGCCAGCAGTGCCAGTTCCAGCAAAACCGGCTTGGTCGTGAACCCGTGCCGCAACCGACTCTGGCGATTGCGGTAGATCATCAGACAGACAAACAGAATTGCCAGGCCACCAAAAACCCAGCTCCAGATCTGCCCGATCGAGCCGTTGATACCACCGCCCAGCAACTGATAGGTCGGGTCCATCGGCGCGACGGTCCTCCCGTTCGTCACCAGATAGGCACCGCCCCGGAACATCAGTAGCCCGCCCAGCGTGACGACAAAGGCCGGAATCGCCTGATAGGCAACCAGATACCCTTGCCAGGCACCAATCAGGCCCCCCATCAACAACCCGATCAGCACCGTGAGCGGCCAGTTCCAACTGGCGCCCAGTGAGAAAATATCGACCTGAAGCCAGGCGATAAACATCCCGGTGAAACCCAGAATAGACCCCACCGACAAATCGATGTGGCGGGCCACAATGATCAACACCATCCCGGTCGCCATAATACCGACGACAGAACTCTGCACGGCCAGGTTATAGAGATTGCGGGCTGTCAGAAAAATCCCGCCGGTCATCGCATCGAGCCCGAGCCAGACTGCGATCAGGACGGCAATCATGGCAATCATCCGCGTGTTGACTTCACTCGCGCGCAGCAGTTTGAGAACCCCGTTATCCCGATCCATCCATTACCCCGTCCGTCGCTCTGGTCACGTCTTTAAAAACCGGTTCGGGCGATGATCGTCTGCCATCGCCCGAACCGGTATCTTTCGGTTATTGGCAGGCCATCGGTGCGCCGCTGGTCACGCCCTGACAGACGACATCCTTGGAAACCCAGCCGGCCTTGATGACCAGGCCGAGGTTGTCGCGGGTCACCGGTACCGGCGGCAACAGGATCGCGCTCATCTCGATTCCCTTGGGTCCACCCTTCCATTTGATGGCGCCCTTGACATCACTACCCTTGACGCCCTTGGCCATCTGCACGGCGATCTCGCCAGCTGCCTTGCCCAGCGCACGGGCGTCTTTCCAGACGGAAACAGTCTGCAAGCCACGCGCCACCCGGTTGAGAGCCGCCTGGTCGCCGTCCTGACCGGACACCGGAATGCCCTCCATGCCCTGCGCTGTCAGTGCCGCCACGACCCCGCCAGCGGTGCCGTCATTGGAGGCGACAACGGCATCTACCTTGTTATTGGTCTTGGTCAGAATCTGTTCCATATTTTTCTGGGCATTTTCCGGTTTCCAGCCATCGGTGTACTGTTCTCCCACCACCTTGATAGCACCGCTCTTGATCGCTGCATTGAGGACATCGAGTTGTCCGCCATGCAGAAAGTCGGCGTTCGGGTCGGTTGACGCGCCTTTGATAAAGACATAGTTGCCTTTGGGCTGCAGCTTCAGAACTTCGCGGGCCTGCATCCGACCGACCTCGACATTGTCGAATGTCAGATAGAACACGCCGGGCGCCTCGATCAACCGGTCATAACCGAGAACCGGAATTCCTTCTGCCTGCGCCTTGGCGACCGCCGGAAGTACGGCATCGGCATCCCATGCCAATACGATGATTGCGTTCGCACCGCGGGCAATCAGGCTTTCAATATCCGCCAGTTGCTTTTCCGCCGATCCACCGGCGTCCGCGCTGATATATTTCGCGCCGGCGGCCTGCACCGCACCTTTGATTCCGGCCTCATCGGTTTTCCAGCGCTCTTCCTGGAAGTTCGACCAACTGACGCCAACCACCAGTTCCGCCGCCCTGACGGCGTTGGACAGGGAAATACTGACCAACACCCCCAGAACGGCGCCCATTACCATTTTTGCTATTCGTCTCATTACATCCTCCACAAACCGTGTTGACAAAAACGTCACGCCATTTTCAGCGCCTTCCTTGGCAAGCCGGCACTATTGCCCGCCCGCCTGCTGTGACGGCAGCCACAAGCGGGCTTCCGTATTTCCGCGCGAAATGCGCGCGAACTGGTTGGCGAACAGACGAAGCCAGGGGCTCCATTCTCCATCCGGCCATTGAATTCTGACAGTTAGCCGCTCGGCCACACCGACGCCGAAATGATGCCAGCCAGCCTGACCGCTGGCATGACCGCCGCCGACGACAATTTCCGTACGCTGGGTACGGGTACCGGATCGCACTTCAATCCAGGCGCCGACTGCATTGCGGTTCGGGTCGCCGGGCTGCTGTATCTGCAACCCGATCCAGTTGCCCATGGGAACGACATGGTCCGCCGTCCCCCGCCCGACGTTCCGCCAGATTTGCACATTGGCGCGGCGATTGACGACCAGCACATCCGGCAGGCCATCCAGATTAAAATCCACGACCGCTGCGCCACGCGCCTTTTCCGTACTAGCCAGTCCGGCCACATCCGCCGCTTCCGCAAATCGCCCGTCGGCACCGCCGAGCAGCAGATTGTTGGGGTCAGCACTGGCAAAGTCCTTCATTGCCTCGACATTTCCCTTGGCAACAAACAGATCGACAAAACCGTCGTTGTTAACGTCTTCAAATTGCGCGTGCCAGGCCGTCGACGGCAGCACATCGGTGCCGATGAAAGGTCGATGCGCCGTCACGCCGACCTGTCGTGCCATATCCTTGTAGGTTGGCCGACCGGCGCCCTTAGCCAGCGTCCGAAGTTTGTTGTCGCCCATGCTGGTCAGAAAATATTCCGGATAACCGTCACCGGTGAGATCCCGCGTCGCAATTCCCATGCCCCAGATTTTGAGTTTCTGCCAGCCCTCCTGGACTGTCCGCAGGCGCGGCGCTTTACCCGGCGCGACGACCCATAACTGTTCCTGACCACCCTTGTAATACTGCCGGTCGTTGCTGATCCGCAGGTCCGGTATCCCGGAACGGTTCCAGTCTGAAAACAGCACCGACAGCGAACAGTACCCCGGCGTCAACCGATGCCGGACGGCAAACCCGGTGCCGGCCGCATTGGGCCGGAAAAGCGAATTGTCGTGGCAGGTTCCCCAGGGGGATCCCGGTTTGCTGCGGTCGACATAATTTCCGACCGCGAGAGTCGGCCACCGTTGGTCGGATTCCCAGGTGGCCGACATTCCGGTTGTCCAGGCCTTGCCGCCGTCAAATGTCCAATCGTCATTGGCGCGGGCAAACCGGCACCCGCCGCGCCCGCGCAGAAGAACATTCTTGCCCTGCCGCAGAACGGCGATATCCATTTGACCGTCACCATCGATATCCAGTGGATAGGCACCCGTCACATCTGTCATGTCAGTAACCGGATCGGTTGATTGCCGGAATGACAGCACACCCCCCCGCGACGACGCGTTGACATACAACGCACTGGCACTTGACCCGCCGGCCAGAAACACATCCGGATAACCATCGGCGTTGCAGTCAAACACGGCGACACCACCGCCCACAAAAAACGCCCAGCCACCGGTATACTGGTGGGAAATTCCCGACCCGGCGGTTTCCTCGATCATCCGGGGTGGCGTTGCGCCCACCGCCGTGCCGGACACAACCGTCAACAGGAACAAAACAATGCTCAGTCGGCTCATGACGCCGACCCCGTCGGCAACCGCAGGTGTTTGAGAAACTCGATAACAGCGTTCCGGTCGGCACGCGGACGGCCTTCAAACGCCTTCCGCGCAGATGCCGCTTCACCGCCATGTTGTAAAATTGCCTCCCGCAGGGTCGTCAGGTCACCCCGGTGCCCATAGGGCGCCGTGTCCCCGACTCCCCATAGCCGGGGCGTTATAAACACGTCCCGACCGACGAATCGCTGGCCCAGCAATTCATTGGCAAAATACGGGTGGTCTTCATCCGCAATCCGATGTCGCTTGAGGTCGGAAAACAGCGGTACCAGAATTTGCCCGGCTGCATTTTTTTCGAAACCTGAACGATCCAACTGCAACAGGGCAGGTCGGGCAGTTTCCGACGGACGCAATGTGCCGGCGGTATTCAGCGGATTCGGTTCCGCAAAAATACTGGACGTCAGCGGCAGGCTGGTCCGGTGGCAGGTTGGACACCCGACCTCGGCGAACACCTGCTTGCCGGTCGCCACGGCGGCGCGCAATACCGGGGCCGCCGGCAGACGCCGCACCGGCGTCGGCAAAGACGCCTGGAACAAAACCAGTGCCGTCACGTCGCCAGTCGAAATTTCCTTCGCTTTACCATCACCATCGAAATCCGGCGTGCCGGTCCATTGCGCCCCGTATCGTTCGTCAGCCTGCATTCCATGATGCGCGTTCAGGGCGTTGATGGTGAACTGACGCAGGCTGGAAAACACACCTTTCTGACTGAACGGGCGGATCACCAGATCATGATCAACGCCCTGAATTTCACGGATATCGACAAATCCGTCCGGGTCAAGCGTTACAAAACCGAATGACACCCCCTTGCTTGTGAGCGCAACCCGCTGTGATTTTCCGGTTGTGCGGGCCTGCTGCAGCCCGGCTTGCCGCTGCGCCTGCAACTCCCGTGTCATTTCCCGGGCCAGTAACTCGACGAACCCGGCACCATTGATGGCGACGGTACCCCGTTCATTGGAAAATTGCGGGTCAAGCGAATCAAAATCCGCATCGCTGATCCCGTCAGACACAAAAACATTGGCAACAAAATCACCGGCCCCGCCAACCGATGGCTGATTGTGACAGCCACGGCAGGAATTGGCCTCCGGGCCGGAGGTGCGGAAAAAGGGTGGGAAATTGCCGGGCACCCGCCGGGTCGGAATTTCCGATTGGGTGGCCGCCGGTCGACCAACGCCATCCAGCCGGGTGAACCGTGCCTCAAACAAATGCCGCCCGATCCCGATGGCCTGATCAACCGGCAATGCCGCGACCTGCGCATGGTCCGGATGGTAGGTGACGGCGCGCTCATCCCCGATTACGGGGTCGACCGCCGGGTCAGCCGCCAAACCGCTGGTCGGTTCCGCCGCGCGGGTCGTCAGTGAAGCGCACATGACACCGGCCACTACCGCACAGCACAGCACGAGCTGTCGCACATTTGATCGGCTCGCCCATGACACGACGTGTTCCCACATTGAATGCAGTTCCGGCCTTCCCTGAAACGTCTCCGCCATGTATCCCGGCGACGCTGAAAATGTCTTTTTATTGTTTTTATGATGGTTAATTGATGGAATTTTGATTGTTTTTTCGTCAAAAGTCAAGGAGTATCAAATTTTACATAACATATTGATTTAAATATATTTTTAATATAATTGATTTAAAACACGTCATTTTTTGATTGCTATTAACTTGAATACTTGATGTTTAGATGGTACTTTCCTTCATGATATTTTAAAAATGATGGAAAACCATCATAATCGGCAAGGGAGATTGCATCGGGTGGCACGCAACAAGGTTCGGCATGTTGATATCGCCCGGGACGCAGGGGTCAGTGTAGCCACAGTCGACCGGGTGCTGAATGGACGATCCGGCGTCAATGAACGAACAGCCCGGCTCGTCTGGGATACAATGGAAACGCTGCAGGGTCAGAACGGTCCGTCGCCGCAGCGCAAGCGGGCCAACCTCCGGTTTGATCTGATCCTGCCTGCCGGCACCAATACATTTGTCAACATGCTGGAGGCATTCTCGGAAAACGTTGGCTCAGCTATGACGGACGCTGATGTCACGGTCTGTTGCCATCGGGTGGAAGGCTTCAATCCGGCGATGCTGGCTGACTGCATCCGGACAATTGGTGCCGGATCAGACGGCATTGCCTTGATGGCATTGGAAAACCCGGCGGTTCGCGAAGCGGTCAATGCCGTCATTGAAGCCGGCACGCCGGTTGTGACACTGGTCTCGGATCTGTCAACCACGCGCAAAATCGGCTATGTGGGTATTAACAATCAGGCTGCGGGCAGAACCGCCGCCTATCTGATGAGCCGTTTCCTGTCAGGCCGGAAAGGCTCGGTTGCCGTGATTGAAGGCAGTCTGGATCTCAGTTACAGCGATCACCAGGAGCGGGAATTCGGGTTCCGGAACGCGCTGCGGGAATATGCGCCGATGCTCGACCTGATCGGGCGATGGGAGACACAGGACAATTTCGAGGAAGCTCACAACCAGACCCTGAAGCTGCTCGACAGCCATCCGGACGTGCTGGGAATCTATGGTATCAGTGGTGGTATCCGGGGTGTCGCGCAGGCCCTGAAGGAACGGGAAATGGCGAACCGCATCGTCTGTATCGGCCACGACCTGACTCCCTTTACCCGACAGTTCCTGCTGGATGGCACGGTCGATGCCATCCTGCATCAGAATGCGGAAAAAGAAGTCCGGACTGCCATCCGCGTGCTGACAGAACATCATCTGACAGGTGGCACACGAAGTGCCCCGGACCATCTGAAAATGGATGTGTTCTTCCGCGAAAACCTGCCGTAACGAAAGTCCCGCATGAAATCCCCCAGATGGCACCATCTCACCGCTGCCGGTATCGCCCACCAGAAAGCCGGTCACGCTGTCCGCAAATCGCTGCAACTGTCATACCTGTCAATGTCACTCCTTGCCGACATGGAGGTTTTCAATATGCCAATGGCGGTCGTTGGGCAAAATACCCGGATACACTTCTAGATGGCCCGGGTCGTCGGTGATATCGGGGGTACAAACGCACGCTTCGCCTGGGTTGAAAGCGGCGGCGCCCTGTCTGATGCCTGTACGCTCCCGGTCACCGGTTTTTCATCGTTCGAAACGGCGCTCGATCATTTCCTGGCAGGCCGCCCGGTGGATCGCATGTGCATTGCCATTGCCTGTCCCGTCCACCAGGATCGGCTGGACATGACCAATAATCACTGGGCGCTGTCGAAACAGGCGGTGATCAACCGGTACAATCTGTCACAATTTGATGTGCTCAATGACTTCATCGGGTTGGCACACGCCATCCCCTATCTGGATGACACCGAGATTGACCGGATCGGCGACGGTTCCGCCCTGCCGAACCGTCCGATCGCCATTCTCGGGCCGGGAACAGGCCTCGGTGCCTCAAGTCTGATTCCCGACGGCGACCGCTGGTTTGCGGTCGAGGGTGAAGGCGGGCATGTTGATTTTGCACCCGTGGACGAAACCGAAATCGAAATCCTGAGATGGTTGAAATCCCGCCATTCGCGTGTTTCCGTCGAGCGCCTCCTGTCGGGTATGGGCCTCGAAAATATTTACCAGGCCCTGTGCGACATTGACGGAGTGATACCAACCGACCTGCGGGCGGATGAAATTACCCATCGTGCGCTGGTCGAAAACGACACCCGCTCACACCGATGCCTGATGCAGTTCTGCGCAATTCTGGGCTCGACGGCGGGTAATCTGGCGCTCACTCTGGGGGCGATGGGCGGGCTGTATCTGGGCGGCGGAATCGCCCGTAAACTGGGTCAATTCATCGCCGCCAGCCCGTTTCGCCAGCGTTTCGAAAACAAGGGGCGACTGCGTCCGGTCATGCAACAGATTCCCACCTTCCTGATCAAGGCTGAATACGCTGCCCTGACGGGAGCGGCCATGCATCTGCTGCGTCAAACCGGTAGGCAACCGGTGCAGCCGCTGCCACCTGACAGGGTTTTACAAAACCGGATGTGAACCCTGCGGGCGGTTGAACAACCCGATCAGGCGGCGCAGCATTTTTTAAATTTTTTCCCGGAACCGCACGGACACAGATCATTACGCCCGACCTTGCTGGACACACGCGGGGGTTCTTTCGGATTCATGATGCAATCGGCAAATACCCAGCGTCCCTCTTCGCGGGTGAACTTTGCCAGCTCATGGTGCTGGGTCCGGTTGCCCTGAAATCGATAATGCGCGACAAATTCAACCGTCCCCGTCTGATCGTCTTCGCTGCCATCGACCGTCTTGCGAACCTCCAGACCGTGCCAGGTCGTCTCTCCGGCTGACGCGTTGAATTCATCGACATCGAAATCCTGACGCTGCGCAACTGACAGGGTTTCGGCCAGGTATGCCCCGCGTCCCAGTACAAATGCCGAATATCGTGACCGCATCAGGGCCAGCGCCGTCGGGGCCGCCTCGCCATTCAGGTAGGGACCGCAACATTCTTCAAGCGATTTTGCGGTGCCGCACGGACAGAGGGTCATTGATCAGGTTTCCTTAGTGCTGGTGGATAAAATCCAACTCATGGTATCATTGAGATCATATAAACGGGAGAGTGTCGATCGGGGTTATAATGGGCCCGGCCATCTTGATCAACGATAACCGAGCAAGGCATCCGGCGTGCATCAGGCAGGACAATCAGAAGCGGTCTATTTTATGGGAGTCGATGGCGGCGGTACCCACTGCCGGGTACGACTGACATCATTCGATGGCACCATGCTCGCTGAATCGCAGGGCGGCAGCGCCAATACCACACTCGGCCCTGAACAGGTGTTCAGCGAAATCCTTTCCTGTGGACAGCAGGCGGTCAGCCGTGCCGGTCTGCACCCGGACATCTGGGGCCAGACATATGTAGGTGCCGGTCTCGCCGGTCTGAACATCTCCCTGCAGAAAACCCGGTTCGCCAACCTGCCACATCCTTTCGCCGGACTGGTGGTGTGCTCGGACGCCCACACGGCCTGCCTGGGTGCCCACAATGGCGGCGATGGCGGCATTGTCATCTGCGGGACCGGAAGCGCCGGTCTGGCGCTGATCGGGGGATCCGAACATCGGGTTGGCGGCTGGGGTTTTGTCCTGTCGGACAGCGGTGGCGGTGCCATTCTCGGGCGCAACCTGTTGCGCGCCTGTCTGGAAGTGCACGACGGCCTGCGCCCGCCATCAGAAATGGCCAGCGCCGTTCTTGACCGTTTCAACCACGATGGCGACGAAATGTTTGAGTGGGCCTACCGTGCAACACCGCGAGATTTCGGCTTCTTCGCCCCGACCGCATTCGACTGGGCGGACCGCAATGATCCGCTGGCCCGACGTCTGGTAACAGAAACCGTTACAGCGGTCAGCCACCATATCTCCGCTGTCCGGGCGCACGGGGCCGACCGGATTTGCCTGCTGGGCGGCATGGCGGCCCGTGTGCAACCTTTGCTGCCGGTCGACACGAATAACCTGCTGGTGGTACCGGTCCATGATGCCCTGCAGGGCGCCATTCTGCTGGCGCGCCGCCAGCATGCACAATCGCTCACCAAATCCGGAGGAAGCAGATGAGAAATGCGCTGATCAATCACCGGATGTTTGACGGCGAACGCTGGCATGACGGACAGGCCGTGCTGCTGGACGGTGCATCCATTATCGATATTCTGCCGGTCAGGTCTGTACCGGAAGACGTCAAGGCCGTCGATCTCGCAGGAGCCATGCTGGCACCGGGGTTTATCGATACGCAGGTCAATGGCGGAGGCGGCGTCCTGTTCAACGACCAGCCATACATTGACGGGGTCCGGGCGATCGTCAGAGCCCATCGCGCGTTCGGCACAACCGCCCTGTTGCCGACATTGATTACCGATGACATGTCCATCATGCAGGCAGGTGCGGAAGCTGTCCGCCAGTTGCACGCCGATCCGGCAGAAGGTGTTCTGGGCATTCATTTTGAAGGACCCTATCTGAACAAACGGCGCAAGGGGGTGCATGACGAAAGTCGTATCCGTCATCCGGCGGAAGACGACCTTGCACTGATCTGCGCCCGGGATACCGGTATTGTGGTGTTGACGGTCGCCCCGGAAACCTTGCCGGACGGCCTGATTGGCAGGCTCGCCCGAGCCGGTGTGATTGTCTGTGCCGGACACACCGCCGCCAGTTACGAACAAACAAACCGCGCCCTGAACGAGGGCGTGCGGGGATTTACCCACCTGTTCAATGCCATGAGCCCGATGGGCAGTCGGGAACCGGGCGTGGTTGGCGCCGCGCTCGACTCCGTCGATAGCTGGTGTTCGGTCATCGTTGACGGCCATCACGTGCATCCGGCCAGCCTGCGGATCGCCGCACAGGCCAAGACCCCCGGCAAGATTATGCTGGTAACGGACGCCATGCCGGCGGCGGCAACGACCCTCACGGCATTTGTCCTGCAAGGCCGAAACGTTCACATCCATGATGATCGATGTGTCACAGACGACGGCACACTGGCGGGATCCAACCTGACCATGATGACGGCCGTCCGAAATGCCCATGAACTGATGGCCTGCGAACTGTCCGAATGCTTGCGTATGGCCAGTCTCTATCCGGCTGAGTTTCTCGGAATTGGCGATCGGTGCGGGCGTATTGCGGTCGGTTTTCAGGCCGATCTGGTGGCATTTGAAGACGATTTCAGGGTATCACAGACTTGGGTCGCCGGTGTCTCTGAGTGCCATTGAGCAAATGGATTCGGCCCCGTTCAGGCCCGCTAGAACACTTCCGGCATTTTTTGAACAGCCGGAAGTGCTCTAACTCATTGATATCCCCGCAAAGACACGTTCGAGAATAAACCTATTCGCTCCGGTTTTGCTCTAGCCGGACGGTCCGGCCTCCCGGTCCGCTGCATCCGCCAACTGCTGTTGTCGCCACCATTCGGCCCGCAAAACAGCGGTCGGTGTCGGGTATCTATCTGGCAGGAAGGACACGGCAGTGATCCGGTCGGTTCGGAAATGGCGAAAGGCCGCGCGGATTTCACACCAGGCGACGATCAGCCGGACGGTTGTAAAGTAGGCAACCGTAATCGGCCAGATGATCCGCTCGCTCGGTCTGTTTTTCAAATCGAGGTAATCCAGACGAATCTTGCCGCGCCGTCTGATCCAGGTCCGTAGCTGGGTCATGTCAATGGTATCAGGCGGCGGTTTTTCCATACCGGGAACCGCAAGCGGTGACTCGAGGATGATCGGTCGCAAGTCTTGCGGAATAACCGCACTGATTTTCGCAATCAGATCGCGGGCCGCGCGTGCCAACACGGGGTCGGCATGTCCGGTCGCCCATTTCGCCCCCAGCACCGCCGCCTCGACCTCGTCCGGTGTCAACATCAGGGGCGGCATGTCATAGCTCTTTTCCAGCACGTAACCGACACCGGCCTCGCCGATGACAGGTACGCGCCGGGCCATGAGGTCGGCAATGTCGCGGTAAACGGTCCGCACCGAGACTTCCAGCTCAAGGGCAAGATTCCGCGCCGTCACCGGAAACCCGGATCCACGTAAAATCTGGATTATCTGAAAAAGACGATCGGCCCGGCGCATCTGATTTCCTATCCACCCTGTCGGGGTTCTATTGTCAGGAATATGGCAGTAGAACCCCGTGATGCAACCAGGATCAGGCCGACGGCAGGGTTTTCCGGAACCCGTCGATCGCGCAAACACGTGCGATCCAGTTCTTGATATGGACCTGAGTCGGAGCCGCCTTGGCAAAAGACAGATGGGTTATATTTGAACCAACCGACAGGTCAGCGATGGTGGGTCGTTCACCGATCAGGAAGTCCCGTCCCGCCAGCCCGTCATTCAGGATATCCAGACTCTCCGGCAGACGTTCCTCGCCACGGGCAATCGCCGCCTTGTCGCCCCGGTCGCCAAGAAACACTTTGTTAAGAACTATATCGGACACCGATGGTCCCAGACGGCACTGGTTCCAGTCAAGCCATTGTTCCGTCCGGACACGTTGGTCCAGATCGGTCGGATACCAGTCATCGCGACTGTGTTTGGTACAGAGATATCGCAAGATGGCGTTTGATTCATGAATCCGGAGCGAGCCGTCAATCAGCGTCGGCACCTGATGGTTGGGGTTGATCGCGAGGTAATCCGGCGACATGGATTCCCCGGCGACCAGATCAACGATCCGCGATTCATACGACATACCCAGCTCCTCCAGCAGCGCCGCCACCCGACGGGAATGCGTGGAGACCGGGTAACTATATAGAATATACATGGTGTGGTTCCTTCAAACGGTGTTTGTATGATCGGCGTGATCTACCACGCCACTGCTGCCACCCTCCTGTCAGCAGTATTTGATTTCTGCGACAACAATTTATGTTTCGGTGTAACCCACAACCGTTCCTCTTGAAGTCTGTTTCCATTACCCGCATAAAGACCGCAGCAAATCTGTCTCCGCCAAAGGCCTGAATATGTTCCGCCCCAAACATCTGTTCGTCGTTCTCGTATCGGCTGCTGCCGGTGGTGTTCTGTTGTTACCGGTTCCGGCGGACACACCGGCCAACGTTCTGCCGACACTGGCAATCACCGTTTTTACGATCGGCCTGTGGGCCACCGGCGCCATCGCGGAATACATTACGTCGCTGATGTTCATTGTGCTTGCGATCGGCTTTTCAGTGGCCCCGGCCGCCGTCATTTTTTCTGGCCTGCTGTCCAGCGCCTTCTGGCTGGTGGTGGGTGGCATGGTGATCGGTATCGCCGCTGACCGGACCGGGCTGGGCCGCTATCTGGCACACATTTTCACACGCCGGATGAACGCCTCGTACCCGCAACTGATCGCCGGCATTGTGACCGGCGCGGTCGCCCTGGCATTTCTGCTTCCCTCGTCAATGGGGCGGCTGGTGATATTGATGCCGATTGTGCTCGGACTTGCCGACAATCTCGGGCTCGGGCCGGGATCGCGTGGACGGAGCGGGATGGCGCTGGCAGCCGCTCTTGGCACCTTTTATGTTCCGTTGACAATCCTGCCCGCCAATCTGCCAAATGTTGTGCTGGCCGGTGCTGCCGACACCCTGTACGGCCTGTCGATCAATTACGGTGAATATCTTCTGATGCATTTTCCGATAACCGGTGTCCTGAAGGGCGTACTGCTCGTCGGTCTGATCAGTTATCTGTTTCGCGGCGATACGCTGGATACGTCCGGTCAGAGCGAGCGTCCCCGACTGAAGGCGGACGGTCGGCGACTGGCGGTCATCCTGACAATGGCATTGATCGCCTGGGCGACCGACTTCATTCACGGTATTTCGCCGGGCTGGGTTTCGATCGCCGCCGCCGGATTATGCCTGCTGCCACGGGTCGGCGTGTTGGGTTTGCGCCATCTGAAAGGCAGCGGTGGATATCAGACCCTTGTTTATGTGATCGCCATCCTCGGCGTTGGCGCTGTCATTTCCAGTTCGGGTACCGGCAGCCTGATTGCCAAAAAGGTCTTGCAGGTTGTCCAATTCGCGCCGGAACACGCGGTTCATACCTACGCCGCCTTTTCCGGCCTCAGTATGGCATTCTCGACATTTTCCACGCTGCCGGGCATGATCGCCATCCTGGCACCGTTTGCAGATCAGGTGGCGCACAATTCCGGACTGTCCGTGTTTGTGGTTCTAATGATGATTGTCAACGGGTTTTCGACACCCTTTCTCCCCTATCAGAGCGCCCCGATCATGGTCGGACTGCGCCTTGGCAATATCGGCATCAGTACGGCCGCCCGGGTCATGTTATTGCTGGGCGTTCTGACGGTGGTGCTGCTGCAACCCCTCAACTATCTCTGGTGGGACTGGCTGGGATATTTTCGTTGAAGTCCGTCGGTAAATGGGTCGTAATAAATTATGGCAACCACACCGGAATGACGCTGGCATGACTCCCCCCCTGCTATCGATCTCGAGACGCACACGCAAGACACCGTTTTCCCGCCGCGTCGCAGATAGTAGCGTCAAGGCCTACACGGTCTACAATCACATGTTGTTGCCGACCGCATTTGAATCCATTGAAGCCGACTATCGGCACCTGAAGACCGACGTCCAGATATGGGATGTCGCCTGTGAACGGCAGATTGATGTGCGCGGGCCGGATGCCGCACGGCTGTTGCAGATGCTGACCCCGCGTGATCTGCGCAGCATGACTGTCGGACAGTGTTATTATACCCCGATGGTCGATGAAACCGGTGGCATGCTGAACGATCCCCTGACGCTCAAGCTGGCAGATGACCATTTCTGGATCTCCGTTGCCGACAGCGATCTTCTCTTCTGGGTCAAGGGATTGGCCTACGGTTTTCGCCTCGACGTCAATGTTGACGAGCCGGATGTTTCGCCTCTGGCGGTTCAGGGACCGACGTCCGACGAACTGGTCGCACGGGTGTTTGGCGAAACTGTGCGAGACATCCGGTTTTTCCGATTTGCGGTTCTGCCGTTTCAAGGACACGACCTGATCGTCGCGCGGTCAGGTTATTCCCGGCAGGGCGGGTTTGAAATCTATGTTGACCACGCCCCGCTCGGCGAACCGTTGTGGGATGCCCTGTCCGCCGCAGGCAGGGATCTCAATGTCCGCGCCGGCGGACCCAATCTGATTGAACGGATTGAAGCCCGATTGCTGTCATATGGCAATGACATGACTCGCGAAAACACCCCCCATGAATGTGGCCTTGGAAAATATTGCCAGACCCGGACGGCGATCGGCTGCGTTGGCCGGGATGCGCTTCTGCGGGTCGCGGCAGAAGGCCCGGTTCGGCAAATTCGCTCTTTTGCCGTCGATGGCGAGCCGCTGGCTCCTTGCACAGATGTCTGGCCAATATTCGCCGGCGGCAAGCACGTCGGACAGATTACGTCGTTGGCCTGGTCGCCTGACTTCAACACCAACGTGGCGATTGGAATGGTGCGAATGACGCATTGGGACGATGGCACCCGGGTCGAAATTGAAACGCCACAGGGCCTGCGTTCCGCCACGGTGCGGGAACAATCCTTTATCTGATGAAAACAGCTGACCGGCGCATCCGCGTGTTTACGATGGCGCTGTGGGTCACGGTCCTCACTGCGACCTTGCTGCCTGTGCTCGGGTCACTAGTCCCGCCAGGCGGCGACTATGCCGTCCATATTGCCCGCGTCTATGTGTTGCAAAACCTGGCGAACGACCCGGTCCTGCAACGTTTTTATGAAACTGACTGGGCGGTTCTGCCCAATCTTGCATTCGACCTGATATCCCTGGCGCTGATGAAGATGATGGGACCGTATGCCGCCGGGCGGACCTTTGTGACGATCGCCATACTGGCCCAGTTTGTCGCCGTTGCATGCCTGCGATATCAGTTGCACGGGCGGATCGGACTTTTGCCGTTGACGGTCGGGCTGTTTATCTATAGCGCCCCGGCGGCACACGGTCTGGCCAGTTTTTATCTTGGTCAGAGCCTGCTGTTGTTTGGCGTCAGTCTCTGGCTGGCGAGCGGCGACTGGTCCTGGCGAAACCGCGTGCTGGTGACCAGCGGCATGGCAACCATCCTGTTTTTCACCCACCTGATTATCGTCGGACTATATGGTCTGATCGTCGGCGTGATGCGTCTGTCACAATGGTATCGCGGACGACGGCTGACGGCACAGGACGACATACCACTGTTTGCACAGTTCGCGATACCGCTGCTGTTGTGGATGTTCGTACAGACCCCGGCGCTCGGAACCGAAACAGTCTTCGGTCCGGCGATGGCGCGAATGCGCGCTCTGGCCAGCCCTGTCCTGTATTACCAGACGTTCGATTTTGTCCTGGCATTGGTGCTGCTCGCGCTGGTTATCTGGTTGCTGGTCCGGCAGCATGTGCGTGTTCACCCGGTACTGGTCTGGCCGATTTCCGTGATCGCCATACTGGGGCTGCTTCTGCCGGAAGCCCTGTTCGGAATCTGGCTGATTAATATCCGTCTGCCGGTCATCGCCGTGTTGTTGCTGGTGGCCGCGATCCGGATTGACACAACAGATCTTCGCCTGCGATGGGCACTGGCAATTTCCCTGATCCTGTTCGGTGCCATGAAACTCTATCGGGTGGAACAGGCCACCCAGGTCTGCGACGCCCGGCAACGTCAGTTCGTCTCGGCCCTGTCGCCACTGCCGCGTGGTGCCCGCATCCTGCCGGTGATGGAGCCGGTCTCCCGACTTGACTGTCTTTTCCCGGTTTACTGGCACATGCCAGCCCTGGCGGTCATTGAAAAATCGGCATTTTACCCGATGATGGCAGTGACGGTCTGGCCGCTCGCACTTCGCCCGGACTATCGTCGGTTCGCCCAGCGCAAACCCCGCCCGATATCGCCGCAGGTCCTGATAGGCAACACCCGGACGTACGGTGAGGCTGCCTGGAACCGGATGATGTCCGCCTCCTGGCGACAGAATTTCGACTATCTGGTGTGGATGCATCCCGGCACGCATCCGAGTACGCGGCCCACAGGTCTCCATAAAATTGGCGGCGCAGACTTTTTCACGCTGTACAGAATTGACCTGCCCGATCGGCCCGCCACCAGCCCGAACGGACAACCGGCCACCACAAGATGAAATCGAAATATTTCGATTAATCCACAAAAAAAAATCGTTTTGTCGGTACATAAAATTGCCGTATAGGCTGAGACAACCGGTGCTCATTGCCGGTTCGGGCTGATCAGGGTTCGCCCGTCTCTTCAAGGCCGGATATCCGGGAAAGTTGGATGACATGCACGTTCACAGTGAATTGGAAATGCCCGGCGCGAACCTCGTGGTTGATCAGGACCTGTCCTATCTCCAAACGGGCGATGAAACCTTCTGGGAAACCGCCGACCGGTACGGAAGCTACATTTTTACAGCTATTTTCATTCTGGTCGGCATGGTCACACCGGTGGCACTGTTTTTCTACAGTTTGACGCAGTAATCATCGGTCGCACCTTCACGACAGTCTGGCAGAACCTGACCTACGCGTGAGCGGCCCGGTTATATCGTTTTGCCGCGCGCCTTGCCGCAAAATGTGATTACGGCGGAGCTGTTGTGCTGTTTCCTGACAACGGCGTGCCAGATGCACCTGTCGGTCAGCGAGGCAGCTCGGCCCCCGCCGGCCGGTCAACTGCCAATCCCCATCGCCGGCAGAACGAGCCCCTTTTCGCGGGCACAGTCCAGCGCGATTTCATACCCGGCGTCGGCATGCCGCATGACGCCTGTTGCCGGGTCATTCCACAGGACGCGGGCAATCCGTCGGGCCGCCTGTTCGGTCCCGTCGCAGCAGATCACCATGCCGGAATGTTGGGAAAATCCCATGCCGACACCTCCGCCGTGATGCAGACTGACCCAGGTCGCCCCTGACGCGCAGTTCAGCAAGGCATTGAGCAACGGCCAGTCCGACACCGCGTCTGATCCGTCTTTCATGGCTTCGGTTTCACGGTTGGGACTGGCGACAGACCCGGAATCAAGATGGTCCCGACCGATTACCACGGGCGCCGACAGTTCACCGGAAGCAACCATTTCGTTAAACGCCAACCCCAGAATGTCACGCTGTCCCAACCCGACCCAGCAAATGCGGGCCGGCAGGCCCTGGAAGCTGATGCGGTCACGCGCCATATCAAGCCAGGTGTGCAAATGGGGATCGTCGGGAATCAACTCCCTGACCTTGCGATCGGTCTTGTAGATGTCCTCCGGATCACCCGAAAGCGCGACCCAGCGAAACGGACCGACTCCACGGCAGAAAAGAGGCCGGATATAGGCTGGCACAAAACCCGGAAAATCGAAGGCATCGGTCAGACCTTCATCAAAGGCGACCTGACGGATGTTATTGCCGTAATCGAACGTCGGAATTCCGGCACGGTGAAATTCCAGCATCGCCTGGACATGTGTTTTCATCGAGGCTCTGGCCGCCAATTCAACCGCTTCCGGGTTATTTTTCCGTTGATCCAGCCATCGCGACAACGACCAGCCTTGCGGCAGATACCCATTGACCGGATCATGTGCGGACGTCTGATCGGTGACCAGATCGGGGCGGATGCCGCGTCTGACGATATCCGGCAAAACATCGGCCGCATTGCCCAGCAGCGCGACCGAGACGGCGGTGTCGCCGGCATGTGCCCGCTCAATCATCTCCAAAGCCTGATCAAGGGTTTTCGCCTGTTGATCAACATAGCGCGTTTTCAGGCGCGCCTCGATCCGGCTTTGGTCACATTCCACGGCAATGCAGGAAGCCCCGGCCATGGTCGCCGCCAGCGGTTGGGCTCCACCCATTCCCCCCAGCCCGGCGGTCAGCACCCATCGGCCCGCCAGGTCGCCACCATAGTGTTGACGTCCGGCCTCGACAAACGTCTCGTAGGTCCCCTGTACAATGCCTTGCGACCCGATATAGATCCACGACCCCGCCGTCATCTGGCCATACATCATCAGCCCCTTACGATCGAGTTCGTTAAAATGATCCCAGGTCGCCCAGTGGGGCACAAGGTTGGAATTGGCAATCAGAACACGCGGCGCATCGCTATGGGTTGTGAAAACGCCGACGGCTCTGCCGGACTGAATCAGCAGCGTTTCGTTATCACCGAGTTTTTCCAGCGCCTCGGTGATGGCATCGAAATCCCGCCAGCTTCGCGCCGCCCGCCCGATACCGCCATATACCACCAGCTCATGGGGGTTTTCCGCTACATCCGGGTCAAGGTTATTCATCAACATGCGAAGCGGCGCTTCCGTCTGCCATGATCTGGCGGTCAGATGCGTTCCGCGCGGACTGCGGACATCGCGAGTGTTTTTCCGGGACTCGGTCATGAAGCAGGTCCTTTCCGATGGTCAACAGATGCCTTGCAAGGCGATTTCTTCAAGGCGTTTGAGAATGTGCCGGAGGCGGCGGCGTACCCGGTCCGCCCGGTCCGGGCGGTAGGTCCAGGGTGGTGTTTCGTCCATATAGGCGCGCTGTGCCATTTCCAACTGGATCGCATGAACATTTTGAACCGGACACCCGTACCGCCGGGTCGTCCAGCCGCCCCGGAACCGGCCGTTCACGACGCAGTCGAAATCCTCCCCGCCGGAACATCCGGCAATCACCGCCTGTTCGATGGCCGGTGCGCATGTCTGACCACCGTTCGTACCAATATTGAAGACCGGCAGGCGACCGTCGAACAGATGGGGAATATCCGATCGGATTGAATGGCAGTCATACAGAATCGCAAGCCCGTGCCGGTCTTTCACCCGATCAATCTGTTCCTCCAGGGCGGCGTGATAGGGTTCATGAAAATCGCGGATTCGCTCTGCGATTTCATCGTCATCTGGTTGTTCACCGATGCGATAGATATCTGCGCCATCAAAGGTCGTCGTCGGGCAGACGCCGGTTGTATTCTGACCCGGATACAGGCTGAGACCGGACGGATCGCGATTGGCGTCGATCACATAACGCGAATACCTCGCCTGAACGACGGTGACGTCGTCCAGCAAGCCGTCGTACAGGCGGTCAATCCACCAGTCCGTGTCGGCAACCGCGCGTCCGGTGTCGTTCAGCCGTCCGGACAGCGCCACCGGAATGCCGGTACCGACATGCGGCATCCCCAGAATGATCGGGCCGCTGCCTCTGGTGACGTTGACGGGCATCATGGAATTTCCTCCAGTTCCGGCAGGTTCCCGCTCCCGGCGGCGTCGATGATCGCTCCGGATCGGACCAGTTTATTGGCGGCCTCAATGTCGGGCGCGAGATAACGGTCATCACCCATGCTTGCGACCACCGACCGCAGACACCCGATCACCCGACCAAGCGGGATGCTGGTGCTCAGCGGCGAACGAAACTCGATACCCTGTGCCGCCGTCATCAGTTCGATGCCGACGATGCGGCCGAGATTGTCGGTCATCGTCAACAATCGTCGGGCGGCATGCGTCGCCATTGATACATGGTCCTCCTGATTGGCACTGGTCGGCGTTGAATCGACCGAACACGGTGATGCCATCTGTTTGTTTTCCGCCATTAACGCCGCACTGGTCACTTCGGCAATCATCAGTCCGGAATTGATGCCCGGATCCGGCGACAAAAAGGCAGGCAGGCCGAAGTTCATGGCCGGGTCGACCATCAGGGCAATCCGGCGCTGTGCAATCGCCCCGATTTCAGCGATCGCCAGTGCAATCTGGTCGGCCGCCAGCGCAACCGGTTCGGCGTGGAAATTGCCGCCGGATATGATCGCCCCATCCGCCACAAAAACCAGCGGGTTGTCGGTAACGGCGTTGGCTTCGATCTGCAAGGTGCGACCGGCCTGTCGCAAGACATCGACGCAGGCTCCCAGAACCTGCGGCTGACAGCGCACACTATAGGGATCCTGCACCCGGTCGTCGTGATCACGGTGCGATTCGCGAATGCCTGATCCGTGCATCAGAAGACGCAACGCCTTGCCGACGTCTATTTGTCCGCGATGACCCCGCAACGCGTGAATTTCAGCACGGAACGGTGCCGATGACCCCATGATCGCATCCGTTGACAGGGCACCGGTGATCAGCGATCCCAGCGCGCACCGCCAGCCTTCAAACAGCGCGGCCAGTGCCAGCGCAGTTGAAACCTGGGTTCCGTTGATCAGCCCCAGGCCTTCTTTCGGACCCAGTGTAACCGGCACCATGCCGACCGACTTGAGCGCCGCGCTGGCCGGCATGCGCTGGCCCTGATACAAGGCCTCTCCTTCGCCGATCAGAACCGCGGCCATGTGAGCCAGCGGCGCCAGGTCCCCCGACGCGCCGACCGATCCCTGGGCCGGAATAACCGGTGTCACCCGCTCTTCCAGCAATCGCTCGATCTGATCAACAATCACACCGCGAACACCCGAGGCACCCCGACCAAGCGACAGAAGCTTGAGCGTCATGATCAACCGGACGACCGGTTCGGCCAGTGGTTCACCCACACCGCAGCAATGCGATAAAATAAGATTTCGCTGCAACCGCGTCGTATCCCGTGATGCAATCCGCGTGCTCGCCAGTTTGCCAAATCCGGTATTGACGCCGTATACGGCCTTGTCGCCGCGGGCCGCTTCATCAACCAGCCGCGCCGACTCCCCGATCCCGGCGCGGGTCGACGGATGCAACCGGGCGGCCGGACTGTGCCAATACAGGTGGGCGAGATCGGGCAGATTTACGTCGCCCGGTATCAATTCAACAGAATCAACCATCACACCCCCCGGCAATTCGGCAATACAGCGGATTAAAACCGATGGCATAGGACAGTTCAGCCGGGTGCTCGATGTCCCAGATTGCCAGATCGCAGGCTTTTCCGACCTCCAGGGTTCCCGCCAGACCGGCGATCCCCAGCGCCCGCGCTGCGACCCGCGTCACCCCGGCCAACGCCTCATCCGGGGTCAGCCGGAACAGCGTGCAGGCAAAATTGAGCGCCAGCAGGATCGACGTCAGCGGTGACGTTCCGGGATTGCAGTCGGTCGCCACGGCCATGGGAATGTTGAGGCGACGCATCAGATCAATCGGTGGCAATCTGGTTTCCTGCAAATAGTAAAAGGCGCCGGGCAACAGCACCGCGACGGTACCCGCCGTCGCCATACGCTGTGCAGACGGTTCACTCAAATGTTCCAGATGATCCGCCGACAACGCCCCGAATTCGGCGGCGAGGGCGGCACCGGACTGGTCCGACAATTGTTCCGCATGCAGTTTGACCGCAAGTCCGGCGCGGCGGGCGGCGACCAGAACCCGCCGGGTCTGCTGGTAGGAAAAACCGACGGTATCGCAGAACACGTCAACCGCATCCGCCAACCCGTCCGCCGCAATGGCCGGTAACTGGTGATCACAGACCGATGCAATATACCCGTCGCGATCACCCGCCGCCTCCGGCGGCACCGTATGCGCCCCGAGGAACGTTCGCGAAACCCGCACATTCCCATATTTTCCAAGATCTCCGGCAACGCGTAGCATTTTGCTTTCGGTCTCCAGATCCAGCCCATAGCCGGATTTGATCTCAACAGTCGTGACACCTTCCGATGTCAGGTGCGCAAGACGCGGCGTCGACTGGCGTAACAGTTCGGGTTCCGACGCCGCCCGCGTCGACGCCACTGTTGACAGAATGCCGCCACCGGTCGCCGCAATCTGCTGGTAGGACTCTCCGTTCAGGCGGCGTTCGAATTCAGGCGCACGATTGCCGCCGTAAACAAGATGTGTATGACAGTCAATCAGTCCCGGCGTGATCCATCGACCGGCCAGATCAATGGATTGCCCGGCGTTGAAGTCCGGCGCGTCCGATTCGCGACCAACCCAGGCAATTTTTCCACCCACCGACGCGATCAGGCCCGCCTCGATTGCGCCGTACGCCGTGCCACTGTCGCCCATCGTCGCAATGCGGGCGTTGCGCCAGACTCTGTCCACCTGATTTCCCACTTTCCACCTCCCGTCTATTTTGTATATACAATTAGGATAGACAGGCCGCAAGATTTTTTGTATAGACAATTAAACCCGGAAAAGGTGGCCTGTGACCCAACTGTTTTTCGACCACGCCCTGCTACCGGACGGATGGGCGAAAAATGTCCGGATTGATGTCGCCCCGGATGGCCGGATTGATCGCATCACAACGGCCGCATCACCGACCGGCGCCGGGGTACAGGGCCATATCGCGGTCGCCGGTATGCCCAATCTGCACAGTCACGCCTTTCAGCGGGCAATGGCCGGTCTGGCCGAAACAAAAGGGCCGCTCGACAACAGTTTCTGGACATGGCGACAGACCATGTACAAATTTCTCGAACACCTCACGCCGGATGATCTGCTGGCCATTGCCGGGCAACTCTATATCGAGATGCTGGAAACCGGTTTCACCAGTGTCGCCGAATTCCACTACCTTCACCACGATCCGGCTGGCATGCCCTATCATGACATTGGCGAGATGGCCGCCGCCCTGGCCCGTGCCGCAACCGATAGCGGCATGGGGATTACCTTCCTGCCGGTGTTCTACACCAACAATGGATTCGGCGGCGAACCGCCGTCCGACCGACAACGCCGCTTCATCACCACGCCGGACAGCTTTGCCCGACTGCATCAGCGCACCGTTGAAATTTCCCGCACCGTCCCGGATGCCCGGGTTGGAATCGCACCGCACTCGCTGCGGGCCCTGACGCCGGAAGGGCTGACCGCCATCCTGCCACTGGCCGGAGATGGCCCGGTTCACATTCATATAGCCGAACAACGCAAGGAAGTAACCGAATGCCAAACCTGGTCCGGACTGCGGCCGGTTGACTGGCTGTTGCACCAGGTCGGAATTGATGCCCGCTGGTGTCTGGTGCACGCAACTCACCTGACTGCCGATGAACGGCGCAGACTGGCCGGCAGCGGCGCTGTCGCCGGCCTTTGCCCGACCACCGAAGCCGATCTCGGCGACGGCATTTTTGCCGCCGTGCCGTTCCTGCGTGACGGCGGGTGTTTTGGAATCGGATCGGACAGTAACGTCCGTGTCAGCGTCGCCGAAGAATTGCGGCTGCTGGAATATTCCCAACGCCTGCGCGACCAGGGCCGCAACCTTCTGACCGAAACCGGCTCAACCGGGCGCTCCCTGTTTGAACACGCCCTGACCGGCGGCGAACGGGCGGTCGGGCGGCGGGTCGGGCGGCTGTCCGCCGGATACCGCGCTGATATCGTCAGTCTTGACGCTGATCATCCGGCACTGATGTGCCGCACCGGCGACGACTGGCTGGACGGCTGGATATTCGCAGGAGATAACCGGGTGGTTTCCGATGTCTGGGTTGGCGGTCGCCATGTCGTCCGGAATGGTCGGCATTTTGGCCGTGAACCCGCTCGCCGTGCCTATGGCAATACCCTGCAACGGATTTTGAACCGGTGAACGGTCCGTCCGTCACAATGCCGACCGGCGGCGAATTTGTCGTGGATGGACGTGGCCCGCTCTATCGTCAGATCAAACGGGCGATTGCCGATCCGATCCTGTCCGGGCGACTGGTTCCCGGCACCCGATTGCCGTCGGAAAACACCTTCACCGAACTGTTCGGGGCGTCACGTATGACCGTCAACCGGGCGCTGCAAATGCTGGCGGATGATGGCCTGATTACCCGCCGCCGACGGCGGGGAACGTTCGTGGCTGCCCAGATTTCGGAACATTCCGTCATGCAACTTCGCGATATTGCCGAAGAGGTCGATGACAGCGGATGCGTCTATTCCTATCAGGTGCTGCACCGCCGTCAGATCAGGGTCAGCGGACCGGTCGCGGACCATCTCGGCCTTGCCGGTGGCGACTATGCGTTGTACGTGCAGTGCCGTCATCTGGCCGACGAACGACCCTTCGTCATCGAACACCGCTACATCAATTTGCAATCAGTCCCCCGGGCAACGGAAGAAACGTTTCAACAAACGCCGCCGGGTCGATGGCTGCTTGAAAATGTTCCCTGGAGCCGGGCCGAACATGTGGTTTCCGCCTTTAATGCCACACCGGCGTTCGCCGGGCTGCTGGAACTTTCGGTCGGAGATGCCTGCCTCGGGGTGGAACGCACAACCTGGCAGGCGGACCAACCCGTCACCTACGTGCAACTTACCTATCCCGGCTCCCGCCACCGGCTGGTCGGTTGTTTTACGCCCGGACGATAATCAACCGCATCCATCACTTGCCGGGCCGTCGGTTCCTCGGCCGCCATCCGGTCGACCAGCTTGAGCAAGGTCGACAGGGTGATCGACCTGAGGGTGGCAACCGCGATTTCATCAATTTCCCTGGTTACCCGGTTGAGCGCCTGGCCGATTGGAGAGCTGTCACCGGCCTCCGGCCGGACGCCGCGTTCCACGTCCTCGAAGATTCTGACCACTTCGTACAGCGTCACCCGTTTGGCATTGCCGCAAAACCGGTAACCACCGCCCGCCCCGCGCATGGATTCGACCAGCCCGGCGCGCGCCAGGTCGCGCAGGACCTTGGCCAGATGGTTGGCCGATATGTCGTACATGCTGGCAATATCGGCGGCAGAAATCTGCCGATCAGGGTCCTGCGCCAGTTCCAGCACGGCAAATAACGCGCAGCGGGTCGCCTTTTGCAGTTTCACGACAGATCTCCGGCAGGCCGGCCGTCGTCGTTACTGCCATTGACGGCCATTTCAAGCTGGATAAACGGCCCGCCCATCATCCCCTGCGACCGGAAAAATGCCATGTTCAGTTCATCGTCGCGGGCCAGCATGGTTCGAACCGTATCCACACCGGACTGGCGGAGACACTGACAGATCGCCCGGAACAAACGGGTACCGATCTGCATCTGACGATGGCCCGGATCTACTCCCAGGGCAAACACCCAGCCGCTCGGCGGTGAGCCGAATTCCCAGGCCCGCACTTCTCCGATAATAAATCCCGCCGGTCGGGCGAGCGACTGTTCGGCGATCAGAAAATACCGGTTCGGGCGTTGTCCGTATCGTTCAAACATGTCCGTCCAGTAGTCCGGCTTGCGCAATCCGGTGATCCGCCCATCCAGCTCGACAACATAGGGTATATCGTCGACCCTCGATGGCCGTATCACCAGTCCGTCTGCCGCATCGGGCATCGATTCCCGCCTTTCCCTGAACTGCACACAATTCCGCCTGATGTTTCCTTGACAGGATGAAAGCAGTTCCGCAGTATGTAAATAAGTATTTAGGTACCTATTTAAATGTATGGTGCCGGAAAGCTGGACCTCGGGTGAATTTCAGGACGCACAAAGGGCGGCGTGGTAGCTCATGATAGATTTTTCGACCGATCCGACAAAATATCGGCACTGGAAACTTGCGTTCGACGGACCGGTCGCAACGCTGTCCATGGACGTTCAGGAGGATGGCGGCCTGGCACCGGGATATGACTTGAAACTCAATTCCTACGATCTCGGCGTCGATATTGAGCTGTATGACGCGATCCAGCGATTACGTTTCGAACATCCGGAAATCGGTTGCGTGGTCATCACGTCAGCCAGGGAACGGGTATTCTGTTCCGGCGCCAACATCACAATGCTGGGAAAATCCGGTCACGCCCATAAAGTGAATTTTTGCAAATTCACCAACGAGACCCGAAATTCAATCGAGGATGCCACCGAGAATTCGGGACAGAGCTACATCTGTGCCATCAACGGTACTGCCGCAGGTGGCGGATATGAACTGGCGCTGGCGACGGACCACATCGTGCTGATTGACGACGGATCCAGCGCCGTGTCGCTGCCGGAAGTGCCCCTGCTCGCGGTCCTGCCCGGTACCGGCGGCCTGACGCGGGTGGTCGATAAACGCCATGTCCGGCGGGATCACGCGGATGTATTCTGCACCCTGACGGAAGGAATTCGCGGCAAACGTGCCGTCTCCTGGAAGCTGGTCGATGAAACCGTACCACGGTCCAGACTGTCGGACATCGTCCGGCAGCGGGCTCTCGAACGGGCCGCGAAATCCGACCGACCGACAGATGCGGCCGGTGTCAGGATGACGCCCCTCAACCGAACCATCTCAGATACCGCTGTCACCTATCCGCATGTCAGCCTGCAGTTTGAACGCGATCTGAACATGGTCAGGATCAACATCTCCGCGCCGACCGACCGACCGCCGCAGGATGCGGCCGCAATTCACGCCGCCGGGGTGGCGTTCTGGCCGATGGCGGTTGCCCGCGAACTGGACGATGCGATCCTGCACCTGCGCGCCAACGAACCCGACATTGGCACCTGGGTATTCACCAGCACCGGCGACGGCGATCTGGTGGCTGCCGCCGATGCGGTTTTGACCGCCAACGCCAATGACTGGTATGTACGGGAAGTGACTCTGTTTCTGAAACGGGTCCTGAAACGCCTGGATGTGACCTCCCGCAGCATCATAGCCCTGATCGAACCGGGCAGCTGTTTTTCCGGTTTCCTGCTGGAACTGGTGCTGGCAGCCGACCGCAGTTACATGCTCGCTGGCACCTTCGAGGGAGATAACCGACCGGTTGCAAGATTGCGGCCGAGCGCCATGAACTTCGGCCCGCTGCCGATGTGCAATGGCCTGACGCGGATCGCCACGCGTTTTCTCCACAACACCCGGAGCGTCGAACAGATCAGGGCCGAAACCGGCAACGATCTGGATGCGGACGCCGCCGAGCGGCTGGGGCTGGTTACCTTCATCCCCGACGACATCGACTGGCAGGACGAGGTTCGCCTGGCAATCGAGGAACGCAGCAGTTTTTCACCCGACGCCCTGACCGGCATGGAAGCCAGCCTGCGTTTTGCCGGGCCGGAGACCCTGGAAACGAAAATATTCGGACGTCTGAGCGCCTGGCAGAACTGGATTTTCCAGCGCCCCAACGCGGTCGGTGATGACGGCGCACTGAAACGTTTCGGAACCGGCCTCAAGGCTGACTTTGACAAAAATCGAGTTTAGACCGGGCGGATCGTATTATGGACATTGATTATCAGGAAAAGATACCGAACAACGTCAATCTGGCCGATGACCGACGGCTGCAGCGGGCGCTTGAGAAATGGCAACCCGGCTACCAGCAATGGTGGTCTGAACTGGGCCCGGCCGGCAGCCACCAGATGGACGTCTACCTGCGCACCGCGATCAGCGTCGAACCGGGCGGCTGGGCCAACTACGGGCATGTCAAAATGCCGGATTACCGCTGGGGAATTTTTCTGGCACCGCAGGAAATCGATCGCAAGGTCAATTTCGGTGCCCACAAAGGAGATACCGCCTGGCAGGAAGTTCCCGGCGAATACCGCGCCGAACTGCGCCGCCTGATCGTTACCCAGGGTGATACCGAACCGGCCTCGGTTGAACAGCAACGCCACCTTGGTCTGACCTGTCCGTCCCTGTACGACCTGCGTAATCTGTTTCAGGTCAACGTCGAGGAAGGCCGCCACCTGTGGGCAATGGTATACCTGCTGCACGCGCATTTCGGTCGGGATGGCCGGGAAGAAGCGGAAGCCATGCTGGAGCGCCATTCCGGCGACACCGACAAACCCCGCATCCTGCAGGCCTTCAATGAGCCGACGCCGGACTGGTTATCGTTCTTTATGTTCACCTTCTTCACTGATCGCGATGGAAAATACCAGCTGGCATCGTTGGCCGAGTCAGGGTTTGATCCGCTGTCACGCACCTGCCGCTTCATGCTGACAGAAGAAGCACATCACATGTTTGTCGGCGAAACCGGTGTCGGGCGGGTCATTCAACGGGCCTGCGATATCATGCGTGAACACCGGACCGATGACGTACGCAAATACGGCGGAATCGACCTGGCAACACTTCAGCGCTACCTGAATTTCCATTTCAGCGTGTCGATTGATCTGTTCGGGCAGGAAATATCAACCAATGCCGCTAACTATTACACGATGGGGCTGAAAGGCCGCTTCCAGGAAACCCGTATCGATGATGATCACCGCCTGCACGACGACACCTATCCGGTTGCTGAAATCCGTGGAGACAACATTGTCCTTGCTGATCAAAGTGCCCTGACATCGGTCAATGAACGACTGCGGGACGATTATATCCGTGATTGTCAGCGTGGCGTCGACAAGTGGAACCGGATTATCCGGGAGGCCGGAATCGATTTTGAAATGCTACTGCCAAACCGCTCCTTCCACCGCAGTATCGGTGCTTTTTCCGGTATCAGTTCCACGCCGGACGGCACGCTGATCAAAGATGACGCATGGACGAGCGGCCTGAATTCATGGTTACCCACGGACGCCGACCGGGCCTACGTCACATCCCTGATGCAGGCGGTCACGGAACCGGGCAAAATGGCCAACTGGATCTCGCCACCGGCCAAGGGTATCAACGGCCAACCGGCGGATTTCGAGTATATTCGTTTTAACTGACCGGTTGTTACACCATCATCCGGAAAACAGGATTTATCGGGAGCCGGGCAGACGCTACACTCGCATCAGGGGCAGGACGGAAACAGCAAAACAACGCCGTTACACCGCCCCTGACGCCTCGAAAACTTGGAGGGTTTTCATGCTGGATCATACCGTTATTGTCGATCATTCGACGGCACCTGGCCGCCTGACCTACGCCGCAAATTTCAATGTAGCCGTCCCGTTCATCGACCGCCACATTGACGAAGGCCGGGGCGACAAGGTGGTCATTTACCAGCATGACGGGCCGGACGTGACCTACCGGGACCTTGCCCGGCGGGTCAATCGGGCGGGCAATGCCCTGCAGGCACTGGGCCTGGGCACCGGCGACCGGGTATTGATGATGGTCAAGGACTGTCCACATTTTTTCTATGTGTTCTGGGGGGCGATCAAGGCCGGTTTCGTCCCGGTACCGATCAACACCCTGTTGCGGACCGCCGACTATCAATTCATGATTGAGGATTCGGCCTGCGCCGCCGTGATTTATTCGCGTGAATTTGCCAGCGAGGTCGAACCGGCGCTGCAAGGTGCCAAGCCGACACCGATGCACCGGCTTGCGGTCGACGGTGAGGATAATGGTGAAACCCTCGAGTCCCTGATGTCGAACGCACCGGACTGGCTGGAACCGGTCGCTGCCAGCGAAGATGCCGCCTGTTTCTGGCTGTATTCGTCGGGCACGACCGGCACCCCGAAAGGTACCGTCCATCGACACCGAGACATGGTTGTGACCAGCGAACGGTATGGCCGGCAGACTCTCGGGTTGCACGAAAACGATATCTGTTTTTCCGCCGCCAAACTGTTTTTTGCCTACGGTCTGGGCAATGCCATGACCTTTCCCCTGTGGGTCGGCGCCAGTGCGGTGCTGTTTGCCGGACGCCCGACGCCCGACGCCACCTTCGAAACCATCGTGACATTCCGACCGACCGTCTTTTTTGGCGTGCCCACCCTGTATGCAGCCCAGTTGAAAGCACTCCCCCGATCCCGTCCCGACCTGTCATCGTTGCGGATCTGTGTGTCCGCCGGGGAAGCCCTGCCTGCCGACATTTTCAAACGCTGGAAACAACAGACCGGCGCCACCGTTCTGGATGGCATTGGCTCCACCGAAGCCCTGCATATTTTCATTTCCAACCGGGAAGACGACCTCAAACCCGGTACCAGCGGCAGGCTGGTTACCGGATATGAGGCCCGCATCGTCGGTGAAGACGGCTACGACGCCGCTCCCGGCAGCAGTGGCCGCCTGCTGATCCGTGGGCAATCGACCGCGTCGCACTACTGGAACAATCCGGATAAAACAGCGACGACGATGGTCGACGGCTGGCTGGATACGGGCGACACCTACATTCTGGACGATCAGGGGTATTACCTCTATTGCGGTCGGAATGACGACATGCTCAAGGTTGGCGGGATCTGGTGTTCGCCGTTCGAAATCGAGGCCAAACTGATCGAACATTCACTGGTACTGGAAGCCGCCATCATTGGCCGGGCCGACGACCAGCAGCTGATCAAACCGGAAGCCTTTGTGGTATTGAACGATCCGGACGATGCCACCGATCAGACCCGCAGCGCCCTGCTGGCCCACTGCAAGAACGGATTGGCGAAATACAAATATCCACGCTGGATCAACTTCGTGGACGAACTGCCAAAAACCGCAACCGGAAAAATACAGCGGTTCAAACTGCGCTGACCGTACCGGAGGTAATTCACTCATGCCTGACAAGCTGCTCGACCTGAAAGAAGCCATCGGCCGGCACGTCCGGTCCGGCGACCGCGTGGTTCTCGGAGCCTGCCTTGAACCGGAAGTCCCGTTCGCCGCCGCCCATGAAATCGTCCGCCAGCAGATCACGGGTCTGAACATGGTCGCACCGATTTCTGATGTCAGCACGGACATGCTGATCGGCGCCGGTTGTTGTTCGGACGTCACCGGCGCCTGGGTCGGCAATGTCTCCAGCGGTCTCGGCCACAATTACCGTCGGGCCGTTGAACAGGGGGACCCGGCACGGGTAACCGTGCACGACCATTCCAATTTTTCGCTGGGCATGGCCCTGATGGCAGGGGCCTATGGCATGCCCTACGCCCCGCTGCGGTCGATTCTCGGGTCTGACATCCTGCAATCAAATCCGGTTTTCAGATTGGCCGATAATCCGTTTTCAGAAGACCGGGAAAAAATCGTACTGGTTCCGCCCCTGCAGCCGGATGTGGCGATCATCGCGGTACAGCGGGCGGACCGGTTCGGCAACAATCATCACTGGGGCAGCCGCGGGCTGATTTTTGAAGCGGCCATGGCGGCGGAAAAACTGATCCTGCTGGCCGATGAAATCGTTGACCCGGAGGTGATTTTATCGGACCCCGGCCGGGTCCTGATTCCGGGCTTTCTGACAACCGCCGTTTGCCACGTACCGGCGGGCAGCCATCCGGCGCCGATGACCGGCCGCTGGCAACGTGACACCGCCTTTTTCGGGAACTATCACAACTGCTCGCGCAGTCGCAGTGGTTTTCTGGACTGGCTCGACGAATGGGTTCTCCAGGTGCCGGACCACGCCGCCTACCGGGCCAAATTGGGGAACCGGCTGGAAGAGCTGAAAATCACCGGCGCCGCGCCCGGCGCCACTGCCAACTATGCGGCGCGCTGATCATGCAGGAATATTCAGTACAGGAATTGATGATTGTCGCCGCCGCCCGCGAAATCCGTGATGGCGAAGTGGTGTTTGTTGGCATGCGTCTGCCGATTACCGCCTACGGCGTTGCCCGGCTGACCCATGCACCCAACGCCGTTGGACTGTTTGAATCCGGCGTCGTCCGTTACCAGCCAGCCAAAGGCATGCTCTATACCATGGGCGACAATGCCAATCAGTTGGGAGCCGCCTGGACATCCGGTCTGATCGAGGTCATGAGCCACCTGCAGCGCGGCCGGGTGGATGCCGGTTTCATCGGCGGCGCGGAAATCGACCGCTACGGCAATATCAATACTTCCTATATCGGCGACTATCGCCGGCCGGCGACCAAGCTGCCCGGTTCCGGCGGCGCAGCCGACATTGCCGCCTTGTCGAAACGGACTCTCGCCATTATGAACCACGAAAAACGACGGCTGGTCGAGCGGGTTGATTACATAACCTCGCCCGGATATCTGACGGGCGGCAACAGTCGTCGCGAGGCCGGTCTGGCGGGCGGACCGGCGGCGGTGATTACGGACCGCGCCGTGCTGCGCCCGTTCGGGCCAGATAATGAACTGCATCTGTCGACCCTGCATCCCGGCCAGAGTCTTGACGATGTTCGGCGCCATACCGGGTGGAATCTTCAGCTTTCCCCCGATAGCGGCGACACCCCGCTCCCCTCAAAAGACGAGTTATCGGCCCTGCACGCGATCGACCGGGATGGCTTCTGGAGGTAATAAGAGGGCGGAACAGATTACGCGTTCAGAAGGACAGCTTGCGGTTCCGTCGGGCTGTGATCTGCGACCACAACCCGGTTGCGGCCACCGCTTTTTGCCAGATACAAACCGTCATCCGCACGTTTCAAGGCCCCTTCGATTGAGTCGTCGGATGTCTGCCATGCCGCCAGGCCGATGCTGACGGTGAAGTGAATTTCCGCGCCTTCCCAGTTTACCGTCATTTCTGAAATGGACTGGCGTATCCGTTCCGCCAGAACCTTGCCACCCGCGACCGCTGTCTCCGGCAGCATGACGACAAATTCCTCGCCGCCGAACCGGCTCATCACATCGATCGTGCGCAACCGGTCCCGAATGGCGCCCACGGTTGCCTTGATTGCCTCATCACCGGCCGGATGCCCATAGGTATCATTGATTTTCTTGAAATGATCGATATCGATCATCAGAACCGACAGGTCATGACCGTGCCGCCGTATCCGGGCAATTTCCTGACCGGCCAGATCAAGGAAGTGGCGACGGTTAAATGCCCCGGTCAGCGGGTCCGTGGTCGCCAGTCGGCGCAGTTCCTGCTCCATCTCCTTCTGATCCGTAATATCCACGATCAGTCCGTTGAAGACGGTTTCGTCATCATTGATCGGGATCGGGGTGGAAACGCCCCGGCACCACCGCTCGTCACCTTCCCGGGTCAGAACCCGGCCTTCAAACGACCACTCACTCTGGTTGTCAAAGGCCTGACGAATGGTTCCCAGAAAACGTTCCTGATCTTCCGGATGCAGTTTCAACGCCTGCCAGTCCTTTTTCAATTCTTCCGGTGTGACGCCGTAATATTCCTCACATCTCGGGCTGACATACAGATAGTCGCGCTCTCCGTCCCGCCGTTCCCGCAGCTGGAAAATAATGCCGGGAACATTTGACGCCATGGCGCGAAACTTCTGGTCGCTGGCGGTCAGGTTTGACTTCGCGGCAACCAGTTCAACCACCACCTTTTCCAGGTCCGCCTTCTTTTCCGTTACCTTTTTCAGGGCCTGACGGACCTTGCGTTCCATCGGTCGGAAGATAAACAGAACTTCCAGCAGCAGGATCACAATCGCCGCAATCCAGAGAAAGGTTTCCAGACGCTGGATACGCATGATGGACCTGTGACTGATGGATTCATACTCATCGACAGCTGAATCAAACAGGAAATTCATGACGTGCGGGCCGGTTTGCTGGATAAACACATAATCCGATGAATTCAGTGTCAGTTTACCATCGGGCGTATCATAAATGGCCTGTGCCCGCCTGAGATACCGTTCAACCGCCTGATCGAGGCCGGACGACTTGTCAAAATAGATTGCCGTCAGCATCTTGTTGGAAATTTTCGGAATGCCGCGCTCGGCGTCACCGTTCAACAACGTATTATGTGCCTGCTTCATCATGTTGATCGATCGCCCGAGTTCCGCCCGGGCGGTGGTATAACTGTCGGCGTCGGTCGCGGTTGCCATCGTCATGCTGAACAGGGCAATGCGTTCAGCGATACCGCGCTGATGGCTGGCGATGGTGACAATCCTCGAAAAATTTTCTTCCCTGGAGACTACCGTCTGCAAGGTCGTCCAGGACGCGGTCACCAGCAGGGCAATCAGACTGAGACCAATCAGATAGCGGAAACGGAGATTCTTGACGGTTTGAAAATCACTCATGGGGCTGTTCGACTTTCCTGACTTGGGCAAAGGCCAAACCGTGGAACGCGCGGTCTGGCCCTGCAAGAAGATCAATCCCGAAGGGGAAGAAAGATATAATGAACGGACTGATGCGGTGCTATATACAGTCGATGCGATGTCTGATGTCAAATTACAAATCTGTGACATTTTATAATTAATTCAGTCGCTTAAATCAATTACCGGTAGTCATCAACACACGACGCGAGCGCGATGGTCGATGATTTAAAAAGACCGTCAACCGGTTCCCTGGTCGCGCCACCAGTCGATCGTTTGCCGGACAATTTTTTCGAAATCCGGTAGTAATGCACGGTTTGCCGTGATGTCGGAACTTTGCTGCTCCATAACCGCTGCAAGCTGGCTGATGCGCACTGCCGCCATCGAGCCACATGCACCCTTGATTGAATGCGCCGCATTGTAAATCCGGTCAGGGTCCGCCAGCTCAAGCCCGGATCGCAAGTCTTCCGCATCCTTTTGCAAGCTGTCCCGGGCGGTCGTCAGCAACGCTTGCAAGGACGGTTCATCAAACTGTAGTCGGAATTCCTGCAGCTTTGCGGCGTCGCCAACCGGCAGTTCATTCGCTTCTTCCGTTGGTGCTCCACTGGCAACATTTTCAATCTGACGTCCGGACTTGACCCTTTGCGGACGACAGGAACCTGAACCGACGGCCGTATCGGGTTTTTCAGCTGCAATCCCCCGGATGTGGCGGTATTTCTGCAAGGCGTCTGACAATTGCTGTTCGGTAAACGGTTTTGTCAGAACACCATCCATTCCGGCGGCATTAAACTGCGCATGTCGCTCGGCGAAGGCTTCCGCCGTCAGGCCGACAATTGGCAGGTGTTTGCCAGGCGACGACGCCCGGATCTGTCTGGTTGCGTCGACACCGTTCATTTCCGGCATATGAATGTCCATCAAAACGAAGTCAACAGATCGGTCCTGCACGGCGGCGACCGCCTGTTTTCCATTCTCCACGTGCGTGACCCGGTGCCCGGCCTTTTCAAGAAAAGCCCGGGCGATCAGCGCATTGACCTCATTGTCCTCCGCCAGCAGGATATTCAGAGGCGGAACCTTGCCAACCCCTGCGCTGTTTTGCGATGCCAGCAAACTGACATCTTTGCCGCTGGCACGTGTGAATGGCAGGTAAACATCAAACGCCGACCCCTGGCCCGGCTGACTTTGAACCTCAATGGATCCGCCCATCAATTCTGTCAGCTGCCGGACAATTGACAGTCCGAGGCCGGTGCCGCCGAACTTGCGGGAGATCGAATTGTCCTCTTGTGTAAATGGCTCAAAAATTGCTGCCACCCGTTCAGCAGCAATGCCGGTGCCGGTGTCACGGACGGTAAATTGCAGGCCAATATCTTTCACAACGGCAATCCGCTCACTGCTGTCAGGCAGGGGTTTGATGGTGAGCGTGACACTGCCCGCATCGGTGAACTTGATCGCATTGCTCAAAAGATTCCACAGTATCTGCCGCAGACGGACTGCATCGCCCCTTACCACCAGGTTGGAGTCGACGCCATCGTTAACCGTCAACGTCAGCCCCTTGTCATCCGCCAGACTCTGGAAAGGTGTGGCGATTGTCGATATCAGACCGTTCAGGACAAACGCAGTCTCTTCCAGTTCAATCCGCCCCGCCTCGATCCGGCTCATGTCAAGAACGTCATTGATAATGGCCAGAAGTGTCTGACCGGACGAAATAATTGTATCTACCCTCTCGCATTGTTCCGGGTCGAGGTTGCTGTCTTTGAGAAGTTGCGCCAGTCCCAGCACACCGTTCAGTGGCGTGCGGATTTCATGGCTCATGGTCGACAGAAAATTCGACTTGGCTTGACTGGCGGTCTGCGCAATCTCGGTAGCTTCCAGCAGCTTGATTTCCCGGTTTTTCTCGGACGTGATATCAGTTCGAATGGCGACATACTGATAGGGTTTGCCGCTGTCGTTGATAAACGGCACAATGGTACTGGCAACCCAGTATTCCGCCCCTGATTTGGCGATATTCTTGATGTCTCCGCGCCAGGAGCGACCATTGCTGATCGTCCGCCACAAGTCTTCGAAAAATTCCGGCGGGTGCATACCCGACTTCAAAATCCGGTGGTTCCTGCCGATCAATTCATCGTTTGCATATCCGCTGATCTCGGAAAACTTTTCGTTGGCAAACTGTATGGTTCCTTTCACATCGGTAATACTGACAATGGCGTGTTCGTCGATTGCAAACTGCAGCTTTCGCATCTTCGACTGGGCAAAATCCGCGAATATCCGGGACGCGTCCAGCAACTCGGCGATTTCCCTACTTTCCGTGCTGTCGGGGGTCCGAACCTGCACACTGTCATTTCTGCCGGTAATGCGTCGCAGTGTTTCGACAATTTCGGAAAGCGGCCCGGAAACCTGTTTTTTGATTGACCAGAAAATGATTCCGGCAGTTGCTGCAACCAATAACGCAAGATAAGCCGCCGTCCTGCTCACGATGGTCCAGAATTCCCTGAATTCAGCGCTCGCATTGTAGGCAACTGAAAACCCGCCGATCACCTCACCGTCCTGAACACCCATATCCGTCCCGTGACAACTGAAACAGACAGGATTGTCCGCCGGTCCCTTTCCCAGCACCACCGGCACCGAATAACGATATATATTTCCGGTCTCGTATGCGCCGACCGGCTGGCCGGTGTCGAGTGCCTGCTGATCGACCCGATCCCTCGGCGGTTCAATTTCCACGCTACCGCTCCTACGCTGAAAATCGGCCACTTTGGGCCCCATGAACAACCAGATATCCATGTTGTCCTGGGTATCGGACAGATACCGGATGGAGCCGTTGAAGGCGTCGATCACCGGGTTACCATCCTCCTTGTGTCCACGAAAGATCATCGCCTGGGTGTGGTTCGCCTCCAGTGCCAGAAGAACCCGCCGGGCCTTGTCACCGACGGTCTCCTCCAGATGGTTTTTCTCCACTGAATAGATATAGGAAAACGCAATCAGCGTCGCCGCAGCCAGCACAACAGAGACGGCGATTGAAACCTTGCTTCCGATGGGTCTACGCTTATTCATCCACCTGCGGGACCTGTCAAATCAGTAAACGACCTTCCGCAATCTCCGGTGTCCGCACCTGATGGCATGCGACTTGCGTCGACGGGATGGGTCCGGGCACAGAAGGCTCCCCCGATTATACACACCTATGTGTTCGAACTGAAAACACTGATCTGTTTCAAGATGTGTATGAATATGTCCGGTATTGCTCGTCGCTAAACTGCACTACAGGTCCGGACTGCTCTGACCGTCAGATCGTCTAGAGCACTTCCGGCAATTTTTGAATCGCCGGAAGTGCTCCAACTCATTGATACCCCCGCAAAGCCACGTTCGCGAATGAACCTATTCGCTCCGGTTTTGCTCTAGATGCCGAGATATCGGGTTTTGACATCGGTGTTTCCCGCCAGATGCCCGGACGATCCGGACCACACCACCCGACCCTTTTCGATGATAATATGACGATCGGCAATCTCGATCAGGTGTTCGACATTCTTGTCGATGATCAGGATCGTCAGGCCTTGTGATTTCAGATATGCAAGGCTTTTCCATATTTCCGCACGGATCAGCGGCGCCAGTCCTTCGGTTGCCTCGTCCAGAATCAACAGTCGCGGATTTGTCATCAGGGCGCGGCCGATCGCCAGCATCTGCTGTTCACCGCCCGACAAGACAGATGCCGGACTGGACAGCCGCCCGCGCAATTGCTCGAACAAACCCAGTACCCGTTCCAGCGTCCACGGGTTGTCTGCCCGCAACCGGTTTGCCGCCGTCGCAATCAGATTTTCGTAAACAGTCAGGTTGGGGAACACCTGTCGTCCCTCGGGAACCAGTCCGATCCCCCGCCGTGCAATGCGGTGCGACGGCTGCGATTGAATCTCCACTCCATCGAAAATGATTTTTCCTTTACCACACGGTGCGATGCCCAATACAGAATGAACGGTGGTTGTTTTCCCCATGCCGTTACGCCCCATCAGCGTCACGACCTCACCGGCCTCAACCGAAAAATCCATACCAAACAGCGCCTGACTGGGACCATAGAACGTTTCGATATTTTCCAGCCTGAGCATGTCAGTCATCGCCTTCCCCCAGGTAGGCCCGTCGGACTTCAGGGTTTTCACGGATCTCATCCGGCGCGCCAACGGCAATCACCTTGCCGTACACCAGAACCGTTATCCGGTCGGCAAGTGCAAACACCGCATCCATGTCATGCTCGATCAGCAGAATGGTCACATCTCCCTTGATGCTGTGCAGGAAAGCCGTCATCTGTGCCGACTCTTCCGGTCCCATACCGGCCATCGGTTCGTCGAGAAACAGCATTTTCGGCCGCGACGCCAGTGCCATCGCGATTTCCAGTTGCCGGTGTTCCCCGTGCGAGATCGCCCGCGCCGGCAGCGCCGCCCGTTCTGCCAGCCCAACCCGCGCGAGCACCTCCATCGCCGGGCCGGTCAGCGACGTCTCATTACGGGCCGCCTTGAAAAAGTGAAACGAGTGACCGGCGTGTGCCTGGACGGCCAGCGCGGCATTTTCCAGCACCGTCAGGTCAAGGAACACGCTGGTGATCTGGAAGGACCGGGCAATGCCCATGCGCGACCGTTTATACGGTGCCAGCGCCGTGATGTCCTGCCCTTCAAACACGATACGACCGGCATCCGGCGACAATTCACCGGTTAATTGCGACACCAGGGTCGTTTTACCGGCGCCATTGGGGCCAATGATCGCATTGACTTCATTTCGATAAACCTGCAGATCGACATGGTCGGTCGCTGTCAGGCCGCCGTACGACTTGGTCAGGCCCTGCACATCGAGGATCACCTCAGGCATCAGGCCCCTCCCGCTTCCAGAACAGACCATCGATCCCGTGTCGGGCAAACAGCACGACCAGGATTAAGAACGGTCCGAAAATCAGATGCCAGTTTTCGGTAATATTCGACAGGATTTCGGACAGAAACAGAAAGACCAGCGATCCGGTCAGAGGACCGAATACGGTTCCCATCCCCCCCAGCACAACCATGAAAATCAGTTCGCCCGACTTGGTCCAGTGCATCATGTCCGGACTGATGTATTTTTCCGCATTGGCCATCAGCACACCCGCCAGACCACAGATCACACCGGCAATGATGAAACAGGTCAGCTTGTAGCGGAACGGGTCAAAGCCGATTGCCATCATCCGCCCTTCATTCGATTTCATACCACGCACCACCATGCCAAACCGCGATCCGACCAACCGGTGGACAAACCACAGGACGATCAGCAGGACGACAAACACAAGATAGTAAAAAACCATCGGATTGGTCAGATTGAGGGACAGCTCGCCAATCCTGAATTCGCTGCGGCCATAAATCGTCATGCCATCGTCGCTGCCGTATTCTTCTGCACTGACACCCAGAAAATAGATCATCTGGGCGAATGCCAGTGTGATCATGATAAAATAAACGCCCCGGGTTCGCAGACAGATGGCGCCGACGACGGCAGCCACAAGGGCGCTGAGGACAAGCGCCAGCGGCCACTGCACGAAGCCGTTGAAATTTTCGTAGTAAGACAGGATGCCAACCGTGTATCCGCCGATCCCGAAAAACATGGCATGTCCGAAGCTGACCATGCCGCCAAACCCCAGGATCAGGTCGAGACTGATGGCGGCAATCGCCCAGATCATGATCCGCAGGAAAATATTGACCCAGTAGGGCTCTCCGACCAGGGGTGCCAACAGCGGCATAAAGGCGCAGATTGCCAGAACCATGACGCGAAATGCCCGGCCCCAAATCCGTGAGGTTTGTCGTTTCATGACGTCCGGCCTCTATCGACGCAGTGGCGGGAAAAGCCCCTGGGGCCGGAAGAACAGAATTCCGGCCATCAGGATGTAGATGAGCATGGACGACAATGCCGGTCCCGCCGCTTCAGCGGCGTTTGACGGCAAAAACAACAGCAGGAACACGTCCAGAAACGACCGCCCCATGGTATCGATCATACCGGCCAGTATTGCCGCCACAAAGGCACCGCGAATAGATCCGATCCCACCAATGACGATCACCACCAGTGCGAGGATCAGGATTTGCTCACCCATGCCGCTGGTCGCTGAAATGACCGGCGTGATCAACATGCCAGCCAGCCCGGCCAGTGCCGCTCCCAGACCAAAAACACAGGTGAACAGCAACTTGATGTCAACGCCCAGTGCGCCGGCCATGACCCGGTTGGAAGCGCCGGCGCGGATCAGCATTCCGAGGCGGGTCCGGGCAACAACGATATACAGCCCGAGTGCCACGGCCAGGCCGCAACCGATGATCATCAGCCGGTATACCGGATATTCGATCCCCAGCCCCAGTCGTACCGCGCCATCAAGATAGGACGGCATCGGGACTGCCAGTCCATTCAGGGGCCAGACGACCTGGACAAGCTGGTTGAAAAACAGAATCAGCCCGAAGGTGGCCAGCACCTGATCCAGATGATCGCGCTGGTACAGGGTCCGCAGGCAGACGACTTCGGTGACAATCCCCATCACCAGGGTGGCGGGCAGGCCCAGCAAAATGCCCAGCACGAACGAACCGGTCCAGTTGTAGATGGTGGCAAACAGAAAGGCGCCGAGCATGTAGAACGAACCATGGGCCAGATTGACAAAATCCATGATGCCGAACACCAGCGTCAACCCGGCGGCCAGCAGAAACAACAGGATTCCCAGTTGCAGTCCGTTGAGGGCCTGTTCGGCAAGTAGCACAAAATCCATATTATATTCGAAATTCAGTGGGAAAAAGAAACACGGGAGGGGGAAATCCCTCCCGTGCCTTCAGGTCAGACGAACCCCGATTACATTTTGCAGTCTTTGGCGTAAGGATCGACGTGATTGGTATAGACGACGTCCTTGATCTTGGTGGTCCAGACACCGTCTGCGTCCTTTTCGACCTTGCGCAGGTAGAAATTCTGAACAGGAAAGTGGTTTTTGCCCATCGTGAATTTGCCTCGAATTGACGGAAAATCGGCCTTTTCCAGGGCCGCTCGCATACCATCGGTATCGGCAATATTTCCCTTGACGGCATCAACCGCCGATTTGATGAAAAATATCGAATCATAAGCCTGCGCCGCATAAAAAGACGGATAGGATCCGTATTTTGCCTTGAATGCGGCAACGAACTGCTTGTTCTGGGCATTGTCCATATCCGGCGCCCAGAACTGCGTCATGTAAGTGCCAAGAACACCGCTGAGCCCCGCCTTCTGCATTTTCGGCAGACTGATCGAATCAATCGTATAGGCGGAATACAGCGGAATCCTGCCGGACAATCCGGCCTGCTGATACTGTTTGAAAAATGCGCCGCCGTGCGCTCCCGGATAGAAGGTGAAGACGGCATCCGGATGCACGGACTTGACCTTGGTGAATTCCGCAGCCCAGTCTTTCTGACTTGGCCATTTGGTCATATCCTTGCCGACGATCTTGCCCTTGAACGTCCGCTCCACACCGGACACCATATTTTTCCCGGCAGCATAATTCGGGGCAATTACATACAGGGATTTGACACCGCGTTTGTTCAGGACCTCGCCCATCGCCATGGTGGTCTGGTCATTCTGCCAGGAGATGTTGAAAAAATTCTTGTTGCAGCGTTCTCCGGCCAGTGTCGAGGGCCCCGCGTTGGCGCTGATCAGAATCTTGCCGGCGTCCAGCACCGTCGCCGCCGATGCCATCAGAACGTTTGACCAGATATACCCGGCGACAATGTCGACATTGTCGCGCTTGACCAGTTTTTCGGTTTTCTGCTTGCCCTTCTGGGGATTGAATTCATCGTCGCCGAATATCACTTTGACATCACGCCCCCCCATCTTGCCGCCCATCTGTTCGATCGCCAGGTTGACCGCATTCTCCTGATCCTTGCCGATCACCGCCGCGCCGGTGGTCAGGGTCGTGACAAAACCGATCCTGATCGGTTCCGCTGCCAGCGACGGTGCGCTGACCAGGGCCAGCACAGATGCGATGCCCGCTATTTTCCTAAAACTCATGAAACACCCTCCTTGTTTGATTTCCAGCCTGTTCTTTATATCCGACGATTTATTTTGAACTGCTGCTCGCCGTTGTCCCTTCGGATAACCATGATGTGCCGCCACTGTACCCCAACACAACCGGCGGAAGCCACCGGTTTTGATGATTTTGCCCCGGTCGCCAGTTCACCGCGTAAATTCAATCTCGCCACCGGGCAACAGGTACAAAACCAGCGCCTCGCCACCGGAAACCGTCGGTTGGTGGGCTGAGCCCGGATCATTGACACACCAGCCGGCACCCTGTCCGTCAAACAACGCCGTCGCCGTGAGTGGCATGGTCAGGCAGATTTCGCCTGTCGGATGGCGATGATGCGGGCCGACGTAGTCTCGCAACTGGACCACATCAATGCTCAGGTCAAGGCTGTCCGGCGTTGCCTTGATAACCCGGCCATATCGGCCTCCCGGTTCGCCGTGGGCACACATCCAGCCCGCTGCAATGGCGGCCTGGCAGGCCTGCCGGACGGATTGGTAAAAATCGCCGCCGACCGGAAACTCGCGGGTCAGCAGAACAGCCAGCCGCTGGTCAATGACCTGCCCGGAAATACAGGTCATGACCGGCATCATCAGTGCCTGGAAGGTTTTTTTATCCATTCACAAATCCTGTGTCACCAGGTTCCCACAACCCACGTTTTACGGCCGCTTCCGGCAATCGTGCCCCCCGGCTCATTGTCCGGCGGGTGATACTGCTTCTTATAATTACGCAATATAGTACCCTTTTATTGATTTAGTCCAGTGCCCGCCAGTTACCACCGCTGGTCCCGTCCGGCGACAAATTCCGGTTGCCGGGCGGCGCTTGTTCAAATAGAATTGCCATATTGTTCGGGTGCCGAACAATATGGCTGACCGTGGTGAAAGTGAGTCCTGGATGACAAAATCGATTTTGCGGATATCGGTCAACGGACAGGACCGGGAAGATGCGGTTGCCGACAACATGCTGCTGATCGATTATCTGCGGGAAACCGTCGGCCTGACCGGCACAAAAATGGGATGTGACGGCGGCGAATGCGGTGCCTGTACGGTGCTGGTGGATGGCCGGCCGCGCCTGTCCTGTCTGGCGCTGGCATTTTCCCCTGCGCGGCGCTCGGTCGAAACCATTGAAGGGGCAGCCAACGGCGCAGCCCGCGGGGGCCGCTTGTCCGCCCTGCAGAAAAGTTTTCACGAGAAACTGGGGTCGCAGTGCGGCTATTGCACCCCCGGCATGATCATGGCGGCGGAAGCCCTGTTGCGGCAAAACGGGGCGCCGACCGATGCGGAAATCCGCGCTGCCTTATCGGGCAATATCTGTCGCTGCACCGGTTATGTGAAAATCATCGAATCGGTGCAGGCGGCGGCCGGAGAACGGCCATGAGCACGGTGCCCGGTGCCGGCAAAAAGCCGATGGTTGGCAGCCGGCGACCACTCATCGACGGTGTTGAAAAAGTCCGCGGTCAGGCCCGCTATACGGCCGACTTCTACCTTCCCGGCGCACTGGTCGGACGAATCTATCGCAGCCCCTTCAGTCACGCAGACGTGCTTCAGGTCGATGTCTCCGAGGCGGCGAAACTGCCGGGCGTTCTGGCCGTGATCACCGGCGATAGCTGCGATATTCCCTACGGCATCCTGCCGATCGCCCAAAACGAATTTCCACTGGCCCGCGACCGTGTCCGTTATCGTGGCGAACCGGTTGCTGCAATCGCCGCCATTGACGGGCCGACCGCTGAAAAGGCGCTTCGCCTGATCCGCATGCGGGTCCGTGAATTGCCCGCCTACCAGGACCCGAAGAAAGCGCGCGCCGCCGGTGCCGTCAACCTGCATGATGATCGTCCCGGCAATCTGGAACGGGAAATCCATCATGAATTCGGCGATGTCGATGCTGGCTTCAAAACCGCTGACATCGTTCGGCAGGCGGCTTTCGATTGCGCCGAGGTAACCCAGATGCACATGGAACCTCATGCCGCGCTGGCTGAATATGACCCTGACCGGGACCGCATCACACTTCATTCCGTGACCCAGGTGCCCTACTACGTTCACAAACGTGTCGCCCAGTGTCTCGGCATGGAAGAAAGCCAGGTTCGGGTAATCAAACCGTTCATCGGCGGCGGCTTCGGCGCCCGTACGGAAACCCTGAATTTCGAAATCATTGCCTGTCTGCTGGCGCGTGCCGCCGGTGGTACGGTTCGCCTGAAACTGAGCCGGGAAGAAACCTTCCTGACCCATCGCGGTCGCCCGCGCACCCTGATCGACATGAAAATCGGTATGACACGTGACGGTCGGATGACCGCCTGCGCCTGCACGGTCGAACAGGTTGGGGGTGCCTATGGCGGATACGGCATCGTCACCATTCTGTATGCGGGATCGCTGCTCAATGCTATCTATGACATTCCCGCCGTCAAATACGATGGTTATCGTGTCTATGCCAACACGCCGCCGTGTGGCGCCATGCGCGGTCACGGAACGGTTGACGTACGACACGCCTTTGAATCCCTGCTTGATGAGATGGCTGACGAACTGAATCTCGATCCGGTCGAACTGCGACGCCGCAACCTGTTGCAACCGCCGGTCCGCACCATCAATGATCTGGTCGTCAATTCGTACGGCCTGCCACAATGCCTGGATTGGGTCGAAACGGCCTCGAACTGGCGGCAACGCTGGCGTCACCTGCCCGCTGGTAAAGGGTTGGGGATTGCCTGTTCACATTACGTCAGCGGTGCCGCCAAACCGGTTCACTGGACCGGTGAACCGCACGCGGTAATCAATCTGAAACTGGATTTCGACGGCGGCATCACCATCCTGACCGGCGCTGCCGATATCGGTCAGGGGTCGTCAACCATCCTGGCGCAAGTCGTCGGCGAGGTTCTCGGACTGGATTTCGACCGCCTGACGGTGATTGCCAACGACAGCCGGGTGACACCGAAAGATAACGGGTCCTATTCTTCCCGGGTTACCTACATGGTTGGCAACGCCGCCCTTGCAGCGGCTGAAAACCTGAAAACCGTGCTGGTTGCGGCGGCGGCCCGTAAACTCGATGCGGCGCCGGAAGACATCGAATGCCTTGGTGAAATCTACCGCGTTACCGGTGCCCAGGATCCGGGTATTCCCTACCGTGACGTCGTCACCGAAGCCCTGACTGAATCCGGAACCCTGACCATCAAGGGGACCTTTACCGTGCCCCGGGAGTATCAGGGCGGCAAATACCGCGGTGCCGGGGTTGGCCCCAGTATGGCCTATTCCTATTCAGCAACGGTTGCCGAAGTCAGCGTCTGCGATATCACCGGCAAAATTACGGTTGACCGCGTCTGGGTCGCCCATGACTGCGGCTATGCGCTGAACCCGCTGTCCGTCGAAGGACAGATTCAGGGGGCCGTTTGGATGGGTCTGGGGCAGGCCCTCAGTGAGGAAACCCGCTATCATCATGGACTGCCGATCGGCCCGAACGTGCTGGATTACCGGGTCCCGACCATTGTCGAATCGCCGCACATCGAGGTCAAGATCATCGAAAGTATCGATCCGAACGGCCCGTTTGGCGCCAAGGAAGCCAGTGAAGCAGCATTGGCCAGCCTGATCCCGGCGGTCGCCAATGCGGTCCATGACGCCATTGGCGTTCGCCTGCCGGACACGCCGTTCACCCCGGACCGGGTCCTGCTGGCCCGTCGGAAACAGGATCGCCCATCCGCCCGCCCGGCAACAACAGCGGGGATTGGTTGATGGAATACCTGCCCGATTTCAAGGTCTTGCGACCGGATAATCTGGCTGACGCCATCGCAGCCCATGCCGCCAGTCCGAACGCCCGTTATCTGGCGGGCGGGACTGACCTGCTGGTCAATATGCGGCGTGGTATCGTGGATGCGGGGCTGCTGATCGATCTGTCGGGCATTGCAGATCTGACGACGATTCGTGAAACAGCTGACGGCGGCCTGCGAATCGGAACCGGCGTGACGCTGGCGCGGCTGGCGACCGAGCCACAGGTCACCGACCCCTATCCGGCCATCCGGCAAGCCGCCAATCTGGTCGCCGCCACCTCGCACCGGGAAGTCGCGACACTGGGCGGCAACCTGTGTCTCGATACCCGGTGTGTGTATTACAACCAGAGTGAATGGTGGCGGAATGCCAACGCCTACTGCCTGAAATACCGGGGCGATGTCTGTCATGTGGCACCGTCAGGTAAAACCTGTTTCGCTGCCTTCAGCGGGGATCTGGCACCGGCCATGCTGATCTATGGTGCGATGGTGGAGATCGTCGGACCAGACGGTCGGCGAACCGTTCCTCTTGACGACATCTATCAGGAAGACGGTATGGCGTACCTGCGCCTGATGGCCGGTGAAATCCTGTGTGCCGTTATCCTCGACCGGCCCGGCCCGAACGGTTCCGGATATGCCAAGGTACGGGTTCGTGACGCCATTGATTTTCCACTGGTTGGCATTGCCATGCTGCTGTCACGGGACGGCGACCGGCTACGGCGACTGCAGGTCGCCCTGACCGGAACCAACGCCCGCCCCCTGTTGCTGGACGGCACCGAAGGACTGACGGGCCAGCCGTTCGATGACACGGCACTGGATCAGCTGGTTGATCTGGTTTCCCGGCAAATTCAGCCGATGACCAGCACCTTCACACCCCCCGGTTATCGGCGGCGCGTGGCCGCCAACCTGACCCGGGCCCTTGCAAAAAAACTGATGCAGGCGACGCCCTCCGATCCGTCCTAGCATCATATTGCCATATAGACGTATGCCATCCATCCGGGTAACCACCGGGATTTCCCCGGCCTGTTTCCGACACTCGTTCTCCGGGCATTCAATCATTACGAAAAATTGAGGTTAATTTTTTCTCATACGACATATTTGGGTGTATATATAACGCTTCTAAAAAACGTACGAGGGAGGATATCATGAGGAAGTACGGTCTATTCGTCGCCGCGCTGGGGGTTGCTGTTTCGCTATCGGCGATCTCGGTACAGGCGAAAAGCGACAAGGAAAATCTGACCAAGCTGGGGTCATTCAAACGTACCGACACCGGGCCGATGAAAACGGTCCCGCAGGGCGGAAAATACGCCGACAATCTGCGCAAGGTATTGCAGGAAATCCGCATGCCTGACGGTTTCAAGATCGAGCTGTTTGCCCTGGTTCCCGATGCCCGACACATGGCGGTCAGCCGCAACAAGGCGACTGTCTGGGTCGGAACGCGCAAGAAAACCGTGTGGTCGGTGACCGACCGGGACATGGATAATGTCGCCGACACGGTTGAGGAATTCAGTCCCAGCGTCAATTTCGACATCCCGAACGGCGTCTGCTACACGCCCGACGGATTTCTCTATGTTGTTGAACGCAATCGCGTGATGCTGTTCCCGGCGGCAGAGTATTTCATGGAAGGGTCCGACACGGTTGCCGTTCCGATCGTGCCGCAGGGAGAATTGATCCCGGCCGATGAGGAATCCTACAATCACACGGCGCGGGTGTGCGCGATCGGTCCCGACAACAAGCTCTATATCAGTCTGGGTCAGCCGTTCAATGTGACCCCGCCGGAAAAGGTTGAACTCTACCGCAAGCGGGGAATCGGTGGAATCATTCGTATGAACCGCGACGGCAGCAATCGCGAGGTAATCGCCACCGGTATCCGCAATTCGGTTGGCCACGCCTTCAATCCAAAAGACGGCAGCCTGTGGTTCACGGACAATCAGGTCGATGGCATGGGTGACGAAATCCCGCCGGGCGAACTGAACAAGATGCCGAAGGAAGGCATGTGGTACGGGCACCCCTATTACGGTGGCGGCGAAGTGCGGACCAACGAATACAAGGACCAGGAAATCCCCGCCGATCTGGCCAGCAACTATGTCAAACCGCAGGTCGAGATGATTGCCCATGCCGCCGATCTTGGCATGATGTTCTACACTGGCCGGATGTTCCCCGCCAAATACAAGAACGCCATTTTCAGTGCCCAGCACGGTTCCTGGAATGCCGTCAAGCCGCGGGGCGCCCGGGTCATGGTGACGTTCCTGGATGAAGAGGGAAATGCCGCCAAAACCGAGCCCTTCGCTGAGGGCTGGATGAACCAGGACGGTGTTTATCGCGGGCGTCCGGTGGACGTACAGCAATATGTCGATGGATCCATTCTGGTATCCGATGACAAGGCAGGCGCCATCTACCGGATCTCCTACAGCGGTAAATAACCTGTCACGACACGTAAGAACGTGAATCAGCAAGGGAATGGACCGGGCATAACCTGCCCGGTCCGTTTTCCGTTAACGGGCGCTGGCTGGAGAGCATTGCACATGACAACATCCCTGAAACACAACATTTCCCTGTCCTTCATTTTCCTGACTTGCATTTTCCTGGCTCTGCCTGGTGGCACCGCCGACGCATCGGAACTGGCCGCCGGCAAGGCCAAGGCCGAGGCCATCTGCCAAACCTGCCATGGCATGGACGGACGTGGTACCATGCCGATGGTTGCCAACATCGGCGGTCAGCAGGAGGACTATATCATCGGCCAGTTGAAGGCCTACAAATCCGGTCGCCGCAAACATGAACAGATGTCCATCATCGTTCAATCGCTTAGCGACGACGATGTTCGCAACGTGGCAAAGTGGTATTCCAGCGTCAAAGTCACGTTCAAGGCACCGGAATAAAGGGATACGTGCGGCGGGTGGGTGCGCCTGTATCCAACCCGGCCTCCGGTTTGCATTGACTTCTCCGAAAATATGTTTACATCTGGGCCATACGTGTTGCATTTGTTGTGTGTTGTCTGAATAGCCGGTCCGCCGATTAGCTTAGTTATCTCCTGACAGTGTGAGCGTTAAACCGACCACGGAATCACATGGTGTGAAACGTGGACCCGACTCTGCTATTTGAAGGAAAAGATAATGGCTAATGGTACTGTAAAATGGTTCAACCCAACCAAGGGTTTTGGATTCATCGAACCGGAAGACGGCTCAAACGACGCTTTTGTTCATATCTCCGCTGTTGAACGCGCAGGTCTGAGCTCGCTTCGCGAAGGTCAGAAAGTTTCCTACGAACTTCAGCCCGGTCAGAACGGCAAATCTTCTGCCGAAAATCTGTCCGTGCTCGACTAACACGACAATGCGTCGCCTCCGACCACAATCGGGGGCGACGGATTTCGGCCCGACCTGCTGATAGCGGGTCCGGTTATTGCGTCTCTGTTAACCGTCACCGGTTACAATCGCTTCGGTCGAATTATCCCGCTTCTTCCATTGCCGGGACGGCACGGCGCCCGGACATCCACCACCCCGCACACCCCGATTTCTGTCGTGATCCTTTACACGGCACAAACTTCTTGCAATCTTTCTCCCGCAGGTACCCTGAGGTGAGACAGAATGCCGTCGGATCACGAAAATTTTGAGATCCAGATTTCGCGGGAAGGTCGCTGGATAACAAATTCCGTTCGCGACAGCGAAACCTTGGCACGCCAGTTGGCAAAACAGCTGCTACAGGACAAAAAGTGCGCCGGTGTACGTATCCTCGGCAATACCGCCTATCGGGACGGTTCGACCAGGGAAACCGTCCTGTTCGAACAGACCCAGTCCGTCGCCGACAACAACCCGATCCGGATCAACCCGATCGAAACGGCGCGACCGGCCTGCACCACCTCGCGGGATTTTTTCGGACTGGAAAGCCGGATCATTCTGAACCGTATTTTCCGCAGTTATCTGGAAAGCGTGTCCCTGACCCCGACCGAGGTTCTGCACAGTCACCACAACCTGCAACGCCTGTATGATCGCGATCAGTTGCTGCCCTCAGCCGTCAGCCTGGTCGCCAAGCTGCAGGCCAGCGGCACAGACCAGTCGACGCGGGACCGTCAGGACGAAATTCACCGCCTCCTTGAGCAGATCGCCGATCAGGCGCGGCGGGCCGATCAACTGGATCTGCCCGGACTGTCCGATCGGTTTTCCGATACCCTGACGGCGGTTTCCAGCAGGTCGGGCGAAACGCCGGAATATCTGGCAATGGTTGTGCTGGCCCGCAAATTGTCCGGCATCAACAGCTGGATCGGCAAGCTTGGCAAGCTATGCGATCTGGCGACCTCGGAAACCGACCAGACGGCGGGGCTGCTGCTGGATACGGTGATTGCCGACGTCCTCGGTGCCAACGTCATCCAGGAGATTCTCGGCTGGCAACAATCCCTCGGCAGCGCCATCATCAGCATGCTTGATCTGGCGGAAGGACGGTTTGACTCGGCACAGAGCGACGCCCGGGAGATCGTCGACGTGCTCAACCGGCTGTTTGCCGAAAACGCGCTGCCCGCCAGCCGTCACGTCATCGTTGAACGAGCCATGCGACAGTTAAAATCATCAGCACCACTGTACCGGGCAGACCCGGGCAAGGAAATGGAAGAATACCAGCGCGTGCTGACCCGCCTGATGACGCCGGGCGGTATTCTGTCCGGCGCACAGGCGGCAGAAGCGCTGACGGTGCGTGGCGGACAATTTATTGAAGAAGGTGGTGCGACCGGGCGGAAGGCCGCCATCGGTGCCACCGTCAAGGCGCTGCCGGACCCGGCGCGCGGTGTCATGTATCTGGCGGAATTGACCAATACCGAGATCGCGGACGGTCATCTCAATGATATCATCGAGCAGCTGGATGTGGTTTTCAGTGCCCGCGTGATCGGCGAACTGTGTCGCCGCTCGCTATCGCCGAAGGAACGCATGATGGCGGCCACCGGTGCCTTTACCGTGACCGTCTCCTCGGCCTTGCCGGAAGACGTCAAAAAGCGGGTTGCCGACCACATCGACGGCGTGCTGGAACGATATCTGATTGATGCCGACGTCATCAACCGGCTGGACAACCCGGGCGACCATATTCGCGACCGCGCCGTGCGGCTGGTGAAATTCTGTGGGGCCGGCGTTCTGCCGGAAGGAAAGGCCCTGGCGCTGGCCCGGCAACGGGTCATCAAACTGCTGCGTCAGCCAAAATTCGACATCCAGTTTATTGACGGCATACCCGATCCGGTCAAGGCAGACAAAGCCTTGCGGGATTTCCATTCGCTGTTGATCAAGGGCGGCATTGCCTGACGCAGGATCAGCCGGGATTGCCTTTAATCACTCTCGCGAACGATCGATAAATATTTCCAATTTTGTGATTCACACGCGCCCTTTTTCTACTTTATGGTAAGAAAACTGGTTTCCGAATATCGCCTGTGATATGGTTTTTTAAAATACTTATCTACCCGGAATTGAGAGGCAGTAAATCGTGTCGCACGTCGGGAAATTCTGTTGGCTGATCACCCTGCTCGCCGCTCTGTCGGGGATGACAATGAACGGCCGGGCCGAGGAACATAAGATGCCGCTACGTCTGGGACTGGGCTGGTACCTTGGCGAAGCGACCAATTTTTACGCGCTGGACAGCGGCCTGTTCGAACAGCAGGGCCTGACAATATCTGTGACCCGCAATCACGCCGGATTTCAATCCCTCAAACAACTGATGCGGGGTGAGCTGGATATTGTAACGGTGGCGGCAACGCCGGTGGTATATGCCACAATGGGTAGCTTCGGATCCGGTCGCCCGTTTTCGATCGCCGCCAGCATCCTAAAATCGTCAACACTCAACTTTGTTGTGGGCGCGCAGGGCGCCGGCATTCATTTGCCCGAAGACCTTCGTGGTAAAAAGATCGGCATCAAGCTGAAATCCGCATCGGAATACCTGTGGTCCCTGTTCAGCCGCTACCATGAGATCGACGTGGAGAATATTACCTTTGTCGATCTGCCGGGCAGCAAAATGCCGGACGCCATGGCGCGGGGTGAAATCGATGCCGCCGTGACCTGGGCGCCCTTCCATGAAAAAACCGCAGCAGCGGCGCCGGGCGGCGGCGTCATCTTTCAACCTCTGCAGATATATAACGCGAACTGGCTGGTTGTGGTTGACACCGAATTTGCCGTCGGAAACCCGCAAACCGTCACCGCCTATCTGACTGCCCTCAAGCTGGCGGAAGAGGTCCTTCGACGCCAGCCCGAACAGGTCGCCCGCATCCAGGCAACGTATGTCCAGTCCCCGGCAGCGGATTTGCAAAAATTGTATGAACTCGCCTATTTTGACCTGTCTCTGGATGAAGGGCTGTTACTGACCCTCAGTCTACAGGGGCAGTGGGCTGCCAAGAGAGGATACGTTCCCATGCGCGATGTACCGGATTTTCGCCCCCGCCTGAACCCGACCTGGTTAAGCAAGGTCAAGCCGGGCGCCGTTACCCTGATGGAATAGGGTCGTGTCCGGTCGCAAACTGATCTGGCTTTCCTGTCTGGCATCGCTGCTGATTCTCGGCACGGCGGCGTTGTTCATCCTGAATTTTCTGCAGACCAGTGCCGAACTTGACCAAAAACAGGCCGATATTTCCTTCATCGTCCATGACATCGCCCAGGTCGAGACCATGCTGTCCGGAATTCCGGTGTCGAGTCCGGCGTTTCGTCAACGCGCCAGCCGTATTACACGTAACCGTATGGAGGCGATTTCCGAGATCGCCCATCGCAACCTGTGGCACGATGTCGCCCGACAGGCGGAAGAAGTCGTCACCGCCAATGCTTTTTTCCAGTCCCCGGTCAAACAGGGTCGCGATCACGACCTGGGCGACCTGCTCCTCGCCCAGGTCGCGCTACAGACAACATCTTTACTCACCACCGCCGTCCGGCATTCACGGCAAATCCAGCAGGATGCTAAAACCATCAAACTGGCATTGGTGTGGGGGATCGTCGGCACCTTTGTCGCTGTGTTCGCCAATCTGGTTCTGGTCCTGCTTGTCTTCTATCTCTTGTCGATCAAACCGATTCTTCAATTGCAAAGCGACATTTCGTTGCAACGCGCGATACTTTCATCAGGCGGCAAACGACTTGAGTTGCAGGAAATTGAGGAACTACGCGCGCGATTTGCCAGTCAAAGCCGGTTCATTCGCAAACAGATTGCCCAATCCAAACGGCTGCAGGCGCAGGCGGAGCAGGCCAACCGGGCGAAATCCGAGTTTCTCGCCAGCATGAGTCACGAGTTACGTACGCCGCTCAATGCCATCCTCGGATTCGCCCAGATGATGCAAATTGATCCACGTTCTCCCCTCACCAGCCTGCAGGCCGAGCACGTTGACAGCATCCTGGTCGGTGGCAACCATCTGCTTGACCTGGTCAATGACATCCTGGATCTGGCCCGCATTGAAGCCGATCACGTCAATCTGACACTCGCAGACATCGCCGCTCAGGATGTCGTGACAGATTGTATCAATCAGGCAGTTTTCCTTGGTAAAAATCGTGGTATCCAGATCGACAACCTGATCAGTCCGGAAAACCGCCATGTCCTGCGAACCGACCGCGTACGGTTCAAACAGGTGTTGCTCAATCTGCTGTCCAATGCCATCAAATACAATCAGGATGGCGGCACCGTCACCGTCACTGCACGGGCCCTCGACCGGCGATACCTCCGCCTGATGGTGGCGGATGAGGGAATCGGCATCCCGGCAAAAGACCGCTCCCGGGTATTCGAAATCTTCCATCAGCTCGACCGCGACCCGCTGAAGGCACGGGAGGGCACCGGAATTGGACTTGCCGTGACACGACTGCTGGTCGAAAGAATGGCCGGGAAAATCGGATTCGACAGCCAACCCGGCACGGGCAGTACGTTCTGGATTGACTTGCCACTGGCATCCAACCATGACGTACTGATCTGGACCGAGCAGATGAGGGTTGGCATCGATGCCATCGACAAGGATCATCAGATCCTGTTCCTGCTGACCAACCGGGTACAGCATTTGTCAAATGATGATCCGGACGCCGCTGATACGGTGGCCATGCTGATCAATTTTCTAAAAGAGCATCTGGTTCGTGTGCAGGTTATCATGGAAAGTTTCGATGTTACCGATATCGACTGGTATCGCCACCGCAACGAGGCGACCATCGGCACCCTGAACGACCTGGTCATGCACTGGCAACAGGAGCCGACGACGGAGACACTTGACCACTTGCGAAAACAGTTTCGAACGGAGGTGCTGCAGCAGACCCGCTCCATCCAGTTTGATGCCATCCCCGCTTCGGTCAACCGGGATCAGAAGGTCCGGCGCGCCCTCGAAAAAATCCGGCACGATCCGGGTGGCCGTTTCCCGCCCATGATGTCGCTCTGACTGGCGTCCCGGCGGTTCTGCCGGTCGCCTGGTCGGCAATCCGGCCCAGCATGTCGATCAGCGCAGATCGGTCCGCCGGATCAAGGTTGGCAGCGATCCGGCGTTCATGCTCGACGACCCGGGGTTTGACGGCGTTCAGCAGATCCCGTCCGGCATCCGTCAGATTCAGCGAATGGGCCCGTTTGTCATTTGGCGATTTTTCACGCATCACCAGCCCTCTGTCTTGCAATTGATCGATAACGCCGACCATCGTCGAACGTTCAATTCCCAGTGCCCGTGCCAGTTCCGACTGGTTCAGGCCGGGCGTTTCGTCGATCAGAACGAGCACCCCGAATTGCCCCGGTGTCATCTGATCATCAGACATGGTTTTCATGAAATCCGCAAATACCGCCGACTGGGCCCGCCGCAAATGATACCCGAGCAATCCGGTCAGCAGGCCCTGGCGGATCGATTCCTCCGAAACCGTCATAACGACGGACCCAACTGGTCGGCCGCGAACTGGCGAAGCTTGAATCGCTGAACCTTACCGGTTGCCGTTTTTGGCATGTGATCAAGATATACGAACCTGCGCGGACATTTATACACCGACAGGTTTGCCGTCAACTGGCGGGTCAATTCCGCCTGCAAGACACCTCGGTCAATCTCCGGGTTTTCCGAAACAAGGCAGAGTGCCAGGCGGATCAACCCCTGTTCGTCGCTGATGCCGACGATTGCCGCCTCTCGCACGTTCGGATTCTGCAATACTTCCGCCTCGATTTCAGTCGGACTGACCCATTGTCCGGAGATTTTCAACATGTCATCGTCGCGTCCCTGATAGAAAAAATACCCGTCTGAATCGCGCACAAATACATCGCCGGTACAGTACCAGCCATCCTGAAAAACGGCGGCGGTTTTGTCTTCCTGATGCCAGTAACCGACGGCCAGTGTGGCGGACCGGACCCAGGCCACTCCCGGCAGGCCCGCCTCGGTGATTTCGAGGCCGACATGCGACTTCAGGCGAACTTGCGTCGCCGGCAGCAGTTTGCCGGTCGCGCCCCGGCAATTGTATTCAGGACCATTGGCGACAAACATGATCAGGGTTTCCGTCGCTCCAATTCCATCGAGAATGGCATGACCGGTCACGGCCTGCCATTCATCGAACATCCGGACCGGAAGATGCTCACCGGCCGAAATATAATGCCGAACAGATTTGAAGCCGGCCGATCCGGCCAGTCCGTCGGCCAACACCCTGCGATACAGGGTCGGTACGCTCAACACGATGTCAGGGCGCAGGTCGTCCACCACCCCGGCAATCGCCGCCGCTGATGGCCAGCCCGTATGAAGGACCGCCGTCGCTCCCAATCGCAGGGTCGCCAGAAAACTGTGCCCCAGCGCAAATGCGAAAAACAGCTTCGAAGAACAGAATATCCGGTCGCCCGGACCAACTCCGAATACCGCCTCAAAATACCGGCCAATATCGGCAATGGATGCCAGTCGATGGACAGCCCCCTTGGCCGTGCCCGTCGTCCCCGATGTATACATCCACAGCGCCATCTCGTCCGGTTCCAGCAGAACCGACTCCAGTTCCCCCGATTGCTCCGCCGCCAGCCCATCAAGGTTGATCGCCTGTTCATGTACATCGCCGCTTTCAACAATCACCGGCGCGCCCGGCAGATCGGTGCAGGCCGAATGGCACAGTGCTGCGTAGTCAGCTTCGGTAACGATGAGCCGGCAGTCACTGTCGGTAACGATAAAAGCCAGTTCCCGATCGGACAGGCGCAAATTCAGGGCAACCGGAACGGCACCGATTTTCATGGCTGCCAGATAACAATAGAACATTTCGGGCCGGTCATCGAGCAGCAGCAAAATCCGGTCCTGACGCCCGACACCCAATGTACGCAGCGCCCGGCCATACTGACAGGTCTTTGTCTCGAGATCTCCGTAGCAGACCGATCGTTGCCGGGTCTGGATCGCCAGCCGCTGCCGGCCGGACTGCGATCCGGCGGCCTGCAACAGCAGATCGGCGCCATTCACGCGGTCACCAACGGACGGTACACCCTGCGACACCCGACCCTTCCTCCAGCCTTCGATTATGTTCGGTACCCGAACTTATTCTGAGTGGCGCCGTCGGTGCTTGTCAAGCACTCGCAGGGCATCTGGCGCCGTCCCGGTCAATTTTCACCGCGAGTCCTGTGCAAGGGTTTCACCCGATTCGGCGCGGCAATCGTGCGCGATGCCTCCGGAATTTCCCGCAACGGCTGAACCGGACGCATGGATGTCCGGCAGCGGCGCGCCAATGCCTGGTATTCTTCCGTCGCACTGGTTTTCCAGGCGATATCCGCGTCGCTCAACTGCCGCAGGATGCGCGCCGGAACCCCGACGGCCAGGTGCCGATCCGGCAATACAAACCCGGCGGGCACAAACGACAGGGCACCCACGATGGCCGATTCCCCGATAACCGCGTCATCCATCACAACCGCATTCATACCGACCAGCGCGTTGCGCTTGATGCGGCAGCCGTGAATAATCGCGCCGTGCCCGATATGGCCATCCTGCTCGATCACTGTCTCGCCATCGGGAAAACCGTGCAGAACGCAGGTGTCCTGAATATTCACGCCCTGTTCAATTGTCAGGCGTCCAAAATCACCCCGTAAAGAGGCCGCCGGTCCAATATAACAACCCGGCCCGATCACCACATTGCCAATGATGATCGCATCCGCATGCACATACGCCGTGCGGTCAATCACCGGGATCATGCCATCAATTTCATATACTTTCGCCATCGCCCCCCCTGGCAGCTCGACTGGGTTGCTGTCATGCTGTCGCCCATTGGAGCACGCCTGCCTGCCGAAGTCCGCCCCAAAATCAGAATGCAGTTGCGTCCGGTCGGCGGGCCGCTCAGAATGAGTATCCCCTGGATGGTCACGCGGACGAGGATCGGCAACATGCAAGTGATATTTGTGATGGTGAAGTGTGAACTGGGCAAGGTCTACGACGTCGCCGCCGACGTGGTAGATACCATCGACCCGCCACCCAGCACCTATTCGATTTCCGGACGATATGATCTGATGCTGATTTTTCATCTGGATTCCGAAATCGATGTCGGACATTTCGTTACCAGCGAGGTGCAAACCGTCCCCGGCATTACCGATACCTATACCATCGTGGGCTTCAAGGCATTCTGAGCGGGGCAGTCTGACGACCGCCGGACTGACCGGCCCGTCCGCCCCCTCCAATCCGTCTGGTAGCGCATGCAAATAAATCTTTCAATCACTGCGGTATCATCGTATGGTATGTTTGCGTTTAGACCCGTTGTTGCGACCTGATTGCGACCTGGGGCGACGTTTCAGGGAATGGCATGTCTATACAATTCGAAACCGCACTGAAATTGCCGTCGAAAAAAACCGCCCCTATCACATCCTCCGATTTTTTTGAATCCATCCTTGATGCCCTCGTGGAACACATCGCGGTGATCAATTCGGAAGGCAAGATTGAATGGGTCAATCAGGCATGGCTTTCCTTTTCCGACCAAAACGGCGGTGACCGGCAGAAAACCTCGACGGGAGCCAACTACCTGACGATCTGTGACGGGCCGCGTCAACCAGCGGATCCTGATCGCCTGATGATCTATGACGGTATTCGCCGGGTCATTGACAATCGGGAGTCTGCCTTCAGTTATGAATATCCCTGTCACAGCGTCGACGAAAAACGCTGGTTTATCATGCGCATGAAACCTTTGAACTGGGGTGAAATGCAAAAATACGTGATCTCGCATCAGACCATTACCGCACGCAAGCAAATCGAAGATGCGCTGATGCGGTCAAACGAAAGTCTCAAACACTTCGCATTTGCCGTTTCCCACGACCTCCAGCAACCACTGAACCACATCAGCGGTTCCCTTGGCGCGCTGGAAGCGACCGCCGGCGACCGGCTCGGGTTGGCCGACCGGGAATACATTGACATCGCCACATCCGGTGTCCATCGCATGTCGAGAATGATCCGTGACCTGCTGGAATATTCCTGCATCGAAAACCGTGCAATCAGCAAGGACGAAGTCCATCTGTCGCAGGTTCTGCAGGATGCCATCGATGATTTTTCGGCACAGATCGCGGAGACCGGGGCGCACCTTGTATATCCACCGGATCTGCCGGTTGTACGGGGCACCGCCTCCCTGATCTATCAGATTTTCGAAAACCTCATCAGCAATGCCCTCAAGTATCGTGCCGGTGGCGTCGCGCCGGAAATTGCAATTTCCTGCCAGCGACAGGATCAGAACTGGCTGATTTCCATAAAGGACAACGGCATCGGTATTGATCCGGCCCACCTCGATACGATATTTACGATATTCAATCGGGCCACTGCCGGTGGCAGCTACGAAGGCAGCGGCATTGGTCTGGCGGTGGTCAAGCGGATGGTCGAACACATGGGTGGACAAATCCGGGTCGAGAGTCAACCGGGAATGGGCAGTACGTTCCATTTCACCTTGCCCGTCACTGATATCTGAACAGGACAAATTGCCAATATGGAACGTCTGCCACCCCTTTCCTATGACGACATGAGCGACCGCCAGAAACAGGTCTACCGGGAAATCGCCGCCGGCCCGCGTGGCGAAGTGCGTGGGCCACTGGCGGTATGGCTGAACCGACCCGAACTGGCCGACGGCGCGCAGGCGCTCGGACGTTATTGCCGATACGATTCGCTGTTGCCACCGCGTCTGTCCGAACTGGCCATCCTGACCACCGCACGGGTATGGGGATCGGAATATGAATGGGCGGTCCACAAGCCGATTGCCCTCGACGCCGGGATCTCGCCCGATACGGTCGAAGCCATCCGCAGCAACCGGGAACCGGCATTTTCACATCCCGACGAAGCCGTGGTTTTCCGGTTCGCCCGGACCCTGCATACCAAGCGCCGGATCGACGATGATTTGTTCGATCAGACAGTCGCCGTGCTGGGTGCCGATGCAACGGTCGATCTGGTTGGCCTGCTCGGTTATTACACGCTTATTTCCATGACCATCAACGTCTTCGGGGCCGCCCTGCCGGACGGGCGGGAACCGGAACTGGGGTCCGAACCGACGCCCCCCTGAACCTGGTGGATGTCAGGTTCGCGCCTCGCGGATCAGATTGCGGGCGATCACCAGTTGCTGAATTTGTGAGGTCCCCTCGTACAGGCGCAACAGGCGCACATCCCGGTAGAACCGTTCGACCGCGTAATCGGAAATATATCCGGCGCCGCCGTGAATTTGCACTGCCCGATCGGCAATCCGGCCCGCCGCCTCGGTACAGAACAGCTTGCAGCAGGATGCGTCGGTCGAGACCCTGTCACCGGCGTCAAACCGCCGGGCCGTCGCCTCGAGCATGGATTTGCCAGCCAGATATTCCGTCTGACTGTCGGCAATCATCGCCTGCACCAGTTGAAACTCGCCAATCAACTGGTCGAACTGCCGCCGGGTACTGGCATAACCGACGGATTCATCTATCAGCCGCCGGGCCATGCCAACGGCGATCGACGATATGTGCAGGCGACCCCGATCCAGTACCTTCATGGCGGTTTTGAACCCTCGTCCAGGTATTCCGCCGATAATCTGATCCCGGTGTATGGTAACGTCGGTAAAGATCACGTCACACACGTGTGCGCCCTTTTGCCCCATTTTCTTTTCCGGCGGCCCCAATTCCAGGCCCGGCGCTCCCGCCTCCACCAGAAAAGCGGTCACCCCGGCGGCCTTGTCTTCCGGCAGGCCGGTGCGGGCCATGACGGTAAACACACCGGCGCGGGCGGCATTTGTAATGAACCGTTTGGTGCCGTTCAGGACGTAATGATCGCCCTCCCGGCGGGCCGACATTTTGACCGACGCCGCGTCCGATCCGACATCCGGTTCGGTCAGGGCAAAAGATCCGACCGTTTCGCCACTGGCCAGCTTCGGCAGGTATTTCTGCTTCTGTGCCGCCGTTCCGTCCATGAGGATTCCTTGCGAGCCAATACCGACATTGGTGCCGAAGGCCGAGCGAAAGGCCGGTGCCGTATATCCCAGTTCCTGCCCGACCCGGATCTCTTCCGACAGGGTCAGACCGAGACCGCCATATTCAACCGGGATCGACAGGCCAAAAAACCCCAGTTCTTTCATCTCGGCAATAACATCATCCGGAATTTTGTCCATCGCATCGACCTGTTGTTCCAACGGAATCAGGCGTTCGCGCACGAACCGCCGGACGGTTTCAAGTAACTGCGATAACGTTTCGGGATCAAGAGACATGGTATTTTCCTGTTGTCGGTGATGCATATCGTGTCACGGCGAACAGATGTCAGATTCTGCCAGTGATGTGGCATTGGCAGCTCCTTCTTCCATATGCCGGTATTTGGCGAACTGTTGTTCGACAAGGGTTCGCCGGTCAACAAAGGTTGGCGGGCGGGCAACGTCCAGCAACGGTTCGGACAGGGCAGCAAAGGCCCGGTTCTGGAATTCCAGCGACAGGCTGAGACGCGGCGCGACCGCCGAGCCGGTCACCCGGTTGCTCCAGTGATACAGGTCCTGCGGCCAGCCCAGCAGCGATCCCGCCGGCACCGGCAGAGAGATGCCGTGCTGCGGATCAATCCGTTCCGGATTTTCAATCGGCAACCGGTAATGACGTTCCGCCGGGCGCGGCAGAACTGCCAGACAGCCATTATCCTGGTTCGCTTCGGTCAGGTTGATCCACAACGACATACTCATCAGCAGGTGACCGCCGGTGCCGTCCGGAAAGCGGGTTCGGGCCTCGCAGTCCTGATGCGCTGGCCACCCCCGGGCACCGGACCGGGCGGCAATATGCCAGGCCCAGAAATTCGGCAGCAAGGCAAACCGCTCGCCCAGAAAATGCCGGATCAACCGGCCAAGGCGAGCAAACAGGACGTAGGGTTGATCGTATAGATAGATGTTGGTTGCCGGCAATCCGGCCCGTTGCAGGTCCAGCAGCCCCTGCCGCAGCGGCACCAGTTCCGCCTCGCCAAATACTGTCAGAACCTGAAGGTAACCCTGATCCTCGATTGAGCGCGAGATTTCCGCCAGCCGCTCCGGAGCAAACGCCAGTTCCGCCGGTTGTTCGGGTTCATCCGAAATCGTCAGGCCCGGCACCACTGACCGCCAGAAAGCGGGATCGTTGTTACACACCCGCCGACGACAGGAACGATTCAAGTTTGTCATTGGTCGGCGGTTTGCCAAGGCAGGTCACGCCGATTGCGGCACTCCGTGAAACCACGGAGTCGGAATCCGTCGCCGTCAACAGGGCGATCGGCAGGTCCGGTTTGTCCTGTTTGACCTTTTCCGTCAGTTCGAAACCATCCATACCCGGCATGTTCAGGTCGGTAATGACGCCGGCGTAATCATTGTTGGCGATGGTTTGCAGCGCCTCCCTGCCGCCCGAAACCGATTTTATAATCACATTCGGGCGAATTTTCTGAATGATCTGGGTAACCATTTTTGCTGAAATCGGGCTGTCGTCGACAATCAGGATCATTTTATTGCCGGTCAGAAAATCCATCGCCTGATTCATTCAAAAACTCCTTTCCGGGTCAATCGTGCCGCGACATTTCCGACCGGCAGGCCGGGTCCGCCGATCATCGCATTCACCGCAAAACAGCTCAACGCTATAGGGGAATTGTCCCGGTCTGCCAAGGAAAACTGCCAACAGGCAGGATGTTTGGGGTCACCGGGCACCACGTCGGTGGTAACTGTCGGCCGGATTATTCATGACCGATTTGATTTTCCGGTGAAAATCGTCAACCTCAAAGGGTTTGGCGATATAGGAATTCGCGCCGGCACCAATGGCCTCTCCGACGGCACCGGCCGTTGCCTTGCCGGTCAGCATGAGAAAACGGGTCTCGTATTGGCGGGCACGGAACTGTCGCAGAAAGGTCAGGCCGTCCATGATCGGCATAACCCAGTCACAGATGATCAGATCAAACGGCTCATCCGCCAGATCCAGTACACCCAGCGCCTTGCTGCCGTTCGGCGCCCGCGTGATACGTTTTACGGATATGGCGTTCAGCGCGTATTCGATCATCGTCTGCATGATATCCTCATCCTCGACGACCAGAACTCTCAGATCCCGGATTTTACCCGGCCATGCGGAGCCTGAACCGATCATGTGTTCTCCATGCTATAGAGGCGGGTTGTTGTCATGCATCGTCACTCCGTCTTGGCCACATATCAGAATTTATTCTGTAAGTTGTGATTTGTCGAATAACATTAAATCATTGATTATAAATTGTCCGCATTTTTGACATCGGCATTGAAACTGTGAAACGAGGGCATATAACTCGAATGATGCGCTGTATGCGAAACCCCGCAACCTCCGAACCGGTCAACACCATGAACAGTTACCTCGTTCTCGCCCTCTACAAGTTCGTTCCCCTGGACGACATTCAGGCGTTGCAACCGCGTCTTTTACAGGTTTGCATGGACGCCGACGTCAGAGGCACACTGCTGCTGGCCCGTGAAGGAATAAACGGCACCATCGCCGGACCGGAACAGGGTGTCCGCGCGGTCCTCGACTGGCTGCGCCGGGACTCCAGGTTCGCCGATATCGACAGCAAGGAATCATGGGCGGACGCGGCGCCTTTTCTGCGCCTGAAAGTTCGCCTCAAGAAAGAAATCGTCAGCATGGGAGTTCCGGACATCGATCCGGTCAACCGGGTTGGTACCTACGTCGACCCGGCGGACTGGAATGCCCTGATTTCCGACCCGGACGTTGTCGTCGTTGATACCCGCAATGTCTACGAGACCGGGATCGGCACCTTTGCCAATGCCATTGACCCGCATACCACATCGTTTCGGGAGTTCCCACAATGGGCCGACGACAGCGGCCTTCGGAACAGTGGTAAAAAGGTGGCGATGTTTTGCACAGGCGGTATCCGCTGTGAAAAAGCCTCCGCCTACATGCGAGAACTGGGCGTCCGGGATGTGTTCCACCTGAAAGGCGGGATTCTAAAATATCTGGAAACCGTGCCGCCACAGGACAGTCTGTGGCACGGCGAGTGTTTTGTCTTTGACGAGCGGGTCTCGGTTGGTCACGGGCTGCAACCGGGCCCCTACGAACTGTGCCACGCCTGTCGACATCCGATCAGTGCCGCCGACAAGCAGTCGGAATATTTCGTGGCCGGCATCAGTTGCCCGAAATGCCATGCAAGCCAAACCGAAGACCGGAAACAGCGGTTTGCCGAACGGCAAAAACAGATGGAACTGGCGCGGCAGCGGGGTGATGTCCACCTCGGACAACAGCGTCTGCCCGGCCCGACAACCGGCAAGTGATACAGCAACTCCCCATTCTCTACAGTTTCCGACGCTGCCCCTATGCCATGCGGGCACGGCTGGCATTGTATGTCAGCGGACAGGTCTGCATTCACCGCGAGGTTGTGCTGCGGGACAAGCCCCCCGAAATGCTGCTGATCTCGCCCAAGGCAACGGTCCCGGTCCTGCAACTCACGGGCGCGGACGGGCAGGTTCTCGACCAGAGCCTCGATATCATGCGCTGGGCGCTCGGCCAACACGATCCACAGCACTGGTTACGCCCGACAACAGGTACCGCAGGTGACATGGAGTCCCTGATTGCCCGATGCGAGGCGGAATTCAAGTACCACCTGGACCGGTACAAATATGCCAACCGCTTTGCCGGTGCCGATCCACTGGTCCACCGGACCGCTGGCGAGCAATTTCTGGACGTTCTGCAGCAACGGTTGTCCACCATGCCTCATTTGTTCGGTCAGAACCGCTCGCTGGCCGACGTTGCAATTGCACCCTTCGTCCGCCAGTTCGCACACACCGATCTCAACTGGTTTGAGCAGGCCCCCTATCCGGATATACGCCGTTGGTTACTGACGGTAACGGGCTCGCCGATGTTTCAGGCGATCATGCAAAAATATCCGCGCTGGCAGGCAGGCGACCCGCCGACCCGTTCCCCGATTGCTACGTTCGGTCCGAGCCTGCCGCTTCCGCCAGCAGCCAATCCCTGAAATTGGCGGCATGCCCCCTCAGCGGGCGGTTGGCCGGGCGCAGCAGATAAAACGAATAATCCGACGCCAGCGCGACATCAAACGGGCGAACCAGTTCCCCCCGGGCAATCAGGTCTTCCGCCAGACGGCCACCGCACAGCGCGACCCCTTCCCCCCGAATAGTGGCGTGCAACAACAGCATATAGTGATCAAAATACAAACCGCGCCCCTGCGGCGGCGCTTCCACGCCGAAATGCTTGAGCCAGGTACCCCACCGAACCCAGTTGCGGTCACTCTGATTCAGTTTCAGCAACGTGGCATCGGTCAGATCCGCCGGTGTCCGCAGCCCGCCGTTATCTTTCAGATAACCGGGCGAACAGACCGGAAAGATATCGTTGCCAAACATGTGATCAACCGCCACATTATCCCAGCTTCCCTTGCCATATCGCACGGCAAAATCAATGCCCGTTGCCGTCAGGTTACGGACCTTGGCTGACGCCACCAGGCGCACATCGACATCCGGAAACTGGGCGCGAAACTTGGCAATCCGCGCCATCAGCCAATAGGATGCAAACGTTACGCTTGACGAAATTGTAATGTCGGCACCATCCGGCTCGCTGCGAATGTCATCGGCCGCATGCGCCATGTGTTCGAGACCAATGGCGACCGCCGTCTGCATTTCCTTGCCCTGCGGCGTCAGTTCGATCGCCCGGTGCAGTCGGGTAAACAGGGAAACCCCGAGATTTTCCTCCAACAGGCGGATCTGTCGGCTGGCAGCCGCTTGCGTCACACTCAACTCTTCCGCTGCGTCGGTGAAACTCATATGTCGTGCAACCGCCTCGAATACCACGAGGCTGTTCAGGGGCGGCAATCGATCTCTCAGTCTTCGCATAACTTAATTTAATCCCAATATGACTTTTTTGTCGGTTTACATGAGGTTGCACATCAATTCAAATAATAAAATCGAATTACATTTTTATCCGCTCTGCGGAATGACAGCAACCTCCAGACAGCCTGGAGACAGGGGAGAGAAAAAATGCCAGCAGGATTCAATTCACTTTTCATACCGGGTCCCACCAATTTTCCGAATGAATTACGGGCCGCCGTGGATGTTCCGGGGGAAGATCAGCGGTCACCCGACTTTCCGGCTTTTTCACTGGCGCTCCTTCAGGATACCAAAAAGATCTTCAAACTGGACGGTGGCCAGATGTTCCTGTTTCCGGGATCCGGCACCGGCGGTTGGGAAGCGGCGATCACCAACACCCTGTCGCCCGGCGATACGGTACTGGCCGCCGATTTCGGCCAGTTTTCCCATTTGTGGATCGACCTCTGCCGGCGTCATGGCATGAACGTTGATGCGGTTGACGTGGAATGGGGCGAAGGAGTGCCGGTTGCAACCTACGCCGAACGCCTGGCAGCCGATCGGGACCACAGGATCAAGGCTGTGCTGGTTTGCCACAATGAAACGGCCACCGGCGTCACCAGTGATATTGCCGCTGTCCGCAAGGCGCTGGACGACGCAGAACATCCGGCCCTGTTGATGGTCGACGGTGTCAGTTCAGTCGCCAGCATCGATTTTCGAATGACCGAATGGGGTGTCGATCTGGCAGTCTCCGGATCGCAGAAAGGTTTCATGCTGCCAACCGGGTTGGCCATCGTCGCGGTCAGCGACAAGGCGCTTGCTGCAACGAAAACGGCAACCTGCCCCAGATGCTTTTTCGATTTTTCCATGATGGCGGCGGCCAACAAGGACGGATATTTCCCCTACACGCCGGCAACAACGTTGCTGCGGGGCCTGCGGGCATCGGTCGACATGCTGCTGGACGAAGGTCTCGATCATGTATTTGCCCGTCACCACCGACTGGCGGAAGGGGTTCGCAAGGCGGTCGGGGCATGGCAACTGGAATTGGTGGCAAAAGACCGGAAATGGTATTCTGACACGGTCAGCGCGATTTATCTGCCGGATGGATTTGACAGTAACGAATTGGCGAAAGTCGCGTACGGACGTTACAACCTGTCGCTCGGTGGCGGTCTCAGCCGCCTTGCCGGTCGGGTGTTCCGGATCGGCCATCTCGGATGGGTCAACGATCTGATGCTGTTACAGGCCATCGCCGGCGCGGAAATGGCCATGGCGGATGTGGGCATTCCGATTGAACTGGGTTCCGGTGTTGCGGCGGCGCAACAACACTACCGGCAAACTGCGATTCCGGTTGAAATTTCCAGCAATCCGGCCATCGCTAAAACAAAATAGCGCTGTGTCAGACAGGGGATGACCATGAAGATATGCATATTCGGAGCGGGTGCCATTGGCGGTTATCTGGCCAGCGGTCTGGCCAGAGTTGACGGTATCGAACTGTCCCTGATTGCTCGGGGACCACATCTGGCGGCCATGCGAGAACATGGATTGGCCCTGGAAACCCCGGACTCCCGGGAATACGTCAACGTTCGGGCAACCGACGACCCGGCCGAGCTGGGCCCGCAGGACTACGTTATCATTGGCCTGAAAGCACATCAGGCCTGGCAAACGGCGGATCGGGTCACGCCGCTGCTGGGACCCGATACGGCGGTTGTGACCTGCCAGAACGGCGTTCCCTGGTGGTATTTTCACAAATTGCCGGGGGCATTTGAAGATCACCACCTGCAATCGGTTGATCCAGCAGACCGGCAATGGCAGATCATCGGCCCGGACCGGGCCATTGGCTGTGTTGTCTATCCCGCCACGGAAATCACCGCTCCCGGCGTGATTCGCCATATCTATGGCGACAAGTTTGCCATCGGCGAGCCGGACGGCTCATCGTCGGAACGCTGCCGGAAACTGGCCAATGCCTTGCAGCAGGGCGGGTTCAAGGCACCGGTCCTTGATGACATCCGCAGTGAGATCTGGTTGAAGCTGTGGGGCAATCTGTGCTTCAACCCGATTTCCGCCCTGACCCGGGCAACGCTTGATATCGTCGCAACAGATCCCGATACGCGGACAACCGCAGATATGATGATGCAGGAAGCAGAGGAAATCGCGATCCGGCTCGGTGCCTCCTTCCGGGTTGACCGCGAACGGCGTATCAATGGTGCCGCCGGGGTTGGCGCGCATCGCACCTCCATGTTGCAGGATCTCGAACAGAACCGGCCAATGGAGATTGATGCGCTGGTCACGGCCGTGCAGGAAATGGGCAATATCGTCGGAGTTCCGACCCCGAGCATCGATCTGGTGCTTGGACTGGTCCGCCAGCTGGGCCGCTCGCAAGGCCTCTATCCGACCACGCCGATTGCCGAAACCGATCAGCCGCTGGCGCTGGCAGCCGCCAGCTGATCCCGGCGACACCGCCAGATCAAGCGGGCCGGGTATCTGGACTCAGCCGGTTTTTTGACCATGATGAAACCTTCATTTCATCATCGGAGAGCCGACCAGATGCCGCGCCAGACCGAAACGATCTCCCTGACCTCCGCCAGCCCCGGGACCCGGCGACATCTTCGTGTGCACCGCTACGGGACGCCCGGCAGCGGACCAAAAGCCTACCTTCACAGTTCCCTGCACGCCGACGAATGGCCGGGCCTGCTGGTTCTTCATCACCTGACCCGTCTGCTCGATCAGGCCGACGCCGACGGGCGCATCTGTGGCCAGATTGTGCTGTTGCCGTTCGCCAATCCGCTGGGGCTGGGGCAGCGCCTGAACGGCGACCTGTCGGGCCGGTTCCACCTGGATGCCGGTGGCAATTTCAACCGGGGCTGGCCGGATCTGACCGATGCCGTAACATCCCGCGTCAACGACCGGCTGACCGGTGATGATCTGACCGCTGATATCCACCTGATCCGCGAAGCTCTGCGGGCGGCGGTCGCGGATCTGCCGACCGATACCGAGCTGGCGGAACTGCGGGCAACCCTGCTCGGCCTGTCGATCGACGCCGACATCGTGCTTGACCTGCACTGCGACAGTATCGCTACCCTGCACGTTTATGCCAACCGCGCCCAGCACGACGATGCCCTGGTCCTGACCCGTGATCTCGGTGCGCCGGTTCTGCTGCTGGAGGACGCGCCCGGCGGCGGACCCTTTGACGAAGCCAATCACGGCCCCTGGATTCGATTGCAGCAGCGCCTTGGGCTTGACCCGCGCCTGGCAGGCGGCTGTTTCGCTGTCACTGTTGAACTGCGCGGTGAAAACGACATCACCGACCCACTGGCCCGACAGGACGCCGATGCCCTGTTCCGCTTCCTGATCCGCAAGGGCGTGCTGTCCGGCGACCCCGGTCCGATACCGGAAGCCCGCTGCACGGCAACGCCGCTGGATGGCGTCGATGTTGGCAGGGCACCGGCTGCCGGGGTGCTGGCCTGGCACAAGAATCCCGGCGACCGGGTTGCCATTGGCGACCACATCGCTGATCTGGTAGATATCGACGGCGATGATCCGGACCGCGCCCGCACACCGGTTTCGGCGCGTACCAGCGGTCTGTTGTTCGCCCGCCAGGCCGCCGTGCTGGTGCGACCCGGCGATCAGATTTTCAAGATCGCCGGCGCACAGACGCTTGCCTACCGCACCGGCGGGGTACTGCTGTCACCCTAACGGACCGAACCGTCCGCCAGGGGCCGGTTTTCGCGGTCGCCGAACACTATCGACCACAGTGACCGGTGATCGCGGAACAACTGCGGCGACAGTTTGACTTCTGCCCATTGCACGATCCGGGTAACCATGAAGTTCAGGGTCAGATAGATACCTCCGGCGATGATGAAAACCTCGACCGGACTCCAGGTGGCGGCGATGATCTTTTTCGACACGCCGGTGATTTCCAGCAAGGTAATGGTACTGGCCAGCGATGTTGACTTGATCATCAGGATCACTTCGTTGCCATAGGCCGGCAACGCCTGCCGGATCGCGACGGGAAAGGTGATGCGCCGGAACAGCAGGGCGCCAGACATACCGCAGGCTCGGGCCGCCTCGATCTGCCCCCAGGGCACCGACTGGATTCCGCCGCGAATGATTTCGCTGGTATAGGCCGCCGTATTGAGGGCCAGCGCCAGAATTGCACAGAACCAGGGTTCCCGGAACAACACCCACAGCCCGGCATCTTGCAGGACGGAGCGAAACTGGCCGGAGCCGTAATAGATCAGGAAAATCTGCACCAGCAACGGCGTCGAGCGGAAAAAATAGACAAAGGCGTACGCCGGTCTCGAAATCAGGTTGCCGGGCGACACCCGGGCCAGCGCAACAAAGATGGACAGCACGAAACCGATGGACAGCGATGAGCCCGCCAGCAGCAATGTTTCCGGTGTCGCCGCCAGCAATTTCGGCCAGCTTTCGCGGATCAGGTCGAAATCCATGTCAGGCTGACCTCACGCCGCGGTTGGCCCAGGTCTCGGCCCGTAAAAAAAACCGGTTCGAAAACGATGTCAGGCCGAGATACAGCACCGCTGCCGTCAGATAGAAGGTGAAAGGTTCCTTCGTCGAACCGCTGCCAATCGACGCCTGACGCATGATTTCAACCAGCCCGATCACCGAGATCAGGGCCGTGTCCTTGAGGGTCAACTGCCAGACATTGCCGAGACCGGGCAGCGCAAAGCGCGTCACCTGCGGCACCAGAATACGCCAGAACCGCAGACCTTCCGACATGCCGATGGCACGTGCCGCTTCGATCTGACCGACCGGCACCGCCAGCACGGCACCGCGAATCACCTCCGTCGAATAGGCACCCGAACTGATCCCGATGCACATCATGCCGGTCACGAAAATTGGCAGGTCGATGAACGCGCCATAACCGAACAGGCCTTTCGCAATCAGGCGCAATACCGCACCACCACCAAAAAATACCAGATAGATGACCAGCAATTCGGGGATTCCACGGATCACCGTGGTGTAGGTGTCGGCCAGCAGCCGCAGCACCAGGTACCGCGACAGCTTGAAACTTGCAAACAGGGTGCCGAAGACGATCCCCAGCAGATACGAACAGGACGCGACGGCAATCGTCATCAGCGCTCCGAACAGCATCTCGTCGCCCCATCCGGCGTCACCGTACACCAGCAAGCTCAGGTCCACCCGTTACCTCCCCGATCGCATCGACGGCCACAGGCGGCAAATACGCCCATGGCCGCCGGGTCTGCGCTGTGTTTTATTGCGAACAGTTGTTAAAACCGAACCACTTGATGGCCAGTTTTTCACACGTACCGTCCTTGATCGCACCATTGATGGCGGTGTTGAACATTTCCGCCAGGGCCCCGTCTTCCTTGCGGATACCTACGCCGGTGCCGGCCCCGAACGGTCCGCCGGACATCGCCGGTCCAACCTGCTTGAATTCCATGCCCTTGTCGGATTTCAACAACGGCACCCAGTAATCCATCGATGCCAGCGCCGCGTCAACCCGACCGGATTGCAGATCCAGATCAAGGTTTTCCTGGGTATCATAGCTGCGGATGGTCGCATCCTTGCCCAGATATTCACGCAGGAAGTTTTCGTGCGTGGTCGCCGTCTGTACGCCGATCGTCTTGCCGGAAAAAGCCTTGACGATCTTGTCGAGGGCGGCCTGTTCGGCAGCATCCACCTTCTTCAGATTGATTTTCCCGATACCGGCATCAAACCCGGCCAGCGGGCTGGACTTGAGGACCACCAGTCCGCCGCCACCTGACAGGTAATCGCGTGAAAACATGATGACCTTCTGCCGTTTGGCGGTAATCGACATACCGGCCATGATGGCGTCATACTTGCCCGCCTGCAGGGACGGGATAATGCCATCCCAGGCCTGTTCAACAATTTCACACTTGCTGCCCATGCGCGTGCACAGGTCGTTCGCCAGGTCGATTTCAAACCCCACCAGATGGCCGGCGGAATCCTTGAAATTCCACGGCTTGTAGGCGCCTTCTGTGGCGATCTTGATGTTTTTATGGTCTTTCGCCAATGCCGGGCCAGCCAGCAGAGCCACGGCGATGGCCGCGATTGTCATCAGTTTTTTCATCTTCACTCTCCTTGGGTTAAACATCTGTCTACGAGACTCTCTCGGATCACAGGCTGCTGGCAAGAAATTGCCGACAGCGCTCTGATTTCGGATTGCCAAACAGGTCGGCGGGCGGCGCCTGCTCCTCGACCCGGCCTTCGTGCAAAAAAATTGCTTCGTTGGAAACTTCCCGGGCAAATCCCATTTCGTGGGTCACTACAATCATCGTTCGGCCTTCTTCCGCCAGCACATGCATGACCTTCAGCACTTCGCCAACCAGTTCCGGGTCCAGTGCCGAGGTCGGCTCGTCAAACAGCAATACCTGCGGCTGCATGCAGAGAGCCCGTGCGATGGCAACCCGCTGTTGCTGACCACCCGACAGCTCCGACGGATAACTCTGCTGTTTTTCGGCGATCCCGACCTTGTCGAGCATGGCGACCGCTTCCGCCCGGACGTCTTTTCGCGGACGTTTCAGAACATGCACAGGTCCTTCCATGACGTTTTCCAGAACGGTCATGTGTGACCACAGATTGAACCCCTGGAAAACCATGCCAAGCCGGGTCCGCAGAAGATCAATCTGCCGTGGGTCGGCGCCGGTTGTCCGGCCGGTGCGGTCGGTAATTACCCGGATTTCCTCACCGCCAACGACAATGCGCCCGCGGTCCGGCGTTTCGAGAAAATTGATACAGCGCAGAAAGGTGCTCTTGCCGGATCCCGAACTGCCGATGATCGAAATGACATCACCATCCTGCGCCGTCAGCGAGACCCCCTTCAGGACCTCCAGGGTCCCGAACGACTTGTGAATATCATCAGCGATCAGTGCCGGCGCTGGCTCCGCCATCAGGGAATTCCCCCCAAGCCTTTTGTTATTACCTCACGTTATCGGCGTTATCCGACATTGTCACGTCCTGCGTACAGTCCGTCATTCCCCGTGCTGGCGGATCACCGCCAGGAAGCCGTCGGCAAACTTCCCGAGCTTGACCTTTCCGACTCCATTGAGCCGGGCGAAGTCCTCCAGCGTTGCCGGTCGGTCAGCGGCCATTTCGGCGAGTGTGCGATCGGGGAAAATCGCATAGGCGGGAACACCCCGGGTGCGGGCCAGTTGCAGGCGGTGGGCCTTGAGCGCGTCAAACAGACCGCCATCACGTTGTGAAAGGTGGCTGGGCGGCTGAGCCCGCCGTGTTGTCGCCGTTGCCTCACGGCTGACCAGCTGGCGGTAATGAAAGGTCAGGTCACCGCGCAGATAGGCAGTCGCCTTCTCCGTCAGGCTGAGACCGCCGTATCCCTTGATATCCAGATCGAGCAACCCGGCAGCAACCATCTGGCGGACAATCGAACGCCAGTCCTCCTTGCCGGTTCCGGCACCTTCCCCATAGCGGGGCAATCGTTGGTGGCGGAATTTACGGATACGTTCGGTATCGGCACCGCGCAGGATATCAATCAGATGCGCCGCGCCAAACCGCTGACCGGTATCCTTGACGACGTCAAGTACAAGGTCGGCGACCGTCGCGCCATCCTGCAGGTCCGGTGGATCCAGGCAGATGTCACAGTTGCCACAAGGCGACGTGTGATCATCGAAGTAGGCCAGCAATGCCTGTCGGCGGCATTCAGGCGTCTCACAATAGGCGATCAGGGTATCCAGTCGCTTGTGTTCACGGCGCTTGTTGTCTTCGTCCGAGCCGTCCTGATCAATAAACTGACGACGCAGGCGGATATCATCGAGACCATACAGCATTAACGCTTCCGCCGGTTCACCGTCCCGCCCGGCACGACCGATTTCCTGATAATAGGCTTCGATATTGGCGGGCAGATTGGTGTGAAATACGTACCGGACATCGGGTTTGTCGATACCCATACCAAAGGCGATGGTCGCCACCATCACCACGCCCGGTTCGGTCATAAACCTGTCCTGATGCAGGGTGCGGGTCGCGCTGTCGAGACCGGCATGATAGGGATAGGCTCGAAACCCGTTGTCGTTGAGAAATCCGGCGGCCTGGTCGGTCTGTTTGCGCGACAGGCAATAGACCACACCGCAGGCGCCGGTCCGGGCGCGGACAAACGCCAGCAACTGGCGTTTCCAGTTGTCCCGCAGATCGACACCGATGCGGATATTGGGGCGATCAAAACCGGCCACGAAAACCTGCCCCTGCCCGCGAAACAGGCGCGACGAGATATCATTGCGGGTCGCGGCGTCGGCAGTTGCCGTCAGGGCGGCAATCGGCACATCCTGAAAGTGATCCTTCAGGTCCGCCAGCTGTTCATAATCCGGGCGAAACGAGGGGCCCCAACGCGAAATGCAATGCGCCTCGTCAATGGCAATCAGGCCAATTTGCAGTTTCGCCAGGGCCGCCAGCATGCGGGGCGTCATCAATCGTTCCGGTGCAACGTAGAGGAATTTTACCTGCCCCGCCGTGACCCGTCGCCAGATGGCGGCATTTTCATCATAACTTTTCGATGAATTGATCGATTCGGCGGCGATTCCGGCCAGTTGCAGGGCCGCGACCTGATCTTCCATCAGGGCGACGAGGGGCGACACAACCAGCGCCAGACCGCTGCGGACCAGCGCTGGAATCTGGAAACACAGCGATTTTCCGGACCCGGTCGGCATCACCGCCAACACGCTGGCCCCCTCCAGCAAGGCCCGTACAACCGGTTCCTGCCCGGCCCGGAAACAATCGTATCCGAATGACGATTTCAGGATGTCTCGGGCGGTGCTGATCATCTGCCGAACCTAACCGGCCCGGCAACCGGATGCCAGCACGAATACCGGCGACGACGGGGGCGCTTCAATTGGTTCGTTCGGTACCGGTTGTTGGTACGCCATCGGTCGGCAGATGGCCGTGTGCCACCGCCAGGCACTTCGAATGGTCAGACAGAACCTCGATAATCCGGCAGGACGATACCGTGCCGCCAGCACATTGACCGATCATGTTACGTAACTCCTCGCGCAACGACATCAATTGGGAAATTTTCTGTTCAACCCCGTCAAGGTGGCGCTGCGCGATCTCGTCAACTTCTCCGCATGGGCGGTTCGGGGCATCACGCAAGGTCAGCACTTCACGCACCTGGTCAAGCGAAAATCCCAGCGCCCGGCTGTGACGGATAAATTGCAACAGATCAAGGTGCAGCGGACGGTATTGCCGCTGGTTGCCGGAAGACCGGCGGGCTGGCGGAATCAGACCGATCTGTTCGTAATACCGGATGGTCTGCACCTTGACGCCGCACGCCCTCGCCAGGGTGCCGATCGACATGTCGGAGGGGATAGATCGGGACATATTTTTCACTTGTAGCTCTAGTCGCTGTAGGTATTAGACTTAACACGATTACGAATTAATTGCACGGAAAACTGGAAATTTACCCATGCCTGACCATTGCTGCGCCTCTGTCTCTTTCGACGGGGCATCCGCCGCCTACAAACGGGTCCTGTGGATCGTGATCGCCATCAATGCAACCATGTTCGGGGTTGAAATGGTTGCCGGACTGACCGCCCAGTCAATGGCGTTGCGGGCCGATGCGCTCGATTTTTTCGGCGACAGCGTCACCTATGCCATCACGTTACTCGTCATCGGCCGCTCAACCCGGCTTCGGGCGTCGGCGGCGCTGTTCAAGGGCAGCAGTCTCGCCCTGATGGGTCTGTGGGTGCTCGGCATGACCCTGTACCGGGTGTTTTATCTGGGCCAGCCCGATGAACTGGTGATGGGCAGCGTCGGACTTATTGCCTTTGTCGCCAATGTGGTCAGCGCCCTTTTGCTGCTGAAATTCCGTGACGGCGATGCCAATGTGCGCTCCGTCTGGCTGTGCAGTCGCAACGATGCGATTGGCAACCTGGCGGTCATGGCCGCCGCCGGGGCGGTATTCTGGACATCAACCGGCTGGCCCGATGTTATCGTTGCCAGCCTGATGGCCGGCCTGTTCCTGTCATCCGCCGTTCAGATCGTCCGGCAGGCGCTGGGGGAATTGAAGGTGCCGCTGGCCGCCTGACGGTGCCGGCAGGTTCCGCCGCCCCATCGGGCAGCCTCGGGCCGGACAAAAATTCATTTTGAGCGTTGTTTTTTCACCTGCCGCACCCTCATATGGCGCGGGCCCGGCGGCACGGGCGCAGATGAAAAGGAACCCGTCATGTTGTCGGCCACCTTCTGGGTTATGCTATTTATCGTTTTTGTCGCCCTCGCGATGGGCCTGCGCGGCCGTCTGCGGGGCAACCGGAACCTGCGCGACTGGTATGAGCGAACGCTCAGGGATCGCCTGGACCTGCTGAAAAAAATTATATTTTACGGCACTCTGATCCTCTGGGTCGGGATCTGGCTGGCGACCCGGGGCGATGAAAAAAGCAGCCTTGGTGCGCTGCTGGGTGAGATTTCAAATTCCTGGCGGTCACAGGAAAAATCCCGCCCCCTCCCAGAGACCGCTCCCGGCTCTGACAACAGCAGCGATCCGGCACCCCAATAACACCAACGGACAGTCGTCCTGCCCTGTCGCGACGGCAAACCACGGGTTCCGGTAACAGCGTACGGCGTTACCCGACCGCGCTGGTACAGGTCAGGCGGGCCGTCAAACGGCGCAGCACAAACATACCCTCCAATGTCGCCTCGACATTATCGGACCACCGCCATCATCAGACTGCCACCCAGCAAACTGCCGCCCGCAACAAACCTGATATACCTGCCGGTGGCATTGGATTGTAGGGCCCGCCGCACGCGTGCGGCCGCCAAAACGTATCCGGCCAGGATACTGCCGATAACGACAACCGACGTTGTCACCAGAACGAAAACCTGTGGAACCGGGTCGGCGCTTGGGTCCATGAATTGCGGCAGAAATGCCAGAAAAAACATGATGCCCTTGGGATTCAACGCAGCCGACAAAAATCCCGCCCGGAAGCCGTCCATCAGATGCACCCGGGCTCCCTCCGTCATCGCCGTGCCGGCCGAATTGCGGGCCTCCGAAATCTGACGGTATCCGAGAAAGGCCATGTACAGGACACCCGCCCACTTCACCGCCTGGAACAGCAGCGCGGAGGTTCCAAGAACCGCCCCCAGACCGACCAGCGACAACAGCATCAACAGGACATCACCCAGCAGAATTCCAAGAATGCTGGTGAAGGCCGCCGCCATCCCCCGCGACAACGCCTGACCGACCAGCAGCAGCACGCAGGGTCCCGGGATCAGTGTCAGAACGGCGGTCGCTAACAGGAACGCGCTCCACATTTCTACCGTCATCTCTGTACCTTTCCGGGTCACTGCCCGCCGCAGCACAGCGGGCCGCTGCCCTTTCTTCCGTTTCTAGCAGATCGCATCCGACTGTCTACGGGCAATCGTGATCCGGGGCCTCGCGGATGGCTGGCGAAACATCTTGCATTTCACCATAATACGTATATATTCCTAATTTAGTTTTTAATCTTGTATGCTGGCAGATCGATATTTGCCCTTGCCCGTGTGAAGAAACCATCTGGCGTTCGGCTGTGTGAGCTGACGACAGTATACGACTGACCGGCGTGTCCCCGGCGCCCCTGCATGGCTTACGCGGCTGACGGGGTGGGGATTTATGGGGATAAATGGATATTTTGTCGGATTTTCGCCACGATCACGCCGTCGCAGGTCCGGTCACCCCCCCAGTCCGGCACATCTGTGGGGTACATTCGACTGGCACCTCAGCCGGTGGGGGCATTATCCCTGACAAAATCCTTGAACTCCATGTCAGCGGTGATCACGTCATCAAGAATGAAATAGGTCAGTTCCTTTTTCAGACTGTCGCGGGCCAGCGGGTTTTCCACGGCACTGCTGGCGAATTCGATCAGGTGATCCATCTTGCCGTACAGGCTGCGGTGATGGTCATGGTGTTTGCCCGTCCGCGGGTAACCGCTGCGACTGAGCAATGCCTCTTCCCGGGCGAAGTGTTGTTTGGCCAGTTTGACAAAATCACCAACCAGCGGCACACAATCTCCGGCATGATCGGACTCGAGGGCGTCGGTAATCCGGTTGGCCAGATCCATCAGCGCCTGATGGTCTTCGTCCAGCGCCTTGATTTCCAACTCGAATGACGGCGTCATTTTTACCATGGGTGGCCTCTCTGTTCAGCCTGACGGCAGTATACGAAATTTGGTGCCGCAGGGGAAGGCCGGGACGGAACCTGGGCAGGACGACCGATCGTCGTCCTTGACGTCAATCCGCCGCCTCGCCCGCATGCAAGCCGCTGACCGGGTCGTCCGCCTGATCAAAAATCTGGCCGCCGTCCTCGGGAAACACGAATGCATATTCCGGATCGATATGCGCGTTGATCGGGTATATCAGGGCGGGATCGAACTCATTGTGGACGCGGACGTGAAATTCCATATCGCTGTTAACATCGGTCAAACGGACCCGCATCAGGCTATCGTGCCCAAGCAAGTGGGTCGACAAGACCTCAACCGCGGCGCCGGCAGTCTGGCGGTCGGTCAGGTGAATGCCTTCCGGGCGGACCAGCACGCGAACCTTTATACCGTCATCAATCGTCCCGGCGGCGACCGGGCCGAACGGTGTATCGACGTGGCCGTCGCGGACGGTCCCGTCGATCGCGTTCATAATTCCGAACAGGCGGGCGACAAATTCGTGTTTCGGATGATAGAAAATTTCATGTGGCCGCCCGGCCTGCAGGATGCGCCCCTCGCCGCCCATGACCTTGATCCGGTCGGCCATGAACATGGCCTCTTCCGGATCGTGCGTTACCATCAGGGTGGCAACACCACTGCGCTTGAGGACATCCAGCGTCTGTTCCCGGATGCGCGCCCGCATACTCGTATCGAGACCGGAAAACGGCTCATCCAGCAGCAACAGACGCGGTTCCGGGGCCAGTGCCCGGGCCAGCGCAACCCGCTGCTGCTGACCGCCCGACAACATGTGCGGATGTTTGTCCGAATGGCCGGTCATGCCAACCTGATCAAGCATCTCGAATGCCCGGACCCGGGCCGCCGATCTGGACTGTCCCGTCAATCCGAAGGTCACGTTATCAATCACACTGAGATGCGGAAACAGGGCGTAATCCTGAAACATCAGGCCGATCCGGCGATGTTCCGGCGGCACGAAAACGCGCGCATTGGCGACCTCGACATCGTTGATTACGATGCCGCCCTGTTGCAGCGGTTCCAACCCGGCGGCCAGCCGCAGCAGGGTTGACTTCCCGCACCCGGACGGACCGAGCAGGCAGACCAGTTCACCTGCCGGGACCATCAGGCCGACGTTGCGCAGGACCTGGTGTGTGCCATAGGAATGCGACACACCATAGATATGCAGTCCCTTCATGACACCTCCTTGCGGTCGTTACGGCCCGGTCGTGCGCGGGTGATGGCAAACGACAGGGCGATCACCGGCAGAATTCCAAACCCGACGATTGCCAACGCCGCCAGCGACGCCTGCCCGAATTGTTCATCCGATGCGTACTGATGGACGAAGGTTGCCAGCGTCTGAAAATTAAAAGGCCGCAAGATTACCGTCAATGGCAGTTCTTTCATGCCATCAACGAATACCAGGATCGCCGCTGTCAGCACACTTGCACGGATCAGCGGCAGGTGCACCCGGCGCAAGGTCCGCCAGGGGCCGTGACCGAGGCTGCGGGCGGCACCATCCATCGCCGGTGTGATCTTTTCCAGACTGGCTTCAACGCTGCCAAATGACAGAGCCAGGAAGCGGACCAGATATCCATAAGTGACGGCCGCAATGGTGCCGCTTAACAGCAGACCGGTCGAGATGTCAAAATGACGACGCATGAAACCGTCCAGCGAATTGTCGAACGTTCCCAGCGATACCAGCACCCCGACTGCCAGAACAGAACCCGGGATGGCATACCCGAGACTGGAAAACCGCACCACCAGCCGCAGCGCCCGCCCGCCGCCAAGCCGCAGGGCGTAGGCCAGAAACACCCCGACCAGGACCGCCAGTCCCGCCGCCAGCGACGATAACAGGACGCTGTTCAGGGCAAACTGATAGAATTTGGCATCGAGTGCGGCATCAAAATAGACAATCGAATTATCGATCAGGACAACCGCCGGCAGAACAAACCCGAGCACCACCGGCAAGGTGCAGAAAAGCAACGCGAGTTGGCGACGACCGCCGGTCAGTTCGTATCCGGGCAGTGCCCGGTAACTGCTCCCGGCATTGTGAAATTTCTGTCGTCGTCGGGCCACCCGTTCAATCACAATCAGGGAAACCACAAACAGCAGCAGAACACCGGCCAGTTGCGCCGCACCGGCGACGTTGTTCATGTTGAACCAGACGTCGTAAATGCCAAGCGTGAAGGTGCTCACACCAAAAAAATCGACGGTGCCGAAATCATTCAGGGTTTCCATCATGGCCAGCGACACGCCGACCACAATGGCCGGACGGGCGAGTGGCAGCGCGACCGAAAAAAAACTGCGCCAGGGCCCGCGCCCCAGCATGCGGCTGGCATCCAGCACACCGACAGACTGCTCCAGAAAGGCAGCCCGCGACAGGATGTAAACGTACGGGTACAACACCAGCGTCATCATCAATATGGCCCCGCCGGTCGAACGGATTTCCGGGAACCAGTAGTCGCGTCGGGTCGCCCAGCCAAACATTTCACGCAGCATTCCCTGCAGCGGTCCGGCATAGTCCAGCAGGTCCGTATAGACATAGGCAATCACGTAGGCGGGCATCGCCAATGGCAACAGCAGCGCCCACTCAAACAATTTTTTCCCTGGAAACCGGCACATCGCCACCAGCCAGGCGGTGCCAACACCGATTACCACGGTGCCGGTGCCGACTCCGACCATCAGGGTCAGCGTCGTCGAAATGTAGGTCGGCAGGACTGTCGACGCCAAATGCCCCCAGATGTTATCGCCGGGCGTAAATGCGACATAAAATACCGATACAATCGGCAACAGGACAATCGCGCCCACTGCGAACGCGCCGATCGTCCAGATATTCAACCAGGAAAACCGCGTCCGAACGGACTTCGGCACGGCTTGCGGAGAAAGCGCAACTGTCATCATCGCATGGTCATGTCCATTTCCAATGGAAAAACGGAGGAGCCACGGCTCCTCCGTCCGACGCGCAGGACCTTAATTGTTGAAGTTGACCCTGTCCATGATCTTGGTCGCTTCCGAGCGAAGCTCACCAACTTTTTCGAGATGTACCGGATCGGCCTTGAAGGTACCCCACGAAGCGACCAGCGGGTTCAGTTTGACGCCTGCCTTGACCGGATATTCGAAGTTCCGTTCGGCATAAATCTCCTGCGCTTCCGTATCGCTCAGGAACTCGATCAGCTTGAGTGCATTTTCCGTGTTCTTGGCGCTTTTCGTCACGCCGGCACCACTGATATTGACGTGGGTTCCGCGATCTCCCTGGTTGGGGAAAATAATGCGCACCGACTTGGCCCATTCTTTCTGCTCCGGCGATTTGTCATTGGTCGCCATCTTGCCCATGTAATAGGTGTTGCCGATAGCCACATCGCATTCACCTTCATAAACACCCTTGACCTGGGCCCGGTCATTTCCCTGCGGTTTGCGGGCAAGATTGGCTTTCAGGCCGCGCGCCCATTTTTCCGCCTGCTCGACTCCCTTGGCCGCGATAATCGAGGCCAACAGCGAAACGTTGTATACATGTTTGCCAGACCGGATGCAGATACGTCCTTTCATGCCCGGCGCCGCAAGATCTTCATAGGTCTTGATTTCATCCGGTTTGACCCGGTCCTTGTGGGCGAAAATCACACGCGCCCGGGTAGTCAAGCCGTACCAGCGTCCCTTGGCGTCGCGATACTGCGCCGGAATGTTTTTATTGAGGATATCATCCGACGTTTCCTGCAACAGCCCGGCATCGACGTGATTTTGCAGATTTCCGATATCAGCCGTCAGGATCATATCGGCCGGACTGTTCATACCTTCCGATTTGAGGCGTTCCAACATACCGTTCTTCAGGTAGACGACGTTGACTTCTATCCCCGTATCCTTGGAAAATTCATCCAGCAAAGGGTCGATCAGAAACGGTTGGCGGGCCGAATAGACATTCACCATGCCGGTAGCCTTGCCGACACCATTGCGATGTATGGATACGTTGTCGTGCCCATCTTTCCTGGTTTGCGACGTGCCACTTGCCTGCGCGCCGACCACCGTCAGTCCCAGCGTCCCAAACATAAGCGCTGCGATCCTGGTCAAATTCGATATTCTAGTCATGCTGTTTTTTCCTAATTGATATGTCTGAGTCGCCAACGAATGTAGAAATTTTATCGCCAGATAATCATGCAATTGCGAAGCATTCGCAATAACTACCGCACCCAAAACAACCGGTCAAGCATTTTATTGCGAATCATTCGCGATTGAAAATTGACTATGTGCTCACTCAAATCACCGATGTCTTGCAATCCCGCCAGCACACCCTGCACCAGATTGTTCGGTCAATTCTGACGGTCTGGTGTTTCCGGCATTCCCAGATGAAGGCTATCCCAGCACGCCATATCAGTGCTGCAGAAAACACCCGTCAGGGAGATATCGGGCCGCACAGAGTATCCGCGCCCGTATATAGTGCGGTAAGGACAGTCGGTCCGGAACCGGACGGCACCGACAACATACCTTTCTCACACGACCACGATCATCCCTGCAATGGTATGAGATCCAAAATTTGCTGCGTAAATTTCGCCCTACCCGACAATCTCACTGTCGGTCACCAGCATCAAGCGTTGCAAAGCAGCTGCCGTTCAGTCTGTCAGGAAGGCATTGATGGAACTGGCACATTGACGTCCTTCCCGAATAGCCCAGACGACCAGCGATTGCCCCCGGCGCATATCTCCGGCGGAGAACACTTTCTTGACTGACGTCTGATAGTCCCGCTCGTTGGCGTCCACATTGCCGCGCCCGTCATAGGCGACACCCAGTTGCTTCAAAAGGCCCTCCTGAACCGGATGCACAAACCCCATTGCCAGCAAAACCAGATCAGCTTTCAATTCGAATTCGGAGCCCGCGACCTCCACCATCTGCATGCACCCATCAGCATCTTTCTGCCAGGTCACTTCGATGCCGTGTAGTTTGTTCAGCACACCGTCCGCGCCGGACAGTGATTTTGTCAAGACCGCCCACTCGCGCTGACACCCTTCGTCATGCGACGTCGATGTCCGAAGTTTCATCGGCCAGTCCGGCCAGGTCACAGCCTTGTTTTCTGCTTCCGGTGGTTTCGGCAACAACTCAAGCTGGGTAATGGATGCCGCACCCTGACGGGCGGATGTACCGACGCAGTCGGCGCCCGTGTCACCTCCGCCAATTACAATGACATGTTTTTCCTTCGCTGAAATCGCGACGTCCTCGGCAACCCTGACACCGGCGATCCGATCATTCTGCTGCGACAGAAACTGCATGGCGAAATGAACACCCGACAGATCTCGCCCCGGCACCGGCAAGTCGCGTGGAAATTCGGAACCGCCACACAGGGCAATCGCATCGAAATCCCGGGCCAGTTTGTCGGTCGCGATATTGCCGCCGACGTGGCTGTTAGGACGGAATTCGACACCTTCCGCCTGCATCTGCGCCATGCGACGGTCGATGAGCGATTTATCCATCTTGAAATCAGGAATACCGATGCGGAGGAGCCCACCGATACGTCTGCTTTTCTCGAATACGATGACCTTGTGACCGGCCCGGGCCAATTGCTGAGCGCAGGCCAGACCTGCCGGACCGGAGCCGACGACGGCGACCCGTTTGCCTGTCCGGTGTTTCGGAATTTCCGGCTTGATCCAGCCTTCTTCCCATCCCCGGTCAACAATCGCACACTCGATGCTTTTGATTGTAACCGGCTCATCGGTCAGATTGAGCGTGCAGGATGCCTCGCACGGAGCCGGGCACACCCGCCCGGTAAATTCCGGAAAATTGTTGGTGCTGTGAAGGCGCAGGACTGCCTCCCGCCATTTTCCACGATAGACAAACTCATTCCATTCCGGGATCAGGTTATCGACGGGGCATCCCTGATGGCAATAGGGGATACCACAGTCCATGCAGCGGGCCCCCTGCTCCATTAACACATCTTCCGGCGGCGCATTCGTAAATTCACGGAAATTTTTCAGTCGATCCCGGACGGGGAGATAGGTGCGTTCGACACGATCCAGTTCCAGAAACCCGGTTGGCTTACCCATCTTGTTACCCCCCAACAGCGAGGCTGATACCGTCGCGTTCTTCTGATTGTACTTTTTCCTGCATTTCCAGCAGTGCGCGACGATATTCAATTGGCATGACCTTGACGAACTTCGCCTGATAATCTTCCCAGTTCGCCAGAATGTCGGACGCCCGTGCACTGCCGGTATATCGATGGTGATTTCTGATAAGTCCGTGTAAACGCCTGACGTCGTGGCGCGTCATATCTTCCGTAACGTCAACCATTCCATGGCATTCCAGATCACCCGACTGGGCTTCCTGCTCCGCCATAAACCGTTCTTCGTCCGCAATCGGCTCGATTTCAACCATGCTCATGTTGCAGAGGGATTCGAAATCGCCATCCTGATCCAGCACATAAGCGATGCCACCTGACATTCCGGCGGCAAAGTTCCGCCCGGTTTTGCCAAGCACCACGACGACGCCCCCGGTCATATATTCGCAACCATGATCGCCACAACCTTCGACGACGGTGGATGCGCCGGAATTTCTCACTGCGAAACGTTCCCCGACGACCCCCTGAATGTAACATTCTCCGGCAATCGCACCATACAACAGGGTATTTCCGGCAATGATATTTTCGTGCGGAACAAGTTTGCTTTTCGGTGAGGGATAAATGCAGATACGTCCGCCGGAAAGGCCTTTTCCGACGTAGTCATTGGCATCACCCGACAGCTCGAGCGTCACACCATGGGCAAGCCAGCCACCGAACGTCTGCCCGGCATTGCCGGAAAATTTGACGTGAATGGTATCATCGGCAAGTCCCGCAATCCCGAACTGCTTGCCAATCTTGCCGGACAACATCGCGCCAACCGTGCGATTGATATTGCGAATGGGCATTTCGATTTGTACAGGAGTGCCGTTTTCAAGCGCCGGTGCTGCCAGACGAATCAACTCATGATCCAGCGCCCGTTCGAGTCCATGATCCTGCGTTGCATTATTATAAACCGCAACGTCGTCCGGCACCTTCGGTTGATGCAGCAATTTGCTCAGGTCCAGGTTCTGGGCCTTCCAGTGATCTATGGCCGGGCGCATATTCAGGGCGTCAGTCCGTCCGATCATGTCGTTGAAGTTGCGGAACCCGAGTTCAGCCATCAGCTCCCTGATTTCGTAGGCAATAAAGGTGAAAAAATTGACCACGTGGTCGGCATCGCCGGTAAACCGCTTGCGCAATTCCTTATCCTGCGTTGCGACCCCGACCGGACAGGTGTTGAGATGACATTTACGCATCATGATACAGCCTTCCGATACCAGTGCGGCCGTCGCGAACCCGAACTCGTCAGCCCCCAGCAGTGCCCCGACGATCACATCCCTGCCGGTCCGCAATCCGCCGTCAACCTGCACAGCAATGCGGCCACGCAGCTCGTTCAGAACCAGAGTCTGATGGGTTTCAGCAAGGCCCGTTTCCCACGGACCGCCAGCGTTCAGCAACGACGTAATCGGGCTGGCACCGGTGCCGCCGTCATGACCCGAAATCGTGACGTGATCGGCATGCGCCTTGCTGACACCGGCAGCGACGGTACCAACCCCGATTTCAGAAACCAGCTTGACGGATATCCGGGCTTCCGGATTGACGTTCTTGAGGTCATGAATCAGTTGCGACAAATCCTCGATCGAATAAATATCGTGATGCGGCGGTGGCGAGATCAATCCGACACCAGGTGTTGAATGACGCACACGTGCGATCCAGTCGTCGACCTTGTGGCCGGGCAACTGTCCTCCCTCACCGGGTTTTGCGCCCTGAGCCATCTTGATCTGGATATCGCTGGCATTGGCAAGATATTCGTTGGTGACGCCAAACCGGCCGGACGCCACTTGCTTGATCGCAGACCGCATGGAATCGCCATTGGCGAGCGGCTTGAAACGTTCGGCCTCTTCACCGCCCTCGCCGGTGTTGGACTTGCCGCCAATCCGGTTCATGGCGATTGCCAGGGTGGTATGGGCCTCCCAACTGATTGAACCGAAAGACATGGCACCGGTCGCGAAACGCTTGAAAATATTTTCAACCGGCTCCACCTCCTCGATCGGTACCGGCGCGCCAACCGGTTTTAATTCGAACAGGCCCCGAAGATTTTTCAGCTTGGCCGTCTGGTCATTGACCTTCGATGAATAGGATTTGAACAAACCATAATCGCCGGTGCGTACGGCGTGCTGCAATGTTGAAATTGTCTCCGGTGTCCAGACATGCTCTTCACCGTCAAGCCGGAACGCGAGGTCCCCTCCGGATTCCAGCGTATCCCTGAATTTCGGGTCGTTACCGAATGCCAGCGCATGTCGGAATTCGGTTTCACCGGCGATTTCACTCAGGCCGACGCCTTCAACCCTGGTCGCCGTACCGGTGAAATAGGTGTCGACAAACTTGCTGGACAGCCCGACCGCGTCAAAAATCTGGGCCCCGCAATAGGATTGATACGTCGAAATTCCCATCTTCGACATCACCTTCAGAATGCCCTTGCTGATGGCTTTGACATATCGCTTGTGTGCGTCCGCCTCAGACAGGTCTTCGCCGAAGTCATGACGCAGACTGGCCAGTGTATCAAACGCCAGATACGGGTTTATTGCCTCGGCGCCATATCCGGCCAGCAGGCAGAAATCATGCACCCGGCGGGCTTCACCGGTCTCGACAACCAACCCGACACTGGTCCGTAACCCCTTGCGAATCAGATGGTGATGAACGGCACCGGTTGCCAGCAATGCCGGGATCGCAATATGATCCGCGTCGATTCCCCGATCGGATAAAATCAGGATGTTGTAACCACGCTGTCCGACGACCCGTTCTGCCCGCTCGCACAAGGCGTTGATGGCTTTCGCCATAGAGGCCCGCTTGCCGTCCGTCACCGCATAACAAATATCAAGCGTGTAGGTCCGGAACGAACCATCGACATGGTTTTCGATCCGCCGGATACGTTCGAGATCCGTATTGGTCAAAATCGGATGTGGCACCTCAAGTCGTTTGGTGGTGCCCCCGGATTCCAGGTCCAGCAGGTTCGGGCGCGGCCCGATAAAACTGACCAGTGACATAACCAGTTCTTCTCGGATCGGGTCAATCGGCGGATTGGTCACCTGCGCAAAGTTCTGGAAAAAATAGTCTGACAGCATCCGCGATTTATCCGACAGCGGCGCCAGCGGTATATCCCGCCCCATCGACCCGATCGGGTCTTGTCCGGCAGTTGCCATCGGTTTGAAGAAAAAACCAATGTCTTCACGCGTATACCCAAATGCCTGCTGCAAATTCAATAGAGTATCAGGATCCGGCGTCATTGGCCCGACTTCGGCCGGCAGGTCACCCAGCTTGATCTGGTCCTTTGCAAGCCATTGTTTGTATGGCCGGGCATTCGCCAATGTCGATTTCAATTCTTCATCGGAAACAATGCGATGTGCTTCCAGATCAATCAACAACATCTTGCCGGGTTGCAGCCGCCATTTTTTGACGATTTTCTCTTCAGGAATATCAATCACGCCCACTTCCGATGCCATGATCACCATGTCATCATCTGTCACCACATACCGGGCCGGTCGCAGACCATTGCGGTCAAGGGTCGCGGCGATCTGCCGACCATCAGAAAATGCCATTGCGGCAGGGCCATCCCATGGCTCCATCAAGGCGGAATGAAATTCGTAAAATGCCTTTCTCTTTTCGTCCATCAGCGGGTTATCAGCCCACGCTTCCGGAATCATCAGCATCATCGCATGGGCCAGCGAGTAGCCACCCATAACGAGTAGTTCAAGGGCATTGTCAAAGGTTGAGGAATCAGACGATCCGTCGCCAATCAGCGGCCACAGTTTTTCCAGATCCTCACCCAGAATTTTTGAAGCCATGTTGTGGCGTCGTGCATTCATCCAGTTGATATTGCCGCGCAAGGTATTGATTTCACCATTGTGGCTGAGAAACCGGAACGGCTGCGCCAGTCGCCAGGACGGAAAGGTGTTGGTGGAAAAACGCTGATGAAACAGGGCCATTGCCGTCTGGAAATCCGGGTCCTGGAAATCGACATAATATTTCGCAAGATTCGGCGCCAGCACCATTCCCTTGTAAACGATCGTCCGCACCGACAGCGATGGTACATAGAAGTCTTTCCAGGCGCCCGGGTCATAATCCCAGATCGCATGATGGGCCTGCTTGCGGATGACATACAATTTTCGTTCGAAAGCAGCAGTATCTTCGGTGTCCGGCCCCTTGCCGATCAGAATCTGGCGAATGACCGGCTCGTTGGGCTTGACCGTTTCGCCGAGCACGGAATTGTCAACCGGCACATCCCGCCATCCCAGCAATGACTGACCCTCGACCGCCGTCACGCGATTGAAGGCTGCAACACATTTTGCCCGCCGACGTTCGTCCCGTGGCAGAAATACCATACCAACCGCATAGTCACCCTGTTCGGGTACAGCTATCCCCTGAGCACCAAAAACCTTCTGGTGGAAGGCGTGCGGCTGCTGCACAAGAATACCGGCGCCATCCCCGGCCAGCGGATCAGCGCCAATGGCACCGCGATGATCCATATTGACGACGATCCCCAGCGCCTGATGGACAATTTCATGACTGGGTTCGTTATTTATATTGGCGATAAAGCCAAAGCCGCAGGCGTCATGTTCCCTGGCCGGGTCGTACATGCCCTGCTTGTCTGGAAACCCGGATGCTCTGCTCGCGCTCTTATGGCTCATCATTCATACTCTATGTCAGGCTTTTAAGGATTCGGAAAAATGCTCAGTTAGATACCAAGCAAATCCCGATCCGCCAAATAAAAAATCACGGCATCGGCCAATAAAATCTGTTTAGTCTTGGAAATCCGTGAAAGTCAGAAAATATAAAGGTAATGTGAGGAGCTACATTCTCGGACTCGAGAAACCCCAATCGCATTTATATCATGATATGTATCATTTGTTATTTATTCTGCCTCTATGCCAATTCGTAATAATAGATATGACAATTCAGCACAAATATTACTATTTATCCGTTATTTAATATTCAGGCGATATTCTATTTTTATCACATGACTTTCCCGATTGTTTCAGGCCTGATCACGGAATTCTGACAGGACCCGTCAGTTTTGCTCGGCGTCCACACGGGCGGGCCATCTCAACCCACCACAATTTTATCTGGTGCTGAAAGTCTTCCTTTCAAGACGCATCCCGAAGTCCCCTCAAATTCTGCCGCCTAAAATGTCTTCACCTGAGTAAGCGGGCCGGTTAGGGTATTGGTCTAAGGAGAGATTATGGCCAACAATCCGGTTATCACAAAGTCGATATTTCTGAATCTGGCGCACTTTCTCGATCATTTTTTTATATTGATTTATGCGACAGCCGTGATTGCAATCGCCCTCGAATTTGACCAAAGCTATGGCGAAATTCTGGTGTATGCAACGCCCGGGTTTGTCCTGTTTGGCGCCATGGCCTTACCGTTTGGCTGGCTTGGTGACCGTTGGGGCCGGCACCGGCTCATTCTGATTTTTTTCGTCGGAATCGGCTTTTCGTCACTGTTCATCGGTCTTTCCCAGAATATCTGGCAGATCGCAGGCGGCTTGACAGCCATCGGGCTGTTTGCCGCAATCTATCATCCGGTCGGCATCCCGATGCTGGTCCAGGGCATTGAACGACCCGGTAGAATTCTCGGCATCAATGGTGTCTTCGGAAATCTCGGGGTTGCCGCAGCACCCCTGTTCGTCGGTTTTATCGACGTGCAGTACGGCTGGCGGACAGCCTTCATTGTTCCGGGTATTCTGTCAATTGTGATCGGCGGATTGTTCTGGAAGCTGGTTCCTCGCGACAAACCCCGTGGCAGTAAATCGGGACCCGCGATTTCACTGGACGATGTGTTCGTGCCCGGATGGCGTCACGTGCTCGGTGTGATCGCGGTGATCGCCCTGATGGGTGGATTGATCTTCAACTCGACTACGATTTCGTTGCCCAAACTGTTCGAAGAACGACTGACTTTGTCATCCGTCGAATTCATGAATTACACGGTGATGGCATCGATCGCTTATGCCTGCGCTTCGATTGCGCAGATTGTGACCGGTTATGCAGTCGACCGGCTATCCGCAAAATCCCTGATCATTGGCATCGTCTTTTCGCAAGCCCTGATTTTCGTCGGGGTCGCCCAGACAGATGGACTTCCGGTTTTCTTTCTGGCCCTGCTCGGCATGTCGTCTGTGTTTGGCCAGATTCCCATTATCGACACTCTGATCACTCGCTACGTCCCGGATTCCCACCGTGGCAAGGTCTTTTCGGTTCGTTATTTATTGAATTTGACCGTCGGCGCCATGGCTGTTCCCCTTATTTCATATTTGCATGAGTGGGGCGGTGGATTTCAATCGCTGTTTTTATTCCTGTCGTTCTGTGCCCTGACAATGGCGGTCGCTGCGACAACCCTGCCCAACCGGGTGAAATCCCGTCTTGCCTGAAATCAGGCGGGTTCGGGATACAGGTCTTGACCTCGCCGGAATGATCCCCAATCTATTGGCAGACCACTGACTGATTCAGGATGCTTGTACGAATGCCTTCTCGTTCTTCAATCGCCAAACCCTTCTACGATGCCCATGTGTTTTGCTGCATCAATGAACGCGCGCCGGAACACCCGCGAGGGTCCTGCGCCTTGCGGGGGTCCGCCAATCTTCACCAGTATATGAAATCGCGGGCAAAAGAACTGGGAATCGACGGTATCCGCGTTAACAAAGCCGGTTGCCTTGACCGCTGTGAATTGGGCCCGGTGGTTGTGATTTACCCGGAAGGGATCTGGTATGGAATCAATTCAACCGACGATGTTGAACAAATTCTGCAACGGCATATTTTGAAAGGAGAGCGGGTGGAACATCTGATTCTGGCCAACGATCAGGAAATTCCCGATCCGGCGACCAACGGCGAACTGTCCCTGCTGGTCAGTCGTATCGAGAACCTGACACCATCCATCAATCTGTATGAATTACGGGCACCCGCCGGTGGCAACCTGCCGCCATTCAGTGCTGGCGCCCACATTGATGTCATAATCAGCGATGTCATGCGCCGGTCCTATTCCTTGACCAACAGCCCGTCAGAACGGCACCGATACATCATTGCTGTCCTTGACGAGCCGGACGGTCGTGGTGGCTCTCACTGGATGCACGAGAACCTGTCGGAAGGAGATACCATCACGGTTATGGCCCCGGAGAACAATTTCGCGCTGACAGCAGATGCCAATCAACACATATTTGTTGCTGGCGGCATAGGAATTGCGCCGATCCTGGCGATGGGTCGTCATCTGACAGAAAACGGTACCCGCTGCATGCTGCATTATTGCACCAAAAGCGTCGAGCAAACGGCGTTCCGAACTGACGTCACAGAAACCTTCGGGGATAATGTGATTTTTTATCATGACGGCGGCGACCCGAGCAAGGGCGTCAACCTGCCTGCCACCCTGGGCAGCAGGCCGGACGGCGCGCACCTGTATATCTGCGGGCCAAAGGGACTGATAGATGCCGCCTTGGCAGCGTCCGCCCACTGGCCGGACGGAACCGTACACTACGAGCTGTTTGCCGGAGCGGAAGATGCCCTTCAGGCCAACGACGGGAGTTTTACGGTCATTTTGAAAAGAAGCAACCTGACGCTCATGGTCCCGCCCACAAAAACAATTCTGGAGGTCGTGCGAGAAGCTGGCGTACTGGCAGAATCATCTTGTGAATCTGGCATTTGCGGAACCTGCCAAACCGATCTTCTAGCAGGAACCGCAGAACACAGGGACGAGTTTCTCAGCCCGGCCGAGCAGGATTCTCAATCCACGATCATGATCTGTATGTCACGCGCAAAACCCGGTGAAACGCTGACCCTCGATCTGTGATTTCTCACAAATCCTGGATAATCGCATCCAGTTCGTTGATCAGCCGCGCCTCTTCGCGGGCGCAATCCCGGATGCGCTGGATCTCGTCCTCCGAAAATCCGAATGCTTCAATGGCTTCGCGCAGAACAGATGACTCATCGATGTGCAGGTGCTCATCGATGAATGCCACGATAAACATCCCCGTCAACGTGATGACCCTGGAGGCTCGCGTCTGAAAGGGTGCCGTGTTGATTGCGCCAAACACCTCTTCCGCGGGCACGTCCATATCCTGACCAAACAACTCTGTCAGTCCCTCCAGGAACGAAACTTCCTGGACCGCGATTCGCCCGTCTGCCATGGCCATCTTGGTCGCCAGAGCCAGAAACGATTTTCTCTGATCCTGATTTAGTCTGCACAAAAACATGACCGGCCTCACGCCAATGATTGGTACGCAGTTTTGGCCGGTTTTACGTCATTCGTCAATCAGCGTTTCCGCTTCTGCCTTCAACAAATTCTGATCAGCCGGCATTGACCCAACAAATCGGGCCGCCCAGTTGCTCAGCTTTTCAACCGTCGGTGCATCAAATTCAAATGCTCTGGCAATTTCAGTCAGCACGGTTGACTCATCGGGGTGAATTTTATCATCCGAATAGGCGAGCACCATCAGTTCAAGGTAGGTAATCCGACGGAGCCGACGCGTCTCGAAAATTGCCGAGTTTGTAACGCCGAAAATTTCTTCAGCCGGCGCAACAACACCCTCACCCAGGTCTTTCTTCAGTCGTAAAAGGACGACATCCTCCTCCGGTGCAACTTCGCCGTCGGCCAACATCACCCTGGTCACCAACGCCAGAAAGGAACTTTTCTGGCGAGCCGTCAATTGTTGCAGAAACATACCTGACCTTCTCCAGCCCCGGCCGCAAAGGCTATTCTGAATGGGAGAACGTTACTCACCGGCGGAGTCCATTTCAACAATGCTGTCACCACCGCTCTCCAGTGAGGGAATTTCTTCAAACGGCCGAATTCCGTGCTGTGCCAGTTCTTGCCATACGCACGAAAGTGCTGATTCCGCAATCTCCTCGCGTCGCCCATAATTTTCAATCCAGAACTGCACCTCATATTCAGCGGCCCAGACATTGAACTGGCGTTGAATGCCCTTGAACCTGACCTCCCGTTCCGGCGTATCCAGAATGCCAATGGCTCTGGTCAAACCCTGTTCCATGATTTCCGATGTTTCCGCAATCGGGAATCGGGCGTCCAGAAAAACGGGTAATTCGAGGCGGACCGCGTCAAAGGAATTGAAGTTGTGAATTTGCGATTCCGATACCTGACCGTTTGGCAGACTGACCACATAACCGTTACGGACCTTGACCCGCGTTGTCCGCCAGGTGATATCGATGACACGGCCCTCGTCGACGTCCCCAATCTGCACCCAGTCACCAACATTGAACGGACGCTCCATATTGATGACAATGCCGGAGAAAATATTGGCGATATTCGATTGAACCGCCAGGCCGACGATCATGGTCATCAGACCGCCTGTTGCCAGCAGGCTTGTCAGCGTCTGGCCAAAAACAAAGGCGATGATGCCGCACCCGGCCAAACTGTATATGATTACCGAACCAAAAACGCGAATGACGTTGGGGATCATGCGTTCGGTATGATCTTCCAGCGGCGTCCAGACAAACCGCTCGACCGCAATGCCGAGAATACGTGCCGGGATCAGCCACCACAGAATACCGTAACCCAGAATAAAGATATCAATGTAATGGTCTGGTAAATTCTGGGTCACGAAGTCGAGCGTCAGATTGCCGCCCGACAATAACATCGCCGGCCAGGACAACAGCCGCAGAATCCATGACTGTGCCGCCCAGAAACGCCCCCGCTCCCGTCTGTCCATACCAACTGCAAACACCATCCCGACAAGCGCGAAAATGGCGATATAGATAAAATATTCCGACGGAACGAAATCTCGGACCTTGATTTCACCCTTCTGGATAATGATGCCAAGATCGATCTGCGAAAAATCCGGTTCGTCCGCTGCAAATCCGATATAGGACGGATTGCCCAGCGTACCCTCCGGGACGATATCCTGTGCAATCCAGGCCCGATCAATCACAAAACCCGTTGCCGCTTTCAGGGCGCGGGATTGTTTGAGTTTATCCCGCATCGTCTGCCCCGGCCCCAAGGCGACACCCAGCACATCAACCACATATTGCAAATTGTTCTTGTTCAGTTTGTTGTGGGAAAAGGCAACCCCGACAAGATGGTCGCCGTACACCCGATAGGTGTCCGTAAAGTTAAACCGGAACAACCCCTTGACCCGATACAGCTGATAGGTCATGTCGCCGACGGTTTGCTCATCGACCGGCTTGTCCAGCTTGATCGGCTCCACCGCGTTGACAAATTTCAAATCCTGCGGCTCGAATTCACCCCGGTAACGGAACCAGATCTGGAAATCCATCCTGAACTGATTTCCCGCAAGATTGATGTCGGAAATCTCGTTGACCTGCAACCCGGTGTACACGACGTTGGTCTTATACATAAAACGGTCGTTGACATACAAAACGCGTCCGCGCTTCAACTCATCAATAAAGTTCCGGTTACCGCCCGGTTGAATCGGTTGCAGTTGCGTAAGCGCCGAAACAATGTCGACGCCGCTATATATACCAATAAAGGTTGGCTTCTGCGCTTCCCCCTGCCGGTCGAAATAAGTCACGCCGCTGACCCCCGGAATACCTTCATCCGCAAGAACCCTATCCGCCAGATCGTCTTTGATTGCCGCACGGGTCGCCGCCAGATCGTTTGCCGTTTCCGGTTTCTTTTCGGCATTTTTCAGGCCCTGAACCAGCATATGGGCGGTGTCATAGGCATATGCCGCGACCCAGTCGGGCGCTTCGCCATATTTTTCAATGTACCGGTTCTTGAAATTCTGGGCAGTTTCATTGGCCGTATCAAACAGCAGTGGCGCCGCGACCAGCATGCCATTTGTATAGTGGCCAAATTCGTCGCTTTTGCCGGGAAGTTTCCTGACAGAGTTGAAAAACGACTGGGTCGCGAGATAGTTCGGGCCGACCACCATATTGCGAATTCCCGCATCGCGGATCATTTTGACGAGCTTCGCGCCATCGACCTCATTGACCGCAAGGAAAATCGCACCTGCATCCTTGTACCCTTTTAACTCCTCGACGATTTTCTGTAACTGGGGGTCCAGCGGATCACTATGGTCAAACTCCCACGTATAGCGGATTTTGGTTCCAAATCGCAGATAGGTATCGCGGAAGCTGTTCCCCATCGTTTCGCCAAACCGGCCTTTGTCCACGATCATTGAAACCAGTTTATGACCCAGCACGTTTCGTGCGTAGTTGGCCAGGAAACGGGCCTGATGGGTGTCGCTGAACAGGGCGCTGAAGACCCAATCGTTTCCCCGAATGACTTGCGGGTCGACCGATGCCGGAACAATCAGCTGAATGCCATTTTGCCGGTAGATACTGCCGGCCGCCCGGACCGCATCTGTTGTCCAGTGCCCAACGACGGCGCGCGCCTTGGAGGCCGCGATCCTGGTAGCGATTTTGGCCGCTTCAGCCGGGTCATTCCTGTCATCGTAGATATCGGCCTTCAGATAGTTTCCACCAATGCCCCCCTTGTCATTGACGATGTCGAAATACAGCTCGACCCCTTGCCTCATCGAGCGTCCAACATCCGCGGATTCGCCGGACATGGGACCGGCGACCGCAAACCGGATCGCGTCTTCATCGCTCCGCGTCAGGAACGTCACATTGGTTATGATCGAAAAGATCAGCCCGATGAAGGCAATCACGCCGATGATCACGCCGAACATCTGGCGTTTTGTTAGGTGGGAAAATTTTTCAAACACGACCCCGAACCCTGCCCCTCAATTTGATACTTGTTATAGCGCTTTTTAATGACGCTTTTTTCCAGTTTAGCAGATTTTTTTAAGAAACAACCAACGATATGGAATCGGTTGTGTGATGCCCGTGATCATCCGTGACCGTAACGTTGAAGCTGTCATCGGTCGCTGATGCATTGTTGTTCACGTAGGTGAAAGTATTACCGCTGGCGGTTATCGACCCGGTGCCGCCAGCCAGGCCGGACAGATTATAGCTCAGGCCATCTCCATCGGCGTCGGAACCCAGAATCATTCCCTTGTAGGTCTCTCCCTGGGTTATGGCAATGGTCGACAGATCGACGTAGCTGGCACCATCGGTGATGGCACCATCATTGGCATTGGACGAACTGTCGTCGGCGATCGCCCCTGCCCCTTCGTTGAATTGCCAGTACCCGGTCAATCCCGTTTCGTTGCCATTCAGTTGTTTGTCGTAGTTGGCGGAAATTTCAGTGTCGGTACGAACCGTATCCCAGACCCGGACATCATTCATTTCACCTGCAAAGGCATCCGCCTGCACAAACCCGCCGCCGACCGATCCCTGCGCCTGCCCGAGCGTGACGGTTCCACCAGCGGTCAGAGGCCCGGTGGCTCCTGTACCTGTTATCTTGAGAGATCCGTCTACATAGAGTTTTGTGGCGGTGCCGTCATAGGTAGCAGCCACATGATGCCAGGCCCCGTCGGTCACACCCGCGTTGGCCAGTGACGCGCCGGTCGTATTGTTGACCGTGAAGCTGAGTGTTGTTCCGCTGGTCTGGAACAGCGCTTCGTGGGCTGTGCTAGCTACCGCGTAGGAAAACATGGTTTCCGACGTGCCGGTCGTTTTCATCCACAACTCAACAGACAATGCCGTTGTTCCCATATTGGAAACATTGCTGACCGATACCACATCGTTAACGCCATCAAAACTCAGGGAATGATCCGTTGAGTGAGTCGGGTCCTTGCCGACGTTGACCGATACGGTTTCATTATCAACGCCGGACGTCGCGCCGGAAGCCCGGATGACAAAACTGTCGGTTCCCTGATAGGTGGCATCCGGGGTATAGGTCCAGTGCCCGCTGGTCGGATCAACATCCAGCGTTCCGTTGGCCGGATGACCGACCGCCGTGTAGCTGGCCGCACCGGTGACATCAGTTGATGTCATCTGCCCGGACGCCGATGTGCCTTGCGCAATGTCAAGGTGTCCCCCCTGAATATCGGGTGCGTCACTGATCCAGTTCGCCCCGGTTATCGTTCCGCCATGATTGTTGCTCGACGAATCCTGGACACTTGTTCCTGACCCCTCGTCAAGTTTCCAGTACCCCGACAGTCCGGTCTCATTGCCACCCAGCGATTTATTCATGTAATCATGGATCTGCGCGGTCGTCAGGGCCTTCGACCAGATGCTGACTTCCGTCATATGACCGTTAAAGTCATCGGTTCCATCAATGTACGAGCCAAAGGTCAGGTTGCCACTGCCGGTATTGATGGCAAGGTCGTTGTTGGCTGCCAGGCCTGACACCGTATTCAACAGATGACCATCCTGATACACCGCCAGATCACGCAGACTGACCGTGCCATCGGGTGCACTGGCGGGGACCACGACAGCATAATGATGCCACTGTCCGTCGTTGGTGGCTGTCGATGGCTGAAAGGTGATGGCGGAACCATGCACATCAACGGTCACGCCCTTGCCGCCGCCGCTATTTTCCCAGGAATTGAAGCCGATGCCAAATGCGCCGCCGGTCGTGGCGGTACCGTAGCTGACCAGTTGCTGGGACGCATCCGAACCGGTCCTGGCCCACATCATGATGGTCCGCTCCGCTGATCCGGTCGGACCAACGGCATTTCCAAACGCGACCACATCATTGACGCCACTGAAATTCAACGCATTACCCAGATGGTGAACGGTCTGGGCATCGCCGTATCCGCTATCGGTGATTGTCGCACCGTTGGCCAGCGTGCCATTGGCCTGAACGGCGGAATTGTCCCGGACGCTCGTACCGGCAACATCGTCAAAAGTGTACTGGCTGACAAGACCGGCGGTATCATAGTCATAGGATTGGGTCATGCCCGCCCGGATCTGTTCAACCGTATGCGCCGAATTCCAGACACGTACATTGTCAAGTTGCCCGTCAAAGGGGAACCCACCCTGATCGGTACCGACCGTCAGGGTCTGCGCTATGCCTGTATTCAGACTGAAACCAGCCTGCGCCTGACTGGCTACCTCTACGCCATCCATAAAGATTTTCGCGGTGGCGTTGTCGTACGTCATGGCAACGTGATGCCAACCGCCGGTCGTCGCCAGATTGGCCGCCGTTGCCAAGGCACCGCCACTGCTGACATCGTCACTGAAAAAGAACTGCAGGCTGCCGTCCGCCTGCTTGACCATAACATAACGCGGATTGTTACCGCTGCCCGTCCACAACGACATAAAATTTTCCTGGAGGTTGGCGCGGTCGAACCGGACCCAGGTTTCCATGGTGATGGCATTGGTAATCGTCCCGTCCACCAGCGACGCCGACATCTGGTCCGCTGTACCGGCCCCGTCAGTTACGTTCAGCACATTGCCGGTCGGACCGGAGATCGATCCGGCCAGGGAATTGAGCGGGGTCGACGGGTCGCTTTCTACCGATGCACCGTTGACCCGGGTCGCATCGTAAGCGGCGGTCCCCTCGCTGTTATCGACGGTTCCGGAATTTCCGGTGTTGTCCGCGTCGAAGGAATAATTGGCTACCAGATTGGCGTGCGCACCGCTCAGGTGCTCGTTCATGTGGCTCTGGATTTCTGTCGCCGTACGTACATCTGACCAGATCCGCACCTCATCCATCTTGCCGTCGAGATCCGAAGTGCCATGGGAGCCACTGCCCGTAATCAGACTGCCGATCGCGGAAATACCGCCGCCGATGTTGGGGATTGAGAAATTTCCGGCGGTCGTCGAATCAAGAACGCCGTTTATATAAAACTGCGCTTGCGCCGAATCAAAGGTTACCGCCACATGTACCCATTGGCCGGTTGGCACGGTCGCCGTGCCGTAGGCAACGGTGCCGTTGGCCGGACGGAAACTCAACTTCCCGGCGTTGCTGGCGAAGGAATCCCCGACACTGAACAGGCCCGTTGTATTGACGCCGTCATGCTGTTTGGCGGTTATCGTTTCGGCAGAATTTGCGTTCAGGTACAGCCAGCTTTCAATAGTACCCGCCGCCCGGTTATTCAGCACATCATTGGAAATGGAAAGATAGTCTGTCGCGCCACTCAGGTTCAGGATATTAGCCGGCGCACCGCCGGTGGAATCAACCGTAACCTGGGCATCATGGTCATTCGCCGTGGCGTCCTGAACCACGCCGCCACTCACTTCGTCGAACCGGTAATTGGCGGCCAGATTTGGCGTCGAAGGATCGACCAGTTCATTAAAATTATCGCCAATTTCCTGAGCTGTTCGGGCGACATTCCAGAAACGGACTTCGTCGACCATGCCTTTGAAATTCGTAAAATTCGTGCCTGATACCGACGATTCACTGCCGATGTGGATCGCCTGCGAACCGACGGACCCCGTTTCCCCGGCAATCGACACGGGGGTTCCTTCCGCAACTCCGTTTACATACATGGTTGCCGTGCCATTGCGGGAAAAGGTTGCGGCGACGTGATACCAGGTATCGACCGCGAGGGTCGTCGTTCCGGCGTGACTGACGGCGGTACTGTTGGCACCATCGCTAAACCCGATCTGCAGGTTGTTGCTGGCGTTCACGCCGAGCAGGAAGCCTTGCAGATTGACCCCACCCCGATTGTCAATGATCGCCTGATTGATACCGGCCTGATCGAGATTGACCCAGGCCTCAACGGTGAAATCACCGGTACCGAAACTCAGATTTCCGGTGGCATTCACCAGCAATGTATCATTCACGCCATCCAGTTGAATGGCACCGCCATGCACCGCATTTTCCGCGTTGGCAGTCACCGTAACCGAAACGGTTTCGGTATCAGTACCGGATGTCGCGCCGCTCGCGCGGACACCAAAACTGACTGTACCGGCGTAATTTTCAGGCGGCGTATAGGTCCACTGGCCGGATGACGCATCAATGCTCACGCTGCCGACCGCAGGGCTGGATGAAATGGCGTAATTCGCGACCCCCTGGACATCCGTATTGGTCATGGTACCGGTCGCGGTCCCACCCTCGCTGATGGTCATGGAATTACCATACACGACCGGGGCAACCGAAATCACACCCGCACCGCCACCAACCGTACCTGCACTGTTGCTTCCGGCCGAATCGGTCAGGGTTGTCCCGACAACTTCGTCCATCACGTAATTGATGACCAGATCGCCGCCCTGACTGCCAGTCAGCGTCTGGTTGTAGCTGTGCTGAACGTCCAACCCGGTGCGAGCCGAACTCCAGATCCGGAAATCGCTGAGTTGACCGTCGAGGAATCGACTGCTGCCGCCCAGTGCGCCGATCCGGGCATCATCAAGCGTGATGGCACTGTCCGAGGTATAGGTGACAGTTTCCGCCAGCGTTCCGTCCAGATACAGATGCAACTGGTTGGCCGAGACATCCCGAACCACACTGATATGCATCCATTTGCCGGTGTCGCCGGCAAAATCGTGACTAAAGGTCACGGCATTGCCATTTTCGCCCCACAGCAGTTGCTTGATCCCGGCCGTGCTCTGGAATTCAAGATGCAGATCACCGGCCGCCACGAAATTCGTGTTACCCAGCAGCATCCCGAAACCACCATCGGCCGGCAGGGACTTCAGATTGATCCAGGTTTCAACTGTCATGTCCTGGAAGGTTACACCGACATTCGGCAGCGATATATTGTCGTTGACGCCGTCCAACAGAAGTGCCTTGTTCGGCAAATGAATGAGTTCCGGGCCACTTTCAACGGGACTGCCAGGGCTCGCCGTCACCGTCGCACCATTGGTCAATGTACCATCGCGACTGGCCAGTCCCTGACTGTTATCGACCGCCCCACCCGCCGTCACGTCATCATCAAAGGTGTAGTTGGCGATCAGCGCTCCTTCCGACCCGGCCAGCGTCTGATGCATATGTTCGCGAATTTCTGCCTGCGTTCGCACATCCGACCAGATACGGACATCATCAATCTGCCCGTCGAACAGGTTTACAGCCGAAGCATTGCGCCCGATGTAAAGTGTCTCTGCTACATTTCCGAAGTTGAATCCGGCACTGGCTACCGAAGTCAAAACCAGTTCGCCGTTCATATACATGTTCAGGTTGGTGCCATCAAAAGTCGCCGCGAGATGGGTCCACTTGCCGAGCGGGACCACTGCGCTCGATGTGTTGCTGGCGTTGGCCCAGACATCGAAACGCCCGTCCGCATATATCTGCAACGCAGCCTTGTTGGCACCTCCGACGATATTCGTAGCAAGATCAATACCATTCCGGGCGTTCTGCTTGACCCAGGCTTCCATGGTGAAGGTGTTGGTAAGCACGCCGGTGCCCAGATTCGATGTAACGTGATCGTCAATTCCATCCAGCGTCAGGACCTGGCCGTTAGCCGTCGAACCGTGCCGATTGTGCCCGGATTGGTCGACAATCGCGGCGTCCGAACTGTTGCCGTCGAACCGGTAATAAACCTCCAGATTATTGCCGGTTGCCGTAATCTGGTTTTGGTAATTGTCGCGAATTTCTGTCGCCGTGCGCACGTCACTCCAGACCCGCACCTCGTCCATCATTCCCTTGAAATCAACGCCTTGGGCAAGCGTGGCATCGGCCAGCGGATTACCGCCGAGCACCAAATTTTGTGCATTGGCATTCAAATTGACCCCTGCAACACTGGCAATCGCTTTCAGGTCGCCATTAACGTATATATTTGCCGTGCTGCCATCGTAGGTTCCGGTGACGTGATACCAGGTATCCGCCGAGACGACGACGCCACTATCGGCACTCGTTCCATTCACATTAAACACCAGATGGTTGGTTGCATCTTTATACAAATTGAAGACCTGATTGTTGGTCTCGCCCTTATAACCCAGGAAATTCTGTTGTCCGGTCAGGTCATCGAACAGGACGTCCATCTCAAAGGTCACCTGGTTGGTAATCGTGCCTGTTCCAGTGCTGGTCTGAATGCGATCAACCAGACCGCCGTCGAACATGGCCACGCCGTCAGCGACGATATTGGACGCCTGATCACGGTTGTTCACCGTCACCGTGATCGTTTCCGACCCGGCACCTGCTGCCAGCAGTGTAAAGCTGTCGGTCCCGGCAAAGTCGGCGTTTGGTGTATAGTTCCACACACCGGTCGCCGCATCGATGGTCGCCGTGCCATTTGTTGCCGCGCTGGACAGCGCAAACGACGGCGCATCCGCCTCGAACTTTCCTGAGGTCGTATCGTTTTCCATCATCGACACAGTGGTACCGTAAACATTGGGTGCGGTATCAACCCATGTTGTCGTTCCGGTGACGGCCTGGCCGGTGATGGTACCTGAACTGTCCGTTAGCGCGCTACCTGCCGTTTCATTAAACTTATAATTGAGGACCAGATTTCCGCCCTGATTTCCGCTCAGTTCATGATTGTAATTGTCAGCGATCTCGGCATCGGTACGCGCCGTGTTCCAGACACGCAAATCAGACATCTGACCATTAAACTTGTTTTCACCGAGAGCGGCTCCGGCACCCGTTCCGCCGATAATCAGGGTTGAATTGCTGCCTCCCGTGGGATCACCCGTATAATTGAACGAACCGGCGGCGGCACCGTTAACATATACCTTGACCAGGTTTGTCGTAACATTTCTGGTAAACGCCACATGGTACCACTGACCGATCGTCAGATTATTGGTAAAATTAACCGTTTCGCTGACGCCAGCAGAAACCTCGTGGGTGTAGGATAGATTGCCGCCCGCAAGTACCTCGAACTGGTACAGTGCGTTCGACGTTGCATCAACGTTACCGACATTGGCAAAATCGACGATGCCTTGCGTGGCTGCCGTTGAGCCCAGCTTGAGCCAGGTTTCAACCGTGACATCGCCAGTGATAGCCAACTCATTGCTGCCCCCTCGACCGGCATTGATATAGGTCGTGGTTCCGTCGAAATTCAGCGCCCCGCCCAGATTATTGATAAAGTTCGAACCGCCGTCAGCCGTGACATGCGAGTTCGGGTCAGCGCTGATTGAGGCGTTGCCGTTCAGTGTCGCGTTATTGCCGACAACGCCGGATACTTTGTCGTCAACAATCGTTCCCAGGTCCCGGTCAAAATCAAAATAACGGTTGAGGCCCGCCTCGTTCCCGCGCAGCGTCGTGTGCATATTGGCCTGAATTTCCGGCTGGGTGCGAACATCTGACCAAAACCTGACGTCATCAATCTGACCGTCAAAATATTGTGTATGGTCATCCGAAAGACGCCCTATCCGCAGCAGGGCACCGGCGGCATCCGCGTCAAGGTTATAAGTTGATGACGTCGTACCGGCACCCGGTCCCAACGAAATGGTTTCCAGACCACCATCGACATAAAGTTTCACAACATCAGCGGTGCCGCCTTCCGTAATGGTCAAAGCGACATGATGCCAGACGCCGTCATTAATGACCGTCGTCCCGACGGAGGTCGCAATGTTGTGCGCACTGAACGCAAGTTTTCCGTCTGCGCCGATGCTCAATTGCTTGCCACCTGCCGCCAGATTTCCCGCGGCATTCTTACCGACAATCGTCTGAAGTGTCCCGGCCGACGTCTTAACCCAGGCCTCAACACTCATACTGGCGGCCATGTCAATCGCTGAGGGATTACCGACCTCCAGAAAATCGCCCACTCCGTCCAATGACAATACCCGCGCGCTTCCATATACCGTTCCATTTTGCGCTGTTCCCGCAGAATCGGCGACGGTTACACCCTGCGGGTCGTCATCAAAATGATAATTGAGAAGAAGTCCCGTGTCGTTGCTGGTAATCTTCTGGTCCATGTTGTCGCGAATTTGATCGGCTGATCGGGCGGTTGTCCACACACGAACTTCATCAACCTGCCCCTTGAGCAAAGCGTCCGTAGCCCAGTTGCTGCGCCCAATAAAATTGGATGTCAGGGTTTGACCAGAACCAGCACCCAGGGTCGCCGTATTACCGGACAGACCCTGGGCGATACCGTTATAGTAGATGGCCCCTGTACCGTCGCCGTTATTGACGGCGGCTACGTGCACCCATTGGTTCAACGGCAGGGCGGTTGTCGTGCTAATTCCAGTTGCCGTCGCACCGATGCGGTTGCCAAGATGGAAATTACCGGTCGGTCCATCGAAGCCGAATATGATGTTGTTATTGTTTTCACCCTGACCAAGATCAAGTATGCGCGCCCATGACCCGGTTTCAGCCGCATTGACCCAGGCTTCAACCGTATAGGCGCCACTGATTCCCGGCACCGTTCCAATTGTCACGTGGTCATTGACCCCGTCAAACTGTAACGCCGCACCATGGACATTAACCAGATCATCATCGCGCACTGTAACCGTGATCGTTTCATCATCGGTGCGTACCCCGTCAGTGGCCCGCAGGACAAATGTCTCGGTGCCGGCAAACGTCGGCGCGGGGTCGTAAATCCAGGCACCTGAGGACGGGTCAATCGTCACAACCCCGCCATTGCCGGTCGTCAGGCTGGCTGCCTGGGCCGAACCATTCAGCACATAATAGGTGGCCGTCCCGGTCACGTCGTTGGCCGACATGGTGCCGGAGGCGTTCTGATCCTGGGTCGTGGTGATTTGCGTGCCCAGAACCGTCGGCGCCGTGTTAGTCAGTATCGGATCATCGGCGCCTGTGGTTGTCGATGCCCCCAAGGTGCCATTTTGCGCGGTCCCGGCATTGTCGATGATTTGTCCACCGACAACCTCATCCATGGTGTAGTTGACAACCAGCCCGGTCTCGCTTCCGGTCAGGGTTTGCTGGAAGTTATCGGTAATTTCAGCTGCCGTCCGGGCTGTATCCCAGAACCGCAAATCACTTAAACTGCCATTCAACATATTTGCGGAATGATTTGACGGGTCTGTACCGATCGTCGCAACGCCGGTGGAAATATTAGGGGACATGGCTTGCGCCCCGCCAGATGCAATTCCATCGACATAAAGCTGAACAGTTCCCGCCGTATTGCTGACAGCCACATGATGCCACAATCCGTCGGCGACAGTGGCGGTGCTGGTCGGTCCGGGGACGAAGGCCAGATCGAATTTCAGTTTTCCATTGGCGTCGATAAATAAATATGCGCCATTGTTGGTTGCATCGCCACTGCCAGAGCCGAAAATTGCCTGCCGGGCACCAGTGGTCGCCGCCTTGACCCAGGTTTCCACGGTAAAGCTCGACGTTCCGGTGGCAAATGCCGCATCTGTGCCCAAATCAACAAAATCGTTGACGCCGTCAAATTTCAAGGCTTGCCCAAGGTTTGGCACAATGCCCGCGCCGTTGGTCAGCGTGCCGTCGTTTTTGTTACTGGTTTGGTCACGGACGACGGTATCTGCATTATCATCGTCAAAACGGTAATAGGCGGCCAGACCCGTCTCACTGCCGGTCAGTTGCTGGTCATAATTATCGCGAACTTCCGCCGCCGTGCGCGCACTTGCCCAGACCCGAACCTCTTCAACCTGACCGTCAAAAAACTGCTGGGTCCCGTCGTAGGAACCGATAAACATGTTTTTTGTATCGAGCGTCGGCGTGCCCGTGACAGCAGCTGACTGCACCAGGTTACCGTCGACATACAGCTTGAGGGTGTTACCGTCATACACACCGGACGCATGGTGCCACTGATCGTCGTTGAAGGTACTGGCTGTCGAAAGGATCGTTGTCGAGATCGTATTGGTCGCGACAAAGATTTTGCCCTGAGACATATACAAGGAATACTGATTGCCGCCGGTTCCCTGTGCCTTTGAGACGATACGTCCGATGTTGACATCACCCGCCGCCGTATGGGCCGCGGTCTTAAACCAGCTTTCAATGGTCCAGTTGGCATTGTTAAGCGCAATATTGTTCGCCACCAGGACATGATCGTTTACGCCATCCAATGCCAGGGTGCCGCCGTTTACATTGACTGATGCATGATCAACCCTGTTGACGGTGACAGAAATCGTTTCACTGTCGTCACCATGGGTGGCACCAACGGCGCGCAACGTAAACGTATCCGTTCCGTAAAAATTGGCTGTCGGTGTATAGTGCCAATCGCCGTCGGCATCAATGGTCGCGGTGCCGTTGTTGGCACCTGTCTGCACCGAATAGGTGACGGCCCCGGTCAGTTCGTTGGCACTCATGTTACCAACCGTGCTTTGATTTTCCTGAACGGTTATCTCGGTGCCAAACACGGTTGGTGCGGCATTCACCCAGGTCGGATTTCCGGTCAGGGTGCCATTAACAGAACCCGCAACATCCGGCACCGACGCCCCTGATGTTTCTTCGAAAGTATAGTGACCCAATAATCCTGACGGCGTCCCGGTCAAAATTTGGTTATAATTATCGACAATCTCTTGATCCGTACGTGCATCTCCCCAGATGCGGAGCTCTCCCATCTGTCCGTTGAACTTATTAAGTCCAAAGCCGAGCGTGCCAATATTACCGCCCGGCCCGGACTGATAGCGGTCACCAGCGGTCCAGATTGCGCTAACACCCGTTTTGATCCCATCAAGCATACCATTGACGTACAATTTCTGAGAGTTGGTCGCCGCGTCATAGACGGCAGCAAGATGATACCATTGGCCAGCCACAGCCGTTGTGTTGCCGGTTAATGTGCTTGCGCCTCCACCATAGGTGTAATGTACAAATTTTCCGCTGCTATCTGTCAATAACGCGTTAGAATAGCTGGTTTGAAATCCGTTTACATCGGTGCGCGCGATAATCGTTCTATCGTTTGTGGCATCCAGCTTCACCCATGTTTCGATCGTGTAACTGGCCGTATCGAATGTATTGCCATCGACCAGATTCAGAACGTCATTTACCCCGTCGAAATTGATTGCCCGACCCAGTGTATTGACCACTTGCGCGCCGGTAACCGTTCCGTCATGGGTATTGCCACCGGACCCCAGGTTCTGCACCGTACCAACCATACTCTCGTCATCGAAACGATAATAGGCAACCAGTTGGGCTGGGGCAGCGCCATCGATCTGCTGTTGATAATTGGCCTGAACTTCCGCCGCCGTACGCACACCATTCCAGATGCGGACCTCGTCAAGCATACCGTTAAATTTGGACGATCCGACCGCCGGAGACTCGCCGATTAAAAGCGCCCCCGTTCCACCGTAATCGGCCGTTGCCGTATCCTGCGCCACATGGACGCCGTTTTTATAGATTATTCGGTTATTGGTCGTCGCGTCGTAGGTTACCGACCACGATATCCATTCCCCAACGCCAGACGTTCCATTATTGAAATCGAGATCGTTATTACCATAAAAACCGAAAGTGAATACACTGTTGTTGGCGCCATCGCGCCAACCGATATGCAGCCCGTTATTCGTTGCTGCCGTTCCCTGACCGATAGCAATGTCGTAATTCGTATCAGATTCGCGACGCGACCAGAACTCGATCGAGAATGATGACGCGGCGATATTGAGACCCCCGACCGAAATCGAGTCATTGACTCCGTCGAATTGCATCGCGCCATTATGGACATCAACCGAATTGGCCCGCACATCGATGGTTCGGCTGACCGGCGTCGATGTGCTGGCACCACCGGCACCGTCATCCAGCGTGAACGCGACGACAACGTCATTTGCCGGATTAATATTGGCTAACGTGTTGTCAAAGGTAATATTGCGAGCGAGGGCGTTTAGCGCAGCCGGTGACGCGTTGGACGTCAGAGCGATCGTCATTGGAGTCGTTCCGGCACCACCCGCAGTCGTCCCGATGATCTTCGTTCCGGCCCCGTCCGTATAGGAAACGGTTGCTCCGGCGACTGAAATCTGGCCGATCCCCGTCCCCTGGTGATTGACCCCCAGCACATCTGTCGATGTGTTGTTTTGCGAAACCTGAACGGTCAACTGACCGCCCGCAAAATTGACGGCATCGACGTCGCTGAAAGCGATCCCGCCATCGATAATAACCGGCGCAGCGCCAACATTGCCGGCTCGAACAAAATCCACCAATCCGGAACTCGCAGCCCCAACGGGCGCATCGTTGACCGCATTGATCGTCAGCGATGCTGTTTCCGACGCCGTGCTGAATGCGGTCGCCGCCCCCGACACGGACACATCAACCCCGCTTGCGCCGTTGCTGCCACTGGTCGTGTCCCATGCCTGATAGCTGATTGTCGCGGTGCCATTGTAATTTGCATTGGGCAGAAACCGCATCAGTGCCGATGCCGTCAACAGCGTCGCAGAGGTTCCCGACACAGCGCCAAACCCGCTATAACTGGTGCCGCCGTCAAGCGAGTATTGCCAGCTCCCGTTCGCCGTATCCAGTCCGGTCACCGCAATGCCCGCAACCGCGCCCGCATCCGGATCACTCACGGACACACCGAGAATGCCCGACACCGGCGTCCCGGGGTTGGCGGACGATGCCACGTCTTCATTGATCGCGGTCAGGGTGGGAGCCCCGGTGTTGTCCAGGATCGGCGCATCGTTGACTGCCGCCACACTCACACTGGCGACGTGCGGCGGCGAAATAAATACGCCGCCGGAATCCGCCGCTGTAAACCCGAAGGTAAAGGTTGCACTTTGATCATTCAGATTGGAGTTTGGCTGAAATGTCAGGTCGCCAGCCTGCAATTGTATTTTGGACACGATTGCGCCTGCTGTCACCGGCACGCCCGCAAGTTTGATGGTTCCGTTGACGGGTAGACTCTCGATCCGGACCGCATTCAGGGGGGAACCGCCGTTCTGCTGATAGCCGGATTGAAAATTTTGTAGAGTCAGGACCTGTGACGTATCTTCCGTCCCGACGAGGCTGAAATCCTTGGTGACTGCAGGCGACGGCGCTGGCTTGGGCGGCGGCACAAAGGCCGGTGCCGGGGCCGGAGCCGGGGAAGGAACCGGATCAGGTGCAGGATCAGGAGCAGGAGCCGGGTCAGGGGCCGGTGCTGGCGCGGGGTCAGGCGCGGGGTCAGGCGCGGGAGCAGGCGCCGGAGCGGGAGCGGGAGCCGGAGCGGGTGCCGGAGCGGGTGCCGCAGCGGGTGCTGCAGCGGGTGCTGCAGCGGGTGCTGGGGCTGGAGCTGGGGCTGGAGCTGGGGCTGGAACCGCAGCTGGAGCGGGTGCTTGAGATGGAGCGGGAGCGGGAACGGGAGCTGGAGCTGGAGCTGGAACCGCAGCTGGAGCGGGTGCTTGAGATGGAGCGGGAGCGGGAACGGGAGCTGGAGCTGGAGCTGGAGCGGGCACCACAGTTGGTGCTGGAGCGGGTGCGGGTGCTGGAGCCGCAGCTGGGGCGGGTGCTGGAGCAGCGGGTGCCAGAGCTAGTGCAGGTGCAGATGCAGGTGGGGTGGTCGCCGCGAGGGCCGCCTGTTGCGCCTGCGCCGTCGCCTGAACTTCACTGACGGCAGCGGATCCAGAACGGCCTGCCGCCAATGCGTCCGTCAACGCTTGTGCACCACTGTTCGTCGCGGCTGCATCTCCGACCGCCGCAGCCACATTCTGGCCCGACGCCAGTGCCTGAAGTACCGGATCCCCTCCGCCCGTCGCAGTTTCAGCAGCCGCTTGTGTAACGGCTGCTGCCGTCGCAGCGGCCTGCTGCGTCGCTTCGTTCAGACTGCCGCCGCCCTGCAGCGCTGCATTGAGGGCATTGGCGAACGTTTGTGAATTTCCGACCGCCTGCGCGACGCCATTGCCGGAGGCCAGCGCCTGCAATACCGGGTCGACGGCATTCGGATCATTTGCCGCCTGTGAAGCCGCTATCACACTGGTTTCAACCGCGCGCGCCTGCTGTTGCGCTTCCTGCAACGATTGTCCGCTCTGCAATGCCTGTATTAGTGAACTCTGGAAATCCGGGGAATTTCCAACCACACTCCCGACTTTCTCGCCTGATGCCAACGCCTGCAACAACGGGTTTACGGCCGCTGGATCAAATTGTTGCTGCTCCGCCCGGGATACCGATTTCTGGGCATCGACGGCAGCTGCCAGTGCCGCACCCATCGGTTGCCCGTTTTGAATTGCGGCGGTCAAAGCATCACCCATGGCGACAGCAGCCGCGCCGTCACCGGTCACACCGGCATTTGCCAGTGCCTGATTGGCGTTCACCCCGGAGGCCAGCGCCTGCAATAATGCATCGGATGGCGTCCCGCCCTGGCCCGGTAGCGGTGCAGCCGCCGCCTGCTCTCCTGCCGCTGCCCGATTGGCCTGGGCGATGGCATCACCTGGCAACATGCCGCTGGCCAACCCCTGCTGCAATCCGTTGATAAATGCCTGTTGCGCCGCACCTGACACTTGCCCCTGAGGCCCAAGTGCATTCAGCGCCTGGGCCACACCCTGCCCCGTCGCCAGCGCCGACATCAACCCGCCGGCTCCTGTCGCGACCTCGACATTTGCCTCACCGACAGCCTGGAAAATGGCTTTTGCTTCCGCCAGGGCAGCTTCCGCCGGTTCGCCACGGGCCACACCGGAGATCAGCGCATCGATAAACGACTGCTGTGCCGCCGCCGCAGCAGCAGGCGACAATCCTTGTGCGATCGCTTCGCGGGCCGCCTGTTGAAAAACCTCCAGCAAACCAGCGTCAATCTGCGAACCGTTTGAAATCGCCAGTAACAGCGCTTCCAGTGACGTGATCGGCGGCGTCACACCCGGTGTCAGTGGATTGCCTGCCGGACTGACGGGCGGATTGACCAGAGAACCCGGCGGCACGCCGCCGGGCAACAGGGGAATGTCACCCGTCACTGCCTGCGCCACCAGCACAGCGTCGCCAGCTTCTGCGTGTGCGACAACATCGGCAAAGGAAATCTCCTCACCGGTAAGCGTCATCAGGGATGGCGTTTCATCCGATGCAAAAAAATCAGAAACGACCAGAACCTGGCCATCGGGGCCTGTTAAAATCAGGTCATTTCCCGACCGTTCAAAGTCTCCGTTCGCGACCCAGTCCGGAACTGAAATACCCGTTCCTGACACCTCAAGAACAGCAAAGTCAGCGACGGTTCCGGTACCGCTGCCGGATATAGACGGGCCGATCCGTTCATTCTCTATGACCATGTGCCACCAGACTATCAAAAATTTCAGAAAAAACCAGAGAATTGCCCGGAATTTGGGCGAAAAGCGTCAGCTCTCCCACCTCTCCGCTTGCGGCGAACCGGATAAGTCCATAGGCTGCAGTTATGCAATTAAAACAGTATACACTGACCACGTCACTCGAACACGCAACTGAGAACGTTAAATGAACACTGCCTTGAATGACATGGAGTTTCGCCTCCTCAAGCTGGCCACCCGCAAATTGCTCGACAAATTCGGAAGCTTGAAGGCGGCGGCCGATCTTTGTCGCGTAAAACCAACCAATCTCTCACAATACCAGAGCTTCGAGCATACGACCTTTATGCCGATTGATGTTGCTCTGACGCTGGAGCGCCATGCGGGAGCCCCGGTTCTCACCGGGGAATTGTCCCGCCTGCAGGAACGGGGTATTGACGTCAGCGTTGAACGGGGCGTCCGGGATGAAGCGCTTGATGTGCCGGTAGCGGTTGGCCAGCTGCTCGCTTTCGTCTGCGAAGCTACCTCGGAAAGCAGCCCGAATGGAGCAGATCTGTCTGAAAACGAAAAACGCCGATATATAGAACTTCGCCGCCAGGTTGAAGAAGAGTTACGCGAACTGGATGCTGCCGTCGAACAGAACGACTCCCTTCGCCGCCGCCGCGCCACCGACTGATTAGTGCGCCACTCTGTGCCTCCCGGCTCCCTGAACGGTCAGAAATTTCCCCGATTTCCGAGATTCGGGCCATATGACTGAATTCATTCCGGTGTTATTCGGTCAAGAACAGCACATTTATCATTGGCCCAACTCAACATTTCTGTCAAAAAATACAAATGCCAGTCATAATTACGTATCCAGTCGTGCCGGGTACCGTCGGGGGGTTTGAAATAACTGATGAGGGGTTTCCTCACCGTTAGTGTTATATTGGTTGCAATAATCAGTGCGTGCGCCGTCACATCTGCGCGTGCGGAAAGTCTTGGTCAATTGCTGGATCAGGTATTGAAAACACATGATCGAATTCTGAAAGCGCAAGCCGATGTCGACACCGACCGGCAAAAAGCCATCGCCGCCCTCGGCGGGTGGTTCCCGGAACTGAAAACAACGGCCTCACACGGTTATCAGGCCGTAATGAACCCGCATGCTGACAATACCCGCCTGCCGTTCACTGACGTAGACCTGAAACTGACCCAGCGGTTATGGGATTTCGGTGCGACAGATGCAACGGTCGAAGCAGCACGATTAAAATTGGCAAAATCAAAACTGAAGCTGGCAAAGGTCAGAAGCAAACTGATACGCGAAGCGGCCGGGATCTACGTTGGTGTCGAAGGCAGCAATGCGTTTCTCAAGTTTTCCAATCTGTTAATTAGCGCCGTCCGGGACAAAATTCGCTTTCAGCGCCATAAATATGCCATCGAAAAGGACGTTTCACCCGATGCCCGTCGCGCCACGGTCCCGAATGTTGAAACGCCCAGTGAATTCACCGCGAAAACGACTGACGAAAGCCCGTTCAATCTGGAAAAGGACGGCTTTGAACCCGATGTCGGAGATCGTTTTACCCTGAGTCCCAACGACAGCCCCGATTCCGTCAAAATCTGGGACGAATTGACCAAAGCACAAAAGAAGGAGGAAACCGATAAACTGCGGGTCGCCGAATTCATGCATGGTTTTCGAACCTTCTTCGGATTCAAACCAAACCCTGACAAACTGCGCCCGGCCCCGCTGTTGCTCGATCGCATGCCCGTTTCCATAGATGAAGCGGTCCAGCAGGCGCTCGAGTCAAATGTCGATATCGCGCTCGCCAAATTGGCAGAAACCCAGGCGCGCAAGGATGTCGACAAGGCCAGAAGCAAAGAATTTCTGCCAACCATTGATGGCATTTTACAGCGCAAGTGGAAAAATAATGTTGACGGCATCACCGATCTGAAAACAGACACCGTTGCAAAAGTCGAACTGAACTGGCCATTCAACCTGGGCATGACTGCCGTCAATACACTGAAGGCCGCCAAAAGCGGCGTCAGTTCGGCAGCCCACGACCTGGCCGACACCCGGTTGTCCGTAGAGGAGAAGGTTCGGGACGCCTGGACGAAAATCGAAACCAACCGCCGGATCATGGAAATCACACAGGAACAAATTTCGATCCGGGAATATTTGCTGCAACAGGCTGAAGAAAAAACCAAAGCACATGGAAGCGCGGACGGTCCTGATCGACTGGCCACCAATCTGGATATCATCAACTACAAAAAACAGATCTATGAGGCAAACCGCGACTACGTCAAAGCTTCCTACGATGTCTATATTGCGACCTACAAGTTGCTGGAACTGACGGGCCAGTTGAGTGAGAACATCTTTCTCCTGACCCATGCGGCAGCCAGAACTTCCGGACTCGAGCCAACCAGGGCGTCCAACCCGTCGCGGACCGTCTACTCGCCTTCGGGGCCAGGTACGGCGGACCGGTCACGCTACAGGGAGCCCCCGACAGTGACCCGCCCCTGACCTCACGCCGGGTCGTCGGCCTCGCCGGCCCTGACAATTGATCACCCTTGGGGGGCATGGCGAGACTGATCTGCCGGCGTCTCATTGGGTCAAAATAAGATTTCTTACAAAATCAAGCGAAATGTGGTGCTACCATTTCGCGTTATGCTGGTGGCACAAACATTGCCAAGTTTTCCGATCTCTGAGAAGATTCAATCATGAGAGAAATGTTTCGACGGCTGACGGCCCGCCCGCTGATAACTGCGGAACTGCTTCTTGCGTCTTTTTTTGCCAATCTGCTGGCGCTTGCTTCGCCGATGTTTGTGATCCAGGTATTGAACCGGTATGTTGCCTACGGTGTGGACGCCACACTGGTCACGTTGACGGCAGGCGTATTGATTGCCATTGGCCTGGAGTTGGGATTCCGTCAGGCACGGGTCATGATTGCTGCCAGCGAACTTGAAGTTCGCGACGAGGATCGCGCCGTTGGTGCGTTTGGCGTTATGATTACGGCCCGGACGGAAGCACTGGAACAATTACCGGCAGACCAGCGACGTGAGGTCCTGCAGGGGCTGACGACTCTGGAAACAACTTACAATGCACCGAACATGATGACGGTCATAGATGTGCCGTTTGCTTTCATTTTCGTCCTTGCCCTGTTCCTTCTGAACCCGGTTCTGGGTGCTATTGTTATCACCTTCATCGCACTGGCAGTACTTTTCACAGTTGTTAACCAGCGAACCCTGCAGCCGATTACCCGGTCTTTGTCACAAATCAACGGGTTCGGCAATTCATTGATGACCACGTCCAACCGGGCGGCCGATACAATCCGCGCCTTCGGCGGACACGACCTGATGATGAAGGCGTGGCGCACCTATGTCCGGCAGGCGCAACAATTGCGGCAATTGGTCAGCCGCCGGCAGGGAACATCCCAGACATTCACCCAGAGTCTGCAGGCTGTTATGGGCGTCGCAATCATTGGAATTGGCGCACTGCTGGTGGTTGCCGGTCATCTTGATGTTGGCACCATGATTGGTTCCAACATACTGGCTGCCCGTGGCCTCGGTCCGGTCATCAAACTGGCCAATCTGAGTGAAATGATGACCAAGGCGGAACAGGCTCTTGCCCGCATCCACGGTCTCGCCAGATTGCCGGTTGAAGACGACACCGGAACCACGCTGGAAAAATACACCGGCGCTGTGGAACTGCGGGATGTTGCCTATGCTCACCCCGGCAGCCAGACGCCCCTTTTCGAGCAACTGACACTGACGCTCGCTCCGGGTGCCATTATTCTGGTAAAGGGGCGGAACGGCGCCGGTAAAACAACCCTGGCCCGCCTGCTGGTTGGTCTGATGGCGCCAACGCGCGGACAAATCCTGGCCGATGGTATAGATCTGAAACAGATTTCATCCGCCTGGTGGCGACGACAAGTGGTTTACCTGCCGCAGGAGCCGACGTTCCTGCACGGGACCATTCGTAGCAATCTACAGGCCGTCAACCCGGAAATGGATACAGACGGATTGAACGACGTCGTACGACGGGCAGGGCTGGGCCGGTTTATTGACGAAAGCGCCAAGGGCCTCGACACGGAAATCATCGATAACGGCCATACCCTGGCGGTCGGGATTCGGCGGCGGCTGGCGCTCGCCCGTGCGATCGCCACGCCGGGGCGACTGGTGGTCTTTGACGAACCGACGGAAGGTGTCGATTCAGAAGGATGTGCCGCCATTTACGCCATCATGCAAACTCTGGTCAAAGAAAACCGGACCATTGTCATCATATCCAGCGACCCTGTCATTCTGGCCGGTTGTCGTCTGGTACTGGACCTGAACAGCAAACCTGTGCCGAACATCATTCAGGTGGCAGAATCATGACCGGTCAGACCGACCAATCCGTCCGACTGCGGCGAAAAAATCTGGGCACTCATGCCTTCCTGCTCTGCTGCATGTTGCTGGTCAGCACCTTTCTGATCTGGGCGAACATCGGGCAACTTGACGTCGTTGCCGTCGCCATCGGTGAGGTGGTTCCGTCCAGCCAGGTCAAATCGATCCAGCACCTCGAAGGTGGCATTGTCCGCCGCATTCTGGTCAAGGAGGGTGAAAAGGTCGTCAGGAACCAGCCGCTGATCGAACTTGAGCCAACCCGGTCTGGTGCCGAACTCGATGAACTGGTTATACGGGTGGCAGCGTTGAAAGCCAATATCGCCCGTCTGGACACGGAATCTTCCGGCAAGTCGGGTATCGATTTCCCGACCTCGCTACGCGCCTCGAACCCTGATCTTGTTGCGCAAACTGAACGCCTGTTCAAGACCCGATTGCGGCGTGTCACGAGTCAAATGGCGGCACAGAAACAACAAATCATCGAACGTGAGCAGGAAGTCCTGGAAGTTCAGATCAGGCTGAAAAACACCGCCAACAGCCTGAAACTGGTGCGTGAACAACTGCAAATATCGAAACGCTTGACCAATCTCGATCTGAGCAATCGCATGAACTACCTGGGCATGCTGAAAGACGAATCTGAACTGGTCGGGAGAATCGCGGAAGATCGTGCCCGGTTGCCAAGAACCGAAGCCGCCCTGTCCGGTTCCCGAGCTAAACTGGATGCAATTGTGAACGGGTTTCGGGAAGAAGCAGCGACCGAACTGGCCGACGCCAGGCGGACCTTCAATGAACTGTCGCAGCGCATCCGCACACTCGAGGACAGTCTGCGCCGGACCGTCCTTCGCGCACCCGTCGATGGCATTATCAAAACCTTGTACGTCGTGACACAAGGCGGCGTGATACAGCCCGGCAAAACCGTTCTCGATCTGGTGCCCGACGATGACCGTCTGGTGATTGAAGCGCGCCTGCCAACACAGGATATCGGTTACGTTCAACTCGGTCAGGAAGCCCGGGTTCAGTTAGCCTCACCGGAGGCAGCGCGATTTGGAATCCTCGAAGGAAAAGTCGTCAACATCAGCCCGGACACCATTATCACACGGGACGGCGTACCGTATTACAAGGTCCGGATCCAGACGGATCAGGATTTTTTCGAAAGTGGCAATCTGCGCTATCGTCTTTCCCCCGGCATGCAGGTGCGCTCCAGCATTCAAACCGGCACCCGTACGGTCATGCGATATTTGCTGGACCCCTACATTGGCAAAGTCGCACGGGCGATGCATGAGCGCTGATGCGAAAATCGATTTCTGTTACGCTGGAAATCATGTAAACATGTGGTTAAGAATATATTGTTACCCATAGGTTGGCTCTTCCATTTGATGAGAATTTCATGTCCTGGCTAAAAAAAATTACCGGCGGTGATACCAAGAACGAAAAACCGAAACGCGAGTTTGACCGCTACGCTGGACAGGGAGAGGTCGTTATTGTCGGGGTTGACGATGCCGGACGTGGTGATGAATTTCCATTACTCGACGTCAGTCACGGCGGGTTTGCTGTCAAGGAGTATCAGGGAAGACTGCACGGCAACATGTACTTCGAATTCAAATTCAAGGGTAATATTGACGGCAAAAGCGTCGATATTACCGGCTTCGCCAACGTAGTCAGGGTCAAGGACGGGATGTTGGCTGCCAAGTTTCCACCGCAACCAAAGTTGAAGGCATTTTTGCGTGACTATCTGGAACGCCGCCTCTGACTTCCGCGACCGGCCCGCTTCTGCCCGAATTGTATCGCGACCGCCGCCGACGCAATCATCTTTAATCTGGTACCGCCTTCTCGGCAGGAGATCGTAGATGTTCTGGGAAACGAACAAACCACACAACCTCCCCCACAATCCGTTCAAAAGCTGTGTTGTTCCCCGGCCAATCGGTTGGATTTCGACACAAAATCGTGACGGTAAATTCAATCTGGCCCCCTATAGTTTTTTTAACGGCATCAGCGCAGAGCCGCCGATGGTGATGTTTTGTGCCAATGGAAATACCCGTGACCGAACCAAGGACTCGCTCGCCAATGTCGAGGAAACCGGCGAATTTGTCTGTAATATGGCAACCTGGGAACTGCGGGATCAGATGAATATCTCCAGTGCGCCGGTCGACACAGATGTTGATGAATTTGATCTGGCAGGGCTGGAGACCGAACCATCTCAACTGGTCAGACCCCCGCGCGTGAAAGCCGCCCCCATCCATCTTGAATGCGTCCTTTTCAAGACCCTTGACCTTGCCAGTGATGCTCCCGATATTCGCAATACCCTGGTGACCGGACGCGTGATCGGCATCCACATTAACGACGCCTGTCTGGTTGACGGCATCATCGACATTGAACGGATCATGCCGATCGCCCGAATGGGATACAAAGATTACACATCTGTTGAAAAGATTTTTTCACTGGTGCGGCCGAGTTCGTGAGGCGACCCGCCTCATTCGCCTCATTATGGATGAAATAATCTGCTATAGTGACTGCAATCCGACGGAGAAATGCCATGACATTGCACAATATCAATCACCTGGCCTTCATCACCAATGACATGACCGGCACCATTCGGTTTTACCGCGACCTGTTGCACTTGAAACTGACTGCCGGTATTGGACACGACGGTTATCGGCACTATTTTTTTCAACTGGGCGACGGGCAAAGCCACGTTGCTTTTTTTGAGTATGCCGGAGCGACGCCGATGGAACGAAAATTTCCGGGTGACCGGACCAGTGACCCATTGGGGTTTGATCACGTATCTTTCACCATCGCTTCAAAAAACCGCCTGTTTGCACTGAAAGACCGACTTGAAGCAGCGGGCGTCAATGTCCACGGGGCTGTTGACCATGGGTTATTCTGGTCGATCTATTTTTATGACCCGAATAATATTCCGCTGGAAGCAACCTGGGAATATATGGAACTCCTGGACAGCCCGGCCATCCACGACGATGCGCCTCTGGATGCCGCCGGAGAAGGTGCAGGCCCACAACCCGGACACTGGCCCGATGTCACCAGGCCAACGCCGGTCGAACAAATGATTGCCCTTTCCGGCAACGGTGAACCAATGCGTGAGAATTTTCTGGCCCGCGGCCTTGCCCGATTTAAAGACGGGTCGGACCCCAACCTGACCTCTTGACGAAAGATCCTCTGACATGCTGTACAAACACCTATCAACTATATTCGCCGCGACCGTTGTCCTGGTCTCGGTCAGTTTTCAGGTCGCCGCGCAAAGTTGGTCCGATATCGGAAAAGATGCTCTGAAAGGAGTTACCAATCAGTTGTCCGGTGGCAGTAGCCGCCTGCCCGGAACGGGTCTTAGTCCGGCCGATATATCGGCCGGACTAAAAGAAGCCCTCCGGATCGGCAGCGAGAAAGTTGTCGGACAGCTCGGGCAAGCAGGCGGGTATCTCGCAGACCCGAAAATCCATATCCCGCTCCCAGATTCCCTGCAAACAGTCCATCAGACCCTTGCAAAATTCGGCATGGGGGCAATGACACAGGATGTTGAAACACGGATCAATCGCGCCGCCGAGAAAGCCGCACCGGAAGCCAAAGACGTTTTTCTGCAATCGATTCAGGCTATGACCCTGGACGATGCGAAAGGTATTCTGGATGGCCCGAAGGATGCCGCGACCCAATACTTCAAACGGACCATGTCCGGTACGCTCACCGAACGGTTCACGCCGATCATCGACAGTAGTCTGGCGAGGGTTGGTGCCGTTCAGTCTTTTGACAAAATGATCAGCCAATATAAGTCGGTGCCGTTTGTACCGGATGTAAAGACCGACCTCACAGCCTATGCGGTCGCCAAGGCGCTGGATGGCCTGTTCCACTACATGGCGGTTGAAGAAGCCGCCATTCGGGAAAATCCCGCAGCCCGAACGACCGATCTGTTAAAGAAGGTTTTCGCGTCCCGATAACCGACGTCTGTCAGTTGTACCTGATCGCAAGAATTTCCAGGGACATCACGCCGCCCGGCGTCTGCAACTCAACCGTATCTCCGATTCGGGACTTCAATAACGCCCGGGCAACAGGAGAGGCCAGGCTGACACCTCCTTGCGACAAATCGGCCTCGTCAATCCCGACGATGGTAACAGTCCGTTCAACATCGTTATCGTTGACATAGGTGACGGTCGCGCCAAAAAACACCTGATCCTTTCTGGGTTGATCGTGCGGATCGATGACAACGGCATTTTTCAATCGTTTTCCAAGGAACCGAATGCGCCGGTCGATCTCCCGCAAGCGTTTTTTACCGTAGATATAATCACCATTTTCAGACCGGTCGCCATTTCCTGCCGCCCAGGAGACAATTTCAACCACTTGCGGGCGCTGAACGCGAACAAGCTCATCGAACTCGTTTTTGAACTTCTGATACCCGCCCGGCGTTATGTGGCAACTAACTCCTGTCAGTTTCGGAAGGTCATCAGAATCCGGATCGCTATCGACCCCGTTCCGGTTTTGCAGGTTCTCAGTAGAGCTCATCTTTGAAATCAACCTGCAGTGAACTGATGGTCGACGGATCAATTCCCAACAATCGACCGATCCTCTCAACGACTTCCTGTTCGGCGACGTCGACAACACCGTCGGATTCCGAAATCGTCGCCGCCAGCATGATGGCCGTCGCCGCCCACTCCGGGCTGTCCTTGGCCAACGCGACAGCCTCCATCGCGGCCTCGCGACCGGCTTCCGGGTCCTTCTGAATTTTTTCGACAAACTCCATAAACAATTCCCGCGTATGGTTAGCTCCGTAAAGTTTGAGTTCGGAAACAACCTTCGTCAATTTTTCCAGCGCCGCGTCTTCACGCCGGGCGAACTGGCCATCAGCCATGGCCGCCAATGCCGTTCCGGCCATACAGGCCTTGAACAAGTTAAAATTGCGGGACCGGTTCTTATTTTTCTTGTGGAGTTCGGTAATCATATGAAAAAACCCGGCCATCTACCCGCCCTCTAGTCATCAATTTCGGTTTTAAGTCCAATGTCCAGTGCCCTGACTACACCCGGTTCGATATGCAGCAATCCGCAAATATGATCAATCACATCAATTTCTTCCGGACAGACAATCCCGTCTGCTTCACTGACCGCCTGGCACATCATGACCAGCAACTGGGTCAGCTCCGAATCGTCGCGAACCGCATCAATTGCCTTCATTGCCAACGCCAGACCGACATCAGGATCGTCGGACAGCTGGGCCAGAAAACCGGCATATACCTCGCGCGCATGCGCGGTATCAAAAATTTTCAACTCATCCAGTGTCTTTGTCAACGACACCACAGCCTTCTGTTCGCGGCGGCAGGCGTGACCATCTGCAACGGCGACCACGGCGCTGGCCGCCATACAGGCTTTCAGAAAAAAAAACTGCTTTGACCGCAGTTTATTCTTCCGGTGATGTTCAACCAGAATTTTTAGGAGTTCGGCCATAATCCCGTGATCAAAATTGACACATCAGACAAGGCGGATGATACCAAGGCTGGCTGGTTCTTACCACCCTTGCGTGGCATAAAAATACATTTTCAATTGCTGGCGCTCCGACGGGAGCATGATATGCTGGCAATCTGGCAAATCGCAAAAGGTGCGTACTATGAGTTCTTTCAGAAAATCAACCAAAACCCTGACCGTCGGTGTGCTCCTTATGGGCATTCTGGCTGCCTGCTCTCCAGAGGTCGGATCGAAAGAATGGTGTTCAGACCTGAAAAACAAACCGAAGGGCGACTGGACGGCCAACGAAGCGACTGATTTTGCCAAACACTGTCTGCTGTGACATTACCACAGTCCTTGCCACACACGATCGGGTCCGTACCTTCAGAACGGTAGCGTCATATGAGTGATGAGAACACCACAAATCCGGATCAACGTCCCCGATCCGAAGAACTGGCATACGACCTGGGCAAGGTATTGACCGCGATCGTTTCGATCCGGTGCGAAGTATCGGAAAACGCATTCACCGCCACCTCTCTTGGGACCGAACGCAGTGGCCACGGCGTATTGATCCGGCAGTCAGGACTGGTACTGACAATTGGATATCTGACCATTGAAGCCCACAAGCTCTGGTTGATTGACAGCGTAGGACAGGCTGTGCCCGGGCATGTTCTGGCTTATGATCAGGAGACTGGATTTGGCCTTATTCAGGCACTCGGGAAACTGAATGCGACGGCCATTCCGATTGGCCGGTCCAGCGGACTCGAGATCGGCGACGATGTGGTCATGGCAGGATATGGCGGTATCAAGAATGCCATCAGTGCGCGGGTAGCCGCCAAACAGGAATTTGCCGGATATTGGGAATACCTGCTCAATGAAGCCATTTTTATCACCCCTCCGCACCCGACCTGGGGCGGAGCCGCACTGATTTCAGGACAAGGAGAACTGGTTGGCATCGGGTCGCTTCTCATTCAGCATACGGCTGGCGAACAGATGCCGTTTGATGGAAACATGATTGTGCCGATCGATCTGCTGGAACCAATTCTGGATGACCTGCTCTCCTATGGTCGTGTTAACAAACCGGCACGGCCATGGATCGGCACCATGATGGCAGAATCGTCTGACCGATTGTTCGTCGCCGGTGTCATCCCCGACGGGCCCGGAGCGATGTCCGGTCTGGAATCCGGTGATGTTTTGACGGCACTCAACGGGCATCCAACGGAAGACCTGCCATCTTTTTTCCGGCAACTGTGGGGGCTGGGTGATGCCGGCATTGTTGTGACGCTGTCCATTACCCGCGGACAGCAGGTTTTCGATGTCCAGATCAAGACGGCAGACCGAAACGACTTTCTTTTGCAACCCGATCTGCACTGAACCACATGGTCGACGGGCGCGAAAACCTGCTGACAGGCGATGATGGACATGTGACGTTGATCCACGGCGTGCTAGCTGCAGAGGAATGTCGGACGATGACAGAACGGTTGATCGCAACAATCCCCTGGCGTCACCATGAAATCAGACTCTTTGGACGGCGGATGCGGGTTCCTCGCCTCAGTAGCTGGCATGGCGAGGCGCCGTACAGTTATTCCGGCCTGATGCTTCTGCCGGAATCCTGGACACCTGATCTGTACTTTGTCAAAAGCCGAATAGAAAGGATAACAGGGCATCTTTTCAATTCGGTCCTCCTCAACCTGTACCGGGATGGTCGGGACAGTATGGGTTGGCATAGCGATGACGAGCCGGAACTTGGCCGAAACCCTGTCATTGCGTCTGTCAGTCTGGGTGCCATCCGGCGCTTGCGGATGCGTAGCCGCCACGACAAAACACGTGCCTTTTCAGCAGAATTACCAAATGGAAGCCTATTGCTGATGGCGGGTCCTACCCAACACAACTGGCAACACATGATATCAAAAACAACGCGCGCCACCGGCGCTCGGGTCAATCTGACGTTCAGGTGGACGCATCTACCGGAATCGGTATCACTCCCGCCAAAACAACGCTGACAGCTACCTGACCCAGGTTCAACCGGGTATTACTTTTAACCTGACGATTGCCCGACGACAGCCCTGCCTGTTGCTGTCTGTTGAACCGTACGGTCAATCCGGTCGGGATCATATCCGTCGGTGTCCCGCACCGGGTTTCTCCGGTCACGGAAAAATGATTTCGCAACCATCTGGCCCCGGTTTCCTTCTCGTTCAAGCCAGGATATATCCGAATTTGGTATGCTGGAAAGATGGGCGAGAAAAAACATATTTTATATTTATTGAATATGATTCTGAATTTCGTATTATTCCTGCAGTTTCCCCAAGCTGCCGATCCGTATCAGAATTTTTCAAATCAGGACCCTTCCATGAAAATTGACGATTTACCTCTGAAGAACAAAAATGACCTGGTCACCATCCGGGCGGATGAAACAGCATTAAACGCGGCCGTTGTTCTGAGTGGTCACAACATCGGAGCCCTTCCGGTATGTGATACATCCGGCGCCCTGATTGGCATCATATCGGAACGCGATATTGTCCGTGGTGTATCTGAAAACGCCAGGGGACTGACAAACATCAGCGTCGCGGAGCTCATGACCTGCGACGTCATTACCTGTCATCCGGACGATGACGTCAACGACATCATGTCGGTCATGGATGAACGGCGAATTCGCCATATCCCGGTCATGCGCGATAACCGGTTAAGTGCCATCATCAGTTCCCGCGATGTCCTTACTGCCGTATTGGAAGAGACCAGAAATCATTGCAAGACATTGGGCCTGGCATACGAGATGGTCCGCTAACCCGGTCAACCGGTCGGACTGAATCGGCCATGCCCTCCCTCTCAAATCTTGTCCAGCGGACAGATCGGCCGGCGGACATTCCTGTAGTCCAGGTTCCTGAAATTGCGAGCCGTCAGTCCCGCTTCACTGTCAACCAGAATGACCCGTCCTGCCAGCGGACCAAAGGCGGCGCGGAAATGGTGTGCAGATTTCACCGCAACAACAGATTTTCGCGCAAGGTCAATGCGGGCGTGCTCAAAGAACATTCGATCGTAACACTGAAAGCGGCCGCTGGTCAGGATGATTTCAATCCCTTCGACCTGCAACACAACGGTTGGCCCCATGTTGATCGGTACGCCCGCCATCATCGGACCCTGCAGGCGTAACCGGCCATCCGTCACGGCAATCACCCGCCCGGTGACCGGCAATGGTTTACCATACTGCGGATCGGTTTTACCCCCGATTGCAACCACAACCTGGCCGCCCAGCCCCTGCGCGATGCAGGTTTGCACTGCCAGCGGGTCATAAATCATGCCAAAAGCAGCATTCTGCACGCCTCCCTCGATCATGGCCTGCAGCAGAACCGTGGAATCCCCATATCCACCGCCGCCGGGATTGTCAGCGAAATCGGCCAGCAGGAGTGGAAAATCGGAGGCCGGGGCGGATGATATGGCGGCCATCGCCGCCCCGACCGGTACTGTCTGGATCGTATGACGACCGCGCGACTGCCAGATATGTTCTGTTAGCTGTCCGGCCAGTGCCAGATGTGACGGGCAGATGCCATCACTGACAATCACAACGCTTGGCCCGGCGTCCCGGGTGTCCGCCCAGGGGAACCCGGCAGCAATGCCGATAGACAGAACGCCAGCCGACGACATCATCGCCCCTGCAGATGCAAGTATCTCTGTCATCGGTCCGGGTAGCGATGTACGTCCGTGGTCAATGCCATCCAGCAAGGCACCGCGGTGAACCCTACAGACCGGTCGGATTTCGCCATTCATCGTGCGACGCAACAGGTCCGCCGCCTCGCTGGCAATATCATATTGATCGACATGAGGATAGGTTCGATAGGGCACGATGATGGTCGAAAACCGTGCCATGGCGTCTGAAATATTGGCATGCAAATCAAGTGTCACCGCGATCGGGCAATGTGGGCCTACCACCGCCCGCAGGCGTGACAATAACTCTCCATCACCATCATCGGTGTGGGAACAGACCATCGCTCCATGCAACGCCAGCATCACGCCATCAATCGGTCCCTCGTCAGAAATCGCATTTAATATGGTTGAGACGACATGATCGAAGGTATCTTCGGTGACTTTTCCAGATGGTGTCGCATCGGCATAGATCGGCAGGACGCTCTGCCAGTCATTTTTCGATGCGGCATCCAGAAATGCCGCCATTTCCGATTTCGTGTGTTGAAAATGCTTGGCCACATCGGGACCATACAACAGAACACGAGACCGAAAGGAGTCAAGCGTGGCCGGTACCTTGCTGAAGGTATTGGTTTCATGCTTGAACCCGGCCATCAGGATTCGACGCGGGCGTCCTACCGCCACTACCAGGGCCGCTGTTCATTGCCCGCCCAAGGGTCGGCATCGAGAGGCCAGACAGGGCGTGCAACTTTGGTGTAGGGGAATTTCGTAAAATCCCAGGTCAGACAGCCCGGACTCGCCGCATAGATAATTTTCGACGAAACCGGCGCGTACGCACCGTAAAAATGTTGCATTGATTTGACCACCAGAATTTTCTTGTCCGAGATATCAACGCCGAACTCCGCAAAAAAGGCGGGATGCATGTTCTGGCATCTGGCTGAATGCACAATAAAGTCTATGCCCGCCGACTGAACCAGCACCGAATCGCCCATAAAATGTCTGGAACCGCCGAGCGCCTCGACATGGAATTGCCGCCTGATCTTGCCGACCCGGACACGCAGGTCAAGAGGCGACCCGGAGCCCGGCCCCGTTTTCCCCCCGAGCCGGAGATCGAATTCGGCTCCCTCACCCGCGCCGCAGCAGATTTGCGCAGCCACTGGGTCCCAGATACCGCCGACCGCCACGTCGCGGATACCGCGTGCCATCAGACACTCGACAATCAACGTTGAATCGCCTGCCGCGCCGCCACCGGGATTATCCGACATGTCTGCCAGAACAACCGGTTTTTCATCATGCGCGATGGCGGACGATATCGCCTCCTCCATCTCGAGAAACGCCGGGATAATCTGATCCCGCAGTTGCCACAACTCGCGCCCCAGCGTTTCCGCCAGCCGACGGCCCAGATCGGGACGGTTATCGGTGACCACCACGATCCTCGACCCGACATCCGCGACATCAGCCCAGGGAAAGCCGTGTCCGAGCGAAATCGAGAGGATGCCCTCGCGTCGCTCCAGATCGGACATCCGGTCAACAAAACCACGCATCGGTTCCCGGGTCGTATGGTACAGGCCGATCATGCGACAATCGAAAACTGCCAGGTGGGGACGGGCCGCACCATCCACCGTTGCCGCAATGATCCGCCACAGGTCTTCTGCCCGCGACGCAAAATCGGTATGCGGGTATTCCTTGAAAATAACCAGAGCCGTTACATTCTCAATCAATTGCCGTGAAATATGACAATGCAGGTCAAATTCAACGCCGATGGGAACCTCCGGTCCAACGATACGGCGAATTTGATGAACCAGATCACCCTCACAGTCGTCATAACCGCAGGCAACCATCGCCCCATGCAGACTGAGCATAACGACATCGACCGGCATTGCTGCCTTCAGATCATTCAGGATCTCATCACGGAACATTTCGTAAGTCTGGCGGGCCACGGGGCCGGATGGCGTCGCAAATGTACACAGGCTTTCGACGACCTGCCAGCCGCGCGCCTGTGCCCGTTCGCGCCAGATAACAAGCGGCACACCGAACATATCGATTGCGGCCGGATGTTGCCCCGCACGCACCAGATAATTTCCCGCAAACGCCTGTTGGTCGGTCGGAAGCGGGCCACCGGTATGGGTTTCCGTGCCGAGGCAGGCCGTAAACAATTTCATCGCCATGTCATGGTTCCTGCCTGATCAACGCCTGAATATCCGGCACCGGCCGGGCATAGTCTGACACGTTTGACAGGAACCCTTCCAGCGCGTGTGCGACCTGCAACACAAAACGGTCCGAACCGTTTGGACCGACAATCTGAATGCCAAACGGCATCCCCCGATGATCCAGCCCCACCGGCAATGAACAAGAGACTGGCAGCGCCATCGTCAATCCGTAAGACAGGGCCAGCCAGCGCATGTAGTTGGGCATCTGTTCTCCGTTGATTTCCGTAACCGACAACTGCGTGTGCGGAAAAGGTGAAACCGCCGCCGTCGGGCAGATCAGAATATCAAAATCATCAAAAAATGATAGAAACCGCCGATACAGGTTGCTTTGTTCAAGGTGCGCCCAGGCAACATCCCGGATCGAGTATTCTTCCGCCCGGGTCACATTGTCGATGACATTCGGTCCCAGCAATTCGCGCTGACCGCGAAGTCGTTCCCCGTGCGCGGCTATAAAATTCACCCCTCGTAAAATTTCGAAAATCTCGTGAACGTTTGCAAGGTCCGGGTCCCGTTCATCGACATGGGCAAAAACATGCCGGAAATGAGCTGTTTTGTCGGCAAATACACGCCGGATTTCGTTATCGACCGGCGCGCAACCGAGATCGGTCGAAATCGCGACTTTCAGGCTGGACAGGTCAATCCGGTCAAGCGGTTCCAACAGATTCGGATCGACAGAAATGGAAAACGGGTCGCGGATGTCAGCATCCGTCTGAGCCGCCAGCAACAGGGCCATATCTGCAACGGATCGTGCCATTGCGCCGTTGACTGCCAACGGCGACAGGGAAACCACACGACCTTCGTCCGGAACCACGCCGGGAGACGGTCGCATGCCGACGATGCCACAGAACCCGGCGGGCGTTCGCAAACTACCCCCAAAGTCGGACCCCGACGCCAGCGGAACCATCGAACACGCGAGGGCAACCGCAGAACCGCCGGACGACCCGGCACAACTGAGGTCGATATCAAACGGATTACAGGTGGTTCCGAAAACCCGGTTTGTGGTATTCGCGCCGGCACCAAATTCAGGCGTGTTCGTTTTACCGAGAATGATACCGCCTTCGGCACGGACGTTGACGACCGATCCCTGATCAGCATCCGGGATAAAGTCACGGTATAGCAGGGAGCCGCAGGTCGTGCGAATGCCGGCAGTCGCTTCCAGATCCTTGATGCCAACCGGCAGACCATGCAACAAACCCAGATCGTCTCCTCGAAGAACAGCTTTTTCGGCCTGTTTTGCCTCCTCCCTGGCACGGGCAAAGGCAGGTGTGACAAACGCATTGACGACCGGATCAACCGCCTCAATCCGCGCAATACAGCTGTTCAGCACTTCAACCGGCGAAATCTCCTTGTTACCGATCAGGCGGCGCAACTCGACGGCGGCCAGTTCACATAGGTCTGTCATGTCCACCCCCCTTTCCTCCCGCGGTCAGTCGGGGAATTTGTCGCTGTAGATCTGCCCACCCGCGGCCCAGTTGTCCTTGCTGATTTCTGTGATGATGACATTGACCGACGCCTCACCACATTCAAGCACACGCACGACTTCCGCCGTGACACCCTGAACCAGTTCCCGCTTTTTTTCGGCACTGCGACCCGCAAACATCTCAATCCGTACAATCGGCATTTTCTATTTTCCTCTGTCAACGGATCGATCATCCGTTCTGCTAAACCACATTTATCGCAAATTATCCGGTAAACACAATTCTCTGGCGTTACAGATCGGCGCGTATGCCGGGGGCCGATGTGCCGACCTGACGGAGCCCCGCAATCTTTCATGTCATCTTGCCGCCGGGTCATGCGCCCTTCATAATCGCACCGGCCTCACTACGGAACTTTCACCATGCTTCACATAATCCGTCAATCCCCCGTCATGATTGCCCTGGCGCTTTCATTGCTAACGTCCGCCTGCACCACCAATCGGGCAACCGGCGAGCAGAGTTTTACCGCCTTCATGTCGGAAGAGGACGAAATGCGGGTTGGTGCCGAGCAACATCCGAAAATCCTCGCAGAATTCGGCGGTGCCTACGGAGACATCCGATTGGAATCTTATGTCACATCGGTTGGCAACCGGTTGGCGGCCGTTTCCGAACTTCCCAATCTTCACTTCAAATTCACCATCCTCAATGACGAAAAGGTCAATGCCTTTGCCCTGCCCGGCGGATATGTCTACATCACACGCGGCCTTCTTGCGCTGGCTGAAAACGAAGCCGAAATGGCGGGCGTCCTGGCGCACGAGATTGGTCACATCACGGCCCGCCATACGGCCCAGCGCCAATCGACCGCGCAGGCGACAAACATCGGCCTGACGGTCCTGGGAGTCCTTGGAAGTGTCGTCGGTCTGCCGACCGGCATTGGACAGGCCGTTTCCTTCGGTGCCCAGGCGGTCGTCCAGAGTTATTCCCGCAAACAGGAACTGGAAGCCGATATGCTCGGCGTTCGTTATATCAGTCGGGCCGGTTACTCACCCGACGGTATGACTTCGTTCTTTCGGAAACTGGAATCGCATTCGAAACTGGAAGCCGCGATGAAGGGGGAGAACAATGGAAAGTTCAACATCATGTCTACCCATCCTCGTACCGAGGACAGAATTGTACAGGCCATCCATCTGGCCGCAGAAAAGCAGGTCAATCACCCGCGTATTGGTCAGAATGCTTTTCTGGAACAGATTGACGGCATTATTTTCGGTAGCGACTCGACGCAGGGCATTATTCGTGATCAGGAGTTCCTCCACCCCGGCCTGAAGATAAAGTTTCAGGTCCCGGAGGGCTTTACCCTGTTCAATTCACCCGGCAACGTCACAGCAATCGGTCCTGCCAAATCCCGGATTGTGTTTGACATGGCCGGCCAGACGGAAGCGACTCAAATCAGCAACTTGACTCGCTATCTGACGGATGCATACGGGAAAAACCTGTCCCTTTCAGGGGTTGAACGTATTGATGTCAACGGGATGGAAGGCGCGACCGGTACCGGTCAAGTGCAGACGCAAGATGGTCAGCGTGATATTCGCCTGCTGGTTCTGCGCGGTGGTCACGAGCAGATATTCCGCATGGCATTTCTAACGCCGCCAGACCGCACGGCAATCTTGAACGAAGATTTACGACGCACGACCTACAGTATTCGCCGCCTGACCGATGCTGAAACCAACGAACTGAAACCACTTCGAATCCGGCTGATTTCGGTATCCCAAGGCGATTCGGTGGCGTCCCTGGCACGCCACATGCCGCTCGGTAAATTCAACGAGCAATGGTTCCGCGTTCTGAACGGATTGACCGACGACATTTCATTGCGGACAGGCCAGCGGGTCAAAGTCGTTATCCGGTGATTGATCTGTCGGTTCTGATAATCAAACGGCGCCGCTTTTGCCAGCGGCGCCGCATCATAACACATGGTTCGGGCTGCTCAGGCGACCTTCATGGTATCTTCCAGTTTCCGCGTTGCCTGATCCATATCGGTATTGTCAACGGCAGCCACTTCACCGGCCAGACGGTCGCGGGCCGCTTCGTAGATCTGGCGTTCACTGAACGACTGGTCGGGCTGGCCGACGTTGCGATGCAGGTCGCGAACGACTTCCGCAATCATCACCGGATCTCCGGAATTGATCTTGGCTTCGTATTCCTGTGCACGGCGGCTCCACATGGTACGTTTGACCTTGGCCCGGCCTTTCAGCGTTGACATTGCCTCTTCCATCCGTTTTTGCGAACTCAGTTCACGTAACCCGGATGTCGCCGCCTTGGTGACCGGAACCCGCAGAGTCATACGGTCCTTATCAAACGAGATCACGATCAACTCCAACTTGTGGCCGGCTATTTCTTCCTGTTCAATACTTTCAACTTTACCAACGCCGTGCGTCGGATAGACCACAAAGTCACCTTCCTTGTAGGGGAGATCATCCGCCATAGTTTTCAATTCTCCAACATTTGAACTCTGCGCGCATTACCATACCGTAGCCTTTTACCCATGTGCCGCCGAAACCGCTATCGGAAACACATAAAACGGCACGATCCGGCGATTTCGCACAAACCGAACGCCGAAACCCGCAAGCCTGTCAAAGGCTAAACGGGCATCGACGTCACAAACATGATATCACAAATAACCGGAGAAAAACAGCCCCGCGCGCATATCCACAAAATGGTCCGGAAACTTAATCCCCGGAACCCGGATTCGAGCTGAGGAGCGCTTTTTTGCCGGGCTTGCCCTTCCATTCTTCAGCGTCTGCAGGCGCTTCACCCTTGCGGGTGATATTTGGCCACAAACTGGCAAATTTGGTATTGATTTCAAGCCATTCCTCAACATTTGGCTCAGTGTCGGGGACGATCGCCTCAACCGGGCATTCCGGCTCGCAGACACCACAATCGATACACTCATCGGGGTGGATGACCAGAAAATTCTCACCCTCGTAGAAGCAGTCAACGGGACAAACTTCGACACAATCCATATGTTTACATTTAATGCATTCTTCAACGACAATGTACGTCATGGTACTCTCCGGTTAGATAACTGTCTGGCGGGACTGGCCCTTACCAGCAGAGGTGATGTTTAAAATTCTTACGGCATCATGTCCAGTCGTGTCGCCACTCTTTTTCGGGCCTCGCCGCTGTCGCGATCATCAACATACAACAGTCCACTCAACCGCCGTACCAGATTGGATTCATATTCATCAACGACGCCGTCGGCATATACAACTTCCCACAACATCTCGATCAGTTCGATTCGCTGCTGCTGATCAAATACGTCTTTCGCGCGTCGGGCAAATCCGTACAGTTCGACAGAATTTGACACCTTTCCCTCAGCGTCCGCAATCAGGCACTCGACGTCGTCCGCAGACAGGCTGAACCGGTCAACCAGCAACCGCGAAATCGTATGTCGTTCCGAATCGTCAAAATGTCCATCAATCAACGCCGCTTCCACCAATAAAGCGGCCGCGGCAGCCTGCGGTGCATCCGGATCAGGCTGACCCGAAAGGCCTACCGGACCACCAAAAATCAGACAGCGTATTTTCTCGATCATTCGAGTTGCGTATCACACCCGGTCTGGCCCAACAACCCCAATTGCCGTGTGGAATTTTCTTGCCGAACGCGGCCTTGCCCCTTACCACTAACGATATGACGACTTCCCGACCTGCCACCGATGACCGGCTTGATTATCCGGCGACCGGTCGAAACCGCGATGCGATCCTGGAAGTGTTGCGACGGGTCCTTCCCGGAAACGGCTGTGTCCTGGAAATTGCGTCGGGATCGGGACAGCATATTACCTATTTCGCGAAGAATTTACCCGATCTCAGGTGGCAGCCGAGCGATCCGGAAGCCGGGGTGTTTCCCTCGATTCTGGCCTGGGCTGATCATGAAGGTGTTCGCGAGCGTGTATATGCTCCCCTGAATATCGATACGCGGGCCGATATCTGGCCGGTCGGACCACTCACCGACCTGAACGCGATCCTGGCAATAAACATGATTCACATCGCGCCCTGGGCCGCCTGTCTCGGACTGCTGAAAAATGCCGGACGCGTCCTGAAAGAGGGCGGATTGTTGTTTTTTTACGGTCCGTTCAGAGTGGGCGGACAACATACCGCAACATCCAATGCGGAATTTGATCTGTCGCTGCAGGACCGGGACCCTTCCTGGGGTATACGCAATCTTGATGATGTTGCCGCCGAAGCGCTTGTGTGCGGATTTCAACTGGCTGAGACCGTGCGCATGCCCGCAAATAACCTGTCGGTCATTTTTCGCCGGAAAAGGTGATTTGTCCGTCCTGCCCGGAACCGTATATACTTGCGCGTGACGATTCTCATTTTTTTAAGACTCTGCGAGTCATTCTGTTCGGAAGAAATACACGCACACTTTTGCGGTGGCGAGGACGTCAGGTTTAAATGTTCGAATCCGGTAAATTAATGCAGGCAGACCGTTGGCGGCGTTTCGCCAACCGCTTCCGCGACTGGCGGCAGGAACCGGATTTGGCCGGTGCCGGTGATTTTGATGCCGCCCAGTGGCAAAATATTGGTTTGTCCCCGGTCCCTGGCCACAGACTTCTGGGATATGGCGAAAGAGCGCTCGGGCAATCGTCGGAACTTTTCCCGCGCCGAACCAATCCGAATAATACAACTCCGCCATTGACGGAACAACTCCGGCAATGGCGCAAAATGGTAGAACGACTCAGGCAATACAGTGCGCGCGGACAGGTCGCGGGCATCAATGCCTACATTAACGAGTTGAATGAAACAGCTGCCGATGTCGCCGCGCTGGCCCGTTCAAAACCCTGGGCGGGGGTATTGAATCAGGCACCATGGCCGGAACAGGAAACCGACCGGGCGCTCGGCAAGTATATCTCGTTGCGGCTACTCGGTTTTCACTCGGATCGACTCAGGCTGGTGTTGGCAGATTCACGGTTTCCGGCCCGTCCCCGGGTGATCCTGGCAATTTTTTTTAGTGGCAAGGTTTTTGTCCTCAGTGACCATGGTTGTATTACCACAGACGAGCGACTGACGGGTTTTCATCCGAGTTGTTCGGTGAATGCCCGGCAATTTTATCTGCACTGGGATCACACCCGCAACGACACGCCGGCCCGCGCCGCAAAACGGCTGATCAGCCAATTTGGCCTGATTGCCGGTTGATCGGCCCGGAATTCCGGAATTTCATAGAGACATTGACGCAGAGTGGAGCGTTCAGACACGGTGAAAATATCAAGCCATCATCAGCGCGACATCTTCTGCGGGTGACCTGTAAATTCCCCAATGGCGTTCCTGCGTATCGGCGTGAATAACGGCTTCCCGTTCCGTCACGTGCAGCCCCAGAACCTGATCATTCAGGAACGTGTCGACGACGACCCAACGCTGCAGGTCAAAATCGTATCTGTTTTTATAACGCATTCATTCTATCTCCTGTTTATACCTGTGCTCCTTGTATCGACATCAGGTTACAAAATTATGAATGAACTACGATCATTTTCGACCGGCATCTGCCATCAGTCCGGCACCCTCAATCCCGGCAATCGCCAGCAATTCATCGGTATCTGAAGTCTCTCCACTGACTCCGACAGCACCAATCACCAGATCGTTTGCACGAATCAAAACGCCGCCCGGAACCGGCACCAGCCGGCCGCCGGCAGCAACTGAAACCGCCGCCAGAAACGTCGGGTTTTTACCGGACAGGGCCCTCGACCCGATCCCGAACCCGAGCGCACCGTATGCTTTGCCAATGGCTATCTCCGGGCGCAGTATTCCGCTGTTATCCTGACGCCGAAAGGCCACCAGATGACCACCCGCGTCCAGTACTGCAATGCTGATCGGGTCGCATTTGACACTGAGCGCCGTTGCCAACGCCTGATCGATGATTTGATCCGCCTGATGCAGTTTGATTGATGTCATCCGTTCATCCTTTTCCATCAGGCTTCCCCGGCATCGGGACGAAGTCTGTCGACGGCGCGCCGGTCGGCCTTGGTTGGGCGGCCGGCCCCCCTCTCCCTTTCCGCGACCGATCCGGTCCGCAGCCGGTTGGCCAATTCGTCTGATTTTGCGGCGCGCGGCTCCGGTGGCGCAAGATCTTCGTAAAGCCCCTTGGCTTCCACCGCCGGACCTCGGCGGGTCCCCAACTCGACCACCCTGATTACCCGAACGTCATCGCCTTTCGCAAACGTCAGGACATCGCCTGCCGTCAACTTGTAATGTGCCTTTTTCACGACGTCTCCATTGACCCGCACGCGACCACTTTCGCAAAACCGGGTTGCCATCGTCCGGCTTTTGAAAAACCGGCTGTGCCAGAACCATTTATCAAGCCGAAGCGTCGGGTTTGTCATCAGCGAAACCGGAACTCTTTCAGGCGGGCGAAAGGGGAATTTTCATCGAATACTGCGTCAGATGCCAATTGTGGTCCGCTCGTCCGAGACCTGATCTCTGTGCCGGTGGCATTCGGCGTCTTTCGATTTTTCTTCTGCCGCCGTGCGTGGCGATATCGAAAATAAACAGTACCCTCGCTGACGTCACGAATATACCCCAGTCGCCCAAGAATGACCGCCATTTGTTCATGACGGCATCCCGCCAGCGACAACAATTCGGGACCGATGACAAACCGTGGGCTTTGCTTGCCAATACTCCAGGCCAACAGGGCAATCCGTTCAACCATATCGACCCGAACGGCAAGTTCACCCATCAGGCGAAAACCAATCGACAGGCAATCCTCTTCTGTCACACCCGGCGCTTTGCGTGCCGATACCCGTCCCGGCGGTGGAATCGTTATCCGTGTTCCATGGTATAGGCTCCACAACAATCCGCGCAATCCGACCGCCACCGGTTTCAACAGGGCCCCGACATAAATACTTTCGCGTCCGATGTGCACACCCAGTCTGCGCAAGGTCTGACGGTCCGTCCGATCCAGCGCCGCAATTTCACCAAGCGCCTGCTGTCGGGACACTGATCCCAGTTTTTCGCCAATCTGAAAAGCCAACCCTCGCGCCGCGCCAGAAATGGGAGCCTGTTGCAGGCGAATGAGAGGTGACAATATCTCCGCGATATATGCGTCCACCCATGTCGCCAGCCGATCTTCAATTCGTTTGCGGATCGGTGCCGGAATCATGTCATTGGGCAGGACCTGCACCGCTGGCCGCAGGAGCTCGCTACCGCCCACCAATCGGGCAATCGGTGCTCCTTGCCAATGTAAAACCGGTGTTGGATATCCGCTCACCATTTCCAGCGAAAATGCGCTAGGGTTGTCGCTTTCAAGCTTGGCAACCCGAAACGAGAATTCCTGACGCAACACCCTGGCGGCGGCCTGGTCAATTGCTCTCGCCGCAATCACATCATCGGAAGTGCCACCGGTCACGTCTGAGACAAATCGAAACCCGGACAGTTTGCCAACAAAATGACCTTCTACGACAACGTCACCATCCGATTTGACGGCTGCCAGTAATTCAGGTGTTTCTCTCATCCGCTGCATCAACTGGGTCGTCCGTCGATCGACAAACCGCCGGGTCAGGCATTCGTGCAAGGCATCTGACAGTCGGTCTTCAATGGCCCGCGTATGCTCCCGCCAGTACGCCGGATCTTCAAACCAGTCACTACGAAATGATACATAAGTCCAGGTCCGGATCGCTGAAATACGTTGTGTCAGGTGATCAATGCCTCCGTCGGTACGGTCCAGTCTCTGCACCTGTCGGTTCATCCAGTCCTCTGGCAATTTGCCGACCGTGCCAATCAGATGGTTATAGATCTGGGCCAATAATCGCGCGTGTCCATGACTTTTGACATTGCCGAAATCCGGCACCTGACAAACATCCCACAGCAACCGTACCGCATCGTAATGGGTGGCCTGTTCCATCACATCTGGATCTTTGGCCATCTGGCGCAGGACGACTTCATCATCTGCCTCACGCGCCCGCACCAGCCCCTTCAATACGGGTGGAACCGCCAGGCTGTCCAACAGATCCTTGACGGATGTAAAACAGGGTCGGGCATTTCGCCAGCTGATTTTCTGATAGGGCTCAAATTGGTGGTTCACAATACGCCCGATCACTTCTTCTGATATGGCGCCGGCGTCACCCGTAATACCAAACGTGCCATCATTCATATATCGTCCGGCCCGGCCGGCGATCTGCGCCAGTTCCGGCGGGTCCAGTCGCCGGCGCAGACGGCCGTCGAACTTGTGTGTCGCGGCAAAGGCGACGTGGTCGACGTCCATATTGAGGCCCATGCCGATGGCGTCGGTGGCAACGATGTAATCAACTTCACCAGACTGGTACATGGCAACCTGGGCATTGCGGGTGCGCGGGCTGAGGGCCCCCATAACTACGGCGGCGCCACCGCGCTGGCGACGGACAAGTTCTGCAATGGCATAAACATCAGCAGCGGAAAAGGCCACGATCGCACTACGTTTGGGTAACCGCAGGGTTTTCCTGGTACCAACGTAGGAAAGTGTCGAGAACCGGGGTCGGGAAATGAATGACACATCGCTCACCAGTTGACGGAGCAGGGGGCGCATGGTTTCCGCCCCCAGAAACATGGTTTCATGCCGGCCGCGTGCGTGTAAAAGGCGATCGGTGAAGACATGCCCCCGGTCTGGATCAGCACACATCTGAATTTCATCAATACACAGAAAGTCAACCATTCGGTCGATCGGCATCGATTCGACCGTGCAGATAAAATATCTGGCATGGCGCGGTAGAATTTTCTCTTCACCGGTAATCAGCGCAACTGCGGCTGCGCCCTTGATTTTAACCGCGCGGTCGTAATTTTCCCGCGCCAACAGACGCAAGGGAAAACCGATCATGCCGGACGCATGCGCCAGCATCCGATCCATCGCGAGATAAGTTTTCCCGGTATTGGTCGGCCCGAGGACGGCTACCACCCGCTCCTGTGACGTCGAAATCTCCATCGCCCGAGGATTACGCCTGTCCATCAAAATGGCAAGCCCGAACACGCGCACGTGTTCATGTAACGTTCCGGACAATCATTCAAATGACCGCTCCCCGGATTTTCAGGTAAGATTTTGATTGTTGAATATATGGTCACTTCGCGGGGAATTCGATGGGCAAGGCTGAAACCAGTGACGATACACAAATTCAGGGTATATTGTCGGACTATCTGGGAGACTCTGGCCTGCTCTCGCCGGCTGCCAATCGGCAACAGGAGAAAAGGGTCGCAGTCGATGTGCGGGGCGATATCGCTCTCGCCCACATTTCCACCCCCAATCCGGATAAATCCTTGCAGGAAAACAACATCGCACTGGAAAAGCGAGGTGGAATCTGGCGTGTAATTACACGCGTTTATCACTGAATTTCAGATAATGACACATGAGTGGATCAAGGCATATGTCGACAAACGAAAAAATCGCAACCGTTATATTATCAATTCTTGCCGTCGCCGCCATTCTGGCGATGCAATATCTGAAGACCCTGTAGTCCCCAAGGCCTCAGGCTCCAGCATCCCCCATGCCAGAACGAGCCTGAGGCCGCCTTCAACCCAGGTTACATCTCGCTCCTGAACACGCGGCCGCTCCTTTTTCCGGCACCCGCACCGGGCGGAATCCGTCGTGGTCATATACTCGAACGAATCGCAGCGGGAACATCGTGTCGATCCATCGATACGATGTTCCCGCCACCACCTTATCAGACCCACTGCCCGTCAGTTGACCTTGGATTTGAGTTCAATTTTACCGCCTTTGATAACGGCTACCAGATCGCCCTCCGCTTCCACGGAATCACCATCTTCCATACTCAGGATACACCGGCCACACACATCCGTCATGGTGTTGCCGGGCAGCACTTCGATGACCTGCGCATTGCCGTCAATTTCAACCATTAACTCATGCGACTCCTCGTCACTGTTGACGACATCAACTGCCTGTGCGGCCATCGTCCCGACAGTCAGGGTCAAGGCGGCAACACTGGCAAACAAGAATTGTCTCATTCAATTTCTCCGTTCAAAAAATGGCGTGCTCGACGATCGAACATGACCGCATACATGCACTATTTTTATAAACAATTAAAATGAATTTATTTCATTGATGAATCAAAAAATTTTGATATTATCAAAAAATATGTTGAGGAGAAAAAATATGGATATTTCACTAGCGCGAACGTTCCTGGCAATTTGTGAAGTTGGCAATTTCGTTCGCGCTGCGGACCAGCTTTACCTCACACAGTCTACTGTCAGCGCCCGTGTCAAACTTCTGGAGGACAAACTCGGGCAACCACTGTTTATCCGCACCAAAGCGGGCACCACCCTTACTCCTGCGGGGGCCCAATTCCGGCCTTTTGCCGAAAAACTGGTGCAAACATGGGAACACGCACGTCAAGAAGTCGGACTGCCGGAACGATTCACCTCCCTGCTGACAGTAGGTGCCGAATTTACCCTCTGGGAACGTTTGCTGGTGCGCTGGATTCCCTGGATCCGCACGTCGGTTCCAGACCTCGCGATCAGCGCCGACGTCGGCTCCGCTCCCTTTCTCATGCATCAACTGGTTGAAGGCATGCTCGAGCTTGTGGTGACATATACACCCCAGCATAGGACCGGTCTGGTGATTGAAAAATTAACGGAGGAGCACCTGGTTCTGGTAAGCACGGACAAACGGTCAAACGGCCCGTCCGGTGACGGTTACGTGTATGTCGATTGGGGAGCAGAATTCCGAAACGACCATAATTCCGAGTTCCCGAAAAGAAATCCACCCATTATTTCAGTGACATATGGTCCATTGGCCCTGCAACATATTCTTGCCAGCGGCGGATCGGCCTACCTGCCGTTGAGTCTCGTTCGTCCCTTGCTCAAGACCAGAAAACTGTATCAGGTAAAACAGGCCCCGGTATTTCCGCGACCGGTCTTTACCGTGCATGTCGATGGCGATGAGGGTGAACGCTTCAAAACCGCAAAGCAGGGTCTGCGATATGTGGCGGACCTGGAATCTGAATTTGAATAGCGGTATAATAATTATATCGTTTTTTTGCGTTTGTATTAGATATACATAAAAAATTTTGATTTTATTTTATTATTTCCGTGATCGACGCTTCGTATCAGTGCATCTCTCCTTCCAATATAACGGGCGCCCACCTACAATAATTTGTCTGGTCCGGAGAGGGACCGTCGGTTTTGGGTAGTGGTACCGATTGACGATTTGCGACATCTCAACCGGCGCACACACCCACATTTTTCAGGAGGAACAGGTTATGGCAAATATCCGCCCCTGGGAGTCTGAATTTTCGGTGGAGAGAATTGTACCTCTGATGGAAAGTTCTGACCTGCGGGTACTGGAAATCGTGTTGTTGCCGGGACAATGTGTCCCCTGGCACTTGCATCCCTATACGGATGATCTATTCATCGCCGTTACTGGCGTACTGGATGTCCACGTCAAAAAGCCGTTGGTGGTTACCCGGCTGTCTCCCGGCAAGCAATTGATGGTCCCGAAAAAACGTGCCCATCTGGCGCACAATCCAACTTCCGAAACGATCATGTTTCTGAATGTCCAGGGGATTGGCCCCTATGACTACCTACCCATCGGCAATCAGGCGGCGCCGGACTTCACAGCCCGCCCTTTTACGGCTGACACACTGTAAAGGCGGACGGCAGCCCTCGACCAGTCCCTAACCAATGTAGTAGGTGATCAGGCGCTTGGCATCGTCTGCCCGCCAGTTTGCGCCCCCCATGAGATATCCGCGAACCAGACCCTGGCGGTCAATCACAAAATTCCAGGGCAGGCCGTGGCGAGTTCCAAATGCCGTTGGCGCCCGATCGGCGGGGTCATATAATAACGGCAGGTTGTGTATTCCCAGACGTTGGAAATAGCGCGCCGCCAGGTCGGGGTTGTCTTCCCCGACATCCAGTGTCACGACCTTGAATTTTTCCCTTTCCAGTTCCGATTGCAAGGCGCTGAGAGTAGGCAGTTCGTGAAGACAGGTCGGACACCAGGTCGCCCACATGTTCAGCAAAACAACATTACCTCTGTAGTGCCGCAAGTTAGTGACACCGCCGTTGGGCGTATAGAACGGTGTCAGGGGCGCCGGATAAGCAGGTATGACCTGAGTATAGGTGCGCACGTCGCCCTGAAATGATGGCGGACCTTTTTCAGCAGCGGCGGGGCGGGCCGACAGCGTCGCGGCAAATGTCGCTCCCGACATCATACGCTTCAACAGCCACCGGCGGGTTTTGCCGCCCTTGCGGCTGGATGGCACATCTGAAATCCTGCTGTTGTTCAACCGCCCAATGCCCTTCCTTCAGCCATCCGTTAATTTCGCATCCCACACAGCATACAATACCGATATCTCATCCGACAGGCCCGCAGGCTGTCATGCCGTATTTGTGAAGTGGTTTCAATGGCCGGTCAAACTGGTTACGATCTGACCACTACAACAACGTGTTGGTAGGCAGAGGAGAAAGCAGTGACACTCGGTGGTCGAATTGCGTTGGCACGGGAAAGCGCCGGTCTGTCGGGTGCCGAACTGGCAAGCCGACTGGGCGTTATGTCCAAAACTGTGCGTAATTGGGAAACGGACCGGTCAGAACCGCGGGGTAACAAGCTGGCTACGCTATCGGGCATACTGGGGGTGTCATTGACCTGGCTGGCGTCTGGCATTGATGAAAACCCGGTCGATCACGGAGCATTGGAAGAGACAAAATCATTGCAGGTCAAGCTCGATCAATTGCTCAATCTGCACGAGCAATCGGCCACACTGGTTGCAGACCTACAGTCCGATATTCAAAAATTGCAGGATCGCATCGATCGGGACGATATTTACACCTGATCTCCATTCCAATCCGCCGAACGTCCGGAACTGTCGGGCACCTCAGCCAAAATGGAGGCTTGCAGAGCTCGCATCCTTGCCCCATATCAGGGCCGTGGAATCTGGCATCCGTGCCGAAATCGATACAATGTTGACAAGAAAGGACCGAAAAACGATGACGAAGGAAACCTTCACCTTCCAGGCCGAGGTGAGCAAGCTCCTCGATATCGTGGCGCATTCACTTTACAGCCACAAGGAAATCTTCCTGCGCGAATTGATCTCGAACGCGTCGGATGCGTGTGACAAGCGTCGGTATGAGGCATTGACCAGACCGGAACTCGCGTCAGGCGTGGACGAATACCAGATCCGCCTGCGCGTGGACGAAAAAGCAAAAACCCTGACTGTGTCTGATAATGGAATCGGTATGGCCCGAGGTGAACTTACGGATACCCTGGGCACCATTGCGCGGTCCGGCACGCAAGCCTTCATGGAACAGTTGAAAAGCGCATCTGACAGCAAGAAGAAAGGCAAGTCCGGGAACGGTGGCGTTGATTTGATCGGTCAGTTTGGCGTCGGATTTTATTCCGCCTTCATGGTCTCCGACAAAATCGAAGTGGTAACCCGCAAGGCCGGGGAAGATGCCGCATCCAGCTGGGTTTCAGAAGGGGACGGCCAGTTCTCGATTGATGATGCCAAGCGGGAGACAGTGGGAACAGATGTCGTCCTACATTTAAAGAAGGACGAAAAGGAGTTCCTTGAAGCCCCGCGTATTGAAAATATTGTCAAAACCTATTCTGACCACATCGGTATCCCAATCATCCTTGAACCGATCATGAAGGACGATCAGGAACGCACCCTGAATACGGCTTCCGCGCTCTGGATTCGCGACAAGAAAGACATTTCAGATGATCAGTACAAGGAATTTTATCACCACGTCGCGCATGCCTTTGACGACCCATGGCTGACGATCCACAACCGGATCGAAGGGGTATTGTCCTATACCAACCTGCTGTTCATTCCATCCATGCAGCCGATGGATCTGTTCAATCCGGACCGCAAAACCAACGTAAAACTGTACGTCAAACGGGTATTCATCACCGACGACTGTGATGGCCTGCTGCCGTCCTATCTCCGATTTGTCAAAGGTGTCGTCGATTCGGAAGACCTGCCACTGAACATCAGCCGGGAAATGTTCCAGCACAACCCGGCGCTGGCCAAGATCAAAAAGGCGCTGACCAAACGCATTTTGGGCGAACTCCGGAAAAAGGCCGAAAAATCACCGGAGGAATTCAAGTCCTTCTGGGATGTCTTTGGTCTGGTCCTGAAGGAGGGATTATACGAAGATTTTGAGAATCGTGACAGTTTGCTGGAAATCGTCCGATTCAAGTCAACCACAAACGATCAGTTGGTCAGCCTGAAAGACTACGTCGGTCATATGAAACCGGGTCAGGACGCGATCTATTACATCACCGGCGAAACCGCCGAACAAACAGCGCTGAGCCCGCAACTCGAAGGGTTCAAGGCAAAGGAGGTCGAGGTTCTTTTGCTGACCGATCCTGTCGACGAATTCTGGGTGACGTCAGTCGGTATGTATGAAGACCATGTGTTCAAGTCGGCAACCCGTGGCGGAGCCGATCTGGCGAACCTCGGCAAGGACGGTGAAACCGACGAAAAAGATCCGGTAAAAAATGACAAGGATGAAACAACCTCGTCGGTTGATCCGTTGATTGCGTCGTTCAAACTGGCACTTGGCGAACGGGTCAAGGACGTCCGAGTCTCGGAACGCCTGACCGATAGTCCGGTCTGCCTGGTGGCGGATGACGGCGATATGGATATCCACCTGGAACGACTGTTGAAACAGCACAAGCAGCTGCAGCAGAGCACCCCGCGGGTGCTGGAAATCAATCCGGACCACGGGTTGATCAAAGCCCTCAATGGCATCGCCATAAAGAGCAACGGGCCGAATGTCACGATCGAGGACGCCGCCTGGTTGTTATTCGATCAGGCCCGGATTGTCGAAGGCGAAAAAGTTGAAGACCCGACGGCCTTTGTTCGGCGCATGGCCTCTATCATGGAAAAAGGATTGCCCGCCGCTTGACATACGCCGGTCCAATATTGCTGGCGGAATCCGGGAATGCACCCATTAACGTTGTGACTGCATTCTCAGATTCTGCTGGGCATGGCAGATAACCGATCTGAGATATTCTTCGGTCACACCGTCCCGGGCCATGACGGCATGGACGAGTGGATCGTTCAATACCTCTGCCAGGCAGGGTTCCGGGAAGCCCGAACCCTTGCATGAAAATTCGAAATGTGATGACATCGTGCGGTTCCTCCTTGGCTCTCACATAAGCACGTGAGGCAGGTTATGCAATCGCTAGCACAACCAAAATTGCACTTTGATGAAGCTTTTATGATTTGCCATCGAGGGCAAGCCGCGCCGCGCCGATAATGTGCCCGCTGCTGGCCGATTGCAGGATGACGGCGCAGACATCACCGCCGCGTGGACTGGCGGCAACCGGGATTGAGGTGGCAGATCCATTCCATTCGGCGATCCGGTTCATGTCCAGCACGACGTTGGCGTGACTGAGTTTGCGACCGCTGTTCTCGCCGCGGCGTACATTGCTGTCACGATGCCGGGCATAAAACACGGCATAGACATTGACCGGGCCGACGTCGGCCGCGGGCAGTTCCACAGCCATGCCCGACGATGCGGTTCCGGTCAGACGCACAGCAACCCGGGGCAGTGCCTGCGCCCTGGAAATCGCCGCCAGCACCTGAGCACGATCCGAACCGACCGTTTCATAGGCACCATCGACCACCACCTGCGGCGTATAGACATATCGCAGACGCAGGCGGTCGCCATAGTCGCGCTGCCGACGGGTGAAACGGGCATCCCCGAACGGGTCTTTCCAACCGATGTAATCCCAGTAATCGACGTGCAGCGACAGCGCCAGAATATCATCCCGGCGTGCCAGGTCGCCGAGAAATTCATCGGCCGGCGGGCAGGACGAGCACCCCTCCGAGGTGAATAACTCAACCACCGTCAGGCGCTTTTCCGCCGCCCCGGCAGGCACTACTGTCAACAGCGTCAACAGGCCAAACAGCAAGGTCCTAAAAATATGCATGACCCTTGAATACAATAGCGGACCGATGCAGGCCAATCACATGCTGGTGAAGCCTGCGTGACCGGTTACGATTGACCGCGATCACCGCACCCGGTCAGGCCGCTTCCGCCATCATCTTGCGCAAAACATAATGCAGAATACCGCCGTGCAGATAATAGTCCACTTCATCAAGCGTATCGATGCGGCACAACAGATCCACCTGCTGGCTGGAGCCGTCGGTCCGGGTGATGCGGCAGGCAACATCCATGCGCGGCGTAATTCCACCGGCGAGGCCTGTCAGATCAACCATCTCGGAGCCGTCCAGTTGCAGGCTCTTGCGGGTCACGCCATCCTTGAATTGCAGTGGCAGGACACCCATACCGACCAGATTGGAGCGGTGAATGCGTTCGAAACTTTCAACGATGACGGCTTTCACACCGAGCAACTGCGTGCCCTTGGCGGCCCAGTCGCGGCTGGAACCGGTGCCGTATTCCTTGCCACCGAACACCACCAGCGGCGTCCCTTCCTGCTGATAACGCATGGCGATGTCGAATACCGGACCTTCATCGCCGGACGGGTAGTGTTTGGAATATCCGCCTTCCGTCGCCGGCACCATTTCATTGCGGATACGGATGTTGGCGAAGGTGCCCCGCATCATGATCTCGTGATTGCCGCGCCGGGAACCATAGGAGTTGAAGTCTTCCGGCCGCACCTGGTATTCCAGCAGGTAGGAACCGGCGGGGCTGTCCTTCTTGATTGCGCCAGCCGGGCTGATGTGGTCGGTGGTGATCGAATCACCCAGAATCAGCAGCGGTCGCGCACCCGCCACATCGGCGGGGTCGTTGGGTTCGGCCCCCATGTTCTCGAAATAGGGCGGGTTCTTGACGTAGGTCGAACCGTCCTGCCAGTCAAACACGCCGCCGCCGGAGGTGGTAATCGCCTGCCATTCCTTTGGCCCCTCATACACATTGCCGTAGCGCTCGACAAACATGTCGCGTGTCAGGCAAGTGGCAACGGTGTCGGCGATTTCCTTGTTGGAGGGCCAGATATCGCGCAGATAGACCGGCTGACCGTCACCATCCACACCGAGCGGATCGTTGACGATGTCGCGGGTCATTGACCCGGCAATGGCATAGGCGACAACCAGCGGCGGTGAGGCCAGATAGTTGGCTTTCACGTGCGGGCTGATGCGTCCCTCAAAATTGCGGTTGCCGGACAATACGGCTGTCGCAACCAGATCACCGTCCTCGATGGCCGCCGCAATCGGAGCCGCCAGCGGCCCGGAATTGCCGATACAGGTGGTGCAACCGAAGGCAACGATATTGAACCCGAGGGCATCCAGGTCATCCTGCAATCCGGCCTTTTCCAGATAATCGGCAACCACCTGCGAGCCCGGTGCCAGGGAGGTTTTCACCCAGGGTGATTTTTTCAGGCCGCGGGCCAGCGCATTGCGGGCGAGCAGACCGGCAGCCACCAGCACCGACGGATTGGAGGTATTGGTACAGGACGTAATAGCGGCGATAGCCACGTGCCCGTCAGCGAAATCATAGTCCGTTCCGGCGACCTTTTGCACGCGCGGCACATCGACACCGCCAAGTGTTTTCAGAGCATCGGCGAACGCCGTCACAGAGTCCGTCAGATTGACCCTGTCCTGCGGTCGTTTCGGCCCCGAGATGGCGGCCTGTACGGTCGAGATATCGAGTTCCAGCGTATCGCTGAACAACGGGTCTTCGGAACTGGCGTCACGCCACAGGCCCTGTTCGCGGGCATAGGCTTCGACCAGCGCCAGTTGTTCGGCGCTGCGCCCGGTCAGTTCAAGATAGCGCAGGGTTTCCGCATCGACCGGGAAGAATCCGCAGGTTGCGCCGTATTCGGGTGCCATGTTGGCTATGGTCGCCTTGTCGGCCAGTGACAACTGATCCAGCGCCGAGCCATAAAATTCGACAAATTTCCCGACCACACCCTTCGCGCGCAGCATCTCGACCACCCGCAATACCAGATCCGTGGCGGTGATGCCTTCGGTTGGCGTTCCGGTCAGTTTGAACCCGACGACTTCCGGGATCAGCATGGAAACCGGCTGGCCGAGCATCGCTGCTTCCGCTTCAATGCCACCGACGCCCCATCCCAGCACCGCCAGCCCATTGACCATGGTGGTATGGCTGTCGGTGCCGACCAGTGTGTCAGGCATAGCGATGGTGCGGCCGTCCTGCTGCTGGGTCCAGACGGTCTTGGCGAGGAATTCCAGGTTGACCTGATGGCAGATGCCGGTGCCCGGCGGCACCACCGTGAAATTGTCAAATGCCGACTGCCCCCACTTGAGGAAGGTATATCGTTCACCGTTGCGTTCAAATTCCCTGTCGATATTGTGTTTCATGGACCCGGCCGTTCCCGACTCGTCAATCATCACGGAATGGTCAATCACCAGATTGCAGGTTGACAGCGGATTGATACGGCTGGCATCGCCACCCATTTTCGCCATGGCATCGCGCATCGCCGCCAGATCAACGACCGCCGGAACACCGGTAAAATCCTGCATCAGGACCCGCGCCGGACGATAGGCGATTTCATGGCTGGAGCGCCGTTCTTTCAGCCAGTCGGCGACCGCCTGGATGTCTTTCGTGCTGACCGTGCGGCCATCTTCATAACGCAGCATGTTTTCCAGCAGGACCTTGAGACTTTTCGGCAACCGCGAAACATCCCCAAGGCCGCCATCGGCGGCGGCGCGCAAGCTGAAATAGTCATATTCCTTGCCGCCAACCGTCAGCGTGCGGCGCGTTTTCAGAGTGTCTTGTCCGGATATTGCCACAACATGTCTCCTGCAAATGTGGATAGGGCGGGTCTGGCAACAGAATCTGCACTAATTTTCCGAATTGTCCATATCGACAACCAACGGGGCGGGGCGGCATCGCAATCCGCCATCGTTGTTTACCGTCGAGCCCCCGTTAAAAACATCCTTTACCCCCACGAAACCCCATTTCCCCCCATCGTACGCACGAACGCCCCTGCCAACGACCGCACGCCCGATGCTCAGCGGCGATCCGCAGGCTGATCAGGACCGATCATCACTTCCGGCGACATGTCCTGCAGGCCGCTATCCGTCGCGCCGTCGGTGGTCGCACCGGGGCGGCGGCGCAGGTATCGCCGGATATGGTCGGTTTCCCGCTTGAGGACGCCGGCATGCGGCACCGGCGCGGTATTCAGGTTTTCGCTGGCAACCGCATTGATGCGACGGATCGCACCGATTTTCAGTCGGGTCTGGGCCTCGACGGCACGTACTGCCGCATGATAATTCTGGACCTCCATGGCCCGTTCATAGATCAGTTCCAGCTTGTCGAAGGCGTCTTCCATTTCCCATCGGGTTTCGAGGGCATATTTCTGACGCAGTTCATGAATATAGGCGCGTACGGCAGTCTGGCGCAGCAGCGAGCCACCCTGATGAGCGGCGTTGGCGGCGGCGTAACCGGCTTCCCGGGCGGCCCGGGCGGCATTGCCGTGATCAACGTAATATTCGCAGAACTGCGCCTGTTTCAGTTTCAGCCGTTTCGGCATCGACAGACCACGCGGCGGCGGCCCGTTGGTGGGCAGATCCACCGCCAGCCGGTCAACCGGACGCACGGCAGGATTCGGGGAATTTGACATTCGGCATACTCCTGATCAGATACGGGTCGATTAACAGGAACATACCACAAAATCGTGACAAAAATAAGTTAAAAATAATATTATAGGATTTAAATCAATTAAATTTAACCTGTCATGCCAATTTTACCAGCCGGGCGGCAGTTCAGGACGCCTGCATGTCGGCCAGCAGATCGTCGATGATCCCGAACCCTTTGCCCCAGCCGCCAGCCATGCCCGCCATGACGCTGGTGAAACAGGCGATCTCCGCACCGGTTGCGTTGATCGGCACCTGCGAGAATTGCACACTGGTCTGGCTGCCCCGGTCCTCGAACAGGACGGCGGTCAGCAACACCCGGGGCCAGTCCGGCATGCGCGGGTTGCTGACGATGTTCCAGTCGGAATCGGTCGAACTGTGATGCCAGACCAACGCTGCGGGCGGTGTGACTTCCTGAAAAACCATTTTGCTGTAATCTGAACTGTTTCCCATTTTCATTTCGTTGAGCCAGACGCCGCCGGGCGTCAGGTCATACTGATGGATCACCGTTTCGATATTGGGGCCATACCACCGGTGGACAAGGTCCGGGTCCGTCCAGGCCCGCCAGACCATGTCGCGCGGCGCATCAAAAAGCCGGTCCAGCTTGAATTCAGGTGTCTCCGTCATGTTCTGCGTCCTCTCCATTTGTTTGTTTCATCCTGAGAAGAACATCGTCCAACTGCACAAAACTGCTTTCCCAGAACGCCCTGAATTCATTCAGCCAGTCGACCGCCGCCGTCATGGGAGCCGCCATTAGTCGGGCGGGGCGCCGTTGTTCGTCGACTTCCCGCACGATCAGACCGGCCCGTTCCAGCACCTTCAAATGGCGCGAAATGGCTGGCTGGCTGATATTGAACGGAGCAGCGATGTCGCCGACCGACGCCTTCCCGTCCGCCAACCCTGACAGGATTGCCCGACGGGTCGGGTCGGCCAGCGCCGCAAATACGGCGTCGAGATCGGCAGGTGTATTTATATAACTATTCAGTTCCATAACATTATTGTTATATAAATACACACGCCTGTCAAATGGCAATCGCGGCCATCGGCACCGACCTTGCGGATGGTCGTTTGCACCAGGTCAGACAGGCGATGGCTAGACAACTGCGAATAGAATGTGCCACGATCAGATCATCTGCAAACATCTGAACCTGTCGCCACTTTGATTCCGGCACCATCGCGGTGGTGCAATTCAAATTCATAGTATAGTATGTCATATACATTTTTTATATAATATCAGCTCAACCCGGAAAACATCACGTGACCGATCGCCCCTCCATTACCGTCAATGGCGTCAACATCGACTGGGATGTTGAAAATGGCGGTTTTACTTTTTTCGGCATCCCCGCCGTCCTGTTCTGGATCAATCCGTCGCTGATGACCATGCTGCGGCCGCTGGCCGACGAGGTTGGACACAGCCTGTTCCGCCTGATGGTGGCGCAATCCGCCAGCACCGGTACTGACGAGGATTATCACGCCATGGTCACGGTGTTGGGCGACACCTTTGAACAGGGGTTCCTGAAATGGGGCGCGGCGGTATCCTCGGCTGGCTGGGGCACGTTCGATCTGCTGCAATTTGACCGGCAATCGAAAACGGCGCGGGTCCGTGTCGCCAATACATGGGAACTGACGCTGCAGCGGGACCTGCCGGAACGCTGGGGCTGTCCGTTCATTCAGGGAAAGATTATCGGTATTTTCAGTCACGCCCTGCAAACCACCTGCTGGGCTGACGAGAAGGCAATCTGCTATGACCCGGAAAACCTGTTCGTGGAATTCGATATTTACGAATCGGGTCGTACCATTTCCACCGAAATCGACCGGCAGCGACTGGCGCAAATGCGTGAGAAGGAACTGGTGCTGGAATACGAAGTGGCCAACAAGACGTCCGAATTGAAAAGCGCGAATACCCGCCTCAATCGTGCCTTGACCGAGGCCAAACGGGCCAGCCAGTCGAAATCCGAGTTTCTTGCGGCCATGAGCCACGAACTGCGAACCCCGCTGACCTCATCACTGGGCAGCCTTGGCCTGCTGAATGCGCTGATGACTGACGAATTTTCAGAGGACGGACAGAACCTGTTACAAATTGCAATCCGCAACAACGAAGCCCTGCTGCGGCTGGTCAACGAATTGCTGGACTATGAAAAAATTCTGTCCGGCACGCTGGTCGTCGAAACAAACGTACACGATATCGGGGCCCTGACCGCCAACATCGTCAACGACCTGCAGGGATTTGCCCGCACCCAGTCGGTCACTTTTGTATTCGAACCGCCAACGGTACCGCTTTATGCGAACGTCCACGAATACCGGTTTGAGCAGGTTCTGAATAACCTGCTGTCAAATGCCGCCAAGTTTTCCGATGACGGCAGTGAGGTGGAAATTGCCGTCGAGGCGCACGCCGGACACATTTTCGTGAAAGTCCGGGACGACGGGCCTGGCATTCCGGACGAATTCAGAGACCGGATTTATGAGCAGTTCACGCAGATCGATTCGTCCAACACCCGCAAACACGGCGGCACCGGACTCGGGCTGGCGATCAGCAAGGCCCTGACCGAACGCATGGGCGGAACCCTTGATTTCGAGACGGAACTGGGGGTCGGCAGTACCTTTTTCATTCGTCTGCCGGCCGCCGGGTGACGGCTGGCACGCAGCGGGCTGATCCGATCAGTTGACGAGCGTGCCGCCGGGGCAGTTTACCGCCGGGCGACGACCGGCGGCACACGTTTACGTTAACGTAAACTTCCACTTGACCCGACGTCGGTTCTTGACTACCAACCATTTAGCCTGACAATGACCGAGGCAGGAAAAACCTGCCCGGAACGAGCTGGCAAACAGCCGACATCAACCGGGCGGAACAATCGGGAGCCTGTCAACAGGCCCCGGCAGGGAGAGACAGCTGATGGAAGGTGGCAACGTGCCCCCGGAAGGTCTTGACACCTTCCCGAAACTATTGATCAACAACGCCCGTGTACGGGGCGACCGCCCGGCCAGCCGGGAAAAGGACCTCGGCATCTGGCAGACCTGGAGCTGGCGCCAGGTTGCCGAGCAGGTCCGGGCACTGGCGCTCGGGTTAAAGTCGCTCGGCGTCGCGCCGGGCGATGCGGTCTGTGTCTGTGGCGACAACCGGCCGCACCTGTACTGGGCGATGACCGCAATACAGGCCATCGGCGGCATTCCGGTGCCGGTCTATCAGGACTCAGTGGCAGAGGAAATGCACTTCATTTACGAACACGCGGAAGCGCGGTTCGCGATTGTCGAAAATCAGGAACAGGTCGACAAGCTGCTGGAAATCAAGGACCGCCTGCCGCGGCTGACGGAGATCGTCTACAAGGACACTCGCGGCATGCTGCACTATGATCAGGATTTTTTCCATTCCTACGCCGCCGTTCAGGAACTGGGGCGGACCTATGACCGGCAGCACCCCGATTTTTTCGAACAATCCGTTGCCAGCGGAACCGGGTCCGACACCTCGATCATGCTGTATACATCGGGCACCACCGGTCGGCCCAAGGGTGTCATTCTCAGCTTCAGCAACATGATCGAGACCGGCCGCAACAATATCGAGCTGGAAAGTCTGACCGATCATGACGAAATTCTCGCCTATCTGCCGATGGCCTGGATCGGTGACAACATCTTTTCGATTTCCCAGTCCTACGTTTCGGGATATTGCGTCAGCTGCCCGGAAAGCAGTGATACGGTGCTGGAAGACCTGCGTGAAATCGGCCCTTCCTATTTCTTCGCACCACCCCGGATTTTCGAGAATATCCTGACCACGGTGATGATCCGGATCGAGGACGCGGCGTCGTTCAAACAATGGATGTTCCGTTATTTCATGGATCTGGCGAAACGCGTCGGCCTTGATATTCTCGATCGCAAACCGGTCTCATCGGCGGATCGACTGCTGTATGCGATTGGCAATCTGTTGATCTATGCGCCCCTGAAAAATGTGCTGGGCCTGTCGAAAATTCGCCTCGCCTATACCGGTGGCGTTGCCATCGGCCCGGACATTTTCGTGTTCTACCGCTCACTCGGTCTCAATCTGAAACAGATTTACGCCTCCACCGAGGCATCCGTTTTCATCACCATCCAGCGCGATGGCGAGGTCAGCCCCGACACCTCTGGCAAACCGGCAATCGGTGTCGAGTTGAAGATCGCCGACGATGGCGAGGTGATGTTCAATGGCCCCGGCGTGTTCCAGTCCTATTATAAAAATGACGACGCCACGCGGCAGGCCAAAACCGGGGACGGCTGGGTCCATACCGGCGATGCGGGTTATATTGATGCGGACGGCGACCTGCGCATCATCGACCGGTCGAAGGACGTTGGCAAACTGAATAACGGCGCCATGTTCGCTCCCAACTTTATCGAAAACAAACTGAAATTCTTTCCCCATATCCGGGAAGCTGTGACCTTCGGTCATGATCGCGACTATGTGACGGTGTTCATCAACATCGACCTGGAATCGGTCGGCAACTGGGCCGAACGGCGAAACATCGCCTATTCCGGCTATACCGATCTGGCGGGCCAACCGCTGGTCTATGACCTGGTCCAGGACTGCGTCGAGCAGGTCAACCGCGATCTGGCGGCGGACGAAAATCTCCGTTCGTCACAAATTTGCCGATTCCTGATCCTGCACAAGGAACTGGACGCCGACGACGGCGAACTGACCCGCACCCGCAAGGTCCGGCGCAGCATTATTGTCGAGAAATACGGCGACCTGATCAACGCCCTGTATACCGGCCAGTCCCACTGCCCGGTGGAAGCGGTCGTCACCTTCGAGGACGGCCGCACGGATACGGTCAGGGCGGATGTGGTCATTCGCGATACGGCGACCCGTCCGTCCATACAGACGGCGACAGCAGCGGAATAAGGCAGAACATCCGACATGGCAGATCATCGAAATATCGGCGACGTATTGCTGAAGCTGGAAGGCATCAGCCTGTCATTCGGCGGCGTCAAGGCCCTGAATAACATCAGCTTTGACGTCCGCGAGGGTGAAATCCGCTCGATCATCGGGCCCAACGGGGCCGGCAAGAGTTCGATGCTGAACTGTATCAACGGTTTTTATCATCCGCAGGAAGGTCAGATCACCTTCAAGGGGGAAACCCGCAAGCAAATGCAGACCCACAAGGCGGCCGCCCAGGGAATTGCCCGCACCTTCCAGAATATAGCCCTGTTCAAGGGGATGTCGACGCTCGACAACATCATGACCGGTCGCAATCTGAAAATGAAACAGAATTTCCTGATGCAGGCACTGTATGTCGGCCCGGCCCGGCGCGAGGAAATGGAACACCGCAAGGTGGTCGAGCAGGTCATTGATTTCCTGGAAATCGAATCGATCCGCAAGACGCCGGTCGGCCGTCTGCCCTACGGATTGCAGAAACGGGTTGAGCTGGGCCGCGCCCTGGCCGCCGAACCGGACCTGCTGCTGCTGGACGAACCGATGGCCGGCATGAACCATGAAGAAAAAGAGGACATGTGCCGCTATATTCTGGACGTAAACGACCAGTTCGGCACCACCGTAGTCCTGATCGAACACGACATGAGCGTGGTCATGGATATTTCCGACCGGGTGGTTGTGCTCGACTACGGACGACTGCTGGCCGACGGCGTCCCCGACGAGGTGCGCGCCAATCAGGATGTCATTGACGCCTATCTTGGCGTGACGCACGAATAGGAATTGCCGGAAATGGAATTTTTGCAAGCTGTCTTCGTCAACCCTTTCCTCGACATGGCTGACAGTCCGGCCTTTCTGATGGAGGTCGTGATCGGCGGATTGCTGACCGGTGTCATGTATTCGCTGGTGGCGCTCGGGTTTGTGCTGATTTTCAAGGCCTCCGGCGTTTTCAATTTTGCCCAGGGCGCGATGGTCCTGTTCGCCGCCCTGACGCTGGTCGGTTTCATGGAACAGGGCGCACCGGTCTACGTCGCAATTCCGATGACCATCCTTGTCATGATCGCGCTGGCCTGGGCGATCGAACGGCTGATGCTGCGCCATCTGGTCAATCAGGAAGGCATCATCCTGTTCATGGCGACGATCGGCCTCAATTTCATTCTGGAGGGTGCCGGTCAGATTGCCTGGGGTTCGGATGTCAAGGTGCTGGACATCGGCATTCCCGACGCGCCCTTTGAAGTCGGGCCGATGCTGCTCAACACCTTCGATCTGTGGGCGGCCGTGATCGCTGCCGTGCTGGTCACGGCGCTGGCCCTGTTTTTCCAGTATACGGCGGTCGGGCGGGCGCTTCGGGCGGTCGCCGACGACCATCAGGCGGCGCTGTCGGTCGGCATCCCCCTGAAAACCATCTGGGTCATTGTCTGGGCGGTGGCGGGCATCGTGGCGCTGGTCGCCGGGGTTATGTGGGGGGCCAAGTCCGGTGTCCAGTTCTCCCTCGTACTGATTGCCCTGAAGGCACTGCCCGTCCTGATTCTGGGCGGCTTCACGTCGGTTCCGGGTGCCATTATCGGCGGTCTGATCATCGGCGTCGGCGAAACCGTGTCGGAAATTTACTGGGGGCCGGCGTTTGGCGGTGCCATCGAAGGCTGGTTTGCCTATATGCTGGCGCTGGTATTCCTGCTGTTCCGACCGCAGGGCCTGTTCGGCGAAAAAATCATCGAGAGGGTATAAACAGATGTTCTATCGGGAAGCCGGACAATTCAAAACCACCTACGAGGCAGACCAGGGCGTCTTCCCGATCGTGCAGGACCGCTGGTTTATCGGCCTGCTGCTGGTGCTGGCCTTCGTGGTGGTCCCCCTGATTGCCGACGAATACTGGCTGCAGGTCGTCATGATCCCGCTGTTCATCTATGCGCTGGCGGCGATTGGCCTGAACATCCTGACCGGGTACGCCGGTCAGGTCAGCCTCGGGACCGGCGCCTTCATGGCGATCGGTGCCTATGCCAGCTATAAAATCTGCACCTCCTTTCCGGACCTGAACATTCTTGTCGTGTTTGTCATCTCGGGCCTGTTTTCGGCGGGCGTCGGCATCGTGTTCGGAATCCCCAGCCTGCGGATCAAGGGCTTCTATCTGGCCGTCGCCACCCTGGCCGCGCAGTTTTTCATCCTGTGGCTGTTCAACAAGGTCGGCTGGTTTTACAACAACACTCCGTCCGGCACCATTACCGCGCCGCCGCGCGAAATGTTCGGTGTGTTGCTGACCGGCCCGTCGGCCACTGCCACCGCCCGGTATTATGTGACGCTGGGCTTCCTCTGCGTGTTTGCCGTAATTGCCAAAAATCTGGTGCGCGGACGCCTCGGCCGGTCGTGGATGGCCATTCGGGACATGGACATTGCCGCGGAAATTATCGGTATTGAACCCCTGAAAACCAAACTGCTGGCCTTCGCCATCAGTTCGTTTTACTGCGGCGTCGCAGGTGCCCTGTATATTTTTGTCTGGCTCGGCAGTGCCGAAACCGAAGCCTTCAATATCAATCTGTCGTTTCTCGTGATGTTCATGATCATTATCGGCGGCCTGGGGTCGATCATGGGGTCGATCATGGGGGCCGCCTTTATTACCCTGCTGCCGATCTTCCTGACCAATTTTCCACCGATGATCGGTCTGCCGATCGCAACGGATATTTCGAAACACCTGGAAGAGATTATTTTTGGCGTGCTAATCGTCTTTTTCCTGATCGCCGAACCGCACGGGCTTGCCCGGCTGTGGCAGATCGCCAAGGAAAAGCTGAGACAATGGCCGTTTCCCTATTAACAGGGAACAGGCCGCGCAGGATGTGCGTTTGCCAGTTTTGGCAGTCGTGCTAAGGTCAGCGATCCAGAAGAACACAAAACTGGTTCGTTTGATCACTAGGGAGCAACCAAAGGGAGAAGTACCAATGAAAATCAAAAATCTGGTTCTGGCCGCCGTCGGTATCGTTGCCGGCGTTGCCGGAGCAATGGACGTCAAAGTTGCGGCGGCGGAGGAACAGTTCTTTCCAATGCTGGTCTACCGGACCGGTGCCTATGCACCAAGCGGCATTCCGCTGGCGAACGGTTTCCGCGACTATTACACCATGATTAATGAACGTGACGGCGGCATCAACGGCGTCAAAATCGTGTTCGAGGAATGCGAAACCAAATACGACACCAAACTGGGGGTCGAGTGTTACGAAAAACTGAAAAACAACGGGGCCACCGGGGCCAGCCTGTTCAATCCCTATTCGACCGGGATCACCTATCAGCTGATCCCGAAAGCGTCGGTTGACAAGGTTCCGATCCTGTCGATGGGTTATGGTCGTACATCTGCCGCCGACGGTCGGGTTTTCGAATGGATTTTCAATTTCCCGGCAACCTACTGGAGCCAGGCGTCCTCGTTCATCAAGTACATGGCCCGTCAGGAAGGCGGCTATGACAAGCTCAAGGGCAAAAAACTGGTTCACCTGTTCCACAATTCGGCCTATGGCAAGGAAGCCAATCCGACACTGGAGGTTCTGGCCAAACGGTATGGCATCAAACTGACCCTGATGCCGGTTGATCATCCGGGCCAGGAACAGAAAGCCCAATGGCTGCAGATTCGTCGCAAGAAACCGGACTGGATATTCATGTCCGGCTGGGGCGTCATGAACCAGGTGGCGATCAAGGAAGCGGTCGGCATCAAATTCCCGATGGACCACTTCGTCGGTAACTGGTGGTCCGGTTCCGACGCGGATGTTCTGCCGACCGGTGCAAGTTCGGCCGGTTATACAGCGGCAACCTTCCATGGGGCCGGGTCCGGCTGGCAGGTCCACAAGGACATCGTCAAATACGTGTACGGCGGCGACGAAGCGAAAGCCAAGGAAAACAAGATGGGTGAAGTGCTGTACAATCGCGGCATGGTGAACGCCATGTTCGGTGTGGAGGCCGTGCGCACAGCCCAGGCAAAGTTCGGCAACAAGGCGATGACCGGCGAACAGGTTCGCTGGGGGCTTGAAAATCTCGATGTGACCGAGGCCCGTTTGGCCGAATTGGGAATGAAGGGATTTACCCAGCCGCTGAAGGTCAGCTGTGCCGACCATGAAACCATGGGGCCGATTGCATTCCAGAAATGGGACGGCAGCAAGTGGGAACTGACCAACGAATGGTTAACCCCGATGCGTGACGTTGTCCGGCCGATGGTTGAGGCAGATGCCGCAGCCTATGCCAAGGAAAACAAAATAACGCCGCGGAGCTGCAGTTAGGCCGATGACAACCGAAACCGCTCATAAAGAAGCGGGGGCGACCGAAACCGCGCGCCCCCTTCTCACCGTCAACAATATCGAGGTGATCTACGATCATGTCATTCTGGTGTTGAAGGGGGTTTCGTTGCAAGTACCCGAGGGGGGCATCGTCGCCCTCCTCGGCGCCAACGGGGCCGGCAAGACCACCACATTAAAAGCGATTTCCAACCTGTTGCGGGCGGAACGGGGGGAAGTAACCAAAGGCTCGATTGAAGTATCCGGTGAACGGGTCGATTCCATGAGCCCCAATGAGCTGGTCAAACGGGGGGTCATTCAGGTCATGGAAGGGCGTCACTGTTTTGAACACCTGACGGTTGAGGAAAACCTGTTGACCGGTGCCTATACCCGGCGCGACGGGCGCAAGGCGATCGGCCAGTCACTTGAAAAAGTCTACCACTATTTTCCCCGCTTGCGGGAACGGCGCACCTCTCAGGCGGGGTATACCTCGGGTGGTGAACAACAGATGACGGCCATTGGTCGCGCCCTGATGGCCAATCCTCACATGATCCTGCTGGATGAGCCGTCGATGGGACTGGCGCCGCAGCTGGTCGAGGAAATTTTCGAAATCGTACAGGATCTTAATAAAAAGGAAGGCGTCAGCTTTTTGCTGGCCGAACAGAATACCATGGCAGCCCTGCGGTATGCCGAATACGGATACATTCTGGAAAACGGCCGCATCGTCATGGACGGCGACGCCGCCTCACTGCGCGAGAACGAGGACGTCAAGGAGTTCTACCTCGGTCTGTCATCCGGCGGCCGCAAGAGTTTCCGGGACGTCAAACACTACCGTCGGCGCAAACGCTGGCTTTAAACACGCGGGGATCTGGGAAATGGCATGACTCCTGATGACAGTTACTTTGACGACCTGGAGACCCGCCCTGCCGAGCAGCGCGAATTGCAGCAGTTTGCCGATCTCAAGAACCAGATTTCCCATGCGAAAACCAATTCACCCTATTTTCGCACCCTTCTGAAAGATGTCGATGGCGTAGACATCACCGGCCGCCAACAGCTGGCATCGCTGCCGGTCACCCGTAAGGCCGATCTCATTGAAATTCAGAAAAAAGCCTCCCCGCTGGGCGGACTGACCGCCGCTGTGCCGGGAAAACTGAAACGCATTTATCAGTCACCCGGACCGATTTATGATCCGGAGGGTTATGGCAACGACTGGTGGGGAACCGCGCGCGCGCTGTATGCCGCCGGATTTCGCGCCGGTGATATCGTGCACAATACCTTCGCCTATCATCTGACGCCGGCAGGCGTGATGATGGAAACCGGGGCCGCCCGCATCGGCTGCGCCGTGGTGCCGGCCGGAGTCGGAAATACGGAACTGCAGGTTCGCGCAATTGGTGACATTCGCCCGACCGCGTATGCCGGAACGCCGTCATTTCTGAAAATCCTGTTGGCCAAAGCCGCCGATCTGGGCGTTGATGCAAGCTGCCTGCGCAAGGCGATTGTCGGCGGTGAGGCGTTGCCAGCGACCTTGCGTCACGACATCGAGAGTTTCGGCGTCAACTGTCAGCAGATCTATGCCACTGCCGACCTTGGCAATGTGGCATACGAATCGGCGGCACGCGAAGGGCTGATCGTTGACGAACGCCTGATTATTGAAATCGTCCGTCCGGGTACAGGCGAACCGGTCGCCGACGGCGAAGTTGGCGAAGTGGTAGCGACTTCCTTCAACCCGGAATATCCCCTGATCAGGTTTGGCACCGGCGACCTGTCCGCCATTCTGCCGGGAGCCAGTCCGTGCGGTCGCACCAACGTGCGGCTGAAAGGCTGGATGGGGCGGGCGGACCAGACCGCCAAGGTCAAGGGCATGTTTGTCCATCCGGCGCAGATCGCCGAGGTGGTCCGGCGTCATCGGGAGATTCTCAAGGCGCGACTGACGATTGACCAGCGCGACGGGGCGGATGTCATGACGCTGTCCTGCGAAGTGGTCGATCCGGACGGTATTGTCGGCAGCCAGAATGCACTGGCCAGCGAGATTCAGGCTACCATCCAGGCTGTCTGCAAGGTTCGCGGTGAAATCGGTTTTGTCCATTCTGGCGGCCTGCCCAACGATGGCAAGGTAATTGATGATATCCGGCATTTTGACTGAACCGCCCCGGAATCACCTTAAAGCCTCCACAAAGTCGCCACAATTGCGCGCTACATTCAGAACCATAGACCTCCTCGTCTATACCCAGAGACCCCCCTCTCTGGTCCCCTTACCGGCGATAAACGCCGAAACTAATGGCCGGTTCCGCAAAGAACCGGCCTTCTTTTCGCAGGCTTCTCTTTCAGAAAATTATGGGGTAGGGTGCCCGCCGAAATGACCATATTCTCCGGCACCAACCTCCACTGTTTCAGGGGCGAACGCATTGTTTTCGCCGATCTGTCGTTCGAGGTCCGGGCGGGCGGCGGGCTGGTTCTGCGCGGCCATAACGGCAGCGGCAAATCAACCCTGCTGCGGCTCATGGCCGGTCTTCTGAAAGCCCACCGGGGTGTCATCTGCTGGGCCGGGGAGAATATTCTCGAAGAGCCGGAACAACACAATCACCGCCTGCACTATGTCGGTCATCTGGATGCCGTCAAGCCGGTCCTGACGGTGCGCGAAAACATCGCGTTCTGGAGCGAACTGCGGGGCGGCCCGGTTGATCTGGACAATGCGCTGGAGATATTCGGTATCGATTTCCTGGCGGATGTGCCCGGCCGGTTTCTGTCAGCCGGCCAGAAGCGGCGGGTCAATCTGGCCCGGATTGTGGCCGCGCCGGCGGCGGTCTGGTTGCTGGATGAACCCACAACAGCGCTCGATTCCGACGCGATTTCAGCCCTGCAAATGGCCATACAGCGACATCGTGACAACGGCGGCATGGTGGTCGCCTCGACCCACGCCGACCTTGGACTGGAAGATGCCCGGACGTTAAATCTGGATCAGTACCGGTACGACGGAGAATTTGCGTAATGGCGTTTATTCTGATGGTCCGACGCGATCTCAAACTGGCCATGCGGCAGGGCATGGACAATGCAATGGTCATCATGTTTTTTGTTCTGGCGGTCATTCTGTTTCCATTTGGCGTTGGCCCGGAACCCGGAATCTGGTCGAAAATCGGCGCCGGGGTGATCTGGGTTTCCGCCCTGCTGGCCGCCATGCTGTCGCTTGAACGTCTGTTCCAGACCGATTTCGAAGACGGCAGCCTCGAATTGCTGGCGCTGCAACCGGTTGCGCTGGAAATCACCGTGCTGGCAAAAATCACCGTCCATTGGCTGACCACCGGACTGGCGCTGATCGCCGCCAGCCCATTGCTTGCCATTTTCATGAACGTGCCGGCCGACGGGTTCTGGATTCTGCTTCTGACGCTGCTGATCGGCACCCCCAGCCTGAGCCTGATCGGTGCCATCGGGGCAGCCCTGATCCTCGGCTCCCGGCGCGGTGGTGTATTGCTGTCCCTGCTGGTATTGCCCTTGTATATTCCGGTTCTGATTTTCGGTGTCAGTGCAATTGAGGCGGCGATCGGCGGATTTCCGGTCAGATCGCACCTGATGATTTTGACCGGCCTGCTGGTGGCGGCGCTGCCGCTCTGCCCCTGGGCCGGGGCGGCGGCGATCCGCCAGGCACTGGAAACCTGAAGGTGGAAATGGCACTATGGAATTTGAGCTATATCAAGGCCGGAACGCTCCGGTAATCGTATACGAGGAAAGCTAGACTTGCGCCCCTGTCCAACAACAACCATCTGAGCATCATGTTTCACAGATTTGCCAATCCAACCCGTTTTCTCAAACTTGCCGCCGCCATTCAGCCGTGGGCGGCGGTGGCAACCGTCGTCCTGCTGGCGGTCGGCCTGTACCTCGCCCTGATCGGCTCGCCCGCCGACTATCAGCAAAGCGAAACCGTGCGAATCATGTATATCCATGTTCCATCGGCCTGGATGGCGATGTTTTGCTATACCGCCATGGCCATTGCGGCGGCGGTCGGCCTGATCTGGAAACATCCGCTGGCCGACCTGGCAGCCCGCGCGACCGCTCCGATCGGCACCGGCTTCACCTTCCTGGCACTGGTGACAGGGTCGTTGTGGGGAAAACCGATGTGGGGCACCTGGTGGGTCTGGGATGCACGACTGACATCATTTCTGATTCTGTTTTTCCTGTATCTCGGGTATATGGCGCTGCAGAACGCCTTCGATGATCCGGCGCGCGGCACCAAGGCATCATCGATTCTGGCACTGGTCGGTTTCATCAATGTGCCGATCATAAAATTCAGCGTTGACTGGTGGAATACCCTGCATCAGCCGGCCAGTGTTGTTAAGATGGGCGGCCCGGCGATGGACCCGAGCATGCTGATCCCGCTGTTGGTGATGGCGGCGGCGTTCAAGGCCTATTACGTGTGGGTTCTGCTGATGCGCATTCGCGGCGAGGTCAATGCCGGAAAAATACGGGCATTGCGCCTGCGCCAGGTCCATGGCCCGGTCCCGACTCTGACAAAGGAGGCCGTCAATGACTGATTATTTCGAGATGGGCGGATACGCCGCCTTTATCTGGCCCTCCTATGCCGTGGCAGGTGTTGTTCTGGCCGGATTGTGGATTGCCAGCCGGCGGTTTGTCCGGGCGACAGAACAGGAACTCGCAACCCTCAATCCGCGCCGCACAGGGGAAAAAGATGAAACGTAAGCACAAACGCCTGAGTTTTGTGGCGATCGCCCTGCTGCTGGTTGCCGGGGCGGCGGCACTGGTGCTGAATGCCTATGAGGACAACATCGTCTTCTTTTACAGTCCGACCGAAATGAAAGCCCGCGACATCAAGCCGGGCCAGCGGCTCCGTCTTGGCGGGCTGGTCGAGAAGGACAGTCTGGAAAAACTGAACGACGGCGTTGTCCGGTTCCGGGTGACCGATCTGGTTAACGAAATGACCGTGCAATATCAGGGTATCCTGCCGGACCTGTTCCGCGAAGGTCAGGGGGTGATCGCCGAGGGCGGGATCAAGGGGGACCTGTTTGTTGCCCGGGAAGTGCTCGCCAAACACGATGAAAAATACATGCCGCCGGAGGTTGCTGCAGCCCTCAGGAAATCCGGACAGTGGCAAGACAAGACGACAGCTGGAGAGACCCCGAAATGATTGCAGAACTTGGACATTTTGCCCTGATTCTGGCGCTTTTTGTAGCGCTGGTTCAGGCCACCCTGCCGCTGATCGGCGCGCAGCGGAACATCGCCGCGTGGATCGCCCTGAGCCGGCCCACCGCCTATTGTCAGTTTGCCCTGGTGGCCGTATCCTTCGGCTGCCTGACCTATCTGCATGTGACGTCCGATTTTTCGGTCCTCAATGTGGTACAGAATTCCCATACCCTGAAGCCGATGCTGTACAAGGTATCCGGCGTGTGGGGAAACCATGAGGGGTCGCTGCTGCTGTGGGTCCAGATTCTGTCCCTGTTCGGGGCCGCCGTGGCGCTGTTCGGCAACAACCTGCCGCCCGCCTTCCGTTCCCGGGTGCTGGCGGTACAGGCGATGATTGCCGTCGGCTTTTACCTATTCATGCTGTTGACCTCCAACCCGTTCGAACGGGTGCTGTCGCCGCCGCTTGACGGTCGCGACCTGAACCCGCTATTGCAGGACCCCGGCCTCGCCTTCCATCCGCCCATGCTGTATCTCGGTTATGTCGGTTTTTCGATTGCCTTTTCGTTCGCCATCGCCGCCCTGATCGAAGGCCGGGTTGACGCGGCCTGGGCGCGCTGGGTAAGGCCCTGGACGCTGGCCGCCTGGATGTTTCTGACCGGCGGCATCGCGCTTGGTTCCTGGTGGGCCTACTATGAACTGGGCTGGGGCGGCTGGTGGTTCTGGGACCCGGTCGAAAACGCCTCATTCATGCCCTGGCTGGCAGGCACCGCCCTGCTGCATTCGGCAGTCGTGGTGGAAAAACGCGACACCCTGAAGGGCTGGACCGTACTGCTGGCGATCATCGCCTTTTCCCTCAGCCTGCTCGGCACCTTCCTGGTCCGATCCGGCGTGCTGACCTCGGTGCACGCCTTCGCGACCGACCCGACCCGTGGCATATTTGTGCTGCTGCTGCTGGTGATTGTGATTGGCGGCTCGCTGACCCTGTTTGCCTGGCGCGGGCCACAGCTGAAAAGCGGCGGCCTGTTTCAACCGATTTCACGGGAAGGGGCGCTGCTGTTCAACAATCTGGCGATGACCACGGCGGCGGCGGCAGTTCTGCTGGGAACACTGTATCCGCTGTTTCTCGACGCCATTGGCGGCGACAAGGTGTCGGTCGGCGCGCCGTTCTTCAACGCGGTCTTCATCCCGCTGATGATCCCGATGATTGCCGCCATGGCGATCGGTCCCTACCTGAACTGGAAACGGGGGGATCTGGTTCCTGCCCTGAGCCGCCTGAAAACAGTTTTCATGCTGGCGGTGGTTGCCGGTGCCGCCGTCTGGGCGATTGAAAAAGACGGCCCCTTCATGGGCGTGATCGGCATTGCGCTGGCGGTCTGGCTGGGCGCCAGCACGGTGGCCGAACTGGCCGGTCGAATTCATCTGTTCCGCGCCTCTCCGGCGGAATCACTGCGCCGCTTTTTCCGCATCCCGCGGGCGACCTGGGGCATGACGCTGGCGCATTTCGGACTGGCCGTCGCGATCGCCGGCATGACCGGTGCCGGAGCCTGGAAAGCCGAGAGCATCCAGACCATGAAACCGGGCGATACGGCGCATGTTGGTGGTTATGAATTCACCTTCGACGGAGCCGACAAGGGTCAGGGGCCCAATTATGACTTCATTTCCGGCCGTTTTACGGTCCGTCAGGACGGCCAGGAAGTGGTGCGCATGCGGGCCGAGAAAAGATCCTACCCGGTGCGCAGCATGCCGACCACGGAAGCCGCCATCCATACCATGGTCAGTGGAGATCTGTATGCAGTGATCGGCGATCCGGACGGCACCGATGGCGGCTACGTGACCCGCCTGTACTTCAATCCGCTGGTGGCCTGGATGTGGGTCGGGGCGATGATCATGGTACTGGGCGGTGCGATCAGTGTCACCGATGCACGGCACCGGGTCGGCATCCCGCACCGGCGACCGGCACCGGTCACAGCCAAACCGGCCGGTACATGAGGAATCTGTGATGAAATCCCGTCTGCTGTTTCTGATCCCGCTGCTGGTGTTCAGCGTCCTTGCCGGTTATTTCGCCATTGGTCTGACCAAGGACCCTCGCATTCTGCCCAACATGCTGGCGGACAAACCGGCTCCCGAGTTCACCTTGCCTGCCTTGCAGGGCCGGGATGACAAGGGATTTTCCCGCACCGACTTGATCGGCGATGTGACGCTGGTCAATGTGTTCGGGTCCTGGTGTGTGGCGTGCCGGATCGAGCACCCGTTTCTGCTCAAACTCAAACAGCAGAATCTGGTACCCGTTCACGGCATTGACTGGCGCGAGGAAAACCGCACCGATGGTCCGGCCTGGCTACGCAAGCTGGGCGATCCCTATACGCTGGTCGGCGATGATCCGGTCAGTCATGCAGCGATCTCATTTGGTGTCACCGGTGCGCCGGAAACCTTTCTGATCGACCGCAAGGGGTTCATTCGTTACAAGCAGATCGGGCCGATCAATCAGAAATCCTGGGATGAAATCATTTACCCCCTGATCCAGAAAATTCGCGCCGACAAGGGGTAACGATATGATACGGATTTTACTTCTCGGCATTCTGCTGCTGTTGCCGCCGGTCAATGCCTACGCGGTCAACCCCGGCGAGATGCTGTCCGATCCGGTTCTGGAGGGCCGCGCCCGCGAGATCAGCAAGGGACTGCGCTGTCTGGTCTGCCAGAATCAATCGATCGATGACTCGGATGCCAGTCTGGCACGTGATCTGCGCGTACTGGTACGTGAGCGCCTGAGCGCCGGTGACAGCGATCAACAGGTAGTTGACTACATCGTCTCGCGTTATGGCGACTTTGTCTTGCTGAAGCCGCCGTTCATGACCTCCACACTGGTCCTCTGGCTGGGTCCGCTGGTGCTGGTGCTGATCGGCCTGTATGCCCTGTTCCGGATGTACGGTCGTTTCCGTGTGCAGGCCGGTGTGACCGCCGGAGCCCCGCCCCTGACTGATGATGAACAACGTCGCCTTAACAAATTGCTCGAAGGGTCTGATTCGTGACTTTACTGTGGCCCGCCATTGCGCTTCTCACCCTTGCCGTCCTGCTGGTTCTTGCCCTGCCCCTGATCAGGAACCGCCAAAATGATTCTGCCGCGCCCGCCCGCGCCGAATACGATGTTGCCCTGTTCAAGGATCAGCTTTCAGAAGTCGAACGCGACCTCGAGCGGGGCTTGCTGCACGCTGAACAAGCCGATGCCGTACGCACCGAAATTCAGCGCAAACTGTTACAGGCGGCGGAAGACGGACAGACCCAAAAAAGCACATCGAGGGTGTCCGGCTGGTCACGCGGCGGACCCGCCACCGCCATCGTCCTGATCCTCTTCATCTCGACCGGTTCGGTGGGCCTGTATTTGCGTCTGGGTTCGCCGACACTACAGGATCTGCCCTATGCATCACGCGACATTCAGGCGGAGGAACATGCCCAGGAAGATCGCCAGGCGGACCAGCAAATGCAGGGCTTGCTCAGCCAGTTGGCGATGCGGCTGGAAAAAAATCCGAACGACGCGGAAGGCTGGTTACTGCTTGGCCGCTCCCTCATCACCCGTCGCCGATACGATGAATCCGTCGCTGCCTACAAACACGCAATGGACCTCCGACCCGGCAGCCCGGATATCACAACCGACTATTCGGAAGCCCTGATCTTTGCCAACAGCGGAAAGGTCGGTGACGACGCGCATGCCCTCCTGCAGGCAGCCTACCGGCAATCGCGGGCCGATCCCAAAATCCGCTATTACATCGGCCTGTACAAGGCACAACAGAAAGATCTGGCGGGTGCCTTGCAGGAGTGGGTGAATATCGCTGCCATGTCATCGCCGGACGCGCCCTGGATGCCCACCATTCGCCGACAGATCGCAGCCGCGGCCAAAGACGCGGGAATTGACATCAAGACCGTGACGGCGTCTGACGAAGCACTGGAGATTGCCCGTTCCCAGGGCATTCCATCAGCACCCGGCCCGTCCGCCGCAGATGTCAAGGCGGCACAGGACATGACGCCGGAAGACCGTATGAAAATGGTGCGCAGCATGGTCGAGCGTCTGGCCGAACGCCTCAAGGATACGCCCGACGACCTGCCGGGCTGGAAACGACTGGCCAACGCCTACACCGTACTCGGCGAAACCGAAAAGGCGGCGCAAGCGGCAGCCCGGGTCCGGCAACTGGAATCATCATCCGCGCCGACGGGTTCTGCGACACCCGGTCCGTCATCCGCCGACATCAAGGCCGCGCAGGACATGGCGCCGGAAGACCGCATGAAGATGGTCCGCAGCATGGTCGAGCGTCTGGCCGAACGGCTCAAGGATACGCCCGACGACCTGCCGGGCTGGAAACGACTGGCCAACGCCTACAGGGTTCTTGGCGAAACCGAAAAGGCGGCGGACGCCCTGCAGCACGTCAAGGCACTTGAAGGCAAATAGATCCTTTGTTATTGCAGTGGAACGGCGGGTCGGTACAGCGACATTCTGCATCGCACCGTTCCATGGGCATCTGCCGGATTTCCGCCATCGGCTTCTGCCAATGCGGTGAGCGCGGCAGAGTCGGGAGGGATTTTAATGTTGAAATCAGGCCATCTGCGATCCCTGTACGGAATTTTTGAGCCCGGCTATCACTCCGCCGCCGCCCGGGTATTCCGCGTTATCTACGGTCTCGTTCTGACGATCGGCCTGAGTGGCGCGATCCTCGCGTCATCACCGGACATCTTCGACCACTGGCGAGACATGTTATCGACCGAGGTCCTGATCGCCGCCCTGTTCTTTTTCGCGGAATACCTGCTGCGACTCATGGTACCGCCGTCCCGACAGTCGTTCGAACAGAAGTCCGACTGGTATCTTCGGTGGCGGTGGATGAGGTCGTTGCAGGGCCTGGTCGACCTGGCGGCGGTCATACCGTTCATGCTGGTTCTGGTCAGTGGCACGGTCTCACACACAGCCCGGCTGGTCGCCATTGTCTGGACCCTTAAATTATTCCGCTTTGCGCCCGGCGCCCGCATACTGGGCCGGGTATTCCGTTTCGCCTGGGAACCGTTGTTCAGCGTGTTTATCGCCTTCATTGTCGTCTTGCTGACGGCAGCCACTCTGATTCATCTGCTGGAAGGGTCGGCGCAACCCGCTACCTACGGCAGCATCCCGCTATCCCTGTGGTGGACAATTGTGACGCTGACAACTACCGGTTATGGTGACGCCACACCAATCACCCCGCTGGGGCGGGTGCTGGCCAGCGGTGTCATGGTCTGCGGCATCGCGGTATTCGCCCTGTGGGCAGGCATTCTGGCAAACGCCTTTGCCAATGAGGTGCGGCGCGGCGAGTTTCTCAGAAACTGGGATTTGATCAATCAGGTACCCATGTTCAGGGATCTTGGAACGGAAACCATTGCCGATATCTCGCACGTCCTGCGTTCGCGGGATTTTGCCAGGGGCACGACAGTGTTCCGCCGGGGTGAACGGGGCGAATGCATGTATTTCATTGTGTCCGGTGAAGTCGAGGTGCAAGCCTCGCCAACGGCCGTGGTGCTTGGTGCCGGACAATTTTTTGGTGAAATCGCGCTGATCAGCGGTGAACCGCGATCGGCGTCTACCGTGGCAACCCGTCCGACCCAACTGCTGATTCTGGACATTGCGGATTTCCGGGAGGTTGCCGCCCGCAGGCCCAATCTGGCGACCGCCGTGCACAACGAAGCGGAACGACGGGTGACTTCCCGCCCGACCCAGCAAACCCCGGTCCGATTACGCTGAAACGCCGCCGGATCAGCGGCTTGCCGGATTTCAGATGTTGGAAAACCGGTTTTATCTGTCAAACTGCCACCATGCCGATTGAATCTCTCATTGCGTTGCTGCTGGCCAGCATGATCGTCAAGGCGACGCCGGGGCCGGGGGTGTTTGCAACCATAGCACAGTCTGTGACCTACGGGTTAGGCACGGCGCTATGGTTTGTGCTGGGCGTGATGCTGGGGGATCTGTTCTATATTGTCGCGGTATTGCTGGGACTGTCACTGATCGCGCGGGAGTTTCAGGAAATATTTCTGGCCGTCCGGCTGATCGGTGGCGGATACCTGATCTATCTGGGCTATCGTGCGTTCGTGTCGGGTGCAACCGACGTTGTCCCGGCGGCCGGTCGGTACGGTTCGCGGCGTGCCCTTTTCAATGGACTTTTGTTAACACTTGGCAACCCGAAAGTGATCCTGTTTTACGTCGGACTGATGCCGACCTTCGTCGACCTCGGGAAACTGGACGGTGCCGATATGGTGGTTCTGTGTCTGGTCCTGACGCTCGACCTCGGCGCGATCCTGTCCGGCTATGCGCTGGCTGCCCGGCGGGCGCGCCGTTTGTTCACCTCACCTTCATCACGCCGCTGGATGAACCGCAGCGCCGGAACGGTTCTGATCGGTTCCGGTGTCGCTGTCATCTCCACTTCGTAAATCCGGGAAACAATACCATGAACCACTTCCAGACCCTTGATGATCTTGATGTCCGCGGCAAGCGCGTTTTTGTCAGGCTCGACCTGAATGTCCCGATGGCGGACGGCGTGATTACCGATGCAACCCGGATCGACCGCAGCCTGGCGACTCTCCGCCACCTGTCCGACAACGGCGCCCGGATCATCATTGCCTCCCATTTCGGACGACCCAAAGGGCAGGTGGTGGACAGCATGTCGCTGCGCCCGGTTGCCGGGGCGCTTGCGCAATCTCTGGGCAAAGCCGTCGATTTTACCCGCGACTGCATCGGCCCGGCGGCACAGGCGGCGGTTTCCCGCCTGGCCGACGGTGGTATCGTCATGCTGGAAAACCTGCGCTTCCATGCCGGCGAGGAAAACAACGATCCGTCGTTTGCACAGGCGCTGGCGGATCTGGCGGAGATTTACGTCAATGACGCGTTTTCCGCCGCCCATCGGGCACATGCCTCAACGGAAGGTATTACCCGCCATTTGCCATCGGTCGCCGGGCGGCTGATGCAGACCGAGCTGGACGCGCTGGCGAACGCTCTGGAAGCCCCGGAACATCCGCTGGCGGCACTGGTCGGCGGCGCCAAGATATCATCGAAAATGGAGGTGCTCGGCAATCTGGTCCGTCGCGCCGATCTGGTCATCATCGGCGGCGGCATGGCCAACACCTTCCTGTTCGCCCAGGGGATCAATATCGGCAGTTCGTTGTGTGAGAAGGACATGGCCGGGCAGGCGCTCGACATCATGACCCGGGCACGCGAACGCGGCTGTGAAATCGTGCTGCCCGTTGACGCCGTGGTCGCCCGTGAATTCGCCGCCGGGGCGGCCAACCAGATCGTTGACCTGCGCGCCATACCGGACGATGCGATGATGCTTGATGTCGGTCCGGCGTCGATCCGGGCTGTTGTCGACCATCTGGCCCGCTGTCGCACAATTGTCTGGAACGGCCCGATGGGGGCGTTTGAGATCTCACCATTTGACGGCGGCACCAATGCGGTTGCACAGGAAGTCGCCCGCCTGACATCGGACGGCAAGATGCTGTCGGTTGCCGGCGGCGGTGATACGGTGGCGGCGCTTGCCAATGCGGGCGTGGTTGACCGCTTCTCGTACGTCTCGACGGCTGGCGGGGCGTTTCTCGAATGGCTGGAAGGAAAAGAATTGCCGGGGGTTGCGGCGCTGTCGGCCAATCTGGCAGCCCGGCTGACCGGCTGACCGGCTGACCCGCGCGCCGTCAGGCCTTGCGACTGTTTGTCGGATCAAGCGACGGCGGCGATTTTTCCAATGAGGTCAGGTCCTGCCGAACGTCGCGCTTGTTCGGGATACGGGACAGTATTTCGTCCAGCATGCTTTGCAGATAGGCAGATTGTTCCAGCAGTTTGTTGGTCGCATCCAGCGCCTGCACCGAGGCGGTCGAGGCGATTTCGTTGGCCAGGGTTGAAACTGTCTCCATCGCCCCCCTGACCGCCTGCATGGTACGTTCCGCCTTTTCCGTCGACTCCCGTATGCCATCAAACCGTTGCAGTGTCTCGCGGTCCGGAAAGGGCGTGCCCGCGGCAGGTTGGCGGCTTTCCTCGTTGAAGGCGATCAGATTTTCCGGATCGGATGGCCGGCTGTCGCGCGCATGGGTGTGAAAGGCCAGCAAATTGATCTGGTCGCGAACCGAGGTCACCAGATTACCGAGAACCTCGATGTTGCTGCCGGCATCTTTCAGGCCGCGAACCAGACCTTCCGTGCGTTCCACGTCAATCGCCGCTGCCGTTACGTATTCGCTGAAACTGGCTACTTTCCGGCTAAGCGACGAAATCGGACCTTCGCCACGTTCGCTATCGGCAGCCGGCTGTTGCGCGGACGCCGACAGGTGTTTCCTGGTGGAAGCCGGATGCGCCGGGATTTTACTGCTACCGGCATCCGGCTCGCCCGCATCGTTCAGAAACGCCGCTTTCGCTGCGGCCACGGCGGATGCCGTCTGCTGCGCCGCGTGTTCTTCCGCCAACAGCAGCTTCTTGCGGATCAGTTCCAGTTCGCGCCGCAGCTTGTCCAGTTCGACCAGATCGAAACTCCACTTGTCGAGAGCCCGGGCGATCTGACCAACGCTGTCAACATTGCCCATACCGGGCACAACCGTATCCCGATCGCCGTTCGCCAGCCGCGACGAGGCCGACGCGACGGTTCTGACGCCATTGACCATCGAGCGCATCAGAAACAACCCGGCCAGAATGAGCCACAACACGATCGCCGCGCTGCCGCCTGCCAGCGTGTAGCGGGCAAAGACCTGAACCCGGTCAAGTCCTTTGGTCGCCGACCGTGTCAGATCTTCGGAAAATCCGCTGACCTGTTCCAGGGCAGGCGTAACATAATTGATAATATCGTTGAAACGCTGGGTATCTCCATCGATGGCAAAGCGCCGGTTGATCATCGACAACATACTCGTCTCGTGGCTTTTCAGCAGTACTTCGGCATTGTCGCGGGCGGTTTTCTGTAATTCCGCATCCTTTAAAAACGCATGCAGGGCGTCGTAACGCTTGCGCACATCGATGACCCCCTGACGGGACCCCGACAACAGCGCTTCCTTGCCTTCCCGGTTGATGCGACTGATCTGGTCGGCCAGATTGTCATATCCGGATTGCCGGAACAGTGCCTGCAGGGTCTTGCTGGTCTGCTCAAGGGCGGCGGTCAGGCCAGTGTCGCTGGTCATACCGATTTCACGTTCGGCACTGACGACGCCGCCGAACTGCTCGTCGTACTGCACCAATCCGTCACGGATGGTTGCGATTGCCGAGCGCACCTCAACGGTTTCCGGCATCTGATACAGGTCATCGAGCCCTTTGGCGATCGCCTTGATATCGTCTTCAAAGGCCTGCGCCGAGGCGGCGTCCTTGCTAAGCAGAAACTGTTTTTCCTGACTTTTGATGCGGGCCACGCCGGTTTCCGCCCGACTGACCAGAGCGGCGATGGTCTGCGAACTGCGCCAGCTTTCGAGGGCACCGGCAACCCGGTGATCAACGTAAATATACATCGCAATGAAGGCGGCAATCGACAGCATACCGAACAGGACAAACAGGCTGCTGCGTGTCGACAGGCGGGTAAACCCGAGTTCGGTCCGATCGCCGAACGCTCCCGGACGCAAATCCAGAAAATCGTGGTCGCTGCCACCGGTGTTTTTATAGTGATCAGGCACTGTTGGCGCCCTGCCCCCCTCGTTGCGTCTTCTGCCTTATAACACCTTGAGACTTAAAGGAAAACACCTGATCTTTACAGGCTATAGCCGAACCCCGGCGGAAGTTACGCTGGCGGTTACCGGTTTTATTTGTAGAATGGCCGACTTCGTTGAGATTCCTTTAACCAATTCGACCTAGATTGGCCGCGATGGTAAATTCACTGAACAATGTTATATCGGGCAGACTTCCGCAAACCACATCGGGACGCGGCTACCAGTCGGACTCCCTGCGGGAGGTCAAGACACGGGCCGCCCTGACCGACCAGAAACAGAGCAATGAAGAACGCAACAGCCTGCGCCGCCTGAATTCGGTCCTGTCGAAAGACCAGCCCCTGCGCCAGGATGTTCCGCGAGGGTATTACCTCAACATCACGGTTTGAGTCCAATGCGCCGTCTTGGCCCGATGACACCTGCCCAGGCGGCCCTGATTTCCCTGTTGTGGCTGCCCGGCGCACAGGCGGCCGACCTGACGGTTGACGTGATCGGCCTGAAAAACAGCCGGGGGGATGTCCATATCGCGCTGTTTGACGACCCGGCCAACTTTCCCTACGAAGAGGGCGTGCGGGTCAGTGAGGAGGTTGCCATCAAAGGTCTCCGGGCGAGTGCCGTTTTCCATGACCTGCAACCCGGTAAATACGCCATCGCCGTCTACCACGACGAAAACGGCAACCGGCAGTTCGATCAGGGATTTCTCGGCATTCCGCTGGAAGAATTCGGATTTTCCAGCGGCGCTCGCGCCTTTCTCGGCCCGCCGTCATTTGAAGACGCCGACATCATTCTGCCGGACGACGGCACGACCACCGTGATTGATCTTGGCAACTGACGACTACGGGCACGGTACCGCACCGCTGCAACCGTCGTGGATACTATAGGGACGCGCCGCAATATAGGGGAAGTCCGGCGTGCCGTAGGGCAATTCCCGGGAACGTGCCTGCAGTTGCCGCTGGCTCGGGTGGTCGGGTACAGCCGGCACCATTGTGACCTGCTCCGCCAGTTTGCTGCTGATACCCCGCACGGCAACTTCCGACAACCGCTGCTGCATCTCCGCGCGGGTCAGCGGGGCGCCGGGATTCGCACAGAAATATCCGAACAGGGCCTTTGACGGATTCTGATCCGGGTCTTCTGAAGGCCGGTCCCATTCGGCGTTGAAACCGGCACAGTTCTGCTGCGGGCTGCTCAGGCTGAACGGTTTTACCCACATGCCGACCCAGCCGGGATCAATCTGAAACCCGTCTTCTATAATTACGTTCCGGTTTTTTGTATAATTCCAGCTGTTGACCATCTTTTCCAGCGTTCCCCACCGGACCAGTGACAGGTTGTTCATGTGATAGTCACGGGTGGTCAGATAGACAACTTCGGCAACGGCATCGGCCGACTGGATGCGGGCGTATTCCTCGCGCTGCGACGGGTCAGCATACATCAGCCGTTCACGGGCCGGAACGGCAAACGGACCGGCAGTAAACCGGATCAGCGCATTTTTATCATCCAGCGGCCGCAGGCCGGAGCGGGCCGCATCGGGGATTGAACAGGCGCTGGCAGTCACGAGCAGGCCAAGCAGGGCAAAAATCCGGACTAACAACATGGCGGTATTCCTCTGGTTCATACCGGTCAAACTATGATGGCAGGTCGGACGCCACCGCATACGACCGCTGCCGCGACATCCTGCTCCTGCATTAAAGGTGGCCTGATCTGACTGGATTTCAAGCATCTAGAACCCGGGAAACGCCGCCAGAAACGTTTTTTCCTCGTCCGTCGATTCGCGCCCCAGTGCAGCATTGCGGTGAGGAAACCTGCCGAACCGGGCAATGATATCACGATGTTTGATCATATACTCCAGACTGTGGGCATCGCCCAGCGCTTCAAACAACGTTATTCCGCGCTGTTGATCGGCCAGATTCTCACTGTGTTCGAACGGTAAATAGAAGAACACCCGGCGTAACGGTGCAACGTTCAGATCAAAACCGGCGGCGATGGCGGTACGGGCAATTTCCAGCGCCTTCGGGTCAGCGGCGAAGGCCGCTGCCTGGTCTCGGTACAAATTGCGCGAGAACTGATCAAGCAGGATCACCAGCGCCAACGCACCGTCGGCGGTCTGCGCCCGGTCGTCATATCCGCCAGACGTGGCAATGGCGTGATCGGCGCCAAACTGCTGCGCGATCCGGCGGTCGAATTCCGGGTCTTTCTCGAACCAGATCCTGCGAGGGCCGGACTCACCCGACCCAAACCAGAATTCCAGCACCCGATTGACCACATCCATGAACGATCTCCTCTTTCGCATTGACGGCAGGGATCGTAACATGTTGTCCGCACAACCCAAATCACAACTGTTCGAGGTCTCTCATGCCCCATCCCGACGATACTGCCCTGTGCACCTGGCTGGCCCGGTTCCAGCGCCTGGACATGTCAGAATCGCAGGTTGAAAGTCCGGCGAAAACGGCGGCGGCATTTGCCCGCACGATCGGCGAGGCCGCCCGCGGGTTGTCTTTTGATACCGACCCGGCCACGTTCAACCAGCATCTGCATGCGCTGGCACCAGCCTATCTGAAAGACGGAACAGCAGAATGAGCCGACCGATAACCCACCGCACACTGGACGACATTGCCCGCGAGATCGCGGCTGGCCACCTGTCGTCCCTCGAGGTGACCGACGCCTGTCTGGCCCGCATCGAACAGGTCGCGCCCAAACTGGATTGCATTGCCGATATGGATGCCGACGCGGCCCGCACCGCCGCCCGACGGTCCGACCAGGCGCGCCGCAAAAACGGAAACGCAGGACCGCTTGACGGCATACCGCTGGCGCACAAGGACATGTATTACCGGCAGGGACGGATCAGCGGCTGCGGGTCGAAAATCCGCGCCAGTTTTGTCCCCGATCACACTGCCACAGCGCTACAGCGGCTGGACCGGGCTGGCGCGCTGGATATCGCACGGCTCAACATGGTGGAGTTTGCGCTCGGTGTGACCGGCCACAACGACGTCATGCCAACACCACGCAACCCCTGGAATACAGCCCATTTTACCGGTGGATCATCAAGCGGTTCCGGGGCCGCCGTAGCGGCCCGACTGGTGTATGGGGCGCTGGGATCGGATACCGGCGGCTCGATCCGCCTGCCCGCCGCCTGTTGCGGACTGGTCGGCATGAAACCGACGCTTGGCCGGGTCAGCCGCTATGGCGCCATGCCGCTGTCACATTCACTCGATACGGTCGGGCCGCTGACCCGCACAGTCAGGGATAATGCCCTGTTGCTCGGCGTCATTGCCGGTACCGACGGCAATGACCCGACCACCAGCCCGCTGGCCGTGCCGGACTATCTGGACGACATCGAGGGCGATATCAGGGGTTTACGCATCGGTGTGCCCGGCACCTATTTTTACGATGGCATTGATCCCGGCGTCGAGCAGTTGGTACGATCCAGCCTCGACGTATACCGCGCCGCTGGCGCTGACATCATCGCACTTGACCTGCCTGCCAGTATTGCCGCCACCAACAGCATGACCAGCCTGATCACGGCGGTGGAAGGGTCAACCCTGCATTATGAATGGTTGCGCGACCGCTATGACGATTACGGCAATCAAACGCGAACCCGCTTTTCCCTTGGCCTGATGACACCGGCAACGGTCTATCACCAGGCAATCAGCCTGCGCACGAAAATTCTGGATGAATTTGCCGGCGCTGTTTTCGACAAGGTCGATGTGCTTCATACGCCGATGATCAACCTGCCGGTGCCCGCCTACTCGCCGTCGGACAGCGTCGCCGATCAGGCATTCCTTGACCTGATTGCCCGCATCGGCCACTGCACCCGGCCGATCAACTATCTGGGCCTGCCCGGACTGAACGTACCATGCGGATTTACCGACAACGGTCTGCCCTGCTCCTTTCAACTGGTCGGCCGACCGTTTGACGAAAAGACCCTGTACCGGGCCGGATATGCCTATGAACAACAAACCGGCTGGACCGACCAGGCACCCGACCTCTGAGCATGGCGTCGCCCGTGATTCTGAGCAATACCACCGCCAGGCACCTGTTGCTCGCCCGTCAGGGGCTGTCTGTCGCCCCCACCGGCAGACTGACCGGCGATTCGTTACTGGACATGATTACGGCCCTGGGATTCGTGCAGATCGACAGTATCCAGACGGTGGCGCGGGCTCATCACATGATTCTGTTTGCCCGAAACCAGACCTACCGGCCACCACAGCTCACCCGTTTGCTGGAACATGACCGCAGTCTGTTCGAGCACTGGACCCATGATGCCGCCGTCATTCCCAGCATTTTCTACCCCTACTGGCAACATCGCTTTCAGCGAGAGCGGGCAGCCCTGTTGATGCGCTGGCGAAAATGGCAACGCCGGGAATTTGAAGAGGTGCTGGCCGACGTCCTTGCCACGGTCGCCCGGCGCGGACCGACACTGGCCCGGGAGTTTGACGCCAAACGAAAAAAGGGCGATGGCTGGTGGGACTGGCACCCGCACAAGGCGGCACTGGAATTTCACTGGCGGACCGGCGCACTGGCGGTCGCCGGACGAGCCGGATTCCAGAAAGTCTACGACCTGACGGAACGTGTCATCTCACAAACGCACCGTCAGGAAACGGTCAGCGAAGCAGCTTTTATCGACTGGGCCTGTCGGCAGGCGTTAAATCGGCTGGGGGTTGCAACGTCCGGCGAACTGGCGGCGTTCTGGGGGTTGCTGAGCGCCGCCGAAACGGCCCGCTGGTGCCGGAACAGACGATCGGACGGTGAACTGGTGGACGTTCGTGTGACCGCCGCCGATGGCAGTTTCAGCAAGGCCTTCGCCGTTGCCGGCCTGGCAGACGACCTTGCCGATCTGCCGCGCCCGCCCGACCGGGTACGGATTCTGTCGCCGTTTGACCCGCTGATCCGCGACCGCAAACGCTGTCAGCGGCTGTTCGGTTTTGACTACCGCATCGAGGTGTTCGTGCCGGCCGCCAAACGCCGGTACGGGTATTACGTCTTCCCGGTGTTGCAGGGCGACCGGTTCATCGGTCGCATCGACATGAAACGCGACAACGACAGCCTGCTGGTCAGCAAACTGTGGCCGGAAACCGGCGTCCGCATGAGCAAGGGCCGTTTGGCGGCGCTGCGGGCGGAACTCAACCGGCAACGACGGTTCATTGGTGTATCCGACCTGCATTTTGCACCGGACTGCGGTATCGCCTGACGAGCGCGGCATCGCCCGATGGTCTGCCGCGCGGCTTACCGGTTGGGGTTCGGTTTTGACGGCATCAGAAAGGGTTTTACGTTTTCAAAGGCCGCGGCAGCACGCATGACCAGCGGATCGGCATACCGGGGGCCGATGATCTGCAGGCCGATTGGCAGACCGGCAGTGGTCAGGCCGCACGGCGCATTGCATGCCGGTTGCCCGGTCAGATTGAACGGGTAGGAAAAGGGGGTCCAGTCCGGCCAAAGATTTTGCCGCGACGGGTCAGCCACCTGGGCGCCGGCGTCAAACGCCGGGCTTGGCAGGGTCGGGGTCAACAGCAAATCGTAGGTTTCATGGAACGCATTCATTTTCTGGCCCAGCGCAACCCGATCATCGATGGCGTCCTGATAGTCTGCAAGGGTGATCGACGCGGCCTGTTCAACCAGACTGATCAGGCCGGGGTCCATCAGCGCCTGATCCTGTGCTGAATAGGATTTGACGAGACGGCGGCAGGCGAGGTGCCAGTGGCGATTGAAACAGTCAAGCGGGCTGTCGAAAATCGGCACCACCTCCTCGACCGTTGCCCCCAGATCCCCGAACACCTGCGCAGCGGCACGAACGGCGGCGGCAACTTCCGGATCGACGTTGGCATATCCGAGATCGACGCTGAGGCCTATCCGCAAATGCCGCACCCCCAGTTCCAGGCCCGTCCGGTAATCCCACGGATCGTAGGGCAGCGAATACCAGTCACGGCTGTCGGGTTCAATCAGCACATTCATCATCAGGGCGGCGTCATCGACTGTACGGGTCATCGGCCCCAGATGGGACAGGCTGCCGAAAATACTGGCGGGATAGACAGGCACCCGGCCACTGGTCGGTTTCAGGGAGAAAATCCCGCAAAACCCGGCCGGAATGCGAACCGACCCACCGCCATCCGAGCCCAGGTGCAGGGCCCCCATGCCGAGTGCGGCGGCGGCGGCGGCACCGCCGGAACTGCCACCGGACGTTTTCGAGGTATCCCAGGGATTGCGCGTAATGCCGGTCAATGGCGAATCGGTCACGCCTTTCCAGCCGAATTCCGGCGTCGTGGTGCGACCGATAAATATCGCACCATGTTCACGCAAGCGGGCAACTGCCGGCGCATCCTCATCCAGAACCTGGTCGTCCCGACCGGTTCGGGAGCCGCGCATCATCGGCCAGTCTTTCGTTTTAACGATGTCCTTGATGGTCACCGGGATGCCGTCAACGGCACCGCGAGCTTCGCCACGCGCCCAGCGTTTCTCGGACTCGGCCGCCGATTTCAGGGCAGCCTCCCGGTTGACCAGGGAAAAGGCATTGATATCGCCATCGATCTCATCGATCCGTTTCAGGACTGACCGGGTGACATCAACCGGAGAAACCGTCTTCCACTCATAGAGATCAAGAAGGTTCGATGCGGAGACACTGTACAGATCCTGTGTGTTTGCTGTCGTCTCGTCCATGAAGGACCTCTTTTCCTGCGGCCAGTGAAACGTCATCATAACGTTCCTGCCATCAAGAAAAACAGTTTTTTACGGATTTCCAAAAGCTTGCCGACAACCGGCTTGTCCAACGTTCACCCGGTCAGGTGACGAAGCGCGATCACACCGAGCGTGACCAGACTGATGGCAAGAAACACAAACGGCGGATTCCAGCGCCAGGCCATCGCATAGGCCGACACGCCGCTGACCCGCGCCAGATACAAGGTTGTCGCCGAATAGGGACTGATCATGGTGCTCAGGCCCCACACCCCCAGCAGACACAGACCAATGATCCAGTCCGGCGCACCGACGACAGCCGGTGGCAGCACCTCACCGATCAGGATCACCACAATCACCGGATGCAGACCAATCATGCTGAGCCCGGCCATACCGAACGTCAGAACAGCCAGCCGGGCATCGATCGACGGCAACCAGATGTCCAGCCACTGTCCAAGATCGCCAGCCGGGATCAAACCAGAGAGGCCAACCCCGAACACGGTCGCCCCGACAAACACCAGAACCTCATTGCGCAGGGTCGGCAGACCGGTAAATACCTGATCGATCAGGCCGCGCATACGCGACCAGCGGGTGGTCGGAGTCGGCGCCATGGAGGCAATCCAGATCAGCGAGAACGGCGGGCCACTCAATCCCAGCGCGACCGGAATCGATATATCCGCCAGTTCCACCAGCCCGACAACCAGCAGCGCCAGTGAGCCCAGAATGGCGACCACCCGCCACCGGTCCCGGCCTGCCAGCTTCGCCGGCGGCAAAACCGGACCACCGGCCGCACGCCGCCAGGCCAGCCGGTCAAACAGAAAACCGGCGCTGATTCCCGCCATCGCAAACATGAAACCGAACGGTGCAATATCAATCCACCGGAGGGTCGGCAAGGCGGTCAGCACGACAACCATGCTGACATAGAAAGGGGACCAACTGGAGGCGCTGGTAAACCCCAGCATCAGCGCCGTCGACAAGCGCCGCAGCAAGGTCGGGTCCAGCTTGCGGTCGATCATGGTGGCGACCAGACTGAGCCCGGCCAGATTGAGCACCGAGCCAAGAATATGCACGCCGATGGCGGCAACCAGAAACCGGCGGCCGGGCGGCTGTCGGGTGATGACCTCGCGGGCCGCCTTCAGGGCCGGACTTTCGCGGGCCGGAATCTGCAACCAGGCGACCGCGAAAAACAACAGCAGGAAGGTTTTCGAGCGGGCAAACCCATCGAGCGCGGTACTGGCAAGGTGCCCGCCGAACATCGCCGCCGCCAGTCCCAGCGCGATCAGAGTCAGGCCGATGGTGCGCGGGATGACCGGCGCGTTGCCGATTTCCAGACACAGAAAGAGGATGATCAGGGCGGCCGTCATCGGCGCAATCACCGACCAACCGACCACCACATCGATCACCGCCAGCAGGGCGATCGTCAAATAGATCCAGGCCGACAGCCGGGCGTGCAGGAAATTCATTGTCCGACCTGCAACAGCAATACTCCGGCAACGATCAGGACGGCCGCAATGCCCCGCCGCAAGCCGAACCGTTCTTTCAGAATAAAGGTACCGATGATGGCGGCGAACAGCACGGACGTTTCCCGCAGGACAGAGACGTGCGACATGGCTCCCTGATCAAGGGCATACAATACCAGCGCATAGGCCGTCGCTGTCAGACAACCGCCCATCACCCCCGGTTTCCAGTGCGCCTTCACGTAGGGTCTGAGGTCAGCCCGCCGGAAGGTGACGGCCCACACAGCAAACGGCAGACCTTCCAGCATGTTCAGCCAGACAATATAGGGCCAGGGACTGTCACCGGCCCGTAACCCCAGACCATCGACCACCGTGTAGCTGGCAATCAGGGCGCCGGTCGCCAGCGCCAGTGCAATCGGCAGCAACCCCGTGCGGGTCGGCCAACCGCGCACAAACATCAGGCTGATGATGCCGGACGACACCAGGCCAATCGATATCATGGTGACAGGAGTCGGGCTTTCTCCGGCGGCGAAAAACGCCAGAACAGCAACCAGAATTGGCGATGATCCGCGGGCAATCGGATAAACCTCGCCAAAATCCCCGTGGCGATAACATAACATTAGAAAGATGTAATACAGATTGTGAATAACGACCGACGCCACAAGGAAGGGCCAGGCGGCGGCTTTTGGAAAATCGACCAGCGGTACGGCCAGCAGGCCGATCATCACGCCGGTAAAATGAATAATACTGAAGGTCAGAAAACGATCGCCGGAGGTCTTCACCACTGCGTTCCAGACGGCATGAATCACCGCCGCCAACAGAATCAGGAATACCAGGTGCAGCTGCAGTATCATCGTCGGGGGGACCATCTGAGAGCAGGTGCAACCAAATTTCTGGACGCACCGGGAAAGCCGGATCATTGTGATCCTGTGCATCAAATGCGCAATACCTTTTGCACAACCTGATACCGGAGATATCCATGTGGAAAAATAACCGTCTGTGTCAACTGCTCGAAATTCGATATCCCCTCATTCAGGCCCCGATGGCCGGTTCCTCGACTCCCGACCTTGCGATCGCCACCAGCCGGGCCGGCGGATTGGGATCAATTGCCGCCGCCATGTTGAATCCTGATCAGCTGACCGCGCAGTGCCGTACCGTGCGCGATCACAGCAACGGTGCCTACAACGTCAATTTTTTTGTGCACGCGGAACCTCACCCGGATCCGGCCCGTGAGGCTGCCATGCGGGCGTTGCTGAAGCCCGCCTATCAGGCGGTCGGCACGTCCGAGGTCCCGGCAGCCACGGTACCCTTTACCGCGTTCAATGCAGACCAGCTTGAACGCGTTCTGGCACTGCGGCCAGCGGTTGTCAGTTTTCATTTCGGCTTGCCGGATGACGATGTCCTCGACCAGATCAGGAATCACGGCATCAAAATCCTCTGTTCGGCGACCTGCGTTGCGGAAGCCCGCGAACTGGACGCCCGCGGCGTCGATGCCATCATCGCCCAGGGTTTTGAAGCGGGCGGACATCGCGGCACCTTCGCCAAACCCTACGAAAAGGGAGACGTCGGCACGCTGGCGCTGGTACCACAGGTGGTTGACGCCGTGCGGGTGCCGGTGATCGCTGCCGGTGGCATTGCCGACGGCCGGGCAATTGCCGCAGCCCTGGCGCTCGGTGCCGATGGCGTGCAGATCGGCACCGCCTTTTTGCGGTGTCCCGAATCCGCCACCAATGCGACCTATCGGACGGCGCTGGCCGAATCGGGCGATCAACAAACCCGCATCACCAGCGCATTTTCCGGTCGTCCGGCGCGCGGCATTGAAAACCGCTTCATCCGCGACATGGCCGGTACCGAAGCACAACTGCCGGACTTTCCGATCCCCAACAGCCTGACCGGTCCGCTGCGCACCGCCAGCGGCAAAGCCGGGCTGGCGGACTATATGTCTTTGTGGTCGGGGCAGGCGGGAGCTCTGGCCCGTGACCTGCCCGCCGGTGAACTGGTCGAAACGTTGATTCGCGAAGCGGAAAATGTCATTACCGGCCTGCAAGCACATCAACCAACCTAAAGAGGCGACATGAAATTCAGGCAACTGGGCCGGACCGGCATCAAGGTTTCCGAATTGTGTTTCGGGACCATGTCATTTGGTGGCGACGCCGATGCAGCCGAAGCGGCGCGCATGTATACGGCGTGCCGCGACAAGGGCATCAATTTCTTTGATTGCGCGGACGGTTATTCGAAAGGCCGGGCGGAATCAATTCTGGGCGAACTGACCTCGGGCCATCGGGATGATCTTGTGATCACATCCAAATGCTTCAATCCGACCGGTCCCGATATCAACGCCCAGGGCGGCAACCGGCGACACATCCGGCAAGCTGTCGAAACCAGCCTGCGGCGGCTGCGGACGGACCGGCTTGACGTCCTGCTGATGCATCGCTGGGACCCTCACACCCCCCTCGAGGAAACCCTGCGGGGGTTGGAGGATCTGGTACGACAGGGCAAGGTTCTGTATCTCGGCGCCAGTAATTACGCGGCCTGGCAGGTGGCCCGCGGACTGGGGATTTCCGAACGGCGTGGCTGGGCCCGGTTTGATGTGATCCAGCCCATGTATTCGCTGGTCAAACGCCAGGCCGAGGCAGAGATTTTTCCGCTGGCCGAAGCGGAACAACTGGCCGTCATGACCTACAGCACGGTCGGCGGCGGCCTGCTGAGCGGCAAATACGGACCGGACCGTCGACCTGACAGCGGACGGCTGATCAACGATGACAATTACCGGCGGCGGTATGACGATGACCGGGCCTTTGAAACCGCCGGAAAATTCGCTGATCTGGCACACGCGCACGGTATTCATCCGGTCAGTCTGGCGGTGGCCTGGGCCGCCAGCCATCCCGCGGTCACCTGCCCGATCATCGGCGCCCGCGATCTCGAACAACTGGAACCGTCCCTGAAGGCGCTCGATCAGCCCCTGCCAACCGGTTTGCGAGACGCCATTACGGCCTTGTCAGGCACCCCGGCACCGGCCACTGACCGGCTGGAGGAGCAATCCTGACAAACCCGCGCGGGTTCCGTCGTCGCATGATCTGGGTCAATTTCATACAAGCGCCGGTTTGTTAGTATACGGTCACAGGGGTTTTTCTTGACGGACGGACGACGCGAACAGGACATGCGGCAAATGTGCAGACTCGCTCCCCGGCAGAATCATCGCCGCCGACAGGTCACCGCTGGCCTCGGCGCGATTGCCGTTCTGTTGCAGTTGTTGATGCCGCTGGCCGCAGCGGCGATCGGTGATCGGTCGGTGGCAGCGCGCATCGAGCTGCCGACAGACTATATCTGTTCGGCAGACGGATGGCTGCTTCCACATCCGCCGACCGGTGGCCCGGCAATGCCCGCCGGGGCCGCCTGCGAATTTTGCATGGTGTTCCAGTTCGCGGTGTTCGGCCATGTCACGCCGCCGGAACTGGCGCGGTCTGATCTCTTGTTTACCGAAACCCGTATCCGCTGGACCGGCCCGGATATCCGGGCGGCAACTCCCGGCACCGGTATTTACGCCCGCCCGGTACGGGCCCCGCCTTCCCTGATCTGAACACCAGAACACATCAACAATATTTTGCAGCCGGTCCGGCGACAGCATGACGGCCCCCTGCATTATCTGAAGATCAAGGACACAGAATATGAAAAACATTATTTCCGGTTGCCTCGCGGCGATCCTCTCGATCACTTTGTTATGCAGTGCGTCAATCGCCGCTGACCTGAAAGCCGGCGACCTGGCCATCAGCCATGCCTGGGCACGGGCAACCCCGAAGCTGGCCAGAACCGGGGCCGCCTATCTGGTTATTTCCAATGCCGGTGCAACCGATGACACGCTGATCGGCGTCAAGAGCGAGGTTGCCGGTAAAACCGGACTGCATCAGTCGGCGATGTCGGCGGGTGTGATGAAGATGTCGGCGGTGGCCCGCCTCGCTGTGCCGGCCGGGGCAGCGGCGGTCCTGGAACCCGGCGGTTATCACATCATGTTCATGGGACTGAAAGCTCCGTTCCAGCCGGGCATGACGGTTCCGGTCACCCTGGTATTTCAGAAAGCCGGTGAAATCAGTGTGTCCCTGCCAGTCCTGCAACGCGCACCGGCGCCGGAATAGGTGCCGTCAATCCATCCGTTGTCAAACCGCCACCGGGAGGGGCACCGCTTGTCCTCCCGCTGGCGGTGCCAATCAAAGGGAGAAGTCCATGCGTCGCAAAATTGTGGTCATCTGTGTCATCGTGTTTGTCGCAATCAGCGGAATTCTGGCATGGCGAACACATTCCTTCAACCAGCGGTCGGCGGAATTCCGGGCGCTGGCCCATGCTTCGACACCGATTGAGGGGCATTTTTCCCTGACCGACGACAATGGTGATGCGGTCACCCAGCAATCCTACACGGGCCGGTACACGCTGATTTTTTTCGGATACACCTACTGTCCGGATGTCTGCCCGACGACATTGCAGACCGTGGCCGGGGTGATGGACCGGCTGGCCGACCAGGCTGACCGGGTGGTGCCCCTGTTCATTACGATTGATCCGCAGCGTGACACGGCGGCGGTTCTGAAAGACTACGTCAGCAATTTTCACCCGGCCCTGATCGGGTTAACCGGTTCGATATCCGACACCACCGCGGCGGCCCGTTCTTTTCGCGCCTATTTCGCCAAGGTGACGCCCGATCCGGACGCACCCGAGAGTTATCTGATGAGCCATTCCGCCCGCCTGTATCTGATGGGCCCGGACAGTCGCCCGGTCACCGCCTTCCTGCCGACCGATACCGCCGATACAATCGCCGGGAAAATCAAAAAAATCCTGTCTGGGACTCTCTAGCCAGAGCACTTCCGGCAATTTTTGAATCACCGAAAGTTCTTTAACTCATTGATATTCCTGCAAAGACGCGTTCGCGAATGAACCTGTTCGCTCCGGTTTTGCTCTAGTTGGTCAGTCCCATCAGGGAGCGGGCGAATGCGCGCGCGTCGAACGGCCGCAGATCGCCCATGCCTTCGCCAACGCCGACGGCATGCACCGGCAGGCCGAATTTTTCCGCCAGCGCCACCACCACGCCGCCCTTGGCCGAGCCGTCCAGTTTGGTGACCACCAGCCCTGACACATCGACAATCTGCTTGAAGGTTTCGACCTGTGAATGGGCGTTCTGACCGATCGTTGCGTCCATTACCAGCAGCACATCGTGCGGCGCGCCGGTGTCGATCTTGCGAATCACCCGTATGATCTTTTCCAGTTCTGCCATCAGGTCCTTGCGATTCTGCAAGCGGCCTGCAGTGTCGATCATCAGGACATCACAGCCGTCGGCACGTGCCTGCATCAGGGCGTCGTACGCCAGACCGGCGGCGTCGGACCCGGTATCACGGGCAATCACCGGACATCCGGCCCGCTCGCCCCAGATTTTCAGCTGTTCGACCGCCGCCGCGCGGAAAGTATCCCCCGCCGCCAGCATGACCGACCGGCCCTCGGTCCGGAACTGGCCCGCCAGCTTGCCAATGGTGGTGGTCTTGCCGCTTCCGTTGACACCACAGACCAGAACAACGTGTGGTTTGTGGTCCGGATTGATGATCAGCGGCCGGGCAACGGGTTCAAGAATAGCCGAAATCTCATCGGCCAGCGCGCCCCTGACCTCGTCCGCTGATACTTCCTGGTCAAACCGCGAGCCGGCCAGCGCCGCACTCAGGCGCTGCGCCGTCGCAACCCCCAGATCGGCTTGAATCAGAATGTCTTCAAGATCATCCAGCGCCGCCCGGTCGAGCTTGCGTTTGGTAAACAGATCGGTCAGGCCGGTCGTCAGTTTTTGCGACGAGCGCGACAGTCCGGCCTTCAGCCGACCAAACCATCCACCGGCATTTTCATCCGTCATTCAGCATTTCCCCGACCAGTATGCCGCCCTGCAGGCGGGTGACGTGAACCCGCGCCAGTGTCCCGGATTCCGGATCCTGTCCGTCAACCCGGACCGGCACATAATGTTCACTCAGGCCTTGCCCGTCCTTCTCGATCAGGACCTCGGCCAGCCCGCCGACGCGATTCGCGAGAAAGGCGTCCATCGCTGCATTACCAGCCATCCGCAACCGTTCAGACCGCGCCTTGCGAAGCTGTTTGGCAATACCGGGCATACGGGCTGCCGGGGTGCCGCTGCGTTCCGAATAGGGAAAGACATGAAGATGGGCGAACCCGAGTTCCGTCACCGCTGCCAGGCCGTTCTCGAACTGCTGATCTGTTTCAGTCGGAAACCCGGCGATAAGATCGGCGCCGAAAACCACATCCGGACGCACGGCCCGCGCACGTTCGACAACGGCATAAACATCGCGGCGCAGATGACGGCGCTTCATGCGTTTCAGGATCACGTCATCCATCGCCTGCACGCTCAGATGCAGATGCGGCATCAGGCGGGGTTCGGTGGCGAGAACGTCAAACAGCACGTCATCCATCGCCGCCGGGTCTAGCGAACTGAGGCGTAAGCGCGGCAGATCCGGTACTATTTTCAACAAGCGGCGAATCAGTTCGCCAAGCGTCGGCTGACCCGCCAGATCGGTTCCATAAGAGCATATATCGACCCCGGTCAGCACCACCTCCCGGTATCCGCTGGCAACCAGTTCGCTGATCTGCCGGGCGATATCACCGGGCGACAGGGACCGGTTATTACCCCGGGCAAAAGGAATGATGCAAAACGTGCAGCGATGATCGCAGCCCTGCTGGATTTGCACGAACGCCCGGGTCCGCCCCTCCAGCCCCTGCACCAGATGTGCAGCCGTTTCCCTGACAGTCATGATATCGGCAACCTGCACCGGTGACGTATCGGCACCCCAGTCCCGATAACTTTCCAACGTCAGCTTCTCTTCGTTACCGAGCACCCGGTCAACTTCCGCCATCATGGCGAACGATTCAGGGTGAAGCTGGGCGGCGCATCCGGTGACAATGATTTTGGATTTTGGATTATCGCGGCGTAAGCGGCGAATGGTCTGACGGGCCTGCCGTTCGGCTTCTGCGGTGACGGCACAGGTATTGACGATCAGGGCGTTTTCCAGACCGGCGGCACGGGACTGGTCGCGAATGATTTCCGACTCGAACGTGTTCAGACGGCACCCCAACGTAATGACCTGCGTTTCCGTCATCGGATCAGGTGTCCCGGCGCAGCAGGGACGGATCGAGGTATCCCCGGTAACTGACGGCAACCGGCCCGGTCATCAGCACATGGCCGTTTTCCTGCCAGTCAATCCGCAACGGTCCGCCATCCAGTTCAACGGTCACGATGCGACCTGTCAGTCCACGGCGATACGCCGCAACCGCAACTGCGCAGGCTCCGGACCCACAGGCCTGCGTTATCCCGGCGCTGCGTTCCCACACCCGCATGCGCAGATGATCGGGCCCGAGCACCTGAACAATCTCGATGTTGGCGCGCTCCGGAAACAGTGGGTGGTGTTCCAGTTTCGGCCCGACGGTCTCGAGGGCAACGGCATTCACGTCGTCGACAAAAAATACCGCATGCGGATTGCCCATGTTGACACCGACCGGATCGCTCAACGGGCCTTCGGAAATGCCCATGTGCAGGGTATCGACGGACTGGCTCAGGGGGATCTGCTGCCAGTCAAGGCGGGCGGCACCCATATTGACCTGTATCAGACCGCGACTGTCCCGCCATGTTTCAAGGATACCGGCAACCGTCTCGATCCGGACATTTTCCTGACCCAGTTGATCCATCACCAGCGCCGCCACACAGCGGGTCCCATTGCCGCAGGCCCCGGCCTCCGAACCGTCAGGGTTTCGAATGCGCAGGAACACGTCGGCGTCCGCCCCGGTCGGTGGTTCCAGCACCAGCAGCTGGTCGAAACCGACACCGGTGCGGCGATTGCCAATGGCGCAGGCATCCTGCGCCGTGATCGACGGTCCCGGACCACGTCCGTCGATAACCACAAAATCATTGCCGAGGCCGTGCATTTTGGTGAACTGAATATCCGTCATAGCGGGCCTAATATGGTCAGAACAGCGGAGAAGTCTACCCTATTTGACAGGCTGCCGGTCACTCATCCGTGGTTTTGCAAGAAATGTCGCATATGAAAATGCGCCTGATCCGGCAGATAGTGGTACGACCGTCCAAGCGGACAGGCACGCCGCGCCAGGCAGGCGCCGGTCAGGCAGTCGCGACCGTTGCCTGAACCAAGATGCCCGGCACACGCCGCGACGTCGTAACCGCCGGGAGCCAATGCATCGACCGGACACCCCTGCAGACAGGGTTTGTCGGCGCAACTGTCACAGGGGGACGGCGCCGGACGGGGCCGGGGATAAGCCAGATCGACGGGAAATAGCAGAGCGGCCCGATAGGCATGCCATAACCCGAATTCGATGTGTACCAGCGGCCCGATCGGCGACGGCCAGACCTGTTCGGCGCGCCGGGCCCAGCGTTGAAACGGATGATACGGTGGCCCTTCCGACGGATACAGGGGCACAGCCGCCAGCCCGACAGCGATCTCCCCGACCACACGACTGATCCAGCGGTCAAGCGGGTCACTATCCTGTTCGACATCGGTTGACCGGGCAAATTGCCGCCACATCTCCGGCCCGGCATTCCCGATCATCACCACGGTTTTGACATGCCCGGGCAGGCCGTCCGCCGGATCCGGTGTAAACCCGCCCCGAACCATCAGGCCGCTGCCCTGAAATGCCATCTCGATCTGTTGTCTGTCCATCACCAACCTTGTGATCACAACCGCCGGCAGGTCAAGAGGTGACGACGGCCCAAACCGATGGCGGCATATGAGACTGTATATAATTCCGTTCCCGATATAATGTCGTTCCCGCCGTTATTCGCGCCATCCGTCTGACCGTATGATCACACAGGAAACATGACGTACGAACAATACAATGATTTCTGCGCATCGCTGCCAGCGACCAGCCATGTGGTGCAATGGGGCGGCTCGCACGTCTGGAAGGTCGGTGGCAAGGTCTTTGCCATTGGCGGCTGGGGCAACGACGGACGGGTCGGCATCACCTTCAAGGTATCGGAAATCGCCTATGAATTTCTGAAAGACCAGCCCGGCCTGCGCCCGGCCCCCTACCTCGCATCGCGTGGCATGAAATGGATCCAGCATTACGACAAACCGGGATTATCAAATGACGATCTGAAGGATTATATCGCACAATCCCACAAACTTGTCTCACTCGGGTTGTCCAGGAAAAAACAGAAAGAACTTAAGCTGACCTGATGTGGGTAATTTGACGTCAGAGTCCGGTTGAAAACACGGAAATCCCACCCAACCCGCTTGACTTCAGTCATTCACGGCCATATGTTGCGCCCGTATTTCAGGGAAATCTAAACCCTACGCCTTACGGGGCGCCGTCAGTCCGCGAGTTTCGTGCACTGACGTTTTTGACGTTGTGTGGATGACGAATAGATGTTTGAGAACCTGACAGATCGTCTGAGTGGTGTTTTTGACAAGCTGACCAGGCGTGGCGCGCTGTCGGAAGCGGACGTTGACGAGGCGCTGCGCGAGGTTCGCGTTGCCCTGCTGGAAGCCGATGTCGCCTTGCCTGTGGTCAAGGACTTTGTGGCGGCGGTTCGCGAGAAGGCGGTTGGGGAACAGGTCATCCGTTCGGTGACACCCGGCCAGATGGTGGTCAAGATTGTCCACGACGAACTGGTTGCCGTATTGGGAACCGACGGCTGCGAGTTGAACCTGACGGGAACACCGCCGGTCGCCATCCTGATGGTCGGCCTGCAGGGGTCCGGCAAAACCACATCGAGCGCCAAACTGGGCCTGCGCCTGAGCAAACGGGAAAAGAAAAAGGTCCTGATGGCCTCGCTCGACGTTTACCGTCCGGCTGCCCAGCAACAGCTGGCAACGCTGGGTGAACAGACCGACGTTCGTGTTCTTCAGGCCGTTCTCGGCGAACAGCCGCTGGCCATCGCCCGGCGGGCGATGGAAGCCGGTCGCCTGGAAGGCATGGACATTGTTATTCTGGATACCGCCGGGCGGTTGCACATCGACACCGAACTGATGGCCGAAGTCGCCCAGGTGCGCGACATTGCAAAGCCGGTGGAAACCCTGCTGGTCAGTGACGCCATGACCGGTCAGGACGCAGTCAACGTCGCCCGCGAGTTCAATGAAAAGGTCGGTATCACGGGCATCATGCTGACCCGCGTTGATGGTGATGCACGTGGTGGCGCGGCGCTGTCCATGCGGGCCGTCACCGGCGCCCCGATCAAGTTCATGGGGACCGGCGAAAAGATGGATGCCCTCGAGGCGTTCCAGGCCGACCGCATTGCCGGTTCCATCCTTGGCATGGGCGACATTGTCGGGCTGGTCGAGAAGGCCGGCGAAGTTGTCAATCAGGAAGAAGCCGAGGCGATGGCCAAGAAGATGCTGAAAGGCAACTTCACGCTGGAAGACATGGCCCAGCAATTGTCGCAAATTCGCAAGATGGGCAGCCTTGAAGGTCTGATGGGCATGATGCCCGGTGCCCAGAAGATCAAGAGCCAGATGGCCAGTGCCAATCTGGACGACAAACTGATCGCCCGCCAGGAAGCCATTATCCTGTCGATGACACCGGGCGAACGGCGCAACCCGAAAGTTCTGAACGGCTCCCGCCGACGCCGGATTGCTGCCGGTGCCGGGTCGACCGTACAGGAGGTCAACCGCGTGCTCAAACAGTTCAAACAGATGAGCACAATGATGAAAAAGGCCGGCAAGATGGGTAAAAAGGGCCTGCTTCGGGGTGGGAGCATGATGCCCGGGATGATGCCCCAGATGCCGCCCGGCGGGTTTGGAAAATTTTAGTGTTTTGACGATTTTGAAATTTACATAATTAGACGCATTAACCCTTAGACAAGGAAAAGTACCAGATGAGCCTGAAGATTCGTTTATCACGAGGTGGCGCCAAGAAACGCCCGTTCTACCGTGTAGTGATCGCCGACTCCCGCAGTCCGCGTGATGGCCGCTTTATCGAGCGTGTCGGCACTTACAACCCGATGGTCGGTAAGGAACACCCGGACCGTATCGTCCTGAATGAAGACCGCATTCGTCACTGGATCGGTGTCGGCGCCAAACCGTCAGACCGGGTCGCCCGTTTCCTGGGTCACGCCGGTATCATGGATATGCCGGTATTTGCCGAACAGACGAAAAAAGACCAGCCCAAGGCGAAAGCGCAGGAACGCATGAAGGAACGTGCGGATGCTGCTGCCGCAAAGGCAGCGGAAGCCGCAGAACAGGCCGCTGCACCGGCGGAGGATGCGCCCGATGATGCCGCCGAGTCGGCTGCTGACTGAAACGGTACCGGCCAATGACTTCTTCCGGGCACACCGGTGAACTGATTTGTGTGGGTGTCGTGACCGGCGCCAGAGGCATCAAGGGAGATGTCCGCATCAAGAGTTTTACCGCCGACCCGGAAAACCTGTCCCGCTATCGTCCGCTGTCGGACAGGAGCGGGAGCCGGGTTTTTGAAGTGACGGTGACCGGGCAGGCAAAGGGCCAGTTGATCGCCCGGATTGCCGGGATCAACGACCGAACCGCGGCAGAGCGTCTGAAGGGAATTGAGCTTTTCGTCCCGGAGGACGTTTTGCCGGAACCGGAAGACGGTGAGTTCTATATCAGTGATCTGATCGGCTTGCGGGTTGAACTTGAGGATGGCAGCGAATTCGGGACGGTGAGCGCCGTCGAGAATTTCGGGGCCGGAGATGTGCTGGAGATTTCAGGGCCGGTAAAAGGTGGCGTGATGGTGCCGTTTACCGAACAAGTAGTGCCGGTGGTTGATCTGGCCGGTGCCCGGGTGGTGATTGCGCTGCCCGACGGCCTGCTGGATCCGATTGAAGAAGAGGCAAAGGGTGAGTGACGGCTCGATGAGCACAACAGACACCGCATGGCGGGCGATCGTCCTGACGATCTTCCCGGAAATGTTTCCCGGCCCGCTCGGCGTCAGTCTGGCGGGACAGGGGCTGCGCGATCAGGCGTGGTCACTGGAGACCGTGGACATCCGGAATTTCGCCACCGACCGGCACCGCAGTGTCGATGACTCGCCGTTCGGCGGTGGGCCCGGCATGGTGATGCGTCCGGATGTGGTCGATGCGGCACTCCGGGAGGTTCGCTCGACGGCTCCCGACCTGCCGCTGGTCTATCTCTCGCCCCGCGGTCGCACACTGGATCAGGCGCGGGTCCGGGAGTTGGCGAACGGCCCCGGTGTCAGCCTGTTGTGCGGACGGTTTGAAGGTCTCGACCAGCGGGTGCTGGAGGCCCATGCCATTGAGGAGATCAGCATTGGTGACTTCGTTTTGTCAGGCGGTGAACCGGCGGCCATCACGCTGCTGGATTCCTGTGTCCGGCTGCTGGCGGGCGTCATGGGGACGGCGGACAGCCTGTCGGAAGAAAGTTTTGAGGGAAATCTTCTGGAGTATCCGCACTATACCCGTCCGCAGGACTGGTGTGGTCGTTCCGTACCGGATGTGCTGATTTCCGGGCACCATGAAAGGATCCGGAACTGGCGGATCGCCCAGGCGGAAGCAATCACCCGTGAACGGCGACCGGACCTGTGGTCCCGTTATCTTGGAGAAAGCGTGTAATTTACCTAAATTTGTGTCATAACAGCCCCGGTTTCGGGGTTTGAGATAAAAATCTGAAACGAAGGATGCGTACAATGAACATCATTGAAGAAATCAATAAAGAACAGCTGGATCGTCTGGTCGCGGTCCGTCCGGTTCCGGAATTTGCGCCGGGCGACACCATTCGCGTCAACGTCCGCGTCGTCGAGGGTGAACGCGAACGCGTGCAGGCCTTTGAAGGCGTCTGCATCGGCCGCAAGGCAGGGGGCCTGAATTCCGGTTTTACCGTTCGTAAACTGAGCTACGGCGTTGGTGTCGAACGTGTATTTCCGCTGTATTCACCGTCAATTGAGGGCATTGACGTGATCCGCCGGGGCGACGTGCGCCGGGCCAAACTGTACTACCTCAGGGGCCTGACCGGGAAAGCAGCGCGGATTGCTGAAAAAACCGACGGGTTTGCCGCCAAACTGTCGGCTGCCGAAAAGCAGCGGGTGGCCGATGCCAAAAAGGCCGACGGTTCCAGCCGCAAGGGCAAAAAAGGCAAAAAAGCCAAACAGGCCGCTGCGTCTGAATAATCCGGCTTTTTTGACTTTCGTTCCGCCGGCGGGGTGTATTAAATGGTGTCCGGCTCACGGGCGGCGAGAGCCGTGCGCGGGTTTGCCGTGCACACTGCCATTCAGTTGATGACGATCAGGAGAAATCATGTCGGGACCCAGAACACTTTTTGACAAACTCTGGCAAAGCCATCTGGTGGATGTCCAGGAAGACGGGACCTGCCTGATCTATATCGACCGCCATCTGGTTCATGAAGTGACCAGCCCGCAGGCCTTTGAAGGTCTGGCGGCCGCCGGTCGAAAGGTCCGACGGCCGGACATGACGCTGGCTGTTCCCGATCATAACGTACCGACCACCAGCCGGGGGGGGCGGATTGAAAATGACGAAAGCCGCATCCAGGTCGAAACCCTGCAAAAGAACTGTGCCGATTTCGGGGTTCCGCTGTTCGATGTGACAGATATCCGTCAGGGTGTTGTCCATATCATTGGTCCGGAACAGGGTTTCACCCTGCCCGGCACGACGGTTGTCTGCGGCGACAGTCACACGGCAACCCACGGCGCCCTCGGTGCGCTGGCGTTCGGCATCGGCACTTCGGAAGTCGAACATGTGCTGGCGACCCAGACCCTGCTGCAAAGTCCACTGAAAAACATGCGCATCAATGTCCGGGGAACGTTGCCGGCCGGGTGCACAGCCAAGGATCTGATCCTCGCATTGATTGGCAAGATCGGTACCGCCGGTGGCACCGGTTATGTCATCGAATATGCCGGCCAGGCGATTCGGGACCTGTCGATTGAAGGCCGCATGACGGTCTGCAATATGACCATAGAAGGCGGCGCCCGGGCCGGTCTGATTGCACCGGATGAAAAAACATTTGAATACTTCAAGGGCCGCCCGATGTCCCCGAAGGGGGCCGCCTGGGAACTGGCTGTTGCCTATTGGAAGACCCTGCCATCCGATGAGGGCGCGGTTTATGACAAGGAAGTCGATCTCGATGTGTCGGAGATCGTACCGCAGGTGACCTGGGGGACCAGCCCGGAAGACGTGGTGCCGATCACTGGTGTGGTTCCCGGCCCGGACGATTTCGACAATCCGGGCAAACGCGAAGCAGTCAAAGCCTCACTTGAATACATGGGCCTGAAAGCCGGCACCAGGATGGAAGACATCCCGATCGATGTCGTTTTCATCGGATCGTGCACCAATGGCCGCATTGAGGATATCCGTGCCGTCGCCGAAGTTGCCAGGGGTCGCAAGGTGGCGAGCAGCGTACAGGCTCTGGTCGTGCCGGGCTCCGGTCTGGTCAAGGATCAGGCTGAAGAAGAAGGGCTCGACAAGATTCTGATTGACGCCGGGTTTGAGTGGCGGGAGCCGGGGTGCTCCATGTGTCTGGCGATGAACGATGACCGCCTTGAGCCGGGTCAGCGCTCGGCCTCGACCTCCAACCGCAATTTCAAGGGCCGTCAGGGCTTCAACGGTCGCACCCATCTGGTCAGCCCGGCGATGGCCGCCGCCGCCGCCGTGACCGGCCACCTGGCTGACGTACGCAAGATCTGAACGGGGGAAACCAAGCAATGGAAAAATTTACCACACTGACCGGCGTCGCCGCACCGATGAACATGATCAACGTCGACACCGACATGATCATCCCCAAACAATTCCTGAAAACCATCAAACGCACCGGGCTTGGCAAAAACCTGTTCGCGGAAATGCGCTTTCACGAAGACGGGTCGGAGAACGCCGATTTTGTGTTGAACAAACCGGCCTACCGGAAAGCTCAAATTCTTGTTGCCGATGACAATTTCGGCTGCGGATCGTCGCGGGAACACGCCCCCTGGGCATTGCTGGATTTCGGCATCCGCTGTGTGATTTCCACCAGCTTTGCAGATATTTTCTACAACAACTGCTTCAAGAACGGCATTCTGCCCATCACCGTCTCCAAGGAAAATCTGGACAAGCTGATGGACGACGCCGAACGGGGCGCCAACGCGACCCTGACCATTGATCTGGAAAGCCAGACGATCACCGGTCCGGATGGTGGCAAGGTGACGTTCGAGGTCGATGAATTCAAGAAAGAATGCCTGCTGAACGGGCTTGATGACGTGGGACTCACCCTGCGTAAGGAAAAGGCCATCGACAGTTACGAAGAACAGCTGAACCTTCAGCGCCCCTGGGTCCCGGGGGTGGCAACCGTTTAACGCTCTACCGGCGCACCGGTCGCTGGCACACGATGCCGGTGATGATCCCGGAACGCCTGTGCCGTCCGGAATGGCGGGCGGTAAATTCTCCTGACACACAGAGGAACTGACCACCATGACTGCAAACAAGAAACTGCTGTTTTTACCCGGCGACGGCATTGGCCCGGAAGTGATGGGGCAGGTCCGTCGCGTCATCGACTGGATGGATCAGCGCCGACATGTGTCATTTGATCTGGACGACGATCTGGTTGGCGGGGCGGCCTATGATTCACACGGCTCGGCCCTGTCGGACGCGACACTCGACAAGGCGATGAACGTGGATGCGGTTTTGCTGGGGGCGGTTGGCGGTCCGAAATGGGACAACGTCGCCCGGCATCACCGCCCCGAAGCCGGCCTGTTGACCCTGCGCAAGGAAATGGATCTGTTCGCCAATCTGCGACCGGCGACTGTTCTGCCCGCGCTGGCGGCTGCATCGTCCCTGAAAACCGACCTGGTGTCGGGTCTCGACATGATGATCGTCCGGGAGTCCACCGGCGGTGCCTATTTCGGTCAGCCGAAAGAAATCACCACGCTGCCGGACGGCTCCAAACGGGCGGTTGATACGCAGGTCTATACGTCCGGCGAAATCGACCGGGTCTGCCGGGTAGCCTTCGATCTGGCTGGCAAACGGTCGGGTAAACTTCATTCCGTGGAAAAAGCCAATGTCATGGAAACCGGCGTCTTGTGGCGCGAGATTGCGACCGCTATCGGCACCGAATTTCCCGCTATCGAATTACACCACATGTACGCCGACAACTGCGCCATGCAACTGGTTCGCCAACCGAAACAGTTTGACGTAATCGTCACCGACAATCTGTTTGGTGATATTCTGTCCGATTGTGCGGCGATGCTGACCGGTTCGCTTGGCATGTTGCCGTCGGCCACCCTGAGCGGAGCCGATGCGTCCGGCCGCCGTCGGGCCCTGTACGAACCCGTGCACGGGTCGGCCCCTGACATTGCCGGGCAGGACAAGGCCAACCCGCTGGCCTCCATCCTGAGTTACGCGATGACGCTGCGCTACAGCTTCGATATGATGGATGACGCCGATTTGATCGAACAGGCGGTCCAGAATGTGCTCGCCAGCGGCCTGCGCACCGGTGACATTATGCAAGACGGCATGACGCTTGTTTCCTGCACCGCCATGGGCAACGCCGTCACCCGGGAACTGGACAAACTGGCCGCATAACGGGGCGTCGGGCACCTGCCTGACGTTCAAACGCGACCGGTCTGTTTTGGGCGGACGGTGCGGAAATTTTTCAGTTGTTCAGGAAGTTCAGCCGTTCGTCGGTTTTTGATGGGGAAATTTCGTGGATGTCGGCGACGACGATATTTTCCGCAACAAACGGATCGTCGTTCAGCCGCGCCTCAAGATCGGGTCGGGAGGTATTGTGGGCAACAATACCGCCACCCAGCCCGGGCTGAAGGCTACCCGCCAGCAAAAAAACACCGTCGTCAAATCCGCGCTGCAGCCATTCGGTGTGACCACTCATGAAGGAGCCCGCCTGCCCCCGGTTTTCGGAAAATCTGAGAAGTACAATAAACATAAGAGTTTCTCCTGTCAGGGTTTACCTGGCACACAGGATGCCAGCCAGTCACACATTTGCCGGACTTCCTGCCGGATAAATTGTTCATCTGAAAAGGCCGCAGCCAGTGTGGCGACACCCTGGCTGCGGGCCAGCAGATGCATCGCCAAAACATCGGCGTCGGCCGCCCGACCCAGCAGGGAAAATTGTCGGCGCAACCACTCCCGAAACAGCGTAAACAGATTGTTCGCCTCGGTCTGCGACGGATGGTCCAGCTTGGCGAGTTCCGTACTCAGCGTCCCGATCGGGCAACCGTAACGCATTATTTCAGTCCGGTTGTTGATCAGTATACGGATAAAGTTGCGAATGCGAGCTTCGGGGTTTTCGCTTTCCATGTCCCACCGTGCCAGCAGTCGGTGCCGGTCAGTCCATCGCACCCTGATCACGGCATCCAGAATTTCATCCTTGGTCCTGAAATGATAATAAAAATTACCGCGCGATATCTGTACGGCACCGGCAATATCGGAAAACGACGTATGTTCGTATCCCCGCTGATAGAACAGCCTGTCGGCGGCTTCCACGATTTGATCGCGGGTGGTATTTTTGCGCATGCAGAGTGACCTCCCTGTTGAACCACACCCCGACCGTACAAATCAGCCGATCCAAATTCATTCCAAGATCAGCAAAATTTATCAGGACATTTACCCAACTGATTCAGAATTAGGACACTTGACCTAATACGTCAAGAACCGACCACATGGCTGGCCAAACAAGGCCACTTGCATCCGGTTGCGCAACAGGTTACACCAGTGCAGGACCAAAGGGGGCCAGACCATGATTTTTGGACCAACCAAACAGATCGTCAACGCTACCGCCAGAAAACGGTCGGACCGGCGCGTCCTCACCCCGACCAAACCGACCACCAGAACCACCACCGGATAGGCGGGCCTAAACGCATACAATCAATCAGGCCCGCAACCATCGCGGGCTTTTGTCGTTTCTGAAGACATGACTGGGGCCCGATGCGGGCCACAGCATAAGGAGACTGAATAAAATGGGTTATAAAGTTGCCGTTATCGGTGCCACCGGAAACGTCGGACGGGAGGTTTTGTCAATCATGGCAGAACGTAATTTCCCGGCTGATCAGGTGGTGGCACTGGCTTCGTACCGCTCCATCGGCCGGGAAATATCCTATGGCGACGATCAGGTGGTGAAAGTACAAGATCTGGCGACCTACGATTTCGCCGGAACACATATCGCGCTGTCGTCACCCGGCGCCAAGGTATCGGCGGAATTTTCCCCGAAAGCCGCCAGGGCGGGATGCGTGGTGGTCGACAATACATCGCAATTTCGCATGGACCCCGACGTGCCGCTGGTGGTCACGGAGGTCAATCCGGAAGATATCGCCGGATATACCAAACGCAACATCATCGCCAACCCGAATTGTTCAACCATCCAGATGATGGTCGCGCTGAAACCCCTGCATGACATTGTCCCGATCAAGCGCATCGTTGTTTCCACCTATCAGTCGGTGTCTGGCGGCGGCAAGGCGGCAATGGATGAGCTGTTCAATCAGACGCGCGGTATTTTCGTTAACGAACCGGCTGAACAGCACCGGGAAAACTTTACCAAGCAAATCGCCTTCAACGTCATTCCCCACATCGATTCATTCATGGACGACGGATCGACCAGAGAAGAATGGAAGATGGCGGCAGAAACCCGGAAGATTCTGGACCCGGACATAGCGGTGACCGCAACCTGCGTCCGCGTTCCGGTTTTCATCGGTCACGCCGAGGCGATCAATATCGAATTCGATGGTCCGCTCAGTGAAGGCAAGGCGCGGGCCCTGCTGAAAAGCGCACCGGGTGTCATCGTGATCGACAACCGGGCCGATGAAGGTTATGTGACTCCACAGGAATGCGCCGGCGAAGATGCCGTATTCGTATCGCGCATCCGCAAGGACCCGACAGTCGAACACGGCCTCAACATCTGGGTGGTATCGGACAATCTGCGCAAGGGCGCGGCCCTGAATACGGTCCAGATCGCCGAGGAACTGGTTCGCCATTATCTGTAGAGCCTGCCGGACGGTACCGACGGGTGCCGTCCGATCCCGCTTTTCGGTTGCTGACGGACTTTCAGTTACTGACCGGCGTTAACGACAGACGGCTGTCCGGCATCAGTAACAAATGACGTTGCCGGATAACCGGCAGTTCCCGGTCCGCCAGATACGCCGCCTGCCCAATCAGGTCAAAGACGCTGCCAACCGCAGCCGCCAGCGCCGGACCGGCGGCTTCTCCGTTCAGATGCCGGCCCAGCCAGATCGCCGTCAACAGATCGCCGGCCCCTTTCGGGGGCTGATCGATTCTGGCATGGGAGATGGCGACGGCCTGATCTGCCGAAACCAGCAATGTCGTCAATTTCCCCGGACGGTCCGGATCGACAACCGAGGTCACTATCACGTAACGCGGGCCGTTGCTGATCAGGTGACGGGCGGCCGCGACGGCCGCACTTATCGACGTGACCGGCGCGTCGCTCAGCAACGACAATTCAAAGGCGTTTGGCGTGATGACGTCCGCCATCGGCAGCAGGCAGTCACGGAAAATATCGACCAGTCCGGCGTCCACGTAGACACCTTCCGACACATCACCGATCACCGGATCACAGACATACAGCAGTTCCGGACAACGTCGCCGGAGAGTGATGACTGTATCGTGCACGACAACACCCGTCGTGGACCGGCCCAGATAACCGCTCAGGATCGCATCACAGTGATCTGTGGCTGCCAGTGCCAGGACACCTTTCAGCACGCGCCGGATGTCGTCAGACGGCCGGACATCTCCCTGAAATGCCCCGTATCCGGGATGATTGCTGAACAGTACCGTCGGCACGGCCCAGACGTCATGCCCCAGGGCCTGCAACGCCGGTTGCGCCACACTGTTCCCGACATAACCGTAACTGACCTGCGACTGGATGGATAAAATTGCCATATCATGACCTTGCCATATCGGCTGGAAGAATTGTAGGTTCCGACACACAACAACGGACCGCAATGCAACCTTCCACCGCCCCTGAAAGCAAGAGAGAACTCCATGTCAAAATCTGCCCGCCCCCGCCGTTCGGTTCTGTATATGCCCGGCTCCAACCCGCGCGCGCTGGAAAAAGGCCGGACACTGGCCGCTGACGGCCTGATCCTCGATCTCGAAGATGCCGTTGCGCCGGACAGCAAGGAATTGGCCCGTGCGCAAATCATTGCTGCAATCCGGCAGGGCGGTTACGGGCGGCGTGAGTTGATCGTGCGAACCAACAGCCTGGAGTCAGAATGGGGTCGGGACGATCTGATCGCCATGGCGACCAGCGGTGCCGATGCCATCCTGTTGCCGAAAGTTGAAAGCGCTGAAATGATCGAACAGGCCATCGCCGTTCTGGACAGCGCCGGCGGTCCGGCCGGACTGTCCATCTGGTGCATGATGGAAACGCCGCTCGGAATGCTGCATGCTGAACAGATCGCCTTTGCGAGCCCCCGGGTCGGTGGTTTTGTGATGGGGACGTCGGATCTGGCAAAGGACCTGAAGGCGCTCCATACGCCGGACCGATTGCCGTTCCTGCCGTCGCTCGGGTTGTGCCTGCTGGCCGCACGGGCCGCCGGGATCGCCATCCTTGACGGTGTCCATCTTGACCTCAACGATGATGACGGGTTTGCGGTCGCCTGCCGTCAGGGCGTAGAATTCGGGTTTGACGGCAAAACCCTGATCCATCCGAAAACCATCGCCGCCGCCAACCTGGCCTTTTCGCCAACCGAGCAGGAAATCGACTGGGCCAAACGCATCATCGGGGCCCACGCCGAAGCTGAAAAGGCCGGCAAGGGGGTCGTGCTGGTGGACGGTCGTTTGATCGAGAATTTGCATGTCGAGAGTGCCAGGGATCTGGTCGCCATGGCCGCAGCCATCGCTGACATGGACAGTGGGGTCTGACCGGACATGACGGCTAAAACCGATAACGGCAACTTCTTTGAAGACTTCCGGATAGAGCAGGAAATCGCCCATGCCACGCCGCGCACCGTCACGGAAGGTGACGTGTCATTGTATACGGCATTGTATGGCACACGGTTCGCCGTCCAGTCGTCCGACCTGTTTGCCATGCAAATCGGCCTGGAAGCAGCACCGATCGACGACCTGCTGGCCTTTCACATCGTCTTTGGCAAGACCGTGCCGGACATCTCGATCAATGCGGTCGCCAATCTGGGATATGCCAGCGGTCGGTTCGGCCAGCCCGTTTACCCCGGCGATACGCTGTCCGCCCGCTCGCGGGTCATCGGTCTCAGGGAAAACTCGAACGGCACCACCGGCGTGGTTTACGTGCGCTCGGTCGGGAACAACCAGAACGGCCAGATGGTGCTTGATTACGTCCGCTGGGTAATGGTCAACAAACGGGACCCGGCCTCCGCCGCGCCCGTAGCTGTTGTCCCGCAACTGCCGCCAGCGGTCGGGCCGGTCGACCTGATCCTGCCGGATGGTCTCGATCTCGGTGGTTACGACACCACGCTCGCCGGATCCCGTCATCGCTGGCACGACTATGCGGTGGGTGAAAAAATCGATCATGTCGCCGGCACCACACTGGAAGAGGCCGAACACATGATGGCGACCCGACTGTACCAGAATACCGCCAGGGTGCATTTCAACCAGCATACCGAAAAAGACGGACGGTTTGGCCGTCGCCTCATTTACGGCGGGCACATAATCTCGGTGGCGCGTGCATTGTCTTTCAACGGCCTCGCCAACGCGTTCAAACTGGTGGCAATCAATGGCGGGCGTCATGTCGCCCCCGCCTTCGCCGGCGATACAATTTACACATGGTCGGAAGTTCTGGAAAAATTCGATCTGCCGGACCGCGACGATGTCGGCGCCTTGCGCCTGCGCACGATCGCCTGCAAGGACCAGCCTTGCGCCGCCTTTCCGGATCGCGTGGCGGACGGGGCCTACCCGCCATCCGTCGTACTGGACTTTGACTACACGGTTCTGATGCCCAAATAGGTATGGGACGGACGGTCATCAGGCAAACGCGAGGTCGCGCGGGCCCGACGGTTTCTGGTCCGGGCGAATCGCCAAGCACACTTTCGACCGGCTCGGCCCGCGTTCCGGCGATCGCCACCAAAACCGCCCAATGCTGTAAAAAAAATTCCGCGAAACCCCGGGAGCGCAACGCGACGACTTAACTGTTTGAAACGACTCGACAATCAGTTCGGACCGGTTCCCTTTTGCCGGTCGCTGACAGGTCAGGGAAAACATAGCGGCAAAAGAATGTTGCCCGGGATTCCCGCTTTTGCTAATGAAAAGAGGTGTCAGGCTGGCAAGCCCTGGGAAGCTTGCCAATGGGGCCGCCGAAACAGCTCCGACCTGACACCTCATAGAGCCGGCCAGGCTCCGCGCAGTTGAATGTGTTTGCGTACCCGAATTTTCCGGACCTACCCTGGGCAGAGACGATCCCGAGATCGGGTAACGCAGCGATTTCCAGCTGCCCGTTCTGTTGCCAGTCCCGGCCCGCAAAAAACCACATCGGCGACACTCTCCGGTCCGGGCAGAGCCGCTGACATCTGCGAACTTGCGGATAAATCCGCCTGTTCATGTCAACCACAGGAACCGGGGTTCCTGCTGACGTGTGCCATGACAAGGCCCACCAGGGAGCGTGATGTCACCACATGTCGCTCTGCCGGCGATCAGAGACTGCCTGCAATGGCCGACACCTTCCGCAACGCATGTTACGGTCGCTTGTCCCGGCCACTTCCGGCGTGCCTGACGGTTACCCGCCAAACCGACCGGACCGGCGGTTTCCCCTTCCCCGCTCGACCGACTTCAGAGAAGCCATCTCCCGGTTTCGGAATCTACCGCCAAAACACTTTCCGCCGCAGCTACAGGATGCGGCGGAAAGTGTTTTTGATACAATGGGGAAAGCCGGGGGTAACTTCACTATTCTGTGGGTAACACGACTGTTTTTACACAATCCACACACAGGTTTTCCACAGAGAAAGCCATACTCCGCCCACCAGCCTGATCCGGGTCAAACATCTGAACGTGCGCCAAGACGTGTTTATCTGGACGGGCTGACATTGACTTGAGCGGGACAGATAGGTACCAATTGGATGTTCAGGCGCACACACACGGCGCCGTCGCCATCATTTTTGCGAGGCATCAAACCATGGCAACCCGAAAACGCCCTCTGTCGCCACATCTGCAAATTTATTCACCACAAATAACGTCCGTACTGTCGATTTTACATCGTATTACCGGGGTGATCCTTGCATTTGGTGCCTTGCTGCTGGCCAACTGGGTGATTTCAGCAACCTACGGGGCAGATTCCTTTGCCCTGGCACAGGACCTGCTGGGATCCTGGTTCGGCCGGCTGATCCTGTTTGGCCTGACACTGGCGCTTTATTTTCACCTCGGCAACGGCATACGACATCTGGCCTGGGATATGGGCAGGGGATTTTCCTTGCCACAGGTTCGCACCAGCGGTTTATTTGTGATTGCCTTCACCCTCGTCATGACTGTCATGACCTGGATCGCGGCCTATTCAGCTGCGGGAGATTTCTGATGGAAATGCGATCTCATCTGGGGCGGGTACGCGGCCTGGGATCTTCCAATGACGGCGTCCATCACTGGTGGTTACAGCGCATTACAGGCGTTGCCCTGGTGCCCCTGACCATCTGGTTCATTGTGTCAGCGGTCAGTCTGGCCGGGGCGGACCTGGAACAGTTCAGGAGCTGGGTCGGGGCGCATGCCAACCCGGTTTTGTTATGCTTGCTGATATTCACAATGTTCCATCATGGACAGTTGGGGTTGCAGGTCGTGATCGAGGACTATGTTCACAGCGAAACAACCAAACTGCTGCTGTTAATTGTTACCAAATTTACCGCCATCCTGTTCGGCGGTTACAGTATCTTTGCCGTCCTGCGGCTGACCTTCGGGGGCTAAACAGACTATGAGTACCGCCTACGAGATTATAGATCATAAATATGACGTGGTCGTCGTCGGGGCTGGCGGTGCCGGTCTGCGCGCCACCTTCGGCATGGCCAACGCCGGACTGAAAACCGCCTGCATTACCAAGGTTTTTCCAACCCGCAGCCACACTGTTGCCGCACAGGGCGGGATCAGCGCCGCCCTCGGCAACATGGCGGAAGATCACTGGGAATGGCACATGTATGACACCGTCAAGGGGGCCGACTGGCTGGGTGATCAGGATGCCATTGAATACATGTGCCGCGAAGCCGTCCCGGCGGTGGTTGAACTGGAACATTTCGGCATGCCCTTTTCCCGTACCGCCGAGGGGAAAATCTACCAGCGACCGTTCGGGGGGCACATGCGCAATTTCGGCGAAGCACCGGTCCAGCGAGCCTGCGCCGCTGCCGACCGGACCGGCCATGCCATGTTGCACACCCTGTACCAGCAAAGCCTCAAGCATGAAGCCGAATTTTACGTCGAATATGTCGCGCTTGACCTGATTATGGGCGATGACGGCACCTGCGAAGGGGTTGTTGCCTGGAATCTGGATGATGGAACGATCCACGTCTTTCGTGGCCATATGGTCGCCCTGGCAACCGGCGGCTATGGCCGGTCTTTCTTTTCATGCACGTCGGCCCATACCTGCACGGGTGACGGCCACGGCATGATTGCCCGCGCCGGGCTTCCCCTGCAGGATCAGGAATTCGTGCAGTTTCACCCGACCGGTATCTACGGTGCCGGCTGTCTGATTACCGAAGGCGCGCGCGGCGAAGGCGGCTATCTGACCAATGCCCAGGGCGAACGGTTCATGGAACGGTACGCACCGACCGCCAAGGATCTGGCGAGCCGCGATGTGGTCAGCCGTTCCATGACGATGGAAATCCGGGAGGGTCGCGGGGTCGGCGAAAACGGCGATCATATCAACCTGCATCTCGAACATCTGGGAGCGGACGTGCTCGGTCAGCGATTGCCGGGAATTACTGAATCGGCGCGGATTTTCTCCGGCGTTGATGCAACCCGCGAACCGATTCCGGTACTGCCGACGGTGCACTATAATATGGGCGGCATTCCGACCAATCACATGACCGAGGTTCTGCGCCCGACCAAGGACAATCCGGACGCGGTCGCACCCGGCCTGATGGCGATCGGCGAGTGCGCCTGCGCCTCCGTTCATGGGGCCAACCGGCTGGGAACCAATTCACTGCTTGATCTGGTGGTGTTTGGCCGGGCGGCAGCGATCAGGGCCCGGGAAATCGTCAAGCCGGGTGCCGCGCTGCGACCGTTCCGCAACGGGTGCACCGACCAGGCACTGGAACGTCTTGACCGGCTGCGCCATGCCAAGGGCAGCCGCAAGACCAGCGAAATTCGACTCGATATGCAGCGCACCATGCAGAATAATGCGGCCGTCTTCCGCACCTCGGAAGTGCTCAAGGAAGGTGTCGGGAAGATCGACGGCGTCTGGCAACAACTGGCCGATATCAGTGTATCGGACAGTTCAATGATCTGGAATTCAGATCTGGTTGAAAGTCTCGAACTTGAAAACCTGATGATCAGCGCCTCCACCACCATGCATTCGGCAGAAGCCCGTCACGAAAGCCGGGGTGCCCATGCGCACGAGGATTACCCCGACCGCAACGACGTCGAGTGGATGAAACATTCGCTGGCGAAGATTGACGACAAGGGCAAGGTCATGCTGAGTTATCGGCCGGTTCATGCCTACACCCTGACTGACGATGTTGATTATATCGAACCCCGGGCCCGGGTCTACTGAGGAGACGACTGATGGTTGAATTTGCACTTCCCGCCGGCTCCGACCCGGTCGAGGGGAAAACCCATGCCGCACCGGAAGGGGCAACCCGGCTCCGCCGGCTCAAGGTCTACCGCTACAACCCGGACTCCGACGACAACCCGCGAATCGATACCTTCAGCGTTGACCTCGACAAATGCGGACCGATGGTTCTGGACGCGCTGATCAAGATCAAGAACGAAATCGATCCGACCCTGACCTTCCGGCGCTCCTGCCGGGAAGGGGTCTGCGGGTCGTGTGCCTTTAACATCGATGGCAGCAACACGCTGGCCTGCACCAAGGCAATCGAAGATATCAAGGGGGATATCAAGGTCTACCCGCTACCGCACATGCCGGTGATCAAGGATCTGGTGGCCGACCTGAACGGCCCCTATGCCCAGTACCGGTCGATCGAACCGTGGCTACAGGCCGACACACCTGCGCCCAATCGTGAACGCCTGCAGAGCCCGGAAGAACGGGCCAAACTTGACGGCCTGTGGGAATGTATCCTGTGTTTCTGCTGCCAGACCAGTTGTCCGAGCTATTGGTGGAACGGTGACCGTTACCTCGGTCCTGCCGTGTTGTTACAATCCTACCGCTGGATCGCTGACAGCCGCGACGAGGCCAAGGGCAAACGCCTTGACAATCTGAACGACCCGTTTCGCCTGTATCGCTGCCACACCATCATGAACTGCACCAACACCTGCCCCAAACACCTCAATCCGGGTCAGGCGATCGCATCGATCAAGGAAGCCTTGCTGGCACGCCGGTAGTCGCCCGCACCGCGGTTATCAGGTCAAGGACCGAGAAGCAGACGACCGATTTGATTGGCACCATGCGATTCAAACAGGCGGCCCTTTCATGCGGTCCGGTTTTCCCTCACTGTCAAATTCCTGATGACGGGCAAAGGGGTGCCTGACTCTTGGCGACAGGTATTTGATGACAGACGGGAGCACAAATCATGGGCATCACGATCCACCAACCGGGCAAACAGGATGAGGCGGAATGGCGGCGGTTATGGGGCCTGTATCTGACATTTTACGAGACCGAACTGCCCGACGAAATCTTCCGGTCAACCTGGGCCCGGCTGCTGACCAATGGCGAAGACGGCATATATGGCCTGATCGCGAAAGAGGACAACGGCAAAGCACTTGGCATCGTCCATTACCTGTATCACCCGAGCTGCTGGACCCTTGAACAGGTATGTTACCTGCAAGACCTGTATGTGGATGCCGGGACGCGCGGAAAGGGCGTCGGGCGGGCGTTGATTGAAGCCGTCTATTCGGCCGCCGACAGGGAAAACCGGGGCCGCGTCTACTGGACGACGCATGATCACAATACGCAGGCCCGTCATCTGTATGATCAGGTGGCGTCGGTGACCCGCTTCATCAAATACAATAGACAGCGGTAGGTTGCCGCACTGACTGAAATACGGGGACGATGTTTTCAGGCACGACGCCACAGGTCCGCGAATTTACGCCTACTGAACGATAATAACCTGACCACTAAGCGCCCCTTCGACACTCTTCACATAGGCCCGTCCGACCCGCTCCGACGATACCGGATCGTGACCGGGAAACCACTGTCCGTACCTTGGTACAGACACATCAAGCAGGCCAGGGCTGACGACATTGACCCTCAGGCACCGGGGCATTTCGATGGCCGCCCCGACAACGAAACCTGCCAGTGCGCCGTTTGCCATCGCTGCCCCGACCCCCATCCGGATCGGGTCGCGATCCAGCACGCCGCTTGTCAGGGTGAAGGAACCGCCCTCAAGAACCACGTTCAGACCCGCAAGGACGAGGTTGATCTGGCCCATAACCTTTTGCCGCAAACCGAGCATCAGTGTTTCTTCTGTCTGTTCCTTCAATGCGGCGAAATGCACGTCACCTGCCGCCGAAACAACCGCATCCACCGGCCCAACGTGCGCATACATCTCGTCGATCGAGGCGCGATCCGACATATCGAACTGAACGTCTCCACTGGAGCGGCCAGCCCGGATCAGATCGTGATTTTTTCCAAGTTGCTCGCAGGCTGCTTTGCCAATATCACCTTCCGCTCCTACCACAATAATTTTCACGAACCGCCTCCCGATGTTTCCGCATAGCGGGCAAGTTTACAGGTAATAAACTTCCACAAAAATATCTATTTTGGTGAGTTGCCAGCCTCGGGCATTGCCAGCTCAAGGGAATAAATCCAGGCGACCCGACAGTCGTCACAATCAGCAGACGGCCCTCTGTCGGTGACATCCAAAGCTGTCGGTCGATATTCCCTGTTGGTGAAAAGTCAGACAGGCTGATTTACGGAGACGATGAAAATCTTGGTCGGGTGCCGGGAGATATGACAGTATATGTGGGAACATCAGCGACTGTCCTTTTGTCATCGGTGTCACGTCGTCGAATGGACGCACGTCTAATCGACCGGTGACGACCGCAAGCCCGCTTGCGGTCGTATTTCACCATCCGGTATATATTCAACCCGCTACAGATCGTAATTCAGGAGTCCCGCCAATGTACGTCCCCAAACACTTCGCCGAGACTGATTGCACGACGCTGGCCGATATCATGCGCGCCTCAAGTTTCGCCAGTCTGGTGACGACCCGCGACGGACTGCCGGTGGCGACCCACCTTCCGCTCTATCTCGACGCCGACCGGGGTGAGCACGGCACGCTGCTGGGCCATGTCGCACGGGCAAATGATCACTGGCGACTGTTTGACGGCAACAGCGCGGCGCTGGCGATCTTTGGCGGCATTCATTCCTATATCGGTCCCAACTGGTATGGGTCACAAAATGCCGTTCCGACCTGGAATTATCTGGCTGTCCATGCCTATGGCGCGCCGCAGGTCGTAGAGGACCCGGCGGCTGTCCTTGACATACTGGAACGTCTGACAGCGAGTTATGAAACGGACACGTCCGGTAACTGGCGGATGGACCGAATGGAGCCGGATCTGTTGCACGGCATGTTAAAGGGCATTGTCGCCTTCGAGATGCCGATTGACCGGATCGACGGCAAAGCCAAGATGGGACAGAATAAAAAACCGGAAGAAATCCGTGGTGCTGTCCGGGGGCTTCGGTCGACCGGCGAGCCGATGGCGACCGCGGTTGCGTCGGAAATGGAACGCCGCCTGAAAAAGTGAGCTATTCGGCGGCCCGAAGACGGTCCGGAAAGGCGCGCGACCAGTTTTCCGGCATGGCCCGCAGGTATTGATCCGGATAGGTCACCGCGCCGCCCAGTTCTTCCGCTGCCCGTCTGGCCCAACCCGGTTCATACAGGAACCCTCTGGCGATGGCCACCAGGTCGGCCTGACCGGTGGTTACCAGTTCTTCCGCATAGTGCGGGTCGCGAATCATACCAACCGCCATCGTTGTGATACCGACATCGGTCTTGATCCGGGCGGCAAAGGGGACCTGGTATCCCTGCCCCAGATTGGCGGCTGGTGGGCGGGCGGCTGAATTACCACCGCTGGAACAATCGACAAAGTCACAGCCCAGGGCTTTCAGACGCGTGGCAAAAATCACTGAATCATCCAGAGTCCAGCCCGGGTCGTCGTAATCGGTCGCAGAAATTCGCACCCCCAGCGGTTTGTCGTCCGGCCAGGCCGCGCGCACGGCGGTAAAGATTTCAAGTGGAAACCGCATGCGATTTTCAATCGATCCGCCGAATTCGTCGTCGCGCTGATTGGCGATGGGCGACAGGAACTGGCTTAGCAGGTAGCCGTGCGCCATATGCAGTTCCAGCACATCAATACCCAGCCGACCGGCCCGTTCAGTCGCCTGTACGAAGGCCGCACGGACGCGATCCATATCGGCCTGTTGCATGGCGGTCGGTGTGTGCCAGCCCGCGGCAAACGGCGTCGCCGACGGACCAATCGTCTGCCAGGCTCCTTGACGGTCGGTAAGCGGCGCCCCCCCCTGCCAGGGCAGATCAGCCGAGGCTTTCCGACCGGCGTGGGCCAGTTGCAGACCGATCTTGGCACTGCCGTATTTCCGGCAGGCGTCAATCACCCGGGCGAAGGAAGTTTCCTGTTCATCGTTGTGCAGCCCGGGGCAGCCGGGCGTAATGCGGCCAATCGCCTCGACACCGGTTGCCTCGATGAAGAGCAAGCCGGCACCGGAGGCAGCATAGCCGCCGAGATGCATCAGATGCCAGTCCGTCAGCCGCCCCTCATCCGCCGAGTACTGGCACATGGGGGCAACCACAACCCGGTTGTCCAGTTCCAGATCACGTAACTTCAACGGTGAGAACAACTTGCTCGTCATGAGGGTTTTTCCTTGTGATGGAGGACGGACAGCGGCCCTATTTGAACTGGACGCCACAAACTTCATAGGATTTTGACCCACGGGGCGTGATGACATCCACCGAATCACCAATGGTTTTACCTATCAGGGCGCGCGCCAGCGGCGATGTGACGGACAATCGTCCGGTATTGATGTCAGCCTCGTAGGCACCGACGATCTGATAGGTGATTTCCTCGTCGGTATCTTCATCGGCCAGCAGAACTGTTGCTCCGAAACGGATTGTGTCGCCCGTCAGAGCGGCAACATCAATCACATCGGCGCAGCTGATGACGCCTTCCAGTTCGGCAATCTGACCTTCGACGAAGCTCTGGCGTTCGCGCGCGGCGTGGTATTCGGCATTTTCAGACAAATCACCATGTTCGCGGGCTGCTGCAATGGCGCGGATAATCGCCGGTCGCTCTTCGAACTTCAGGCGTTTGAATTCTAATTCGAGGGCATCCAGACCCCCCCGTGTCATCGGAACCTTTTCCATGGGCGTTTTCTCTATCGTTCTTCTAACAATCCACAACAGTGTTCTCTACAGCCAATTATTCACGGCTGCATGGAACACCAACCACAAAGCGGGAAAACCACGTCCTAGAACGTCCGCTTAAAATAGTCCTGTAAGGGCGCAACTTCAAGGTCTGAAGAAGACAATGCGCGGATAGCACTCACCACGGCGGCGGCGGCGGTCATTGTGGTGTAGTGGACGATGTTGTTGGTCAGCGCAGATCGGCGAATGGAATAACTGTCAAGAATCGCCTGCGCTCCCTCCGTGGTGTTGATGACAAGCTGGATTTCGCCGTTCAGCACGGCATCATCACAATGCGGTCGGCCTTCCAGCACCTTGTTGACCCGGACCACATCCAGTCCCTGTTCACTGAGAAAGGCCTGTGTTCCACCCGTCGCCATCAGTGTGAACCCGAGTTCAACCAGTTGACGGGCCAGATCGGCGGCTTTCGGCTTGTCCCGGTCCTTGACCGAGATGAAGGCGCAACCGTTTTTCGGCAACTGGTTGCCAGCGCCCATTTGTGATTTCGCAAACGCCCGTGGAAAATCCCGATCCAGTCCGATAACCTCGCCGGTTGATTTCATTTCCGGGCCGAGAATGGTATCGACGTCCGGGAACCGGGCGAATGGGAAGACCGCTTCCTTTACCGCAAAATGAGCCTTGTGGGCGTGGCTACTGAGATCAAAATCCTTCAGTTTCTCGCCGGCCATGACCCGGGCGGCAATTTTGGCGATGGGAATACCGGTCGCCTTGGCGACAAACGGAACGGTCCGGCTGGCGCGCGGGTTGACTTCGATAATATAAATTGTCTGACCCTTGATCGCGAACTGCACGTTCATCAGCCCGACAACCCTGAGAGCCCGCGCCAGCGCTTCTGTCTGCCGTTTCAGTTCCAGCACAATCCCATCCGACAGCGAATACGGCGGCAGCGAGCAGGCGGAATCGCCGGAGTGAATGCCCGCTTCCTCAATATGTTCCATGACACCGGCAACATAGACCTGATCGCCGTCACAGATGGCATCAACATCCACTTCGATGGCGTCCTGCAGATAACTGTCGAGCAACACCGGGCTGTCGCCTGACACCTGTACGGCTTCCGACATATAGCGGCGCAGGGCTGCGAGATCATGAACAATTTCCATCGCCCGCCCACCCAGTACATAGGACGGACGGATCACCAGCGGGTAACCGATCCGGGCCGCCACGATCTCCGCTTCCGCATTGGAGCGGGCCAGACCGTTGGCAGGCTGACGCAGATCCAGTTCCGTTAACAATTGCTGGAACCGTTCGCGGTCTTCAGCCAGATCAATGGCATCCGGGCTGGTACCAAGAATGGGGATGCCAACATCTTCCAGCGCCTGACTGAGTTTTAATGGAGTCTGTCCTCCCAACTGGACAATGCATCCCATGAAATCGCCCTTGCGCTGCTCGGCGCGAATCAGTTCAACGACATCTTCACCGGTCAGCGGTTCAAAATAGAGACGATCGGAGGTATCGTAGTCAGTGGATACCGTTTCTGGGTTGCAGTTGACCATAATCGCTTCATAACCGGCATCTTTCAGCGCATAGGCGGCGTGCACACAGCAATAGTCAAACTCGATCCCCTGCCCGATCCGGTTCGGCCCCCCCCCCAGTATGGCGATTTTGCGGCGATCGGAAGGTTGCGATTCACATTCGGCCGCCCGCGTGCCGTCGCCTTCGTAACAGGAGTACATATAGGGTGTTCGGGCGGCAAACTCGCCAGCGCAGGTATCGACCCGTTTGTAAACCGGCGTGACCGACAGTTGACGGCGCACGGCCGAAACGGCGGCTTCCGCCTGCCCCGTCAATTCCCCCAGCCGGGCATCCGCAAAACCCATTTTTTTCAGGGCGAGAAATCCCAGATGATCGGTCGGCAGGCCGTCCTTGCGGACCTTCTCCTCGGCATCGACAATGGCCTTGATCTGATCCAGAAACCACGGATCAAACTTGCAGGCGGCACGAATTTCATCAAATCCCAGACCAAGACGAAAGGCCTGGGCAATATAGCGGATGCGTTCCGGACGCGGTTCGGCCAGAGCTGCCTTGACCACATCGGCGTCCAGCCGTCCGTTAACCGTCGCTCCCTCGATCGCCACTTCATTCAGACCGGTCAGACCGGTTTCCATGGACCGCAACCCCTTTTGCAAGGATTCGGCGAATGTGCGGCCAATCGACATCGCCTCCCCCACCGACTTCATGGAGGTCGTCAGCAGGGCCGCCGTGGTTGGAAATTTTTCAAACGTGAAACGGGGAATTTTTGTCACCACATAGTCGATCGTCGGCTCGAAGCTGGCCGGGGTCACGCCGGTGATATCGTTATCCAGTTCGTCCAGGGTGTAACCGACCGCCAGTTTGGCGGCGATCTTGGCAATCGGGAAGCCGGTCGCCTTCGAGGCCAGAGCCGATGATCGGCTGACCCGTGGGTTCATCTCGATTACGATCAGGCGCCCGGTTTCCGGATTGACGGCAAACTGAACGTTCGATCCGCCGGTTTCGACGCCGATTTCACGCAAAACCGCGATCGAGGCATTGCGCATCACCTGATACTCCTTGTCGGTCAGGGTCAGGGCCGGTGCCACCGTAATTGAATCACCCGTATGCACGCCCATCGGGTCAACATTTTCAATCGAACAGATGATGATGCAGTTGTCCGCACGGTCGCGGATCACTTCCATTTCGTATTCTTTCCAGCCGACAATCGATTCCTCGACCAATACCTCACCGACCGGTGAGGCATACAGACCGCCTGCGACGATACGCTCGAACTCGGCCCGATTGTAGGCAATACCCCCGCCAATACCTCCCATCGTAAAGGATGGCCGGATAATCAGCGGCAGGCCGATTTCCTGCAGTGCCTGATGGGCTTCTTCCATCGATTTGACGACCCGGCTATCGGGGCAGTCAAGGCCGATTTTCTCCATTGCATCACGGAATTTCTGCCGGTCTTCCGCCTTGTCAATCACATCCGCACGGGCGCCGATCATCTCGACCCCATATTTTTCCAGGATGCCGTTTTCCGCAAGCGTGATACCCGCATTCAGGCCGGTTTGCCCGCCCATGGTCGGCAGTAAAGCATCCGGTCGTTCCCTGGCGATGATTCGTTCCAGCATGTCGGTGGTAATCGGTTCCACATAGGTTGCGTCGGCCATGTCCGGATCGGTCATGATCGTCGCCGGATTGGAGTTGACCAGGATGACACGGTACCCTTCCTCGCGCAGCGCCTTGCAAGCCTGTGCACCGGAATAGTCGAACTCGCAGGCCTGCCCGATAACAATCGGTCCGGCACCGATAATCATGATGGATTTTATGTCTTCACGTTTTGGCATCTGGTAGATTCTCTTCCGTTATTCTTCGTCCCCTGTCGGAGAGAAGGATGAGAAGGGGATGAAATCGCTTAAATCAACGGTCGTCCCGTCCGGTTACCTTTTCATCGCCGAGGCGGATTCCATCAGGCCTACAAACCGGCCGAACAGATAGTGGCTGTCCTGTGGTCCCGGCGAGGCTTCCGGATGGTATTGCACCGAGAAAACGGGTTTTCCGTCAACCCGGATACCTTCCAGCGAACCATCAAACAGGGATCGGTGCGTTTCAATCACGCCAGCGGGCAGGGAGTTGGTATCGACCACAAAGCCGTGGTTCTGACTGGTGATCTCGACCTTGCCGGTTTCCAGGTCCTTGACCGGCTGATTGGCACCGCGATGGCCGATATGCATTTTCACGGTTTTTGCGCCCAGTGCCAGGCACAGGATCTGATGACCAAGGCAAATTCCAAAAACCGGCAAGCCGGTTTGCAGAACAGCCTGCAGCATCGGCACCGCATAGGCACCCGTCGCTGCCGGGTCGCCGGGACCGTTCGACAAAAACAGGCCGTCGGGTTGGTGTGCCAGGATTTCGTCGGCTGTCGCACTGGCCGGCACCACCGTGACCCGGCAACCCGCCGAGGCCAGACAGCGCAGAATGTTCTGTTTGGCACCAAAATCGACCGCAACCACATGAAACCGGGGGGCCATCTGTTGGCCATAACCGCCCGCCAGCGCCCATTCCGTCTGATCCCACGGATAGCTTTGTCGACACGACACCTCGGCTGCCATATCCATCCCCTCCAACCCCGGCCAGGAAGCAGCGTGTTCAGCCATCGCCGACACATCAATGACACCGTCCGGCGCATAGACGACCGTGCCGGACGGCGCGCCGCCGTCGCGAATACGACGGGTCAGGCGGCGGGTATCAACGCCGGTAACTGCTGTCAGGTTCATGGATTTCAACCAGTTGTCGAGATGCCCGGCAGCCCGCCAGTTGGCCGGTTCGGTAATCGTACCGTGAAATACGCATCCGCGGGCGGCAGGCGTGACCGATTCCATGTCTTCCGGGTTGGTGCCGACATTACCGATATGCGGAAAGGTGAAATTTATAATCTGTCCCGCATAACTGAGATCGGTCAGGATTTCCTGATATCCGGTCATCGAGGTGTTGAAACAGACTTCGCCGCGGGCTGTTCCTATGGCCCCCGCACCACGCCCCCAGAAAACCTCGCCATCGGCCAGTACAAGTGCCGCATCGGACCCATCTGGACGGTCCACATAAGGGGTCACATCCGGCGAATCCGTTGCAGGCAGGGCGAAAGAGTCACCCGCTTGGGACTGTGTCCCACCAAGCGGTGACCGGGATATCTTTTCATTCATGGGCAGGGCCATATGGGCGAAGGTTGGATTTCAGAGTTTCTAAGCAATGTTCGGGCCAAGGTCAAGAGGCAAGGATAAGAAAAAATCATTTAATATCAATGGATTAAAAAATAGGATTCTGTTTCCCTTTCCCACAATATTTTGCTAGTCTCGCCGTTTCCAAAATACTTGAGGGATTCCCATGCTTCGCCAGCAGCTCAATGATGCGCTCAAGTCAGCCATGAAAGAAAAGGATGGGCGTACACTTTCGACTGTCCGCCTGATCCTCGCGGCTCTGAAAGACCGTGATATCGCCGCCCGTTCGAAAGGTAACATGGAAGGGCTTGATGTTTCCGGCATCCTCGGTTTGCTGCAATCCATGATCAAGCAGCGGCGGGAAAGTATCGCCATGTATGAAAAGGGCGGGCGGATGGAACTCGCCCAACAGGAATCGGAAGAAATTGCGGTGATCAAACGCTTCCTGCCAGCCCAGATGAGTGATGCCGAATTGGCCAGTGCCGTGACCGACGCAATTGCCGAGGTGGGTGCCACCTCGATCAAGGAAATGGGTAAGGTAATGGGTATTCTGAAGCAAAAATATTCAGGCCAGATGGATTTTTCCAAAGCCGGCACGGTGGTCAAGCAGCAACTGGGTTAGTATAATACGTGCCTGCGACCGTTCACTGACCGCACCGGCGACCTCGCATGGCGACAGAAAAACAATAGCATCGCCGCCGCGATTGCGCGAATATTGCCCTGGCTCTGCGACCTAATCAGGAATGTTGACCGATGGCCTTTTCGCCGCAGTTTCTTGACGAATTAAAGACCCGCGTCGGGCTCGCTGCGGTTGTCTCGAAACGGGTCAAATTGACCCGGAAAGGGCATGAGCACTCGGGCCTCTGTCCGTTTCACAATGAAAAGACACCATCTTTCACGCTGAACGAGGAAAAAGGATTCTATCACTGTTTCGGTTGTCAGGCGAACGGCAGTGTCATCGATTTTGTCATGGAGACGGAAGGCCTTAGTTTTCGTGAGGCGGTTGAACAACTGGCCGCAAGCGCTGGTATGGAGGTGCCGCAGGACAGCCCGGAAGCCCGTGATTTTGCCCGCAAACGGCAGACCCTGGTCGATGTGATGGAGGCCGCGGCACGATATTACCAGCGCATGTTACACATGCCGGATGGTCGTGAGGCGATGGCTTATGTCCGATCACGCGGACTGGATTCAGCAATTATTGACACCTTTCGGCTGGGATTTGCGCCGTCGTCACGCAACGGATTGAAATCGGCGTTGCTGCGCGAGGGCATTGCAGAAGACATGATGGTCGCGGCGGGACTTCTGATTCGCCCGGACGAGGGCCGCGGACAGTCGCCAGATACCTATGACCGGTTCCGTGGGCGTCTGATGTTTCCCATTCAGGACCGGCGGGGGCGGACAATCGCCTTTGGCGGTCGCATCCTGGGAGATGGTGAACCGAAATACCTGAATTCGCCAGAAACGCCGCTTTTTCATAAAGGCCGGGAACTGTATGCGCTCAATCATGCCATCCGGGCAACCCGAACCGCCGGCACCATCATCGTTGCCGAAGGTTATATGGACGTCATCGCTTTGTATCAGGCGGGATTTACCAACGCCGTCGCGCCGCTCGGAACGGCCCTGACGGAAGAACAGTTACAGTTGCTCTGGAAGTCGGTGCCGGAACCGGTGGTCTGTTTTGACGGTGACCGGGCCGGGCGGGCGGCGGCTGTCAAGGCCTCGTTGCGCGCCCTGCCACACTTGCGGGCGGGTTATGGCCTCCGGTTCGCGACCCTGCCCGGCAAGGAAGACCCCGACAGCCTGATCAAATCTGGCGGCCAACATGCCATGCAGCAGGTTCTCGATCAGGCCACCCCGCTATCCGAGTTTGTCTGGCAGACGGAAACCAGCGGGCGGCTGCCCACCACGCCGGAAGAAAAGGGCGGGCTCCGAGCCCGCCTCAGGAATTTGGCCCGCGACATTCAGGATGCCGATATCCGCAGCCTGTTTACCGACCATTACGAACGTCGGCTGTCGCCGGACCGGGCCGCACCATCCGGTCGCCCCGGTTCTGGCTACAAATCACGCCGGAACTGGGCGTCCAACATGTTTCTTGAGACAAACGCCGGCCCGCGCGCCAGAATAGATATGCGAACAACACGTGAAGCGATCCTGCTGGGTGTTCTGGTCAATCATCCCGAGCTCTACGATGAGATATCGGAACGCTTGGGAACCATAGCCTTTCAGGCCCGTGACCTTGACAATCTCCGCCAACAGGTTTTAAAGACTTTGGCGGCGCAGTCGGGGCTTGAAACAGGAGCATTAGTTGACCACCTTAGACAACAGGGTGAATACGACATTGCGCTGTCAAAGGTATTGAGTACGGAATTGTATAAACACGCGGTCTTTGCCCGTTCCGGCGCGGATGTGGAACTGGCAAGAGCGGGTTGGGACGAGACATACGAGAAACTTAGGGGTAAGGATCTCAACGCTGAAATCAGGGAAGCCGAGCAGGACGTCGCACAAAACCCGACGGCAGAAGCCTGGAAGCGGCTGGGAGCCTTGAGACAACAGGCGATCAATATCGGCGAAAGTGATCCGGCGGACTGAAATCTGACAGTCTCGGCTGATAGAAGACAGACGGATAAAATGGGTGGCGGGACGAACCGCATCGGCGGGTCCCGGCCACATACAATAGCGGAGTTTTAGCATTGGCGAAAGCAGCAGCGAAAAAAGCGGAAGCTGGCACCACTCAGGAAGAAAGCGGCGATAGCCCGCTTCTCGACAGCATGGGTGCCGCCGTCAAGAAGATGGTGGCAAAAGGCAAGGAACAGGGATTCGTCACCTATGACGATCTCAACTCGGCGCTGCCGCCAGACCAGGTTTCATCCGAACAGATTGAAGATACCATGTCGATGCTGTCGGAAATGGGTATCAATGTGGTCGAAAACGAAGATGCCGAAGACGCCAACGCGGTAGACCAGACCGATGCGGAAGAGTCGCCCAAGGCAAGCGGCAATGTTGATGAGTCCGAACTCGGCAGAACCGACGATCCTGTCCGCATGTATCTGCGTGAAATGGGGTCGGTCGAACTGTTGTCCCGCGAGGGCGAGATTGCCATCGCCAAGCGTATCGAAGCCGGTCGCGAAATGATGATCGGCGGAGTCTGTGAAAACCCGTTAACGATCCGGGCCATCGTACAATGGCATGATGCCCTGGTTAATGGCGAAATGCTGCTGCGCGACATCATTGATCTGGAAACCACCCACACCGGTGGCCCTGCTGCCCAGCAGTTGGCAGCAGAAGGCGAAGCTGACACCGAAACCGATGGGCAGCCGGACAGCGACGAAGGCGATTCTGATGACGTGACCGCCGCCCCCAAAGACGGGAAAGAGGACGCCGACAAAAGCGATAGCGCAGACAGTCCCGGAGATGACGATGACGACGAAGACGATCCGGAAAACAACCTGTCCCTGTCGGCCCTGGAAGCGAAACTGACACCGCAGGTCATCGAAACATTTGAAGATATCGCCAAGACCTACAAAAAACTGCACAAATTGCAGATTTCCCGACTGGAAACCCTGCAGGCGGGCGAGGAAATCAAACCGGCCCAGGAAAAGCGCTACAACAAGCTGCGCAATACACTGGTGGATTTGATGGAAGACGTTCACCTTAACAATAACCGGATTGAACAACTGGTCGAGCATCTGTACGAACTCAATCGATTGCTGATCGGATACGAAGGCAAACTCTTGCGACTGGCAACCAATGCCAAGGTCAAGCGTGACGATTTTCTGGAACATTATCGGGGCTACGAACTTGATCCGGGCTGGTTCAGCCGGGTATCCAAATTGCCGGGAAAGGGCTGGGAACGCTTCTCCACCAAGTACGAAAAAGACGTGACGGATATCCGCACCAGTATTGGCGAGATTTCCCAGGAATCCGGTCTGCCGGTATCAGAATTCCGGCGCATCGTCTCAACCGTCCAGAAAGGTGAACGGGAAGCCACCAAAGCGAAAAAGGAAATGATCGAAGCCAACTTGCGGCTGGTGATTTCCATTGCCAAAAAATACACCAACCGGGGACTGCAGTTCCTGGATCTGATTCAGGAAGGCAATATCGGCCTGATGAAAGCGGTCGATAAATTCGAGTATCGTCGGGGATACAAATTTTCGACCTACGCGACCTGGTGGATCCGGCAGGCGATTACCCGGTCGATCGCCGATCAGGCCCGTACCATTCGTATTCCGGTGCACATGATCGAAACCATCAACAAGCTGGTCCGCACATCGCGCCAGATGCTGCATGAAATCGGTCGTGAACCGACACCCGAGGAATTGTCGATCAAACTGTCCATGCCGCTGGAAAAGGTCCGCAAGGTACTCAAGATCGCCAAGGAACCGATTTCCCTTGAAACGCCGATCGGGGACGAGGAAGACAGCCATCTTGGTGATTTCATCGAGGACAAGAATGCAATCCAGCCGCTGGACGCCGCGATTCAGGCCAACCTTCGTGAGACCACGACTCGCGTCCTCGCCTCCCTGACGGCCCGCGAGGAGCGGGTGCTGCGCATGCGTTTCGGGATAGGCATGAACACCGATCACACGCTGGAAGAGGTCGGGCAGCAGTTTTCCGTGACTCGTGAACGCATCCGGCAGATCGAGGCAAAGGCGCTGCGCAAACTGAAACACCCGTCCAGGTCCCGCAAACTGCGGAGTTTCCTCGACTATTAGTCCGGCAAATCCGACTGGTCAGAAAGGCGAGGCAAACAAACCTCGCCTTTTTATTTGCCTAACCGGAAGGGCCTGCTAAAAGAGGGGTCCCTTACCCCAAGGGCCTGTAGCTCAGTTGGTTAGAGCCGGCCGCTCATAACGGTCTGGTCGCAGGTTCGAATCCTGCCGGGCCCACCACTTTTTCTTATACGAACCCACCGCCAGACCATGAAACGCCCAAGACCCCACAGTTTCGGGGGCTTTGGGGCTCTCTCTGCTGGACGGAGACAGTCCAGGTGAGGCGAAATCGCCCATTTTCGCGAAAATTCTCTGTAGCGCAGCTTTAACCGCCAGACCATGAGGTTTTTCAGGTGAATTTAGGTAAGATTCTCGAATAATTTAGCCTGCTCCTGCCAATCGAGAGGCAGAGAAGATAGGCGTTTGAGGCGATAAGCCGTTAACGTCACGAAGCGTTTTATCCTTGAGCTCGCCATGTTCTTGGATCTGTTCGTTGTAGGCGCAGGCCATGTGGAGAAGCCGCGTGCTAAGCCCCTTGGGCGGCGGTTCGCCATAGAAATCCGTCCAGGCTTCAATCAGATATTTGCGGGGGGGGATATTAATCCGTTTTGCCATAGCCTCACCCCTCCATCACCTTGTAGATAGAAACACGGGTGCGATAGGCTTCACGTTTAATGGTGGCGCCTTTTTTGCGCAGCGCCGTCAGCGTGGCGCGAACGTTGTGCGGTTGCCAGCCGGTGGCGTCCTGAAGTTGTTCGATAGAAGCGCCGGATTTACGGCGGATGAGTTTCTCGATGGTTTGGATCTTGGTGGTCATATGAGCCTCCTCGTTAATGCGTCTGCTCGATGCAGGCGCTGCCACCATCTAGACCCGGCGAGGCAGACGGCCTGGTCCGGGCTGGCGGCGATAAGGAGGTTAATAAATGCACCGCCGCACAACGACAGTACCGCTCTGTTGACGGCAGAAGTCCAGTAGAAAGAGCAAGAATTTATTGCAGGTTTGGATTGCCTATTTGTTCAGGAAAGCGACAAGTTTCTTTTGTAGAGAAGCAAGGTTTTTAAGTTCGCATTCCCATACGATTTTGACGCGCCAGTCGTCCGTTTTCAGGTCTTTGATGGCCTGTGCGTCGCGGGCCACGTTGCGGCAGATTTTATCCGTCCAGTATTTCGTATTGGTCTTGGGCGTTCTCGCGCCGCGCTTGCAATAATGGCCATGCCAGAAACACCCATGCACAAAGATGACGGCTTTGTGGATAGGGAAGACGAGATCGGGTTTGCCGGGCAGCCCCTCACGGTGCAGCCGATAGCGATAACCGAGCCTATGCAACAGGCGGCGCACAATCATTTCCGGGGCCGTATCCTTAGCCTTGACGGCACGCATGATACGCGAGCGTTCCGGATCAGTCGTCGAAGAGGTTTTCTTGGGTTTCGCCATTGTCTGCATCAACCGTTTCCGCGCCGCCGAGCGCTGAATAACGCCGGTCTGCCAGCCATTGCAGTCGCTTTGCCTGGGTCAGCAGAACGCGGCGCAGTCCGCCCTGGACTTTGCGTTCCGAAATCACCTGGGCGAGCCTACTTATGATAAGGGCGCGGCGGGCGATTCGGAAATCCGGATGCGAGCGGATGGTATGAACTTCATCGGATACCATGCACTGACGGTGTGAGTCCGGCATGTCGATTTTAATCTTCGGCGCGGGCGGGTCCTTTTCGTTGAGTACAGCGCCGAAGTGGCTGTTGGCGATGGCTTGCTGATAGACGAGGTCTTCCAGGGCGTCTAAGTGCGCTTTGGCGTCCTTATCTTTGCCGGGTGTTTCCTGAAATTCAGGCAGGGGCCAGACTTCGATTTCATAGACCTCAAAAGGATCAAGAACCGACATGGCGACGGCGTCCGTGCGCTGATTGGTCAAGTGGCGGCGAATACGGGTGCGTAATTGCTCGTTGGTTTGCCCAACATAAATGGGTTCACCGTCGTAATCGAAAAAGGCGTAGACTCCCCACTTGAAGTTGCCGATTTTGCGCATGTCGCCCACGACCGTGTCCGGAACTTCCGTATCCAGAAATGCCGACAGATTATTTCGCAGATCCGCCGTCTCGAACGGCGGCAGGTTCATGGAATCGGATTGGGTCTTCTCGTTCATCTCGGATGCCCCGGCCCCTTTAGGTTGCAGGGGATAAATGGAGCATATTCAGGCGCGGGAGTCGAGGCGGCTTATTCAGCAGCGACTAGGTACGATATGCTGGCGTAATTCAGGATCGGCTCGATGAGAGTTTCAGCCAAGTGACGCACAACGGGGACGGCGACGCCATCACCGCAGACGTGATAGGCGTCGTTATAGCGCTCGGGCAGGCGGTAGTCGTCGGGCAGGCCCATCAGGCGGGCTGCCTCGCGCGGCGATAGCAAGCGGCTTCTGACATTACCATTCTCGACAAGCATGATCGTCTGGCGGGACGAGCCGCCGGAAGGGGTGCGCAGGCAGCCAGCTATATCGTCAAAACGAATTTCCGCGCGTTGTTGTCCATAGCGGGTGCGACGGTAGAGGCCTCCAACCTTGCGCGACTTGTTCGTCTTCGTCTCGGCGACGGCGTTTTCAAGTTTTGTCAAATTCAGGGGTGCCATGAGAGAAACCAGATAGTCGGTCTCTTCTTTCGAGTGCCAGACGCAACCCTTGGGCGTTTCCTCGATGACATCGATGAAGTTAACGTTGCGTTTGGCTGGCGCGGAGGGGTTCCACCATACCCAACGGTTCTGTGCGGCTTTCGACATGCCTTCGGCGGCGTCGACCAGGGCGCGAGGATGCCACTCATTGGCTTCGGCACTGAAAATTTCTTCGGGGAAAACCACATCACCCCGCAGACCGACGAAGAACAGGCGTGGGCGGCTTTGCGGCACCCACAGGCGGGCGTCCATCACCATGGCTCCGAAGGTATAACCAGCGTTGGAAAATGCTTCAGCGATGGCCTGAAAGTCCTTGCCGTCGTTGCTGGTGATGGCGCCATAGACGTTCTCAAGCACGATGGCGCGCGGGCCACGTCCTTCGCTCATCAGCGCCTTCATTAGCTTCCAAAAAGGCCAGAAGGTACCAGAGCGATTTCCGCTCAGGCCGGCGTAATCACCAGCCAGCGACAAGTCCTGGCAAGGGAAGGACGCCCAGGCCAAATCGGGCGCGCTCGGTAGCTGATCTGTGGTGACGGTGGCGACGTCGCCGACGAATAAATCGTCTTTGCCCCAGTTGGACGTGTAGGCGGCGGCTTTCTTGGGATCTAAATCGTTCGCGAACAGGCAATTCCAGCCCTGGCCGAGCCCGGCCCGCGCCATGCCTCCGCCTGCGAAAAACTCGTAGAATCCCCTCAACCGTTCCCTCCTGCGCTTTCGCAAATGTTCTCTTTGTGTTCCGATTAGCGAAGAATGCCATATCGGTGGAATCCTGTCCACCATTCATTCACTCACAACGAACAGTTTACGCCGGATACGGTGAACAAGAGATCATCGCCCTTAAGGAAATGATCCGCCGTTACGGTCATAGTACATGGAACGATGTGGAACGACGAGATTGATCTTCAAGGTGGGCTCTGCGCAATGACCCCAATATCGAATAAACTGGCTCATGGCGTCGACCTGGTCGGAGTACTTGCTTTGCGGAAAAGAAAATATTTCGGTCTCAAACTCCGCCATCCACGGGGCATCCTCGGGCAGGAGTATCCGTCCAGCCTCTATAACGCCTGTTACCCATTCCGCCCTATTCACCTTGCTGCCTTCGGGTCTGATTGGAATAAGGTTGAGTCCCTGTTTTCCGGCAAGGTCGTAAAGCAAAGCTAGACCGGTGGACGCCTTCTCGATCAACACTCGTGTCGCCTCCCAGTGTCGGGCATGGCGGTCTCCCTATCGCTGGTAGGGGGCGCAGAGAGGAGCGGGACCGTCGCATTGCGTAATGCCGTCATCTCGTCGAAGGTCATGCCCGTGTCGGCATGCATAGCTTTGCCGCCGGAGAAATTTTGCCACCGGCGTACGGCCGTATCGCAATAACCTGGGTCGAGTTCCAAACCAAAACCCACACGTCCGTTTTTTTCACAGGCGATGAAAATTGTGCCCGATCCCGCAAAAGCGTCGAGAACGATTCCGTTTCGGTGGGTGCAATCAAGAATAAGGTCAGCGATTAATGCGACGGGTTTGACGGTCGGGTGAAGTGCCAGGTCTGCACGGCGCTCCGGGTTCAGGCTGTTGCACCCCTCGTACTCCAACACGTTTGTCCGGTTCAGGCGCTTCATGTGTGCTTTGAATTTAGAGAAGGCCAGCTCAATTGGGTTGAAGTCAGGGGAGTATGGCGAGGGGCATAACAGAAGCAGGCCTAACTTATGAATGAGGACAAGTTGGGGGGCACGTCACAATGTCTTCAGGGAATCAGTCTTTCTTTTCGGGCCCGGTCGTGATGTATCCCTGCGACGTCGGTCCGGGGTCCGGTCGCGACCGCCCACGTAACACCTCAGCCGGATGAAAAAGCCAGAATCTGGCTGATTTCGGTCAGGGATCGACCACTTTGCCGATGCCAGTCGTCAAGCACCCGTTGCAAGGCCTGAAACCCCTTGCCGGACGAGGGCGCTTTTGACAGGTCGGCGTGACACGCCAGCGCTGCCAGAACGTCGGGTGAAAAAACCAGCGTATCGACCCCCATACGCCGCAGAAACACCTGCCCGGTCCGCCCGCCCAGCCGCGCCCCACGGGCGCGCAGTTCCTGCAAGTTGGCGGTATAGTGCGGTACCGTCCAGGTCGCAAAATACCTGCCGACCGAACCATACGCATCGGATAATCCGGACAGAAAGCGGGCGTTTTCCCCAATCGACCAGATTTTCGCACCATTGGCGACAATGCCGGGTGTTTTCAGCAAGCGGTCGAGATCCTGCTCACTCATCGCCGCCCAGCGGGACAGCTCAAAACCATCAAACACTTCTTCAAACCGAGGCCAGCGATTTTCAATGACCTGCCAGTTAAAACCCGCCTGAAATACGCACCTGGTCGCCGCTGACAGCCAGCGATGGTCATCCGTGGCGGCAATCGCGGCAGGTGTCGCCGGACAAGTCAGACGGCGCCGAAGCGCCTCCTCTCCCCCATGATGCGAGGCGGCCAGCGCCACAATGTCGGCAAGCGGCGTCATTGCGGCATCACGGCAATTTCTTCTGACCGTCGCATCCAGTCGGCAAGCGCCCGGCCGATCGCAACCGGCTGGTCTTCCTGCAGAAAGTGAATGCCTTGTTCGATAAAGCTGGTTTCCAGATGGGCAATCCTGGCCGTGTACCAAGGTATGGCAGATGGTGGCACGACTGCACCCGGTTCAGCATACATCAAAAGTACCGGCATTTCGGTGCGCGCCATAAATCGTCCGATGGCGTTCAGAGTGTCGGTTGTCGAGACCGTTTCGCCACTGATAGGACGAGGTCGGGTTGCCATGTACAAACACAACAGGCGCGCCGGTACCGACATCAGGATAACTCATTGAACTGCCGAGAACCCGAACCGACTTGCGGGCAGCGGTTGCGCCTCGGAAACGATCGGACGCGGCAATTTATAAGTGACCGATGCCTCCGTCGTCGTCGCCATGCCATCATTGATAAATCCGGAAGTCAGCAGGCCGGCTGCGAATAACATGAATTGTGAAGTCCGGATTATGAAATGCGTCCGACGTGCCCGCACTTTCACGTGATCGTTCATGCCGGCACCGTGTAGGTCGCGATGACCATATCCGCAGCCTCTTCGCGGAGCGGAATAATAGCCTGATATTCGGGCGACTGAAACCAGTTGGAGAGCGCCTCGGGACTGGGGAATTTGACGATTCCGACGGCCTGATGATCGACGGTACCCGCCAGTTCACCGTCCAGCTTGCCACGAATGACAAGTTCGCCACCGTACGCGGCGAATGTCGCCCCGGCCTTCTGCGCGTATTCCTGAAACCTGTCCGCATTCCTGATTTTGACGGTCGCGATAAAAAAAGCGGTCATATTTGAATCCTTTCTGGTGTGATTGTAATTACGCGGCCACAGATATCTGCTGCAACGCCTCAAGAATTTGGGCAACTTCCGCCCGACGACGATAATTGTTGGGAACGGACGCCCGTGAGATTTCGCCGGCACCCTGTTCGATCAGGGCCGACAATTCGGGCGATAGTTCCATTCTGAACCGGGCAAGGGCCTTTCTGATTTTCTGGTTTAACACTGTGTGTCTCCTGTGAGGTCATATGAGCCCCGGAATTGACGTCTACTTGTTTTGGTCATATATGTATAAAACATTCAAATATGTTTTGTCCATAAGTGTATAAAATAAATCTGAGGTATGCATGGGACGCCCTTCCAAATTTGATCGCGCCGCCGCCGTCGAGGTCGCCATGACTGAAATCTGGAAAAACGGCATGGCCGCATCATCGGCCAAGGCTCTGTCGGAAAAACTGGCCATTACCCGCTCCAGTTTCTACAATGCCTTTGGCAACCGTGATCAGTTATTCGGCGAAGTGCTGGCGCTGTATTTCAGGCAATCGCCGGACCGGGCCTTTGCCGACCTCGGACCTGATGACCGGGTGCTGGAAATACTCCACGACACCCTGAAAGAGGTCTGCCGGGTCCGAGCCGCCGACCCGGATGCGCGCGGCTGCATGGCCGTCAACTGTGTCGCGGAACTGGTCGGCACTGACCCGACCCTGGGGCCGGTCATGAAGGGCGCCATCAATGGCAGTATCAAAGGATTGGAAAATCTGCTAATGCAGGCCGTCCGCAACGGGGAAATTGAAAATCCGGATGACCTGCGAGGCACAGCACTGGCGCTGCAAAACCTGCTGATCGGTCTCAACCTGATGTCAAAGGTGGTGCGTTCGGAAAAGGATCTGTGGGCGGCAACCAGACTGACGCTTCAGGGGCTCGGTCTGTATCAGCATTCTGCGACGACCTGACGAAATCGCCACGTCCGCCCGAACCGGTTCAATACCCGGTATTGCCGACTGAATTCCGGATTGAACATATACCCCTCAGCAGAGGAGGTGGTAATGTTGACTGAAGGAGAAGGCTGGAGACTTGATTTCCCCGAGCATTTTTCCAAACGTGCGAATCCGCCGATAAAACACCTGAAACCCGTAATTACCGGGGCATTGGGAACACCTTCAAATCAAACAGCAGGAGGACGTTCTCCAGACGATCATTGCTGCATGAAACCGTTCGGTCGATAGCCATGTCCGTCACACTCTTCATTGGACGGTTCATTAATCGTTAGCGTAATAACCGCCGCCAAGCCAGCCAGAACCACAGAGGCAATCCACATTTCCTGGTACCTTGCGAACAGATCAAACAAAACCCCGCCCAGAAACGCACCAACGGCGCCACCCAGCGCATGACCGGCAGCCAGTAGTCCCATAACCAGTCCCATGGTTTTTAATCCAAGGTGACTGGCGACAAGACTGGCGATGACCGGCACGGTCGAATAATCAAACAAACCAAAGGCAACCGCAAAGACGAACAGCAGCGAAAGATCATCGGCGATGTACATCAGTAAAACGAAACTAAGGCCACGCAACGAATAGATCGCTGCCAGCAGCAACGGGCGGTGCATTCGATCCGCGAGGTGGCCCGCCACTATCATACCCAGCATGTTGAACACCGATAGGGTGCCATAGGCTGTCGCGCTGGTCAGAGGCGGGTAACCGCAGGCTACCGCATAGGGAAGAAGATGCGTTTCAATAACCCCGGTCGTGGTGAAGCCGCAAATCACAAACCCCCAGAACAGCGCATGAAATTTCGAATTTCTGATCAATCTGCCGAGTTGCATTCTTAGCGGCACCGGTTTCGCCGCCTCAACCTTGGCCGCATCACGACGTGACCGATGGCGAGGCATCTTTAACCAGGCCAGCAGCAGCACGATGACTGCGACCACACCAAGCATTTGATAACTATTTCTCCACCCAATATAGGTTAACGCCATTGCGAACACAGGTATGACAATCAGTTGCCCCGCTGATGCGCCCGCGGTGGCGACACCAATTGCCAATCCCCGTCGCCGTTCAAACAAAGGGGCGACTGCCGTCGCAATAATGTGCACCGCCACCACACCAAAACCGACCCCGGCGACACCGCCAAAGGCCAATAGATAAGACAATTCGCCATCCAGCCGGGACAACAGAAACATGGCTGCTGCAATCAGGCCAATGCCAGCGATGATCACCAGACGTGCCCCGTAGCGATCAACAAACCACCCGGCAACAGGTGCAATCATCGACATAACAACCAATGCAAGCGCGCCGCCTGAAGACATAAACGTTTGTGTCCAACCGAATTCAGTCTGCCATAGGGGCATCATCAAACCGAGTGTCGAGCGCGTCGAGAACGCAAGGCTGAGTGTGACAAAGCCGATACAGATGACAAACCATCTGGCAGAGGAGGCGTTTTGCTGCATCAGGGGTGGCACTCCGAGGTAATTATTGATATATTATTTCTAATTTAAATGAGATGAGATAGAGAACTAATGCGTTAATAAACAACACTCAAACCATACTTTATAATTTAACAGAATAGTTTTTCTAAACTGATATGAGATACATCTTACCCTCCCTGTCTGCGCTTCAGGCATTTGAAGCCGTCGCCCGCCATTTGAGCTTTAAGGACGCCGCATTCGAATTGAACCTGACGCCCGGCGCGATCAGTCAAAAAATTAAAAAATTGGAAGATCAGCTCACCATCGTTTTATTTGACCGCTCCCATACCCAAATTAAACTGACAAATGATGGACGTGATTATCTATCGGCCATTCGCCTGCCGTTGCTTGAAATCTCCGAAGCGACCCGCGCCTTAAAAAAGAAAGATGGCAAAAGCACAATCAATGTCAGTGTCACACCGTTGTTTGCCATCAAGCTGTTCATTCCTGCCTTGTCCGGATTTAATCGGTTGCATCCAGACGTCACCATCAACACCCGCACCAGCGTCAAGCTGGTCGACTTTGAAGTTGAGGATGTTGACGTGGCCATTCGCCATGGCCTTGGTCATTACCCGGGCTTGATCAGTCAAAAATTATTCACCGAAAAGCTGATCCCGGTCTGCAGTCCCTCTTTGCTGACGCGATCACAGCCGCTCAAAACAGTCACCGATTTACGCCACCATACATTGTTGCACCATGATCATGTGCAGGATTGGTTGTTATGGTTTGCCTCATTAGGCATTCAACAGATCGACGCGAAACGCGGACCGCGGTTTTCCGATGATGGCCTGGTGATTCAGGCGGCTATCGAAGGGCAGGGAATAGCCCTCGGTCGAAGCGCACTGGTTCAAGGCGACATCGACAAGGGCCTTCTGGTCGCCCCCCTCGACACCCCCATGCCGAGCCATTTTGCCTATTATCTTGTCTATCCGTCAGAGCGACATAACGATCCGGTCTTGCAGATTTTCATCAACTGGATTCTCCACCAATCCGGATTGGTGGCATTGTCTGAAGAGGGGTGACGTTGTCATCTGGCGTCGGGTGCTGGCGTTGCCATAACATTTTTTGCACGTCGTATTTGGCAATCAATGCTGAAGGAGCTTGCGCGCGGGGTAATCTCCTGGAAGCCGGGACGATACAGCCGGTTATTCGAACGTGAGTTCGGGCAGGAATCGAGGCCGCTGACGTAGTGCGGTCACCTGTTCGAATTCTCCGGCCAGTCGGATCATCGCGTCATCCCGTCCGGCTGTCGAAAAAAAGGATAGTCCGACCGGCAAGCCGAAGACATATCCGGCCGGTACCGTGATGCTCGGGTATCCGGCAACGGCAGCGGCGCACGCGCTGGCGCCCGCCCGATTATCGCCATTGACCCAATCGATGCGCCAGGCCGGGCAGGTGGTCGGCGTGATAATGGCGTCGAGCTGGTGGCGGGTCGTCAAACCGTCAATGCCGACATCACGGGCGAGCCGTCGGCATTCAGCGAGGGCCGACAGGTAGGCCGTATCATCAAGGTCGCCGCAGGCGATTGACAATTCCAGCAATTCCTGCTGGAAATAGGGCATCACGTGTGCACTGTTCTGGCGGTTGAAGGCGATCAGATCCGCCATGGAGCGGACCTCCGTTGCCGCCGGGCGGGCATTCAGATAACGATTCAGGCCAGCCTTGAATTCGGTCGACATGACGACGACTTCGTGCGGCCGGATGTCAGACATCGGTGTCAGCGTCAGATCGTCAACGATAGTTGCCCCCGCCGTTTGCAGGGTTTCGAGGGCGGCCGCAACAATCCGATCGACGTTTTCATTATAGCCACAATAGTTTCGGGCCAGGCCGATCCGCGCGCCCCGCAATCCACCCGCCGGTGAACAGCCTGTGCCGGCTGGCCGGTATCGGGCCGTCACAGGATCAGCCGGATCAACCCCCCTGATGGCAGCCAGAACGGCGGCGGCATCGGCCACACAGCGGGCAATCGGCCCGGCCGTATCCTGACTGTCGGAGATGGGAATGATCCCGGATCGGCTGACCAGCCCGACCGTCGGTTTGATGCCCACCACAGAATTCATGGACGATGGACTGACGATACTGCCATCAGTCTCGGTACCAATCGCCGCAACGCACATACCCGCGGCAACGGCGACCGCCGATCCGGAACTTGATCCACCGGGCGTGCGGTCGAGCGCATAGGGATTGCGGGTCTGTCCACCCCGGCTGCTCCAGCCACTGGAGGAACGGGGCGAGCGGTAATTTGCCCACTCACTGAGGTTGGTTTTCCCCAGCACAATGGCGCCGGCGGCCCTGAGCTGACGGACAACGAAAGCATCCGGGTCGGCGTGTGTCCCGAGCAGTGCCAGAGACCCGGCGGTGGTTGTCATGCGGTCGGCGGTATCAATATTGTCCTTGATCAGGATCGGCATCCCGTGCAGCGGACTGCGAGGCCCGGACCGCACCCGTTCCGAATCCAGCTGATCGGCGATGTCGAGGGCGTCGGGATTGACTTCCAACACCGCGTTGACCAGCGGATCACGCTTCCCGATCTCGGCCAGACAGTGGGCCGTCAGGAGCCGGGCGGTCAGTTCGCCCGCATCCATCCGGGCATTCAGGGCGGCAATGGTTTCGACCTGCAGGTCAATCGGTTTGTTGATCTCCGTCACGATCAGATACCCCTTACTTCACACACATTAAAATAGTCACGCAGATTATCGCCCGGAAAATTCAGGCTGAGGACGACCTGCATGGTGGCTACACCGGGCAAGATGCCGAACCACCAGGCGCGGGAAATGAAACTTCTGGCGTCCGCCAGACTCAACCACGACGTCGCGGGATCGAATTCGATCCCGAGGCCGAAAAACGATAGGCTGACGTCACCACACCGAACCTACCACACATTTACGGTCGCGTCGTGAATCGTGGCACAGCGAATTCCATGTCTGGAGGACGGGGTCGGGTCAGTTTGGTAAAGCAAAGCGATGCACCCGGCAAGGCCGGTCATCAGCTATCGGGCGTTGATAGATTTTGCAAATCAGAGATATCAGGCAGCCCGATCCTGCCGCGTACGCCTCATGCCGACGGCAACCGAGCGCTCCGCCCACAACGCCAGCGCCCGGCGGCTGGAGAACTCGCAGGCACGGCGCGGCGGGTGAAAATGCACCGTCACGGTGGTACGTTGCGACCGCCCGAAAACCCGCCACAGGTGCGGTATCAGTTCCATGTCACCATACCAGGCAACGTCCGCCCTGCCGGCGACTCGCGGACCGCCCTGCAGGTCGGGCGGCGGGCCATAGACAATACTGACGGGCTGCACCATGACATCCAGGTCATCGTCGGCCAGCGCTGCCGACAACAGGCCCGGGCGAAACGGCAAAACCCCGGTTCCGTCACTGCTGCTTCCTTCGGGAAACAGAAATATGGAATGACCAAGCGCCAGCCGATTGGCAATTGCCAATCGCTCGGCCAGCACTTTTGTATGGGTTCTGGAAACAAAAATCGTCTGGCTGATTTTTGCCAGGAAACCGAACACCGGCCAGCAGCGGACTTCCGATTTCGCCACAAACACACCATCCCGCAGGGTCGCCAGCACCGGGATGTCGAGATAGGATACATGGTTCGGAACAAACAACATGCCCGCCCCCGTCGAACGCGCACCGGTCTCGCGGACACAAAGGCCGGTCAGGTACACGCAACTGCGGAAAAACGGATACGAAATCATGCGTCGCATCGTTTTCCCGAACGGAATTACCAGCAGATAGATGGGCAACAAGACAGTGGTCACACCCAGGAATGCACCGAGCCGAACCGCCGCCCGGACCGCTGAATACTTCATTCTGCGGCGATCCCCGTATGGCTTACGACCGGTCGATCCCTGACGAAATGACGCACATATTTGCTGGTCACGTTTTCAGTTTCGACGACCACACAAACATCAATGGTATTGAATTGATAATCAATCACCGCGCCGTCGCCGATATAACCGCCGAGACGAAGATATCCCTTCAGCAATGGCGGCAGCTCGGCCTGTGCCCGTTCCGGGTCGATGAACTGCTTTTTCATGACATCCATCGGCACATAGCGATGCGCCAGGGCGCGCGGACGAAGGTCGGTCGGGGCCGCGTGAAAGTGATGCAAAAATGCCAGTGCACGCCGTGCTTCCTGCGGATCGGTCCCGTGCAGACTGCCGCACCCGAACATCACCTGAACATCATGGCGGACAATATAGTCAGCTATGCCCCGCCACAGAAGCTGCATGGCTCCGCGCCTGCGGTACGCCGCATCGATGCACGAACGCCCCAGCTCCATGATTTCGCCGGAATGGGCCAGCAGCGCTGCAAGGTCAAATTCACCCTCCGAATAGAACCCCGCCGCCTGTTCCGCGATGCGACCACGCAACAGGCGATAGGTGCCAACAATATAAGGTTTTGCCGGGCCGCTTTTTTCCAGATCAACAACCAGAAGATGGTCACAAATTTCATCATATGGGTCAAAATCCCGGCGAAGCCCAAGGCAACGGGCAGTTGGCCGGGCACCCATTTCATCGTAAAAAATACGGTATCTTAACGCCTGGGCTGCATCAACTTCATGCTCACCGGATGCAAGCCGGACTTCCAGATTATTGAATTGCAGGGGTTCCACGGCATCAATCCTCACCACCAGTTGAAGAACCCCATCCTTCTGGCATGGCTCCATTACAATCGTATGGCCATTCGATGACGGGTATATTTAAGTTGTGTGTAAAACCGACGACGGTGCGGGCGCACCGGAAGAGATCAGGCCAATCGAGCCAGACAATAGGCAGTTGCCCGTTCAAAATCGACCTGACCGGTCACTTCAATGACCGACAGCCGCGACAAGGTCGGCAGATAGTCCGCCGGGTTGACCGCCACCATACCTGATGGTGCCTGCGCGTCCCCGGGAATATAAAACGGTCCCGGTGTTTTCATGACGGCACCCAGTAAATCCGGCCGTGCGGCAATGTCGATTTCCGTAAACCGGGTTTCCGCATCCGTGTCCCTTTTCCAGTTCAGGATCAGAAACTCCGTCAGATTTGCCGCCAGTTGAAATCGGCCCGTGCCGTAAACCTGATCGATCAGGGCGTCGTATTTTTCCTCGAGATCCCATATGTGACGGGACTCCAGCCCAGCCAGTTCCTGTCTTCGCTGCTCGGATATGATCGACGACAGCGACGGGTTATTGAGCACCGTTCCCGGGTTGATGCGAGGATGTTTGGGCACGCCGCACATAAGCGGGCGGCTGTCCTCCATTCTGATCAGCATCCGGTCATTGCTGACAAACCGGACGTCGTGACGCATCAGATGCAGTGCCAGGGTTGACTTGCCGCCACCGGAAAAAGCGGCAATGGCAAGACCCTTGTTTGCGCACACGACTCCGGATGCATGACACAATGCCCACCCCCGGTTCAACAGCCATCCGATATATTGTGAAACCACCAGATTGATTACCTGATTGCCATTTTCGAGACAGGCCCCGACAACGACCCGCCGGCCACCACCAAGAAAATACTGCATCCCGGTACGGACTTTCCGGCAGACACGACCATCGACCAGATCAACAAAGCTGTCCTTTCTGCCGGTCTTGCCCGCATCCCGGGGCCAGTCGGCAAAGTCCAGTTGCAGCTCCGGCGGATCCATGTCCAGCGCTTCTATCGCGATATCAACAGACGTAACCTCCGCCAGAAAGGGCGCAAAGTATATCCTCAGGCGATCAATCAGCGACGCCGAGTTTGACTGAACCCGAATGGCACAGGACCCGCACCGGAGAGACACACTGAAAGGCGTTGGCTGTCCGGCACCGATCCCGGCAATCAAATCGGCCACCCGCACCGGAGCGGAATTCATGCGCGTCTCCCCTCAGACCGGCACGCGAGCTTGTCGAGAGCATGGGTGACATACAGGTCGGCCGCGTCAATGCCGTGGGCATCCTGCAAGCCCCGGAAACCGCCAAACGCGCTGACTTCAAACACCCGGGGCCCGTCCGCCGTTTCGACGACATCAACGCAGGTAAAATCCAGTCCGAACAGTTGCTCGGCACGACCGGCAATCTCCAGTACCGCGCGTGACGGCTGGTGGGGCGCATAGTGGCCGCCGCTGTTCACCGTCGTATTCCAGCTCAGTTCATTTCCGACACGGGCGTAGGTGGCAAGATATTTGCCACCGATGAACATGACCCCGAGATCCTGACCCGGAATTTCAACCCGTTTCTGGATGTAAAACAGGCGGTTGGTGCGACCGAATTCTGCCATCGTTGCATGCCAGCCGGTGTCATCGGTATGAACCATTTTCATACCACGCGCCTTGGTTGAATAGAGTGGTTTGAGAACCGCCGATCCAAATCTCTCAACGGCCCGAATGGCACAACCGATGTCTTCCGTCAGGACCGTATCCGGCAGGGTGATTCCGCCAGCCCGCAGGGTAATGGTACAGGACAGACGGTTGATCAGTCGGATAACCGCCGCCGGGTCAGAAAAAACGGAGACACCTGTTGAGGCAACAAAGCGAAGCAGCTCCAGTCGGTCGAGAACATCGGGCGCATATACCTCGCTGATTTTTTTGATGATAATTCCGTCCAGTGCTGTCAGGTCATGGCCGTCAAAATGCACACAGCCTTGCGCCAGCGACGCCTCTACCCGCGACATGTCGATGAGCAGTCGAAATCCTGTCTTCGCAGCAACTGCATCTGCCAGTGCTTCCGACGACCATTTTCCGGAAATGCCGACGACCCCGATTTTCGGATGGATGTCAGTCAATCAGGACTTCCTCCGGCAGGCGGTACCGGGCGTGACGCCGCGATGAGACTGAAACGATGTCTTCCAGAAGATACCGTGATCGCAGCAACATATTCTGAGCAAAATCGTTATCCAGGACAAACCGGGTTGAGGTGACAAACGACCGGGCAACGCCAAGTGCCAGACGGATTTCAAACGAGTCGTCGCCAGCCTCCCGGGCAAATGCGCTGGCAAATCTCTTGAAAGTCAGAACCGTCCGATTGATCCTCTCCCTGACGTCCGGATCATAAACCTGCAACCTGAAATTGGACACCAGAAAAACCGAAACGTCCTGTACGTAGTCCTTCATTTCCGCACGATGAAGGTCAATAAACCGGACGCGACCGGACTTCGCATCATAGATCACATTATCAATATTGAAATCTCCGTGAACCAGCACCTGAAAAGGTGATATCAATTTTGATTCAACCCGTTCCGCAAGTTCCAGGGATTCCTGAAAGGACGGGACCGCGACGCCGCCAACATGCCCGTGTTGAGCCGAAAAATCCGGATGGACGGAGAATATGTCGGGCAGACGGGCCCGGACCTGACCGACAAAATCGACCGGCCCGGGTGTGTTTTGCCGGGTCTTGCGCCAGCCAGCCGAAAGCGTCTCTGATATCCGCGTGAGGGCTGCCTGCCGTTCTGCTGTATCGGCCTGCAGTAACAATTGTTCGTAAGTCGAGCCGCCGAGATATTCGAATAGCAGAGCGCCGGTATCGCCCTTCTGATGATGTGCATAGATGGCTGGTGCGATACCCGGCATCAAGGCGTTCCAGTATTCAACGCCGGTCTTTTCATTGGCCAGTTTTTCGCGCCGGCCTTCCTTGAAGATGACCATGGTGGCGCTGTCATCACTATTCCGGCTGGACACCAGATCTATGCGGCAACCGGATTTTGTTTCCCCCATGGCGGTGATTGACAGATCCGTAAAACCCGGATTCAGAGCCGCCTGATCAAGGGCTTGTTCGAGTACGTCAAACTGTCCGATTTTAATCTGGTCGCCCAGAAACGCTGACATCGCGGCTTCACCGATGTTGAGCAGCGAATCGCCCATGCGTTCCAGGTAGCGGGCGATAAAAAGTGTGGTCACCAGACTCTGGGTTTTCCGGCCCTTTGACAGATCGTTGAGAATGCGGGCGAACATGTCCGCATAAATTTCATCGATATCATGTTCAATCCGGCAAATCTTGATGGCCTGGGAGGCGTCGCCGTCGAGAATGACACTTTCGACCAGCCGGATACCTTCGTTCAGAAAAGTAAAAAACGCCTGAAAATCATATTTTTCGAGAATGTCCTGATCCTCAATATAGGCCAGTTGCCGAATCGATTTTTCGCAAAAATCCGCGATGTTTTCCAGATTGGCTGCGACAACCACAATCGCCTTCAGGGAGGCTGCGCGTGCTTCTTCATCCTCACCGGGAGCGACGGGCGTGGAAAAACACTTGCGTTGAATGATTGTTTTCAGATTGTCGATATAGTCGTCCCGCGTCAGGATACTGTCAAGCAGTTCAAGCGACGGAACACGGATGTACTGATTGGTCCGTTCCAGCTGTTTCTGGACCTCGAATATCAGGAATCGCAGGTTTTCCTCGACGCTTTCGAGCATATACATCGGATTGACTAGTCCGCCGATATAACGAGAGTGCCGGGGTCAACAGCGGTTTCCGGGTCCTGCTCTTTCCAGTCCAGCACGATCTGCAATGCGCGACGGTCCTGTTGTTTGCTGACCCGTACATTCAGGCGGATCAGGCCATCCGGACATACGGTAATTTCACCGGCGTTATCGGCCAACGACAGAACGCCGCTGCCGACGCCATCCGTGACCGCCTTGAGATATTTTCTGATGGATTTCCGATCCTGCAAGCTGACGTGCTGGAAAATATCCTTATGATCCATACTGCAAGTCCGTTCCCTGTCGCTGCGATTTCATGATCATTCCGATGTAACGGAAAAACTGCTGGACGGTTCGGCAATCCAGGAAAGTTCGAAGGTGACGCTTTCCTCCCGGCCTCTGGTGCGGGCCCGGATATCCACATCCACGGTTTCCGACGGATTGACGACGATGGTCTCTTTGCCCTGCTTGAACTGCACCAGACCGCTTTTCAGGCCAGCGACCAGCGCTTCAAAATAGGCAACGGCTTCCTCGCGGGGCATACGACCGTCAAATTCGATTTTCGATTTTTTCCGGTTCTGTTTCCGGGACTGCTTCTGTGTTTGTTTACGAGCGTTCTCAATCGCTTTTCTGGCCCTCTTGGCCACCGCCTGCTTCGCCACCTTTTCTGTCGCCGCGAGCGCTTTCTTTTCCTTTTTCAAGGCAGATTTTTCCCTGGCTTTCAGCACCTTTTCGCTGGTCAGGGCCAGCTTTTTTTCTTTTGCCTTTGCCGATTTGTCCCGAGCCAATGCGGCTTTTGCCTGTTTAGCGGTCAATCCCGACTTCGCCGGCTTCACTCCCCCTTCGTCGGGTATGTCCATTTTCCTGGCAGCGGATTCTGGTGGTTTTGCTGCGATCTCCTTTTTTCGGCTCTCCTGTCCGGTGCGCTCAACAACGGGTGTCGGGGGCACCGGAGGGGCGGTTCGGGAAGCAGGCTTGCTGGCTGTTTTCCGAATCCGTGCCTTTACCGCCTTCGATTGCACTGCCGGATCGACGGATGCAGGAACGCCTGTGGCCGATGTCGGCTGGCCGGGCGAACTGGAAGTTGACTTTTTGGTGGACATAGGTTGCTCCGGGTTTGTCCGGTCAGCCGGACAATCACCGGTTATCGGAAGTTCAGCAGACACCACAGCAACAGGATCAACCCAAGTCAAATTGTAATATGTTATTATTATATTGCATTTTTTTGTCGATTTTATTGCATTTTTATTTCACGGGTGTCGACTGTGACGGGCCGGTCAGATAATTGTCGTCAGTTGGCAAAAATTTACCGGGCTGAATTTCTTTATCTTCGGATAGTCGGCGCTGATACCCAAAACGCATGCATCGGGGTGTAGAATCGTGACGGCACCGCCCGGACCGGACAATCCTTCCAGGCGGCGCGTGCCGCTGTCAACGGATGCATCACATTCGAAATTCAGCAGACCGGAACGGAGGGTCATTCGCTGACCGGCAAGAAGATTCCGATGCCCGTGAATAACCGCATAAATACCGGCGGCATGGACGTTTTTCAGTCCGGTAGCGGTCAATGGAAAATCGTTTTGACGATATTTCGTCCGAAATACATTGCCGAGCGGTCCATTATATAATTCGAACAAATCGCCGCCAATCGCTCTCCGATAGGCCGCGTTGACAGCAGCAACGCCGGCGTCCCGGATTATATCCGCGATATGGTCATCCAGTCCGGCATGGACCATCAGGAATGATCCGGCCTGATGCGCCAGTCGCATTTTATCAAAAAACCAGAAAAATTCTCCCGCCGGATCAAGAAACAGCGCACGGGCTTTTTCCAGTGCGGCATAAACCATGCCCAGAGATAGCCCGTGCAATTCGCAATGGGTCTGGAATTCTGCTGATTTTTCTCTGATCCGTTTCAATTCCTTGTCGATTTGCATGTCCGACAGAATGCCCTCAACCGCCGCCGGAAACTCCCGATACCAGCTGTCATCCGGAAACAGTCGTTCCCTTACTTCCCCATCCGTAAGCAGGTTCAAGTTCGTTCGGTCCGCTGACAGGTACTGGTCAAATATCTCCCGAAACAACGGCACGGTCTTTTTTCCCATCCGCACAAAAAGATGTGCATGGCGCGGGTCTCGCGCTGTCGGGCAGGCCAGCCCGAGATAGGTCCTGAGATCGTGATTGCCGACCAGAATGACAATGTCCGCACCGGTATCGCGAAGGGATTTCAGCGCACGCAGCAAGCGCAAATTCTCGGGCCCCTTGTCAAAGCAGTCGCCACCGATGACAAAACACGCCTGCCGGCCAAATCCGGTCAACGCAAGGTCGCCGTCCTGCGGGCCGGTTTTAACGACTCCCCGCGATGCGATCAACGATCGCAAAAAGGCATCCGTATCCGCATGCATGTCGGAAAAAAACAGATGGGGTCGGCCGGGCCAACGCCAGGGTTGATTGCGGGCATAGGCCTGAATGGCGTTACGTTCCGCTTCCGGTCCGCCGTCATCGCACCCGTGGTGCGCACCACAATGTGGTGACGACGGCCAGGGTTCCTCCATCGACGGAAAATCGCCGCCCAGCCATTCGAGGCCAGGATAAACCCGATCCAGATCGTTTGCTTGAGTCAACATTGGCAATTTCCCTTTCCGGCAGATCTAGTCGACAGGGGTGTCGGTTGCGGCACGAATCTTCCAGTTTCCCGCCACATGAACCCATTGGTCGTGGCCCCGATACTCGACGAAAACCGGATGACAATGAAACATCGACAATTCGTCGACCTGCGTCGGTTCGAGAATACCGAGTTCAGCAACGGCATGGCGGAAGGCGGCACCATGCCCAACAAATACCTTGAGGCAGCCAACGGCGGAGGTATTTTCAGGCGCCGGCGTTCGATAGCGGATATGACCGGCAACCCGGACGCCGGCCTGCGTCAGGGATTCGGCCCCCTGCAAAGGCAGGCAGTAGTGACGGTCCGATTTCCAACCGGTCGGCGGCACCGGAAAGCGTGGATCGGATGCCAGAATTTGCTCGATTTGCATGACCGTCAGATTTGCCGCGCATCCCAGCGATCGTTCCGCAAGTTCATCAAAACCTTCCACACGGTATGATTCAGGTTCTTTCGTATTGAGGGCATCAACCAGCAGGGACGCCGTTTGCCAGGCACGCCGCAAATTGGAAGAATCAATAACGGAACAGATATCCAGCCGTTGCCCGGCGGCCCAATTCGCAATGTCAACGGCCGCCGCCTGCGCCTGCGCCCTGCCTTCCGCAGTCAGGGCGTATGGCAGGTGGGCGCTGGGGACGCCCGCCGGTTGCTGGTAGGCCCCATGCCGGACAAGCGCAACAACGACCTTATGCACGGCGTTCATTATTTCTCATCGGACCGGTCAATTGGCAAGATCCTGTTTTTGTATCCGGCGGACAGATTTTCCATATATATGCGAGTCACTACCTACACAATACAACATCTTGAGCATTTGATGTGAAATTTCAACCCCTGAACCACCGCGTTCCGATTGGAAACGGAAGCTGTCGAATATTCGCCGCCCCTGCAGACACCGACGCCCGCAACACTATGTACCCTTGATGACAATCGTGTGGCTTAAAATTGACAGTTTTCTTACGGCTGGTCGGTGCACACGTTCAGTCTGACCCGGGTTGACGGGCACGGCTAAAGGTAATCCGCACACACAGGCCCGGATCGGCATTTTCCAGCGACAAGGTCGCATTGTGGATACGGGCAACGGTCGCGACCAGACTGAGACCGAGGCCATTTCCCGGACTCTGTCGGCTCTGGTCCAATCGGTAAAACCGCTTCAGGACGTTGGTTTTCTGGGCGTCCGGGATGCCTGGGCCACTATCGAGCACCATCAGTTCGGGGATGCCCCGGGACTGGTGGACATAAATGTTCACGATGCCCGGGGCCGGGGTGTATTTGATGGCATTATCAACCAGATTGGCAAGCATCTGGGATATCAGGTGGGCATTCCCCGTAATTTTCACGTCATCTTCCAGATGAGTCGCCAGTTCAAGGCCTTCGTGTTCAGCCAGTGGCGCATACAAATCCGCGACGTGATCGGCAAGCCCCCCCAGATCATGCAGACCGTCTCCCTGCCCTTCCCGACCGGCTTCCGCTTCGGCGATCGTCAGCATGGCGTTGAAGGTATGCAACAGATCATCCGCTTCGACCACCGCCAGTTCGATTTCATGCCGATATTCGGTCGTATCACGTTCCTCCAACAGGGCAACTTCCAGACGGCTGCGCAGCCGGTTCAACGGTGTTCGGAGATCATGGGCGACGTTATCGGTGACCTGTCGCAGACTTTCCAGCAGATCCTCAATGCGGTCGAGCATGCGGTTCAGGTTGTGGGCCACCAGATCCAGTTGGTCGCCACGATCGGACACCGGAATGCGCAACGACAGATTGCCTTCCATGATATCATTGCTGATGCTGTTGATCGAATCGACCCGTCGCAACCAGCTGCGGCTGATCAGGATGCCGCCGCTCAACCCGAGCAACAGGGTCAGGCCAATCACCCAGATCGCAGATTCCTGCAAACGCTGTTCAAGTTCATACAATCCCTGCGTGTCGCGCCCGAGCAACAGGGTATGGCCGAGCGGCAGTTTGACGACGCGGGCTCGAGCCTGATGCACATAACGGGTTCCACCGGTATAGACATGATAGGTAAAACTGATCCAGCCGTTTTTGTCAGGTTTTGCCAACACCTGTTCGTTCAGGTTTCCTTCCATAATTCGACCATCAACATCGCGCAACTGATACAAGCCCAGTCGCTGCCGGTAGCTGCGGTCGCGGATGACGACCGACAGTTCCTGACGACCGATCCGTAAACCGGTCCGACGAAACTGTTCATCAAGGCCGACGATCTCACGTTTGATGCTCTTGTCGGTCTGCTCGGCCAGGAACCCGAAGGTATTCCAGTACAGGAACCCCAACAGGACTGAAATCGACAGACCGAACAGGACCAGATAGGCAAACAGCTGGCGAAAGGCGGAGGTGTGAAGGATTTTAGAGGTGGTCAATGAGCCGATATCCGCACCCGCGAACGGTTTTCAACATGGACAGGTCAAAGTCCTTGTCAATTTTTGCCCGCAACCGGCTGACATGAACGTCAATGACGTTGGTTTGCGTATCGAAATGATAACCCCACACAAACTCCAGCAACATTCGCCGGGTTACGGTCTGTCCGGCGTGGCGCATCAGGTACTCCAGCAGCCGGAATTCACGTGGTTGCAAATCAATCGGCTGGCCGGAACGACTGACAGTCCGCGCCAGCAAATCCATCCGCAGATCGCCCACCGACAATTCCACCTCCGGCTGCTCCGATGCCGTGCGCCGGGTCAGCGCTTCCAGCCGGGCCAGCAGCTCCGAGAACGCATAGGGTTTGACAAGGTAGTCATCACCACCCGCCTTGAGGCCACGGACCCGGTCATCAACCTTGCCAAGCGCGCTGAGGAAAAGAACCGGCGTATGGATGCCCGAAGCCCGTAATTCCGACACCATTGTCAGGCCATCGACCTTCGGCAACATGCAGTCGATCACCAGAACCGAATAGTCGTTGTCCCGCGCCATCGCCAGACCGGTCAACCCATCGCAGGCAAGGTCCGGCTGGTGGCCGCTGTCACGCAGCCCCTTGACCAGCAACCCGGCGGCTTCGATGCCATCTTCCACTGCCAGAATTTTCATTGTGTTCCGATTTCCCTGTTGAATGACGGCACCGACCGCCGCCGGTTTCCTAAAAACGGCATTTCTTGTCCCCGACATCATAGCCCAGCGTATCGAGGTTTTGCGTTTTATGGAAGAACCCGCGGATGGGCGTGCGTTCGATTACCGCGTTTGCGGTATGGACCAGCAACGGTTGGCGCAGCTGGTTGTCCCAGGATCGGAAACTCATCGGCGTCCCCTTGTACCCGTCCAGCGTCAGCTGACTGCCCCCGAGATAGGTCTGTAACGCGGTAAAATCCGTCGTGCCGGTTCGCACCACCGCTTCCACAACTGCCTTGACGGCGACCCAGGCGGCCCAGTCAACACTGCTCATGTGACGCTTGAAGCGCCGCTCGAAGCGCTGATTCAACTGCGGCGCACCATTTCGCTCCCAGCTCCAGTGCCAGGCCGATGCCAGCAGACCTTCCGTCCCGATAACCGGGCGCGGGCGGCGTGTCTGGTAAGGAACATATCGCCCGAACTCACCATCCGTATCCGCCAGAAACACCACATCGTGATCTGCACCGCTGGTCATCAGACGGACATTGTTTTCACTGCGGTGCCGGGGGTCATTCGATAGCAGGAAATTTTTGCGGGCAACAACCTGCAGGCCAAACCGGGTGGCGGAGTTTTCAAATGCGACCGTCAGATTTTTATCCTGATCGTTCGGTCCGACCAGCACAAAAACGTCGCGCCAGCCTTTTGCTGACAGAAATTGCGCCAGCGAATCCGTCTGCATGGCATAACTTGGAATCACATGCCGGATGTTGATCCGGCAATCAGGCCCGCGCAGGCGGTCCGCCCGTTCCGAGACATTGAACAGCACCACCCCCCGATTCTTTGCGGCGTCGGCGAGGGACAACAGGTTGCTGGCACCCGCATCCACCAGAAAAAACCGGACAGCCTGTTTGGTCCGCATCCTGTCCAGAGCCGATATCAAATCCGCACCCGATGATACCGACTCCGCCAGCATTTCGAACTGAATACCGACTGCCCGTCCGATGACCCGGCTCTCGCGCATCGCGATTGTGGCACCGTCGCGCGGCCGACCGGCCGGTCGAAACTGGACACCGGCATAACCGCGTTTCTGTTCGTATCGGCGATCGCCGTCAATGGACAGATAGCCGATCGTCAATTTCGTCACTTCCGACGCCCGCGCCTCGCCGGGATCGACCGAAATGCTGGCAAGGGCGAGGGCAACGATCAGGATTGTCCTAATCATCGACAAGTATGCCATAGGGCACCCTTCCGACCGGAACCGATTTCAGAACCTTGCCAGATGTCGTGTCAATCTCGGACAGGTCGTCGGACAGTCCGTTGGCCACATACAGCCGCGATTCATCCCGGTTCAGCGCCAGCCCCCAGGGTCGCGAACCGACCAGAATATACTTCAGGACCTTGCGCCGGTGGACATCGACCACCGCGACATGATTGGCCCGCCCCAGTGCAACATAGGCGGTGTTGCCGTCTTTTGTGATCAGCAGATCGACCGGCGTAACTTCTTCCTTGCGAAACCCGATCGGCAAGAACGTGACATCACCGATCAGCTTGCGGGTCTTCGTGTCGATGATATCGACCTGCCCGGCCAGTTCGGTAGAGACCCATAGCTCTTTCTCGTCCTTGCTCAGGGCAAATCGCCGGGGCCGGGTTCCAACCACGATATCCGCCGTCACCGTCATTTCGCGGACATTTATGACGTGCACCAGATTGGCCGCTTCCGACGCCACATAGACCGTGTTGCCATCACGACTGAACAAAACGCCTTCCGGTTCCTCCCCCAGTTCGACACTGCCCAGTATTTTCCGGGTTTTCAAATCGACCTCGGTGGCGGCCGCATCTTCCTCGTTGGATACAAACAGGCGCGTTCCGTCCGGGTGCAGGTCGAAGGTTTCGGGGCCTGCAATTCCAAGTATCCGTTGTTGCAGCGTCAGAGTCGCGGTTTCATAAACAGCGATCTGATCATCATCCGCACAGGCAACAAAGAACTGTGTGTGATCCAGGTTGAAGCGGATTCCGCGCGGTCGCCGACAGGTTTTGACGGTCTTGATGACCTGCAGCGTTTTCGCATCCAGGATCGTCAGATCATTGCTTTTTTCATTACTGACGTACAACAGGCCAGCCGCCGATGTCGGAGTGACCGTCTGGCTGGCGTACAACAGCGCAAGGCCCAGCCCGAAAAACAATTTCCGCAAAATGGCAATCCAGTGTCGATACATTTTCTATCCTAAACGGTCAGGATCCCGGACCGCCCTTTCGGGCAGTCATCCCCCTGGCGGGATCGTAGGCGATGATGGACAGTCCCGAAACCACGGCAAATACGCCGACCAGAACGATCCCTGAAGTTAAGTCAAACTGTTCGTATAACGCAAATCGCAGCATCGTAACGGCGTGGCTAAACGGATTTATCTGCGCTGCCCGATACAGAATGTCATTTGTTTCCTGCATTTTCCACAGGGGATAAAGCGCCGGTGACAGGAAAAACATCGGGAAAATCACAAAGTTCATAACCCCCGCAAAATTTTCCAGTTGTTTGATCACCGACGACAACAACATGCCGACCGCGCCCAGCGTCATTCCACTCAACACCAGCGCCGGCAGCACGTAAACATAGCCCATGACAGGGAGTTCAATACCAAACAGCCAGGCAATCGCAAAAAAAGCGTAAACCTGAATGATTGACACCCACGTACCCGCCAGCAGTTTACAGAACAGTAAAAACCAGCGCGGCAACGGACTTACCAGCAACACACGCATACTGCCCATTTCGCGGTCATACACCATCGACAGGGAGCTCTGCATTCCGTTAAACAACTGGATCATCGCTGCCAGTCCCGGAACAATATAGACGTTGTACGGGATGTAGGTCTGATAGGGAGGGATAATCGAAATTCCGTACTGGGTGCCAAACCCGGCGGCAAAGATCAGCAACCAGACCAGCGGTCGTACGAGGGCCGACAGGAAACGGGCGCGCTGGTGCAGGAACCGCAGTCCTTCCCGCGTCAGGATCCCGATCAGGCAACGGACAGCATGTTGCATGTCAGATTCCCCGCCCGAAAGGTTCACCGTTGCCGGTCAGACTGAAAAACGCGTGTTTGATGTCGGCATAGTCACCGCTCTGCAAAATTTCGGCCAATCGGCCATCCGCCTTGACCTGCCCACGGTCGAGAATGATAACGCTGTCACCATCGCGAACTTCATCGACCAGATGAGTTGCCCAGAGAACCGACACGCCGGTCAGTTTCGACAGGGAATGGACGTGCTGAATGATCTCTTCCCGGGATTCCGGGTCCAGCCCTACCGTTGGTTCGTCCAACAACAGGATGTCTGGCTGATGCATCAGCGCACGGGCGATCTCAACCCGACGGCGATGACCGCCGTTCAAACTGCGGACCTTGTCGCCAAGACGGTCAGCCATATGCAGGCGTGTCAATTCGTGTTCGGCCTGCTGCTTCGCGTGAGCGCGGGACAGGCCGTGCAAGGCTGCGTGATAATACAGATTCTGAGCGACCGACAGATCCAGGTCAAGGGTCGGCTGCTGGAATACCACGCCCATACCGGACAGAGCTGACCGTGACTGCCGGGCAAGATCAAATCCTGACACGGATATTTTACCTGCCGGTGCAGAAAACAGGCGGGTGAGCAAGGAAAACAGGGTTGTTTTACCAGCCCCGTTCGGGCCCAACAGAACCTTGAACTCACCGGGCGCAACCGTCAGGGTGACGTGATCCAGCACTCGTCGATTACCAAATTGAAAATTCAGGTCGGTAACTGTCAGGCCATCCGGTCGGCGTTGCTGTTCCCTCATGTTTCCCCCTCCTGTGCGAAACTACAGGGTCGCAGCCCTGGCCAGCAAGTGGCAACCGGGATGATTAAACTATTTTAAGAAAAAGGCGATTGGATCGGTGCGTGCCGGGCGGCATTGTTGCGCCTCGAGACTCTCCTTTTCTGACGGGCAGGATCGGGCATATAGTGGGATTGCTCTGTAAGGAATCTGTTCGTACTTCCGCGCAAGAAAGGCTTGTAACCATGAAAGACCGGATCGCCATCGGGACAACACTTTTGACCTGTGCCCTGCTTGCGTTTGCGCCGGGGTCTGCCCGTGCAAACTATCTGACGCAGGAACCCCTTGCCCCCGGGATTTCCGCCCAATCGGATGCCAGGACCTTAAACACAGCACTGTTTGAAGCGGCCAGGAAAGGGTATCAGAATCATGTCGAAACGCTACTGGGATATGGCGCCTCACTGAGGGTTCGGGACCGGTTTGGCAATACCGCCCTGCTGCTGGCGGCCCGCACCTCGAAGGCAAAACTCGTCAAATTTCTGATTGATGCAGGGTCTGATATCAACCACCAGAATCTGGCGGGCAGCACGGCTCTGCTGCGGGCCGCAAGCAGTAACCGCTACAAGTCCGTTCAGGTTCTGATTGACGCCGGTGCCGATATCAACCTTGCCAACAAGAAACGCCTGACGCCGCTGTCAGCTGCCGCATTTGAAGGTAATCAACGAATGCTCGAGTTTCTGATCAAGCACGGAGCCGATGTCGGTGTGATCGACAATTCCGGAAAATCCGCCATCATTTACGCCGCAGCGAGAGGGTTTTCCGGCATTGTCCGTCGATTGTTAAATGCCGGAATTGATGTAAACCAGCGCTATGGTAACGAGTTAACCGTTTTGATGTGGGCGGCCGGATACAGTGACGACGTGCCGACATCCGATGGTGTCGCCACGACGCAAATTATTCTGGATGCCGGCGCCCGCCTGAACGATCGCGATAATCGGGGCCGAACCGCGTTAATGACGGCGGCCCAGCGTGGTCATGCCGAGACCGTGCAACTTCTCCTGACGGCAGGGGCAAACGCTGACCTGAGGGACGCGCACGGCAAGTCCGCTTTTGATCTGGCGAAATCCTCGGGAGTTGCCGAAACCGTCCGCGTTCTGAAAAAACTCAGGTAACTGCCGGACGTCCCGCTCAGGCGCGCTACTTCCCGGCCAGGTAGTCTGCCACGGCATCGATACTGGCGTCGTCATATGATTCCATCAATGATAACATGGCAGGTGCATTCATGCGCGCCTTGTGTTTGAAATCCAGCATGGTTTTGGTCAGGTATTTTTTGTTCTGGCCCGCCAGACGAGGTACGCGACTGTTGCCCTCGAAGGTGCCGAGATGACACTGGATACACTGCCCGGACGAAATGGCGCTTTCCCCTTTGGCACGCAATTTCGGATCTGACTGAAAGGCCGTTCCCGGCCATGATTGCTTCGAATAATACTGGGCCAGCGATTTCATGGTGCCCTTGTCAATATCGGCAACCATCTCTTTCATGATCGGGTTCGAGCGGCGTTCGCTCTTGAAGTCTTTCAGCTGGACATACAGATAGTAAAACTGCTGACCGCCCAGAATTGGATATTCATCTGACACCGGCGAACCGGTCACACCGTGGCAGGCCGCACATTTCTCGATGATTTTCTCCAGCTCCGCATGAGAACCGGCGCTTGCCGCCAGTGGTTTTACGAGCAGTCCGACAGCAACGATCGACGCCGCCAGGAGACACCGTTTGAGATTGAGTCTGCGGTTGTTTTTATTGGTCAATTTTTTTGCATCCGTAAAGAGTGGGTTTGGTAAAGAAAGGGTGGCTACTGTATTGATCAGCAGCCACCCCTGTTGGACCGGTCTCAGGTCTACCTCAATTCAATGCAAAGGCAATCACACTGTTGCCGCGCTTGTAATTGAGCTGGGTGTTCCCACCTGCCGCAACGGCGATGTACTGTTTGCCATTGACGGTATAGGAAACGGGAGGTGCATTGACACCGGCCCCTGCCTGGAATGACCAGAGGATATTGCCGGTTGACGAATCAAGCGCATTGAAACGACCGTTACCTTCGCCGGTGAAGATGATGCCACCCGCTGTTGCCAGCACGCCACCGATCATCGGTTGCTGGGTTTTGACCTTCCAGCGGATTTTTCCGGTATTATAGTCAACCGCCGTGATATTTCCCCATTGCTCTTCCGAGGGGATAATCTTGAAGGCACCGCCAAGCCACAGTTTGCCTTCAGGATACGGCGAACTTTCAACGTGATAGGTCATCGGCTGATGCAGATTGATGGCGTAAACCAGACCGCGACCGGCGTCGACCGTCATCGGTGACCATTCGACACCACCATTGGCACCCGGCAGCATACGCTGTCCGTCCTTGGTCGGCAGTGACCACATGTCCTCCTGCGGGACCATGGCTTCCGAGTACCGGATCAGGCTGCAGTCATCGCGGTTGTGGACGTAAACGTGACCGGTTTTACCGCCGTGCAGAACACCCGGAACCATTTTACCGTTCTGATCCATTACATCGGTCAGGATCGGTGGGCTGACAGCGTCAAGGTCCCAGACATCGTGGGCGATATACTGGAAATGGCAGACGTACTTGCCGGTGTCCAGATCGACCGCAACCAGCGAATCTGTATACAGATTATCGCCCGGACGGACAGCACCATCCAGATCCGGTGCCGGATTGCCGACAACGAAATAGGCGCGATGATTTTTCAGATCAATCGCCGGATTCTGCCAGACACCACCCCCCAGGGTCTTATAGGGGTCACCCATCTTTTTCAGCGTCGCCTTTTCTGCCGCAATATCCCGATGCATGTCGCGACCGGTTGCATCTTTAGTCGCCCACACGCCCGCCGATTTTTCCGGCGTCGTGTTGAAGGTCCAGAGCAGCTTTCCGGTTTCCGCATCATAGGCTTTCAGGAAACCGCGGATGCCGTATTCACCGCCGTTGGTACCAATCAGGATTTTGCCATCGACTGCGGTCGGCGCCATCGTTTCACTGTATCCCAGTTCCGGGTCAGCCAGTTCGGTCTCCCAGATCAGCTTCCCGGTCTTGGCATCCAGCGCAACCAGTTTGGCATCCAGCGTTCCCATGAACACCTTGTCCCCGAGCGCCGCAACGCCCCGGTTATTGGGACCGCAACAATACGTGGTGATTGGTCCCATCTTGTGTTTGTAGTGCCAGATTTCCTCGCCGGTCGCCGCGTTGACGGCATAGACATGATTAAATGATGTGGTCAGGTACATGATGCCATTGATGATCAACGGCGTGGTTTCCATGGATTCCATGACTTCGGTCTGAAATATCCAGGCCGGGCGTAACTGTTTGACGTTTCCGGCATTAATCTGACTGGCCGGGTAAAACCGCGTCTGGTCGTAGTTGCCGTTGGTGTGCAGGAAGTTATTTGCATCTCCGTCAGCCCTGCTCAGCATGTCCTGCGTGACGGTATTCATATTGCCATACAGGGTGCCGTTACCGATTTCCTGTGCCATCGCCGGTCCGGTCGCGCCCGATAAAAGCGCCACGCCCAAAAATCCTGCGACCGCACCGGAGACGTATCTCCCAATACTGATCCTCATTTCATTCCCCTCTCAAATCCGCGCCCCAGAATTGGCACGCAGAAGCCTGCTCACGAACACACGAGGCATCCGCGACCAAACGTTAAATTTTGTGCAAACACAGACCGCCACCACCGGGCAGGCCCGCAGGGTCGCCGAAAAAGAGAGGCTTACTTGTTACTGCTTTTCTTTGCCGGCGCCCTGAACGTCAGACCTTAGCGCAGGCGTAGCAGTTGATTTCCATACCGACGCTAACTTCCACAATCTTCGGTGTTTTCCAAGCCATCAGAGTAATCCTCCATTCCTTGACGGTTAAAAATGTCGCCGGTTATTATTGTCACAGTTCCGCTTCCGGCAGTCAGTCTGTCTGGAACTTGTCTAATATTGTATCGGTCATGACACTGTTTTACCAAGATGAATTACCTAAAAAGATATTCATCTTGCCTGCCAGCTGGTTGCTTTTTCAGCGTCAATCCGATGCAAAATCATCAGGAATGTCCTGCGACCGACACCAGCCGGTAGGCAAATTCCGGCGCGGGCGCCGTTGATTCGGTTTCTGCCAATTGTCCAATGTCTGTATGGAACGGCGACAGATGGCAGGCCGGGTCCGCACTGGCGGCGTCACCGGTGAGCGCGAATGCCTGGCAGCGGCACCCCCCCCAATCGATTTCTTTCTGATCGCAGGATCGGCACGGTTCCGGCATCCAGTCGGTTCCGCGATAGGCCTTGAATGCCGGTGAATGTTGCCAGATTTCCGCAAGCGGTTTTTCCCTCACGGAGTCGAATTCCAGGCCGGGCAGTGATTCGGCGGCATGACACGGCAGAACTTTTCCGGTGGGTGTGATATTGAGAAACTGCCGCGCCCATCCACCCATGCAGGATTTCGGTTGCCGGGCGTAATAGTCGGGGACGACATAGTCGATCACCAGGATACCCCTGAGCCGGGCGCGTGCGGCCTCAACGACCCGACTTGAGTCGTCAAGTTGTTGTCGGGTCGGAATCAGGGCGGCCCGGTTTTTCAGACCCCAGCCATAATACTGGACGTTCGCCAGTTCCAACCGACGGGCCCCCAGTTCAACCGCCAGGTCAATCAGCTCCTGCGCGTGCGCCATGTTGTGGCGGGTCAATATGGCATTTACCGTCAACGGTAGTCCGGCTTCGGTAATCATCGCCGCCACTTCGAGCTTCTTCTGATGTGCGCCGCGATACCCGGCGACCCAATCGGCACTACCGGCCCGGGAGTCCTGAAAACTGATCTGCACATGTTGCAGCCCGGCATCCGCCAGCCGGTTGATGCGGGCGCGGTTGAGCAATACCGAGGAGGTAATCAAATTTGTGTACAGTCCCAGTTGGTCGGCGGTTGCAACCAGTTCTTCCAGATCGTCGCGGACGGTCGGTTCACCGCCGGAAAAATGCACCTGCATGATGCCCAGATCAGCCGCTTCGCGAATCACCCGCTGCCAGGTAGCGGTCTCCAGTTCATCGCTTTTCCGGTCCAGGTTCAGCGGGTTGGAGCAATACGGACAACGCAGCGGGCAACGATGCGACAGTTCCAGCAGCACCGCCAGTGGCGACCTGAGGTCGTCAGCGTTTGTCATTGGTCAAGCACTCCCTTGTCGCACAGATCCTGTAACAAAGCGATCACATCGGTGGCAATCACCTGGCGGTCTGCCGCGAAGGCCTCGACAAGAGCATCAATAACCTGCCCGACCGATATTTCACCATTGATGCGGCGGACGATTTCCGTCGAAATCTGGTCCAGTTCAAATCGTCGTTCCGGTGCCTGAATGATCCACATGTCACGGGATTTATCATGCTGCAATCGCACACCACGCGGCATTCTGACAACCATGCTTTCCGACAGGACCAGTCGTTCTTTCATTCCGCGATCCGGTTTGGCCGGGCCGGGTCAAAGGCGCCGGGCGCGATCATTTTCGGCGCAACGTAGGCAAAATAGAGAGCATCCAGCTGCGCCCACAAGACATTGCATTTAAAGGTCAGTGCCGCCAGAACCGCGGTCTGCTGATCAGCTGTGCGGGCTTCCCGTTTGACATACTCGAGGGCGTTCGCCACATCCCGGGGCGCCTGCCGCAGACGTTCACGGAAATACCCAACCATCGATTCCTCGATAAAGTCATAGTTTTCCAGCATACCGGAAATTCGTTCGGCATGAATCTTCGGCGCGAACATCTCGGTCAGTGACGAAGCGATTCCTTCCAGGACGGGTTTGTTGCGAACGAAATGCCAATAGGCCTCAACGGCGAACCGGGTGCCCGGCAGGATCCCCTTGAGGGACGTGACGTAGTCCCGGTCAAGGTCCAGCGCCGTGGTCAACCGGAGCCATCGCTCGATTCCGCCCTCGTCATCGTCAATACCGTCGTGATCAAGCATCCGGCCCCGCCACTCGCGGCGCAATTCACGGGTCGGCAGGTTGGCAAGCAACGCCGCATCCTTGCGCGGGATCATCGACTGGTAGGCAAAACGGTTGAGCGCCCACGCCTGCACCTGCCCTTTGTCCAGGGCGCCGGAATGCAACAGGTGGTGAAACGGGTGCAAACTGTGGTAGCGCTCGGCACCGATGGCACGCAGGGCCGCTTCCAGCTGTTCCGGCGTCATGGCGCTGTTCATAATGTGATCTCCATTCCATCGCGGGCTATTTCCCAGCCCGACTCCAATATTTCCTGCCGGGCGTCCGAATCCGCAAGCAGGACAGGGTTGGTATTATTGATATGTATAAAGACCTTGCGTCCGATATTCAGTTCCCGAAAGGCGGCGATCGAGCCCTGCGGACCTGACATGCTCATATGTCCCATGCGTTTCCCGGTTTTCGGGACACGCGTCCCCATGGTAATCATCTCGTCATCCTGCCACAGGGTTCCGTCAAACAAAACCAGCGGCGCGCCCTGCAATCGATCTGCCAGCTCCTGTGGAAAGGCGGCGCATCCGGGAATGTAATAGAAATACTCGCCTGTTTCCTTCGCCGAAACCCGGACTCCGACCGTATCGTCTTCCCGCGTTCCGAAATTGTCCGACGACGATGCATCTTCCAGATACAGGGCAACCTTGCCCGGTACCGGGAAAATTTCAACCTCGATGCCGGACGCCGTACCATCAGCCGCGGCCAGTTCAAACGGTGTCCGCAAGTCAATTTTCCGTTGTTGGACAAATTCCGGGTTGAGAACGCGGAAAATACTGTTGTCCCGCAGCACGCTCAACACCCGATCGGTCGCATAGATGCCGAACGGATGGGATTCCCGCATAATCAGCAGGCCGGCAATGTGATCGACATCGCCGTTGGTCAGGGTCACGGTCTTGACCGGACTGTGGCGCATACCAGTCTGCGGGTGCATCTGCCAGTTATCAAAAAACTGCTGTCGCAAATCCGGTGAGGCATTCATCAGGTGCCAGTCGTTGCCATCACTACTGACGGCAATCGACGACTGGGTCTGGGCAATCGCTGCCGGGTCGCCCCGGCGCGCCCGGTTACAACCATCCTGATTGCTGTTCCACTGTGGAAATCCGCCGCCCGCGGCGGCCCCCAGTACAAGGATTTTCAGCATTGTTGCCTCCGGTTCATCGCGTTGATTGACGTATCTGTCAGAGATACCGTCTTCACTAGCGGTACCTTACGAAGGTATTTGTCGGCAAGAAACAGAAAATAAACATTTTTTCATCATCCGGACAAACTCCGTCCCGACCCTCGTCGGTCCGGAGAACACCAAAGAAACCGTATTAAACAATTTCATATTATGAAAGTAATTTTGCTATTGTAAAACTTTACAAAACTGTTGTATCTTGCGGCACCGGCAGAAGGTGACTGGCCTGTCAGTCCGGTTCGGCGGCCAACCAATATCAGACCGAAAGTTTCACACGTATGGAAACGACAAAAATATCGGCAGAGAATGTCGCTCTGCAGCATGGCGGGACGGAATCGGTCGGACAACCGGTCCGCCGACGGACCCAGTCCGTCGAACGGGCCCTTTCCCTGCTGGAATTGCTGGCCGATACCGCGGGTGGCATTCGCCTTAACGACATATCTGCAACCCTGGGACTGAATGTCAGCACCTGCCATCACCTGCTCAGCACGCTGGTCGATCGCGGTTACGTCACCCAGTCGCGTCTTGACCGGAAATATTTTCTCGGCAACAAGGTTATGGAGCTGAGTGGCTCACGCATGCGCCAGTTCAATCTGGCGGACGTCGCCATGGCCGACCTGCGAGGCCTCAACCGGCGTACCGGAGAAACTGTCCACCTGGCGGTCTTGCAGGGAGATGAACTGGTAACACTGGCCGTTCTCGATTCCCACCATGCTGTACGGGTCGGAGCCGGATTGAGTGGCAAGTCCGATGCATTTCACGCAACGGCCACCGGCAAGGCGATCCTGGCCTGGCTGCCGGAACTGGAAGCCGACCGGATTATCGCCCGGACAGGCCAGGCCGCCTTTACTGACAAAACCATTACCGGGCATGACCAGCTGATTGAAGAGTTCCGTCTCGTCCGCCGTAACGGATTTGCTGTTGACCGGGAGGAATTTCAACCCGGCGTTATCTGTATCGGTGCGGCAATCCGGAATCACGCCGGAGCGGTGATCGGGTCGTTCAGTTGTTCGCTGCCGACCATGCGCGCCGATCCGGACCGACTGCGCGGCATCGAGGACGATGTCAGGGCGGTTGCACGCGACATTTCCAACAAACTGGCAGGAAAGGGTGAATCCGATAGCGGCAAAGACCCTTTTAAAAAAACCAACTGAACGATAGACAAGGAGTGCTTCCCCATGACCATGCCCGACGCCGTTAAAACCAGTGTGGATTACCCTATTCCCGATACCCAGAAAGCCTGGGTGCTGGGTGACCCCGGCGAACTGAGCCTCACTGAAAAACCGGTCCCTGTTCCGGATCGGGCGGAAGTTCTGGTGCGGATCGACGCGATTGCCATATGCGGTACCGACATTGAAATCATCTACAAGGGGCCACCTGCGCAAATCGAGGGCGGGTTACCGTTTAACAAGAACTTCACGCCGGGTCACGAGTATATGGGAACTGTCGTTGCGCTCGGACCGGGCGTTGATGAATACAGCATTGGCGATCGTGTCACGGTCGAGATTCATGCCGGATGCGGCCAGTGCAAACGCTGCCGGGAGGGCATGTATACGTCGTGCCATAACTACGGCAAGAATTACGGGAATGTCGACAAGGGCCATCGCGCCAATGGTTTCTCCACCGATGGCGGGTTTTGTGAATACGCGGTCAATAATATCAGCACTCTTGTGCATGTTCCCGATTCCATGAGCGACGAGGAAGCAACGCTGGTGGTTACCGCCGGCACCTCCATGTACGGCCTGACAGAACTGGGCGGTCTGGTCGCCGGCGAAAGTGTGGTCGTGACCGGGCCGGGCCCGATCGGGCTGCTGGGGGTCGCGGTCGCCAAGGCGCTCGGCGCACAGCCGGTCATTCTGACCGGTACCCGCGATAATCGCCTCGAAATGGGCAAAAAACTGGGGGCCGATCACGTCATCAATGTGACCACCGAGGATGCCGTCTCCCGGGTTCGGGAACTGACCGGCGGGATCGGTGTTGACTATGTGCTCGAATGTTCCGGTGCGCGCAACGGCTTCAATGAGGCGGCACAAATGGTCAACCGTGGTGGCAAAATCTGCCTGGCCGCGTTCCCCGGCGAAAATGTGCCGGTCGATGTGGCCCACCTCGTTCGCAACAATATCTACGTCTACGGCATTCGCGGCGAAGGCAAAAGCGGCACCCACCGGGCCGCCGCGTTCATGGAACAGAAGCGATTTGATGCGACCCTGATCCACACCCATACCTTCAGCATGGATGACCTTCAGGAGGGTATCCGATATGCCAAGGACCGGGTTGAGGACGCCATCAAGGTCGTCGTCAAAAACGATTTCGCCTATGCCCGGAAAGCGGCGGCGGAATAGGAAATGACCGGATCATGCTGACCTGCGACGACTATCTGGTTCCCCTCAACCTTCAGGATGCGCTGACCGTATGGCGGCAGGCGCCAGACGGCAGTCGCCTGCTGGCGGGCGCGACCGATACCCTGCCCTGGGCGCGTCAGGGCCGGGCCGGCGATGTCACGGGCGACGTGCATGTGCCGACGATCATCGATGTTTCCCATGCACCGGAACTCGGCGGATACGAAGTTCTGGCAAATGGTCGGCTTCGGCTCGGTGCCAATCTTGTCTTCCAGCAGTTTCTGGAAGACCCGGTCCTGCAGGAACACCTGCCGCATATGCCATCGTGCGCCATCTGGTTCGCAGATGACCAGATCCGTCGGCAGGCGACGATCGCCGGCAACATCGTCAATGCTTCTCCGGCTGCCGACGGCATCCCGCCGCTGGTGGCCCTGAACGCCGTGGTTGAACTGGCCCGGTTGCAAGACGGAAAGATACAGCGGCGCGCCATGCCCCTGATCACGCTGATCGAGGGGCCCGGCCGAACCGGGATGGCGGCGGATGAAATTCTGACCGGCATCACCTGCGATTCCGCCAGGGGTTATGGCGGCTCGTTTGAAAAGGTCGGACAGAGACGCTCGCTGGTGATTTCAGCCGCCTGTGCCGCCTGCTGTGTAAAACCGTCATCGGATGGTCTGCGCTTCGAGGATGTCCGGCTGGCCCTGGGTGGTGTCGGCCCTGTGCCGATGCGACTGGATGACGTTGAAGCGATCCTGATCGGCCAACCGATTTCATCCGACGTTATTCGGAAAGCTGCCGCGCTGCCCGCAGACCGGGTTGCCTCGCGCACCCGGCAGGCCTATCGCCGCGACGTCGTGCGTGGTTTCACCGAACGCGCACTCCGCGATGCGCTGGCCATGTCGGGCGTCTCGGTAGCGGATCAAACAACCGGCGGCGAAGGAGCCCGACATGTCTGAAATGACCATTGAAATGACCGTCAATGGCCGGTCGGTGAAAAGACGGGCGAAACCACATTTGCGCCTGATTGATTTTCTGCGCGACGAACTACACCTGACCGGTACCAAGGAAGGGTGCGGCGCCGGTGAATGCGGCACCTGTTCCGTATTTGTGGACGGCACCTTGATGAAATCCTGCCTGATGCCGGTTGCCAAGGCAAACAAGGCCGAAATCCAGACCGTCGAGGGACTGGCCCGGCAGGATGCTCCGACCGTGTTGCAGCAGGCCTTTCACAAAACCGGCGCCAGCCAATGCGGGTATTGTATTCCCGGCATGGTCATGGCGGCCACCGCCGCCCTGCGCGCCAACCCGAACGCCGGACAGGAAGAGATCAAGGAACGAATCGGTGGCAATATCTGTCGGTGCACCGGTTACCAGAAAATTGTCGAAGCCGTGGAACTGGCCCGCGATGTTATGAACGGCACCCGACCGAAAACGGCGGTGACCGAAGACGATACCACGCAACAGTTTGTCGGGGCCAGCGTACGCCGTCTGGATGCGCCGGGGAAAGTCAGCGGTGCCTTGCGTTACGCTGGCGACATGACACTGCCCAACATGCTGCATGTCCAGGTGTTGCGCAGCCCCAGGGCGCACGCCCGCATTATCGCAATCGACACGACGGTGGCCGCCGCCCTGCCGGGCGTGGAAGCAGTCGTCACCAGTGCCGACGTGCCCGGGGTTGACGGTTTTGGCGTTTTTGTCCACGACCAGCCGGTCATGGCCCGTGACAAGGTCAGATACGTCGGAGAGGCGATTGCCGCCGTCGCCGCCGTTGATCTGGAAACCGCGAAACAGGCCGTTCGCCTGATCACCGTCACCTATGACGATCTGCCTGCCGTGTTTGACCCGGAACAGGCTTTGCGGCCGGGCGCACCGGTTATACACGACGACGCGGCGGACAACCTGGTCAAACACATTCCGATCCGGAAAGGCGATATCGAGAAGGGGTTCGCCGACGCCGACCTGATTGTCGAACACAGCTTTGAAACGCAAGCCGTGGAACACGCTTATCTGGAACCGGAAGCGGGCCTTGCCTACGTTGACGCCGACGGGGTACTGACAATCCATTCCCCCAGTCAGAACATTACCCATCATCGCCACATGCTTGCGGACATTCTGGCCATGCCGATCAACAAGATTCGCATGATCATGAGTCCGGTCGGGGGTGGTTTCGGTGGCAAGGAAGATATGATCTATCAGGGAATGCTGGCATTGCTGACCCTGAAGTCCGGCCTGCCGGTGCGACTGGTTTATACCCGTGAGGAATCAATCACTTCGACCGCCAAACGCCATCCCGCCAGAATCCACTACCGGATGGGCCTGACGAACGACGGTCGTATAACCGCGACCGAGATTTCTGCAATTTCCGATGGCGGGGCCTACGGCATGTCAACGGAAGGAGTGATGCGCAAGATGGCCATTCTCGGGGCCGGGCCCTACGATATTGCCAACGTCAAGATTGACACCTACGGGGTCTACACCAACAACACGCCAAGCGGGGCGTTTCGAACTTTCGGGGCCATGCAAAGCCAGTTTTCAACCGAATCCATGCTTGATATCTGCGCCGAACGACTGGCCATGGACCCGTTCGACCTGCGGGCGATCAACGCCATGCGCCCGGGCTGTTCCACTCACACACAACAACCACTGGATCGTTCCAGTTATCTGACGGTGCTGGACGCGGCCCGCGAACGGTCCGGCTGGCAAAACGGGGCATCCACCCAGCGGGGGCCGTCGCGGCGTGATCTCAATGGCGACGGCAACCGACTGCCGTGCACGCTGGGGGCACGCTTGCGCAGCCAGACCAAACAATCTGACCATACGCGTGTGCGTGGCCGGGGAATGGCCGGCTCATGGTACGGAATCGCCCGCACCGCGGCGATGGATCGGGCCGGCGCCTGGATCGAACTGGATGACGGCGGAACCGCCAAGGTCATCACCGGGGTCACGGAAATCGGCGAAGGTATCCTGACCGTGCTGGCGCAGGTTGCCGCTGATGAACTGGGAATCCGCCCGGAAGATGTGACGATTGGCGACAACGACACGGCACGCTCTCCGGAAGCGGCGCACGCCGGTGCCACGCGTCAGACCTATATGATTGCCAATGCTGTTGCCCTGGCGTGCCGCGATACCCGACAGAAATTCGACCGCGAGGTGGCGGCTCACTGGGGCGTCCAGGCGGACCGCATCATGGCCGCCGACGGACGGATCTGGGTTCGCGACAGCAATCTCACCATGTCGATGGCGGAAGCCGTCAGCATCTGCAAAACACAGCGCGGTTATGTCGCCGTCGGGTCGGGCAACTACACCGCCCATCACACCGGACTTGACCCGGTCGATGGTTCCGGCAAACCCTGGCAGGCTTATGTGTTTGGCTGCCAGGTGGCCGAGGTCGAGGTCGATACTGTCACCGGCGAAGTGCAGGTGTTGGGCATCTGGGCAGCCCATGACGTCGGGCGGGCGGTCAATCCGCGCGGGGTCGAAGGGCAGATTGAAGGCGCGGTTGTTCAGGGAGTCGGTCAGGCGTTGATGGAAAACTACATCGTCACCGACGGTCACAGTACGACAGACAGTTTCGCCAAATATATCCTGCCGACTTCGCTGGATGTGCCACAGGTCACCTCCATCATCGTCGAGGACCCGGACCCACTCAGCCCGCTGGGTGTCAAAGGCATCGGTGAGCCGGCGCTGGTGCCGACCGTGCCCGCCATCATGAACGCTATTTACGACGCGATTGGCGTCCGGATCACGTCCTTACCGGCAACCCCGGAAAAAATTCTCGCGGCATTACGGGAAAAACAACAACAATCCCTGCGTACGGCGGCGGAATAGATGACCCACGTCATCACCATCGAATGAACCAGAAAGCACACACATTGGGAGATATCGAAAATGTTCAAGATTGGAAAGATTACACGTCACAGTATGGTCGCCATCGCGGCGGCAGCTCTATCGGTGGCCGGGTTCACGGGTGCCGTCAAGGCCGCCTTCCCCGATAAACCCATTCAGTTCATTATTCCTTTTGGAGCAGGTGGCGGTGCGGATATCGAGGGCCGCCTGCTGGCTGACGAAATGAGCAAGGTTCTGGGAGTGCCGGTCGTGCCGGTCAACAAACCCGGTGGCGGCGGCGCGGTAACCTATACTTTCGTCAAAAACGCCAAACCGGATGGTTATACAATCGCCTGGAATTCCACGTCCATTCTGACCACCAGCAATCTTGGCAACATGCCGTTCAAGCATGATGCCCTCAGCCATCTCGGACAGGTCGAATTCCAGCCGATGCCGTTTGCGGTGAAGGGCGATGCGCCCTGGAAAACCCTGAAGGAATTTGCCGACTACTGCCGGGCCAACCCGAACAAGGTTAAAATCGCCAACTCCGGCACCGGCAGCGCAACCCACCTCGCCTCCATTGCAATGGCCGATGCCATGGGATGCAAGGTCATCCACTTGCCGGTTGGCACAAAGCGACGCAATGCGACCGTCCTGTCCGGCGAAGCACAGGCCATGAACGCCCCGCTGACGGCAGCCCTGAATCTGGCAAAGGCCAAGAAAATCAGGTTGCTGGCGGTTCCAAGCGCGCACCGCAACCCGGTCATCCCGGATGTGCCGACGGCTGACGAATCCGGATTTCCGGCGGAACTGGATCTGTTTCGCGGCCTGTCTGTGCCGCCCGGAACACCAGACGACATCAAGGCCAAACTGTATGATGCCATGGACAAGGCGGCCCATTCTGCCGCGTTTATGGGGCTGGCCAAGAAAAAAGGCTTTACCGTCGAAACCACCAAACTGGCTGACTTCGACGCCAAACTTGCGAAAGAGGATGCAAAGGTCGTGGCGATCATGAAGAGTGCCGGCCTGTATCAGTCGAAAGCAAAAAAACCCTGATCGCGCCACCACTGTTTCGGCGATAGAACGCAATCCCTGAGAGTGACCAGACCATGACCATGCCGGTAAAAAACATCATCGCGGCAATTACCCTGATGATCGTCGGCATCGGTTATGGTCTGCTCGCATTCCGATTGCCGGACCGGGCGTCGATCGGCGTCCCCGGACCCGGGTTTTTCCCGGAGCTGGTTGCCGGGCTCATGGTGCTGATGTCTGCGGCCCTTCTCGTCAAGGGCCTTACAGGACTGCGGCAATCAAATATGGCGACCGGACAAATCTCATTTCCCGGCAAGCCGTGTGGCCTGATTGTCTGGTTTGGGTTGCTGATATATCTGCTGCCGTTCCTCGGTTTCCTGATTGTCAGCATCCCGTTTTTCGCAGGCATCATGTTGCAGAGCGATCCCTATCGTTTTCGGCGGTTCGCAGCAGGCGCAGTGCTGATCCCGGTCGTCCTGTATTATCTGTTCCGTGACGGCTTTCATATTCTGCTGCCATCAGTCCCCTGGATGTGATCAAAAAAAATGGATGACGTTGCCCTCGGCTTTTTTCAGGCCGCACAAATTTCCAGTCTGATCGCAACCGCAGCCGGTGTTCTGCTTGGTCTCGTTGTCGGCATGATCCCCGGCATGACCATCAGCACCGGTATTATCATTGTGCTGCCCATGACGTTTACAATGGACCCGAATATTTCGATTGCCCTGTTGCTGGGGCTGTACGTCGCAGGCATGACCGGTGGCAGTTTTTCCGCCATTTTGTTAAATATTCCCGGCACCCCGTCAGCTTCCGCAACCGCCCTCGACGGGTTCCCGATGGCCAACCGAGGCGAGAAAGGCCGGGCTCTGGGCATTGCCATCGTTGCCAGTTTTGTCGGCGGCCTGTTCAGTTTCGGCTGCCTTTATCTGATCTCGCCATTCCTTGCCAGTGTCGCGCTTGATTTTCAGGCACCGGACTTGTTTGCACTGGTGTTTTTCGGACTGACTGTGATTTGCAGTTTCGCCGCCCGGTCCCTGGTCAAGGGCCTGCTCTCGATGGCGATCGGCCTGCTGATTGTGTCGATTGGTCAGGACCCGATTATGGGTACCGCACGATTTACGTTCGGAGATACGAACCTGCTCTCGGGCATTCATTTCCTGACGGCGATGATCGGTCTGTTTGCCATTCCGCAACTGGTGGAAAATATTTGCGGCCAGTCCGAGATCAGTGCACCAAGTGTGAAATCGCAAGAATTTGGCCGCGTGTTTCCGTCGTGGGGAGACCTGAAACGGATGCTGGTACCGATGATGATCGGGTCGCCAATCGGTTCATTTCTCGGCGTCCTGCCAGGGGCGGGCGGGCCGATCGCCGCCTTCATCAGCTACGACTATGCGAAAAAGGCAAACAAGTCTCCGGACCAGTTCGGAACCGGCATTCCGGAAGGAATCGCCGCGCCGGAATCGGCCAATAATGCGGTCACCGGCGGCGCCCTGATTCCGATGATGACGCTCGGCATTCCGGGAGACCCCGTAACCGCCATTCTGATCGGCGCCCTGCTGGTGCACGGCCTGGCGCCAGGGCCACTGCTGTTTATCGAACGGGCAGACTTTGCCTACGGTCTGATCTTTTCCTTTTTCTGGGCCAATATATTCAACCTGATCCTCGCACTGGCGGGAATCGGTGTCCTGATCAAGGTGTTGTCGACACCGCGCGCGCTGATGATGCCGACCATTGCAATCCTCTGTGTGATCGGCAGCTACGCTCTGCGCAATTCTTTTTTCGATGTCTGGGTGATGCTCGGGTTCGGCGTCCTGGGCCTCGTCATGCGGTGGATCAACATGCCGGTGGTGCCGCTGTTACTGGCGCTGGTTCTGGGGCGACCGCTCGAGGAACATTTGCGCATTTCACTCACCTCGTCGCAGGGGGACCTGATGATATTCTTTCAATCCCCGTTCAGCCTTTTCTTTCTCGGCCTGGCGGCATTGTCCGTCATCTGGTCGGTTTTCCTGGAGCCCCGCCGAGAACGCGCGAGACAGGCCAAACGCACCCAACATATCTAACGGAAGGCAAGACACGATCAATGGAAATCCCACTATCCCGAGACATTCTGGCACGGGCCGAAGCCATCAAACGACATGGCAGCATCGATGCTGCCATTGCCGCCGGAGATCTTCCAAAACAGTTTCAGGCGTCCCTGTCCGAAGGGCTGGTGCTCGGACTGTTAAAACAGGGGGTGCGCAAGTATCTGGCAATTTTCGGTCATGGCTCAACCGATCTCGGCGAGATTCTCCGTCTGTATGAGAAAGCCGGCGTGACGCAAACGTTCAATTTTCGCAACGAAGTTTCGATGGCGCACGCCGCAACGGCTCTGGCCTGGCAATATGGTGAAGTCCCCGCCGTTGTTACATCGATCGGTCCCGGTGCTCTGCAGGCCATGAGCGGGTCCCTGGCGGCTGCCAGCAATGGCGTCGGCGTCTATCACATATACGGCGATGAAACGACCCACGGCGAAGGGTATAACATGCAGCAGATACCGAAACCGGAGCAGGGATTGTATGGCCGGTTGACGGCGATTATGGGTGAAAGTTATGTTCTGCACACGCCGGAGGCCCTGCGCGACGCCCTGCGGCACGGTACCGGGCGGGTTCACCACCCGACTAAAGCCGGGCCATTTTATCTGCTGCTGCCGCTCAACAGCCAACCGAAGCAATTGACAGTCAACCTTGCTGCCCTGCCCGACCGCCTGCAGGTTTCACCGATGGTCACGGCCGACCAGCAGACGTTCGAAGAAGCCGCCCGCGCCATCCGCAACCACCGGCGGATTGTCATCAAGGCCGGAGGCGGCTGCCGCCGTTTCCCGGAACACCTGCGGCAGCTTGCCGAAACCACCGGCGGGGTGGTTGTGCTGTCACCGGGGTCGACCGGCGTACTGCCGGATGGCCATCCCCGGAACATGCATGTCGGTGGTTCGAAAGGATCCATTTCCGGCAATTTCGCGATGACTGAGGCGGACCTGCTGATTGTTGTCGGATCACGCGGCGTGTGCCAGGCGGACTGCTCTGGAATCGGATATGCCGGGATCGACACGGTCATCAACATCAATGCTGATCTGACCGATGTGGCACATTACAATCACACCCTGGCACTACAGGGTGATATCGGAGCGACCGTCACGGCGCTGCTGGCAACCCTCGGGACACCAGACCTCGCGGATCGGGAGGACTGGCTGGCCGCCTGTGCCGCGAAAAAATCGGAATGGACAGCTTTCAAAAAAGACCGGTTCGCAACACCGCTGCTGGAAGACCCGGCATTGGGCATCACGTGCCTGACCCAACCGGCCGCGATCAAAATCGTCGCGGATTTTGCGCGCACCTATAATGCGGTCAAATACTTCGATGCGGGCGACGTTCAGGCCAATGGTTTTCAGATTGTCGAGGATGACAGGCCGGGCGAAACCTATACGGAATCGGGGGCTTCCTACATGGGGTTTGCCGTCAGCGCACTGGTTGCAGGTGGCATTGCCGACAACCCCGCCTACGGTATCGCATTTACCGGCGACGGCTCGTTCATGATGAATCCGCAAGTTCTGATCGACGCAGTTGAACATGGTGTAAAAGGCATGATTGTGTTGTTCGACAATCGCCGGATGGCAGCGATATCGGGATTGCAGGTCGCACAATACGGCGACGATTTCAAAACCAACGACCGGGTCGCGATCGACTACATCAAGCTGGCGTCCGCGGTGTCGGGTATCCGGGCCGTCGACGGGACCGGGGATCGGAAGGAACTGACGGCGGCGCTGGATCAGGCCCTTGCTCATGATGGCCTGTCCCTCGTTTATGTCCCGGTCTATGCCGGTGACGACCCGCGCGGTGGCATGGGCGCCTATGGTTCGTGGAACGTTGGCAACTGGTGCGAAGATGTCCAGCAGCGCTGGCACAATCAGGAAATTTAGGGATCAGATATGTACGAAAAATATGGACTGTATATTGATGGAAACTGGCGAGCAGCGTCGGACGGTCGGGTCAAGGAGGTTTTCGATCCGGCTACCGGGTCGGTGATCGGCACCATCCCGGCGGCGACCACTATGGATATGGACGACGCCATCAGCGCCGCGGCGCGGGGATTTCAGGTCTGGCGGGCGACCAATCCGTGGGAACGAAGCACCCGGCTGCGGGACGTCGCCGAGTTGATTCGCCAGCGGGTCGATAGCATTGCCCGCATCATGTCCGCCGAGACCGGCAAACCGCTGGCGGAAGCGATCGGCGAGACCAATGCGGCAGCCGACCAGTTTGAATGGTACAGCGAAGAAACCAAACGCATCTATGGTCAGACGATCGAGGGGCGTACGCCCGATGTGCGGTTGACCGTGCGGTACCAGCCGGTTGGCGTGGTGGCGGCCTTTTCCGCCTGGAACTTCCCGGCGCTGCTGCCTGCCCGGAAAATCGCCGCTGCCCTGGCGGCTGGCTGCGCAATCATTCTGAAACCGGCCGGCGAGGCGCCGGGTTCCTGCCTCGCGCTGATTCAGGCGTGCCACGACGCCGGATTGCCCGCCGGAACGGTCAACTGCGTCACCGGCGATTCATCGCGGATCGCCCCGTACCTCGTCGCATCCGACACCATCCGCAAGGTATCACTCACCGGGTCAGTTGAGGTCGGGCGGCAAATTCTCCATCTGGCAGCCGACGGCGTCAAGAAAGTGACCATGGAACTGGGCGGCCACGGGCCGGTACTGGTGTTCGACGATGTTGATGCAAAAGCCACGGCGCGGGTCTGCGCCGCCACCAAATTTCGCAATTGCGGGCAGGTCTGTATTTCTCCGTCCCGATTTTATGTTCATGAATCCGTCTATGAAACGTTCGCTGCCACCTTTGCGGACGTCGCCCGCAACCTGAAGGTCGGGCGCGGTCTTGATGACGGTGTGCAAATGGGTCCGATGGCAAATGCCCGGGGACTGGCGACGGCACAGGCGATGATTCAGGATGCGCTTGACCGGAATGCAGAGCTGTTAGCCGGTGGTGGCACACCCGCCAGTCAAAATCAGGGTTATTTTCTGGAACCGACCGTGCTTGGGCGGGTGCCGGATGAGGCACGTGTCATGGTGGAGGAACCGTTCGCGCCGGTCGCGCCGATTACCACTTTCCGGGAAATGGATGAGGTCATCGCTCGCGCCAACTCCCTGCCCTTCGGATTGGCCGGATACGTCTTCACAACCTCCCTGAAAACCGCCCACATTGTATCGGATGCACTGGAATGCGGGATGGTCGGCGTCAATGAAATGCTGTTGGCGACGGCGGAAGCACCGTTCGGCGGCATCAAGGAAAGCGGTATGGGACGAGAGGGCGGATCGCTGGGAATCATGGATTACCTGGAAGCCAAATATATCAAGATGAAGTTGTAGAACGATGACAGACCAGAACGACCCCAAGGGCCTGGCACGTGGCCTGACCAACTACGGCGATGCCGGTTTTGCCGTCTACCTGCGGCGCTCGTTTGCCAAGTCGATGGGCTATTCCAACGAAATGCTGGCCCGACCGATTGTCGGAATTGCCTACACACCGAGCGGGTTCAACAATTGCCATCGCCATTTTCCGGAAATGCTGGAGGCTGTCAAACGTGGTGTCATTGCCGCTGGCGGCCTGCCGCTGGAGTTCCCGACCGTATCGCTTGGTGAGGTGTTTCTCAATCCCACCAGTCTGGTTTATCGCAATCTGATGTCGATGGACACGGAAGAGATGATCCGGGCGCAGCCACTTGATTCGGTGGTCCTGATGGGTGGTTGCGACAAAACGGTGCCAGCCCAGCTGATGGGTGCGGCGAGCGCCGGCAAACCGGCCATCCAGTTGGTCGCCGGACCGATGATGACGAGCCGGTATGGCGACGAACGGCTCGGTGCCTGTACGGATTGCCGGCGTTTCTGGGGGAAATACCGGGCGGGCGACGTCAGTCAGCAGGAAATACAATCCATTGAAGGGGGACTGGCAACCACCGCCGGGACCTGCGCCGTGATGGGAACAGCCAGTACCATGGCCTGTATCACGGAAGCACTCGGTATGATGTTGCCGGGAACGGCCGCCATTCCGGCTGTCCATGCCGACCGGCTAAGAGCTGCCGAGGCGACCGGAAAACGGGCCGTTGAACTGATCGGTTCCGATCTGACGCCGGACCGCATCATCACTGAACCGGCAATCAGGAATGCCCTGCGGGTGTTACTGGCATTGGGCGGCTCAACCAATGCCATCGTCCACCTTGCCGCTATTGTCGGGCGGCTCGGGATTCGGATATCACTTGACCAAATGAACGTGTTGAGCGACAGCACCCCGGTCCTGGTCAATCTGAAACCGACCGGCGAAGCCTATATGGAGGATTTTTTCGCCGCCGGTGGTATGTCCGCCGTCCTCCGCGAACTGGAACCTCTGCTGAATCTCGACTGTCTGACGATTGCCGGTGAAACACTGGGGGAGCGAATCGCCGCCGAGCGCGACGCCTATGTCGACCGGACCGTTATTTCCGCCCGCGACCAACCCGTTGAACCGGTTGGCGGACTGGTTGCGCTGTTCGGATCACTGGCCCCGCGCGGGGCCATTCTGAAACGTTCAGCGGCAGACCCGGCGCTGTTCGAGAAACAGGGGCGGGCAGTCGTTTTCACATCACTGGAAGACCTCTCGGTCCGCATCGACGATCCCGATCTGGAGGTGTCGGCCGACGATTTTCTGGTTCTCCAGAATGCCGGGCCAAAGAGCCCATCCGGCATGCCGGAAGCCGGTTATCTACCCATTCCATCGAAACTGGCGCGGGCCGGAATCAAGGATATGGTGCGGATTTCCGACGCCCGCATGAGCGGGACCGCGTTTGGCACAATCGTCCTTCATGTCAGCCCTGACACCGCGTCCGGTGGCCCACTTGCGCTGGTTCGGAACGGCGACCAAATCCGCCTCAGCGTCGCCGACCGGCGAATTGACTTGCTGGTTGATACGGCTGAACTGACCAGACGACAGACCGAACTGGACCGCCAGCCACCCGCCGTTGCACCGACCCGCGGCTACCGCAAGCTGTATCATGATTCGGTGACTCAGGCGGATGAGGGATGCGACTTCGATTTTCTGCAAGGCCCATAACCGGCAGGCCGGACGTCAGGCGATCCGCACGGTGATACCCTCGCGGGTCAGGCACTGTTCCAGAGGGCCGGGCAATGGCGCATCTGTCACCAGCATATTGACCTTGTCCGGGCCGCAAACACGGACCAGACCCCGTCCCTGCAACTTGCTGTGGTCTGCCGCGACGATGACGTTTTCGGCACAATCGATGACGACGCGGGAGAAAGCCGCCTCTTCCGGGTGATAGAGCAGCAGACTGCCATCTTCCGCAATTCCACCAATCGACAATACGGCGTGACGGACCTTGAACTGACGGACAAATTCCAGTGACGCGGGTCCCAGCGAGGCCGTGTCGTCAGAACGAAGTTCGCCGCCAGCCATAAAAACCCGGTTGCTATCGTTGGTCGCCAGGGTACGCGCAATTTCCGCAGAATTGGTCACGACGACCAGATTTTTCCGCTGACGCAGGGCGCGTGCAACAAACGTGGTGGTTGATCCGCAATCCAGTATCAGCGTATCACCATCCTGAATTTCCCCGGCCACCACCTCGGCAATGCGCTGCTTGACCTCGGCATTTTTCCGCATGCGGTTCTGGAACGGCGCCTCGTGCAGGGAGTCCGGCAGGGTCACCCCGCCATGCACCCGGCGCACCAGTCCCCGATCCGACAGGGGTTTCAGATTGCGCCGGATGGTTTCATCCGACACTCCCAGCCTGTCCGCCAGTTCCGTAATGGTGCAAGCGCCCCGGTCCTGTACGGATTTCAGAATTTCAGACTGGCGTCGTGATGCGTACATTCGGTCAATATTCCCATTTTGACAGTGCCTATATTGATACCAGAAAGTATCTATCCACACAATTCCACATTTTTTGTTTATATTATGTGGATTTTTCTTGACTTTATGTTGGAGCTATTGAGTCATATACGATGTAACCCTGTACGTGATTCCGGCTGGACAAACATTCCCGGGTGGGAAGTGGCCGATCCGCATAGGGCATCGGAAAAAAACGACAGGGAGGATTACGTCATGAAACTATCGAAAAGTGTGGCGGCAACAATTGCCGTCGCCACCGTCGCATTGTTTGCCGGCGCTGCCAGTGCCGATTCCAAGGACCCGATCAAACTGACCATTCACGACTGGACCGGCCAGTATGTGACGACTCACATCATGGGTGAAGTTCTCAAGAAGGCGGGTGACAACATCGAATATGTCCAGGCCGACTATATTGCACAATTTGCCGGACTGGAATCGGGAGACCTGACCGTTGCCATGGAAATGTGGGAAACCACCGGCAAGGATGCGATGGACGCGTCCCTGAAAACCGGCAAAACCGTCGATCTGGGGGAAACCGGCATGCAGGCCAAGGAAGAATGGTGGTACCCCAGCTACATGAAGGAAAAATGCCCCGGTTTACCCGACTGGAAAGCTCTCAATAAATGCGCGGAAATTTTCTCAACGCCGGAAACGGCACCGAAAGGTCGCTATCTGGGCGGACCGGTCACCTGGGGCGGATTCGACGATGAACGGGTTGAAGCGCTTGGTCTCAATTACGAAGTGGTTCATGCCGGTACGGATGCGGCCCTGTTTGCAGAACTGCAGTCAGCCTATCAGCGCAAGGCCCCTATTCTGCTGTGGGTCTATGCCCCCCATTGGGCGGTAACCAAGTTTGATGGTGAATGGGTCGAGTTCCCGAAATATACGCCAGCATGTTACAGTGATCCGTCCTGGGGCATTAACAAGACGATGAAATATGATTGTGGCAAACCGTTTGGCTGGATCAAGAAAGTCGGCTGGAAGGGCGGCGAGAAAAAATGGCCGAACGCCTATAAAGCCATCCGTAATTTCAAGATTGACAACAAGGAGATGGGCGAAATGATCGCGGCGATCGACCTTGACGGCAAAAAGCTTGACGACGTCGTTGCAGACTGGATGAAGAAAAACGAAAGCCGTTGGAAAGCCTGGATCAAATAAACAGCAGTACACCTCCGGGCAGGTGACGGCGACGACCCGTCAGGCATTCCGTCACCTGCCTTATTAATCTCTCCAGGTATCGCCCGGAAAATACGCTGGCGAACGAGGCTGCCATGTCTGCCATTCCCTCCCCTGCATCAAATCCGTCGAATACGGACGGTCGATCCGTCAAACTCGGCTGCAAATCGGTCTGGAAACTGTTTGGCGACGCCCCGGAGCACCTGTTGCGGGAGACCGAATACAATCCGACCGACCAGCAACTGGCGACAGCCGGGCTGATCGGCGCCGTGCGGGATGTCAATCTGGACATTCTCGAAAGCGAAATTTTCGTGATCATGGGATTGTCGGGGTCCGGCAAATCGACGCTGGTGCGTTGTATGACCCGACTGATCGAACCGACTGGCGGTGAAATCCTGTTTCAGGGCCAGGACCTGTTACAGGCCAGCGAACAACAGCTGATTGACTACCGACGGCACAAAATGGGCATGGTATTCCAGCATTTTGCTCTGCTGCCGCATTTGAGCGTGTTGGGAAACGTCGCATTCCCACTGGAAATTCAGGGTGTCTCCCGTGCTGACAGAGAGGCACGGGCACGCGATGTCATCGAACTGGTCGGGCTCAAGGGTCGCGAAGAATATTTCCCGAACGAGCTGTCCGGCGGCCAGCAACAACGGGTCGGCATTGCCCGGTCGTTGTGCGTCGAGCCGGAAATATGGTTCCTGGACGAACCTTTCTCCGCCCTGGACCCGCTGATACGGCGGGAAATGCAGGACGAATTTCTGCGCCTGCAAAGTGTGCTGCGCAAGACCATTGTTTTTATTACACATGATTTTGACGAAGCCATCCGGTTGGCGGACCGGATTGCCATCATGAAAGACGGTCGGGTCATTCAGGTCGGGGCACCGCAGGAACTGGTGATGAACCCGGCGGATCAGTACGTCGCGGAATTCACCCGTGATGTTTCGCGCGCCAAGGTCCTGACGGCACGGGCCATCATGGCACCGGTGACCGATCCGGATTTTGCCGGTAACGTCGCCGCCACCGCAACGGTGGAGTCGCTGGCCGCCCAAGTGGTCGGAGTGGAAAAACCGTTCGCCGTCATCGCCAATGAAAAGATTGTCGGTCAAATCACCTCCGACAGCGTACTGTCCGTTCTGGTCGGCAGGGTCTGACATAATGCCAACGTCATCGCGCGCTGAACCGGCCGCACACCATCCCAATCGCTGGTGGTTGATCTGGTCGATCGCGCTGGCGCTCACTGTTTGTCTTTATTTTGTCAGGGACCTGGCACCCTGGGCATTCAAATATCCCCGTGCCTGGACCTGGCCACTCCGGTTCTGGATCAGCGACTTTATGAAATGGTTGATGAATAGTCTGGATTTCGGCCTGTTTACCTTTCGGGAATTCACGCGATTTCTCGCGTCACTGATTGACTTTCCCTACTGGGTTGCCAAAAGCGCCCTGTCCAGCGGATTTTTAAAAGGTCAGGGCAGTGACGCCACGGAGATTTTTCCCCGTTTGTCCTGGCTTGCGGTCACCGGTATCGTAACCCTGATGGGCTGGAAATCGGGGGGACCCAGGCTCGCCATGGTTGCCGGCTTCTGTTTCCTGTATCTGGCATTGTTCGGGCAGTGGGACAGCGCCATGGTCACTCTCTCGTCAATCGTCATTTCGGTCCCGTTTGGGGTATTGGGCGGTCTCGTTCTTGGCGTGCAGGGATTTCGTTCCCGACGTTTTCATTCCGTGTTGTCGCCAATTCTGGATCTGATGCAGACCGTGCCGGTATTTGCCTATCTTGTACCCGTCCTGATCCTGTTCGGATTTGGGCCGGTTTCGGCAATGATTGCGACCATCATCTATGCGCTGCCGCCGATGGTCAGAATTACCATACTCGCCTTGCAGCAAGTGCCGTCGGAACTGGTCGAGTTTGGCCGGATGGCAGGTTGTTCGCGGCATCAGTTATTGTGGAAAGTACAACTCCCGTCGGCGAAATCCGGTTTGATGGTTGGCGTCAATCAGGTCGTCATGCTATCCCTCAACATGGTGATTATTGCCTCGATGATTGGTGCCGGCGGACTCGGATTTGATGTGTTGAATGCGCTGCGTCGCCTTAAAATCGGTGAAGGAATCGAAGCCGGTCTGGCCATCACCCTGCTGGCGATTACGCTTGACCGCCTCAGCCAGGGATTTGCCAGCCGAACCGGCCCCGTTCGCGCCACACCGGGCTCGAACCTGTTTTCACGCAACCCCTATATGACGGCAACCCTCGCCCTGATGGCAGTCACTTGGGTCGTCGGACTGGCTGTTCCGGCGGTCCAGACCTATCCCGAAAGCTGGCATCTGACGACCGGCGCCTTCTGGGGAGATGTGGTGAAAGCGATCAACATACATTTCTTCGACCAACTCGATGCCTTCAAGAATTTTCTGCTTCTTAACCTGATGATTCCGGTCAAACGCTTTTTGCTTGGATTGCCGTGGATTGCCGTCGTCATCCTGATCGGTCTCGCAGGTGCCCGGTTGGGCGGCTGGCGGCTGGCACTACTGACGGCGTTGCTGGCGGTCTTTATCGCCACCGTCGGTTTATGGCCAAAGGCAATGGTGACGGTGTATCTGTGTGGTCTGTCAGTTGTAATTGCCAGCCTGATCGGTATCCCCATCGGCATTGCGTCGGCGCGCAACCAACGCCTGCACAACGTCGTACAAGCCGCCATTGATACTTTGCAGACCCTACCCAGTTTCGTCTATCTGATGCCGGTTGTGATGCTGTTCCGGGTTGGCGACTTTGCCGCCATGCTGGCCGTCATCGCCTATGCCATCGCGCCGGCGATCAGATACACCGATCATGGCATTCGCAGTGTTCCCCATGATCTGGTCGAAGCGGCCACCGCCGTCGGATGCACCCGGCGTCAGTTGTTGTGGAAAGTCCAGATGCCAATGGCCCTGCCGGAAATCATGCTTGGCATCAACCAGACGATCATGATGGCATTGAGCATGCTGGTGATCACCGCGCTGGTCGGTACCCGCGAACTGGGTCAGGAAGTTTATATCGCATTGACCAAGGCTGACATCGGCCGGGGCTTGGTGGCTGGTATATCGGTCGCATTTATCGCCATCATTGCGGACCGGTTGATCGGTGCCTGGAGTGCCGGACGCAAACGTGAACTTGGACTGGAATAGGAACATGCTGGATGTCTGACGCGGAACGCTACGCCGCATCTCTGGGTTGCTGGAGCGGCCCGGTGACACCCGAGCGGCTGACCGGCGGTATTTCAAACGATAATTTTCTGGTCGATGACAACGGTCGCCGGTTCGTTGTCCGGGTCAACGGTGACGTCCCGGAACACGGCGTCCTGCGCCGCAATGACGCCACCTGTAACCGCGCTGCGGCTGCCGCCGGGGTTGCGCCGGCGGTCTATCATGTTGCCCCCCGTGCGCTGGTGGTGGATTATATTGACAGTCGCACATTGAGCGAAACCGATGTCCGCGACGACGCCATGCTGGCACGTATCGTGCCCGTTCTGAAGCGGACCCACCGGGAGGCGTTCCGTCTGGTGCGGGGACCGGTCAGCGCTTTCTGGCCATTCCGGGTATGCCGTGATTACGCATTTTTTCTGGAAGAAAATAACAGCCGCATGGTGCCCCGGCTGGCATCCCTTCGACAGCAAAACGAGGCGCTGGAGAAAGCCGTCGGGCCGATCGACCTGGTACTGGGTCACAACGATTTGCTGGCGGCCAATTTCCTCGATGATGGAAACCGCCTGTGGCTGGTCGACTGGGAGCACGCCGGATTTACCAGCCCGCTGTTCGATCTCGCCAACCTGGCATCCAATAACGATCTGTCGCCGGCACAACAGGAACGGCTGTTGGAAAGTTATTTTGAATTGCCCGTCACCGACTCCCTGCAACATCGATTTTACGCCATGTCGGCGGCGTCGCTGTTGCGCGAGGCAATGTGGAGCATGGTGTCGGAAATCACATCGACCGTGGCATTTGACTATGTTGCCTACACCGAAAACTATCTTGGCCGTTTCGATACGGCTTTCAATCTACTGAAGGAGTCCTCATGACCGTCACCCAGAACATCCCCTCTCATGCCCGGGTGGTTATCATCGGCGGTGGAATCATCGGTTGCTCGACGGCCTATCATCTTGGTCAACTGGGCTGGTCGGATGTAGTTCTTCTGGAAACCGGCAAGCTGACCAGCGGCTCGACCTTTCACGCAGCAGGACTGGTTGGACAGTTGCGATCGAACGCCAACATCACGCAACTGCTCAAATATTCGGTTGAGCTGTATGACCGGCTGGAACAGGAAACCGGGCAGGCAACCGGCTGGAAAAAAAGCGGATGCCTGCGGCTGGCGTGCAACGACGAAAGGATGACCGACTACAAAAGACAGGCGACCATGGCGCGCAGTTTCGGGCTCGACATGGACATCCTGAATGCCCGGCAGTGTCAGGAACTGTGGCCAATCATGGACGGTTCCGACGTGGTCGGCGGATGTTTCATGCCAAGCGACGGTCAGGCCAACCCGTCCGATATTACCCAGGCCCTCGCGATCGGTGCCCGTGTCGCCGGCATAAAACTGTTCGAGGATTGTGAAGTCACCGCAATTCATGAAACCGATGGCCGGGTGCAGGGTGTTTCAACGACAGGCGGGGATATCACCTGCGAGATTGTTGTCAATTGTGCCGGACAATGGGCACGGGAGGTCGGCGCAATGATCGGCGTCAATGTGCCGCTGGTATCCGTTCAACACCAGTACATGGTGAGCGAGCAGATAGACGGCCTGCCCCGAGACATGCCGACCATCCGCGATCCGGACAGGCGGATCTATTTCAAGGAAGAGGTCGGCGGGCTGGTGGCCGGTGTCTATGAACCCAACCCGTTGCCCTGGGCCGTTGACGGTATTCCAAAAGGGTTCAACTTCACGCTGCTGGACAGTAACTGGGAACACTTCGAACCGGCCGTTGAACAGTGCCTTGAACGCGTACCGGCGCTGCAACACGTCGGCATCAAGGATTTGGTCAACGGCCCGGAATCATTCACGCCCGATGGTAATTTCATTTTAGGGGAAGCACCCGAGGTCGCCGGATTTTATGTCGGGGCCGGGTTCAATGCCTTCGGTATCGCGTCCGGCGGTGGCGCCGGCAAGGCCCTGGCGGAATGGATTGTCGGCGGTGAATCGCCGATGGACTTGTGGCCGGTGGATATCCGCAGGTTTGGACCGCATCAACGGGACGTCAACGTGGTCCGCGAACGGACGCTGGAATTGTACGGCAAACATTATACCCTACCCTGGCCCTATGAGGAACATGCCTCTGCCCGACCATTGCGAACGTCACAACTATACGAGAGCCTGGCCAGGCAAGGTGCCTGTTTCGGAGAGAAAATGGGCTGGGAACGACCGAACTGGTTCGCGCCAGTCGGTGTTGAACCGGTCGATTCATATTCCTTCGGACGGCAAAACTGGTTTGCCCACGTGGCCAATGAACACAAAGCTGTCCGCGAACGGGTCGGTCTGTTTGACCAGTCATCCTTTGCCAAATTTGAAATGCAGGGAGCAGACGCGGAAGCCGCCTTGTCCTGGATTTGTGCCAACAACGTGGCCAAACCGGTTGGCAGTATTGTCTATACCCAGATGCTGAATAGCCGTGGGGGCATCGAATGTGATCTGACGGTCGCGCGAATGGCGGAAGACCGGTATTATATTGTCACCGGCACCGGCTTTCGAACACACGATTATTGCTGGATTTCGAGAAACATACCGGATCAATGTGACGTCCGATTGATTGACCGCACGGACGACGGATTTGCCCTGTCCCTGATGGGGCCACGGGCCCGCGATGTCCTGCAGACCGTCACTGATCAGGATGTGTCACATGCCGGGTTTCCGTTTGGCAGTTGCCGACAGATTACCATTGCCGGCGCGACCGTTACAGCCCTTCGCATAACCTATGTCGGCGAACTGGGATGGGAACTGCATGGCGACAAGCAAGACGCGCTGACCGTTTATTCTGCACTGATGGCTGCCGGTCAGGCTTTTGGCATTTCCAATGCCGGATACCGGGCCATCGAATCGCTTCGCCTTGAAAAGGGATATCGCGCATGGGCGGCTGATATCGGGCCTGATTATACGCCGTTTGAAGCGGGGCTCGGTTGGGCCGTAAAGTTGAAATCGAATATCCCGTTTGCCGGCCGCGATGCGCTGCTCCGCAAGCAGGAGCAACCCCGGGCCCGACAACTGGTGTGTTTTACGATAGACGATCCTGCCGTTGTGATTCTCGGGCGGGAAACAATCTATCGCAACGGAGAACGGGGCGGCTGGCTGTCCAGCGCCGGCTGGGGGTACACCGTACAGAAAAATATCGGATACGGCTACATCCGGCGGGCGGCGGGTGTCGACCGGGACTATATCACGAGCGGGACATACACGCTGGAAGTCGCGACCGAACAAATTCCCTGTACCGTGCACATGGAGCCGCTGTACGACCCGACCATGAACAGAGTCAAAAGTTAACAGGAGATCATCAATGCAGGACCGGGCCCGGATCATTATCATTGGCGGCGGCGCGGTCGGCTGTGCCATCGCCTATCATCTCGCCCGGCGGGGCGAGCGCGACGTGCTGGTTCTTGAGAAATCGCTGTTGACGCATGGCGCAACCTGGCACGCGGCGGGATTGATCGGGCAGTTGCGGTCGCAGCGTAATCTGACCCGCATGATGCAAAATTCGGTGGCCCTCTGTCAGCGTCTGGCCGGAGAAACCGGACAGGAAACCGGCTGGCGGCAGGTCGGCAGCTTGCGGCTGGCATCGAGTGCGGAACACTGGCAGGAAATCAAACGAACGGCGACCACTGCGCGAAGTTTCGGGTTCGACCTTGAATTATTGTCGGCCCGCGAAGCAAGCGAGAAATTCCCCTACCTGTCCACCACTGATGTATTGGGTGCAGCCTATATTCCGACGGATGGATACATCGATCCCTACAGTTATACCATGGCACTGGCGGCAGGCGCACGCCAGGGCGGCGTCACATTCGAACAGAACGTGCGGGTCGAAGATATCCAACTGACCAACAACCGGGTAACAGCCGTTCGCACCGACCACGGAACAATTGACTGTGACATTCTGGTGAACGCCGCCGGCCTCTGGGCCCGTCAGGTCGGCAGGCTTGCTGGCATATCCCTGCCGACAACTGCCGTCGAGCATCAGTACTGCGTAACCGACAAGTCAAAAAATGTCGATTCCGACCTGCCGACCCTGCGCGACCCGCACAACCGGTTTTATCTCAAACCGGAAGTTGGCGGGCTGGTGATCGGCGGCTGGGAAGATGGAACGGTGCATGTCGGTGATGACCGCCTGCCGTTCGAATTTGGCCGCGAACTTTTTGATGGAAATTTTGATCGGTTTGAAAAAATTCTGCTGCCCGCAGCCACCCGATTGCCGGTGCTCAACGAGTTGGGCATTCAGACCCTGATTAACGGGCCCATTCCGGTGTCTGCGGACGGTGAACCGATTCTTGGACCGCTACCGCAACAGCCAAATCATTTTGTTGCCTGCGGGTTTACGGCCGGAATTGCCGGATCGGGCGGTGCCGGTGAGGCTATGGCCAACTGGATTCTCGACGGGGATCCGGGGATGGACCTGTGGGCATTTGATATCCGGCGGTTTGGCCCACACCACTGTTCTGAGGCCTATCTGGCAAAAAGATCGGTGGAAGTCTACAGTCACTATTATAAAGTCCATTTCCCCGGTGTCGAAATGACTTCTGCACGTGGTGGACGACGCAGCCCACTATATGGGGTGCTGGCGACAAACGGGGCCAGCTTCGGTTCAAAATTTGGATGGGAGCGTGCCAATTTTTTCTCGCCGGACAGCCATCCGTTACCGGACACGCCGTCCTTTGACCGGTCCGGATGGGACGCAACGGTCGGCATCGAACATCGGGCAGTCCGTCAAGGCGTTGCCCTGATTGATCAGAGTTCGTTTTCAAAATTCAACGTAACGGGTCCTGGCGCCACATCTTTTCTTCAACATCTTGCCATCAATGACATCGACAAGCCGCCCGGCACCGCGACCTATACACAACTGTGTAATGATCGCGGTGGAATCGAAGCGGATCTGACAATCATCCGACAGCAGGACGACCAGTTTTATATCGTCACCGGCAGCGGTTTCGGTGTCCGTGACCGGCACTGGATTGAAAGTCATATGCCGCGAGACGGTTCGGTCGAACTGTCTGACGTGACAACGTCCCTTGCCGTTATAAACCTGTGTGGCCCGAAATCCCGCGATGTGCTGCAGTCGGTATGCGATGATGATGTCAGCAATACCGGGTTCCCGTTTTTTGCGGCGCGGCCGATTCAAATCGGACTGGCACCGGTTCTGGCAATACGTATCACCTACGTTGGCGAACTTGGCTGGGAACTTCATGTCCCGGTTGATTACGCGCACTACACATACGATCGGCTGAAGGAGGCAGGAAAATCAGCCGGCATCCGGGATGTCGGTTACCGGGCGATTGACAGCCTTCGAATGGAAAAACGGTATCTGTACTGGGGTGCCGATATTGGTCCTGATGATACGCCGTTGGAGGCCGGGCTCGGGTTCTGCATCAGGTTTGGCAAGGGAAATTTCATTGGTTACGACGCCCTGGCACGGCAAAAGGACGTCGGCATCCAGCGTCGACTGTGCTGTTTTCTGCTGCAGACCCCTGCACCACTTTACGGTTCGGAAGCGATTTATCTTGATGGCAGCCTTGTCAGTCTGACCACCAGCGGCAACTATGGTTACACCGTCCGAAAGGGAATTGCTCTGGGATATTTGCCAGGTGCGATTTCGGCTGTTGACGGATTCGAGATTGAAGCTTTCGGTGAGCGGTTTGCGGCGACCCGTATTGAAGGGTGTGCATATGACAACAAGCGGGAAAAAATTCTGATCTGAGAGAAGGAACCTTGTCATGAATGATTTGGTCCGGGCGGCCTTGCAACGCATTCCCCTGTTAAGGGGACTGGACGATCTGCAAATCAAACGTCTCGGCGGACTGACAAATCTGGTGTTTCAGGTGCAGCATCGCACAGATAAATACATCCTGCGAATTGCCGGTGAAGGCACGGCAGATTACATTGACCGCCCGACCGAACTTTACAATGCTCGCGTGGCGGCGGACGTCGGCGTTTCCGCAAACATCCTGTTTGCGGACTCCGATCTGGGCCTGATCCTGATGTCGCACCTTGATTCAGACGTGACGATGACAGCGGACCTCTTTAATTCCCGACCCGGCGCGCCGGGACGTGCAGCAACTGCCCTGAAATCACTGCATACCAGCGGTCGCGTATTTCAGGGCCATTTCGAACTGTTTTCGATGATCGACGAGTATCTCGCAATTCTGGCGAAACACCGGGCCCCGTTGCCGGACGGATACGGTGACATCGTAGCGGCGGCCGGACCTGTCCGCGACCTGTTGAAGGCCGTCCCGTTGCCGTTGGCGCCTTGTCATTGCGACCCGTTGTGTGAAAATTTTCTCGATACCGGTTCCCGCATGTGGATTGTCGATTGGGAGTATTCCGGCATGAATGATCCGTTCTGGGACCTTGGCGACCTGTCGGTAGAGGGCGGGTTCAATCTGTCACAGGATATGGAGATGCTATCGGCCTATTGCGGTGGCACCGTTACGGAATCCGACTACGGCCGGACCGTCATCTATAAAGCCATGTGCGATCTGCTGTGGACTCTCTGGGGACTGATCCAGCATGTCAATGACAACCCGGCTGACGATTTCTGGAGATATGCTATTGGACGCTTTGAACGTTGCACGGATTTGATGGGCAACCACGAATTTGACCGTCACATCGCGGCGGTCCGTCGGCACGCCTGACGGACGGGCTTAAAAAAAACGGGGCGATCCGGGAGGGGAGGAGGATCGCCCCGATGAGGCAGGCTTGAATGGTCGGGGGAGGTTTAGTTCTTTTTATCGCTCACTTCTGCCTGTTCAGCAGGTGCCAGACCATCGGGAGTTACATCGAGAATGCGGGCATACGACGTAATTTTAACGGGCCCATCTGTGCAGTTACTCATGCACGCGTTGTTGGCAACGTCCGGTTTAGGATCAAAATAAAAGCCGTCCCGATTGGGCATTTTGACCGCTGCCAGGTTTTTTTCGTTCAGGACGCTGTCTTCCGGGATCACCCCGTTCATCGACAGCAGAAAGGCCGTCAGGGCGTAGGTTTCATTCGCCGACAGTGACTGTGCATCGCCGAACGGCATGGCCCGGTGGATGTAGTCAAACAATGTTGACGCATAGGGCCAATAACTGCCGACAGTCTTTTCCGGGCGGTCGCCGCCCTTCAGTTCCGCGGATGCCCCGCCGACCAGCACAGGGAAATTCCCCAACCCTTCGCCAAAGTCGCCATGACACTGGGCACAGCGTTCCGCAAAAATTTCCCCGCCCTGCCCGACATTACCTTGTCCGACGGGCAAGCCCACGCCGTCCGGGCGGACATCGATGTTCCAGCGGGAAATCTCGGCAGAAGTGGCCGGTTCACCGATTCCGAAAATCTGCCGGGTCGGTGCTGCGGTTCCAGAGATCACGGTTATCGCGACGGCGGCCACCGCAATGATGGCGCCGGATGTATATTTAACCAACCTGGACATTTTCGGTCACTCCATCTTTTTTGACATGCCATGTCTGAATGGCATTATTGTGGTAAATCGACCAGCCGCCGCGAACGGCCCGCAACTGGGCGATGGTCGGTTGCGTATATCCGGTGTCATCTGTGGCGCGACTCTGGAGCAATGCCGGCTTGCCATCCCATTTCCAGGGCAGGCTGAACCGGGTCAGAGACTTGGGCAGGACCAGCCCGTTCAACTCGGCGGTTTGCCAGTTGCGTCCACCGTCAAGCGACACGTCAACCTTCCTGATTGTGCCCTCACCGGACCAGGCCAGCCCGGTTATCGTCTGGTAACCTTTTTCCATTACCGGTTTTTCCGGGCATGGTGAGGTAATCACTGATTTCGCTTCCATCAGCCAGGTAAACTGGCGGGCTTTTCCGGTCGGCATCAGGTCGGTGTATTTCGAGGTTTCCTCACGCTGATGCCAGGGCTGGTCGCCGACTTCAAGACGCCGCAGCCATTTGACGTTGATATTGCCTTCCCAGCCCGGAACAATGAGACGTACCGGGTAACCCTGCTCCGGACGCAACATTTCCCCGTTTTGTGCGTACGCAACTATGCAATCCTCAAGTGCCTTGCCGATTGGCAGTGAGCGGCTCAGGCCGGACGCGTCAGCTCCTTCCACCAGAACCCACTTGCCGCTGTCCTTTATCCCCGCTTCACGCAACAGGGTTGACAATGGAACGCCTGTCCACTCGGATGAGCTGACCATTCCATGGGTATATTGCACGCCATTCAATTGCGCACCCCGCCATTCCATTCCGGAGTTTGCCGCACATTCGACAAAATGGATGCGGTTGACGGCAGGCAGGCGCAGGAGATCGGCCATTGAAAATTTCAGGGGACGGTCAACCAGGCCGTGCAACAACAAGACCTGTTCACCGGGGTCGATTTCCGGAAAACCACCGTGGTGGCGCTCAAAGTGCAGCCCGTTCGGCGTGATGATTCCATGCAGGTCCTGCAACGGCGAAAAGCTGACCGACGATTCCGGGGTCGGCGTCAACCAGTCAACGGTTCGGCGAATTACGTTTTTTTCATGGTTCGACGGCTTTCCATAGGGATTTGTTCCCACGCCATCTCCCAGATAACGGCTCCAGTCCGGTACCTCTTCGGGAATGGTCGCCGCCCGTGCCGACGACATCGACAGTCCACCAGCCCCCATCGTTACGGCAGCAGCACCAGCAGCAAAGGCACTGCCCGTCAGAAAGTGACGGCGATTTAACGTTCCGGTTTTAATGTCTCGCACACGATCCGGATTTGCCTGGTTGGTACTTGAATTATCCAGCTTTGGTCCCATGTTCCTTCTCATATGAAATATCCTTGGTAGCGCGCCCGGGCAGACCCGTCTGCACGGGCGCTAATGAGAATAAAAATCACTTAACATATTTATATTATATAATTGATGAATATATCAAGAAAATTCCATGCCTTGTCACAATCGGGTACTTTTTACCCATGTTTTCCTTGAAAATTTCGCTATAATTCACTTTCAAATTCCCACACTCACCAGATGGAAACATCCGTTCATATTGAAGAGTATTATTATGTCGCGCCAAAAGCCGGCATGCCATATCATACAATAACACTCTGTCCGGCGATCAATTTTGGGCGGAATGCCGGGATCTTGTGAATTGAAATTAAGACTTCTCCTGTTCATTGTACTGTTGACGGTCGGCCTGATTCCGACCGTACTGTTTGAAGCCGTTCCGCATTCCGGCGCCTTTGAAAAAGAAGTGGCTGATGTATCCGATCGACATCTTCTTCTGGCAAAAAATATTGGGCTCGCCCTGGAACGATACAGTCAGGACGTCAAGGCGGTCTTCAAAACGTTGGTTCTGGATCTGGTTTTTGGCCAACCGGTCGGAAATGCCGAAGATCTTCTGAACGGCCTGAACTTCCGTCATATCTGCATTGCCTCGCTGGCAGACAGCAAAGTAACAAACGCTCTGAATGAAGCCGTCGCCCGCTGTCCGGATCGTATACCGCCCGAACGATACAAGGTCTTCCGGAAACTGGCGGAGAGAGACAAGGTCAATTTTACCCCCGTCATGCCGGGACGGCAGGGAAAACCCACCCTGTTTCTCGTGTGGATCGTCGGAGACAAACTTGCGATTGCGGCGCTCGCGACTGATTATATTGTCGGCCTCGGAAAATCGATCAGCTTTGGCAAACGTGGACATGCGGCCATCGTCGATCAGACCGGTAAAGTGTTGGCGCACCCGTTAAAGAGCTGGCGCGATGAAATGAAGGATATTTCCGGAGTTCCGCCGGTCAAACGCATGCTCAACCGGGAAACAGGGGTGTCAACTTTCTATTCACCTGCCCTGAAGGAAGACATGATTGCCGGTTTTACGTGGGTCAAGGGCTCCAATTGGGGAGTCATGATCCCGCAACCCATATCCGAACTGGAAGGCCGTGCGCAGGAGAGCCAGCGGCACGCGATTGGCGGCATCATCAGTGCCGTCGTACTGGCAGCAGTTATCAGCTGGCTGTTGGCCGTCTACCTGACACGGCCGGTTTTACAGGTTGTTGAAACGGCCAGAAAATTTGGTGAAGGTGAACGATCTGCACGCGTCCCGGCATTTCCAGCGCCGATGCCAGACGAATTAAGCCAGTTGGCAAAATCCTTTAACTCTCTTGCGGATTCCGTCGATCAGGCTTATGGGCGCCTGTCGGAGATTGCCGAAGCGGTTTCATCGGTATCCGGCGATAACACATACGCAATTCTGATCCGGGAAATTGCCCGTATTCTGTCAGCGGATGTGGCTTTTTTCGGGACAATCGACCCCGACAAACCGGACCGTATTCAAACGGTTTCGTTCGTCGTGGATGGCGAAGAAGTCGATAACTTCGAATATTCCCTGTTGGGAGCACCTTGTGCCGGCGTCGTCGGCGCCACTCCGTGTATTTATAATCGGCATGTTCAGCAGAAATTTCCGGATGACGCCGGTCTGCGGGAACTGGGAATCAACAGTTATATTGGCCTGCCCGTCACGACCTCGCACCAGCGGCCGATAGGGCTGATTGCCGTCATGAACAGAAAGCCGGTTGAAGACATTTCGACGACGGTCGACTCTCTTCATATTTTTGCCAACCGTCTGGCTTCCGAATGGCAACGTCATGAATCCGAATCGGAACTTCGGGCGGCACTTGTCGCAGCCGAGCAGGCGAATAGGGCCAAAACCATTTTTCTTGCCAATATGAGCCACGAGTTACGCACACCGTTGAATTCTATTATCGGTTTTTCGGCGACCATGAAGGAAGAAATATATGGCCCGCACGCTATTCCAAAATATGCAGAATATTCCCACAATATTTTCCTGTCGGGCGAACATCTGCTGTCATTGATCAACGACATTCTGGACGTCTCCAAAATAGATGCAGGGCGGGCGCCGGTTGAAGATTCCGAAATCAACCTCACCGATCTTTTGAAAACCTGCCTGACCATGATCGAACAACAGGCAGCTGCCAGAAACATCACCGTCACGACTTCGGTAGAACCGGACACGCCCTGTCTGCGCGCCGATCCGCGACAGGTGCGCCAGATCATTCTGAATCTCGCGTCCAATGCCATCAAATACACGTCCTGGGACGGACATGTCACGATCCGGGCCTTTACTGATTCGTCGGCGCGCATTTGTCTGCGCGTGGAAGACGATGGAATTGGCATTGATACGGATCATCTTCAGCAGGTTCTGGAACCATTTGGAAGGGTCCAGTCAGATGCAACACGGGCGCAACCGGGCACGGGGCTGGGCTTGTCATTATCGAAAAAACTGATCGAGTTGCATGACGGGAATCTGTTGCTCGAAAGTGAACTGGGTAAGGGCACCCGCGTCACCATTATCTTCCCCGCCAGTCGCGCAATCCGAAAGACCGCTACGGCAATCGCGAAACCGCGCCCTCATGTGACCTGACCGGCTGGATTCAGGTGTGAACTATGCGGCAGGCAAACTGAGTCGCGCGCAGACACCGCCGATATCCGATTTTCCCAGTTGCAGTGTTCCACCATACAATTCGACGATATCACGGACAATTGACAGACCGAGACCGCTTCCGGGCGTTGTTTCATCGAGACGACGACCGCGTCCCAATACATCTTCAAGTGAACCTTCCGGAATTCCGGAACCATCGTCATCAACACTGATCTGGAGTACATCGTCGTCACCGTTCTTCGCCGCCGAAACCCGGATTCCTCCGCTGGCCCATTTGCAGGCATTGTCCATCAGATTGCCTAACATCTCTTCCAGATCCTGGTGTTCGCCCTGGAAGGATGTGCCGTCGGGTACATCCATGACTATTTCAATTTGCCGTTCCGCATAGATCCGCAGAAGGGTCCGGCTCAATCCGTCTGCCACGGCTTTCACGTCCGAACGGACCCCCAACACACCATGGGAACCCGCCGCCCGGGCCCGTGACAAGTGGCGATTGATCTGCGCCGCCATCAGGGCATTCTGTTGCTGGATCGTTTCTCCGGTTTCACCACCAATCCGATCGGCTTCATTGGTCAGGACAGCCAGGGGCGTTTTCAATGCATGTGCAAGGTCTCCCGCCTGGGATCGAGCACGGGCAATGACTTCTGCGTTGTGATCAAGCAACGCATTTAACTCGGCCGCCAGCGGTTCAATTTCGGGTGCGAAATCTCCTTCCATGCGCGATACCCGACCTGCCCGGATATCGACCACGACGTCGCGCATGTGTTTCAACGGCCAAAGTCCGAACCTGATCTGCAGAACGACGACAGCGATCAGACCGATCCCCAGTATAACCAACGCGAGGGAGAGTGTGCCGACAAATCTCAGCACCGCGACCTCAACCTCGCGGGTCGGCCCGGCAACAACGATAACAAACGGCTTGCTTCCTTCCGGCAATGTGAATGACCGGATGATCGCCCGCAAGGGTTCGCCCTGCGGACCGGTTGCTGCAAAAGCCGCGGTGCGTTCTCCCAACCGGCTGTCAGAAATATTCAGACGCTGATCCCACAGCGAGCGGGAGCGCTCGACCGTTCCATCGCCTGTTCGCAATTCCCAGTACCAACCGGACAACGGCTTGACAAATTGTGGATCTGACGGATGGCGCTCCATGATGATCTGGCCCTGCCGGCCCGTATTGCTGAACGCCAACAGCTCTTCCATATGATTATTCAGGGACTGATCAAAGGCCTGCTCCACATGGCTGCGAAACAAACCTGCCAGGATGCCTCCGGTAATGGCCAGTGTACACACGATCCACAATGCGGACCCGGCAATCAGTCGAACGGTGATTGATCGCCATGTCATTCGGCATTCCCTGTATTTTCCGGATCGGCCATACAATACCCACGGCCACGGATGGTCAGAATATACGGATGGCCCAGTTTCTTTCGTAAGCGCGCGATAAATACTTCAATGGTATTTGAATCCCGATCGAAATCCTGATCATATACGTGCTCGGTCAGTTCGGTCCGGGAAATCACCTTGCCAAGGTGATGCATCAGGTAGTCCAGTACCTTCAGTTCCTGTGCGGTCAACGTGATCGGGATATCCCCCTGAAACACCTTGCCGGTCCGCGTGTCGAGTGTAATGTTTCCGCAGGTCAATGTTGGCGAGGCATGACCGGCCGTGCGCCTGATCAGGGCGCGCAACCGGGCCAGCAATTCCTCAATGTGAAAGGGTTTGGTCAGATAGTCATCAGCGCCGGCGTCAAAACCTGACACCTTTTCGCTCCAGCGTTCGCGTGCCGTCAAGATCAATACCGGCACGACAATGCCGCCAGCGCGCCATCGATCAAGAACCGTCAGACCATCTACTTTCGGCAATCCGAGGTCGAGGATGACAACATCATAAAGTTCGGACTCCCCGAGAAACTGGCCTTCTTCGCCATCGTTCGCAATATCAACCGAATACCCGGCAGATTGCAACGCCTGACTGATCTGACGCACCAGGCCGGGGTCATCTTCGATCAAAAGAACCCGCATCAGGGCCTCCGGGCACGATCAGCATCGCGGCCCGTCACGGTCAATAATTCCATTGTCTTGGCATTGAACTCCAGTCTCAAAACATTGCCTTGCTGACTCAACAAACTGATAATGTAAACGAGCGGCTTGCGCACGCCAGGAATGCCATATCCGGCCCCCTCTTGATACGGAGTATCTTCCCTCGTTCCACCGTTCGTATTGTCTTCTTCCTCACCGTCGAGTTCGACTTCAAGCACCGATCCAACAAACAGCTTTCTGGTTTTTGCCAGCACGCTTGCAAGCGGTACAATCTTCCCGGCCTGCATGGCCAGTCGTGCTCTTTCGTGGTCGTTTTCAACGTCGTTTGCCAGCACCCGACCGGGCATGGCGAGCGCCGCGCAAACCAGCACAACAATCCGCATCGGGTTCCTCACCTGTATGCGCCCGCCAACCACGACAAAACACGCAGACCATGCGTGCAGCGGAAAAGGTCGTGATGCATGTCACTTTTGATATCGCCAATATGTGTTGTCATTGATCGTTCCGAGCCGCCATCAGCATACACGTGAAAAGGATGAATTCGTTATGTCCCGGCCGTAAAGTAGACCATCCAGAATGAACCTTCGCTGAACGGCGTGCTCACCGTCCGTTCAGACACATCGAACTATAACCGTTATGAATTTGTTGCAGATGCCGGAGTGATGCAATCTCATTTGTCCTGATTGCGGCCTCCGGATGGCATAAGACACGACAATGCAAGATAATAGGGAATGTAAAATGAACACGACGATCAAAGCAGCAAACCGAACCGGGGACCAACACAATGCAGTCAAGTAACATGCCGAGAATAATTAGTTCACGTTCCAGCCGGGTGCGCCGCTGGTCAGTATCGCTCGCGGGAGCGATCCTCGCGATCACGCTGAGTGGCTGCGTTACCACCGGATTCGAGAAGGGTCCGACACTGCCGACCGCTCCTCTTCCGGATTACCATGTAGGCATGTCCTACACGTTTGATGACGGTCAGACCGAAACCGTGATGGCGCAGGATGGCGAAGTATTGACCTGGCGGACAGGCACCGGTGTGATCCGCACACGATACCGGAATTTTCTGATACCCTACCTGTCCTGGCAAAACAGCACTCACCGCAGCCAGTCCCAGACAGATGCAAAATCAAACATGCTGTGGCCGCTGCAGATCGGAGACCGCGAAAATTTCTCGCTGAGGCAAGTCGTCGAGAAAAACGACGGGACTGATCGGAAAGAATACTCCCAAACCTGGCAATGCAAGATCGATGGCACGGAAACGGTGTCAGTTCCGGCCGGTACATTCGATACCTATCGCATTCCATGCTACCGCTATTATCGCCAGTACTGGCGACAGACCGAAACCTATTATTATGCGCCAACCGTTGGTCATTATGTCATGTTGAAGGATGATTCGCGGACATTGCCGAGCCAGCGCCGACGTCTGGTTTCTTATGGTTTCAACAGCGCCATTTTGCCGGCAGCCGACAGAACAACGCGGCAAAACGCTATCCAGCGGGCGTTGGAATACAGCAAGGACGGGGTTGGCGTGCCCTGGAAGAGTTCCGACGGAAAGGTCGCCGGTCTGATCACCCCGATCCGTTCCGTGACGGTCAAGGGAGAATCCCGATGCCGAATTTACAACCGGTCTGTGACCGCTTTCGGGCATATCAAAATCGAGGCGGGCAAAGCCTGCCGCAAGAAAAACAAGGTGTGGTGGGAAGTAAACTAACGGGCGGGTTGCGAGGCAATCTCTACCGCCCGTTCAATCAACTGTCAAAGTGACAACAACCAAGACAAAGAGGAATGTCCAATGTTTAAATTCAAGCTTTTCGGAAATGAAAATTCTCAAGATTCGATCGCATCGGCATTGTCAGTCGACCCGGCCCGTCGTCATGCCCTTGCCCGGTTGGGTCTTCTGGCAGCGGCGGCCTATGCAGGTCCGACACTGCTAAACCTGAATCCGGCGACCGCCGATGAAGGCGAAGGTGGTGGCGGCGGTGAAGGTGGCGGCGGTGAAGGTGGCGGCGGTGAAGGTGGCGGCGGTGAAGGTGGAGACGACGGCGGATCCGGCGGATCGGGTGGTGGTGATGACGGCGGATCCGACGGTGGCGATGACGGCGGATCTGGCGGGTCAAGCGGTAGTGACGATGGCGGATCGGATGACGGCGGCAATGACGATGGCGGCGCCGCTGCCGGTGGTACTGGCGGCGGTGGTGGCGCGGCGGCCGGAGGCGGTGCTCCCGCCGCTGGTGGTGGCGCTGGCGCGCCCGCTGGAGCGCCCGCCGGTGGAGCCGGGGCTGTTGCTCCCGCTGGTGGGGCCGGTGCAGGTGCCGGGGCGCCTGCTGGCGCAGGTGGAGCTGGCACGGCGGGTGCTGGAACTGCAGGGACCGGCGCAGGTGGTGCCGGGGCTGGAGCTGGTGGAGCTGGAGCTGGTGGAGCTGGAGCTGGTGGAGCCGGTGGAGCTGGAGCCGGGGCTGCTGGAACCGGGGCGCCAATCTAAAGAAACCTGATATAGCCGCAGCTACAAACCGCTGCTTCGACGGTGAAGAATATACCGTTGCCGGCACATTTCGCAGGCAACGGTATCTTTTCGACCAATCTTACAAGGTGTCTGACAATCGGTGGACATTTTCTGTCAGCGACCAGGACCTTGCTGAATTCTCGTCATCCTCAACAAGATGGTTGGTACCCTCCTGCCACTCATATCCGGTTAAATTATCCGTTCCAATGGGAACACAACGGTTGCTGTCGTCCCCGAGCCGACCGTACTGTGCAACCGGAACTCAGCACCATGTAATTCCGACAATAACTTGACGATGGGAAGTCCCAGTCCGATCCCATCACCCTTGCGGACATGGCTGGCTTCGACCTGCTCAAACCGTTTCTGAACGCGATCGATGTTTTTCTCAGCGATTCCAATGCCGGTATCAACGACAGCTACTTCCACGCGGCCGTCTTCGCCTATTCCGGCATAGATGTCCACACGGCCGTCCGGATTGTTGTATTTGACGCTGTTGGTGATGAGGTTGGAGATAATCTGCCGGATCCGGGTTTTATCCGCCCGCAGCTTTGGCAAATCCGGCGATTCGTGAATTTCCACGGTGATGCCCGAACCATTGATGCGGTGAACCAGGCTGGTGCGGCAGAACTCCAGCGTTTCGATAATATCAATAACGTCGTCTTGCAGTTCGATTTCGCCTGCTTCGATACGTGCGACATCCAGAATTTCATTGATGATGCCGAGCAATTGTTCGCCCGATCCGTAAATATTTGCGAGATAGTCCTTGTAAATTTCCTGACTGAGTGGTCCCAGCACTTCGATCTGCATCATTTGCGCAAACCCCATTATCGCGTTCAGAGGCGTGCGTAATTCATGGCTCATATTGGCAAGAAATTCGGTCTTTGACTGATTTGCCTTTTCCGCAAAGGCAAGAGCATCATTGATTTTATTCTGTGCCACATGGCGTTCGATCACCCGGCCCAACTGACTGGCAATCTGAAAAGCCAAATCAAGCAATTCCGGGTTTTTTGGCTCTTCTTTATCCATAAAAAACTGCAAGACCGCGACGACTTCCGTTCCGACCGTGACAGGCAATCCGCAGGCCGCCTTGATGATCTGATTATCCCCATCGTCAGCTGGCCGGAATTCTCTGGCGACCTCATCGACCCCGATCCACTCGGCCTTACCAGTCTGCCAGATCCGACCTGCCAACCCCTCGCCGAACGTGATGTGATGTTGATCGATCAGATCTCGAAATTTTTGCGCCTGCCCCTTTGTCGGCAGATGCCAGATGTCCGATTTGCCTATTCTACCCGCGTCAATTTCAGCAATTACAAAAGCGCGCGCTGCCGGCCAGCCGGTAAATTTACAGATTTCGTCAATGGCAACCTGCAATGCGTCGGTAACTGTCGCCGCGCTATTCGAGGCAATCGCTATTTTTCCCAGCATTTCAAGGGAGCGGGAATGATGAATCAGCCGGTTTTCAATAATCTTGTGATGAGACACATCAGTCACCACGCCGCCACTGGCGACCACCTCCCCCTGTTCATCAAGAACCGGAAACTGCTGCAGGATGAACACAACCTCCCGCCCCTCGTCATTCAAATATTCCAATTCGGTCGCATAGGAGCGCCCGGTCTCAAATACCCGCTGTTCCATTGCCACGACCTTTGCCGCTATCTCTTGCGAGCAAAATTCGTGGCTCGTCTTGCCAATGGGATTTTGTCGATTCGGGTTGAACCATTCGTTCCATTTTTCGTTGGTGATGACATATCGTCCCAATCGATCCTTGAGAACAATGGGTGATGGAGAATGATCGACGATGGCCCGAAATCTCTGTTCCGCTGTCTTGCGGGCCCGTTCCTCCTTCTGATAGGCACTGATGTCCTGAAGGATGACTGTGTATAGATTGCCGGTGTCCGTTTCGACTTTCGAAATTGCAATATTTGCCGGAAATTCGCTACCATCCTTGCGTCGACCGTAGATATCCGAACGCACGCCGGTCCGGCGCGTTCTGTCGTTCGAAATACTGAATTCATGGACGTTGATCTGATGCTGGTCCTGTAGACGCTCGGGAATAAGCCGGTGGAGATGCTGCCCGATTATTTCGCTGCTTTCATACCCGAATGCCCGTTCCGCCCCCTGATTGAAAAACCGTATATTCAATTGCTCATCAAAATTGATAATGGCTTCTGGTGCCAGGTTAAGAATGTCCGCTAGCCGTGCCTCGGACGCGCTCAATTGCGCTGTACGTTCTGCAACGCGACGCTCAAGTTCGTCGTGGGCATCGCGCAACTTCAACTCGGCCTGCCGTGCCTGCGTCACATCCGTCGCCGTGCCACGGTATCCCGAGAACATACCGTCCTCGCCAAAAACAGGTTTCCCGCTAACCGACAGCCAGCAAATATTCCCTGCTTCATCCAAACGCGGCTGGATGAAGTTCTGGAACGGTCGCCGGGCCTCCAGGTCCTCCATATGCGCCTGCCAGAGATCTTCTGACAGGTTTTCCGGGCGCATGCTGGAACGAAGCTTTCCGATCCAATCATCCGGGTTTCCAGCCAGCTTCTTGGCCGAACTCGCAACAAGCAGGGTATAGCGAAGGTTCTCGTCGAGCTCCCAATACCAGTCGGAACTGACTTCGCAGAAATCGCGGAACCTTTCCTCACTGATCCGAAGGGCCTCATCTGACTGAATTTTTGCCCGACGATCCCCGGCATGCTGCAACGCCCGATCTATGGCATCCGGCAGCATTTCCAGAAAGACCTCCTGCCCGTCCTTGATCAGATAGTTGGTAGCGCCAAGGCGAAAAGCCTCTGCCGCAATTCGCTCGTCGCCCCGACCGGTGATGAGCAGAACCGGCAGCAACGGGTCTTCCTCCTGGAGGGTTTTCACAACGTCAATTCCGGTACCATCCGGAAGCTGGTAATCGGTGATGACCAGATCAAAAAGGCGGGCCCGGTAAAACAACATTCCCTGCGTGACGGAATGTGCGACTGACGGAATATAGCCATGTTCCTCTGCAACCGCCAAAAACAGATTGCACAATGACCCATCGTCCTCGATATATAAAATTCTGGCACCGGTTACTGAATTCATGTTTTGATCTACATCAAATTTTTTAATCCGGGTCTCGTTTGTTTGTATACAATATTATTCTTTATTCAATCATTTATATCTCGCGTTATTTTTAACGATACCTATTTCAACCACTGATCGCCGATCTCGAAAGGAAATGATTTTGATATTTGACCACCGCACTTATCGATGCCGCCCGGGAACCATCCGCAAACAGTTGAAGCTTTATGAGGAACACGGGCTCAAGGCCCAGGTTCGCCATGTCGGCACCCCGCTGCTGTATGCGGCGACGGAAACCGGTGATGTCAATTCCTACGTGCACATCTGGGTTTACGAAAGTGCTGCGGACCGGGAAACCAAACGGGCAAACCTGCAGCGTGACCCGGACTGGCAAGCCTACCTGAAGCTCAGTGCAGAAGCCGGATACCAGACGGAACAGGAAAACCGGATTCTGATTCCCGCAGATTTTTTCAGTTTGCATCCTTAATCGCCACAGCCGGGTGGTCGGTCCATCCGATTGTGTCTTCGCCGCATGGTCGGGTTGGCGCGGGCCGACTATTTACCGGCCAATGTTATCCGGGTTCCGGTCTGGCCCGCACCCAGGCGATCGATATGAAGTCTGGCGACCGGATCGTCGGGAAACCGCCGCAACAGATCCTGATACTTGCCCAGCGCCAGTGCGGCATCCTGCGACAGGCTGACGAATGCTTCTTCAAATGCGGCAAGATGTTCTGCAGGCATTTTGGGAACCGGTTCATACACCCGGATCGGTTCACTCTTCCCCTTCAGAATCAGGTCGGCGATTGACCGAAAAGCCTGCTGCGGACAGCCGTTTCGGGTTTCCTGTCCGACGCAAATACGAGTCCCCAGATACTTGTTTGCCCCTTCCAGTCGGGCTGCCGTGTTAACGGTATCGCCATGTGCGGTGTAATCGAAAAATGTTTCCCCGCCAAAATTCCCGATAATTGCCGTACCGGAATTTATCCCGATCCGGGTTTGCCCGAGCAGCCCCGCCCGCGTCGGGTGGCGGTGCCGATAGTCTTCGGAGAAGGCATCCATTTCCAGTGCACACGCGACAGCGCGGGCGCACTCTTCCTCCTGCCTGACGGGTGCGCCCCAATAGGCGACGACAGCATCCCCGACAATCTTGTCAACCGTTCCACCGTGGCGGAAAATTATGGCACACATGGCGTCAATATAGCCGTTCAGCAAACTGACGATCTCGGTCGGGTCCAATTGCTCGGCAAGGCTGGTAAAGCCAGCAAGATCAGTGAAAATAAAGGTCAGAAAGCGTCGTTCGCCGGCCAGTTCCAGGCGGTCCGGATTGTTGATAATATCTTCCACGAGATTGGGCGATACATACCGGGCAAAGGCCTGCCGCGCAAATCGTTTTTTCTGGCGTTCCTGATACCCGAGATAGATCGTTGCAAGACCGGCACCAAAGACCACCGCCAGCGTCGGAGACGTCAGTGGAACCAGATATCCACCAACGTAATAAACGCCGATCGCGGCCGCCCACAGCACAAACAGCCCCCCGCCGATCAATCCCCAGCGCAGGAACAGTGACCAGGACGCCTGCGCCAGGACAACAGCCATAATCGAGAGCAGTGTTGCCAGACCAAGCTGCGCGTAGATCGACGGCACCGTTATTCGCCGATGGTCCAGTATTTGTGCCAGCGTATAGGCATGAACGTAGAGCCCCGGCACCTTTCCGGCAGTTCTGGAAAATGGCGTCAATACACGATCGTCAAAGGCCAGTTCCGCACCAAACAGGACTATCTTGTTCTTGAACCAGGCCCTCGGCAATAACGGCACAGTTTCCGCAGGAAAGCTGCGAAAAGCCCTGAACAATTCGGTCCCTTGCCTGGCAGGATAATAGGCGATCGCAAGCGGCCCCTTGTCAACTGTCTCGCCAGCCGCGGCGGCGACGGCATCAGCTAGTCCGGGTTTCCAGTTTTCCGGTGTTCCCTGTCCGCGGTAAGCGCGTCGCACCGTTCCGTCCCGATCCGTTGTGAGATTGACATAGGCCGACCGCAGGTCAGCGAGAAAGGCCGACTGAAAGGCCCGCTGTTTGGGGGTCAGGGCGGTTTGTGGAGCGGCTTCCCCGATGATCAGCGGCACGGCGGCCTGCCGGAAAACCTGATGCAGATAACGATCATCGGCCGGGCGGGTCGGCTGATCAAACAGATAGTCGATGCCTATGGCTCGCGCACCGCTATCGGCGACATGCGCGATCACATCACCTAAAAACCGCCGATCTAGCGGTGAGCGAAAGGGAAATCGGGCAAGCGTCTCTTCCGTAACGGTGATCAGGACAATATCCGGATGGGCCCCTTGCGGTGGTGTCAGATATCCCACACGCAAATCATACAGCCAGTCATCGACCAACCCGATGAACGGCATCGATTTCGGTAGTGCCATCGCACAGACCGTTGCCAAAATTACCATAACCGCCAGCAACCGGTGTTTTTCGACGGACGTGACGGGTTTGTTCAACACGTCGCCCGATGCCTCCCTATCGTCAGTTCCCGGATTACATAATGCCCGCTACCGGAATTGGAACGCAATCGCCACAAATCGCCGGTAAGACCGGCGGCAGCAATTGCGGCCTCATCAGGCGACGTCAAGAGACAACAAAACCTGTAAGGAATGCGGATACCGGCTGTGATAGGGCGGCCTCGCCGTGCCGGGCGATCGCATGCACTACCTGTCGTTCGGACAGCAGCCCAATTCTCTCATGATTATCATCCAGAGCTACCAGCACAGCAACATTTCGGGTTGCCAACAGTGAAATAGCCTCGCGCAAGGACGCACCAGCCCGAATTTCCGGAACCGTGCGGGCGGTCCGGCGGCGCTCATCTGTCGATGGCAAACCGTCCGGTGTCGCAGTGCTGGCACGGCGGCCACTCAGGCGCCGTTCCGCGACCCGCTGGTTGATCTGATCGGATCCGTCCGGCCAGGGTTGTCTCTGGCGGCGCTGCTGAACCCGTCGGTCTTCGCTGGACCGTCGCTCCCGCATCCGCCGATCTTCCGCCTCGCGTTTTTCCGGATCCCAATTCTGCCTGCCGCGACGATCAAATATCCGCGTGTTCATGGTCTTCTGCTCCTGCGAAATACGATGACATCAACCGGATGATTACCGGCAAGTCATTGATTTCAGATCATACAGGGAAATGTTTCCGCGCAGACAAAAAATATTTGCTGAATCGAACTTCTATTTTCCAAAACGGTAAATGGCGGCGGCAATTTCGCTTTCAAGGGGAAACGACAGCATACCCATGACCTGATACCCAAGCAGGTACGGCATGACGTAAAACCGGACCAGAAAAAAGAACCATGCCACGTACAGGGGAATGGCAATCGGGATCAGGAAACCCGGCGTGACAGCCCGGAACAGTCTGATCAGCGGGTCTGTTACGCGTACGAAAATCCGCATAAAGAAAAAACCCGAATTTTCCGGCAGGAAGACGGACATGGCAGAACGACCAATCAACGTCCACATGGTCATGCCGAGAATATAGTCAATGACGATGACCCAGAGGGGGATCGTATGCACCATGGATAAAACCTCGCAAACCGGCGTTGGACATGACCAAAAAAAAGCCGGGGCAGCAATGACCGCCCCGGCCAGATTTCAGCAATAATCAGTGCTTGGCTGCAAGCACCGTTTCACCTTTCGGTATACGAAGCTCATCCACCATGGCCTGAGTCTCCGCATCCGGTTCCTCCGTCATCAACGAGACAACGACCATAGAAACCAGACTGATTGGCATGCCGATCATGCCGAACCGAAGTCCGTCAATCCCGAGCCAGGGTGTCATTCCACCCCACTGAATGGCATACAGGTAGGCTGTCCCTGACAGGAAGCCGAGCGACATGCCGGCGATCGCACCCGGTCGGTTCGCCCGTTTCCACCAGATTCCCAGAACCAGCGGGAAAAACAGGCCGGACGCGGCAAAATCGAATGCCCAGGCGACGGCACCCAGAATGCTGGTCAGCTTGAGACTGGCGATAAATGCGCCAGCTGCCCCGATCCCGAGCAACAGAACCCGCGCAACAATCAATCGGGTTTTGGTTTCCGCCTTGGGGTCGATGATCTTGTAATACAGATCATGAGACAAAGCGTTGGCGATGGCGAGCAGCAACCCGTCCGCCGTCGACATGGCTGCTGCCATGCCACCTGCCGCCACCAGACCGGATATAACATAGGGCAACCCGGCGATTTCGGGAGTTGCCAGAACAACAATATCTCCGCGCATGAAGAATTCATTGATCTGTAGGATGCCATCCCCGTTGCTGTCCGATATCTTCAGGAAGCCGACGTCACTCCACTTCTGGATCCAGTCAAGAGACTGGACATCGGAAAACGCCTTGCCGATGATCCCTGTCGCCAGATTGGGGTCAAGAATCTGCAGCTTTGTGAAGGTCGCCAAAGCCGGTGCTGTGAAGTACAGGATAAAGATAAACAGCAACGACCATGCCACTGACCGACGGGCCGACTTGACTGACGGTGTTGTGAAGTAGCGCATCAGAATGTGCGGCAAGGACGCGGTACCGGCCATCATGCAAAACACAAGGGTGACAAATTTCCAGCTGTCGCCCGCGGCCGCATGGTGGATTGTCAGAGCTTTCAAACCCGGAAAGCTCTCGGTTGGCAGCAATGTGCCGACCTGCTGCAAAACTTCCAGTTCGCCAAGACGGGCAATCGCCTGCCCGTACTCGAGATGTGGAAAAATTCCGAAGTTCTGTTTACTGGACATCCAGAACACCGGCAGCAGATAGGCGATGATCAGCACGATGTACTGCGCCACCTGCGTCCAGGTAACCGCCCGCATCCCGCCAAGCATGGAACACAGCAGAATGCCCAGAAGTCCGAACCAGACACCAACTTCAAACGGAATTTCCAACGCCCGCGATGCGATGGTCCCGGTCGCATTGATCTGGGCCGTCACATATGTGAACGATGCGACCGCCAGAACCACAACAGCACAAAACCGTGCGAGGTTGCCACCATACCGGGTCCCGATAAAATCCGGAACGGTGTAGCAGCCGAACTTGCGCAAATACGGCGCCATCAGTGATGCCACCAGCACATATCCGCCGGTCCAGCCAACGACAAAGGCCAGATACCCGTGGCCACCGAAATAGATGCCGCCGGCCATTGCCACGAATGACGCACCGGACATCCAGTCCGCTGCCGTTGCCATGCCATTAAACAGGGCGGGGACCTGACGCCCGGCCACATAATAGGCGTCCACTTCCATCGTTCGAGACAGCCAGCCAATGGCGGCATAAATCACAACGGTGAAAGCGACAAACAGGATACCAATCGTTTCTGCACTCATGCCCATCTGTTCGAAAACGGCCATCAGCAAGATGAAAACGATGAACCCACCAGTGTAGATGCCATATATCTTTGGCAAATTATCCAAAAAACTGTTTTTCATTGCAATTCCTTCCCCATCACTCTTCTTCAGCGACGCCGAATTCCTCGTCAATCTTTTCCTGCCGGTTAGCCAGCCAGAAAATGAGCGCGACGAAGACAATCAGCGATCCCTGCGCAGCCATGTAATATCCGAGCGGAAAACCCAGGAATGACACGGCATTCAGAGCATTGGCGAACCAATGCACGACAAACGAAAACACGAACCAGATCGCCAGCACGATAGCGGTCAGGTTCCTCGTCTTGTTCCAGTGTGCTTGAAGCACCTCAGGTGACGTTCCAGACATGATACATGTCCCCCTATTTGTTGAATTTTCACGTCCGCACATTTTTCGCTACCAGGGAGCCAACATACACATGATCTAGTGCCATGTTTATCTGAGCTATACTATATATCCAAGCTCTGTGCTGACTGCGAACGGTATCCGGTAGCCTTACCGTGGAAAAAGGAGTAGCATCATTCAATAATTGAGGCAATTTAAAAAAATGACGCAATGACGACACATCGATGGAAGGCCCTGGGCCAGTATCTGCTGCCAATTTGCAAAAGCATTTTGTTCTGGAAAGCGCCAGTTCGTATACAATCGCACGCGCAATTGATTTCATTTGTGCAATCGCACGCCCGGCACGTATCTCAAACAGCGCTGTTTGGTTATGTTAAAACCCGCACGGGAACCCGTTATACGGAATTGTTCAGGGATGACCTGTTTGTTCAGTCGCTGAATATTGCCAAATGGGAAATCTATCTCGCCAGCCTGTCCGACCTGACCATATTTACCTGCGCCCACGTCGCCCGACAGCAACCGCCCGGCCAGACGGACCCGGCGGCCCTGGCCTTGCAGGTCTACGCCAGTATTGTGGCCGGCGAACCCGTGCCGGTGGAACGGGCACAAGGCTTCGATAAGGATATCGAAACATTTCAAACCCGTCTGTCAATAATCGACTGGCGGGATGCTGCCATCAATGAACAGACATTTGCGCCCAGCGGACAGGCGCTGTTCCACTGGGCGCCGATCGCCGATGAGTTGAAACAATATGACCGGGAGATCGTCCTGAATTCTATCCGGTTTAAATGGAAGCATATTCGTGACCTTTTCCGCACCTCACTGGACGTGACCACATCCGCAGATTTCATCCTGCAGACGGAATTCTGACCCGCCGGCCCCGATGTCCTCACGAACTGACATATTCACAAAAAAGGTCCGGGATTTCACGGATCGGGATGTGATTCGTGCCGGTGCCGGTTCAACCCTGCTAGAGGTCGTCAGCAGGATGGGTGATGAAGGCAAATCGGTTGCCGTCATTGTCAATACAGATGAACGTGTTATCGGTCTGCTGACGGAGCAGGATGTAGTCCGCCGGGCAGCCTTTCGCGCCGATGGCGGGCAACCTGTCAACGACGTCATGACCCGGCAGGTTGCCACCGTGCCGGACGACCAGTACTTGTATTTCGCGATTGCCCTGATGCGGCGGCTGGGCCATCGCCACATGCCGACAACCGACGTCAACGGTTGCCTGTCAGGTATGATCAATCTGGAAGATGCGCTTGCCCAGGCCGCATCGGAAATGGTCGAACAGATTGATATTCTGACCCACGACGGGTCAATAGACGGACTTCGCGATATCAAGGCGGCGCAGGTCCGGCTCGCCGGCCAACTTTTGACAGAAGACCTGCCAGCTACTGAAATCCAGCAACTTCTCTCCCATATCAACAATGACATCCATGCCAGACTGGCAACCTTGATCTGCGTCGCCATGGCGGAGTCACGGTGGGGTGCCGCACCGGTTGATTTCAGCGTCATCGTCATGGGGTCCGGCGGACGTGGCGAGAATTTCATCTATCCGGACCAGGACAATGGCCTGATCATCGACGACTACCCGGATGACCAACATACCCTGATTGACGGTTGGTTTATTGAATTTTCCGAACGCCTGACCAGCAATCTGGACCTGATCGGCCTACCCAGATGCAAGGGGAATGTGATGGCGACCAATCCTCTGTGGCGAAAGCGGCGACGGGAATGGCGGGATCAATTATCGCTGTGGAGCACAAAAAAAAATGCCCCCATTTTGCGCCACTGCGACATCTTTTTCGATTTCCGGGGCGTGTGGGGACCACCCGGCTTCGCCGTCGAACTGCGCCACCGGGTGACGGACCTGACGCGAGGCAACCGGCGGTTCCTGCGCCAGATGTGCGACAGCGAAACGGATCACCGAACGGCCAGAAAATGGTTCGGACGGTTTCGCACGGAAACGGAAAATACCGCCCACAAAGGGAAGATTAATCTCAAACATGCGGGATTGTTGCCGCTGGTCGAATCGATCCGTCTGTTTTGCCTGCGCGAAGGCATCGAGTCATGTCCGTCGTTGACCCGCCTGCGGCAATTGCGACGGGCGGGTGTGCTCAATGGTGATGAATTTGACTACCTGGGGGGCGCCTACCGACATATTTCCTGTCTCTTGTTACGCCAGCAAATTGCCGATTACGACGCGGGCGAAGCGGTATCAAGCTTCGTACATCCGGATGTTCTGAGCCGCCGGGAAAAAGACATCCTGACCGACTCATTCGACGCCATTGATACATTCCACCGGCGTGTGCAGGCAGACTTTACGGGCAATATATTCTAGGAATCGTCAAAATTGTTGCTGCATTTTGCGCACATGTGCAACGCTGTTAGATGCATCGATCGCCTGCCGCAGTGTCCTGATACCGCGGGTTTCCAGCATTTCCAGCATCCGCAGAAAGATAGCGGCGGTCATGCGCGCATCCCCCAGCGCCGTATGACGCCCCTCAACAGTTATGCCAAGCCGCCCGGCAATGGCATCCAGACTGTGATTGTGGGTGTCGTGGTCGAGAAAGACCGACAGCAACAGGGTGTCGAGAACCAGGTGGTCAAACTTCAGTCTGCTGGTCGCCTCCTTCAGTTTGAGAAACCGCATGTCAAAGGCTGCATTGTGGGCAACCAGAACCTTGTCTTCAACAAACACATGAAAACTCGCCAGCACCGGATTGATCCGGTCTTCCCCGGCAACCATCTCGTCGGTAATTCCATGGATGCGGGTCGAAGCGCGCGGGATCGGGATGCCGGGGGCGACCAGCCGTGAAAACGAATTACCGGTGATCATGGTGCCGTTCTCGATGGGCACACCGGCGATGGAAACGATTTCATCGCCATGAGACGGCCGCAGACCCGTGGTTTCCGTATCAAACACAACGTAGCTTAGCGACGAGAGCGTTCGCCCTTCCAGTTCCGCCAGATGCATGGGCTGATTGAGCAGCTCGAAATCATAGAATTCGGGGCGCGATGGCAGGCTTTTGCGGTCGTTCTGGCGACGATCCAGAATTCCATCGAACAGAACAGCGATTACGACAATGGACGACACGATCACGGCACCGGCTGAAATCATGCCGCGACTGCCCGCGTTCAGCCCGACCGCCAACCCGATCACGCCAATACTGACACCGCCGATGCAGGCAAACAGGGCCGCCGCCAGATGGCGCAACTTCATGCGTTTGATGATCTCAAATCGGTCCAGACCCCAACCTCCTGCGCTGTCGGCCCTATTATACCACGATTGGTCGGCACAGATACCGCGATAATTCTGCCATTCGGGTGTCACTGTCGCAACGCCGGTTGATCCGCCCTGCCGGATTGGTTACAAGACCTGCGATACGACCCATCAACATCAGGCGGAACCGAAAATGGCCAGTTATCAGTACTCCTACGTCATGAAAGATCTCGGCAAGACTTTTCCGGGCGGCAAGGAAATCCTGAAGGGAGTGACCCTGTCGTTCATGCCCGATGCCAAGATCGGCGTGCTTGGCGTCAACGGCGCCGGAAAATCGACCCTGCTGAAAATCATGGCCGGCCGGGACACCGAATTTACCGGTGAAGCCTGGGCGGCAGAAGGCGCCCGGGTCGGTTATCTTGAACAGGAACCGGAACTGGACCCGAGCAAATCCGTGCTGGAAAACGCCATGGACGGACTGGGCGGTACCAAGGCATTGCTGGACAAATTCAATGAAATTTCGGCACGATTCGCCGAACCCATGGATGACGATGAAATGAATGCGCTGCTGATGGAGCAGGGCGAACTGCAGGAACAGATCGACGCCTGCAACGGCTGGGAGCTTGAGCGGACGATCGAAATTGCAATGGACGCACTACGCTGCCCACCGGGATCGGCATCGGTCGAAAACCTGTCGGGCGGCGAACGCCGTCGCATTGCGCTGTGTCGGCTGTTGCTGCAAAAACCGGAAATCCTGTTGCTTGATGAACCGACCAACCATCTGGATGCGGAATCAGTGGCATGGCTGGAACACCATCTGCGGGACTATGACGGCACTGTTCTGATGGTGACCCATGACCGGTATTTTCTTGATAATGTGACCGGCTGGATTCTGGAGATCGATCGCGGGCAGGGCATCCCCTATCAGGGCAATTATTCCGCCTGGCTGGAACAGAAAGAAAAGCGGCTGGGCCAGGAAAGCCGGGAGGAATCGGCGCGCCAACGGGTCCTGAAAAGTGAACTGGAGTGGATCAGGCAATCTCCCCGTGCCCGGCAGGCGAAGTCAAAGGCACGCATCACGGCGTATGATGACCTGTTGCGCCAGAGCCAGGACCGGGCACCCGGCACCGCGCAGATTGTCATGCCACCGGCGCCTCGACTGGGAGATCTGGTGATCGAGGCAAAGGGAATTTGCAAAGGCTTTGGAGATCAGCTGCTGATTGACGGCCTCGACTTTCGCCTGCCGCCCGGTGGGATCGTCGGTGTGGTCGGGGCCAATGGGGCTGGTAAAACAACCCTGTTCCGCATGATCACCGGGCAGGAAACACCGGACAGCGGCGACATTCGTATCGGTGAGACGGTCAAACTGGGGTATGTGGATCAATCACGTGATTCACTGGATGCCAAAAATACGGTGTGGCAGGAAATTTCCGACGGCCATGATGAAATCCAGCTGGGCAAGCGGGCCATGCAAAGCCGCGCCTATGTGGCGCAATTCAATTTCAAAAGCGGCGATCAGCAAAAAAAGGTTGGTCAGCTGTCCGGTGGGGAACGTAACCGGGTCCATCTGGCCAAAATGCTGAAATCCGAATCGAACGTCCTGCTGCTTGATGAACCGACCAATGACCTTGATCTGGAAACCCTCAGCGCCCTTGAAGAAGCGATTGAAGCGTTCGCCGGTTGTGCCGTTATCATCAGTCATGACCGATGGTTTCTGGACCGTATTGTAACCCACATCATTGCCTTTGAAGGGAACAGTCGGGTCGTCTGGTTTGAAGGCAACTACGAAGATTACGAGGCCGACAAAAAACGTCGTCTGGGCGCCGACGCGGATCAGCCGCACCGGATCAAATACAAACCGCTGCAACGCTAACCGTCATCAACCAACGACAAAACCCCTTGACGGTAACCAACGACAAAACCCCTTGACGGTCGGCAAACGACCCGGCCCTGCCATACTCGCCGATACCGTCTTTTCCACGAACGACAATCACATAATGAAACCATATTATATATTTTTTCAATATGATTTTATCGAATGTGTTATATCATCCTGGGTACTGGAATTAATCCAGATATAAACAGGAGGCGAATATGAACATCACCAAATTGGCTTTGGCAGGGATGCTGACAGTCGCGATTGTTTTACCGGCGACCAGTCAGGCGGCTGAAAACGACGGGCACAATAACGACTACCGCACATTCCATCAGGGCGGTAAAATTGACTATGGCAAAATCGGTGATTCCTATACTGCGGACCTGGTCCTCTATCTCGCGGGGAACCAGTTCATGGTTATGGATGAACTGATCAAGGACTTCATGAAAAAACACCCGACCATCCGGACCACATATGTGGAAACCATTCCGCCGGGTCAGATTTTCAAGGGTCAGATTCTCAAACAGGGGAAAATAAACGGCGAAAATACGGCGATGAACCCAGATGTATTTGCCAGCGTCAACCTTGGCCACCTGAAAAAACTCAAGGGAAAAGGGTTGATGGACAAATACAAGATCTATACCCACAACAAACTGGCCCTGATGGTTGCCGCCGGCAATCCGAAAGGGATCAAGGGACCACAGGATCTGGCCCGCGATGATCTGGTGCAGTCACACCCCAACCCGTTGACCGAAGGAATTTTCAAATTTTACGGATCGGTCATGCTGAAAGACATGGGTTTGTATGAAAAGGTGACCGGCAACGCCATGTGCAAAAGTTGCTGGGCAATCAAGGACAAGACATGGTTCACCCAGCGCCATCACCGGGAAACGCCGGACCGGATCGAAAAGGGCGAGGCTGACGTCGGTATCGTCTGGACGACCGAAATCATCGAGGCCAAGAAACGGAATCGGAAGATTGATGGTGTGGCGATTCCGGATTCCCTGAACAAGGGGGATGTTGTCGGTTATGCTATCGGTATTCTGAAAACCGGTCGCAATCAGGCCAATGCCATGCACTACGTCGGTTACCTTCGCACACCGGCAGCGCAGGAAATCTATGGCAAATACGGTTTTGTCAGCGCCACCAATGCGGAAACGGCATACAAGCCAATTCCGTAAGAAATTTGTCTGCTGCGGGGAAGAGCGCTCATTGTCGAATGACAACGAGCGCTCTTCCACCCCGACACAACCGGCCCTTCTCCTACATCCAGTCCTTTTCCTACATATTGTGCGGCTTGTAGAAAATCCCGTTCGCCCGCTGCATTTCGCGGATATAGGCCAGAACTGACATCACATCCGCCTCTGTTACCTTGGGCTGTGGCGGCATATCGCCAAACCGCCAGTGATGCTGCCGAACTCCCATTTTTGCAGCCTGATAAAATGCCTCATCCGGGTGATGGCCCGGATTGTAAATATCGTTTATGAGAGGCGGCCCTTTATCACTACCAGCCGCGTTTTGCCCATGGCACGCCGCACAATTTTTGGAAAACACAGCTTCACCGGCGGTCGCCTGCGCCGACAGGTCCGGGACCCTGACGTCAGCCGCAGCGCCATTATCGGACCTGTTGACGATATTCGATACCATCACAGCGGCCCCGCCGGTCAGCACCGCCGCAACCACGATCATCGGCATTTTTCCCTTGAGATTCATGTGCCTTGCCAATCCTTCGTCCAGACCAAATCTGTCACTGAATTTAATACATTGCTATTACTTTATGGTCGTCATTTGATGTGCTTCGCCAGCAATCGCGATCTCGCCCGTCAGTTTTGCAGAATTCTGGTCAATAACCCAGATTTTGGGTGACGTGCTGCTCGATACATAAACCTTGCCAGTTCCTGCAATGGTTTCCAGATGATAGGGTGATGGCGACAGGGAAACCTCCCGACGGACGCCTGTCGACGGGTCCAGCGCAAAAAATTTTTCATCTTTCTTGTTTGTAACGAACAGGGTCGTCCCGTCATCCGAAATGTCCAGCCCATGAAGACGTTTACCAAGATCGAAGGTTTTTGTCGTCGCTCCCGATGCAATATCAACGGCGGAAACCAGGCCAACACCGGGGTTGATTACGTAAATGGTTTTGCCGTCCTTTGACTGGACCATGTGTTCGGGTCCCGGCCCCGCCGCCAGAGTGCGGGTAATTGTCCACGTCGCTGTTTCAATTTCGCTGATTGTGCCATTGCCGCTGTTGCTAACATAAGCTTTTTTACCATCGGGAGTGACAATGGTATAGTTAGGAGCAGGGCCGGTAGCGACCGTCTTCACAACCCGGTTTTTCTGAAGGTCGGCCAGACTGATGTTACCTCGGGTCGGGTGAGTTGAAATAACATAACGTCCATCAGGCGTAATCGTCTGATGATGTATCATTCCCTCCGCCGCCATCGTCAACATAACGTGGCCATGCTCAGGATGAATAAGATAGATCGTGCTGTGCGGAGCCTCCTTGCTATCGCCTGACGATTTTTGTTCCTTCAGGCTGCCGGCAATCACATATTCGCCATCCGGTGTTGAAACGATGGAGTGCGGGTTGGCGACATCATCATATTTGCCAACAACCTTGTCAGTCGCGGCATCAATCACGATGACCTGATTGGCCGAACCGGCAGCAACATAAACCAGAGGCCGAGCCTCTGCGACAGTGGTCAGCACTGAAACAGCGATACCTGCCACTAAAAAACCCCGAATTCTCATTTTCATGTTCTCCACACTGGCGCATCGCCCACATGGACGACAGGCAGTTGATCATTTGCCAAATTCCCGGCGGATGTAGGTCAGCAACATCCGGGCCTGTTGCTCTGTCAGGTTGTCATCGCCACCACGGGCCGGCATCACAACGGTAGTGGAGCCAGCTGCAGTTCCATTCAAAATACTGTCAAGCAAGGCTGAATCCGTTTTGCCCAGAGGCCCTCCCGGACTGGTAAAATCAGGGACCCCGGGCATCGCGCCGGCACCGTCTGCCCCATGACAAGCGATGCAGGAGCGGGTATAGATAGCGGCTCCAAGCCCCGGTTCATGGCGGTCTGCCAGGGCCGACCCGGAAAAAACCGACATCAGCAGCAGGGTTGTCAATGTTATGGGGTTCACCATGACATTCGGCGCTTTCAATCGGTATGATCTTTCTGATCAGGTGATGGCCGGTTGGCGGGGTCGTGTTTGTGACCACCATGCATGAAAAAATGCATGCCGCCACAGACACCCAACAACAGGATCAACGGCAGATAGGAAACAATTTGAGCCTGATAGTCTTGCCACAACCAGCCCCCGGCCGTGATCAGAATGAGCACCAGTCCCAATCCGTATCGGAAGCGGAGAGAGCGAAACAATGGTGGATTGTTTTTGTCAGACATTTTCCCAACTCCTATATCTTCGCTGATCTCAGCCGGAGGGCGTTACTGATCACCGATACGGATGACAGGCTCATGGCGGCGGCGGCGAATATGGGTGAGATCAGAATGCCAAGGAACGGATACAGGACCCCTGCTGCAACCGGCACACCGGCGGCATTGTAGACCAATGCAAAAAACAGGTTCTGCTTGATGTTGCGCATGGTCGCACGGGCCAGCTTTCGGGCCCGGACGATGCCATTGAGGTCACCCTTGACCAGGGTCAACCCGGCGCTTTCAATCGCCACATCCGCACCCGTCCCCATGGCAATGCCGACATCGGCCTGGGCCAGCGCCGGCGCATCGTTAACACCGTCACCAGCCATCGCCACCTTTTTGCCCTGAGCCTGCAATTCCTTGATGATTCTTGCCTTGTCTTCCGGCAGCACATCCGCCCGGATTTCATCAATACCAAGCCGCGCCGCAACGGCCTTTGCCGTGCGCTCGTTATCCCCGGTCGCCATGATGATGTGGAAGCCTTCGGCGTGCAGCGCTTTCAGGGCATCAGGTGTGGTCTCCTTGACCGGATCAGCGACCGATACCAGGCCGGCGATCTCGGAGCCGATGATGACAAACATCACCGTCTCGCCCTCATCACGCCGGGCATTGGCGGTCTCGGCAAGCGCCCCGCCATCGAGGCCCATATCGGCGACCAGTCGGGCGTTTCCAAGCGCCACTTTACGGCCGTCAACGATCCCGGTGACGCCCTTGCCGGTGATCGCCTCGAAGTCTTCCGTCTTGGAAAAGGTAACCCCGCGTTCTTCCGCACCGGAAACGATCGCCTCCGCCAGCGGGTGTTCCGAACCGCGTTCCAGACTTGCCGCCAGGTGCAGCACCTCGGCCTCATCGTGGCCAGCCTCCGGCAGCACAGCAACCAACTTGGGTTTGCCGACCGTCAAGGTGCCGGTTTTATCAACGATCAGTGTGTCAACCTTGGCAAACCGCTCGAGGGCCTCGGCATTCTTGATCAACACGCCGGCCTGCGCGCCGCGACCCGTCGCCGTCATGATCGACATCGGTGTCGCCAGTCCAAGCGCACACGGGCAGGCGATAATCAGCACGGAAACCGCCGCTATCAGCCCGTAGGACAGGGCCGGAGACGGGCCCCACAGTGACCAGGAAATAAAGGCCAGAACAGCAATGGCGATCACTGCCGGGACAAACATGCCGGCAACCGAATCAGCCAGTTTCTGGATGGGGGCGCGGCTGCGTTGTGCATTGGCGACCATCTCGACGATCTGGCTCAGTGTGGTGTCGCCACCAACCCGCCTGGCTTCGATCACCAGACTGCCGGTGCCGTTGATCGTCGCCCCGGTGACATCGTCACCTTCGACTTTTTCAACCGGGACCGGTTCGCCGGAAAGCATCGATTCATCGACCGATGAGCGGCCTTCGACAACCACGCCATCAACCGGAACCTTGTCGCCCGGGCGAACCCGTAGACGATCACCGACCTGAACATCCTCAAGCGGAATTTCCTCTTCGCTGCCATCGTCACGGATCACGCGGGCGATTTTGGCGGCCAGGTCAAGCAGCGCCTTGATCGCTGATCCGGTACGTTCACGCGCGCCGAGTTCCATCAGCTGACCGAGCAGCACCAACACGACGATCACCGCACCGGCTTCGAAATAGACGCCGACGTTACCGTTCGCATCGCGAAAGCCGTCCGGGAAAATGCCGGGAATGAGCACCGCAATCACACTGAACAGATAGGCGGCACCGACCCCCATGCCGATCAGCGTGAACATGTTCAGGCTGCGGTTGACCACGGACTTGACGCCGCGCACAAAAAACGGCCAGCCGGACCACAGAATAACAGGCGTGCCGAGAATAAGTTCGAACCAAAGCGTCATCCGTTCGCCGAAAAACTCACGAATGGAACCAAACCCCAGATAGGGACTCATTGTAAACACAAGCAGCGGAACCGTCAGCACGGCACCGACCCAAAACCGACGCTTGAAGTCGACAAGTTCAGGGTTCGGTCCTTCGTCGCCGGTGGGAACCCCCATCGGCTCCAGCGCCATGCCGCATTTGGGGCAATCGTCCGGTTTGTCACTGATCACCTCTGGGTGCATCGGGCAGGTGTATTGGGTGCCCTTCGGCATATCGAGCTTCTGTTTCTTATGCGCACCGGAAATAAAATGCACAGGATCAGCGGCAAACTTGTCATGACAGCCCTGCGAACAAAAATGATACGTCGTGCCGTCATGATCATGCGTCGGCTTGCCGGCGTTTAACTGCACCGTCATCCCGCATACAGGATCGGTTGTAGTATCTTCCGCGTGGTGATCATTGTGTTGGTGACTGGCGTTCATTGAACCTCTCCGAAACGGGTGACCCTGCCTGTTCGCTCGATGGCGTTTTCGCATCTGGATTTGTTATGGTGACGCTCATTTCAGGTCAGGTCAACCGTTTAAGATGACACCAACGGGAAGGTATGGCAACCGGAATGCACGTCGAAAGCGTATATGTATTGGCTGAAAGCTGCTGTTATTCGGGATTGGGCCCGGAATTTTACCGGAACGCCGGTTCGTCGAAACTTCGAAGTTTCCGCGAATGCAGGGAGTGGTGCACGACCCCTTCCCGCATGGTTTCAACCGCATCCAGGCAGATTTTCAGATGCTGGCTGACCCGTTCGGCGTAAAAGGCATTTGCCATGCCCGGCAGCTTGATCTCGCCGTGCAGCGGTTTGTCGGAAACACACAGCAGTGTTCCGTAAGGAACACGTAGACGGAAGCCGTTGGCCGCAATGGTGGCGGATTCCATATCGACAGCAATTGCCCGGGACTGGTTAAAGAAAGTTGACAGGTCGCCATGACGGAGTTCCCAGTCGCGATCATCGGTCGAAACCACAGTGCCGGTCCGCAATCGTTGTTTCATCTCGGCCCCTTGCAATCCGGTCAATCGGGCGACGGCAGCGCTCAGGGCGACCTGAACCTCGGCAATTGCCGGAATGGGCACTTCCAGCGGCAAGTCGCTGTCGAGCACGTGGTCGAGGCGGGCGTAGGCATGCGCCAACACGTAATCCCCGAGTCGCTGGGTATGGCGAAGACCGCCGCAATGGCCGACCATCACCCAGCAGTGCGGCCGTAATACGGCGACATGATCGGTGATGGTCTTGGCGTTCGACGGTCCGACACCGATGTTGACCAGCGTCACACCCATATGCCGGTCCTTGATCAGGTGGTAGGCCGGCATCTGGGGCAATTGAAGAGCTGCCTGTCCCGATGACGGCTGGTCGGTCAGACGCCGGTTGTTGTGAATCGCATTTCCGGGCTCCACGAAGGCCCGAAAGACCGTCCCGTTTTGCACCTCGTTCATGCTGTATTCGATGAATTCATCAACATATCGCTGGTAATTGGTGAACAGAACGAATTGCTGAAAATGTTCGGGCGACGTCCCCGTATAGTGCCGCAGGCGTGACAACGAATAGTCAACTCGTTCCGCCGAAAACAGGGACAACGGTTTCGGAGTGCCGGGCTGGGCCTGATAGGTTCCATTGGCGACATCGTCGTCAATCTCTGACAGTCGTGGCATATGAAATTTTTTGGTGAGGTCCGCCACCTGCTCCTGACGCAGGTCAGACGTCAGGCTTTCCAGCGCGAATGTCAGCGGAATCTGACGATTCGAGATACCAACCCAGACAGGCTGATCGTGATTGATCAATATCAGCTCAATCTGTTCCAGAAAATAACTGCGAAACAATTCCGGATGGGTCACGGTTGTGCCATAGGATCCCGGCTCATAAACAGAGCCGTATGCCAGACCGATACTTTTCTTGGGAACAATCGCCGGCACACTGATCCACAGATAGGGATACCGCGCATCCGCCATTTCAAGGTTACCTTTGCCGCTGGCAAACCGGTCAAAGTGTTGTTGCAACAGATCACAGGCGTCGGCGTAAATCCGGCACAATCTGGCGACCGCCTGCCCTGCATCGGTGAAGGCTTCCGCATTTTCCATGAGGTTGGCGGGCGGGCGGATCATGGCGTACCTTGTCCAGTTCGGTTCAATCAGGACGGTATCGCGGAAACCCGGCAAGGAGAAGAATTAATTCAGGCCACCATGGCCGATCCGGTGCGGACCCGCCTGTCGGCTCCGTGACTCTTCAACATCAGTTTCTGACGGCGGCGACAGGGACCAACATACGCCGATGAGCGGATAAACTGACGGTAGACGGTCGCACCCGCCAGGACTTTTTTGACAAGTCCATCAGCCGTGAACGGTTTGGCCAGATATTCGTGAATTCCGGCATTGACCGCCTGACGCACTTCCTCGAGTTCGGTGCGGCTGGAAATCATAATAATCGGAATTGACGGGTCGTCGATAACGTTGCTGCTTCGAATGTGTCGGGTCATTTCAATTCCTGACATTTCCGGCATGTCATTGTCCAGCAGTATCAGATCAAATGTTTCTTCCTCCAGCTTCTGAAATGCTTCCTTCGGCGACGCACATTCCACCAGGGTCCAGACCCCGAGTGTCTGCAAAACGGTTCTCAGCAGAGACCGGGCGAACCAGTTGTCGTCAACGATCAGGATTCGGAGGCTGGTCAGGCGTTCATGGGACCGGGTGTTTTGCCCGTCTGATCGGGTATGGCGGCTATATCCTGCCATCGTTGATTCTGAATTGCCGACCATGTTCGCCACAATAGGTACTCCGGTTATATCTAAAGTCACTTGCTTTCCAATGAACCGGGATCATAAGGCGGCCTGCCTGAAAATCTGTGACTGACATCACATTTCGGGAAAAATTGGAATATTCGCCCGTCCCGGTGAAAACCTGGTCCGGATTCAAGGCGAGTGACCAGCTTCTCGCAACGCCGAACATTTGTTCCGGTCGGGTTTGATTTGCCGGATGTCTGGCTGTACCTTCCGGGAGCAATTCGCATTCGGGAGGTTTCATGGCTCGCCAAATTGTTCCAGTTGCGCCTTTCGATCTTGTCGTGTTTGGCGGCACCGGGGATTTGTCGCGGCGCAAGTTGCTGCCCGCCCTGTATCAACGTTATCAGGATGGCCAGTTCGGTGACGACAGTCGAATCGTCTGCGTCTCCAGAAGCCCGCTGGATCAGAACGAATTTCAAAAACTGGCTCAGGAAGCCATCGAAAAACATGTGCCGGTGGAACACCGCGATGCGAATTCGCTGTCATGTTTCATCGCCACCGTTACCTATCTCCCGATCGATGCGGTCAGCGACACTGGCTGGCCGGCGCTGGCAGCCCTTCTGGGGACAGAACCGGCGCGCGTTCGTGCCTTCTATCTGGCGGTATCACCGGATCTGTATGATCCGATTTGCCAGCGGATCGGCGCGGCCGGATTATTGAACAACGAAACCCGCGTCGTCGTTGAAAAACCCATTGGCAAGGATCTGGCGTCTGCGATCCGGGTCAACGACGCGGTCGGAGCGGTGTTTTCTGAAAGTCAGATTTACCGGATTGACCACTATCTCGGCAAGGAAACCGTCCAGAATCTGATGGCATTGCGGTTTGCCAATTCATTGTTCGAACCGCAGTGGAATGCCGCACATGTCGATCACGTGCAAATTACCGTTTCGGAATCGCTGGGTGTCGAAGGGCGCGCCGGATATTATGACCGCTCCGGCGCGCTCCGTGACATGGTCCAGAATCATATCCTGCAACTGTTGTGTCTGGTTGCCATGGAACCCCCCATGTCGTCGGACGCGGACGCCGTGCGGGATGAAAAACTGAAGGTGCTGAAAGCGCTCGCACCCATTCAGGGCCGGAGCGTGTCCCAGAATACCGTGCGCGGCCAATACGCGGCAGGAGCCTCGGCCGGCGGTGCCGTGCCCGCTTATTCGGATGAACTGGATGGCACTTCATCCGATACGGAAACCTTTGTCGCCCTCAAGGCAGAGGTTGAGAACTGGCGCTGGGCGGGAGTTCCGTTTTATTTGCGCACGGGCAAGCGGCTCAGCAAACGCATGTCAGAAATTGTCATCGCTTTCCGGCCCATTCCCCATTCGATTTTCGAACCGTCCGCCGGTGATGTGGTTGCCAACCGACTGGTGATCCGTCTGCAACCGGACGAGGGCGTCAAACTGTACCTGATGGTCAAGGACCCCGGACCGGGCGGAATGCGGCTCAAGCAAATTCCTCTGGACATGAGTTTTGCGAAAGCCTTCGGCAACCGCAATCCGGATGCCTACGAAAGGTTGCTGATGGATGTCATTCGCGGCAACGCCACCCTGTTCATGCGCCGCGATGAAGTTGAAGCCGCCTGGCGCTGGATTGATCCGATCCTGTCTGCCTGGCAAGACAATGGCGACAGACCGAAACCCTACACATCCGGCACGTGGGGTCCCAGCGCATCCGTCGCCATGATCGAACGTGATGGCCGCACCTGGGTCGACGAAACCTGATGCATGAATTGTTTCACACGCGCCATGACTTCCCGGATGCCGATACCCTGGCCAATGCGCTGGCATCCGGCGTCGCAGAAGATCTGCAGGCGCTGATCGACCGCCACGGACAGGCCGTCGTCGCCGTATCGGGCGGATCAACGCCAAAACTGTTTTTCAGGCAACTCGGCAAGTCTGACCTGAACTGGCACAAGGTCGTCATTACCCTCGTCGATGAGCGATGGGTTCCGGCGTCGCACCCCCGTTCCAACGAGAAGCTGATCCGTGAATTTCTGATGCCCGGAAAAGCCGCCAATGCCCACTTCGTCGGTTTGTATAGTGACGCGACATCGCCCGATTGCGGTTTGACCGAGATCGCCAAATCGTTGCCGCCGAAGCTCGATATCGCAATTCTTGGCATGGGGACGGACGGCCATACCGCATCGTTTTTCCCCGGTGGCGACAACCTTGAACGCGCGACAGATCGCAACAATCCGCAAACCGTCATTTCCATGCAGGCGAAAGGTGCCGGCGAGGCGCGCATCACCCGAACCCTGTCCGCCCTGTTGCAGGCGTCCCGTCTCTACCTACATATCGAAGGTCCGGAAAAAGCCGAAGTGCTGCGACAGGCCTTCCAGACGGGAACCGTGCACGACGCACCGATTCGTTGTCTGCTGCATCAGACATCGCGTCCCCTCGATATTTTCTGGGCACCTTAGCAAAAAGGAAAGTGTTCAATGGTCCAGGCAACTCTCCGCGACGTGACCCGTCGCATCGTCGACCGAAGCCGTGATGGTCGCGCCGCCTATCTCCATCGCATCGACATTGCGAGTCAGGCCGGTCCTCATCGAACGGCCCTCGCGTGCGGCAATCTGGCGCATGGTTTTGCTGCCTGCGATCTTGCTGACAAGACGGCGCTGAAGGGTGGCTCTGTCGCCAACCTGGCCATCGTAACCGCTTACAATGACATGCTGTCAGCACACCAACCGTTTGCCGGTTTTCCGGATATCATAAAAGCCGCCGCCCGCGATGCCGGCGGCGTGGCGCAAGTGGCCGGTGGTGTCCCCGCCATGTGTGACGGCGTAACCCAGGGCCAGCCCGGCATGGAACTGTCCCTGTTCTCGCGGGATGTCATCGCCATGAGCACAGCAATCGCGCTATCCCACAATATGTTTGATGCGGCGGCCTTTCTGGGGGTCTGTGACAAGATCGTCCCGGGCCTGTTGATCGGCGCCCTGACGTTCGGACACTTGCCAGCGATATTTGTCCCGGCCGGCCCCATGCCGTCAGGTCTGCCTAATGACGAAAAATCCCGTATCCGCCAACTCCATGCGGAAGGCAAAGTCGGGCGCGATGAGCTCCTTGAAGCCGAATCACAATCCTACCACAGCCCCGGCACGTGCACATTCTACGGCACGGCCAATTCCAATCAGATGTTGATGGAGATAATGGGGTTGCATCTGCCCGGTGCGTCGTTTGTCAATCCGAATACGCCCTTGCGTCACGCCTTGACCCGCGCCGCCACCCAACGGGTCCTGTCACTGACCACGGCGGGTACTGAATTCACACCTGTCGGGCGCCTGGTCGATGAAAAGACAATTGTGAACGGCGTTGTTGGATTGCATGCCACGGGCGGATCAACCAATCACACGCTGCACCTGATTGCCATTGCGGCAGCGGCTGGTATCAAACTCACCTGGGATGACTTTTCGGACCTGGCAGACGCCGTCCCCCTGTTGACTCGCATTTACCCGAACGGGAGTGCCGATGTAAACCACTTTCAAGCTGCAGGCGGCATGGGTTTTCTGATCGGAAGTCTGCTGGATGCCGGGCTATTGCACGATGATGTCAGGACCGTGCAGGGGCACGGGCTTGATCGCTACCGGGTCGACGCGACACTGGCCGCAGACGGATCGGTCGATTGGCGGAACGCGTTGCCGGACAGCCTTGATCCGGCAGTCTTGCGCCCGGCGTCCAGCCCGTTTCAAGCCAATGGCGGCCTCAAGGTGCTGACCGGCAATCTGGGTCGGTCTGTCATCAAGATTTCCGCGGTTGCACCGGAACGCCACATCATCGAAGCGCCGGCCCGGGTATTCTGCCATCAGGATGAGATTGTTGCCGCCTTTCAGGCCGGAGAACTTGATTGCGATTTTGTCGCTGTGCTGCGATTTCAGGGCCCCCGGGCCAACGGTATGCCGGAACTCCATAAACTGACCCCGCCACTGGGCGTCTTGCAGGGAAAGGGATTCAAGGTGGCGCTGGTGACCGATGGGCGTATGTCGGGCGCATCCGGTAAAATTCCGGCCGCCATCCACCTGACGCCGGAAGCGGTCGACGGCGGGCCGATTGCCAGGATCAGGGACGGCGATTTGATACGGCTGGATGCAACGCAAGGAACACTGGAGGCACGGGTTGATGAAAGTCAGTTCAGCCAGCGCCCGGCGGCAATCATTGACCTGACTCGCAACCGGTTCGGCATGGGCCGTGAGTTGTTCGGATCAATGCGGCGCGGGGCGGCGTCAGCGGAACAGGGTGCCGGCATTTTTGGAGAACCGACATGAAAGCCAAACAGCAATTTATCAGCGACCTGTTTGATCTGGCACCGGTCATCCCGGTTTTGATTATTAACGATCCGGCGCAGGCCGTACACCTTGCCCGGGCACTGGTTGCCGGCGGGTTAAGGGCCGTCGAGGTGACATTGCGAACACCTGTTGCGCTGGATGCCGTCCGGGCGATTGCCGACAATGTTGACGACTGCGTTGTCGGGGTCGGAACCGTCTTGTCGGCGAATGACCTGCGGGCGGCGGCCCGGGTTGGTGCCCGCTTTGCCGTTTCACCGGGATCCGGCCCGCTTTTGCTGGATGCTGCTGATGACAGTACGGTTCCGCTGTTGCCCGGGGCGGCAACGGCCACGGAAGCCATGACCTTGCTGGAACGTGGTTATCAATATCAGAAATTTTTCCCGGCGGAATCTGCCGGTGGCGCCGGATTTCTCAAATCGCTGTCGTCTCCCCTTCCCTCGATTACCTTTTGCCCGACCGGCGGCATTGATCAGGAAAAAGCTGAACATTACCTCGCTCTTCGCAACGTCCGCTGCGTTGGGGGGTCCTGGATAGCACCGGCTGATATGGTTGCAGCCGGGCATTGGGACCGCATAACCGAACTGGCCCACACGGCGTGCGACTTGCGACGGGACTCGGTGTGACGTATGAACCGTCCAGTTCACGACGTAATCCTTCAATACCCTCTGACTGATCCGGCCTTTCAGCAGTCGTGTATGGATAGACTATCCAAAGACGGCGCTCTGGTCTTGCCCGATTTTTTGTCTCACGACGCCGTCTCGACGATCCGACAGGAAGGCGCGGCTTGTCGTGAAATGGCTTATTTCTGCCGTCAGGAGCACACCGCCTATCTGTCACCGCCGGACCCGGACCTGCCCTCAGACCACACTCGCAATCGCCTGGTTGCCTCAAGTAAAGGCTGCATAACAGACGATTTAATTCCGCAAAACTCGCCGTTGCGCGGCCTCTACAACGACCCTCGCTTTTGTCGTTTTATGTGCAGCGTCCTGGGCTTGAAATCGGTGCATCCATATGCAGACCCGCTGTCTTCCATCAATCTTCATTACGCTGAAACCGGTCAGGAACTGGGTTGGCACTTCGACAACTCGTCCTTTGCCATCACGCTTATGGTCCAGCCGGCCATTGCCGGCGGGCACTTCGAGTACGTGGAAAATGTGCGGAATGCCGATGCCGGTGAAATGAACTACCAAAGCGTCGGAAAGGTACTGGATGGTGAAACGCCAGCCAAACGACTGGCGATGCAAGCCGGAACGCTGGTGCTGTTTCGCGGCCGTAACTCTCTGCACCGCGTCACCCCGGTTGAAGGCGAAACAACCCGCATGCTTGCCGTCCTGGCCTATAATCAGGAACCCGGAGTTTGCCTTGCTGAGGCAGCGCGCATGACGTTCTACGGACGGGTCCGATAGGGAAATGGTATTGTTACCTGCCCATCGCCCGTGCCGCTTATAGCGAACGGCCGATCGTCACGTTCAGATATTGGAAACGATCGGAGGAGGTGTTTCGCGATTTTTTCGATTTTTGCGATCCTGAACTTCCCGGTGTGAGATATAGGTGACCGCCGTAATGACGATCACGCCACCAAAAATCACAAAGGGATCAAGTGGTTCCGAGAAAACCAGCACGCCAATCAGCGTCGCCCAGATTAACTGCAAAAAGGCGAGCGGTTGCGTAACGGTAATTGGTGCGGCGGCAAATGCCTTGGTCAATGTATAATGTCCGATAGTCGCCAGCACGGCCGTCAGACCCAGCCAGGCGACTTCATGGACGTTTGGCGGGCGCCACTGAAGGAAGGCGCCGGGCAACAGGACCAGCGTGCAGAATACCGACAGCATGCCGACGATCATTGTGGGGTTTTCCCGCCCGGTCATTTTTTTTGCCAGAATAAACGAGGTGGCAAACAGGGGGGCGGCGCTCAATTGCGCCAGTTGGCCGAGGTTGACCTCATGAAATCCGGGACGAATGATAACCAGGGCACCAATAAATCCGACGACCACGCCACCGGTGCGGCGCAAGTGAATACGCTCGCCCAGAAACAGTGCCGCCCCGATCGTGACAAACACCGGTGCCATATATCCGATCGCCGTCACTTCCGATATGGGAATACGCGCCATTGCGTAAAACCACAACATCACGGCACCACCGTGGATGAGGCCCCGTGCCAGATAGAGCCTTAACATCAGACCTTCGGGCATACCGTGCCAATTGCGAACGATGAGTGGCAGAACCAGTAAAGACCCGATCGCGTATCGCAAAAACGCCCCCTCGACGGCAGGCATGTCCGAACCCAGATACCGAACCACGCCGGTCACGGCGGCAAATAACATGCCGGTCGATACCATCCACAGAATGCCATGATAGGTGTTGGGAGTGGCCGTTTTAAATCCGGAGTTCACGTCACGTCCAGTTGTTTTGGCAATCTGTCCGACGCCGGACCAGACGGTACCGCCGCCAGCCGCATCACGTTCCGATCTTCGGATCAGATCATTTAAAAACCACCCCGAAAGGGAATCTTCATTCGGCTTTCAGTGCCGTCGTTTTCGCCCGCAATTCGTCAATCAGACCGGATACCTGGCCACCATTGCGGCGGACAATGGACGAAAAATCTGAACGCAGCGTATTGCTCATGGAGGTTCCCTCGACCACAACATCCAGAATTTTGTAAATTGTGCCATTAGTTCCGACCCGCCAGTTAACCCGAATCGGCTTGGCACCACCCGGCCTTTCAATCGTCGAAAAAACCGTCGCGGTATTTTCAGATTCGCTGCGAGCCTTTTCAACCATCAGCGATTCCCCCGCATACTCGGCAAACCTGTCCACGTAGGAAATAACCATCAGATCTTCGAACAGCTTCAGATATTCCGCCTTTTCCGTGTCGCTGGCCTGCCGCCAGTACCGTCCCAATACGAACTTGCCAATGGATCGAACGGCAAAATTGTCGTTGAACATCACTCTGAACCGGCGAATGCGTTCATGACGGTCGGTATCTTTCGTGGCCAGAGAATTAATGGCGGTTTCCGCAACCGACTTGATAAACCCGGCGGCTCCGTCTTCCAGTTTATCCGCCCGCACCGGTGCTGTCATCAAAGCCATCACCATGCCGCCAGCCAGCGCCAATGACAGAAGATCGCGCCGCGTCCAGGAAACAAAACGACCCAATGCGGTAGTTAGTCCACGTCGATTCAGCATATTTTCTATTATCTCCGAGACAACTGTTCCGCGCCTGACAGCAGTGGGCCGTCAGGCAATTCACCCATGCTCGGCGCTGGAATCGTCGCTGCCCCCTGCCCGTTGGAGATGGCATCAATACGCCGTTGCCGATACAAGCTACGGATTGCCGCGTAGAAATCAAGAGAGGAGTTCTCGACACCGTCCAGAACATCCATATTTCTTGCTCGCAAATCAACCGCGTCGATACCGGTCCGCGCGTAGGAAATATAGGAGCGATCACTACTCGACGCCCACAATCGTAACGGGTCAACCATAAAATCAACCACCATGCCCGCTGCATCTCGCGGGTTTGACGGGCCAAACAGCGGTAACATCAGAAAAGGTCCTTCCGGCACACCCCACACCGCCAGTGTTTGACCAAAGTCTTCGTCGTGACCTTCGATCCCCAGTGCCGTCGCCATGTCGTTCAAGCCGCCAATGCCAATCGTCGAATTCAGGAAAAACCGGATAAATGTGACCGCCGCCCGTTTCAGCTCTCCCTGCAGAACATCATTCCCGAATATCACCGGGGAGCGCAAATTCGACAGAATATTATTGACTCGCGCCTGGACAAATTCCGGGGCGGTCCGATAAACCGTCGCCGCTGGTTTCAGGATGGCGGCATCAAGGTTGCGGTTTATCTCAAACACGGTGCGGTTGGTCGGTTCGAGCGGATCATTGATCTGCAGAAATTCCGTGACTGCACCGGAATCTGACGGGTCGGGCGGTAACGCACAGCCAGCCACGACAAACATTCCGGCAAATAGCAGCAACACCCGTCGCCAAAATTGATGAAACAAACAGTTTTTCATGGCAGCGATCATTAACTTTATTGGTTACAAACACGTTAACGGCAATGTACTGAATTGGGCTTTGCCCTGCAGCCTGCGGCAAATTGTCGCCTATGGCCAACCGCCTCTCCGTTACGACCGCTTGCGGAGTGGATCATCTGATGATGCATTTATTAAATAATTATATAAAGATATATTGATATAGTTATTTTTTTCTGTATATTCACAATTGAAATTTGGGAGAAGATCATGGATCACCTTGTCAATGCCCTGAAGTCTGCAGGCGAACCGACACGACTGCGCGTTCTGGCGTTATGTCTGCAAGGTGAACTGACCGTAAGTGAACTGGTTCGTATCCTCGGACAAAGCCAGCCGCGCATCTCACGGCATCTGAAGCTGCTGACCGAAGCCGGGTTGCTGGAACGATTCAGCGAAGGCAACTGGGCCTATTACCGGTTGGCGCAGGATGGTCCGGGCGCCGACCTGATCGGTTGCATCTCACCGCTTTTGGCACACGAGGATGAGCAATTGATGCGGGACCGCTGTCGCCTTGCCGAAGTCCGGCGGGATCGCGATGAGGCGGCCAATACCTATTTTGAACGAAACGCCCGCAAGTGGGATGAGATCCGGTCGCTCCATGTCGATGACGGCGAGGTCGAGCGGATTATCACGAACCTGCTGGCGGATCGTCAGATTTCAAACCTGATCGATATTGGCACCGGAACAGCCCGCATGCTGGAACTACTGGGACCGCAAATCGAACGTGGGCAGGGCGTCGACCTGTCCCGTGAGATGTTATCGGTTGCAAGGGCCAATTTGAACCGTGCTGCTCTTGACCATTGTCAGGTACGTCAGGGCGATATTTACCAACTACCGTTTCCCGCTGCGTCGTTTGATGCCGCAACCGTCCATCAGGTTCTCCACTTCATTGATGATCAGGCCCAGGCGATAACCGAGGCAGCCCGGATTCTGAAACCGGGCGGGGTCTTGCTGGTCGTCGATTTTGCGCCGCATGATCAGGAAAATTTGCGTACTGAACACAACCACCGCCGCCTCGGTTTTGGTAACGAAGAGGTCGCCGGCTGGTTCGTCCTGGCGGGTCTGGAACAAATACAGGAAGTTCACCTCCCCGGCTCACCGTTAACCGTGTCAATCTGGCTGGCAGGCAAACCGGAACGGCAGGACCGCACCGTCTCATCCGACCTGGCGGTAACCCACTAATCCATTTCTGACGGAAAGACAAAAAGATGATTCATCGCAACTCTGTCGAACTCCTGAATGTCTCAGCCCGTGGTAGACCCGCTGGCCGTGACCTGGCAGTTGCCTCACCGCTACCTGAAAACGTGCGGGTCTCGTTCGAATTTTTCCCACCCAATACGGAACAGGCGACCGAAACCCTGTGGTCGTCAATCCAGCGGCTGGCGCCGCTCAACCCGGCCTACGTTTCGGTCACTTACGGAGCGGGCGGCTCAACCCGTGAACGCACTCATGCCACCGTTGCCCGCCTTCGCACCGAGACCGATCTGGAACCTGCGGCTCACCTGACCTGTGTCGGTGCAACCCGCACCGAGGTAGACGACGTCGCACGGCAATATTGGGATGCCGGTATCCGGCATATTGTGGCGCTGCGCGGCGACCCGCCCGCTGACGTTTCAAAATACACACCGCATCCCGGTGGTTACGCCTATGCATCCGACCTGGTGGCCGGCCTGAAAAAGGTGGCCGATTTCAAGATCAGTGTCGCTGCCTACCCGGAACCCCACCCGAACGCAATCAGCGCCAGTGACGACCTGGACAATCTGAAACGGAAAATCGATGCCGGCGCAAGCGAAGCGATCACCCAGTTTTTTTTCGATGTCGACACCTACCTGCGGTTCCTGGACCAGGCACGCGCCGCCGGTATCGCCGTTCCCATTATTCCGGGAATCCTGCCGGTCACCAATTTTAACCAGGTCGCCCGCTTTGCCGCCCGTTCCGGTGCCTCGGTACCGACCTGGATGGCTGACCTGTTTGCCCACCTCGACGATGAACCGGATGCCCGCAAGCTGGTTGCCGCCAGCGTCGCCGCTGAACAGTGCCGGGTGTTGCATGCCAATGGGGTTGATCAGTTTCATTTCTACACCATGAACCGCGCCGACCTGTGCTTTGCCATCTGCCACATGCTCGGGGTTCGTCCCGCGCCCTCAACGAAAGCTGCTTTACCATGACCACCATCGACCAGAAAACATCCATTGTACCAAACCGCCAGGCAGATCATACCGAATTGCTGACCCGTCAACTCAGCCAGCGTGTTCTGGTGCTGGACGGTGCCATGGGAACCATGATCCAGCGGCACGAACTGGACGAAGCGGGTTATCGCGGATCCAGGTTCGCCGATTTGCCGAACGACGTCAAAGGCAACAACGACCTGCTGTCGCTCAGTCAACCGGATATCATTTCGGAAATCCATCAGGGTTTTCTCGACGCCGGTGCCGACATCATTGCCACCAACACCTTCAATGCGACAGCCATCTCGCAGGCTGACTACGCTATGGAAGCCCTGGTCTATGAACTCAATTACACCAGTGCCCGGTTAGCGCGCGCCGTCGCCGACAGCACATCGACACCTGATCGCAAGCGATTTGTCGCCGGAGCCATTGGTCCGACCAACCGTACCGCCTCGCTATCACCAGATGTCAACGACCCCGGTTTTCGAAACGTCACCTTCGATGACCTGACGGAGGCCTATGGCGAAGCCATCCGAGGCCTGGTGGACGGCGGCGTCGATATTCTGGTGGTCGAAACGATATTCGATACGCTGAATGCGAAAGCCGCAATCTATGCCATCGAACAGTTTTTTGACGCCGAGTCCCTGACCTTGCCGGTGATGATCTCCGGTACCATCACCGACGCCTCCGGACGCACCCTGTCCGGCCAGACTCCGGAAGCCTTCTGGGCATCGATCAGCCATGTCCGACCCCTCAGTGTCGGGTTCAACTGTGCCCTCGGGGCGGAAGCCCTGCGCGCCCACGTTCAGGCGGTGGCGGCGGTGGCTGGCTGTTTCGTCAGCGTCTATCCCAATGCGGGGCTGCCGAACGCATTCGGTGGATATGACGATTCGGCGCAGTACATGGCCAGCCATTTGCGGGAATTTGCCGAGAGCGGATTCGTCAATATCGTCGGTGGCTGTTGTGGTACCACGCCCGAGCATATCGCCGCCATCGCCCGCGCGGTCGAAGGCGTTTCGCCGCGCCGCCTCCCCGATCTGCCGCCGGTCTGTCGCCTGAGCGGTCTGGAGCCACTCGACCTGAACGACGTCACCGGCTTTGTCAATGTGGGGGAACGGACCAACGTGTCCGGGTCGGCCAGGTTCGCCCGCCTGATCCGTGATGATAACTACGAACAGGCCGTTGATATTGCCCGCCAGCAGGTCGCCAATGGCGCCCAGATCATCGACGTCAACATGGACGATGCCATGCTTGACGCGGAAGCCGCCATGCAACGGTTTCTCAGACTAATCGCCGCCGAACCGGATATCAGCCGGGTTCCGATCATGGTGGATTCGTCGAAATGGTCGGTCATTGAAAGCGGTCTCAAAAATGTTCAGGGCAAGGGTGTCGTCAACTCCATCAGCATGAAGGAAGGGGAAGAGGCCTTTATCGATCACGCTCGCAAGGTCCTGAGGTACGGCGCCGCCGTGATCGTCATGGCGTTTGACGAACAGGGACAGGCCGACACCTACGACCGGATGGTTGCGATCTGCACCCGTTCGTACAAAATTCTAACCGAACAGGTCGGATTTGCGCCGCAGGATATCATATTCGACGCCAACATCTTCCCGGTCGCCACCGGCATTGACGAACACCGCAATTTTTCCAAGGATTTTATCGCCGCCGTTGCCGAGATCAAACGAACCCTGCCGCACGCGCGAACCAGCGGCGGACTGTCCAACATGTCGTTTTCCTTCCGTGGCAATGATCCGGTGCGGGAAGCGATGCATTCAGTGTTTCTCTACCACGCAGTCAATGCCGGTCTCGATATGGCAATTGTCAATGCCGGTCAACTAACCGTCTACAACGATATCCCGGACGACCTGAAAGAGCGGATCGAGGATGTCGTGTTCAACCGCCGCGACGATTCGACAGAACGGCTGCTGGCCGTTGCCAGTGAGGTCAAGGGCGAGAAACGGGAATCGACGGAAGACCTGTCCTGGCGCGAAGGGGCTGTCAACGAACGCCTGGCGCACGCACTGGTCAAGGGCATTACGGACTATATTATCGACGATACCGAAGAGGCCCGACAGCAGGCCAGTCGCCCGATCGAAGTGATTGAAGGTGCCTTGATGGATGGCATGAACATCGTCGGCGACCTGTTCGGGTCCGGCCAGATGTTTCTGCCGCAAGTGGTCAAGTCGGCGCGGGTTATGAAGCAGGCCGTGGCGCACCTGACGCCCTACATCGAGGCCGAAAAGATCGACAGCGGGACCAGTATTGCCAAGGGACGCATCGTCATGGCGACGGTCAAGGGGGACGTCCATGACATCGGCAAAAACATCGTCGGCGTCGTCATGCAGTGCAACAACTTCGAGGTCATCGACCTTGGTGTGATGGTGCCCTATGGCAAAATTCTGGATGCCGCAGAAGAACACAAGGCTGATATGATCGGCCTGTCCGGACTGATTACGCCGTCGCTTGAGGAAATGTGCACCGTGGCCCGGGAAATGGAGCGTCGGGGGTTAACCCTGCCGCTGCTGATTGGCGGTGCCACCACATCGAAATTGCATACGGCGGTCAAGATCGCACCGAATTATTCCAACCCGGTGGTGCATGTGCTGGATGCGTCGCGGGCGGTCGGGGTTGCCAGCACCCTGACCAGTGACACTCGACGCTCGGATTTTCTGGCTGAAAATACCCGCGACCAGTCCGATGCGCGGGCCAAACATGCGCGCGTCCGCAAGACCGGCGACCGGCCTGATATTGCCAAAGCCCGCCGCCAGGCACCGGACATCGACTGGCGATCGTACGTCGCGACGCGACCTTCTTTCCTCGGCCTGAAAACGTTTGATCAGTACGACCTGTCGGAATTGGCCGAACGGATCGACTGGACGCCATTTTTCCGCACCTGGGAACTGAAAGGCGTGTATCCGGCAATTCTTGAAGATGACCGGTATGGCGACGCTGCCCGTAACCTGTACGCGGACGCGCAGGCCATGCTGACCAGGATCATCGACGAAAAATGGCTGCGCGCGCGCGCTGTGATCGGTTTCTATCCGGCCAATGCATCCGGCGACGATATCGAGGTCTATGCCGGTGAGGAGCGACGCAATGAACCGGTCGTTTTCCATTTCCTGCGCCAGCAGATCAACCGTACGGACGGGCGCTTCAACCGTTGTCTGGCCGACTACATTGCACCGAAAGACAGCGGCCGGGAAGATTATATCGGCGCCTTCGCTGTTACCGCCGGTATCGGCATTGATGAAAAGCTGGCAGAATTCAAGGCCGCCAATGACGATTATTCCGACATCTTGCTGAAAGCCCTGGCCGATCGGCTGGCGGAAGCCTTTGCCGAACGCCTGCATGAACGGGTCCGGACGGAGTTCTGGGGCTACGCGCCGGACGAGAATTTCGGCAACGACGAACTGATCCGGGAATGCTATCGCGGGATCCGTCCGGCACCGGGATATCCGGCCTGCCCCGACCACACCGAGAAACGTCCACTGTTCGATCTGTTGCAGGCCGAAGACGGGGCCGGGATCACCCTGACCGAAAGTTTTGCCATGCTGCCGACCGCCGCCGTTTCAGGGTTCTATTTCGCCCACCCGGACGCCCGGTATTTCGGGGTTGGCAAGATCGGCAAGGATCAGGTTCAGGATTATGCCCGACGCAAGGGCATGACGCTGGCGGACACGGAACGCTGGCTGGCGCCCAATCTGGATTACGACCGGACCTGATGACAACGCCAGGCAAGATAAGGAGGGGTCCATCGGGCTGCCCGACCGTTGGCTGTTCATTGAAGTAAACGACGCCTCACATTGTCGCGGCAAGCGGTAACCTCACAACCGGACCAGCTGTTTGCCGATGTTGTCGCCCCGCAGCAGGCCGATGAAAGCCGCCGGGGCATTGGCAAGTCCGTCGGCGATGGTTTCCCGGTAGGACAGTTGTCCGGTCAGGATCAGGTCTTCCAGTCCGGCTCGAGCGGCCGACCAGTGATCGCGGTGGGCGGTCAGCACAAAACCCTCGATGCGCAGGGATTTGTCAAATATCAGCCGGGTATTGCGCAGCCCGTATGGCGCACCTTCGTTGTTGTATTGCGACAACACGCCGCAGACGGCGACCCGGGCGGCCCGCCGGAGATGATTGAGAGAGGTATCCAGCATCTCGCCGCCAACGTTGTCAAAATAGACGTCGAAGCCTGTGGGCGCGGCGGCGGCCAGTTGCCCCGACAGGTCGGCTGACTTGTAGTCACAGCAGGCGTCAAAGTTGAATTCGTCGGTTACTACCCGGCATTTTTCCGGGCCACCGGCAATGCCGACCACCGGACAGCCCATTGCCCGGGCGATCTGGCCAGCGGCACTGCCGACTGACCCGGCGGCGGTCGAAATCAGGACCGATTCGCCAGGCTGCACGGCCGCCACCCGATTCAGGCCAACCCATGCGGTGATTCCTGTTGAGCCGCAGGCCCCGAGATAGGCCGACAGGGCGATTCCGGGTTTCGGATCAACCCGGGAATCGAGATCGCTGCCGTCGGAAATCGCGTGGCTTTGCCAGCCGAGACGCCCGATCACATGGTCGCCCGGCCGAAAATCCGGGTTCCGACTGTCGATGACCTGCCCGAGAACCCGCCCGACCATCAAATCGCCGGGTGACAGAAACGTACCACTGTAGGTCCAGCCGCCGCCCATCAACATTCGCATATAGGGATCGAGCGACAGGTACAGATTGCGGATCAGGAACTGGTTGTCGGCGAGCGATGGCAGCGGGCGTTCGACGATGTCGAAATCGTCCGGCGTGGGCAGACCGTGCGGTTCCCGTCGAAACAGAACCTGCATATTTTTTTCCATGTCTCCCCCTTCAGGTTTCGCAATTTTTGCGGTTTTTGCCAAGACCCCGGCGATGTTGCTGTGATAGGGTAACGACAACGGATCAATTGTCTATCGGAACCTGCATCATGCGTCTGATTATCCTTGTCCTTGCACTTCTGTTGCCAACGGTACCGGCATCGGCGCAGTCCGGTACTTACACGAAATGGCAAAACCCGGATACCCGGAAGGCCGATGCCGGCAGACTACAGGAATTCATCGATCGCCTGAAGGGGCTGGTGGACAAGGCGGAAAAAGCGCAGGCGGCGTCGCCGCAGTTCCTCCGGGATTTGCGCGATCTGGCGACCGGTTTTGACAGGCCCTGGCGCACAACGGTTCTGGACGACACCTTCGCCGATGGCAATTTTACTGCCAATCCGACATGGCAGGTCAGCAGCGGCGAATACTGGATTGAACAGGGCTGGGGGTTACGGACGTCGGTTGAACCGGCCCGGGCAGCAACACCTGCGGCAGAACCGAAGCGGGTCGACAACAAGGACGCAGCAGTGGCTATTCTCGGCGGCATTCTCAATCAGGCGCTGGGCGGCAAGCAGGTCGCAACCCCGCCGCAACCGTCGGCTCCTGCAGTGGCGGTCATTCATACCAACGTCGCGCTCAGCAACGCCTTTGCCGTGACTCTCAATTTCAGCGCCTGGTCACCCAGGGGTCGACTTGAAATTGCCGCTTTTCAGGGGCAGTTCGCCGGACCGGACCAAAGCGCCGGGTACCGGCTGGTCTATCAGCCGGAAGGGCGGCTGGAACTGCTGCGGGTATCGTCGCGCGGCACCGCCATTATCGACAGTGCATCGGGCCTTGCGACGCTACTGGACAAGAAGTTTCACGTTCTGGAATGGCAGCGGCACGACGACGGGCGCATGCAGGTGTCGCTGGACGGAAAGGCCGTGCTGAGCACCACCGACCGGGGCTTTCGTGACCGCTTTTCCGGCATCGCCCTGTTCAACAGGGGGGGTGACTACATTTTCAAGCAAATCCGCGCCGACGGCGTCTGATAGCTGCCATGAGCGAGATTCTCGATCTCTGGCCGACCCGCATTGTGCGGACCCACCTGACCGACTGCGCCGGCCCCAATCAGGAACTGCTGAAACTGATCCGCGAATGGGATCGTACCAGAAAGAACCTCACAACCACCTATCGCGACAACAACCCGTTCAATCTGGATAATCCCGCCAGCAACTGGCTGCGGGCGGCGGTCAACGGCTGCGTGATTGAATATCTGAAGGCCTGCGGTATCGATTATGCGGTTGATTGGCAGATCCATGGCTGGGCCAATGTCAACCGGCACGGCGACTATCATGACCCGCACAACCATCCGCACTGTTACCTGAGCGGGACCTATTATGTGAAGGTACCGACGGCGGGCGGGCGCAATCGCCAGCGCAGTGATCTGCGGCCCAATTCAATTACCCTGTATGACCCTCGAACGGGTGTGAACATGAACGCGATCAAGGGCGACCCGTACATTGATCCGGAATTCACGGTGCTGCCGGAACCGGGTTTGCTGATGATGTGGCCGGCCAGCCTGATGCATTTTGTCCATCCCAATCTGAGCGATGAGACGCGGGTATCGATCAGTTTCAACATTATTCTGAAGTGGTCAGATGCCTACCTGCCGGATCAATAGACCGACCGGCATGCACATTGCGGTCACGACCGTATTTCCCGGCGTCGTTAACTGACGCGGCGATAATAGTCCGTGTCCAGCAGGACCTGTTCGGACAGGGTGCGCAAGCGGCTTTCATACCCCTCACGGACCACCTGATAATGGGGAACGGGTGCAACAGAACTGCCCTTTCCGGCAACGATCCATACGGTTTTTGGATCGTCCGTTTTGACAAATCGGTCACCGACTTCAATTTTGGGTTCACTTTTCTTAAACAAGGTCGGTCGTCTCCAGAATCCATCTCCACACAGCGCAGAGAGCGCATTCGATACGCGGTTTCTCCGGTCACTTCAAGCGGCATGTTTGACGTAGGAAGATCGGGCGTTGTCCGCAATGGGGTGAACTCTAGGGTTTGCAGATGACAGTATCATGACAACCGGTAAAAAACCGCAGGCGCGGTCGGTCAGGCGGTTTCCTCAGCGTAATGACAGGCGATCTGGCGACCCGCCACCTCGCGCAGTTCCGGGATTTCACGCTGGCACCGTTCACGCGCCAACGGACAGCGACCATGAAACACACAGCCGCTCGGCAGGTCCATGGCGGTCGGCACTTCACCGGTCATTTTGACATGCGACAGTTGCGAGCCGTCCATCCGCGGAATCGCCGCCAACAGCCCCTGTGTATAGGGATGGCGGGGGCTGGCGAACAGGGTTCGGGTATCGGCCAGTTCACACAACGTTCCGAGATACATGACGCCGACCCGGGTGCCGAAATGCTCGACCACGCTGAGATCATGGGTGATGAACAGATAAGTCAGGTCATGTCGCTCACGGGCATCCATCATGACGTTCAGCACCTGCGCCTGAATAGACACATCGAGGGCCGAGATCGGTTCGTCGGCAACAACAAATTCGGGATCAACCATCAGAGCCCGGGCGATCGAGATGCGCTGACGCTGACCACCGGAAAATTCATGCGGAAACCGCGCGCCCCAGTCCGGGTTGTTGCCGACCGACGTCATCACCGCAACTACCTTGTCGTACCGTTCGGCGGCCCCCAGTTCCGGTCGGTGAAACCGTAGCGGTTCTTCCAGAATCTGGCGGACCGTCATGCGCGGGTTAAGGGACGCATAGGGGTTCTGGAATATCATCTGCATTTTGCGGCGAAACGGCAGACGGCGGGAATCGGCAAGATCGTCAATTCGGGTTCCATCATAACAGACCGCGCCGGACGACGGTTTTTCCAGCCCCATAACGGTGCGCGCCAGGGTCGATTTGCCGCAACCGCTTTCGCCGACCAGACAAAAGGATTCACCCTTGAGGATGGTAATACTGACGCCGTTGATGGCCCGCACCAGACGCGGGCGGTTGCCGAACCAGCCGTCACTGCCAACCTGAAAGGTTTTATGGAGTTGATCAATCTCGACCAGCGGACGATCTGCCGGTTCAACCATCAGTCCCTCCTGCCCGCAATTTGCCGATGATGTGCTCGGCATGATGACAGGCCACCTTGCCGGCATCAATGACCCGCAGGTCTGGTTCGCGCTGCCGGCATGTTGCATCGGCAAAGTCACAGCGTGGATGAAAGGTGCAGCCGACCGGAATTTCCTCCAGCGTCGGCATGGTACCGCGAATCTGGTGCAGCCGGACACCAGGCCGGTTCTGCTGGGGCAGGGCCCGGATCAGACCTCGGGTATAGGGGTGGCGGGCGTCGGCAATTATCGCCGGGGTCGGTCCCTGTTCCACCACGCGACCGGCATACATCACCACGATGCGCTGGGTGACTTGCGACACAACTGCCAAATCGTGGGTGATCAGCATCAGCGCGACCCCGTGATCGCGGCACAGATCCAGCATCAGGGCCAGAATCTCCGCCTGGATGGTGACGTCCAGTGCCGTCGTCGGTTCGTCGGCGATGATGATGGCTGGATCTGTCAATAGCGCGATCGCAATGACAACCCGCTGACGCATCCCGCCGGACAATTGGTGCGGATAGTTGGCAAAACGTGCGGCCGCCGATGGAATTTTAACTTCCTCCAGCTTGTCGATGGCAATGCGGCGAGCGTCGGCATCGGAAATCGTTCGATGCGCCTTCAGGCATTCCACCATCTGGGTGCCGATCGTCAGAACCGGGTTGAGGGTCATCATCGGGTCCTGAAAGATCATGCTGATGCGGTTGCCGCGAATGTGCTGCATCTCGGCATCAGTGATTTTCGCCAGATCGTCGCCGTCAAATACCACCCGACCGGCCGAAATCCGGCCCGGTTTGGCAATCAGATTGAGGATGGAAAAGGCCGCTACCGACTTTCCGGCACCACTTTCACCGACGATTCCCAGCCGCTCACCCTTGTCGAGATCAAAGCTGACGCCGTGCAGCGCCTGCAGGGTTTTGCGGCCCAGCGGGAATATGACGTCGAGATCACGAACTTCCAGCAGGGCCATCGTCAGTCCTTGTACAGGCGCGGGTTAAGAACGTCGCGCAGCCAGTCCCCGAGAAGATTGATACTCAGGATCAGCACCACCAGGACGATCGACGGAATGACTGTGATCCACCAGGAACCGGAGAAAATGAATTCGAAGCCGGAACTGATCAGCGAACCGAGCGACGGTTTGGTGACCGGCATCCCGAGCCCGAGAAAGGACAGGGCGGCTTCCGATATGATGGCGTTGGCGATCTGCACGGTCGAGATCACCAGAACCGGCGACAGGGTATTGGGCAGTATATGGCGGAACATGATCCGCATTGGCGGCAAGCCGATCACCCGCGCTGCATCGACATATTCCTTTTTCCGTTCGGCCAGAACCGAGGCCCTGACGGTTCGGGCATACTGCGGCCATTCGGCAACCCCGATGATCAGGATCAGGATGATGATCGCCACATTGCCGTAGATTTCGCTGCCGAAAATGGATTTGAACAGGGCGGCGGCGATGATCGCGACCATCAGGGTCGAAAATGACAGTTGAATGTCCGCCAGACGCATGAAGAAACTGTCGATCCGACCGCCGACATAACCCGAAACGAGGCCGATGGAAACCCCCAGAACGGCCTGCAACATCACCGCGAAAACGCCAATCAACAGTGACACCCGGGTCCCGTACAGAATCGTGCTCAACAAGTCCCGCCCCTGGGCGTCGGTCCCCAGCAGGAACGGGCTGTCCGGGTCGGCATTCTGCCAGATCGGCGGGATTTCCGAATTCATGATATCGATCCGGGTCTGGTCATAGGGATCAAACGGGGCCAGCAATGGCGCCGCCGCCGCGCAGATCACAAACAGCAGAAAAATCAGAAAACTGGCCTGGGCAGCCCGGTCCCTTTTAAAGCGGAAGACAAAGTCCGAACCCAGAAACGTGGCGACCGCCGCTCTCATTGCTGTCCGACGACCCGAACGGTTGGATTAACCCAGGTATAGATCAGATCAACAACCGTATTGGTTATCACGAAGATCAGGCCGACAACGATGATATAGGCGATGATCAGTGGCGTATCGACCCGATTGACCGCCTCCAGAAACAGGAACCCCATGCCTGGCCACTGGAACACCGTTTCGGTCAGGATTGTATAGGCGATCATGGTGCCGATCTGCACGCCCCCCACGGTAATCACCGGCAACAGGGTGTTTTTCAACGCATGCAGGAACCACACCCGACGGGGCCCGAGCCCTTTCGCCCAGGCAAACCGGATATAATCGGTCTCCAGCACCTCCATCATTTCGGCCCGGATCAGTCGTATAAACAGCGGCAACATGATCGACGCCAGCGACAGACTGGGCAGCACCAGATGCAGCAATCCGTCGCGGGTCAGGAAGCCGGTTTTCCAACCACCAATATCAACCGTCTCACCACGCCCGAACGACGGCATCCAGTTCAGTTCAACGGAGAAAATATAGATGGCGAAGATTGCTGTCAGGAATACCGGCACGGATATGCCGACGATACTGAGCGCCATCACGGATCGCGAGACCAGTGATTTCGGATTGATGGCGCAGTAAACACCGACCGGGATCGACACCAGGACAATAATCAGGCTGGCGCCGATCACCAGTTCCATAGTCACCACAAACTTGTCGGAGATAACGTCCAGCGCTGGCCGTTTGAAGAAATAGGAATTTCCGAGATCAAGATGGATGGCGCGTTTGAGGAAGCGCCCGTACTGCACCAGAAAGGGGTCGTTCAGCCCCATCTTGTCCCGGAGCTGCTGGCGCACCTCTTCCGACACGGACTGACCGACCAGTTCGCGCAGCGGGTCCCCCAGATTATCCTGAATGGAAAACCCGAGCAGGCTGATGACAAACATCACCAGTACCGCCTGTAACAGACGCTTGGTCAGGAATCTCAGATAAACCAGAACGGCACCACATTATTTCGAGAAATGACGGGACCACCCCACACCCGGTGTGGTCCCGTCCGCAACAGAACGCCGGTTATTTGATGACCAGATCACCGAGGTAAGGCATGTTCATGACGTTGACAACGGATTCAATATCAACGCCCTTGCGGGCCGCCCAGGCCAGATTCTGCCAATGCAGAGGCACAAATGCAGCGTCATTGTAAAGGATGGTTTCCACTTCCTGCAGGACCTTGCTGCGGTTGGCCGGATCCGTCATCGACTGGCTTTTGACAACCAGTTCATCGACCTTCGGGTTCGAATAGTTGCCTGAATTATACTGGCCGTAACCGGTTTCCTTGTTCGGCGTCATGGTCAGGAATTCCGAAAAATTGGCGGAATCTTCGGTATCCGAATGCCAGCCAATCATCATCATATCGGCAGCCCGTTCATCAAACTTTGGCCAGTACTGTGCCTTCGGCATGGTTTTCAGATCGACCTTGATATTGATCTTCGACAGCATGCCGGCGACGGCCTCGGCGATCTTGGCGTCATTCACATACCGGTTGTTCGGCGCCATCATGGTGATCGAGAAACCTTTTTCGTAGCCGGCCTCCTTCATCAGCTGTTTCGCCTTCGCCAGATCGTAACGCGGCTTCAGAACCTCGCTGTAACCGGCATATCCTTTCGGCCCCTGCTGACCGGCAGCGGTGGCAAAACCCTTCATGATCTTTTCCACAATGCCTTCGTTGTTGATGGCATAGACAATGGCATTACGCACCCGCGCATCCTTGAAGGCGGCAACGCGATCCTGATTCATCTGGAAGGTAATAATCCGGGTTCCGCCCATGGTCACCAGATTCGTCTTGTCATTGTTTTTAATGCGTTCCAGATCATTCGGCGGAACCGGCGCGATGAAATCGACGTCCCCCGACAGCAGGGCCGCGACACGGGTCGGGTTTTCCTTGATCGGCGTAAACACGATGTCGGTGACATTACCCGGTGACTTTTTGTCCCAGTATCCGTCAAACCGCTTGAAATCGAGCCGCACGCCCTGCTCACGCGCTGTCACGATAAACGGTCCGGTGCCCGATACGTGGGTTGAGGCAAACGAACTGCCGTGCTTGACGATATCCGCCTTTGATTTTCCGTTATCATCAAATCCCGTGTAGAACTTGCTGTCCATCGGGAAAATATAGGTCGCCTGATGCAATACCAGCGGATACGGCTCTTTGGTCACTAGGTCAAAGGTGTTCGGGTCAATGATGTTGAGTGCCGTAAACGGTTCAAACAACGCCTTGAAGTCGGGACTTTTTTTCAGGCGGTCAAAGGTCCAGGATACGTCCAGTGAGGTCAGATCATTGCCGGAATGGAACTTCACACCCTTGCGCAAATGGAAGCGCATGGTCTTGTCATCGACACGTTCCCATTTTTCCGCCAGACGCGGCTCGAACCCGAGGGCTTTGGTCCAGCGCACCAGCGGATCAAAGACCATGTGCGACAGTTGCAACGTGCCGCCGGACAATTGTTCATGAGGATCCAGCGATACCGGATCGGCGTCGTACGCCATTTTCAGGGTCTTGGCCTGGCCCGGGCTGGTGCCCGCCAGACCAAAGCCGAGTGCCAGAGCGGCGACTGCCGGCAATAACAGTTTCATAAATTTCATTATCTTCTCCCTTGATTGAGTAAATAATTGATCTTTGTTTTATTTTTCCGCCCCGATGCTTGCGAGTTCGCCTGTCTGGTGATCCGGGCACCCGGTAATCTGACTCTTCCGCACTGCATCTGCAATATACAACTTGAAAAAAATTTCATGTCTTAAAAAATATTGCGAGGGTCATTTGCCGTCCATGAAAAAGCCCCGCCTTTTTAAGGCGGGGCTTTATGTCTAACAGACATATTGTGCATTTCGCACCACCCGATCACGTAGGACCGGGTTTCAATTCAAAGGGCTAATATGTTGCTTGGCTGGTTAGGTGGGATCATCTTTTTACCCTCCTCATTTCATCGGCTGCATAACTTTAGAAATCTGTCTTCCAGTTACGGTGAGTATAGCCGATTTGCCCCCTGGCGTCTCTAGGAACACCCTCGGTAGTGGATCATTCTGTCCTATTGCAGCGAACATCGACCTAAAACCGTCAATCGCCTTGATCAAATGCCGGACTCAGTTTACTCAGCGTGATGGTTTCTACTGTGCAACCCGACCCCGTTTTACCCGATGGCCCGACCTGCGCCGTCAGTTTGCGCCATGTGGTTGTGCTGACACCTGACGGTGAAGTCGAAACCCTGACAGCCGCCCAGTTCCGGAGCCGCCTCGACCAGTTTCCCGTGCCGATCCTTTGTCACCGGCGGATGGTTACCCGTCGCCTGGCCACCGGAAAATTCCCTTGCCTGGATATTCTCGAGCTGTTTGCCTTTGTACGGCCCGCCGAATTTTGCCTGCCGACCATCCGGGGCATTGCCGAAGTGCTCGGCCTGGCACTGCCTCTGACACTGGAACACGAAGCCGAAACCCTGTTTCATGCGACCCGGTCGTTATTGCAGGAACTGGCAACCAAAGCGGATCCGGCCAGCCAGAAAATCGCCTGGGCAATGCATCGCGCCGGCTGGAGCTGGGGGCCCTATGTGATTGCCGCCCTGGGTGAGACGATCGTGCCGCAGCCGCGCGCCCTGTCCGATGGTCTGCAGGTCTGGCGCTATTTGCCGGAATGGGAAGACGGCCCCCCGCCAGTACCGCCGTCGAACTTCCAGATCAGTCCCGAAGACGCGGCCCGGCGCCTGCGAGAACTGCTTGGCCAGGGGGCGGAAAAACGCCAACAACAAATCGCCTACACGCACGTCAGCGCCGCCGCCTTCGCGGCCCGGAATCAGGCCGGTGACCCCCGGGTCGTGCTGGCGGAAGCGGGCACCGGCGTTGGCAAAACCCTGGGCTACATCGCCCCGGCCAGCCTGTGGGCAGAGAAAAACGGCGGTACGGTGTGGATCAGCACCTTCACTCGCAACCTGCAGCGTCAGTTGGATGGCGAACTTGATCGATTGCATCCGGAACCCCGCGAGAAAAAACAGCGGGTGGTGATCCGCAAGGGGCGAGAGAACTATCTATGCCTGCTCAATTTTGAAGACGCCGTGCGGCGGGGACCGCTGCAGGATGCGACCGGACTGGTCGCCCTCGGGCTGATCGCCCGCTGGATCCTGGCGACCCGGGACGGCGATATGATTGGCGGCGATTTTCCGGCTTGGCTGCTTGATCTGTTTGACCGGAACCCCTTGCAGGAACTGACCGATACACGCGGCGAATGCATATATTCCGCCTGCACTCACTACGGCAAATGTTTTGTTGAACATACCGTCCGGCGCGCCAAGAAAGCTGATATTGTAGTCGCCAATCATGCCCTTGTCATGATTCAGGCGGCACTGGGCGGCGACGACGGCAATCACCCGCTCCGGTATGTATTTGATGAAGGACATCACCTGTTTGACGCCGCCGATGTCGCCTTTTCGGCCGTGTTGTCCGGTCGTGAAACGGCGGAACTGCGACGCTGGCTGCTCGGCCCCGAAGAAGGCAGCCGATCCCGGTCGCGGGGCCTGAAAATGCGTATGGAAGACCTGATTGGCGACGACCAGCCGGCCTTGGAATCCCTTGGCGAAATATTGCGGACAGCTCGCCAGTTGCCGGGACCGGCCTGGCATCAGCGGATTGGTGGTGGCGTTCCGGTCGGCCCCGCCGAAAAATTCCTGAGTGTCGTCCGCCAACAGGTTTATGCCCGGGACGGCGACGCACAGGGCGGATACGATCTGGAAACAGAAACATCGCCGACGGTGCCGGGCCTGCTGGAGATTGCCGCCGATTTGCAAGACGCGCTGAAGAATCTGTTACTGCCACTGACTGCACTGATAAAATCGCTGGCGACGCAACTGGATGCCGGTTCCGACAGCCTGGAACCGGCGCAGCGATCCCGCATTGAGGCACTGATCCGCAGTCTGCAACGTCGCGGCCTGCAACAGATCACGGCCTGGCGATCCATGCTGGATGCCCTCCATCACCAGACTCCGGACGATTTTGTTGACTGGTTCAGCGTCGAACGGTCCGGCGGCCGCGATTTCGACGTCGGGTTCCATCGCCACTGGCTTGATCCGACCCGACCGTTCACCCGCACCGTTATTGAACCGGCCCACGGGGCGCTGATTACGTCTGCGACCCTGCGCGACCGGACGGGTGATGAAACAGCGGACTGGCGTACCGCCCAGAACCGTACGGGGGCAGACTATCTGGCCTCTCCACCTGTGCAGGATGCCCAGATTTCACCGTTCGATTACGGCGCCCATACCCGGGTTTTTGTCATCAGTGACGTCAACCGGAATAACGCCGATGCCGTCTCGGCAGCCTATCGCGACCTGTTTATGGCGGCGGGTGGCGGTGGACTGGGCCTGTTTACCGCTATCTCGCGCCTGCGCGGTGTGCACAACCGCATCCAGGACGCCATGGATGATGCAGGTATTCCGTTGCTGGCGCAACATGTGGACGCGATGGACACCGGCACGCTTGTCGATATATTCCGGGCGGAAGACAATGCCTGCCTGCTGGGAACAGATGCCGTCCGTGACGGCGTCGACGTGCCGGGTCGGTCTTTGCGTCTGATTGTATTTGACCGGGTGCCCTGGCCCCGCCCGTCGATCCTGCACAAGGCGCGGCGGACTCATTTTGGCGGCCGCGCCTATGACGACATGCTGACCCGCCTGAGGCTGAAACAGGCCTATGGCCGGTTGTTGCGGCGGGCCACAGACCGAGGGGTTTTTGTCATGCTGGACAGCGGATTGCCCAGCCGCCTGGCGACCGCCTTTCCCGAAGGTGTCGAGATTGAACGCCTTGGCATTGCTGATGCAATCCGCCGGACCGGTGCCTTCCTGTCAGAGGGTTGAGGTTTACTTGCGGGCGGCAAACAGTCCGTAGGTCAGAACGCCAACCGCAAACAGCACGGTAGATACCCAGAGTGACAGTGGCGAATAGGGCGGAATATGACCGATATGACCCACCAGATTCCCGATCTGGCAATTCAATGTTGTGCGGTAGAAACATTCGCTGGCTTCCTTGACCTTGCCGCCCAGAACCGGTTCGAAAAACAACAGCCACCAGGCGGTCGCGGCAATAAACCCGAGAATTCCGGAAACCATCAACAGTTTTCCAAATTTATGAATTGTCGCCCCCTGTCTGTTCTGAATGGAAGGTCCGACCTACGTTGCCAGGTGCCATCTGTTTATTTACGTTAGCACCGGTCTGGCGGCAAGTCGTTCGTCAAAAAGGAGAGAATCAATGACACAATTATCGGGCTGGAATATCGGGTTTATCGGACTCGGGCTGATGGGCAAACCCATGGCCCGCAACCTGTTTCGCGCGGGCGCGGGAATGGTGGTCAACAATCGCTCACAAGCGGCGGTCGATGAACTGGTTGCCGACGGTATGCTGGCCGGGCGCAATCCGGCGGATGTGGCCGGCCGCACGGAAGTGGTGATCACCATGCTGACCGATAGTGCGGCCGTGCAGTCGGTCATCGCCGGACCGGATGGCGTGCTGCAAGGCCTGCACGACGGCGTCACGGTGATTGACATGAGCACGACCCGGGTGCCACTGACCCGAGAACTGGCCGAACAGGTCGCGGCGCGCGGCGGCTGTTATGTCGATGCCCCGGTATCTGGCGGTACCATAGGTGCGGAACAAGGTAGTCTGACGATCATGGCTGGTGGCAGCGACAGCGCGCTTGAATGTGTGCGCCCGATTTTCGACGTACTGGGTCAAAGAACAACCCATGTCGGTGCGGTCGGTGCCGGGCAGGTCGCCAAGGCGGCCAACCAGATGATTGTCGGTCTCAACATCGGCGCTGTCGCGGAAGCCCTGACGCTGGCTCGAAAAGCCGGAGTTGACCCGGCACTGGTGCGCCAGGCGCTGGGCGGCGGATTTGCAGATTCCCGAATTCTGGAGGTGCACGGTCAACGCATGATCGATCAGGCGTTTGAACCGGGCGGGCGGGCGACCGTGCAACTCAAGGATATGAACCAGGCGCTGGAACTGGCCGACCAACTTGGTGTCAGCCTGCCGGCAACCCACCTCAACCGGGATCTGTACGAGCGACTGGTCGACGCCGGACACGGGGCACTGGACCATTCAGCACTGATCAAGGTGATTGATCCGGACGCCTAATCCGGACGGGGCCAGCTTTCCACCACCCGCCAGCCCGATGCCGGGTCCCGCTTCAGAAGATAGGAGGTATGCGGCCGGAATGTCTGATGCAACAGGCCGGCATATTCGGGAAGTTGGGAATAGACGATGATAGCGGTAATGCCCGGATTGGCGATGCTGGCCGTCACCGGCCCGAGACGGTCGGCATGAAACGCGCCGACATATCCGCCGTAACGGGCACCCGAGCGCAGTTCATACCCGAGGATCGCCGCCGATTCGCCCGAGCCCTTCGGGTCGGCGACAAAGACCTTGTCTTGTGGACCCAGCAATTGCGAGACGGCTGCGCCAACAAAGCGGAAATGGACGGTCATCGGGGCCCGGTCAAACCTGAGCTTTTTGGCGAAGACGAACGGCGCGACGACCATCAGGCCGACGGCGACCCACTGCAGTCGCGAGAATTTGAAGGTTGCGGCAAGTTTTTCATGCCATAACACGGCCAGGCCGTACACCGTGAAGGCCACCAGAATCATGCCCAGATGCATGGAATATCGCCAGTAGGACGCAGCACGCAGCGCATCGGATTTGCCGAAGGTCGTCACATAGGCAAATAACAGAAAGAGATTGTAACCGAGCACGACTCCCATCGACAGGGCGGCGAATCGGTCAAATGGCGTTTTTGAACGCCAGAAACCCCGCAACCCGACTCCCATCAGGATAATCAGCAATGCCAGGTAATATCCCTTTTTCGTCAGGATCAGCCCCATGCGCCCGAGAATGTGCGGGATCAGTTCGACCAACCAGTCAGCGAACGGCGAAATCGACATCTCGCGAACATTGGCGGGATCGGCGTGCAACTGGTACCGCCAGATCAGATAGATGACCACCGGCGGCACAATGATATAGGCCGCCAGTCGGACGGCGCTTGACAGCCGGATGCCAGGTTCACGGGCGGCAATGACGAAAAAGCCACCAGCAATTAATAGCGCCAGCACCAGTGTCGCCTGTTTCAGATTGACCAGCAACAGAAGCAAAAGTCCGAGCGAAACCGCATGCCGACGGGCGTCCGCCGGGTCTTTTGCGACCAGTGCCTCAAGACAGAACCAGGCGACGATCAGGGCCGAGCCTGTTACCACGGCAGAGGAGGTATCGGCGTACGCAGTCAGCACCACTTTCTGAGCGAAGGTCGGATTCAGCAGGGTCATCGCCAGCGCAACAAAGGCGCACACACCCCAGGCCGGATGCAGATGCAGATCACGATCGCCGATCGCCCGGCCGATCAGGCGGACCAGCAAGGCAGCGGCGGCCAGCAGCAAAAACACGTTGGACAATGCGCCGGCACTTTCCAGCAGATGCCCGGCAATCAGGCTGGCCAGATAGCTGATATAATGCCAGCTGTAGGGATACCCGGAAAAGCTGGCGTTGGGATAAGGGTTGTCGGCGCTCGGGAAAGCTCCCGTCTCCAGCATATATCGCGGGATCACCAGCCAGTCGGTAAATTCATCCCATTGTGAGCCCTGCATGGCCGCCGCCAGCAACAACAATGGCAACGACAGAACCAGGATGCGTACCAGCGCCACCGTGCCCACTCCACGGCCCGTCCGTATCACCGTCATCAGGGCGGCTACACTGATGACGCCGATCACGGCGGCAATCATGGGGAAGCGCACAGATGTAAAAACCCCGACGCCAGTAAACAGCAGACTGATCAGCGACCAACCCAGCAAATGGTCGATTTCGCGCAAACGCTGTGGTCCACGCACGACCGCACCGGTCGCTGTCAGGCCTAGCCAGACAAGGGCAACGCTGCCAAGGGCAACGAACTGGTTGCCGCTGTCGATAAAGTTACGCACGTAGTCTGGCAACATGTTAGGGGCTCCGGTCCGGTTTCCTGTCTTCAGTGACTTTCGGACCCTACCCGCTCAAGACGCCAAATCAACCTCTTTATCATCCCATCCGAACACCGGTTACCCTCTCATTTGCGCTTGCCGGGCAACGCCGCGTCCGGTACCAACAGCGGATGTGTGGAATTTTCGGATTCATCGCCGGACAAGGGGCGAAAACAGACCGGACAGCAATGCGTCGTCTGCTGTTTGATTTCTTTCGCCTGTCGGAGCCGCGCGGTCAGGAAGCCAGCGGACTCGCAATCTCGGCAAACGGACAGATTCGGGTTTTCAAACGAAACATGGCACCCGGTGTGATGTTGAAAAACCAGGAGTTTCTGCGCTTTCTCGACAACAGCCTGCAACAGGTCACGTTCGATGTTGATGGTAGTCTGACCGCTCCGGTTGCCGTGATCGGGCATTGTCGACTGGTCACCAATGGCGCCGAGATCGTGCCGGGCAACAATCAACCGGTGCTGACCGAACACAGCGTCGGCATTCACAACGGCATTGTCACCAATGACCGCGCCCTGTGGGCGGAAAACCCGGACCTGACACGCCGCTTCGATACCGATTCGGAAATTCTGTTTCGCCTGCTCGACCGGCAGTGCAAGGAATCCGGCGATCTCGGCACCGCCACCCGTCAGGTTTTTTCCCAAATTACCGGGTCGGCGTCGATCGCCTGTTTGCGCAACGACCGCGCCGTGCTGGCGCTGGCAACCAATATCGGTTCGCTGTATTTTCGGGAACTGCCCGATCGCAACCTGTTTGTCTTCGCATCGGAAAATTTTATCCTGCAAACGTTCCTGCGCCAGCAGGCGGACGCGCTGGGAACCGCCGATTTCCGGACCCGCCATCTCGCGCCGGGGCAGGCCTGCCTGGTGCCGTTCGGCGCACCACGGGCCGACTGTTTTGATCTGACAGGGCCGGACCCGGCAACCACTTCGACATCACAGCCGCCCGTCCGTTTCGAGATCGTCGATCGCTCCAGTCGGGTCGCCGAAATTCCGCGCTGCCGTCGCTGCGTGTTGCCCGCAACCTATCCCTTCATCGAATTTGACGCCGACGGCGTCTGCCAGCACTGCCGGACCTACCAGCCGCTTGATCTGGCGGGGCACGATGCGCTGGCACGCATTCTCGACCGCCACCGGTCGCGGGACGGCAGCCCCGATTGCATTGTCGCCTTCAGCGGTGGCCGCGACAGTTCCTACGGCCTGCATTTGCTGAAAACAGAATACGACATGAACCCGGTTGCCTATACCTATGACTGGGGCATGGTCACCGGCATTGCCCGGCGCAATCAGGCCCGCATTCTCGGCAAGCTGGGCATTGAACACATCCTGCGAGCCGCTGACATTCCGACCAAGCGTCGCTACATGCGGAAAAATATCCTGGCATGGCTGAAAAAACCGCACCTCGGCATGGTTCCGCTGTTTATGGCCGGGGACAAGTTTTTCTATGATATCGGGCGCGAACTGCGCCGCGAACTGAACCTTGATCTGGTGATTTTCTGTGCCGGTAACGAACTGGAACGAACCGATTTCAAGGGCGGGTTTGCCGGAATTCGGGAAAATCAGCACGGCCAGCGACTGTTCGCCTTTTCATTGTGGAACAAGGTCAGCATCGCCCTGTATTATGCTTTCCAGTACCTGCGCAATCCGGCCTATCTGAACGAATCCCTGTTCGACAGCCTGCATGCCTTTCGGTCATCTTTCATCAACAAGGATGATTTCCTGTATCTGTTTCACTTCCTCGACTGGGACGAAAAGATCATCGACCGGACCCTGATCGACGAATACGGCTGGGAAACAGCTGAACACACGGAAAACACCTGGCGGATTGGAGACGGCTATACGTCGTTTATCAACTATATCTACTATACGGTCGCCGGGTTTTCTGAATTTGACACCTTCCGGTCCAACCAGATACGCAAGGGACTGATCAGCCGGGCCGAGGCATTGGCGCTCGTCGAACAGGAAAATCAGCCCAATCTGGAAATCCTGTATGCGTTCGCCCAGCAAACGGGAATCAACCTGGAAGAAGTCCTGACCCGCATAAACACCATCGAAAAACTGTACTGAGACCACCCATATGGCCGACACCCTCGCCCCGCTCGACCGCAAGTTCATCGGCGACAGCGCCTGGACCTACGGGGCTTTTGCGGTGATGGCCGGAACCGGTCTGGTTCTGAATTTTTTTATCGCCGGATATTTCGGGACCACAACCCTCGGCGTCTTCAACCAGATCTATGCTGTCTATGTTGTCTGCGCCCAGCTCGCCGTCTTCGGCGTTCATGATTCGGTGCAGAAATATGTCGCCGAACACGCCGATCAGCCACAAACCCGCGCCTCCATATGCCTGTCCGCCGTACTGCTGGCACTGTCAATCGGTCTGCTAACAGCCGTTCTGATTTACGGCCTGAGCGCGGAAATAGGTCGCCTGGCCAGCAGTCCGGCGGTCGGGGCAGGTCTGGCGCTGGCCGCACCGGGGCTGGTATTGTTCGCCCTCAACAAGGTCTTGCTCGGCATTCTGAACGGCGAGCGCCGGATGAAGGCCTTTGCCCTGGCGCAGGTTACGCGCGTCCTGAGCATTCTGGCGTTTACCGGCGGCGTCGCAATATCCGGCGGACCGGAGTCTGCGCTGGGGGCCGGTTTCAGCATTGCCGAGCTGGTAATTATCGGGCCGGTTCTGATCATCACCCGCCCCTGGTCCGGCGGTGCAATGGCGGATTTCAAAAGCTGGCTCGGGCGGCACTGGCGGTTTGGCTGTCGCGCCATCGCCAATGGTTTTCTGGCCGAATCCTACATCCGCGTCGACGTGATCATGCTGGGCCTGTTCGTCTCGGATCACGAGGTCGGCCTGTACAGTTTTGCCGCACTGTTTATTGAGGGACTGTATCAGGTTCCGGTCGTCATCCGCACCGTCGTCAACCCCATTCTGGTGCGCCTGATCTTGGCGGGGCACCCGCTGGCACTGGCCCGTTTTTCCCGTCGGATCATGGCCCTGAGCATGGCCGTTTTTATCCCGATCGGGCTTGCTGTGGTATTCCTGTTTCCGGTACTGGCACCTTTTTTCCCGGACGGGCTGGTACGAGACAGTTATCCGGTTCTGATTACCGTGCTGGCCGGACTGGCCGTCTACGCGGCCTTCATTGCGGTGGATTTTTCGCTATTGCAGGGCGGTATGCCGGGTCGGCAAAGCCTGCTGATGACCGGCAACATCCTGATCAATGTAATTCTCAATGCCAGCCTGATTCCGCTGATGGGCATTCACGGCGCGGCGCTGGCGACGGCCCTCGCCTTTATCGCCTCCAGCCTGACTCTGAACACCGCCGCCCACCACTGGCTGGGATTACGCGGCGGGTTTCTTTTTTTTGGTCTGCGGCAACGGTAGCGACGTTCAGGCCGCATCCACTTGCAGCGTTCGCCTCGCCAGCCGGTAGGACAGGACCTGGCGAATCAGCAGCGGCGACACCAGAACCACACCAATTGCCATGGTAGTCAGGCCAGGCGTGACGAAGAACAGGGCGGCCAACGCAATCCAGATCCGTTCAAGACGGTTCAGGTTGACCAGCAGGAACCCTGAAAATCCGATACCGATCAGGCCGATGCCGATCATCGCGCCAATCAGCGTGATGAGAAACGTTGACAGGGTATATTCCGGCGTCACCAGCAGCAGCGCGGGGGACGACACAAAAACGAACGGTACAATGGCTTTGGCGATTCCCAGTCGGAACGCCGTATTGCCGGTCTTGAAGGGATTGGCGCCAGCGATTCCGGCACCGGCGTAAGCGGCAAGCGCGACCGGCGGTGTGATATCGGCAAGAACGCCGTAATAGAAAACGAAAAAATGCGCGACCAGCGGCTGCACCCCCAGCAATGCGAGCGCCGGTGCCGCCACTGACACCAGAATGATATAGGTCGCCGTGGTCGGAATACCCGCCCCCATTATGATGCAGGCGATAGCCGTGAACAGCAGCGTGAAAAACAGCGTCAGACCGCCTTCAGTGAAAAATGCATCGAGCCAGCCGGAACTGATCCAGTTGCCCAGTTCGGCGGCAAACTGGGTGACGACGAAGCTCAGGCGGAATCCGGTGCCGGTCAGGGTCACCACCCCGACAATGATACCGACCGACGCAGCCGCCGCCCCGACGGCAAGGGCATATCGTGCACCGGTTGCCAGGGAATCAATAAAATCAGGGATGGTCAGGCGGTCCTTCGGATTGAGAAATCCGATGACCACGCAACTGACGATGCCCCAAACCGCCGCGTAATCCGGAGTGCGACCGGAAATGATCAGATAGACCAGCACGATCAAGGGCACCACCGTCAGCCAGTGTTTGGCGAGAACGTCACCAATTCGGGGCATTTCGGCGGCGGTCAGGCCGCGCAATCCGAGGCGTTTGGCTTCCAGATGAACCATGACGAAAATTCCGAAATAGTGCAGGGCGGCCGGAAACAATGCTGCCAGCAGTATTTCCCGATACGGAATTTCAAGAAACTCGACCATGATAAAGGCCGCCGCCCCCATGATTGGGGGGGTAATCTGACCACCGGTTGACGAGGTTGCCTCAACGGCGGCGGCAAAATGCGGCTCATACCCGACTTTTTTCATGGCCGGAATAGTCAACGAGCCTGTGGTTACCGTATTGGCGATCGAGGATCCGGAAATCATGCCAAGCATGGCCGATGAAAAAATCGCGACCTTGGCCGGACCACCGGAAAACCGGCCGGCAATCAGCGACGCCAGGTCGATGAACAACTGACCGAGACCGATACGGGTTGCGAGAACACCGAATAAAACAAACAAAAAGACATACTTTGCGACCACCCCGATGGCGATGCCGTAAATACCCTGATTGGTCATATACAGGTGGTTGATCAACCCCAGCCAGCTTGTGCCGGGGTGTTTCAGGGCACCGGGCGCATAGGTGCCGAAAATCGCATAAAGCACAAAGACCAGCGCGATCAGTGGCATCGCGATCCCGACCGAGCGGCGGGTTGCCTCAAGCACCAGAATCAGCAGCAGGGTCCCCATGACGACGTCAGACGTGCTGGGCGCGCCGACCCGCTGGGCCAGACTTTCGGCGGGCAGCATTGGCAGATACAACGATACCGCTACGGCAATGATCGCCAGCGCGATATCCCAGATGCCGACCCCGTCAAACCGGTACCAGGCGGGCGGCGCGATCCCGGTCGTCAGATTGCGGCGCAGGCCAAACAGCAGGAAGACCAGTCCAAGCACAAACGACAGGTGAATGCCGCGATGCAGAAGCTCGCGAATCAGCCCGAATCCGGCAGCGTAGAAATGATACACCGACATCGCCACCAGCAGAAACGTAATGACGTAACCAATCCTTTTACCGGTCGCCCGGAACTCGACTTCCGGATCGTAGCGGCGTTCCAGTTCGGCAACGGAGGGTGCTGTCTGATCGCTGTTCATGATAACCTGCTCGACATACGATTTGAAAAAATCAGCCCGGCGATCCTGGGAACGCCGGGCCAATTAACGGCACAAGAGCTGACTTTATTTGATCAGGCCTGCTTCCTTATAGAATCGCTCGGCACCGGGATGCAACGGCACACCAACACCGGCCAGAGCTGTCTCCAGGGTAATGGTTTTACCCTTGGCATGTCCGACGTCCAGCAGCTTGCGCGATTCCTTGTTCCACAACGCCTTGGTGATGTTGTAGATCAGCGTGTCATCTTCCTTGGCACTGGTAAACCACTGGGCACCGACCGAGATGGTGGGTGTGGCGGCAACGCCGTCATAGGTGCCAGCCGGAATTTCGCTTGCGGCAAAGAAACCATATTTGGAAACCAGCCCCTTGGCTCCGGCTCCATCGATCGGAACCAGCTTGATTTTAGCGGCCGAGGCCAACTCAACCAGGGCACCTGTCGGATATCCGGCAACCACGAAAAAGGCATCGATTTTGCCGTTGCGCAATGCTTCTGCGGCGGCACCGCCCTTGAGGGCTTCTGCTGTTACATCCGACGATTTCAAACCGTAGGCATTGAGAATCAGATTGGCGTCAACATAGGTGCCGGAACCGGGCTCATCGAGGGAGACCCGCTTGCCCTTCAGATCGGCAACGGAATTGATGCCGCTGTCGGCAGAGGCAACCAGATGAATATGCTCTTCAAACAGGGCTGCGATGGTCCGCAGATCCTTCATCGGGGGCTTGCCTTCCATCGTTCCGGTGCCGGTATAGGCCCAGTAAGCGACATCCGACTGGGCAAACCCTGAATTGCGCAGGCCGGAGTTGATGGCGTTGATGTTATCGACAGATCCGCGCGACGAAACAGCTGATGCGATCAGGTTGTCAACGCCGCAGCTGCCACCCTTCCCGCATTCCCGCGATCCCGGCGGTTTGGAAATCGCATTGGCGATAACCCCCCCGACAGGATAGTAGGTATAGGCGGTTCCACCCGTGCCAATCGTGAAAAACTTAATTTCCTGCGCGGAGACAGCTGTTGCTGTCATGCCAGCGCTGGCGAGGGCAAATCCGACGACAAATCGTTTTAAAATCTTGTTCACATTGAACATTTTTAGCTCTCCCAAATCATTAATCCGCTGTTATGGATCATTTTATCGGAAAAGGCCAAACCTGCGTTCGTGACACCTCAAATTATTTTGATGGCCTCATACATGTCGGGCAGGTGCCACCACTCGGGAGCCTCGCGAAACGAAAGAGGGCCGTGCTTGCGCACGGCCCTCCCGGTAACAAAGTTGCTCGGTTGGCGGAACCTAGAAGCCCATGCCACCCATGCCACCCATGCCGCCCATGTCGCCACCCGGCATTGCCGGCGCGCCCTTGGGTTCCGGTTTCTCGGCAACCATGGCCTCAGTGGTGATCAGCAGGGCTGCAACCGAAGCGGCGTCCTGCAACGCCGTCCGGACCACTTTGGTCGGATCGATGATACCGGCTTTGATCATGTCAACATACTGACCGGTCTGGGCATTGAAGCCAAAATTCCGGTCCTTCTGTTCCATCATCTTACCCGCGACCACCGCGCCATCATGACCGGCGTTCTCGGCGATCTGACGGATCGGTGCCTGCAGGGTGCGACGAACAATATCAACACCGACGCGCTGATCGTCATTTTCGACATCGATTTTGGCGAGCGCCTTGACGGCGTACAGCAGTGCGGCACCACCGCCGGCAACCACGCCTTCCTCGACTGCCGCACGGGTTGCGTGCAGGGCATCGTCGACACGGTCCTTGCGTTCCTTGACTTCGATCTCACTGCCGCCGCCAACGCGGATCACGGCAACACCGCCAGCCAGTTTGGCCAGACGTTCCTGAAGTTTTTCACGGTCGTAGTCAGATGTGGTTTCTTCAACCTGCTGACGGATCTGTGCGCAACGGGCCTGAATGTCCTTTTTCTTGCCGGCACCTTCGACGATCGTGGTTTCTTCCTTGGTGATCGAAATCTTCTTGCAGGTTCCGAGCATATCGACGGTCACATTTTCAAGCTTGATGCCGATATCTTCAGAAATCACCTGCGCATTGGTCAGGATGGCAATGTCTTCCAGCATGGCTTTACGACGATCACCAAAACCCGGTGCCTTGACAGCGGCAACCTTGAGACCACCGCGCAGTTTGTTGACAACCAGCGTTGCCAGTGCTTCGCCTTCAATGTCTTCGGCGATGATCAGCAGCGGGCGACCGGACTGAACGATCTGCTCGAGAACCGGCAGCAATGGCTGCAGGCCGGACAGTTTTTTCTCATGAATGAGAATAAACGGATTTTCCATTTCGCAGGTCATTTTTTCCGAGTTGGTCACGAAATACGGAGAGGTATAACCGCGATCAAACTGCATGCCTTCGACAACATCAAGCTCGGTTTCCAGGCTTTTGGCTTCTTCAACCGTAATCACGCCTTCGTTGCCGACGCGTTCCATGGCTTCGGCGATCATTTCGCCGACTTCCTTGTCACCGTTGGCGGAAATCGTGCCAACCTGGGCAATTTCCTCACTGGTGGAAACCTTGCGGGAAGCCTTGTGCAGGTTTTCGACAACCGCTGCGACGGCAAATTCAATGCCGCGCTTGAGGTCCATCGGGTTCATGCCAGCGGCAACAGCCTTGCAGCCTTCACGAACGATTGACTGGGCCAGAACGGTCGCCGTGGTGGTGCCGTCACCGGCTTCATCGGCGGTCCGGGAAGCAACTTCCTTGACCATCTGGGCACCCATGTTTTCGAACTTGTCCGAAAGTTCGATGTCCTTGGCAACGGTGACACCATCCTTGGTGATCCGCGGTGCGCCAAAGGCTTTGTCGAGAACGACATTACGACCTTTCGGGCCGAGCGTAACCTTGACTGCATTGGCCAGCGTATCCACACCGGCGAGCATACGCGCGCGCGCGTCTGCCGAAAATTTAACTTCTTTGGTAGCCATAATTTTATCCCTCGTTATTCGATGATGCCGAGAATGTCGGATTCTTTCATGATCAACAGATCATCGCCGTCGACCTTGACTTCCGTTCCCGACCATTTGCCGAACAATACACGGTCGCCTTTTTTGACATCGAGCGGCGTTACCGTTCCGTCTTCCGCTTTTGCACCGGAACCGGCGGCAATGATTTTGCCTTCCATTGGCTTTTCCTGGGCAGTGTCAGGAATGATAATCCCGCCTGCGGTTTTTTCTTCTTGGTCCACGCGCTTGACCAGCACGCGATCATGAAGGGGTCTGAATTTCATCGTTTAATCTCCGAGAAACAGTTGAAAAATAAGAAACATTTCGAGGCTGTTAGCACTCCCTCGATCTGAGTGCTAGGGATTTAGGTGGGTTAGGGTGAATAGTCAAGGGCAGTGGCAAAAATATCCGAAAATGCGCCTCGCCCTACTTTCTTTGTGCAAGGCCCGGATGGGCGCGCAAGGTGTCAGCGTCCCAGACGGCGATCGTTGCCTTGCGGTAGCGATAGGTTTTCAGCGGCTTTGCCCGGGTTGGCAAATTCTTGTAATAGGAAATCACCAGACCATCCGGATGGGTTCGAATAAAGGAACTGACATTGCCCTTTTCATGTCCGAGTATCGTCAGTGGATTTTGCAGCCGGCCAAGAAACTGAAATTGACCGTGGTATTTGCCGAAGTTGGCCAATGGCCTGCCCTCGTCTTCCCACACCTTCAACTGGCGGGCCACCGGTCGCAGGTCATAGGCAAATTGAAGCACCGGTCGCGCCCCCAGATGGATCGCGCCAATGGTCACCACCAGCGCCAATACCACCCGCCGGACGCGCGACACCCTGTCCGGGTCCGATTGCGCAAGCTGCCAGGTTCCTGCCGCGATCACCGCCAACCCCCAGAAATTTTCAACCAATGGCAACCAGTCGGGCATACGGGGCAAAACGGACAGGGCCGGCAGCAGACAGATCAACACCCCCACCAGCACGGTAAAACCACCGGGCAGGATACGGTTCCAGATCCCGTCGGGTGCACCCTGTTCGGCGCAGAACAGACAGGCCAGTATCAGGGCAAGGGCCGGAAATTCCGGCAGCAGATAGTGCAGCTGTTTGCCGCTGATCAGGGAAAAAACGACGAAGGCGGTAACCAGCCATACCAGGCAAAAGCGCAATCCGCCATCCGATCGGCAGGCCCGGCGGATCCCCGTCATTGCCCGCCACAGGGATGGCAACAGAAGCCAGGGCAACAGCAATCCCGGCAACACCGCGAGATACCACCACACCGGGCGCTGGTGCGCGAAGGACTTGACCATGCGTCCAGCGGTCTGCCCCCAGAGGATGGCGTTGCGATATTCTTCACCACCCGCCAAGCCAGCCGGAATCGCCCAGGCCAGCCCGATCAGGACCCCCATCAGCACGGCCAGCAATATACCAAGATACCATCGTCCCCAGCCATGCGACGGCCGTGCCGGTGCGTCGGCCAGATGGCGCCCCCACACCGGTGCCAGCAAAGCCACCGGCAGCAGGTGCAGGAGGATCGCCGGCCCCTTGGTGAGTGCCCCCAGGCCGATCGCCAATCCCAGTACGACGAACCCCCCGATACCGCCATGCCGCCACACCGCGACAATGCCCCGCAGACCAAGCAGGGTAAAAAATGCCAGCAGCAGGTCGAACATGATAAGGGTCGAGAACATCGCCCAGAACCCGAACCCGAGCAGGAACAGAGGCGAGATATCTGCGACCCGCGTACGGCCCGGCCAGAGATCACGCGCCAGCGCCCGCACCAGAAACAGGCAACCCAGACCAAATACCGGCGCCACAAGTCGCGGCGTCCAGTCATTGACCCCGAAAACGAACCATCCCAGATGCATGAGCCAGAATAGCAGCGGTGGCTTGTGGCTGTAGGTTTCGCCATTCAGATACGGCACCAGAAAATCCTGCCGCAACCACATTTCCCATGCGACCGCCAGATAGCGGGTTTCGTCGACCGGCAACAGCGGACGGGTCAGCAGCGTGACAGCGGCCAGTACCGCCCACAGCCCGAGCCAATAGACAACGGGCGATTTGAATTTTGATTCCATTCAGGTTTTCATCCCGATTTCCTGTTCCACCCGTCGGCCAATGGATTTGCCGTGCCGGAACCGGCGATAGAGCACGTAGCCCAGTACACCTGACACGACAAACAGCACCACACTGAGGGCAATCTTGTAGACGTCATCAACGGTCGTCCCGCTGCCTGCCAGAGCAAAAATGATGGTTTGTGGCATGAATCCGACGGCGGAACCGGCGATGAAGGCTGCCGCCCGTACGCCGGACACCCCGGCCGCCAGATTGGTCACCAGATTACTGCCAACCGGCAGAAAGCGAATCAGCAGCGTCATGGAAAACGGATGGTCGGCCAGAAAACCGTCAATCCGGCGAATACGGTTGGCGAACCGCGCCTTGACAAAATCCCGTCCCAGCACACGCGCATAGGTAAACGTCAGAATACATCCGAACGCCGTCGCCAACAGCGCCAACAGCGACCCGGCGAGAAAACCGAAAGCGTAACCACCAAGAAAGGAAACTACTTGACGGGGCAGGCCAATAGCCGCGAAGGCGGCACCGAAGGCAACAAAAATCAACTCGCCGGTCAGCCCGTTGCCACGAATATCGGAATCGATCCATGCCTGGTTGAAAGCCGCGTCCATCTGCGTCAGACGCAACACATAACCGCCGAACACCAGCGCCGCCAGCACGAACAACCCCTTGAACAGGGCACCCACACTCATGCGTCCGGGCTTTCCAGTCGACTGACATCGGGCACCGAGCCGCGCCGGATCAGCCACATCACCCCCACCAGATCGGCGATGCCGACCCACAGGCGATTCCACACGCCGTATTTCGACGTGCCCCGTTCGCGCGGGCGGTGATTGACCGGCACCGAGACAACCGTGCCGCCAGCCCGGATCATCAGGGCCGGCAGGTACCGGTGCATATGGTCAAATGGCGGGAATGCGAGAAACGCGTTGCGGCCAAAGACCTTCAGGCCGCAACCGGTGTCCGGTGTGTTATCCTTCAGCAGGGCCCGGCGAACCGCATTGGCGAACCGCGACGAAACCCGCTTGAGCCAGTTGTCCTGTCGGCTGGTCCGGTGCCCGGCCACCAGCAGCTCGTCGGGTGCCGGATGGTCGCGAAAGCGGGCCAGCAGGGCCGGAATGTCCGCCGGATCGTTTTGGCCGTCGCCGTCGAGGGTCGCGATTATCGGCGCAGTCGCCTGCCGGATGCCGGTCACGACAGCGGCACTCTGACCGCAGCTCAGCCGGTGGCGAAACGCCTTCAGTTCCGGGTAGTCGCGGGTCAGTTCCAGCAACCGGGCGGGGGTGTTATCGTCGCTGCCGTCATCGACATAGATGATTTCAAAGATCACCCGACCGCGCAGATGTCCGGCAATTTCTGAAATCAGGGGTTCCAGATTTTCCGCCTCATTCTTGACGGGCACAACAACGGCAAGTTCGGGGAATTTCATGACAGCTGTTTACGGTATCCTGCGGTAGGTGCCAGTGATCAACGATGTTGGCGGACTTTATTCAGGGATCAGTGAAAATGCAATTTACATAACCTTACAAATCCGACGGCCCCGCTTTTACACCTGCCACCCGGGCGATCAAAGCTCTTTTACCGGGGTCAGATGATCCAGCCGCAGGCGATGGCGCGAGTCCGTCAGTCGGCGGCCCGCAAAATAAACCGCCGCAAATGATCCAAGGCCGGTACCGCCAGTGATCAGAAACATCACCACGATCTGGTATTTGACTGCCTCAACCGGATCGGCACCCGCCAGAATCTGGCCGGTCATCATACCCGGCAGAGAGACGATTCCAGCCGCCGACATGCCGTTGATGGTCGGTATCAGGGCCGCTTTCATAGCGCCGCGCACGACGGGCCGGAAGGCAACCCGGGCTTCCGCGCCGAGGCACAGTTGGGCCTCGATCGACACCTTGCGATCCAGCACACCACTGATCATGCGGTCGAGCCCGATACTGACGCCGTTCATGGTATTGCCCAGTATCATTCCCATCAGCGGGATGGCGTAGCGCGGATCATACCAGGGGTCCGGCGCGATCTGTGTGGTCAACCCGAAAATCAGCACGATCAGACCAGCAACCATCATCGACCCGGTTCCCAGCCCGTACGACCACCAGCCGGTAAAGGTCCGATCCTGCCGGGCCATCGCTTCCCGACCGGCGAACAGGACCATCAGCAGGATAACCAGCCCGGTCAATACTGGCGACGACACCGAAAACAGCGCCTTCAGCACCAGCCCCACCATTGTCAATTGTACTACCATCCTCAGAGCAGAAATCACCAGACGCTGACCCAGCCCCAGCCGCATGGCGATCGATAATCCGGCGTTGACGGCAATGGTCACGGATGCCAACGCAATATCCATGTAGTCCAGGACGATGAAATTCATACCGGTGCAACTCCCGCCGGTGACAGGTTTCCCCTGACCATCTGGAAATGTCCGGTTGCCAGGCGATCGCGCTGATTCGCGTCGTGCGTAACCAGAACAACACCGACACCTCCGGCCATTCTCCGGCGCAGGACATCCTCGACACGGAAGGTTGTCTGTTCATCCAGCCCGGAGGTCGGTTCGTCCAGCAACAGGACTCGCGGTTGCTGAAGCAGCGCGCGAATCAGCCCCAGCCGCTGACGTTCGCCGGTTGACAAGCGCTGGATCGACCAACTGAATGCATCCTCTGACAGGCCAAGTTCCGTTGCCAGGGATGAGGCCCGCTGCATGTCCGGGAAATGCGCGCCGACCTGATCCGCCCACCAGCCACTTTCCGCCGGCACGTAGGCAACCTGACGGCGCCAGGTGGTTGCCGCCATATGGTTGCGGTCGACGCCGTCCAGACAGATTTTGCCTTCAGTCGGATCAAGATCAGCGACAGCCCGTAAAAAAACGGATTTCCCAGAGCCGGAATAACCGGTCACCGACAGACATGATCCCGCTGCCAGGTCAAGAGACGGGACCGACAATAACAGCGCATCACCTGCACCGGTATTTTTCCTTTTCAGGTCTTGAATGCTTAGCAAGCTGCTGTCCGGCATGGCATATTGTCCCCGTCAGGCCTTATACTGAACCATATCCCGTTAACCAACAAGCACCCGACAAGGACTCTGATCTCGCATGAGCAATACCGTCGCCGCGCCACTGGGCCTGCACAGTGAAACCGTTTCAGAGGACTGGATCGACTACAACGGACACATGAACGTCGCTTATTATGTGCTGATCTTTGATCATGCAACAGACGCCGTCCTCGCTCACTTCGGGCTGGGCGATGAGTACCGGGCGCAAACCGGCGGTTCCGTGTTCGTTGTGGAAAGTCATGTGACGTATCGGAAAGAAGTATTGGCCGGGGTCCGCGTATCGGTTGACAGTCTGGTGCTGGATTCCGATTCGAAACGATTGCACCTGTTCCATGAGATGCGGGAAAGCGGGACGGATATCATACTGGCGACCAACGAACTGATGATCGTGCACGTCGGACTTGCAACCCGTAAAGTCAGCCCTTTTCCGATCTCCGCGCTGGCCCAAATCGAGGCGACAGAAAAACTTCATAAAAGTTTGGGAAAACCGCAACAATCCGGTCGCAAAGTCAGCATGATTGTAGAGAAATCTCCCCCGACACCGAAACCCCTGTGAGTTCATTTCACCATGCAACCTGATTCCTCCGCCGTACTGGAAAACCTGCCCAATCCACTGATTCTGGTGTCTGGCGACCGCCATGTTACCTATGCAAATCAGGCGGCCCTGACATTGTTCAACACTATTTCGCTCGGTTCTGACCTGGCACTGACTCTGCGTCACCCACAGGTCCTCAGGGCCGTCGAGCGCGCCCTGACAGACGGTCAGGCATTAAACGATGAATTCACGTTGTCGGGATCTGTCAGCCGCGTCTTCGACTTTCACGTGGCGCCGGTTTTTTCAGATACTCCCGGGGCAGAGGCGCACGGCGTGTTGTTGACCCTGCATGAAAAAACCGCATTGGTTCGCGCCGAACAAATGCGGGCTGACTTCGTCGCCAATGCATCACATGAATTGCGCTCTCCCCTGAGCGCCATCCTCGGATTTATCGAAACGCTTCAGGGGCCCGCCAAAAACGATCCCGTCGCACGCGACCGGTTTCTCGGCATCATGAATCGCGAAGCCGGGCGTATGAACCGGCTGATTGACGACCTGCTGTCACTGTCCCGGGTCGAACTCGACGAGCACGTGCCGCCACGCGGACGGGTTGACCTGATCCATACCCTGTCCAGCGTGATTGATCTTCTGTCAGACCGGGCCCGAACAAAAGAAATCAGAATCACACTGCAGAAAGCGAAAGACATTCCCGTCATCACCGGCGATGCTGATCAGTTATTCCAGGTGTTTCGGAATCTGATCGAAAATGCCATCAATTATTCGCCGGTCGGCTCGATGGTTGATATTGGTCTGGAATCGGGATCGACCTTGCGGGACTCCGGAAAGTCTGGCGTGACCGTCCGTATTTCCGACCACGGCAATGGCATCGCCAGCCAGCATCTGCCCCGCCTGACTGAACGGTTTTACCGGGTCGACCCGGCACGCGGCAAAACCGGCGGCGATGGGCCGGTCAGCACCGGGCTGGGGTTGGCCATCGTCAAACACATCACCAATCGTCACCGGGGCCGCCTGGTCATTGAAAGCGAAGTTGGCAAGGGGTCCACATTTTCCGTGGTACTGCCGCAAACCTGATCCGTCCGACCGCATCTCCCGCGCGTGTCACAATTTTCATTTTTGTCACAAAAGTGTAACATGATCGTCATATAAGTTGCGCACCCCCGATCGGGGCACGCAACCATGGGACGCCGGCACACCATGTACAAAGAAACACTCAGCAAAGACCTGACGAAACTGGTTCTCATTGAGTCAGCAACGATGGAAATCGGCAAACGACTGGCCCGTGTCGGACTGGCCGTTCTGTTTCTGGTCATTGTCTGGGTAGCGGCCAACGCCGTCACCACCGGACTTGATAACCAGGCCTATATCGTCGCCGCAGGCGTCATCGGCGGGTATATGGCGCTGAACATTGGCGCCAACGACGTTGCCAATAATGTTGGCCCGGCGGTCGGGGCCAAATCCCTGACCATGCTGGGGGCCCTCATCATGGCGGGAATTTTTGAATCCGCCGGAGCCCTGATTGCCGGCGGCGACGTGGTTGCAACCATTTCGAAGGGAATTATCAACCCGCACCTGCTTCCGGTGCCTGCCGATTTTCTGCCGGCCATGATGTCGGCCCTGCTGGCCGCTGCCCTGTGGATTAACATCGCGACCATTGTCGGGGCCCCCGTTTCAACCACCCATTCAGTGGTGGGCGGTGTCATGGGAGCCGGAATCGCTGCTGCGGGCCTGGGTGTCGTAAACTGGGTGGTGATGGGGAAAATTGCAGCGAGTTGGGTGATTTCGCCGGTACTGGGCGGTATCATCGCTGCCGCTCTGTTGGCGTTCATCAAATCAAGAATCATCTATCAGCAGGACAAGATCGCCGGCGCCAAACGATGGGTACCGGTTCTGGTGGCGTTGATGTCCGGCGTATTTGCTGCCTATCTTTGCATGAAAGGCCTGAAACGGGTCTGGAAACCGGAACCCTGGATGATCATGGCGATTGGCACCGCCGTTGCCGCAATCGCCTATGCGATCGTTAACCCGAAAATCGCCCGCCGGGCGGCAAGCATGGAAAATCGCAACAAATCTATTCGTGAACTGTTTCATATCCCGCTGATCTGCGCTGCCGCACTGCTGTCTTTCGCCCATGGCGCCAATGATGTTGCCAATGCGGTCGGGCCATTGGCCGCGGTGGTTGACAGTGCCGCCTCCGGAGGCGTGGTTTCCGCGGGTAAAGTCGGGATTCCCAGTTGGGTACTGTTCGTCGGTGCGGTCGGAATCAGCATCGGATTATTGCTGTTCGGGCCGAAATTGATTCGCACGGTCGGCGCCCAGATCACCCGGCTCAATCCCATGCGAGCCTATTGCGTAGCCCTGTCAGCGGCCGTGACGGTCATTATCGCGACAGCCATGGGCCTGCCCGTCAGTTCCACCCATATTGCCGTGGGCGCAATTTTCGGAGTCGGTTTTTTCCGGGAATGGCAGACCGCGCGAAACACCCACATCAATCATGGTGCGGTTGCGAAAAAATCCAATGCAGAGCCCGGCGAGGCAGGTTCCGACATTCCGTTCGAGGACAAGCGGAAGTGGCGGAAACTGGTGCGACGGCAACATTTATTGACGATTGTCGCGGCATGGCTGATCACCGTTCCGTTGTCGGCATTGCTGGCGGCGGGCGTCTTTATGATCATGAAATCGGTGCTGTTGTGATGGCGGTTCGGCGGGATCATGACGAACCCGGGCAATTTCAGGGAGGCTGTCATAAATCGTTCATACTTTTGTCACAAATCGGACGCCACCGCCCACTAGGTTGCCGCCATCGGGACCAAGGCTGCCCGACCTGGAATATATTGATAGGAGAGTTTTTATGTTGACAAAATCACTGATCGCCGGTGCTGCGGCTGTAACTCTGGTGTTCGGCGCGGCCAGCGGGGCGCAGGCTCGTGACCAGATCCGCATCGTCGGTTCATCCACCGTATACCCGTTCGCCACGGTCGTTGCCGAACAGTTTGGCAAAACCACAAAATTCAAGACACCGGTCATCGAAAGCACCGGTTCGGGCGGCGGCTTCAAACTTTTCTGCTCCGGCGTTGGTACGGAACACCCGGACATCACCAATGCATCCCGCGCCATCAAAAAATCTGAAATCGAACGCTGCGCCAAAAATGGCGTGACCGCCATCACCGAAGTCAAACTGGGTTACGATGGCATTGTGATTGCCAACGCCAAGGATGCGCCGGTTGCCAACCTCACCAAAAAAGACCTTTTTCTGGCTCTCGCCAAAGACGTTCCGGACGGAAAAGGCGGTTTGATGCCGAATCCGTATAAAAAATGGAGCGACATCGAAAAATCCCTGCCCAATGAAAAAATTGAAGTCCTCGGGCCGCCGCCGACCTCCGGCACCCGCGACGCCTTTGCCGAACTGGCAATGGAAGGTGGCTGCAAGAAGTTCGACTTCATCAAGGCCATGAAGAAAAAGGATAAAAAGAAATACAAGGCAATCTGCCATTCCGTGCGGGAAGATGGTGCCTACATCGAAGCTGGCGAAAACGACATGCTGATCGTTCGCAAGCTGGAAGCCAATCCGGTTGCCTTCGGCATTTTCGGTTTCAGCTTCCTTGATCAGAACGCAGACAAGATCAAAGGCAATCCGGTTGACGGCAAAGTGCCGACATTCGAGAACATTGCTTCCGGAACCTACGGTGTATCCCGTCCGCTGTTCTTCTACGTCAAGGACGCGCACGTCGGATCCATTCCTGGTATCAAGGAATACATCGCTGAATTCACCAGCGAAAAATCCTGGGGTGACGAAGGTTACCTGGCCGACAAAGGCCTGATCCCGATGCCGAAAGCCGAACGTAAAAAATATCACGACGATGCTGCCACTCTGGCACCCAACGTGACCATGTAAGATCACTGACAGCCCGGGTCCCGTCGGTGACGGGCCCGGGTTGTCGTTTCCTTCAATTTATTGAATTTATTACAATGTCTTCAGTTTCCATCTTTCCGATTTTGCTCATTGTTATCGTCGCCACCTACATGTCCGGCCAGCACCGGGCTCTCGTCAGTGTCGGGCACAACCTCAAACGGCTTCATTCCCGCCCGTTCTATTATGGATGTTTTGTCGCACTGTGGAGCGCCGTACCGGCACTGCTTCTGGCCGGTATCTGGATCGCCCTGGAAAACCGGGTCATTACCTCGATTGTGCTGTCCGACGTCCGTGACCACCTGAACGACATCAACCCGGCGACCCTGTCATTGTTGAGCAACGACATTCGCAACCTGGCAACCGGCAACATCATCGGTCACCGACCGGAAGCCTGGTTGCAAGGCGCCGCCGATCACTATACACAAATCCGCCAGACAAGCCTGATCAGCCTGTTTGCACTGGTATCGGTTCTGGTTGTCGGAACCTATGTCTGGTCGCGCCAGCAGGTGACACCGGTCTTCCGGGCGAGAATCGCGGTTGAGCGGATCATTCGCCTGCTGCTGATGCTGTCGTCGGGGATTGCCATTCTGACGACCATTGGAATTGTCTTTTCGCTGTTTTTTGAATCAGCGCTGTTTTTTACAAAAGTTCCAATGACCGACTTCCTGTTTGGTCTGGAGTGGAGCCCGCAAATTGCCTTGCGAAAAGATCAGGTCGCCAGTTCCGGCCTGTTCGGGGCGGTCCCGTTACTGTTTGGCACTCTGTTCATTTCCTTTATTGCCATGTGTGTGGCGACACCGGTCGGGCTGATGTCGGCCATCTATATGGCGGAATACGCCCCCTCAAAGGTCAGAAACATCGTCAAGCCGGTGATCGAAATTCTGGCCGGTATCCCGACCGTGGTTTACGGATTTTTCGCGGCCCTGACGGTCGCACCGTTTTTCCGGGCTGCCGGCGAAGCAGCGGGATTAGCAATTTCGTCGGAATCAGCGCTGGTCGCAGGCGGTGTCATGGGGATCATGCTGATCCCGTTTGTCTCGTCGCTGTCGGACGACATCATCCGGGCGGTGCCGCAGTCCTTGCGGGAAGGATCGTACGGATTGGGCGCAACCCAGTCGGAAACGGTTCGCCAGATCATCCTGCCAGCCGCCCTGCCGGGCATCGTCGGCAGTTTGCTGCTGGCCCTGTCGCGGGCGATCGGTGAGACCATGATCGTCGTCATGGCGGCCGGTCTGACCGCCAATATGACGGTCAATCCGCTGAAAGCCGTCACCACGGTGACAGTGCAAATCGTCACATTGCTGGTCGGCGATCAGGAATTTGGCAGTTCGAAAACGCTGGCGGCGTTTGCCCTCGGCCTGTTGCTTTTCTTCATCACGCTCGGCCTCAACGTCATCGCCCTGACGGTCGTCAACAGATATCGGGAACAATATGACTGACCGGCACACCCAGCTTCTGGCAAAACGATACGCAGCCGAACGCCGGTTCCGGTTTTTCGGTATCGCGGCAATCCTGACGGCCCTTTTCTTTGTGGCACTTCTGTTTTCAACGATCCTGTCGAACGGTTATTCGGCCTTCAGTCAGACCATGATTCGCCTCGCAATCCCGTTGCCGGCGGATGAAATCGATCCGGCCGGTCAACGGCAGCCAGCGGTCCTGGCGGCCGCCGACTACCGCAAACTGGTACGCGATGCCCTGTACGCGAAATTTCCGGACGTGTCGGGACGGCGGGACAAACGCGCACTGGCCCAGATGCTCAGTTCCGGGGCCGATCACACGGTGATGCGGGCGGTGCTGGCGAAGCCGTCGCTGATCGGCCAGACCGTTTCCCTGTTGCTGCCTGTTTCAGCCGATATTGACCAGTTCAACAAAGGTGCGATTTCAGCGGATGGCGCACAATCTGACCGTCGGGTCAACGACAAGCAAATTGGCTGGTTCAACCAGATGACGGATCAGGGTCTGATCTCGAGAACCTTCAACACGGCGTTTTTCACGAACGGCGATTCGCGGGAACCGGAATTGTCCGGCATTCTGGGCGCGGCCACCGGGTCCTTTCTCACGCTGCTGGTGACACTGGCTCTATCCTTCCCGATCGGGATTGCCAGCGCCATCTATCTTGAGGAGTTCGCCCCGAAAAACCGCCTGACCCAGATCATCGAAGTCAATATCAACAATCTGGCGGCGGTTCCGTCGGTGGTGTTCGGCCTGCTCGGACTGGCGATTTTCCTCAATCTGTTCGGACTGCCCCGTTCGGCCCCGCTGGTCGGCGGCATGGTTCTCGCCCTGATGACGCTGCCGACCATCATCATTGCGGCACGGGCTGCTCTGAAAGCCGTGCCGCCCTCGATTCGTGAAGCCGCCCTCGGGATGGGCGCTTCACGGGTCCAGACGGTTGTGCATCATGTGCTGCCACTGGCCATGCCAGGCATGCTGACCGGTACGATCATCGGCATGTCGCAGGCGCTGGGTGAAACAGCGCCGTTGCTGATGATCGGCATGGTCGCCTTTATCGTAGATGTTCCGGGCCATTTCACCGATCCGGCAACGGTGCTGCCGGTGCAGATCTACCTGTGGGCCGACAGCCCCGAACGGGCCTTCGTTGAACGCACATCCGGTGCTATTCTGGTTTTGCTCGGGTTTCTCGTGATGATGAATATCCTGGCAGTCATTCTGCGCAAGAAATTCGAAAGAAAGTGGTAAGGGACATATGAATATGCCAATAAACCAGGGGCCACTGGTACAGGACAACGTTGCCACGCTGCAGTCTGAGCCGTCTGTCAAAACCAAGATTACGGCCCGTGATGTTGCTGTCTTCTATGGTGACAACCAGGCCCTTTCCGGTATCTGCCTCGATATTCCGGAAAATCAGGTGACGGCTCTGATCGGCCCGTCCGGCTGTGGAAAATCGACTTTTCTCAGATGTCTCAATCGCATGAATGATACGATCGAGACCTGCCGGGTCTCGGGCAGGATCCACCTTGATGATGTGGATATCTATGACCGCAGCATTGATGTCGTGCATTTGCGGGCGCGCGTTGGAATCGTATTTCAGAAACCCAATCCGTTTCCCAAGTCGATTTATGACAACGTCGCCTACGGTCCGAAAATTCACGGCCTTGCCAACAGTCGTGCGGAACTGGACGAAATCGTCTGTACCAGCCTTACGCGAGCGGGTCTGTGGAACGAGGTCAAGGACCGCCTGACAGCCGCCGGTACCGGTCTGTCCGGAGGCCAGCAGCAGCGCCTGTGTATCGCCCGTGCCATTGCGGTCGCGCCGGAGGTAATTCTGATGGATGAACCATGTTCGGCGCTGGACCCGATTGCAACCGCTAAAATCGAGGAACTGATCGACGAATTGAAGGATAACTTCACCATCATTATCGTCACCCATTCCATGCAACAGGCCGCCCGTGTTTCCCAGACCACCGCATTTTTCCATATGGGAAATCTGATCGAAACCGGCGATACTGAACAGATATTCACCATGCCGAAACAGACCCGTACGCAGGAATACATTACCGGGCGGTTCGGATAAATGTCGGAAGAAAGAAGCAGGAACCCCGGATGACTTCCAATCATATCGTCAGATCATTCGACAATGATCTCAAGCGCCTGGACAACATCATCGCGGAAATGGGCGGCCTCGCGGAAAGCCAGTTGGCCAGTGCCATCGAAGCGATGGTCCGGCGCGACAGCACGCTGGCCGAACAGGTGATTGAATCCGATAAACGCATTGATGCGCTGGAACGACAGGTCGATGATCTGGCGGTTCGCATGCTGGCCCTTCGCCAGCCCATGGCAGACGATCTGCGGATCGTTATCACCGCCCTGAAAACATCCGGGATCGTTGAGCGGATCGGCGACTATGCCAAAAATATTGCCAAGCGGTCGGTCGCGATCAGTCAGACTCCGCCGATCGGGCCGACCAAAACCATCGCCCGCATGGGTGCACAGGTGCAGTCGATGATCAAGAACGTGCTCGATGCCTACGTCGCACGCGATGCCGAGATGGCCAGCCACGTACGCGACAGTGACAGCGAGGTCGACCTGTTGCACACCAGCCTGTTCCGGGAGATCCTTACCTACATGATGGAAGACCCGCGCAACATTTCGTCATGTACTCACCTGTTGTTCGTTGCCAAAAACATCGAACGGATTGGTGATCATGCCACCAACATTGCCGAAAACGTCTATTTTCTGGTACACGGCAACCTGCCACAGGAACGCCGGGCCAAAGGCGACGATTCGGCGTTCACGGTCGTCCAGTCGGACAGTTCCGCCCCGCAAAACGGAGATAACAGCCAATGAGCACCCATATCCTGATGGTCGAAGACGACCCGGCGCTCAGCGAAATGCTGACCTACAATCTGAACAGCTCCGGGTTTGAGACAACACTCGTGGCTGACGGCGATGAGGCGGTCTCGACCATTCTCGACGAACAGCCCGATCTGATCATTCTGGACTGGATGCTGCCCAACCTGTCCGGTATCGAAATCTGTCGCCAGATTCGGGCGAATGCGGAAATCCGGCATCTGCCGGTCATCATGCTGACTGCCAAGGGTGAAGACCCCGATCTGGTGCGCGGCCTGAATACCGGCGCCGACGATTATGTTATCAAACCCTATTCGCCCAACGAACTGATCGCCCGCGTGCGCGCCCTGCTGCGCCGCAGCAACCCGGAAAAACAGGCCGATGTGCTGACCTTCGAGGACATTTCCATGGACCTCAAGGACCACTGGGTCACCCGTGGCGGCAGCCCGATCAAGCTGGGCCCGACCGAGTACCGGTTGCTGCAGGTCTTTCTTGAAAAACCGGGTCGTGTTTATTCCCGCGAGCAGCTGCTCGATAAGGTCTGGGGGCGCGACATCTATGTCGAACCGCGAACCGTCGATGTGCACATCCGCCGTTTGCGCAAGGCTCTCAACATCCAGGGCAAGGACGACCTGATCAGGACTGTCCGCTCGGCCGGTTATTCGCTGGACTCCCGCCTCGCGGTAGCGTGATCTGAACGGTCCGTGTAGGCGCGTGCATTGTGAAGGGGATTGCCACCTTGCAGGTAGAGAAGGCCCGCATCGTCTGAAAAACCGTCTCGCGGGCCTGCTGATTGTGGTAGGCATTGATTGGCAGACCGGATTATACTCCCGGTCAGAAAGATCATGACCACATCACGACTTACCTATATCCGCATGTTATTGCGATTTCGCCGCGTGTTGCGCAATGACCATCTGGTCCTGTCGGCACTCGGGATCATTGTCGGCAGCGCAACCGGTGGATCGATCATCGTTTTTCGCGAATTCATCCATCTGACGCAGTTCGGGCTGTACGGATCGCGATCCGAAAACCTACTGCAGGTGGTTCACCAACTGCCCTGGTGGCAGATTCTGGCGGTACCGACCCTGATGGGGTTGCTGGTCGGGTTGCTGATTTACCATTTCCTGCCCGGCCGTCGTCCGCAGGGCGTTGCCGACGTCATTGAAGCCAACGCCTTGCATGGCGGACATATGTCATCCCGGGTCGGCTTGAAAACCGCGATTGTCAACGGATTATCGATCGGCGGCGGTGCTTCGGTTGGCCGGGAAGGGCCGGCGGTACATCTTGGTGCCAGCCTGGGTGCCTGGCTTGCCCGGCGCCTGCACCTTACCCGTTCGCTGTCGCGGACCCTGATCGGCTGCGGCGTCGGTGCCGCCGTGGCAGCCTCTTTCAATGCCCCGATCGCCGGAGCCCTGTTCGCCAGCGAGGTCGTGGTCGGCCATTATGCCCTGAAGGCATTTGCGCCGATTGTCATTGCCTGTGTGTCAGCGACGGCGCTGTCGCGGGAGTATTTCGGCGACTACCCGGCGTTTGCCTTTGATGCCAACATCCTGACATCATTCGCCGAATTTCCGGCCTTCATCCTGCTCGGCATCGTGTGCGGCGTCGCCGCCATCATTTTCATGCGGGCCATTTTCCTGGCCCAGGACCTCTCCGACCGGATCCCGCTACCGGCCTGGCTTCATCCCATGCTGGGCGGATTCGCGGTCGGGCTGATCGGGCTGGCCTTCCCGCAGGTTCTGGGGGTCGGGTACGGTGCCACCGAAGCCGCCGTCCTGACCCAACTCACGCTGGTTATGTTGATCGCCATCGGGCTGGCCAAAATCGCAGCAACGGCAATCAGTCTCGGATTCGGATTCGGCGGCGGCGTGTTCAGCCCGTCAATTGTCATCGGCGCCATGGTCGGTAGCGCCTTCGGGATCATCGCCACTCACCTGTTTCCCGCCTATTCATCCGGCCCGGTCGCCTATACCATGGTCGGCATGGGCGCGGTCGCCGCTGCCGTGCTCGGCGCCCCCATTTCAACAACCCTTATTATCTTTGAAATGACCAGCAACTACGGTCTGACGCTGGGCGTGATGCTGGCGGTTGTGGCGGCGTCAGAAATCACCCATCACTTTTATGGCCGGTCGTTCTTTGACCTGCAACTGAAACGGCGCGGCCTGGACGTGAAAGAAGGCTTCGAGACCGAAGTCATGCGTTCGTGCCGGGTTTCAGAGGTCGTTTCGGATGATGCGGAAACGATCTTCCGTGACGCCTGCCTGCAGGACCTGCGGAGCCGCTTGCAGGCATCGCGCTGGGGTGAACTGTTTGTTGTCAAACGATCGGGTGAATTGTACGGGACCATCACACTGGCCGACCTCAGCGAGTCGGCATTCGATCACAACGTTGATGACCTGATCCGGGCGGAAGATGTGACACGTTTGCATCCACCGGTTTTGACGCCCGGTGATGACCTTGAAACGGCGCTGGCGCTGATGCGCGACGTCGGCGAAGAACATATTGCTGTGGTCAATAATACCGACAGCATGTTATTCCGGGGATGCGTCCACCAGCGTGACCTGCTGGTCGCCTATAATCGGGCGCTGCTGCAAACCCGGCATGAAGAGCACGGCGAACAATGAGAACAGATCGACGGCAATGGTATTGTCTGACAGTCGGCGGTGCCGGCGTCGTCCTGCTGGTGGTCGGCATGACGGCCCTGTTTCCGGGTGCGGCGCGGGCCGTCGCGTTTGACGATCTCCGCCACCTGCTGGCGCGAACCGGATTTGGCCTGCCGGACCGACGCGACATCGCCCGATTCGCCGATCTGACCTATCCGCAAACAGTCGACATCCTGCTGGATGAAGCGCAATCGACCCCGGCACCGGACGAACCGGACTGGGGTGGCTATTCTGATCCGGCACCCATTGAGTGGAAATCCTGGGATCCGGAACGACGTAAGACGTTTCGCGTTCGGCAACGGCAGGCAGGATGGCTCCTCAAGCGCTGGTGGGTCCGGCAAATGCTGAACACACCGACACCCTTACGCGAACGTATGACTCTGTTCTGGCACAACCATTTTGTTTCCGCTCTCATGAAGGTCAAAAGCCCGCCGCTGATGCTGGCGCAGAATCAGTTGCTGCGACGTCATGCGCTCGGCAATTTCGCCGACATGCTACGTGCCATCGCTGTCGATCCGGCGATGCTGATGTATCTGGACGGTCGTATGAACCGCAAACAGAACCCAAACGAAAATTTCGCTCGTGAAGTCATGGAACTGTTCACACTGGGTGACGAAAAGATCTATTCGGAGCAGGACATAAAAGAAGCGGCCCGCGCCTTCACCGGCTGGATGATCGAGCCACAGACCGGCGCGTTTGTGTTCCGGTCGAACCGGCACGATGCGGGTGAGAAAAATTTTCTCGGCCAGCGCGGTACATTCAACGGCGATGACATTCTGGCGATTCTGTTAAAACAGCCCGGCACCGCTACGTTCATTACAACCAGACTGTGGCGGGAATTTGTCGGCACTGCGCCGGAGCCGACAACCATCAACCGTCTGGCCGATCAGTTTCGCCGATCCGGATACGAATTGCGCCCCCTGGTGCAGGCGATTCTGCTATCCGATCAATTCCACGCCGCGACCACGCCTGGCAACATCGTCAAATCGCCGGTGGATATGGTGGTTGGAACCGTCCGGTTTTTCGGACCGGACCGGCTGGATACAGGCAAGGTCGCAAAGGTGCTGAAAAATCTGGGGCAGGACCTGTTCGACCCTCCCAATGTGAAAGGCTGGCCGGGTGGCACAACCTGGGTGACGACCGCCTCGCTGGCCCAGCGACTGCAAATTCTCGAACGATCCGTGCGCGGGTTGATGGGCGGGTCCGACATGTCCATGTCACGACAATTTCCGATTGATGATCTGACACGGCTGTTGCTGGCGCGCCCTGCCCTGACCGACCTGTCCGGTGGCCATCCGGTCGACCGCATTCGCAAACTGCTGCTTGATCCTGTATTTCAGGTGAAGTGAGGAAAATCGTGAACCCGGAACGCCGGACGCTGCTTAAAACCCTTCTGTCGTCGGTCGCGGTGGCCGGCTTGCCGGGCCCGGTGCAAGCCGCTATCCGACCTGCCCACTGGGACCGCACGCTGATCCTGATTGAATTGAACGGCGGCAACGACGGTCTGAATACGGTCATCCCCTATCGTGACCCCGAATACCGGCGACTGCGACCGACGTTGGCGATCGACGGTGATCAGGTATTGAAGCTCGACGAACAGCTCGGTCTGCATCCCTCACTGGCGCGGTTGATGCCTGCGTGGCGAGACAAGCAACTGGCGATTTCCCTGGGCGTCGGGTATCCGGATCCGGATTTTTCCCATTTCCGCTCAATCGATATCTGGGATACTGCGTCGGACAGTCAGGACTATCTGGAACGGGGCTGGGTCGCCGAAATTTTCCGGACGGATCGACCGCCGGGATCGGCGGCGGCAGAAGGAGTGATTCTCGGCCGAAACAGTGCCGGTCCTCTGTATGGCCCGGAGATGCGGACGATCAGCCTGAAGCAACCGGGCAAGCTGAGAATGACAGGCGCAGAGTTGCGCTCAGACGGGCAATTATCCATGCCGCCTGCACTGGCCCATATACTGAAAACCGAACGCGCGCTCGGCGATGTGTCGCGGGCGTTGCTGTCGCGGCGGGCGGAAACGCTCGACCCGGGGGTGGACTTTCCGGCGACGGATTTCGGGAGGCAATTGAAAGCCGTCGCCCAATTGATCATCAGCGGCGCCCGCATACCGGTGTTCAAAACCTCGCTGAGCGGATTTGACACACACAGCAATCAGTTGAACCGGCACGCCCGTCTGTTGCTGCAGTTCGCGGAAGCGGTCGCGGCGTTTTCCGCGTCCATGAAACGGCATGGATTGTGGGGCAACACCCTGCTGATGACGTACGGTGAATTCGGTCGCCGACCCCGGGAAAACGCCAGTCGCGGCACCGATCATGGCAGTGCGGCACCACAGTTTCTGATCGGTGGCGGGGTGCGTGGCGACCTGTACGGCACGCAACCCCCGCTTGACCGCCTGCAGGGAGAAAATCTCACCTATCGCCTGCATTTCAGACGGATGTATGCGACCGTCATCCGGGAATGGTGGGGACTGCAACAAAATTTTATTCACGAATTGCCGCTCGACTGCATCGTATGATGGCCGGGCCGGTCTGGCATGCTATAACAGGGTCATGTCTGATCCGTTCGAGCTTTCCGAAACCGCCGCAATGCCCGACCGACCGGCTCCGAATCCCGCCGCCGGTTATCTGTCGACGCTGAATGAAACCCAGTCGCAGGCCGTACAGACGATCGACGGCCCGGTGCTGGTGCTGGCTGGTGCCGGGACCGGCAAGACCCGGGTCCTGACCACGCGGATGGCCCATATTCTTATGCAGGGCCGGGCCGGGCCGTGGGATATTCTGGCGGTCACCTTCACCAACAAGGCCGCCCGTGAGATGAAAGACCGGGTCGCCCGGCTGGTCAATCGTACGGTAGAAGGCTGGTGGGTCGGCACCTTTCATGCAGTCGGCGCCCGCATGTTGCGGGCACATGCGGAAGCCGCTGGGCTGAAACCCAATTTTACGATTCTTGATACAGATGATCAGATCCGCCTGATCAAGCAACTTGTCGCCCTGCATGATCTGGACGACAAACGCTGGCCACCGCGCGCCATTGCCGGTGTCATTCAGCGCTGGAAAGACCGGGGGCTGACGCCGGACCGGGTGACAGCCGCGGAAGGGTCGGATGCGGCGGAAGGTCGCATCCTGACCCTGTACACCGAATACCAGAGCCGGTTGCAGATTCTCAATGCCGCTGATTTTGGCGATCTGCTGCTGTTGTGCCTGAAGCTGTTCAAGGAACATCCGGAAATTCTGACCCGCTACCAAAACCAGTTCAAATACATTCTGGTCGACGAATACCAGGATACCAACGTTGCCCAATACCTGTGGTTACGGCTACTGGCACAGAGCCATCGCAACATCTGTTGTGTCGGCGATGACGACCAGTCGATCTATTCATGGCGCGGCGCCGAGGTCGGGAATATCCTGCGGTTTGAGGAAGATTTTCCAGGTGCGGAAATTGTCCGTCTGGAACGCAATTACCGATCGACGCCGCATATCCTGGCAGCCGCATCCGGCCTGATTTCCCACAATGAGGGCCGGCTTGGCAAAACGCTATGGACGGATATCAATGAAGGCGAAAAGGTCTTGGTCCGGGGCGTCTGGGATGGCGAGGAAGAAGCCCGCGTGGTGGGCGAGCAGATCGAACAGCTGCATGCCGGTGGCGGCCACCTGAATGACATTGCCATTCTGGTGCGCGCCAGCTTTCAGACCCGTGAATTCGAAGAACGCCTGATTACGCTTGCCATTCCCTATCGGGTGATCGGCGGAGCCCGGTTTTACGAACGACAGGAAATCCGCGATGCGATTGCCTATCTTCGAGTGACGGTACAGCCGGACGACGATCTCGCGTTCGAGCGGATCATCAACCTGCCGAAGCGAGGCCTAGGACCAGCGACCCTGCAAACCATCCATCAGTATGCCCGCGCCGAAGGGTTATCCCTGACCCGCGCCGTGCGGCATCTCATTGAAACAGATGAATTCAAACCACGAGTCCGGAAAACCCTGACTGGTCTGATGAACGACTTTGATCGCTGGCGATCACAAATTGCCCCCGTTGACCATGCCGAACTGACCGGCATCATCCTCGATGAATCAGGTTACACAGGGATGTGGCGAGACAGCAAGGCACCGGAAGCGGCGGGTCGGCTGGAAAATCTCAAGGAGCTTGTTGTCGCACTCGAAGAATTTGAAAATCTTGGTGGTTTTCTGGAGCACGTCAGTCTGGTCATGGAAAACGAAACGTCGGCAGGCCACGACAAGGTGACCATCATGACATTGCACGGCGCCAAGGGTCTGGAATTTGAATCCGTATTTTTACCGGGCTGGGAGGAAGGCCTGTTTCCTCATCAGAGGGCGCTTGATGACGGCGGCGCCGGTGGTCTCGAAGAAGAACGGCGGCTGGCCTACGTCGGCATTACCCGGGCCGGCCGACGTGCCTGTATCCTGTTTGCCGCCAATCGGCGGATTTACGGAAAATGGCAAAGTGCCTACCCGTCCCGGTTTATTGGCGAGTTGCCTCCCGAACACGTATCCAGCCAGGTCGTTCAGGGTTTGCAGGGAGATGGTTCTGCTTTCGGAAATAGAGGATTTGCAGGCGACTCGAACCGGTTTTTACCGTCACCCCGATTGCACCGCCGCATGGGAAATTCCGAAACGCAAATTCACGGCGCTGGATCGCCGGTCTATGAACATCTTTCGATTCCCGATACATTCGAGGTCGGGCAGCGGGTCTTCCATCAGAAATTCGGCTACGGCCGGGTAACCGCTCTCGACGGCAACAAACTTGAGATTTCATTTGAAAAAGCCGGCACCAAAAAAGTTGTTGACAGTTTTGTTGAAGCGACATGATTGCCCTGACTTTTTTGTGGCGGATCGAGATCAAGGTTCCGCAACAGTGCCACGCGGCTTTTGAAGATCTGTTCACAACTTTTTCCTCGGCGGTGACCAGTTTTGTCAATGATGCGGATGGCAGTTGGCGGGTTGAGGGATTTACCGATGCTGAACCGGATGAGCAACGGATCAGACTGGGCCTGCGGAACCTGGCTCAGGTGTTCGGAATCGATTTTCCACAACCAAAATTTGATCTGGTACCTCCGCGGGACTGGGTCGCCGATAACATAGCGGACTTCCCGCCATTGAGGATCGGCCGGTTTTACATTCATGGGTCGCATTTGTCGGCGCGGCCACCTGCCGGTACGATACCACTCACGCTGGATGCCGGAACGGCCTTCGGTTCCGGTGAACATGCCAGCACGGAAGGCTGTCTGCGAATGCTGGAAATGCTGCACCACCGGCACCGGTTTCGGCATATTCTCGACATGGGATGCGGTTCCGGCATCCTGTCGCTGGCCGCCGCCAAACTGTGGCGGGCGCCAGTGATCGCCAGCGATATTGATGACGAGGCCGTTCGTGTGTGTACGCTGAATGCCGCCGACAATGGTGTCGCCCGCCATGTACAGGTCACCTGCGGCACCGGTTACGGGTCATTGGCGGTTAGCCGGGACAGACCCTACGATCTGATCGTCAGCAATATTCTGGCGCGCCCGCTGATGCAGATGGCCGGAGATCTGACGCGTCATCTTGTGCCTAGCACGGGTTACGCCATCCTGTCGGGTCTGCTGGAGCGAGATGGCAATCGCGTGCTGGCGGCGCACCGCAGTTTTGGACTGCGCCTGGTACGCCGGCTCAATATACGAGGCTGGCAGACATTATTGATTCGCAAGATATGATGTGAGGGAACGGCCGTTGACCTGGTTGAATTTGATCAATGGTATCGGTGTCCTGATTGCCGCCGGCTATTCCGGATTTGTAACCGTCGGTGACAGGATCCCCTGGTCCGGATATGGCGCAACACTGGTTTTCCTGATTGGCTTTATCCTGCCGCTGCTGCTGGAAAGCCACCATCTCAACCAGCGCTTTGGCGAGATCGAGACGTCATACCGGCTTAACCGCCGACGTGAGGTAAACCCGCCGCGGCAGGAAGTCCTCTCCGGACCGGCCACTCCCGACGTGCCGGTAAAACCACCCCGTAACCATCGTGCGATCCTCATCTGTGCAGTTATCGCCGGAATTTTACTGCTTTATGATGTGATTGATCTGAACCTGAACGGCCCGGCCGCGACCCCGACGCAGGGGGCATTGACGAATTTCTAGAGCACTTCCGGCGATTCAAAAATTGCCGGAAGTGCTTAACTCATTGATATATCTGTAAAGTCACGTTCGCGAATGAACCTATTCGCTCCGGTTTTTCTCTCATGACCACACACGAGACACACCGTCCCCACTATACCGTCTCTTCTATTACGCGCCGGGCGGGAAATGTCGCTCGTACAGTGGTGCCGACACCGGGTTCGCTTTCAAGCGACAGAAAACCCTGATGCTGATCAATCAGGCTTTTGCATAATGACAGCCCCAGCCCTGTCCCTTCATGGGTGCGGGTCATGATGTCATCAACCTGACCAAAGGGTTCCAGGACAATCGGGATATCTTCCGGCGCGATACCAATGCCGGAATCGCGGACCGTAAGGATAAAATTACCGGAACTGTCCCGTTCACCGGTAAGCCAGATTGTCCCGCCATCCGGCGTAAATTTGGTTGCATTCGACAAAAAATTGATCACGATCTGTTTGATTCGAGTTGAATCGGCGCGCAGCTTTGGCAATCCGGCCGGAAGATCGACGATCAGCCGGTGCTGTTTTCGCTGCATCGTCTCCTGCAGCAGGGACCGACAAACCTGCACGACATCAGGTAAACTGACGACATCTTCATCCAGCGCCATTTCACCGGCTTCAATCTTGGAAATATCAAGAATATCGCTAATCACGCTCAACAGATGATTGGAGGATTGATGGATGTCGGAGGCATATTCCCGATATTTCAGATTTCCCATGCGGCCCATCATTTCATCACGCATGACAAGCGAGAACCCGATGATCGCATTCAGGGGGGTTCGCAGTTCATGGCTCATGTTGGCGAGGAACTGACTTTTCGAGCGGCTGGAAAATTCGGCGATTTCCTTGGCCCGGTTCAGGTCCCGAGTACGTGCCTCGACCCGTTGTTCGAGAGATGCGTTCAATTCCTGCAATGCCTGTTCTGCCTGTCGGCGTTCAGTGATTTCCCGCTGCAACTCCCGGGTGCGTTCTTCAACCCGTTGTTCCAGTTTGGCGTGGGCTTCCGTCAACTGTTGCTCGGCCGCTTCTTTCTGACGCAAGTGGCGATCGGTAATTTCCAGAAACTGGTTTCCGGCCTGCGCCAGGATACCCAGTTCATCTTCGGCATGTGTTGAATCGACATGCAGACGCAGACGCCCCGGTTTTCCGGGATCAATCCGATTGAATGATGCCGCCAGGCGGGTCAACGGCTGGGTTATCGAGACGTAAAAGGCCGCAAAATACAAAAAAACCAGCGCCAGTGGCACAAAGAACCCGGCTACCACGACAAATGTTGAGCGGTGGTAAAAGGCGGTTAGCACAGTATCCATATCAACATTGATCAACAGCGTCCCCGGCGACATATTTTCCTTTCCCGACGTCTGGAGTGCGATCTTGAATTCTTGCGTTTTTTCAATCAGCCAGCGAGAAATCCAGCGAGTCCGGCTGGCGGGCGCATCCTGAACCGATTGTGCAAGAACATCAGCCGCTTCGTCTTCAACGCGGGCTCGAATGATATAGTCGTATTTTAACAGACCCTGAACAACTTCTCCGGCCAATTGTTCATCAAGCAATAATACGGCCCGGGCGGCGGTTGGCGCAGCGACTTTCAGAATACGGGCGATGTCCGTGTGGAATCTGGCAGCCTGCCCGGATAGATCCAGATAGAGCTGCGTACCGCTGATGCCAACGCCCAGGACAAACGCGATCACCACACCCGTCCGGGCCAGCTTGAAAGACAGGCGCTCGTGAAAGGCCAGATTTGCAAGTTTCTGGTCGGGGTCCACCGGTTTCTGCGGCGCGGTTTGCGGTGTGGAGGCATTTTCCAACAGATAGAAATCCAGTCAGGTCATACGACACGCAACTGTTTTCAGCGTATGAGCGGACGCACGGACCATCCGGCGCAACCGCGCTGCGGCGTGTTTCACCGGCATCATATTTGTTTAACATGCTGTATACAAAAAAAATGTCGCACGACGGACCGGATGCCTGATCCTCAGACCCATCGAAAGACAATGTAGCCAAAGACCAACGATAGAATCAAGCCGCCCCAGAGCGGCGTACTGAAGGCGGCGAGCCATCCCAGATGGATAAATGCGCTGCCGAGAATGGTGATGAACAAGCGGTCGCCACGGGTTGTATCCAACGTCAGGATACCGCGCCGGGGTGCGCCGCCGGGGCGTTTCCACTCCAACACCCCCATGCTGCCGATAGCGGCGACGACAAACAGGAAAAAGAATGCCGTCGGCCAGGTCCATGCCATCCAAGAAAGTCCCATTCGGCGTACTCCTCCGACCGGTCAGACGCGCCCCAGGGCAAAACCCCTGGCGATGTAGTTGCGCACAAAATAGATCACGAATGCACCCGGGATGATCGTCAATGTCCCGGCGGCGGCGAGCAAGCCCAGCTCATATCCTGACGTGCTGGCGGTACGGGTCATGGTCGCAGCAATCGGTTTGGCGGCAACCGATGTCAGGGTTTTTGCCAGCAGAAGTTCGACCCACGAAAACATAAAGCAGAAAAATGCCGCAACCCCGATGCCAGCGGCAATCGTCGGGATAAAAATACGGACGAAAAAACGACCGAAGGAATATCCGTCAACGTAGGCGGTTTCGTCGAGTTCTTTCGGCACGCCAGACATGAAACCTTCCAGAATCCAGACTGCCAGCGGAACATTAAACAGGGTATGTGCAAGGGCGACAGCGATCGGCGTGTCAAACAGTTCGACCGCAGAATACAGTTGAAAAAACGGCAGGGCAAAGACGGCCGGAGGTGCCATCCGGTTGGTCAGAAGCCAGAAGAACAGATGTTTGTCACCGAGAAAACGGTAACGGGAAAACGCGTAGGCTGCGGGTAGCGCGACCGTTACCGAAATGACCGTATTCATGACAACGTATTTGATCGAGTTGAAATATCCGTTGTACCAGGTCGGGTCGGTGAAGATTTTTACGTAATTCTCAACTGTAAATTCCCGTGGCCAAAGAGAGAAGGTTCCCAGAATTTCGTTGGTCGTCTTGAAAGACATATTGACGAGCCAGTAGATCGGCAACATCAGAAACAGAATGTAGATAATGGGAACCGCCGAAATTCTTTTCATCACTGCGCCTCGTTTTTCATCATCAGTGTATAGAATATCCAGCTGACCAGCAGGACAATCAGAAAGTAGATCAGCGACATCGCGGCCGCCGGGCCGAGGTCAAACTGGCCGAGTGCGACCTTGACGAGGTCAATTGACAGGAAGGTTGTGGAATTTCCGGGGCCGCCCCCCGTCAGCACGAACGGTTCTGTGTAAATCATGAAACTGTCCATAAACCGCAGCAGAATGGCGATCGTCAGAACCCGTTTCAATTTCGGCAACTGAATGTACCGGAACACGGCCCAGCCACCGGCACCATCAATTTTGGCCGCCTGATAATAGGCATCGGGGATTGAGCGCAGGCCCGCGTACGCCAACAGAACCACCAGCGACGTCCAGTGCCAGACATCCATCAGAACGGTCGTGAACCAGGCAGCGAACGGACCGCTGGTGAAATTGTAGTCAATCCCGAGGGAATTGATTACATGTCCCAGCAAGCCTATTTCGGGCAGTGCAAAGATATTCCACATGGCACCGACGACATTCCACGGAATCAGCAATGGCATGGCCATTGACACCAGACAGACCGAAACCCAGGGACCCTGTTTTGGCATGGTCAGAGCGATGGCAACCCCCAGCGGCACCTCGATCACCAGGATTATGCCGGTGAACATCAACTGGCGGAGCAGGGATAGCCCAAACCGTTCGGAATGCAGCACCTGCTCAAACCACTTGACCCCTTCAAAGAAAAAAACATTGTTGCCGAAGGTTTCCTGCACCGAATAATTGACAACCGTCATCAACGGGATAATGGCATTGAAGGCGACCAGAACAACAACCGGAAGAACAAAAAACCAGGCTTTTTGATAGGTTGTTTTATTGTTCATGATCCACCTCGGGAAATCATCCAGTCATTGCCGTAAACATGGGTGTGAAGGCTGTCAAATTTCAGAAACCCGGCATCCGATGGAACCTGATCTCCTTCCGGCACCAGCAGACGGATGATATCCTCGCCGTGACGGGCCTCGACAATGTTATATCGCCCCGCGTCGCTGACTTTTTCGACCTGTACCGGAATACCCTGGCTGGCAAAACTGACAAATTCAGGCCGAATTCCGATTTCCAGACGGGCCGTCGGATCTTCGACCCGAATGTCGTTTTCAGTGTCCAGCAAAACACCATCGTATACCGGGCGCCCCTGTTCAACTTGACAGGGCAGAACATTCATTCCGGGCGATCCGATAAAGTGCCCGACAAAGGTATGGTGCGGCCGCTCGAACAGATCTACCGGCGTGCCGATCTGAACAACCTCACCCTCCTGCATGACCACAACCTGGTCGGCAAACGTCATGGCTTCGGTCTGGTCATGAGTGACATAGATCATGGTTGAACCCACGCGCTGATGCAATTCCTTGAGCTTTGAGCGCAAGACCCATTTCAGGTGCGGGTCAATCACCGTCAGCGGTTCATCGAACATAATCACATTGACGTCGGAGCGAACCAGCCCGCGACCCAGCGAAATTTTCTGCTTGCCATCCGCCGTCAATCCGGCGGCGCGGGTCATCAGGGTCGGTCCCAGATCCAGCATATCCGCGATTTCGCGGACCTTGATGTCGATATCAGCTTCTGCCATCGCCCGGTTGCGCAAGGGAAAGGCAAGGTTGTCGTAAACCGTCATGGTGTCATAGACCACCGGAAACTGGAAGACCTGGGCGATGTTGCGCCGATCCGGTGGCAGGTGGGACACTTCCTGTTCGCCGATCCAAACCTCTCCTGCCGTCGGCGTCAACAACCCCGAGATGATATTGAGCAAGGTCGTCTTGCCACATCCAGACGGGCCCAGCAGGGCATAGGCACCGCCGTCGGTCCACTCCACACTCATTTGCTTGAGGGCCCAGTCGGAATCCGCCTGTGGTGTCGGGTGGTAACTGTGACGCAGGTTTTTAAGGCTTATTCTGGACACCGCCCCCCTCCTTCATGCCGCCATCAACTGATCGTGCGCGCCAAAATACAGGCAGTGACGGGTATCAAGATAAAATGTGCATACGGTGCCCACTTCGATGGTATGGATACCGTGCGATTGCGACACCCACGGCCGATCCGCCAGGACAAACCGGACCACACTTTCCGAGCCGCTGAGTTCCGCCACAAGAACGCGCCCCTGCAAGCTGATACAGTGTTCCGAGGTTGGTTCGAGCGTTACATAATGAGGGCGGATGGCCATTTTATAGTGGCCATCCGGCAGGTTTGCGCCGGCGACCGGCCAATGAGCCTGATCGCTCAGCGAAAATCGACCGTTGGCGAGCGAGACTTCCGCAACATTGATGGGCGGGTCTGAAAAAACCTCCGCCGTCACCAAATCAAAAGGCTGGCGGTAGATTGCCGGCGTTTTACCGAACTGGGTGATGCGACCCTCGTGCAGTGTTGCGCTGAACCCACCCAGCAGAAGGGCTTCTGTTGGTTCGGTGGTTGCGTAGACCACCGTGCAATTCCGGTCACGAAACAGTTTCGGCAGTTCGTCACGTAGTTCTTCCCGCAGTTTGTAATCGAGGTTGGCCAATGGTTCATCCAGCAACACCAGTTCGGCATCCTTGACCAGCGCCCGCGCCAGGGCGGTGCGCTGCTGCTGCCCGCCTGACAATTCGTTTGGCTTGCGTCCCAGCATCGCTGTCAGCTTGAGCAGTTCGGCAACTCGCCCAACCCGATCGTTTATCTCGGTTCGCGAAAATCCGGCGACCCGCAAAGGCGAGGCGATATTCTCGAACACTGTAAAATGAGGATAATTGATGAACTGCTGGTGAACGAAGGAAACATTGCGTTTCTGAACCCGGACGCCAGTGACGTTTTTACCGTCGAACCAGATCTCACCGGAGGTCGGCGCTTCCAGCCCCGCCATCAGCTGCATCAGGGTGGTCTTGCCAGCCAGCGTGGTTCCCAGCAAAATATTAAACTGATTGGCAACCAGTTCGACACTGGTGGCGTGGATGTGGGTATCCGCTCCAACCCGCTTGACGACGTTTTTCAGTGCTAGTGTCATTCCAGATGGTCCCGCAACCCGTTACTAAGGATCTGTATTTCCCCGGTCGCCATCACAACAGCCGTTACCACTGGCGACGGCAATACCCGCAGGCGTTATGGTAACACAGATGTCTGATTGAAAAAATCCATCCAGAAATTCGTTCCGGACGACATTGCTGCCGCCCGGAACGATCCCTGAAGTGATCTCGGTTTCGGCCTTAGCCTTTTTTCCACCGCTTGACGAGTTCGTCATAATCGATGGTCTGGCCTTTTGGTTTTTCGTTGGCCAGCTTGGCTTTCGGGGAACCCGGCTTGTTCAACCAGACGGCCGGATCGGATTCCTTATTCAGACGCGGACCACAACCACCGTAGGTGCCGGCTTTTTCATCCGCTGCCTGCATACGGGCCATGACCTGGTCCATTTCAGACGCCAGTCGATCCATCGCCTGCTGCGGCGTGAACGCACCGGAATTGACATCTCCGATCTGCTGCCACCAGATTTGTGCCAGTTTCGGATAGTCCGGTACATTGATACCGGTCGGTGACCACAACACGCGGTCGGGAGAGCGATAGAACTCGATCAACCCACCCAGCCTGGGTGCCCGTTCGGTGAACGACGGGTGATTGATCGTGGAATCGCGGATAAAAGTCAGACCGACATGGCTTTTTCTGACATCCACTGTCTTGGAGACGGCGAATTGAGCATACAGCCAGGCAGCCTTGCGGCGGTCCAGCGGGGTTGACTTGAACAGTGTCCAGGAACCGGCATCCTGATACCCGAGCTTCTGACCTTCTTCCCAGTACGGACCGTGCGGTGACGGGGCCATCCGCCACAAAGGCTTGCCGGCATCGTCAACGGTGTTGTTACCTTCACTTTTTGGCGCAACCATTGACGAGGTAAAGGCCGTGTACCAGAAAATCTGCTGCGCGACATTGCCCTGTGACAGCGCCGGCAGCGACTGGTAGAAGTCATAACTGGCGGCACCCGGTGGAGCATATTTCCGCAGCCACTCATCCCATTTGCGAATGGCATAGACAGCAGCCGGGCTGTTGGCGCCGCCACCACGTGACACCGACGCCCCAACCGGATTGCAGGTGCCCTTTTCCATGCGGATACCCCATTCATCGACGGGAATGCCGTTCGGTAATCCTTTCGATCCTTCACCCGCCATCGACAACCAGGCATCGGTCATCCGCCAGCCGAGATCCGGGGCACGTTTGCCGTAATCCATGTGACCATAGATTTTCTTGCCGTCGATTTCCTTGACGTACACCGAGAAAAATTCGGCAATATCCTCATACGCAGACCAGTTCACCGGAACACCCAGATCGTAGCCATAACGTTTCTTGAACCGGGCTTTCAGGTCCGGTCGATCAAACCAGTCCTTGCGAAACCAGTACAGGTTGGCGAACTGCTGATCCGGCAACTGATACAACTTGCCGTCCGGACCGGTTGTGAACGACTTGCCGATGAAATCATTGACGTCGAGCATCGGGTTGGTCACGTCCTTGCCGTCACCCGCCATCCAGTCCGTCAGATTGACCGCCAACTGCAACCGTGAATGGGTGCCAATCAAATCGGAATCGTTTATGTACCCATCGTACAGATTGCGGTTGGTTTGCATCTGGGTCTGCACTGCCTGGACGACTTCACCTTCGCCCAGCACCTGATGGTTGACTTTGATGCCGGTGATTTCGGAAAACGCTTTAGCCAGCGTCTTTGACTCATATTCGTGAGTCGGAATGGTCTCCGACAGAACGTTGATCTCCATGCCCTTGAACGGGGCAGCAGCCTTGATGAACCATTCCATTTCTTTCATCTGGTCGGCTTTTGACAGCGACGACGGTTGGAATTCCGTGTCGACCCACTTTTTCGCTTCCTCAATGCCGGCATAACTGGACGTTGCAGCCGACACCATCGCCGCCCCGATCAGGGCAGCAAGCAGTTTCGTTCTCATGATAGGTTTCCTCCCTTTCAATTAACGGAGGAAACTATCATTCGAAAGAAAACGAAAGTCAAATGAATATGTGTTTAATTGCCAGTCTGGCAATTTGAGACGGGACGCGGTATGTATGACCCACGATGGACAGTTCACCTTTTCCAGGCCGCGCCGCCATGACGCCACGACAGTCCGATATCATTGACCTGGCACACGATCTCGGGCGGGTCGTTGTGGAAGATCTGGCACAGCATTTTGCTGTCACACCGCAAACGATCCGCAAGGATCTCAATGAATTGTGCGATTCAGGGATGTTGTTGCGAGTGCACGGCGGTGCGACCCTTGCAACCCGCGTTTCCAACGTCGGGTATGACGCGCGACGTTCCCTTGCATCAAGTGAAAAACGCCGGATCGGCGTCAAGGCCGCATCTTTGATTCCCAACAACTGCTCCCTTTTTATCAATATCGGAACAACCACGGAACAGGTTGCCATGTCTTTGGGAAACAAGAGAAATATTCTGGCCATCACCAACAATATCAATGTCGTTAACATTCTTCTGGGCAGTCAGGGAATCGAGGTCATCGTCGCTCCCGGTGTGGTGCGTCACACCGACGGCGGCATCATCGGAGAGGCCGCCGGGCAGTTTATCCGTCAGTTCAAGGTTGATTTTGCAATCATCGGCGTCTCCGGTATTGACCCGGACGGGTCGCTGCTCGATTTCGACTACCGCGAAGTCACCGTGGCGCAGGCAATCATTGAAAACGCTCGGCATACCATACTGGTGGCCGATCGTATGAAATATGAGCGCACTGCACCAATCCGTATGGGGCACATCTCCCAGATTCAAACCCTGGTTACCGATCTTCCCCTGCCTGACAACCTTGCAACAATCTGCCGCGAAGGCGGAGTCCGGATCGCTTTGGCAGATTCCGCCTGAATTACACAATATTCGGATTTTTTTCGTTGAGAGTTCACTTTTCTTCGTTTAGATTTTCGTTTGATGGAATTCTGCACGCAAACGGCGTTGGGGCACCCTTCGATGAAAGATCAGATATATGACATTGTCATCATCGGAGGAGGCGTAAACGGGTGCGGAATTGCCCGCGATGCCGCCGGCAGAGGGTTAAAGGTCGTACTGTTCGAACAGAACGATATTGCCAGCGGCACGTCATCGTCATCGACAAAACTGATTCACGGTGGTTTACGTTATCTGGAACACTACGAATTCAGACTAGTGCGTGAATCCCTGAAGGAACGTGAAGTTCTGCTGTCGATGGCGCCACATATCAGTTGGCCAATGCGATTTGTATTGCCACATCTGAAGGGATTACGTCCGGCCTGGCTGATCCGTCTCGGTCTGTTTCTGTACGACCATCTGGGCGGCAGGAAGCGTCTGCCCGGTTGCCGCTCGGTCGACCTGCGGACGGATGACGCCGGGAACCCGCTGAAAAAACACCTGACCCACGGATTTGAATATTCGGATTGCTGGGTTGATGATGCCCGACTGGTGATATTGAACGCGGTTGACGCCGCCGCCAATGGCGCTGCCATCCACGTCCGGACGGAAGTCACCGCCGCCGCGCGTGAAAACGGCGTCTGGGAGGTTGAGGCAACTGACAGCGTCCGGCAATCCACCATCACCGTTCGCGGACGAACCCTGATCAATGCTGCCGGCCCCTGGGTCGCGGACGTGCTGAACGGGCGGATTCAGGCGACATCACAATCCCAGATCAGAATGGTCAAGGGCAGCCATATCGTGGTTCCACAGATGTTTGAACACAATCGTGCCTACATCTTCCAGAACGCGGACGGACGGATAATCTTTGCCATTCCCTACGAACGGGATTTTACGCTGATTGGAACAACGGATGTCGATTTTTCCGGCGATCCTGCCCGGGTCGCCGCCTCTGACGACGAAATATCCTATCTGTGCGCTGCTGCCAGTGAATACTTTCTGAAGGCGATCTCCCCCGGCGATGTGGTCTGGACCTATTCCGGCGTTCGACCGCTGTATGACAGCGGTGAGAAATCTGCCCAGAAAGCAACCCGCGATTACGTCCTGGAACTGGACGCACCGGACAATCAGGCACCGCTGTTGAATATCTTTGGTGGTAAAATCACAACTTTCCGTCGGCTGGCAGAGGAAGCGATCGAAAAAATCGACGGCCGGTTCGCTAAACCGGGAAACCCGTGGACCCGGGGCGCGGTCCTGCCCGGTGGAGACTTTCCGTTCGAAGACTTTGACGATCGGCTGAACGATCTTGGCAAAGCCCATTCCTATATCCAGCCCGATGTGATGCGCCGCCTGTTTCATGGATACGGGACACGAACACGTGACCTGTTGGCCGACGTTCATTCACAAGCCGATCTCGGTGAACATTTCGGGGCAGGACTGTATGAACGGGAAGTGTCCTACCTGATGGCCCGAGAATGGGCACAGACGGCGGATGATATATTGTGGCGCCGCACCAAACTGGGATTGCGGATGACGGAACAACAGGTACAGCATCTGGAAAAGTGGATGGACGTGGCCCGGCAGGCTGTGCTGCAATAGGATCGACAACTCCGGAACTCGATGAGGGGAGAGTACGACGTGTCATCTTATATCCTGGCAATTGATCAGGGGACCACATCGTCGCGGGCAATCCTGTTTGACGGTGCGATCTCGCCGGTGGCCACTGACCAGAAAGAATTCAAACAACATTTCCCGAGATCGGGCTGGGTGGAACACGATCCGGAAGAAATCTGGAACAGCACACTTGCGACCTGTCGGGGCGCCCTCGCAAAAGCAGACGTCGCGGCAGGCCAGATCGTCGCTATTGGCATAACCAATCAGCGGGAAACGACGATTGTCTGGAACCGGGAAACCGGCCTGCCGGTCTATCGCGCCATTGTCTGGCAGGACAGACGGACGTCGGAGATCTGCAACCGTTTGAAAACCGAGGGTCATGAAGCGATGGTCACCGCAAAAACCGGCCTGCTGCTCGATCCCTATTTCTCCGGCACCAAACTTGCCTGGATTCTCGACAACGTCGATGGTGCCCGCACCGCCGCCGAACAGGGCAAGCTGGCCTTCGGCACGGTCGACAGCTTTCTTTTGTGGCGTTTGACCGGCGGTACCGTGCATGCCACTGATGCGACCAACGCAAGCCGAACCCTGCTGTATAATATTCACACCGGATGCTGGGACGACGAACTGCTGGAATTGCTGAACATCCCCCGGTCGTTGTTGCCGGACGTACGGGATAGTGCCGCCAATTTTGGCAGTTCACTGCCGGGTCTGTTTGGCGCACCCATCAAAATCGCCGGCATCGCCGGTGACCAGCAGGCAGCGACCGTCGGACAGGCCTGTTTCCAGCCGGGAATGATGAAATCAACCTACGGAACGGGCTGCTTTGCGCTGCTCAATACCGGGGATACGGCAGTTTTATCGGGCAACCGGTTGTTGACAACCCTTGCCTATCAGATCAACGGTCAACCGACCTATGCACTGGAAGGGTCCATATTCATTGCCGGGGCGGCGGTGCAGTGGCTGCGGGATGGGATAGGGGTCATCGCAAACGCATCTGATTCTGGAACATTGGCCATGCAGTCCGACCCGGAACAGCAGGTCTATCTGGTACCGGCCTTCGTCGGGCTGGGGGCACCGTACTGGGATGCTGATTGCCGTGGTGCACTGTATGGCCTGACCCGCGGGACCGGCCCGAAGGAACTTGCCCGTGCGGCGCTTGAAAGCGTTTGTTACCAGACCCGTGACCTGCTGGCGGCCATGCAGGGTGATTGGCAGTCCGGCAGTGAGACCGTGCTCCGGGTCGATGGCGGCATGGTGAATTCGGATTGGACCATGCAATGCCTGGCCGACATTCTGGACGCCCCGGTTGATCGCCCAAGGGTGCTGGAGACCACGGCGCTTGGAGCGGCCTACCTGGCTGGATTGCAGACGGATTTATACCCTGATCTGGAAACCTTCGCGGCACATTGGGCACTGGATAAACGATTTATGCCCGACATGTCGGCAACCGACCGCACTCGCAAATATGCCGGATGGAAAGACGCCGTTCGGCGCACGCTGACCTCGCCAGCGTGACACCCGGTCCGGCGGATGGCCAATGGTGGGCACGACTGGGATTGAACCAGTGACCCCTCGCGTGTGAAGCGAGTGCTCTCCCGCTGAGCTACGCGCCCGCATTGGTCAGCCGCCATATAGCGGAGCGTCCGGCATGCTGTCAAGTTTACCGACTGCCGATCATTCAGCCAACCCGGCCAGGACATCTGTCAGGTCTGCAAAATGATCAACAATGGCATCGGCCTCGAGTTCCGTGACCGGCCCATGACAATACCCGAAAGAAACGGCAACCGCCCGGACACCGGTATTTTTCGCAACCGCAATGTCGTTGGCACTGTCGCCGACCATTACGGCCTGACCGGGCGAGACGTGCAAGGCCTCCAGCACGGCAAGCAGATGCCGGGTATCGGGTTTGCGTATTCCCGGCAACGAATCGCCGCCGACAACAGATTGAAAATAGTCGCCGATTTCGAAGATGCGCAGGATTTCCCGGGTCGCCAGAAGCGGTTTGTTTGTGCACAGACCGATTTTCACATTGGCCTGCGTCAATGCCTGCAGGACAGTTACTGCCGCCGGGAACAACCGGGTCTTAACGGTCGCGTTGATTTCATAATCCTTACCGAATCGTTCGATGCAACGTACCAGTTCCCTTGCGTCGGGCACGCTGCCAGTTGCCCGATAACCACGCTCAACGAGTTTCGGCACACCGTCGCCTATCATGCCGATCACTTCGGGCAGCGACAGTTCCCGTCGCCCGTCGCTGTCCAGCAACCGGTTCAGGGCAATATGGAGATCCGGAGCGCTATCGATCAGGGTTCCATCGAGATCGAATATGACGGCATTCGGAAAAGTCATTTTTCTGGCTGTCCTTGCAAGAATCGGAAACAAACTTTGACTTGGCGGCGTGCCGGGCCTGTGGCAGTTTCAGAACCGTTCGGCACATTGTCCTCGCTAACTGTTTAACCAATCAGGCGCCAATGACCAAGTTACAATCGACATCGGCCGTTTGCGCCATCATTCTCGCCGCCGGCCGCGGCACCCGAATGAGATCGCAACGGCCCAAGGTTTTGCACGAAATCGCCGGCAGGGCGCTGGTCTGCCATGTACTGGCGGCCCTGGCGGAAGCGGGGGTTGACAGCAGCATCGTCGTCGTCGCGGAAGAAGCCGAGGCCGTCCGCAAGGCGGTTGAACCCCACCCGGTCGCGGTCCAGCAACAACCGCGTGGGACCGGCGACGCCGTGCGGTCCGCGTTGACCCAATTGACGGGCCATGAACAGGATATTCTGGTCCTGTTCGGGGCGGACCCCCTGATCACCGCCGACACCATAACGGCCATGATCCAGCGTCGCCGACAGCCCGACAATCCAGCGGTTGTCGTGCTCGGGTTTCGTCCGGAAAATCCGGGCAGTTACGGCCGTCTGGTGACGGGTGACGACGGAATGCTGGAGGGTATCGTAGAAGCAGCGGATGCCACCCCGGCACAGGCCGGGATCGGCCTCTGCAATTCCGGAATCATGGCAATTGACGCCTCCCGTATTGGTCCGCTGATTGACCGCCTGCAAAACAACAATGTCAAAAACGAATTCTATCTGACGGATATCATTGCGCTGGCCCGCGCCGACAGCCTGCCCTGTGTCTGGGTCGAGGGCCGGGCGGAAGAACTGGCGGGCGTCGATACACGCGCCGATCTGGCACAGGCCGAATACCTGATGCAAACCCGGCTGCGACACCGCGCCATGCAGGGGGGCGCCACCCTGATCGATCCGGCCAGTACATTTTTTGCCTGCGACACGGTCATTGGTGAAGACGTTATCATTGGACCTAACGTTGTTTTCGGACCGGGTGTCACGATTGCAGACAACGTCGAAATCAAGGCCTTCTGCCACATCGAGGGCGCGACTATTTCAGATGGCGCGGTGATTGGTCCGTACGCGCGGCTCCGGCCGGGCGCACGAATTGGCGAGGATGCCCGAATCGGTAATTTCGTGGAGATCAAGAACGCCAACATCGGTGACGGCGTCAAGGCCAATCACCTGACCTACATCGGCGATGCGGATATCGGCGAGCGGTCGAATATCGGGGCGGGCACGATCACCTGCAATTACGATGGTTTTCTAAAATCACGCACAGTCATCGGCACCGGAGCCTTCATCGGTTCCAACACGGCACTGGTTGCGCCGGTCAAGATCGGCGACGGCGCGATCATCGGGGCGGGCAGCACGATTGGCAAGGACGTCGATGCGGACGAACTGGCGGTCACCCGCGCCCCGCAGAAAACAGTGAAGGGCTGGGCCCGTCGGTTTCGAGCCGACCGGCAGGCGAAAAAAGACGCCCTCAAGAACTAGGGAATACCAGGAATATGTGTGGAATCATCGGAATTATCGGTACATCGGACGTCTCCGGTTCGCTGGTGGAGGGGTTGAAGCGACTGGAATACCGCGGATATGATTCTGCAGGTATTGCGACGGTGGTCAATGGCGGCATTGAGCGGCGGCGAGCGGAAGGCAAAATTCACAATCTGGAGCAGGCCGTCAAGCGCCAGCCGCTGGCGGGCAAAACCGGTCTGGGACATACCCGCTGGGCCACTCATGGCATCCCCAACGAGCAAAATGCCCACCCCCATGCCAGCGCCAATGTCGCCGTTGTCCACAACGGAATTATCGAAAACTTCCAGGAACTGCGGGCAGAAGTGGTCGCTGCCGGATGCAATCTCGCGTCCGATACCGACACCGAGGTTGTGGTTCACCTGATTCAACTAAACATCGACGCCGGGCAGGATCCGAAACAGGCGGCCGGTTCGGTGTTTGCACGGCTGAAGGGAGCTTTCTCACTGGGGATCATTTTTTCCGGCGAAGAAGACCTGATGATCGCCGCCCGGCAAAGTAGCCCGCTGGCAATTGGTATTGGTGACGGAGAGATGTACCTTGGCTCCGACGCGGTTGCCCTGGCCCCGTTGACCAACAAAATCATCTACCTTGAGGACGGCGACTGGGCCGTCATGACGTCGCGCGGCGTTGATATTTTCGACGCCGATAACAACCGCGTCGTGCGGGAGGTTCGCCTGAACACCCTGTCGGGTGCAGGGGTCAGCAAGGGCGGTTACCGGCATTTCATGCTGAAGGAAATATATGAACAGCCGCAGGTCATTGGTGATACCTTGCGGTCATTTATCAACCCGACGGAACGGACGGTCTCGCTGCCCGCCATCGGGTTTAACATGGCGACCGTCGAGAAATTGACGATGATTGCCTGTGGCACCTCCTATTTCGCCTGCATGGTCGCCAAATACTGGTTTGAACAGATTGCCCGTATTCCGGTCGAGGTCGACATTGCATCCGAATTTCGCTATCGGGAAGCGCCTATGCTGGCAGGTGGTGCGGCGCTGTTCATATCGCAGTCCGGTGAGACCATCGATACCCTGGCGGCTCTGCGCTACGCCCGGTCGCAGGGACAGCATATCCTGTCGATCGTCAATGCGCCGGAAAGTGCCATTGCCCGCGAATCGGATGCCGTCCTGCAAACACTTGCCGGACCGGAAATCGGCGTCGCCTCGACCAAGGCATTTACCACACAACTCACTGTACTGGCCTGCCTGTGTGTGGCCATGGCACAGGCACGTGGAACGATTGACCGGCCGGAACTTGGCCGGTTGGTCGGCGCACTGACAGAGGTACCGGCCCGGGCAGCTGAAATTCTGAACCACGACGAACGGTTACAGGAAATCGCCCGTGATATTGCTGAATCACGCGACGCACTTTATCTCGGACGCGGTACAAGTTACCCGCTGGCACTGGAAGGCGCGTTGAAGCTGAAGGAAATTTCCTATATTCACGCCGAAGGTTACGCCGCCGGCGAAATGAAACACGGGCCGATCGCCCTGATAGACGAAGACATGCCGGTCATTGTCATCGCCCCCGGCGACGCTCTGCTGGACAAGACCATCTCCAACGTGGAACAGGTTATGGCGCGGGGCGGGCGGCTGATTTTTCTGTCGGACCGGCAGGGTGTCGCCCGGATATCCGAACCATCGGCCCGGACCGTCACCCTGCCAACGGTGGACGCCTTTGTTTCGCCCATTTTGTATGCGATACCTGTCCAGTTACTGGCCTATCACGTGGCGATCCAGAAGGGTACAGACGTGGATCAGCCCCGCAACCTGGCGAAAAGCGTAACCGTGGAGTAACCGAGATGATAAATTCGAATGTGTCACTGGCAACACTTCTGTTGTTGCTGGCATCGGCACCCGTCTCAGCGGAAACGACGACGGAATCGTCCGGCCAATGTGCACAGACCTTTCGCCAGTGCAAGGCACAATGCAGCCGCAATTACCCGGATGACACGGCCCAGCGTGCCCCCTGCGTCACGGTCTGTTCCGGACGGTACGCCGCCTGCGATGCGAGTGCCGCCTATGACAGCGCCCGACCCTGGCTCGATGAAACCCTGCGCAATGCCCGGCCCTGGCTGGAAGAACAGTCGCAAAAGGCGAAGAATCTGTTCGATGACCTGATGAAAGAATACGCTCCGGAGTCATCGGCAGCACCACCGCCTCCGCAAAAAAAGACCAGAGATAACAGTATATAAACCGCTGGATGCACAGGCCCCTGACGGCGGCGGTCACGATCTGCACTCCAACGTGCCGATCTTCAGACAAAAGAAAACCGGAGCCCTGAGGCTCCGGTTCCCGATCTTGTTACCGGACCATGACGGCCCGGTAATTCGATGTAACGACGGCTGATTAGAATTTCAGCACTGTCCCCGCCATGATGGAGGAGAAATCGTCATAGTTGACGGCCGTTGTGGTATCGTCGTAGGTGCTCCGGCTGTAAGCCAGGAAGACGTCGGTACCGGCAGCTGCGATATTCTGGTTAACAGCAAGCCCCAACGACGTTCCCTTGTCACCGATCGAAGTCGCGTCGGTCGACCGGGAATAGTTGATCGCAAAACCGGTCGTACCGAGATTGGTCAGGTCAGCCGCGTAACCGAGGCCAGCATGCCATTCCTTGCCTTCGATGGTGGCGTCACGTGAATTTTCACGCGTGTAACCAGCCTGCGCGGAAATGCCGCTGTCGTGCTTGACGGCGATAGAACCACCTGCCGTGCTGTCGACGTTACCAGCCGCTCCATCAGATTTCTGATAGAAAGCGCCAGCGGCAACTTCGATGCCACCGAATTTGCCGCCATAATTGGCACCAACGCCGGACTGGGAGTTGGAACCGTAGGAAACGGCGAGTGACAACCCGCCGAAAGTCGGCGTGTCATAACGAACGCGGTCGATGCGGCCCGGATCGTACTGACCGACAGAATCGCCAACACTGATCCCGGTCAGCGTTTTGGCAGTGCTATTCAGGTACGTGGAGGCACCAGCGCCGCCCTTGCCCTGAACGTTCATGGAGGCACCCCAGCTGCCCAGCGACTGCGTGCTGGCACCATCACCGGCGGCACTGCCCTGACCGATGGACAATTTACCGGCCTGTTTGTGCTTGAAGGTCACTTCAGTTTTGCGCATGCCCCAGGCGGTCGCATCCGTAGCGGAATCAGCTGTGCCTTTCTGACCGAGCGAATAGGTGCTGTTGGACAAAGGCATGTTCATTTCGACAACACCACCAACGGTTACCGATTCGGTGGCCTGTCCGGAAACAATCCAGCGCAGACGGGTGTTGGTGTCAACACCATCAGTGTTGAACAATGACGAGTCGGTGCCGTTGTCCTGGTAAACCAGAGTACGGGCGATCTGGCCGCTCATGACGACGCTGTTTTTGTTGCCGTTGTTAAGGCCGGCCTGAGCCGGTGAAACAACAGCCGGTGCTGCAATTGCGACCAGCGCAGCGGCAGCGACAGATGTTTTAAGAACTGTTTTGATATTCACTTTTATCTCTCCTTGCACCTGAAAGGTGGGGTTTCCCCTAGATTTACGAGACGGAAGCTTTCGGCGAACCAACCCATTCAACAGTCAGTCTTTTGGAACCCCCGGGTCTCTGATGAAAGGGAGTTTACGTATTTCGCGGGGCGGGCATAGTAAAATCCGCACCGCTTGATGTTTTTTTGCTACATTGTGTTTTTTTTGCAACACAGGCACACACCGTCGCGATGCGCGCCCGGCGAAAGCGGGATCGATTGCTTTTTCCCGCAAATGATCTAAATAGAGAATTTCCGGTCATCTGCCATCCCGAGGTTCCCCATGAAATTAAAAGACCCCGACCTGTTTCGTCAGCGTGGCACAATCGACGGCATCTGGTGTGACGCCGATGATGGCACCACCATTGATGTCACCAATCCGGCCACGGGAGAGGTGCTTGGTACGATACCGCAAATGGGTACCAGCGAGACCCGACGGGCCATTGAAGCCGCCAATCGGGCGTGGCCTGCCTGGCGGAGCCTGACCGGCAAGGAACGCGGCCTATTACTACGCCGCTGGTTCGAGCTGATTATGGAAAATCAGGACGATCTGGCGCGGCTGATGACGGCCGAACAGGGCAAGCCGCTGGCCGAGGCAAAGGGTGAAGTTGTTTATGGCGGTTCGTTCGTTGAATGGTTCGCGGAAGAAGCCAAGCGGGTTTATGGCGACACCATTCCCGGACAGGCGCGGGACAAACGGATCATTGTCATCAAGCAGCCGGTCGGCGTGGTCGCCACCATTACACCCTGGAATTTCCCAAATGCCATGATCACGCGCAAATGTGCGCCGGCCCTGGCGGCCGGCTGTCCGGTGGTCATCAAACCGGCGGAAGCCACACCGTTTTCGGCTTTTGCACTGGCTGTTCTGGCAGAACGGGCCGGGATACCCAAGGGCGTTTTCAACATTGTGACCGGGATTCCGCAGGAAATCGGTCGGGAGATGACCGGCAACCCACTGGTTCGTAAATTCTCCTTCACCGGGTCAACCCCGGTCGGCAAACTGCTGATGCGTCAATGTGCCGACACCGTGAAAAAGGTGTCCCTTGAACTGGGTGGCAATGCGCCGTTTATCGTGTTTGACGATGCCGACCTTGACGCCGCCGTGAACGGCCTGATGGCGTCAAAATTCCGCAACACGGGCCAGACCTGTGTCTGTGCCAACCGGATACTGGTACAGGACCGTGTCTACGATGACTTCACAGCCCGACTGTCGCAGGCGGTCTCCGCCATGACGGTTGGTGACGGTCTTGCAGGGGACACCCAGCAGGGGCCGTTGATTAACGAAGCCGGCTTACAAAAAGTTGAAAACCTGGTGGCCGACGCCGTCGCCAGAGGCGCGCGGGTCAGTCTGGGAGGGCGACGGCATTCCCTTGGCGGTACATTTTTTCAGCCAACCATCCTGACCGACGTCAACCGCAGCGCGGATATGGCCAATGCCGAAATCTTTGGCCCGATTGCCCCCCTGTACCGGTTCAGCGAGGAGAACGACGCGATCGCGTTTGCCAATGACACGCCCTACGGACTGGCCGCCTATTTCTATTCAAAGGATATTCATCGCTGCTGGCGGGTGGCGGAAAATCTCGAGTACGGCATGGTCGGCATCAACGAAGGGTTGATGTCAACGGAAGTTGCGCCGTTTGGCGGAATCAAGGAGTCCGGCATTGGGCGGGAAGGGTCCAAATACGGCATCGAGGAATTTGTGGAAATCAAATACCTGTGTCTCGGTGGCAACGTTTGATTTGCGTCCCCGACAAATCTGGCCGTCAGGGCCGATAGACAGGGCGGACTGGCCTTTCGCGAATGCTTCTCCTATTTTCAGAGCCGGTTTCAGGACGTAAAGGACAAACGATATGGCAACCTATGATTTTGATCTGATCACGATCGGTGCCGGATCAGGCGGGGTGCGGGCGTCCCGGATGTCGTCCGGCATGGGCGCGCGGGTCGCCGTGGTCGAAAACATGCGGACCGGCGGCACGTGCGTGATGCGCGGTTGCGTGCCCAAAAAACTGCTGATTTATGGAGCGCATTTTGCCGAAGATTTTGAGGACTCCCGGGGGTTTGGCTGGACACCGGGCAACAATTCCTTCAACTGGTCCGAGCTGATCGCAGCGAAAGACAAGGAACTGGACCGACTGGAAGGGGTCTATCATTCGATCCTGAAATCGGCCGGAGTTACAGAATTTTTCGGCACCGGTCGACTGATCGACAATCACACGGTTGATGTCGACGGCAAGGTCTATACGACAGAAACGATTCTGATTGCCACCGGTGGCTGGCCGTCGATGCCGCCCGTGCCCGGCGTCAAACACGTGATCACCTCCAATGAGGCACTGGACCTGCCCGAACTTCCCCGGCGGATTGTCGTGGTCGGAGGTGGATTCATAGCGGTCGAATTCGCCGGAATATTCAATGCACTGGGGGCCGACGTTCATATTGTTATCCGCGCCGACAACCTGTTGCGCGGCTTTGATGACTCCGTGCGGACGGCACTTCGCGCCGAACTGGTCAAGAAAGGTATCACCGTACACAGTGGCGTCAATGTCACGGCGATCGAAAAATTGCGCGATGGCACCTGTCGCATGACGTTTGATCGGGCGGATTCACTGGAGACGGACCTTGTGATGTATGCCACCGGGCGGGCACCCAATACCGCCGGGCTGGGCCTGCAGGACGTCGGCGTTAGCCTGAATGACAAGGGAGCAATCGCGGTCGACGAATTTTCCAAAACCAGCATCGACAATATCTATGCCATCGGCGACGTGACGGATCGCATGAACCTGACGCCGGTCGCGCTGGCCGAAGGTATGGCATTTGCCAAAACGCTGTATGGCGGAACCCCGGTTTCGATGGCCTATGAAAATGTTCCGTCTGCCGTGTTCAGCCAGCCACCCATCGGCACAGTCGGATTGACCGAGGCGCAGGCGCGCGCGCGCGGCGAGGTTGATATCTATCTGTCAGGTTTCAAAGCCATGAAACATACCCTGTCAGGCCGCGACGAGCGATCCCTGATGAAACTGATTGTTGACCGCAAGACCGATGTGGTTGTCGGCTGCCATATGATGGGAGCCGATGCACCGGAAATCATTCAGGGCATCGCCATCGCCCTGAAATGCGGTGCCACCAAGGCACAGTTTGATTCCACGGTCGGCATCCACCCGACGGCAGCGGAAGAATTCGTGACCATGCGCGAAAAAGCGGACTAACCGGTTTCTTGTGGCCGAGGCCAGGTGGCGGTTTGGACGGGCCCGGTCACTTCCGGATATCGCACCATTGCCTGATCAGTCCCGCGCAATCGCCAGCCAGATTGCCATTGCACCAAGAACTGACCCGGAAACGCGAGTCTGCCATTTCCAGAAATGCGGGCTCGACTGCAAGGCGGCGCCAATCGGCGCAATACACAGGATAGCGACACAGAAGACGGTAAGGCCGATCACTGCAAAGGTCAGACCCAGCACAAACAGTTGCACGGCCATGCTGGCGCCCGCCGGGTCGGTGAACTGCGGCAGGAACGCGATATAGAATACCGCCAGCTTCGGATTGAGCAGGCACAACGTCATCGCCTGACGGACAATTCGCACGTTTGCCAGACGGTCGCCTGACGTTGCCAGCATCGCCCCATTACCGTTGGAAAAAAAGGCTCGGTAGGCAAGATACAACAAATAGACAACACCCGCGTACTTGACTGCCGTATAGAGTTTCGGCGCCGACAAAAACAGCTGACTCAATCCCATGGTCAACGCCACCACCTGAATTACCAGTGCCAGCGCAACCCCCAATGCCGCCATGAAACCGGCGGATTTCCCCTGAGACAGGGTTCGGGTCAGCACATAGATGTTGTCCGTCCCGGGCGTGATCGACAACAGCAGACAGGTGCCCATATAGGCCGTGTAAACGGTGGGGTCGATGGCAAACATCGGTGACCAGGCTCCTGACGGATGGGAAGAGGCGCACACCAACAATAGAATCTGACGGCTGCCCCGATCAAGCCCGTATATACCCTTGACGACTTTCGCTGGAAAAGCGTGGACAAGCAGCGTATATCGTGCAGTTCCGATTTGTCGGACCAATCATGCCGGCAACCAAGTACAAGACCCTGAGGACGAAGATGAGCAAACCCTGGACACCATCAAGCTGGCGCGACAAACCGATCCAACAGGTGCCGGAATATCCCGACGCGACTATCACCAGAGCGGTGACAGACCGTCTTCGGACATCGCCCCCGCTGGTATTTGCCGGCGAGGCACGCAGCCTGAAGCGGGCGCTTTCGGAGGTCTGCAATGGCCGGGCATTTCTGTTGCAAGGCGGCGATTGCGCGGAAAGTTTTGCAGAATTTCACCCCGACAATATTCGCGATACGTTCCGGGTGTTGCTACAGATGGCGGTTGTCCTGACCTATGGGGCCGGCATGCCGGTCGTTAAGGTTGGCCGGATGGCGGGTCAGTTTGCCAAACCGCGTTCCGCGCCAACGGAAACGATTGACGGCGTGACCCTCGATTCCTATCGCGGCGACATGGTCAATGGTATGGAATTTACATCGCAATCGCGCACACCCGATCCCGAACGCCTGATGCAGGTCTATAACCAGTCGGCATCGACCCTCAACTTGCTGCGCGCCTTTGCCCAGGGCGGTTACGCCGACCTGCACAAGGTGCATCAGTGGAATCTCGACTTCGTCGCCGACAGTCCGCTCGGCGCCCGTTATCAGGATATGGCCGATCGTCTGGACGAAACGCTGGCCTTCATGGCGGCCTGCGGCGTCACCTCGGATACCACGCCACAGATTCGCGAGACCAGTTTTTACACCTCCCACGAAGCGCTGCTGCTGGAATATGAAGAACCCATGGTGCGCAAGGATTCGACCACCGGCGATCTCTACGACACCTCGGCCCATCTATTGTGGATCGGCGACCGGACCCGCCAGCCGGATGGCGCGCATGTCGAATTCATGCGCGGTATCGGCAATCCGATCGGCATGAAGGTTGGCCCCAGTATGGACCCGGATGAGCTGATTCGCCTGATCGACATCCTGAATCCGGCGAATGAGGCTGGTCGCCTGACGCTGATTGCCCGCATGGGTGCGGCCAACGTCGGTAACATTCTTCCGCCTCTGGTCCGCCGGGTAAAAAGCGAAGGTCGCAATGTCGTCTGGGTTTCCGACCCCATGCACGGCAATACCATCAAGAGTCCGAGCGGGTACAAGACCCGCCCGGTTGACGCTATCCTGTCAGAGGTCAAGGGATTTTTCGACGTTCACAGTGGCGAAGGCAGTCATGCCGGCGGCGTACATTTCGAGATGACCGGACAGGACGTGACGGAATGTACCGGCGGTGCGCAGGCGATTTCCGATGCAGATCTTGGTGCCCGGTATCACACGCATTGCGACCCGCGCCTGAATGCATCACAAGCACTCGAACTGGCCTTTCTGTTGTCGGAAATGTTAAAACAGAAGCGGACGGAAAACCCGTGACAGCTGGCGTGATCCCGATCCGGACGGAAAATGCGACGCAACCCGGCGGCCATTATTCACAGGCCGTGCGCCACGGGGATCTCGTTTATGTGTCCGGACAACTTGGATTCAAGCCGGGTTCCAGCGATCCGGTTGTCGGTACCATTGACGAGCAGGTGCGCAATTGCCTCGCCAATATCGCGGCCATTCTGACAGCCGCCGGCAGTAATCTCGACAAGACCCTGAAGGTGACCATCTATGTTTCCGACGGTTCGTTCTGGCCGGAAGTCAATCGGGTTTACGCCGACGTGATGGGCGAGCATCGACCTGCCCGTGCGATTGTCCCCTGCGCCACGCTGCATCACGGATTTCAGGTCGAAATCGATGCGATCGCCGCCATTTAACGGCTGGATCGACCAGTTGGTAGACATCTCCAAATGCCCGCCCTTTTTCTGGTAATCTGTCTGACCCGCCTGATTTGGGCCAATCTGCAAAGAATGTTGGGTCCGTTCCCTGATTTGCAGTAGGATCAGGGCATCGGTGGTCGTCAGTGTTTACACGGCGACCGGACACAGGGACCGATGGATCGCAATTGGGCAAATTTCTCCCCCTTCGGCGCTTGCTCGACAAAGCCTGCCGAATTCTCCTGAAGTCGGGCGAATTTGACGCGGCCTGGGTCATCAGTGGCTGGGTCGTCCGGATATGGCCGCATGACCCCGGTGGATATTTCACCCGGTCCGCACTCGCTCTTCGAAACGGAAATCGTGTGCTGGCACGGCAGATTCTGGAACGGGGTGTGAAGACCTGCCCGATTTTGTACGATCCGACGGGCAACCAACCATCAAGCCGGATCATTCGCCTGCGCGGACTGCAGAACAGCATTGCCATGTTCGGGCAAAACCGGAACGGCGATTTCTCCGTCAAGTTTCGGGGCGGTAATTTTTCCGACAAATATCTGACGGATAAATCCCGATTTGCCGTGAACAGTTACTTTATCTTCGAACAGAACCTGTTGTCAGATCAGGCGCCGGACGCATGCGACCTTGTTCTGAACCTGATTGCCGACCCCGATGTTGAGTCCGCCTCCCTTGATACCCTGTCGATCTTCCTGTCCCGTCACCCGGGCCTGCCGGTAATCAACGCGCCGGACCGGGTGCGGGCAACCAGCAGGGACAATAACTACCGTCGGCTGCGGTCACTGGACGGAATTCTGTTTCCAAGGACGGCCCGGATGTCCACGGCCCCCCTGACGCCGGAGGACGCAGACAACTGGATCAACCGGCACGGTTTCCGGTTTCCGGTTATTATACGGACGGTCGGCACCCACACCGGTCGCTCGACTGAACGTGTGGCAACACCCGAAGCGTTTTCTGACAGTGTTTCAAACCGCGCCGATCAGGAAATTTATGTCATCCAGTATGTAGACGGGCTGCAAATTCGGGGACATTACCGGAAAATGCGCGTCTTTTTTGTGGCCGGCGAAATTTTTCCGGCAGTGTGCCATTTCGACACCATCTGGAACGTTCACGGGTTCAACCGTCGGCAAGTGATGGCCCGTCAACCATGGATGATGGAGAATGAAAAAACATTTCTGTCGGATTGCCGGAATTACGTGGGTGGTGACGCCTATCGCCGACTGCAACAACTTGCCGGTATTATCGGGCTGGATTTTTTTGGCATTGACTTTACGCTCCGACAGGACGGTACACTCGTCATCTTCGAAATCAACGCGGCGATGCGGCATTCGTTTGATCACGGCAAAAATTTTCCGTATCTGAACCCTTACCTGCAGAACATTACGGACGCTTTCAATCGCATGATCGCAGCCAAACTTGCTCGCCAGGACCGGGTCACAGAAGGCGGCAATTCTTAACCTGAGTCAGAATCATCATCGTTCGACTGGTTGTCGGATTCGCTGTCGTCATCGGAGGCGCTGTCATCCGATTCACCGGCATCAGCCACCTGCACCGGTGCTGACGCCACCGGAACGCCAGCGGCGACGTTGGTGAAGGTCGTATTCAGATTGCTGCCGACGGTCGTCCAGGCGACCACGAGCGCCGCCGAAATACCGGCCAGGATCATCACATATTCAACCGCCGTCGCACCGCTGGTATCCTGACCAAATATCCTTAATAACCGCATCACACGCTTTATTCTCGTCATCTTTCATTTCCCCGCCGTCAGTGCAGACTAGCATGTATCATGGCATCTGTCAGACAGAGTATGACGGGCATCACAGATGTGGCGTCCGATCAAGACGGCTTCATCCGCATTTCCGTCAGGTTTTTCTTGGCCTCTGCGCTACCCTTGCCGATCGCTTCGTTAAACCATTTTTCCGCCATCGTCCGGTCTTTTTTGACGCCGGTTCCAAACTGATAGGCCAATCCCAGAATATTCTGTGACCGGACATCCCCCCGTTCCGCCCGTTTTCGAAGTTCCACGGCCAGTTCCGTGAGTTCCGGCGCTGCCAGCGGGCCAGTCCGCACCAGACTCTCAATGCTGACGTAACTCTTTTTGTACCCCTGTTTGAACGCCTTTATGTACCATCCGGCGGCCTTGCCGAAATCCTGGCGCAAGCCGTTGCCAGACTGATACATCAGACCCAACACGTTCTGTGCCCGCGGCGATTCCTTTTTGGCAGCCTCATAGTACCACCGCGCCGCCCGTTCATAGTCGACATCGACACCGACGCCGTTCTTGAACATAAACCCGAGATCTTCCTGGGCTTTTACATTGCCCTGCTCGGCCGCCAACTGATACCACTTGACGGCTGCTGCCGGGTCTTTTCCGACACCATGGCCAAACTGGTAGAAAACACCCAGATTTTTCTGGGCCACGGCGGACCCCTGGTCTGCCGCCTTGCGATACCATCTGGCGGCTTCCTGAAAATCTTGCGATACGCCCCTTCCCGCCTTGTACATAAATGCGAGATTGGTCTGCGCCTTGCGTTCTCCCTGATCGGCGGCCTTACGATACCAGCGCACCGCTTCGGCGTCGTCCTGCGGCACACCGCGTCCGAACTGATGCAGGATACCGAGATCGCGTTCCGCTTTCATATTGCCCTGTCGGGCCGATTGCCGAAACCATTTGGCCGCCTGGGTAAAATCCCGCTGCACGCCGAGACCACGACGATACAGAGTACCAAGATCCCGTTGCGCCGTCGCATGACCTTTCAGCGCCGCCGACTGAAACCATCGGAACGCTTCCCGATAGTTCTTTTCGACACCCCGCCCATAGCGATATTTCAAGCCATATTGCCACTGTTCTTCGGCCGAACCGGCGATCGCTTCGATCAGATCAACCGGCGGCACCATCGTTCTCGGTACAACCGAGGCGGCAACCAGCCATTCTGCCTCAACCCGCTGCGATTTCGAGAGGCGTCCGACGACCGCGTTTCGGGCCGCCAGAGCACCGGCATTGCCATTGTGGTAAGCCAGCGTCAACCAGCGATAGGCGTCCAGATCATTGGCTGTGGCCGGTGGCATTCGAAGGTAGAGCATGGCCATATTATACTGTGCCGCCGCATTGCCGCGACCCGCCGGACCGGCCAGAGCCGCGATCCCGCGCGCCAGCAGCGTTGCATCGACGTTCGTCGGCAGTGCAAATTCGGCATAAACGACGGTGCGACCTGTCGCATAGCCGGACCGGATTGTCAGCTGCAGCGGATTTTGCCGGTCCGAACCGGACGTGATCGGAAGTGCCCCGATCTGCAACAAGGCTACTGCCGTGGCGGCATCGTCATTTTCCTGGCGGCTGGCCTGCTGAAACAGATCCAGCGCAGCCGCTCTGTCCGCCGCAGCTACTGAACCGGAGAGCAGGCCATACGCCGACATCGTCTGCGCCAGCGCGTCGCCTTGCCCGGCGGCCTTGCCATACCAGTCCAGTGCAAGCGTCACATTTTCAGCGACATCGATTCCGTGCCAATACAAATTTGCAAGGTTCACCTGGGCCGGTGCAAATCCCTGACCGGCGGCATCCTGATAGGCGGACCGGGAGAGATCCGGATTGCCCAGCGCCGGAACCCCCTGATCATAGATAATTCCCAACCCGACGTCCCCCATACTGTCACCACCATCGGAGAGGTGTTTGAAACCGACCATCGCGTCATCAAAATGTCCCTGCCGGTAGGCGGTCATTGCTGAAACATCTTTTGCCCGCTCACCGGGCGTAGCCGCGGCGCGTCGCAAGTCCCGGGCGGCTTCCTGTGTCATCGTCCCCTGATCTATCAACGTCAAGGCCCCGGCCGCCCGTGATGATCCACCCTTGATGGCCAGCCCCAGCCATTTTCTCGCCAATGCCACGTCATTGGGTGGGGCTTTGGTCTGCCAATACAGCAGGCCAAGGTTGGTCATCGCCGCTGACAGGCCCTGTTTGGCAGCCTTGAGATAATAGGCCTCGGCCCGCCCCGTGTCGGGCATGATCGCCGGGCCTTCCTGAAAAATCAGCGCCATCCCGAACAGACCGGCAGGCTGTCTATTGTCGGCCAGCGGTTTGAAAGTTGAAACAGCGGCGACATAGTCGCCAGCGACGAACGCCGCGATCCCCCGATCAGCGGAATTGCCGGTCCGGGGCAGACGGGCCGTTGCACCATACCGTGTTTCGAGCGGCAGACGATCCAGTGCGTCCCGTGCAGGTCGATCGCCAGCCCGGGCGAACGTCTCGATGTTCCGCAACGCCACGCGATCACCTCGCGACGCTGCCGTCAACAAAACATCAAGCGTCTTGCCCCCCAGCATCTGTCCGCCTGATGCCAGCATTTCCGCCAGTGCAATCTGGGCCGCAAAATAATTCTGTTTGGCGGCAAATTCATACCACTCGGTTGCCTTGTCGATATAGCGGACCACGCCAATTCCGTGCTGATACAGATATCCGACCTTGTACTGGGCCGACGCCCTGCCCTGCAACGCCGCACGTTTGTACCATTGCCAGGCCATGGAAAAATTCAGGGGCACGGCACGCCCGGTAATATAGAGGTCTCCCAGTCGCTCCTGCGCGTCAGCCTGATTGTCATCGACCAGCCGGGTCAGTTCCGTCACCGCCTGTTGTTCTTCCCCGTTGGCCAGCAGGCGGTCAACGGTCTCGAGGCTGGCGTGCGCGCCATTTGTTGCAACGGTCAGGGCCAGCAACATCACACCAATCCGGGTGGCTATCTTCATTCAATCGTCCATATCGTTTTCAAGTCGGGTCCGGACCCGCAAGGTAACACAATCAGGCGATCTGCGGCAATCGGGCTGTAAAACCGGCTGCCTCGACCGCAAACCGGTCGCACCAGTGTCTGGATTGTGCTCTTTACTTCCCTCCTGACTCACAGTACATCTCCGCCAATATGATTTGTTCCGCCACCGTTTGACGATGGCGACGTGCGCTCAAGGACCCGTGAACCGCAGGCAGGCGCACGAAACCCGCATTCCGAAAGTGAAAAAATGACAGGATTCGAAGGCGTCGTCCCGGCGCTTGGTCAGGCCTTGAGCAAACGCGGTTACACCGCGCTGACCCCGGTACAAACTGCTGTTCTGGTACCCGAACTGCGTGGCACCGACGCTCTCGTATCGGCTCAAACGGGCTCCGGTAAAACCGTCGCCTTTGGTCTGGCGCTGGCAACCGACCTGCTGGATGGCGCCGATCGGTTTATCCGTACCCAATCTCCCCTGGCACTAATCGTCGCACCGACCCGCGAACTGGCGCTACAGGTCAAACGGGAACTGGACTGGTTGTATGAACTCACAGGCGCGTCCATTGTTTCCTGCGTTGGCGGCATGGATGGGCGGACCGAACGCCGCAATCTTGAACGCGGGGCCCACATCGTGGTCGGAACGCCTGGCCGATTGTGTGATCACATCGACCGCCATGCGTTCGACACCTCGCGCCTGAAGGCCATCGTTCTGGATGAGGCCGACGAGATGCTGGATCTCGGCTTTCGCGAAGACCTTGAACATATTCTCAATGCCGCTCCGGCAGACCGACGTACGATGATGTTTTCCGCTACCGTGCCGCGTGCCATCGCAGCCCTGGCCAAACGTTATCAACGTAATGCCGTGCGGGTCGTCACCGCCGAAGAAAGCAGCCAGCACCTGGACATTGAATATCGCGCCCTGACAGTCGCTCCGAAAGACGAAGAAAACGGGATCATAAATGTCCTGCGATATTTTGACGCTAAAAATGCGCTGGTTTTCTGTGCCACCCGGGCCGCCGTCAACCATATGACCAGCCGGTTTGCCAATCGCGGATTTTCAGTGGTCGCCTTGTCCGGTGAACTCAGCCAGGCGGAACGCAGCCATGCCCTGCAAGCAATGCGGGACGGTCGGGCACGGGTATGCATTGCCACCGACGTGGCGGCGCGCGGCATTGATCTGCCGAACCTCGAACTGGTGATCCACGCGGATTTGCCGAAAAACTCGGAATCCCTTCTGCATCGCAGTGGCCGCACGGGCCGCGCCGGGCGCAAGGGCGTCAGCGTCCTGATTGTCCCCTACAAGGCACGCAAACGGACGGAAAGGCTGCTCCGCGAAAGCGGGATCGAGGCAACCTGGGCGCAACCGCCATCGGCAGAGGAAGTGATGCGCAAGGATGACGAGCGTATTCTGACTGATCCGGCATTGAGCGAACCTCTGAGTGAGGAAGAACAGGTGTTTGCGCGGGAACTGTTGTCGCACCATGATGCCGAACAGATTGCAGCGGCGTTCGTACGTCTGTACCGCGCTGGCCAATCGGCGCCGGAAGAACTGGTTGACACGGCACCACTGGAACGCACAACCGTGCAAACCGACAATTTTGAAAACGGCACCTGGATTTCCCTGTCAGTCGGCCGCAAGGACAATGCCGAACCCCGCTGGTTGCTGGCCATGTTGTGTCGGGTTGGTAATCTGACCAACCGCGATATTGGCGCGATCCGGATTCACCAGCATGCCACTCATGTCGAACTGTCACCGGCCTGCGTGGAAAAATTCTTCGATGCCATCGGGCCCGACAACACGATTGAAAAATCGACCACGGTCACCCGTCTGGACGGTAAACCTGCAATGACAACAGACGGCCCGCGAGGTTCCCGCGATAAACCCTACGCCAAGAAAAAGCCGTTCGGGGCCCGCAAAACAGGCGCCCAGGGTCGACTGACGCAAAAAAGCCGTCGTTTCGACAAGCCTGACGCCACTACCGGCGGCACCGAGACTGGCGACAAAAGGAAAAAACCGGATCGCGATGACCCGGCCCGGGATCGCAAAAAACCTTCTCGCGACGGCAAACCGTGGGCCAAAAAAGCCGGTGATACCCGAACAGGCCGGAAAAAACCGGCGGATGATCAGGCCCGGGACAAGAAACGGAAAGTTGTAGATCGCCCGCCGGCCGAACCCGCGAAACCAAGGGAAACGCTGTCCTTCAAACCGGGCGCCAGGTCGACGACGCCAGCCAAACCGGGATCAGCACCACTGATGCGAAAGAGGCCAAAAAAAAACAGTGACTAACGGGTACCGGGCGGTTCCGATCCGGCACCCTGCGCCTCTTCCGATTGCAACATTTTGCTGAAATAGAACCGGCGAATACCGCCGCCAATGGTCTTGTTGCTGGCAGTATTTACAATTTCTTCACGGTCCGGCCGGTAACCAGACCGGCGATAAAAGGACAGTGCATCACCCTGGATTTCCGACGTGCTCAATTCCAGGCGGGCAAGACCCAGTCTCCGGCAATCATCCTCTGCGACCCGCAGCATCTTTCCGGCAATGCCGCGCCGTCGCCAAGCGGGGTCAACATACATGCGCCGCAGTTCCATCGCGTCTGATCCGTATGGTTCCAGGCCAAACATGCCAACCAGTTCCGAGCCTGCTGTGACCACCCGGAATTGCCCTTTTTTGTCCCGGTAGTACTCTGCAATTCGACCGATTTCTGCAGCGATGGAGTCTTCAATATACACCTCGAACGCTTCCGTGAGGTGTTGGGGGGCCAGTTGCCGATTGACTGCGACAAACAGATCCGTCACAGCCTGCGCATCAGATGGCGCGAACGGTCGCACCACAATATTCTCATTCACCTGCCTTGCCCTCCCGCTTCTCCATCAACCGTCCTGCCGGATCGTGACGTCAGAACCATTAATTCAACGACTGTTATATTTATGTAGTGTCTATCGCCGCAAACAGAACCTGACGGCGTCAATTCGCTATACTGCTTGGCTGCAACCCGAAATGCCAAGCGATTTGTCCCTTGCTGCTTAAACTCTGAAAAATCGCTTCGGTGGGCTGGAAACCGGGCATCGCGTCAGGCATAGTCCGCACGATAAACCTGACAGGGAATATTCATCATGCTGCACACACCAACATCTCGCCGTGGGATGGTCACCGCTCCCCATCACCTTGCAGCCCGCGCCGGATTGAGGGTCTTGGAAGATGGCGGCAACGCTATCGAAGCGATGATCGCCGCCGCCAGCACGATTGCTGCCGTATATCCGCATATGAATGGATTGGGGGGTGACAATTTCTGGTTAATTCACACACCCGGCGGCGACGTAACCGGCATCGACGCCTGCGGGGCGGCGGCGGCAAACGCCGATATTTCCTTTTACAAAAACAGGGGATTTGCGGAAATTCCATCCCGTGGCCCATTGGCCGCCCTGACCGTCGCCGGAGCTGTTTCGGGATGGCAGGACGCCTTGCAGTTCAGCGCGGATGCTTGGGGTGGCCAACTGCCCCTCGAACGATTGCTGGAAGACGCCATCTATTACGCCGGAAAGGGCGTTGCAGTAACCCAGACACTGGCCAACAACATCCATCTGAAAAGACCGGAAATGGATCAGGCGCCGGGGTTCGGGGAAACCTTCCTGATTGATGGACGGGAACCCGTCCGAGGCCAGCTGTTTCAACAGCCTCGCCTGGCGGAAACATTGCGACGACTTGCGCAAGGCGGGCTCGACAGTTTCTACCGGGGCGATCTGGCACGAACCCTGACGGCAGACCTTGAACGCGCGGGCTCCCCCTTGACGGGAGATGACCTTGCCCGTCACCGGGCCTTGCGGGTGCGACCGTTAACCCTGCAGGTCGCCGGACACCAGGTTTACAACATGCCGCCACCAACACAGGGGCTGGCGTCACTGATGTTACTTGGTATTTATGAACGGCTCGGAATTACCGACGCCGACGGTTACGACTTTATCCATGGCCTCGTCGAGGCCACCAAGCGGGCATTTCGGATCCGGGATTCCGCCATCACGGACCCCGCCTATATGTCCAACCCGGCGCAAACCTACCTGACGGGCGACCTGCTTGACTCGCTGGCCCGGGACATCCGGCAGGACCTGGCACTGCCCTGGCCGGAGGCTTCGGCGAGAGGCGACACCGTGTGGCTAGGCGCGGTCGACGGCCAGGGGCGGGCGGTCAGTTTTATCCAGAGTATCTATTGGGAGTTCGGTTCCGGCACCGTCCTTCAGGACAGCGGTATCGCCTGGCAAAATCGTGGCGTCAGTTTCAGTCTGGACGACCGTCATCACAATTGTCTGAAACCTCATCGACGCCCGTTTCATACCATTCAACCCGCCCTCGCCAGACTGGCGGACGGTCGGGTCATGCCCTATGGCACCATGGGCGGCGAAGGCCAACCGCAGACACAGGCCATGATCTTCGCCCGACATGTGCTGCACGGGCAGGAACTGCAACAGGCTATTACGCAACCCCGCTGGCTGCTGGGGCGCACATGGGGAGCCGAAAGCACCAGCCTGAAAATGGAAAGCCGTTTTGACGCAACCCTGACAGACCAACTGCGCGCTGCCGGGCACGTCGTGGAAATGACCGGCCCGTTCGATGAGGTGATGGGCCACGCCGGTGCCCTGGTGCATCACCCGGATGGACTGATTGAAGGTGCCGCCGACCCGCGCGGCGACGGACTGGTCGCCGGTTTCTGAAGCTTCGGCCTACTGCACCTCCGCTGCCAGGTCAGGTCTGGTGACCGGCGGCCGTTTCTCCACGCACCTGAACCAGAAATCTGGCGACTTCGGTCGTCAAGCCGTCCGAACTGCTGCCAAGTTTTCCGGCAATGGCCAAAACCTGACTGGACACGTTGCCAGCTTCCGCTGCCGCACGGGTTACACCTTCGATGCTCTGGGACACTTTTTCCGTTCCACTGGCTGCCCGCTCGACGTTCTCCGAGATCTCCCGCGTCGCCGTTGTCTGTTCTTCGACGGCCAGGGTAATGGAGGTCGCGATCTCATCGATCCGGGTGATAGTGGCACCTATTTTTTCAATTGACCCCGCCGCCATCTGGGTTGAGGACTGGATACCCTGCACCTGCGAACCGATTTCATCCGTTGCGCGGGCCGTCTGATTCGCAAGGTTCTTGACCTCCGAGGCTACCACAGCAAACCCCTTGCCCGCTTCTCCGGCGCGGGCAGCTTCGATGGTTGCATTAAGCGCCAGAAGATTGGTCTGCTCAGCGATATCGGTTATCAGGCCAATCACCTCGCCAATCTTCTGCGCTGAATTGACCAGCCCCTGAATGGTTTCCTGCGACAATCTGGCCTGTTTGACTGCCCCCTGGGCAACGGATGCCGACTGATCGACCTGGTGGCGGATTTCGGAGATCGAGCCTGACAGCTGATTAGTCGCGGCGGCTACCCGCTGCACGTTGGCGCTCGCCTGTCGGGCCGCATCGGCGACGACCGTCGCCTGCGAGCTGGTCTCGGCGGAAATGTCAGACACCGATTGCGCCGTCGATTTCATCTCAGCCGCGGCCACCGACACATCGGAAACGACGCTACCAACGCTCGCTTCAAAATCACCTGCCAACTGATTTACAAAGGATTGTTTCTCTCGCTCGACCCGTGCCGCGGCCTCCTGTTGGTCCTGTTCCATTTTCCGTACCCGAACGGCATTGTCCTTGAATACCTGAACGGCATGGGCCATATCGCCCAGTTCGTCCTTGCGCCCTTTCGCTGGTATCTGCACATCGAGATCACCTTGCGCCAACTGTTCCATCGCGTGCACCATGCGACTGACGGGGCGGGATATCCCCCGGCCCGTCAACAGAACGGTGACGCTGGTCAGCAGAATGACGACTCCGATGACTGAAAATGTCATCTTCTCACTGGTTCCCCGGGTCGTCAGAAAATCCGCACTGGCACTGCGACTACGATCCGAACCGCGCTGTATAATCGCGTCCAGTGCCTTTTTCGCCGGTCCGTAGAATGTCTTGAATTTTTCCGCTTCCGTGCCAAGGGTGACAAACAGGGTCGCCATGTCACGAAAACTCGAAAGATAGGCCTGAAGTCTCCCCGACAACTCGCTCCGCGACGATTCTGGCAATCCCGACGTTTGCAGTCTTTCACCAAACTGCTTTCCCAAATTTGTGACTTCACCGATATATTTCGGGTCCTGACGCGCCAACAGTTCCATTTCCCCCCGACGCATTTTTGCCAGAATGCCGGTCAGATTGTGCGTTTGTGCAACCGGCACATCCGCTGTAACAGCTTGATAGCTTTTCGCAATCATTTTGGAGTGCGCCCGCGCTGCAGCCAGTTTACCCGCTTCCTTGCTGAACCCGAATGAGCGCGTCAGACCAACGAATTTGTCCCATTGGGCAAAATAACCGGCGACGCCGGCGCGGATCTGCTCAAGATCTCTGATGTCACCTGAATCAGTCAGCTGTGTTGCCAGTTCTCGCAGGGTTGCGGAAATCTCGGCATGAAGTTCATTTTCATGAACGACATATTTGTCTTTCGCCTGGATCACAAATTCCTTTTCGGTATACCGTGCCTTCAACATCAGGAAATCGACTTTATTGGCAAGGTTAAGCGTTACCGCCTGCGTGCTCTGACGCGTAAATGCACGTCCTTGCGTCGACGTGCTTGCAAAATAGGCAACGCCGATAATGGCGGCACCAACGGCGGCAATCAGCCCGACCAGACCAATCCGGTGGGCAATCGTAAATCTCGAAAAAATCGCATTCATCCTATTCAGAAACCCTAACTTGCATCAGATAGAAACCATGCCGACTGCCCCCTAAACGAGGCATCCTCCGACCATGAGTGGTCAACAGAAATCCGCCAAAACCTTCGGCAGGTCAGGCGGACGATAAGAATATGTGAGCGAACCTAACCGGGCTACCTTACAGATAGCTGACCAAAAATCGCAAATTGGCGATAAATCGTGGCCCTAGTCGATCCGGGACCTGAGGTTGATCACTGCCTTGACGGCGTCCGCCCCATAGCGTTTGACCATACGTACATGCGCTGCCGGATTGTTCAGCAATCGATGCAGGTCGGCAAACAGGGCAAACAGGAACCGCTTGTAGGCGGCTGGCGTCAATTCCCATCCAGCGTCGGAATCCCGTTCACTGACGGGCCCGAGCTGGCCATTGACCAGATCGACAAACCACTCCTGACGACGCTCGAAGTCGGCAAAATGCGGACTCATGGCAAACAGGGCGTCGATCACGACCGCCTCGATTTCGGGCGCACGATAAACCTGCTCCCAGTCAAATTTCGTGCCGTCCCGCTGACGGATGGTCTCAACCACGCGGCGGGATCTTTCCTGAAACTGTTCTACGTTTTCAACCCCGATCATCATATTCAGACCGGCGAAAAACCCGGGCAACATTCGCTTGGATACCGTATCCATGCGTCCGCTTCCGGGTTGCCGGAACAGGTGCGAGAACTTCTTGACCAGAACTCGTCCGAACGGAAAATTACGCGCGATATCCCACTCCGCCCGGTCGCGGGCTTCGGCAAAGGCTTGAAAGGATGCTTCAAGCGACAATGCAAGTTTGGCAACGTCCGTCTGAAACGCGGCTTCCATCGCGACGATTTCCGACGTTCGCAGGAAGCCGCCATTGCTTTCGGCCCTTGCAGTCATCTGCGTAATCATCGATGTGACTGCTTCTGCTGCCTTTTCCCGACTCAAATCTCGCGGCGAAACAATTCTGTTTTCATTCTTTTTGTCGGCGCGGGCCTCCGGTCTGCGTGTCGGAAGTTCTGCCGGGGCCATTCGGGGTGAAGCGGGCGGCGGTGAAGCGGGCGGCGGTGAAGCGGGCGGCGAAGCGGCTCCGGTTCTGTTGACGGCAGCCGCTGTCGGTTTCATGCCCAGCTCTTTTTCCAGATCAGCCAATCCACCTACCGATGGCGCAGACGGGACGGCGGCTGGCGCTGGCGGTGTGACATCTCTGACGGACGGCCGCTCGCGGATGCGCTGGGACGCCGACGGTGCTGGCTTGGCTGGTGATGAGACAGGAGTCCGGTCAGTCTCAATCAGGTCAGGAGAGGCCTTGTATTGCGGCGAGACTTTTTCACCCGACAGGATAACTTCAGTTGATTTGCGTTTGGCCATTGTCACTACAGACTAATTGTTTGTGCATAGCTTGACCAGTCGATTGATCAGGACGAAAGGCCGATATCGAGTGGACGTTGACAGTTGACGGAGCGATCTCTAAACCCAAGTTCATGGCTCATACCCGTTCGGACGCACATGACTGATATCCTATCCATTGCCCTGGCGCAAATAAATCCGACGGTTGGTAAAATTACCGACAACGTCGCCGACATTCTTGCCGCCAGAGGCGCCGCCGCCCGCCAGTTTGCTGATATTCTTGTTACTGGCGAACTGTCGGTCAGCGGCTATCCGCCGGAAGACCTGGTTCTGAAAAAAGCCTATCAGCAGGCCATGGTCGAGGCCGTCAACGAACTTGCCAAGGCAACATCTGATGGCGGCCCGGGGCTGATTGTCGGCGCCCCCTGGATGGTCGAGGAAAAATTGTGCAACTGTGCCCTGGTCCTTGATGACGGCATGATCACTGCCGTCCGGGCCAAACACGAATTGCCCAATTACGGGGTTTTTGATGAAAAAAGGGTTTTTTCCGCCGGCCCGCTCAGTGGACCCGTGCCATTTCGGGGCGTCCGATTGGGTCTGATGATCTGCGAAGACATGTGGTTTCCGGACCTCACCGAATGCCTCGACGAATCAGGTGCGGAAATTCTGGTGGTGATCAACGGCTCCCCCTTCGAGACCGACAAACTTGATGAACGCCTGAATTACGCCGTTGCACGGATCACCGAATCGCGATTACCGCTGGTGTACGTCAATCTGGTGGGCGGCCAGGACGAACTGGTTTTTGACGGCGCTTCTTTTGTTCTGAATGCGGATTGCAGCCTGCGGGCGCGCGCGTCTTCCTGGACCGAACAACTGATGCTGACCCGATGGACCCGCACCGAAAATGGCTGGAGCTGCGGCGAGACCGGCATTGCCGCCAGCGACGATCTGGTCAGTGCCACCTATCGGGCCATGGTACTCGGCCTGCGGGACTACGTCGGCAAAAACGAATTTCCCGGTGTGGTGCTTGGCATGTCCGGCGGGATAGACAGCGCCTTGTCCGCCGCTGTCGCCGTCGATGCCCTGGGAGCGGACAAGGTTCATTGTGTGATGATGCCATCACCCTACACGTCAGCGGAAAGCCTGGAGGACGCCAGACAATGCGCCGATCTGCTTGCTGCCAGACTTGACGAAATTTCAATTGAACCTGCGATGGCGGCGTTTGATGCCATGCTGGCACCGGTATTTGAGGATCGGGACGCCGACGTGACGGAAGAAAACATTCAATCCCGCGCCCGCGGCAACCTGTTGATGGCAATCTCCAATAAGCTGGGCCGCATGGTTCTGACCACCGGCAACAAATCAGAGATGTCGGTCGGGTATGCAACCCTGTACGGTGACATGTGTGGCGGTTATTCGGTCCTCAAGGATATCTACAAAACGGATGTATTCAAGCTGGCGCACTGGCGCAATGTCAATCGTCCGGTCGACGGGCGCGGACCGGACGGACGGGTTATTCCCGAACGCATCATTACCAAACCGCCAACGGCTGAACTGAAACCCGACCAGACGGACCAGGACACATTACCACCCTATGACGTGCTTGACGGCATATTGCAGGGCCTGATCGAAGATGAATTGTCGATCAACGATCTGGTCACCCGTGGATTTGACAAGGAAACCACCCGGCGAGTCTGGCGGATGCTTGATCTGGCCGAATACAAACGCCGACAGGCCCCTCCCGGTGTCAAAATCACGCGTCGGGCGTTTGGTCGTGACCGACGCTATCCCATCACCAACGGCTTCAGGGGCCACATATGAACCTGAAAATCCATGACACACTAAGCCGTCAAAAGGTCGACTTTCAGCCGCACGATCAAAACCATGTCAGGATCTATGTATGCGGACCAACGGTATACGATTTTGCCCACATTGGAAACGCCCGCCCGGTTGTCGTATTTGACGTTCTCGCGCGGCTGCTCCGACAGTTGTATCCTCGCCTTACCTACGTCCGAAACATTACCGATGTGGATGACAAGATCAATGCCCGCAGCCGTGAAAGCGGTGAGGACATTCGGACAATCACCGAACGAACGGCACAGATATTCCACCGTGATATGGCCGCACTTGGCGCTTTGGCACCCGATATCGAGCCCCGCGCCACCGATCATATCGAACAGATGATCGACATGATCGCGGACCTGATCGGCAAGGGTCATGCCTACATCAATGACGGGCACGTGCTATTCAGCGTGCCATCAATGAGCGATTACGGCCGCCTTTCCAGACTGGACAAACGCGAGATTGTCGCCGGCGCGCGAATTGATATTGCTCCCTACAAGAATGATGCTCAGGATTTTGTGTTGTGGAAGCCGTCCGGCACTGACCTGCCGGGCTGGGACAGCCCCTGGGGGCGCGGACGTCCGGGGTGGCATATTGAATGTTCCGCCATGAGCCATGCCCATCTCGGTGACAAGTTCGATATTCACGGGGGTGGACTGGACCTGATTTTTCCGCATCATGAAAACGAGATTGCCCAGTCGAAATGTTCGCTGGGCCCGGATGCCTTCGCCAAGTACTGGATGCACAACGGATATCTGATGAGCGAAGGCGAAAAAATGTCCAAATCGGTGGGTAATTTCTACACCGTGCACGACCTGCTGGATGAATTTCCGGGCGAGGCTATCCGCCTGTTGCTGTTGAAAACCCACTACCGCAAACCGCTCGACTTTTCGAAGGACGGCGTTCGCGAGGCCAAGGCGGAACTGGATGGATTATATGGCTGTCTGCGCGGCACCCCGCCGGATCAGACCAACCCGACGTTGTATAGCGGCACCGGCACGGCGGCTTTCACAGAACTGCTGGATGACCTGCATACGCCCAATGCGCTGCATCATCTTCACCTGTCGGCGAAAGCGGTCAACAAGTCGGATGGCGATACAAAAACCCGAAACCAGATATCCCTGCGCTGGCATGGACAGCTTCTGGGGCTTCTCCAGCAGGATCCGGAAGACTGGTTCAACTGGCAACCGACGGCCGCGACCGGTGGAATGTCTGACGACCGGATTGCCGACCTGATCGCAGAACGGAGTGCTGCGCGCAGCGCCAGAGACTTCAGTCGAAGCGACGAAATCCGGGATTTGCTGGCCGCCGACGGAATCGTTCTGGAAGACAGTGCGACCGGCACCACCTGGCGGCGCTCCTGACAGACGGCACATTCGCCAATTTCATCCAAAGGCCCGCCAGCGTCGGCGGATTTCGGCTTCATCCATATCTGCATCAAAAACCTTCATGCGGGCAAAATCCGCTTTTCGGGTTTTGCGATCGCCCCATGAGATATCGAGCCGGTCAAGTGGCACGTCCCGACTGGCAAGATTATCTGCCAGACGCCCAAACAATTGAAACAGTTTTTTGTAGGCCAGAATTTCGAGATCAAGGAAACGGGCGTTTTCCGGCACCCCGAATTCTTCAACTCCGACGATTGATCCGCTGTCGACTCTGGGAGCCATTTCATGGGCACACACTCCGAACTTCCGGGCACCGTCATAGATGGCAAAGCTGGCTGCGTGGGCACCCGGGTAGGCCGGCGGGCCCGGATGGAAATTGTAGGCTGGCCCGGTCATTGCTTGTAGAATTCCAGTCGGCACAATAACATCCGTACAGTAGGCAATCAGTCGTCGGACGGTAGATTTCGAGTGGGGAGAGAGCTGGCAAATACCCTGAAGTTGATCCAGTGATTCCACACATTCTATGGACAATTCGGAGTTGATCTGAGTCAAAATATTAGCCAGATGCGGTCCTTCCGCCCCACCCGTCAACAGAATAATTTCATCGGGCATCTGCGAACGGCACCTTTTCGAAAACATTCCCGCAATCGCCTGCGCGTACTTGCAATCGCGTCACAAATCGCTAAATGCTTGTTCAGTAACGACGATAAGTTAGCAGTTCAGGCTATTGTTCGCCAAAGAAAAATTTCCGACAGCGACGCTACCTTCGGTGAAGGCCGGTCAATCGGGCAAATGTGTCGATTACACGCCAATCGTGTAATATTTCAATTTGTTTCGATTCCATCCTACGGATTGCAGAGTCACCTCGACCCGGATAAGCTAACGCGGTGCGCAATATATTTGGACAAAGTACTGGTTCGTGAGAAAACCAAAAGATCTCGTACAGATGCTCCGCGAGTCGGAAGACGCGCTGGTCAGAGCCAACAATGCCAACCAGGTCCTGTTGGAAACGTTGAGCCATGATTTACGCACGCCGCTGAATACCATTCTCGGGTTTGCTGACATGATGGACCAGCAAATACTCGGCCCGGTCAACAATGCGCATTATCGCAGTTACGCCGCCGACATATGCCGGTCGGGACGTAGTATGCTGGAAATCATGGACGACGTGCTTGAGCGCAAACGCTTCGAGCAGACCGAAAGCTCCGGCAAAGACTTCAGTCAGATCATCGACCTGGCGCCCGACCTGATCGGAATATGTCAGGACGATAAATTCCAGCTGATCAATCCGGCAGGAGCCAATATGCTGGGTATGTGGCCGGTCGAAACCCTGATCGGACGAAAATTCATCGAGTTTGTGCATCCCGATTTTCGCGAGAAACTGGAAGGGGGGCTGGAAAAGCTCCTGCATGAACAGGGCCGCATTTCCCTTTGCCTGAAGCGGGCCGATGGTGTCGAGGTCGATATTGAACTGTCCGCCATTCCCTACCGCGGTGAACACACGGAAGAAAGTGCCGGGCAGTCGATCATGCTGATGGCACGAGATGTCAGTGAACGTATTCGTGCCGTCCGACAACTGGCAGCGCGCGAGGAGTATCTGCGCAAGGTCATGGATACCGTTGTTGACGGTATCGTTACGGTCAATGAAGCCGGTATGATTGAAACCGTCAACCCGGCCATTGAAGGTGTATTCGGATATCATCGGGGTGAATTAATCGACCAGCCGGCCACGGTCCTGCTGGACGCCGGAACCGAAGCATTCAGCGCCGACCATTTGCAAAATTATCTGAAGAATGGGCAATCGGCCTACATTGGCCACCGTCACGAAGTTACCGGATTACGCAAGAATGGCGCGACCGTGCCGATCGAACTGGCGATCAGCGTTCTCAATGTCGGCGGCCGGCACGTCTTTATCGGGACGGTCCACGACATAACCGAACGAAACCAGAATGCTGCCAGATTGCGTGAAATGGCGACCCACGACCCACTAACCGGCATGCCGAACCGGGCGGCATTTATGGAACAACTGGCAAGCGCCATCGAACGGGCCGATGCTGGCGGTCACCGGGTAACGGTTTTACTGGCCAATCTCGACAATTTCAAAAGCATCAATGACGGTCTCGGTCATGATATCGGTGACAAGTTGCTGGTCGCAGCCGGCCGCCGGATGGAAGAGCATTTGTTGGACAAGGGGTTTGTCACCCATCTCGGCGCCGACTCATATGGCCTTATTGTCGAATCCGTTCAGAATGAACAGGACGCCCGCGCCCTGGCTGGCGAATTGCTGACCCTGACTGCCCGTCCGTTCACGATCGAGTCAAAGGAGATTTATATTTCCGCCAGTATCGGTATCGGCCTGTATCCGGTCATCGCCGACGGGCATACCGATCTGTTGCGCAAGGTGGATACCGCCGTCCACCACGCCAAGGACCTCGGTCGGGCGAATTTCCAGTTTTATTCCAGCGAACTCAGTTCCAATGTCAAACGGCGTATGGAAATCGAAGCGGGGTTACGTCGTGCCCTTGAAGAAGATGAATTTACGATCTTCTACCAGGCAAAGGTCGACCTTGATCGGCGGATCATTACCGGCGCCGAAGCTCTGTTGCGGTGGACCAATTCGGAACTCGGGTTCGTTTCACCCGAGGAATTCATCCCGGTTGCCGAAGCCACCGGACTGGTGGTTCCAATCGGAACATGGGTCTTGCGTAATGCGTGCCGCGAAGCGGCCCGTTGGGGGCAGTACAGCGATACCCCGGTTCAGGTCGGCGTCAATCTGTCAGCACTCCAGTTCCTGCAGGGAGACCTTATTGCCGAGGTCAGGAAAAGCCTGCTGGATTCGGGCTTGCCCGCCAAACAACTTGACCTCGAACTGACCGAAAGCATGCTGGTTGAGAACCCCGAACGAACGATAGCAACCCTGCATCAGTTGAAAGATCTGGGAATTTCGATCTCCATGGATGACTTTGGCACAGGATATTCGTCGCTGAGTTATCTGACCAAATTCCCGCTCGACACGCTGAAGGTTGACCGTGCCTTCGTTATGAATTTACCGGATGATCCGGATGCGGTCGCCATTGCCAGCGCCATCGTCAGCATGGCCAAACAGCTGCATCTGCATATTGTTGCGGAAGGTATCGAAACCAACGAACAGGTCGGATTCCTGCACAAGCTGGGCTGTCACGTCGGTCAGGGGTATCTGTTTTCAAAACCAATCCCGTCGGCTGATTTTGCGGTTGTTCTGCAGGAGGGTATTTCCGCCTTCGCGGCTGCCTGAGCTCCTGCCCCGTGTCCCATCCGGCATTTCACCGAGCAGCCGGAACTTCTTGAGCCCGCCGGTCAAGTTGGGCATTCTGGCCAGCCGTTTCCAGACCCACGAGGAATTCCGCGTCATGAGCGACAATCGCGTCTACATTTTTGACACAACGCTGCGGGACGGTGCGCAGACCCAGGGGGTCGACTTCAATCCCGCCGACAAGGAGTTCATTGCCCGCGAACTGGACCGCATTGGAATTGACTATATCGAAGGTGGCTGGCCGGGCGCAAATCCGACCGACGATGCCTTTTTCAGTTCTGATATCACTTTTCATCATGCCCGTCTTACAGCCTTCGGCATGACCCGGCGTCCCGGTCGCAGCGCTGACAATGACCCGGGGCTGAACGCTCTGCTTAATTCCAATGCCAGTGCAGTGTGCATGGTCGGCAAGTCATGGGATTTTCACGTTGACGTTGCGCTCGAAATTACCCATGCGGAAAACATCAACATGATTACCGATTCCGTCCGTCTGGCAAAGTCCCGGATGGCCGAAGTGATGTTTGACGCCGAACATTTTTTTGACGGTTACAAGTCCAATCCAGACTTCGCCATGGCCTGTTTGAAGGCGGCCCATGATAACGGGGCGCGTTGGGTCGTCCTGTGTGACACCAATGGCGGAACACTTCCGCACGAAATACAGGAGATCGTTGGTACCGTCTGCCAGCAAATTCCCGGACAGAATATCGGCATCCATGCCCATAATGACACGGGCAATGCAGTCGCCAATACGCTGGCCGCCGTCCGGGCCGGAGTGCGGCAGGTGCAGGGAACCCTGAACGGACTTGGTGAGCGGTGCGGCAATGCCAATCTGATTTCCCTGATTCCGTCGCTGATGCTGAAAATGCACTACGATACGGGTATCTCACCGGAAAACCTGCATAAACTGACGCATCTTTCACGTATGCTTGATGAACGCCTGAACCGTCCACCGGATCGCAGCGCCCCGTACGTGGGAGAGTCGGCGTTCGCCCACAAGGGCGGGCTGCACGTTTCCGCCGTGGAAAAAGACCCGCGCACATACGAGCACATTGTCCCTGAACAAGTTGGCAACCGGCGCCATATTGTGGTCTCCGACCAGTCAGGTCGGGCCAATATTCTCGCCCGGTTCCGGGAAATCGGGCTCGATATCAATCCGAGGGGCAAAAACGTGGCTCGGCTGGTCGAGATCGTCAAAAAACAGGAATTCGAGGGGTATGCCTATGACGGTGCCGAAGCCAGTTTCGAACTGCTGGCCCGGCGCACCCTGGGGACGGTGCCGGATTATTTTCGCTGCACCAGCTTCCGGGTTATTGATGAACGGCGCTGGAACGTCAGAAATGACCTGATCACACTGTCGGAAGCGACCGTCAAACTCGATGTGAAGGACCAGTCCTATATGGCCGTCGCGGAAGGGAACGGTCCGGTCAATGCGCTGGACGCGGCGTTACGCAAATTACTGATCCCGTTGTATCCCGATCTGGAGGGGCTGCGACTGGTCGACTACAAGGTCCGGATTCTAACCCCCAGTGCCGGCACCCGTGCCGTCACGCGGGTCATGATTGAATCGGCGGACAGCGAGGGACATCACTGGTCAACGGTCGGGGTTTCCACCAATATCATTGATGCATCCTACAATGCGCTGCGCGACAGTCTGGTCTACAAACTGCAGCGCAGCGGCTGCCGCGAGGCCAGGAGCTAGGCCGTGGCAGGCACCGATTCGTCCGTCCCGGATTTGATCTGGCATCGGGATAGCGGTTCGGGTGGTGGCCCGTCGATCATTCTGGTGGGCCCGCAACTTGGCGAAAACATCGGCATGGCGGCACGCGCCATGCTAAACTGCGGTCTGACCGATCTGCGGCTGGTAAAACCACGTGACGGCTGGCCCAATGACGATGCGGTAGCGGCGTCGGCCGATGCCGAACAGGTCATCGAGAATACCCGGGTGTACCAGACAACGCAGGACGCGGTTGCCGACATCGAGCTGCTGTTCGCCACCACTGCCCGCCCCCGTGACATGACCAAACGGGTTGTCACGCCGGGGCAGGCAGCGGCAGAGTTACATAAATTCAGCCAATCCGGTGGCCGGGTCGGCGTGTTGTTTGGCCGCGAATCGAAAGGCCTGGTCAACGACGATGTTGCACTGGCCGATGCTGTGCTGTCAGTCCCTCTGAATCCGGCCTTCCGGTCGCTCAATCTGGCACAGGCCGTTTATACGGTGGCCTATGAGTGGATCCGGATGGCTGACCGGACGGCCCCATCCGAGGTTTCATATCCAAAGGGGACCCGACCCGGCAACAAACTGGAATTGACCCGGTTATTCGAACACCTTGAAGATGAACTGGATCGCAGCGGTTTCTTGCGCAATGTCGAAAAACGCCCGACCATGGTGCGTAATCTTCGCAATATGTTTGGACGGGCCGATCTGACTGAACAGGAAATCCGCACGTTGCGCGGGGTCATCACCTCGCTGGTGGGTAGCCGCCGGAACCGACCGGACTAGATCCGGCTGGACAGCCAGATCGCCAGACGTGAGCCGGTCTTGATAGCGCCGCTCAGAAGATCGTGTGCCGGGGCCTGACGGGCGCCATGCTGCAGGCCGGTATCACGATGGGCCAGTTCCTCGTCACGAAACTCGACAAAGGTTTGTCGTAGTTCCTTTTCGACCGGCTCGTCGTCCAGATCGGCGATCTGGGTCGCATAGTGCTCGTCAATAACCTCCTCAACGGCAACCGTGCAGGCCATCGCGGCCTTTTCACCCAGCAGAGCCGAACCGGCCCCCAGCGCAAAGCCGGCCAGATGCCAAAGCGGCAGCAGGGCGGTCGGGCGCACCCGGCGATCTGCAATCAGATCGTTGAACCGGGCAAGGTGCTGTTTTTCCTGCGCCAGCATCTGGCGGATGACCGGTGCAGATTTCGATTTTCCCAGGACGGCCAACTGGCCCTGATATATGCGTACCGCACCGAACTCTCCGGCGTGATCAACCCGCACCATCTGTTCGACCATTTGCTCCCTGTTCGGGTCTCCTGGTAAGCGTTTCCGGCTCATTCCCTCATCACCCCCGCTTCCGATTGACGACTCGTAATTTGGCTGCTCCCCATAATGACAGCCCAGCCAGCGCCAGTGAATAGGCGACGTTGTATGTTGCCATTGACACGCCGAACAGAGTCCAGTCAATGCTGTCGCAGGCCTTGGCCGGTTTGACCGTCAATAGTTTTTGAAAATCCGCGACAGACATCTGGCCGGGCAGCCCGCCACCACACGACGCAGCAGAAGCCCACCAGTGCTGTTCAACTCCTGCGTGGTAAAATGCGACGCTTGCACCGGCGAAAAACACCGCTGCGCAAACCCAGCCGATCCAGGGCGCGATCGAGGGCCGGACCATCGCAATAACAGCCACCCCTGCCACAACGGCAAAGGGAATACGTTGATACAGACACAATATGCAAGGTTCCGCCCCCTGAAACAGTTGCGCGTAATAGGCAACCGCCAGCGGGCCGATCCCCGCCAACAAAAGGGTTTGCGGGAAATAACGCAAAAACAGATGGGACAGCCTGTCGATCATGCCAAAACCCTATCACACCACGCAATGTTACAAAATCACCCTGATCAGGACAAAGCCGCCGATCAGTAAAACGCAGAACAGAATAAATAACATTCCCAGCCGCCGCTCAATGAAATCCCTTATGGGCCCACCGAATTTCCACAACAGCCCCGCCACCAGAAAAAACCGCAAGCCGCGCGCCAGGATTGAAGCAACGATAAAGATCGGAAAATTCAGGCCGGTCACACCCGACAGAATGGTAATAACCTTGTACGGGAACGGGGTCAGTCCGGCGATGAACACGGCCCACGCTCCCCAATCGTTATAGGTCCCCCTGAATTCCTCGAACCGGGCAGCGTAGTGATAAAGGTCAAGAACCGGGCGGCCAATCTCTTCAAACAGAAAATGTCCTATTCCGTATCCCGCGACACCGCCGATCACCGATCCCAGCGTGCAGACCGCCGCGATCCGCCAGGCCCGCTCGCGCGCCGCCAGCACCATGGGGATCAACAGGATATCCGGCGGCAGGGGGAAAACCGAACTTTCAACAAAAGCGATGGCAAACAACGCCAGCATGGCGTGGCGATGCGCCGCCAGCGTCATGGTCCAGTCATACAAACGTTTAAGCACGCATTTTACCCCGGTAAATTGTCTGGTGCGCGTGTTTAACAGGCCGATTGACAAAGCGCAATCGAACGTATTGACCCGCCGTTTATGGCGGCTATGATATGCGCCATCCACTCCGTGCCCCTGTGGCGGAACTGGTAGACGCGCTGGATTCAAAATCCAGTTCCCGCAAGGGAGTGCGAGTTCGATTCTCGCTGGGGGCACCATTTTCCAGACAAAGCCTGCACCTGTATCGATCCGCTTGTTGGTCCGCCCGATCATACGCCCGGCAGGGCTCGTCAGGCTTCCGCAGCGTATATTTGGATTTCCTTCCCCGGTAATATATGGAACAGTGCCGACTTGTTTAACCATTTGTGATACCAGCAGAATTCATGAAGTTTCGAAAATATCTCCTGAATGCCGGTCTGGTACTGGCATTCTCTGTCATCGGACTGGTACTCGTTGAAGTGGGTGCCCGGCTGCTATTCGGCGCACCTGTACAAACCCGCGGCACGCTGTTTTTCTCGGACAACACCTTCGCCAACGGCGACGCGTCTGCCGTGCGATTTTCACCCGATTCCAGCATACGTGCAATTTCCCAGTTCGGGGATTACACCGAATTCGACGTCCGGTTCAAGACCAACAACAAAGGGCTGGTCGACTCCCGCGCCTACCCGCTTGCCGCTGTCACTCCACCGGTCCGCAACATCGCCATCGTCGGGGATTCATTCACCGCCGGTTATCATGGTGGCATACCCTGGGTGCCGGATTTGCAACAGCGGCTCAGCGGCGCAAACATCTATAATCTTGGCGTCACCGGCACCGGGTTTGAACAGTTCGATCAGCTGCAGGGCGAATTGGCGGATGACCTTAACATTAGTGAAACGCTGATTGTTGCCATTTCCAGCGATGTCGTCCGCAAGTCATGGCGTCCTGTCAAACAACAAAACAGGCTCTATTTCTGTTCCCGGGATACCGCAACGGCCGATTGCCTCAAGCGGAAATCGTCGGTTTTTTTACTTCGTGGTGACGAGTCAGAAAACGATATTCGCGCCATTGCCCAACAGAACGCACAGGATACCCGAAAACCGGGGTTAAAACGCTATCTGTCGAGACATACCTATGTTGGACGTCTGTTTCACGCCCGCACCTGGAAAAAACGAACGAAAAAACTTGATACCGTTGCCGTTGCCGACTTTTCAATTGCCGCACTCCAACGCATGCACAATCGTCTCGGGCCGACACTTACGCTGCTTCAGATACCGGAACGTCGGGAGGTCGAAACCAACGGATATTCCGCTGATCTGAAATCGGTTGCGGGGTCAATTGGCATCAGGTTCGTCAACGGTCTGACCGAATGCGGCCTGACATATGGCGACTACTACGACCTCGATTCCCACCCGAACGCTAGCGGATACGCCAAAATTCAGACCTGTGTCGCCAGGGTTTTGACACATGGATGAGCGAGCCGGATTTCATGACAATGTAGCTCATTCCGACGAAGTAAAGGTCGGATCGGAGCGGTCGTTCGGACTCGTCTTTACGGCTGTTTTTCTCTTGATCGGGTTATGGCCGGTGGTCCACGCACTACCGATCCGGTCGTGGGCCCTGATCGCCGCCGCTGTTTTTTTCATCTGCGCTCTGGCGATGCCGCGGGTACTGCGACCGTTTAACCTGATCTGGTTCCGGTTCGGGATGCTGCTCCATAAAATCGTCAATCCACTGGTCATGGGGTTGTTATTTTTTTCCACCATTACCCCGATTGGTCTGATTTTCCGCATCATAGGCAAAGACAGTCTTCATCGCACGTTTGAGCCCGATGCCGACACCTACTGGATCCGGCGCGACCCGCCTGGGCCCACACCCGACAGCATGAAGAACCAGTTTTAGGAACACTCAATGGCATTTTTGATGGAACTCTGGGCCTTTATGAAGGCTCGCAAAAAATTCTGGTTGTTGCCAATTCTCATTATGATGGTGATTTTCGGCGGACTCGTCATTCTCAGCCACGGATCCGCCGTCGCGCCGTTTATCTACACCATATTCTAACGGGTCCGTCGGATGCGTATCCTAGGAATATCCGCCTACTATCATGACAGCGCCGCCGCGCTGGTCGATGACGGCGTGATTGTATCGGCCGCTCAGGAGGAGCGTTTCAGCCGTAAAAAACATGATGCCGGATTTCCCGCCGACGCTATCCGCTTTTGCCTCGGACATGCCGGTGTCACCCTCGCCGACATCGACTACGTCGCGTTTTACGACAAACCCTTCCTCAAGTTCGAACGCCTGCTGGAGACCTACCTGGCATTTGCGCCGCGCGGGTTTTCCTCGTTTAAAACCGCGCTGCCGGTCTGGCTCAAGGAGAAACTGTTCCAGAAGGACATGTTGCGTAAGGAATTCCGGAAATTCGACCCGGAATTTGACTGGGTCAACAAACTGTTGTTCTCTGAACACCACATGAGTCACGCGGCTTCTGCCTTTTTTCCGTCACCATACGACCGCGCCGTCGTGCTGACACTGGATGGTGTCGGAGAATGGGCGACCGCTTCCGCCGCATTGGGGAACGGCAACCGGCTGGAGATGTTCAAGGAAATACATTTCCCCCACAGCCTTGGTCTGCTCTATTCCGCGGTCACGTATTACACCGGATTCCGCGTCAATTCCGGTGAATACAAAGTCATGGGACTGGCCCCCTACGGCGTTCCCCGATTCAAAAACCTGATTCTCGATAACCTGATTGATGTCAAGCCGGATGGCAGTTTTCGCCTTGACCAGGGATATTTTGACTATTGCACCGGATTGCGGATGACAAATGCCCGGTTTGATGCGCTGTTTGGCCAACCCGCCCGCCGGGAAGACCAGCCCCTCACGCAGTTTCACATGGATGTTGCCGCCTCCGTTCAGGCGGTGACCGAAGACGTGGTGATCAAGCTGGCACGCGGGCTGGCGGCCGAGACCGGCGAGCAAAACCTGTGTCTGGCGGGCGGTGTCGCACTCAACTGTGTTGCCAACGGGAAACTGCTTCGGGACGGTGCGTTCAGGAACATCTGGGTGCAACCGGCGGCAGGCGACGCCGGAGGTGCTCTGGGGGCGGCCCTCAGCGCCTTTCATCTCCATCAGGGCCAGCCGCGGGCGAAACCCGATGGCCGCAACGATAGTATGCAGGGTTCTTACCTTGGGCCAAGCTATCGCCAGAGCGATATTGAAGAACGTCTGGAGAAGGCCGGCGCGATCTTTGCGACGCTTTCAGACAATGCATTGTATGACCGCACGGCGCAGGATCTGGTTGGTGGCAAGGCAATCGGCTGGTTTCAGGGGCGCATGGAATTCGGTCCTCGCGCTCTGGGGGGGCGTTCCATCATCGGAGACCCGCGCTCGCCGACCATGCAGCGGACCCTCAATCTGCGGGTCAAGTACCGCGAAAGTTTCCGACCGTTCGCGCCGTCGGTTCTGAGTGAGGCCGTGTCTGACTGGTTCGAACTGGACGGCGACAGTCCCTACATGCTGATGGTGGCGGATGTTCGGCAACAGCACCGTCGCGAAATGACGGCGGCCGAACAGGCCCTGTTCGGCATCGACAAGCTGAATGTCAAACGGTCCGATATACCGGCCGTCACACATGTCGATTATTCCGCCCGCATTCAGACTGTGCACAAACAGACCAACCCCCGCTATCATGCGCTGATTTCACGGTTTCATAACTTGAGCGGCTGTCCGGTAGTCGTCAACACCAGCTTCAACGTACGTGGCGAACCCATTGTCTGTACACCGGAAGACGCTTTCCGGTGTTTCATGGGGAGCGATATCGAGGTGCTGGTTGTCGGCAACTGTTATCTTGAAAAAGAGCAACAGAACGCCTCCCTCCGGATCGATTACAAAAACGCGTTCGAGCGGGACTGATTCCGACGATTGACATGCCTGAATCAGATTCGTTGAACATCAATATCGCGAACCCGCTTGCCATAATGATCGTTCAGATCCGCCCCGCAACAGGGCGACTTTCGGACATTTTGTCGGGTCGGACGACCGGTTGATTTAGCCGACCCGGTACTTTCGTCAGCCCGGCGGCAGTTATGGATTCGGCAAAAAATATCACTCTGTTGCTCCAGGAATCGCAGGTATGCCTCGCTGAACACCCGGGCATTGGCAGTCGTTACCTCGACCAGTGATTTCTGCAAGGCCCATGGCATTGTGTAGAACTCATACATCACCAACCCTTCCGCTAATAGTGTATCTCATCTCATCAGCCTATCACAAAATTCAACACGTACCTTGATCGGGATCATGGGATGCTGAAATTCACTCGCCCTGACCGTTGACATCGTCCGCAAACTGGTCAAATGCCCTGAGCGCTTCGGCCGCATAGACCATCGAGGGACCACCCCCCATGTACACTGCCATGCCCAACGTTTCGAGCATTTCCGCCCGACTGGCCCCAAGTCGTTCTGCCGCCTTCGCGTGAAAGGCAATGCACCCGTCACAACGCACCGCGACGCCAATTGCCGCGGCAATCAGTTCCTTGGTTTTCGCATCAAGCGCCCCTTCCGCCGTTGCGGCCCGTGCCAGAGACGCGAATCCCTTCATGGTGTCCGGGATTCCCTTACGCAATCGGGCAATGTCAGCGGTCAAATCGTTCGCCAGTTTTGGGTAGTCCTCGGTCATGGTTTGTGTTCCTGCTGCGGGATGACAATGGCCTTCCGGTTCATTGGCGGGCGCGCCGCCAAATCGCCCGGACGTGCGACTCTAGGCGCGCCGACCCGTCGGGGTATATGATATGGATCAAATCAAAAGCATCGCACGGATCAACATCCGCACCCGTGAATGGACGCATTTCATATCGATCGGTGATATTCACTGACACCCCTTATTGCACCGCCGGATATCATCACTTATGGTGCGCGAAGGTTTGCCATAGGGGACACGTAATGCAGAAAATCGAACTGACGGTGCATGAATTCATGTCCATCATGGGGGCGCTTGATGAAATGCGAGCGGGCAAAGGGCCGAACGGCGATACCATTTATGACGAATGGTTCACGCAGTGGAAGGCGCTGGATGAGCGACTGGAAAAGCTCGATATGATGGACCGCGCTGACATGCTATTTGACGGCAAAATTTCGATCAACGCGATTTCCGAAATTCATTTCGGGCAGTTGATTGATGCCGTCAAGAATCAGATATCCCTGCATCAGGGGCTGATTGACGCTGACGACGAGGATGCCGATCCAGAGGATCTGCAGATGTGGCAGGCCCGGCTGACCGGATTGCTGGACCTGCACGATTCGTCCATCTGGGCAGGCCAGCGCTAACCTTACCGGGGAAATGCCACGATTGTAACTTTGGTTCCGGTCCGTCCTATTCCATAAACCAGCCGTGGCTGACGACGAGGGACTGGCCGGTTAGCGCATTGCTGGGAAACGAGGCGAACAGTAACGCCACTTCCGCCACATCCTCAACGGTCGTGAATTCCTGATCAACCGTCTGCCCCAGCATAACCCGGTTGACCACATCTTCCTCCGAAATTCCCAGTTCAAGGGCCTGTTCGGGGATCTGTTTTTCGACCAGCGGCGTCTTGACGAAACCCGGGCAGATGACGTTCGCACGGACCCCGTGTTCGGCACCTTCTTTCGAGATAACCCGCGCCAGTCCCAACAGGCCGTGTTTCGCCGTTACGTACGCCGATTTCAAAGGTGATGCCTCCTTGGAATGGACTGACCCCATAAAAATGACCGAACCGGATTTTTGCCGGTACATATGCGGCAGGCAGGCGCGGGTGGTCAAAAACGCCCCGTCCAGATGGATCGCCAGCAGTTTCTTCCAGTCCTCATAGGGGAAACTCTCGATCCGGTTGACAATCTGAATGCCGGCGTTCGAGACAAGGACATCAACGCCTCCCCATTTCTCGACAACGCGGCTCACACCATCATTGACGGCCTGTTCGCTGGTTACATCCATGGCGACACCCATCGCTGTTCCCGGCCCCATCGCGGTCAGTTCAGCCGCCGTGTTTTCTGCCGCATCCAGACGCAAATCGGCAATGACAACACGCCCGCCCTGCGCGACATAACAGCGGGCAATCGCCGCACCAATGCCACTGGCGGAGCCGGTGATGATGCACACCTTGTCTTTCAACTTCATGATCTGTCTCCTTTTGAGCTGACCGGGCGGTGGAGCGCCCACATATCACCGAGCGACATATGTCTTAGATAATGGTGAAGGGCACCCAGAAACGCGTGTCCAATCAGATAGGCCCAGGCGACATTGGCAAAAGTCGTATGGGCAAATAAAATCAGACGAACGGGAACGGCCTGCCCACTGCCGACCAGAGCCACCGCGTAATAGGCCGCCCCACTGGCAGCCAGAAACGACATAAGAAGCAGCCCGAGCCCGTGCACCGCCGATGAAAGCGGTGCGTGGTCGTCATACGCCGGTAGCCGCAAGAACCGCAATGCCAGAGCATGGGCCACCATATCACGCCAGAGTTTCTGTCGACCCGTTCGGGAAAACCACGGGAACAAAAGTGCCGGGACAGTTCCGCGCCGCCGGAACAGCAGCACCAGCCAGAAGGCCGTGGCAAACAACAACGCGGAAAGCCCGGAGTACTGATGAATATCATATAACCAGTCACCCGGGCGGTCATTGCGGGGGCCGCGCATGGCAAGACTGCTCATAAGTTGAATGATAACGGCGAGTGCCAGTCCGGCATGCGCCAGCTTGGTCCAAGTCGTGTGTTTTGGTTGTGGTGTCATATTTTCCATAGATTTCAATTTCCGATAGATGATCCAAACCGACCCCGCCATGCTGAATCGTCGAGACGATTCGATTGCCTGGGCCAACTCACTATTCCCTATTTTCTGCGCACGCCACCCGTTTTGGTCGTTGTATGATCTGTTGCATCAAAAACCTGTACGCCCTGCTCAGGTTTGGCGCGGGTTTTCCATGCCGCATGTTCAAACGTCCGTTTGACATCATTAATCCCGCCTTGCCAGTGTTCTTTCATCGAATGTCGGGAAAACTCGACGTCCTTGGATTGCGTGAAATAGTTTTTCCGTCGATGAATCAGATGCACGATGGTGATTGCCGCATCACATGCCAGTTCACCCAAAATCAGTGCGTCCGGATCTGATTTAAGAGTATCCGGCAACTTGGCAATCAATCGGTGCGCAGCTCGTCGCAGTCCCTGGCCCTGGCGGAACACATCCGTATTGAGCCTGGTACGGCTGGAATACCGGATGTCCTTTTCCCGTTCCGCAACATCCGACAGGGTGCGGGGCATCGGGCCAACCGCACTGAAAAGATCAATCTGAAAAATCAGCATATCCGGGCGGGGCAGGTCGTCCAGGACATAGTGAAGGGGGGTGTTGGAGACGAGGCCGCCATCCCAATAGTGCTCGCCATCTATTTCAATGGCCGGGAATCCCGGTGGCAAGGCACCGCTGGCCATAATGTGCTCCGGCCCGATGCGTCTGTCCTGATTGTCAAAATAGGTAAAATTGCCCGTTCGAATGTTAACTGCACCAACGCTGAAACGGGTTTTTCCGCTGTTGATCAAATCAAAATCAACAAACTGTTCGAGCGTCTGATGCAACGGGCTGGTCTTGTAAAAGCTGAGTGCCTCACGAGAACCCGGTGGATAACAGACGGCGGGCGGCAGTCGCGGTTCGAAAAACCCGGGAATGCCAAACATCGTTGCCATGGTTGCGCTGGCATCATTAAACATTGTACGCATTGCTTCTCCCGGCAAGGCCGGTTCGGCGAGCAGTCCGGACGTCACTTTTTCCCAGAACCCCCGCAACCTGTCGATCCGGTGTTCCGGCAGGTTGCCGGCAATCAAAGCAGCATTGATTGCACCAATCGAAATGCCCGCAACCCAATCCGGAAGATGCCCATGGCGCGCCAGTTCGCTGTAGGCGCCAGCCTGATAGGAACCGAGCGCGCCACCGCCCTGCAAAACCAGGACTGTTTTCTCGTTGGCGGTTTTTCTGAACGGCGATGGGCGTTTCATTTAAAGATGACTCCACTGCTGGCAACCCATCCGATCACTCATCGACGGGCGTCGCATGCAAATTTCAGGACCGTTTCTGGCCCTATCCGGTTGTTTTGAATAAATTTCTGGAACCCGGCAATTAACGATGCCATTTCGCTCTGTCTCAATTGATGGTCGGATATCTGGATATAGGGGTATTTGCAGGGCAATGCAAAACCGTGTCTTCTTGCGTGAGATTCCGACACGGCGTGGCACCTCCGGGACGGGCGGTATCAACCATAAAATCAGTATTTTCTGATCCGTCGTCACCCCCGGCCGCCTTACGCACGATCAGTCGTTGAGCTCTCGTATTGCCTGACAGACCGCGTCGGTGACCTGACGGGTTGTTGCATCGCCGCCAAGGTCTCTTGGGCGGACGTTTCCGGCTGCGGTGACGCGTTCGATGGCCCGCATCAGATGCTCAGCCGCTTGCGCTTCGCCCAGGTACTCCAACATCATGGATGCCGACCAGAACGTACCGATCGGGTTGGCGATGCCCTTACCCATGATATCGAAGGCTGATCCATGGATCGGCTCGAACATCGATGGGTAGATGCCGGGTGGGTTGAGGTTGGCCGTCGGTGCGATGCCCAGACTGCCGGTTAACGCCGCCGCCAGATCGCTCAACACGTCAGCATGCAGATTGGTAGCAACGACTGTATCGATTGACTTGGGATCGAGGACCATGCGCGTGGTCATCGCATCGACCAGCATTTTGTCGGTGGTGACGTCCGGATAGTCGCCCTTGATCAGATCGAACACATCGTCCCACATCACCATGCCGTGGCGCTGGGCGTTTGATTTGGTCACCAGCGTGAGAAGTTTGCGGGGCCGCGAGCGCGCCAGCTCCAAGGCAAACCGCTGGACCCGCTCAACGCCTGGGCGGGTAAATACGGCAACATCCATTCCGACTTCCTCAGGCAGGCCCTGATGCACCCGCCCGCCGCATCCGGCATACTCTCCTTCCGAATTTTCGCGCACAATAACCCAGTTCAGATCGTCTGCCGTCACCCCTTTCAGCGGACTTTCGATGCCAGGCAACAGCCGCGATGGGCGCACATTTGCGTATTGATCGAACGGTTGGCAGATCGCCAGCCTCAGGCCCCATAAGGTAACATGATCCGGCACATGCGGGTCCCCGGCAGAGCCGAAAAATATCGCATCCTTGTGACGTAGTCGGGCAAGCCCGTCTTCGGGCATCATTCGCCCATGCTGTCGGTAATAATCGGCTCCCCAGGGAAACTTCTCGATAGTTAACCCGAAGCCGCCATCCCGCCCGGCCAGCACCTCAAGCACTTCAAGCCCGGCATCAATGACTTCCGCACCGATCCCGTCTCCGGGGATGGCCGCAATGGAATAGTCCTTCATAGCATGTCCTTTGTTCGTCAGGTCTTGGACAGGAGGGCGAATGCTTGTTATTCTAGTTGGTTATTGGTCAATTGAAATGCTGCAATGAGGAAAGTTACCTTTGGCGAGAATTCCAAAACGTACTCAGGACAAGGCATGGCTGGCGTTCACCGATTGGTGCCTTTCCAAAGGATTGTCCCCGGCACCGGCCCATCACTGGACCCTGGCCGCCTATGCCCTGGCCCTGGAAGACCAGGAAAAGCCGGAAGAAATCCGCAAAACCCTGCATGCCATTGCCAAGGCCCATCTGCAAAAATCCCGCAGCCGACCTGACCGTCATCCGTTAATTGAACGCACCCTGAAAATGATTGAAACCCGGCGTCAGACCCGCGAGCAAAAATCCAGATTATTTGACGAAGGTCTGAGCGATCGCAAAAAACAGACGACGACCGCACGCGCGGTCGTCGAGACAAAAGCGAAGGGAAAAACAGTTCTCTCGCTCAGCGCGACACCAAAACTGGTCCGCCGTCGCCGTTTGACAAAATGATCATCTGAGGATGACGGTACGCTCAACTTTCTGCATGAGTGCTGTTTGTGAACCGGCACCGGACGTCAGGGTAATCTCGCCGCGATACCTACCGGCAGGCCAGAATAACGCCGGTCGATTCCGTCCTGCATAAAACAGTTTCCGTGCCTGTGTTTTGACAACCGGATTGGCGTGTTCGTAAACCACAGCGCCGTCCGGACCGAAGATCCTCATTCGCAGTTCATCCCCTGCCAGAGGCCAGTAGATATCCGCCCATAATACCAGCGCTGGCACCTGTCGTGACAACACCCCGTCATGGTACAAACCGGCCCGAACCGCCACGGTCTGGGGACGAATCGCGGCAAATCCGGCGTTAAAAATGGCCGTCGGCATGTCTCCCAGTTGCTGCCCGGCTTCCTTCCGCCAAATCGACCCTTTCCGGCTTCCGCAGGTGGTCCCCGGACCGGACCCGACAAACGGGTCAATCACCTCATTGTTGTGGCGCACTTCAAGATGAACGTGCGGGAACTGGGCCAGCCCGGAATGCCCGACCAGCCCGAGCCGCTGGCCCATTGTCACCGTCACCCCCTGTTTTACCAGAATGCTGCCCTTTTTCATGTGGCAGTACTGGGTCAGCCATCCCCGTCCATGGTCGATGACCACCCCGTTACCACATTCGCGACCGCGCACACTGTCTTTGCCCCGCTCGGTAAAGTCGATGTCGTCCATGCCGTCCCGAACCGCGCGGACCGTCCCGGGCGCCGACGAGAGAACCGATACGCCAGCGTCCATGGCCTTCAGGTCGCGGATGGCAATATCGGTACCTTTATGGCCATCATAGGTGAACGACGTACAGGCATGATCAAGAACCCCGCGTCCGGGGTCAAGGTCGACTACATTGACCAACCAGCAGTCTTGCCCAACCTCGCAGTCAATTGGTAAAGCCAGTTCGAGAGCTGTTGCTGGCGCTGCCCTGAGCAACCAGAGCACCAGCACCGGCAACAAAGTGGCGGTGACCCTGGCCCTGCGTTCCGGCTTGCAAAGCATCGCTTGTATGCCTCTATTCATCCGCTATTATTGCAGCGCAACATCGGCGCTGCGCCTGACATGAACAAGAAGGATACCGGCGAATGGATCAAGTGATCAATCCCTTGGACAAACTTCACGGTTATTATTTCGAAGACCTTGAAGTTGGCATGAGTGATATATTTGCGAAAACCATCACAGACGCCGATATCGTCGGCTTCGCTGGTATTTCCGGCGATACCAACCCGGTTCATCTGAACCATGAGTTCGCAAGTCAAACCCTGTTCAAAGGCCGCATTGCACACGGCATGTTAACGGCCAGCTTCATTTCAACGGTTATCGGCACCAAATTACCGGGTCCCGGTTGCATTTACATCAGCCAGAACCTGCGCTTCAAAGCCCCGGTGCGCAGCGGTGACACAATCAACGCTGTCTGCACTGTCGAAAAATTGGTCCCGGCCAAACATTTCATCGAGTTGAAAACCGTCTGCACCGTCAACGGCAAGATTGTTGTCGATGGCGAGGCGACGATTATGGTGCCGAGTCGGGACGCCTGACGTATCCCGCCCGGAGCCTCAGCCGCTAACCCTGAGCACGTTCGAGGTAGCCGCGCAGGACCCCGTATTTTGTACATTCTCCGGGTCGCGAGGCCTTTGTTCTTGACCGGGACGTGACCCACTGACACCTTTCCCCGCCATGCATATCTATCGTCACTACGAAACCCTGCCCGGTGAGGTCCGGAATGCCGCCATTGCCATCGGCAATTTCGACGGTGTGCATATCGGACATCAGGAAGTCATCAATGAAGCGGGACTGATCGCCCGGAAAAAGAATATTCCGTGGGCTGTTCTGACGTTCGAGCCGCATCCGCGAACGGTCTTTCAAAAGGACCAGCCACCCTTCCGCCTGACACCGTTCCGGGCCAAGGCCCATGCCCTCGAGCGGCTGGGGGTCGATGCCATGATCGTGCAACGCTTTAACCGGCCGTTTTCGCAGCGTCCGGCAGAGGACTTCGTCTGCGAAGTGCTGGTGAAAGGTTTTGGCGCCCACCATATTGTCGCCGGATACGATTTTGTCTTTGGCCATCAGCGGGGGGGAAACTGTGAACTTCTGCTGGCGATGGGGAAAACCCATGGGTTTGGATTCACTGCTGTCAGCGCCGTTGAAAGTCCGGACGGGAGGGTTTATTCCTCAACCGGCGTCCGGGACTGCCTGCAGGCGGGGGACCCGGTCGGAGCCCGCGAAATTCTTGGTCGTCCCCACTCAATTGAGGGCCGGGTCGCGCCGGGCAATCAGCTGGGGCGAACACTGGGCTTCCCGACCGCGAATATCCACCTCGGACAGGGGTTGCGACCAAAACGGGGAATCTATGCCGTTCGTGTTGAATGGCGGCAGGGCAGACGAGCGGTCACGATGGATGGAGTCGCCAATATTGGGAACCGCCCGACCGTCAACGGGATCGGTGATTTGCTTGAGGTTTTTATCTTCGATTTTGACAAGAACCTTTACGGACAGCGATTGCGAGTGAATCTGATCGATTTTATCCGACCCGAGGTCAAATTTGACGGACTGACGGAAATGAAAGCTGAAATGACCAGAGACGTTGAAAAAGCACGTCAGATACTGGCAGATGACATGAAAGCAAGATGATGAGCGTGGACTACAAATCAACGGTATACCTCCCGAAAACCGATTTTCCCATGAAGGCCGGACTGCCCAAACGTGAACCGGAGTTATTGGACCATTGGGCCAAATCCGGATTGGAAAAGGCCATGCGGTCGGCAGCGCGGGGGCGGGAGAAATTTATCCTTCACGACGGTCCGCCGTACGCGAATGGCAACCTGCATATCGGACATGCCCTCAACAAGATCCTGAAAGACGTCATCAACCGGACCCAGCAGATGATGGGCAAGGATGCATATTACGTGCCCGGCTGGGACTGCCACGGCCTTCCGATCGAGTGGAAGATTGAAGAAAAGTATCGCAAAAAGAAAAAGGACAAGGATGAGGTTCCGATTGTCGAATTTCGCAAGGAGTGTCGCGAATTTGCCGAAAACTGGATCAATATCCAGCGCGAGGAATTCAAGCGTCTTGGCATCATGGGCGACTGGGACCACCCGTACACAACCATGACCAACAAAGCGGAAGCCACCATCGCTCGCGAACTGAGCAAATTTCTGATGGACGGATCGCTGTACCGCGGAGCCAAGCCGGTGATGTGGTCGCCCGTTGAGAAAACAGCGCTGGCAGAAGCGGAAGTGGAATATCATGACCACACATCAACCACCATATTCGTACGGTTTCCGGTTAAATCGTCATCCGTGATCGCCATTCACGATGCGTCGATCGTGATCTGGACGACAACGCCCTGGACCATGCCGGGCAACCGAGCGGTTGCTTATGGCCCGGACATTGACTACGTCGTGATCGAAGTAACAGGGATTGCCACCGATAGCCTTGCTGTCGTAGGTGAAAGACTGATCATGGCGGAACCACTGATTGCGGATGTGAGCCAAAAATGCGGTATCACGGATCATGCCGTGCGGCATCACTTCCGGGGGCACGAACTTGCAGGAACGATCTGCCGGCACCCGCTGAATGGTCAGGGTTATGACTATGATGTGCCTGCGCTCAGCGCCGACTACGCGACCACCGATGAAGGCACCGGCATTGTCCATATCGCACCCGGTCACGGCGTCGAAGACTGGGAACTCGGCATCGCCAACGGAATCGAGGTGCCACAAACCGTAGGTGAAGACGGGCGCTACTTTGACCACCTGCCGATTTTTGCCGGTCTGCACGTTTACAAATGTGCCGGTGACATCGTCCGAGTCCTGACTGACGCCGGCGGACTTCTCGGCAGCGGCTCACTGGTCCACCGTTATCCTCACAGCTGGCGTTCAAAACAACCCCTGATCTATCGCAATACCGCGCAGTGGTTCATTTCAATGGATAAAAACGACCTGCGCAAAAAGGCATTGAAGGCCATTGAAGAAACCCGGTTCGTCCCCGCCAGCGGACAAAAACGACTGCGCGGCATGATTGAGGACCGTCCCGACTGGTGCGTGTCCCGACAACGCGCCTGGGGGGTGCCCATCACGGTGTTCGTCAAGCGGGAATCTGGCGAACCTCTACGTGACCCGGCCGTCAACGACCGGATCGTCGAAATTTTCATGGCAGAAGGTTCGGACGCATGGTTTGCCTCGCCCGCCCAGAGATTTCTCGGCGATTCCTACAAGGCGGAAGACTACGAGCAGGTCACGGACATCCTCGACGTGTGGTTTGACTCCGGTTCAACACATGCATTTGTCCTGGAAGGCGATGAATGGCCGGACTTGCAAGCACCCGCATCACTTTACCTGGAAGGTTCCGATCAGCACCGTGGCTGGTTTCATTCATCCCTGCTGGAATCCTGCGGGACACGGGGCCGAGCGCCGTACGAAGCTGTATTGACCCATGGCTTCGTAATGGCTGAAGACGGCCAGAAAATGTCAAAATCCCTGAACAACCAGGTATTTCCGCAACAGGTCACCGACCAGTACGGTGCCGATATCTTGCGGTTGTGGGTTGTCGGTTCCGACTATTCGGAAGATCTGCGGATCGGACCGGAAATCCTCAAACAGCATTCTGATATCTACCGCCGCTTGCGTAATACGCTGCGCTTCATCCTGGGCAACCTCAACGAATTCGACAATGATGAGCGCTTGCCCGTTGCCGACATGCCGGAACTGGACCGCTGGGTCCTGCATCGTCTGTGGGAACTGGATGCCTTGATTCGCAAGGCCTGTAATGACTTTCAATTTCACATGCTGTTTACCGAACTGCATACATTCTGCGCCGTCGATCTGTCGGCCTTCTATCTGGATATCCGGAAGGATGCGCTGTATTGCGACCAATCTGATTCAACCCGTCGGCGGGCGGCCCGCACGGTGATGGACGAACTGTTCAATTGCCTGACCGCCTGGTTTGCCCCCTTTATCTGCTTTACGGCCGAAGAGGCCTGGCAGGCCCGCAATGAGGGAAATGGCGGTGAGCAAAGCATCCACGTGCGCCAATTTCCCGATATTCCGGGCGACTGGCAGGACGATGCATTGGCCGAAAAGTGGAAAAAAATCCGCACCATCCGCCGTGTCGTAACCGGCGCACTGGAAGTAGAACGGGCGGAAAAACGAATTGGTTCCAGTCTGCAATCGTGCCCGACGGTTCATACACCGGCGGAAAACCACCACCTGTTCGACGGCCTTGATGCGGCCGAGCTGTTCATTACGTCGGGGGCCAGATTTTCAACTGACCCGGCTCCGCAAAACGCCTTTTGTCTTGATGACGTCGGTGACGTTCACGTGACGTCGGCGCTGTCAGGGACGACCAAATGCCTGCGCTGTTATCAATTTCCGGACGATATCGGAGTCAATCCGTCGCATCCGGATATTTGTGGACGATGTGCTGATGCGGTCGCACATCATACACCAGAAATCACCTCTCCTGCGTAATGCGCAAAAATCTGATCACCGGTCTGGGTATTGCTGTTATTGCTATCATCTGTGATCAGGTGAGCAAGTGGTGGATAACCGACGTTCTCATGCAGCCTCCCGGAACGTTCGAGGTGTTCTCCTTTTTCAATCTCGTCCTCACCCACAACCGGGGCGTCAGCTTCGGTATGTTTGCAGCCGGATCACATACCGGCAAGTGGCTGTTGATCGCGTTAGCCGTGGTAATTGTCATTTTCCTGCTGGACTGGCTGCGAAAAGCCCGCTACCGGTCTACCGTTTTTGCCCTTGGATTGATAATCGGCGGCGCCATAGGAAACGTCATTGATCGTATCGTCATCGGTGCGGTGGTTGATTTCCTTGATTTTCACGCCTATGGATATCATTGGCCTGCCTTTAACCTGGCAGACGCCAGTATATTCATCGGCGCATCGCTTTTAATCGGGGAGTCGCTGTTCTTACGTGACAAGTCAGCGTAAAGTATTGAATTGATTCAGTTCCCGGCTTACATTTCGGGTCTCTGAATAACTTTCCGGATCATTTGACGAAGATAAACGACGGCATACGGGCATTCAGGATTTGAAGATCATGCGAAAAATCGGCCTCATTCTTTCTCTCTTTGCTGTTCTGGCGCTGGTCAGTGGTTGCGATTCTGCGCGCAAGGCTTTCGGGCAGAAAAAAACGCCTCCCGACGAGTTTGTGGTTTATTCTCGCCCTCCTCTGAGCCTGCCGCCGGACTACGGATTGCGACCACCGAAACCGGGTATTTCGCGTCCACAAAAAATCCAGCCCAGCGATGTCGCCCGCGAAGCTGTTCTTGGAAAATCACAGTCTGCTGATGAACAGGCGACACCCACCTCACCCGGCTTGCAGGCGATGCTTCGCAACACCGGCGCGATTGCCGCCGACCCCGCCATCCGGGACGCCATCAATCAGGAAACGTCCATTCTGGCGGCTGAAGATCAACAGTTTATCAACAAGCTGATTTTCTGGGTCGATGACAAACCCTACGAAGGATCTGTCGTCAATCCGGAAGAAGAGGCAAGACGGTTGCGCGAAGCACAGGCGCTGGGAAAATCGATTACGGAAACAGAAACTCTGCACGTCAAACGCAAACGCCCGAAGAAGGGCCTGCTCGACTTCTGATCTTCACGAAGGGCGATTTGACGGCCGGGCATCTGCGCCTTTTCACTGCCACATTCCGGTCCTATATGTCAGGAAATTATCGCCCAGGTTTGAAGGATAGCTGATGATCAGGATTGTCCGTTTTTGTCTTGTTGCGTTTGTCTTCGGATTTCTTCCCCAATCTACTTTTGCAAAAGTTTTCAGCCCATCGACGTTCAAGCTGGCCAACGGCATGACCGTCGTCGTCATTGAAAACCACCGTGTGCCAGTGGTTACACACATGGTCTGGTATCGGGTCGGGGCGGCGGATGAAGGACCGGGTGAAACCGGTATCGCACATTTCCTTGAGCATCTCATGTTCAAGGGAACCCGGACGCTGAAGCCCGGCCAGTTTTCGGAAACCGTCGCCCGCAACGGCGGTCAGGAAAACGCCTTCACGTCCTCCGACTATACCGCCTACTATCAGACGATTGCGGTTGATCGACTGCCGACCGTCATGAAAATGGAAGCCGACAGAATGAGCAATCTGGTGATCACCGACAGGGAGGTCGAGCCGGAGCGACAGGTTGTCCTGGAAGAACGCCGGTCGCGGATCGGCAACCAGCCGGAGAGCATACTGGGTGAACAGATCAATGCCGCATTATATCTCAATTACCCCTATCGCACGCCGGTTATCGGCTGGGAACATGACATCAAGGCACTTGATATCAACCGCATTCTGGCATTCTACAAGCGTTGGTATGCCCCAAATAACGCAATTCTTGTAGTTGCCGGGGACATTACGGCAGAACAGTTGAAACCGCTGGCGGAAAAATATTACGGGCCTATCCCGGCGCAGCCCCCGGTTCAGCGAATTCGGGCGGACGAGCCGCCGCAACCCGCCGCGCGCCGGGTTACCATGACCGACAAGCGCGTTCGGCAACCCTCCTGGCAACGGTCCTATCTGGCCCCGTCCCTGTTGTGGGGAGACCGTCAGCAACATGATCCGTTGGAAGTTCTGGCCAACATGCTGGGCGGAGGGGCCTCAAGCCGGCTTTACCGGTCGCTGGTGATCGACCAGAAACTGGCCGTTTCGGCAGGCGCCTATTACAGCGCCGACGGGCGCGGCCCCGGGCGGTTCACGATTTACGCCAGCCCGCGGCAAGGTGTTTCCATGGACGCCCTGGAATCTGCCATCGATGCCGAAATCCGGCAGATTTCAGAAAAAGGGGTGCAACAGTCTGATGTCGAAAGGGCGATTGAACGCATGCAGGCAGAAGCCGACTATGCCCGGGATTCGCTGTCGGGTGGGGCACGGGCCATGGGGTCGGCGCTGGCCGCCGGATTGACCATCGACGATGTTGAGTCCTGGCCTGACCGGATTGCAAAAGTCGATGCGCAAAAGGTACAGGCGGCCGCCCGCTCGACCCTTAAATTAAATCACTCTGTCACAGGGCTCCTGCTGCCAGAACAACAAATGTAAGGATCCGGCCATGAAATCGGCGTACCGTTTCGCCCACATCTCCGTTCTGCTGGTAATCGCGATCATCGTCGTTGTCGGCACCCGACCCGCGCTTGCCTTCCGTGTCGAATCGGTGGTCAGTCCGGGCGGCATTACCGCCTGGCTGGTGCGCGATACGACCAATCCGATCATCACCATGAATTTCGCTTTTCGCGGCGGCAGCGCACTTGACCCGACGGGCAAGGAAGGGCTTGCAAATCTTGCCGCCAGCCTGATCGATGAAGGTGCCGGGGAGATTGACAGCAAGGCATTTCAGAGAACACTGGATGACAAGGCAATTTCGCTCAGGTTCAATGCCTCCATGGACAGTTTTGGCGGTTATGTGCAGACGCTGGTAAAAAACCGCGACACCGCCTTCAATCTGTTGCATCTGGCATTGACCAGACCACGGTTCGATGCGGAACCTCTGGAACGCGTTCGATCGCAAATTCTGGTCGGACTGAAACAGGACAAGGAAGATCCGCACGCGCTGGCCAGCCGCAAGATATTTTCGACCCTTTACCCCGGACACCCGTATGGTCGTCCATCAGACGGTACAATTGACGCGATACAAGGTTTGACAGTCGCCGATCTGAAAGGTTTCATGAGCCGCCGGATCGGTCGTGACAACCTGATCATCGGCGTGGTCGGCGATATCACCCGGGAAGACCTGGCCACCCTGCTTGATCAGACATTCGGAGACCTGGCGGCAAAAAGTGCGGCCTGGGCCCTGCCCGACATCGCACCCACAACACCCGGACGCATTATCGTCGTCAACAAGGATGTGCCACAAAGCGCTATCATGTTTGCCGAGCGGGGACTCAAACGCAAGGATCCTGACTATTACATCGCCTTTGTTATGAATCACATATTCGGGTCGGGCAGTTTTACCTCCCGATTGTATTCCGAAGTGCGGGAAAAACGCGGGCTGGTCTATTCTATCGGCACCAGCCTGTATCCATTTGACGCAAGCGCCCTGATTTTCGGAAGTGCCGGAACTGCAAATGCACGGGTTCAGGAAACGCTCGATGTGGTCAAGGCCGAATGGCGAAAAATGGCGAAGGAAGGGATCACCGAACAGGAGCTTGCGGATGCAAAAACCTATCTGACGGGCTCCTTTCCCCTGCGGTTTTCCTCGAGCGGGCGAATCGCCTCTATCCTCGTCGGAATGCAACTTTCCGATCTGGGCATCGACTATCTGAACAGGCGGAATGCGATTATCAACGCAGTTACCCGTCAGGATGTAAATCGGGTCGCCGCCAAGTTATTGAAATACAACAATCTGGTGACGGTCATTGTCGGCCGGCCCAAGGGTGTCGTCAGCACCAACTGAGCGTTCGTATCATTCGACTGGTTGTGCCATACGTCGAACCTGATAATCTCACCGGCATGGATAACATTGCCGCCTGGAACGCATTGACGGTTCACCGACAAACTGTCGGCGATCTGCACATGCGAGATATGTTTGAAGCGACCCCCACACGATTCCGGGAGTTTTCCCTGTCGTGTGGAGACATTTTGTGCGATTTTTCGAAAAACAGGATCACGTCCGAAACAGTACGCCTGTTATGCGAGCTTGCCCGGGAACGCGACCTCGCGGGTCAGCGAGACGCCATGTTCGCAGGCCAGCCCGTCAACACGACCGAAAACCGGGCGGTGCTGCACATGGCCCTGCGCGGGCATGCCGGCGACGCCTACCGAACTGTGGACGGTGATGTATCGCAGGTCGTCTCCGACGTTCTGCGGCATATGGCCGGGTTCGTCACCGGGGTCCATTCAGGAAAGATTGCCGGTGCCACCGGCAGGCGTCTGACCGACGTTGTCAACATCGGTATCGGTGGATCTCACCTTGGACCCGAGATGGTCGTCGCAGCACTTGCCCCCTATCATCTACCGGACCTGCGCCTGCATTTCGTTTCCAATATCGACGGCCACGATCTGGCATCGACCCTGGACGACCTTGACCCGGAAACGACTCTTTTCCTGATTGCATCCAAGACCTTTACCACTCAGGAAACCATGACCAATGCCCGGTCTGCCCGGGCATGGGTAACTGAGGCACTCGGTGATGGTGCCGTCAGTCACCATTTTGCCGCCATTTCCAGCAATCGGCCCGCCGTTGACGCGTTTGGCATTCACCCCGCCCATGTCTTCGAATTCTGGGACTGGGTTGGGGGCCGCCTGTCGCTGTGGTCGTCCGTCGGACTTTCCATTGCCCTTGCGGTCGGCATGGAAAATTTCCGGATGCTGCTGGACGGGGCGCGGGAAACGGACATTCACTTTCGCGACACACCGCTACCGCAAAATATACCTGTCATGCTGGGCCTGATTGGCCTGTGGAACATCAATTTTCTAGGATACGATTCACTCGCAATTCTGCCCTACGATCATCGCCTTGCACGCCTGCCGGCGTTCCTTCAGCAACTCGATATGGAGAGCAACGGCAAAAGCGTCACCCGCACGGGAGAATGTGTAACAACGGCAACCGGCCCGCTACTGTTCGGCGAACCCGGCACCAATGGTCAGCATGCCTTCTATCAACTGTTACATCAGGGAACGAAAATCATACCTGCCGACTTCATCATTGTTGCGCAACCGGCACACGCGCTGGCGAACCACCACGACCGTTTGCTGGCCAATGCCCTGGCGCAGAGCGAAGCCCTGATGACGGGCCGTACGCTGGCCGAATCCGACGGCAACCCGCATCGACGGTTCCCGGGAAACCGACCGACCAATACGCTTGTCATGCGTCGCCTTGATCCACACACCCTTGGCATGCTGATCGCTCTCTATGAACACAAGGTCTTTGTGCAGGGGGCTCTCTGGGGGATCAATTCATTCGATCAATGGGGTGTCGAACTGGGCAAACAACTGGCGACCCGGATTCTTGCGAAAATCGAATATGGGAAGGACCATTCCGGGCTGGATGGCTCCACTGTCGGGCTGCTGAAACAACTCGAAGCCTGGCGGAACTGAGCGATGGTTCTTCGGCGACTCCCTGAAACGCTGGTGAACCGGATTGCCGCCGGCGAAGTTATTGAACGTCCGGCAGCGGCGGCCAAGGAACTGATCGAAAATGCCGTGGACGCGGGTGCGACACGCATTGATGTCGCCATTCTGGATGGCGGTCAAAGCCTGATTTCCGTCAGCGACGACGGCCACGGCATGAGCAGCGATGATTTATTGCTGGCGGTTGAACGCCACGCCACGTCAAAACTGCCAGATGACGATCTGATACGGGTTCGGTATCTGGGCTTTCGCGGCGAAGCCCTGCCGTCGATTGGCGCCGTCAGTCGCCTTGAACTGACGTCACGGCGAGCCAGTGATGACAATGCCTGGCGAATCCGGGTGGAAGCAGGGCAGGTCGGACGCCCGACACCGGCGGCATTCACCAAAGGAACCCGGGTTGAGGTGCGCGACCTGTTTTTTGCCACGCCTGCCCGCCTGAAATTTCTGAAGTCCGCACGTACCGAACAATCCCACATTGCGGAAATCATCAAACGCCTTGCCATGGCCCATCCGTCAATCGGGTTTTCCCTGGCGGAGGGGTCCCGTCAACTTCTCGACTACCCGCCGGTGACGGGTGACTTGTTTGATGCCCGGCTGTCCCGACTGTCATCGGTCATGGGGCGATCATTTTCCGAAAATGCCTTGCTGATCGACGCCGAACGGGAAGGCGTCCGGTTGAGCGGATATGTCGGATTGCCGACCCTCAATCGGGGCAATGGCGCAATGCAGTTCCTGTTTGTCAATTCCCGTCCGGTAAATGATCGCATGCTGTTCGGGGCACTGCGGGGCGCCTATCGCGATTTTCTGGCATCCGACCGCTATCCGCTGGTCGCACTTTTCGTCCAGTCACCGCCCGACCTGGTCGATGTCAATGTTCATCCGGCAAAAACCGAGGTCCGATTTCAAGATCAGGGGCTGGTTCGCGGCCTGATCGTCGGTGCCGTCAAACATGCGCTCGCCGAAGCCGGACACCGGGCGTCTACCACCGTTTCCGAGGCTGCACTGGGCGCAATCCGCCAGGCCGGTCTGCCATACGGCGGTGCCATTGGAAAAACCGGAGTGTCCTATCCGACAGCGTCCCGGCTCGGCGGCGGAACAGGCTTGCATGAACAACGAACCGCTTTTCACGCCCCGCTTCCGGCGCTTGACCGGGTTCCGTCGGCACAGGCCGGTGACGGATTTCCCCCCACCGATGCCGCCGACCGGGTGGCGACCGAATATCCGCTTGGCGTTGCTCGCGGACAATTACACGAAACCTATATTGTTGCCCAGACAGCGGACGGGATTGTCATTGTCGATCAGCATGCCGCCCACGAACGACTGGTGGAGGAACGCATCAAGAAAGATATGGCCAGCACCGGAGTCAAACGCCAGGGACTGTTGATTCCGGTTGTCGTTGAGCTGGACGATACCGCCTGTCACCTGTTGCTGTCTCGGTCTGACGAACTGGCGGAGATGGGGCTGGTCATCGACTCCTTCGGTGACGGTGCGATTATGGTCCGGGAAACCCCGGCCCTTCTGGGACAAATGGATGTGCAGAGCCTGATCAACGACCTGGCAGACAATCTCGCGGAAACCGATGACACCATCGCGCTGCGGGATCGCATTGGCGAGGTGTGTGCAACGATGGCCTGTCATGGTAGCGTTCGTGCCGGGCGACGCCTGAACGGCGATGAAATGAATGCCCTGTTGCGCGAGATGGAAGCCACGCCACATTCCGGGCAATGTGCGCACGGACGTCCGACTTACGTGGAATTGAAGCTGGCAGACGTCGAAAAACTTTTCGGCCGAAAATAATGCTGGCGGAATGGTTGACCCGCCTCACCGCACCGTGCCAACAACCCTACCGCCGCATGGGGTATCTGACCGAACTGATCGCGATCAGGTTCCGCCATCGGCGTTGTCACGTCGCATGGGACCCGCATCTCAAAAATTGCCGGGAGCTGATCCGGTCCGTCATCCCGTCCTGCACCGAGCGACAGAAGGTGATTGTGCTCGGATCCGGTAATGTGCTGGATATCCCGCTGACGGACCTGGCCCGTCAGTTTGAAGAAGTGACACTGATCGACATTTGCCACCTGCCGGCAACCCGCCGCCTGACCCGGCGGTTCAAGAATATCCGTCTGCTGGAATCTGATATCAGCGGCGTTGCCGACGCGCTTGACCGTTGGCTGGCCGGTCCCCGCCAGTCGGCCTTGCCGGACCCCGCAATTGACCAGACGCTATTGAACGGTGCCAGTTATGTTATTTCTGCCAATCTGCTGGCACAACTTCCCCTGGTGCCACTTTCCTTCCTGGCCAGACAGGCGACCGATATTGATGATGGTACGCTATCGGCGTTCGCTCGCAAGGTGATCGATTTTCATCTGAGTTTGCTGCGGTCGCTCAATTGCCCGGTTACCCTGATCACGGAAACCCTGCGACTTACGAAAAACAGGCAACAGACGGTCGGAAAGGACGACCCGCTGTTTGGCTCGCCACTGTCATACGCGGGTGAAGAGTGGTGGTGGGATGTTGCCCCTGCTCCGGAAACCGGCAAAGACATTGATGTTCGGCTGCGTATGCGGGCAATCGGAAACCTGTCAACGGCGGCTCATACCAGGTTGCAGTGATGTTGACCTGTCAGGCCATAGGCACAATCTCTGCCGGCCATTTTCACAGGAACATGATCTCAGGCCCGGTTTTGCAGAAATACCAGCCGCGCCGCGCCATAAGTTCTGTCATCCAGCACTCTCAGGGAACGCGGTGGATCAAGTATTTCTTTTCCCGCCACTTCAACGACAACGATAGCATCCGTTGCCAACCACCCCTTGCTCGTCAGGGCCAGCAGGGCCGGGCCGGTCAGACCCAGGTTATAAGGCGCATCAAGAAAGGCCAGACCGCAGGGTGATTTTGCCGCCAGCGGTGGCGGACCAAGCCGGCGGCAGTCAATTTTCAGCAACGTGACACGTCGCCACTCACCAAGGATGGCCGCGTTCTCCTTCGCCAGGGACAACGATTTTCTGTCTGCATCAATGAACGTCACATGCCCGGCACCGCGCGACAGGGCTTCCAGTCCCAGCGCGCCCGTGCCGCAGAACAGATCAACCACACTTGTCGCCTGCAAATCAAATCCGTCGAGGCTGTGAGCAAGAACATTGAACAGAGCTTCGCGAGCGCGATCCGACGTTGGCCGCACGTTTTCTCCATCCGGTGTTTTCAGTTTCCGTCCACGATGGACGCCGCTGATAATCCTCATGTTCTGGTTTTTCGATATTTCGGGCGAGCTGTTTTGATTTGCAGATTTTCCCGCAAAACCTTCGGCGGCATTTCCACCACGCCACCGCGCACCAGACTACCCAGTTGAAACGGGCCGTAGGATGTACGGATCAACCGATTGACGGTCAGGTCAACCGCCTCCATGACACGCCGTATTTCCCGGTTTTTTCCTTCGTGCAGGGTGATTGCCAGCCACGAATTGTGCCCTGTCGTCTGTTCCAGGGTCGCTTCAATCGGCGCATAACGTACGCCATCTACGGTGATGCCGTTTTTCAGGCGGTCAAGGCGCTGTTCATCGACCCTGCCGTGGACCCGGATCCGATATCGCCGCGACCATCCCATTTGCGGCAATTCCAGACGACGCGACAATTCGCCGTCATTCGTCAGCAAAAGCAATCCTTCCGAATTGATATCCAGCCGACCGACCGACATGACGCGCGGCAGATCCTGTGGCAGTCGCTCAAACACGGTCGGTCGACCTTGCGGATCCGCGTTCGTAGTCACCAGGCCGGGGGGTTTGTGGTAACGCCATAATCGGGTTGGTTCGGCCGATGGCAATGCCTTGCCATCGACAGTGACCAGATCGGTCGGCCCGACCGTCATGGCCGGGCTGTCCAGCACCTTGCCATTGACCGCAACACGGCCAGCCGCAATCCAGCGTTCAGCCTCACGGCGTGAGCACAGGCCCGCCCGTGCCAGAACCTTGGCGATGCGTGCGGAATCGGAATCGTTCATATGCGGATCCTTTTTAGGTCGCTCCAATCTAGGGGCACGACATCGGTCGGGCAAGCACCACCCTTGACCCCGGCAACGCGGGCGGTCATTTTCGCCTTCATGCAAAACTACATGCTCAGTGCTCTGGCAGAGGCGCGCGCGGCGGCCGAACGCGGCGAGGTTCCGGTTGGGGCGGTATTGGTCGACAGTCGGTCCGGCAACATTATCGCCCGCGCCGGAAACCGGACGGAAGAATTGAACGATCCGACCGCACACGCCGAAATTCTTGTGATTCGCCAGGCCGGGGATCAACAGGGGTCGCCACGACTGCTTCATTACGACCTGTATGTCACCCTCGAACCCTGCCCGATGTGTGCCGCCGCCATTTCACTGGCGCGTATTCGCCGACTTTACTTTGGAGCCTACGACGCAAAAGGCGGTGGCGTGGACCACGGCGCCCGGATTTTCGATCACAAGACCTGCCATCACCGACCGGAGGTGATTGGCGGACATTGTGAAACCGAAGCGGCGGGGTTGCTGCGGAAATTTTTCAACGCCAGGCGCTGACTTATTTCGCTTCCTGGTCTACCTCCGTCAATGGCCGCTGATCTCGGCGTGCAGCGGTTTGCTTTCCTCGAACAGGCGTTTTTGCGTATCCGAGGCGGGCGCCTGATGATTTTCCTTCCAGGCGTCATAATTCATCCCGTAGACCACTTCCCGGGCATCATCATAACTCATGTCGATATCGCGCTCGTTCGCCGCCGCCATATACCATTTCGACAGACAGTTCCGACAGAACCCGGCAAGATTCATCAGGTCGATATTCTGTACATCCTTGCGTTTTTGCAGGTGTTTCACGAGGCCACGAAATGCGGCTGCTTCCAGTTCAAGCCGCGTTTGCTCATTCATGATTTCTCATCCCTTGTTCATTGAATTCATATTGGTCAGATCAACGTTTTACCGCACGCCAGCCAATGTCACGGCGACAAAACCCGTCCGGCCAGTCGACTTCGGCGACAGCCTTGTAGGCTAGTATCTGGGCATCCCTGACGGTTTTGGCAAGCGCTGTGACACCAAGGACACGTCCACCGTCGGCCAGAAGCTGCCCGTTTTTTGCCCGGGTTCCGGCGTGAAACACCTGCACGCCTGGCAATGCTTCAGCCCGTTCAACTCCCGATATCAGGCTGCCTTTCTGATAGCTCCCCGGATATCCATCCGTCGCCATAACCACACTCAGGGCGGCATCGTCATGCCATTCCAGTTGTATTTCAGCGAGACGTCCGTCCGTTGCCGCCAGCAGCATTTCAAGGGCGTCCGATTTCAGACGCATCATCAGAACCTGACATTCCGGATCGCCAAACCGGCAGTTATATTCGATCAGTCGCGGTCCGGTTTCAGTAATCATCAGTCCGGCGAACAGGACACCCTTGTAGGGCCGACCTTCCGATGCCATCCCCCTGATGGTCGGCAAGATAATTTCGTCCATGATACGTTCGGTCATGGCCGCATCGATCACCGGGGCCGGTGAGTAGGCGCCCATTCCACCTGTATTGGGCCCTTCATCACCGTCAAAGGCAGCCTTGTGATCTTGCGCGGCAGCCAGCGGAATCGCGTTTTCACCATCAACGATGGCGAAAAAACTGGCCTCCTCCCCGACCATGAATTCTTCGACCACGACTTCCGATCCGGCATCACCAAAGGCCGATTCCGTCATGATATGATCAATTGCGGCAAAGGCCTCATTCAGATTGCGGCACAGAATGACACCCTTTCCCGCCGCCAGTCCGTCGGCTTTCACAACAATTGGCGCGCCGTGAACACGGATATATTCCTTTGCTGAATCGGGTTCGTTGAACCGTTCATAGTCAGCGGTCGGAATACCGTATCGGGCGCACAGATCCTTCATCACGCCCTTGGAACCCTCGATTTCAGCCGCCGCCGCGCTTGGGCCAAACACCTTTACACCGGCTTCTGTCAAGGCATCCGCCAATCCGGCGACCAGCGGACCCTCCGGTCCGACGACGACCAGGCCGATTTCCTCGTCCTCTGCGAGTTCGATAATTTCGTCGATATCGTCAGCGGCGACGTCAATACACCGGGCAACCTGCGCAATTCCGGCATTGCCGGGGGCGCATAAAAGTTCATGGCATCCGGGTGATTTTGCGATGGCCCAACAGAGGGCGTGCTCTCGCCCCCCCGAACCAATCACCAGTACTTTCATGCCATTCTTCTCCTTTGGTCGTAATCGGACTTGTCTCATCGGGCTGAATTGTATCATACATAGTGCAATCATGATCGACCAGCCGTCCAGCTCAAATGCGCCCTCAAATGTGCCGATTTTTTCGGTCGGTGAATTGTCGAGTGCCCTCAGGATTACGGTTGAGGAGACATTCGACCGGGTTCGTGTTCGCGGCGAAATATCCGGTTTCAAACGGGCCTCATCCGGGCATCTGTATTTTGCCCTGAAAGACGACACGGCGGTTCTTGACGGAGTCTGCTGGCGAGGCACCGCAGATCGACTGACGATCAAGCCAGATGACGGCATGGAAGTGATTGCGACCGGCCGGTTAACCACCTACGGGGCGCGATCAAAATATCAGATGGTGGTCGAGACCCTGGAACTGGCGGGTCAGGGTGCACTACTCAAAATGCTGGAAGACCGGCGTCTGAAACTGGCGGCGGAAGGGCTGTTTGACGATTCCCGCAAACGCCCAATCCCCTATTTGCCAGAAACCATTGGCGTGATTACGTCGCCAACCGGCGCGGTGTTCCGGGATATCCTGCATCGCCTGGGGGACCGGTTCGGGCGGCATGTCCTGCTGTGGCCGGTACTGGTGCAGGGTGACACATCAGCCGGTCAGGTTGTGTCGGCGATCAACGGGTTCAATTCGCTGACCGACAGTGGCCAACCCCGGCGCCCGGATCTGATCATCGTCGCACGGGGCGGCGGTAGTCTGGAAGATCTGTGGTCGTTCAACGACGAAACCGTGGTGCGCGCGGTTGCCAACAGCGCCATTCCTGTCATTTCCGCGATTGGTCATGAAACCGACACAACCCTGATCGACTACGCCGCCGACCGACGCGCACCGACCCCAACAGCGGCTGCCGAGATGGCCGTTCCCGTTCGTGCCGAACTGGTTGCCCTGATACTGGACGACAACGCACGCATGGCACAGGCGATCAACCGACGATTGCAAGAAAGCCGCCTGCGCCTGCACGGGGTCAGTCGAGGACTACCCAATCTTTCTCGCCTGTTGTCGGAATCGACACAACGCCTGGATGACTGGAGTGAACGGCTTGGCAATGCGCTGGTGTCCGGCATTGCCGCAAAACGTTCGTCACTGTCCGGCGTTACCGGGCAACTGCGGAAACCGATCCACCTGATACGACAGGGGCGTGACCGGCTGCAATCGCAGGTTCGGGCGCTGTCAATCGCCGGTCGCTCGGTCCTGCTTGGCAAACAGACGTCCTATGACCGGTTGTCCGGTTTGCTGGAAAGTTATTCTTACGCCCGCGTACTCGACCGTGGTTTTGCGTTGGTCCGCGACGGTGATGAGAACCCGGTGATGTCCGCCAGGCAGATATCGGCGGGAGACGGCGTCACCGTTACCTTCCGCGATGGCGTCCGTCAGATGCTGGTCACAGATGGAACGTCCGGCAAATTGAAGGCAAAACCGCGGAAGCCCGGTTCGACGCCCGGCAAACAGGGAACCCTGCTATGACCACCAGATCCCGGATTATCCTGCTGTTGATTGGTCTGATCCTGCAACCAACCCCACTGATGGCGCAATCGGCGCTGGAATTTACCGGTGCTTTTGTGCAAGGCGGCCTGGTGATCGGACGAACCCTGCCGGGCACAACGGTAACACACGCCGGGCGGAACATTCAGGTGTCCGATAGCGGTGTTTTTGTGCTCGGGTTCGACCGTGATGCAGCTCCACGTGACGGCCTGACCCTTGACTTGCCGGATGGCCGGACCCTGCATCGCCCCCTGTCCGTGCGGCAACGGACCTATCAGATAACCCGCATAAACGGATTACCCAAACGCAAGGTGACTCCAAACGCAGAGGACCTTGCACGTATCCGGCGTGACAATGCCCGGATTGCAGCGGTTCGCAAAATAGATTCGCCCGCGCTGGATTTTCTGACCGGGTTCAGGTGGCCGGTCAAAGGTCGAATTTCCGGCATTTTCGGCAGCCAGCGCATCCTCAACGGCAAACCGCGTCGCCCTCACAATGGCGTGGATATCGCCGCCCCAATGGGAACACCGATTGTCGCAGCCGGTGACGGTACGGTCGCGCTGACGGATGACAACATGTTTCTGTCCGGCAAAACCGTTATGATCGACCACGGACATGGCCTGACGTCCGTCTATATCCACATGAATAATATCACGGTGGTTGAAGGCCAATACGTGCGTCAGGGGCAACAAATCGGGGCCATTGGTGTAACCGGGCGAACCACCGGTCCGCACCTGCACTGGGGAATCAATCTGTTCGGAATACCGCTTGATCCGAAATTGATTGTCGCCGGTGATCGAAAAATGACCCGGACCGATTAGTCCGACCAGCGATTATGCAACCATAACCACTGTTCCGGATGGGCGACGACCCATTTTTCAATGCATGAATTGATCTGTTGTAACAAGGCGGCGACGTCAGTCGTACGATCTCCGGTGATCCGGATCTCAAGCGGCGGCTCCACGATGATGCGAAATGTCGCGCCGGTCAGCCGTTCGATGTGGACAGGAACGACCGGGCAGTCGAATCGCAATGCCAGTTCCGCAATCGCCGGAGCGGTCATGGCATCCCGTCCGAAAAACGGAACGGCAATACCGTCGTTCATTTTCTGGTCCATCAGAACACCCAGATGTTGACCATTTTTGAGAGATTTCAGTAACTGCCGGGCACCGGCAGGGCCTTTCGGAATCAACGCGCCTTCCGTCGCCGCCCGACCCTGACGGTACAACCACTCAACCAGACGGTTATTGGCGGCGCGATAGACGCGGTCAATCGGCATGCCACGCTGACTGCCGCACAGTGGAACAATCTCCCAATTGCCGATGTGAGCGGACACGAAAATACCCGGTTTGTCATCGTCGCGTAATTGATCGATGTATTGTGCACCCACCACGTCAACGGGCCCACCCTCCTGATACACATTGAATTGCCCGAGATGCGGATATTCACCTGCCAAGCGGCCAAGATTATCCCACATTGCAATGATGGTTTGGCGAACCTGCGCGTCCGTCTTGTCCGGAAAGGCGCGCCGGATATTGCGGTCCGCCCGTTTTGTAACAGATAATTTCGGGCCTGCCGTCCGTCCGACCCAGCCGCCGATCGACGACGCGAGGGACAGTGGCAACAGGCGAAACCCCCAGAAAAAAAGGATTGCTGCCAGGGCCTGCAAAGGATGATTGATGTAACGGGTCACAAAAGGCATATCAAAAATGTTTACGACAATCGTTCAAGAAGTGAAGTCAATGGCGCTTCGTCGTCCCATTGGAGGGTGATTGTCAAGACTTCGATGCCGGCACGCTGATCTTCAGGTATGCGCACCATGTCCTTTTCCGTTGTCACGAGAACACCGTTGTGGTCGGCTGCGAGATTTTTCAAACGCGCGATTTCCGGCGTCGAATAGGGATGGTGATCCGCGAAGCACCGGGTTGCAACGAGATTGCAGCCAGCATCAGACAAGGTCCGATAAAATTTTTCCGGTCGACCGATACCGGCAAATGCGATGATTTTTTTACCCGACAAGCGATTTGTTTCCGCGCCGGGAATGATGCGGGCTCGCAATATGGGCAGTTCCGGCGTGATTGCCGAAATCATCCGGCCAGCTTCCGAGCGGTCTTCGCCAACGATCACCACACAATCGGTCCGGTACAAGGCATGACCAAGAGGTTCACGCAGAGGACCGGCGGGCAACAGATAGCCATTGCCAATGCCGTATCCACCGTCAACAACCAGAACCGAAGCGTTTTTGACCAGTGACGGGTTCTGGAACCCGTCATCCATGACAATGATATCAGCATGCGTGGAGGCCGCCCTGGCACCGGCAACCCGATTGCGGGCGACCCAGGTTGTTGCCTGCCTTCCCAACAGCAGTGGTTCATCGCCGACCCGATCGGCGGTATCGGCGGTACTGTCTACCCGATGCGGTCCGATTTCCGTTCCGCCATAACCCCGGCTTAAAAAAGCAACCGCCCGGCCCATCGTCTGAAGCCGTGCTGCAAGATCAAGCGCGACGGGCGTTTTACCGGCACCACCGGCGACGACATTACCGACGCACAGAACCGGCACTGGCGACCGCCATGGTCTGGCAAGCCGGCACCGCATATTTCCGATCAAACCAAACGCCTGGCCGAATGGTGACAGTAGCGGTGCCACCAGACCACCCTGCCCTCGCATCCAGAACTCAGGCGCCTTCATGATGGCTCTCCGCCTGATCAAGAAACGGATTCAGTTCCGTCATCAGTGCTGACAGAACACCGGCTTCGGTTTCGGAAAAGGTCTTTGCCGCCCGAGCCAGCCGTGCGCGCTCCGTCGGGTCCCGGTGCACGCGACGCACCGCTGATACCAGTTCATCACCGTCAGCGACTGGCACAGTAGCCTGCAACTCGGCCATGCGCCCAACGATATCGGCAAAATTCCACATATGCGGTCCATGAAAAATGGCGCAATCCAGGCGGGCCGCTTCCAGCAGGTTTTGCCCGCCGGCATTGACGAACGACTTGCCCACATACACCAGCCCCGCCAGTCGGTAAAATAAACCCAGTTCGCCCATGCTGTCGGCAACATAAATGTGGGTTTCGGCGCCAATCGGGTCATCGGCGGACCGAACGGAAACACGGGCGCCTCGCGATTGCAGCAGGCGCGTAATTTCAGCGCCGCGTTCTGCATGACGCGGAACAATAATGGTCAGCAGATCGGGGATGTCAGCCAACAGCTTCTGATGAACCTGCCAGAGGATTTCGTCTTCACCCGGGTGCGTGCTGGCGGCAAGTAATATTGTCCGACTGGAAATCTCGTTCCGCAGGCGCGACAACTCTTCGCGATCGACTGGCAACGGCGGCACCGCAAACTTGAGGTTACCCACGGAGTAGGAATTGGGCGCTCCCATTTCTCGCAATCGAGCGACATCGGTATCGGTCTGGCCAAGACACAGGGAAAAGCCGGATAGAAGTTTCCGAATGACACCGGGAAAACGCATCCAGCCGCGAAAGGCGCGCGGTGAAACGCGGCCATTCACCAACACCAGTGGAATATTTCGTCGAGCCGGCTCGAGGACCAGATTGGGCCAGAACTCCGATTCCGCCCACAGCACAAGATCGGGTTGCCAGTGATCAAAAAACCGTTTCACGAACCGGGGATGATCAACCGGTATGTATTGATGAATGACGGTTGCAGGCAGGCGTTCAGCCATCAATCCGGCAGACGTGACCGTGCCGGTAGTGATCAGCAGATTGAGGGATGGCCGTTCCTCTTTCAGGCGTTCGATCAGGGGCAGCAGGGACAACGATTCCCCGACGCTGGCAGCATGCAGCCACACAAGGGTCCCACCCGGGCGCGGGCGGGATGCCTGACCGAAACGTTCTGGAAAACGGCACCGATCTTCCTTGCCCCTTGTCAAACGCCGATTGAGGAACATCCGGATCAGGGGGCCTCCCAACGTCGCAACTGCGCGGTAGACAAAAATGATCATGTCTCTGTCAACTGCCTGCGGTCCCGGTCGACGCGGGCTGCACCGCGACGCGGCCCATGTGCTGATCGGCTTCACGAGTAATCCGGTTCAGGGCATCCTCGACTTTCTGTCGGGCGCTCTCCGGACTGTCGTGGTCGACATAGATCGGATCTCCCCAGATAAAAACACCCCTGCCAAAGGGCAAGGCCAGCAAAAACCGGTCCCAACTTCCCAGATTCCGGCCCCGACTGACCGAATAACTGACGGGAATAACGGGTATCCCCGATAGACGCGCCAGCGTGATGACACCCTCGCTGGCCCGCATCCGGGGACCGCGCGGGCCATCCGGTGTTATTCCCACACAGGTTCCCTGCCGGAGGTGCCTGACCATCTCACGGAGGGCCCGCGCACCGCCTTTACTGGAAGATCCGACCACGGTATCAATGCCAAAATGGGCGATCGTCCGAGCAATCAACTGGCCATCCTGATGATCTGAAATTAGCATTTTTACAGCTTTTTGCGGATGCCAGCTATAGGGCATCATCATCAGGCGACCATGCCAGAATGCCAGAATAAAGGGCCTGTTTTCGGACCAGAATTCAGCCGGTATAGCGCGGTCAATTGTCTGCCACCGGACGGACAGATGGATCAGGCGAATCGTCAAGGCCGCCATCAGGCAGGCGGCGGCGCGCACGTACCCGGAACCGAGAATTCGCTTCGAGAGTTTCACGTCGCGGTCCTCACCCGGGGTCAGCCACGGTCAGGGCCGGTTTATCCTGATCACTGTAAAACTGCAGTTCATACAGATTTTTATACGTTCCACTTTTGGCCAGCAGCTCATCATGGGTTCCCTGTTCGATGACCCGGCCTCTTTCAATGACATATATGGCATCGGCATCAATGACCGTTGACAACCGGTGCGCAATTACCAGGGTTGACCGACCGGTCATCAGTTTTTTCAAGGCGGCTTGCACCTGGCGTTCTGATTCCGTATCAAGCGCGGAGGTGGCTTCGTCGAGCAGCAGAATTGGCGCGTTTTTCAGCATTGCGCGGGCAATAGCCAACCGCTGCCGTTGCCCACCTGACAGGCGCACCCCCTGTTCGCCGACCAGCGTGTCGTATCCGTCTGGCAACTCGACAATAAAGTCATGCGCCGCCGCATTGGTCGCTGCCGCAACGATGTCGGATTCCGTCGCGCCGGCACGACCATATGCAATATTGGCACGGACGGTATCATCAAACAGGGTGACTTCCTGACTGACCAGCGCAACGTTGGCAAAGAGCGACGAAAGGCGGACGTCCCGAACATCGACGCCGTCGATTTCCACGGTACCGGCATTGACGTCATAAAAGCGGGGTATCAGATTGAGAATGGTTGTTTTACCACCACCTGAAGCACCAACCAGTGCAACCGTTTTGCCAGCGGGAACCACAATGCTCAACTGGTCCAGCGCGCAAATATCCTCAGTATAGGAAAAGCGAACGTTTCTCAGTTCGATACGACCTGATACCTGATCCAGCACCTTCGCATCGGCTTTTTCCCTGATCGCAGATTGCCGGTCAAGCACCGAAAACACCCGCTGGGCGCTGGCCAGTCCCTGCTGTACGGATGAATTCAGGTTGGCCAGACGTTTCATCGGTTCATAGGCCATCAGCAAGGCGGTAATGAAGGAAAAAAATGCACCGGATGTCGTGTCTCCGGCAATCACCCGCCCGCCGCCATAAATGATGACGACAAAGATGGCGACGCCACCCAGCGTTTCCATAATCGGACGAGACAACTCACTTGTGCGAACTGCTTTCATGTTGAGTTGGCGAATACGCTCAACGGCATCGGCCACCCGCCCGTTTTCATAGGCCTCCATACCATACGCCTTGACGATTCGAATCCCCTGAAAAGTCTGGTTCAGAACCGTCATAAACAGGCCCAGTTGTTCCTGCGTGTTGGCCGTTACCTTACGCATCCGCCGGCCGATTCGAACGATCGGGAAAACGGCAACCGGGAAAACGAAAAAGGAAACCGCTGCCAGTTGCCAATCCTGATAGAACATTACACCGACTAGGCTGATCAGGGACATCAGATCACGGCCGACTCCGGTCAGGCCATTGGATACGGCGACTTTCATCTGATGTACATCTATACTGAACCGCGACACCAGCGTGCCAGTCGGGTTATTGTGGAAAAAGGATATATCCATCATGGACAGGTGGGAGAACATACGATTTTGTGTGTCGGCAATAATCTTCAGGCCAACAAAATTCATCAACATCGACTGCCCGTAATTGGCTGTACCCTTGACCAGAAATGTGGCAATCACAACCAGTCCGATCGGCCACAGCATGGCCTGATTTTTTGATCCGAAAACCTCGTCCACGATCGGCCGCATCATGTAGGCGGAAAACCCGTTGGCGGCCGCCATGATCACCATACAAACAACCGCTAACGCAATCCATCCAACGTAGGAGCGGATACTCTCGCGCCAGAGACGCCCCATCAGATAGGCTGATGATTGCGGAACACCCGCCGTTGACTCCAGAGTATCTGACAAATTCCTGTTACCCGCTATTCTCGACAATGTTGTGCGTACATCACGTTCATTCCATCGCACCTTCAGCGATGGTCAAGCCGTCTCATTTGCCCGCGACGGTCAAGCCGTCGACTCTGACGGTCGGGGCATTTGTTCCGAACCGGAACTCGAGGTCATCGGCAGGGGTCATATTGGCAAACATTTCAAGCAAATTTCCGGCGATCGTCATCTCGCTGACCGAAAAGCCGATTTCGCCTTTTTCAATCCAGAAACCACCCGCTCCCCGGCTGTAATCACCGGTGACGCCGTTGACACCCATACCGATCAGTTCGGTCACCAGAAACCCGCTGTCAATGTCCCCAATCAACTGATCACGGCTGATATTTCCAGCTGCGAGATAGAAATTGGTCGCCGATGGCGATGGCGCGGAAGAGGTCCCTCTGGAAGCATTTCCGGTAGTTTCCAGGCCCAACTGCCGGGCCGAACGCAAATCAAGTATCCAGCTTTGCAAAACGCCATCGTCGACAATGTTTCTGCGGCTTGTTGCAACGCCTTCGGCGTCAAAGGGTTTCGAATTCAGACCGCGCCGACGCAGCGGGTCATCGACAACCTGTATCCCCTCGGCAAAAATTCGAGCCGCCATTTTATCTTTGAGAAAGGTCGTGCCACGCGCTACTGACGTTCCGTTGATCGCACCGGCCAGATGTCGCATCAGGGAATTGGAGACCCGCGGGTCAAACACAACTGGCACCTGGGACGTTTCGACCTTCCGCGGGTTCAGGCGCCGGACCGCCTTTGTCCCGGCGGAGCGACCCAATTCTCCGGCATCCGGCAAGTCTTCGCCATACACACATACCGCATAGTCATAGTCCCGTTCCATTCCGGTTCCTTCGCCAGCCAGCACAGAAACGCTGAGCGAATGGCTCGAACCGGATCGGGTCGCCGAAAATCCGTTGCTGCCAGCAAGGGCAACAAAACTGCGACCCCACCCGGCTTCAGCCCCTTCGGAATTGGAGATTCCGGCAACACTGCGGGCTGCATCTTCTGCCTCAATCGCCCGCTGCTCCAATTCGGATTCGCCGGGTTCAACCGGATCACACCCGTCCAGATCGATGACACTGGTCGCCAGCATGTCCGTCGGGGCAAGTCCGCAATGGGCGTCGGCAGGAACAACCCGTGCCATGGCGACAGCTCGCTCGACCAGATCGTTCAGCGCATCGGTCGAAAAATCGGAAGAAGAAACCATTGCCTGGCGTTGCCCGACAAAAACCCTCAGACCCAGGTCATAGCCCTCCGAGCGCGACAGCATTTCCGGCTTCCCCATGCGGCATGCCATCGACAACGACGTTCCTTCGACATAAATTGCATCCGCCGCATCGGCACCCGCCTGAATAGCCCGTTCCACAAGCCCGTTCACACGATCCAGGCTGTCTGATTCCTGACTCATGCGCCTGTGCTCCCATCAGCGCGACGGTCGCATTCCAGCCAAATTGACGATTGTTGTGAAAAAAACATATGAAGAATATTCCCAATAGTTATCAATTATTAAACGGCAAATTAACCGATGACATGGTTTCAATACGGAAAAAAGACTCTATATTTCTTGTATCAAACCGCGTTTCGGAGCATCACCAATATTGCGCCGCCCATTTTCTAGTATTTTGGCTGAATTACAATGGCAACACACACTGCACTCAAGAATGACGCCGTTCACGCGGAACTCCGCCAGCAACTGGATTCCGCTGTTGTCCGATTTGCCGGTGATTCGGGTGATGGCATGCAAATTACGGGCGGTCAGTTCACGCTGACGACCGCCCTTTCCGGCAAAAACCTTGCAACGTTTCCTGATTTTCCGGCCGAGATCCGCGCACCTGCCGGCACGACATTCGGAGTTTCCTCGTTCCAGATCAATTTTGGGTCACCCGTAATCAAAACGTCCGGCGATGCATTTGACGTACTGGTGGCGATGAACCCGGCGGCCTTGCGGGTTGAAATCAAGGACCTCAAGATCGGTGGTATCGTGGTAGTCGACGTTGGTGCATTCACCGAACGCAACCTGCGGAAAGCCGGTTTTGAAACGGACCCGCTGGCCAGCAGTTTTCTCGGACGGTATCGGGTGATCAAACTTGATATTTCCCAGTTGACACTGGATGCGGTGAAAGATCTGGGTCTGTCCAATAAAGAGGGATTGCGCTGCAAGAACTTCTGGACGCTCGGATACGTGTTCTGGATGTTCGGCCACAAACGTCAGGATACGATTGACTGGCTGCAGGCAAAATTTGCCGGACGTCCGGAAATCGCTGCCGCCAATATCGCGGCATTGAACGCCGGTCATGCGCTGGGCGAAACGTCGGAGACCATCGACGGTTTTCAGGGATATACGATTCCCGAGGCCAACAACATTCCTGCCGGAATATATCGAACGGTCACGGGCGGCGAGGCCCTGTCCTGGGGACTGGCGGCCGGGACCCGACTTGCCAACCTGAAAATGGTTTTCTGCTCCTATCCGATTACGCCGGCTTCACCCATTTTGCATACTTTGTCCAACATGGCAGAACACAATATCGTAACCTTTCAGGCCGAAGACGAAATCGCCGCCGCCTGTGCGGCCATCGGCGCATCCTATAGTGGCGCGCTGGGCGTGACGTCCAGTTCGGGACCCGGTATTGCTCTGAAAGGAGAAGCGATTGGCCTCGCCATATCGACCGAGTTGCCATTGGTGATTGTCAACACCCAACGGGCCGGGCCATCGACCGGACTGCCGACCAAGACAGAACAGTCCGATCTGTTCCAGTCGGTATTCGGACGCAACGGAGATGCGCCGCTGGTGGTACTGGCAGCGCGGTCACCGGGTGATTGTTTCGATGTTGCCATCGAAGCTGTGCGAATCGCTGTCAAATACATGACCCCCGTCATCCTGTTATCAGATGGGTATATTGGAAATGCGGCGGAACCCTGGCTAATCCCGGATATGGACGATTACACGGCTTTTCCGGTCGCTTTCCGAAAAGATCCAGAAGGTTTCCATCCATTCCATCGCGACCCGCAAACGCTGGCGCGCAACTGGGCTATCCCCGGAACACCGGGACTGGAACACCGGATTGGCGGGATCGAAAAACACTATGATTCGGGGCACATTTCCTACGATCCCGACAATCACCAGAAAATGACCGATACCCGCGCAAACAAGGTGCTGGGCGTTGCAAATGACATTCCCGAACAGGGTGTGGAGTCGGGAGAAAATCACGGAAAACTGGCGGTCGTCGGTTGGGGATCTACGTTCGGGCCAATCAGCCGTGCTGTTTCCAACCTGCAACAGGCGGGACATGGCGTCAGTCACATCCACCTTCGTCATATTTGGCCGCTACCCCGAAATCTGGGCGATTTACTGCGCGGTTTTGAAAATATTCTGGTTCCGGAGATGAATAAAGGCCAGTTGCTGACCCTGCTCAGGAGCGAATACCTGATCGACGCGAAGGGACTCAACAAGGTTTCCGGTCAGCCGTTCAAGATTCACGAACTGGAAAATACAATTGCAGCTCAGCTGGAGATTGGTAAATGAACGATATTGCGGCCGTTCCCGCACGCACTGCCAAGGATTTTGCGTCTGATCAGGAAGTTCGTTGGTGCCCGGGGTGTGGTGACTATGCGATCCTGAAAGCCGTCCAGAAAACACTGGCTGATATCCAGGCGACGCCGGAAAATACGGTATTCATTTCCGGCATTGGATGCGCGGCGCGCTTCCCCTACTACATGTCGACATATGGATTCCATACCATCCACGGACGGGCACCTTCCTTTGCGACCGGCGTCAAACTGGCAAATCCCGATCTTGACGTCTGGGTGGTCTCCGGCGACGGCGATGCCCTGTCAATAGGTGGCAACCACCTGATGCACCTGCTGCGCCGGAATGTGGATTTACAGTTTCTGTTGTTTAACAATGAAATCTATGGCTTGACCAAAGGTCAGTATTCACCCACGTCGCGGGCGGGAACACGGTCACCGTCGACGCCACGGGGATCGATTGAACGCCCCCTGTCAGCGACCCAGTTTGCGCTCGGTGCAGGAGCCCGGTTCGTGGCCCGCGGGATCGATACGCAGCAAAAACAGTTGCCGGGCCTGATGCAACGTGCGCATGCGCACAGGGGCGCGTCCTTTATGGAAATCTTTCAGAACTGTATTGTCTATAATGACGGCGTATTCGGTGATTTTACGGCCAAACAAGTGGCCGCCGATCGACAGATTTTTGTAGAACACGGAAAACCTCTGCTGTTCGGGGAAAATAATGACAAGGGCTTGCGCCTTAACCGGCAGGAAATGAAGTTCGAGGTTATCACGATCGGTACCGACGGCACCAAGATTGCCGACGTGCAGGTTCACGACGAAACAAACCGCAACCTGGCAACCCTGCTGGCTCAGATGGAAGAAGACGGATTACCGGTCGCCACCGGCATTTTGTATTGCAATCCGGCACCCAGTTACGAACAGGGGTTGGCAGAATTGGCAGAACCCGTACAATCATCGGGAAATGAAAATTTCAATGATCTGTTGCGGCGCGGCCATACCTGGACGGTGACGTAGCTAACGACAACCGGAAACAGACGCGCGGAAACGCTAGATCGAATGCCGCTTTCAATCGCTATCGTTGGCTCGGGCCCGGCCGGATTTTACACAGCTGGCGCGCTAGTGCGCATGGATCCGGATTGCGAAATCAATTTCATCGAACGTCTGCCGACCCCCTATGGATTGATCCGCGGCGGCGTGGCACCGGACCATCAGACGACCAAAAACGTAATCAAAAAATACGAACAGACCGCACAGATGGAAAATGTCCGTTTTTACGGAAACGTCGAACTCGGGCGTGATATCAGTCTGGCTGAACTGATGGACCTGCATGACGCCGTGGTGCTGGCAGTCGGGGCGCCTGAGGACAAGAAACTTCGAATCCTCGGGTCGGACAAGCGCGGGGTCTTCGGTTCTGCCGCATTCGTTGGCTGGTACAACGGACACCCGGATTTTCGCAACCTCGATCCTGATCTGAACGTCGAGGCCGCCGCCGTGATTGGTAATGGCAACGTCGCCATTGATGTCGCTCGCGTTCTGTTGCGATCTCCCGCCGGACTGGCCGGTTCGGATATTCCGGAACACGTGGCCCGTCAGATTACCGCGTCCCCCCTCAAGGATGTTTATCTGTTTGGTCGCCGAGGGCCGGTTGACGCCAAATTTACCAATGTCGAACTGCGCGAAATCAATGCCCTGAACGAGACGGTGCCACTGGCCAGAGCCGAACAGCTGCCGGAAGATGATCAGGCGGCGCTGAACGCCGTGGAAGGGCGCCAACGCCGCCTGCGCGAACGCAACCTGCAATCATTGCGGAAGTTTTCAACCTATACCGGTTCCGAAAAACCGAAGCGATTGCATTTCGAGTTTTTTGCATCACCGGTCGAAATACTTGGCAAGGACCGTGTTGAAGGCCTGCGCCTGGAACGGACCCGTGTGACTGGTGACCAGGCTGACGGTACCGGAGAATATTTTGACGTCGCGTGCGGTCTGGTGGTGGCGGCCATCGGATACCGGTCCGGTCCGATCGCCGATGCTCCCTATGATGCAACCCGCGGAATCATCCCGAACAGCGATGGGCGGGTCAGCGATGGGCTGTATGCCGTTGGCTGGATCAAACGCGGACCATCCGGGGTAATTTCCTCCAATCGTCCGGACGGCGAAATCGTCGCTGAATTCATCTTCCACGATTTTGCCAATCGCGGCGGCCGCAAAGCGGGTACAACCGGTCTTGAAAAATTGCTGAAAGATCGTGCTGTTCGATCCGTCAGCTTTGAGGACTGGAAAAAGCTGGACGAACTGGAACTGAAAAATGCGGACGCAATGATGTCGCGCAAAAAATTTATCACGATTGATGACATGCTTGAAGCACTGGAAGGATAAACTCCCGATGGACGATCTGGTCTATGCTGGTGACCTGTCACCACAAGAAACCTGGGATCTGCTGGCGACTGACCCGGCGGCGCAATTGGTTGATGTCCGCACGGATGCAGAGTTTGCTTACGTCGGCACGCCGGATCTCGGTGCCATCGGCAAAACATCGCATCAGATCTGCTGGAAAGTTTTCCCGACAATGGATACCAGCCCTGACTTCATAACCGGCGTTGAAGCGTTAACCCGGACCCGTGATCAGCCATTGCTTTTTTTGTGCCGTTCAGGTGTGCGATCACGCGCCGCTGCCAGCGCCATGACCGCACGGGGTTTTACCCGTTGTTACAATATCACCGAGGGGTTTGAAGGTGACAAAGATGATAACGGCCACCGGGGGACCCGGAATGGCTGGAAAGTTAGTGGCCTGCCCTGGCAGCAAGGATAGTTTTCGCGCCCGTTAGAGAACTTCCGGCAATTTTTGAATCGCCGGAAGTGTTTAACTCATTGATACCCTCGCAAAGCCACGTTCGCGAATGAACCTATTCGCTCCGGTTTTCTCTAGAGAAGATTGCGGGGATAACCACCTATGGCGGCGGTGATTGTCATTGCAATCTGGCATTATGTCCGGAATGCCTGATCAAGGTCCTCGATCAAATCGTCGGCATCTTCCAGACCAACCGACAGACGTACCAACCCCGGCGTGATCCCGAGGTGCGCCTTTTCCACATCACTCAATCGCTGGTGCGTGGTGGTCGCCGGGTGGGTGGTCAGACTTTTGGCATCCCCCAGATTGTTGGAAATATCAATCAGGTTGAGAGCATTGAGAAATCGGAAGGCGGCATCTTTTCCGCCATTTATTTCAAACGACACCATGGTTCCCCCAGCCGTCATCTGTGTCTGCGCAAGATCATATTGCGGATGGCTCTGCAGTCCCGGATACAACACCCTGGAAACCGCTTTCTGGCCCTCCAGAAAGGTTGCGACGCGATTGGCATTTTGACAATGACGGCTGACCCGTAGTTCAAGCGTTTCCAACCCCTTGAGCAACACCCAAGCGTTGAAGGGGCTCATTGCCGGACCGGTATGACGAACAAAAGGTTCAAGATGGTCCTGGAAAAAAGCCGCATCGTTGGTCAGGATCGCCCCTCCCAGAGTCCGCCCCTGACCGTCGATGTGCTTGGTCGTTGAATACATCACAATGTCGGCCCCCAGCTGCAGGGGTTTCTGCAAAACAGGTGTCGCAAAGACATTGTCGACGATGACCCGGGCACCGGCCCGATGAGCCAGATCAGAGATCGCTTTCAGATCGACAATCTCCAGTGTGGGATTTGACGGTGTTTCAACGAACACGCAATTGGCGGGTTTCGAAAGTGCCCGCTCCCATTGCTGCAAATCCGTTCCGTCGACCAGTTCGGTTTCAACGCCGAACCTAGGTAGTTGTTCATTGATGATATAAAGACACGACCCGAACAGGGCTTTTGACGCAACCACACGGTCCCCGGCCTTCAGTTGCGACGCAAGCGACGCAAACATGGCGGCCATACCACTGGCTGTCGCAAAGCAGATATCGGCACCTTCCAGCACCGCCAGGCGCTGTTCAAACATCCTGACCGTCGGGTTGGAATAGCGTGAATAGATGTGGCGATCGATATCGCCCTTGAACGTTGCTTCCGCCTCTTCAGCAGATCCATAGACGTATCCGGATGTCAGATAGAGCGCTTCGCTCGTTTCATCAAATGAAGAGCGCCGGGTGCCACCCCGAACCAGATTGGTCGCAGTCCGCCAGGACGATGGTGTATTTTCGTTGTCTCGCATGGGTTCCTCCAAAATTGCGAGGCCCGAGCCATTAAAAAACCCCAACCAAGTGGGTCAGGGCACTAATGGCTCCGACCTTTTAGCGTTTTTCTCGTGGTCGCAAGCCGGTCGGCCAAATCACCACATGGGCTGACAATAGAAGTTTTCCGTGTTTGGTCAATAGCCTTCGAAAACCATGACCGGAAAAAATGCCACTACCCTTCCCGTGCATTCAGGGCCCGGCGAATTCGTCGCACGCCGAACCAGACGCCGCCCAACACAACCGGAAATGCAATGCTGACAACGACATCGGTGTCGACCGGCACACCCAGCCCCTTTATACCTTTCGCCAAATAGGATACCAGTCCCATCAGGTAATAGCTGATGGCAACAACCGATAACCCCTCAACCGTTTCCTGTAATCGAAGTTGGAGATGGGCACGTTTGTCCATGGAAACCAGCAATTCTTGATTTTGCTCCTGACGCGCGACATCGACCCTGGTGCGCAAAAGATTACTGGCCCGGGCAATTCTGCTGGCGAGGGTTTCCTGTCGTCGACTCATGTTTTCGCAGGTACTCATGGCCGGTGTCAGACGCCGGTACAGGAAATTTCCGGAGACCTGAATTCGATCCAACCGCTCCTCGCGCAATTCGCGGACCCGTTGCTCTACCAGGCCATGGTACGCACGTGCGGCACTGAACCGATAGGCGGTATTGGCCGAAATCGTTTCCGATTCAGCCGCCAGCGCCATCAGTTGGTCAAGGGATTCACGCTCGTCCTCGATATTTTTCAACTGTGGCAACCGACCGACGATACCACTCAGCGTTTTTTCCGCTATGGCCAGTTGGGGAATCGATTTTTTGGCCAGTGGGAATGCCAGCATTGCCAGCATTCGATAGGTTTCGATTTCAAGCAGGCGATGAACCAGACGCCCCAGTCCACGCTGGTCCAGCCGGTCGTTTCTGACAAGAATCCTCAGAAACCCATCCTGCTGGATCTTGTGATCTGTCCAGAAGCGGGCCTTCCGGTCAAGGACCAGACTGCCCGTTACCGTATTGCCTGCAAAGATGTCGGCAATCTCACCGATTGATCGCTCCGGCTTGTCCACATCTTCAACCGATACATTGGCAGCAACCAGAATATCCCCGGGCAGGGTTTCCATCCAGTCGCTGGGTACAAGGTCGATTGCGGCACCTTCAAAAGGCTGATCAAATTGCCCTTCCCGAATGAATGTAAACGATTCAAATTCGGTATGCCGTTCCCATTTCAACCGAAATGAGCCGAAGTCAGCAATGAAGTGTGCGGCGCCGGCAGCCGGACCCGGGTAGTTGAACCGCTCACACAGCGCCGAGACATTCCGCTCGGCGTGATGTTTTGCTCTTTCGCTGGCCAGACAGACGAGATGAGTAATTCGCACGGGCGAGCGCATGTGCGCATAGGGTCGGGCGTGCAGTTCGTCGGCAATTTCCCGGCGTTCCGGGTATTCTTTCAAGCTATTCATGGTCGCACTTCCCGATATAAGGGGCTATATAAGACCAGACGATAACGTTGCCGACCATATCTGCAACCTACTTCTTCCCGACAGAAAGAGAATTTGACCATGAGCAACCTGAGAAAGACCGACGATTTATTTTTTGCACGGACCGGTCTGGAACGTATCCGGTTGGAAGGCATCGTTAACGACGCCCTCGGATCAGCTGATGATGGCGAGCTATTTCTGGAATATCGTCAGTCTGAAAGCGTCGTGTTTGACGACGGCAAAATCAAAAGTGCCGCCTTTGATACCTCGCAGGGGTTCGGCCTTCGGGCCATTTCCGGAGAATCAACCGGCTATTCCCACGCCGCGGAACTGTCAGAGGATGCCATCAAGCGTGCAGCCTCAACCGTAAAGGCCGTGAGCCGCGGGCACAGTGGCGTCATGGCGGACGGACCTGTCGGCACCAATCGATCACTCTACACCGATGACAATCCGCTGACAGACATGAGTTTCGAATCGAAGGTCGACTTGCTGGGCGAAATGGACGCGTATGCCCGCGCTAAAAATCCGCTGGTCAAACAGGTATCCGCCTCAATTTCCGGGGAATGGCAGGCCATCCAGATCATCCGCGCCGGTGGCGAACGGGCCGCCGACATTCGACCGCTGGTACGATTGAACGTTTCCGTCATTGTCGAGAAGGACGGGCGTATGGAAAGTGGCAGTCACGGCATTGGTGGCCGCACCGGATACGCTCCCCACGTCAAACCGGACGAGTGGAAGGCCGCAATTGACGAAGCCTTGCGACAGGCGCTGGTGAATCTGGACTCCATACCGGCACCGGCGGGCGAAATTCCGGTGGTTCTTGGGCCGGGTTGGCCCGGGGTGCTATTGCATGAAGCCATCGGCCACGGCCTCGAGGGTGACTTCAATCGCAAGGGGACGTCGGCATTTTCCGAACTGATGGGCAAACGTGTTGCCGCCAAAGGGGTTACCATCGTCGACGACGGCGTAATCAACGACCGACGCGGTTCGGTGAGTGTGGATGACGAGGGAACCCCGTCGCAGAACACGCCGTTGATCGAGGACGGAATCCTGATCGGTTATATGCAGGATCGGATGAATGCCCGGCTGATGGGAGTGAAAGCGACTGGAAACGGTCGCCGGCAAAGTTACGCCCATGCCCCGCTGCCACGCATGACCAACACCTATATGCTGAATGGTACGTCAGAACCGGATGAAATTATCGGCTCTGTAAAGGATGGTATTTACGCGGTTAATTTTGGTGGCGGACAGGTTGACATCACGTCGGGAAAGTTCGTCTTTTCCTGCACGGAAGCCTATATGATTAAAGACGGTAATGTCGGCGCGCCGGTGAAGGGCGCGACGTTGATCGGCAACGGACCGGATGTCCTGACCCGGGTTTCAATGGTCGGCAATGATCTGGAGCTTGATCCCGGTATCGGCACTTGCGGCAAGGAAGGGCAAGGCGTTCCGGTCGGCGTCGGCCAACCGACACTGCTGATTGACAGCATCACAGTGGGCGGGACTGCCGTCTGACTCAAATGATTTCGCGCACGGTCCCTTCAACACCAACGACGCAACCATCCTTGATCCAATAGTGGCAATTGCTGGATATCTGGACGGTTGAGCCGTCTTTGTGCGCAAGAGCGGTGCGGAAATTTTTCACCTTGCCCTCATTGAGATGCAGCTGTGCCAGCAGGCTCTCGCGATCAGGCGGGTGACAGTACAGCGTAGCCAGCCGCGTTCCGATCAGTTCGTCCGGCGTATATCCGAGCAATTCCTTGACCGCTGGCGAGACGATTAACAGATTACCCTCAACATCGGCGCGGTAAAATGTATCCTGTAACGACTCCAGTATCGCCCGGATTTCAGCTTCTGAATTCCGCAGGTCCGATTCGGCCTTTTTTCGGGCTGAAATATCTTGCACGGAATAGATGTTGAATTCAGGCTGTCCGTTTTCCCTCCGGACGCACTGTCCGTTGATTTCAACAAATATGAGCTGGCCGTCTTTCCGGACAAATCTCTTGACGGTTGTATAGGCGTCTTCCCGTATACTCGTCGCGGCATCCTGAAACAGACGCGTATCCTGTACCCGGTCATCCGGATGCGTGAGATCAAGCCATGACAAAGGACTGAGCTCTTCGCGGGTATATCCGATCATTCGGCAAAATGCGTCGCTGGCGGAAATCCATCGACCGCTTGCAACGTCTCGCATGGCGGCACCGATCTGGGGCAATTTGAAAAAGCTCCGGAACCGCCGTTCACTTTGCCGCAGGTGCCGCTCCTGATGAATTACACCGAGCTTGGCGCCCATCAAAGCGGCGGTCGCCTCCAGAACCCCCTGGTCACCCGTCGTATAGTGTCCGGTTTCACGGCTTTCGCTGTCAATGACACCGAGAAGTGTGCCGCCATAGATAATCGGTACACAGATTTCAGATCCGGCGATTTCCAGATCCTCGATATAACGGGGATCGTTCTGAATATCGTTGATAATAACGGACTGCCGCGTTTGGGCAACCGCGCCGGTTATCCCTTTGCCTACAGGGATGACCAGTGGATTGATGATTTCATTTCCCTTCGGGCTTTTCGGGCCCAGTGCCGCTACCTGGTGCAAGACGTTTTGTACAGGATCATGATAATAAATGACACAGTCTTCAAACCCCAACGGACCGACAACTTCCCTGACCGCATGCCACGCCAGATCCTGTTCGGTTGTAACGGCGATCATTCTGATGGCAAAGTCGTTCAGTACCTTTAGCCGTGCGTTTTCCCAGCTTAATTCCGAAACGCTGCGCCGCCGTTCGATATTATTTGCCACATTCACTCACCACGTCCTACCAGCCCGGCAAAAGTCGAGGCCATTGACCGCGGTGATCCTAGGGAGATGCCATAACATCAGCAAGGACGGAAGGCGCTGACATTGTTAACGGGCGTAACAAAATGACTGCTAATAGGCGTATTCGGTGAACACCGGATCAACCGATTTGTGCCAGCGGCGATCGTAGGCGCATAATAGCTCTTCCGCTGGCGTCATGCCGGATTCGGCAATCTGAAACAGCGGTTTGAGGAAATGGGCTTCGTCCAGCCCAACCGAGTCGAGCCGGTTTCGCGCCCGCAATCCGCCATGCGCAATATCAAGCACATCTTTCGCAATATCACAGACTGTCCGGTTGCGGAATGTCGTCTTGAGCGCGGATTTTGGAACCTCCGCACGCAAATATTCATGTTCTGCCGGTGTCCAGTCCCGAATCATGTGATAGGCCGCATCAAGCGCGGCATCGTCATATAACAACCCCACCCAAAACGCCGGAAGCGCACATAACCGTGCCCAGGGACCTCCATCCGCCCCACGCATTTCAAGAAACTGCTTCAGGCGGACTTCCGGAAAAGCGACACTCAATTGATCAATAAAATCAGACATTTTCGGATATTGCCCGGGAAGAACCGACAGCTTTCCGGCCATGAAATCGCGGAATGAAAGGCCCGCAGCATCAATATATTTGCCGTCCCGGTAAACAAAATACATCGGCACATCGAGAATATAATCAACGTATCGCTCAAATCCAAAGCCGTCTTCGAATACGAACGGCAGTGTCCCGCATCGGTCCCGGTCTGTATCGGTCCATATATGAGATCGATATGACAGGAACCCGGACGGTTTGCCATGACGAAACGGCGAATTTGCCCACAGAGCTGTGGCAACCGGCTGCAGCGCCAGTGAAACCCGGAACATCTTGACCATAGTCGCTTCCGAATCGAAATCCAGATTGACCTGCACGGTACAGGTCGATTTCATCATATCCAGGCCAAGCGAGCCGACTTTCGGCATATAGTCGCGCATGATCTTGTATCGGCCTTTCGGCATCCAGGGGACTTCTTCGGCCATAACCTTCGGGCGATAGCCGAGGCCCAGAAAGCCTATTCCCAGTTCGGCGGCGATCGCCTTGACCTGCTGAAGATGGGAGGTCACCTCACCACAGGTATGGTGAATGGTTTCAACCGCCTCGCCGGAAAGTTCCAGTTGGCCCGCTGGCTCCAGAGAGATCGTGCCGCCGCCATCCTTTCGGAGCGCTATGACATTTTCCCCCTCGAAGACCGGCTCCCACCCAAACCTTTGCAACTCCTCAAGGACCCGACGGATGCCATTTTCCTCGTCATATGACAACGGACTGAGGTCGTGCAGATGATAGGGAAATTTTTCATGCTCGGTACCGATCCGCCAACGGGATTTTGGTTTGCAACCGGCCTGCATGTATTCAATCAGCGCGCGTTTATCCAGTATCGGCTCTGTCTGAGCTCCGCCAGCGTCCACCATCATTTGTTCCTCGTCTGTGATATTACCGCGTTGAGTTTGAAATAACCTGTTTCAACGCTGCGTCAACGCATTCCATACACTGAGAGCTGCAATTGCGGCTGTTTCCGCGCGCAGGATACGAGGCCCCAGGTTGATTGCCTGGCAGAATTTCACCGCTGTCAGGCGGGACATTTCATTTTCCTCAAATCCACCTTCCGGGCCAATCAAAAACCCACATTCGGGTATAGTGTCAATGTCCGCGAAAATCCTGCTCAACGAACGACCGCCTCCTTTTTCATCTCCGACCAGCATCATTCTGCCAACCGGCCAGCTCTTCAGCAGAGCGGACAGTTCCGTTGCCTCCATGATGTCTGGCACCGTCAACCGGTGACACTGCTCGGCTGCTTCAATGGCAATCGCCCGCAGGCGGTCCACATTGACGCGCCCGGTCGCCGTATATTGAGTAAAAACCGGAATCAGACGTGCGACGCCCAACTCGGTCGCTTTTTCGACAATAAAATCGGTACGTGTTTTTTTAACCGGCGCAAACGCGAGCCACGGCCCGGGTTCCGGCTGCGGGTAGCGCAGTCGCGCAACAATTTGTGCTGTTCCCTGACGCCGCGACCGAAACTCAAGTTTTGCCAACCACTCGCCCGACCGTTCATTAAACAAGCTGACGTTATCACCCGACGTCAGGCGCAGAACATTTCCGAGGAAATGAAGATGTTCCCTCCCCAGCGCTACCTCACTGCCCTGATCCAGTGCATTCGACACAAACAGGCGGGTTTTTGGTTTGGTTGTCATGTCATTCGGCATAAGAATGCCATCATACCTTGTCAGGTGGAACCGGCAAGCAGTGGCGGTCCCGAATTTCTCTGGTTATACTGCCGGCATGAACCGGCCAAATCACATGCAAGCGACCGATATCCGCAATGAAAGCTGGATTGATCGGATCGCACCAGAAAAGGTGCGCCCGTATTTTCGGCTGGCCCGGTTTGACCGACCGATCGGCACCTGGTTGCTGTTGCTACCATGCTGGTGGAGTCTGGCGCTGGCCTCTCCCGGTGTACCTGAACTGTCTGCCATCGGATTGTTTGCAGTTGGTGCCGTGATCATGCGGGGAGCGGGATGTACGGTGAACGATCTGGCTGACAGGAAATTCGATTTGCTGGTTGCCCGAACCGCGCTTCGCCCAATTCCCAGCGGCGATGTCAGTGTGCGGCAGGCGCTCCTCTATCTGGGGGTTCTGTGTACCATCGGCCTGCTGATTCTGATGCAGTTTAACCCGTTCACAATTGGACTCGGGATCGGATCACTGATGCTGATCGCCACTTATCCTTTCATGAAACGCATCACCTACTGGCCGCAGGCGGTATTGGGATTGACCTTCAATTGGGGGGCATTGATGGGTTGGGCAAGCATAGAGGGTGGGCTCTCGGCACCTCCCCTGGTGTTGTACGCAACAGGGTTTTTCTGGACGTTGGGATATGACACGATTTACGCCCACCAGGACAAGGAAGATGACGCGTTGATCGGCGTCAAATCGACTGCGTTGAAACTCGGTGCACAAACCAAAATCTGGCTGATCGGTTTTTATGGCCTGACCATCGCCGGACTGGGGTTGGTTGGCACGCTGACGAACCTGGCCTGGCCTTTTTTCATGACTCTGGCGCTGGGAGCGGTCCATTTGATCTGGCAGATCGTGACCCTGCAACCGGATGTTCCGAAAAACTGCCTGCAACGTTTCAAGTCCAACCGGGATTTTGGACTGTTAATCTTCGCCGGAATCGTCGCGTCCAGAGTGATGTCATGAACGACACCGCAACGATTTTCGCGATTTGCGGGTTGCACGCCGGTCATATTGCAGGCCATATTGCGCAGGTAAAATGGAGGATGGCACGATGCACTTGACGGATGAAGAGCTGGAGGCTTTTGACCGCGAGGGATATCTGTTTTTTCCGGGGAAATTTTCACCGGAAGAAGCGGCTTTGCTGAAACGGGAAGCCAATGCGGTATATGCGATGAATCGCAAGGAAGTCTGGCGTGAAAGTTCCGGCATTGCGCGAACTGCATTTGCCGCCCATACCTACAATGAAGGTTTCCGGAGATTGGGGGCGCACCCACGCCTGATTGAACCGGTTATGCAGGTCCTTGACGGACCTGTTTATATGCATCAATACAAGGTCAATGCCAAAGCTGCGTTTGACGGCGATGTCTGGCAATGGCACCAGGATTACGGCACCTGGAAACGGGATGATGACATGCCGGAGCCACGCGCCATGAATATTGCTGTCTTTCTCGATGATGTGACGGCGGCGAACGGGCCATTACTGTTCATCCCGGGGAGTCACAAGATTGGCGTTATCGACGCTGGCCATGACCTGGAAACCACCTCCTATCCACTGTGGACGCTTGGTCGGGAGAAAGTCACAGAATTGGCGGCACGCGGCGGGTGTGTTGCGCCGACCGGTCCGGCCGGCAGTATGCTGATGTTTTCGTCACTGCTGGTTCACGCGAGTCCGGCCAACATTTCGCCGTTTGATCGCACCATCGTCTACCTGTCCCTCTGCCATGTCGACAATCACATCCGGGCTTACAATCGGGAGGAATGGATCGCCCATCGGGACTTTACGCCAATCCGCGCCCTCGACGATGCGTGCCTGACGGACATGATCGCCGGGCAAAAACTGGCAGGTTAACGGTGCACCCGTGAGGGGAGGCTGGCGGTCAATGTGTGACGCGGATATATCCGTGATATTGGAAGGGCAGACTTCCCTGACCGATCTGTTCCGTCCGGGATTGACGGACGATCGGATCAGCAATCGATTGCCGGACAAAGTCTTCCAATGAAACATCCGGATCTAACCGGGCGCAAATACTGGCCTGGACCTGACGCTGGGTCATACCTCCGGCCCGACGATCAATCGCCGGAACTTCTGCAAGGGAGACCGGGAGCCCTTCCGGCGCATAAACGCCGCGCCGGCTGTTGTAAAAAAACACCTTCGTCAGATCGGGGCCGGATTCTGCCTGAAGGTTAATATCAGTCAGTTGGCCAAACTCGTAATTTTCATTTCCCAGTTCTGTTTCATGCATCCGCTGAAGATGGGGCTCATCCAACCAGTTGACAAACAGGCTCACGGAGGTCCCCGGCGCCGGGAACAACATCGCGGCGATCGACCCATACCCCGTGATATGGGCAGAATAAACTGTGTCGAAATCACGCAGCAAGACCCGAGACACCGGAATCGCTGCCCAGTCTGGGCCGGCAAATTTACGGGAAAGCTGCGCCGGTGACTGATTGGAGCCAACCGCGAGGACCGGGGTCAATCCTGTCACGTCAGGAAAGTCATGACGGTCTTGAACGCCCTCATAAGTCCCATTGTGATAGATATATGAGCACCCCGGAATGAAATAGGGATAACCGATAGCGCGATCAAAACCGGTGTCTGTCATTCGCGCTGCTGGTCGTTACCTGATTGAATGTACTGGCTGATATCGACTTCATCAAGCTGCGACGGATCAAGAAAACGCTCTGCATATTCCTTGTGAATACCGTTTTTGAGGAACAGCTCAAACAGCTCACCGTCAATGTGAGAATCCTTTTTCATGAAGGACATAATCTTGACAGCATCACTCAGTTTTTTCGCCGGTTTATAAGGACGATCCGCCGCCGTCAGGGCCTCAAAAATATCGGCGATTGCCATGATACGGGCCGGTAACGACATGTCAGATTTGTTCAACTTTCGAGGATACCCCGTGCCGTCCATCTTTTCATGATGGCCACCGGCATATTCCGGAACCCGCTTGAGGTGTTTCGGAAACGGCAATTGTTCCAGCATAATGATTGTCTGAACGATGTGGTCATTGATCTTGAAGCGCTCTTCGTCAGTCAGCGTACCGCGCCCAATCGACAGATTATACACCTCTCCAAGATTGAACTTGTGTTCCGGGACATCAAGCTTGAACCCGAAAAAATCATTGCCGCCCTTCGCGATCTCTGGCGATTCACGGTAGATGATGTGATCAGCCCTGTCCGACAAGAGACTTTCGACCGCCGGCAGATCCCTCGCGGGTTCCCGATCTTTCCGTTTTTTCTCCTCGAAGGATATGCCTATTGAATCATCCAGCGTTCGGGTCCATTGAACGGCGGCAATTTCCTTCAGGCGATCAACCCGTTCCGGAGCCATGAATTCACCACCCATATTGCATTCGGCAATAAAGGCAAAATCGTCGTCGAGCCTGGCCAGGCGGGCATCCAGCGCGGCCCGCAGCGCGGCGACGTCCTGATTTCCTTCGATCAACGCCTTGAGATAGTCAATCACGGCATCGCGCTTGACCACTTCAAATCGCGTCCGAATTTCGTGAATACGATCATAGATCGTTTCCAGCTTGGTGGCTTTATCAACCACATATTCCGGAGTCGTCACCTTGCCACAATCGTGTAACCAGGCCCCGATATGCAGTTCATACCATTGATCTTCCGTCAAATCGAAATCGGCGAACGGTGGATCGTCTGATTCGCACGCCGCCTTGGCCAGCATTTTGGTCAGTTCCGGCACGCGCTGGCAGTGCCCGCCAGTATAGGGTGATTTCGCGTCAATCGCCGACGCGATCAATTCGATAAACGAATCCAGCAGTCGTTTTTGACCCTCCAGCAACTGCTGGTTATCCAGTGCGACGGCAGCCTGCGATGCCAGCGCCTCGATCAACGGCTGTATCTGGCTGGAAAACTCAACGACGTCACCAGTCGTCCGGTCTTTCGCATTGAGGAGCTGCAGGACGCCGATAACCTCCCCCTGACTGTTGATTAGCGGCACAGTCAGGAAGGACCGGGAACGATACCCCATGCCCTGGTCAAATTTCTTTGTGCCGGAAAAATCAAAGTGCCCTGCCTCGTACGCATCTTTGATATTTACCGATTTCGCGGTTAACGCCGATGCACTGGCGACGTTCTTCATGTTGGGTTCACCGCTTTCCGCATCGTACATACGTAGTGGTGGGAAGGTTATTTCCTTGCCGGTGGTCCCACCCATCGCGATATTCAGTGAATCCGTCCGCATGATTTCGAATTTCAGGCAGTCGTCTTCCGTGCGGATATACAACGTCCCTCCATCGGCGTTACACATATCCTTGGCTTCGAGCAAAATCGTTTCCATGAGCCGGTTGGTATCGCGTTCAGATGAAAGCGAAATTCCGATCTCGATCAGCCGCTCAAAACTATCGGCACCAATATCTTCAGCCATATTTTCTGCCGCTCATGTTCAAGCTGCCCCCGCGCAATCGCCTCAACCCGTGGATCCGCGTTCAGCAGTCACAGGCACAATATTCAACACAGGCAACGACGTCGGATCCCGCTATCGATCCCGCCAATCTCACTCCAGCCCACCCGTGTTTTTGCTCTTTTCAAAGGGTATCTGTCTTTGTTTGCAAATACAACAACTTGAAGGGTCTGGGCGCTTGACTGTTGTGCCGTCGTTCGTTGCAATAGGAGGAATCGGAAATCGGGGTCCTTGAAAAATGGCTTATTCCTCTTTACGCGACTTTATTTTTGACCGCCTGGAACCGGCCGGACAGCTGGTGCGCGTGACGGAACCGGTCAATCCGGCGTTGGAAATGACGGAAATACAGACCCGCCTGTTGGCACAAAAAGGACCTGCCGTGCTGTTTGAAAACCCCGTGCATTCGGATGGAACACCCTATGGTATGCCCGTTCTGGTCAATCTGTTCGGCACGGTCGAACGGGTCGCATGGGGCATGGGCCGGGAGGCCGGGGATCTCCGTGATATCGGTCAGACACTTGCCTTTCTGCGGCAACCGGAACCGCCCGGTGGATGGCGGGAAGCGTTGGAAATGCTGCCGTTGGCCAAAACCATTTTTGCCATGAAACCAAAAACAGTTTCGTCTGCGCCCTGCCAGGATGTTGTCCTGACGGGAGATGATATCGATCTGGCGAAACTGCCTATTCAGACGTGCTGGCCGGGCGAACCGGCCCCCTTGATCACCTGGCCGTTGGTGGTAACACAGGGGCCGGGCGCTGGTCACAAGGATGCGGACAAGCGCGACGGTTACAATCTGGGAATTTATCGCATGCAGGTGACCGGCAAAAACACCACTTTGATGCGCTGGCTGAAACATCGTGGCGGAGCACAGCACCATGCCCGCTGGAAAGATCAGAAAACCGCCCCGCTGCCCGTTGCTGTGGTAATTGGTGCAGATCCCGGGACTATTCTGGCAGCGGTCACGCCGGTGCCCGACACCCTGTCAGAATACCAGTTCGCCGGACTTCTGCGCGGCAAAAAACTTGATCTGGTCGATTGCAAAACCGTCCCGCTAAAAGTTCCGGCGGGCAGTGAAATCGTTCTGGAAGGCCACGTTTCACTGGAAAACTACGGTGAGGAAGGCCCTTATGGCGACCACACCGGATTTTACAATTCCGTTGAGTCATTTCCGGTCTTTACGATCAGTGCAATCACCATGCGGCGCGACCCGATCTATCTGTCCACCTTCACCGGGCGCCCTCCGGATGAGCCATCTGTTCTGGGCGAAGCCCTGAACGACGTGTTTGTCCCCTTGCTGAGCCAACAATTTCCGGAGATCGTCGATTTCTGGCTACCTCCGGAAGCCTGCTCCTACCGGATTGCAGTCGTGTCGATCAAAAAGGCCTACCCGGGGCATGCCAAACGCATCATGATGGCCGTATGGTCCTATCTGAGACAGTTCATGTATACAAAATTTGTCATTGTCGTGGACGAAGATATAAATGTCCGGGACTGGACCGATGTCATGTGGGCGATGTCAACAAATGTTGACCCGGCCCGCGATTCGACCTTTGTCGAAAACACGCCCATCGATTACCTCGATTTCGCATCACCCGAGTCGGGCTTGGGCAGCAAAATGGGGATCGATGCGACGACCAAAATGGCGCCTGAAACCAACCGGGAGTGGGGTCGCCAGATCCGGATGAGCGATCATATCATTGATCAAGTTTCGGAAAAGTGGGACCGTTATGGCCTGCCGGGTTCCGGTGACCCAATCTGGAAATAGGAACGGCGGACCGCCCCCTGCAACGCTGTGTTGACCTTGCCCTCCTTCACTTCTACGTTCCAGCCGCATCTATCGAATCAGGAAACCGAACATGCCAAATATTCGTGATCTCGCCGACAACAGTAATGCCTGGCCCTTTCAGGAAGCCCGGGCGTTATTGAAACGAATTGGAAATTCCGCCCCCGACAAGGGATATGTGTTATTTGAAACCGGGTATGGGCCATCCGGACTGCCACACATTGGTACTTTCGGAGAGGTCGTCCGCACAACCATGGTTCGACACGCCTTTGCCCAGCTGTCCGACTTGCCAACCAGATTAATCGCCTTTTCCGATGACATGGATGGCCTGCGCAAGGTTCCGGACAACCTGCCCAACAAGGATATGATCCGACCCCATCTGGGTAAACCACTGACTGAAATTCCCGATCCGTTCGGCACCCATTCGAGCTTTGGGCAACACAACAACGCCCGCCTGCAGGCGTTTCTGGACAGTTTCAGGTTTGACTATGAATTCAAAAGTTCAACAGAAACCTATCGGGCCGGACAATTTGACGAAGCCTTACGGGCCGTGCTGGAAAACTATGACGATATCATCAACGTCGTGCTGCCGACGCTGGGCCATGAACGCCGCGCCACCTACAGCCCGTTCCTCCCGATATGTGCCAAAACCGGGCAGGTCCTGCAGGTGCCTGTCATTGCGCACGATTCGGACGCCGGCACCATCGTCTATGAAAACCTCGACGGCACAAAAGTGGAAACAGCAGTCACGGGCGGGCGGTGCAAATTGCAATGGAAAGTCGACTGGGCGATGCGTTGGGCGGCGCTCGGCGTTGACTATGAAATGTCCGGCAAGGACCTGATTGATTCGGTCCGGCTGTCAGGTAAAATCTGTCGAATTCTGGGGGCCATTCCACCGGTCAACCTGACATATGAACTGTTCCTTGACGACAACGGAGAAAAAATTTCCAAGTCGAGAGGCAATGGGTTGTCGGTCGAGGAATGGCTGTCCTATGCACCGCCAGAAAGTCTGTCGCTGTTCATGTATCAGAAACCGAAGGCGGCCAAACGTCTGTATTTCGACGTGATTCCGCGAACGGTGGATGATTACCTTTCCCATCTGGCGAGCTTTCAGACACAGGACAGCGGTAAGCAGATCGACAATCCTGTATGGCATATTCACCAGGGGCAACCTCCTGAAACCGAAGTCCAACTGAGTTATAATATTCTGCTTAATCTGGCGTCGGTATGTCATACGGAAGACAAAGCTGTGTTGTGGCACTTCATTTCGCGTTATCGCCCGGATGCAACACCGGAAACCGCGCCAATTCTTGATCAGCTGGTCGGCTACGCCATCAACTATTACCGGGATTTTATCAGGCCTGCGAAAAAATTCCGGGCGGCAACCGGGCAGGAACTTGCCGCGCTGGGCGATCTTTTGTCCTCGCTTGAAAAAATGGCTGATGATGTGGATGCCGAAACCATTCAGACGGAAATCTACGAGGTCGGGAAACGCCACGACTTTGAAAACCTGCGGAACTGGTTCAAGGCGTTGTATGAAATTCTGCTGGGGCAATCTGAAGGACCGCGCATGGGCTCGTTTATCGCCCTTTACGGGATCACGGAATCCCGTGACCTGATCCGCCGGGCAGTCGCAGGCAACGATCTGTCCGGTCAGGCCTAACTGGCCTCGACAAAGTCAAGATACAGCTTGCGAGCGTGTTGAAAGACCGGCCCCGGTTGCAGTTGGCAGTCCTCGATCCGCGTGCAGGGGGAGACCTTGGCAAAATTTCCGGTACCAAACAGCTCGTCCGCCTGCCTTACTTCGTCGAAATCAATGGCCCGTTGGTCAACCGCCGTCCCCGTTTCTTCAAACAACTGAATGACGCGTTGGCGGGTGATCCCATTGAGGAAGGTGCCGTTGATCGCCGGCGTCGATATCTTGCCGTCTTTGACCATGAACAGGTTTGTATATGAAAACTCCGCCACGTTGCCGTTCGGGTCAAGCACCACTCCGACGTCAAATCCTTTCTGATTGGCTTCCGTGACACCGCGATAGACATTGGGATACAGGCACGCCGCTTTTGCTTCGGTCGGAGCCATATTGCGCGCCGGTCGTCGATATTGCGTCAAACAGGCAGAGAACCCGACAGGTTCCGGCAATGCCGCCTCAAAGATCGACAGGATAAACCGGCTACCATCCGGGGCTGGGGTGATGAACCCCTGCTCACCATAAATCATGGGACTGATATAAAGATGGGCATCTGTCGGAAATTTCCGGATGCCCTGTTTTGCCAGCCGGACAATTTCGTCGGCGGTAATGTCCGGCTCCAGTCCCATCACCCGCGCCGATTTCAGGACGCGCGCGCAGTGTGCTTGTAAATCAGGTAATTTTCCGGCGATTGCGCGGGCTCCATCGAACACAACCGATGCCATTTTGAAGGCATGATCACACGGTCGCAATTGGCGGGGGTCCTCATCATACCAGATGCCGTCAATATAGGCGATTTGCCGACCACGGGGCTGGACCGGAAGCTTCGACATCATGACACCTCTGTTATCTGCGCGTTCGACGTGGCGACCCCGGCATCATATCAACGATGCTTCCTTCGTCAAATGGAGAGAAAAGCGGTTACTGACTGGCCCAGATTATGCGGGCCACCCAGTCAACATCCTCGATCGCGATACTGCGGTCAGCATGATCCGCATTTATTGACAGCAATTCGACTTTCTTGGCCGATTGACGCAACAGCGTCTTGGCCATCACCTCGCCGCCCGTCGTTTTGACAACGACCCGATCCCCCCGACGGATACTTGCTTCCGGAGATACAATGACGATATCCCCGTCACGGAACACCGGCTCCATGCTTTCGCCACTGATCTCGACCGCATAGGCATGAGGGTCGGCAAATCCCGGAAACGGGATTTCGTCCCAACCGGCCCCGACCGGATAGCCCGCATCATCAAAGTATCCGTGCGCGCCGGCCTGGGCAAATCCGATCAGTGGGATATTACGGTATACGCCCGCACCACCGTTATCGCCCATAAAGGAGACGTATTCGTTCAGGCTCGCGCCCGTCGCCGCCAGAACCTTGGCGACGCTTTCGGTACTTGGCCAACGCAACTTTCCGTCCGGTGTCGTCCGTTTGCTCTTGTTAAAAGTCGTCGGGTCCAGGCCTGCGCGACGCGCCAGTCCGGACGCCGACATATTATATTCCTTGGCGAGACGATCAATCGCCCGCCAGACATCTGCATGTTTCAACATGGGAACATTGTCATATAAATTTCTTTTCCCGTCATTAGGAAAATATATCGTTATTAGGATTGATTTTACTAACCGCATGAATTACATATTGCAAACACACTGAGAACACTTTTTCTCTATACAACCACAAGAGCACATCAACGATAGGACTGTCATGAAACGAAAAATACGCGCCCCCCGCATGGCGCCGGTTCGGCGAACAGCACCGTTCAGATCGGCGGAAGAAGCCTGGTTCTGGTATATCCGATGTCAAAAAGCCCGCAATGACGGTGCCCGAATGGAAGCCGACATGGCACGGGACGCCCGGCCGTGTGACCCCGATGACATGTACCGGGCAGTCAAACAGCTTGCCGACAGTCGGACAATTCACGCCCGCCATGTCCGGACATTGATCGAGTTCGGTCGCGGGGAGCGCCCGCCCGACCCTCGCTGCAGAGAGGAGGAGCATCCTTACAGGCTGTGGGTCGAGGCGTTGGACAGGCTAACAACAGTGTTGAAAAAGAAGGATATTATTGAATGACCGCGGTGCCCGCAAAGTTGCCTGACCCGAACGGAACCGTACTGGTCGTGTTTTCGGGTGAGACGGATATCCGTTGGTTACGGATTCTGAAAAGCGGCTACCGTCATTGTTTCGCCTGTCTGTTCGAAAACGGACAGTGGATCATCTATGATCCGCTTGCCCATATGACCGACCTGTCAGTGCGTAACGGACTGGACTCGGTCGATCTGGAATACTGGTTTCGTCGGCAGGGCTATCGCACCATCCGTACATTTCGGCGGACAACCGAGCAAAAAAAATTGCCGCCGGCAATCTTCACATGCGTCGAAGCGGTAAAACGACTTTGTGGCATACAGGACATCACCATCCTGACGCCCTGGCAACTTTATAGACATCTGAAAAACTACTAGGTTATGTATTTGATCTGATCCGGCCTCCTTTTTCTTTCCCACAATGTGGCATAATTAAGAATTAAAACTTATAATATGCTTTTTTACTTGACTATCGGAAAAAGATAAGCTATACACACCCTCAGCGAACAGGACAATTGCGCCCGCAACCCACCGACCTCCGGTGGGTTTTTTTTGTGCCCGATCGGAGGATAGCCATGGGTTCCATATTTTCTTCCCCAAAACCACCTGCCCCCCCGGAACTTCCCCCGTTGCCCGATCCGGATGCCCAGGACCGCAAACGCCGGCTGGAGGCGCTTGACCGCCGACGCCGAGGGCGGGTTGGGCTGATCGCTACCTCACGACGGGGTGTGTTGACTTCCGAAAATACGGCAGGGACCGGTAAAACCCTGTTAGGAGAATAATCATGTCGGAGATATCCGCAAAACAACTGGCTGACCGCTATCGGAATGCCAGACAGAAACGGGTCGCCTGGGAAGCCCACTGGAGAGAATGTTATGATTTCGCCCTGCCTCACAAAGGGGGTACTTCCGAATTATCCACCCCCGGCGCCAAGCAGTCTGACAAACTGTTCGACGGCACCGCACCTGATGGCGTTGAACACCTGGCCGCCAGTCTTTTGTCTGAAATGACGCCTCCCTGGGCCCGCTGGTTCGGTTTTACCGAAGGACGTGATGTGGGCGATCAGGAACGGGCGATGGTCGCCGCCGCGCTGGAAAATGCGGCATCGGCGCTACAGTCGAATTTCGACCGGTCCAACTTCGCCATCGAGATGCATCAGTGTTATCTGGATCTGGTGACAGTTGGAAGCGCCTGCCTGCTGTTTGAGGAAGCCTCTCCCGGCGCATCGTCTGCATTCCGGTTTACCGCCGTGCCTCTATCGCAGGTGGTCTTTGAGGAAAATGCCTTCGGTCAACTGGACACCACTTTCCGGCGATCTGAATTGACGCCGACCCAGGTCCTCTACCGGTTTCCGAAAGCAACCCTGCCGACCGACATGACCGAGCGGGGCCGAACCGACCCGGACTACAAGATTGCGGTGATAGAAGCCGTCATGCCGTCCGCATCCGGTTTTGCCTACTACGCAACCATCGACGGCGGTGTCAGCAGCAGCGAATCAATAATGCTGGCGACCGGAAAGTTTCACCGCTCCCCCTTTATCAATTTTCGCTGGCTGAAGGCGGCCGGCGAGGTCTACGGCCGGTCACCGGTTATGAAGGCACTGCCGGATATCAAAACCGCCAACAAGGTGGTGGAACTGATCCTCAAAAACGCATCCATCGCCGTGACCGGAATCTGGCAGGCCGACGATGACGGCGTACTGAACCCGGCCAACATCAAGCTGAAACCGGGAACCATCATTCCGAAGGCGGTCGGGTCCGCGGGACTGACGCCACTTGAGGCACCGGGCCGGTTCGACCTGTCACAATTAATTCTGCAGGACTTGCGAAAAAATATCCGGCGCGCGTTGCTGGCCGACAAACTCGGGCAACCGGAAGATCCGCGCATGACAGCAACGGAGGTTCTGGAACGGTCTGCCGACATGGCCCGCCTTCTGGGGGCGACCTACGGGCGATTGCAGTCGGAACTGTTGTCGCCGCTGGTCAATCGCGGGCTGTCAATTCTCCGCCGCAGGGGAGAAGTGCCGGATATACAGATCGACGGTCGGACAATCGATCTCGAATACAAATCCGCCCTATCCCGCCAACAGGCCCGTCAGGACACACAAAACACCATACGCTGGCTGGAAGCCATTCAGATTTTGGGGGCGGAAGGAGCCAGCGTCGTTGATCACGCCGCCGCCGCCCGCTGGCTTGGCCGGACGTTTGGGGTACCGAGTGACATCCTGCGGGAACCGGTCACAGTGCCGGGCCTCAGTGCGGTGCCGCCGGACCTTGCCGGCATTGCCGACCTGTTGGGCGGACTGGTTCCCGGCCCGACAACCGGCGGGGATATCGCCCCGGCTATTCCGGCTGTTCCGACAGCACCGGCTGTACCCGTTGCGCCTGCCGGGCCATTGCCGGCCAACATGACCGACACTATTCCAACGGAGGGCACATGAGCGATCCAATACAGGACTGGAGCTGGTTTGACCCCATCGTCAACCCAACGCCTCGGGAAGCAGAATTCGACCCGTTACAGCTCGACCGGATTGCCGCACAATTTTTCCAGACAGATGACGGTGCCTATCTGCTGCGGTTCCTGCGCGCGATTACCATGGACCGGACCCTTGGCCCGGACGCCAGCGACGGATTGCTTCGGCATCTGGAAGGACAACGCCAGATAATTGCACAGTTGATCAAAATGACACAACGCGGCAGCAACCCGTCCGGGCACCAGCAACAGTCCCAACAAAGGAATTGAAGATGACAGATATCCCTGAAATGAACGATGGCGAGGACGTTGGTGACGAATTGACGGAGTCACACTTTGCCGATGACGATGATGCCGGATTGTACGACGAATCCGATCCGGCATATGCACTGGACACTATCCATCGGCCTGACGGGCTGCCTGACAAGTTCTGGGACGAGGAAAATGCCGACATTCGTACGGATGCCTTGGTCAAGTCCTACCTGTCGCTGGAAAAACGGCTGGGGGCCGGCGAAGTTGACGGACGACCGGAAACACCGGATGGATATACCATCACGCCGCCCAGCGAACTGGTCAATCCGGACCCGGACCTGAACGCCCGGCTGCACGAAGCCGGATTTTCCCAGGATCAGGCACAACTTGTCTACGATCTGGCCAGCGAACATCTGTACCCGCTGGTAACCCAGATGTCTGCTGAACTGGAAGCGCAGCATCAGGTTTCACGGCTGGCCGAGGAATTTGGCGGCGAAGAAAGCTGGCGGGAAATATCCGGGCAGATAGCCAGTTGGGGAAAATCCAACTATCCCGCCGAAGTCTACCAAGCCCTTGCATCCTCGGTTGACGGCGTGAAATCCATGTACCGGATGATGCACAACGAGGAGCCGGGGATGATATCCGCAGGTCAGCGGGCATCTGGCACGGTCAGCGAAAAATCGCTGAAATCACTGATGCGGGACCCCCGTTACTGGCGAGATCAGGATCCCGCAGTCGTCGCCGAAGTACGTGAGGGGTTTGCCCGCCTCTATCCGGACGACGATGCCCGTTGATTGCCACCAACGGGCAATCGGAGCGGATTGGCACTTGAACACTTGATCAGGAGATAAACGTGGGAGATTTTGCAAAAGTCGCCCTACCGGTGGTCGCAGCAATCGCCGCGCCATATGCAGCCGCTGCACTTGCGGGAGCGGGAACTGGCGCTGCCGCCGCTGCAACTGTTTCACCTTGGATGGTAGCAGCGAGTGCCGGTTTGACCGGCCTTACCCAGATTGGTCAGTTGCAACAGGAAAAGGCGCAGGCGGCTGTCGCGCGGGCCCAGAATGATGCCGAACGGGCCCGCATCCAGCGCGAATATCAGGTTGCCGAGCGCAAACGCCGGGACGATTTGCGACAGGCCCTGGCACAGCAGCGCGCGCGGTTCGGCGCCGGCGGTATTTCCTCGGCGAGTGGATCGGCAAGCGCTGTCCTGCAGGGGCTGCAAAAACGGACCGATGATGCGTCCCGCGATCACCTCGGCAGTGCCCGCCTGCAACAGGCGTCATCATCCAGAATCAATTTGTTCGAGCAATCAGCGGCCCGCAAACGCAGTCAGTTTCAGGCCTTTCAGAAAACCGTCAGCCCGTTCGTCGACCTGCTGGAAGAACAGAAGAAAAAAAAGTGATTGATAAACGATATCTTATCCATGCCGCCCTGGCGGGTATTCTGACCTTGCCGGCCGGTGACGCGGACCGGCTGATTTCAAAATTGCACCCGGGCGTTCTGGCCCGCCTTGCCGCCGGACTGCGACCCAGCGGAAACGGCCTATTACGATTGCGGGATGCGCCGCCCGCCGGGCACGCCTGAACGGCCTATCCGTCGGCGTTGATTTTCTGGATCAGCGCCTGGCGGACCGTTGTTGCGAGGAGCGGATCGGCCTGACAGGTGCCAGCCGCATGATGACCCCCGCCGCCATATTGCAACATCAGTTCACCGACGTTGGTCGTCGATGACTTGTCAAAAATCGATTTACCAACGGCATAGACCACGTTCTGCCGGTCGCGGCCCCACATACAATGCATGGAAATATTGCACTGTGGGAACAGGGCATAAACCATGAACCGGTTGCCAACGTGCACGGTGTCCTCGTCAAGCAGGTCAATGACGGCGAGATTGCCCACCATGGTGGTGCAGCGGATCAACTGTGCCTTGAATTCTTCCTGTTGCTCAAGAAACAGCTCGACCCGTTCCTTGACATCCGGCAGTTTCAGAATTTCGTCGATCGAATACAGTGAACAGTATTCGATCAGACTCATCATCAGTTCATAATTGGGAATCCGGAATCCCTTGAAGCGACCGAGTCCGCTTCTCGAATCCATGATGAAATTGAGGAGTGCCCAACCTTGCGGATTGAGCACATCTTCCAGTTCATAGGCGGCGGAATCGCCCTGATCGACCGCCGCCATCATCTCCAGCGAAACGTTTGGAAACCCGTCCCGTCCGCCATAATAATCATAAACAACGCGAGCTGCAGACGGCGCGTCCGGGAAGATAATATGGTTGTCAAATTTGCGGCCAAGGCGGGCGATTTCGCTCAAATGATGATCAAATGCCAGATGGCAACCGGGTACGTAGGGCAGATTGGTAGTAACATCCTTTTCGGTGATGTCGATCCGTCCTTCCTGCATGTCGTTGGGGTGAACGAACAGAATATCGTCAATCATCTGGAGTTCTTCGAACAGGACAGCACAGACCAGCCCGTCAAAATCGCTGCGGGTCACGAGACGATAATCGCCTCCCGGTTCCGGTGTACCGGTTTGCGGCGGAGCGGGCTCTTCCATCAACTCGGCAAATGCGTCATCCAGTTCCCGGCTGGCCCGCGCCGACAGGCCATCCGGGGCCGGGTCGGCATTGTTCCCGGCCACCGGTTCGGGTGCAAATTCCTCAAGCCGGTCTTCGGAGTGCGGTTCGGCCTGCACGACGCTTGCCTCTCCGGCATCCGGCAGTGGATTGGATGACAGGGCGGTGACGGGAAACAGGGTCCCCAGCGCCGCTGAGGCGAACCAGTCCAGAAACCGACCGGCATCCGGCCCACTGAAGGCCGGACCGCGATGTGGGACAAGGCAATCGATCTGCAGCCCGGACAGGCGATTGAGCCAAACATCGCGAGCCGCAGTGGAAACGAACCAGCGACCGTGATAGGCGGCCAATGACGCCCGGTAATCATCAAAATCCCCGGCTACAAACGGGGCTGGCACATCGCAAGATCCGATGCTGCCGGTATACAGCACACCGACAACCGGATCATAGACGGAATATGCCGCCGGGCCGTGCAGAAAATGAGCGGGAATAATGTCGAGTTCGAGAGACGGCGGCACCGGGATGGTACCACCGTCGTCGCTGATTGGCTGCAGAAGACATTCCGAGTCGAGATGGGATAGCAGATCGGATGTCAATGCCGGAACTGATATCTGCAAATCTTCCGAACAAATCTGGCGCCACAACGGCAACGATGATGCGGCCTGCGGATCGGTCATCGTGACGATAATGCGAGAGATGGATTCGGCAGTAATTGTGGCGCCAAGCGCCTGCAGAAACGCCGGGAAAATTTCGATTCCGCCGGGATCAATCAGAACCGTCACCTGTCCGGCGCAGATCACAATTTGATTGGTATCAGCGACATGGGCGGGACGTTCGGGGTCCCGTCCGAACATCAACCACCGGTGTGCGCCGGTCTCTGCGAGTGTATGGGTCTTCATTGAACCTGCCTTAGTCCCCCTCATGGCGGGTCTAAACCCGCAGACTCTATGTTTGGCCGCATCGGACCAAAGGTCAATACGCAACAAACCCGGATGCTCCTGCAGTCGGGAGTGTCGCCGTTTTTCATAGCAGATTCAATGGCATTGGAAAACCGTTGGCGCAAACCGGTTTCCGGTCCGCAACGGCCCTATGCCGTCGCCGGGGAAATTGATGACGGCGATCGCAGGCATACCTTGCGGTCATAACCGGCTACCAGCCCCTTCCACCGCCTTCGGGCACATCGTCAAACTGTATACAGTACAAGGAGAAAGTCGCATGTCGACTTCGATTACACAATCGTTTGTCAAACATTTCCAGGCGGACGTACATCTGCAATACCAGCAGATGGGATCCAAACTGAGAAATACAGTCCGGACCAAAAACGGCATCATCGGTTCATCGACCACTTTCCAGAAAGTGGGTAAGGGTACGGCCAGTACCAAGGCCCGCCACGGCAAGGTGCCCGTCATGAACGTCGATCATCAACCGGTCGAATGCCCATTGGCCGACTATTACGCTGGCGACTGGGTCGACAAACTGGACGAGATCAAAAGCAATACGGACGAACGCACTGTCATTGCCCGGGCCGGCGCCTATGCACTGGGCCGCAAAACGGACGAGATGGTGATTGGTCAACTTGACACATCGACCAACTACGCCGGGTCCGGTGTGGATGGTCTGACCAAGGCCAAGGTCCTGACCGCCTTTGAACTTCTGGGTAATGCCGATGTGCCGGATGACGGCGAACGGTATGCCGTCATCGGCTGGAAGCAATGGTCTGACCTGCTTGGCATTCCGGAATTTGCCAATGCCGACTATGTCGGTGAAGGTGACCTCCCGTGGAAGGGTACCCAGGCGAAACGCTGGCTGGGCGCACTATGGATGCCGCATTCCGGCCTGACCAAGGATGCCGGAAACATCCGTTATTGTTACTGGTATCACAAAACTGCCATCGGCCATGCAATCGGTTCGGAAGTCAAAACCGACGTCACATGGCACGGTGACCGGGCTGCCAACTTCATCAACAACATGATGAGCCAGGGCTCCTGCCTGATCGACGCATCGGGCGTCGTTTCCATGCGTTGCCTCGAAGTCTGATTAGCCAACAGGAGAAAATAATGGCCTTTCAATCCAAAGATCTGAGCGTTCTCGCCTATGCCAACGGGTTTACGCTTTGGCATTACACCACCATTGACCTGGCAACGGATGTCGACACCACCGGATATTTCAATGCCGCCGCCAATATGCTGCGGATCGGAGACATGGTTCTTGCCAATGTCGATACCGATGGCCTCCCTGGATCGGGCATTTACCTGATCAGAACGAACAGTCTGGGCGTCGTGGATGCGGCCGATATGACTGTCGTCGGCGCAAGCAATTTCGACTAACCCGCATTGATCCGGTCAGAATCCGGTCATGGGCAGATGGTCGCCGCAAATCAGTCTTGCGGCGACCAAATGCTTATTCAATAAAAATTACTGAATTATAGTTAATTATTATTCTAGATAAAATACTATCCTTTAGATATCTATATTATTAATTGTTTTTCAGTTAATTATAAGGAGCCTCTCATGGCATTAAGCAGTATTGCCTTGTCTGCACGCGCCCTGCTCAAACTTGGTGCGGACACACTGTCGTCGTTTGATGAAGGCACGGCGGAAGCGGAAGTCGCCGCCAATCTGTACCCGTCGGTTCGCGATGCCCTGCTGTCCTCACATCCCTGGAGTTTTGCCACCGGACAGGTCAGTCTCGCCAAACTGGTCGCTTCGCCGGTCGCCGATTTCGACGCCGCCTTTCAGTTGCCAGCCGACTTTTTGAGAGCCTTGTCGGCAGGCCACAGTGGCCGGGGGGCCGGTGTTGAATACCGGATCGCAGAACGGCGCCTGCATGCCAATGCCAGCCAAATCACCCTGACCTATATCTTTCGGCCCAACGAGGAATCCTTTCCGCCTTTTTTTGACCAGACACTGATCGCCCGGCTGGCAGCAGAATTCTGCATCCCGCTGACCGAAAGTACATCCCGGGCGGATTCGCTTCACGCTCTCGCCGAGCGTGAATACCGTCGCGCCAAACTGATCGACTCGCAACAGGATCAACCCGGCCAAATCGAAGATTTCACCCTGACGGAGGCGCGTTTCTGATGGTTCGGCTCAGCACACAGAAAACAAGTTTTTCATCGGGTGAAATCGCCCCGGAACTTCTTGGGCGCGGGGATCTCCGGGCCTATGAGAATGGAGCTGCCCGACTACGCAATGTCTTCATTCATCCGACCGGCGGTTTGAAACGCCGCGCCGGACTTCGTTATGTCGATACCGCACCCGGTGCCGGGCGACTGGTACCGTTTGAATTCAACACCGAACAGGTTTACCTGATGGTGTTCAGCAACCTGCAGGCCGATATCTACCGCGGAGATGTGAAGGTCGCGACAATTGTCTGCCCGTGGTCGACCACGGATATTTCCGAATTTTCCTGGGTTCAGAGCGCTGATACGCTGTTGATCGTGCACGCCCGACATCCACCGAAGAAAATCATCCGTCATTCGGAAATCAGCTGGGAGGTCAAGGACTGGACCTTTGTCACAGATACCAACCGGATTCAGCAACCCCATCACAAATTTGCGGAAGATGCAGTAACCCTGCAACCCGCCGCAACGACCGGCACCACCACACTAACGGCCTCAACCGGCGTTTTTGTTGCCGGACATGTCGGCACCCGATTTCGGCTATCCAACAAGGAAGTGGAGGTCACGGCCTACACCTCGGCTACGCAGGTTACAGCGGTGGTCAAGGAAACGCTGCCCGCCCTGACCGCCACCAAAGACTGGGAGGAGCAAACGTTTTCTGCTGTTCGCGGCTGGCCCGTTTCGTGCTGTTTTCATCAGGATCGGCTGGTGATCGGCGGATCGCGGGATCTGCCGAACCAATTGTGGCTGTCAAAGTCCTCTGATCTGTTCAATTTTGATCTCGGACAGGGGCTGGACGACGAATCGATCGAGTTTGCCATTCTATCCGACCAGGTCAATTCGATTCGTGCCGTTTTTTCCGGACGGCATTTGCAGATATTTACATCCGGCGCAGAATGGATGGCGACCGGCTCACCCATTACACCGTCTAACATCCAGCTGCATCGGCAAACCAGAATCGGCTCGTCGGTGACGCGCTGGATTCCACCGCGCGATGTCGACGGCGCCACCCTCTTTATTCCCCGCAATGGGTCCGGCCTGCGGGAATTCCTGTATACGGACGCGGAACAGGCCTATCAGGCGACTGATCTCGGAACTCTTGCCAGCCATTTGATCACTGCACCGGTCGACCAGGATTATGACACCCCCAACCGGTTATTCCACATCGTCATGGGCGATGGTTCGATGGGAACGGTGACAATTTATCGTGCTGAACAGGTGACCGCCTGGACCCGCCAGGAGACGGACGGGCTGTTCAAGTCATTGGCGGTGGTCGGAGACCAAACCTTCGTTTTGATCGATCGCAATGGAAGTTACGCGATTGAAAGATTTGACGGGACGATCAGCCTGGATTCTGCTGTCAGTCAGACCGATGCGGTAGCGAAGGTGGTCTGGACCGGCCTCGCGCATCTGGAGGGGCGCCTGGTGTCGATCGTCGCAGATGGTTCACCAACCGCCGAGCAGACCGTAACGGCTGGCCAGGTTACACTCGCTGACCCCGCCCTGTCGGTACAAATTGGCCTGCCGTTCACCCACATTGTTGAACCACTGCCGCCGGCGGTTCAGACCGTCAACGGCAGCAATCAGGGCGGGCGGTTACGCCCGGTCGCCATTACCTTCCGTCTGCGCGACACCGCGGCCCTGCATCTCGACACCGGTCGCGGCGTTGTTGATATTCCGTTCAAGGGGTTCGGCAGCAACGTGCTTGACGCACCGCCATCCCTGTTCAACGGCGATAAAACCGTCCGTGCACTGGGCTGGCGTCGGGATGGAACTAAAACACTCTGGCATATCGAACAATCTACTCCGCTGCCGTTTTCATTGCTTTCGGTCGTTACCGAAATCAGTGTCAACGGGTAATCACCCCCTTCAGATCGGACATCAAAAATGGGAACGACTGCCGCGTCAATGGCCCTGCAAATGGGCATGGAATATGTGATGAACAGCCAGAATGCAAAAGCAACCAACCGGGTTGAACAGGCCCGGGTTGATGCCCGTGCAGCAAGCCTGCGGCGGGCGGGCGATATCGAAGAACGGCGTAAACACGAGGAATTGAAAAGGATTGCGGCAAGCCAGCGCGCCAGCTTTGCCGCCCAGGGTACAGGCGGACGTGGTGGATCGGCTGACGCCGTTATTGGGGGATTGACCCGGACCTACAACCAGAACATCGCCGACTCCAGAAGCCTGGCACAAACTGAATTGAGCGGCCTGCAGGCCACCCTCGGTGCCAGCAAGCGGGCCAATCTGCTGGAAGCCTCCAACGCGACCCGGAGATTTATATATTCCTCGCTGAAAAAAAATCTTCCCGAGATCAAGAAGCTGCTGTCCTAGCCTGTAATTCCGATAATTGCGAGCCCCCTTCCCATTGTCGCAGAGGTACTATGACCGATATCGGATTTCATCAGTTTGTCGAACACTGGAACCAGACACAAAACCTGTCCACGCCCGCACTTCACCGGACCATCTGCCAATGGCTGTCCGATGGCTGGCACGGCCGGGACCCATCACTTTTGCTATTGGCATTTCGCAACTCCGGCAAGTCAACGCTAGTTGGCCTGTTTGCCGCCTGGCTTTTGTATAATGATCCGGCGTTGCGGATACTGGTTCTGGCAGCCGATCATGCGTTGGCACGCAAGATGGTTCGAAATGTGAAGCGCATCATTGAACGGTTGGAACTGACACAGGGATTGAAGCCGAAACGCGCCGACCAGTGGGCATCCGATCAATTTACGGTCAATCGTGCTGTTGAACAACGTGACCCATCGATGCTTGCCAAGGGGATCGGCGCAAACGTCACCGGACTACGCGCCGACGTCATCATCTGCGATGATGTGGAAGTTCCCAATACCTGTGACACGCCCGGCAAACGAGCCGATCTGCGTGAAAGACTGGCTGAAATCGACTACATTCTGGTGCCCCGAGGCCTGCAGCTATTTGTCGGAACACCCCATAATTATTTTACCATTTACGCCGATTCCGCGCGATCGGAAGCTGGCGAGGATACACCTTTTCTGGCAAATTTCCGGCGACTGGAAATGGCATTACTGGACGACAAGGGATGCAGTCGCTGGCCGGAACGTTTCCCGACCAGCGAAATAACGGCGATCCGGCGCCGCACCGGCCCGAACAAGTTCAAAAGTCAGATGCTGTTGCAACCGGTCAACATCGCCGACGGCAGGTTCGACCCCGACCAGCTACGCCTCTACGACGATGACCTGCGATATGTCGAACGCAACGGGGAAGCTCTTCTCGAAATTGGCAATCATCGGGTAACGTCCGTCTCGTGCTGGTGGGATCCGGCTTACGGCGCGCCGGGCAAGGGTGACGGCAGTGTCATTGCCGCCGTCTTTTCGGACGATGACGGTTTGTACTGGCTGCATGACATCGCCTACCTTGGCCACAATCCGGCAATCACCGACGAAATTGACGAAGCCACCCAGCAATGCCAGCAGGTGGTGGCCTTTGTAAGCAAGTTGTATCTACCGACGGTACGGTTGGAAACCAACGGAATCGGGAAGTTTTTGCCCGGTCTCCTGCGCCGCGAACTCAGCCGGGCCGGTGTTGTCTGTGCGGTGGTCGAGGAAAATTCCCGCCGACCGAAAGCCCAACGCATCACCAGCGGGCTGGATGCCGTTCTTGCAGCCCGTGCGTTGCACGCCCACCGCGGTGTTCTCGAAACGCCGTTTGTCACGGAACTGCGTGAATGGCAGGCCAACAGTCGCTCTCCGGACGATGGGCTGGATGCCGTCTCGGCCTGTATCAACAGTCAGCCGGTCCGGCTGAAAATGTCGACCGTGCGGCGCGCCACTCATACGGACTGGCGCGGCGGGGCAGGTCCGTTCGTCGCCAAGACGGAATTCCAGGTCTAGAGCAAAACCGGAGCGAATAGGTTCATTCGCGAACGCGGCTTTGCGGGGATATCAATGAGTTATAGCACTTTCGGCAATTCAAAAATTGCCGGAAGTGCTCTAGGCACCGGTCCCTATGGATAAATTCCCGCCGCCCGGATACGGCACACACAAGAAAGGAAACGACCGTGAAACACACAAAAATCTTGCTTTCAGGATTGTCGATTCTGACGATGTTATCGTTTGATACCGTGCCCGTACACGCGGCAATGACCTGCGGCACACGATCCTTTGTCGCCAAGCAGCTTGAGCGACGATACGCCGAACAGACCACCGGCGTTGGCACCGTGGGTCCGAACCTGTTGCAACTTTACACATCGAAAGACGGCACATTCACCATTGTGGTGACCCGGGCCGACGGCACCAGTTGCCTGCTGCTCGCCGGCGAAAACTGGCGAGCCGTCACACCGAAGGACCCGCAATCCTGAAGTTACCCTGCTTCTATCATTCGCCCATGCACCGCCGGGTGCTTTTTTTATGTCCGGACCCAAAGGAACCCGAAATGCCGCACACCTGGATTATTGACCCTGTCTGGTGGATCACCGCCGTTGAAATCCCGGCATTTGCCGGTCTGTTCTGGCTTGGATGGCGCACCCGCCGCGATGCCGAATCTGCCCTTGATGACACCCGTCACAATCTTGAGTCGGGGCTGTCATATGTTCGTGAACGGCTCTCGGCATTCAAGCTCGAAGTCGCCAAGTCCTACGCGTCCATTTCCTATCTGAAGGAAGTCGAGCAGCGCCTGACCCGGCACCTGTTGCGCATTGAAGACAAACTCGATCGAAATCCGGGTAAGGAGCGCGACAAATGAACACCATATCAATGGAACCTTCCGCATCGTCATCGACGATGGAAATCGGCGATATGGATGATGTCGAAATTCTCGCCCGCACCTTATATGGCGAAGCTCGCGGTGAAAAAATCCCCGGCAAGGAAGCTGTTGCGCAGGTTGTCCTCAATCGTGTCCGTCGGGCACAGGAAAGAGGCGGTGACTATTGGTGGGGGGCCAGTGTTCGCGAAGTCTGTCTGAAAAAATGGCAATTCAGTTGCTGGAATGAAAGCGATCCAAATCGCCGCAAGTTGTTGCACGTCAGCCCCGATAACCGGACCTATCAAACCTGTTGCCGGATTGCCCGCCGTGCCATTGCGGGTACGCTCAAAGACCCGACCCGGGGGGCAACTCACTATCATGCGACCGGAACATTTCCCCCCTGGGCACGGGGTCGCATGTTCAGCGCCGAAATTGGCAATCATCAGTTTTACAACAATGTGGAGTGAGCAATGCTGAGCTTGTTGAGCGGCATCGCCGCACCATTATTGAATGGCCTGTTTTCGGTGATTGACCAGTCAATTGAAGACAAGGATGAAGCAGCCCGCCTGAAATCCCGCCTGCAGGAAATGGTTCTCAATGGACAGATGAAGGAAATTGAGTCGGCGATGAAAATTGTCATTGCCGAGGCGCAGGGCGGAAGCTGGATCCAGCGTTCCTGGCGGCCTGTAACCATGCTCACCTTCGTTGCGCTGATTGTCGCTCGCTGGCTCGGATACACTGCGCCTGGCATCACGCCGGATGTGGAACTGGCGCTGCTGGACATCATCAAGGTCGGGCTGGGCGGATACGTTGTCGGGCGCTCGGTTGAAAAGGGCATCAAGGTCTGGAAGGCCGACTCCTGACGCCACCTAGGTCTTCCATCCACAAGCAGGAGCCCGCCTGACCGGCAGGTTTTCACAAACATTCATGCTACATGAGAAAGGAATATCGATGGTTCAGCACATTCAGGTGGGGGATATCACTCCGCGCATCCAATATACAGGTGACGGCATACAGACGGTTTTTACCTATCCGTTTCCTGTCTTCAGTGTCAACGACCTGGAAGTCTATATTGACAGCTCCTTGAAAATTCTGAACACGGACTATTCTGTTACCGGCGCGGGACAGTCAATGGGTGGCAGTATAACGATGATCGCCGCACCGGCACCAGCGACGCAGGTGACATTGCGGCGGAATATTACAATTCAGCGGACCAGCGATTTTCAGCAATCAGGCGTATTGCGGGCGCAGATCCTGAACGATGAACTGGATCAATTGACCGCCGAAGTCCAGCAAGTCGATGACCGTGCAAATCGTAGTCTGCATTTGAAACCGTTTGATGCGGACACGAATATGACACTGCCGGACAAAACCGCCCGGCAGGACAAGGTCCTTGCATTCGATAGCGCGGGACAACCCATTGCATCGAACCTGACGTTATCCGGATTGGAAAATGGCGTGACAACGGCCGCGGCTGCGGCCGTTGCGGCCTCGAGCAGCGCAACCAACGCCGCCGCCAGTGCGGCCAGTGCGGCGACGTCAGAAACCGGTGCCGCCGCCAGTGCCAGTGCTGCGGCTATTGCCGCTGCTGCCAACCTGTACGCCACCATCGTCAATAAATCAGCCAGCTTCCCAGTGGTCTCGACCGATGACGGTTATTTGTTCGTGGTCGATACCTCGGGCGGTAACGTTGCCGTCGCGCTGCCTGATATTGTCACTGACGTTCCGGAAGGTTTCCGCATTGGCTTCATGAAATCTTCCGCCCTGAATACACTCACGCTCAACCGGGCGGGTACGGACACCATTAACGGCGGCGTATCCTACGTTCTCAATGCTGATACGGAGATCGCCACACTGGTCGCCGATGCCAACGCACCCGACAACTGGATCACCTTTGGTGCTTCGACCACGTCGGCTGGCGTTGGCCTCATCAAATCCGGCGCAACCATTTCCCTCGACCTGACGGCGGATCAAAGCTGGACCGGATCACAACGCGGCATCCCCCTGTCCGCCAACAGCGGAACATTCGACATGAATCTGGCCAACAATTTTACATGTACCCCGAGCGTTGCACTCACCCTGTCGTTCCTCAATGAGACAGCGGGGCAGGGTGGTGCTATCTACCTCGACAACACTCTTGGTGTGGCTATCTCCCTCGGTGCTGAGATCAAGGCCGACAGTACGGCTATGGCAACTCTCAGTCAGGCAGGGATTTATCTACTCGGGTATACCTCGTTTGATGGCATCAGCGTGGCCCTTACCTACAGCGGAGGGTTGATCTGATGTCGGTTCTGTTCACGCCGGTCTGTATCCCCGGTGCGCGAGGTTACACCATCAACAACGCCTTGATGCTGGATGGCAGCGCGGATTATTTACACCGGACACCGGGCGCTCCGACAGACGGCACAAAATGGGCAATCAGTTTCTGGTTAAAGCTGCTGCAAGACCCGGCGACACAGGGGTATATCCTGCGGGTGGATGTCGGTAATTTGTCCATGTACGTGCACACTGACCAGACCATACAGTTTCAAATAGGCACAGCAGCACTGACGACGAATGCAATATTCAAGGACCCTACGGCCTGGTATCATATGGTCCTTCGTCTGGACACAAACCAGGCGGTTGCAGCGGACAGATTTACCTTTGAGGTGAATGGCGTGTCCCCCACTTACAGCGCGGATACCCGAACCAATATCGGGCTGGGTTCGACCCAAGGCTGGAATACGGCCAATCAACACTGGATCGGTTCTACTCAAATCGGTTCGGCAACTCTTGGCGGGTTAATCGCTGATTTTGTAAACATCGACGGGATATCTACCGGTACCTTCGGTGAATTCGATACCAACGGCAACTGGCAACCAAGGAACCCCGCCAGCCTGACATTCGGCACCAACGGGTTCTGGTTGAAGTTCGCGGATGCAGTCAACCCCGGCACGGATAGCAGTGGCAACGCCAATAACTTTACGCCCGTTTCTATTCCGACCACATCGCAGCTTGCCGATACACCGACGGACAGTACCGCACTGGATACAGGGAATTATGCTATCTGGAGTTCACTGGCGTCTGACCCGCTGCTGCATTCACTATCAAACGGGAATCGGACCAGAACAGGGACCGGCCTTGGAAACTGGTCAACGGCATACAGTACCCTTCGGGTTTCCTCCGGAAAATGGTATTTCGAGGAAAGCATAGACAATCTCGGGACGTATACCAAAGCACGGGCTGGCTTTGTCCTAACGTCCCTGATCCCAATTGGGTCGGCTAAACTGGATGGGACCGGACAGGGGTATGCCGTTGAAGTACCGAGTGGCAACAAGACATTCAATGCAGTAGAAACAGCCTATCTAGGCACAGTCTCGGCTACAGACATAATCTGCTGTGCGCTTGATCTGGACGCCGGTAAGGTATGGTGGCGGTTAAATGGTGCTGCATGGCCCTCGTCAGGCGATCCGGTTGCCGGAACCAACCCGGCATTTTCAGGAATTGCCGCTGGTGAGTATGCCATTGCAACCTGCGGCGACGAAACATCCGTGGCAACGACGATCAACTTCGGTCAGGCAGCCTTTGCCTACACGCCGCCGACTGGATATAAGACACTTAACACAGCCAACCTTTCTGACCCGGCGATACCTGATCCGACATTGCAGTTCAAGGCGGTTGCCTATACCGGGAACAGTTCCACACAATCCATTACAAGCCTCGGTTTCCAACCCGATGCTGTCTGGATTAAAAGCCGCACAACGGCCAGCCATCACGGCCTGTTCAACAGCGTTTCCGGCGCAGGAAAAGGTCTGTATCCGAGTTTATCCAACGCAGAAACAACAGAAGCGGCTTTTGTGTCTTTCGATGCGGCAGGTTTCTCGCTGTCCGGCACAGGTACGGCGATTGATATCAATACCAGCACTACAAATTACATTGCATGGTGCTGGAAGATGGGCGGTGCTGCCGTGAGCAATACGGCTGGGACAATAACAACTTCGGTATCCGCCAATACCACGGCGGGAATGAGCATCATCTCGTACACAGGCAACAGCACAGGCGGCGCAACAATTGGGCATGGCCTGACACAAGCGCCCGAGTTTGTGCTCGCCAAGAATCTGACTGCGAATGAGTGGGCGGTTTACCACGTTGCCCTTGGGGGTACGAAGTACCTGTGGTTGGACAGCACGAATGCCTTTGGAACGGATACAACCCACTGGTACAATACCGATCCGACAACAACAGTTATTACCCTGGGGTCGGGAGGAAGAACCAACGGGTCTGTAGCTGAACTCGCCTATGCATTCCATTCCGTTCCGGGGTTCAGTCAGGTCGGCAGTTACACGGGCAATGCCAGCGCCGATGGTCCCTATGTCGAGTGCGGTTTCCGTCCGGCGTTTGTGCTGGTCAAGAACGCATCGGCGGCTTTAACCAACTGGCGCATGTACGACAATACGCGCGATACCTACAACCCGGTATCCCTTGAACTTCACCCGAATGATAATACGACGGAAGCGACCGCGACGGCTATGAACTTCACGGCGACAGGGTTCAGGATCACATCAACTGCCGCCGAATTGAACGGAAGTGGCAACACACTGGTTTACATAGCCTTTGCCGAAATGCCGGTTCAGGCACAGTCGAGGGCGCGGTAGGCCGGATTTTGAAGGTGGTTCATTCCGCCGCCAACCCGTGTTTTTCGATGATTTTCATGATATCTGCCGCCGCCGCAGGGATGTTGGTGCCAGGGCCGTAGATAGCTGAAACACCACTTTTATATAAAAAGTCGTAATCCTGCGCCGGGATCACCCCCCCACAGATAACCAGAATATCCCCCGCATTGATCCGCCGCAGTTCATCGATCAATTGTGGCACCAGCGTTTTGTGGCCGGCGGCCTGTGAGGATACGCCAATCACGTGGACATCGTTCTCGACGGCCTGGCGGGCGGCTTCCTCCGGGGTCTGGAACAGAGCCCCCACGTCCACATCAAATCCGATATCCGCAAAAGCCGTCGCGATCACCCTTGCCCCCCTGTCGTGTCCATCCTGGCCCAGTTTGACGACCAGCATGCGAGGGCGACGCCCTTCTCCGTCAGCAAATCGTGCAACGTCCTTGCGAATTTTCTCAAACCCTTCGTCACCGTCATATGCAGCACCGTACACGCCGGAAATGGATTGAATCTCAGCCCGGTATCGGGTGTATACCTTTTCCAGCGCATCGGATATTTCTCCAACCGTCGCGCGGTTGCGGGTCGCTGCGATCGACAGGTCGAGAAGATTTCCCTGCCCGCTGCGAGCCGCAGCCGTCAGCGCCATCAACGATTCCTGGCAGGCCGGTTCATTGCGGGTTTCGCGGATTGATTTCAGACGCGCGATCTGCGCTTCACGAACGGCAGGGTTGTCTACATCAAGGATGTCGATTTCATCTTCTTGCGACAACTGGTATTTGTTCACGCCGACCATGGTTTCCTGACCACGATCAATGCGCGCCTGTTTACGGGCAGCCGCTTCCTCAATTCGTTGTTTCGGCATACCGGCACTGACCGCTTTGGTCATGCCTCCCAGTTCCTCCACCTCACCGATCAGCTTGCGTGCTTCGCTTGCCAGGGAATGGGTCAGGCTTTCCAGATAATAGCTACCTCCCAATGGGTCGATCACATTTGTGATGCCCGTTTCCTCGGCAATGACCAACTGGGTGTTGCGGGCAATCCGGGCGGAAAACGGTGTCGGCAAGGCAATCGCTTCATCCAGCGCGTTTGTGTGCAGCGATTGCGTTCCGCCCAGCACCGCCGCCAGCGCCTCAATGGTTGTCCGGACGACATTGTTGTAAGGGTCTTTCTCTGTCAGCGAAACACCGGATGTCTGGCAGTGCGTGCGAAGCATCAACGAGCGAGAATCCTTTGGCTGGAACTGCTGCATCATTTCGCACCATAGCAGTCGGGCCGCTCGCAATTTTGCGATCTCCATGAAAAAATTCATGCCGATTGCAAAAAAGAACGACAGTCGAGGGGCAAAGGCATCCACATCCAGACCCTTGTCGAGCGCCGACCGGACATACTGCAATCCATCTGCCAACGTGAACGCCAGTTCCTGGACGGCCGTCGCTCCCGCTTCCTGCATGTGATAGCCTGAAATTGATATCGAATTGAAACGCGGCATATGGGCTGCCGTATATTCGATAATATCCGACACGATACGCATCGACGGTTCGGGTGGATAGATATAGGTATTCCGCACCATGAACTCTTTCAGAATATCGTTCTGAATGGTGCCTGACAGCGCCGACTGATCCACACCCTGCTCCTCGGCTGCGACGATAAATCCGGCAAGCACGGGCAGAACTGCACCATTCATGGTCATCGACACGCTCATGTCTCCGAGGGGAATTCCATCGAACAACAATTTCATATCTTCGACAGAATCAATTGCGACTCCAGCCTTGCCAACATCTCCGGCAACACGCGGATGATCAGAATCATATCCACGGTGGGTCGCCAGATCAAAGGCAACCGATAATCCCTTTTGCCCGGCGGCCAGATTGGCCCGGTAAAACTTGTTGGACTCTTCCGCGGTCGAAAATCCGGCGTATTGACGTATGGTCCATGGTCGGTTGGCATACATGGTGGCGCGCGGTCCGCGCAGGTAAGGCGCAAACCCGGGCAATGTATCCGTATCCTCGAGTGCCTCAAGATCTTCGGCTGTATACAATGGCTGAATGGGGATACCCTCCGGCGTATGCCAGATCAAATCTTCAACCGAACGATCCCGCAGTTCTTTTTCCGCCGTACGGGTCCAGTCGGCTCTCCTTGAATTTTTATTTTTACTCATCTGAATTCCACCCCTTACTCATTATTCCGCCTGTTGGTCCGCTGTGGGGTCCAGTATGCCCGTCGGTAACGTCGCGATAAAATCCTGCACTGAACCGCCTTGCGCACTGAGGTGCCCTTTCATCAACATTTCGGCGTTGTCCGCACTGCGGTTTTCGATTGCCTGCAAAATTTTTTCATGTTCACGGAACGAACTGGCCAATCGACCGTGCTGGCGTAGCTGCGATCGGCGATAAGGTGCCAGACGATTGCGAAGAGCCAGCGTCTGGCCGGCCAGATAGGCATTGTTCGAAGCCCCATACAAGGTCTCGTGGAAACCGACATTACAGGTATAATACGCATCCAGATCGCCCTTTTCCACCGCCCTGCTGCTCGCGTCATGTAGTGCGCGCAATCGCTCACATTGCGGCGTCGAAATGCGACGTGCCGCAAGACGGGCGCACATACCTTCCAGTTCCGCCATGACCTCGAACATATCAAGCAGGTTTTTCAACCCTATGCTCGCAACAACCGCCCCACGTCGCGGGCGCATGTCTACAAGCCCCATGGATGTTAACTGCAGCAGGGCTTCCCGCACCGGTGTTCTGGAAACACCGAACTTCAACGCCAGGGTTTGCTCGTCCAGGCGGTCGCCGGGACGCAAACGACCGGAGACGATGTCGTGTTCAAGTTCGGACTTCAATTCCGTATTCCGACCACGGGCCAAATTCCATCTCCGACATCATTTTTCATTTCAGACAGACAACAATTGCCCTGTCTTTTCGATATAATTATACAATTATCATCACTTTGTATACAAACACTACTTCCTTACATACAATACAAAACGTCTCCAAATAAACTTGTGCCGGTCAGATACCACATATCGCGTTGAATTTATTAATTTTTCGCATGTTATCCACAATATTTTGCGCCACAAGATGTGGTGTCAGGTATTGCTCATTTTTAGCAGGTATTGTAGGTTCTCGTGAGAGTGGGAAGTCTAGCATTCCCGGCCATTATGATAATGTATCCTTCGTTTAACATAATCCTGCAGTGAAACGCGGCGAAGGGATAAAAAATTGGGGAACAGAACATGTCGTTTGAATGGACATCGACTCATATCAGTGCACTGATCGCCTATTGGAACGAAGGACTGTCAACCAGCGAAATCGGCGTCCGCCTGGGAGTGACCAAAAATGCGGTGGTCGGCAAAGTACACCGACTGGGTTTACCGAAACGCGGGTCACCCATAAAATCAAAGGAAAAGCCCGCAGAAATTATCAGCTTGGGGTCGCTCCGTCCGGGGATGTGCTGCTGGCCGGAAGGCGAGCCCGGCACAGAACAATTCAATTTTTGCGGTCAACCCTCGTTGCCAGAAAAGCCCTACTGCAAAGAACATTGCGCACGGGCATATGTCAAACCGAGCAAAGAACGGAAAACCCGCGCCGCCTAACGAAAACCGGCAGAACAGCAGACTGGTTGGCGGTTCCAGTCCGTTTGCCGTACCCGACAATGGACTCACTATTTCAAGCGGCCATCGGCTTCCAGCATCTCGATGACTTTTTGGAGCCGTGCAAGCGCATCAGCAGCAAGCCGGTTAGCCGTTTGATTTTGCAGAGAATACTCAACGTCTTCCAGAAAAATTTTCCGATTTGTCGGACTCATGTTTTGAAACAACTTCTTCTGCAACACTCCATCCGCCTCAGTGGCCCTCAGCAATACGACCAGATCATTGTGGTCAGCGGTCTGGATAAATGCCTGCATTCCGACGTCTCCGGCGTCGCTCAAGCGTTTCGAAAATTCCTGCAAGTCGGCCTCCGGATCCGGAGTCGGGATATCCACCGATGTCAGCATCCTCCGGATACTGCCAGACAATACATCCAGGTCCGTCTTCCGGAGCCGAATTTCCGTCTCGTCAAAGCAAATCACAAAATGCCCCGCTCCATCTTCCCGCAACGTAATATTCATGTTCCAACCTCTTCGAAATCCCTGATGAAGAACTTACACCCGAACCCAGCCTCGATAAAACTCTATAGATCATCCGAGCTATCTGTTCAGATCGGAGCAATTCGCAATTGACAGTCATTTGCCCCAGACCGATCCATCAGATCTTCACTTGCAAATTGTTTTCAGACAACTGGCCAGCCGACGTTGCTTGACGCGTGCACGTGTTGCGTTATGTTTATCAGATCATGATCCATTCAAGCTATACAGTGATAAATGCCGTGCGGCGAATTACCAGCCCGGCCTCTTGAGACAGAGGACCGGGGAACCGTGTCAATTGCAGATCACTTCATCGAAAAGGCTTGTTATCATGACCGCAAATATCGGGGCCTTGCCCGTTATCTCCATGCGACCCACCCAATGTTTCTCCGTTATTGCCGTAACCGATCCGTCCTCGCTGCCGCGGACACTGGAAATATTTGCCAAACTGACCCTGGTGCCGGTTCAATGCCACGTCAGTCAGGTCGGGGTCACCGGCGGCGAATTGCACATCGATCTACAGTTCGCCGATATGGATTCTTGTACGGCAGACCACCTGGCGCGGGCCCTACGCAGCATATATCTCGTCAAATCCGTACTAACGTCGGAAAAGCGACACCGACTTACGGCGTGATTATCTACAGGGAACCATCCGCGTGAGTTATATGGATCGCATCCGGGCCTGCGAACAATTCGACCCGGCCCGTTATATTCCGTTTCTGGTCGGCACGGAACAGGTTGGCAGCATTGGGCATGAATTTGCCGGGTTCCTGACTGAATTTCCTGGCATCCTGTCCGTTGGGGATGACGGAGTCCGATTATCCGGACAGCTGGGTTCACATGGCGACAGATCTGCTGCGCTGGCACAAGTCACCTCAAAGTTACACGAACATGGGCATATTCCCGGGTGGCGGAACGAACTCTACCCGGCGGGCTCATCTTTCACCGCTCCCGCGCTTTTTGACATTGAACGGGCCGCCGTTTCACTGTTCGGGATCAGGGGATATGGCGTTCACATGAACGGGTATGTGCGGAACGGCGGGGAAATCAGTTTATGGGTTGGGCAACGTAGCCTGAACAAACCGACGGGGCCGGGCAAACTCGATCAAATGGTGGCGGGTGGTCAGCCTGCCGGCCTGTCGCTCAGGGAAAATCTGAGCAAGGAATGTCAGGAGGAGGCCAATATACCATCTCATATTGCCGCACGTGCCAGGCCCGTCGGGACCATTTCCTATAAAACCAGTCGCCCTGAAGGATTGCGCAATGATATCCTTTTCAATTTTGATCTTGAGGTTCCGGCCGACTTTACACCGGTCAATACGGACGGAGAGGTCGAGAGATTTCACTTGTGGCCAATCGACACGGTCTGTCAGGTGATCCGTGAAACCGATGATTTCAAATTCAATGCCGCGCTGGTCGTCATCGACTTTCTCGTCCGGCACGGATTTATCGAGGCGGATCACCCCGACTACGTCGATATCGTTGCGGGTCTGCACCGCACCTACCTGGAACACTAACACCAGAAACCTGAAATTGGAGCCCTTATGTCAACTTCCACCTGGTCGATTTATCTATCTGGCGAAATTCACACGGACTGGCGTGCGCGCATCGAAGCCGGTGTCCAAGAGCTTGGCCTTCCTGTCGAAATTCTTTCACCCGTTACTGACCACGAGAACAGCGACGACTGCGGCGTGCGGATTCTGGGTGCGGAAGAAAGCGATTTCTGGAAAGACAAAAAAGGATCCGGCGTCAATGCCATCCGGACCCGCACGCTGATCGAACGCGCTGATATTGTTGTTGTACGATTTGGCGACAAATACAAACAATGGAACGCTGCATTTGACGCAGGTTACGCCGCCGCCATTGGTACGCCGATCGTGACTCTGCATGACCCGTCACTTAATCACGCGCTGAAAGAAGTTGATGGAGCAGCGCTTGCGGTCACCCGAACCCCCGAACAGGTTATCGAGATTCTTGCCTACGTGATTGCAGGAAAACTCTGATACCCTGCGCTTAAAGGAGTAAGCTCTAAATGGACGCTTCCAGGCCGCGAGACGAATTGTATCCGCCAATCGTTCCATTCGACCACGGCGTTTTGCAGGTCGACGACCGCCACCATCTGTACTGGGAACAGTCCGGCAATATGAAAGGCATACCCGTCGTTTTCCTGCACGGCGGCCCGGGCGGTGGGGTTAACAGCACCCATCGCCGGTTTTTTGATCCGATGCACTATCACATTATCCTGTTTGATCAGCGCGGCTGCGGTCGTTCGAAACCGTTCGCTGACATCACGGACAATACCACCGATCATCTGATTGCGGACATCGAATCCCTTCGACGGCATCTGAAAATTGACAGGTGGATGGTGTTTGGCGGGTCCTGGGGGTCAACGCTGGCACTCGCCTATGGTGTCACCCATCCGGACCGTTGTATTTCCTTTATTTTGCGCGGTGTCTTTCTCGCCCGCGCTCGTGAACTGGACTGGTTTCTGACCGGTGTGCAAACCGTTTACCCGGATGCTTACGCCAAATTTATCAACGCCTTGCCGGAAGAAGAACGCGGCGACGTTCTGCAAAATTATTACCGTCGGCTGACCAATTCCGACCCGGCAGTCCATCTCCCGGCGGCTAACGCCTGGAACCGCTACGAATCAGACTGCTCGCAACTCATCCCGTCCACCTCGACAGGTTCGATGGGCACGGCGGGTCTGGCACTTGCCAGGATCGAAGCCCACTATTTCGTTAACAAAATGTTTCTGGAAAATACACCGTTAATGGAATACCTGCCAGCAATATCCCATTTACCTGCCATCATCGTTCAGGGACGCTATGACATGGTGTGCCCCATGGCAACTGCCTATGAACTTGCATCCGGATGGGATAAAGCAGAATTGACGATTGTCCCGGATGCCGGTCATTCTGCGATGGAACCGGGCACCCGGTCGGCATTGATTCGTGCAATGGAACAGTTCAAATCACTGCCCGGGTGAGTACGGTATTCCCGGCCGGCGCGACATCTTGCAACGTATAATAATTGGGTTATGATACCGATCGTCAATCAGAGGATGCTCAGGGGGACCGGCAATATGTTTTCGTCAAAATTTCTGGCGGCTGCGTTAACGGGAATGATGATTCTACTGGCCGGGCAGTCCGCCCGTGCCGATGACCCGGATTTTATCACCATTTCCGGGGGCTGGTTTGACCTGAACCGGCAAAAAGATCAGGGCGGAGAATTCCGGCTGGAATATCGTTCCAATTACAAATTGTGGCAGTTCAAACCGTTTTTGACGGCGTCCGGCGTGACCAATGGCATGACGTTTGTTGGCGCAGGCGTCCTGGTTGACGTCTACCTGGGTCGGCGGTGGGTCGTCACCCCGAGCTTTGCGCCGACCTGGTGGCGGGGGAAAACCACCAAACTCGATATGGGCCATGCCGTCGAATTTCGGTCTCAGCTGGAAGTCGCCTATCGAATGGATGACCGCTCGCGCGTTGGCCTTTCTTTCTCACATTATTCCAACGCCAGCCTGGGAGATAAAAACCCGGGCACGGAGTCAATGCTGTTGAACTATTCGATTCCGTTGGACAATCTGAAAAAGATGTTTTAACTGACCGGGCCTGTTTCAGGCCCCGTAGCTCAGTAGGATAGAGCGACAGATTCCTAATCTGTAGGTCGTGAGTTCGAATCTCGCCGGGGTCACCAGGCCTTCATGGATTGCCCATATCCCTACATCGAAATATTAAATGCGATGCTGATGCGGTCTTCCGTGATCATACTTGGCATGACACTGTGACGCAGCCAGCTCCGGAAAATTACCATTCTGCCGGGAACCGGCTGAATTCGGAAAGTCGGTGTATTCAGTGCATTCATTTCCGTCAGGGGCGGTTCCAGCATCTGGTCCGCCAGATGGGAATGAAAAACCACCTCACCACATCCCTCCGGTGCCTTCGGGTAATAAATGCCGCTGAACACATGATTGGGATGACAATGCACCTCCTGTGCATGCCCATTTCCATACACATTCAGCCAGCATTCATTGATGCGCAATGGATGATGATCGACATCAAATTTCAATTCCCGGGCAAAAATTTCAGTCTGTTCTAGAATCAGATCGCCTAGAGAACTGAATGGTTCGATATCAGTCAGGCGCTGACCGCTGAGAATCGTTGTATACACATTGCAAGCCCAGGAACCGGGCTTGGTATTAGCCTGGGCTTTCATCATATCATACGCGCCCAGATTGAGGTTTTCATTCAATTCTGTGGCGTTTTCTATATCCGTCACCTGCACTGCAGTCGGAAATATCATGACCATCTCTGGCTGGCTGGGCATTGGCAGTGTAACCTCTCGAACAGATCAGTACGTCGGCTATAGTGCGGGGATGGTCGGAAAAATACAACGGTCAATTCGGCTCATCAATCACACCATATGGAGGTTAATCGATCATCCTTGACGAAATTTTACGCCGGAGATTGGAATCAAAAGATACCGGTGGGACGGATGTAGTGTACAATTTTCGATTGACCGGCGGCAGTGGAGAAACAGACCGATGAGCAGGGCAATTTCCGGTTTTCTCCGGCTTATTGGTGGGGCATTACGCGACCTTCTGCCGATCGTCGGTGTCATCGGTTTTTTCCAGCTCGTCATTGTTCAACAACCGGTCCCTGACCTTGCAAGCATTCTGGTTGGTCTGGCATGTGTAATCGTCGGTCTTGCACTGTTTATACAGGGGCTGGAAATGGGCCTGTTTCCCATTGGCGAAGCCATGGCTGTCGCGATGACGCGAAAAGGCAGTCTCGCCGGACTGCTGTCTTTTGCCTTTCTGCTGGGATTTGGCACGACTGTTGCCGAGCCAGCCCTGATCGCGGTAGCTGCGGAGGCGGCGGACATTGCCGCGACTGCCGGCGTCATAAACGACACGATCAATGGTCGAAGTGACTACGCGTTCGGACTGCGGCTGACGGTCGCTATTTCAGTCGGCGTGTCTCTGGTCCTTGGTGTTTTCCGAATTCTGGTCGGCTGGAGAATCCAGTATTTCATTATCGGCGGATATCTGCTGGTCGTCATCATCACGCTGTTCGCCCCGCCGGAAATCATCGGCATTGCCTACGATTCCGGTGGCGTCACGACGTCCACCATTACGGTTCCCCTTGTCACCGCTCTTGGCGTCGGCCTGGCCAGTACAATCAAGGGTCGGAATCCGATGCTTGACGGGTTTGGCCTGATTGCATTTGCCAGTCTGACTCCTATTATTTTCGTTCTGATATTCGGGATGATCGGTTAGCTCCATGATCGATTTCCTGTCACACCTCATCAACGTCGTTCTGAAAACCGCGCTGGATGTATTGCCGATTATCGTCATTCTGTTCATCTTTCAGGCGCTGGCCATCCGCCGGAAACCGGGCAATCTGAAACGCGTGGTAATCGGGTTCATATACGTGCTGATCGGCCTCAGCCTGTTTTTAGTCGGACTGGAAGAGGCACTGTTTCCACTTGGGCAGGCGATGGCAGAAATGCTGACAAACCCCGAATTTCTCGGAATTATGCCCGGCGCTGCGGTCCGCTGGCAGGATTATACCTGGGTTTATATATTTGCCGCCATGATCGGTTTTGCCACGACCATCGCCGAACCGTCATTGATCGCCGTCGCTCTCAAGGCCCAGGAAGTTTCCGCCGGCACCCTGCGATCTCATGAACTGCGGATCGCAGTTGCGATCGGTGTCGCGGTCGGCGTCAGCATTGGCACCTACCGGATTGTCTCGGGAGCATCGCTGTCACAATATATCATGTTTGGTTATGGTCTGGTGATCGTCCAGACCTTCCTCGCATCAAAATCAATTATTCCACTGGCCTACGATTCCGGTGGTGTGACAACGTCAACGGTTACGGTTCCCATCATTACCGCGCTTGGCCTGGGACTGGCATCCGCCATTCCCGGACGAAGCGCGTTACTCGACGGGTTCGGACTGATTGCGTTTGCCAGTGTGTTTCCAATTGTCTCGGTTCTGGGGTACGACATGCTGGTTCGCTGGTTGAGAGGTCACGCCAGACTAACATCAAGGGAGAACAGCAGATGAATCTCAAAATGATTATGGCATTTGTCGCAGATACCAAAACGGATATTATCCTGGATGCGGCGCGTCAGGCCGGTTGTACCGGTGCAACCGTGATCCCCAGCGTACGCGGCGAGGGACTTGTTCCGGAAAAAACCTTCCTCGGTCTCGACTTCGCGGCACAACGGGATGTCCTGCTGTTCCTTGTGGCGGAACCCCGGGCGCGCGAAATTCTGGAAACCATTTCGACCGCCGGACGGTTTGATGAAGAACCGGGGACCGGGATTGCAATTCAGATCAAGATCGAAGATGCCGTTGGCCTGAAAACCCAGGAAGAGGCCCTGATACATGAAATCGAGGAAGCATTATGAGCGAAAAACCACATACAATCGTCTCGGAAGTCATGACTACACGGATTGTCTCGATTGAGGCAACCGCCACAGTCCACGACGCAACCAGGTTAATGCGTGAACAACAGACCAGTTCCGTGATCGTCAATCGCCGGGACGCCTCCGATGAATTCGGACTGGTCGTGGTATCCGACATTGCCAGCAAGGTACTCGCCCTGAACCTCTCCCCCAAACGGGTCAACGTATATGAAATCATGTCAAAACCGGTCATCACTGTTGCCCGGGAAATGAATGTCGTTTATGCGATGCGGCTGCTCTCGAGATTTCAGCTCAGCCGGGCGCTGGTCATTGACCATGATCGCAATCCGCTGGGGATTGTGACCCTTCGTGATATGGTGCTCCGCAACATTCAGGATGTTGAAGCGGAATGAACCTCCGGCCAAACGCCTGACCGGCAGCGCCCGAACGGAAATCGCATTTCATGGCTGACACTAAACCCCGAACCACCCGACAGACTGCCGTCTTTTCGCTTGCCATCTGGAGTGTCCTTGCAGCCGCAATCGCGCTGGCCGCCATTGTCAACTATTACTCCTATCGCTCGGTCCTTGAAAACCTGGTACGTTCGCGACTGCACCTGACGATTACAGATCAATTGACGCCCGCCGTGCAGACTGCTCGCACCAACCACCAACTGCAGGCCTATCTGTCGCGGCTCAGAAGCCTGGACACGAGAATTCAGTCCATCGAGCTGACCGGCTCGGTGCCGCCGCTCGAAAACAAGCGGGCAGCGACATTGTCGGGCGACGTCAGGCCGTCAGAAGGCATTCTGTATATCGCCCTGCCCGGCGCATCCGGCGTGATGCCGATCGCAACCATCGCCGTTCATTATTCACTGGATCCGGAAAACCGTCTGCTCGCAGACAAACGCCGGACTTTGCTGAAAATATGCACCGCACTATTTCTGATTCTGGCAATATTAACCTGGATCGCAGTTCATATCATTCTTCAGCCCGTCCGGACGATTGTGCAACGCATGACCTTTGAACTTGGTACTGTTCTTCACGGCAACATATCTCCCACCTCTCCATCCGTTGCCCGCTGGCAGGAAGAAAACGAATTTCGACAGTTCCTTAAACCGGCAACCGCTGTGCTGGCCGTCCTGAAAGAAGCCGAGGCCTATGGCCTGACCGACGAACCCGCCGCCGGTTCAGACAGGTAACAACGATGTCGCCTTATATTATGCCCCGCGTCCGAATATACCTGCTTCTGGTGATGACATTGATTGTCGTGACCGGGTTTGCTGGTGTTACGCTGATTACTCACAATGCCGACCGGCAGGCCCTTGCATCCGCCTTCGATCAAAAGGTGGCAACGGCATCGGCTTCCCTTCTGAAGAAAACCATGGCCTTGTTACCGGACGGCAAGGTTAAAGAAAATCAGGCTGAATTATTCCGGCTGGCGCTAATCCGCGTTCCCGAAATTACCTATCTGGCCATTCTCGACGGGCGCCGGAAAATACTTGTGGAAGCCGGTAATCGACCCGCCGGTCTGGCGGACGTGGACCCCTCGGGCGCCCGACAGTTGGCGGGTGGTCTGGTCCTTCATTTTACACCAATCCGCTCCGTGCCAGACGGCCTTTATATTGTGATTGGGGTCCGACAGGACACGCCGCAAATCCTGTTACTCGAACCTGTTGTAATTTTTCTGGCGGCCTTGCTCGCCCTTGTCTGGATCGGTGTGGGGCTGATTTTGGCGTTGCAGGATATCTATCTGCAAACGCCCTTCCGAATGTGCCGGAACGTGATGGAACGTATCAAAGCCGGTGATTTTCGCGCCCGGATGACGACTGATTCCGACGGCTTGTTTACGGCGCTGGCTGGCACGTTCAATCTTTTCATCTGTCGCGTCAACGGTCACTTCACAATCATGCAGATTTTGTCAGATGATCTGGAAGCTAAAAACAGCCCCGACAATCTGCAGGTCAGAAAACGCCTGAATGCCCACATGGCACAACTGTTGAACCGGTTTCATTTTGCAGATGGGCCCCACCTTCCCGCGTTGCATGCACGGACTCCGCACGACATCCGCTTGCCCATGTTTATGTTTTCCGTCGTCGAATTCCTTCCCTATGCCTTCCTGCCTGATTTTTTCGCGCGAATGCACCAACCCGGCAGTGGGCCCGAAAAACTCCTGTTTATCGCGATCATGTTAGCAACATCCTTTACCGGAGCTGCTCTGGCTGCTGCAACATCGCGTTACTGGTGCCGTCGATTTGATACAGGGACCATACTGCCGGTCTGCGCCCTTCTGTTTTCTCTTGCCGCGTTCGGTACAGCCCATGCAAACACGGCTATCAGTATGGTGACATGGCGCACCATCAGCGGCATTGCGTTCGGGATGGCGGCAGCATCGTGCCAGAATTATGTCAGCCGATTTGCTGCGGAGAAAACATTCTCCAGCACTTTATCCGGATTTTTCAGGCCTCAGTTTGCAGGAGCCATCACCGGATTGCTGGTGGGCGGGACGCTTGCCGGGTTGTTTGACCCATCGGTCATTTTCGCACTAACCGCCGGCGTCGCCCTGCTGACAGGATTATTCATTCGAGTGGTACTGACGGCGCGGCTCACTCTCCAGCTGGCACCCGCACCGGAGATCCCGTTGCCCCCTGTCTGGTTGATGGTCGGAAATATACGCGCCCTGACATTTTCGATCCTAGCGATTCTTCCGGCCCGTATCATCATGTCCGGTTTATTGTTTTACATTACCCCCCTTTATCTGACCGATCTTGGATTTCGCTTCCAAGATATCGGCGGCGTGCTGGCTCTGGCATTTTCAATCATATTCTTGTTAACGCCAATGATGGCCCGGCTGGCCGATGATTTCGGATTAACCGTTCTGTCCATATTTGCAGGTCTGATTGTTCCCGGGGCGGTGGCAATTGCCCTTACAGAATGGCAAAACGGATTGACCGTGATTGCCATCGTAATTGCCAGCGGGTTGGGTCAGGCCTTTATCATTGCGCCTGCCATGTCCGCTCTTTCCAAAATCTGTCACGCGGCATTTTCCGGCGGTGGCGGTGAACATGTTTTGACGGCATATCGAACGCTTGAAAATAGCGGTATTGCGATCGGCCCGATTGTCGCCGCACTGCTGGTCAATCAGGTCGGATTTTCCCGGGCTATTTTTGTTCTGGGCATGGCCAGTCTCGCTTCTGCCCTGCTGTTCGGCTCGACCTTCGCCATTATTCGTTTGCAGGCCACACCCGGAGATCCGGATGCTCCCCGGTAGCTGAGCACGCCCGATCGCTGATCACGAATGAGGACCGTCTTCTTCAACGGACCACATTCTGGCATGGTCGTCGTGATTGCCATGTGGAATCACGTGAATACGTTCGACAACACCTTCTTCTGTCAATTCCCGTTCAATCGAAAGCAGTGTACCTGCCGGATGATCACATAGCGCACAGGCATCGGCGACTTCCTGTCGGGCCGCCTCAAGTGCGGCCAGCATGTCAGGTGCGCCATATGCGTGGTGGAGATGTGCTGCAAGGGCGCGAACGGCCGCCTCGTAATCGGCAGAATCGATGGTTGCGACCTGCACCAGCGATGCCCGGCCAAATCCGGATAGCCCCAACCAGCCGTTTCGAAATGCCAGTTGTTCTTTATTGCTGAACCCGGTGATATCCACATCGGCATAGGAAAACGTGCCGGGAACGGCCCACTCACCCTGATCGGCGGCAAGCGGAAACGCGTTCAGGTCCGATACATCCAGTCGGATCGTCATTGGCAGTTTCACAGCTGGTCCCTGAATTAAATGGTTATCGGCAATCTGCTGAGATGATAAACTACGCGAATTGACACGTTCACGCTACGGGCGATTCTATCATCCATTAATTGATCGAGGTTTTCTTGCACACCCGTCCACTCGTCATCATTTCAGTTTCCTTCATTGCGATGTTTGCAACCCCGGCGCATCCATTTGAAACCCGGGTGCTCGAATCGGTCGTCAGTGTATTGCCGGATTGGTCGGCATCAAGCCGACCGACACAGGGCCAACGAAGAGGTGAGGCGCCGGAAGGAACCGCCGTCGCGGTTTTCAAGGGCGGGTATCTTATGACAAATGATCATGTTCTGGGAGACGCGACAACGGCTGACATTCGATTGAATGATGGCCGGTTGATGGCCGTTGAAATAATTGGCCGCGACAGGCGGACAGATCTTGCACTTTTGAAGGCGCCCTTCGATTTCCCCGTGTTACCCCTGTCCGGTCAGCAAATGCCCGGCGATCCGGTTTGCGCAATTGGCAACCAGTTCGGCCTCGGATTGTCGGTGACCTGTGGTGTCATATCCGCCACGCACCGGGCGGGCACGGGGTTCAATGCGGTGGAAGATTTCATCCAGACCGACGCGACCGTCAATCCGGGCGGATCGGGCGGCGCACTGGTCACACCAACCGGACAACTGGCTGGTTTGTTGTCGGCTATCTTCACCAAACAAAGCGACGCCAGCATCGGCGTTAACTTCGCAACTGACAGCAACCTTGTGATGCGGATCGCCTCTGATCTTCGCACCATGGGTCGGGTTGACTGGGGTGATGCCGGTTTGCGGACGGCCCCCTTGTCCAGGGTTCAGCGCCGCAAATGGAGTGGACTTCTGATTGTACAGGTTACGCCAGATGGTGGCGCCGAAAAAGCCGGGCTCATGGTCGGGGACATTTTGACGAAGATTGGCGATCGGTTGATTTTCCGGCCCGGCGACGACGTCAGTGCTGTGGCAAATTACCGGCCCGGTGACAGAGCGCCGATCTGGTATCTTCGCGATGGTATGTCAAAAACAACATATCTGACATTGCAAAAATAACGCTCACTTTTTCGTCATTTGTCTGGCATCCGGACAGCCGCTAGATTCCGCTGATGTCCGTTCAGCGCCCCTATCTGATAATTACGACCCTCGCGATTGCCTTTCTGGAATACCGATTTCTCCTGACCGGCGATAAATTAAGCCTGCTTTTCCCGATCGGTATCGGAATGGGGCTTGCCCTGTATCACGCCTCGTTCGGGTTCACCGCGGCCTATCGCCGTGCCTTTGTCAACAAGGATCTATCCGGCGTTACGGCTCAGATCATCATGCTGGCCGTCGCCATGATCCTGTTTGCGCCTGTCCTGGCAAACGGCAGTATCTGGGGGCACGATGTTATCGGTGCCTTCGCGCCCGTCGGGATATCCATGGCCGTCGGGGCCTTTATGTTCGGCGTTGGCATGCAATTGGCCAGCGGCTGCGGATCGGGCACCCTGTTTACTGCCGGGGGCGGGAATGCCCGAATGCTGGTTGTGCTCCTTTTTTTCTGCATCGGTGGTTTTTGGGGGAGCCTGGATTTGCAAACGTGGCAAAAACTGCCCGGGATTGGCAGCGTTTCGTTGGCAGCAAAGTGGGGCTGGGATGTTGCCGTCGTTGGTCAACTGGCGGTGCTGGCACTGATCTATTTTGGCCTCAGAAGGTGGGGGGCAAGCAACCAGAGACCATTGTGGACGAAAGGAAAATTCCGTCTGGCGCAGTTGTTGTTTGGCCCATGGCCCCTGCTGCTCAGTGCTCTGCTTTTGGCGATATTCAATTGGCTAACGCTGGTGATCGCCGGACACCCCTGGTCTGTGACCTGGGCTTTCGCCCTGTGGGCGGCGAAAATTTTTACGCTGTTCGGTTGGGACCCGGCCAGTAGCGGCTTCTGGAGCGGTGGATTTCAGGTCCGGGCACTCGCCAGTCCGATCCTGAGTGATACAACTTCCGTCATGAATATCGGCATCATGCTGGGTGCCCTGATGGCGGCCGCGCTGTCCGGCAAGGTTGCACCGCGCCTCAACATGGGATGGCGGCCATTCTTCAGCGCCATTATCGGCGGATTGTTGTTGGGTTACGGCGCCCGTCTTGGATACGGCTGCAACATAGGTGCATTTTTCAGCGGCGTCGCCTCAACCAGTCTGCACGGTTGGGTCTGGATTGTCGCCGCCCTCATTGGCAATTGGCTAGGCGTTGCCCTGCGTCCGGGGTTTCGGTTGTCCAATTTCTGATGCTGATGACACAGTCTTCACAGGTTATTGATTTGCCGAATACCGTAAGTTCGCTTTATTCCATGTTTTCGTTCTGGGAGCATACTGGAGACTCTATGATGTCTGACATTCGTCCTCGCTTGCATGTAATTGCGCTGTTCACAGTATCCTTCGGGATATTCATTTCTGGTTCGTACGTACCCGCATCAGCGGCGGAAGTCATTACGTTGACCCAGACGCCATGTCAGTTCCTTGAACCGGAGACGAAAAATCACAACTACAACTCCCGCCGGAAAGCGGATTGCGATGCGGAAAATGCACGTTCGGCGACATCCCGGCTGGCGGTCGCCAAAACCCTCAAATTGAAAGCCGGGGATTATATATTTCGGGTAACAAATAAAAACGTTTCTTACCCGCTTGGTTTCTGGCTGCGCGGTGATGGCCTGATCAACCGGGCAAAACTTCCAAGTGTATCGGGCGGCGGCCTGACCACCGGAACCGCCAAGGATTACAAAATCACCCTGAAACCGGGTGAGTATGTATACTCATGCCCCCTCAACACCACACCGGATTACAAGCTGGTCGTTACCGGGGGATGACCCGGACCAGTCGGAACCCGATGATGATGTGCTTCAGGTAGGCCGGTCGTGAATGGCCGGCGGCGGGACGACAGACGCCACAACCCTTGTCGTCCCATGACCCCCCTTTCACGATAAACCGCCCGGCTCTGGCCGAAGTTGACGTCCATTCGTAGACTTGCCCGACGGCATCCAACATGCCATAGGGGCTTTGGCCAGATGGGAAAGATCCGACCGGCAACGTGTCAAACGGACCAAGATCATGACTGTTCAATCGTGCGGGATCAAAGGTATTTCCCCACGGGAACCAGTGGCCGATCGGCCCACGCGCTGCCTTTTCCCACTCGGCTTCGGTGGGCAGGCGCCAGACCTGACCGGTACTCCGGGAAATCCATTGAGCGTAAGCTTGTGCATCATCATGGCTGACCAGAACAACCGGATGACGATCCCGGTTTTTCGGGACATTCCCACCAGCCCAGGCAAACCGGCGCGTTCGCGAATACGGATGTATCAATCCGTACTGCGCCCAGGTCCTACGGTCAACGTTTGGAACACGATGCCCTGTCGAGCGTACAAAATCCAGATACTGGCGGTTGGTGATGGGTGTGGTGGTTATCTGAAAGGCTGGCAGGTCAAGGTGTTTGACAGGTTCATCGTCATACCACTTTTGTGTTCGCGTACGATTATGGCCATAGGCCGCCGCATCGAGGCGATAGGCAGATTCCCGCTCGGCATCAGATGAGCCCATGACAAATGTTCCGGCCGGGATGGTCGTCAGCGCGGGCACCTCGTGGAGATTGCCTGCCTGCGCATATCCGCCACTCATCAAGACAAGGGCCAAAATTACAAGTTTTTTCATTTCAAATGCATCTTGCCGGGGACCGGCAGAGAAGAGGACTCACAATTATGTGAAGACCCTTGATTCGCTCAGGTAACAGGTATCTGCCAACGTATGATTCGGAATTGAAATTCGATCTTGATGAACTTACTGAAATAAAATGAGGAGGTTTCACTGTGAGGCATATGAAAATTCGCCTGCTATCTTCAACCGTCATTCCAGCCGTTGTCGGGGCGGGAATGGCACTTGGAACGATGACCAGCATGACAACACAGTCAGTCGCAACAGAGGTCAGCGGGGGCACGCTGCCTACGGCCAAATCACGCGACCGGGAAATTCAACTTGCGGCCGGAAATCCGTGCAACCCGTGCGCCGCAAAAAAAAGCTGTAATCCTTGCAATCCATGTGCTGCAAAAAAATCGGCCAATCCATGCAACCCCTGTGCTGCAAAAAAGGCCTGCAATCCGTGCAATCCGTGTGCCGCGAAAAAAGCGGTCAGTCCATGCAACCCGTGCGCAGCAAATCCATGTAATCCGTGTGCCGCCGCCAAGACCGCGACGTATTCATCAAAGTGCGTTGTGCCGCGTCTGGTGGCTGGGTGGGCAACCAACCCCTGCAATCCGTGCAATCCATGCGCCGCAAAAAAAGCTGCAAACCCATGCAACCCGTGCGCAGCAAATCCATGTAACCCATGCGGTGCATCCGCCAGCGCGCCGGAACTGACAGCAGCAGAAGCCAGGGCCGTCTACAGCTGCCTGAAACCGGAGATGGTCAAAGCTTACCGGAAAGCAGGTGTCACCGAGGTCATGGGGTACGAGGCATGGTTAAATGTTGCAAGTTCCCCTTACGTCGCTGCGACCCACGGCGGGCGGTATGTCAACAACTACGTCGACGCGCATGGTGACTACCGTTATAAAAAATATGAAAATGCAGGCGTCATGCCACAAGGAACCACGTTGGCAAAAGACAGTTTTGTTGTCCATGCCAGCGGCAAAGTGTCGGTCGGTCCATTGTTTGTCATGGAAAAAATGAACAAAGGCTGGCGCAAGTCGACCGGTGACTGGAGATACTCGATGTTAATGCCTAATGGAACCGTCGCCGGGCGCACCGGCATGAAGGGAATGAGTATGCAGTTCTGCGCCGATTGCCATGCGAGTGTGGCACCTGATCAGGATTATATCATGCTGTTACCGGAGGAGAACCGAGTCAAATTCTAACAGGAATACCGACCGGCGGGGCCGGTCGGTAACATTTTTCGTCCGGCATTTAATCAATCTTCATAAAGTGAAGCCCGGCACAATTACCAATCCGGGAGCTCACGGAAACTTGAAAGGGATTTATTCTACATTTGGAAATTATAGGGATATGGTTCGGCTATTCTTCTTTAACCAAACAATTCTGGAGACAACATAAAATGTTCAAAAAATCCGTAAGCGTTCTGGGTATCGCAGCACTGGCAGGTGTCGGCGCCATGAGTGTTTTGCCGGCCGCACAAGCCGCAACCGGTGGGCCAGCCTCTGCGATGATACAGTTGGCAGCTGCCTGCAATCCGTGTAACCCCTGTGCCGCCAAAAAAGCCTGCAACCCCTGCAATCCTTGCGCTGCAAAAAAACACCCGTGCAATCCCTGCAACCCATGCGCTGCAAAAAAGAACCCGTGCAATCCCTGCAATCCGTGTGCTGCAAAAAAATCGACCAACTAGGCCGATGTAAACACGATCGGCCGCAGGCAATCCGTTGCCTGCGGCTTTTTCGTGTCAAATGATCTGTATCACGCTAGATTCCGGGCAACAACCAAAGACAAGGACGCAGCAAATTGGCAATCGACTATCGTGAACTAGATAAATCCGGGCTTGAAGCAATGGCAGAAGCTGGAGCGAATATAATTGAATGTTATCGTATACTTCAAAAAAGTTCGTCAAACATTGTTGCCGAAATATTGCGGCACCAGGGCGAATTTTTTGAATGGGATCATTATCCGACCGGCGACATTTTCGACTTCGAAACCAATTCGCAGTATTATTATCACGCCCACCCGCCCGAAAACCGGGCGAACAAATGGGGGGAGGAACATGGTCACTTTCACACCTTTCTGCGCCCCAGGGGGATGCCGACCGACATCACGCCTGCCAGGCTGCCCGATTTCAAACAGCCGGAAGGCGACAACGATGCGTTGACGCATTTTGTCGGTATTTCAATGAACCCGGCCGGATTCCCGACGCGCCTGTTCACCACCAACCGCTGGGTGACAGGTGAGATCTGGTATACCGCTGCTGATGTCAAACGCCTGTTACCACGATTTGACATGGACCTTGCCACTCAATCCTGGCCCGCCAACATATGGATCAGCAATATGCTTCGCCTGTTTCAACCGCAGATCGACTCACTGCTTGAACAACGCGACAAAAAAATTGCCGCCTGGCAAATTGCCCATCCGGGGACCAATGTCTATGAAGACCGCGAGTTGGAAATCACCTCTATCGAGAAGATTTCCGTCGATTCCCAGATCCGGTTGGTCCGGCAGGCCCTTGACGAATTATCATCGTAAGGATGTCAATCAACTGCAACGACATGCGCCTTGAGCAGCCTCGCTATCTGACTCTCATCGTACCCGTATTCCGTCAGAACTTCCCGCGTATGCTCACCGTAGACGGGCGCCCCACGGGTTACCCCACCCGGCGTTTCTGAAAACTTCACGGGACAACCGATCGTTTTCACGGCTCCGAGCCGCTTGTGTTCAGGTGCCGGGATCATGTCCCGGGCGATCGCATGCGGATCGGCATGCATTTCCGACACCGTAAGGACCGGTCCGGCGGGAACGCCGGCAGCCTCAAAGCGGGCCAACCAGTCCGAACGACTACGTTTTGCAATCTCGTATCCCAGAATTTTTGCGAGAACAGGCAGGTTCTTCATACGCGCCGGATTATCCTGAAACCGGGGGTCCTCAGCCAGATCCGGCCGCTCAAGGGCATCCAGCATTCGCAGCCAGTTGGCCTGATTGGCCGCGCCCACCGTTATCCATCCGTCACGCGCTTCAAATGCCTGATAGGGCGCGTTCAAGGGATGAGCCGAACCCATCGGGCCCGGCGCTGACCCGGTTGCAAATGCGATTGCCGACTGCCAGTAGGTATGAATAATCCCCGCCTCAAACAGCGACGTGTCAACCCGCTGCCCCCGTCCGGTCTTCAGTCGATGTGTATAGGCCGCAAGCACCCCGAGAGCTCCCAGAATACCACCCGTAATATCCGTTACGGGCGCACCTACCTTGACCAGCGGATGACCGTCTCCTTCGCCGGTAATACTCATCAGGCCACTCATACCCTGCGCAATCAGATCAAATCCACCGAGATCCTTATAGGGGCCGGTCCGGCCAAACCCCGAAATTTCACAATAGACCAGACCCGGATTTTCCTTTTGCAGCGACTCATATCCCAGACCAAGGCGCCGCATGGTTCCCGCCCGATAATTTTCGATTACCACATCCGCGCTTACCAGCATCTTGCGGACCAGTTCCTGCCCCGCTTTTTCCTTGAGATTGACGGCAATGCCACGTTTGTTCCGATTCATCATCATAAACGCTGCCGATTCACCATCAATATCCGGCGGCACGAACCGGCGTGAATCATCCCCGCCTGGCAGCTTTTCGACCTTGATAACATCCGCCCCCATGTCAGCCAACATCATCCCACATACCGGGCCTGCCATGATGTGAGCCAGTTCAATAACCTTCACTCCCGTCAGCGGGCCTCTTGTTTCGGCCATGTCACTGTCCTTTGAACTGCGGTTTGCGTTTTTCCAGAAATGCCCGGTATCCCTCGGCAAAATCAGCCGTATCGTAGCAGGCGAATCCTTCCCGATTTTCCTGCTCGCTGAGTTGGCCTCCCTGTGCCAGTCGGGTCAGGAACTTGCGATGCCATCGGTGAACCAGCGGCGCTCCATCGACAATCCGCCGAGCAGTCTCGATAGCCTCGTCGCAAACCTGACTGGCGGCAACAACCCGCGAAACAAGTCCTTTCTGAAGCGCTTCTTCCGCCCCGAAAACCCGTCCCTCCAGCAGGATTTCATACGCGATTGCCGGTCCAACCAAGTCGGCCAATGCTTCGATTTCCGTGTAACCCATAACCAGACCCAACCGGGAAATAGGCACACCAAAACGACTGTTATCGGCACAAATACGGATATCACATAATCCGGCAATTTCCAGCCCGCCGCCAACACAAACGCCGTGAATCATTGCGACCCTGGGATGTGGGCAGGATCGCAGGGCAGTAATGGTATCATGCATGATGGCGCCATACTCTTCCGCCTGTCGGGAATTTGACCGGACCGTCTCAAACTCGGAAATATCATTGCCCGGACTAAACGCTTTCTCGCCGGCACCCCGGACAATAATACAGCGCACCGTGTCATCCCGCGACAGTTCCGTTACCGATTCTCCCAATTGTTTCCACATCGGCCTGGTAAAGGCGTTCAGTTTGTGCGGTCGGTTAAGCGTCAGCGTGACAATATTTTCGTCCCGCTCTACCTTGATGACGGATTCCGGTGCCGTCATGGGTGCGCCGTTGTTTCGGTCAGGTAGGACATCGCCTTATCAACTCCGCCCTTCTGGTGTGGCACGTCGGCCAGTGTCAGCCCCATTTCCACACCCGCCAGCGTCCCCATCAACGTCAGGTCGTTCATGTCCCCCAGATGCCCGATCCGGAAAACCTTGCCTTTGACTTTTCCAAGGCCGGTCCCGAGCGACATATCAAATGCCTCGAGAATTTTGGCCCGCACCTTGTCCGCATCACAATCATCAGGAACCATCACCGCCGTCAACACACTGGAATATTCAGCCGGATTTTGACAGAGGATTTCCAGTCCCCATGCCTGAACTGCTATACGGGTTGCCGCCGCCATGCGATCATGGCGGGCAAATACCCGATCCAGCCCTTCTTCCAGCAACATATCGATAGCTTCACGTAATCCGTACAGAAGGTTGGTTGACGGCGTATAGGGATAATATCCCGTCGCATTATTCGCTAACATCGCATTCCAGTCCCAGTAAGAACGCTGAAACCCGTTCGACCTGGACGCCGTCAGGGCTTTATCGCTAATCGCGTTGAAGCCCAGTCCGGGCGGTAACATCAGACCTTTCTGGGAGCAACTGATCGTCACATCGACACCCCACTCATCATGTCGATGATCAATCGACGCCAGGGACGATATGGTGTCGACAAAAAACAGGGCGGGGTGACCGGCCGCATCGATTGCGTTGCGAACGGCTCCAACATTCGACACGACACCGGTCGAGGTTTCATTGTGTACCATGCAGACCGCCTTGATCTGATGGGCGCGATCTTCCGCCAGACGCGCTTCGACCGCCTCTGCAGGCACGCCCCGACGCCAGTCACCGGCAACGAATTCCGCATCAAGACCCAGCCGTTCCGCCAATTCATTCCACAGGCTGGCGAACTGACCGGTCTCAAACATCAGAACCTTGTCGCCCGGCGACAAGGTGTTAACCAGGGCGGCTTCCCATGCGCCGGTCCCGGATGACGGATAGACGATCACTGGATTCTGTGTCTTGAAAATCAGCTTGAGATCATCCAGCACGCCTTTTGACAACAGGCCAAAATCCGGCCCGCGATGATCCATGGTCGGTCGGTCGATCGCACGCAGAATACGGTCAGGCACATTACTGGGGCCCGGAATTTGTAAAAAGTGTCGCCCGCTTCGAAACGTCATCGATCGCCCCCATTGAACCGTCTACAAATAATTCATGCAATATAATTATGAATTCATTTTGTAAGTATCGCAATCTTTACTTTTCGTGCAAATTAGCCATTTATTATATATATTATGAATTATGAATTCATTTTTAAAACCTTACGATAGCATACATACATGACCAAAACACCCGCTCACGTCCAGGGAAAGTTTACCGCTCGCATCGGCGATCGGTCGCTTGCCGCTCGCCTGACGTCCGAACTGGAAGGAGATGTCCTGTTCGACGCCTTCAGTCGCGGGCGATATTCAACGGACGCATCGATATATCAGATTGAACCGATCGGTGTCATTGTACCAAAGACCGAACAAGATGTCGTCCGGGCTTTGCAGATTGCCCACGCCGAAGGCTTGCCCGTCCTGCCGAGGGGTGGCGGCACTTCCCAGTGCGGACAGACGGTCGGGGAGGCGCTGGTAATTGACGTCTCTCGACACCTGAACCAGCTGATCGAGGTGGATGTGGAAAACAGGCGCGCCTGGGTTGAACCCGGACTCGTCCTCGACCATCTGAACTCTGCACTGAAACCACACGGCTTGTGGTTCCCGGTTGATGTCTCCACCTCCAGCCGCGCGACTCTGGGCGGCATGACGGGCAACAACAGCTGTGGCGCCCGCTCGATTCGATATGGCACAATGCGCGATAATGTCCGGGCGATTGACGCCCTGTTGACCGATGGCAGCGCCATGCGGTTTGCAGACCGGCCGGCAAGCAGTTCGGACCAGCCCCGCCACCGACAAATTCGGGATGATCTGCTGAAGATCGGGTCAATCAACGAACGTCTCATTCGGGCCGCATTTCCAGATGTGATGCGGCGTGTGGGCGGTTACAATGTTGACGCATTGATCCCAGGCGGCGCACCCAAGGGAAAATGGGCAAGCGGCATGGTAACCGCACCGGTTACCCGGCCCAATCTCGCTCACCTTCTGGTAGGATCGGAAGGGACATTGGCCTTTTCGAGCCGCATTCAGCTCGATCTGCAACCCCTTCCGAAACACAAGGTGTTGGGTGTCTGTCATTTCCCGACGTTTTTTGAAGCAATGTCAGCGACCCAGTATATCGTGAAGCTGGGACCCGCCGCTGTCGAATTAATCGATCGCACGATGATTGACCTGTCCCGCCAGATTCCAATTTTCCGAACCGCCGTGGGTCAATTCGTGACCGGACATCCCGATGCCCTGTTACTCGTTGAGTTCGCGGGCGACACCCTGGACGAACAAATACATGGTCTGAGGCTATTGGATGAAATGATGGCCGATTTGGGATTTCCAGGGGCCGTCGTGAAGGCCACGGATGAGCAGTTTCAGAAGAGCATCTGGGATGTTCGAAAATCCGGCCTTAATATAATGATGTCCATGAAAGGAGACGGCAAACCGGTTTCCTTCATCGAGGATTGTGCGGTTCGCCTCGAAGACCTGGCTGATTTTACCTCACGCCTGACGGATGTGTTCAACCGGCATGGAACCAAAGGTACGTGGTATGCGCACGCTTCCGTTGGCTGCCTTCACGTACGACCTGTGATCAATCTGAAATGCGAACTTGGCGCGAAACAGATGCGGGCGATAGCCGAAGAGGCCTTCAGTATGGTTCGGGAATACAAGGGGTCGCATTCAGGGGAACATGGCGATGGCCTTGTTCGGTCCGAATTTCATGAAACGATGTTCGGAAAACCCCTGGTTGATACGTTTACTGCCGTCAAACGTATCCTTGATCCGGCATTTAACATGAATCCGGGGAAAATTGTCGACCCACCCCGGATGGATGACCGCAATCTGTTCCGCTTCAAGCCGGGCTACCGAACGGATTCAAGACCTACCGCCTTTGACTGGTCCGACTGGGGCGGGTTCGCCGCCGCGACCGAGATGTGCAACAATAACGGTGCCTGCCGAAAACGGGACGCGGGTGTGATGTGTCCATCCTTTCGGGCAACCGGTGAGGAAAAACACCTGACCCGAGGTCGGGCGAACGCCCTGAGGCTGGCGCTATCAGGACAACTGGGCCCTGATGCCCTGACCTCACCGGATATGTACGACACCATGAAACTGTGCGTCGGGTGCAAGGGCTGCAAACGCGAATGCCCGACCGGTGTTGACATGGCAAAAATGAAAACTGAATTCCTGTACCATTATCAGAAAAGGCATGGCCTCCGGATTTTTGACAGGTTAATCGCCAATCTTCCCCGGTACGCACCGACGGCAGCACGTATCGGCTGGTTGTTGAATTTGCGAAACATCATTCCCGGCCTGCCCTGGGTCGGTCAATTTCTAACCGGTGTAAGTGCGGCCCGCAAATTGCCAGAGTGGAACCCGTCTCCCTTTTCGCCAACCGAGATCAACCAAACCGGCATTCCGGATGATGCGCCGGACATTGTCTTGCTGGCAGATACTTTCAACACCTACTTCGAACCGGAAAATATCCGCGCCGCCGTCCGGGTTCTGACGGCGGCCGGGTACCGCATTCACATCCCTGCGACGGCCGCCGGTGAACGCCCCCTGTGCTGTGGGCGTACCTTCCTCGCCGCTGGCCTGATTGATGATGCCCGGTTTGAAGCGCGACGAACACTCTCGACGCTTGAGCCGTTTATCTCTCGCGGGGTACCAATTGTGGGACTGGAACCCTCCTGTCTTTTGACCTTGCGTGACGAGTTTCCCAGTTTATTGCACGATGAGTACAGCCAGAAACTTTCCAGAAATTCGTTTTTGCTGGAAGAATTTCTGGCGGCTGAATTGGAAAAGGGAGCCCTTCACCTGGATTTTCAAAAACTGCCCGGAAACAGGGTTTTGCTGCATGGGCATTGCCATCAGAAAGCGTTCGACCTTATGGGGACAGTGACAACCGTTCTCAGTCTGATCCCGAAACTGAAAATCGATACAATCGATAGCAGTTGCTGCGGCATGGCCGGTGCGTTCGGATATGAGGCGGGCAATCAGGAGGTCTCACTGGCGATGGGAGAGGCAGCACTGTTTCCGGCCGTTCGCAATGCCGCCCGGGAGACCCCGGTTATCGCAGATGGCACCAGTTGTCGGCACCAGATTTTTGATGGAACCGGCCGATCGGCGGTGCATGTTGTCCGCATTCTTGACCAGGCCCTGCGCACTGGAGACGGCGTCTGATGAAGCCCCCTGACAATGTCGTTGAAATTGGATTGGCCCTGCCTGTCAAAAGGACCACCCTGCACCAGCAGATTGCCGACGATCTACGACAGATGATTTTTGATGGAGACCTCGAGGGTGGCATGCGTGTCCCCGAAAAGAGCTTGTGCGAACGATTTACTATTTCCCGCACCCCTTTGCGTGAAGCTCTGAAAGTGCTCGCCAATGAGGGGTTGATCACACTGTTGCCCAACCGTGGCGCCCGTATCTCCAAATTGACACCGGAAGATATTGATGAAGTATTCCCGGTGATGGGCGCGCTGGAGGCGGTCGCCGGAGAAATGGCGGCCGGTGCAATCACGAATGAGGAAATTGCCGAAATACGAGCCCTCCACTATCAGATGGCACTGCATCACACCCGCAACGAACGGCAGGCATATTTCGCTCTCAATCAGAAAATTCACGAACACATTTTGAGCGCTGCCCGGAACCCGACATTGACCCAACTCTATAATAACCTGTCCGGCCGCATTCGGCGTGCGCGATATACCGCCAATATCTCACAAGATCGCTGGGATCAGGCCATGCGCGAGCATGAGAAAATTCTGCAAGCTCTCAATGAACGGGATGGTCGCCACCTTTCGGTCCTGCTGAAAACCCACTTGCTGAACAAACGAGAAGCTATCAAAGCCGCCATACGTGCCAGCCAGCAATCCTGAAAGGAGAGAGACGGCCTAAGTGATCAACATCACAGTCGCTCTGCGGCCAATATAGTAGTTTTTGACCTGCTCGTTTCACGTAAAAATCCCTGAAAACCCATGACCAATGCAATCCGGTTTCTTTCCCGCGTCTTCAGTCTATTGGATGTGCACGAAAACTGCCGGGAAATATCGGTACGTATTTCGGATTCAACCCGCTAGTCACATCCGATCACATCCTTGACAGTTGCTCCCGTACGGATTGACGATGATGTCTGTATCGCCGATAAACGTTGATCAAGTTAGTGTGGGGCGAAATGAAACGGCTACTACGATTTGTACTGGGTGAAAAACACGTTGGCGCGCTGCCCGTTCGCGTCCAGGAAACCATATCAAGGCAGCAGCAGGACGGCGAAAAACTGATCGGTTGGGTTCAACTCGCCCTGGTAATTACGTTTTCGACATTGTACGCGCTGTCTCCAAAAACCACCGCACAAACCATGTTTCATCCGGTTCCATGGGCGATTTCTCTCTATGCGCTATTCACAATCATTCGATTGATCAGCGCCTATAAAAACTTTTTGCCAACATGGCTACTGGTTGGTTCCGTGGTCATGGATATGGGACTTCTGATGTTCCTTATTTGGAGTTTTCATATCCAGTACAGCCAACCTCCATCGTTTTACCTCAAAGCCCCGACAGTCATGTATGTCTTCATTTTCATTGCCCTGCGTGCCCTGCGATTCGAGCCACGCTATATTCTATTGACCGGCGCGGCAGGCATTACCGGCTGGATCGGCATGGTCCTGTATGTCGTTCTGTCTGATCCAGCAAACACGATGATCACGCGGGACTATGTTGATTACCTGACCTCGAACGCGGTCCTGATCGGTGCAGAAGTGGACAAGATTTTATCCATGGCGGTCGTGACGGTGGTCCTGTCAGTAGCGGCTCTGCGAGCACAACGGATTCTCAATATGGCGGTGATCGACCACACGGCGGCAAAAGATCTGTCGCGTTTTGTATCCCGTCAGGTTGCCGCCAGAATCACATCTGCGGATCAGGCCATACAGCCCGGCGATGGCGAATCACGTGTCGGCTCCGTCATCTTCGCCGATATTGAAGGGTTTTCGACCGTATCGGAAACCCTGACACCGCAGGAACTGGCACGTATGCTCAATGAGTATTTTGAAGAAATGTGCAATGTAATTGATCGATACGGCGGTGTTATAACCCAGTTTCAGGGCGATATGATGCTGATTACCTTCAATGCCGTGACGTCGGATCCGCAACACGCAGAAAACGCAATTCGAACAGCAGTTGCCATCCAGGAAGTAGCCCGCACCCGGATATATTGTCACGGCGCGAAACTCCCGACCCGATGCGGGGTCAATACGGGCGAGATCGTCATCGGAGCCATCGGATCAAAAGAGCGATTGTCTTTCACCGTGCATGGAGATCAGGTGAACGTCGCCGCCCGTCTTGAGCCATTGAACAAGCAATACGGCACCTATATTCTGGCAGGTGAAAATACCGTCCAGGCCTGCGGCGCAGGCATTGACTTTGAAGCTGTTGGTGAAGTGACGGTGCGGGGACGGGAAACGCCAACCAAGGTCTATACCGTAAAATCGGAACGGGCGCTGATCAATGTATCAACCACTTCAGCAAATCCGGTTCCTCCCGCTGCATCCGTGACATAGGTCGGCAAAACGTCAAGACGACCGATAAATTTCCGCAAATTGGCAACGCCAACGGCATGGGGGAAAAATTTAAACATCGGCTGATCGTTGGGAGAATCACCGACAAACACGAATTTTTCCTTCGCCTGATCGATATTGATTGAAAATGTTTCCACCATCATCTGGCGTGTCATCGACAATTTATCGTGGGAGCCAAACCAGCCATTTACGTGAATCGAACTAACCTTGGCGGTCAGCCCCTCCGACGTCATGATACGAACGATCTCATCAACCGCATCAATCGATAGCGGTGCAACATCTTCACAAAAATCGATTGCGATGTCGGCCATCCGATAAGCCTGATCAGACGCCATTGCGCAGCCAGGCACATCAACCAGAATGCGCCGGGCAATCTGATCCAGTCTGGTCCGGTTCTGCTGGATATGTTCGGCAGATACACTCAGACGACTGATGAATTTTTTCCGTTGCCGATCATATCGGAAATAGAAGGCTCCATTTTCCCCTACGACACCGTCAACTGGCCACATCCGGGCAATATGGTCACACCAGCCGGCTGGACGGCCGGTAATCGGAATCATCAACAATCCGGCGTCCTGCACGCGAGCCATGGCAACGTAGGCGTCCGCTGTCAGACGACCGTCAGTGGTAATGGTGTCGTCTATATCGGCAAATACGCCGATCAGGTCACGGGCAACGACACCCGGCAATTCGCGGACCGGTCGCACCTCGGCTATCGTCGCAAAACGCCACCCGTCTGCTTGCCCACATTGGCAATGACGGATTGGCACACGGAGCCGATTTCCGCCTCGGTCAGGGTTGCCTGCAGCGGTTGCAGTATGACGTTGATGGCAATTGATTTTTTACCGTCCGGCAGATTGCCGCCAGCAAACACATCAAACACCCGGACGTCCGCGATCAGTTTTTTGTCAGCTCCCTGTGCCGCGCGATAAACGGCCGCGGCTGCCACGTCGGTGTCGACGACAAACGCGAAATCACGCTCGACCCGCTGGAACGGTGACAGAACCAGGGTCGGTCGTGCCGCCGATTTGCCAGCCTTCGGCACCGGCAACGAATCAACGTAGATTTCGAAGGCAGCAACCGGCCCTTTAAGGCCAATCTTGTGGAGGACAGCCGGGTGGATTTCTCCAAAATGAACCAGCGTGTTTTTTGGCCCCAGCCTCAGGCATCCGGATCGGCCCGGATGATACCAGGCAGGGGCGTCGGCAACAACTTGCAGGTTGGCGACCGGCGCGCCAAGGTCATCAAGCACTGCCAGCGCATCGGCCTTGGCATCGAAAGCGTCAACCGGTCGAACCGGTTCGGCCCAGTTGCGTTCTCCGACCCGGGCAACCCGAATTCCGGTCGCCGCAAACACCTCGTCTTCTGGCAGATCGCCGGCAAATTGCGGTCCCACTTCAAACAGCGCAGCATCCTCCTCGCCGTTGTCGGCGTTCCGTTTCGCCGCATTGAGCAGGTTTGGCAAAATCGAGGGACGCATGACGTCAAGATCGGCACTGATCGGATTAACCAGATGAACAGCGGCAACCGCCCCGCCAAACAGGTCGGCATCTGCTTTCGACAAAAACGAATAGGTGACCGCTTCAATCATACCTCGCCCCGCCAGCACCCGTCGGGCCTGCGAATGACGGCGCTGGTTGGTCAGCAATGCCGGTTCCGGCAGAGCACTTTCCGGGCGAACCGGCAGTGCCGGAATTTTATCATATCCAAAAATACGGACGACCTCCTCGACCAGACATGCCTCGCCGACAATGTCGCTGCGCCAGGATGGAACGGTCACGGTCAGAATGCCGTTTTCACCGGACACACCAAACCCGAGGACCAGTAATATGCGTTCGATTTCGTTTTGTGAAACATTGACACCGCCCAGTTGCCGGATGCGTTCGACCCGCAGCATGATTTTACCGCCATGATCGGGCGTGGTTCCGGCGATCACCAGTTCGGACGGCTCGCCGCCACACAGGTCAAGTATCAGTCTGGTTGCAATCTCGGCTCCGTTGATCAGAAAGGCCGGGTCAACACCCCGCTCAAACCGGAACCGGGCATCTGAAATAATCTGCAACTTGCGGCCGGTCGTCGCCGTACGGATCGGATCGAAACAAGCGCATTCCAGAAATACGTCGGTGGTCTGTTCTGTGCAACCGGAGCCTTCCCCACCGATGATTCCACCGAGCGACTCAACTCTTTCGTCATCGGTGATGACACACATGGATGGATCAAGGACATATTCCTTGCCGTTCAGAGCCAGCAATTTTTCACCCGGTTTCGCCAATCGCGCATGAATGTCGCCGGAAATCCTGGCAACATCAAATACGTGCAGCGGGCGGCACAGGTCCATCGTCAGGAGATTTGTGATATCAACCAATGCCGAAATGGGGCGCAGGCCGACAGCGACAAGCTTGTCTTTCAACCAGGCCGGGCTTTCACCGTTTTGGACGCCCCGGATATACCGCCCGACAAACATCGGGCAGGCATCGGCGGCGTCGGACTGGAAATCCAGCGACACGTCAATCGGGCTTTTGAAGGTGCCGGGTACCGGGCCATTGGTCAGCGGTTTCAGGCTGCCAATCCCGGCGGCTGCCAGATCGCGGGCAATGCCGCGCACACCCAGACAATCGCCCCGGTTCGGTGTGATCGCGATTTCGATCAACGGGTCATTGAGCCCCATCACATCGACTGCCCGACCACCGGTCGGAGCTGATGAGTCCAGATCGACGATGCCCTCATGGGCATCCGACAACCCCATCTCCCGTTCCGACAGCAGCATACCGTTTGACAAGACGCCCCTGATTTCGGTCGGTTTCAGAGTCACATCGGTGCCCGGAATATGGGAGCCGGACGGTGCAAACACACCCTTCATACCAGTCCGGGCATTCGGTGCACCACACACCAGTTCGACCGTCTCACTGCCGGTATCGACTGTACAAACCCGCAGACGATCAGCGTTAGGATGCTGTTTTGCCTCGATCACATGGCCAACTACAAAGGTTTCCAGCCCGGCATCACGGCGACTGACCTTCTCCACTTCGAGGCCGACCATGGTCAGGCGATCCGTGATCTGCTCCAGGGTCGCGTCGGTTTCAAGGTGCTCCTTGAGCCAGCTCAGCGTGAATTTCATCGATTCAGCCCTCCCACCAGACTGGGTACATCCAGTGCACTGAAGCCGTAATGACGTAACCAGCGCAGGTCCGATTCATAAAAAGTCCGGAGATCCGGAATGCCGTATTTCAACATCGCCAGCCGCTCGATGCCAATGCCGAAGGCAAAACCCTGATAGCGGGTCGAATCGATGCCGCAGTTTTCCAGTACCTTCGGATTGACCATGCCGCACCCGAGAATTTCCAGCCAGTCATCACCGTGGCCGATCCGCAGTTCCCCGTTTTTGCGAATACATCCGATATCCACTTCCGCCGACGGTTCCGTGAACGGAAAATAGCTCGGACGGAAACGGACCGGCAGGTCCTCGATACCGAAATAGGTCCGGCAGAATTCGATCAGGCATCCCTTCAGGTGTCCCATGTGGGCGTCTTCATCTATCCACAACCCCTCGATCTGATGAAACATCGGCGAATGGGTTGCGTCATAGTCACAGCGATAGGTCCGTCCCGGTACAATGATACGAACCGGCGGCTCGCTGTTCATCATGGTGCGGATCTGTACCGGTGAGGTATGGGTCCGCAGGACCTTGCGTTCGGCGTCCGACCCCGGCAGATAGAAAGTATCGTGTTCCTGGCGGGCGGGATGGTCTGGAGGAATGTTCAGGGCCGTGAAATTATGCCAGTCATCCTCGATATTGGGGCCTTCCCGAACTGTCATACCCATGCCACCCAGCACCGCAATAACCTCGTCGAGGGTCTGGCTGATCGGGTGGATGGCACCGGTTCTTTGTGGCCGCACCGGCAGCGTCACATCTATTTTCTCCTCCATCAGGCGGGCATTCAGGTCGGCGTCCTGCAGTGCCGTCTTGCGACGGTCGATGGCATCGGCGATATCGCCTTTCAGCACGTTCAGAGCCTGTCCGGCGGCCTTGCGCTGCTCGGGGTCCATCGCCCCCAGCGATTTCATCATCGCCGTTATATGGCCTTTTTTGCCAAGGGCCGAAACCCGGATGTCTTCCAGGGTTGCCAGATCGCCGGCTGCCGCAACGGATTGCGTCAATTCCGACCGTAAACTTTGCAGATTTTCCATCGGTCCTTACCAAACCCTCAACAGTCAGTCAGTTTCAATCGATCCAAAAGCAAACGGGAGCCCCCACTCAGGCGGGCTCCCGTTTCCGTAACAAGACGTCTTGAGCGACGAAAGCTTAAGCGGACGTGGTGAGAGCGGCCTGTGCCTGGTCTACCAACGCTTTAAAGGCTTCCGGTTCGCGCACAGCGATGTCTGCCAGCACCTTGCGGTCAATCTCGATGCCCGCCTGCCCCAGACCGTTCATGAACCGGGAGTAGGTCAGACCGTGTTCCCGCACGCCGGCATTGATGCGCTGGATCCACAAACTGCGGAAGGTGCGTTTCCGGACCCGGCGGTCGCGATAGGCGTATTGCCCGGCCTTTTCGACGCGCTCGACGGCGACGCGAAAGACATTTTTACCGCGCCCCTGATAACCACGGGCCTTTTTCATAACTTTTTTGTGACGTGCGTGGGCGGTGACGCCCCGTTTTACTCGTGCCATTTTTTCGGATTCCTTGTCTCTTCAGGGGCTCAGCCGTAAGGCATGTAGGATTTGACGAGGCGGGCGTCCGCATCGCTCAAAATCATCGAGCTACGTGCCTTGCGTTTCATTTTCTGGGGCCGCTTGCTCAACCCGTGGCGCATAAACGCCGAGTTGGCGCGCACTTTCCCCGTCCCGGTCAGACGGAACCGCTTTTTGGCGCTGGATTTGGTCTTCAGCTTGGGCATTTCGTTTTCCTTTTTATAAGTCTTCAGGTCAACAGGTGAGCGGCTGGGCATGCCCTGCCGGACCGCTCGGAAGCGCGGGTTATACTCCGCTCGCCCTGCCAATGCAAGCCTCGACATCAGCCATCCGCGCCGCCCGGGACACGGCCGCACAGGCAAACAAACGGTGAGCCGGAATGACCCACCATTGCCTTAAAAGGTTGCTAAATATTCCTATATTAAATTCAATCTTGACATTTAAGGTATTTTATCCTATAAATTAACATAACATTTGCACAGCAGGAATTTATATCTCATGGGATCAACAAATTCACAGAAATTGCCGGGCGGTACCGGAACGGCACGGTCTTCCTCCTCCAACGCCGCCTCCGGGGTCCGCGACACGGCTTCGCGACCGACGGCCTCCAGGTCCACCGCCCGGCTCCCCCGTGCCGCCACCCGGAGGCCCGTTACCCCCGCGACCCACCTTGACGGCGGCGGGCGCGTCCTCCGGGACAGCCTGAGTGCTGGCGGCCTGCGCCTGACGGCACCGGTCGGACCGGCCGCGCCGAACCGGCCGCGCGATGTGTATCAGGTAGAATCGGTGCTCAACGGCTCAGGCCTGCTCGGACGCGCACCGGGCACCGCCTTTGGTGCCGATACGGAAGCCGCCATCCGCACCGGCCAGCAGCGTCTCAACCGTGACCACATGCAGGTCATCGGCACCGCACCGCTCAAGGTCGACGGTCTGATCAATCCGGAAGGTCCGACCCAGACCGCAACCCGGGGCCTCGCCCGCCAGGTCGCCGACCAATGGCACGGATTCGAGCAGCGCCGCAACCCGCCCCACCCCAAACCGCAGCCCGTCGCAAACGATCAGGCTCGACCACATATACCTACACCGTCCGACCCAACCGCCAAACAAAACACGTCATCGCATCCATCACTCATGGAAACCGTTCGCCAAATGCAGGGTAACATGTCAGCCGAACAGGCGGCGGAGAACTACCGCCTTGCTAGCGGCCTGATCCGGGCCGGTACCGGTGCAGTGGGTTCACCCGTTGTTGGTGACATGGCGCTTGCCATCAAGGAGCACGGTGCACGGGGAATCGCAGACTACCTGATGGTCCGCGACGCCGTTGCCAGTAGGACAACGGCGGATGAAGCGAGGGCTCTCGACTTCGCCCTGATGCGACGGCTCGATCCGAAAAGTCGACAGGCCATAAAAAGTGCAACTGACTTCCGTCCACTTTATCCTGATAGAGACAAAAAATTCTTGCAACTCACGCCTATTACCGCGGAACAGCTATTCAACAAAAATGACCGTTGGTTTGCCGACGAACAGAACACGGATGGGCAGGCCTTGCCGAGTCTCGATTTTTCCGGTGAAAATTTGCAGGCCCTGGAAGCGGCTGTAAACAAAAGTTTCAAAGGTTTTTTTCGCGTATTCGGGGACGAGGCTTTCGCAAGAAAAAAAGCGATTTCTGATCTTGAGAAACGATGGGGAATCTATGTCCGCTCAGACGGGTCTACCGTAATAAGGGATCAGAATGGGTTGAGCCGACTTGGTGACGCCATCCGGCAGAGATACAACATAGGAGTAGAAGATGTCGAGCTGGCTGATATTGGACTTGCTCAACTAATGGGCACGGCTACCGAACATCAACTTATGCGTGCAAAAGAAATTGAAAACAATGGATACTTCAATCCAGACGATGAATGGTCACTGATTGATCTCATATCATCCGCAGTCGAGGCGGTTCCAAACACCATCGATAATGTCGAGAAATCTACAACGGCGACCACGGAAGGCGCAGTGGTTGGGGGGGCGATAGGCCTATCTATGGCACCAATCGTGGGTCTCGCAACGCCGATTAGCGGTGCTATCGGAAGTATCAGAGGTGCTGTTATCGGGTACAAAGTCGGTTCAACCCTCCGAGAAGTACAAAAAGCAGTCGGGCACGCATATATTGGAATGCAAAAAATCAAAGACAGGGATGGTAAGCCATTGGACGAAATGGTCGCCAAAGGGGGGGCTATCTTGACCGGGGTCATTTCAGGGGCAGTAATCGCCGTGGGTGCCGATATCGTTTTCAGCAAAATTCCCGGTGCCAAAAATGGCGTAGAAAAACTTGTCCAGACCAAGCTGGTCAAACTTCTTGAAAACAAAATTGTAAAGAATGCCGTGATCAATTTTTCCGATACTGTACTTCATTCCAAAATATTGAAAGATGGTCTTACCGGTGCGCTACAAGAGTTAACCCAACTTGCCATTACCGAAATCGTGAAGATTGTATCTACAGGAGAGTTTGGAAAATTGACGGCCGAAGAACTTATTTTGAGAATTGCATCAAGCGCGAAGAAATCTGTCAAACAATCAATCTTCCTCCCCGAAGATCAAACCAAAATTGCTCATTCAAGCCCGCCAAAATAGTGTAAAGAAACCAGATCGCGGATTGCGAATTCAGCTTGACCCCGCGTCAGACCCCGTGACGTTTGCGCATTTTCAAGGACTACCTGCCGTTCAAGCTTTTCAAACCCACTTCGGGAAACTCTCCGGCGGAAAACAGGGTTTTGACGCAATGCAGAAAAGGCACAAAAATAGGGGCGAGGACTATTCGCAGCACCTTCAAATTTTGGGGAGTCTCGGCAAATGACCCGCACCACGCTTATCAATTGGTCATGGGCCACCCGTTCGTAACAATGCTGTGGGGTATTGCCGTCGCCATCGACATATATATTTCCATCTGGATGGCACGCGCCCACCTGCATGGTTTTGAAGAAATTGACGGCCGCCCCGCCAGAACACTCATTAATCTGAGCTCCGCACTGATGGCGTTGATCCCGCTGAGCATCCTGACCTTCGTTTATCTGTTGTTTAAAAAAAATGGGGGACGCGATAAATACCCTGATTGTCGGGACCCATTCGTTGGTCGCGCTAATATTGCTCGGACCGCTGGTCTGACCTGGCGATCAGCGAAAATACTCATTGTTGACATGGCGGTCAGCATTTGAGGTGCATCTAGAATCGGAGCTCAACGGTCCCCGCCTGCCGGCAACAACAGAAGATTGACCAGACGGCCCGGAAAGGGCACTTTTTAACGATGGCACAGCTTTCGATGGAAATGCCCGGCGGCGTGCACTTGCCAAACGGCTATATGAATTGGGGATACGATGACCGGCGCGGCTGAACCGGCGCAAACATCTCGGTGGATATGCCGGGCCGGGACAGGCATCGGGCTGGTGGCACTTGGCCTGTTATGCCTGAAGGCGATTGATATTCCCCTGTTGTGGACCGAGCGCCCTTTCGGCAGTTTTATGGGACGCGAGGCTGAGTTTCTGGGCAGCATTCTGTTGACGTTGCCGGTATTGGTTGTGGCGGCAATGTTGCTCTGGGCCGCAAGGTGGATGTCCGGATGCTGGGGATCACTGACAGGGGCATGTCTGGCGGTGGCCCTGGTTCTGATCATTCAGGATGCAGTTCTGGCCCGGGCGGTATATCGGGGGTCAGGTCCGGACGTGCCGGCGCACGTCGCCCGGCAAGTCGGCCCGTTAACGCATCGCGGCACGACCTTTTTTGACGGAGCCGGTATGGAAGGTCCCTACATCACCGAGATGGTTCAGGCCCTTTCGGACGCCGGAATCGGTCATGTCCGTGCAGCGATCCGGTACAAATGGTCGAACGGAGCCTTGCGGGATTCTGTCGATGCGTTTTTCAAACGCGATCGGGATGATTCCCCGATCGACCTGAGCGCTATGGGAACGGTCGGGGAACAGTTCAACCTGATCGGCTATTCATACGGTGCGTTGCAGGCGGCACAGGCGGCCATGGATTATGCTGATCGCGGTGGCAAGGTTGACCATCTGATTCTCATTGCCGCACCGATTTCCCGCGCTTTTCTGACCACACTTGAAAAACACCCAAATATCGGACAGGTCGACATCATGGACCTTACCCGGCAAGACGACCCCATCCATGCCGGCATGACTGCTGGCGACCTGCTTCTCGGTATTCCGAGGCTGGCATGGCAGTTCGCAGACGGAAAGTACGGTGCGCCGCGCGGTCATTTCTATTTCGGCGGCACCTCGCCGCAGTCCACAAAACGCCGACGAACTCTCGCCACACAACTGTTCGAGCTGGGGCTGAGGTAGCCCGCCATGCAGAGGTTTGCCCGAAAGTTCCGGGCAGCCTTCGTGGCCTGAAAGGGCGCACAACTGTTCCCCGGGGGTAACGCGATCCTGCCGCCAAATCCGCCGCCCCGAGGGTCAGAATTTAAAAGCAATCGACCGCGCACAACTGGACAGGCGGCGCCATCGCCGAACATAATGGAAAGGTCTATACGCTGGACCACCGCAGGCTGGTGGCGCATCGGCTGGCGGGGAAACCGGTGAACTTTCGAAAGGCTACAAAACAGGAGATCCACCATGCCAGAGAAAGAAAAAAACTGACGACACATACCGACGGGATGTCAATCTTGATTAAAGAAGACTAGAGCACTTCCGGCAATTTTTGAATCGCCGGAAGTGCTCTAACTCATTGATATCCCCGCAAAGCCACGTTCGCGAATGAACCTGTTCGCTCCGGTTTTGCTCTAAAATGGCCGGATGGGCCGGGCAGGTCACATGGCGATACGGACTACAGGGTGATCCCGTCGGACCGACGACGGCGATCTATCGGTCGCCGACGGACCGGCAGCACCGCCAGTCGCCCGCGCTCAACCTGATCCAGAATCGCGGTTATGCGGGCCGCCCCACCCGGTGTGTAAAACAATACGTCCCAGGGCGTTTCTCCCGCCAGCAACGGGTGTGGCAGGCGCATCAGGAGATCTGCATTTCGGTGCCAGCCGAAAACACTCTCCATTCGATCCCGCACGTCCTGGACACTGGTTCCGGGACAGCGGGCTGTTACCCACGCCGCCAGGTCACACCAGCTGACATCTTCATTCGGGGACGCTTCTGACATGTACCGATTCCATTTGTTTGCCACCACCAACCGCCCGGGCATTCGAGAATTGGGTGGACTGGTCAGGTCCGACCCTACCGGTCTTCCGGTATCATGGCATCCAAATGAATCTTGAGAACGTTATATGAACGAATCTGCACTTATTGAAAACCGGCCGCTGCCGCCTCGAGTGGCCGATATGCCAGCGGTCCGGATTGGCTATAACGAGCCGGTATATTCGCCGCGCGCCGGATAGTCGTTCTTGATCGCGAAGTCGAGCGCCCCGAGCAGTTCGGAAAAATGCGGGCGAACAAACGGCATGGTCTGCACAGAGCCGTAATAAAGTGACTGGTCGGGCGCGATCATGAACAGGCCCGGTTCGGAAAAGTGCGCGGGCTCTTCGATCCCGATCGATGTTTTGCCGCGTGACGTTGAAATGTACAAACCCCAGTCACGCGCCTGTGACAACGGCAGATCGTAGGCAAAGCGCAGATTTTCGGCCGCGATTTTGTCTGCCATCTGACGGGTCCGGTCGTCGCCATCCGAACTGACGGCAATCGTTTTGACGCCACGTTCGGCAAATTCCGGCGTGCGTTTCTCCAGTTCCGTGAGATAGGTTGCACAAATCGGGCAATGCAGCCCGCGATAAAAACAGATCACCGTTCCCCGTTTGGCGTCGTCACTGGCGAGATCAAACGTGCCATGCGACAACGTTGGTAATTTCAGGTCGGGAACTTTCTGGCGGGGTATCAGCATAGGGCACTCCGTGCAAATGAGATAAAAACGTTTTCGATGACAGACAACATATCAGATGTTATTATCATATAATCATCATTTTTCTGATTAGTACAACTATTATGCCTCTTGATCGTTTGTCTTCTCTGATTTCCCGTTTCACCCTGGCGGTAGCCGTCTGTCCTCCGGGGGAAGGCAATTTACGATTGCTGGCCGATGTCGGGTCCGCCGGTTCATATGTACTTGAATTCTTGCCGGGAGGCGGCACCTTCCAACCGGCGGCCGGGCAGAACCTGGTTGCGGCCCGGGTGGATTTCGGAGGCAGTGCCAACCCGCTGATCTCGGCATTGCCGCCCTGTCTGCGTCTGCTCCCCGACAATCCGGAGACTGACTTGTTGTTACAAGTGTTTGTCGCCGAAGCGGAAGCCGCACGCTGCGGTTCCGAAGCTGCCCTTGGACGACTGGCAGAGGTCTTGCTGATCCACCTCTTTCGATACCAGATTGAACAGGGCACAACGACGCCCGGATTACTGGCAGGGCTTGCCGACCCCCGTCTCAGTCGTGCGCTTGTCGCGATTCATGACCGGCCCGGTATATCGTGGAAAAATCAGGACCTTGCGAAAATTGCCGGCATGTCAGCCAGCCGCTTTGCCGATATTTTCCGAATCACTCTGAACGAGACCCCGCAATCCTACCTGCGGCGCTGGCGCCTGACCCTTGCCCGACAGGATATCCGGAGAGGCGACCGGATCAGCACAATCGCCAATCGTTATGGTTATGCCAGCGCTGAAGCGTTGTCACATGCGTTTAATCGTCAGTACGGCTGTAAACCGACCGCCTGCCGTTAGCGGCTAACGTCCTGATTTTCCAGCCTCCAGCGGAATAAGGTCAATCCCCAGACTGACCCGACGCGAATTGCTGACGAAGGGTCTGGTGCCATGGTAAAAATAGGACGGAAACAGGACGGCCATGCCGGTCTTTGGCTGAACGGCAAAGATTTCCGGCGCCACAGTATTGCCCGTACCGTCCGGCAGGTTTCCAAACTCCAGCCAGCCCGCTCGCTCATTGCCGGACACCACTGCCGCCGGCAAGCTGACATAATACGCACCGCTGACACGACCGGCATCGTGGATATGCGTACTGAGAAACCCGGACGGGTCCAGTAACTGGGCTTCTGCCGAAATCCGGCAGTTCGGGAACGATTGGCGCAAAAACGGATGGTTCGGATCGACGGGCAACTCTTCCACATACTGACGAAAGATCGATTGCAGCCACTCTTTCAGGATAGCAGCGGGGCGGACCGGGTCATTCAGAATATTTTTACTGTGCCGTCCGTTGTGAGTCGCCGTCCCGAACGGATCAGATCGATTACTGGCATGCGTCTCAAGGTGATCAACAAGCTCCCGGTGAAACGCCTCCAGACAGTCATATCCCGCCGGCGTCGGCAGTTCGAAAGATCTGATGAACCGTGAATAATCGAAAATATCGCGGGCCGCTTTATCACGGCCCAACTCCCGCAACAGAATTGCCTTCAGTGCGATCGCTTCCTGCTGGTCCGGCGTTTTTATCAGGCAGCGATTGACCGACGCCAGCGCCGGGGCTGGCTTGCCAACCGCCAGCAACCCTTTGGCCAGATGCAAATGCGCAATGGCCAATCCCGGATGCCCCTTGACGATTCGGTCATACCGCCGGACGGCCTTGGCATATTCGCCTTTTTTCTCAAGCAGGTTGCCCACATTGAAAGCCGTCTCAGGCGACATGGGAGAAATTTTTTCGGCTTTCAGGTAAACTTCCAGCGCCTGGTCGGGCCGCAGTAGTGCCTGTAAAACATTGCCCAGATTATTCAACAAACGCGGATCATCGGGTCGCTTCAGCAGTGACCGCTCCAGTCGATCCTGTGCCGCCTCGAAATCCCAACACCCCGCATACAGCATGGCGTAATCATGGTTAAAATCAGCGCTGTCTTCGCCGTCATTGGCAGCTTGTGAAAAAAAAGCCAGCGCCTGCGTAACATCGCCGACAACCATCGCGGCCCGCCCCTGCTGGTAAGGGGTCATGCTATCATCGGACGCCGGACTTTCTGACATTAGGGCACCTTACCCGTACGTTTTCGCCCGAACCGACAATCCCGGTTAGAGCACTTCCGGCGATTCAAAAATTGCCGGAAGTGCTCTAACTCATTGATATCCCCGCAAATCCACGTTCGCGAATGAACCTATTCGCTCCGGTTTTGCTCTAGCAGGTTCGGGTGATCAACAAAGCCAATCATGGCAGCAAATCAGCCCCGCCATTATTGCAACTACCTGGGTGCCATCACCATCGTCATCAAGCGACCTTCCGTTTTCGGAAACTGCTCAACCTTGATATCTTCACCAAGGTCGTCGCGAACCCGATCGAGAATTTTCATCCCGAGATCCTGGTGGGTCATTTCACGCCCACGGAAGCGAATGGTCATCTTGACCTTGTCGCCGTTTTCGAGAAATTTGCGTACAGCACGCATCTTGACCTCGTAGTCATGCGCATCGATGCCCGGGCGCATCTTGATTTCCTTGACCTCGATAACCTTCTGCTTCTTACGAGCTTCGTTCGCCTTTTTCTGGGCTTCGTATTTAAACTTGCCGTAATCAAGTATTTTGCATACAGGAGGGTCCGCATGGGGAGACACCTCAACGAGGTCCATACCGACCTCCAAGGCCAGCTCAACGCCTTCTTCAACTGTAATGACGCCGACCATCTCGCCGTCGGCATCAATGACACGGACTTTGGCCACATCAATTTGTTCATTTACGCGCGGACCCTCGCGGGTCGGCGGTTGTTGCATGGGACGTCGAGCTATTTAAATATCTCCTGTCAAATGTTGCTACATTCAGCCGCTAGCGGAAAGCCGGTCAGGAACGGTCAGCCGGGCTGACGGCCTCAGCCGCGAGTGTAGCGACTGCCTGCTCAAGTTCAAGAAATTCCTGCGTTTTGCCGCCGAGACGACGCATGGCAACCGTGCCTTCGTCGGCTTCACGGTTGCCGACAACAAAAATAACCGGGACTTTTCCGTGACTGTGTTCACGGATCTTATAATTGATCTTTTCGTTTCGCAGGTCAAGCTCCGCACGCAATCCGGCTGATTTCAAGCGACGCAACACTTTCTCTGCATACGGGTCGGCATCCTGCGTGATCGTTGCGACGACAATCTGCAGCGGTGCCAGCCAGAGCGGGAAACGTCCGGCATAATTTTCAATCAATATTCCGAGAAACCGTTCAAATGACCCCAAAATGGCACGATGTAGCATAACCGGGCGGTGTTTCGCACCATCTTCTGCAATGTAGGATGCATCCAGCCGTTCGGGTAAAACAAAATCAACCTGATGCGTTCCACATTGCCAGTCACGGCCGATCGCATCACGCAGGACAAATTCCAGTTTGGGGCCATAAAATGCGCCTTCTCCCGGGTTGAGAACCATGTCCACACCGGCCGCCTCGGTCGCATCCCTAAGCGCTTTTTCGGCTTTGTCCCAAACGGCATCAGATCCCGCCCGCACATCCGGGCGATCGGAAAATTTGACGACGAACTCCTCGAACCCGAAATCCCTATAGATGATGGTCAACAATTCGATAAATCGTTTGGTCTCCGTCTCGATCTGGTCCTCACGACAGAAGATATGGGCGTCATCCTGGGTAAAGGCGCGGACCCGCATAATGCCGTGTAAGGCTCCGGACGGTTCATTGCGAAAACAACTGCCAAATTCTGCCATGCGCAGGGGAAGATCGCGGTAACTGGTTGTTCCCTGCTTGAATATCTGCACGTGACACGGACAATTCATCGGCTTGATTGCCAGCACCCGGTCCTCGGATTCCGCGATAAACATATCGTCACGGAATTTTTCCCAGTGTCCCGACGCCTCCCACAGGGAGCGGTCTACCATCTGCGGTGTATTCACTTCCACATAACCGCCAGCTTCCAGCCGCTTTCGCATATAGTCCTGAACGGTGCGGTACAATGTCCAGCCCCTTGGATGCCAGAAAATAGATCCGGTTGCCTGCTCCTGCTGGTGGAACAGATGCATTTCCCGTCCGAGTCGCCGGTGGTCGCGTTTTTCCGCTTCTTCCAGCATGTGCAGGTGGGCGTTCAACTCCTTGCTGTCGCGCCAGGCCGTCCCGTAAACCCGTTGCAACATGGCATTTTTCGAATCACCCCGCCAATAGGCCCCCGCCAGTTTCATCAGCTTGAAGGCCTTGCCGATCCGGCCGGTTGACGGCAAATGCGGCCCGCGGCACAGATCGAACCATTTGCCCTGCCGGTAAATACCGATTTCCTCGCTGGCAGGCAGATCCCTAATCAGTTCAGCCTTGTAGACTTCGCCCATGTCCTGAAAGGTCCTGATTGCCCGGTCACGGTCCCAGATCTCCCGGACAAACGGATCATCCCGATCGATGATTTCAGCCATTTTAGCTTCCATCTTGACCAGATCGTCAGGCGTAAAGGGCTCGTCACGGGCAAAATCGTAATAAAACCCGTTTTCAATGGATGGACCGATCGTTACCTGGGTTCCCGGAAACAGTTCCTGTACAGCTTCCGCCAGTATATGTGCCGTATCGTGACGAATCAGTTCCAGCGCGTCGGCATCCTTCAGGGTGACAATGGCCAGTTCGGAATCTTCAGTGATCATGGTCGCAAGGTCAGACAACTCGCCGTTCAGGCGAATTGCGAGCGCGGCCTTTGCCAGACCGGGACCGATGTCGGCGGCAACCTCTGCCCCGCTGACGGCTCCATCGAAATTCCGGACGCTCCCATCCGGCAGTGTAATTGCAACCATCTGCATTCTTCCGTATCAAAAGAAACCTGTTTGAAATCAAGTGGCGAATTTAGTGCGATTGCCCCTTCTGTCAAGAACACCACAATTCCGACCGGTCCGGCACAAGGGGACCGGACGTTAAACTGATCGGGCAATAAGGTCATTAACAACCGCCGCCACACGTCCCGTCGGCAAATCGGTGAGCTGCGGTGCCTGCAAAATTGCAACGTTTTTGCCGCGAGGTGCACACAAGTCCGGGTCCGACTCGCCGGAAAACAAAACCAGGCAGGGACAGCCTGAAACCGCAATCAGGTGCATGGGACCCGTATCATTTCCGACCGCACCGCTTGCCCGACCAACCAGGGTCGCGAGCTGCAGCAGGTCCGTTTGTCCGGTCAGATCGATGCCACCGGGGCAGTTGACGAGAATGTCCGCCGCCAGCCCGGCTTCGCTATGACTCCCGATCACCACCGGAACGATATCCCGGGCCGTCATCTCTTCGGCAATCACTCTGAAACGATCAACAGGCCAACGTTTGGCGGGGCGATGGGGGGCGCCACCCGGTACCAGCAGGGCAAACCGGTCAGGCAAATCCATTCCCGCCAGGTCCGCATTGGCCCAGCCCAGATCAGCAGGCGGTACCTGAGCAATGCCAGCGACCTTCAGTTGATCCCGCTGACGGTCCAGCGTGTGCATATTATTTCGATCCGGATTGGAATGAAAATGCGAGCATCCTTTTGCAATGCCTGACCATTGCGGAACCGGGCCCGGAAAAAACAGCCGGAAATACCATGAACTTCTGTTCGAGGTTTGCAGATCATAAACCTGTGAGAACGAGCCGTTTCTCAGAAATTTGCGAAGCCGCCACCACCCGGCCGGTTCAAATCTGCCGGGGCGCAGGTCCACCTGAACCCTGTCAAACAATCCGGTTGCTTCGGCCATTGACACAAACGGCGCCGTCGTCAGAAGGGTAATATCCTGATTCCGATGGCGCGTACGGATCGCCTTCATCGGCCCGAGCGCCTGAATAAAATCACCCAGTGCGCCCAGTTTTATCACCAGAACCGGCCCGCCGGACACCTTGCCGCCCCTAGTCGCTGGCTGTTGGCAGAAGAACTTCATTGTAAACGTCCAGCGTCTTGGCACACATGGCTTCCTTGGAGAAGTTTTCGCGCACACTGGCAATACACCGTTTGGCGACGTCATCTCGCGCCTGATCTGACAGGGAGAGCGCCACATTTATCGCCTCCGCCAGCGCATCGACATCCATTGGTGTTACGAGCCACCCGGTCTCACCGTGCCGGATGGTCTCCTGGGCGCCACCGTGATTGCTGGCAATGACCAACCGCCCCAGCGCCTGTCCCTCAACGATGATCCGACCGAACGCTTCCGGTTCCGTCGAGGCAGAAACCACAACATCGCTCAACATGTATGCAGCAGGCATATCCTCACAATGATCGACAATGCGGACCACTTCACCCAATCCATGTCGCGTAACCAGCGCTTCCAGTTCCCGCCGGTAGTCCGCCCGTCCCTGGTCGCCGCCAACCAGCAAACACCGGATGTCGCGCCGGCCCAGTTTGGCAATCGCCTCAATGAAAACAACCTGCCCTTTCCAGCGAGTCAGCCGGCCGGGCAACATAATGACCGGAAAGCCATCATCAAGCCGCCACAGTTTGGCAAGATTGATGATACGTTCCGCGGACACCTTTTTCGGGTCAAATCGTGCCACATCAACGCCACTGTGAATGGTCCGGATTTTGCGATTCGGCACACCATATATACGCCGCACGTGCCCAGCGATAAATCCGGAAACGGCGATGACCCGATCGCCTCTCGTCATGACGGAGTTATATTTGCGCTTGAGATACCATCCAAGACCATAGGTACCATGAAAGCTGGTTATAAAGGGCTTGCCGGTTTTTCGCGCGGCGAAACACGCGCTCCAGGCCGGCGCGCGCGAGCGTGCATGCACGACATCGACGCCCTCTCGCCGGATTACATCAACAAGCCGCTGGATATTCGCATACATGACAAACGGGTTTTTCGAACTGACCGGCAATTCGATATGTTCGGCTCCAACCCGCGCCAGTTCATGAACCTTTGCCCCGCCAGCGGAAACAACGATTGCCCGTCCACCGGTTTCAACAATGGCTTCCGCTACCTCCACTGTGCCACGTTCAACACCCCCGCCAGACCCGAGATTTGGCAGTATTTGCAGCACCGTTGCCATACGACCGTCCGGACGCTCAACAGAGCGTTCCTCTGGCCGGACCGAGGTGTTAAAGTGCGGTTCGTCATTCATCGAATCAGAGTATGCCATGTCGTTTTCTACTACCGTCGAACACGCGTCCGACAATCCACCTGAAGTTCGCATCTTAACACGCGATGACGGCGCGACAATCGCTTACCGCCAAACGCCTGGCAAAAGTCCCGGCGTCGTATTCCTTACGGGATTCAAGTCCGATATGACCGGCGGCAAGGCAACTGCGGTTGAAAGGTTTTGCCGGGATCGCGGGCAGGCCGTCGTCCGCTTCGACTATAGCGGGCACGGTCGTTCCTCCGGCATTTTTGAAGATGGCACAATTGGTCAGTGGGCTGAGGATACGATTTTGGTTCTCGACAAGCTGACCCATGGCCCGCAGATTCTGGTTGGGTCCAGCCTGGGCGGCTGGATCATGTTACTGGCAGCACTCGCCCGTCCGGGCCGCATCGCCGGGCTAATCGGACTGGCTCCCGCGCCAGACTTTACCGAGGAACTGATGTGGTCGGCATTCTCTGAAGCCGAAAAGGCGGAAATGAAGGAAACAGGATTTATTGAAATTCCGAATTGTTATGACGATCAGGAAGGCTACCGGATTTCCGCGAGGTTGATTGATGAGGCCCGGAACCACTTGCTATTGAGACAGGACATCCCCGTGACAGTTCCGGTTCGATTGATTCACGGCATGCAGGATGCCGACGTGCCCTGGTCAACCAGCCAGCGCCTGTCGGAACGGCTGAAATCCAACGACGTCGAGGTGACCTTCGTGAAATCCGGCGATCATCGTCTGTCAGAACCGACTGACATCAACCGCTTGACACAAACTCTTGCAACACTACTCGATCAGCTGACACCCCGTAAAACGCCTTAATCACTTGATGCCTCGGCCGAAAGAATTGCCTGCAACCCCTCCCGATAGGTCGGATAGGCCAGTTTGACGCCCAGTTCCGATTTGATACGGTCATTGCTGATCAGACGGTTGTCATTCCAGAAACTGAGTGCCATCGCCGACATCTCCTTTTTTGCCACCTCAAAGGAAATTTCCGGGGGTGGCGATATTCCCAGCAGGTCACAGGCAAATCTGGTGACATCTGCTGGCGCGCAGGCGGCCTCATCACACAGGTTATAGATGCGACCCGGACGAGGCGCGGCCATCGAGGCCCGGGCCACGGAGACAATATCGTCAACATGAATGCGGGAAAATTTGTGTCCCGGCTTGACGACCTGCCGTGCCTTTCCCGCCCTGACCGCATCCAGCGGGCTGCGCCCGGGGCCGTAGATTCCTGACAGCCTGAATATATGCACTGGCAGCGCATGTTGCTCCTGCAGGGCAAGCCAGTCCTGCTCTGCTTGCACCCGGCGACAGGACCGATCTGACGTCGGCAACAGCGGTGCCGTCTCATCGACCCGTTTGCCCTGGGTATCGCCGTAGACACCCGTTGTTGACAAATACCCGATCCAGTCCAGACCGGCTGCATCAGTTATCGTTTTGCGGTGGCATCTCAGGACCGGGTCACCATCCGGCGCGGATGGCGGGGTTGCAACCAGCATGTGAGTGACGTCAACCAATCGCTGTTCGAGGTCAGACAGCGGTGTTTGACCATCAAACACCGCTGTCTCGATTCCCGCCGCCGTCAACTGTTGCGCCTGATCCGCATCCCGACAGGTGCCGCACACTTGCCAGCCATCACGCATCAGTTCGCGGGCAATGGCCTGTCCGCTATAACCAAGGCCAAAGCAAAACAACTTCCCTTTGACTCCCATGCTGTCCGCCTTTATCTGTGCATCCACGATCCGTCAGCTTTTGTTATAACCTAACAGACTGGTGCTGCAATGTTTGCTCGCCGAACCCTATTTGCGCCGTTGTCGGTCATGCTGGCATTCGGTCTGACGACAAGCGCCCGGGCACAGGAAATCGACAATGCGGCGCGATATCGCACGTGCATCACTCTGGTCGACAAAGAACCCGGGCAGGCCTTCAGCAACGCGATCCGCTGGCGCGATCTTGGCGGCGATGAAGGCGCTGATCATTGTGCAGCACTTGCGCTGATTCGGCTCGAACAATATGGCGAGGGTGCAAACAGGCTGGAAAAACTTGCCACGCGGTCCCGTCGGGCGCCCGCATTCAGGGCCCGGATTCTGGCTCAAGCCGGGCAGGCATGGCTGCTTGCGGGAGACGCAAAACGCGCGGAAGCGGTCGCAACTTCGGCACTGACACTGGCACCGAACGATACCGAAATTCTGATTGACCGGGCCGAGGCCAGGGCCCAACTGGCTGACTACAAAGGTGCACTGACGGACCTGGATGTCAGCCTGTCAGGCAAACCGGGCAACGTGGATGCGCTTGTATTTCGGGCGACATCAAAACGTTTCCTCGGGAATTTTACCGGGGCGCTAGCCGATATTGAAGCCGCCCTTGCGATTAATACCATCCACCCCGATGCCCTGCTTGAACTGGGAATCCTGAAACGCCTGGCGCACGACAAACCGTCGGCGCGAGTCGCCTGGCTGAAACTGTTGGCAGTTGCACCAACGTCCGTGGCAGCCGAAACTGCTCGCACAAATCTTGAAAAGATGGACGTCAAACCGAATCCGTAGTCAGCCGCCTGCCACAGCGCCCGGGTTAAAAATCAAGATCGCGGTAATGCTTGGGCGGTGGCGCGCCCGGTATGTGGTCATCCAGCAACGGTCGAAAACTCGGCCGCGATTTGACCCGTGCATACCAGTCTTTTGCTGCACCATGTTCTGCCCAGGGCACATCGCCCAGATAGTCAACCGACGACAGATGAGCGGCAGCACTCAGGTCTGCGATTGACAGGTGTTCACCGGCCAACCACTTGCGCCGGTCAACCAGATAACTAATGTAATCAAGATGGATGTGAATATTGGCAAATCCGGCACGAACCTTCATCGAGTCGGGCTGACCCAATCCCAGGAACCTTTTCATCATTTTTTCCCCGACCAGATTTTCCGTGACCTCCATGTTGAATTTGTGGTCAAACCAGTAAACCAGCCGCCGCGCTTCCGCCCGTTCCAGTGCAGACCGGCCGATCAGTGCCGGATCAGGGTGTTGCTCGTCAAGATATTCGCATATCGCGTCACTGCCCGATATGGCAACGCCGTCCTTTTCTACCAGGACCGGGACTTCGCCGACAGGGTTGAGCGCGAGAAAGGTTTCCCGCCGCTCCCAGACGCTCTCCGCGCGCAGCTGGAATTCGACTTTTTTCTCCTGAAGACAAAGCCGGACCTTGCGGCAAAAAGGATTTAACCAGAGGTGATACAGGGTGCGCATGTGTCCATTCTTATATCTACAGGTTTCAGTATTACCAGTCCCAATAACGGGCCACTCGCTAAATTGTGACTATTCCGGCTATAGCCTAACCGTATTGATAAAGCGTAAAGTTTGATGGTTGTTGTCATAACCAAGGGTACATTCATGCTGATTAAAATCTCCAGGCGTTCTGACGTACGATCTTCCGAGATCACACCAAAATCCCTGTTTGAACAGCGCCGTAAATTTTTGCAGTCCGCCGCCGTAGCGGGCGCGGGTCTGGCGGTCGGGGCCATCGGTGGCACGTCGGACGCGTTTGCCGCCAAATTTCCGCACCTGACCAAAACCCGGTGGAATGCGGAAACTGTCGGGAAAGAATTGACCCCCATCCGGTCAGTCACCGGCTACAACAATTTTTATGAATTCGGAACCGGTAAAACCGATCCGTTCGACCTTGCCAGGGATTTCCAGCCCAAACCATGGTCCGTAAAAGTCGATGGGCTATGCGAAAACCCCGGCACCTACGCCTATGAAGATCTGGCGGACCCGAACAAGCTGGAAGAACGCGTATACAGATTTCGCTGCGTCGAAGCCTGGTCGATGGTGGTCCCCTGGGTGGGCATCCCCCTTGGCAATATCATCAAGCGGATGGCGCCGACCGGCGATGCAAAGTATGTTGCCTTTGAAACCCTGCATGATCCGGACCGGATGCCGGGACAACGGCGCATGGTTCTCGACTGGCCGTACCGCGAAGGCCTGCGGATGGATGAAGCGATGAATCCACTGACCCTGTTGACGGTCGGTTTATATGGCGAAGAACTGCCCAATCAGAACGGTGCTCCCATTCGGCTTATCGTTCCCTGGAAGTACGGCTTCAAAAGCATCAAGTCGATTGTCCGGATTTCCTTTACGGAAAAACAACCGCAAACTTCCTGGAACATGGCCGCGCCGGGTGAATACGGGTTTTATTCGAACGTCAATCCCAATGTCAGCCATCCGCGCTGGAGCCAGGCAAAAGAACGAACGATTGGTGCTTTCCTGAAAACGCCGACGCACCTTTTCAACGGCTATCAGGAAGAGGTCGCAAGCCTGTATACTGGTATGGATCTGAAAAAATTCTATTGAGCAAAGTCCTCACCAGAAGCTGGCCAGAGTCCGTCTGCATGCCGATGATCGCTCCGATATCATCTGACATATTCGTTCGTCGGATTCTGAAACCCCTGATCTGGGCGGGCGGACTGGCACCCGCGATCTGGCTCGCATGGCGGGCCTGGTTGGTATTTCACGGACAAGCCGATGCATTGGGTGTCAATCCCGTCGCCTATCTCAATCAATACCTCGGTGATTGGGCACTGCGGTTTCTGCTGGTTGCGTTGGCGTTAACGCCGATTCGCCTGATAACCGGCTGGAACAAACTTGTCCGGGTACGCCGACTGGTCGGATTGTTCGCTTTTTTTTATGTGGTTTTACATTTGAGCAGCTACATCGGAATCGATCAGTTTTTTGACTGGCGGGCGATCTGGCTGGATGTCATCAAGCGGACCTACATTACCGTTGGCATGGGGTCATTCATCATTCTGGTCGCGCTGGCCGCGACCTCAACCAGAGGAATGATCAAACGTCTGGGTGGCGGTCGCTGGAATTTACTTCACAAAACCGTTTATGCGGCTGGCATTCTTGCCTGCCTGCATTTTTATATGATGCGGAAAGGCGTTCAGCTCGAACCGATCATCTATGCCGGTATTTTGCTGGTTTTGTTGATCGTTCGCGGGCTCTATCGACTGAAACGGCGTTAATGCGCATCATCCCAGTTTGCCCCGGTGCCAAGATCGACCACCAAGGGTACATCCAGATCGGCCGCAGCCTCCATGGTTTTCTTGATGATTTCACGTGTTGCGCCCATTTCACTGTCGGGAACTTCAAAGATAAGTTCATCGTGAACCTGCAGTAACATGCGTGCAGATGCCTGCTGTTCGGTTAAAATGCCGGGCAGAGCGATCATCGCACGTTTGATTATGTCTGCCGCACCCCCCTGGATGGGCGCATTGATAGCCGCGCGCTCGGCCATGCCGCGAAGATTCGGATTCTTTTCATTGATCCCCCTCACATGACATTTCCGGCCAAACGGCGTCATCACATAACCGAACTTGCGGGCCTCTTCGCGAGTACGGTCCATATATGCCCGAATTCCCGGGTAGCTCCGGAAATAGGCCTCGATAAATTCGGCGGCCTGACTGTTCGAGATACCAAGTTGGCGGGCCAGACCGAACGCTGAAATACCATAGATAATTCCAAAATTAATGGCTTTGGCACGGCGGCGTGTCATCGGATCCATACCTTCAACCGGCACATCAAAAACCTCACTGGCCGTAATGGCATGAATATCCTGACCGCTATGAAACGCCTTTTTGAGGGCATCAATTTGGGCGACGTGAGCCAGAAGTCTCAATTCAATCTGTGAATAATCCGCGCTCAGCAGATGAAACCCGGGGGCGGCAATGAAAGCCTTTCTGATTTTACGGCCCTCTTCCGTCCGGATCGGGATGTTCTGGAGGTTCGGATTGGAAGAAGCCAGTCGCCCTGTCGAGGCAACGGCCTGACTGTAGGACGTATGTACGCGCCCCGTGGTCGGGTTGATTTCGGTAATCAGTGCATCCGTATAGGTGCTTTTCAATTTTGCCAGCTGGCGCCAGTCCAGTACTCTGGCCGGTAATTCGTGGCCAAGATGGACCAACCCTTCCAGAACGTCTGCCCCCGTCTGATAGGCGCCTGTTTTGGTTTTCTTGCCGCCGGCCAGCGCCATTTCGTCAAACAGGATTTCGCCCAGTTGTTTCGGTGATCCGATATTGAACGGGTGCCCCGCAAGTTGGTGGATTTCCTGTTCAAGACTGGCCAGACGCCGGGCAAAATCGGCGGACAGGCGCTTCAGTTCGACGGCATCCACTTGAATGCCCAACCGCTCCATGTCCCCCAGAACCGCCACCAGCGGTCGTTCAAGCCTTTCATAAACGCGGGCCAAATGCTCCTGCGCCAATCGCGGTTTGAGCAGATTGTATAATCTCAACGTGATATCGGCGTCTTCTGCTGCATAATCCAGTGCGGCCTCCAGCGGCACATAGTCAAAGGTCACCTGGCTTTTGCCAGTGCCCGCGACATCCTTGAATTTGATGGTATCAAGACCCAGCAAATCGCGCGCCAGTTCGTCCATGCCATGCCCATGCAGTCCGCCCTCAAGACAATAGGAAAGGACCATGGTATCGTCGAAGGGGGCAACAGTGATGCCGCGTGCCTGGAAAATATGACGGTCATATTTGATATTCTGCCCGATCTTCAATACGGATGAATCTTCAAGCAGGGGTTTCAGCAGACGCAAGGCAAGTTCCCCGTCAATCTGCCTGACATCATTGCTACTTTCGGTGGCTGCCGACCCGTCTTGAAAATCAAGAGCCCCCTGCTCCCTCTGTTTTTTGTGTGCAATCGGGATATAACACGCCCGCCCTTCTTCAATTGCCAGGGAAATGCCTACAAGTTCGACCCGCAGCGGATCAAGACCCGTTGTTTCGGTGTCGACGGCGAACCGACCGGCCTGACGCGCATTGGTGATCCAGGTTGTCAGCGCCTGTTCCGTCTGAACCAGCTGATAGGATTTTTCCGGTGCCATGGATTCCGATCTTCCGCTCAGGGTATCGGCAGCCGACACGCCCATTTTAGCGGCAACCGATGCGAGCAATGATTTAAATCCCTGCGCCTGAAGAAAATTCAGTAAAATCTCGGGGTTCGCCTTACGGACGTGAAATTCGGAAACACGGATATCGAGCGGCACGTCGTCTTTCAGCGTCACCAGTTGACGGGATATACGCGCCATATCAGCCTGTTCCAGCAACTTTTCCCGCCGTTTCGGCTGTTTGATCTCGCCCGCCCGCTGCAAAAGGCTTTCCAGATCCCCGAATTCGGCCAGCAATTGCGCCGCTGTCTTCACACCGATTCCCTGAACGCCGGGAACATTGTCAGCGGAATCCCCTGCCAATGCCTGAACCTCGACAACCTGCTCCGGCCCAACGCCAAATTTTTCAACGACCTCTGCTACGCCAATAACCCGGTTTTTCATGGCATCCAGCATGGTCACCCGGTCACTGACCAGTTGCATCAGGTCCTTGTCGGACGACACGATTGTCACATCTGCGCCCAACTCGACGGCTTCGCGCGCATACGTCGCAATGATATCGTCAGCTTCATATCCTTCCAGGGCAATGGCCGGAACATTCAGCGCCTCGGTTGCCTCACGGACCAGCGCAAACTGCGGGATCAATTCATCCGGCGGTGGTGGGCGATGCGCTTTGTATTCAGGATAAATATCGCTGCGAAACGTTTTTCGCGCATGATCGAAAATGACGGCGATACAATCGGCATCAGTATCACTGACCAGCTTCATAATCATCTTGGTAAATCCGAAAACCGCATTTACCGGTGTTCCATCGCCCCGAACCATCGGCGGCAAGCCGTGAAACGCTCGGAAAATAAACCCCGACCCGTCAATCAAAAACACATGCTTTGGCGCATTCCCGTCGGTCATGGACCACCCCTTGACGATTAAAATCCTGATTGGAAAACTGCCAATGACCTTACCCGTCGCGAGCGCTTCGGCAAAGCATGATCCGACACGGATCGAGTCATATTTACCGCAACAATGGTTTACACATCACAATCCACTGCAAATTCGTATTTCATCTTGTGTCAAAATATGTAAGGAATTAATATAAAGAATAGGATTAATAACTGTTTTATTGCCGTATTTTTTTTATATATATAATTTTTTTTCATCAATAATTAAGACAATTACTATGTTGGCAACAATGCATCATCAACTTGCCGTTGCCGGATTCGCTCAGTCATTCTTTTTAGCATATTATTGTATTCGCAATCGAAAGTAGGGGGGCCTAGTACCGGAACATATATGTTTCGGTCGGACGTGAGGAGGATACTCATGAAACCCGTGACCAGAATCGTATCCGCAGGTTTGTTTTTGGCAACTGTCGTTAGCGTTTCAACCGCCCTGACATCCATCGCCCCGGCGCAACAGGCCACACAGAATGGCGGACCTGTCTGTGGTGAGCGCGGCTCGCTGATGAAACAGCTAAAAGGGAAATATTCAGAATTACCAAAATCGATGGGTCTGGCAGCCAATGGCTCGGTGCTGGAGGTCCTGACGGCCGATACCGGAACCTGGACCATTCTCGTGACCACACCGCAAGGTGTTACCTGTATGATCGCCGCCGGTGAACATTGGGAAGACATGATACAGCAGAACGCCGATTTCACACCCAGCTGACTGACGACACGACAGACGATGAATGCACCCGGAAAGTTTGATATACAACTATCCCTCGTGTCGATTTTACATTAGGCTGAGATAGAGTCGTAAACTCTACTTGTCTGAGGGGGACCTGATGCAAAGACCGTTCACCATTTCAATTTTCTTGCTCGGCATTCTGATATTGCCCGCCTGTCAGTCCGCTGGCACCGCCTACACGTCGGAAACCCAGAAAATACCTCCCGCCAAAAGTCAGTACAGCCTGAACGAATATATCGTCAAACTTGCCCTGTTTGCCGTACCACGAGGGTGTATTCTGACACGAGCCTATGATAGCCAGCCCAATGATCCGATCTCGTCCGCCAGAACGTCCGGCACCTTCCAGTTATGGAGCATAACCGAAAACGCTGATCAACGGGACAAGAGTTGGTACGCGGTCCGCTTCTCGATCAATCAGGTATACGGGGAGTTCTATCTCGACGCGGACGACCCCAACAGATCCATCTGCGGATTCAGGGGGTTCGAAAAATACTTGATCAATACGGGCAAGGTGAAATGGACATCGGGTCGACAAATCCTGTCAACCGATGACATACGCAGGCTGGCGACAGACCCCAACTCGCCCGCGGCATCGCAGGGCACTTCCCCAACGTCGTTGTCAGACAATCGCGCGGCCGATACGCCGGATCACCATTTACGCATGTTGTCGACCGCCGCTTGACCGCAGATCACGGCGGGCGGTCGGATCAGCCATTAATGTGCGACAGTTTGCGACGCGCCCTCTTTCAGGATGAAATGACGTGAACAATAGGGGCAAACAATTTCCGATTTTTCGCCCATTTCAAGATAAACCAGCGGGTGTCCCAACGTGCCACCGCCGTCGCACCCGACGGTTTTGCTGTCGCTTTCAATGACTTCACGGTCCGACATTCTCAGCCTTTCATGGGGGTAAATGACTCAATCGTCAAATGATACTGTCGACGACCCGGTATTTCCAGCGTCAAGGTGTGATGTCAATACCTGGGGGCCGGGTTGTCATGGACGGCTCCGCCGACACCCCCTATGTTTGCTGTATTCTCGTCATATGTGAAAGAAACCATGCCCACGCGATCAACCGACCCCGAATTCGCCATCGAAATCAGCAACCTGAACAAGACCTATGCGGCGTCAAAACGACAACCTGCGAAACAGGCCTTGATAGACGTTTCGCTGAAAATTCCACGAGGATCATTTTTCGCCTTGCTGGGGCCGAATGGCGCGGGAAAATCCACTTTGATAAATATTCTTGCCGGGCTTGTGGTCAAGACTTCCGGTGATGTCAAAATCTGGGATTACGATATTGAACGTGAAATGCGTCAGTCGCGTCGGGCTATCGGAATCGTGCCACAGGAACTCAGCATCGATCCGTTTTTTACGCCAAGTGAAATGCTTGAATTGCAGGCAGGGATGTATGGCGTTCGCAAGCAGGATCGTCGCACCGATCAGGTTCTGGAAGCGGTGGGATTGACCGACAAGCGGGATGCCTATGCGCGCACGCTGTCCGGCGGCATGCGGCGGCGGCTGCTGGTTGGCAAGGCGATGGTTCACAACCCGCCGGTGCTGGTGCTGGATGAACCGTCGGCTGGCGTCGACGTCGATTTGCGGCGCCAACTCTGGCAAAACGTGCAGGAATTGAACCATCGTGGCACAACGGTTCTGCTGACAACCCACTACCTGGAGGAAGCGGAAGCCATGTGCGATACCATCGCCATCATCAACCATGGCAAACTGATAGCTTGCGAACCGACGCCGGACCTGTTGTCGAGACTGGATGCCAAGGAACTGACGGTTACTGTCCGGCAGGTGCCGGGCAGTCTTCCGGGGGAGCTCACCGCATTGAATGTAAACCTGCACCACGGCAACAAGCTGACCTTCAACTATTCCGCCAGCCAATTGACAGCCGGGCAGATCCTGTCAGCAATCAACCAGGCTGGCCTTGAGGTTGTGGACGTTTCTACCAAGGAAGTTGAACTGGAAGACATTTTTGTCAAATTGACCAGTGGTCCGGACCCGTCTGCGCATTCATGAGGCGAACATTCACAACCCACCGATTTCTTGCCATACTTGCCTTTGTTATCTCATTGGCCGGTTGCAGTCCTCTCATCGTCGGCCCGGGGGCCGCCGTCACACCTCCCCGACTGAACGACGCCGACATGATCATGTCAGACGGTGCCCGCCTGCCGCTCCGCCAGTGGGCCCCGAAGTCGGGCCCTGCTCGCGCAGTCATCCTCGCCCTGCACGGGTTCAATGACTATTCAAATTTTTTTGACATGCCGGGCCGGTTTCTTGCGCAAGAATATAATATTATATCTTATGCCTATGATCAGCGCGGTTTCGGGCGTGCGCCGCGTCCCGGAACCTGGGCCGGCGTCAATGCCTACGCGCAGGATGCCAGAACCGCCATTGCGATGCTACAATTGCGACACCCGGGCCTGCCACTTTACCTGTTGGGCGAGAGCATGGGCGGCGCAGTTGCCCTGGTCACCATGAGTTCGTCGCCGCCGCCGAATGTGGCAGGTACTATTCTGTCAGCGCCGGCCGTGTGGGGCCGCGCAACGATGCCCTGGTATCAGCGGCTGGCCTTGTGGATTGGCGCCCATACGGTTCCGCAAGTGACACTGACCGGCAAAGGTCTGCATATCGTACCTTCGGACAACACCGATATGCTGATCAGATTGGGTCGCGATCCGCTGATCCTCAAAGAGACACGAATCGGAACCCTTTTCGGATTGGTAAATCTGATGGATGCAGGTCTGAAAAGTGCGCCGCGATTTCGCTCCAGGGCGTTGATCATGTACGGACTGAAAGACGAAGTCGTCCCCGCTACACCAATCAAATCACTGCTCAGGAACCTGCCGGCCTCTGGTCGCGACAGTCGCAAAATCGCAATCTACGACAACGGCTATCACATGCTGTTGCGGGACCTCCAGAGAAAAACTGTATGGCGGGACGTCGCCGCCTGGATCACCCGGCCATCGAACGCGCTGCCTTCGCGGGCCGACCTGCGATATCAGACATTCCGAGACAACCCGTAACCGGCAGGTCAATGCCCCCGGGTGGGGGCCTGTTCTGACGCCCTTTGATACATCTGGAATAAAATGGAATTTTTTTCTGATTGGAGGGAATATTCCAGGCCGTCAGGTGTTTATTGGAAGGGGCCGCAATCGCCCTGCAATATCGACACACACTGACAGGAGCATCCAACATGAAATCATCTACCACTCTGGCCCTCGGAATGACGCTGGCAATCAGCAGTTTGGCGGCGGTCGCAAATACCGCATTTGGCGCGACCTCCATGGCCCACAAACACATGGGACATGTTATTACCGCCCGTCAGGGAACACCCGACGGCAAAGGCTATATCCCGACCGCGATAGATGCCGCCAAGGTCGCGGTCAAACATGCTGGCATTGCCGCCAGCAAACCAGCGGACCTGGCATGGATGAAAGATCACACCGGCGACGTGCTGAAGGCAGTGGCACCAAAAATGGGTGTTGGCGTCCTGCAGGCGGCAGAAGGTGCGGTCAAACACATAAATCTGGCGGCAAACAGCAAGGATGCATCCAAGAACGTCCATGTTCATGCCGTTCACGTTGCGGCGTCTTCACAAAATGTTGCCAACTGGTCGAAAGAGATTGTCGATCACGGCAACGAGGTTCTGGCAGCGACAGACGCGGCAACGGCGGCAGAACATCTCAAACCGGTCGTTATGCTGACCAGTCAGTTGCTCGGTGGCGTCGATGCGAATGGGGATGGCAAGACCTCCTGGCAGGCCGGTGAAGGGGGTCTCATGGTCGCGCAAAAACACATGGGGTTCATGGTCAAAGGCGAAAACATGAACTAGTCTGAGCCCGTTGTCATAGACCGGATCTCCGGCGCGGACGAACAGACAGGGCCGCGCCGGAATTCGCAGAGGTTGCAATTGATGAACAAACGACAGGCAATTATTGCTGAGATTCCGAAACTACGGCGGTTTGCGCGTGGTTTGACAGGCGATTCGGCGCTGGCCGACGATCTGGTGCAGGATTGTCTGGAGCGTGCGCTCGAGCGCCTTCATCTGTGGCAGGAAAAAAACCAATATGCGCGCCTGGTTATTTACCATTTTACGAAACCTCTACATCAATCAACGTCGCTACCTGGAACGTCGACCGCATGAGACATCAATCGACGATCTGCCGGACATTGCAGATCGCAACAGCGAGGCCCAGGGACAGCGTCTGGCAGTCCGCGATGTCGGTGACGCCCTTGCGAAATTGTCGGAGTCCCATCGTGAAGTAATCCTGCTGGTTGGACTGGAAGGCATGGGATACAAGGAAACGGCTGAAATTCTCAATATTCCTGTCGGCACGGTGATGTCTCGACTGTCACGTGGGCGGGAGACCCTGAAAGAACTGCTGGACCAACACGGGTCTGCCACACCAACCCTCAGGAGGGTCAAATGAACACCTCCGGACGGAAAACCGATCTCGATCTCAATTCCTACGTCGATGGTGAACTGGATGCGCCGTCCCGTGCCGAACTGGAAACTTGGCTGTCGACCCATCCGGATGACGCGGCCCGCGTCGATGCCTATCGGAAACAGATCTCGGACCTGCACGGACGCTTTGATGATGTTCTCGACCAAGCGGTGCCAGCGCATCTGACCGCCATCCTGTCACAACCCGTACGGACACCAGCCAGACCCGTCTGGATGCAGATTGCGGCCTCACTTGTAATTCTGCTGACGGGTGCCGTCGGTGGCTGGGGATTGCATGCCCTGCATGACCGCCCGCAAGGCCGCAACATCCCGGATTTTGTGGAACGCGCTGTTGGTGCCCATATTGTATATGCCTCGGAAGTCCGACATCCGGTCGAGGTGGCGGCAAATCAGGAAGACCATCTGGTCGCCTGGTTATCCAATCGACTGGGGCATCCGTTCCGCGTCCCGCGCCTTGCGCCCGCCGGTTACAATCTGGTGGGTGGTCGTCTGCTCGGGGAGTCCGGCCTGCCGGCCGCCCAGTTGATGTATGAGGACAACGGCGGGCGGCGCATAACCGTTTTTGTCAATGCGCACACGGGCAGGAATACGGCGTTCAAGTTTGTCGTCGACCACGGGATTTCCGCCTTCTACTGGATCGAAGCGCCCTACGCCTTTGCCCTGTCCGGCGAAATTCCGCGCGGCGAGTTACTGCGCCTCGCCACCCTGGTTTATGAAGATCTTGCCAAATAACGGCCACTGGACAGCGGACGATGACCTTTCCCCGGGGTCGGGTTTCCGAGGGCTCGCCGTGAGGTATCCGATTATTGGTTGATTTCCGGCTGTGTGATTGCAATCTACATGTCATTACGCAGAGCGATAGCACTAAGCTATTGAAAATGTTGGCGCACCCGACAGGATTCGAACCTGTGACCTCTGCCTTCGGAGGGCAGCGCTCTATCCAGCTGAGCTACGGGTGCTCTATGTTTTTAAAGGGTTTTCACCCTTCAGGCGGTCTTACGATTTTCAGCGGAGCCGATACCGTGACCAAATTTTTCAAGGCCTGGATTGCCCTGGCAGCGCGTTTGACCGCTCGACGTTACTTTCCACTTCGTCCCGGACGCGGCCCGTCCAGTCCGACTAGGCATCTCATACAACGGAATTCCGGGCTGGACAAGCGGGGAAGCCCGGGAAACTTTCAGGGCGGCCTTTCGGGCGGCTCGTCCACGTAGAATTCTGACGAAAAATGGCTGAAAGTTGCCCCGGATTCCCAGTTTTACCTTTCATGGCATGGCGTTAAAACTAGAATGGAAACCAGCGTTTTCGACCAGCATGTGAAAAAGGAATTCCTATGAGCAACGACCTGATTGCAACCCGAAGCGGCCCCATGACACGACTGACCCTGAACCGGACGGACAAGGCCAACGCGTTGAGTCCCGGCCTCGTAGATTCCTTGCTGGAGGCATTTCAGTTGGCCGCAACGGACGGAACCCGGCTGACGGTCCTGGAAGGTGCCGGCAAAAATTTTTGTTCGGGGTTTGATCTTTCTGATTTTGACGACGTCAGCGAAGGGGATCTGGTCCTCAGACTGATCCGTATCGAGACATTACTGCAAACGGTATTTCATGCACCCTTTCCGACCCTGGCGCTGGCGCATGGTCGGGTTTTTGGTGCCGGTGCTGATCTGTTTTGCGCCTGTAGCCAGCGCATTGTCGCGCCCGGTACAAAATTTCGCATGCCCGGCCTGGCCTTTGGCATTGTGCTGGGCACCCGCCGGCTGGCCGCCCGGATCGGCGTCGACGCGGCCCGTGAAATCCAGAATGCCTGCCGCACATTTGAGGGCGACAAAGCGGTCGGTCTGAAATTTGCCAACCGGGAAATGATACAGACAGACTGGCCTGACCTTATCGCAGATGCCGAACAGGCGGCAGAAATCCTGCCTGCTGCTTCCAGTTCTGCATTATTTGAAATTACCGCGCCGGATACGCGGGCGCTGGACATGGACGCCCTCGTCCGTTCGGCCAGTGTGCCGGGCCTTAAATCCCGGATCCGGACTTACCGCGAGAAAATGCTGAAGGACGCAGGCAAAAGCTGACGGACGCTGAGTCCAAAAATGTGGGGACGACGGATGAAATCGTCGTCCCCAGTTGTCGTCAGGGGTCAGCTTCCGGGTTTGCCATAGACGTTTTCCCAGAACAGGTCTTTCCAACTTTGTGGTTTGGCTTTGACGCCGCCGATGGTCGTCATAAACTCAATGAATGGCCAGGAGCGAGTCGGCGTACTGGTATAGTGCATCAGATCCTTGTTGGTGATCATTGCGAAAATATCCTTGGCAGTTAACTTTTTCGATTTGGTCTGTTGGACGTAAATTTCCGCCGCCTTCATCGGGTTTTGATTGATGAAGTCCATTGCCTCCTCAAATGCCGCAATTACCGCCTTGTAGGTCTTTGGATTTGCTTCTTTCCATTCGCGTGTGGTGCTCATCACCGCACCGACGTGTTCGCCCCCCAGAACGTCGTATGACTTCAGGATTGTCCGGACACCGGGATGTTGCACTTCCTGCAGCAGATAAGGCATCGTTGCATAGTGACTCTTGACCTCGCTGTTACCCCCAAGCAGGGACGCCATGGCATCCGGGTGTTTCATCGACACCGTTACGGAGTCAAACTTCGTATAATTTTCCTTTCCGAACATCTTGACGGCCATCATCTGAAGCGATACGGCCTGCGGTGATATCTTGACCGCCGGCAACCCTATCTTACTGCCGGCCGTTAAATAGTCCTCCAGCTTCTGAACCTTGGGATCAATGGTATTGAGATACATGGGCGTATTGGCGATCGGCATTGCGGCACGAACATTTCCGTTGGTTTTCGCCCACAGCCGGATGATCGGGGTGATACCGGTCGAAATGAAGTCGATCTGTTTTGACAGCAATGCCGCAAACATGGCTCCGCCTCCGCTGAAGCGGTTCTGCTCGACAGTGATCTCACCCAGACCCATCTCGCGGGCGTGTTTTTCAATCAGTTTCTGATCGATCGCCACCATCATCGACAAATAGAGTAGGCCATATTGTTCGGCTAGGCGGATCTTTTTCACCTCTGCCACCGCCGGAGAGGTGGCGGAAGCGGCGAATATCACCAACGCGATCAACATCCCCGCCAAACGCCCGGTAGGCGGGGATTTCAGTTTAACACTTGTTGTCATCTTTTGCTTCTCCCTGTTTGATTGAGTTGAATTGGCGGTCTCCGGAGTATAGCTCCGGATGCTTTTTATCAGCGCAACATACCCCACTTGCGGACGGTATGAATCTCAATGGTCCGGAAAATAACGGCCTCGACAAACAGTCCGATTATAATCACCGCCGTCAAACCGGCAAATACGTAGGGTGTTTCCAGCTCCATGCGGTTTTCGAAAATGAACCAGCCCAGACCACCCCCGGCGGATGCCGCACCGAAAACGAGCTCGGCGGCAATCAGTGTCCGCCAGGCAAACGCCCAGCCGATTTTCAATCCGGATAGAATAGAAGGAAAGGCGGCAGGAATTAAAATCCGGCAGACATACCGGTACCCTGACAGACCGAAATTGTGCCCCGCCATGCGCAGGGTATCACTGACTGCCAGGAAGCCGGAATGAGTACTCAACGCCAGTGGCCACAACACCGAATGGACCAGCACAAAGATGATACTGCCCGCCCCGAGACCAAACCACAAAAGCGCCAGCGGCAGCAGTGCAATGGCGGGCAAGGGGCTAAAGCCCGTGGTCAGGGTTGCCAACAAATCGGTTCCAATGCGGGTCGATACGGCCAGCGTCGTCAGCACACCAGCAATAACGACTCCGATTGAATATCCGATCAGCAGCAATTCCACCGACCGCCAGGCCATGATCAACATCTCGCCGTTAACCGACGCATCCCAGAACGCCGCCGACATTTCGGTGAATTGCGGAAACATCAAGGGGTTATTCAACCACACTGCATAAACCTGCCAGATTGCCGCCAGGACAACCAGAATGCTCATGCGCCGGACCGCCGTGGTATTGCGCAATTTTTCCCAAATCGACAACGGCAACTCGATCTCACCGACGTCACTTCCCCGCATTTCGGCATTTTCAAATTCGGAGCGCACGATAATTTTGTGTTTCGATGGAGAATTATTCATAATCCGCTCCCGCCTCCTGGTCCGTCTTTTCATATTTTCTGGCAGCATCATCACTCTCAAACGCTTCAGCAAACAACATGTTATGGATTTTCAGCTGTAATTTCTGAAACTCCTCGCCACCCGCATCCGCGTGGTTGAACTGATGGGCGTTCAGCTCCGCCTTGACCTGCCCCGGATGGGGTGAAAGGACCAGAATACGACTGCCGACGATCACCGCTTCCTCAATGGAGTGCGTCACAAACAACACCGTAAATCCGGTATCCTCCCACAATAACAAAAGCTCTTCCTGCATCTGACGTCGGGTCAACGCGTCCAGTGCGGCAAAGGGCTCATCCATCAACAGGATATCCGGCTCCATCACCATCGCGCGGGCAATCGCGACTCGCTGTTTCATTCCGCCGGACAGCATATGGGGATACGCATCGACAAATTTTGTCAATTTGACCTTGCCGATAAACCGATGTGCGCGTTCCTTCGCATCACGAGCGCTGACGCCGTTCAGCAACATTGGATAAGTGATATTCTGCAGCACGGTCTTCCACGGAAGAAGCTGATCAAATTCCTGGAATACTACCATCCTGTCTGGTCCCGGTCCGGTTACGACATTACCCTTCAGACTGATGTGACCTTCGGTCGGCGTCAAAAAGCCGCCGACGCCCTTCAGCAGGGTTGACTTGCCGCACCCGGATGGCCCCAGCAAAACGAAACGGTCCGACCTGTGAACATCGAAACTGACTCGATTTGTTGCTGTAATCAGGTGGTTTTTGGTTTTGTACTGAAGCGTTACGTCCCGGACCTCAAGCAGCGGGTGGGACGGTTCAACTGACACATCCTGCCGATCCGCATCCTGAAGTCCGACGGTCATATCAATTGCTGTGCTGGTCGTCGCCATTATGATTCTCCCATGGTCGGATTTGCCCGATTACCACCGGACCACTCTTCCACCACCTGCCGGGAATGTTCACCAAGTTCGGGAACATCTCCGACGAAGGCTGAAAACCCCGAAATACTGACCGGGAACGGCACCGTTTTCGTGGTAACGCCATTCGGAAGGACCATATCCCGGACCAGACCCGTATGACGGGAATGTTCGTCGTCCAGAATATCGGCAAATGTGTTGACCGGCGCGCACGGAACACCTCTGGCATTGAACCTAGCCAACCAGTCATCTGCCGTTCGTGTCAAAAAGGCGGGCTGCAAAATATCACTCAGAAGATACTGATTGGCGGCGCGGTCCGGCACGGTTTTGAAGCGTTCATCTTCCTTTAACGTTTCGTCGCCAACAATTTCGCAAACCGCGTACCACAGTTTGTCATTGCCCGCAGCAATCACAAAATCCTTGTCGCTGGCCCGAAAGGCCTGGTAGGGGGCGTTTTTCGGATGCCGCGAGCCGAGCTTCCGGGGAGACTGACCGGTCGCAAAATACTCGCTCGTTTGCAACGCCGCAATTCCTACGGAACATCCCAGCATCGGACAATCGATATGTGCCCCCTGGCCTGTTGTGTTTGCCTGACGAACGGCTGCCAGGATGGTAAATCCGGCATACAGCGCCGCCGCAAAATCAGATACCGGAACACCGCATTTAACAGGGGCACCACCTTCTTCTCCGGTCACACTCATCAACCCGCTGGCTGCCTGAATGGTAACATCAAATGCGCCCCGGCGCGCATTGGGTCCGGTCTGGCCGTACCCGGTAACCGAACAATAGACCAGCTTTGGGTTTAACCCCTGCAAATCCTCATATCCGATACCGTGCTTCGCCAGAACTCCGGGTCGGAAATTTTCGAGAAACACATCAGCATTCCCGACAAGAATATCGAGCGTCGCCTTGTCCTCCGGGTCACCCAGATCAAGGGCGACACTCCGTTTGTTACGATTGAGGGCGGCAAAGCTGGCACTGAATTTCTTCCCCTCCCCGTTTTCAAGCAGAGGCGACCATGATCGCAGCAAATCCCCGCCACCTGGCCGTTCAATCTTGACAACGTCCGCCCCCAGATCAGCCAGCAGCAACCCGGCAAATGGTCCAGCGGCGTACTGTGCAACTTCCAGCACCCGAAGGCCCGCAAGTGGCCCCTTTTCCTTTTTCAAGGCTATCCTCCAGTTAGTTTGCTTTTCAGCACATCCCGTATTCAGCTTTTTCAGCTGATTGTTAGAATCAATACTATTCCAAAAATATCAAAAATACTATATAGTTTTTATTATAATTACTATAGAGTGCTAGCAAGGGCATGGAATCGATCTGCAACAGATAGTGGGGGGGGGATTATGAAGGCGCTCCAGGACATCGCGTCCAGCATGGCGCGACAGCAACCCGCCGGCGCTGCAAAAGAGCCAAAATACAAACGGCTGTACGGGCATTTTGTGGATGCCATCGAACGCGGGCAGTGGAAACCGGGAGACCGTCTGCCGCCGGAAGTTGAGTTGGCAAAGGAAATTCCGGCGAGCCTGGGCACCATCCAGAAAGCCCTCGGTATGTTGGCAGAACAGGGGATCGTGGTGCGCCAGCACGGCAACGGAACATTTATCGCTGGTGCCCTGACGACGTCGCATCACATCAAGAATTTCAAATTTCTGGATGAAGATGGTGAAACCATACTACCAATTTATTCACGGCTTCTGTCCGTAAAACGAGTGGGGACAAACGGTCCGTGGGCTGCACATTTTCCCGGCACCACGCGGTTTGTCTTCATCGCGCGTCTGTTCAGCGTCAACCTTGAATTTCATTCCTTTGCGGAAGCTTATCTGCCGGAACCGCGTTTCGGGCAGTTTTTGAATATGACAGGGAAGGAACTGGACGGTTCTGCACTGACTTACATGCTTGGCAAACACTTCAACGCACCAGCCCTGAAGATCAGCAACCGAATGGCGCAAGTCAAATTACCTGCACCCGTCTGCCACAGGATTGAAGTTGCAAAAGGTACCATCGGAATCGAATGGGAGCTGATAGGACGTTCCTACCGGGATGAACCGATTTTCTATCAGCGCTTTTTTGTTCCACCGACGAATCGCAAAATCGAGATCAATGTCTGATCACAAGAAGGATATCCAACGGGAGACCCTACAATGGAATTATATGGAACCAAAACATCACCGTTCACACGAATTGTACGAATCATCGCAGCTGAACTGGGATTCAATCCGGGTTTCCGGGAGAAGGCCTGGCGTAAGGATTCAGAGGCAATTTACAAACTCAACCCGGCCGGACGAATTCCTGTACTGGCGGATGAAGGGCGGCGCATATGCGAGTCCCGAATCATCTGCAGTTATCTGATGGAACACGAAAAGGCGCAATCCGACGGGTCTTTTCGGATGCTTCGTGGGCCACACAGATGGGAAGAAGAAAACGTATTGAGCATGATATATGGCTCACTCGAGAGCCTCGCAATTCTATCCTATTTTCGTGACCCTCCGCCGGTTTCCCATCCTTATATCGATCGCAATCAGGGACGCATTGATGCCTGTTTTGCCGAACTGGATACCCTTTCGTCCAAGGGGTACTTGATCGACAAGGATCGATTCGGTCTGGCCGAAGCGGCATTGACCACGGCCATGGATATTATTGAAGGTCGGAATTTTGCCCGGATTGATACCTTTCGGAACGTGCAGGATATCCGGTCGCGTTTCCAGTTTCGCCCGTCGGTTGCCGGTACCGCTCCCGATTTCACAGGTCGGGACAAATAGAGTTCCACCCGTTTTTGCGACTGTTTGTTACATTTTGCAGGAGGACGTTATGTTCGAGTTAAACCAGTTCATCGCCGATTGTCAGGCCGCCCGGGCAGAAAGCCGGGATCACAGGGCAATCGCTGAAATCGTTGCGAGCGTCGTATCCACACCGTCTGCCGTAATGCAGGAAATCGGCGAACCAACGGCAGGGGGAGTGCAAAAATTACACCATTCGAAAGATCTGACCATCCTCAATGTGGTGTGGTCGCCCAAGATGACAATCATGCCCCACAATCATGACATGTGGGCAGTCATTGGAGTCTACACCGGCCGGGAAGACAATATTTTCTGGCGTCGCCTGCCGAGTGAAGCGAACGGCAGGATCGAGGCCGCCGGCGCCCGCTCGCTCGGTACCGAAGACGCCGTCCCGCTGGGCAAGGACATTATCCACTCCGTGACCAATCCGCTGGCCCGCCTGACCGGCGCCATTCACGTTTACGGCGGTGATTTTTTTGATGCCCACCGCAGTGAGTGGGATCCGGAAAACCTGCTGGAATCAGCCTATGATGTGGAAAAAAACATGGCCATGTTCGAACAGTAATTCCCGGAATCAACCGGCAGCCCGCCTGATATTGCGCGGGTCAAACTGGATGGCGTTCCAATCTGGTCGCTGACCTTCGATCAGGCCGGCCCGCCACGGAATATTCATGCCGTGATCACAAAGGCGTAACATTTCATGCCTAGCGTCCTCACGAGATCAATCCGGGGACAGCAAAGGATCGCCCATGAAAATCCAAATTTCCACCATCATTGCCGTTGTCATTCTGTCCGCCTGCGCGCAGACGAAACCTGTTGAACCGGGAAGTTACAGCCTGACGTCCGATACCCTTTCACTCGGTGACGTCACGTTTCCCCACGGCAAAAAGCGCTCGTTCGATATCGGTTATGGCTCCGGCGCCTTTCATGACGCGAGCGATCCGGACAATATATTTTACACGGTCACCGATCGTGGCCCGAACATAAAATGCCGCGATACGCTGAAGGTGACCGGCATTCCGTCCGATGCGCTTTGTCACGGTGATACTGCCGGCAAGGTATTCCCGTTACCCGCCTTCTCGCCGACAATCTATAAAATTGCGCTCAATCCGGACCGATCAATTTCTGTGCTGGAGGCTATCAATCTGAAAACCTCGGCGGGACAACCGATCACCGGCCTGTCCAATCCGCTGCTGACGTCCAACACCGAAAAGGCATTTGACCAAAATGGCACTCAGCTGGCATTTGATGCCAACGGCCTGGATGTCGAGGCTCTGGTTCGTCTGACGGACGGGACCTTCTGGTTATCGGACGAATATGCTCCCAGTCTGGTACATGTCGCGGCCGATGGCCGTGTCCTCGAACGCTGGGTACCGCATGGCCTGGCGGACGATCTGGCGGCGGCGCGCTATCCGGTGTCTGGAAAACTGCCCGGCATCCTCAAACGGCGCAAGTTGAACCGGGGTATTGAATCGGTCGCCGTTTCACCGGATCAGCACAGCCTGTATTTTGCCATGCAAAGTCCGCTCGCCAATCCCGATGTCAAAGCCTACAAAAAGTCAAACGCCGTACGCCTGTTCAAGATCGCTCTGCCAGGAGGAGAGATCGCCGGAGAATATATTTACCCGCTGGATGATCCGGCCAGCTTCATTGCCGACAATGCCGGGAAAAAGCGCAAACAGAACAGCGTCAAGGTCAGTGAAATGGCGGCACTTGGTAATGATCGTCTGCTGGTCCTGGAGCGGGTATCCAGGACCACCAAGTTTTACGTCGTTGACCTGAAAACCGGGCGCAACCTGTCGGGTAGCAAATGGGATGCCGAAGTCGTATCCCCCTCGCTGGAGCAGCTCGGCGTTCGGGGATTGGCAAAAAAGGGTATGCCGGCACTGGCAAAAACCCTGGTGCTGAACACCGATGATATAATCGGCATGCCGACAAAAATAGAAGGAATCGGGGTCATCAACACGCAGACGCTGATGCTGGTCAACGACAATGATTTTGGCATCGACGGCGCCAAAACCCGGGTCGTGGTAACCCGGCTGGCCAAGCCGCTTTACTGATTTACAGATACGGCTCGCGCTCCGCTGCGACGGCTCTTCGGGTATCTTCCCCGATCGGATCCTGCCCGAACGCCCGGGCAGGGTCCGCACCCGAATTATGATTGACCGCTGCACCCCGATCCCCCACATTCCGGAACGGGTTTGAGGAAGGTTCTTCCGGATGGCGACGGGTAAACACGATATCGAAACCGGAATCGGTTTTTTTGAAAAATGGCTATCTGTCTGGGTCGGCCTTGCGATCGCGACAGGGCTGGCGGCAGGCAACTGGTGGCCGGCAATTTTCGAGTATCTGGCTCGCTGGCAGATTGCGTCCGTCAATCTGGTGGTCGCTGTCCTGATCTGGGCCATGGTATACCCGATGATGGTAAACGTCGATTTTGGCAGTCTTCGACATATCGGGGAGCGTCCGAAAGGCCTTGCCATTACTGTCATCATCAACTGGCTGGTCAAGCCGTTTACCATGGCCGGGCTTGCTGTGCTGTTCTTCGAGGTGGTTTTTGCCCGCTGGATCGCGCCAGCGGATGCACAACAATACATCGCCGGCCTGATCCTGCTGGGCGCCGCCCCGTGCACTGCAATGGTATTTGTCTGGTCGCAACTGGTTCGCGGCGACGCTACCTATACGCTGGTTCAGGTGTCGGTCAATGATCTCATTATGGTTGTCGCGTTTGCCCCGGTCGTGGCCGTGTTGTTGGGCGTTACTGATATTTCCGTTCCGTGGGAAACCCTGATTTTATCGGTCCTGCTGTATGTCGTTTTGCCGTTGACGGCAGGTTGGTTTACACGTCGGCAGTTGCTCGGCACCCGGACGTCCAGCGGGCAATCGGGAGACCCGGTCGAAAGATTCACGGCGGCGATCAAACCTTTATCCATCACCGGGCTGCTGGTAACAGTGGTTCTGCTGTTCGGCTTTCAGGGAAAGGTGATCCTGGCGCAACCCCTTCTGATCGGGCTGATCGCCGTTCCCCTGGTCCTTCAGTCCTATGGTATTTTCGCCCTCACCTATGGCATTGCCTGGTGCTGGCGCGTCCCGTTCAATGTTGCCGCCCCTTGTGCAATGATAGGTACATCGAATTTTTTCGAACTGGCCGTCGCCGTCGCCATCAGTCTGTTCGGGCTTCATTCCGGTGCCGCACTGGCAACGGTTGTTGGCGTTCTGGTTGAGGTGCCGGTGATGTTATCGCTGGTCGCTTTTTCCCGGAAGACCCGTCGTTTCTTTTCCTGACGGCGGACATGTTCTTGCGCAGTTTGCGACTGGAAACTCCGGTCAAAGGCGACTAGGTTGCGCGAACATATTGACGTGAAAGGCATTCCCGATGGATGAAATGCAGCAGACAACGGCAGATGCCATTCGCCTGGCGACGGAGATCGTTACCAACTATGGCCTTGATGTGATCGGTGCCATCGTGATTCTGGTGGTTGGCTGGACCGTCTCGGGGTGGGGCAAACGCCTGACAGCGACCGGGCTCGCAAAGACCGGCAAGGTAGATGCCCTGATCACCGGCTTCGCCTCGAACGGTGTCCGGTATGCGATCCTGATTTTTACAGGCATTGCGGTACTTGGCCGCTTTGGCGTTGAAACCACCAGTCTGATTGCTGTCCTGGGTGCCATGGGGCTGGCGATCGGGCTCGCCATGCAGGGAGCGCTGAGCAACGTTGCCGCCGGCGTTATGATATTGATTTTTCGCCCGTTCAAGGTCGGCGATTTTATTGACGGCGGCGGCGTTTCCGGCACCGTCAAATCGGTTACCCTGTTCCTGACCTATCTGAATACGGCCGACAATGTCGAAATTATCCTGCCCAACAGCAAATTGTGGAACTCGGCCATCCGCAACTACAGTTTCAACCCGACCCGCCGCCTAGATCTGTCGTTTTCAATTGGATATGACGATGACATTGACAAGGCGATACGAACAATCGATTCCATAATCCGGGCTGAAGAACGTGCCCTTGACGAGCCTGCCCCGCTGGTGGTGGTGGGCAACCTTGGCGACAGCTCGGTTGATCTGATTGTGCGAATCTGGTGCAAGTCTGCTGATTACTGGGCCCTCAAATGGTATATGCTGAAATCCGTCAAGCAGGCTTTCGACAGGGAAGATATCACCATTCCCTACCCGCAACGCGATGTTCATCTCATTCAATACGACGACTGACCCGGCACCGCCCATTTACCTGGCTATCCGGTCAGGTGCAGACTGATCCGCCGTTACCTGTGTCGTTCGGCTCCTCCTGTCCGCTCCGGCTGATGGTGAGACTTGCCCGGAATTGCGGACAATGTTAAACAGAGCTTCATGGAACACAACAGGAACACACAGCCTTGTGAAAACATCACCCGTGGCGTTTGCCGACTGCTGTGTGAAATGGGTCAGCAGGTGTTGTGTGAATTCAGGCTGACGTCCTCGCGGCGGGTTGATATCCTGGCAATAGATCGCACCGGTCGCTTCACAATCGTCGAAGTAAAATCCTCGTTGAGCGATTTTCGCGGCGATCACAAGTGGCCTGAATACATCCCCTATTGCGACTGTTTCTATTTCGCCGTCAACACCGATTTCCCGAATGACGCATTACCGACAGAACACGGTCTGATCGTCGCAGACCGGTACGACGCGATCATTCATCGAACCGGCGGCGCCCACCCCATGAATCCGCAACGGCGGCGCGCCCAGACCCTCCGGTTTGCCCGAACGGCCGCCGGCCGCCTGCAGCGCAGGTTGGACCCGGTCCACTCAGACTGACCGGCGATTGCCATCTTTCTGCCGCTTGCGGCGATACTCTTCCGCAAATGCAATCCGGTCTATTTTTATTTTGCGTAGAAAAGCGGTCACCGCGTCGCGCATGGACTCAATTTCATCTGGCCCAAGCGACTGGCCGTTACCGTCCGGCAAAATCCCCTCCAGGTCGATGATATACCTCATGACGTGCATCGCATCGCCATCCCGGGTAAACAATTTCTGTACAACAACAGTCGCACAATCCTTCAGGATTTCGGGGGACTGCGCACTTCTGATCAGCGCGATAAATCCCGTTTTCGGGTCCTCAAAAACTGTTTCCCAATCCGTAACGCCGGCGGGGGTCTGCGGCCATGCAGCGGAATTTTCATCAACCATCGGAAATCCGTTAGATGCAAAGGTATCTGTTCAGTCAGTCCTCGCGTAATCACTCATTGCGACCCGACCGAAACTACCGCAGATATTCATAATGAAACGTTAACCATACCGATGAAGCCGCTCGCCGTTCTGCTGCAACCATTTTTTGGCCTGCTTCAGATCCGGCGAAATCTGGCTGACCAGCCGCCAGAAATTTTCGCCATGGTTGTGTTCAACGATATGGCAGACTTCGTGCGTTATGACATAATCCAGCACAAACTCGGGTGCCAGAACCAGCCTCCAGCTAAATGACAGATTTCCGTTGGCAGCGCACGACCCCCAGCGCGAACGGGTATCGCGGATCGATATTTGACCGGCGGGTCGACCAATCATCTCCGCCTTGTCCGCAACCCTCGTGGTGATTTCGCGGCGTGCTTCACGTTTCAGCCAGTCGGTGACCCGGCGGGCAAGAAATTCCGGTTGGCCACTGACATGAATGCCGTCATCGTCGCACCAGACCCCCCGGCGCGCCTGCGGGTCGTGCCGGATGGGCATTTCGTGTCCCAGATAGGGAATTCTGGCACCGTCGCAAATGGTTATTCGTTGCGGTATCCGGGCCAAAGATGCGACAACCCAGTCCGCCCGGCTGACAACAAACCGGAGCGCCTGTTCAACACTGGTTTGGCGCGGCAGGGTGACCGCAACCTTGTCCGGGTCTCCCGCAACACGCCCGCTTTCAACGCGCATGATCAGGTTTCTGGCGCGGTAATTATGGCGAATGACGACCGGAACGAGGGTACCGTTCAGTTCGATATATTTCAATTGTGTTGCAGCGTGAGCCATTCGACCGTCGCCTCTGCGTCAGATCGCGGGCATCTGAAGTCCCAGGGCATCGATGGACGCAAACAATGACTGTTCCTCTGTTGACGACAAATTCCGCAAGGGCGGACGAAGGTTCAACCAGTCCCGATTACCAGTGTAATGTGCCAGCACCGCCTTCAATGCGGAGGGGCCGGCAAACCTGCCAATCTCATGACGCAGTGATACCAGGACATCGTTTGCGTCCCGGACATCATCGCCACGCAAAACCCCGTGATAGATTTCCGCCGTCAGGACAGACGCGATATTTGCGCTGGCCGTAATGCACCCACCGCCGCCCTGCTGCATCAGCGGCAGCAGGCATTCATCGGCCCCGGTCAGAACGCAAAAATCCGGGAAATTTTTTATCGCGCCCAGCATGTTATCAAGATCACCGGAACTGTCTTTCATGCCGACAACGGTATCGGGATAGGCTGTCACTAACATCTCAATCAGATGGTAGCTGATCGGTGTCGCTGACATTTGCGGAAAATGATAGAGATAGATTTTCAGCCCGGTGTCTCCGACCCGCTGAATAACCTCGGAATAATACGCAAACAGGCCGTCATCTGACGGGTTCTTGTAATAAAATGGTGGCAGCATGAGAACCCCGCGTGCGCCCACCCCAAGCGCCACCCTGGTCAGACTGACCGCATCTGTAATCGAACAGCTGCCGGTCCCCGGCATCAGCTTTTCGCCGGCGATGCCTGCCTCGACCAGCCCTTCAACCACCCGGATGCGTTCCTTCAGGCAAAACGAGTTGGCTTCGCCTGTGGTTCCCAGGATTGCCAACCCGTCGCAACCGTTTGCCAACAACCAGCGGCAATGCGCATACATCAGTTTTTCGTCAGGAATGAGATCGACTGTTTGTGGTGTCAATGCCGCCGCCAGAACGCCGGTGAATCGATCAGATGGTAAATTCAAGGCAGGCTCCTCCATTCACGTGTTCACGCCGGCCAACTGACGACATGATTTTCAAGGTCATCCGTATCCCGTTCAGACACTATTCGGCCACGGACGGATATGCCTGCCGCATGGACGCTGTTCGGGTCACCACTTCGCAGCGGATGCCACCAATACAATTCCTTGCCTTCCGCCAACAACCGGTAAGCACAGGTCGATGGCAGCCAGGAAAACCGGCGCAGGTTCTGAAAGGTCAATATCTGGCAATCGGGAACATATTTTTTGCGATCATCGTAACTACCGCATCGGCAACTATCCGGGTCCAGTAACCGACAGGCAACGTTGGTGTGATAAATTTCGCCGGTTTCTTCGTTCTCGAGTTTGTTGAGGCAGCATCGTCCGCAGCCGTCACACAGGGATTCCCATTCCGTCTTCGTCATGTCGGCGAGCGGCGTATTCTCCCAGAACGGCGGCTCCTCGGATTTGCTGTTTTCTGTACGGCTGAACATATGGAAAGGCTCCGGGCCATTAAACGGTCAATCCCAGCAACTCGGCGCACCCGTCGTATATCAAGCCTGTCGGTTTGGCAAGTCGCAGCACGGCAAACCCATCCGCGCTATCATAGCAGGTTCCGCTACGCACCGGCCCTGGGCGATCGGTATTTGCCAACCAACTTGCACCGATCCGATAAACTCGCCTATCATATATTTGGGAGAGGCAATAAAATTCGATGGCTGGAGCCGACCGCAAGCGGATCGAAGTTTATCTCGGGCGCCTATACGGTTACGCGTTTTCCCTTTGTCGTGACCGTACGGATGCGGAAGATCTGGTGCATGATTGCATAGTCAAGAGCCTGTCTTGCCGGACCGTTCCGGCAGACGAAGCGGCGTTCCGAACCTGGTTGTTCCGAATATTGAAGAATGCCTTTATTGACGGGCTGCGGAAATCAAATGTCCGTTCCAGTTATCTCGAGGATCAAAGGCATATGTCCGGGCCGGATTCCTGGTTGATTGACGAATCCGCCCTCAATGCCCTGGCCGTCCGCCAGGAGATTATCAAACTGCCACAGCATCACCGGGAGATCATCGGACTGATCGACATGGCCGGATTTAGTTATGAGGAAGTTGCGGAACTGTTGGATATTCCGAGCGGAACTGTTATGAGCAGAATTAGCCGCGCACGAGCGTTGCTACTGGACGCAATGCAGGCGGGTCGAATCCAGGCACTGCCCGTAAAAAACTGCCTGACGAGAAAACTGGGACTGAAGTGATGGAAGAAAACATCAGCTGGGAAATCCTGAACGCTTACGTGGACGGTGAGCTAGACGTTACCAGCCAGGCCAGGGTCGCCCGGGCGATTGCCAACAACCATGACTATGCGCAACAGGTGGCCCTCCTCTCACAATTGAAATCGGCCACCCTCGATAGCGTCGAATCACCCACAATGGCCGTCCCTGCAGAACGTCCGCTGTATGTGCGCTACCGCTCACTTGCGGCAGGTCTGGCCCTGCTGCTTGTCTTGGGTGGCAGCGTCGCAATCGGGTTTGTCAAATTGGGTCCAGGCAGTGGCTGGCTGGACCCGGTCATAGAAAAACACCGCAACTGGGTCGCATCAACCGACAGATCACCGACCTTGTCCCTGGCGCAAATGCGACAGCATAGCTGGACATCACAACCAGGCGGACTCTATGTCCCGGACCTCAGTGCCGCCAAACTGCGCATGGCCTATCTCTCCCCGATCAATCAGAATAACCCGGATGCCGGAATTCTCATCGGCTATCTCGGTCGGCGCGGTTGCCGGATTTCCTTGTTGGTTTTCCCCTCCGTTTCGCATTTACAGGAAGCCCTGCAGCAGATATCAACGTCACCACAGACTTTTGGCTGGAAAGTCGGTTCAACCGGTTACATCATTTTAGCCGACGGCATGGACCCGCAACGATTTGACCTCATCGCCGCCTCGGTTCGCGAGATGAGCCGAAATCGCGCCCCCGCCCCCCGTGAGACACGCATGGCCCTGACCAGAAGTCAGAAAAACAGCCGCCCCTGCCTGACCTGATCGCCCGATAAAAATCCCGCCGGAATCCGCTGCCATCCGTTTATTTTACGGATTGTGGAATAAAACAGCCGCGCCATCCGTCTGTATTTGTTGAGGCAACACGTGTGGACCAAAGATCCGCGCTCAACAGACAACGGGAGGTATCATGCCAAAGGATAACGACATTCAATCGGAGACACTGGTCAGCCTGCGGGCCGAGTATGAAAAAGATGCTCTGGCCGCCGACAGGCTGATATTCGGTCGAGTTTCTCACAAGGACCGACGGGGCTTCTTGCGGGGTGCCGGTCTGGCCACCATGGGAGCGCTGCTGGGAACGGGAATTCCGTTTCACCGCAACATGCCAGCCGGACTGATTCCGGCCGCGCTGGCAAATGCAGACATCATCGAAGGGAAAAATGGCCTTAAAGTACTGAATGATCGACCAGTCAATGCGGAAACACCGGCTCATTTTCTGGATGACATGGTGACGCCAACCGATCGGCATTTTGTCCGTAACAATGGTATTCCGCCGGAAGATATGAACCCGGCAACCTGGTCTCTGACGATTGACGGGCTGGTTAACACCCCGCTGTCATTGTCAATCGACGATCTGAAAGGCAAATTTGAAGTCGTCTCCCGTCGCCTGACACTGGAGTGCGGTGGCAACGGCCGGTTTCAATTTGACCCGCCGGCCAAGGGAAATCAGTGGACAACCGGTGCCGTCGCGTGTTCCGAATGGACGGGGGTCCGGCTGGCCGATGTTCTGAAAGCCGCCGGCATCAAAAACAATGTTATTTATACGGCTCATGAAGGGGCAGACACTCACTTGTCTGGTAAACCGGGTAAATTGCCGCTATCGCGAGGTGTTCCGATTGACAAGGCCATGGACCCCAATAACCTGATTGCATTCGGCATGAATGGTGGCGATATACACCCGATGAATGGCGCACCTCTGCGTCTTGTTATTCCGGGTTGGCCGGGATCATGTTCCCAGAAATGGCTAAAACGTGTCTGGTTGCGTGACAAGGTCCACGACGGCCCAAAAATGACCGGTAAGGCCTACAGGGTTCCCAAATATCCGGTAAAGGCAGGCGCGAAAGTGCCGACGGACGATTTCGTTATCATTCATGCCATGCCGGTCAAGTCATTGATCACCAGCCCCGCATCAGGTGTAAAAGTTGCGCAAAACACTTCCCGATTGACCGTGCGCGGCCACGCCTGGGCCGGTGACAACGTTGTTGAACGGGTCGATGTTTCAATTGATTTCGGTAAAACCTGGGTCGCTGCAAACCTCGCTGCACCGCATAATCCCTACGCTTGGCAGCACTGGAATGCGGATCTGACGTTTCCGACACCTGGATATTATGAGATATGGTCGCGAGCCACAGACGATAAAGGCAATGCACAGCCGTTCGCAGTCGCCTGGAATCCGAAGGGATACCTGAACAATTCCATACAACGCATCGCCGTTACGGTGGTCTGACCGCATGGGATCGATACTTTTGTCTCGTGCAGGCCTCATGCTGGCCGCTTTTGGCTGGGGCCTCGCGGCCCCCGCCAATATTCTTGTGGCGGCAACTGCAGGCCCTGACAATGCCATCGAACAGGCGACCTCTTCGCAAGCAGACGATGAATTCGAAGGCCTGCCAGCGGGCAAGGGGCAGGAATTGACCTTCAACACCTGTCAGGCCTGCCACTCGATCAAGCTGGTCCTGCAACAGGGGTTGAGCCGCGACAGCTGGAATGAAACGCTGGCCTATATGGTGAATGAGCAGGAAATGGAGCCCCTGCCGCCCGCCGACAAAAAAATTATCCTGGATTATTTGTCTACTTATCTAGGGACGGATCACAGGCCGCAAAAATAGACTGGTGAGGGGGTGAAATTCGCGTGTGCCGGCAGAATGTGTGGTCAGCCGTCATCCCGGACATCAATCACATGGCAAAAAGAACCCGCGATGCTCGCCCTTACCAGTCCCATGCTCCCCAGGTCCGTACCACTGGCATCCCGAATATCAAATAACGGCCGATCGCTGCCGTTGCTGGAAATCCGGGCATAGTGAAATTCATGTCCGCGCAACCGGGTTCCGGGCGGCCCCAGAGGAGATTGGGCCAGGCTTGTCATTTGTCGGTATCCGAGATGAAGTTTACGGTCGGCGAAACTCGTTTCAACATCCAGCAGACCCGCCATTTCATGAGAATTCCCATCCCCGTCAATCAGCCGGTTGCCAAGTACCATAAATCCGCCGCACTCGCCAAACGTCGGAATTCCCGTCGCGGCGGCGGCCCGCAATTTGCCGATAAACCCGTTCGACGCCAGAACGCCCGCATGCAGTTCCGGGTATCCTCCCGGCAGGTACACGCTGTCAGCCTGCCTGGGCGGGCCGTCGCCAGCCAGCGGCGAAAAGGGTAAAACCTCGACCCCGGCGTTTCGCCAGCCCGTGATCACACCCGCATACTGGAAGGCAAATGCCGGGTCGCTGGCAACCGCCGTGCGCTGGCCAAGCGGCGGGATCGCCGGCGATGGATGCGCACTCCGAAACGTGATCGAAGGTCGGGCAAGATTCTGCAAGGCGGCCATATCTACATGCTGGCCAATCCAGGACGATGCTGATTGCAGAAATGCCTCAAGTCCGGAATGTTCCACCGCCTGAACCAGCCCGAGATGCCGTTCCGGCAAAATCAGGTCCGGTGCCCGTGGCAGGCACCCTAACACCGGCATATCCGGCAAATGCCGGGCGCACGCCCGGCGCAGTATCCCGGCGTGACGGTCACTGCCGACCTGATTGAAGATTACGCCGGCGACGTTGACGTCTGAGGCATGGCTGACGAAGCCCCGGACTACTGCCGCAGCCGACGCGGCCTGCGCGCGTGCATCAACGACCAGAATGACCGGCCAGCCCGTCATTCGTGCCAGTGACGCGGTCGACCCGTCTGTCAGATCATCGTCACATCCGGCACCGTCAAACAATCCCATGACACCCTCAATGACAACCAGGTCGCTGTCGCGGCAAAGTCTTTCAAGTTCATCGCACAGGGTTGCCCGGCGCATTGCCCAGGTATCGAGATTCGCACACGACTGCCCACTGGCACAGGCATGAAAAGCCGGATCGATGTAATCGGGACCGACCTTGGCTGACATGACCTTGCACCCGTTGGTCGACAGGTATCTCAGGGTCGCCAGCGTCACCAGCGTCTTGCCACTGCCGGATGACGGTGCTGCGACGATCAGTCCTCTGGCCCGCGTCGGAATCACAGGAAATCGCGAATTCTCGCGGCCATGGCATCCGCACCGGTATCCTGACTGAAGTGGGCAAGAAACTTGCCATCCGGACCCATCAGATAGACCAGCGCGCTGTGATCCATCAGGTAATCGCCCGGATCCTCCTTGTTTTCACTGGCGCGTGCATAATACACCCGATACACCTTGGCCACCGCCGAGATTTGATCGGCCGTTCCCGTCAACCCAACCAGACCGGGACGGAAATAACTGATGTATTCCTTCAGATTTTCCGGCGTATCCCGGGCTGGATCAATGGTAATGAATATTGGCGTAACCTGATCGGCCTTATCCCCCAGCGAATCAATGGCATCTGACGCCGTGCTCAACATGGTTGGACAGACGTCAGGACAGAACGTATATCCGAACATCACAAGCATGAATTTACCGCGAAAATCCTCGTCAGTGACTGCCTTGCCGTTGTGGTCCGTCAGAGAGAACGGGCCGCCAATGGCAACTGGCATCATTTCCGGCGTTGCCTTGGTCGGGACAGCTGGCACCGTCGAGACCGGACCGACCTGTACCGCTCGTTTGTCACGTTCATATACGCCGAGGTAGGCCACGCCGCTGGCGATGACAATGGCCAGCAGGGCTGCCCACATACCCAGACGCGTCGTCTTTGGCGGGCTGTCAGGTTGCTTTACGGGTTTCGCCGCCTCTTTTTCTGCCATAATTGTCCTCGCATCCTGGTGTGTGTGGCGCTATGACCCCCTAGCACCGCACGCACTATGCCCCCGATGCCGCCTCCCTTCAAGGCAAAGCCACGTGTCGAACACGCATTATCGGCGCTGGCGGACGCCCGTGTCGAGGAGTAGATTACTGCCATGTCGGGACGGAAACCACAGGATCAACTGCGGCGCGGGTGGACTACCGGTGCCTGCGCCACAGCGGCCACAGCGGCCGCCTATCACGGTCTGTTAACCGGCAACATCCCCCCCGCCGTCACCATTCGCCTGCCGCGCGGTCAGTTGTCGGAATTTGCCATTGCCACCACATTGCTGACCGATAACCTCGCGCAAGCCGGCGTCCTCAAGGACGCGGGCGATGATCCGGATGTCACGCACGGCGCGGAAATTATCGCACAGGTTCGCCCTGCCACAACCGGGGCGGGGGTTCTGTTCCGGGCCGGGCCGGGGGTTGGCACCGTAACTCTGGCAGGTTTGCCGTTGGCCATCGGAGAACCCGCCATCAATCCGGTACCACGGCGAATGATGAGCGCGGCTGTTGAGGAAATCGCCCGCCTGTTCGATGATGCCGGAGACGTCGAAATCACCCTGTCGATTCCGGGAGGGGAAAAACTGGCAGAAAAAACCATGAATGGCCGACTTGGAATCAGAGGTGGTTTGTCGATCCTCGGAACCACCGGGATCGTCATCCCGTTTTCCTGTTCGTCGTGGATACACTCCATTCATCGTGGCATAGACGTCGCCCGGGCCGCCCGAATCAATCATATCGCGGCGGCGACCGGATCCACCTCGGAACAGGCGGTCCGCAGACAATTCGGCCTGGCCGAACAGGCGTTAATTGATATGGGTGACTTTGCCGGCGGCCTGCTGAAATACCTGCGCAAAAAACCGGTGCCACAGCTGACACTGGCGGGCGGCTTCGGGAAACTCGGAAAACTGGCGCAAGGTCACCTTGACCTGCATTCATCCCGCTCGCGGCTGGACATGGAGCACCTGTCTGAAATGGCCCGGGCCGCCGGTGGAGGTGCGGACCTGTGTCGTGCGATTGCCCATGCCAACACCGGTCTGGCAGCGCTTGATCTTGCACAGGCGGGCGGCGTTTCATTGGCCAATCAGGTGGCCATGCGAGCCCGCGAAGTTGCGCTCGCCACGCTGTCCGGCGGCACCGACGTTCGGGTTGTGGTTTATGATCGTCAGGGCCAACTGGCCGGTTGCAGCCGCCATGACTAGAAATATTCTGATTCTTGGCGGAACCGGCGAAGCTGCAGAACTGACCCGGCGCCTGTCGGCAGAGGCAATATCCGGCATTCAGATTGTAACTTCCTTTGCCGGCCGCACCAAGAATCCACCGCCTCTGCCTGGACGCGTGATTCGCGGCGGGTTTGGTGGCATTCAGGGACTGAAAAACTTCATCGAATCTGAAGCGATCAATCTGGTCATTGATGCGACGCACCCGTTCGCCGCGACGATCTCTGAAAACGCCTATATTGCCTGCACCGTGACCGACACCTTGCTGATGACACTGGTACGGCCCTCCTGGTCATTGCCACCCGACGGAAAGTGGCTGGAAGTCGATGACATGGCCGCCGCCTGCGCGGCGATCCGCCCGTTTGCCAAACGAGTGTTTCTGACTACCGGCACCCGTGATCTCGCGGCCTTTTCCGCCCTGTCGGACGTCCGGTTTCTGGTTCGCCTGATCGAGGCCCCGACCGACCCGCTGCCACTTGCCAACTATCAGGTTGTCTGCGGCAGGCCACCCCATGATATCGCGTCGGAACAACAGCTGATGGCTGAGCACCAGATTGACTGTCTGATCTCAAAACACGCTGGCGGGGCGGCGACGGTCGGCAAAATTCAGGCGGCCCTTGACGGCGGTATCCCGGTCATCCTGATCCGCCGCCCGGTCCGGTTGCCTGGCCTGTGGACCGACTCGGTCGATGAATGTTTCGCCTGGACCCTCAGGCAACTGTGAATTGAAGGGATAGGACATGAGCAAACTCTTCCCGGATCCGCACCCCGGTTTGACGGTTCATCGGACGGAAAACTGAAAGGTGATCATTTGTAAGCGCTCTGTGGCGAGTTTGTCAGAGGCCAGGGTAATTCCCGAATCTGTCCACCACCGAATAGCTATAATCTGACAAGTCACGTCAGATCAGGTCGATTCCGGAACCGCACCAGAGCGCCTAAACCTGGGCGCGGGGTCGCAATACATGATGATGGTCGGGCGCATAAAGGCGGCTGTCATCGAACTGTTCCGGATCGATCACCTGCCCGACCAGAATGAGGGCGGTACGGGTGATACCGGATTTTTTGATTTTTTGTCGAATATCTTTAAGGGTTCCCCTGATAATCTGTTCATCCGGCCAACTGACTCGGTAGACAACGGCGACCGGACAGTCGTCACCGTAATGGGGGGTCAGGTCACGTACCACATTCGCGAGATTGTTGACCGACAGATGGATCGCCAGCGTCGCTTTGCTTTTCCCCAGATTTTCCAGTTCCTCACCGACCGGCATGGCGGAACTGCGCATGGCTGTTCGGGTCAGGATGATTGTCTGGCTGACGTTCGGCAAGGTCAGTTCGGTTTTCAGGGCGGCGGCAGCGGCGGCATAAGCCGACACGCCCGGAACGATATCGTAGTCGATCCCCAGATCGTCGAGCCGGCGCATCTGTTCGGCGATCGCCCCATACAAAGACGGGTCACCGGAATGAACGCGGGCGACATCCCGTCCGTTGGCATGGGCAGCAACAATCTCGGCAATGATTTCATCCAGGTTCATCGGCGCCGTATCGACGACGCGGGCCCCGCTAGCAGCTTCCGCAACAATCGCTTGCGGCACCAGCGACCCGGCATACAGTACAACCGGTGCCGTCCGGATATATTCCAGACCGCGCAAGGTGATCAGGTCCGGCGCGCCCGGCCCGGCTCCGATGAAATGAACAATCATGGCTGTCATACTTCCTGTCTATCTATTGCCCGTGACCACATCGCGAAGAATATCAAGAATGACCCCGGTCGCCTGATCAACAAGCACCATGTCATTGCCGGAAATCACCCGTTCGGTGCCGCTGACCGGCGGTGGAAGCCGGGTCTGCAGATTGGCGGGCAGCTCACGGTTGGCCAGTCCCGGGGGCAGTCGCCCGTTTCGGTCCATCTGCTTTTGCAGACCGGGCGGCATATTTGCACGCCGGCTCAATCCCGGCGGCAGTTTCCTTCCTTTAGCCTCGCGATGCCGCCTTTCCTTTTTGTGCTCTTTGTATTTTCCATCGTGTTTTCCGTCTTTATCGTTCCGGTATTTTTGACCTTTCTTGCCGTCGTGTTCATCGTCGTCCTCGTCATCACCTTGATCGTCCGAGCGCCGCTCATCCGCCTCAGGGGCAGCCTGCCCGATCACGCGATCGAGAACCTGTTGCAGGACGCGCTCATCGGTGGTCGGGGTCGCTTCCGCATTGGTCGCGCTATGACCGAAAAACTGTTCGATAATTTTTTTCTCGGCGGCGCTGAAAAGCACCTGACCAATCTGCTGACCGACGGCCGGCAGGGTCGAACCACTGCCATTGCGCGGCGGCGGCGGTGTCGACTGGGCCTCGGCTGCCGTGCTGGCTGCAATCACAAGCAGCAACGCCAATAAATGTCGCTTCCACCACATCCTGTTGAAATTGAATCCCATCAGGTGGCCAGTTTATCCGCATAACCACGCGGCGTATAGACACGTACGGTTCCACCGTGCCGAATCCGGCGACTTTGGGAATTGCCGACCAGCACCAGAGTCAGCATGTCGGCGTGGTCGGCGGTCAGCTCGCCAAGATTGATATGCGTGACGGTTTCCTCATCTCTCCCGAGGTTACGTGCCAGCATGACCGGCGTATCAGGTGGCCGATGGCCGAGCAGAATGTCGCGGGCACGCTCCAGTTGATGGCGGCGACGCCTGGATACCGGGTTGTAAAAAGCGACGACAAAATCTCCGGTGGCAGCGGCAGACAGGCGACGTTCGATCTGTTCCCAGGGGGTCAGAAGATCAGACAGCGAGATCGTGCAAAAATCGTGACCAATGGGTGCACCAATACGCGAGGCCGCAGCCTGAATGGCGCTGACACCGGGCTCGACCCCGATCAAAATTCTATCCCAGTCGTCACGATCATTATGATCTATCAATTCAAAAACCAGAGTCGCCAGCGCATAAATTCCAGCGTCCCCTGAACAAACCAACGCCACATCGCGCCCGCTTGCCGCCAGATCAAGTGCCTTCCGAACGCGGTCTTCTTCTTCGGCCAGTTCTGACATGTGCCTCGTCTTACCGGCGATCAGCGTTCCCAGCAAATCGAGATAGAGTTTATAGCCGACAACATCACTTGCTTCAGAGATGGCTTTGGTCACCGCAGGTGTGCGCCAGTCAGGTTTACCCGGACCGATCCCGACGACGGACAACTGGCCGCGCCGCCGGCCACAGGTTTCCGGGTCAATATTTCCGGTCGCCAACGCAATGGCAACGGTGGCACGCCTCGATTTCGTTTTGGCAACAATCAGGTCGCCCGACTCGCCGACGACGGCAAGCGCCGCGCCTTCCGATACACCGTGGCAGCCGACTTCCGCAAACACCACATCGGACGGGTTACGCAGGCGAGGGGTCTGGCGTTCGAGTTCTTCAGCCGAGAAAAATCGCACCGGAACACCGAGGTGTTGCGCCAGCGCGTGGACTGCCCCTTCATCCATTTTGACATCAATCGAGCAAACACAGGCGATCGCGCCTTTCGCCAGTCCGCGATCGTTGAAAACCTGTTCCACCAGTGCAATCAGTTCTGCCGCGTCGGTGTCCCTTTCACAACCAACACCAAGGGCGAGCACCGGCGGATGCAGCACAAACCCGGTGTCCGCCTGTCGGTGCGACACCCGCAGGACATGTTCCGCCGATGACGCGATCGGCAATACACTGTCGCGAAGCCAGCCGGCATCACCGGCCTGCACGTCCAGCTGCAACGCGTGCCCGGCCAGTGCCGCCGCCATTATCTCCCGGGCCTGATCGCGGTTGCTGACATTCCATCCCGCCGGCGGATCATCCAGGGCGACGCCGAAGGCAACGTCACCCGCCGTCGTCAGGGCCGCCTGGCCGCCACTCACTTCCGCCAGACGCACCGCGAGCCGGTTGGCCCCGTTGTGACCACCGAGCAGGGGGACGATGCGGCGACCATCTTCCGACAGGGCAACGACCGGCGGTTCGGTCGTCTTGTCGCCCAGCAGCGGAGCTACCGCACGGATCAAAATACCCGCCGCACAGAGGCCGACAACGACCTGCCCGGAGTCGAACAGCGTCCTGACATGGCTCAATGTGTCATCAAAGAACCGGTCGGCGTCGGTCACCCGATTGCGACGGCCATCAAGCCGACTGTCCGGAAACGAAGGCATCAGAAAACGCGCCATTTCGGCCCCACGCTCGGTCAGGGCGACGAAGACTATACTCATGTCGAAACTCCGGATTCGGGCTGGCGGACGAGGATCATTGAAAAATAGGGGGCGATGGTCTCACCGAGATCATCGATGTTCAGCACCCGTTGGTTGTGCATGCTGGCATGTTCGACATAAACGGCGTGCGGACCGAGTCGCAGTTCAGCGAGAATTCGGCAGACCTTGCCGAGATTTTTCCCGATTTTCATCACGGCAACGGACTCCGACCCGGCAATCCGGCGCTTCAGTTCCGGTTCCTCCAGTGTCGCTGGCACCAGGCTGAGAATCTGGCTGCGCGACACCAGCGGCATACCGGCGACGGCGGCGCAGGCCCCGACCGACGAAACGCCGGGCACCACCTCGGTGGGAAACGTGTCGGCAAGCCGCAAATACAGATACATGAACGAGCCGTATAGAAACGGATCGCCCTCGCACAGGACCGCAACGTCCCGACCGGCGCTCAGATGTCCGGCAATTTCTGCGGCATAGCGGTCGTAGATGTCATTGGCCGGAAACTGTCCGGCAATCATCGGCGTGCGGATGACGATCTCTTTCCGGTCATCCGGGATATGTGGCGCCGCTATGGCCCGCGCCAGACTATCGCCCGCATCCGGAGCGGGATAGGCAATCACCGGACACTGGTTGATCAGTCGGACGGCTTTCAGGGTCAGAAGTTCGGGGTCACCGGGGCCAACCCCTACCCCATATAGCGTTCCGGTCATGGTTTTTCCACCTTCACCTGCAATACATCCATCATCGGACGTAGGGCGCTCATGGTGCCGACCGCGCCGGCGCGGGCAACGGACAGTCGTGTCAGGCTGCCGCCGTGCATCCGCTGAAATGCGATCAGTGCCGCGTGGGCTTCCAGCGTGACACCGTTGCTAACCAGCCGCCCGCCCGGTGCCAGACGTTGCCAGCAGGCGTTCAGCAGGTCACCATCGCGGACACCGCCGCCGACAAAAATGGCGTCCGGGGCACCTTCGATGGCGCCGATTCTCTCCCGGGCATCACCTGTCACAACGTGCAGTCGCGGAACACCAAGGTTGGCCGCGTTGCGGGCAATGACGTCACATTTGACTGATTCCTTTTCAAAGGCGATGGCCTCGACGGACCTGTCCGCCCGCAACCATTCAATGGCAACCGCGCCTGACCCGGCGCCAACATCCCACAACATCTCACCGGACAAAGGTGCCAGCAGCGCCAGGGTTGCCGCCCGCACTTCACGTTTGGTGATCTTGCCATCATGTTCAAAGGCGTCTTCCGGCAAACCCGGCACCCGCGACCAGCAATCCGCATCGGGCCCGGCGACGCACTCAAGAGCGATGGTATTAAGGTCTGCCGTACGTGCGACAGTCCAGGTCCGGGCCGTCGCGGTCACCCGTTTTTCCTGTGCCCCCCCCATATGTTCAAACACATCCAGTTGACTGTCGCCAAACCCGCGATCACATAACTGTTGTGCCAGCACCGCCGGGGTGTCGCCGTCGCGACTGAGGATCAGCAGCCTGACGCCCGCTGCCAGATACAGGTTAATCACATCAAGGGAGCGGCCGTGAACTGTCACCTGCTCGACGTCGGGCAGCGACCAGCCCATACGGGACGCGATCAGGCTGAAGGCCCCGGCAGTCGGGAGTATGGTCATTTCGTCCGCCGGAAAATGCCGGCGCAAGGTTGAGCCGACGCCGTAGCTCATCGGGTCACCGGAAGCGAGCACGACGACGTTCTGATGCCGGAAGTTTTTCAGTTCGTCGATGGCACCGGGAAAGCCCTTGCCCCAGTCCATGCGCGCACAGCCGTTCTGCGGCACTTTTGCAAGGTGTCGCGCCCCGCCGACCAGAAGATCGGCATTTCTGATCAGATCGACCGTCGTGTCGGGCAGGCCATCAAGCCCGTTTTCGCCGATTCCGATGACCGTCAACCACCGTTTCATGACTGGCCCCCGGCAAGCGCGTTCACCGCAGCGGCGGCGATGGCGCTACCGCCACGTCGTCCCAATAATGTCATGTAAGGAATACCCCGGGAATGCCGTGTGAGCGCGGATTTTGATTCCGCAGCACCGATAAATCCAACCGGGAAACCCAGAATCAGGGCGGGTTCGGGCGCACCTTCCGCAATCAACTCAAGCATCCGGAACAGGGCAGTGGGTGCATTACCAAACACGACGACACCGCCCGCCAGCCGGTCGAGCCACAAATCCACGGCGGCGGCGGACCGGGTTGTTGCCAACTCCCTCGCCCGCGCCGCCACCTGCGGTTCGTTCAGGGTACAGATGACCGGGTTGTTATCCGGCAGGCGATGACGAATGATTCCGGCCCCGACCATTTCCGCATCAACGAATATGGGGCAACCGGCACCCAGCGCCGCGACCCCGACGGCAACCGCGTTTTCGCTGATCCGAACATCATTTACGATATCGGTCATGCCGCAGGCGTGAATCAGGCGGACAACAACGTTCGCAGCCGGTTCGGAAAATTCCGCCAGTTGCGCTTCCGCGCGCACCGTCGCGAACGAGCGCCGATAAATCTCCTCTGGATCCTTGATATAATCGAACACGGTGTCCGTTCCCTCCCTCCCGGTCAGTCCTTTTCGGTCGCGTGACCCTGCCCCTTGGAATGCCCGTGGGAATGACCGTGGGAACGACCGTGATCATGGGCATGACCGTGATGAACACCATGATCATGCGCGCCATGGCCATCCGTGCCGATGCCCATGACATGATGATGATGGCCAACCTGGGCCGCCCCCTGATCCCCTTCGTAACCGATGATCTGTTCGCGGTATTTGCACAACTGACAGTTCATGTTGTTGGTACCGTTCAGGGCTTCATCAACACGTTCGGCGAAACAGTCCAGCAGTTGTTCGTGATCGTTCAGGTAGGACGCATTGATCACTTCGACGTCGGGGTGTGACGCCGCTGCTTCATCCGCCCATGCGTATATCCGACGCACCAGAATGCCGGTAAACAGAAAATAGGGAAACACGATGATCCGTTTGTAGCCGAGGCGCAGGGCATGCCGCATGCCTTCGTCAACCAGCGGATAGGCAACCCCGGAATAACTGACCTCGGCCCACCCAAATCCCATGCCTTCCCACAACATACGGGCTACCTTGTTGACGTTGGAATTGGCGTCCGGGTCGTTGGTCCCACGCCCGACCACCATTAACAAAGTGTCCTTGCGGGTGATATCCCGGACAGACGATTTTTCGGCTTCCTCGATGCGGTCGCGCGCCGCCGCCAGCAACTTCACATCAATCGCCAACTCGCGGGCGAATACCAGTTCGAGGTCCGGATTTTCGGCCGCGTAATTGTTGATTTCGGATGGCAGATCGTTTTTCACGTGGCCGGCAGCAAATAACATGCCGGGAATACAGATTATCTTTTTGGCACCACGATCTTTCAGCTTGTCCAGCCCGTGCCGCAGAATCGGCGTGGCAAATTCGAGAAAGCCGCTTTCCACGTCATAATCGGGAAGGCGTTTACGCATGTGTACGGCGAGGGTGTTGAATTCTTCGACGGCGTCGTCGTCACGGCTGCCGTGGCCGCAAATCATTACGGCGGGATGGTCTGTCATGTGCCCGGTCCTTGCCTCTAAGCGATTACATTGCCGGAGACCAGATGGCTGGTCCGGCGCCGTCGGGGATGGTCATTGCCTCCGGCCCGTCAAGCTGGCGCACCATAGGGGAGATGGGCGGGGAAACAAAGTGCGAAAACACAGATATCTGATTTACAAGATCACCAATCCCGTTCTATTTGAACCAATGACACCTGACACCACCCCTGATCTCACGCAACGGCAACGACGGCACACCATCACGGCCCTGCTGTCCAGCGCCTTCATCGTCGGTATTGCGCTGGGCGGGCTTGCCCCGATGCTCGCGCTGGTGATGGAATCGCGAGGAGTTGCGCCCGTCCTGATCGGCTTCAATTCGGCGATGTCACCGATCGGCGTGATCGCGGCGTCATTCCTGACCCCGGCGCTGATTACGCGGCTCGGCCCGTTCAACGCCCAGTTGCTTGGCTACGGCATCATCGTTGTTGCCATTTTGCTGCTGTCTGTGTTTTCACCCTTGCCCGTCTGGTTCGCGCTCCGGTTCATGATGGGTGTCGGCCTGGCGATTCCCTGGGTGGTTTCGGAATCCTGGCTGAACATGGCGACCCTGACGTCCTCGCGCGGGCGCATTATGGCCCTCTATACCATGATTCTCGCGCTGGGGTTTGCAGCCGGGCCGCTGGTGGTCGCCGGATTCGGTTCAACCGGTGTCGCTCCCTATCTGGTCTATGCGCTGCTGGTCGCGCTGTCGACGCTACCATTGTTCCTGATTCGACACCTGACCCCGAATATGGACATGACGGCCCAGACCGGGTCCGTTCATCTGATTCTGTCGGCACCCACCATATTCGGGGCCGCCATGCTGGCTGGATTTACCGATGCCGCGACCTTCAGCTTCCTGCCGCTGTACGGGCTGCGACTCGGTTTTCACGAAGGCTATGCCGTCACATTGCTCAGCCTGTTCCTGGCTGGCAATCTGTTACTGCAATATCCCATTGGCTGGTTGGCAGATCACGTCAGCCGCCGTGCCATGTTGCTGTTTTGCGCGGTCGTGTGTTTTCTGGGTCCAGCGCTGATTCCCCTAATTTATGCCTCCCCCGTCATGCTGGCGGGAGCATTGTTTATCTGGGGTGGTTGTGCCTGGGCGACCTACGGCGTTGCCCTGACCATGCTGGGAGACCGTTTCCCGGGCAGTCAGCTGACCGCCGCCAACGCTGCTTTTATCATGGCTTTTGAGATTGCCAACGTCATTGGCCCGCCGGCATCCGGTTATGCCCTCGGCCAATGGCCGCCGCACGGGTTAATGTTCTTGATGGCGTCCATCGGCGCCCTGTATTTCCTGCTGACAGCGGCGCGCGGGCTCATTCGGAGGCTGTGGAACCGGAGCAGATGCGCAGGACAAAGAAGGTGGGTTCCGTGAACACCAACGACCTGATTGCCTTTGTGGTGGTGGCATTTGCCCTGACTGGAAGTCCGGGTCCGGCGACACTCAGCCTGGCGGCGACTGGCGCCGCGTACGGTTTCAAGGCCGGTCGCAACTATCTGGTCGGTCTGATCGTTGGTGTCATGATTGTGGTTACGGGCACCGCCGCCGGGATGTTCGCGGTCATTACGGCGATCCCGGGCGCCGCTGGTGCGTTGACCCTGTTCGCATCCGCCTATATCGGCTATCTGGCGTTCCGGATTGCGACGACACCGCCAATTGGCGAACCGGCGGCAACATCGACCTGCCCTGGATTTCTGGCCGGGGTCATTCTGAACTTGTCCAACCCGAAGGCCTACGCCGCGTTCGCCGCCCTGTTCTCGGGGTTCATGCTTGTCCCGACGGCTCCCGAACTGTCCGCCGTCGTGCAGGTAGGCATCTGCTTCCTGGTTTTATGCGTCATCAATCCAACCTGGCTCCTGATTGGCAGTGTGCTGCGCCGTACCCTTCGCGATCAGCAAACAAGCCGATGGGTCAACCGGGGGTTTGCCGTCCTGCTGGTTGCATCGGTTGCCCTGACGGTATTCCTGTAATTTCCTTACCGGCCCGGCGATGCCGTTCGTTTCGGCGGCAGGACTGTTGCCTTGCGTTCAAAGACATCGGCCTCTTCGGTTCGGCCGAGGGAGCGGATCAGGGAGGCGTAGTTTTTGTAACCGGTGATCAACGACGGGTGTCCGGGATCAAACTGCTTTTCCTTGATTTCCATGGCGCGTCGCAACAAGGGTTCAGCGGCATCAAGACTTCCCATTTTCTTGTACAGCAGCGCCAGGTTGTTGAGATCGGTCGCAACTCCGGGGTGATCGGCCCCGAGAGTGCTTTCGTCAATCGAGAGTGCACGCTGGTACAATGGCTCTGCCGCATCGTAGCGACCGCGCGAGTAATGCAGCAACGCCAGATTATTGAGAGCCGTGGCGACATCCGGGTGGTTTTTACCACGTTTTCGCTCAAGAATTTTCAACGCCTGTTCAAAGGCGGCGATGGCGGTTTCATGCTCACCTGACTGATAACTGGCGGTTCCATACTTGTTCAGAAATTCGCCATGCAGATCTTCCTGAAAATCCGGAAGCGCCGCGATCGCATCGCGGTAAAGACGGGCGGCATCGGCGCATTCCAGGCGGGCCATTTGCAGGTCACCCGCGACCATTTTAGCAGTCGCCGCCGCCATCAGATGTTTTTGTGCGGCCGTATGTTTTTCCAGACCGTCGGCATTTTCCCGCGTCCCGACGTCAGACAGTAACGTAAACGCCAGATCAAAATCACCGGCATCGAGTGCCTCGCGGATTTCCTCGGCAGCGCCGCCCAGCGATGGGTCGCCCGGCATCAGATCACGCAGGTTCTGGCGCATGTCCCGATAACAGTCGGTAAACTCCCGGACTTTCGAATCAAATTCCTTGGCGGTGACGCCTTTCCGTTCAAGAAATTCCTGATACCTGATGAAGACCGGGCTTTCCGGTGCCGGCAGGGCACGCCGCCGGACGATCGGACCAGCGCCGCGATCTGCCTGACTGCGGCGATGGGGGCGGCCCATGCGCATGCCGAATACCAGTCCGACGATAACCGCCGCCGCCACGACCAGCGCCATTAGTGACCAGGCAGGTAACGAATCGGCCAGTCGTTGAAGCGCATCGGTGACCGGGCCGGGGTCGCGCCCGGCGCCGGCGTCACCTGGCATCATGGATTCGGTCATTGAGGGGGCGGGAGTCGCCGGAACTGGATCGGCCGGGATCGCCGGTGCATGGGAGCCCGGATCGCCGGGCGGGGTTCCCGCGTCGACCGGGATCTCGATATCTTCTCCGGCTTCCATTGGCAGATCCGGCGGGCCGCCAGCCGTTATGTCCGGCGGCGTATCTTTCCCGGTTGACAGTTGCTGTTCGACACCGGCTTCAATGTTGATCACTTCGCCAGGTCCGGATGGACCGCCGCTCACGGAGTTCTGTTGGCTGGCCATAGCGTCAGTTAGATCCCCTTCAATCTGACAAAAGCAGCGTACAGTATCTCTGCAGGCCTTTCCAAACCTTTAACTTCAGCCACCAAATTCCGTTGACGATCCGGAAGGGGAAGCGCAAATTCGGGCCATGTTTACTTTTGGCATTGCGGGAGCCGGGCAACATTTTGACCCGCTGATCCTATTGATTCTGGCAATCGTTCTGGATGCCTATCTTGGGGACATGACTCTTCTGTTCCGGTTCGTGCGGCATCCGGTGGTGGTGATCGGAGATGCCATTTCCTTTTTTGACACCCGCCTGAACCGTGAAAAACGCAGCGACACGGCCCGCGTATTTCGCGGTGCAATCAGCGTCCTCGCCATGGTTCTGATAACCGGTGCGATCGGAACCGGTATCACCTGGGTGAGCACGCACCATCCATTGGGCTGGCCGATCGAATTGCTGCTGATGACCATTCTGCTAGCGGGTCGAAGTCTCTATGATCACGTCAGGAACGTCGGGCGGGCGCTGCAAACCGGGCTGGAACCGGGGCGGGATGCTGTTTCCCATATCGTCGGGCGCGATACGTCTCAGCTCGACCGGCACGGGGTCGCCCGGGCGGCCATCGAATCGCTGGCGGAAAACCTGTGCGACGGCGTGATTGCGCCCGCCTTCTGGTACCTGCTTCTCGGGTTTCCCGGTCTGCTGGTTTACAAGACCGTCAACACCATGGACTCGATGATCGGCTATCGGAACGCCCGCTACCGGGCATTTGGTATGACGGCGGCCCGGCTGGATGATGCGCTGAACTACCTGCCAGCGCGACTGACCGGTCTGTTTCTGGTGATTGCCGCCGTTTTCGCCCCGACCGCCAGTCCGGCCGGGGCGTTCCGGGCGATGATGCGCGATTCCGGCAAACACAAATCAGTCAATGCCGGCTGGCCGGAAGCCGCCATGGCCGGTGCCCTGAATATCGCGCTGGCCGGTCCGCGACGGTATGCCAACGTGATTGTTCAGGACCCGTGGATGGGCGACGGTACCGCCCAACTCACTCATCGTGATATCGAGCGGGCGCTCTATATGTATACCACCGCCTGCCTGATCAATATCGGCTGGATCGGTGCGATTGCCGTGATCCGGTTTGATGTGACCTAGAACAACGCCTGCAGGGCCTCGATATCAATCACCCCGGCCAACTGGCTGGCGACCTCATCAAGTGCCGCATCCACGTCCGCTTCATATGCCAGTTCGGATGTCCGACCGCCCCGAAGTTCGCCAAGAAACCCGCGGCGGAAGGAATCAGATGAAAACAGGCCGTGCACATAGGCGCCCCGGACGCGGCCATTTTGTGAACAGGCGCCGTCCGGTCGGTCCGGGTCCAGCACCAGCCAGGGACGTTCGGTATCCGGACCGACGGTCTGTCCCATGTGCATTTCGTAGCCGGTCACAACCTGACCGGTGCGACGGTCCTTGCCCCGGATGGACCGAAGCGCCTTGTCGCCGGCGATGGTTGTACTGACGTTCAGCAGGCCGAGACCGGCGGCCCCGCCCGGCGGCCCCTCAATGCCGTCCGGGTCTTCCACCCGGTGTCCGAGCATCTGGTAACCGCCGCAAATTCCGACCACCTGACCACCCCGCCGGTGGTGCGCCAGAATATCGATGTCCCACCCTTCACGGCGGAGATCGCCGAGGTCGGACAGGGTCGCCTTGGAGCCGGGGATCAGGATCACATCGGCGGTGGCAGGCAGGACCTCGCCCGGATTGACAATCTCGACCGAGACATCCGGTTCCGCCCGCAACGGGTCAAGATCATCAAAGTTGGAAATCCGGCTCAGACGGGGAACGGCGATGCGGATGCAACCGTCGGCACCGCCCGGCGGCGGCCGCTGATCGAGCGCCATGGCGTCTTCCTCCGGCAGATGCCGGGCGGCGGCGAGATGCGGCACCACACCCAGACACGGCCAGCCGGTTTTGTCCGTAATCACCCGCAACCCCGCCTCGAACAGCGCCGGGTCACCGCGAAACTTGTTGACAATGAACCCCCGGATACGGGCCCGTTCGGGTTCGGTCAGGACCGCGTGGGTGCCCACCAGACTGGCGATCACACCACCGCGGTCGATATCGGCAACCAGAATAACCGGCACATCGGCCGCTTCCGCGAACCCCATGTTGGCGATGTCACCCTGCCGCAGATTGATTTCCGCCGGACTGCCGGCCCCTTCCACCAGAACCAGATCGGCACCGCTGCCGATGATCTGGAAACTTTCCAGCACGCGTTCAAGCAGGCGGGGTTTCAGGGCATGGTAATCCCGCGCCGTCGCGGTGCCGTCAACCCGCCCCTGAACGATCACCTGGGCACCGATATCGGTCTGCGGTTTCAACAGAACCGGGTTCATATGGACGCTGGCGGCAACCCCGGCGGCCCGTGCCTGCAACGCCTGCGCCCGACCGATCTCACCACCATCACCGGTCACGGCGGCATTGTTCGACATGTTTTGCGGCTTGAACGGACGAACCTGCAGGCCACGGTTTCGGAACAGTCGACACAGCCCGGCGACCAGCAACGACTTGCCGACATCCGACCCGGTCCCCTGAAACATCAGGGCTGCCGGGCGATTATTTGCGGGCAAGAACCTGTCTCAGCGGATCGGCATCGCGGTTTTTGAATTTCCCCGCCAGAATGCCGTCCGTCGTTGCCCCCTTGCCGTAATAGGCCTCGTTCAGGTCACGGCGCTTGCCCAGCACCGCCCCTTCCAGCGATGCCCCCAGATAGGCACCAACATTGGAACTGGCGAAAGCGACGATATCGGCCCCGAGATTGGTGGTCACGGATGCCTCCATGCCAACCCCGCGCACACCAACGGTGGCACCGGTATCCGCCCCCAGCTTGCCTTGCGTCGTGAGGATCGACTGCAATGCCCCTTCATTGCGGATGATCAGCACGATCGCGGTGTCCTGGACACCCAGCTGCAAGCCGAAACTGGCGGCGGCCATGGTCATGAAGGCCGGGTAACCCCAGGAGCCATCGGCAAACCGCCGGATCAGCACACCGTTGCCCGCTTCCCCGCCGGCAAAAAAACCGGCCTTGATCACGGTCGGAAAAATCACCACCGCCGTCGCGGTCTGCAACTGTCCGGCAAATTCCTTCAGGTCCTTGTGCTGGCGAAACCGTTCCACGGTTTGCGCCGCTGTGACCGTCAGGTTCCGGGCGATCAGTTGTGGCGGTTCCTGCCAGGTGGTGCAGGCGCTGACGATCAGCACGGACAGGACGCAGAACAGCTTGTGAAATCGGGTCATCAGAATTCGATCCCTATCTGGGCTTTGACGCCGGAGCGGAAGGGGTGTTTGACCATGGTCATTTCGGTGACCAGATCGGCGATCTCGATCAGTTCTTCCTTGGCATTGCGACCGGTGACGACGACGTGCAGATCGGGCGGCTTGTTCCGGAGAAAATCGACCACCTGATCGATGTCGAGGTTGCCGTAGCGCAACGGGATATTGAGCTCATCGAGGATGACCATCCGGAAGGACGGATCATTCATCATCTCCTTCGACATTTGCCAGGCGTTGCCCGCCGCCGCGATGTCGCGCTGACGGTCCTGGGTTTCCCAGCTGAACCCCTGCCCCATCGCCTTGATGGTGACAAGCTCCGGGAATTTTTCCAGCACCTGACGCTCGCCGGTTTCCCACACCCCCTTGACGAACTGTACGATACCAACCTTCATGCCGTTGCCGATGGCGCGCACCGCCAGCCCCATGGCGGCGGTCGACTTGCCCTTGCCCTTGCCGGTATGGACTATCAGCAGGCCTTTCTCGATGGTCTTGGTGGCCAGTATCTTGTCCCGCGCCGCTTTTTTCTTGGCCATCTTTTCGGCGTGGCGCTTGTCCAGTGCGGCATCGCTGTCGGGGGCCGCGCCGGTATCGGGCTGATCGTCCTGGTCGCTCATCTGTTTGTCCCTGCTCATCCTGGTCATACTATATCGGGTAGAATCCCGATGGCGGAATTCGCACCCATTGTATCAGGTTTTGGTGCGACCGAAACACCCATGATGCCCGCACCGCCCGAAACCCCCACTTTCCCCCATATATCCCCATGATCTTTCGATAACACGCAACGTTGTCGCCAGCAAGAAGTCGTTTGATATAATATTCCTATTACACTATAAAATCAAGTAAAATAGGATATTTTTCTTAAATAATCCCGGAGTTCTTGGTTTGAATCCGATACGGCCGTATGCCATAAATTGAAATCAACGCATTAACTCATGGCACAGAGCAGCTACCGGCGCGCCGTGATACAGATAATACAGAAGAGTCAGCAGGAGGAATATCCGATGGACAACTGCCCCCCACCCGCGCCGGTCCGGCCGGTCGAACGGTTCATCAGCATCAAGGCCAGCCCGACCGATGCCTTCCGGGCGTTTGCCTTCGAAACCGCCCAGTGGTGGCCCATCGCCCAGCATTCGATTGATGCCGAGAACACCGACCGGCTGGTGCTTGAACCCTGGCTGGATGGCGCCGTCTATCAGGTACAAAAAGACGGTCGGCAACTGCCCTGGGGCCGGGTCACGACCTTTGATCCGCCGAACCGACTGGTGCTGGCCTGGCACATCGGATTTCCAGCGGAAAATGCGTCAACCGTGACCGTCAATTTCATCAATGCCGGCGATGGCATGACCGATGTTCACCTGATCCATGCGGAATTCGAGAACCTGTCGGCGGACGAGGCGGAGAACCTGCGGACCGGTTATGACATGGGCTGGATCAATGTCTTCGAGGTCCATTTCCAGGAATATTTCGACTGACCCGCCCGATATGTGAAGAACGCCATGACGGAGACCTGCCGATGAACACCCTCTATACCGGCCCGGACGGACAACCACGCTGCCGCTGGAGCGGCGGCGCGCCGGAATTTATCGACTACCACGATCATGAATGGGGGTTTCCGGTCGCCGATGACCGTCAGTTGTTCGTGAAACTCTGTCTCGAGAGCTTTCAGTCCGGCCTGAGCTGGCGCACCATTCTGGCCAAGCGCGATCATTTCCGGGCGGCCTTTGCGAATTTCGATTTCGACCAGATCGCCGGCTTCACGGAGCGCGATATCACGCGCCTGCTCGGCGATGCCGGCATTGTCCGCCATCGCGGCAAGATCGAGGCGGTCATCAACAATGCCAGGCAAGCGCGGCAACTGGTCGATCAGGAAGGTTCGCTGGCCGCCTATCTGTGGCGATACGAGCCGGATCCGACGGAACAGCTGGAACCGCAAACCGTTTCAACCTCGGCGGCAGCTACAGCGCTGGCGAAAGACCTGAAGAAACGGAGCTGGAAATTCGTCGGCCCGACCACCGTGTACGCCTTCATGCAGGCGATGGGTCTGATCAACGATCATGCCAGGGGCTGTTTCATCCGCGGCCCGGTCGACCGGGCCCGCGCGGTTTTTCAGCGGCCGCGACCGTAAGCGGTCCGCCTCGGCCCGCCTACAATCGCTCGTATCCCTCCCCCCGCCCGTGCCGGGCAAGGGGAGTTTATCATTGTCGAACGGTAATTCTACAGTGCGTCCCGGAACATGTTGAGCATGGCTGCCCAGGAATCGCGGTCCGCCTGTTCGTTATAGGCCAGATTGTCGATTCCGTAACTGCCCGCATCGGGATTCGTGAAGCCGTGGCGGGTACCGGAGTAGATGGTCATTTCCCAGTTGGCTCCGGCCCGGTCAAGGCCTTCCTGAAATGCCAGGACGCGGTCCTTCGGAACGAACTGATCATCGCGCCCGTGCGCCACCAGGATTCGCGGTCGGATGGTGGTGGCGTTGGCCGGGGCCGGTGGCAACGACCCGTGGAAGCTGACGACGGCCTTCAGGTCCGATCCGCCATAGGCCATTTGCATGACCGTGGCGCCGCCGAAACAGTAACCGATGGCGGCGATCCGGCTGCCGTCGACCATTTCCTGAGCCTGCAAGACGGCCAGTCCGGCATTGGCGCGGGCCTGCCATTTTTCCACATTGCTAGCGATCTGGTTCATCCACTCGCCCGCCTGCTTGCCGTGTCTGGTGACCTTGTCACTGCCGTACATATCGAGCGCAAACGCGACATAACCCTGCGCTGCCAGTTTGTCGGCCCGTTTTTTGGCGTAGTCGTTGAGGCCCCACCATTCATGCACGACCAGCACGCCGGGGCGTTTGCCGCTGACCGCGTCATCCCACGCCAGATAACCGGTCAACGTCGCGTCACCGTCGGAATACTGAACGGACTTGCTCCTGATTTCAGCCCCGGCGGCGACCGTCATCATCGCGAAAGCAAGCAACATTACCCCCGGCACCTTGCACAATCGGATCATTTCAACATCCTCCCTATGAGACAAAATTCTACACATCATCCTGTCCGGTCGAGTTTACAGGTATTCGGTCTGGCTGGAAACATTCCAGATGGTGCCGCTCAGGTCGACCACGCATCGAGCAGCGGTCGGGTATCGTTGCGCCGAGTTTTCCACAGACCCCGGTCTTCCGCTTCTTTCAGGCGCTCGACCATTTCCCGCAACGCCGCCGGGTTATGCTGTTCCAGAAAATCCCGCACCTTGTCGTCATTCAGGTAGGCATCGAACACGGCATCAAAATGATGGTCGCCCACACACTGCGCGGTGGCCGCAAAGGCAAACAGGTAGTCAACCGTGGCGGCCATTTCAAAGGCCCCCTTGTAGCCGTGCCGCATCACCCCGGCGATCCATTTCGGGTTGACCACGCGGGCCCGGACGACGCGACCGATTTCGTCTTCCAGGGTCCGGATACGGGGCGTTTCCGGCCGGGAATGATCATTGTGATAGACACGGGGCTGACGACCGGACAGCGTGCGTACCGCCGCCGTCATGCCGCCTTCGAACTGGTAGTAGTCATCCGAATCAAGCAGGTCGTGTTCCCGGTTATCCTGGTTGTGGATGATCGCCTCGACCCCTTTCAGGCGGTCCTCGAACAAGCCGTGTTCGGCAGCACCCTCACTGCCGGCGCCATAGGCATAGCCGCCCCAGGCGACATAGGCGCGGCCCAGATCAGCATCCGTCTGCCAGCCCTTTTCATCTATCAGTGCCTGCAGGCCTGCCCCATAGGCACCGGGCCGGGAGCCGAACACCCGGTAACCCGCCCGCCGTTCCGCCTCGACCGCCGACAGGCCGCCGGCGACCAGCGCCGCCGTTTCGGCACCGACCCGAACGGCCAGAGGGTTCTGGTCTGCGGTCTCGTCCAGCGCCGCGACGGCCCGCACGGCGGAATCAAACAGGTCAATCAGACCGGGAAAGGCATCCCGAAAAAATCCGGAAATCCGCAGCGTCACATCAACCCGTGGCCGACCCAGCACACTGACCGGCAGCACCTCGAAACCGGTCACCCGGCGCGAGGCGGCGTCCCAGGTCGGTTTGACGCCCATCAGCGCCAGCGCCTGCGCGATATCGTCGCCGCCGGTCCGCATGTTGGATGTGCCCCAGGCGCTGAGCGCCAGCGAGGTTGGCCAGGCGCCCTGATCCTGCAAATGGCGTTCGAGCAACAGGGTGGCCGACTTCCAGCCAAGCGTCCAGGCCGCCGGGGTCGGCACCGTGCGGGTATCGACCGAATAGAAATTGCGGCCGGTCGGCAACACGTCGGGGCGGCCCCGGGTCGGGGCACCGGACGGACCCGGTTCGACGAAGCGGCCCGCCAGCCCCTGCAACAGACCGGCAATTTCACGCTCACCGCAGGCCTCTACGGCAGGCCGCAGCCGGTCTGTCAGACCCGTGAGCACGGCCCGCGTACGGGGCCAGTCGGGGGTCGGTTTCATTCGTTCGCTGACCAGTTCGGCGGCCAGCAGTTCAAGGCGTTCGACGGTATCGCCAACCGTGCGCCAGACATCCGTCGTCAGATCGGCCAGCAGGGCCGGGCGGGGGCCCTTCCAGGGTTGCGCCGGGTCACCGTCGAGCGGATCAAACGCCAGCGCCAGGTCGTCCGCCAGCGCGCGGTGCAGCGAGATATCGGCGGCGCCCTGACCACGCGGAATGCGGACCAGCGCGACCAGCAGGTCGTCAAGCAGACGGCCGACCGGTGCGCTACCAAACACATGCAGGCCGTCCCGGATCTGCATTTCCTTCAGTTCACACAGGTAACCGTCGAGCTTGCCCAGCGCGACAGTCTCGTCGTCATCGCCGGTAATGCCGCAATCGGTGTCCAGTCCGGTCACCTGACAAAGCGACAGAATATCCTTCTGTAAAACCCTGAGGCGTCGGGGGTCCACACCGGACGCCTCATAATATTCGTCAACCAGCTGTTCCAGATGACGCAACGGGCCATAACTTTCGGCGCGGGTCAGCGGCGGCGTCAGATGATCAATGATCACCGCCCCGGCCCGCCGTTTTGCCTGCGTGCCCTCACCCGGGTCATTGACAATGAACGGATACAGGTGCGGCACCGGACCGAGAGCAGCTTCCGGATAACAGTCTGCCGACAGCGCCACCGCCTTGCCCGGCAGCCATTCCAGATTGCCGTGCTTGCCCATGTGGACAATTGCCTGAACACCGACGGCGCGCCGCAGCCAGCCGTAAAAGGCAAAATAACTGTGCGGCGGCACCAGCGCCGGGTCATGGTAGGTGGCCGCCGGATCCACATTGTAACCGCGCGCCGGTTGCAGACCGATCACCACATTGCCGAGGCGGTAGGCGGCAATCGCAAAACCCCCACAATCCAGCTCACCCGGACGGAAGAACGGATCGTTTTCCGGGGCTCCCCAGCGCTCCCGCACGTCTCGCTGGACGGCCGCCGGCAGGGACCCGAAAAACAGCTGATAATCAGCCATGGAAAATGTTTCCGTAACGGTGCGGCTGGCCAGCGCGCTGATGTCGTTGGTCGGTCCGGCCAGCAAACGGGCGATCAGGGCGTCGCCATCCACCGGCAGGTCGTCAATCCGGTATCCGCTATCGGCCAGTGCCGCCAGCACCCGGACCGTCGTCGCCGGGGTATCCAGCCCGACACCATTGCCCAGCCGGCCGTCCTGATTGGGGTAGTTGGCCAACACCAGGGCAATCCGCCGCTGTCCGGCAGGGGTCCGCCGCAACGCAGCCCAGCCGGCCGCCAGTTCGGCCACGAAGGCAATGCGATCGGCGACCGGCTCATAACAGACAATATCGGACTGCGTCAGTTCATCGCGCCGGGCCAGTCCCTTGAACGACACAGCGCGGCTGATGACCCGGCCGTCAACTTCCGGCAAGGCGATATTCATGGCGATATCCCGTGGCGCCAGACCACGGGTTCCGTCTTTCCAGCCATCCAGATTACCACCCGAAAACACCGCCTGCAGAACCACTGGCGCGTCCCCGGCGCGGCCTGCCTCGAACACGTTGGCGGCGCGGGCGGCACCCGGTGCCGCAATGGAAAAGCCGGTGGCATTGATAATCACGTCCGGCGGCGCCTCGGCGAACAACGTCTCCAGCAGCGCTGCGGCAACCGGGTCCTTCAGGCTCTGGGTAAAAACCGGCAGGGGATTGACGGCGACCTGCAAAAGCCCCTCGACAAGGGCATCGACCGCGCCGGTGTTGCCGGCCTGCAGCAGGGCCCGGTAAAAAACGATCGCAACCACTGGCGCGCCATCGGTCCACTGTTTCCTGACGACCGCGAGGTCCGGCAGCACCTGATCCGGCCAGTGCAGCCCGGCCCGCACCAGCGGCCGGGGTTCCTGCCAGTCGCCGTCATGACCGATCAGGTGGGCGGCATACCGCAGCAGATGCTCAGCGTTTTCCGGGCCGCCGTGCACACCGTATTGCCACAGGCGATATTGCGCCTCGGACGGCAGGGTCGACAGCTCGGCCAGTTCCTGGTCCGGCTGATCGTCACCCGGCAGGAATGCCAGCGGAATGCCGCCTGCCCGGCAGGCAGCCGCCACTTCATCCACGCCATAGGGCCAGTAGCCGCGCCCGCCCAGCACCCGCACAATGACGATTTTCGCCCGCGCCACGATGTTTTCCACGTACAGATCAACCGACATGTTGTGGCCGAGATGCAGCAGGTTGGCGAGCCGCAAGGCGGGGCCTTCCGGTTGCGCCGCCCGCTGGCGCGCCTGCGCCAGCGAAAGCGCCGCCAGTTCGGTATCGGCGGCTGTCAGATAAACGATGTCGCCCGGCGTCTGGCCAAGATCGATTGCTTCCGAACCGTCCGACACGCCGCCGGGTTGCGCTGCCAGCAGATGCATGTCAGGCGGCAGGCATCAGGGCGGCCCGAATCGCCCCCTCGTCGAGGCCTTTTTCACCAATGATGACAAGCGCCGTACGGCGTTCCTCGCCAGCCGCCCAGGGCCGGTCATAATAGCGCTGGATCCGTGATCCGACGCCCTGAATGACGTGTCGCATATCCTTGCCGGGGACATGGATGAAACCCTTGACGCGCAGGATATCGTGATCCTGCGTGGCCTGACGCAAGCGTGATTCCAGCTGTTCCGGGTCATCAATCTCGCCCAGTCCGACGACGAATGAATCGAAATCATCATGGTCATGGTCGGCGTCGCCATCGTGATGGGACTTGCGGTTTGCGATGACCTCTTCGACCGCCGCCCCGAGTCCCAGCAGGACCGCCGGATCGACCCGGCCATGACGGGTCCGCAGCACCTTGGCGCCCGTTCCGGTCTGCTTCGCAACCACGGCTTCGACTGCCTGCAGGGCCGCCGCATCGAGCAGGTCGCTCTTGTTCAGCAGCACCAGATCGGCGGACAGCAACTGGTCTTCAAATACCTCTTCCAGCGGTGAATCATGATCCAGCATGGCGTCGGCTTCACGGACCGCCTGCACGGCATCCGGATCGTCGGCGAAACGGCCGTCGTGGACGGCCCGCGAATCGACCACCGTAATCACCCCGTCAACCGTCACACGGGACTTGATCTCCGGCCAGTTGAAGGCCTTGACCAGCGGCTTGGGCAGCGCCAGCCCGGACGTTTCAATAATGATGTGATCCGGCGGTGCATCCAGCTCCAGCAGCTTTTCCATGGCCGGTAGAAAATCATCGGCAACCGTGCAGCAGATGCAGCCGTTGGCCAGTTCGATGACCGCATCCTCCTCACATCCCTCAATCCCGCAGCCGGTCAGCATTTCGCGGTCGACCCCGAGATCGCCGAATTCGTTGATAATCAGGGCAATTCGTTTGCCATTGGCATTTTCCAGCAGATGGCGGATCAGGGTGGTCTTGCCGGCCCCCAGAAAACCGGTAATCACGGTGGCGGGTATCTTCATCAATTTTCGTCCTTCATCATCAGCGGTAACCCCGCTGCCATAAATACCACCCGGTCACAGGCCGCGGCGACCGCCTGATGGAGCCGCCCGGCATGATCGCGGAACGTCCTGGCCAGCGCCGTATCCGGCACAATGCCGAGGCCGACCTCGTTTGACACCAGCACCACCGGACCGTCGGTGGCGTCCAGTGCGGCCAGCAGATCCGCCGTCGCCAGCCCGATATCGCGCCCGGCAAACATCAGGTTTGACAACCACAGCGTCAGGCAGTCGACCAGAATGGGGCGGTCGGCCTGACCGTGACTGAGCAAGATATCGGGTATCTCGAGCGGTTCTTCAATGGTTATCCAGAGATCACCCCGGCGCTGACGGTGGCGGGCGATACGATCCACCATTTCCGGATCCGCCGGATTGTGCGCGGCGGTTGCCAGATACAGCCCCCGGCCACCGGATTCCACCAGTTCTTCGGCATAGCGGCTTTTGCCGGACCGGGCACCGCCCAGCACCAGCGTCGTCTGTCGGATCCCGGCGCCCGCGGTCATCGCTCTACACCGCCGGTCGGTTGATACAGACCACCCGCCAGTCGCCGCCCCGGCCCCGCAACAGGCCGCCGTCGACGTGCTGTAGACAGGTCACCGCGAGATTGTCCGTGGTGAACGACATGGCGGCTTCCGGTGTCAGGCCAACCGCATGGCAGATCGCCGCCCGGATGGTGCCGCCATGGGCGACGGCAACGATCGACTGCCCCGGACGGGCTGCCGTTATTCGTTCGATGACGGCAGCGGTACGATCGACCTGATCGAGGAAGCTTTCACCGTTGGGTGGGCGACTGCGGGCCGGGCTCTCCCAGAAATCGCGATAGACTACCGAATCGCGCTGTTCCATTTCCGCCCAGGTGCGCCCCTGCCAGTCGCCGAAATCCTGTTCGCCCAATTGCGCCTCGATCTGCGGTGCCGGAAAATCGAGCCCGGCCGCACGGATGGCGTCGGCCGTCTGATGAGTGCGCGACAGATGGCTGGTCAGCCAGTGGGCGTGATCCGGCAAAATCGCCGCGAGGCGTTCAAAGGCAGGCCGGTTCGAGGTATCGCAGGGTACATCGTCGGCACCATACAGCACACCATCAAGACCGACCACCGGCGCATGACGCACCCACCACCAGGTTGTAACCGTCGCCGTCATGAAATCATCGCCCCCACTGCAATCAGGATGGCGACCTCCGCAACTTGCTGGGTCGCCCCCAGAACGTCGCCTGTATAACCGCCAATCTGGCGAGCCGCAATGACGCCGACAAGGGCGGCCGCTAGCAGTCCGGCCATTAAACCGGTCAGGGTCAGAGACAGCCCCAGCAGCGGCCAGGCGATCAGCAGCCCGACCAGCAGTGCCAGCGCCAGGGTAACCGGTCGTGACCGACCGGCCGAGACCGCCAGACCGTCGGTCCGGGCCAGCGGCAGCAACACCATGAGCACGGGCAGTACCGCCCGGGACAATACGGCGGCCCCGACCAGCGCGATCGCCGCCATGCCCGGTCCCGGCAAACCGGCAACAATGGCGCCGCGAATTGCGATGCTGAACAGCAGTGCAATCACGCCGTAGGCACCGATCCGGCTGTCGCGCATGATCCGTAACTTACCGTCCCGGTCCTGGCCACCGCCAAATCCGTCTGCCACATCCGCCAGGCCGTCCTCGTGCAATCCGCCGGTCACCAGTGCGCCGCTCGCCAGACCGATAAGGGCGCAGGCCAGCGGGTGCAGGTTGAGACCGGCGGCCAGCATCAGGGCGGCCCCGGCAAAACCGCCGACCAGCAGGCCGATCATCGGGTACACGCGACCGGCATCGGCCAGTTCGCCGGCACCGATTTCGCCGCCCGGCCGAAAGGGCAGGCGGGTCAGGAACAGGCCGGCAACCGTCAGACTGCGCAGCCAGCCCGCCAGCCGTCCTCTGCCTGAAACTGTATCAATTCCAATCTCGCCCATGATCCGGCCTTTTTTCGAATTTTCACGTGCGCCCGGCGCGATTTGGTTATAGGTCAGGAGGATGTTAAAGGAAACCGGTGGATAAAAATATGCAGATCTCGTCTTTCAAGGAACTTCGTCAACTACTGCACAACCTTCCCGGCCCCGATCAGGCGGCCGCCGACGCAGCGCGGGCCCGCGAACCGCAATTGACCAAACCGGCCGGTTCGCTGGGTCGGCTGGAACAGGTATCGGCCTGGCTGGCCAGCTGGCAGGGCCGTCATCCGCCCCGCATGACGGTTCCGCGGGCCCGCATATTTGCCGGCAATCACGGTGTCGTCGCCCGTGGTGTTTCGGCCTTTCCGGCCGAGGTCACGCAGCAGATGGTCTACAACTTCGAGGCCGGCGGTGCCGCCATCAACCAGCTCTGCAAGACGTTCGGAACGGAACTGGTGGTGGAAGCGCTGCAACTCGATCAGCCAACCGCGGATTTCACCAAAGCGGCGGCGATGAGCGAAGCCGACTGCCTAGCCGCCATCGAAACCGGCATGCGGTCAGTGCCCGATGATACGGACGTATTGTGTCTGGGTGAAATGGGCATTGGCAACAGCACCTCGGCGGCGGCCATCTGTCATGCCCTGTTCAAACAGACGGCGGAAACCTGGACCGGTGCCGGAACCGGCGTGGCGGGCGAGGCACTGGCCACCAAGATCGCCGTCGTCGGCGAGGCGGTTGAACGACACCGGCCGCAGATCGGTGACGGGCTTGATGCTCTCATGTGTCTGGGTGGGCGGGAACTGGCAGCGATTGCCGGGGCCGTCATTGCGGCCCGACAGAAACGCATCCCCGTGCTGCTCGACGGCTTCATCTCGACCGCCGCCGCTGCCACGCTGGAAGCCACCGTCACGGGCACCCTTGATCACTGCATGGTTTCGCATACCTCCATGGAGCCGGGTCACAAACGGCTGGTTGCGGTGCTCTCGCAACGTCCTTTACTGGACATGGACATGCGGCTTGGCGAAGGGTCGGGCGCGGCACTGGCGGTCGGCATTCTGCGCGCCGCCGTGGCCTGCCATAATGGCATGGCGACCTTCGCCGATGCGGGCGTCAGCGGCAAGGGCGACTGATCCCCGGTCAGGAACGAACCACGGGCGACGCGGTCGCGCGGAATGTGGGCTAGAGCACGTCCGGCAATTTTTGAATCGCCGGACGTGCTCTAACTCATTGATATCCCCGCAAAGCCACGTTCGCGAATGAACCTATTCGCTCCGATTTTGCTCTAGTTTCGTTCGATCCGCCGTTTCAGGCGGAGCAATTCGCGACGCCGGGCGTCTTCAGCGATCAGATTTTCCACGAACCGTCCCTGAAAATGGGTAATGCCGACGGACCGCCCGAAATCGACCGATTCACGATTGTCACAACGGCACAGGACAATCATCAGCTTACCGGAATTGCGGACCAGTTCCGACAGCGCGGTATGGACGGCGGCCCCGCCGTCTACCATTTCCGGATGCCAGACCAGTTTGCACAGATCAACCCCCAGACGTGGCAGATTGACCATCCGGATGGCCTCCAGTGACAGGCCGTCGAGACAGACGCGGTAGCCCTTGTCCTGCAGGAATTCGCGGGCAAACAGATAGGAATTCAGGTTCACGAAAATATCTTCTTTCTGCAGTTCGATGATCATTGAGCCGCGGCGCGATGCCGACACATTGTCGTCAAACGCCTGAAATTCCTTCGACAGGATGGTCGCGATATTGATATTGAAACTGATCTCACCGGAGATCGAAATACTGTCGGTCTTGGTCAGCATCGACAACATGCGTTTGTCGAGGGTTTCCGTCAGGTGCTGAAACAACCAGCGGTTGGCCGTCACGTTCACGCCTGGCAGGATGGTTTCCCGCAGGTCCTTGATCGAGATAAACAGTTCGCTGAATTCCTGGGTCGGAATCATCTTTGAATCGACATTGCAAACAAACTGGCGGCGCACCAGATTGGACAGATCGGCGCGCGTCAGGGCGGTCTCCAGCCGGGTCAGCACGTCCGGCGTCATCGGTTCGCCCTGTTGCTGTTTCGCCTTCAGGGCAGCCCGTGCATCCATCCGCGCCCGCACTACAGACTGCCGTTTCTGTTCCGCCTGTGCCAGATTTTGCACCAGACCGAGAATCGAATCAAAATCGCGGTCGGCATCATACCAGGTGGCGAAGGGAGAGGTTTTCGGGCCTTCTTCGGTGACCAGCGGATCGTCGCTGAACAAAAACCGGGTCTTCTGCACAATGGTCTCCACTTCCGGCAGGAATTCCTGTTTGAAGACAAAAATGATGTCCGAATTCTTGAGCGTGAACAACTGGCCGTGCAGTTCGGAGATCAGGCTGTCGAAGTTGCCGGCGGCGGTCCGGATGTGCTGTTCGCGCCGGTTGAACGGACGCAGTCCGGACAGGTGCATGTGCAGGACCTTGCGGTCCCGCTTCAGGTGTTCCAGACGCTGGATATAATCGAGCAACAGGTTTTCCTGATTTGGCATGTTGCGCTGATTGTCGGGCGCCGTCGCCATCACTCGCCACCCAGCCCGGTTGGTATGATCCGCACGTTACAGCCTCTTTCCGTTGCCAATGACTTCTGCAAGATGATCAATGAAAAATCCCTGAAACCGGCTGACACCCAGAGCCAGACCCCACTTCACCGCCTTTTCCGTATCAACGCGCGCCAGGATCACGCTGTTGCGGCCGACTCGCGCAATCATGTCGCGGATTTCCTGCTCACGGCCATCCGTTTCATCGTCCTGTAGCACCGAACTCCAGTTGATCTTCAGAAAATCGGCCCGCAGGACGGTTGGGTCGAAAAACTGCAATGACATGGGATCCAGACCATCGACCAGCACACGGTAACCGCGTTCCTGCAGGGAATCGCGAGCATACCCGTAATTTTTCGGATCGGCAAAAACGTCAATCACCTGCATTTCAACCACCACGCGGTCGGACAAGGCACTGACAACCCGGTGAAAACGCTGAAAATCCTTGGACAGCACCGTGCTTATGTTCAGATTGAGGCTGATCGGCTCGAACTGGTCATCATAGATACGTTCCGACAGAACCCCCAGCAGGCGCCGGTCGAGGCTTTCCGTCAGATACTGGAACAGCCAGGGGTTGGCAAAAAAATCAATGTCCGGTGCGATCCGCGCCCGCACCTCACTCATCGAGATAAACTGTTCGCGAAACACCACGCTGCCGTCGCCGCCGGTCCGTACCAGCAGGCAGGTCTGGTACTGAACCAGGTCCGCCATCTGCATGGTCATCAGTTTTTTCTCGAGCGCCGACAGATTGGCTGGCGACAGCGGCCGACCGCTGGAAGTGTCTTTTTCCGCCGCCGTCCGGGCCTGTTCGGCGGCCCGCTCGGTTTCCAGAGACTGTTCGACGATCACCGAGAAAAAAGTCGCAAAGTCCTCGGCGCCGGACAGGTCATACCAGGTGATGAAATTATCCTCGAACCCGGAATCATCAATCACCGCCAGCGGGTCTTCGCTGAACAGGGCACGTGCCTTGTCAACCACCTGGTCGACGTCATCGACATCGATATTGCGACAGACCAGAACCAGGTCGAGATTATCCAGCGCGAACAGCGCTGCCTCGTTGTTTTCCAGCAGCCCATCAAACGTGCGCACGGCGATCTGTATAAAATGCGGCTGCCGGTTGTTGGGACGCAGTTCGGACAGGTGGATGTGGACGGCAAAATAGCCGGCGGAATTGTTTTCAATCCGCTTGAGCCGGTCCAGCAGCAACTGCTCTTCCGACCTGGAAAATCCGGCATTTGAACTGGTGCTGGTACTTCCCCACTCAGCCATCCGTTCACAACCCCCAAATTCTCGCGGACCCATTTGCCCCGATATTTTATCAAGACTAATGAGCAACCTTTAAAAACAGATTACCCTGAACCACCTTATAATACAGGCAGAAACAACCTGTCGGCCCGTTGACGGACATTCAGCGCCGGGTCAGGCGTTCGGGAGATAAGCCAATTCACAACCACCGACAACCCCTGATCAATGGCCACCCGCCGCAAACCGGAAATGATTGCGCTGTCTACGCGATCGGCGACATTCACGGACGGCTTGATCTGCTGACCGCACTGTACCGCCTGATTGAACAAGACGTCGCCGGGCGGGCTGTCCGGCACCGGCACCTGATCCACCTCGGTGACTACGTCGATCGCGGACCACAGTCGATGGAGGTAATTGATCGGTTTTGCCGACAACCGCTCACCGGATTCAACAATCACTGGTTGCTGGGCAACCATGAAGATGACCTGCTGGCGTTTCTTGCGACACCTGTTGAGGCGACCCGATGGCTGTCCAACGGCGGCTGGCAGACCCTGCGGAGTTACGGCATCCGACCCGACCCGGCGGCCACACCGGATTCCCTGGCGGCGGCCTTTGCCGAGCGGCTGCCGAGCGCACACCGGAAATTTTTAACCTCCCTGCCCGTCAGCTGGAGCAACGGCGACTATCTGTTTGTACATGCCGGATTGCGTCCGGGGGTCGCGCCGGGCCAGCAAACAGTGCAGGACCGGATCTGGATTCGTCAGCCGTTTTTGTCCAGCGACCGGGAATTCGGCCAGATCATCGTGCATGGCCACACGCCGCGCCATCAGCCGGAGGTGCGCGGCAATCGCATTGGAATCGATACCGGTGCTTTCGCCACCGGCTGTCTGACCTGCGTCGTACTGCACGGCACGAAAATCGAATTCCTGCAAACCGGCGGCAACGGAAACGGCTTTGTCAGGGGCCGGCAGGAATGATAGGTTGCTGCCTGACCGACCCTGACACAGGCTGAGCACGCGCATGCATATCCGAAAACGTATTCTGGTGACCGGCGGTGCCGGTTTTCTCGGCTCCCACCTGTGCGACCGTCTGGTCAGCGACGGGCATGACGTCCTGTGCGTCGACAACTATTTCACCGGCACACGGGACAACATCGTGCACCTGCTCGATCATCCGCACTTCGAACTGATGCGGCACGACATCACCTTTCCGCTCTACCTGGAAGTGGATGAAATCTATAATCTGGCTTGCCCGGCGTCGCCGGTGCATTACCAGTTCGATCCAGTGCAGACGACCAAGACCACGGTTCATGGTGCGATCAACATGCTGGGCCTGGCGAAACGCACCAAGGCCAGGATATTCCAGGCCTCGACCAGCGAGATATACGGCGACCCGGAAGTCCATCCGCAACCGGAATCCTATCGCGGCAACGTCAACCCGATTGGCCCGCGATCGTGTTATGACGAGGGCAAGCGTTGTGCCGAAACGCTGTTTTTCGATTACCGGCGCCAGCATAATCTGAACATCCGTGTCGCCCGGATTTTCAACACCTACGGCCCGCGCATGCATCCCGACGACGGTCGCGTGGTTTCCAACTTTATTATTCAGGCCCTGAAGAACGAACCGCTGACGATTTACGGCAACGGCGAACAAACCCGCTCTTTTTGTTATGTCGACGATCTGATCGAGGCGTTTGTCCGCCTGATGGCGACCGCCGATACGGTGACCGGACCGATGAATCTGGGTAATCCGGGCGAATTCACCATCCGCAGTCTGGCGGAGGCGGTGATCCGCCTCACGCAGTCTTCATCGCAGCTGGTCAACAGGCCGCTGCCGGAAGATGACCCGATGCAGCGCCAGCCGGACATCACATTGGCCCGCAATACCCTGTCGTGGGAACCGACCGTTCAGCTCGAGCAGGGACTGTTGCGGACGATTGATTATTTCAGGGGTGTGCTGGCCGCCGCATAGACGGTTTTTGCCCAGCCCCGGAAGCCCCGCTCGGCGACCCCGCTGCGATCCTGTATCCAACGGTCCACCGGAATGCAAAAACCGGTTTTCGGGCGGTTGATGATGCTGTCGGGCAGCGCTGTCCGGGGCGTGCGGGCCATATCGCGTTTGGTCAGGCCACCCGGTTTGAGGGTCGCCGGTAACAGCGTCCGCAACAACACCGGATCGACCAGCGGCACCCGGATTTCAAGCGAATGAGCCATCCCGGCCCAATCCGAATCACGTAACAGCTGGTTGCGCATGTAAAAGGCGGTTTCCAGTGCCGCCACCTTGCGACAGGGGGTCTCAAGCGGCTGGCACGTGTCGGCCAGTTGCTGCAGCGGGGCCAGATCGATCAGCCCCTGACGGGCCAGATCGGGGTCCAGCACATCGGGCAGTTCCCACGGCATGTACAGGCCGCGCCGCAACAGATAGGCGCCAGCATAATGGCCGCCGTATTCAATCAGACCCGGCATTTTGGGTGATACCCGGCCACCGACAAACGGCGCACTGAGGGACCGGAACAAGCGACCAACTGCGGTTGACCCGGGAATCATGCCAATTCGCCGGACCATATCCGGAACCTGCCGGAAAGTATCATACCCGCCGAACAGTTCGTCGCCGCCGAGGCCCGACAACGCCACTTTCAAGCCCCGTCGCCGGGCCGCCCGGGCGACAAAATAGGTATTCACGCCATCCAGCGACGGTTGATCCATGACGGCAAGGATATCGTCAAGGGCGGTCTCGAAATCGCTGCGGCAAATCCGCTCGCTGTGCTGTTCGGTGCCATACAGGCGGGCGACCTGTTCGGCCAGCGGCACCTCGTCACGATGGTCATTGCCAAATTCATCAAAACCGAGCGTGATGGTCTGCAGGCGTTCACCCTGGCATTCCGCTGCCAGCGCCGCAATCGATGTCGAATCGAGCCCGGCCGACAGGAACACACCGACGGGCACATCGGCGACAAAATGGTGCCGCACGCTGTCCAGCAGAGCGGCCCGCAAATCAACGTTTTCGAGTCCCGGCGAGGGTTCCGCCAGAACCTGACTGATGTCGAAAAAGCGCCCCGATTGGCGATCACCGTTGGCCCCGACCCGCAGCCAGTGACCGGCCCGCAGGGCGGTGATATCGCGAAACAGGGTATGCGGATCGGGCACGCTGCCAAACAGAAAATATCCGCAATGTCCGGCCGGACAGGGGGCGGTATCGATGCCGCCGCCGGCGAGCAGAGCCTTGACTTGCGAGGCGACCCGCAGAGTGTGACCGTCGTCGGCAAGATAGAGCGGTTTGATGCCGTAGGGATCACGCGCCAGAAACAGGGTGCGCGCCACGGCATCCCAGATGACGATGGCATACATGCCGCGCAATTTCGGCAGCATGTCAGCGCCATCACGTTCGTATAATCGCAGGATGACTTCGGTGTCCGAATCGGTGACAAATACCACGCCGCTCTGTTCGAGTTGCTCACGCAAGGCGCGGAAGTTGTAAATTTCACCATTGTAGGTAATGCGATAACGCGCCCCGGCGACGCCCGTACCGGCAATCGACATCGGCTGGGCGGCCGCCGCACTGAGGTCGATGATGGCCAGCCGCCGATGTCCCAGCGCGACCCGCCGATCATCGGAAAGCCACCGTCCCTGCCCGTCCGGACCACGCCGGGCCATGGCATCATTGATGCTTTCCAGCTCGATCGGATCAACCGGCGGCGCGTCCGCACCATAGGCATACAGGGCACATAATCCACACATCCCCGCTTCATAACCTGCAATTCCTGATCAACAAAGGATTTTCAATGCCGAGGGTGCATGGCAAAGCTTTGCAAATGGAGGAGGAATAGGGGTAAAAGGGCGCATGAAACAGGTTATCCAGAGTAGACGGTCAGGCAAACTGACCCTGAAAACCGTGCCCGACCCGCAGGTCCGCAGCGGCCATATCCTTGTCCGCACCCGGGCCTCGCTGATTTCCGCCGGCACCGAACGTATGGTCATTGATTTCGCCAGAAAAAATCTCGCCGGCAAAGCCCGGGCCCGCCCGGACCTGGTGCGCAAGGTTATCGACAAGGCCCGGCGCGACGGCATCACCGCGACCTTGCAGACGGTGCTGGCGCGGCTCGACGAACCCCTGCCGCTGGGTTATTCGGCCGCCGGAGAGGTGGTCGCGGTCGGCGCCGGACTGGAAGGCGTGTTCCGGGTTGGTGAACGGGTTGCGATCGCCGGCGCCGGGCTGGCCAATCATGCCGAACTGAATGTCGTGCCGCGCAATCTGGCGGCGCCGGTGCCGGACGGCGTCGACGATGAAGAAGCCTGCTTTGGCACACTGGGGGCGATCGCCCTGCATGCGGTCCGCAATCTGCAGGCCGGACTGGGCGATGTGGTCGCCGTGATCGGGCTCGGACTGGTCGGTCAACTGGCCGCGCAACTACTGACGCTGGCAGGCGTACGGGTGATTGGACTGGATTATGACCCGGAACGGCGCGCACTGGCGCACCGCCTCGGCGCCGAGGCGATACTGGACCCGACCGGATCGACGCAGCAGCAGCGGGTCGCCGACCTGACGCGCGGGCGCGGCTGTGACGGCGTGCTGATCGCCGCCGCGACGTCGTCGAACGAACCGTTTCAAACGGCTGCCGACATCGCCCGCGACCGGGCCCGGGTCAGCATGGTCGGCCTTACTGGAACCGAGTTTCCATATGCCGACTTCATGAAAAAGGAACTCAATATCATCGTCTCGCGGTCCTATGGCCCGGGCCGCTACGATCCCGATTTTGAAGGCCGTAATGTCAAATATCCGGAAGGCTGGGTGCGCTGGACAGAAACGGAAAATCTGGCGGAATGCCTGCGTCTGATGTCGCCGGCGCTGGCCCGAAGGCTGGACGTCCGATCGCTGATCAGTCACCGCCGGACACTGGCCCAGGCCGAAGACACCTATGCCATGATCACCGATCGCCGCGAACCGCACATGGGAGTTGTTTTGACCTACCCGCACACGGCACCGCCCGCCAGTGCCGTGCGGTCACCGTCGGCGCGACCGCCGTCACAACCGGCGAACGGCTGCGTGCTGGGCGTTATCGGTGCCGGCAATTTCGCAAAATCGGTCCTGTTGCCGGAACTGAAAAAAATACCGGGCGTGACCCTGCACACACTGGCCACCCAGCGTGGCGCCACGGCGGAACACAGCCAGACCAATTTCGGCTTCCGGCAAGCCACCACCCGAATCGACGACATCCTGGAAAATCCGGAGATCAACGCGGTACTGATTGCGACCCGCCACGACAGTCATGCCGACCTGACGGCCCGCGCCCTGGAACAGGGCAAATCGGTTCTGGTGGAAAAACCGCTGGCCCTTGACCGGACGGAACTGAACCGGGTGATTTCCGCCCGCAACGGTCGGGACGACTGTTTTTTCCAGGTCGGTTTCAACCGTCGTTTCGCCGCCATGGCGGAACGGGCGAAAGCGGTGCTTGAGCCATCCGATGCGGCCCGGGTGATGCTGCTGCGGATCAACGCAGGTGCCATCGATGGTGGCCACTGGGTGCATGCAGCGGATGAAGGCGGCGGCCGGATTCTCGGTGAAGTTTGCCATTTTATCGATCTTGCACGATATTTTGCCGGGGGTCCGATCACCTCGGTGCAGGCCGACGCGGCCCGTACCGACGGCACGGTCGACGACGTTGCTGTTTCTCTGACCTTCGCCGACGGATCGCTGGCCAGTATCCTGTATACGGCGGTTGGCGACAGCAGTGCGGGCAAGGAACGGTTCGAAATTTTCTGTGGTGGCATTAACGTGATGATCGACGATTTTCGCCACCTGACGATCACCGGGAGCGGCAAGCCGGTTTCTGAAAAGACGGCCCAGGACAAGGGGTTTCGAAAAAGCCTGCGGCTGTTTGCCGACGGCGTCAGCAATGGTGGCGACAGCCCGATCGATGAAAACGAACTGACCGGGTCGAGCCTTGCGACCATCGCCGTTCTGGAGAGTCTGCAATCGGGAACCAAAATCTATCTGTAAGATAACATTGATCGGAAATTAACATGTTTTTAAAGGCGTTTTTTGACTCCGAATTTGAACAGCATACCGCTGTCGCAACTGCCACCCGTGAACAGACAGCCGATCCGTTTATCCGGCTGGTGGGACATGCCGTGCGATGCATTCGGGCCGGTGGCAAAATCCTGTTTTTTGGCAACGGTGGCAGTGCTGCCGATTGTCAGCATCTGGCGACCGAACTGACGATCCGTTTCAAAAAGGATCGGGCACCAATAGCCGCGATTGCCCTGACAACCGATTCGTCGGCCCTGACCGCGTGTGGCAACGATCTCGGATTTGAGGAAATTTTCGCCCGCCAGATCGAGGCGCTGGCGAAACCCGGTGACCTGTGTATCGGAATCTCGACCTCGGGCAATTCCGAAAACGTCATCAAGGGGTTGATGCAGGCGAAAAAGATGGGGGCGGTACCGGCTGCACTGGGCGGCAAGGGCGGTGGCCAGATGACCGTGCTGGCCGACCCATACCTGATCATACCGTCCGATGTTACCGCCCGCATTCAGGAAATGCATATCCTGTTGGGACATCTTTTCTGTGATTCGCTGGAACGGGAACTGAAGCTGGTATGAGCGCGGGCCCGTCCCTCGTGCCGCTGGTCGAGCGGCTATCCGGTGCCCGGGTTCTGTGCATCGGCGATGTCATGCTGGACCGGTTCGTCACCGGTGAGGTGGAGCGCATCTCGCCGGAAGCGCCGATCCCGGTGTTACGCATACGGTCTCGCACGACCATGCTGGGCGGGGCCGGTAATGTTGTCCGCAACCTCACCACACTGGGGGCCAGCGTCCGGTTCATATCGGTTGTCGGTGACGATGAGGCCGGGCACGAAATTATCACCACCATTGCGGAAAACCCGTCTGTCACGGCCGACCTGATAACCGATAGCGGGCGGGAAACCGCCATCAAAACACGCTATCTGGCAGGCAATCAGCAGATGTTACGCACCGATCAGGAAACGGTATTGCCGTTGTCCGACACCATCGCCGACGCGGTCGTGCAAATGGTGGAACAGGAAATCGGGTCGTGCGGCGCGCTGATGCTGTCCGACTACGGCAAAGGCGTTCTGACGAACGGTATCTTGCGACGCCTGATTGATGTGGCAACAGGTGCCGGTGTTGCGGTGATCATCGACCCCAAGGGGGTCGATTACGATTGTTACCGGGGAGCGACACTGGTCACGCCCAATCGCAAGGAGCTTGAACAGGCAACCGGATTGCCCACCGATGATAACGACAGTGTGCTGGCCGCCGCCCGTCAGCTTATTGCCGGGTCCGGAATAGGGGCCGTGCTGGCGACCCGCAGTTCCGATGGCATGTCACTGGTGACGGCAGATCATGTCGAACATCTGCCAGCGGAAGCGCGTGAGGTCTTCGACGTTTCCGGTGCCGGTGACACGGTGGCGGCGACCATGGCGGCAGCACTGGCGATCGGCGTCGACATGAAGGATGCGGCAACGCTGGCGAATACGGCGGCGGGTATTGTCGTTGGTAAATTCGGAACCGCGACGGTCTACATGGCGGAACTGATCGCATCGTTACATCACCATGAGGTATCGCAGGCGGAAGCAAAGGTGCGAACCGACCGGGAAACGGTTGATCGGGTTACCGCCTGGCGACGGCAGGGACTGAAAATCGGTTTCACCAATGGTTGCTTCGATCTGCTGCATCCCGGGCACCTGTCGTTATTGACGCAGGCGCAACAGGCCTGTGACCGGTTGATTGTCGGTCTCAACACGGATGCATCCGTCAAACGCCTGAAAGGACCGAGCCGCCCGCTGCAGAGTGAAATGGCGCGCGCCCAGGTGCTCGCTTCGCTGGCCTGCGTCGACGCGGTTGTGCTGTTCGACGACGAAACCCCGCTGTGCCTCATCGAGATGCTGCTGCCGGACGTGCTGGTCAAGGGTGCCGACTATTCGGAAGATACCGTGGTTGGTGCCGACCTGGTGAAACAACATGGCGGCAGGGTCGTGCTGGCGAAACTGGCAGATGGCTTCAGCACTACGGCCACCATCGACCGGATGAACCGCCCGGCGCCCTGATCGTCAATTCAGGCCGTTGCGGATCACGCCAAACAGCCGATTCCAGAATTCCGTATTTTTCCCGGACCCGCTTTCCGCATCATCAGCGTTGTCGCCACTGGTGGCCGTTCCGTCGGCCAGCGGGCGGGGCGGACGGTTGCCATCGGCCGCCCGCATGACCTGCGCCCACAGTCTGGCAGGCAGTCCACCACCGGTCAGGCCTTTCATCGGCGTGCCATCATCGTTACCAATCCAGACCCCCGCGATAAAGTCGGCGGTAAAACCGATAAACCATGCGTCCCGATAGTTCTGGCTGGTTCCGGTTTTGCCCGCCGCCGGACGGTCCAGGCGGGCATTACGACCGGTGCCGTCGCTGATTACGTGCGCCAGCATGCGGTTCATGGGCGCAATAAAACGCGCGGGCACAACCCGGCCCGGGCCCGCCCCGGTACGACGGTACAGGGTTTTCCCGCGACCATCCCTGATTTCCTGAATACCGAACGGCCAGACCCCGAAGCCGCCATTGGCGAATGGGCCATAGGCCGCTGTCAGGTCGAGCAGGCTGGTTTCTGCGGTGCCGAGCGCCAGCGACAGGTCGGGTTTCATGTCATCGCGAATCCCCAGTCGGCGAGCGATCGCTACAATCCGCTCCGGCCCTGCTTTTTGCGCAACCCGGATGGCAACAGTATTGACCGATCTTGCCAACGCCACATCGAGGGTCATGTTCCCCTGATATTTGTCATCAAAGTTTTTCGGTGCCCAGCCTCTGATCGAAATGGGAGCATCCAGCATGAGGGTGTCCGGCGACAGGCCCGCTTCCAGACCAGCCAGATAAACCAGCGGCTTGAACGCCGAACCCGGCTGCCGTCTGGCCAGTGTGACCCGGTTGAACTGGCTGGCGGCATAATTGCGACCGCCGACCATCGCCCGGATTGCGCCGGTCGGGTCCATCACGACGACCGCACCGTTAGCAGCCCTCCGCTGGCGGCCTTCCGCCGCCAGCCCCCGCTCCAGACTCCGTTCCGCCCGTTGCTGCAGGTCCGCGTCGAGGGTCGTGATCACGGTCAGGTCATGATCGCCGCCGCTCACATAACTCGGCACCTGATCAAGCACCCAGTCGACAAAGTGCCGCGCAATCCGTTGCGAGCGCGGTACCAGCACCCGACCCTTACCCCGTTCGGCGGCAGACACCTGCGCCGCCGTCAGATATCCCGCCTCGACCAGATTTTGCAATACCTGCGCCGTACGGGCCTCGGCCCGGTCCGGACTGGCCAGCGGATTGTACCGGCTGGGGGCTTTTAGCAGACCGGCCAGCATTGCCGCCTGATAGGTTGACAGCCGGGTCGCCGGCCGGTTGAAATACTTGCGCGCTGCGGCATCCACGCCGTAGGTGCCGGCACCAAGATAGACACGGTTCAGATAGATCGTCAGAATCTGCTCCTTGGAGAACCGGTATTCCAGCCACAGGGCCAGCATCAGTTCCTGCACCTTGCGTTTGACAGAGCGTTCCGGCGTCAGGAACAGGTTTTTTGCCACCTGTTGCGTCAGGGTACTGCCGCCCTGGACAATCCGCCCGGCCCGCATGTTGGCCCAGGTGGCGCGCGCCAGACCGATCAGATCAATCCCGAAATGATGGTAAAAGCGACGATCTTCCGTCGCCAGTACCGCATTGGGAAGGGCTGGCGGCAGATCCCGCAACTGCACCGGCGCACCGTACAGATCGCCGCGCGCGGCAAGCACCTGGCCATCCGCCGACACCAGGGTCACGGTTGGTCGGCGGGTCGCCTCCAGCGCAGTGTCGATATCAGGCAGATCGGTAAAATACCAGCCGCCCACCAGCAGTCCGGCTATGATACCCCAGACGATCCCGGTGGCTGTCCATTTGACAGCCCAGATCACCACCCGACCCGGCGTGACCGGGGCGCGGCGGGGGGCTTTTTTTCGGGTTGAGGGCGACCGCCTTTTTGTCATGCCCCTTTATTGTCGCTGCCGGTTAGGATTGCGTTAATGGCCGGGTAAATTCCCGCCAGCCTAACCGCTGTTGCGCAGTCCCGCTGAAATGCCGTTGATGGTCAACTGGATTCCGCGCAACACTTTCGGATTGTCGTTATTGCGGCGATGTTGCTTGAGCAGTTCGACCTGGATGTGGTTGAGCGGATCAAGATAGGGGAAACGGTTCTGGATTGAACGTTCCAGCAGCGGATTGTCCTGCAGCAGGCGATCGTGACCGGAAATCTGCAGCAGAGCGGCGACCGATTGCTGCCACTCCTTGCGAATTCGGCCAAAAATTTTCCGGCGCAGGGTTTCATCCTCGACCAGAGCCGCATAACGCGAGGCAATGGCAATCGAGCTTTTCCCCAATACCATATCCATATTCGACAGCTGCGTCCGGAAAAACGGCCAGTCGCGATACATCTGTTGCAGATGTCTCATCCCCTGCTGCGGATGGTCCGACAACCAGGTCTGGACGGCGGAACCAAAACCGTACCAGCCGGGCAACATCAGGCGACACTGCGCCCAGCTGAAAACCCAGGGAATGGCCCGCAAGTCCTTGATCCGTCCGGCCTTTTTGCGCGATGCCGGGCGCGATCCGATATTCAGGGTGGAAATTTCACTGATCACGGTAGAGGCCTGAAAATACTCTTCAAAACCATCTGTCTGATAGACCAGCCCCTGATAGGCGGCAAACGCGTGTTGCGACAACAGCTCCATCGTCTCGAGGAACTGCGGGTCGGGCTTTTTCTGTTCTGCCCGAATCAGCGTCGCTTCCAGGGTGGCGGCAACCAGGGCTTCCAGGTTGCGGCGTCCGAGATCCGGGTTGGAATACTTGCTGGAGATCACCTCGCCCTGTTCCGTCACCCGGATCTGCCCCTGCACGGCACCCGGCGGTTGCGCCAGAATGGCATCATAACTGGGCCCACCGCCACGACCGACGGTACCGCCCCGGCCATGAAACAGCCGCAGTTTGATCTGGTGGCGGGCAAACAGCTCAATCAGGCCGATTTCAGCCTTGTACAATTCCCACCCGGACGTCACGAAGCCGCCGTCCTTATTGCTGTCGGAATATCCGAGCATGACCTCCTGGACGCCGCCCAGGCTGTCGACCAGTCGCCGGTACGCCGGAATCGATAGCAGGCGGTCCATGATACCGATGCAGTTCCGGAGATCCTCGATCGTTTCGAACAAGGGCACAATATGAACGGCGCTGCCGCCGTCCGGTTCGATCAGGCCGACCTGTTTCAGCAGCACCGCCAGTTCCAGCAGGTCCGACACGTCCGTCGTATTGGAGACAATCGCGGTCGGGATGGCCCGCGGGCCATACAGCTGGTGAGCGGCGGCGGCGGCCTGCAAAACAGCGATTTCGCCACGTGTTTCATCGCAATAGGTCCAGAACGGTCGCAGCAGCGGCCGGGCGATGGCAAGCTCACGGACCAATTGTTCAACGCGGTCGTCTTCTGACATGTTTCCGTACGTCAGACCGGGTTCAACGGCGGCATACAACTCCGCGATGGTTCGTTCGTGAACGGCCGAATTCTGGCGCAGATCGAGGCTCGCCAGATGAAATCCGAAACAGTCGATTGCCCGCATCAGATATCGCAGCCGTCCCTCGGTCAGATGAGCCGACCGGTTTTCACACAACGACTGACGGATCACATCCAGATCCGCAACAAGCTCGGCGGGGCCGTCATAAGGTGCCGCCGCCGTACCAGCGTGGCGGACCGGAGCCGAGGATCCGAACCGCGCCGACGTTGCCGCCAGCCGGGCATAAATACCGCTGATCGCCAGGCGATAGGGTTCATACTGGCGATGCGGTGACTTGTCCGGTGACTTTTCGGCGAGCGCAATCAGCGCGTCGGTGACCTGCACCACCCGCGACGACAGCGACAGGTCGCCGCCCAGTTCATGCAGCTCTTCCAGATAAAAGCGGAACGCCCGGGTGCTCTGCATGTGCAGGGAGTCGCGCAGCACGTCTTCGGTCACAAACGGATTGCCGTCACGGTCGCCACCGATCCAGCTGCCAATCCGGAGAAAGGACGGGATCGGCAGGACGGCCCCGTCCGGGTCGAGGCCGTTCAAGCGGTCTTCCAGCCCGGCGTAAAAAACCGGCAGTTGGCGGAGAAAGGTGTAATCATAATAGGACAGGCCGTTTTCAACCTCGTCACGGACAACCAGTTTTGACTGGCGCAGCAGGTTGGTCTGCCAGACGGTCTCGACGGATTGCTGCAACTGGGCATCAATTGCCGCCATTTCGGACGGCGTCCACTGGCAGCGTTCCCGCCGGTCAAGCAACTCGGCAACCTTCATTTCGTGGCGCATGGTACTTTTGCGGCGTACTTCGGTGGGATGGGCCGTCAATACCGGGCTGATCAGGGCGTCCTCGAAAAAGGTGCGGATGTCTGCCCCGGCGAGGCCCGCCGCACGGGCATGGGCCAGGGCGTTGTCGATGGTGCCGGCACGTGGATCGTCGCCGGCCATGTCATGGGCGCGGGTGCGGCGGATGTGGTGCTGATCCTCGGCGATATTGGCCAGATGGGAAAAATAGCTGAAAGCGCGGACCACCTGTACCGCCTGTTCCGGTGTCAGGGTGGCGAGCAGGACCTCCAGCTCAAGCCGGGCCGGTTCGTCGTCGTCGCGGTAAAAACGAATGGCCGTCTGCCGGATATTTTCGACGATATCGAAAATGTCCGCACCTTCCTGTTCCCGCACACAATCCCCGAGCAACCGCCCCAGCAACCGAATGTCCTGCAACAGCGGACGGTCTTTTTCCGAGCCCCCGGTCGCCGGCGCAGCGGCGGAGGATTTTATCTGGTCTGTCATCCTGAATGTATTCCCGACATGAATTGGGCTTCATACCATTCCTAGCACACTCGCCTGTCGGAATACACACCTGCACTCTTTTCAACATGATCTCCAAAAACAGTGGTGTGGCGCATGGGGCTGATCAGGGTGTTAATTTTATGAGTCCCAGTCTTCTTTTTAGGTGTCAATCCCCATTCATCGCGGGTTCAGATGTCCAGGTTGGCGACCTTCAGGGCGTTGGTCTGGATAAATTCACGTCGCGGCTCAACCACATCGCCCATCAGAGTCGAGAACACGTCCTCGGCGTCGTCCGTATGGGCAATTTTGACTTGCAGCAAGGAGCGCACATTGGGGTCGAGCGTGGTTTCCCAGAGCTGGTTCGGGTTCATTTCACCCAACCCCTTGTAGCGCTGGAAGGCGATTCCCTTGCGGCTGATGGCGAGCACCGTATCGACCAGCGACACCGGTCCGGTAATCACGTGTTCGGCGTCCTTGACCATCAGATGTCCCTGTTTCGCAAAGGTTTGCTGCAACTGACCGGCCCGCTCGTTCAGGCGGCGGGCATCGGCAGAGCGGATCAGCCCGGTATCCACCACGTGGCGTTCGCTGACACCACGCAGGCGACGGCTGAAAGCCAGACCGCCGTCCGCAAGGGATTCACCCTGCCAGCCACGTTCGTTTTCGTGGGCAAGGGCATCCAGCCGGGTGGCGATATATTCCGCCGACGCCCGGGCGCGGGCACCGTCCGACAGGATGTCCGGGTCCAGCGCGCCGGCAATCGCGGCCTGCTCCAGCACATGCACGGGCACCCGTTGCGCCAGATGGTGCAACAGACTCTTGACCTGGCGGGCCTCCTCGACCACGCCGCGCAAATCGTTGCCGGCAATCTGTGAACCGTTATAGGTCGTGAACACGGAGCCATCTTCGGTGATCCCGGAAAACAGATAGTTCTCCAGCATGCTGTCGTCTTTCAGATAGACTTCGGAACTGCCGCGTTTGGCCCGGTAAAGGGGCGGTTGCGCGATGTACAGATAGCCACGCTCGACCAGTTCCGGCATCTGCCGGTAAAAGAAGGTCAGCAACAGCGTTCGGATATGGCTGCCATCGACATCGGCGTCAGTCATAATGATGATCTTGTGATAGCGGCACTTGTCGGCGTTAAAATCCTCGCGGCCGATGCCGGTCCCGAGGGCGGTGATCAGGGTGCCGATTTCGTTGGAGCTGAGCATTTTATCGAACCGGGCCCGCTCGACATTCAGAATTTTCCCACGCAGCGGCAGAATCGCCTGATTTTTCCGGTTACGACCCTGTTTTGCCGAACCACCAGCCGAATCGCCCTCGACGATGAAAATTTCGGACAGGGCCGGGTCACGTTCCTGACAATCGGCCAGCTTGCCCGGCAGGGAGCTGATATCCAGTGCTCCTTTCCGGCGCGTCAGTTCCCGTGCCTTGCGGGCCGCCTCGCGGGCGGATGCCGCCTCGATAATTTTCTGTACGACCTTTTTGGCGTCGTTGGGGTGTTCCTCAAACCAGCGATCAAGGCCCTCGCCGATAACGCTCTCGACGATCGGGCGCACTTCCGAGGAGACCAGCTTATCCTTGGTTTGCGACGAAAATTTCGGATCCGGCACCTTGACCGAAAGAACACAGGTCATCCCTTCGCGGGCATCGTCACCGGTAATCGTCGCCTTTTCCTTTTTCGCGGCACCGGACTGCGCCACATAGGAATTGATGGTCCGGGTCAGGGCGCCACGAAATCCGGCCAGGTGGGTTCCGCCATCACGTTGCGGAATGTTGTTGGTAAAACACAACATGGTTTCGTGATAACTGTCGTTCCACTGCATCGACATTTCCACCGTGATGCCATCACGATCGCCGGTAAAATAGATTTCGTTTTCATGGAGAGCCGCTTTCGAGCGGTCGAGATAACCGATAAAAGCCGTCAGCCCGCCTTCATAATGCAGATCGATCGTCACCGGATCAACGCCCCGCTGGTCTACGATCTGAAGCCGCACGCCGGAATTCAGAAACGCCAGTTCCCGGAGCCGGTGTTCAAGGGTCGCCAGATCATATTCCGTGCTGGTGAAGATTTCACGGGAAGCATGGAAGGTCAGTTCGGTGCCGCTGCGAATTTTGTCGCCGTCCATTGGCGCATCGCCGACGATTTCCAGCGGGGCCACCGCATCACCGTTCTCGAACCGGATCCGATGTTCCTTGCCGTCCCGCCAGATTCGCAGTTCCAGCCGGTCAGACAGGGCATTCACGACGGAAACGCCGACGCCGTGCAGGCCGCCGGAAACCTTGTAGGAATTCTGGTCAAATTTACCGCCCGCGTGCAGCTGCGTCATGATGACCTCTGCCGCCGACACACCTTCTTCCGTATGCATGTCGACCGGAATGCCCCGCCCATTGTCCCGTACGCTGACAGAGCCGTCGCCGTTGAGGGAGACAAAAACCGTATCGCAATATCCGGCAAGCGCTTCGTCAATGGCATTGTCAACAACTTCATACACCATATGGTGCAGACCGGACCCGTCATCCGTATCACCGATATACATGCCGGGGCGCTTGCGAACCGCCTCAAGCCCCTTCAGAACTTTGATTGAATCCGCATCGTAACCGGAGCTGTCCGGGTTCGGGTTGTCACTCATTACGTCGCTCATAAATACATCCGTTCAGTTCCGGCAGCGCGTCAGGCGCTCCTTACGATCCCGTCCGACACCCGGAACATCTGGGCCTCGGGTTTCAGGGGGGTATACAAATTTTCGTCGGTACCCGTGAACCAGGTCTGTGCACCCAGTCCGGATAAGTGGTCAAACAGTGCAAGACGGCGTTCGCTATCCAGATGGGCGGCAATTTCGTCCAGCAACAACAGCGGCACGGCGCCATGCTCGGCGCTTCGCAACGTTGCATTGGCCAGCACGATGGCGATCAGCAGGGCTTTCTGCTCACCGGTTGAACATCGCTCGGCCATCTGGCCATTGGCCGCATGATGCACGACAAGGTCAGTGCGATGCGGACCACAGCCGGTTCGCCCGCTTTCTCCGTCCTGGCGGCGTTGCCGGGCCAGAAGATCGCGAAACCGTTCTTCGGCCTGCAGCGCCGGGCCGTCTGTCAACCATGACTCCGGTCCGCCGGCCAGCGACAATTCGGCGCCGGGAAAGGGGGCCATGCCAGCGGACGCGGCGGGCATCAGCCGATGCAGCAACTCCAGACGTGCCGCCGCCACGGCGATACCGCGACCGGCCATGGATTCCTCCAGCGCCGTCAACCACGCCGGGTCGGGGTGCGGGCTGTCCCGCAACAGGCGCGCCCGTTCCCGCATGGCCGATTCGTAGGCATTGATGCGACCGGCATGCGCCGGATCCCAGACATAGACCAGGCGATCAAAAAACCGGCGGCGTTCGGCCGCGCCGTCAGTAAACAGGCCATCCATCTGAGGGGTCAGCCAATACACGTTCATGATTTCGGCCAGAACATTCTGGTTGGTCGCGGTCTGTCCATCCACCCGAACGACCCGGCGTTCCCGCCCGCCACTGTCACCAGCGTTGAAACCGGTACCCAGTCGGCACGGTCCGTTCGGGGTTTCGACCTCGACTGCAACCGCCCATCCACCGACGCTGCCGGTTCGCGAAATTTCGTGCAAATTCGGACGCCGCAAACCGCGGCCCGGCGCCAGCAGCGACAATGCTTCCAGGATATTGGTTTTGCCGGCACCGTTCGGTCCGGTCAGGACAACCGGCCCCGGCCCGAGATCCAGACGCAACCCTTCATAGCTGCGAAAATTCGTCAGTGTCAATCGGGATACCGCATAGCGGCGCGGGCCCGCCATCTGCGTGCAACCCTGCGGAGCGGCGCTCCTCAACCCGGAAATTCGAGACAGTTTCTTGTCCTCATACTCGCATCGGCATCAAAACATAGATCGCGCTGGCGTTATCGGCTTCGCGGAGGATGGTGGGTGAATTGGCATCCGCGAAGGACAGCTGTGCATTCTCACCGAGGATCTGACGCGTGATATCGAGAAGGTAGGATGAATTGAAGCCGATTTCCACGGACTCCCCCTGATATTCGATTTCAATTTCCTCCGTCGCACTTCCGTGTTCCGGACTGGATGCTGACAGCATCAGGTTGCCACTTGAAATGGATAGCTTGACGGCCCGTGACTTTTCACTGGATATAGCCGACACTCGATCAATGGCAGCGGAAAACAGCTTGCAGTTGACGGTCAGGTCCTTGTCATTGCCGCTCGGGATCACCCGTTCGTAATCCGGGAAGGTGCCGTCAATCAGCTTCGATGTCAGAATGGCATTGTCAAAGGCAAACCGGATTTTGGTTTCTGACAGGCTGACCTCTACCTCGTCGCCGGACTCATCAATCAGTTTTCGCAGTTCGGTTACCGTCTTGCGGGGAATGATCACGCCCGGCAGGTTTTCCGCCCCCGGTGGCAGCGGGGATTCAACACTGGCCAGCCGGTGACCGTCGGTAGCCACCGACCGCAATACCTCGACTCCGTCGCGGTCGGCCCGGTGCAGGTAGATGCCATTCAGGTAATATCGCGTTTCTTCCGTCGAGATGGCGAATTTGGTGCTGTCAATCAGGGTTCGCAACTCGACCGCCGTCACGGAAAACGCATGCGGCAATTCACCGCCCGACATGACCGGAAACTCTTCCGTGGGCAGACACGACAAGGTAAAGCGGGACCGTCCGGCGCTCAGGATCAACTGTCCGTCGCCGGAAGCATTCAGCTCCACCTGAGAACCATCCGGCAGTTTGCGGACGATATCATATAGCGTATGGGCCGGCACGGTGGTGGCACCTTCGACGAAGACATTGGCGGCGACCGCATCGGCCATATCGAGGTCCATATCCGTCGCATTCAACTGCAGTTTTCCGTCGGCGGTGGCTATTTTGACGTTGGACAGAATCGGTATTGTATTGCGCCGTTCGACGACGCTTTGCACGTGGCCGAGGGACTTCAACAGCGCGGCCCGCTCAATTGTAAGTTTCATGGTTTGTTTTCAAGCCTCTAGCTAAATTTTCCGCTTGGAGTTCGGAACCTTGCAGGCGACCCGCTCCCCAGGCCATGACGGCCTTCCCTGATGAGCGGTCATTATAACAAAAGCACCGGAATTCGTAAGGAAATTCGACCGAAAGCGCCGGATGGCGACAACGACCGCCCATATCGGTCGGGCCGACCCGGTCTGGCTTACGAAATTCGGCCCGGTCAGCCCTCCAGCATACGACGAAGAAGCTCCACATCCTCGGCGAAACTGCTGTCGTTCTCGCGTAGTTCCTCAACCTTTTTAACCGCATGCATGACGGTGGTGTGATCCCGACCGCCAAACTTGCGGCCGATTTCCGGCAAGGACCGGGTCGTCAATTGCTTGGCGAGATACATCGCCACCTGACGCGGCCGGGCGACCGAACGGGCACGTCGTGCCGAATGCATGTCTGACGTCCGGATATTGAAATGGGACGCGACCTGTTTCTGGATTTCCTCAATGGTCACGCGCCGGTCGTTGGCCCGTAGCAGATCATGCAGGACGTCCTGCGCGGTTTCCAGCGTGATGTCACGCCCGACCAGTTGGGAATGCGCAACCACCCGGTTCAGGGCGCCCTCCAGTTCACGGACATTGGCGGTAATTTTATGGGCCAGGAATTCAAGTACTCTGGGCGGCATCTCAACTCCCAGCATCTGGCCTTTCGCCTGCAGGATGCCCAACCGCAACTCGTAGGTTGTTGCATGAATATCAGCGACCAGACCGCAATTCAGGCGCGACACCAGCCGCTCTTCCATGCCGGTCAGATCAGACGGTGACTTGTCTGCCGATATAACAATCTGACGGCCCTCATCGACCAGCGAATTGAAAGTATGGAAGAATTCCTCCTGGGTTGCGTCCTTGCCGGCGATGAACTGCACATCATCAATCATCAGCACGTCCACTGACCGGAACTGCTCCTTGAAATCGACAATGGTCTGCTCGCGCAGGGCCCGGATAAACCGGTACATGAATTTTTCAGCCGACAGATACATCACCGTCCGGGCCGGCTCGGATTGCCGGATATGCCAGGCGATGGCATGCATCAGATGGGTTTTACCCAGACCGACACCACCATACAGAAACAGCGGATTAAAGGGCGCCCGCGACGACGTTTCGCCAACCCGCCGGGCTGCGGCATAGGCAAATTCGTTAGGCTTGCCGACAACAAACTGATCAAACGTGAAGCGCCGGTCAAGGGACGCACTCAGCGCTGTCAGCCCGGGTTCGGCAACCCGGTCCGGAACGATCGGCGACAACGGCACGTCATCCTCGACGGCCGCCGGACCCTTGCCGGTCAGTCCGCGTTCCGCCTGCACCACAATTTCCACTTCGGTTACCGTGGAATCGGCAGACCGCCAGAGTTCGGACAGCTTGTCGCTGTAGTGCGCCAGAATCCAGTCCCGCATAAACCGGGTTGGTACTGACAACCGGACCACGCCCGCGTCCCGTCCACGCAACTGGATCGGCTTGATCCAGCTCTGAAAAGCCGGTTCGCCGATATCCGTCCGCAAGGTCTGCGTAACACGCTGCCATTCACCATCAAGCGTTTCGCCCGGCTTCGTGTCCACGCTGCCCTTCAATTCATCCATCTTGCCGAAACATCCCCAACCCCTGACCCCCACGCCTGTCGGCGATTGTTTGTGGAATTGCCATCATACCGCAACCCCTGAGGTTCAAAATTTCCAAAAAAGGAACTCCGACACACCGTCGCCCGATTGCGCCGACAATGTCCGAAACCCCCAAACCCTACGTCAATATTCCCGGCGGCTTTCAACCCACACCCGGAACATCAGTTCTCGTCACCCCCGCTTCTACGCCTCTTCCGTCTCGCGTTCGATGACGGATATCACACCCGGACCGGATTTTTCCAAAACGCCACCAGACAAAATAAAATGTGACGCCCTGACACCCGCTCCGCAGAACAGCTGTTAACCTTCAAAACGAGCGACATTTCACGGCAATCAATTCCCCGCTCGACGACAACACGTGCACCCCCTGGATCAGTATACTGATATTATATTCATGCGCGATTTTATTTTTAACTTACAAATAAATAATGAAATCGCATATTTTGCCGCGCCCGCTAAGTAAAGAACAACAAATATTAAAATATTTATTGCCTTTCCCGGGCATTTACTACTGCACAACGACTCTGATGCCGTTGCTTGATCGGCCTGAATATTACGGTTGGAATCATCCCGTTGCAACAAGACCGAAAGGAGAACGTTGAAAATAATCAGCTTGACAAAAACACGGCTCGGGAATCCAGCCCGACAAGCCATCGGGTGCAGGCATAAAAAAGCCGTGCAGTTCATCACCACACGGCTTTCCGACCGATAATCAGTCAGACAATTTCCTGGATCAGGCGGACATTGCCTTGATGCGTTTGGTCAGCCGGGACAGCTTCCGGGCAACCGTATTTTTATGATACATGTGGGCGTTGACGCCGCTCATCAGTTTTGGCTGCATAGCGCGGAATGCTTCCTGCGCGGCGGCCTTGTCGCCACCGGCAATGGATTCCTCGACTTTGCGCAGATCGGTCCGGATCGCACCGGCACGTGCACCGTTGACAACGGTGCGCCGGGCGGTCTGGCGGATACGTTTCTTTGATTGGGCGTGATTGGCCATGGTCTGAAGACCCTTCTAAATTCAACGAAGGGCTGGCTTATAATGGTCGATCAGGCCCGCGTCAAGCGCCCATTCATCAACAGGCGCAGGGCCACCGGTCAATCAGCCCCCGGTGGCGACGTCAGGAGGGCGCCGGAACCAGGTTGAATTCGACCGTTAACCGTCCGGGCACGGCAGGGTCGACCACGAGTTCGATGTTCAGAACCTCGCCCTCGCGGCGGTATTGCTGACGGGAGGCTTCCTGCCAGCCCAGTTGCGGCAGGGCATCGGCATAAAAATCGAGGACCGCCTGACGGTCGACGGCACCGTGCGCCACCGCCTGGGCAATGCGACCGGACTTGGTTTCGAAAACGACGGAGGCGACCGGGTCTTCTGTCAGGCCCGGCATCAGCGGCAAATCGGAAATCACGCTGACAAATTCAGGCGGGCTGGCATGTGCGGGCTGGACCGGATTGAAAATCCCGGTGACAGACAGCAACGTCAGGAACAGGACAGGCAGGGACAGGCGATTTTGTTTCATATGGATACTATAACACTATCGCTGGCAGCGGGAACAAAAGAAAGTCGAGCGACCGGCCTGGGTGATCTGACGGATCGGCGTGCCATCCCTGCACCGCGGGCAGGCCTCGCCGGTTCGGCCATAAACCCGGAAGCTGTGCTGAAAATACCCCAGTTCGCCGGAGGGCTGACGATGGTCGCGTAACGACGAGCCGCCGGCGTCGATTGCCCGCGACAAAACGGCGTCGATTGACCGGGCCAGTTTGTCGGCCCGCCCGGCCTGCACCGCCGCAGCCCGCCGGCGTGGCGAGATGGCGGCGTCAAACAGCGCTTCGCAGGCATAGATATTGCCAATGCCGGCGACCACCCGCTGGTCCAGCAGGGCGCTCTTGATCGGCATCTGCCGGCCCCGCAAGCGGTCCGCCAGATGGCTCCCGGCCAGCCCCGGCGCGACCGGTTCCGGGCCGAGTTTTTTCAGGGCCGGATAATCCCCGAGCCGGTCCAGCGGACAGATATCCATAGACCCGAAACGGCGCGGGTCATGGTAACGGATCTCGACGTTTTCAGAGGTCAGAAACAACACGTGGTCATGCGCATCCAGGATGGGCGGGTTGTCCGGATAGATGCGAAAACTGCCGGACATGCCGAGGTGACAGATCAGCACCACGTCCCGGTCCAGCGTGATCAGAAGATACTTGGCGCGGCGCTCGACTGCGGTAACCTGCCGCCCGGTCAGTGCCTGCCCGAACCCGTCAGGAAACGGGAACCGAAGATTTTCGCGGCGGGTAACAACCCGTGTCAGGCGACGGCCGTGCAACACGGGATGCAGACCTCGGCGCACCGTTTCCACTTCCGGTAATTCGGGCATATGTCCTCCGTAAATTTGTACGCGTCAGCCTAGCCTATGGGGGGCGCTTCGGCTATGGTCCGCACATGTCAGCAAAACGATCCGCACCAGACGCCACCACCCATTTCGGTTTCAGGGATGTCGCCGAACGGGACAAGGAATATCTTGTCCGCGATGTCTTTAACAGCGTTGCGTCTAAATACGACGTGATGAACGACCTGATGAGTGTCGGCGTCCACCGGTTGTGGAAAAATACCCTGCTCGACATGCTGAGACCGCGAGCCGGAATGACGCTGCTGGATGTCGGCGGCGGGACCGGAGATATTGCCCTGCGGTTTCTGGATCGCGGCGGTGACAGCGTGCGGGTGGTCGATATCAACAACGAGATGCTGCGCCACGGTCGACGCCGGGCAATTGATCGGGGTCACCTGAAAAACCTGGACTGGATCAACGGCGACGCCGAGGCCTTGCCCCTGACCTCGGGATCGGTTGACGCCTATACGACGGCATTTTGTATCCGTAACGTCACCCGCATTGAACGCGCCTTGTCGGAAGCGGCGCGGGTCCTGAAGCCGGGCGGGCGCTTTCTCTGTCTGGAGTTTTCAACGGTGACGCTGCCGGCTCTCGAAAAAATCTACGATCTGTATTCATTTTCCGTATTGCCCTGGCTTGGCCAGATCGTTGCTGACGACCGGGATTCCTATCAGTACCTGGCTGAAAGCATTCGCCGCTTTCCCGACCAGGAAAAATTTGCTGCCATGATCGCGGACGCCGGCCTGGCGCAGGTCACCTGCCGGAATTTATCGGGCGGCATTGCTGCCATCCATTCCGCCTGGCGAATATAACCGATGGTGATCGGTGCCGTCAGGAATATCGGTCGGCTGCTGGCAATCGCCCGCATTCTGGCCCGCCATGACGCCTTGTTTGCGCTGGAATATTTCGGCGTAACACCGGCCATCGTTACGCTCGCCCGGCTGGTCTCGAAACGCCATGCCGCCGGTCGACCGGGACAACGTCTGGCACGCGCTCTGAATGAAGCAGGTCCGAGTTTCATCAAACTGGGGCAGGCACTGTCGACCCGTTCGGACCTGCTGGGTGAAGAACTGGCGCACGATCTGTCGGACCTGCAGGACCGGTTGCCACCATTTGCCGGCACCGAAGCCCGCCGGACGGTCGAAGCGGAGCTGGATGATCATATTGAAAATCTGTTCACGCATTTCGATGATGATGCGGCGGCGGCGGCGTCGATCGCGCAGGTCCATTTTGCGACCACATCGGACGGACGGGACGTCGCCGTCAAAGTACTTCGTCCCGGCATTGAGGCGGCCTTCCAGAGAGATCTGTCGTTATTCCGGTGGCTGGCATCCCTGATAGAACGGACCCGACCTGACCTGCGTCGCCTCAAGCCGCAAGAGATCGTCGATACCATTGCCGATACCATCGAGTTTGAAATGGACCTGCGTTTCGAGGCGGCGGCCGCGGTCGAGCTGTGGGAGAACTTTCAGGATGACGACACGTTCGTTGTACCGGAAGTCGATTGGGGGCGGACCTCCGGGCGGGTTTTGACCACCGAACGGATCAGCGGAATTGCAATGGATGACCGCAATGCCATATTGGCCGCCGGGCTTGACCCGGAAGAAATTCTGGCGGTCGCGTCGAAGGCCACTTTCCAGCAGGTGTTTCGCGATGGCTTTTTCCATGCCGATGTTCATCCCGGCAATATTTTCGTCCTTGCCGATGGTGCCATCGGAGTTGTCGATTTTGGCATCATGGGGCGGATCGACCTGAAAACCCGACGCCATCTGGGGGAGTTGTTGCTGGCGTTCCTGTCACGCGACTACCGGCGGGCGGCGGAAATTCATTTCGAGGCAGGCTGGGTGCCGGCCCACAAGAACGTCGAAATCTTCACACAGGCCTGCCGCTCGATCGCCGAACCGATCATGGACAAACCGCAAAACGAAATTTCAATCGCCCAGCTGCTGGGGCATCTGTTCCAGATTACCGAGACCTTCGAGATGGAGGCGCAACCGCAACTCCTGCTGTTGCAGAAAACCATGCTGGTGGCGGAAGGAACAGCGCGAAAATTGTGCCCGTCTGCCAACATGTGGATGCTGGCAAGGCCCCTCATGGAAGACTGGATGATTGCCAACTTCGGCCCCGAAGCGCGACTGCGGGAAACCGTAACGGACATTGCGGGCACGATCGAGCGCCTGCCCCGCATGCTGGACGGTATCGAACAAAGCAGCGCACGGATCGCCAGCGGCCACATCCGGTTACATCCGGATACCATCCGGGCATTGCAGGAAGGCGGCATACGTCGCGGATTACCGGTCGCGTGGGTCGTTGTGACGGCCTTGCTCACCGGATTTGTAGTCATGCTGTTCAAATAGTCGGTATCAGACGCCATTCCACCTGATCCGGGACTTGCATCCGGCACGGGTCAGCCCTAGTTTATCTACACAATTCTATGGTATTTTCCGATTTTTCACATATATAACTGGATTTTGTGGGACTGGGGCGAAACGGGTGCATCGTAAACGGGTACTGCTGATTATTTCCGGCGGCATCGCTGCCTATAAAACACCCGAACTGGTGCGCCGACTGCATGATCAGAGATTGGCCGTGCGCTGCATCCTGACGCGAGGCGGACGTGAGTTTGTCAGCCCGCTGGCCTTGCAGGCGGTCAGTGAGGACACCGTATATCAGGATCTGTTCTCACTGACGGAAGAAAGCGCCATGGGACATATCCAGCTTTCGCGGGATGCCGATGTTATTCTGGTCGCACCGGCAACCGCCCATATGATCGCCCGCATGGCACAGGGGCTGGCCGATGATCTGGCATCCACCGTTCTGCTGGCGACTGACACGCCGGTTCTGGTGGCACCGGCCATGAATGTCCGGATGTGGCAGCACGCAGCAACGCAAGACAATCTGGCAACCCTCACGGCGCGCGGCCTGACCATCATTGGCCCGGAAGAAGGTGATATGGCGTGTGGCGAGTTTGGCATGGGACGGATGAGCGAACCCGCCGATATTGCCGCCCGGGTCAGCGGGTTTTTGTCAGGTTCCGCACCCTTGCTCGGAAAATGCGCCATCGTTACCAGTGGCCCGACCTTCGAAGCGATTGACCCGGTCCGCTTCATCGGCAACCGTTCGTCCGGAAAACAGGGACACGCGATTGCCGCCGCGCTGGCTGCCGCCGGTGCAACGACCCTGCTGGTCAGCGGCCCGACCGGGCAGCCGGACCCGATCGGCGTCGAGGTCCTTCATGTCGAGTCGGCAACCGACATGCTGGCCGCCTGTCAGAACAGCCTTCCGGCCGATATTATCGTCTGCGCCGCCGCCGTTTCGGACTGGCGGGCGTCGACCACTGCCCCCTCAAAGATCAAGAAACAGGCGGGAGAAGCGCCGCCGTCCCTGTCGCTGACGGAAAATCCGGATATTCTGGCGATCCTGTCCCGGGCCGGTGCAGACCGGCCGCAGCTGGTAATCGGGTTTGCCGCCGAGACAAACGACGTCGTCGCCAATGCCGTCAGCAAACGGCAGCGCAAGGGCTGTGACTGGATGGTCGCCAACGACGTTTCGGCAGACCGCGCCACCTTTGGCAATGACCGCAACACCGTACACCTGATCTCGGCGACCGGGACCGAGGACTGGCCGGAAATGAGCAAGATTGATGTCGGGCGACGGCTGACCGACCGTATCGTCGCACACTTCGGAAATCCAGACCAATGAGTGTGACGGTTCAGATCCGCCGCCTGCCGCATGGCCGTGACCTGCCGTTGCCGGAATATGCAACACCCGACAGCGCCGGCATGGATTTGCTGGCTGCCGTCGACCGATTGATGATCCTCAACCCCGGCGAGCGCTGTATTGTGCCGACCGGTATCGCGATCGCGCTACCGGCCGGGTTCGAGGCGCAAATCCGGCCGCGTTCCGGTCTGGCGATCAAAAACGGTATCACCGGGCTCAACAGCCCGGGGACCATCGACGCCGATTACCGGGGCGAGATTGGCGTCATTCTTGTTAATCACGGAACGGACCCCTTCCACATTGAACGGGGCATGCGGATTGCCCAGATGGTAATCGCCGCCTGCGCCGTCGCCCGATGGCAGGAAGTCGAAACACTATCTGACACCCGCCGCGGAACCGGCGGGTTCGGTTCCACCGGAACAAAAGGAAAGGGGTGAGGCATATGTTGCACCTGTCCCGCAAGGTCCTGTTCGCAATCGAAGCGGTCCTTGACATCGCCTACCATGCCAGTTCTGAACCGGTTCAGAGCAAGGAGATAACCCGTCGCCAGGGCATTCCGAAACGCTACCTTGAACAGGCCCTTCAGCATCTGGTGCGGGACGGCATTCTGGTCGGTGTGCGTGGACCGAAGGGCGGTTACCGGCTGGCCATGGAGCGTCGGCGCATCTCGGTTGGAGATATTGTGCGGGTGGTCCGCGAGATGGAGACCAAAAAGAAAAATGCTGACGACCCGGAAGGCTCGGAACTAGGTGTTGCGGTCGTCAGGCCACTGTGGGCAGAATTGCAGGAAGAACTGTCAGCCCACCTTGACGCGACCACGGTTGATGATCTGTGTGACCGCGCCGGCGAGGCGGGCATTGTCAGTGAAGGTCACCAGAATCTGGATTTCACAATTTAACGGGAGGCATGGGGATTATGGCGGAATTTCGCGGACGTATATACGACAGCCTGATTGACACCATTGGTGCAACGCCGCTGGTCCGACTGTCGCGACTGACATCCGACGCAGGTGTTGATGCCGACCTGCTGGGGAAATGCGAATTTTTTAACCCCATGCATTCCGTCAAGGACCGCATCGGGCTGGCCATGGTGGAAGCGGCAGAAGCCGACGGAAAGATCGTGCCGGGATCGACCCTGATCGAACCGACATCCGGCAACACCGGCATTGCGCTGGCGTTTGTCTGTGCCGCCAAGGGGTATCAGCTGATCCTGACCATGCCCGAATCGATGTCGCTGGAACGCCGGAAAATGCTGCTGATTCTGGGAGCCCGGATCGAACTCACGCCGGCCTCGCTTGGCATGCGCGGCGCCATTGACCGGGCCCAGGAACTGGTTGAAAAAACGCCCGGTGCACTGATGTTGCAGCAATTCGAGAACCCCGCCAATCCGGAAATTCACGAGCACACCACGGCGGAAGAAATCTGGAAGGATTCCGGTGGCAAGGTCGATGTTCTGATCAGCGGCGTTGGTACCGGCGGCACCTTGACGGGTTGTGGCCGGACCTTGAAAAAATACAATCCGAAAATCAGAATTGTCGCGGTCGAACCGGAAGACAGCGCGATCCTGTCCGGCGGCACGCCCGGGCCGCACAAGATCCAGGGGATTGGCGCCGGATTTGTCCCCGGCAACCTGGACACCGGTCTGATTGACGAAATTCTCAAGATCGGCAACGAGACCGCCTTCAGTATGGCCCGGACCGCCGCCCGCGTGGAGGGGCTGTCCTGTGGTATATCGTCCGGCGCGGCGCTGGCAGCGGGGCTCGAAATTGCGGCCCGTCCGACCATGAAAGGCTGCTCGATCGTCGTCATTCTGCCCTCGTTTGCAGAACGTTACCTGTCCACACCACTGTTTGAGGGGCTTGGCTGAGCGTTGGATTTCACGGAGCAGCAGATCAATCGGTACGCGCGCCACATTCTGCTTCGCGAAGTAGGGGGCGGCGGTCAACAACGTTTGCTGAAATCCCGGGTACTGGTGATTGGAGCCGGCGGCCTCGGCTCTCCCCTGCTGATGTATCTGGCGGCGGCAGGTGTCGGCACGCTGGGGATCGTCGATGACGATATCGTCGATCTGTCCAATCTGCAGCGGCAGATTATCCATAACACATCCGACGTTGGCCGGGCCAAGGTCGATAGTGCCCGGGACACAATCACGGCCCTCAACCCGGATGTGACCGTGATCCCCCATCAGACCCGTTTTACGGCCGCCAACGCCCTCACCCTGATGTCGGATTATGATCTGGTGGCGGATGGAAGCGATAATTTTGCGACCCGCTTTCTGGTCAATGATGCCGCCTATTTTTCCAAAATCCCGCTTGTATCGGGTGCAATATTGCGGTTTGACGGACAGATCGCAACCTTCGCGCCGCACCGACCCGGGCCGGATGGTGCGAGCGGTCCGTGTTATCGCTGCATTTTTCGCGAACCGCCGCCGGAGGGTCAGATTCCGTCCTGCGCCGAAGCTGGCGTGCTCGGCGCGTTGTGCGGGATGATCGGATCACTGCAGGCAACCGAAATTCTCAAAGAACTGATGGGCATTGGTGAAAGTATGTCCGGCTCGCTTCTGGTCAGTGATGGCCTCGGCACGGAATTCCGCAAAATAAAGGTACGGCGCGACCCGGGTTGCCCGCTCTGTGGCGACTCCCCTGAAATCAAGGACCTGAGCATCCATGAGCACTGAATCATCCCCCGACAAACTGTCGATCATCGTATACGATCATCATTTCGACAAAGTCCATTATGCGCTGGTGATGGCCTCGGCAGCGGCCGCCATCGGCCGACCCGTCACGATCTTTTTCACGATGGGTGCCTGTGAAGCGATTCGCGGCAGCGACAAAGAGGGTTGCCCGGCCTGGGCCGGGATGCCACTCAGCGACGACACATCAACCGGGGCGGACCGGGATGCCTTCTACAAACGAACCGGCATTGCCACGATGGAAGTACTGTTCGACGCCTGTGTGTCATTCGACGTCAAATTCATGGTGTGTGAAATGGGATTACGTGCCAAGGGGCTCGAAAACACCGCCCTTCGGGCCGACCTCCGGATCGAACGCTCTGGCGTGGTGACGTTTCTCAGTGATGCCTCAAAAGACGGTGCCGTTGTGCTAATCTAGCCGGATATCCTTTTCCTTCAGGAACCGGGCAAATCCGGCCCGTTCCGGCAGTGAGAGCTGGCGCGTAACATTTTCGGACCATGGGCATTTTTCCAATACACCGTAGCGTTCGGTGTGACGCTGGTTTTCCGGCGGCAGGGGCGAGCGGTCATGCGCCCGCGCGTCATATTCCGATATTTCGTCGGCAAGTTGACCGTCGTCGTAGCGGTCCTGATGAATGACGACGGACGGAGGCAGACGGACGGCGGTGATCGCCGCATCATCGCGATACCCGAGGGTCAGGCCGCACACCGGGAAAACACCGTCCGGCAAATGCAGAAGATGGGCAAGCTCGTCAATCCGGTTGCGCAGATAACTGATCGGACAGCTCCCGATGCCGATACTTTCCGCCGCCGTCATCAGGTTCTGCATGGCCAGGGCAGCATCCACGGCGGCATTCATGAAGGTGTCGGCGTTGTTGTTGCGGTAGGTGTGGTTGCGCAGCCTGGCCAGCTCACGAATACGCCGGACATCGCCCAGAAAGACGAGTACGCGGGGAGCGGTGGCCAGCCAGGGCATTGACGGCACCAATTCAGCAACCGCCTGCCGGACGGCGGAATCAACAACGTTGATGATCGAATATTGCTGCAGATTTGATTTGCTCGGGGCCGACTGGGCGCAGGCCAGCAACAGAGTCAGGGTCGCGTCGCTGATCGGCTGATCGGCAAAACGTCGACAGGTCCGATGACCCAGAATAGTACGAAGGGTTTCATTGATCTGCGGATCGACGGCAATTTCCACACCGTACCGCTGACCAACCAGATCTTCTGCTTCACTCATACCGGGACCTCCAGAGATCAGGGACCGGCAAAACGGCTGACCGGTGGGCTTGCTACTGCCTAAAACGAATCGCCGATCACCCGGTCTGGCGGGGTGTGCCCATCGGTGAAGGTCTTGATATTGACCAGTACCTTTTCACCCATATCAATGCGCCCCTCGACCGTAGCTGACCCCATATGTGGCAGCAGGACAACATTTTCCATCGCGAGCAGCTTGGGGTTGACGGCCGGTTCGTTCTCAAAAACATCGAGCCCGGCACCGGCAATTTCGCCATTATTCAACATTCGGGTCAGGGCATTTTCATCAATCACTTCCCCCCGTGAGGTGTTGACCACGACGACATGCGGCCGCAGCAGTTTCAAGCGACGCGCCGACAGGAGATGATAGGTGGCTGGCGTATGAGGACAGTTGACCGAAACAAAGTCGACCCGGGCCAGCATCTGATCAAGGCTTTCCCAGTAGGTTGCCTCCAGTTCATCCTCGACATCTTCATGCAGCTGGTGACGATTATGGTAGTGGATGGACAGGCCGAACCCCTTGGCCCGGCGGGCAACGGCCTGGCCGATCCGGCCCATGCCGACAATCCCCAACCGCTTGCCATAAATCCGGTGCCCCAGCATGCCGGTCGGTGACCAGCCCGTCCATTCACCGGATTTCAGCAGGTTGACACCTTCGGTCAGGCGGCGCGGAACCGCCAGAATAAGGGCCATCGTCATGTCTGCGGTATCTTCGGTCAGGACATCCGGGGTATTGGTAACGGAGATGCCGCGTTGCCGGGCGGTTGCCAGATCGATGTGATCAACGCCAGTGCCGTAATTGGAGATCAGTCTGAGTTTCTCGCCGGCGTGGGACAGGACGTGTGAGTCGATGCGATCGGTCACAGTCGGCACAAGCACGTCGGCCGCTTTGACCGCGTCGATCAGTTGCGCCTTGGTCATTGGCCTGTCTTCAAGATTGAGCTGGACATCAAACAGCTCCATCATGCGGGTTTCAATGGCATCCGGCAATTTGCGCGTGACGACGACTTTGGATTTCTTGTTGGTCATGGCGGCTCCTCCGACGCGAGCGGTTTCAATGGCCATAGCAACCCCCATCGGGGATGTCCAGAGCCCAGTGTGGAAATCACGGTCATGTCGCCTCAGTGCTTGACCTGCCGCCGTTTTCAAGACCTATAATGGTACTCTGTCCCGACGCTAACAAAACCGGATTTTACAATGTTTCCTGCCGTAAACCTGACCAGATTTCTGGCCCGGACGATTTTTCTGACGGTGCTGGGGAGTGGTGTGATCGCGCCAGCTCTGGCCCAGTTGCAGACGACCGGCCTGCCATTGCCCCGGTTTGTCAGTCTGCGCGCACCGGAGGTGAATATGCGGACTGGTCCCGGTGTTCAGTATCCGGTCGAGTGGGTATACCGGCGGCGGTATCTGCCGGTCGAAATCATTGCGGAATATGGAACCTGGCGGAAAGTCCAGGATTGGCAAGGCACGCAGGGCTGGATTCATCAAAGCATGTTAACCGGCAAGCGGACCCTGATCGTAACGGGCGCGACACGAACCCTTCGCCGCCGCCCGGATTCCAGCAGTGCCGCACAGGCAAAAGTCGAAATCGACAGCATTGGCGACATCAGGAGCTGCCGCGAAACAGATACATGGTGCCGGGTCGATATTGGCGGTTATGATGGCTGGTTTCGGCGGGTCGATTTCTGGGGCGCCTATGATGGCGAAAAAATCGAATAACGTTACAGGAAATCGTTGGCCAGACTTTGCCGCACAATATGCCTCAAGATCGCGATGTGGCCATATTCAGGATGGGCAATCCCGATACTGACCTGGACATCCGGATCGCGAAACCGGACGATATCTGACGCACCAAACGGAAAATGAACAAACTGGACAGATGACGCCTTGCCATCCGCCCGGGTGCGATCGACGTCCTGTTCGGCGACGGCGGTGATTGTTTTCACGCCGTCAAAGGCAATGAAGATCGTTTCCTCGAAGCCGCCAAGGCGCGCCAGTGTGGCGGCCCGCCGGACCGGGTCATCAATTTCAATCATGACGGTGGCGACAAGTTCATGACCGTTTGGAATCAGCGGGTTGTAAGCGGCCAGTTCGTCGTCGATTTGTGCATCGCCGCCTTTTTCGATCCACAGCATTTCATGGATCTGGTGAAACATGGTCTGATAACTCTCGAAATAAAACGTCGCATCTGGCCCAATCGCGACCCGGCGGTGACGCTTGATCTCCGACATTTCCTTCCGGCGCACCACCCGGGAGGTGCCATAGTCGGCCATCGATAGCAGGTCTTCCCGCCGGATTTCTGTTTTCGACGTCATGGTGTTCATACCTTATCCTTCATACCCATACGAACGGGCCAGCAGTTCAATCGGGTGCTGCGCCGAACCGGCGCGCAACGGTGTTTCGGACAACCGCTTCGCCCCTTGCATCAGGTGATCGCGGGCAAGCGGGCATTCCGATACGACATGCCGGGCGCCCTGCTCAGCAACCTTGCGGGCTGCCGGTTTTCCGACCTTCAGCGCCAACTCGAAATTTTCTTTCATAATGCCCCAGGAACCACCGTGCCCGGAACAGCGCTCGATGACATCGATTTTGGTTTCCGGGATATAGCGCAACATTTCGGCCCCCTTCTGGCCCATGTTCTGGGCGCGGGCGTGACAGGCGATATGAACCGTTACGCCGCCGTCGAGCGGCGTCAGTCCGTCGGCCAGGCCTTCCTTCCGGGCGATGTCGACGATGTATTCCGTAATGTCACGGGTGGCCGCACTCAGGCGCTGGACATCTTCGTTGTCCGGCACGATTAACGGCCACTCAAATTTCATCATCAGCGCGCACGACGGCACCATCGCGACCACATCATACCCCTTGTCAATCCAGGGCATGAGCTCCGATGCAACGACCGCGGCCGCATCAGCAACAGCAGCAAAGTCACCCTGCTCCAGCTGCGGCATTCCACAACAACGGGGGTAAACAACTTCCGTTTCAACGCCGTTTTGGGCCAGCACATGGCGGGCCGACAGGCCGATTGAGGGATTATTGTAGTTGGCAAAACAGGTTGCATACAGAACCGCCTTGCGCCCGTGCGCCGGAGCCGTCGCATTGATCGGTAACGGTGCTTTCGCCCGCTCGACAAAGGTCCGACCATGGAATTTCGGCAATTCGGCCTCACGGTGAATGCCCAGCACCTGCTCCATGGCCGGCCGGGTCAGGTGGTTGCCGCACTTGGATGCCCAGTTGGCAAGCGGTGCAACATGCCTGGCCAGTTTGCCATTACGATCCGTTTTCGTTAGCTGGCGGAGCGGGAAGGGCACGCCTTCGGCTTTCGCCTGGACGGCGCGGGCGCGCAGCATCAGATGCGGAAAGTCGAGATTGAATTCATGGGGCGGCACGTAGGGACATTTGGTCATGAAACACATGTCACACAACGTACAGGCATCAATCACCGGCCTGAAACCGTCAGACGTGACGGCATCCAGTTCACCCGTATCCGACGCATCGATCAGGTCGAACAGGCGCGGGAAGCTGTCACATAAATTGAAACAGCGCCGACAGCCATGACAGATGTCAAAGACCCGGCGCAATTCCTGATCAAGGTCGGTGGCGTCGTAAAAAGCTTCATCACGCCAGGCAATCGGGTGGCGGGTCGGGGCTTCCAGGCTACCTTCGGTCATAACCGGTCCACTTTGCTACACGGCAGAGCGGGGAGGACCGAACAGGCCCTCCCCCACATCCACACATCGGGTGCATGCGATACGATTGGGATCAATCCAGCGAATCAAACGCTTTCTGGAAACGGCCAGCGTGGGATTTTTCGGCCTTGGCAAGCGTTTCAAACCAATCGGCGATTTCATCGAACCCTTCTTCGCGGGCACTTTTCGCCATTCCCGGATACATGTCAGTGTATTCATGGGTTTCGCCCGCAATGGCGGCCTTCAGGTTGGAACCGGTCGGGCCGATCGGTTCACCGGTGGCCGGGTCACCCGTTTCCTCAAGGAATTCCAGATGGCCGTGTGCATGGCCGGTTTCACCTTCCGCCGTCGAGCGGAAGACACTTGCCACATCGTTGTATCCTTCAACGTCCGCCTTCTGGGCGAAATAAAGGTAACGACGATTGGCCTGGGACTCACCCGCGAAGGCGTCTTTCAAATTCTGTTCAGTCTTGGTTCCTTTAAGCGCAGGCATGCGATTTCTCCTGGTTTGCGTTAACGGGTTGGTCGTTCAGATTCACTTCGGACACACGCACGGGTTGCGCGCGTCAGGGTATCACTATGGCGATTCCGGGCGGCGGAGTCAATCTGTTTTTATCAATTCTAAAAAAACAGACATCTTATTGATTTAATTGAACATTAGTCCGAAACCTTAACGACCACATCGACCCGGGTGATCGTGCTGCCAACAGGCGGCAACGGCAATGCCGAGATCGCGATCTGATCAAGTGGAATGTCTTCCAGCCGATTTGATTTCTCATGATAGAAATGATGGTGATCGCTGACGTTGGTATCGAAATAGCAGCGCTGTGAATCAACAACGATTTCACGCAGCAGGTTGGCGCGGGTAAACTGATGCAGCGTATTGTACACGGTGGCAAGTGACACCCGCATTTTCCCGTCCTGCGCTTCCGCATGCAGCATTTCGGCGGTGACGTGCCGATCGCCGCCTTCGAACAGAATTTTAGCAAGGGCGATACGCTGACGGGTCGGGCGCAATCCAGCGTCGCGAAGCTGATTGATAACATTGCTGTACGGTCTTTGAGAATCCAGGGTCACAATGGGTTTCCCGTCCTGATGTGTTCCGGTCACCGGACACTTTTTTAAACCAACAATAACTTGTATAACCATAATAAAGTTAAGGTATATGGCCGTATTCAGCAAGCATTTACTTATTTCACGATATCATCACCATTGTTCGCTCGACGCAAATCCGGCATTCCCATGATATTGTAGCCGGAATCGACATGGTGGACTTCACCCGTGACGCTGGCCGACAGGTCGGACACCAGATACAGGGCTGATCCTCCGATATCCTGCAGCGTCAGTTGGCGTTGCAAGGGCGCATTGTCCTGACAGAAATTCAGTATATGGCGAGCACCACCAATAGCGGCACCGGCCAGTGTTCGCATGGGGCCGGCGGACAGGGCATTGACGCGAATATTCCGATCGCCCAGGTCAGCTGACAGATATCGCACGCTGGCTTCCAGCGCCGCCTTGGCGACACCCATTACGTTATAGTTCGGCATCACCCGATTGGCGCCGGAAAAAGACAATGTCAGCAAGGCACCGCCGCCCGTCATCAGCGGTGCCGCCTGCCGGGCGATCGACGTGAATGAGTAACATGAGATATCCAGCGTGCGCCGGAAATTTTCACGGGTTGTATTGACATAATTGCCCTTCAACTCCTCCTTGTCGGAAAAGGCGATGGCATGCACGACAAAATCAAGCTGGCCCCATCGCCCGGCGATTTCAGTGAAAACATCCGCGACACTCGCGTCCCGCTCGACATCGCAGTCCAGAATAATGGACGAGCCCAGTTGCTCCGCCAGCGGGCGCACCCGTTTGCCAAGCGCGTCGCCCTGATAGGTAAAGGCGAGTTCGGCACCGTGAGAATGCAGCGTCTGGGCAATCCCCCAGGCAATCGAATTCTTGTTGGCGACACCCATAATCAGGCCTCGCTTGCCGGACATCAACGGAGTCAACTGAGACACGGTTTCCCCCCTCAGGAATTACCCATCTGTTTCAGAAATCAGGAATACCGGCTGAAGGCAAGCGTGGCATTGGTGCCGCCGAACCCGAAGCTGTTTGACATCACACAATTGAGCTCGATATCGTCCCGACGACGGGTCACCAGTGGCATGTCGCCGACCCCTTCATCGGGCTGATCGATGTTGGCCGATGCACAAATAAAATTATTCTGCATCATCAACAGGCAATAAATCGCTTCCTGAACGCCGGTGGCACCGAGGGAATGGCCCGTCAGTGATTTGGTCGAGCTGAACGGCGGCATGTGATCGTGTGTCTGAAAGACCTCCCGCATGGCTTCCAGTTCGCGGATATCGCCAATCGGCGTCGACGTGCCATGTGTGTTGATATAATCAACCGGCTGGTGCAGGTTTTTCATCGCCATCTGCATACAGCGGACGGCGCCTTCGCCAGACGGCTGAACCATGTCATATCCATCAGACGTGGCGCCATACCCGGTCAGTTCGCCGTAGATTTTGGCACCGCGTGCCCGGGCGTGTTCCAGTTCCTCGAGAACCAGCACACCGGCACCGCCTGAAATGACAAACCCGTCGCGATGGGCGTCGTACGCCCGGGAGGCCCGCTCCGGCGTTTCATTGTATCCACTGCTCAGGGCCGGCATGGCATCAAACAACACCGACAGGCTCCAGTGCAGTTCCTCTCCGCCACCTGCAAAAACCACGTCCGCCTTGTCAAGCTGGATCAGTTCTGCCGCATTGCCGATACAATGCGCGCTGGTCGAACAGGCCGAACCGATGGAATAACTGAGTCCCTTGATTTCAAATGCCGTCGACAGGGTTGCCGAATTGGTCGACGTCATCGCCTTCGGCACGACGAACGGGCCGACCTTGCGGGGCCCCTTGTTGCGCGCGTTGTCGGCAGCCTGAACCTGGGCCGAGGTCGATGGCCCGCCGGACCCCATGATCATCGCCGTGCGGACATTTGACACATCGGACTTCTCAAGCCCCGAATCGTCGATGGCTTGTTGCTGGGCAACAAAGTTATAAGCTGCCCCCTCGCCCATAAACCGCCGCCAGCGCCGGTCAACCAGTGATTCCAGGTCTATTTTCGGACGGCCATGAACGTGACTGCGGAAGCCCATTTCCTTGTATTCTTCCGAGAATGAAATGCCCGACCGGCCTTGTCGCAACGAGTCCAGCACAGCATCCTGGTCGTTGCCTATGCACGACACAATTCCCATTCCAGATACAACAACACGTCTCATATTCGCCTCTCTAACATCAGGCTGCTGCGGTAAATAGCGTTACTTTCAAACCGTCGGCCTCATATGCGATTTCATCATCGATCTTCATTACACCGTCGCCGATCCCCAACGTGATCTGTCGGTTCATGACCCGTTTCAAATCAATTCGGTAGGTCAGGAGCTTGGCATCCGGTGTAACCATATTGGTGAATTTGACGCTGTTCACACCAAGGGCACGACCCCGGCCCTGGGCACCGGTCCACCCGAGGAAAAACCCCTGCAGCTGCCACAGAGCGTCAAGGCCAAGACACCCCGGCATCACCGGATCGCCAGGAAAATGGCACTCAAAGAACCAGAGATCCGGTTTAATGTCGAATTCTGCCTCGACGAATCCCTTGCCGTGCAGCCCGCCTTCATCGCTGATCGCGGTGACGCGATCCAACATCAGCATTGGCGGCAAAGGCAGTTGGGCATTGCCCGGTCCGAACAACTCGCCCCTTCCACAGGACAACAGATCTTCGTAACTGTAACTGCTTTGTTTACTCACCGTTTTCAGCGCCATCCCGATTCCATGTCAATGTGGGTCCAGTATATATCCTACCCGGGGCTTGCCGACTAGGTTTATATGGGCAGCAAAAAGGGCGGCCACAATCCTGCGACAGCCCTTTTCAACCAACCCGACCCGCAAGCCTAGCTGGCTTTCGATTCTTCCTTGGCGATTTCCTGACCGGTTTCCTGGTCAACCGCCTTCAGGGAAAGTTTCACCTTGCCCCGATCATCAATGCCGATCAGTTTGACCTTGATAATGTCTCCGACATTGACGACATCGGTCGTCTGGGCGACTCGCTGTGGTGCCAGTTCGGATATATGTACCAGTCCATCACGCGCCCCCATGAAGTTGACAAACGCTCCGAAATCAACGGTTTTGACAACCTTTCCTTCGTAGATCTTGCCGACCTCCGGTTCCGCGGTAATGCCTTCGATCCACTTGATCGCCGCCGCGGCCGCCTGTTCGTCAACTGCCGCCACCTTGACCGTCCCGTCATCGTCAATATCGATTTTGGCACCGGTGGTTTCACAGATCTCCCGGATAATCTTGCCGCCCGGTCCGATGATGTCCCGGATTTTATCCTTGTTGATGGTCATCACCGTAATACGCGGCGCGTTGGTGCTGACGCCGTCCCGCGAGTTGTCGAGCGCCTTGGCCATTTCACCGAGGATATGCAGGCGGCCGTCCCGCGCCTGACCGAGGGCGATTTCCATGATGGCCGGCGTGATCGACGTGATCTTGATGTCCATTTGCAAGGACGTGATTCCGTTGCCGGTACCCGCCACCTTGAAGTCCATGTCACCGAGGTGATCCTCATCACCCAGAATGTCGGACAACACAGCGAAGTCATCCCCCTCCTTGATCAGGCCCATGGCGATCCCGGCGACAGGGCGCGGCAACGGCACACCGGCATCCATCATCGCAAGCGACGTTCCGCAGACAGTTGCCATACTGGAAGAGCCGTTTGATTCCGTGATTTCGGAAACCACGCGAATGGTGTAGGGGAAATCCGTCTTGCTTGGCATGACCGGATGAATCGCCCGCCATGCCAGTTTTCCATGACCGACTTCCCGGCGACCGGTGAAGCCGACACGCCCCGCCTCGCCAACCGAGTAGGGAGGAAAGTTGTAATGCAGCATGAAGTGCTCACGGTAGTCCCCGTCCAGACCATCAATAATCTGTTCGTCCTGACCGGTCCCCAGCGTGGCAACAACCAGTGCCTGTGTTTCGCCGCGTGTGAACAGGGCAGAACCATGGGCGCGCGGCAGCACGCCAACCTGTGCGGCAATCGAGCGCACCGTTTTTGTATCCCGCCCGTCAATCCGTTTGCCGGTTTTGAGAATATCCTGACGAACAATGCCACTTTCGACCTTTTTCAGAATATCGCCCAGCAGGGCCGCGACCAATCCATCATCTTCCGCCGCATCGGCGGCCAGATCTTCGGATACCTGCTTCTTGACGGCCGAAATTTTTTCCTGCCGCGTTTGCTTGACGGTTTCCCGATAGGCATCCCGCAACCCGGCTTCCGCCATGCCGCGGACCCTGTCGACCAGAGCCGCCTTGCCGGCCGGTTCAGCTGGCAGGTCAATCGGGTCTTTGGCGCAGGCATCGGCCAGTTCAACGATCGCATTGATCACCGGCACGAACCCTTCGTGTCCAAACTTCACGGCACCCAGCATAATGTCTTCCGACAGTTCTCCGGCTTCTGATTCGACCATCAGCACGCCTTCACTGGTACCTGCAACCACCAGATCGAGAACCGAGTTGGCCCGCTGATCCAGGGTCGGGTTCAACACGTATGCGCCGTCAATATATCCGACCCGGGCGCCGCCGATCGGCCCCATAAACGGCAAACCGGAGATCGTCAGCGCGGCAGACGTGCCGATCATCGCGACAATATCGGGGTCATTTTCCAGATCATGCGACAAAACCGTACACAGAACCTGGGTTTCGTTTTTGAAACCCTTGACAAACAGCGGGCGGATGGGCCGGTCAATCAAGCGGGAAACAAGAGTTTCCTTTTCGCTGGGACGGCCTTCACGCTTGAAAAAACCGCCCGGAATTTTTCCGGCAGCATAGGCTTTTTCCTGATAATGGACAGACAGCGGGAAAAAATCGAGACCCGGTTTTGGGGTTTTTTCACCAACAACTGTGCACAACACCTTGGTTTCACCGTAACTGGCAACCACGGCACCATCGGCCTGGCGGGCAATCTTGCCCGTTTCCAGCGTCAGCGTTTTGCCGGCCCATTCTATTTCTTTTCTGAATTCCTGGAACATACCTTATATTTCCTAATCTACCTACAGGGGTCGGCGCAGGATTACGCCGGCTCCCCTGGCAGGACCCATCGGGTCGTGCCGACCACTGACGTCTCCCTCATCCGGCGAATTCCGGACGAACGACGAACAGCGGGTTTTGACCACACCTTTCTAGCGGCGCAGTCCCAGACGCTTGATGAGGTCATCATAACGGGACACTTCCTTGCGCTTGACATAATCAAGCAGGCGGCGACGCTGCCCGACCATCATCAGAAGGCCGCGACGCGAATGGAAGTCTTTTTTGTGGATTTTCAGGTGCTCCGTAAGGTTTGAAATCCGCTCGGAAAGGATTGCAACCTGAACTTCCGGCGATCCCGTATCGCCGTCTTTCGTACCGTATTCCTTGATCAGCGATTCTTTACGCTCTTGTGTAATCGACATCGTCTACTCCGTTTCTAAAGGTTCAATACGCGGACGGGTCTGATTTCCCCGCCCCTGATTTCAGCCAAAGCGATCATTCGACCCCCGAACATCACAGAAACGATATCGCCCTGTTGTATGTCGATGTCCGAGGTGCGGCTGAGGACCGGTAAAATAGCAACGCCCAGTCCATGCTTCAGCTTTTGGGCTTCCTTCTCATCCAGGGCCAGAGCCGGGATGTCGTCCAGCACGGTCTCGATGGGAAGGATTGGCTCTGAATCGGGCGCAATATGCCCGAGGCTCGCCAAAGAATCCAGCGAAATTGCACCGGATTCGGAAAAAGGTCCAACGGCGGTCCGTCGCAATGCCGCGATATGTCCGACGGTTCCAAGCCGCCGTGCCAGATCGCGCCCCAGGGCCCGTACATAGGTTCCTTTCGAGCACGACATCTCGAACTCCGCCTGATCGTCGTCGATGCAACGGACCAGCGACAGTGCCGTAACCCGAACGCGGCGCGCCTGCAGGTCGACCGGCCGGTCTTCGCGGGCCAGCGCATAGGCCCGTTTGCCATCAACCTTGATCGCCGAAAAAGCCGGCGGCACCTGTTCAATTTCACCGGTAAATCCGGGCAAGGCGGAGCGGATTTCACGATCTGTCGGGCGGAGGTCGCTGGTTTCGCTGACCTCACCTTCCCGGTCATCCGTTTTCGTGGCGGTCCCCCACTGAACGATAAACCGGTAGGCCTTCGGTCCCTGCAGGGCGTAATTCACGGTCTTGGTCGCCTCGCCAAGCGCGATCGGCAGGATGCCGGTTGCCAGCGGGTCCAGTGTGCCACCATGCCCGGCCTTCTGCGCCTGCAGCAGATATTTTACACGACCGACGGCGGCACTGGAACTGATGCCGGGCGGTTTATCGAGATTGATCCAGCCGTGAATGGCCCGTCCGCGACGTTTACGCGTCATCAGCATCGTCGTCGTCATGGTCGGCCAGATCACGGGCGACAGACGGATCGCGCAGCAGCTGGTCGATATGACTGGCCTCGTCAAAGGAGGTATCGGCAATAAAATTCAGGCGCGGGACATTGCGCAACTGGACGCTACGGGCAATGACTTTCCGCAAATAGGGGACCGCGCGATTGAGTCCGTTCAGAACCTGCTCCGGGTTACCGGCGCGCGCGCCGCCGAGAGGCACGACAAACGCGGTCGCATTCCGGAGGTCCGGACTGACCCGCACTTCGGTAACCGTAATTGCGATACCCTGCACATCCGGGTCGCGCACCTCGCCGCGCTCAAGTGCCCAGGCCAGGGCATGGCGCACTTCCTCTCCGACCCGCAATTGGCGCTGGCTCGGCGCTTTCGCTTCACGTCTGCTCATGACGACCTCAAATCAACGGATAAACGGCAACCGGGCGACCTCCCGACTACAGCTGGCGGGCGACCTCTTCCACATCAAAACATTCAATCGTGTCGCCGACCTGAATGTCGTGATAGTTGGCAAACGCCATACCGCATTCCGTACCGTCCTTGACTTCCTTGACATCGTCCTTGAAGCGGCGAAGCTGGCTCAGCTCACCTTCGTGTATAACGACCTGATCGCGGATCAGACGAACACGGGAGCCTCGTTTGACAAGGCCTTCCGTGACCATACAACCGGCGACCTTACCCACTTTGGTGATATTGAACACCTCACGGATGGTGGCGTTGCCAAGGAACGTCTCGCGGATTTCCGGGGCCAGCATACCGGACAGAACCTGCTTCAGATCATCCGTCAGATTGTAAATGATGGAATAGTACCGGATTTCCACATTGTCACGACTGGCCAGTTCCCGCGCCTGCGGATTGGCGCGCACGTTAAAGCCGATAATCGGGGCATTCGACGCCCGCGCCAGCGTGACATCGGATTCATTGATCCCACCGACCGCCGAATGCAGGACCTGCACCTTTACTTCATCAGTGCCCAGTTTTTCCAGCGCGCCAACAATTGCCTCGACGGAGCCGTGGACATCTGCCTTGACCACCACCGGCAGCGTTTCGGCCTCACCATCCTTGATGCGTTCGAACATCTGTTCAAGCGTGCCGCGCGCCCGCGCGGTGCTGGAAATTTCCTTCTCGCGGCGCTGACGGAACTCGCTGACTTCGCGCGCCCGACCGTCGTCTTCAACAACCGAGACCTCATCACCCGCATTCGGCGTTCCGCCCAGGCCGATGATTTCGACCGGCACCGAGGGTCCGGCTTCATCAAGGGATTGACCATGCGCATCAAACATGGCGCGCACACGCCCCCATTCCTTGCCAGCGACAAAGATATCACCAATTCGCAGCGTTCCACGCTGCACCAGAACCGTAGCGACCGACCCGCGACCCTGCTCGACCTTGGATTCGACCACCACACCTTCCGCCGGGCGATCCGGATTGGCTTGCAGATCCAGCAACTCTGCCTGCAGCAAAATCGCCTCCTCAAGTTTATCAAGGTTTATTTTCTGGGTCGCCGAAACCTCAATGGCCAACACATCGCCGCCGACCTCCTCCACCTGGATGTCATGTTGCAGCAGGTCCGTGCGCACGCGTTTGGCATCCGCATCCGGGCGGTCGATCTTGTTAATAGCGATAATAATCGGCACATCGGCGGCTTTGGCATGGCGAATGGCCTCAATGGTTTGCGGCATGATACCGTCATCGGCTGCGACGCACAGTACAACGATATCGGTGACGCGGGCCCCGCGCGACCGCATTTCCGAAAACGCGGCGTGGCCGGGCGTATCCAGGAAACTGATTTTCGCGCCGGACGGCATCGTGACTTGATAGGCGCCGATGTGCTGGGTAATGCCGCCAGCCTCGTGAGCGGCAACATCCGTCTCCCGCAGCGCATCCAGCAGCGATGTCTTGCCATGATCGACATGGCCCATGATGGTCACCACGGGTGCCCGGGGCTGCAATGCGCCTTCGTCATCAGCGACGCCGCGTAAACCGATTTCAACGTCGGCTTCGGCAACCCGTTTGAACTTGTGACCAAACTCCTCCACCACCAATTCGGCGGTATCGGCGTCAATCGTCTGATTCGGCGTCACCATCATGTCCATTCGCATCAGCGACTTGATGACATCAACCGCCCGTTCCGCCATGCGATTGGCCAACTCCTGCACAGTGATCACTTCCGGGATGACAACTTCCCGGACGATTTTTTTGGTCTGATTACGGGCCGCCATCATCTTTTCCCGCTCGCGGTCACGCTGCCGTTTGACTGAAGCCAGTGAACGTTGACGGCCTTCCTGCTCGTCAAGTGCCTCCGAAATCGTCAGCTTGCCAGCGCGGCGGCGCGGTTCACCTCGCCGCGATGTTGGCGTCTGCGGCTTCTTGACATCTTCCTTGACGCCCTTTTTCTGTCTTGCCCGGCGCTCGACATCATCGGACGGCGGTATCGGTACGACACCGACCGCCTTGGCCGGGGTTTTCGCAGGTGCAGCCGCGACCGGTGCGCTCTCCGGTTCGGGTTCGGGTTCGGGTTCAACAACGGCTGGCTCGCGCGCTTTCCGTTCGGCTTCCAGGCGAGCTTCCTCAGCCTGCCTTTCGCTGGCGATGTGTGCGCCTTCCAGCGCTTTGACGCGGGCTGCACGTTCCTCTTCCGTCAGATTGGAAGTATGCGGCTGCGGTTCCTCGACCACAACCTTTTCCTCAGCCGGGCCGGAAAAGGCCTTTTCGGCTTCGATTTCGCTTTTCTGACGCTCCTTGACCTCGGCCATGTGCCCACCGGGATCACGTTCATAGGTCCGCTTCTTGCGCACTTCGACCGTCACCATCTTCGATCGGCCGTGCGAGAAGCTCTGGCGAACCTGACCTGTTTCAACGGTCTTGTTGAGTTCCAATTTGCCGGGGCGGGACAATCCCAGCTTCAGGCCCTTGCTCGTATCTTTGGTCTCGGTCATCGAATTCCGTTCCAACTTTACCTGCCCATAATCGGGCCTTCACAGAAGGGCATCACACCCCGACATCTTTTTGTTCCGGTCGGACCCGAAACCCCCGAAGGCGTTTCATATCACGACTTATCCTATCTGCCAGCCCGCCAAAGGCAACGATCGCGTGAACGACCTGCTCGCGGCCCAGCGCCTGACCCAGCTCTTCACTGTTCAGGCAGTCCAGCTCGACCCTGTCGGGCCTGCCGCCCGACAACTTGTCGCGCCCCCCCCGGGCCCCGTCACTGGCAGCCAGAAGGATTCCCCCCCCCCCCTCTTTCAGGAAGGCGCGGACTTTCTCAAATCCGCTGACAACACTCCCGGACCGACGGGCCAGTCCTATCAGGTCCATCAGCCGTCCGGCAAGCAACGCTTCCACCCGATCCGTCAACCCGTCCGGCACATTGACCTTGCGCTTCGCCGCTCGCGCAAACATCCGACGATCCGACGCAGTATTAAGCGCATCCCGGTCAGCACTCAACCACAATCCACGCCCCGGCAACCTTTCATCCAGGTCCGGAACGATATCATCGTCCGGACCAACCACAAACCGGATCAACTCTGCCTTCGGGCGCTCCTCGCCGGTCACGATACACTTGCGAACAGGCCCCGACCCGTCGACCTCGCGCCGACGGTGGCGGTTTTTGTTTCCTGTCGCTGACATAACCGCGCCTGCCCACCCTCACACTACATCATCCGGCCGGTGCCGCTGAAGGTTCCCCGGCAGGCGCTTCCTCGGCCATCGGGGCCGTTTCGTCATCTGCGAACCAGTGCGCCCGCGCCGCCATGACTATTTCATTGGCACGATCAAGGTCGGTGATTTCCGAGCCGACGATATCCATCAACTCATCACCCGCCAGATCAGCCAGATCATCGCGGGACTTGACGTTGTTCTCTCCAAGTCGGACGGCCATTGCCGCCGTAATACCCTCGACGGCAATCATGTCATCCTCGACGCCGAGCTCTTCCCGACGGGCTTCCAGTTCCTGATCCCGCTGCGCCAGGAAAGTGCGGGCGCGGTCTCGCAGTTCTGCGGCAACGTCCTCATCGAAACCCTCGATATCCATGAGATCTTCGATGGGTACAAACGCCACCTCTTCGACCGAGGAAAATCCCTCCGTCACCAGCAGGTGGGCAATCACGTCATCAACATCCAGTGCATCGACATACATCTGGGACCGCATCTGAAATTCTTTCGTCCGCCGATCCGATTCTTCGGCCTCTGTCAGAATATCAATGTCCCAGCCTGACAATTGAGAGGCCAGGCGAACATTCTGACCCCGTCGACCGATGGCCAGACTGAGCTGATCATCCGGCACCACGACCTCGATCTTGTTTTTTGCTTCGTCCAGCACAACCTTGGCCACTTCGGCCGGGGCGAGGGCATTGACAATGAAGGTCGCGGGATCTTGCGACCACTGGATAATGTCAATTTTCTCACCCTGCAATTCACCCACCACAGCCTGCACCCGAGACCCGCGCATGCCGATACACGGCCCGACCGGATCAAGGCTGGAGTCGTGCGACAGAACAGCGATTTTCGCACGGGAGCCAGGGTCACGGGCAACCGATTTGATTTCGATCACGCCGTCGTATATTTCCGGCACTTCCTGCGAGAACAGCTTGGCCATAAATTCCGGATGGGTTCTGGACAGGAATATCTGCGGACCGCGCGTTTCTTCACGAACATCAACGATATAGGCCCGGGCCCGGTCACCATTGTTAAAATGCTCCCGTGGAATACAGTCGTCCCGACGCAGGACCGCTTCCGCCCTCCCCAGATCGACAACGACGTTGCCGTACTCGATACGCTTGACCAGCCCGTTCACGATTTCACCGATCCGGTCCTTGTATTCAGCATACTGCCGGGTCCGTTCGGCTTCCCGGACCTTCTGGACAATGACCTGCTTCGCGGTCTGGGCGGCAATCCGTCCGAAATCGATCGGCGGCAGGACATCAATCAGAAACTCTCCCGGAGCGGCGTCGGTCTTTTTACGCTGCGCCTTGAGCAGATCAACCTGGGTAAATTCGTTCTCGATCTCTTCCGGGGTCGCGACCACCTCGAGATACCTGGCCAGCGTGATCGCACCGGATGAGCGGTCGATATGGGCGCGAATGTCATGCTCCTGACCATATTTGGAGCGACCGGCCTTCTGAATTGCCTGCTCCATGGCCTCCAGAACCTCGTCACGTTCAATGCTTTTGTCACGGGCCACCGTTTCCGCAACCTGCAATAATTCGGGCCGCGAATGAACGGCACTGGTATCGGTCATAGCTTCACTCATTGTATTCCACCTGTTTGAGATGCTTTCAGCAGCTCATCAGTTATCACCAACTTTGATTTCAGGATATCGGCGTAAGGCAACAATCGTTCCTCACCCTGCGTCCGCATCCTCACATGATCCCCGTCAACGCCGAGGAGTTGCCCGCGATACCGCCGCTGACCATCCAGGGCCCGCGTCAGTTCCAGCTTGATTTCATAGCCGGCATATTTTTCAAAATCCCGCAGCTTGATCAATGGCCGGTCAAGGCCTGGCGAACTGACCTCAAGGGTATACGGGTCCCTGATCGGATCCTCGACATCCAGAACAGCAGACACGGCGCGGCTGATTCTGGCGCAGTCTTCCACTGTCATGCCCCGGCCATCGACGGGTTCCGCCATAACCTGCAAACACAGGCTGTCCTTGCCGGACAACTCGATCCGGACCAGCGCAAACCCCAGCCCTTCGACTGTCGGCTCTATCAGTTCCTCAATCCGGCGGCTCAGTTCCATAGCCGGGATCTCCATTTCCTGTCGCGTAACAGATGACTCCGATGCAGGGTCGTGAACGAAAAAAGGCGGGCCAGAGGCCCACCTCATCAATTCCGATATATGACGGAGCCAACGAGTACGTTCGGTCGTGAACGTGGTGCTCATATACTCCTATGGGAAAACTATTTCAAGACTTTCGAGACTTTCGCCGGGAAGTTCTGGGACAGCGGACAAATCGAAGATAGACCGGATCGTTATTTTTTGCCCGCGCCTTGGCCTCGTAACGGGTCTCGACCCAGTCAGCCGGTGGCATACGCCAGTCATCTGCGCGCTCTGCCAGCCAGTCAAATTCCGGTTGGCGCAACAGCCGTTCCAGCGTCCAGCCCGCGTATTCCAGATGGTCACTGGCGAACCGCAATTCACCGCCATCTTTCAGAAGGCGGGCAAACCTCTGCAGATTTGACTCGATCATGATCCGCCGCCGGTGATGGCGGGCTTTCGGCCAGGGATCTGCAAACAATACGAAAATACGTCCAACACTGGCGTCCGGCAGGGCATCCATCAGGGTCCGCGCATCATCGTCGTAAATGCGCACATTGGACAGCTCCGCCGAATGAACATGCTTCAGCAAACTGGCGACGCCATTGATAAACGGCTCACATCCGACAATTCCGGTGTCCGGGTGCGCCGCCGCCTGGGCCGCCAGATGCTCGCCCGCGCCAAAGCCGATTTCCAACCAGACTTGCCGGCACGGTGCCGGAAACAAATCACACAGGTCTTCGGGCAGGTCTGCCGGTTCCGGGGAAACCCGCAGCCGGGGAAGCAGCTCTTCCACCAAGGCCTGCCGACCGGCCCGCAGTTTCTTGCCGTGCCGTCGGCCATACCAGCGGCGGTCGGGATCTTCCGGAGAGACGATCAAGAAACGCCGAAAGCCGATTTCAGGTCAGCCGCAATGTCAGTCCGTTCCCAGGAGAAACCGCCATCCTTTTCCGGCGCCCGACCGAAATGGCCATAGGCCGCCGTCCGGGCATAGATCGGGCGGCTGAGCTCCAGGTGTTCACGAATACCTCGCGGAGACAGGTCAACCAGCTCCTGCAGGACAACCGAGAGCCGGTCTTCATCGACATTGCCGGTTTCGTGGGTATTGACATATACCGACAACGGTCGGGACACCCCGATCGCATAGGCCAGCTGGATGGTGCAGGCTTTCGCCAGACCGGCGGCAACAACATTTTTCGCAAGATAGCGCGAAACATAAGCTGCGGACCGGTCAACCTTGGTGGGGTCCTTGCCGGAAAACGCGCCGCCGCCATGCGGCGCGGCGCCACCATAGGTATCCACGATAATTTTGCGTCCGGTCAGGCCGGCATCACCATCCGGGCCGCCGATCACGAATTTGCCGGTCGGATTGACGTATAATTCATCATCCGGACACATCCAGCCGGATGGTAACACGCTCTCGACAAATGGTCGCACCAGTTCACGGATATCATCCTGCGACAGGTGCTCATCATGTTGCGTTGATACGACAACCGACGTCGCCCGAACGGGCCGGTCCTGGACGTATTGAAGTGTCACCTGGCTTTTGGAATCGGGCCCGATGCCCGGCAACTTTCCAGCGTGACGCGCTTCCGCCATTTTTTTCAGAATTTGATGTGAATAGTGAATGGGGGCGGGCATCAACACGTCGGTCTCGTCACTCGCATATCCGAACATAATGCCCTGATCGCCGGCTCCCTCGTCCTTGTTGCCGGCGGCATCAACGCCCTGCGCAATGTCCGCAGACTGGGAGTGAACGTGAACCTGTACATCGGATTTTTCCCAATGGAAATTATCCTGATCGTAGCCGATATCCCGGACCGCCGCGCGGGCCGCCGCCTCCAGCTCTTCCGGTGTCACCTCTGCCGAACAGCGGGTTTCACCGGCCAGAACGATCAGGTTGGTCGTGACCAGTGTTTCAACGGCAACCCGGGACACCGGGTCCTTGCCAAGATAGATATCAACAACCGCGTCGGACACCCGGTCACAGACTTTGTCGGGATGACCTTCGGAAACGGATTCACTGGTAAACAGGAAGTCAGATTTATGCATGCGTTTTGCCCTTCGACCACAAAGTTAAAAAAACAGGACCAAGGGCGGCAACGTCAGACGTTGACACAAACCCACTTAGCGCCGGTTTAACGTGGAGGCAAGCGGTCCAAATCCGACCACGGTCGCGCGTCCAGGCGCGACGGCTGGATTTTTCGCAGGCTTTATCGGACGGGTCAAGGGTTTTGCGTGGCAGGCCGGAGCTGGTTTTCGCGTCGTTCGGGATCACGCCGGTATTCCGTCTGGCGCTCCGCCTGGCACATCGTCCGGTGCATCCGGATCATCGGCATCGATACCGCCGACCGACCGCGCCAGATCGAGCAGCCGCCGCCGGACAACCGGACTGGAAATCCGATAGTAGGCACGAACCAGCTCAAGCGTCTCGCGTCGTGACATCGGATCGCGGTCGATTACGTCCTGTCCGGGTTCGGACAGACCGGCCTGCTGCCCTTCCGGCGTTTGCAGGCTGGTCGGCATATCGTCGAAGAAAAAGGACACCGGCACATCAAGGATGCAGCTGAACTGATACAGGCGGCTGGCACCGATGCGATTTGCGCCTCGTTCATATTTCTGAATCTGCTGGAAAGTCAGACCAACTGACTCGCCCAGTTTTTCCTGACTGATGCCCAGCAGGGACCGGCGTTGCCGCAACCGGTGTCCGACATGCTGGTCAACCGGATTGGAAACCCCGGCTGGCAATTTACGGTAGTGTAGCAAATCCGGGCCTTTATCCTTGGTCATTCTGCTCTCTCCTCCCTGAAAGGCTCAACTGACAATCAAACCTGCGTAGGCTGTCAACATTGCATCGGCTCGTCAAGGCCTCTTCTGGTCGGATGTCAAGCGGGAAAAACAAGCAGTAATTGTAGCTGTTAACACCAGAAAGAAAGTGATGCCGTCGCCAAATCGCCGATAAAGGGGCGGTGTCGATATCGCTTCCGGCAGCGGCGAATCGACAACACCCTGCAACCCCAGTCCGAGCTGCGCACGAATCCGGCCATAGGCATCGACCACCGCCGATATGCCGGTATTGGCAACCCGCACCAGCGGCAACCCCATTTCGACGGCGCGAAACCGGACGGCGGCAAAATGCTGGTACGGTCCGGCCGACAGACCGAACCAGGCGTCATTGGTAACGTTCAGCAACCATTTCGGTTCCGGCCCGACGGCTCGCACCTCGGCCGGAAAGATTGCTTCATAACAGATCAGGGGTGCCAAAGGCGGCAAACCGCTCAGGTTCCAGACACGGGTGCCGGTGCCCGGTGAAAAGTCAGTCCGCCCGGCCGTCAGCTTGGTGATCGGCAGCACGCTTCGAAACGGCACGTATTCGCCGAACGGAACGAGGTGGGTCTTGTCATAGACGGCCGTCAGTGTTCCCTGCGGCGAAATCGCTACGAGGCTGTTCCAGTATTTCAGAGGCTGCTCACCGGGCGGTGTTGCACGTGGCGCACCGGTAATCAGAAATCCGTTATCCGGTGCGGCCGAGCCAAGATAGGCGATCAGGCGAGGATCGGATCCGACGTTAAACGGCACGGCTGTTTCCGCCCAGATCACCAGAGTTGGCGGCAGTCCGTCAGCCGATGGTTGACGACTCAATTCGACCTGCTTGCGGACATGCGCGACCTTGTAACCGGATTTCCATTTAAGCTGCTGTGGGATAGCGGGCTGCACCAGCCGCAATCTGACACCGGCGACATCCGACTCCGGTGCCGCCATCAGGCGCCATTCGCCCATCCCCCAAATTGCCATCAGTGCCCCGGACGTCAGGATCACGGCCATGATTGCCCGGCGCGGGTGATCCACCTCGGCCAGCACCGCCGGCATACCAGCCGCGATCAGGGTGACCAACCCCAGTCCGTAGATGCCGCCAAAGGCGGCGAACTGCATCATGCCATCTGCAAAGGCCCAGACGGTACCGATCAGGTTCCAGGGAAAGCCGGTAAACAACCAGCTGCGAACCCACTCGAAAAAAGTCCAGCTACTGGCCAGCATCAACACCAGCCCGATCAGGTTCAGGTGCAACCATTTGCCAACCAGCCAGCTGACCAGCCCGGCCGCCCCGATAAACAGCGCAATGCCGGCTGCCAGCCCGACCACCGCAATCGGTGCCATCCAGCCATACTGCGCCGCGTCAACCAGAAAGGCATACCCGACCCAGTAAAAACCAACGGTAAAATGTCCGACGCCAAAAGCCCAGCCGATCGCGAACGCCGCGCCCGGTCGTCGGCTGTCCGACAGCAACCAGACCAGCCCGGCAATACCCGGGATCAACAGGAACACCATAAAAAACGGTGCCATTGCGCCGCCCGTCAGTCCGCCCAGAAGCATCGCCAGCAACAGCCGGTAACGGGGCGGCAAAACGGCCAGCCGGTGCCGCCATCGTCCGGTCCAATGGGTCATAAGGAAACGATTTCCGGATCGGAGTGACTCGGCGATCGCCGCGCCAGTCGCAACCGCTTGATTCGCCGCGGGTCAGCATCGAGAACTTCAAATTCGACTCCGGACGGATGATGAATCAGTTCCCCCCGAACCGGCACATGCCCGGCCAGCGCGAACACCAGGCCGCCCAGAGTATCCAGATCTTCGCGTTCATCCTCACTGAGAATCTGTCCCAGCTCTTCTTCCAGCATCTCGATCGTGACACGGGCATCGGCAACGTAACTGCCATTCACCGTGCGGGTCATTTGCGGCTCGGAGCTGGTGTCATGTTCGTCCTCGATTTCGCCGACGATCTCCTCAACCAGATCCTCAATGGTGACCAGCCCGTCAATGCCGCCGTATTCATCAACAACCAGTGCCATGTGAGAGCGCCGGACCCGCATTTCCAGCAGCAGTTCCAACACTTGCATGGCAGGTGAGACAAACAGGATTTTACGAAGAATTTTCGCCGTTTGAAAATCCTCTTCCTTGCCCCGACAGGCGAGCACGTCCTTGGCATGAATGAACCCGACACTGTCGTCCATGTCGTTTTTGTAAACGGGTAGTCGGGAATGTCCCTCGCGGGTGATCACGTCAATCACCTCGGCCAGAGAGGCGTCCTGATCAATGCCGACGATATCGACCCTCGGCACCATCACGTCGTGGACCGACCGGTCCCGCAGTTCCAGGATGTTGGCCAGCAACAAGCGTTCATCCGCACTGATCGGTAGCTCCGCATCCTCGCGCTCCTCGATCAGTTCATCAAGGGCATCGCGAACTGATTCCTCGCCGGATCCGGCATGAAAAAACGTCCTGAGTCGCTGCAGAAGTCCCGGTCGGGGGGGGGTCGCTTCTTCTGGCAATGCCGGTTCATCCGGAATGTCGTTCATAGTCTTTCCCGTCCGTCAGGTCTGGCGACCGGCTCGGCGTCAGGTCTGGCGACCGGCTCGGCGTACGGGCTGGCAATTCCCAGTCGGGCAAGCGCGGCGACCTCAAGGGTCTCCATCTGAACGGCGTCCGGATCCGTTTCATGGTCATACCCCAAAAGATGCAGCACACCATGAACGATCATATGGGCCAGATGGTGGTCAAGCGAGCGACCGGCGGATCTGGCTTCGCCGTCTACCGTTTCAAAGGCAACGACAATGTCACCCAGCAGCACCGACGCACCGTCCGGCAGGGTTGCCGTCGTCGTCGTATCCAGATTGGCAAACGACAGCACGTTGGTTGGCTTGTCGATGTGCCGGTATCGCCGGTTGAGATCACGCACCGATCGGTCATCGCCTAACATCACAGCAACCTCAAGCGGGTGGCCTGGCAGGGAGGTCCCGTCGGCAACCGCCACCGCAATCGCCTCATCAGCGGCGGCGCAACACAGCGCCGCAACTGTGTCGCAGGCACGGATCCATAATTCACACGGGATCAGAACATCGGTGGTCAGATCAGCATCGGCCCCGTCGCAGGCCGGATCAGGTGCCGGTTTGGGATTCATTTTCGCTTTCGGTCATGGTTTCGTAGCGGGCACCCTGACGCCTGCGGTTCTCGACCGACCCGTAGGCGTGCACAATACGGGTTACCAGGCGGTGTCGCACAACATCTTCCTCACCAAAGGTGACAAACCGGACGCCCTTGACTCCGGTCAGAACATCCCAGGCATCGCGCAATCCAGAACGTGTGCCGCGCGGCAGGTCAACCTGGCTCAGGTCGCCGGAGATAACCATCCGCGAATTTTCGCCCAATCGGGTCAAAAACATCTTCATCTGCACCGCCGTGGTATTTTGCGCCTCGTCGAGAATCACGAAAGCATTGGCCAGCGTGCGGCCGCGCATGAAAGCCAGCGGCGCGACCTCGATTTCGCCGCTTTCCAGCCGTCTTGTAACCTGATCGACCGGCATCATGTCATGCAGGGCGTCGTACAGGGGGCGCAGATAGGGATCAACCTTTTCGCGCATGTCGCCGGGCAGAAACCCGAGCTGTTCGCCGGCCTCGACCGCGGGGCGAGACAGAATGATACGCTCGACATCCCCTGATACCAGCCGATCGACAGCCATCGCGACCGCCAGATAGGTCTTGCCGGTACCGGCGGGACCCTGGGCAAATACCAGTTCCGCCTCGTCAATCGCCCGAATGTATTCGGCCTGGGTTGACGAGCGCGGTGAAATCCGCCGATTGCGCGTGACAATTGTCAGGTCGCCATCACTCACCTTGCCGTTCGGGGCACTGGCCATCCGCAAGGCCGCATCAATTTCTTCCTGCTCGACATCCAGTCCACGTTCCAGCCGGGCGTGCAGGTGATCCAGCACGGTCGAGATGGCATTCACAGCCTCCGTTGTGCCGCTGATGGTAACCTCGTTACCGCGGGCATGGATGGATCCACCGAGTTTTTGCTCGATCCGCGTCAGGTGCGCATGATGGGAACCGAACAGGCGCTGGGCCAGCGCATTATCAGAAAAAACGCGTTTGGTAGAGACCTGTCTGTCCGCACCGTTCTGGCTGGCCTGGACCGTTTTGGCAGACCTTTTTTTCCCCGAAGCCCGTTTTAATGTCACCCGATTGCCCTCGTTTCCATTGAACGCCTTGCCGCTGGTCGACGGGTGGCTGGTATCGCCCCCAGACTGTTGCCGTGGGCGCTGACGATTTCAAGACTGATGATATCTCCCAGCCGGTCGGAATCGGTCTCAACGTGCACGGCCTGCATGTACGGACTGCGCCCGATCAGTTGACCATCGTGCCGTCCCGGGCGGTCGAGCAGCACATCCAGTCGTCGTCCGACACAACTGTCATTAAACGCCTGTTGCTGCCGGTTCAGCAAATCCTGCAGTTCAGTCAGCCGTTCCGACTTGACTGCCTCCGGCACCTGGTGCCCAATTGCGGCCGCCGGTGTCCCGGGCCGCGGACTGTATTTGAAGGAGTAGGCCTGCACGAATCCAATTTCGTCAACCAGAGTCAGGGTGTCCCTGAAATCCTGGTCGGTTTCTCCCGGAAAGCCGACAATGAAATCAGACGACAGGGCGATATCCGGGCGAGCTCGCCGCAACCGGTCAACCAATTTCCGGTAGTCGGTAGAGGTGTGGCGCCGGTTCATTGCCTGAAGGGTCCGATCCGATCCGGACTGGACCGGCAAATGCAGGAACGGCATCAGCTCCGGAATATACCGATGCGCCGCAATGAGGGAATCATCTACGTCAGCCGGATAGGATGTGGTATATCGGATACGATCTATGCCGTCGATTCTGGCAACTTCCTCGATCACCTGACCCAGGCCCCATTCGCTGCCATCGGCTGCCAGACCGTGATAGTTGTTGACGTTCTGTCCCAGCAGCGTCAGTTCGCGCGCACCCGATCCGGCCAGACCGGCGGCTTCCTGCAGGATCGCATCGACCGGACGTGAGAATTCTGCGCCCCGGGTATAGGGGACGACGCAAAAAGTACAGAACTTGTCGCAGCCTTCCTGAACGGTGAGGAAAGAGGAATACCCTCCCTTTGCCCGGGCTGCCGGCAGAAAGTCGAATTTTGATTCAGCCGGAAAATCGGTTTCCAGAACACTGCCCATACCCCGGTGCGCGCGGGCAATCATTTCCGGCAATTTGTGATAGGTCTGAGGACCGAATACCATGTCCACATAGGGCGCGCGGCGGATGATTTCATCGCCTTCCGCTTGCGCAACACATCCGCCGACCGCCAGAATCATCTTCTGACCAGCCGCCTTGCGGTCCGATTTTCGAAATTTTAGTCGGCCCAGCTCCGAGTAGACTTTTTCTGCGGCCTTCTCGCGGATATGGCAGGTATTCAGGATGACCAGATCAGCGTCGTCCGGCGTCTCGCACAGATCGTAGCCAAGCGGTCGCAGGACATCTGTCATACGTTCGGCATCATAAACATTCATCTGACAGCCGTATGATTTAATATAAAGTTTTTTCGTCAATTTGGGGTGGTCACCATAAGCTGTCTATTTTTCAGGATCGAGCGGAACACAATACAATTCAAGGCGATGGCCCACCAGCTTCATGCCATGTTCCCGGGCAATCTGGTCCTGCAGCCGTTCGATCTCGTCACTCTGGAATTCAACCACCCGACCGGACTTCATGTCAATCAGGTGATCATGATGATCTTCCGTCACTTCTTCGTAACGGGACCGGCCATCTCCGAAATCATGGCGCTCGATGATGTCCGATTCCTCAAACAACCTGACGGTACGATAAACCGTCGCGATCGAAATCCGCTCGTCGATGCCGTTGGCGCGACGATGTACTTCCTCGACATCCGGATGATCGTCCGCGTCGGACAGGACACGGGCGATAACGCGCCGCTGTTCTGTCATCTTCATGCGCTTGGAGATACAGGCTTCTTCAATTCGCGAGGGCGTCATCGACATTTCGAGCTCCACAGGGTCAGGTCGACCCCGGACACTATAAACGACTTTGCCGCACGGTCACAAACACAACTCACCGGCCGTCAGCTTTTCACAACCTTGCGCGGTTTGGTTCCCAATCCGATTTTTTTCGCCAGCGTCGAGCGATGCCGGGCGTAATTGGGCGCGACCATCGGATAGTCCGGTGCCAATCCCCAGCGACCCCGATATTGGTCCGGCGTCATGTTATAGGCCGTCTTGAGGTGACGCTTGAGCATTTTCAGCTTTTTGCCGTCCTCCAGACAAATGATGTAGTCAGGGAAGATCGAGCGTTTCGGCGAGACGGCTGGTCTCGGTTTTTCCGGAACCGCAGGCGATACGCCTACATTCGCCAGTGTCTGAAATACGTCCTGGATCAATTGAGGGAGGTCAGCGGGTGCCAGGATATTATTCGATGCATGAGCGGCAATTATTTCGGTGGTCAATTCCAGCAATTCGCTGTGGCTCGGTTTTTCCGACATATTGTAGAGTTCCAGTTATTCAATATACATCATACTGATTTGGCAGACGACGATTCTGTATTACACAGACAATCTCATGATGTTTATTTAAATTTTGAGTTTTTATCTTGTATCTCGACTATATAGAGTATGTGGTACTTTCCGGGCAAGGAAATAAATAGAATAATTGGTGATCATGACTCAATCAGGCGAAACTGAATTCTTTATCGACATTACCGGCGAGGTCTGTCCGATGACGTTTGTCCGAACCAAGCTGGCGATCGAAAAACTGGCCCCCGGGGAGGTTCTCGTCGTCCGCCTGCAAGGCAAGGAACCGTTGAACAACGTTCCCCGCTCAGCCACCGACCACGGCCACACGGTGCTGTCGATCCAACCTGAAGACCCATCCCAGTCTGACACCGGGACCCATCTGCTTCATATCCGGAAAGACGGATAGTCTGCAGTCACGGCCGCAGACGTCCGCCATGTTGCGGCAAGGCCGCGTCGGGCGGTCGCAGATAGAGCGGCACGAGATCTGACAGTGCGCGGCCCGCCAGAAGTTTCTCCCTGGCCAGTGCCGCGACGTCGGCGGCATCCGGAATGATCGGGCCAGCTGCAATCCGAAGCTGGCTGATTGCGTTACCCAGACCGCTCCGCACCCGCGCTGCCGCATCGCCAACCAGTACCGGCGCCGGGCCGATATCGTGCGATAGAAACCACGCCGTCAGGCCGTCCGGCGTTACCGCCTCGACCTCATCGGCCGGTTCACCCGAACGGGTAAACATCTGCAAGTATACATCCTGACGTCTGGATTCAAGGGAAACGATAGTTGATGACCGATCATCGATGTCCGCTCTCGCGGCAAATGCAAGGGTTTCCATCGTGGTGACTCCGCCCACCGGGACACCGCTTGCAAGCGACAGGCCTCTGGCAGTCGCGATTGCCACACGCAGGCCGGTGAAGGCTCCGGGGCCAATGGTCACCGCAAGATGATCCAGCGCCGCCACCCGCAACCCGGCATCGCCGAGCGCACCTTCCACCATTGACATCAGATGCTCTGCCTGGCCCCGTGTCATGGCGTCGAAGCGCTGACCGACGATCGTACCATCAACGCAAACAGCGGCAGAACAGCCACGTGTCGCGCAGTCAAGCCCCAGAACTTTCATGTCAGACGATCCCTGTGTTGACGTGCTGCGGGCTTGTCTTTCGCCCACAATGGCGCGAATAATATGCTCCTGTAGCCGGGATTAAAAGCGGCCAACCTGACAGGAAACTCATGATCAACTGCCCTTCTTCTGCCGCCGGTCTTGCGTGTCGGTCAATCCGGCAAATCGTCGCTACCCTGATTCTGGTGCTGGCGATGATGCCGGTTGCCGCCGCAATCCAGTCTTCCGCCGTCATCATCATGTATCACAGGTTCGGTGAATCGCGCTATCCGACCACCAATACCACCCTTGAACAACTGAATGCCCAGATTGCCGAATTAAAGTCCGGCGCCTACACCGTCCTTCCCGTTGCCGAGATCATAGACCGGTTAAAGGCCGGTAAATCGCTGCCCGATCGGGCCGTCGGCATCACCATTGATGACGCCTACCAATCGATATACCGGATCGCCTGGCCCCGATTCCGGGAGGCGGGATTACCGTTCACGGTTTTTGTCTCGACCGGATCTGTCGATCAGGGCCTTTTGAGCCATTTATCCTGGGCACAAATCCGGGAAATGCAGGCATCCGGCAGAGTCGATATCGGCCAGCATACGGTCAGTCACCTGCACATGCCGTCTGCCGATGATCCGCGTATTGCCAGCGAACTTCAAGCAGCGTCCGACACTTTCGACAGGCAGCTTGGGCAGGTTCCACAGCTGTTTGCCTACCCGTATGGAGAAAGCAGTCAGCGTATTTCTGCGGCCGTCCGCAAGGCCGGCTTCACAGCCGCTTTCGGACAACAGTCCGGTGTAATTGGCAGCATCGGGGACTTTTATGACCTTCCCCGTTTTGCCATGAACGAAAAATATGGCGATATGGCACGGTTTCGCATGGCCCTCAACGCCCTGCCGTTGCCGGTCCGGGATATCACGCCAACAGACTCGCTACTGGCAGACGTCAATCCGCCGGCTATCGGCTTTACCCTGCAATTGATCCAGCCAGATGACGGAGCGCTGGCCTGCTTCACCTCTCACGAGGGGCACGCCGACGTTGAACGGCTGGGTCCGTCGCGAGTCGAGGTACGGGTCAGGCAACCCTTTCCGACCGGTCGGACCCGTCTGAACTGTACGTTGCCCGGCCCCGACGGGCGATGGCGATGGATGGGGCGGCAGTTCCTGAACCTGCCCGACGCCATCAGATGACCGGGCGTTTTTCGGGCGAAGTAATCAGGCGCGCATCGTCAAACCGGCGCAACTTGTTGACGCCGATGATCGTGCGCAGGGTTTTGACATACTGCTCACCACGCGCCGAATACCGCGTCAACTGATCCGCCAGTTTCATGCCGTCAAGGGCCTTACCCGTGTTCCGCAACTGGCTCCGTCGGTCCCGCAGTGGTTGATAGGCGCGATGCGTATTCAGGTTTCGCGCATATGCACGAACCGAATGAAGAAGGCTGTCAAATGCTTTGATTTTATGTGTTTTCCCCTCGTCTCGACCATTCGGAACGATCCCGTCGGTGACCTTCGACCAGGTCCATTGCCCGAACATGGCATTTCCCTCGCGGACAAACCGGGAGGTCCCCCAGCCGCTTTCTTCTGCCGCCTGCGCCAGGGCAATTGACGGGGGAATGACGTCAACGCGTTTCAGCAGCGTTTTCAAGTCTCCCCGTTTGGTCTTGTACCGTTCCGCCATGACGATCAGCCACAGCCGATCAGCCGGGGCAATTTTTTCACCACGTTTTCCGACGGTCACGAGTTCATTCAATCGCCGGCGATCCGCCGCAATTTCCTCATTGATCTGCAGGACCAGCGGCAACACGGTCTTGAAAAACAGCCGCTTTCGCTTCCTGGCCTCGCTGACCGTGTCGATATCTTCCGGCATGCTGGCGAGAAATACCCGGGGCACGTCTGCCTGACCGGCGCCGATCGAATCGAGGTCATATCCCATACGGTTGAAAGCACGGGCAAGGTCGGCGGCACTGTTGACCGGATAGGACAGGTGTCCGGCGTCCGGGCGGGCAACGTCAATCACATCCAGCAGGGCCTCCGAACCCCGGGCTTTCCGCGGCAAAAATCTGCTGGATGTTCCGGCAACTGTGTCGATTGACGCGGATGGTGACTGGTCGAGAACGGCTTTCGGGGAGGCGGTCTGACCGGTCGGAGGCCAGTACGATGCGGTCCCGACCAGCGAACCGATCAGCATCGCCATAAATGCCAGTGCCGTTCGTTCAGATTTCTGAGTCATGATTCGGTCTCGTCCGCCCTATAAAGTTGTCGTGGTGATGCCTTCCCGACATCACCGGTTTAAATCGAACCCGAATTTTCCTGGAGATCGTTCACGTGTTCATCTCCCCCAAAACGAACTTAACGGAACCTGTGGCCGGCATTCTGTGATTGAGGCGCTGCATAACACACCTGAATCCGGATTTCCAGTTGCAAATGATATGTTGCGATGCAGTATTTATATTGCGGCGCACAAAAAGTCAAGGGCTATACGCAACGGACGTGTGATGCGGTTACTCTACCGCACGCACTTCCTGAACTTCCGGCACATAGTGCCGCAGCATGTTTTCGATCCCGTTTTTCAGGGTTGCTGTCGAACTGGGGCATCCGGAACACGCGCCCTGCATCCGTAAATAGACAACCCCTTCTTCAAATCCGTGGTAGATAATATCACCGCCGTCCTGGGCAACCGCCGGCCGCACGCGGGTATCAATCAGTTCCTTGATCTGACGAACAATGCCGTCGTCGTCGGATGGTTCGGCGGCATCGGCGCTGGCACGCGCCGCATCTGTCAGAACTGGCTGGCCGGACTGGAAATGCTCCATAATAGCGCCGAGAATCAGAGGTTTCAGGATATCCCAGCTTTTGTCATCGGTTTTGGTGACCGTAATAAATTCGGCACCCAGAAAGACCCCGGTCACACCATCCGTGGCAAACACATTCCGCGCCAGCGGAGAGGCCTCGGCTTCGGCGGCGGTCGTAAAGTTCGCCGTCCCGGAACCCATGACCGTCTGTCCGGGCAGGAATTTCAGGGTTGCGGGATTTGGTGTACTTTCTGTCTGGATAAACATCTTGAACCCTCATGTGCCGGGTGCTGCTTGCACCCTCGTGTCTGTTTTCCCGTCATAAATGGGTCTGGCGAACGCTTTGAACAAGCTTTAGTTCCAAAATTAGTTGCGGGTCAAGGTCGCAAAAACCCGATTGTATCATAAATCTCCTGCAGGATCGGTGCAGCAATGGCCCGTGCCCGCTCGGCGCCGTGACGCAGAACATCGTCAACATGTGCCGTATCCGTCATCAGACGGCGGGTCTCGTCCTGGATCGGGGCCAGCCTGGCAACTGCCAGATCAACCAGCGCCGGTTTGAATTGTCCGAAACCCTGCCCGGCGAACTGCTCCAGAACCTGTTCCGCCGTGCGATCACTGAGTGCCGCATACAGACCAACCAGATTCGCCGCTTCCGGCCGTTCGCGCAGGCTGGCCATGTCGGTCGGCAATGGTTCCGGGTCGGTTTTCGCCTTGCGGATTTTCCGGGCAATGGCGTCGGCATCGTCTGTCATGGTAATACGGGAGGCATCCGACGGGTCGGATTTGCTCATTTTCCGGGTGCCATCGCGCAAGGACATGACGCGGGTTGCCTCGCCAAATATCAGCGGTTCAACGGTTGGAAACAATTCTTTGCCGAAATCGTGATTGAACTTGGCAGCAATATCCCGGCACAACTCCAGATGCTGTTTCTGATCTTCCCCGACCGGCACGTGGGTCGCCTTGTACAACAGGATGTCAGCCGCCATCAAATTCGGATAGGCGAACAGCCCGACCGACGCGCGCTCACGATCTTTCCCGGCCTTTTCCTTGAACTGGGTCATGCGGTTGAGCCAGCCCAGACGGGCCACACAATTGAATATCCATGCCAGTTCGGCATGCGCCGGGACCTGGCTCTGGTTGAAGATGATATTCCGAACGGGATCTACACCGGCGGCGATCATCGCCGCCGCGACCTCTCGCGTGTTTGCCCGCAACTCCGCCGGATCCTGCCAGACGGTAATGGCGTGCATATCGACAACGCAGAAGATGCACTCGAATTCATTCTGCAGGCGGACCCAGTTGCGGATCGCCCCCAGATAGTTGCCAAGATGCAGGTTGCCGGTCGGCTGAACGCCAGAAAAAATTCGTTTCATATTCGAACCTGTGTTCCGGGGCCCCCCCCGTTCAATTGTCAATCTGGCCATGCAGGCAGAAATTTCACGGTTTTATGGCGTGGCCGGGGGCCCCCGTCAAGTCGCATTGGCGGCCCGACGCAGACTGCGCAGATCGTGCCAGGAAGCCGCGCCGGTCAGCAACGCAAGGCCCGAAAATAGCAGCAGCCCGCCGCCGATCAGAAGAACCAAAGCCAGAGCCGGTTGAAAGCCGGTGCCGGCCAACAGGGGCGACAGCCAGGCGCTGGCAAAATGGAGGCCGGCGGCCATCAGGACGCTGGCAGCCAGGACCCGGTACCAGCGCTGTCGGAAACGGCGGTCCAGCACCAGATGGCCACGATGGTGAAGAACCAGACCCAGTCCGAGGGCATTGATCCACGCCGACACGGACCCCGCGACGGCAATTCCAACATATCCCCAGACCCGCATTCCGATCAGGTTGAGGAGAATGTTCAACACCATCGCCGCCGCCGCGATGCGAACCGGCATCCGGGTATCGTCACGAGCGAAAAAGCCGGGCGCCAGCACCTTGATCAGAACGTAGGCCGGTAAACCCGTGCTGTAGGCGACCAGTGCCGCTGCCGTGGCCCGGCTGGCATCGGCACCAAAAGCGCCGCGCTCGAACAGCACGGAAACAATCGGCTGCGGGATCGCCATCAGCGCAAACGCAGCCGGCAGGGTTAGCAACAGGGCAAATTCCAGGCCACGGTTCTGGCTGTGCATGGCGGCCGCCTGTTCGCCGGACTTCAGTTGCCGTGACAGCAGCGGCAGCAATGCTGTACCGACGGCGACGCCCACCACACCCAGCGGCAACTGCGTGACCCGGTCAGCGTAATACAGGTAGGACACCGCACCGTCGGCCACCAGGGTTGCCAGAATAGTTCCGATCAGCAGGTTGATCTGATAAAGGCTGGCACCGAACACCACCGGCAGGATGCGTTTGCCGAGCAGCCGGACCTGCGGGCTGAGGCGGGGCCGGGTCAAACCGACAGGCACACCTTCGCGGCGGCAATGATACACCAGCCACAGAAACTGGAGAACGCCAGCAGCGCTGACCGACCAGGCCAGCGCGTGGCCGGCGGTTTCAGCACGACCGGCAAACAACAGCAAGCCGCCGATAAAGGTCAGGTTGAGCAACACCGGCGCGGCGGCGGCGGCGGCGAAGCGATGCATTGAGTTGAGCACACCCGACTGCAGCGACACCAGGGAGATAAACAGCAGATAGGGAAAGGCAATCCTGGACAGCTCAATGGCCAGTTCCATTTTACCGGAAACCTGCTCAAATCCCGGCGCCAGAATGATCATCGCCCATGGCATCAGCACCTCGATTGCAGCGACAAAGACGATCAGGATAATCGCCAGCACGCTGAACGCCTGATTGGCAAACAGGCGCGCCGACGCAATGCCTTCGCGCGCCAGAAGACCGGTAAATATCGGTACAAACGCGGCACTGAACGCGCCTTCGGCAAACAGCCGGCGAAACAGGTTGGGGAAGCGGAACGCCACGAAAAAGGCATCGGCAATCAAACCGGCGCCAAGAAAATTGGCGATCAGAATATCACGGGCAAACCCGAACACCCGGCTCAACAAGGTGAATCCGCCAACCGTCGTGATTGCCCGCATCAGGTTCATGGTGCTTCAATAGCCGGTTTTCCGGGTCACGGAAAGACGATGATTTGACGGCAACGGATCAGGCCGACCGATCCGTTGCCACCTCTGTTGTCACCGGGGGTTTGCTGTCGGGCACGGGTTTCACCCGCTGTTTTCGGGCAACTTTTTTCGGCTGGCATCCTGGCAGGGCCTGAACCACCTTCAGCAGTTCCTTGCGAATTCCCTTGATTTTCGTTTCGCTGGTGACCTTCAGACCGAACACGTCCTTGACATAAAACACATCGACCACCCGCTCGCCATAGGTCGAAATATGGGCGCTCGAGATCTGCAAGCCGCTGGCGGTCAGAACCGCCGTTACTTCGTACAACAGGCCGCGGCGGTCCTTTCCATTTATTTCGATAACGGTATGATGTTGACTGGCCATATTGTCGATCAGTACACGAGGCGCAACCTCGAAGGCTCTAATGCGGCTGGAGAGGGCTGATTTCTGCGCCTTGACCAGTTCCTTTTTCGGGCTGAACTTACCCTGGATGGCGTCTTCCACCCGCTTACGCAGGCGCGCCAGATCCCGACCGACGTCAAATGCCCGACCAGACGAATCCTGCGCCCAGAACGAATCAAGTGCCATGCCGTTGTTCAGCGTCTGGATCTTGGCGTCGACCACAGTTGCGCCGGACAGGGCCATGGCACCAGCAATGGCGGCAAACAGGCCCGGATGATCCGGTGCGTAGACGGTAATTTCGGAAACGTCACGTTCCGGTTCAGCCCGGATCGCCACCTCAAAGCTTTTGCCGCTGGCATCAGTGTCCCTGATCAGCTCCGCATGCCATGCCTGCGATTCGGTGTCTACCGACAACCAGTAACTATCTTCACCGCGCGCCAGATGCTGCTCGACCGCATCATCGGGCCAGTTTGACAACCGTTCGCGCAGGCGGATTCTGGCGCGCTCGACCCGTTGGGCGCGGCGTTGGCGCGAGGTCCCACCGGACAGTGCTTCCTGCGCACACCAGTACAGTTCCCGCAGTAAACCGGCCTTCCATTCATTCCAGACGGTCGGACCGACGGCACGGATATCCGCTACGGTCAAAATCAACAACAGGCGCAACCGCTCCGGAGACTGCACGATTGCAATAAAATCTGTGACGGTCTTGGGGTCTTCTATATCGCGCTTGAAGGCGGTATTGCTCATCAACAGGTGATGCCGAACCAGCCAGGACACAGTTTCCGTCTCCCAGTCACTGAAGCCAAAGCGCGGCCCCAGCTTGGTTGCCACCCTGGCCCCCAGCACCGAATGATCGCCACCGCGTCCCTTGGCGATATCGTGCAGCAGGACACCGAGGTACAGGGCCCGGCGCGATTGTACTTCACCGATCACCGAACTGGCGACGGGGTGATCTTCTTCCAGCCGTTTTGTTTCGATTCCGTTCAAAATTCCTATGGCCCGAATGGTATGTTCGTCAACCGTGTAGACGTGGTACATATCATATTGCATCTGCGCCACAACCCGGCCGAAGTCGGGAATAAACCGCCCCAGAACACCTGCTTCATTGAGACGCATCAGTGCTTGTTCCGGTTCCGGACCGGTCAGAATATCGATAAACAGCGCATTCGCCGTCGGGTTTTTCCGCAACCCGGAATCGATCAGGCGCAAATTCTGGGTAACGAGTCGCAGGGCATTGGGGTGGATATCGAGACGGTTTTTCTGTACCAGGTGGAACAACTGAAGCAGTTTCACCGGATCTGATTTCAAGTCGTCGCCGGACCTGAGGTTCAGGCGCCCGCCATCAACCACGAACCCGGCAATCGATTTTTTTCGTAAGCGAAACGTTGGCAGCCATGCCGGTGCACGTTTCTTTTTATGTTGCTCCTCCAGTACCGAGCACAGGGTGCGGGTCAGGTCACCGACCGCCTTGGCCGTCAGAAAGTAGTGTTTCATGAATCGCTCGACGCCACGGGTCCCGGCATGATCGCGATAGCCCATGCGGTTACCCATTTCATCCTGGGTACCGAATACCAACCGTTCTTCCGGGCGTTCCGCCAGATAATGAAGATGGCAGCGTACTGTCCACAGAAAATTGGAGGCCTTGGCAAATTGCCGGACATCTTCTTTGGTGAGGACCCCGGCGGCCACCAGGTCCTTGACACTATCAACCTGGTACAGATATTTGGCGATCCAGAACAGGGTCTGAAGGTCACGCAGTCCTCCCTTGCCTTCCTTGACGTTCGGTTCCAGCACGTACCGGGTGTCTCCCATCCGGTCATGGCGAGCGTCTCGCTCGGCCAATTTGGCCTCGACGAATTCGGGACCGGACGTGGCGACAATTTCGCTTCCGAAACGGGAGCGGAATTCCGCAAACAAATCAGGGTTGCCCCAGATCCAGCGCGCCTCCAGCAGACTCGTGCGGATGGTCAGGTCATCCTTAGACAGGCGCAACGCCTCGTCAACCGACCGCGTCGCATGTCCGACCTTGAGCCCGAGGTCCCACAACATGTACAGGGTGAATTCAACCACCTGCTCCGAATGGGCGGTCAGCTTGTAGGGCAGCAGAAACATCAGATCGACGTCGGAATAGGGGGCCAGCTCGCCCCGGCCGTATCCGCCGGTTGCGACGAGCGCCATCTGTTCACCGGTTGTCGGATTGGCAGAGGGATAAACCCGGTTCATGGCAAATTCGTGGATGGTCCGGACCAGCTGATCCATCAGATAGGCATTCGCGTGGATGCTTTTCTCGGCCGACAGGCCATCCTCTTCAAACCGCCGCCGCACCTCCAGCCAACCCTGCTGTTGGGCTGCCTTGAAAACATCCAGCACCCGCCCCTGGGTACCGGCGGAATAACCCGACCACTCGACAATTTCGTCGAGCTGGCTGATCAGTTTTTTCCGATCAATGATTTCCCTTGGTTTTGCGACTTTGGACATGGCTCGTCTGCTCGGTTGATTTCAATGAATATGGTGTCACTCGTGAGTTGGTTAAAGGTGAAATCCAGACAAGGCTTTTAGTTTAACCCTACTTTAGATTTAAGTAGCATTGACCTGATCATGGCTCCTGAATTCCAAAACATGGTCCCGTTATATTTTATTTGTATTATTTGATAATGCTTATCGGGTTGTGTTTAGTATTTCTGTTTTCGACTCTGATAATAAGCTGTATTAAATTGTCTTAATTGGCATCGACTAGTGCCTTGAGCTCATAAAGCACCTCCAGCGCCTGTTTGGGGGTCAGCTCGTCTGGCTGGATATCTCCAAGCCGAATGGCGATCGGGTCTGCCTCGGTCCGGGCCTCTGAAATGGACGCGGGTCGTTCCAGCGTCTGGAAAAGCGGCAGATCCTCGGCGAGGCTGGTGATTGCCGCCGACTGCTCACCCTTTTCCAGACTGGACAAAACCTGCTCAGCCCGCGCGATGACTTTGTCCGGCAGGCCGGCCAGGGCGCCGACGTGGATGCCATATGACCGGTCCGCCGCCCCGGGCGCGACATCGTGCAAAAATACGACGTCGCCCTTCCACTCTTTCACACGCATGGTATGGCATTGCAGGCGCGGCAGTTTGGTCGCCAGTGCGGTCAGTTCATGATAGTGCGTGGCGAATAGAGCCCGACAGCCATTCTCTTCATGCAAATGTTCGATCACTGCCCAGGCGATGGAAAGACCGTCGTAAGTCGCCGTTCCCCGTCCGATTTCATCAAGGATCACCAGTCCGCGTGGCCCGGCCTGGTTGAGAATGGTCGCGGTTTCAACCATTTCAACCATAAAGGTGGAGCGCCCCCGCGCGAGGTCATCGGCCGCACCAACCCGGGAAAACAGCCGATCTACGATACCGATGCGGGCCCGGTCCGCCGGCACAAACGATCCCATCTGCGCCATCACCGCGATCAGCGCGGACTGCCGCAGGAAGGTACTTTTACCGGCCATGTTCGGCCCCGACAGAAGCCAGATCTGGGCGGCATCCGGCATGGTTTCTGCGGCCCCGGCAAGGTGGGTATCGTTGGCAACAAACGGCCCCCCGTTGGCCTGCTCCAGCATCGCCTCCACGACGGGATGGCGGCCGCCGACCACATCAAACCGCGTCGTTGCGTCAATTTCCGGGCGGACATACCGCCGGCTCACAGCGAGATGAGCAAGGCCAGCCGCCACATCCAGTCCGGCAACTGCCCGCGCCGCGCCAGCGACCGGAGGGGCGGAATCGCGAACGCAATCACCAAGCTCCTGAAACAAGCGCAGCTCCAGCGTCCGGGCCCGTTCTGCCGCCTGTCCGATCCGCGATTCCAGTTCTGATAACTCGACCGTGGAATACCGGGTTGCATTGGCCATGGTCTGCCGATGAATGAACGGACTGTCCGGACCGTCCGGCATACTTTCAAGGTGACGGGCGGTAACTTCCACAAAATACCCGAGGACATTGTTGTGGCGCACTTTCAGTCCCTGTATTCCTGTCATTGCAACATACCGTGCCTGCAGCGCTGCGATCAGCCTTCGACTTTCGTCGCGAAGCTGTAATAGCTCATCAAGCTCAGCAGAATAGCCTTGTGCGATAAACCCGCCATCGCGGGCAAGCAGTGGAACCTCCTTCGCCAATGCCCGGGTCAGCATTCCGATCAGGTTATCGTGTCCGGTCAGCGCCTGACAGTGGTGGACAATGCTGTGCGGCAAGATCAGAGAGTGGTCAGCCGCCAGGAGGTCATGGAGTTGACCGGCCCGCATCAATCCGTCGCGAATGGCCGCCAGATCCCTCGGGCCGCCGCGCAACAGCGACAGGCGCGACAGGGCGCGTTCCATATCGGGGCTGCGCTTCAGCAGGGCACGCACGTCCTGGCGCAAGGAGCCCGCCTCCACAAAAAAACCAACGCCGTCATATCGGTGTTGCAATGACATGATGTCAGTCAGGGGGTGCGCCAGATAGGAGGCCAGTAACCGGGCCCCCGGGCCCGTGACGGTCTCGTCCATCAACCACAACAGACTTTTTTCATACTCGCCGTTCAGGGTTGAGGTCAGTTCGAGATTGCGGCGGGTCGCCGCATCGATTGCCATCGCTGAGTCTTCCAGAATCCGGACCGGTCGTTCAAGCCGGGGCGTTTTGCCTTTCTGGGTCAGGTCTATGTAGTCAACCAGCGCTCCGGCGGCGGCCAGTTCAGCACGGGAAAAGTCACCGAAGGCGTCCAGCGCACGAACCCCGTACAGGCCCTCAAGCCGCCGCGAACCGGTTCCACTGTCAAATCGGATCGCGGGCTGCAGATTCAATACATCGCGCCAGTCGCGCAGGATTTCTTTCAGATCAGGTCGCCCGGCCAGCACATCGGACACCAGCAACTCTCCCGGCTCGATGCGGGCCAGTGCCGCATCCAGACCCCGGCCGCTTAACGGCTGGGTGCAGAATGTGCCGGTCGAAACATCAATCCACGCCAGCGCCTGCTTCTGCCCGGATTCGGCGAGCGCCGCCAGATAGTTGTGGCGGCGGGAATTGAGCAGTGAATCTTCGGTCAGGGTGCCTTGCGTGATAATTCTAACGACGGCCCGCTCGACCACGGATTTGGCCCCCCGCTTGCGGGCCGCCGCCGGGTCTTCCATCTGCTCACACAGGGCGACCCGGTGGCCATACCGGATGAGCCGGTTGAGATAGTTTTCGTGGGAATGAACCGGCACGCCGCACATCGGAATATCATCACCGAGATGTTTGCCACGGCGGGTCAGGGCGATATCGAGAACCGCCGCCGCCTTTTCGGCGTCCTCAAAAAACATCTCGTAGAAGTCTCCCATCCTGTAAAACAGCAGGCAATCAGGGTGTTCGGCCTTGATCGCCAGATACTGCACCATCATGGGCGTGGCGCCAGCTGACGGCGCAGGTTCGGCGGGCCGGGAGGCAGGAGGCAAAAGCGAGGGCACGGGCACGACTTTCAGTTGGCAAGGATGGCAGCCTACCATACCTGCCCCCCCGGTCATCAACACCGGATATCAGGAACGGGCTTTTAATCCGGGAAAGCCTTGGGCATGATACCACTGCTGGATCGAACCGGGGGACAAAACATGGGCGCCCACGCCAACCACAATCGTGAAGTCGTCGGCATACTTTCTACCCGCGCCGATTTCGAATCCGCCATTGATGCATTGCTTGCCGCAGGTGTTGAGCGCAGTGACCTGAGTGTCCTCAGTTCGCACGAATCGCTGGCCGTGGCTGATGGCCCGGCGACTCCCTGGAAAGACGCCCTGACCGCCCTGGTCGGTGATATCAAGTACGAAGGCCCGCTGGTTGCATCCGGGGCCATTTTGCTGGCCGGGGGCGCAACCGCTGCCATCATCGCCAGCCTGATCGGAGCAGCGGTGGGTGGCATGGCCCTGAAAGAAATTGTTGATGAGGTGGCCGCCAGTCCGCACACGGATGACTTCACCCGGTCACTGGAAGCCGGCTGCATTATCCTCTGGTGCCGGGTTTCTGACGACCGCCAGCAAGAGGCGGTCGCCAGTATCCTCAAACAGTTCAATGCGTCCAGCCTGCATGTCCGGGGACTACAGGATTGACGGCGCAATTCGATCCGATCAACAGGGAGATTTTCAATGGACGACAACAATAAACTGGTGTTTGAAGACGCGTTGCGGATGCATGCCTCGGGCCGACCGGGCAAAGTCGAGATTCACGCCACCAAACCGCTGATTACACAACGGGACCTGACACTGGCCTATTCGCCGGGGGTTGCCGCGCCGTGCCTTGAGATTCACCGCGATGAACAACTTGCATACGAATATACCAACAAGGGCAATACTGTCGCCGTGGTCTCGAACGGAACGGCCGTTCTCGGCCTTGGCAATATCGGGGCGATGGCTGCCAAGCCGGTTATGGAAGGCAAGTCCGTACTGTTCAAGCGGTTTGCCGATGTCGACGGCATCAATATCGAGGTTCACACAGAAAACGTCGAAGACCTGATCAATTGTGTGCGGCTGTTTGGCCGCAGTTTCGGTGGCATCAATCTGGAAGATATCAAGGCGCCGGAGTGTTTCATCATCGAACAGCGCTTGCGCGAAGAACTCGATATTCCGGTCTTTCACGACGATCAGCACGGCACGGCAATTATCACCGCGGCCGGCCTGATCAACGCCCTCGATCTGACTGGCCGGGCCATTCACAAGACCCGGCTGGTCGTGAATGGTGCCGGGGCGGCGTCGATCGCCTGCGTCGAGCTGTTCAAGACCATGGGCATGCCCGGTCGCAATATCATCATGTGCGATTCAAAAGGGGTGATTTACCAGGGTCGCAAGGATGGTATGAACCAGTGGAAATCGGCACACGCGGCAAAAACATCGGCCCGCACACTGGCACAAGCACTGGAAGGGGCTGATTGTTTTGTCGGCCTGTCCGCCGGTGGCGCGGTCACCCGGGAAATGGTTGCCAGCATGGCCGATCGGCCGATTATCTTTGCCATGGCCAATCCCGACCCGGAAATCACGCCGGAAGATGTTCGCGCCGTACGGCAGGATGCGATCATTGCCACCGGGCGGTCCGACTACCCCAACCAGATCAACAATGTGTTGGGCTTTCCCTATATTTTCCGGGGAGCGCTGGACGTCCGTGCCAGCACCATCAATGACGAGATGAAGGCGGCGGCGGCCAAGGCGCTGGCAGAACTGGCACGGGAGGACGTACCGGACGAGGTCGATGCCGCCTACGCCGGATCACATCTCCGGTATGGGCCGGATTATCTGATTCCGGCGCCGTTCGACCCTCGCCTGATTACCGCCGTCCCCATGGCCGTGGCCCGTGCCGCCATGGATTCCGGGGTCGCCCGCAACCCCATCTTTGATATGGAGCGTTATGCGGCTGAACTGGCGTCACGGCTGAATCCGGCGTCCAGCTGTTTGCAGGGCATCATGGATCAGGTTCGCAGCAATCCGAAACGGGTGGTCTTTGCCGAAGGTGAAGAAGAAAAAAGCATTCGCGCTGCCTATGCCTTTTTCAACGCCGGTTTCGGGACGCCTGTGCTGGTGGGCCGTGAAGACCGGATCATCCGCACACGAAAGGCTCTTGGCCTGCCGCAACTTGATGCAATCCAGATCACCAACGCCAAATTTTCGTCCTCGACGGACGCCTATACGAACTTCCTGTACACTCGTCTGCAACGCAAGGGGTACCTGCACCGCGACTGTCAGCGTATGGTCAAGCGGGATCGCAATGTATTTGGCGCCTGCATGGTCGCCCTTCAGGATGCGGACGCGCTGGTGACGGGACTGACACGGAATTATCATGTGGCACTTGATCAGATCATGCGGGTCATTGACCCGGCGACCGCCGCTGATATTTACGGAATATCGCTGGTCATCTCCGGTGACCGCACGCTGATCATCGCCGACACTGCCGTCCATGAGGTATTGAACCCTGAACAGATGGCCGATATCGCCGAAGGGTGTGCAGCCGTGGCCCGGCGATTCGGTCTCGACCCGCGGGTCGCGTTGATATCCTATGCCAACTTCGGTCATCCCGATCTACCCCGGGCGGAACCGGTGCGCGACGCGGTCAGGGTCCTTGACGGACGTACCGTCGGGTTTGAATACGACGGCGAAATGAGTATTGAAGTCGCTCTCAACCGAAAGGCCATGGCCAACTATCCGTTCTGCCGCCTCACCGCGCCCGCTAACGTCCTGGTCCTGCCGGGCCTGCACTCGTCGCAAATCGCCACGCAGCTGCTGGGCGAACTGGGTGGTGCAACGGTAATCGGGCCGTTGCTGACGGGACTCAGCCGGCCCGCCCAGATCGTCCCCATGGGGACGGCCGTCTCTGATATGGTCAACATGGCCGTGCTGGCGGCGAACGCGGCAAAGTAGAATAGACCAGCCGGTCCGTCAGATGCTTGCGGCGCCTGTCCGCCAATCCCATGTTTTCCGGATGCGACGTACATATCCGGTGCTGATATTGTTATTTCTGCTGACGCCCGCACCGGGTCATGCTGGCGCGCTGGACGGCATGTGGTTTTCGTGCGAATACGCCCACAGCAATTCACCACCGCCGGATGACTGCCGGGTGCTTGATGACGACGGATTTCTGGTCAGAGGCGGCAACATCTCCTACATCAAGGTCCAGGACGGTGATCCGGTTGGCTGCCGGGGAAACCGGCGAGGGCAATGTTTTGACCGGTCACGTAAACACCTGGCGGCAACGACCATGGGGATTGGCAAGGTCACTCCCACATCCGACGGCGGTATCGTCAGTTATCTGTGGTGCGATCAGGCCTATCGTCTGCGGCAATTTCGCAGCCATGCGGAAATACGTCCGATCGGCAGCCGTTGTTTCTGGACCAGCGACAAGACCTATTACGTTGCCAGATGGCCCGGACAGATTGAACTGCGCGACTGAACCGGGTCTCGCCTTGACTTTCGTCAAGTTGCCTTATTACGATCCGGTCTAGGATTGTTAAGACATGCATAGGGAGTGGGAGAGGTGGCGGAAAATTTACCCCCGCGTGACGCAGAGGGATACCTGATTGATCCACAGGACTGGACGGAAGAATTTGCCCGGGCTGTCGCCAAACAGGAGGGTATCTCGCTGGCTGATGAACACTGGCAGGTGATTGCGTTCATGCGCCAGATGTACGTGGAAAAGCTGGTGGCACCGGATGTCCGGCACGTCATCAAGCACCTTTCTTCATCGGCTGGCGCCGGGCGCAACCGGATTTTCGAACTGTTTCCCTACGGGTATGCCAAGCAGGCCTGCAAGATGGCAGGTATGAAGCAGCCACGCGCCTGGAGCACGGGCTGACGTTCGGATAAACCCGGCCCGGCACCGCGAGGGTTTTACCTGGCGGCGTTGGCCCGTTCAATCCCGGCGCGGATCATGTCGAGCGCTTCTTCGGCCTCGCCCCATCCCCTGACTTTTGCCCATTTGCCGCTTTCAAGATCCTTGTAGTGTTCAAAAAAATGGGAGATCTGGTCCAGCAACACTGGCCGCACATCCCGAAACGAACTGATATCCCCGTAATAGGGGTGAAGTTCATCGACCGGAACACAGAGGATTTTTTCGTCAACACCGCTTTCGTCTTCCATCAATAGAACACCGATCGGGCGGGAGCGAATGACGACGCCGGGAATGACCGGAATCTGGCCAATCACGGCGGCGTCGGTGGGGTCACCGTCATCCGACAGGGTATGGGGAATAAAGCCGTAGTTGCAGGGATAATACATGGCCGTGTGAAGAAACCGATCGACGTACATGGCCCCCGACTCTTTATCCAGTTCATATTTCACTGGAACGCCGCCAAGTGGAATTTCGATGATCACGTTCACATCGTAGGGTGGGTTGGATCCGACAGGGATCTTTGAAATGTCCATAATTGTCGTCCTCGTTGACTGAAAAAACTGCCTCTTTATAGGCCGATGAGTCGGCATTACCAGCATTGGCTCGCAGGTGCAGCATAAAAAATCGCTTTATGGCTTTCCCCGGTCGCGCCGGGCGAGCAGGACAATCAGAATCAGGACCGGAACTCCCAGCAATGCGGTGCCCGTAAAGAAGGCCGGATAACCGACCGATTCAACCACGGACCCCGAATACCCGGCCATCACCTTGGGCAACAGCAGCATCACCGAGCTGAAAATAGCATATTGCGAAGCGGTAAAGGAAGCGCTGGTCAGGCTGGACAGGTAAGCGACAAAGGCCGCTGCTGCAATTCCGCCGCTCAGGTTGTCGGCGGAAATCACCACCATCAGCAACGGCAGATCCGGCCCCGCTTGCGCCAGCAGAACAAATAACAGGTTGGTGCCAGCGGCCAGCGCCGCGCCGGCAAACAGGGTGCGCATCAGACCAAACCGGAGAATCAGGATACCGCCACCAACACTGCCGACGATGGTCATGATAACGCCATATATTTTGGTAACCCGACCAATTGCCTGCAGGCTGAACCCGATATCGCTATAGAATACGTTGGCCATCACCCCCATTACGATATCGGCAATCCGGTAAGTCGCAATCAGCCCCAGCATGAACAGGGCGGTGCGCCCGTACCGTTGAAAAAAATCCCGGAACGGGGCGATATAGGTTTCGTCCAGCATTTTTTCGGGAACGATCCGCAACCCGACCAACGCCCGGGCAACGCCGAAAGCCGCCGCCGCCGCGAGTACAAATCGCAAACTTTCAACGATAAACCCGGACAGACCTTGAGACAATCCGCCACTGCTGGCGAGCACTTCCCTGGCTGTCGAACCAAACGCCGATGTTGCCAGAAAGACACCGACAAACACGCCAACCGCCAGCAGAAACCCAATCAAAAAGCGCTGGTAATCCTGTCGGCTTTCAGTGCCATCTTCCGGTCGATGCGGAACATCCGGTTCCGGTACGGCAAACGTCGTGCCAACGCCGACCAGCATGACCGCCGCCATGGCCAGATAGGTCACCGACCAGGCGTGATAGTCGTATGACCGACCGCCGCTCAGAAAACCGGCGATTTCCAGCGCGCCGGCACCGGCAACCGCCATGCCCACCCGGTAACCGGCGATATAGGCGGCCGACATCAATCCCTGAAGGTCTTTTTCCGCGACCTCGATGCGATAGGCGTCGATGACAACATCCTGTGTCGCCGACGCAAAACCCAGCAAGACGGCAAACACAGCGGTCATGAACAGGTTGTTTTTGGGATCGTTCAGGGCCGTCAGAACCAGAGCGGCCATGATCGTTACCTGTGCGATCAGCAACCAGGCACGCCGCCGCCCCAGCTTTCGCGTCAGCCCGGGGACCGGGAACCGGTCGATCATCGGTGCCCAGACAAACTTGAAGCCATACGACAGCGCCGCCCAGCTCATAAACCCGATGGTTGAGCGGCTGACGTCCGCCTGCGCCAACCACAGGGACAGGGTGCTGAAAACCAGCAACAGCGGCAAACCGGCGGAAAATCCGAGAAAAAGCAGAGCGATTATTCGCCGGTCTGCGAATGCCCTGAGGCTGTCGCGCCAGCTTCGCACCGGCGACGGGAACTCCGGTGCCGTCATGCGTCACCATCATATCGGTCGGCAAGCGGTGGGTATACGCCGCGACAGGCGGTCTGCACGGCGGCCGACCCAATGTTGCTGATACAGGGAAATGATGCAAATTTATCGTCCCGCTTGTGGCATCGCCAGAAGCAATGATAACACGCCATTTTTTCGTAGACAAAACGCACATTCGATGGCGTCACCGCTGCCGGGTAGGGAACGAAACTGCCAAAATGGCCGCCACCGATAATGACCACCGTCGCCACCCCCAGACCAATCGCCAGATGCGCCGGACCGGTATCGTTGCTGACCACCAGAGCGGCCTGTTTCATCAGATCGAGCAGGTCAGCAATACCGGTCTTGCCGGTCAGATCAATAATCGTCCTTCCGTCCGCCAGCGCGGCGACGGCGGCGCCATCCGCCCGCTCGTCGGCCTTGCCGACAAATACCACCGCCAGTCCCCGGTCACGAATCCACTGGGCCAGCTCCAGATACTTGCCGATCGGCCAGCGTCGACCGTATTCGTTACTGCCGGGATTGAGAACGGCGTAAGGCCGCGCGATATCAAACGGTGCGACATGATCCGGCCAGTTCAGACGGGGAGTCTGTAGCGGTGTCCTGATACCGCTTACCTGTTCAATAAATCGCGCATGGCGGATCAGTTCGTGGGTCGGATAGGGGCCGGTATCAATGACCTGATCAACGGTGCTCATGTAATAGGTGAATTCTGACCGGGTCGGCGCATTGATATAGGGGTAGGAAACGACCGACCTTGCCGGTGCCATCATCCAGACCAGACTGTCGGCCATCAGGGCACGACGAAAGTAGGAATCCGACACCACGGTTTCCGGCGCGAGATGACGAACCTTCAGATTGATGGCAAACCGGTAAAACGGTTTTTTTGCATAGGCATGTTCATCAATGGCAACCACCCGGTATCCACGGAACAGCTCCGGTGCCAGCGCGCCCCAGCTGTGGCAGCCGATAACGGTGATATCATGCGGATCGACGGCAAAGGCCCCGGCATACTGATCCAGCGCATTGCGGAATAGCACCATATCCCCGATACCGTCCATCCGCACCACCACCAGACCGCGCCGCGTCCGGCCTATGGGCCAGTACCGGGCGAGCAGGTCAAATGGCCGAAACCACCACCAGCGCCGGCGCATGCCACCGGGCAGGGCCCGCCAGAACCGGTTGCTCCGAATGGCTGGCGGCGTTGGATTGTGGCGGGACAGAGGGTTCATCACCAGACCCTAATACAGATTGGCGGCGAAGTGAATCCCGCCCGGACGCGTCAATCACTGTCTTTCGAGGATGCCCGCATCGCCTTTTTGCGGGCATGGGTATCGAGGTAACGTTTTCGAAGACGCAGGTTTTCCGGTGTGACCTCAACCAGCTCGTCGTCCTGAATATAGGCAATGGCCTGTTCCAGCGACATGCGGCGCGGCGGCGTCAGACGGATCGCATCGTCCGTGCCGGAGGCCCGGATGTTGGTCAGCTGTTTGGCCTTCATGGGGTTCACTTCGAGGTCATTGCCACGCGAATGTTCCCCGATGACCATGCCGTCATAGACCTGCACGCCGGAACCGATAAACAGCGGGCCGCGGCCTTCCAGTCCTGCCAGACCATAGGCGACGGATTTACCCGCGGAATTCGAAATCAGGACACCGTTGCGCCGCCCCGGAATGTGCCCCTGGTGTTCGGCATAGGAGTGAAAGACCCGGCTCATAATCCCGGTCCCGCGGGTCTCTGTCAGGAATTCTCCGTGGTACCCGATCAGGCCACGGGCCGGCGCGATAAAGGTCAGGCGCACCTTGCCGCCGCCGGACGGTCGCATGTCGGTCATCCGTCCCTTTCGCAGGTTCATGGCCTCCACGACAATGCCTGAAAATTCCTCGTCAACATCGATCTGCACCTCTTCCATCGGCTCTTCGCGCTGTCCGGACTCGGGATTGTTGCGAAACAGAACCCGTGGCCGACTGATGGACAGCTCGAAACCTTCACGGCGCATTTGCTCGATCAGAACGCCGAGCTGCAATTCGCCGCGCCCGGCGACCTCAAAGGCGTCCTTCTGATCGGATTCCGTGACCCGGATGGCGACATTCCCCTCTGATTCCGCCATCAGGCGGGTGCGGATCATACTGGAGGTCACCTTCGAACCCTCTTTCCCGGCGAGCGGTGAATCATTGATCGCAAAGGTCATTGCCAGGGTCGGCGGATCAACCGGCTGCGCTTCCAGCGCGTTGACCACCTCGACGGCGCAAATGGTATCGGCAACCGTTGCGTGAGTCAGACCTGCGATCGCCACAATATCACCGGCAGAGGCGTGCTCGATGGGGGTCCGTTTCAGCCCCCGGAACGACAGTAACTTGGAAACCCGACCGGTCTCGACCACCTTGCCGTTGCGGTCCAAGGCATGGACGGTGGCCTTGGGTGAAACCGAGCCGGAATGAATACGTCCGGTCAGGATGCGCCCGAGAAAGGGGTCAACTTCCAGGGTTGTGGACAACATGGCAAACGGGGCGTCAGGGTCCCCTTCCGGTCCCGGCACATGGGTCAGGATCATGTCAAAGATCGCGGTCATGCCGTGCTCGGTATCGTCGGGTGTCAGACCGGCCCAGCCATTTTTCGCAGAGGCAAAGATTGTCTGGAAATCGAGCTGCTCGTCCGATGCGTCGAGGGCGGAAAACAGATCGAACACCTCGTCCTGAACTTCGAAGGGGCGGGCTTCCGGCTTGTCGACCTTGTTGATAACGATAATCGGTTTCAGACCAAGGGCGAGCGCCTTGGCGGTCACAAACTTGGTTTGCGGCATCGGGCCTTCCGACGCGTCAACCAGCAATAGAACACCGTCGACCATACTCAGGATTCGCTCAACCTCACCGCCGAAATCGGCGTGACCGGGTGTGTCGACGATATTGATCCGGACATCCTTCCAGGGAACCGACGTGCATTTTGCCAGAATCGTGATGCCGCGTTCGCGTTCCAGTTCGTTGGAATCCATGGCCCGCTCTTCGACCCGCTCGTTTTCGCGAAATGTCCCGCTTTGGGTCAGCAATTCATCGACCAGCGTTGTTTTGCCATGATCTACGTGCGCGATAATGGCAATGTTTCGAAGGTTGGAAGCTTGGGATGTCAATGTGTTAACCTATCTTTTTGAGGTGATATCTTTAAATTTCCGGTTCAACCCAGACGCTGCCTGACCCGTTCCGACAGGGAGACGGCCGGGCGGGCACCCAAATGAGAAATGATTTCGGCCGCCGCAATGCCGCCAATTCGGGCGGAAGTGATCAGGTCATGTTGATGGGTCCACCCGTACAGGAAACCCGCGGCATATGCGTCCCCGGCACCGGTGGTGTCAACTACCTTTGTCACGGGCTCCGCATCGGCGATGTGAATTTCGTCGCCCGAAACAATAACGGACCCCTTCTCACTGCGGGTCAGGGCGGCAATGGCACAATCCTGACGGACCGCCTGCAGGGCCTCATCAAATCCGTCTGCCTGGTATAACGAGATCACCTCGTCTTCATTGGCAAACAGAATATCAACGTGATTTTTTACCAGATCGCGGAATTCCGTACGGTGCCGGTCGACACAGAATGGGTCAGACAAACTGAGAGAAACCTTGCGGCCGTTCCGGTGGGCGATGTCGGCTGCTTTCAAAAATGCTTTTTTGGCCTCGTCCGGGTCCCACAGGTATCCTTCCATATAGGTAACCTGCGCATCGGCGATCGTTTGTTCATCGATATCGTCCGGACCCAGACCGACGCAGGCCCCGAGATAGGTCTGCATGGTGCGTTCTGCATCATCGGTCACCAGCACCATACAGGTCGCCGTCGCCGGACCTGATTTGGCCGGCGGTGTATCAAAATCAATCCCCATCGCCCGGATATCGTGGCGGAATACGGTTCCCAGCTGATCATCCCGGACCTTGCCGATATAGGCGCTGGCACTGCCGAGTGACGCCAACCCGGCAATGGTATTGGCGGCGGACCCGCCTGAGCATTCTATCGCTGCGCCGATTTTCCCATACAGGTCGGCAGAACGGGCCTTGTCAATCAGGCTCATGGCTCCCTTGACCAGATCCTCGGAGGCCAGAAATGCATCGTCGGTATGAACCAGAATGTCGACGATGGCATTACCGATGCCAACAACGTCGTAACGGGCAGTGGGCATTCACCCCTCCTTGCACATGGGCTGTTACAATTGTGCGGCGCAGTATAGCGGCGGAATCCTTTGCCTCAAGCAGGGATATACAGACCGCTTGCGGCTTGCGTCCGGTCACGATCCGAACTACCTATGGACACGCAGGCGACGATCGATATGACCGATATCACCGTCGAGCAATAAACCGGTGCCGGGAATGGGAAATTCACGATGATCAGGGCCTTTTCAAAGGGAATTGCACAACTCAATGACGGCCCGACCCGTCAGGTGCTTCTGCTAAGCGTCGGTGTGGCACTCACGGTTTTTATTCTGTTGTGGTCCGCCGTTGCCTATACCCTGACCCATACCGCATTTTTTCAGATGGGATGGCTGGAGACGATTATTGACGTTCTGGGCGGTCTTGCTACCGGACTTCTGACGTGGTTTTTGTTCCCGGGTGTTGTCAGCGCGGTGGTCTCCTTGTTTCTGGAGCGGGTTGCCGACTGTGTTGAGGCGCGGCACTATCCGGAACTCGCCAGGACCGACGGCGCGACACTCTCAGATGCCCTGATGTCATCACTGAGATTTCTCGCGATTTTCGTATTTCTTAATATCCTGATTTTGCCATTTTTGTTTTTCCCCCCCATATTCCCTTTTGTTTTCTATGGTACAAACGGCTATCTTCTGAGCCGTGAGTATTTTGAACTGGTTGCCCTGAGACGTCTGGAGCCGGCAGCGGCGCAGGCGCTCCGAAAGGCCAATCAGGGCCCGTTGTTTCTGGTTGGCGTTGTCATCGCCTTCCTGTTGACGATTCCGGTGATAAACCTGATAACGCCCGTCGTGGCAACTGCAACCGTCCTGCACCTGTTTGAGGGATGGCGGCGTAAAGAGGCCGGGGAAATCATCCCTACCTGAGATTTCAATTGCCCGACAACGCGAAAGGGGCACCAATGTTCAGTAAAAAAAGTGACGACAGCAAAAACATTTCGACGGATACCGATAAAAGGCAAAAAGATATGGCGGCACCTCCTCTGAAACCTTTTTCCCGCAAGGGAACCCATGGCCCGTCCAAACCACCGACGGCAACCTCCTATCAGGCGGAAATACCCCGGCGTGTTCCCGATATTCCGGGCGGCGGACATCGCCGGACAGAACGTTCAATCGGTGGCGAATCGGAAGGCCGACGACTGGTCGTCGGACGCGACATCCGGCTGACCGGCGAGATCACGGCCTGCGACAAGCTGATCGTCGAGGGGCACGTCGAAGTGGTCTTGCCTGGAGCCGGAATCATGGAGATCGCCCCGAGCGGGTTTTTCAAGGGAAAAGCCGAAGTTCAGGAAGCCGATATCAGCGGCCGGTTCGAAGGCGATCTGATCGCTCATGAGCGGCTGGTCGTTCGAGCGGGCGGGCGGATCACCGGCACGATCCGATATGGCAATATCGTCATAGAGTCGGGCGGCGAGATTTCCGGCGACATGCAAACCATTGATCGTCAGGAAGAAGTCGATTCCTGATCGGGTGCGACCAGATTCTGCGATTTTGTCGGCAGCCACCCTGCGCCGGGCTGGCCTGCTGCTTCTGGTGGCGGTTTTATCCGGCTGTCAGAGCCCGGTCGCTGGACCGGGGGCGGTGCACAATGTGCAACTCGTAACACAGCCCGCAACTCAACCGGCAGCGCGGCAGGCCCCGACCCAACCTGTGCAACCGCCCATCAACATAACCCGGGCAGACCCGACACCTGCCCGAACCTATCCCGACCCGAAAAACCTGCAAGGCGTATCCGGCGAGACCCTGGCGGTCACGATCGGGATGCCACAATTCACCCGCCACGACCAACCAGCTGAAATCTGGCAATATCGAGGCGCGGATTGCACGCTTGATTTCTTTTTATATCAATCTGTTGCGGGCGAACCCTATACTGTCGGCTTCATTGAAACCCGGCCGCAACCAGGCGGCCCGACTACCAACAAGGCCTGTCTGGTATCAATTCTGAAAGAACGCGAAACAAGGCAAGCGCCGGTTCCGACGTCCTGAGTGTCAGGGGACTGTTTTTCCCTTGAAGCGGCAAAGCTCCCGAACCGAACAAACCGCACACTCGGGTTTGCGGGCCTTGCAGACATATCGTCCGTGCAGAATCAACCAGTGATGGGCATGCAGCCTGAACTCGTCCGGCGTGACCCTGTCCAGTTTTTTCTCAACTGCCAGAGGCGTTTCCCCGGGCGCCAGTCCGGTCCGGTTAGAAACCCTGAATATATGCGTATCAACCGCGATGGTTGGTTCCTGAAAGGCGATATTTCTGACCACATTGGCCGTTTTCCGACCGACCCCCGGCAATGCCTCCAGAGCCTGCTGGTCATTGGGAATAACGCTGTCATGGACATCGACCAGCAGGTGACTCAGGGCGATTACGTTTTTCGCTTTGGCGTTATACAGGCCGATGGTTCTGATGTGCTGTTTCAGTCCAGCCTCACCCAGCCGGATCATTTTTTGCGGCGTGTCGACGGTCTTGAAAAGCTCCCTGGTCGCCCGGTTTACACCGACATCGGTGGCCTGTGCTGACAATACCACCGCCACCAGCAAAGTGTAGGTATTGGTGTATTCGAGATCACTGGTCGGATGGGGCCGGTCCTTTGCCAGCCGTCGATAGAACTCGCTACGATCCGCTTTCTTAACCATTGGCTCCCCCCGCTGTGGTAACGACAGGATATCGGCCTGCCTGACCGGCACAAGGGAATTCTTTTGCATTTTGGGAAAGGCCGATATGATGGGGCCGGGTTCTCTGACGGTGCTGGATACATGGTTACAGAACAACAGGAACAGGCGGTCTTTCGGGTGGAGCTGCGACCGAACGGGAGCAGCAACCTTCGCGGTGTGCACGTTTTCTTCGCCTGGTTACTGATCGCCTTCCTTCCGACCGGCATCATTTTTGCGATTGTCGGTGCCTGGCCAGTGTTTGGATTTATGGGAGGCGAACTGGTATTTCTCTATCTCGCCCTGCGCCTCAGCCAGCGACGCAGCCGGGAGTTCGAGCGGATTTCGATTACACCCACCGAGTTGACGGTGGAACGGTGTGAGTATCGTGGTGCCGTCAGAAAATGGTCGATGATGCCGCAATGGCTGCGCATTGAGCTCTCGCCTGCCGGGCTTGAAAACAAATGCCTCAACCTGCGCAGCCACGGAAAATCTCTTGCGATCGGCGGCTTCCTGACCCCGCAGGAGCGTCTTGAGGTGGCTGCCGTTCTGGAACGTGAGTTACGGCCGGTCCGCTTCGTCTGATCAGGTGAAGCCGAGAACATCCCGCATGGAATAATAGCCCGGCGTCTGCGAACCTGCCCAGATTGCAGCCCGCACGGCCCCCGTCGCGAAGACCCGACGATCAGCAGCCTTGTGGGTGAGCTCGAACCGCTCACCTTCGGCAGCAAACATGACCGTGTGATCACCCACCACATCGCCACCCCGCAAGGTTGCAAACCCGATTGTGCCCGCCGTTCTGGGGCCGGTGATACCATCACGGACTCGCGTCGCGACCGACCCCAGGGTCACCTTGCGACCACGCGCCGCCGCCTCACCAAGAGCGAGTGCCGTGCCGGACGGGGCGTCGACTTTATGACGGTGGTGCATCTCGACGATTTCAATGTCATACCGGGGATCAAGAATAGATGCCGTCTGCTCGGTCAGGCCAAGCAGCAGATTGACGCCCACCGAAAAATTGGCGGCATGAACCATCGTCATTTGCTCCGCCAATCGTCGCAATTGCGCCAGTTGGTCCGGACTGAACCCGGTTGTGCCAACGACCATTGCGGTGCCAGATGCAGCTGCCATCCCTGCATGAAGAAGCGTCGCAGCGGGTACGGTAAAATCAATGATAACGTCAGCGTCGGCAATCACCGAATCCGCCTGATCAGTGACCAGCAAACCGGTTTTGGCAACGCCCGCCAGATCGCCGAGGTCAATGCCGATATTGGCACTGCCTGTGGCCTCGGTTCCGCCCGATAGCGAAACACCGGTCGTATCCGCCACCTCAGCCGCCAGCATGCGTCCCATGCGACCGGCGACTCCCACAATTCCGATTTTCATCCGTGCACCCCGCCTGTCATTCCGCCCCCTGCGCCTGCCGGCGCGCAAGCAAACGCTTTCTCTGGTGGACTGCCACCGTCAACGCCGGAATACCGTCTGTCCTATTCCTTGAGGTCTTCCCACAAGTCTTTGACCTTGTCAAAAAAACCGTGCGATTCAGGGCTGGTCTTTTCTGACGTATTTTCGCCGTCAAATTCCTGCAGCAGTTCTTTCTGGCGGCTGGTCAGATTAACCGGCGTCTCGACAAACGCCTGAATAAACATATCACCCCGGGCTTTCGACCGCAGTACGGTCATGCCCTTGCCCCGCAGTCGGAACTGATGGCCTGTCGGTGTTCCGGGCGGAATCGTAACACGTGCCAGCGATCCATCGACAGTGGGCACTTCAACCGTGCCGCCCAGGGCCGCCTTGGTCATCGGAATCGGCACCCGACAATATATGTCGGCCCCTTCGCGCTGAAAAATACGATGTTGTTTCATCGACAGGAATATATACAGGTCTCCTGCCGGTGAGCCACGCAATCCGGCCTCGCCTTCACCTGACAGGCGGATGCGGGTCCCGTCCTCGACACCGGCCGGAATATTGACGGACAGCATTTTTTCTTTCTGTACGCGGCCGGAACCGACACAGACCCGGCACGGGTCCTTGATCACCTCGCCGGTACCCTGACAGGTCGGGCAGGTTCGTTCGACCGTGAAGAACCCCTGTTGGGCCCGTACCCGGCCATGCCCCTGGCAGGTATCGCACGTTGCCGGAGCCGCGCCACCGGCGGCACCGCTGCCATGACACTCTTCACAGGCAACGGAGGTCGGGACCCGGATCTCGGTCTGCTTCCCGGTAAACGCGTCTTCCAGCGCAACTTCCATGTTGAAACGAAGATCTGACCCTTTGCGTGCACCGCCACCGCCACCGCGCTGACCGCCCACGCCGCCGCCAAACATTTCTTCGAATATATCGGTGAATCCCCCGAAGCCGCCGCCAAAACCGCCCGCCCCACCGCCGCCGCCCTGTTCAAAAGCGGCATGACCGAACCGGTCATAGGCGGCCCGTTTTTCGCCATCCTTTAAAACTTCGTAGGCTTCGTTCACATCCTTGAATTTTTGCTCGGCCGACTTGTCCCCCGGATTACGGTCCGGATGATATTTCATCGCCAGCTTGCGATAGGCCTTTTTGATCTCGCCATCCTCCGCATCGCGGCTGACGTCCAGTGTCTGATAAAAATCGTTCTTGGCCATGAATGGGGCCTCAACAGTTCATCTGATGGAATGTGAGTAAATGCGGAAAGGGGGCGAGAACCGGTTCTCGCCCCCCTGGTTTCCGTCAGTCTTTCTTGGCTTGCTCGGCGTCGGGGTCGACTTCTTCGAAGTCGGCGTCGACCACGGTTGCATCGTCGGAACTCTTTTCCGAGCCAGCCTGGGCACCATCAGCACTACCGTCTGAATTCTCCGCCTGGCTGGCTTTATAAACGGCCTCGCCAAGTTTCATGGAAACTTCTGTCAGCTTTTCCGTTTTGGCGGATATTACCTCCGGATCGTCACCTTCAAGCGCTTCTTTCACATCGGTAATGGCTGTTTCAATGGCCGCCTTATCATCGGTCGCCAGTTTGTCGCCATAGTCCGCAAGATTTTTTTCCGTTGCATGCACCAGTGAATCCGCCGTGTTTCGGGCTTCTACCATGGCCCGACGTTTTTTGTCTTCATCGGCGTGCTGTTCCGCCTCATGCACCATCCGTTCGATCTCGTCATCGTTGAGACCGCCGGACGCCTGAATGCGAATCTGCTGCTCTTTTCCGGTTGCCTTATCTTTTGCCGACACGTTTACAAGGCCGTTGGCATCAATGTCGAACGTAACCTCGATCTGGGGCATGCCACGCGGGCTTGGCGGAATTCCCACCAAATCGAACTGACCCAGCAGTTTGTTGTCAGCCGCCATTTCCCGCTCACCCTGGAAGACCCGGATGGTAACAGCAGACTGATTGTCCTCGGCCGTTGAAAAGACCTGGCTCTTGCGGGTCGGGATTGTCGTGTTGCGATCGATCAGTCGGGTAAACACCCCGCCCAGCGTTTCGATACCCAGCGACAGCGGCGTCACATCCAGCAGCAGGACATCCTTGACGTCACCTTGCAAAACGCCCCCCTGGATTGCGGCGCCGATCGCGACAACCTCATCCGGATTGACGCCCTTGTTGGGCTCGCGACCAAAGAAGGCTTTTACAACTTCCTGAACCTTGGGCATCCGCGTCATGCCACCAACCAGAATCACTTCATCAATTTCACCGGCTGTCAGCCCTGCGTCCTTGAGAGCCTGTTTGCATGGCTTGACCGTCCGTTCGATCAGATCCTCAACCAGCGATTCCAGTTTGGCACGGGTCAGCTTGATGTTAAGGTGTTTGGGTCCCGATTGATCGGCCGTAATAAATGGCAGATTGATTTCCGTCTGGCCGGAGCTGGACAATTCGATTTTGGCTTTTTCACCAGCTTCCTTCAGGCGCTGAAGCGCCAGATTGTCATCGCGCAGGTCTATGCCGTTTTCTTTTTTGAACTCGTCGGCAAGATAATCGACAATGCGGTGATCAAAGTCCTCACCTCCGAGGAAGGTATCGCCGTTGGTTGATTTCACCTCAAACACACCATCGCCGATTTCCAGGATGGAAACGTCAAACGTACCGCCGCCGAGATCAAAGACGGCGATCACACCTGCTTCTTTCTTATCCAGACCATAAGCCAGGGCCGCAGCAGTCGGTTCATTGATAATGCGCAACACCTCGAGGCCGGCAATTTTACCGGCGTCTTTGGTTGCCTGGCGCTGGGAATCATTGAAATAGGCAGGAACCGTAATAACTGCCTGGGTGACGTCTTCACCCAGATAACTTTCCGCCGTCTCTTTCATTTTTTGTAGAATGAAGGCGCTGATCTGGCTGGGGCTGTATTTTTTGCCCGAGGCCTCGACCCATGCATCATTGTTGTCGCCCTTGACGATCTTGTAGGGGACAAGCTTCTGGTCTTTTTTGGTAATCGGGTCATCGAAGCGGCGACCGATCAGGCGCTTGATCGCAAATAACGTATTTGTCGGATTGGTGACAGCCTGACGTTTCGCCGGCTGGCCGACCAGTCGCTCGTCATCTCCGAACGCAACCATGGACGGTGTCGTACGCGCCCCCTCAGAGTTTTCAATGACCTTGGCGTCTTTGCCATCCATAATGGCAACACAGGAATTTGTCGTTCCAAGGTCGATACCGATAACCTTGCTCATGATAACCTCATCTTTTGCGGCAGATTTCCCAGACCCGTCAGGCATCGGGAAAACCCCCTTGGTTTCGAAACTGAAAGTGTCCGGGTCCGGTCCGTTTGAAAAATGACCGCCTGACGACTTTCGGGCGTTATATAAGCCGGTATTCCAGAACGCGCAATACTCGCGATTATCAACCGGCTCTGACTGCTGAAAACAGATGTTCCGTCCCTGGTTCGCCTACAATCTCGGGCATCAGGGCGAAACGTCAAAGTTCCTGATCGACCTGCGAACCCGGCTCAGCCCCCTTGCTTTCATATCGGGCCTGACCCTCGCGAAGGGGATCGGCGGCAGCCGACTCATCGCCGTCCGGTGTCGAATCAGCGGTCGGCACAGATTTCGGTCCACCCCTGGTTATCCCCACCTTGGCCGCCCGCAAGGTGCGGTCATGCAGCATGTACCCAACTTCCAGTACCTGGGCAATGGTTCCGGCGGGCGTCTGTGGATCCTCGATTTCGAACATGGCCTCATGCAGCATCGGGTCAAATTTATGTCCCAGTGCCTTGATGGCGGTGATACCGAATCGCTCAAAACCGTTCTGCAATTCCCGTTCAACCATTTCAACACCAACAACGATGCTGTCCAGAGCAGGGTCACTGGCGCGGGCGCCCGCGTCAACGCTTTGCAGGGCGCGGCACAAATTATCGGACACCGTCACCATCTGTTCGGCAAACCCCTTGATGGCATATTTCGAGGCGTCCTCCTTGTCACGTTGCGCCCGACGGCGCACATTTTCTGTTTCTGCCATGGCACGCAAAAGCCTGTCGTTCAGGTCCGCAACCTGCGCCTCAAGTGCCTCCACGCGGTTTGCCCCGTCCGCCATGGACTCGGCCGCAGGATCGGACTCCGGTGCCAGTTCGTGCGCCGATACGCCATCCGGCGCATCATTGATCAATTCCGGGTCGCCCGCACCCGGCGTTTCCAGTTCATCTTTTACGTGTTCGTTTTCCGACATGACGTTTTCTAATCTATCCTTACAACATTTAACCGATCAATCGGCCGATCAACCGCGAGGTATAATCGACCATGGGAATTATACGGGCATAGTTCATCCGTGCCGGACCAACCACGCCGATTGCGCCGACAATCTGTTCGTTCGAATTCTTGAAGGAATTCACAACCATTGAACATCCGGCCAGATTGAACAGCGAATTGTCAGCGCCGATGAATATCTGTACTCCCTCTGCTGATTCCGCAAGGGACAGAAGCTGCAACATCTCCTGTTTGGTTTCCAGCGCTCCGAACAGAGAGCGGATATGCTCAAGATCCGTCAGCGCCGTCACGTCTTCCAGTAATTTCGCCTGACCCCGCACAATCAACGCACCGCCGTCACCGCCAACCGGCCCTCCGGACCAGGTTGCCAGGCCGCTTTCAACCACCTTCTGGGTCAGTTCGTCAAGTTTCGCGCGCTGCTGCTCCAGTTCGACGATGATTTCGTCATAGGCCTGCGCCAACGTTCGACCGACAAGGCGGTTACTCAGAAAATTGGTAGCCTGAACCAGAACCGACGCCGGTAGCGCTTCCGGCGTCGTGAATATGCGGTTTTCAACAATACCGCTTTCCGTCACGAGCACGACCAGGGTCCGGCCGGGGCTGAGATTGACAAACTCGATGTGCTTCAGCGGACTTTCCGTCTTCGGGGCAAGAACCACACTGGCGCAGCCCGACAGCCCGGACAGAATCCCGGTGGCCTCTTCCAGCAAACGATCCAGCTGATGGGCAGATCCGGCACACTGCGCCTCGATTCGGTCCACCTCCTCACTGGACAGGTCGCCAACCTCCAGAATGCCATCAACGAACAGCCGCAGACCCATTTCTGTTGGCATGCGCCCGGCAGAGGTGTGCGGCGAATACAGCAGGCCCGCGTCCTCCAGATCGGCCATCACATTGCGAATGGTCGCCGGCGACAGTCCGATCTGTAACCGGCGGGCAAGGGTTCGCGACCCGGTGGGGCCGCCAGTCTCCACATAGTTTTCGACAATGCGGCGAAAAACTTCCCGTGAACGCTGATTCAGTTCGCTAATCATCCCCTATATCTAGGGCGCTACCCGGGCAGCGTCAACGGAGCACTCTTTACCTGTCGCGGAAGGCGGGCTAGCTTACGCGCCGATCTCCCCGCCCACCGAAAGAAAAGCTGTATTCTGATGACATCATCCGATTTTCGACCATCGGGACGTGCGCCCGATCAATTACGCCAGATAAGCCTGGAACCCGATTTTTCCAAACATGCCGAAGGGTCCTGTTTCGCCCGGTTTGGTGACACACATGTGCTGTGCACGGCGACCGTCGAACAACGCGTACCGCCATGGATGCGGGATTCCGGCAAGGGATGGATTACAGCCGAATACGGCATGCTGCCGCGCGCCACCAACAGTCGCACGGACCGGGAGGCTGCACGCGGCAAACAATCGGGTAGAACTCAGGAAATTCAACGCCTTATCGGGCGTAGTTTGCGTGCGATCACCGATTTGAAGGCGATGGGTGAAATTCAGATCAGAATTGATTGTGATGTGATTCAGGCAGACGGCGGTACCCGCACCGCCGCGATCACGGGTGCCTATGTCGCGCTGCACCGGGCATTCGAAAAATGCCGGAAACTGGAAATCGTGTCGAATCTGCCGTTTATTGATTCGGTCGCCGCCATTTCCTGTGGGCTTTATAATGGCCGGGCGGTTCTTGATCTGGATTATGCGGAAGACAGTACCGCCGGAGCCGATGCCAATTTCGTACTGACCGGTCGCGGGGGAATTGTCGAGGTTCAGGGAACCGCAGAAGACAAACCCTTTTCCACGGATGCATTCCACGACCTCATGAAACTGGCACAAAAGGGCGTAGACGAACTGACCGCGCATCAGAAAGCGGCACTGGGTTCAGGCTGACGGATGGCCCGCCGGTTTGTTCATCCGAAACTGGTGATAGCCAGCCATAACAGCGGCAAGGTCCGGGAAATCGCCGAACTGCTGACCGATTTTCAGGTCAACATTGTCGCAGCGGCAGACCTGGAATTGCAGGAACCGGTCGAGGACGGGGCGTCGTTTATCGCCAATGCTGAAATCAAGGCGCTGGCGGCGGTCGCGGCAACGGGATTGCCGGCGCTGGCCGATGATTCCGGACTATGCGTGCACGCCCTCCAGGGCCAACCCGGCATTTATTCGGCGCGCTGGGCCGGGCCTGACAAGGATTTTCACAGCGCCATGGCCCTGATTGAGCAAAAACTGGCCGGACGGAGCGATCGGTCGGCCCACTTCACTGCCGCCCTGACGCTGGCCTGGCCGGACGGCCACTGCGAATCATTCGAGGGGCGGGTTGACGGGACCCTGATCTGGCCAGCCATCGGAGATCGCGGGTTCGGTTATGATCCGATGTTCCAGCCAGACGGGTATGACATAACGTTTGGCCAGTTTGATCCGGCACGGAAACATCAGATCAGCCACCGTGCCCATGCATTTCGCAAATTGGTTGCATCCTGTTTCGCCGGGGGCTCCGGCTGATGGACCCCGACCCCGGATTTGCGCTGTATGTGCACTGGCCGTTCTGCCTGTCGAAATGCCCCTATTGCGACTTCAACAGCCATGTCCGTGAAACCGTCGATCAGGCAGCCTGGCGGGACGCTTTGTTGGCGGAATTGGCATTTTTTGGTCGGGAAACGGCCGGGCGGCATCTGACCAGTGTGTTTTTCGGTGGTGGTACACCATCGCTAATGGCGCCGGATACAGTTTCTGCGCTTCTCGATAAATTGTCTGATTACTGGGAGTTGGATGAAAAACTTGAAGTCACACTTGAGGCAAATCCGACGTCAATTGAAGCCGCACGGTTTCGTGCCTACCGGACTGCCGGCGTCAACCGGGTATCGGTCGGCGTTCAGGCTCTGGATGACATTACACTGAAATTCCTCGGACGGACCCACTCGGCACGAGAGGCGATCACTGCGCTGGAAGTTGCCGCCGCCACGTTTGATCGTTTTTCCTTCGACCTGATTTATGCCCGGCCCGGCCAGACCGCATCACAGTGGCGGGCCGAACTGACAGATGCCCTCAAACTGGCCGGGGATCATCTGTCTCTCTATCAGTTGACAATTGAACCCGGCACGCAATTTTTCCGGAAACGGGTGACAACCCTGTCGGACGATGCCGCCGCCGACCTGTTTGAATTGACCCGGGAGATCATGGGTGCTGCCGGGCGGCCCGCCTATGAAATATCCAACCACGCGCGGGTCGGTTCGGAATGCCGGCACAACCTGACCTACTGGCGGGGCGGTGACTATGTGGGAATTGGCCCCGGTGCGCACGGACGCATCAGCCGTGACGGGCAAAGCCAGGCGACCCACCAGGTCCACAAGCCGGAATCCTGGCTGTCAGTGGTCGCGGCAAAATCACACGGGACCGCCAAAAGACGGACCCTGTCCGCCCGGATGCGGGCCCAGGAACTGGTCATGATGGGTCTCCGGTTGCGGGACGGTTTCGATACCCGTCGGATTGCCCGGCAAACCGGATTACCAATTTCCAGTCTGACGGACCCGGCTCAGGTCGAGCATCTGGTTGGCGGCGGGTTTCTCGAAATCGCAAATTCACGGTGGCGCGCGACGACCGCCGGCCAATTGTGCCTGGACAGCATGATCAAACGCCTGCTGACCTGAACCGCCCGATCAGTTTATCAGTTTTTCAAATGAGTCGGGCGCCTTGCTGATTACCCGGTTTGCGTCGCGGCCAACCTGCAAAACCGCAAGCCCGCGTTCGACGGTGCCGTCCGGTGAAAACCGGAAAATTCCGTCACGCCCCCAGAATCCGCTGGGGTTGTGAAACGTGCGGGCAGAAAAATCCGGCGCGTTCTGCCCTGCTGACAAAACCGCCGCCAGTGCGGTCGCATCATACGCCAGAGTTACCAGTCTGGGGGCGGGCGTTCCGTAGGTTTCACGATATCGGACTTCAAAGGCATGACGGGCGGTCGGCGGAGGTGCCGCAAACCAGCCGCCCACCAGGGCCGGTTCCTTGCCGATGCCGGGTTCATCCCACTGCCCGGTTCCGAGCATCTGAACCTTGCCGGGATCAATGTCATAAAACGGCAACAGGGCCGCCACCGCCTGCAATCGCTTGCCGCCGTCCGCCACCAGCAGAGCCTCGAACGGCAAATCGCCGATGGTTTGCAGGTTTTCCAGCCGTTTCAGCGCTTTTTTGGCGACCTCTCCGCCCTCCTTTGTCAGGGCCTTGCGCTGCTCCAGCAATGCTTTACGACGCTCGTCATAATTGGCGAGAACCCTGACGGGGTCCGTAAAATCCTGTGCCTGCGGGTCATAATACTGGACATGGACCGTGGCCGCGCCCAGCGCCGCCACGGTTTGTTCCATCGCCTTGACGACCCGGACACCATAGGTATTGTTTGGCGCGATGGCGGCAAATCGTGTTATGCCTTTCTGGTTCGCATAGGAGACTACCCGTGCAGTTTGTGCGGAGGGTAAAAAACCCATAGTATAGATATCGGCACCGGCAACCGAGCTGTCATTTGAAAATGCCACAACCGGAACGTTGGCAGCGCGGGCGGCCGGTGCGATGGCACGTACAGAATCGGCCAACAGCGGTCCGAGAATTAACCGGGAACCATCACCGATGGCATTTTGCACGGCCCTGGCCGCGCCGGTCGGCGTCCCTGCCGTATCCAGAATCAGCAACTCGAACCGGGAATCGGCGAAATCGAAAACCGCCAGCTGTGCCGCCTTGAGCATCGCCCTGCCGATTTCCGCGTTGCGGCCGCTCAACGGCAGCATCAGAGCGATTCGAACAGTATCGGAGGTTGCCGGAGGCGGCACGGGCGATGCTTGCGGGATGTCCTGCATGGGCACGCCGGGTCGCCCCGTCAGAAAAGGTAAAAACGAGGGGACCTCCGGCACTGAGGCAAGCGGTTCGGGCCGCCTGGCGAGCCCGCCAGCAGGCGGTTCGGGCAGTCGTGCGCCGGCGACCAGCGGTTTTTGCTGTGAAGGCGGCAAGCGATTGCGGGCAGCGTCGGCGGCATTTCGGAGCACCTGATTACGGGCTTCCTCTTGCATGGTCACCGAATTTTGCTGAGACTGGCAGCCTGCCAGAATCAGAAAGACCGCGACCAGCAGGGCGGACAAGGATTGCGAGACGAGTCGGATAGTCGAATCACCAGTCATGGAATGGAGCACAGCCCTAAAGTGGTCATCAAAAACGAATCCGCCGCAGCGGCCAGCCTGAAACCTAACGAGACGCACGCACCCTGTAAACCATCGACGGCAAAACCGGTGCCCGGTCTGTATGTAATTGCCACGCCGATTGGCAACATGCGGGACTTGACCTTGCGGGCGGTCGAGGTCCTTCGCGGGTCCGGCATTGTGCTTTGTGAGGACACCCGTGTCACTCGGAAACTGTTCACCTTCCACCAGATCGACAGCCCGCTGCTGGCTTACCACGAACACAACGCCAAACGGGTTCGACCGCTGATTATGGAGCGCTTAAACAATGGTGAAAGCGTGGCACTGGTATCAGATGCCGGAACGCCGCTGATTTCCGATCCGGGATACCGACTGGTGGAAGCCTGCATTGCAGGTGGCATTGCCTTGACCACTCTCCCCGGTGCCTCGTCGGTGATGTGTGCTCTGGTGTTGTCGGGATTGCCAACGGATCGCTTTTTCTTTCAGGGGTTTCTACCAAACCGAGCGGGTCCGCGCCGCAGGGCGCTGGCTGAGATTACCGGCGTTCCGGGGTCACTGGTTTTTCTTGAGTCAGCAAAGCGGCTGGCAGCCTGTCTGCAGGACATGGCGGATATTCTGGGTCCGCGTCAGGCCGCCGTCACGCGGGAGCTGACGAAGCTCTACGAGGAAGTTCGGCGTGGCAGCCTGGCAGAACTGGCCGCACACTATGGTAGTGCCGGCCCCCCGAAAGGAGAGATAACACTGGTGGTTGGACCGGCAGCGGAACGCCAGCCACCGGACGGTGAGACACTGGACCGGATCATCACAGACCGTCTGAAGACAGACTCCGTCAAGGAGACCGCAACGGCTCTGGCCCGGGAGCTGGGCATTCCGAGACGGCAGATTTATGGTCGGGCGATTGAACTGAAGGGGTCGCCAGGATGACAGCGGATCCGAAACGGCACCGCGCATGGCGACTGGGCCGTTGGGGTGAAACGGCGGCGCGCTGGCGGATGCGACTGGCTGGTTATTATATTCTCGCCAACCGGTACCAGACTCCGGTTGGCGAGATTGACCTGATTGCCCGCCGGGGAAATACACTGGTCTTTATCGAGGTCAAGGCCCGCCGTGACCCATCTTCAGAAGGACCGCCTGTGACCCATCGACAACGGCAACGAATTGCCCGGGCGGCGTCGCTATTCCTCCAGCGGTATCCGACCCACGGCGATTGCGAGATGCGGTTTGATGTCATTTCAGTTCATCCCTGGGCCTGGCCCCGGCTGATCCCGGATGCCTGGCGGGTTGCGGATTGAGAACACGCCCGGTCCGGGGGCCTTCGTCGCCGGTCGCATGGCACCGGACGGAAAAACGGGCTGTCCGATCAAGAGCCTTTTCAGATTATCCGGGGACGCGTTAGAATGGCTTGTTCAATTGAAATTTACCGGGGGTTTAAATGGCGTACTGGATAAATCGACAAAACCTGACATCAACCCTTGGTGCGCTGGCGCTTGCCGGGCTAGTGACCGTATCGCTGTCTGGCTGTGTCGGACTGGTGGTCGGGGCCGGGGCGACCGCCGGCGTCGCCGCCCTGGAAGAACGAACGGCGGCAACCATTGCGTCGGATACCACGATCGCAACCAAGATCCGGCTTAATCTCATTGAGGCCAACGAAAAACTGTTGACTGGTGTCGCGGTCGAGGTCTATCAGGCCCGGGTGCTGATGACCGGTGCATTGCCGACTGAGGCGCTTCGGGCGGAGGCCATTCGGATTGCCTGGAAGGTAAAGGATGTCAAAGACGTTCTGAACGAAATTCAGGTGACAGACCTTGGCATTGCGGACGTCGCCAGGGACACCTGGATTACCACACAGCTGACATCGGCACTGACCTTTGACCGCGATGTGCGGGCCATCAATTATAATATCGAGACCGTCAACGGAACCATTTACCTGATTGGACTGGCTCAGAATCAGAAAGAGCTTGATCACGTTATTGCCAGGGCGCGCCAGATCAGCGGCGTGTTGCGCGTCATCAATCACGTACAGGTCAAAAAGGGCTGAGCATGAGACCGGCGGCGGATATTTACCAAGCGCTGGAGGCGGCCGGTGACCTGATGGATCACGACGTCAGCCTCGAAGGAGTCGCGCTGCTGCTGGCGGCGCTGGACCGTCCGGATGTGGCGCTCGACCCCTACCGGCGCCATCTGCATGTTCTCGGCCAGGAAGTCGGGCATTTTCTGCTGGGGCTGGGCGAACCGCCGGATATTGGTGAGCAGGCGAACGCTCTGCAACAGGTACTGCACGCCCGTTACGGATACGTGGGTACCGAAGAGGCTTTTTATGACCCGGAGGGCGCCAACCTGACCCGGGTTATTGATCGGCGCTGCGGATTGCCGGTGGCTCTCGGCATCATCTATCTGGTGGTCGCGCGGGCGCAAGGGTGGTCCGTCTCCGGGCTGGATTTCCCGGGGCGCTTTTTGATCCGGCTGCACCATCAGGGCGAACGAATGATACTGGACCCGTTTGCCGGTGGCGCCATCCTGACCGTACCGGACCTTCGTGATATGCTGAAAGCGTTTTCCGGAACCCAGGCGGAGCTTCTGCCACGACACTATCGCAATCTGCCGGATCGGCAGGTTCTGGTTCGTTTGCAGGGCAATGTTCGTGGGCGATTGTTGCGGGAAGGGCGCCTGGAGGAGGCGATTCAGATCATTGAAAGCACCCTGTTGTTCGCCCCGAAAGAAGCCGCGCTGTGGCGGGAATGCGGTCTTCTGCATGCCCGCCTGGACAATCTTCCGGATGCCATCAGTGCACTTGAGCAGTTTCTGCAATTCGGGTCTGATCTTGATACCCGGTACGGAACATCTGTTTTTTTACAGGACCTGCGTCAACGCCTGAACGAGGCGTAATCCTCGACATTTGTAATCAAAGGAGATCGGCATGGCTGGCACTGTCGCCATTCAGATGGATCACATCAGCACCATCGACATTACCGGAGACAGCAGTTTTGTGCTGGCGCTGGAAGCACAGGCGCGAGGATATGACCTGTGGCATTATGAACCGCAAAATCTGACTCTGCGGGGCGGCAGGGTAATGGCGCGGGCGGAACCGCTGCGGGTCCGTTATGAGGCAGGAGATCATTTTACCCTTGGGGCCCAGCAGTGGGTTGATCTCGGTGGCGTCGATGTCGTGTTGATGCGCCAGGATCCGCCGTTCGATATGTCTTACATTTCTGCCACCCACCTGCTGGAGCTGATTCACCCGGAGACTCTGGTCGTCAACGACCCGGTGGAGGTCCGCAATGCGCCGGAAAAGCTATTCATGCTGCGCTATCCGGAATTACTGGCGCCAACCATGATCAGCCGGGATCCGGTCGCCATCCGGGCATTCAGGGAAGAATATAGTGATATTATCATCAAACCGCTGTTCGGGAATGGCGGGGCGGGGGTATTCCACATCGCACCGGGCGACGAAAACCTGAATTCACTGCTGGAGATGTTCGCCGGGATCAACCGGGAGCCGCTCATGATCCAGCAATATCTGGCGGCCGTTCGGGATGGCGACAAAAGAATCATCCTGGTCGATGGCGTGCCCGTCGGGGCGACCAACCGGGTCCCTCAAAAGGGGGAGGCGCGGTCCAATATGCATGTCGGCGGGCAGGCTGTGCGATCGGAGCTGACGGCCCGTGAACATGACATCTGTGCTGCGATTGGCCCGGACCTGAAAGCCCGCGGCCTGACGTTTGTCGGAATAGATGTGATTGGCGGTTACCTGACTGAAATCAACGTCACTTCGCCGACCGGCATTCAGGAAGTGAATCGGTTCGACGGCGTCAAGCTGGAATCAGACATATGGGATGCAATTGAGGGTCGCTTGACATGAGGTAAACCCGATACATCGTGTATCTGGTAACCGATTTTGCTACTTTTAGTTGGTTGTTTTGTACATATCAAACTTATACGGTCCGCATCAGCGCTAAATGAAAGGCGGCTGATGGTTGCACATATTTCCACAATGGCCTTCCTCGGCATGGAAGTTGTAGACGTCGAGGTCCAGGTACAGGCCGCCTCCGGATTACCATCCTTTTGCATTGTCGGCCTGCCGGACAAGGCCGTAGGTGAAAGTCGCGAGCGAGTCCGGGCAGCCCTTCACGCGATGGGGCTTGCGCTACCGGCCCGACGCATTACCGTTAACCTGTCGCCCGCCGACCTTGCCAAGGAAGGCAGTCATTATGACCTTCCCATTGCCCTGGGTCTGCTGGTGACGATGGGTGTGCTTGATCATCAGGACCTGACGGGGTTTGCCGCCATTGGCGAGCTGGCGCTGGACGGCAAACTGCTATCGGTCCGGGGCGTTTTACCGGCGGCGGTCCATGCCAATGGTCAGGGCAGGGCTTTGATCTGTCCGCCCGAACAGGGGCAGGAAGCCACCTGGGCCGGCAACCCCGGCACGCTCGCGCCATCCAGCCTGCTGGCGCTGGTCAATCATTTCAAGGGAACTTCGCTGTTGCCGCCGCCACAGGTTCCGGACCAGGTCGGGCTGGATAATCCGCCGGACAGCCCCGACCTGAACGAGATCAAGGGGCAGGAAACAGCCAAGCGGGCGCTGGAAATCGCCGCCGCAGGCGGGCACAACCTGCTGATGACCGGACCGCCGGGGTCCGGAAAGTCGATGCTGGCGGCCCGCCTGCCCGGTTTGCTGCCTCCCCTGGACGCAACCGAGGTCCTGCAGTCGAGCATGATCCAGAGTCTGGCGGGAAATCTCAAAGACGGACAGGTCTGCCATCGGCGGCCCTTTCGGTCTCCCCATCATTCTGCCTCAGTCGCGGCTCTCGTTGGTGGCGGCTCGCGGGTGCGGCCGGGCGAAATGTCGCTGGCTCATCTCGGCGTCCTGTTTCTCGATGAATTACCGGAATTCAATCGCGCCGCACTTGAATCCTTGCGTCAGCCACTGGAGTCCGGCCATGTCACAATTGCCCGCGCCAACACCCATGTCACCTATCCCGCACGTGTCCAGCTGATTGCCGCCATGAATCCGTGTCGCTGCGGTCATCTGGCGGATGCCTCCCGCGCCTGCTCGCGGGCGCCGCGATGCGCCGAGAGTTACCAGAACCGGTTATCCGGACCATTGCTTGACCGGTTCGACCTGCACATTGACGTTCCGGCGGTTCGCCCCGCTGACCTTGCCCTGCCGGCGCCCGCAGAGGGATCACGGGAGGTCGGCCGCCGGGTCGCACGGGCGCGCATCGTACAACGTGACCGGCTGATGCGGCTGGGGGCTGGCCCGGCGGTCCGCACCAATAGCGATGCAGACGGCAAGTGGCTTGAACAGATCGCCCGCCCGGATGATCCGGCACGCCGTCTTTTGATCGAAGCAACCGAACGTTTCCGCCTGTCGGCCCGCGCGTACCACCGGGTTCTCCGGGTGGCGCGCACGATCGCCGACCTAGACAATGATCAGGAACTCGGGCGACGCCATATTGCGGAAGCACTGACCTATCGTCAGACAGAAACCGCGCGCGCCCCGGCTCCCGTACGATTTCACATGACGGCGTAGATCCGATTATCTTTGGAAAAAATCAGCCGCCTCGATATCGGTTGCATTGGCGCTGATGATATCAGCGATCTGGTAGGGCGTCATGGCTGTTATGACCCCTGCAAGTCCCGGTTGCGAGGTATTCGTGCCTGACGGTTCATCGGGATTGTGGGTGTCTGGCGCCGCCGACGTAATCTCAAGGTAGTCCGTGCGGGCAAGCAGTACGCCAAGACAGCCCAAATCCGGTTCATTGATACGCTGCGCCGTAATATCTTCATCCGCCGCAGCTGACTCAATCGGGATATAGTCTTCTTGTGGATGGGTCTGTTCAACCATCAGTCGATCGTCCGCATTCGTCACTACTCCACCATCGTATTTCCATAAATCCGGACTGGTGCCAGCACCAATCAGGGCGCACTGAATATCGTCACCAACATAACAGAACAGATTGTTCGATTGGCCTTCGCCGTGGACGGAATTTCGCTGGTCCCCGTCATACAATACGCCGGAATGCTGTTCCTCGTCCGCTGGCCGGGCGCTGTCGCCGGCATCACGGCAGAGTGGCGTCAGGCCCAACGGAAATGAGAAATATGTCAGCAGGGGGCTGGTGACATCCGGGACGTTTTCAACGAACAGATCGTCGATGACGGCAGCCCGGGCAGTCCAGCTTTCTCCCACTTGGGTACGAGAGTTGCCGCCAGGCGGCGAACCGATTGGTTCAGCCAGCGCCCCGCCCCCTTCCCGGGGGGTGAGCCCCAGCCTGACGACTGACCCGAAATCCATTTCCGCCGTGGACAGATGGTTATCCGACCGTTCCAGAGGGAGCGGATTCAGCGCAAATGTAAACCCGAGCGCATACGCCGGATCGGCACCAAAAGACCCGCCAATGCCCAGCGCATCCAAAATCTCGAAAGAAAGCGCCGGCAGGGGTCCGGTGTCTGATTGTTTATCGGACTTCGCCGCTGCCATCGTTGCCGAATACGCTCGACTGCCGGGCATCGATCCCGGTACCGGTGTTGATACCTGATTCAGTCGATGGGGACCCGGGCGGGACTCCGATATCCGGACCGGACCGGCCAGATGAACAGACGTCGGCCCTTCGGCCCTTCGACCCTCTATAGCAGTTGAACCGGGGTGTCCCCGCGGTATCGCTGTGCCATCGGGCGCGACGTCAATGCCGAGGAACGCCTGGACGATTTTTGCGTCGGAGCTGATCGTTGCCAGCAATCTCGCTGCCACAACATCAATGACGTCTGCCGCACTGTCCGGGTCCACAGCTGATTTGACAAAAGTGTCGGACAATCCCGGATATGGCCCCCGGTGGGTCGTAACAACTGCTGCATTTTGAGCCGACGTGACGGGCGCCCTCCCGTCGCATTCGTTTGCATCCGGATCAGACTTTCGTCGGACGACATATGGAAAACTTTCCGGCATCCGCTCCTACCCTGGCTCAACAACACCGCCGACCGCACACAAACGACCAATGATCAGCGTAACAACAATAGAAACGAATGCAAAACGAATTTCTACTCAACTCGAAGGTATTGAAAATACTTGTATTATTTGCCGAAGAGACATCAAAATATTTCTTGCCGTCTTCTAACTTCGCGAATCACGGGACTCTGGTCAGCCGGTCGGTCGGCAAACCATTCCGCCCAGATCACGTCCGCCAAACAGATGAATGTGGAAGTGTGGAACCTCCTGGTGAGCATCCGCCCCATGATTTGCCAGAATTCGATACCCCGGATCTTCCAGGCCGGCTGCCCGGGCAACCGCGCCAACCGCGCGTATCAGACCGGCGATCTCGGCATCCGGCGCATTGGCAGAAAAATCCGCCAGCGAAATATACGGCCCTTTCGGAATGACCAGTACATGGAAGGGCGTCTGGGGTGATATGTCTCTGAATGCCAGGGCGTGGTCATTTTCGAATACCCGGTCACAGGGAATTTCTCCCTTCAGAATCCGTGCAAATATATTGTCGGGCTGGTATGGCACACCCATCTTCCGGTTCAGTCTTCCTGTTGACGGCTGTTTTTCTCTTCAATACCGGAGATGCCGACGCGTCCCTGCAACTCCGCCCATATTTCGTCAGGATGGATGCCCATTTCGGCCCATAACACCAGCAGATGATACAGGGTATCAGAGCTTTCGCTGACGACCTGCTCGCGCGTTTCGCCCAACGCCGCAACAATCAGTTCAACCGATTCCTCGCCAAACTTCTTGCAGATTTTAGTCCGTCCCTTGGCAAATAATTTTGCCGTGTGGGAGGTCTTTGGGTCTCCGCCCCTGCGGCCTTCTATGGTCTGATAGAGAGAGTCAACAATATGTTTCGGTATCGTTTCAGTCATCTTGTTCCTCTCTGTTTATTTCCCTAACTGGAATTCCTGCCGCCTTCATATAGGCTTTGGTTTCAGAAATACTATGGATTCCGAAATGAAATATAGACGCCGCCAGAACGGCCGAGGCATGTCCTTCATGAACGCCCTGAACAAGATGTTCGAGGGCCCCGACACCGCCTGAGGCGACCACCGGGACCCGGACCGCGTCTGCGACGGCGCGGGTTAGCGGCAAATTAAAACCCTGCTGTGTGCCGTCCCTGTCCATGGAGGTCAACAGTATCTCGCCGGCACCATACTCCGTCATCCGCCTGGCCCACGCAACGGCCTCGATTCCGGTTGCTTCCCGGCCTCCGTGCGTAAAGATTTCAAACCGGTCGGCGCCAACCGATTTTGCATCAACCGACACGACGATACATTGGGACCCGAATTTTTCCGCGGCCTCACGGACGAAGTCAGGGTTTTTGACGGAGGCCGTATTGATCGAAACCTTGTCGGCACCCGCCAGCAGCATCTTTCGAATATCATCGACCGTACGAATACCGCCGCCAACCGTTACGGGCATAAAACATTGTTCGGCGGTCCGTTGTACAACGTCAAAGATCGTTTCACGGTTTTCATGGCTGGCCGTAATATCGAGAAAGCAGAGCTCATCAGCACCTGCCGCATCATACAACCGTGCCTGCTCGACCGGGTCACCGGCATCAACCAGATCAACAAAGTTGACTCCCTTGACGACGCGGCCCCGCTCGACATCGAGACAGGGAATAATGCGGGTTTTCAACATCAAGCCGCCTCCAGCAAGGCCGTCGCCCGGGCCACGTCGACCAGCCCATCATAGACGGCCCTTCCCGAGATCACGCCCTCCAGGCGCCCGCCACGGCCTCGGGAGCGATGGATGATGTTTTCAATATCAGCCAGGGAGGAAACCCCGCCGGACACAATCACCGGCACGGCAACCTGCTCGGCCAGCGTCAGCGTGGCCTCAATATTGGGGCCCTGCATGGCACCATCACGACCGATGTCGGTGTGAATGATCGCTGCTGCACCGGCATCCTCAAACCGGAGGGCAAGGTCCCGGACGGTCATTTCCGACACTTCCCCCCATCCCTGAACAGCAACAAATCCGTCGCGGGCATCAATTCCAATCGCGACCTGACCGGGGAAATTTCGACAGGCGGTCGTCACCAGTTGGGGTTCCCTTACCGCCACGGTCCCGAGAATAACCCGGCTGACACCCGCCTTCAGCCAGAACTCAATGGTTTGCAGCGAACGTATTCCGCCGCCGAGCTGAAGCGGGATGGTCAGCGCGCCCAAAATCGACTGAACGGCGAGAGCGTTGACCGGCTGACCGGCAAATGCGCCGTTCAGGTCGACGACGTGTAACCAGTGGCAACCCTGATCCTGAAAGGCCCTGGCCTGAGCCCCGGGATCATCGCTGAAAACGGTTGCCTGATCCATTTTTCCTTGGACCAGCCTGACGCAACTGCCGTCTTTCAAGTCAATGGCTGGGAAAAATATCATCGACGATTCTGTCCTTTATGTTTTTCGCCTTATTGCTGCCGGACCCCCGGCGTTACGGGGCCCAGTCGAGAAAACCGGTAATGAACCGAAGGCCGATACCCTGGCTTTTTTCCGGGTGAAACTGGGTTCCGACCATATTGTCGCGACCGATGACCGCTGTGATTGGCTCGCCATGCTCGACGTACGCAAGGCGATGATGCGAAGACCGACAATGAAATTGATAGGAATGAACAAAATAGGCATGCGGGTGGGGCGGCAGTCCCTCAAGTAAAAGATGAGATTGTTCCGGAATATGCAGATTATTCCAGCCCATATGCGGAATTTTTAATGTCGGGTCTTGCGGTACAATTTCACGGACATCGCCAGCAATCCAGCCAAGACCGGCCGTCTGGCCATGTTCATGACCCCAGTCAGCCATCAACTGCATGCCGACGCAAATGCCGAGAAACGGTTGGCCCCGTTCAATCACTGCCCGTGTCAGCGCCTCTGTCATGCCAGACACACCGTCCAGCCCCCGTCGACAATCGGCAAACGCACCAACGCCCGGCAATACGACGCGGTCTGCCGAGGCGACACGATCCGGGTCGCTGGTGACCAGTACCTGCTGACGGATTCCGGCATCACGAATCGCCCGCTCGAACGATTTGGCCGCGGACGTCAGATTTCCCGACCCGTAGTCAATGATCACGACGTTCATCGTATTGCCTCCGCCGCGCAAAATGCATCCGCCAGCGCCCGGTCTTCCGACAGATACCGTTTGAGAGCTTGATCAGCGCAGCCTGCGACCACCACTGCACGCATGACAAAACCCTGGCGCTGCAGCGCCCAGGCGCGCAGATCATGCGCCAGCAGACCCGTCAAAATAGCGAGCGCGACGGTGAATACGGCGGGCGTGATGGGGTCTGAAAACACAAGGCTGGCCATCCAGTTCGTCCCGATGGATACAATCAGCAGTGCCGCGGCCACCCACCACATGCGGTGCCACAGCGCCCACAGTCCGCCGGCCAGCATCGCCGGCCAGGAAAAACTGTCTCGCAAAACTACCACATCCCGATCGGGGTCGAGGCCATGGCGGCGAAGGTGGATGGTAAAAACACGCATATTTCGAAACCGTACTGTTTTTCCGGGACTTACAGGGAGCCGCCAAGAACGCCTTTGGTGGAGGGCACGTCGTCAGCTTTTCGCGGATCAATCTCGATCGCCTGACGGAGGGCTCTGGCAAGCGCCTTGAAGCAGGATTCGACAATATGGTGATTGTTTTCACCGTAGATATTTTCGACGTGCAGGGTGATTCCCGCCGCCTGGGAGAAGGCCTGGAACCACTCCTTGAACAACTCGGTATCCATCTCGCCAAGTTTCGGTTTGGAAAATGCAACTTTCCAGATCAGATAGGGTCGATTTGACACGTCTAGGTTGACGCGCGTCAGAGTTTCGTCCATCGGGATCGTCGCCGACCCGTATCGGGTAATACCCTTGCGCTCTCCCAGGGCCTTGCTGAAAGCCTCACCAATGGCGATGCCGGTATCTTCGGTGGTGTGGTGAAAGTCGATTTGCAAATCACCTCTGGCGCTAACTTCCAGATCAACAAGGCTGTGGCGGGAGAGCTGCTCAAGCATGTGGTCCAGAAAGCCGATTCCGGTGCTGATCCGGTAGTGGCCACTGCCGTCCAGCTGCAGTGATACGCTGATTTCGGTCTCGTGCGTTTTGCGCTCGATGTTACCCTGACGCATGGCCCGTTCTCTCCGGCTGTATGTGGGTCGATTCAACTGTTCCCGGACTTTTATCAGGATCATCCGGAAACTACCAGCTTTCGCAGAGCGCTTCACAATTCTGTTTTTCTGATTATAGTCCCTTGCGCTTACGGATGCGGAGGGCCAGCTTATTTGTTCGTGCGGAGGATATAACAGGCAATGATTATGGCGGATGACAATCAGAAAGGGTGGCGCGGAACGACCATCCTGTGTGTACGCAAAGGCAAGGAGGTTGTCGTCGCTGGTGATGGTCAGGTCACGCTGGGCGATACGGTCATCAAGGCCAACGCCCGCAAGGTACGACGGTTGGCTGATGGCAAGGTGATTACAGGTTTCGCGGGTGCCACTGCCGATGCCTTTACATTATTTGAACGGCTGGAGGCGAAGCTCGACCAATATCCGGGACAATTGACCCGCGCCTGCGTCGAGATGGCCAAGGACTGGCGGACCGATCGTTACCTGCGACGGCTGGAAGCAATGATGGCGGTCGCTGATCGTGATGTTTCACTGGTCCTGACCGGTAACGGCGATGTACTGGAACCGGAGGACGGACTGATCGGCATTGGCTCGGGCGGCAATTATGCCCTGGCCGCCGCCCGTGCATTGATTGACCTCGATAATATGGAAGCCGAGCCAATTGCCCGCAAGGCGATGGCGGTCGCTGCCGACATTTGCGTATATACCAACCAGAACATCATTCTCGAGAAATTATGACCCTCACAAACAGCTTTACACCCCGCGAAATCGTTTCCGAACTGGACCGCTATATTGTTGGGCAGTCCGACGCCAAACGGGCCGTCGCCGTTGCCCTGCGCAATCGCTGGCGGCGCCAGCAACTGGATGAGGCAATGCGCGAAGAAGTATTGCCGAAAAACATTCTGATGATTGGCCCGACCGGGGTTGGCAAGACTGAAATTGCGCGGCGTCTGGCCAAGCTGGCACAAGCCCCCTTCGTCAAGGTCGAGGCGACCAAATTCACGGAAGTCGGTTATGTCGGGCGTGATGTCGAGCAAATGATCCGTGACCTGGTGGAATCGGCGATACATATGGTTCGGGAGCGCCACCGCAAGGACGTCGCCGTGCGTGCTGAAGTGCTGGCGGAAAACCGGGTACTGGATGCTCTGGTTGGCGAAACGGCGACACCGGAAACCCGCGACAAGTTCCGGAAAATGCTACGCGATGGTGCGCTTGCCGACAAGGAGATCGAGGTAGAGGTCAACGACAATAGCGGTGTCGGCATGCCGACCATTGATATTCCCGGCATGCCCGGTTCCCAAATGGGCATGATCAATCTCAACGACATGCTGGGCAAGGCATTTGGCCAGAAAACCAGGCCGAAAAAATTAAGTGTCGAGGAGTCCTATGACGTGCTGATGGCTGACGAAAGCGACAAGCTGCTTGATGAGGAGAGGGTCGTTCGTGAAGCAATTGAAATCGTTGAAAATAATGGCATCGTGTTCATTGATGAAATCGATAAGATAACCGCCCGCTCGGAACACGCCGGGGCTGACGTCAGCCGCGAGGGCGTGCAGCGCGACCTGCTGCCGCTGATTGAGGGGACCGTTGTTTCGACCAAACACGGTTCCGTCAAGACCGACCACATCCTGTTTATCGGCTCCGGCGCCTTTCATTTGTCGAAACCGTCCGACATGTTACCGGAATTACAGGGACGGTTACCGGTTCGCGTCGAGTTGCAGGCACTCGGTCGGGATGATCTGGTTCGCATTCTGACAGAGCCCGAGACCAATCTGATCAGACAATACACGGCGCTGATGGCGGTCGAGGACCTGACCCTTGAGTTTACCGATGAAGCAATTGGAGCGATTGCCGACCTCGCTGCCGAGATCAATCAGGGGGTCGAGAACATTGGCGCCCGCCGACTGCATACCGTCCTCGAAAAATTATTGGAAGATATCAGCTTTTCCGCATCGGAACGGAGCGGCGAGACAGTGACCATCAGCGCCGACATGGTTCGGTCGAGCCTGTCCAGTCTGGCCAAGAATGCCGATCTGCGGAAGTTCATTCTGTAATTTACGCCAAACCCGATTGCCTGGCTCCGGTCGGAGCTCATCAATAGGCTGGCCCCTTCGACACATCATTTCGGCTTTCAATCTCCGCCAGGACCCATTCGATGGTCTGCTCGTCCAGGCTCGCAATTCGTTCCGCCAGCAGATTGGCCAGGTGGGTGGCCTTCGGGCTAAGGCCCGCGGTATCCACGACAACCCGGGGGTGAGACAATTCTGCCAGGCGTGTCATTTCCTCGGCCTCATCCCACATCAGCTCGAAATATCCGCAAATCTGCTGCACCAGACCGGAGCCCGGCCGCCCTCTGTGCCCATGCTCCAGCGCCGAGAAATAGGCCGGCGTGACACCAAGATCTTCCGACATAGTTTTAAGCGAGATCGAACGCGCCCGACGATATTCCCGAACTTTCTGACCGAATGGTGTCACCGACGCCTCCTGAGAAGAACATACAAAGCGCCTTCACCGCCGTGCTGGCGGGCAGCGTAACTGAACCCCCGTATCCATGAACTGATGGGAGACTGGTTTAGCCATTGCGGAACTGCACGCCGCAGGACACCAACCTCGCCCTGCCGCGTCAGCCCCTTGCCTGTAATAACCAGCAGCACCTTCTGATCCGCGTGATAGGATGATTCGATGAAATCAATCAAGGCTCTTTGTGCGTTGTGTTGGGTCATGCCATGCAAATCGATTCGTCGATCAACATCGAGCTTACCCCGCCGCATGCGCGTTTTTGTTTTGCGGTCCAGGCCTGGTGCTTGCCCGTGTTGAAAGACAGGGTTATCTGAATACGCCTGGTGTCCGGGTCCGCCTATAGGTGTCTTTTGATGAACATATGCTTTCTGGATAAAACTTGTGCCGTCGCTATCCGCCGAATTTATACTGACCGGGGTCAATTTGTTGTTGCGATTGAACTTTAACGATTTTGGATTGATGCTTTTCGTTACCTCATCCCAGAGGGCCGCATCATCCGGCGCAAGCAAGCGGTCACTTTCGTACCGCGTATTTTTCGTCCCGGTCCGCTTACGGGAGCTCATCTTCAACAACAAGTATATGCAATCGTTGAGGACCGTGTGCGCCAAGCAGGAGGGTTTGTTCGATGTCGGCGGTGCGCGACGGCCCCGTAATAAAATTTACCGTTCGGGGCATGAAATCCGCCGGCATTCGTCCGCGACGAAGTTGCTGAAACACCTCTTCGTAGCTACCGTAAATACGGCTCTCCTCAATCACGACGATATTGGTCACGGGCAGAAAATTCAGAGTCGTGGGTGTGTCCGGGCCTGAACAGGCCACCAGGGTACCCGTTTCGGCAACGCCGGCAAAAGCCAACGTTACACCCACTGTGTCCGATTCGACCGCAATCCCCATATCCGTTTTCAACAGGGTTGCAGACCATGGTAAATTTTTAAGTCGTGGGGCTGCCTTTATTTTAGCCGGTAGATTCAATTCTTTCAAATATTGAGCGATTGCATCGGGAATTTGTTCGGAAGTCGCCAGCCGTGCGATACTCGCATCCACTTTTACGGCTTCATTTATAAATAGACTTACTTGACTTTTCTTAGTTAAAGCTCCTCGCGCTGGTATAAGATTAGCATTGTGATCTAAAATTCGCCGATGGGCGCCGTCCGAATCTGTCGTTGCCTGCATGTCTTTTTTGGCGGCCCGGATTTTATCAAGGATGACGGATCGTGAAATGGTCATGGTCGGTTCTGACGCTTTCGCCGGTACAGATCCATGAATGTCTGGCCGGATGGACGCGGCAGGTCACGACAGGACACCCACCCGGACGCAAAGGGCAGCCAGGAAATACTGCCCCTTTTACCGGCAACGGCTGCCAGCAGGGCGACACCGTAGCGGCTCACAATACGATACAATGCGGGATTACAGGCGAGCCTCGCCCATATTTTCAGGTTGAGGCGGGAGGTTGCGGCATTCTGCTTTCTGCTGAACTGACGTTTGCGCCAGGCCCGCAACATGCGGGGCAGGGGGATACGCATCGGGCAGACGCTTTCACATGTGCCACACAACGTCGAGGCATTCGGGAGGTGGGCCGCCTCATCCATCCCGATCAGCCCCGGGATCAGGACGGCCCCCATCGGACCGGAGTAAACCCAGCCATAGGCATGGCCGCCAATAGATTTGTATACCGGACAGTGGTTGAGGCAGGCACCACACCGTATGCAGCGCAGCATTTCCTGAAATTCGGTACCCAGTAATTCCGTACGCCCGTTATCCAGCAGGATCACATGATACTGTTCCGGGCCGTCCGGATCACCGGGTCGTTTTGGGCCGGAACAGAAAGTCGTATAGACAGACATTTCCTGCCCGGTCGCCGAGCGTGCCAGAACCCGCAGTATTGTTGCGGCATCTTCCAGGTTGGGCACAATTTTTTCCAGGCTGGCAATGACAATATGAACGCGTGGCAGAGCGTAAGTGAGGTCCGCATTCCCTTCATTGGTCACCAGTACATTCGATCCGGTTTCGGCGATCAGCATATTGGCACCGGTCAGCCCGACATCGGCTCCGACAAATTTCCTGCGCAGGGTCTCGCGGGCCTCTTCCAGCAGGGCCCTCGGTTCGTCCAGTGGGCGGTTTTCGGGCAATGTGGTATGGGCCGCCCGAAAAGTCTCGGCAACCTGTTCCTTCGACAGATGAATGGCCGGCGCGATGATGTGGCTGGGCGGCTCCTTGCGCAGCTGAATGATATATTCACCCAGATCTGTCTCAATGGGTTCGATCCCGTTTTCTTCAAGAAACGCGTTGATGGCGATCTCTTCGCCGATCATCGATTTGGATTTGGTGACGGTTTTAGCCCCGACGCCCCTGCAGATGTCGAGAATGGTCTGGCGGGCCTCGTTGGCATCTCCGGCCCAATGGACCTGCCCGCCCCAGTCTGTGACACGTGCCTCAAATTGTTCCAGATAAAAATCGAGGTTGGCGAGAACGTGGTTCTTGATATCGCGGGCCTGATCGCGCAGAGCGTCAAACTCCGGCAGTCGGTCGGCTGCCTGTTTTCTTTTAACGGGAAACCCCTGGGTCAGCTTCCCGAGCGCCGCCTGCAGCGTCCGGTTAGCCAGGGCTTCCTTTGTATTTTGATGAAATTCACGCGACGTCGGTTCCATTTGTTATCGACGCTCCGGGTCGGGCGCACCAATGGCGGCTTCGTCTGTCATATCGGCGAGTACCTCGGCGACATGACGAACCTCAACGTTATGCCCCTGCCGGGACAAACGACCCGCGATATTAATCAGGCACCCGAGGTCACCACCGAGCACAGTATCGGCACCTGTTGCAAGAATATCGGCAATTTTTGCATCGACCATGTTCTGCGATATTTCCGGATATTTAACGCAAAACAGGCCGCCAAATCCGCAACACACTTCGGCTTCCGCCCCTTCAGTCAGCGTCAACGGCTTGACACCGGACAACAACTGACGGGGTTGCTGTTTGATATTCAGTTCACGCAATCCGGAACAGGAATCATGATAGGTCGCGACCCCTTGGCGACCCACCTGAATTTCTGTCACACCAAGAATGTCGTGCATAAACGAAACCAGTTCATAGGTTCGGGCCGCCAGTTCATCCGCGCGGCGGCCCCAGACCACATCGTCCGCCAACAGTGCCGGATAGTGGTGCCTGATCATGCCACCGCATGAGCCGGATGGGACAACCACGTAGTCATATTCGGCAAATGCCTCGATGGTCTGGCGCGCAATCCCGATTGTATCCTGATTGTCTCCGGAATTGTAGGCCGGCTGACCGCAACAGGTTTGTTGGTCCGGAACACCAACTCGGCATCCCGCATCCTCCAGCAACTTCACGGCGGCGAAACCGACAACCGGACGCATCAGGTCTACCAGACAGGTGACAAACAGTCCGACGTGTGGAGATGGTGTTGCTGATTTATCCGGCGTCATCCGCAGAGAATGGCGTTTTATCCGGTAGATGGCAAGGGGACGGGTGATCGGGTCACCGGTTTTTCAAGGCCGGGTTTTGGCAGCAACAGGAAATATTTTCCCTTTTCGTTCATTTGCCCGGCTTTTTCCGCCGCAACCCGTCCGTGGCCCCAGAATAGATCTCCACGGACCGCACCTCTGATTGCCGATCCGGTATCTTGCGCCACGACCAGTCGCCGGAGCGGGCGAAGGCCATCACTGCCCGGATCCGTGGTAACCAGCCAAAGCGGCACTCCGTAAGGAATATAGGACGGGTCGACCGCCATGCTGCGGCCAGGGCTCAACACTACCCCCTGTGCGCCGATGGGTCCGTCCGCATTCCGAATCTTGAAGAAAATATAGGACTGGTTTTTTTTACGCAAAGCATCGCCGGCGACCGGGTTTTCCCGCATCCAGTGGCGGATTCCCGGCATACTGACCTCTTCGATAGGCATTTCACCGGCCGCTACCAGTTCCCGGCCCACCGCCGTATAGGGGCGACCATTTCGACCGGCATACGCAAGGTGCAGGACAGACCCGTCCGGAAGATTGACCCGCCCTGAACCCTGGATCTGCAGAAAAAACACATCAACCGGATCATCCGCCCACAATAATTCGAGCTGTCGGCCGGTCAGGGCACCGGCCTCGATTTGGGCGCGGGTATGATAAGGAACAAATTTCCCGGCATCCAGGCGGCCGGCTATTTTCTGACCTTTCCAACGTGGATCAAACTTCCCGAGGTCGGCTGAAATCAGGTCTTTCGGGCGGGAAAAAACGGGGTAACGGTATCGCTGGTCAGGACGAAAGGCGCCGTTGAGATCGGCCTCGTAGTACCCGGTAAAGATACCCGACGAGGTCCAGCGTGAGCCAACCGAGAAGGGCTGGAAGCGCGATTCAAAAAAATACTGGATTTCAGCCGCTCTTGTTAATGGCAGCGTGGCAGCCTCCCGACAGATCCGCACCCAGTCATCAACCTCGCCCATTTCACGGTAGGGGCCCATTTTGGTGCCAGCCGGACGTTTGATTATTTTTTCACAGCTTTTAAGGAAGGCTGGCAGCGCCTGAGACAGGTCGTCCGCCTTCCAGCCCGGCAGATCGGTGTAACGAACCGGAAACAGTTCCAGGGGGGTGCTGGCTTGATTTTGCTCCGATACAGAGGGCACTGCTTTCGGTAACCCGGGGCCCATTGAGCCGCACGCCGACAGGGCCAGTAAAGCGGCGAGTACAGGCCAGGTCCGACGTGGCATCCGGTCCCGCACGGCGAATCAGTCGAGGCTCCGCGTTGCAACAAGCTCCCAGTTGGGGTCTCTGGAATTGGATTCGCGGGCAAACGTCCAGAAATCGGTTACCTTGATTACTGCATTCGGGTTACCGTCAACCACATCGCCGTTTTCGTCACGGGTAATATTGATTTGGTCGGTAACAAATTTCACTGTGATATTGACAAACCGTCCCTCGATAAAGGCTTCGATGATATCCGCCGTCCGAATTCCTACAAGAGTATCTTCCATCACATGACCGGCCCGTTCACGGTCCTGGATGACTTTTGCAAAGTTGGCATAGACATCGTTGTTCAGTAGCTGCTTGAGTGTGTCCGTGTCACCCGATGCGTAAGCGTTCAAAACCATCTCGAATGCGACCCGGGCACCTACCAGAAACTCACTCCGGTCAAATGTCGGGTCCTTGGTCTGAATTTCGCGAAACCCTCTTGTCAGCTCGTCAACTTCGCCACCAGCGGATTCAAAATCGTCGTCCTCTGGATCAGACGCCAGTGGGTCGTTACGTTCCGGTAACTGGATAATATTATCTTCAGCAGGATCATCCCCACGGCCCCGGTCGAAAATATCTTTCCGGCCGTCTTCGTCTTCGTCGCGGCGCCCGAGAACCCCGCGCAAACGCAAAACCAGAAACACCGCAATCATTGCGAAGAAAATTATGTCGAGAAATTGTATTCCATTGCCCATGATCGGTCGGAAATTCACTATTCGGGTGAACCGGTATTTCTGAGCCAAACCGGCGCCCCTGGATTAAACAAAATGCTGGCCCAGAAAACAAATTAAAGACTAAAGGCCTCCAGGTCTATAAACCATTCCATAGAATTCAATGATTAAATTCGTGGCGGAGTCTTTCTTTGCTGCTAGATAGGTCGACTGGAAGGAAAGGGCAAGTATGGGCATTCTGATTTTATTTGTGCTGATTGGAATTCCGATTGCCGAAATTACCGTTTTCATTGAGGTCGGGGACCGCATTGGCGTCGCATTGACGCTGGCCATTACCGTACTGACCGCAATCCTGGGGACCGCACTTTTGCGCCATCAGGGGTTTTCCGTATTGGCGCGAGCGCGGGCAAACCTGCAGGAAAACTGCTTTCCCGTGAACGAACTGTTTGACGGGCTGTGCGTAATGTTCGCCGGAGCACTGCTGCTGACGCCGGGGTTTGTCACTGATATCTTCGGATTTTTGTTGTTCGTGCCGGCCGTTCGGCGACTCCTCCGACACTGGGCAATCAGGGAGTTGAGCAGGCGTGGACATCTGAAAATGCATACCGCGGCGGGTGGAACCGGGCCTCTCGGGGGCGACTCTGCGGTCGTTATCGACGGTGAATATCATGACATAACCAAAAACGATGGCGCGGAATCAGACACCGGCGCAGACGGACGGCGCCTGCCACCTGACTGAGGCGGGTCGGGGAAACGGTTGTCCCTGCCGCCGAGACGTGTTAGCCACGGGCGTTTTCAAACATGGAGATCGAAAATGGCGGATACCCCGGAAACTACAGAAAACCCGACCCCGGCCGACGGCACACCGACCGAACAGGCCCCCCCGTTGACAATAAATGCACAGTATACCAAGGACCTGTCCTTCGAGGCACCTACCGCACCCGGCATCTTCCAATTGATGCAGCAAAAACAACCTGAAATTAACGTCAGTATCAACGTTGATACCAACAAATACGACGAAAACGTTTTCGAAGTCATTTTATCAATGGCGGCCAATGCCAAGATTGACGAGGAAATCGCGTTTATTGCCGAGCTCGAGTATGCTGGCGTGTTCACCCTGAACTGTCCGCCTGAACATCTGCAGCCGCTGATCTTTATCGAATGCCCGAGACTGCTCTTTCCCTTTGCCCGAAACATTCTGGCTCAGATTACCCGTGATGGCGGTTTCCCCCCGCTGATGGTCGGCACCGTTGATTTTGTTGCAATGTTCCAGCGCGAACTGGAATCCCGCAGCGCTGAAGAGGCACAGACCGCGACCGAAACGGCCTAGCGCCTGCACAAACTGGGTTACGGGTCAGTTGCAAGCCAAACGGGCTCGTTCAGTTTTTCCAGAAACTGCCGGTGCGCCGCCTCCTCATCCGGAGTTGGCGCATGGAGTCGGGGCGGTCGGACCGATGTAGGGTGGGATGCCAGGCCGGTTTCATGACCGGTCGTGCCAGCCAGTTCCAATCCCTGCTGGCGCCCGCCGGTCAGTTCGAGATAAACATCCGCGAGCAACCGCGCGTCCAACAGGGCGCCGTGCAGTTCCCGGCCGGAATTATCTATGTGGAACCGTTTGCACAGGGCGTCGAGGTTGGCAGGTGCTCCGGGGAACATTTTTCTGGCCATGCGGACGGTATCAATGCTGCGAGACGGATCAAGCGTTCCCAGCTTCAGTCTGGCCAGCTCCGCATTGAGGAATCCCATGTCGAATTCCGCATTGTGAATGACCAGGGGAGAATCTCCGACAAATGTCAGAAATGAGTCAACAATATCCGAAAATACCGAATGCTCGCCGAGAAAGGCTTCCGATAACCCGTGAACACGATACGCCTCTTCCGGCATGTCCCGTTCAGGGTTGACATAGGCGTGAAAGGTTTCCATGGTCGCCACATGATTGATGAGCTCGACACACCCGATCTCGACAATCCGGTGGCCGGCCCGGGGATCCAGACCGGTGGTTTCCGTATCAAGCACGACTTCACGCATTTAGTTTCCTTTCCCATCCGGTGTTCTTTGCGTTCCGGCATATGTTCATCTGCTCCAGTCCCATTGTCACCGGCGGCCAGCGCCGTGCTGTCCAGTACCGTGAAATCTCTATGACCTTGCGAACAGAACGCAAACTCTCATGTCGGCCAATTCCGGTCAGAATAACGAAGTCTGACCGCCGTCGTTTTTCATGATCCGGCAGCTGCCGATTGAGGATCGCCCTGAATTTCTGTTCGGTCATTTGTGGGCGGGCCATCACCCGGGTCCGCTGCACGAAGAACGGCGCACTGACGGTAATGACACCATCACAAAATGCCTGTCCGCCGGTTTCGAACAATAACGGGACGTCCAGAATGACCAGTGGCCGTCGTTGGCGGGCTGCCTGTCCCAGGAATTTCACCTTGTGCTGTTTGACAAGCGGATGAAGAATCATTTCCAGGCTGTTAAGTGCCGCTTCGTTGGAAAACACCTCGTCACCCAAGGCTCTTCTATTAATTTTATTTCCATTTTGTACATTTGGGAATATTTTAATGATCTTATCGTGGGCGGCACCGCCGGGGTCCATCATTTGATGAACGGCGCGGTCTGCGTCATGTACGGGAACTCCCAATTGGCGGAACATCCGGGCGGTTGTCGTTTTTCCCATGCCGATGGAGCCGGTTAAGCCAAGTATGATCATGTCGTTAACTTTATAGTCCTTGAATGACGTGGGTTCGTAATTCTTCCGTGACGTCCGGTAGATAACCAAACCACATTTCAAAGCCGGCTCGTGCCTGGTGTAGAAGCATGCCAAGTCCGTCAACCGTCGGGTTGCCCCGACCACGGGCAGCTTTCAGCAAGTCGGTCTGCAACGGTGTATAAACAATATCGTTGACCAGTGCCGTCGCGGGGAGCGGTGTCAGGTCCAGGTCCAGTGACGGATGTCCGACCATTCCCAATGACGTCGTATTAACAAGGAGATGAGCGTCTGCCAGCGCTGCCGACGCATTCACCAGATCATACACTGATATCGGATGATCCAGAACATCGGCCAGTTGTTCGGCCCGCTGACGACTTCGATTGACAAGTCTGAGTTCCGATACACCGGCATTGATCAAACTGCTGCAAATCGCCCGCGAAGCACCTCCCGCGCCTAAAACGACGGCCGGTCCTTGCGTGACGTCATGGTCAGGGCATCCGTGCCGCAGGTTTTCGATAAATCCGTAACCATCTGTATTAAATCCGCTCAGACATCCGTTTTCCGAAACGACAACAGTATTGACGGCGCCGATCTGGCGGGCGAGGGGGTCCACCACATCGACGATTTCCAGTGCTGCCTGTTTGTGTGGCAGGGTAATATTCACACCGGCAAACCCCAGTTTCGGCAAGGTTGTGAGCGCTTGCTTGAATTGGTCCGGTTTTACGGGCAGCGGTATATAACAGCCATCAATGCCATGGTGCTGGAGCCAGTAGCCATGCAGCCTGGGTGATTGGGAGTGACTGACCGGCCATCCCATAACGCCAGCGATTTTTGCCTTTCCCGATATCATCTGAGGCATCCTAGGAATCAAGAATGGAACAATCGCGCAAATAAGCCATCAATGGCAACAACGGCAGGCCCAGTATGGTGAAATAATCTCCATCTATCCGATCAAACAACTGCGCACCCTGCCTTTCAAGCAGGTAGCCACCCACCGAGTGATAGATATTTTCACCTGATTGATCCAGATACCGGTTCAGAAAAGTATCACTGAAATATCGCATTTCAAGCGTTGCCGGTTGCTGGTAAGACCAAAGACGTTGGCCGTTCAGTATGATTGTCAACGCGTTGACCAGTGTATGGGATTTTCCTCTGAGTTTTTTCAGTTGGATCTCGGCGGAATTCCGGTCTGTCGGTTTGTCAAACCACTCACTCTGGCACTCCAGAATCTGGTCAGCGCCGAGAACCAGACATTCCGGGAAATTTGCACTTATGGCATTGGCTTTTGCCAATGCAAGTTCCAGAGCTGTTTGTTCAACCGTCAGACCGGTCGTTCTGGCGTTTGCTTTAATCGAGCGCTCGTCCACGCGGGATGGTTCACATACGTGCGGTACGCCGGCATCCGTTAAAATTCTCGCACGGGACGGTGATGCCGACGCAAGAACAAGCTTACGTGTACAATTCAGGTTCCGAGCCCCCGGTGTTCCAGATAGAGCTGATTGATGGTTGCCGCTGTTTCCTCAATCGATTTCCGACTGACATTGATCACAGGCCAGTTGTATTTTGCATACAAGCGCCGGGCGCTGGCGATTTCCTTGGACACCATCTCGATATCCACATAATCGGTATTTTCATCCTGATCGAGAAGTTTCAATCGTTGTCGACGTATTTCGACCAACCGCTTGGGGTCTTTTGTCAGGCCAACGACCAGCGGTGACGTAACCTTGAACAGTTCTTCCGGAATCGGACATCCGGGAACAATCGGTACATTGGCGGTCTTGATACCACGATTTGCCAGATAGATACTGGTTGGCGTCTTTGAGGTTCGGGAAACACCCAATAATACAACATCGGCATCATCAAGATCCCAGGTCGACTGACCGTCATCGTGTGCCAAAGCATATTGCATCGCCTCTATACGGGAAAAATATTCTGCATCGAGAACATGCTGTCCCCCCGGCCGGGCCTGTGTTTTGGCGTTCAGATAGGTACCCAGGGCGGCAATAATGGGATCCAGCACCGAAACACACGGTACCTGTATGCGCCGGCAACCCTCTTCCAAAAGGTCACAATGTTCCGGATTGACCAATGTATACAGAACAAATCCCGGATTTTTTTCAATTGAACGAATGACTTTTTCCACCTGTTCCGTTGAGCGAACCAGCGGCCAGACATGATCAACCGGTTTAATGTCGGGAAATTGAACCAGAGATGCCCGTGAAACGTGGTCAACGGTTTCCCCGGTTGAATCAGAAACGAGATGGATATGAAAAATCTTCATCAGGCTGTCCGGTAATTTCTGGTTTGTATGAATTGTGGATAGATTCGGGATTTGACAAAAATCGATTATTTGTGCCCGGTGGCAAAATATTCATACCATGCCTTACACATAGGAGAACAAGATTATTTAAGGGTTCGGAAAACCGGCGGGCCAAACAGTCGATTTTAGGTTTATCCCCATAATTCACTCAGCCCGATAAACTGTTCTACACAACCCTGTCGATGATCGACGGTGGTATTATCGGGGTTATCAACATACAAGACACACATTAAATTCAAAAACAAATATGCTACGATCCAATGGGGATATCTATCGGGATAAAATTTAATCCCCGTGAATCACCGGACAATTACTACTATCATCTAAAGTCATTATATCCTTATCTTTTAAATTAGTAACCCAACGCCTCTGAGAACGGACCAAGCAAATATGAACAAAAATGAAAATCGAAAACTGGTTCGGGTCCTGAATGGTGAAGTCGTATCCCCTCCGCCTTTCTGGTTTATGCGACAGGCTGGTCGATATTTGCCGGAGTACCGGGAGGTGCGGCAGACGGCAAAATCCTTTCTGGATTTTTGTTATACACCTGACCTTGCAGTGGAAGTGACCCACCAGCCGCTTCGGCGCTTGCAGGCGGATGCTGCGATCATGTTTTCCGACATACTGGTTATTCCGGATGCACTTGGGCAGTCGGTCGCGTTCAAGGAAGGTGAAGGGCCTGTGCTTGCGCCGGTGCGCACCGTTGCTGATCTGGAGGAGTTGAGCCAGGACCGGTTGCATGAACATCTGGCCCCCGTTTATGAAGTATTGACCCGGCTGCGGCGGGAAATTCCGGACCAGACAGCGTTGATCGGTTTTGCTGGTGCGCCCTGGACAATTGCGGTTTATATGGTGGAAGGTCGGGGCGGTACGGAATGTGGGCAGGCAAGAACCTGGGCCTACCGTGACCCGGACGGATTTGGGAAACTGATTGAGCTGTTGGTTGATTCAATTAGCAAGTATCTGATTCGCCAGGTCGATGCAGGAGCTGACGTTTTACAGTTGTTTGACAGTTGGGCGGGTATCCTTTCCGAATCGCAGTTTCGTCGATGGGTGATTGAGCCCAATCGTCAGATCGTGGAGCGGGTGAAAGATGTTCACCCGCATATTCCGATTATCGGATTTCCCAGAAATGCGGGCGTGCTGTACCGTGAGTTTGTCGTGCAGACGAAAGTTGACGGAGTCAGCATAGATCACACGGTTCCCCTGACCTGGGCCCGTGATCAGATCCAGTCGGTATGTGCCGTACAGGGTAATCTTGATAATCATCTGTTGTTATCGGGTGGTGAGGTTCTGGATTTTCAGGTAAATGAAATTCTGAAGTGTTTCTCCGGCGGACCGTTCATCTTTAATCTGGGGCATGGTATTTTGCCACCGACACCACCGGAAAATGTCGCGCGGGTAGCTGAATTGATCCGGTCATGGACGCGGTAAATTGACAGTTCAATGAAGAAGAGAATAGCGGTCGTACTGTTTAACCTGGGGGGCCCTGACTCCCTTTCGGCGGTCAGGCCATTTTTGTTTAACTTGTTTAATGACCCTGCAATCATCGGTATTCCGGCTCCGTTTCGATGGATATTGGCGCATTATATCGCGTTCCGGCGGGCTCCGGTGGCACGAAATATCTATCGATATATCGGTGGAAAATCTCCGTTGTTAGCCATGAGTCAGCAACAGGCACGGGAACTGGAACGCCAGTTGTCGGATGACGGGGATATAAAATGTTTTGTTGCGATGCGGTACTGGCATCCGATGATTTCGGAGATCTCGGATCAGGTAAAGAAATTTGGTCCTGACGAAATTGTGCTGTTACCGCTGTATCCGCAGTACTCGTCGACAACGACAGGATCGTCATTGACTGAATGGCAACGGGCAGCGAAAGAAATTAATTTGTCTCAGGTTGCCAGAATCATCTGTTGTTATCCAACAATGAAGGGTTGGGTCGCTGCTCAGGTTGATCTGATCAGTCATGAACTGAAAAATGTTTCGCATGGCACATCCTGTCGCATACTGTTTTCTGCCCACGGACTGCCGAAAAAAATTATTGATTCGGGAGACCCGTACCAGATTCAGATTGAACAGACGGTGGAGGCGATTGTTGCCGATTTGCCGGACGGTACGGATTGGGTAATCTGTTACCAAAGCCGGGTCGGTCGTCTGGAATGGATTGGGCCGTCGACCGAAAAAGAATTGGGGCGGGCGGCCGACGATGGTGTGGAGATCGTTATTGTACCAATTGCATTCGTATCCGAACATTCTGAAACGCTGGTCGAACTGGATATAGAATATCGGGAATTGGCAGAAAAATCAGGTATATCCGGTTATTACCGGGTACCAACTGTCGGCACAAACGTAAAATTTATCAATGGTCTGGCGGATCTTGTTCGGCAAAGTTTGAATTGTGACGACCATGTCACAAGTGATACGCGTGACAGCAAGGGTCGATGTCTTGCAAAGTTTGATAAATGTCCGTTGGTTAAGTGAGGCAAATTTCCAGGATGGAAAACTATTATCTTATTTTCAAATCACTTCATGTGATCGGCGTGATTTCCTGGATGGCCGGTTTGCTCTATTTACCCCGTTTATTTGTCTATCACTGTACGGCGGATGCGGGATCAGACAAATCGGAAACCTTTAAAATCATGGAACGGCGATTGATGCGGGTGATTATGAATCCGGCGATGCTGATATCCTATTTATTCGGGATTGCAATGCTGGTTCAGGCAGGTCCATCGATATGGTCGCATGGTTGGTTAGTGGTCAAGTTGACCGGTGTTGCCGGCCTGACTGTTTTTCACATGAAACTGGCAGCGTGGCGTCGGTTGTTTGAGCAGGACCAGAATGTACGGAGTGAAAAATTTTTCCGCCTGATGAATGAAATCCCGACGATGTTGATGGTTTTGATTGTGTTTATGGTTATTTTGCAGCCATTTTGATACAAATGAGCGGAAAAAACGAATTCTTCATTTGACAGTCGACCGGGGTTTGAGTAATGCTCTCGCCCATCAATTCAACTTCGCCACGTGGCGGCGAGCATCCTTTCTTTCAGCAGTGAAATCTGGTCGTCCGACCGGAATATTTCCAAAACCCGGATTATAAACCGGTCACCCGTTCCCCCCTTGATATTCTCCAGCGCTGAATAATCATCTACAACCGGAAAACCGTCAATGAACCTAAAAGACCTCAAAGCGAAAACACCGCCTGAGCTTCTGTCCTATGCGGAAGATCTGGGTATTGAAAACGCAAGTACACTGCGCAAACAGGACATGATGTTTGCCATCCTGAAACAACTTGCTGATGATGAAGTGGCAATTTTTGGTGAGGGTGTTCTGGAAGTCCTGCAGGATGGATTCGGGTTTTTGCGGAGCCCGGAAGCAAATTATTTGCCAGGTCCGGATGATATTTACGTTTCACCCAGTCAAATTCGCCGGTTTGGTCTGCGTACCGGTGATACCGTCGAGGGTGAAATCCGGTCACCGAAAGACGGCGAGCGGTATTTTGCCCTGCTGAAAATCAATCTGGTTAATTTCGCCGACCCGGGTGAGGTCCGCCACCGAATAAATTTTGACAATCTGACGCCGCTCTATCCGGATGAACGACTGAAGATGGAAATAGAGGACCCTGAAGTCAAAGACCCGACATCGAGGGTCATTGATCTGATCACGCCAATAGGCAAAGGTCAGCGGGCCCTGATTGTGGCGCCGCCACGCACTGGGAAAACCGTAATGTTGCAAAACATTGCCCAGTCAATTGCGACCAATCATCCGGAATGTTACCTGATTGTGTTGTTAATTGACGAACGCCCGGAAGAAGTGACGGATATGTCACGCTCGGTCAAGGGAGAGGTCATAAGTTCAACTTTTGATGAACCAGCGACCCGTCATGTACAAGTGACCGAGATGGTTATCCAGAAAGCCAAGCGCCTGGTGGAACACAAGCGTGATGTTGTTATCTTGCTGGATTCGATTACCCGACTGGCACGAGCCTACAATACGGTCGTTCCTTCGTCCGGCAAGGTTCTGACCGGCGGAGTTGATGCAAATGCACTGCAACGTCCCAAGCGCTTTTTTGGTGCGGCCCGCAATATCGAGGAAGGCGGCTCGTTGACGATTATATCAACGGCGCTGATCGATACGGGCTCGCGCATGGACGAAGTGATTTTCGAAGAGTTCAAGGGCACGGGCAATTCGGAAATCATACTTGACCGTAAGCTGACGGACAAACGAACCTGGCCGGGCATTGATATTACCAAGTCCGGAACCCGGAAAGAAGAATTGCTGGTGGACAAGGCAACGCTGTCGAAAATGTGGGTTTTGCGGCGCATTCTGATGCCGATGGGTGTGACCGACGCGATGGACTTCTTGCTCGATAAGTTGAAACACTCAAAAAATAATGACGATTTTTTCGATTCAATGAACAGCTGATATGGTCAGGGGCCGGAAAATCCGGCCCCTGATTTTTCATTGTCGGCGTTGAATTCTGATTTACGTCAGGGTAACAATACAGTTGACCCGGTGGTGTTACGCCCTTCCAGAGCATCATGCGCGCGGGCGGTTTCCGCCAAGGGGAATGTTTGCCCGACATTGATCTTGACCTGCCCGCCAGTTACCACGTTGAATAACTCATTTGCGCCGTCTTCCAACAGTTCCCGGGTTGCCGTGTGGGTAGCGAGCGTCGGTCGGGTCAGATAAAGAGATCCCTTGGATGCAAGCAGGCCGGGATTGAAATCGGTAATCGGCCCTGAGGCGTTCCCGAAACAAACCAGCGTTCCAAAAGGTTTCAGCGAATCCAGTGAACTTTCGAGAGTAGCCTTGCCGATTGAATCGTAAGAAACGGCAACGCCAACTCCGCGCGTTATTTCCTTCACTCGCTCGGGAACATTTTCCGTTCGATACAGAATGGTGTGATCGCAGCCGTTTGATTTTGCCAGTGTGGCTTTTTCTTCAGACCCGACGCAGCCAATCACCGTCGCACCCAGATGTTTTGCCCACTGGCAGAGAATCAACCCGACCCCTCCGGCAGCGGCATAAACCAGAATGTTGTCGCCGGGTTGTACCCGGTAGGTCCGACGCAGGAGATATTGGGCTGTCATTCCCTTCAGCATCATGGCGGCGGCTTCCGTGTCAGACAGGGCGTCGGGCAGCTTGACAATGCGGTTGGCGGGGATCACGCGCTCTTCTGCATAGGCACCCGCGTTCATCGGATAGGCAACACGCTCGCCGACGTGAAATCCCTGCACGCCTTCGCCGACGGCTTCGATTTTACCGGAACCTTCCATGCCCAGCGTAAACGGAAAGCTGGTCAACGGGTACAGGCCGGTGCGCATGTAAACATCAATGAAGTTCAGGCCGACGGCGGCATGCCGGATTTTCACTTCACCCGGAGCCGGATCTGCAACCTCCCTGTCTTCCCACTTGAGGACCTCGGTCCCGCCGTGTTGATGAATTTGAATGGCCTTGCTCATGAAATTCTCCTGTTTTTGTGTGGTGACGACAATTGCAAAACATATTGGTGAGTGGCGGATTTAAGTGCAAGTCCCGGGATAGAACAGGACTATGGAATTTACGGCGCGGTTTTGCCGAACAGGTCTTCCGTTGGTTGAAGGTAACCTTCCAGTAATAGCAGCCGGGATTTGGTTTCGACACCGGCCCCGCCGGAATATCCGGTCAATTTGCCATTGGCACCAAGGACCCTGTGGCAGGGTATAATGATGGGTATGGGGTTTGCGCCGCAGGCCCGCCCGACAGCGCGGGGACTGGAATTCAGGTTGTTGGACAAGTCGCCGTACGTGCATACCTGGCCAGCCGGTATGAGCGTCATTTCGTGCCAGACGGATTGTTGATAGGGCGTTCCGTGGGGGTCGAGCGGGAGGTCAAAGTGTTGGAGCCGACCATCAAAATAGGCGTTCAGCTGGGTCGCCGCCTCGGTCAATAATCTGGATGACGGGGCAGCGGGTGCCCGCCCCCATTCGATCACGGTGAGGGCCTGTTCGTGGGCAAACAGGGTCAGGGAGCCAACCGGACTCGGGATGCTGATGGCGTAAAAGGTCATGTTATTGCAGGAGGGTTTTCAAGGGCGGTGACAAGGTCCTCAACGCGGGTGATTGGAAGGCCACAACGCATGCCGACGCAAACATAGGCCGTTGCCTGCCCGTCAATCGCGGTTTTACCGCTGGCCGGATGGGATGATGGAAGGTCGCGAGCCGTTCCGGGAGTTGACAGCACCAGATTACGTACCGGAGCCCGTAAGGCGGCGTCACGCAAGGCATGTGCCTGTTCGGGGCCGTCTGGTGTGACGAGGACAACCTGAACGGCCCGGGTCAGAATGTCATATCCAGATAACAGGGTCAGGCTGTAAAATGAGGCCTTGGGGTCCGTTGGAGTCATGGCCCGGACCAGGCGTTCAGCCCGGTCCTGATATTCGGGGTCGCCGGTCATGAAAAACAGGCGGGCGAGGACCTCCAGCATGATGCCGTTGCCCGGTGGGACGGCGTTGTCCTGACAGGTCTTCGGGCGGGCAATTACATCGTCTGTGTCGTCTGCGCTTAGAAAATAACCGCCCTCGTCAGCGTCCCAATAATGTTGATTCAGCACGGTAACCCAGCGTTTGGCCTGATCCAGGCAGCTGTTATCTGACGTCGCGTGATACAGCAGCAGTGCGGCGCGGCTCATGTTGGCGTAATCATCAAGCGTGGCGGGGTGGCGGGCAGAACCGGCACACCAGCTGTGCATCAGACGGTCGCCAACCATCAGGTATTGCCGGACGAAGTCGTAAGCTTCTTTTGCCATGGCCAGCCAGCCCGGTTCTGCAAAGTGGACGGATGCTTGCGTCAGAGCCGAAATCATCAAGCCGTTCCAGTCTGTCAGTACCTTGTCGTCCCGTTGTGGCCAGACCCGTTTCTCCCGTACAGACAGCAGATTCATTCGAGCGTTTTCAAGAATTGTCTCGTCGGCATCATCCAGCAGCGTGAGGTCCTCGGATCGATTGAGGATATTTTTGCCCTCCCAGTTGCCGCGTCCGGTCACATCATAAACGGCCTTGAACTTTGCAGCGGCCGGCCCGAGAAGGGAATCGATTTCTGATTCAGACCAGACATAGAAGCGGCCCTCCTCCCCTTCACTGTCGGCGTCATAGGCGCTGGCGAACGCAGAACAGTCCTCAACGCCATTTTTCATGTCGCGAGTGAGCCAGCCAATGGTTTCCCGGATTCGGGTCTCAAACAATCGAGAGTTTGTCTCCTTGTGGACCTCGGCCAACAGTTCGATCAACAGGGCGTTGTCATACAGCATTTTTTCGAAATGTGGCGCCAGCCAGACTTCGTCGGTGGAATAACGTGAGAATCCGCCAGCCAGGTGATCGTATATACCCCCCTGGCAGATATGTTCAAGGGTGTGGGACACGGCAGTGCGATAGGCGATATTGCCGGTTCGTTGATAGGCTCGCCACAGGAATCCGAATAGTGCCGGTTGCGGAAATTTGGGTGCCCCATGGGTTCCGCCAGTGATGGGGTCAACGGCCTTGAGCAGGCTGGTTGCTGCCTGGTCAAACATCCGCTCATCGAGAGAGCCCCCGCCGGGTGGATTGCTGATAGATTTGAGCCCTTCTCTCAGAGCGGCCACGTTATGGGTGAGGCGCTCGGCGTCGTGGTGGTAGGCGTGCGACAGTTGTTGCAGGATCTGTGGAAACCCGACCCGCCCGTATTTCGGGGTTGATGGAAAGTATGTTCCGCCCCAGAACGGTTCGCCCTCCGGTGTGAGAAACATGGTGAGGGGCCAGCCGCCCTGTTCCCCCATCATTTGCAAGGCGGATTGATATACATGGTCGATATCGGGCCGTTCTTCGCGATCAACCTTTATGTTAATGAACAGGCTGTTCATCAGGTCGGCGATTTCCCGGTTTTCGAAACTTTCGTGAGCCATTACATGGCACCAGTGACAGGCCGCGTAACCGATCGATAGAAGAATGGGTTTGTTTTGGTTTTTTGAGGCGGTGGTTGCGTCAGGGCCCCAGGGGTACCAGTGGACCGGATTGTCACGGTGCTGCAGGAGATAGGGGCTGGTCTCGGTGGCGAGACGGTTATAGGTCATGAAGAGCTCTTTGTTATTATGGAGACGACTGGGTGACGTTCTTTGCTTAGTTTGGAACGATGATGTAGGAAGACAATGTCTATTCTCGGTTATTTTCCAGGGACACGCAAAATGAAGATAATTTTTGATATTGATTGTACACCGGAGGAGGCCCGCAGTTTTCTTGGTTTGCCGGATGTCAGACCGATGCAGCAGGCCATGATGCAGGAAGTCGAAACACGTATGCGAGCCAATCTGGCTGCCATGGACCCGGAAAGCCTGTTCAAGACGTGGTTGCCAGCCAGCCTGCAGGGGTTTGAGCAGATGCAGCAGATGTTTTTTTCGCAAATGGGTAAGGCCGCGTCTCAAAAAACCGATGACTAGGAGTGACGGTCACAGGAATCACACCCGGATCGGTGGCGAATCGATCATTGTGGTTGGTGCGATTCCGAATCGTAATGCCAGTGAGGGAGTCAATTCAATGACTTACGGTTTAATCAATCTTATCAAGATATGGTGTGATGTGGCTGGGTCTCTCACCAGCAGTAGTCGGATACCAATCGTTGCGAAAAGCAAATGAAGACGGGAACAATTTTCGCGCCTGCGACGGGAGCGGGAAAGGCGGGAATTGCCGTGATCCGAATTTCCGGTGATCGGGCGATACAGGTTTTGCGGACCTTGGGTGGGCCTCCGCCGGTCCCGCGCCGGGCGTCCCGGGCAACTTTGCGCGACCCGGAGACGGGAGAGGTGTTGGATGAGGCGCTGGTAATCTGTTTTCCGGGACCGTCCAGCTTTACCGGTGAAGACGTGGTGGAATTGCACGTTCACGGAGGCCGCTCCGTGCTGTCAGATCTGGTCGCTGTATTGGGGAAGCAGGAAGGCTGTCGGCTGGCGGAAGCAGGTGAATTTACCCGCAGGGCTTTTGAACACGGCAAAATGGACCTCACGGAAGTGGAGGGTTTGGCGGATCTTATTGACGCGGAAACCGCCGCGCAACGCCGTCAGGCATTGCGTCAGATGGACGGTGCCCTTAGTGATATATACGAAAGGTGGCGGCAGACGTTATTGCAAATCCTGTCTTACTTCGAGGCCAGCATTGATTTTTCCGAGGAGGATATTCCACAAGACCTGATCGAGCAGACTCATCGTGAGTCGCTTGTTTTGAAGGATGAAATCGAGCGCCATCTTGCTGATGGGCGCCGCGGTGAACGTGTGCGAGAGGGTGTCCGGGTGGCAATTCTCGGCGCACCGAACGTTGGCAAATCCAGTCTGCTCAATGCGCTGGTACGACGGGACGTCGCGATTGTTTCGGAGATGGAGGGCACGACCCGCGATATAATAGAGGTTCAACTTGATCTTGGGGGGTATCCGGTCCTGATCGCCGATACAGCGGGTGTTCGCGAGACGACGGATAGTGTCGAGAGACAGGGTGTCTCACGAGCCCTCCAACGAGCTCGCGAGGCAGACATTCGGCTTGTTTTGCTGGACCAGCGTGGCTTGAGCGCGGCGATAACAGGGTTGGTGGATTCGCACAGTATTCTGATTGCCAATAAGGCTGATATCTGGAAGGACAGGCCTGACGTTAAGATCGCCGGCCTTACGGCGTTGGGGATTTCAGCGAAATCGGGCGAAGGGATTGATGTTTTGCTGGATGTGTTGGAGAAGGCCGTTCAGGACCGATTTCCGATTTCCGGCGGGGCGTCCTTGACCCGGGCGCGGCACCGGGCGGCCCTGGTGGAATGCAACGTGGCGCTGGATTCAGCATGGTCTACAGATGGTGGTGCGCGCGGGCCGGAGTTGATCGCGGAAGACCTGCGGCTGGCTTGTCGGGCGCTGGGACGGATTACGGGCCGTGTGGACGTGGAGGATCTGTTGGGCAAAATTTTCTCTGATTTCTGTATTGGTAAATAGGCGGATGTTTCACGTGAAACATTTTACTCCCTGCAGGCCGTGTTTCACGTGAAACAATCGCTGGTTCTGATTGACTCCCCCCCCAGCCCACCCAAAATTACCGCCATGCATGCACAATCCAGCTTTGACGTTATTGTAATCGGCGGGGGACACGCCGGCAGTGAGGCCGCCGCCGCCTCGGCGCGAATGGGAGCCCGCACCCTTTTGCTGACCCATCGACTGGATACAATAGGCGTCATGTCGTGCAATCCGGCCATCGGTGGTTTGGCCAAAGGTCAGCTGGTTCGGGAAATAGACGCCCTTGATGGCATTATGGGCCGGGCGATTGACCGTGGCGGCATCCAGTTTCGAATGTTGAACCGCTCGAAAGGCCCCGCTGTCTGGGGCCCGCGTGCCCAGGCGGATCGCGATCTGTATCGGAGCGCCATTCAGGACATGCTGGCGAATCAGGCCAATTTACAGATTGTTGCCGACCCTGCAGAGGATCTTATGTTTAGCGATGCCGGACATGTCTGCGGCGTCAAAACCGGATCTGGCAAAGAAATCACTGCGGGCGCGGTGGTGGTTACGACCGGCACGTTCTTGCGTGGGCTGATACACGTGGGTGGCGATCGGATTCCGGCCGGCCGGTTTGGTGAAAGCCGCTCGGTCGGACTGGCCTATACGTTCAAGCGCCTGGGTTTTCGTCTCGGTCGCCTGAAGACCGGCACGCCACCCCGGCTGGACCGCCGAACGATTGACTGGGATGGACTGGAAGTTCAGGACGGTGACCGCCCGCCGGTGCCCTTCTCCTATCTGACGAAATCCATCCAAACTCCCCAGATTGGCTGTCGGATAACCTATACAACACCGGAAACACACCGCCTCATCGAAAAAAATCTGCATTTGTCGGCCATGTATTCGGGGCAGATTGAAAGCACGGGGCCTCGTTATTGCCCGGCGATCGAAGACAAGGTTGTCCGGTTCCCCGACCGGGCGCGGCATCAGATTTTTCTCGAACCGGAAGGCCTGGACGATCCGACCGTGTATCCGAACGGGATCTCGACATCATTACCGGCGCAGGTTCAGCTGGCGCTGCTCAAGACCATTCCGGGACTTGAATCGGCGACCATGATCCGGGCCGGATACGCCATCGAGTATGATTATGTTGATCCGCGGGAGTTGTCGCCGACGCTGGGGGCGCGTCGCGCACCCGGACTTTTTCTGGCGGGGCAAATAAACGGGACGACCGGATATGAAGAGGCGGCGGCGCAGGGTCTGGTGGCTGGCATTAATGCCGCGTTGCGCGTCGCCGGATCGGCGCCTTTTGTAATCGATCGGGCGGACGCCTATATCGGCGTCATGATTGATGACCTCGTGACGCTGGGAACGAAAGAGCCCTATCGAATGTTTACATCTCGGGCTGAATATCGCTTGCGATTACGGGCCGATAACGCTGACCAGAGGTTGACGGAACAAGGATTCCGGATAGGTGTGGTGGGCCCCGACCGCATGATTGCCTACACGGCCAAGATTGCCGCTTTGACAGACTGGAAAAGCGTCCTGCAAGGCTTGTCGGAAACGCCGAACGAACTCAAAAAAGGCGGGTTTTCGATTAATCAGGACGGAGTGCGACGAAATCCATACGAGCTATTGGCCTATCCTGATGTCTCCTTTGCCCAACTCGTTAACATCTGGCCTGAGCTTGCGGCCGTGCCTGAAGAATACCGCCAGCAGATGCAGGTCGAATCACTTTATTCAACCTATATGAAACGCCAGGATGCAGACGTGGTCGCATTTCGGCGAGATGAGTCCCTGACTCTTCCGAATGATCTTGATTATGATTCCATTCCGGGGCTTTCCAATGAGGTTCGGGTAAAGTTGCTGCAGGTCCGCCCGACGACGCTCGGTGCGGCCTCGCGTATTTCCGGTGTTACACCCGCCGCCCTGACTATTCTACTCATGTACGTGAAACGCAACCGGACCCAGCGGACGACGGCTCGACCAGATTTTTCCAGAACAACATCAAATGGTTAATCTTGACCACGAGAGACTCTTGACAGGTGCATCCTTTACACGGGAAATGGGGCTTTCCAACGGATTGAGCGAGCGGTTTTCTCAATACGGCGCGATGCTGGAAAAATGGCAATTGCGAGTCAATCTGGTAAGTCGTTCAACTCTCACCGATATCTGGCAACGTCACTTTCTGGACTCGGCGCAACTGCTTCGCCATTTGCCGGACGGCGCAACGTCGCTGGTTGATTTGGGAAGTGGTGCCGGGTTTCCCGGGTTGGTGCTGGCACTGCTGATGTCCGAGCATGGTGGTCCGCAGGTTCATCTGGTGGAGGCCGATAGCCGAAAGGCCGCGTTTCTGACGGAAGTAAATCGAGCGGTCGAGGCAGGCGCCGTGATCCACAACCGGCGTCTCGAATCGATAACCGACCTGAAAGCAGATGTGATTACTGCACGGGCGCTGTCGCCGCTTGACCGATTGATTGGTCAGGCCAGCCGGTTCATGGCCGCGGATGCCACTTGTTTGTTTTTAAAAGGTGAAAACGTTTCAGCTGAATTGACGGCGGCGCGTAAAAACTGGACAATGCATGTAAGGGAACTGGCGAGTAAAACCCACCCACGGGCCCGAATCCTGAAACTGACGGAAATTTCACGTGTTGATTAATTCAGCCCAGGCGATAAACACGGGTCACGGAACGCGGATACTGGCGGTTGCCAATCAAAAGGGCGGGGTTGGCAAGACCACGACGACCATCAATCTCGGAACCGCTCTCGCCGCCATTAAACAAAAAGTATTGATTCTCGACCTGGACCCGCAGGGCAATGCCAGCACGGGGCTCGGTATCCCGCTAAACCGCCGGCAGACCAATTCTTACAAATTGCTCATGGGAGAGGCCTCGGTTCTGGATGCCGCGCAGGAAACCGAAATTCCGGACCTCGATATCGTACCGTCGGCGGCGGACCTGTATGGCGCGGAGGTCGAACTGGTGGGGGCGACGCGCCGGGAATACCGATTGCGCGAAGCGCTGCTCCCCTGTATCGGCGCCTATGACTATATCCTGATTGACTGTCCACCGGCGCTTGGTCTGTTGACGGTCAATGCATTGGTCGCAGCGCAGGCGGTTCTTGTCCCCCTGCAGTGCGAGTTTTATGCTCTGGAAGGCATCAGCCAACTCGTCAAGACGATCGACCGGATCCGCGATTTGTTTAACACCGGCCTGGATATTCAAGGTATCGTGTTAACCATGCATGACCGCCGCAACAACTTGTCCGACCTGGTTGCCAGTGACGTTCGGGCCTATTTCGGGGATAAGGTGTATGACACGATGATTCCCCGAAATGTCCGGGTCTCGGAAGCGCCGTCTCATGGACGGCCCGTATTGTTATATGATATTAACTGCCCCGGATCGAAAGCCTACCTGACGCTTGCCGGCGAAGTGATTCATCGAGAAAGACAACTGAACACACAATGAGTGCACAAAAACCGAAACAACTGGGCCGTGGTCTCGCCGCATTATTGGGTGAGCAGGAAGATGCAAGGGTTGATCCCGATCTGCAATATAGTGCCCGACCGGTCCCGATTGAATATCTGCGGCCCGGAAAATATCAGCCCCGACGTCTTATGGATGCCGACCAGATAGACGAGCTGGCGGAATCCATTCGCGATAAGGGAATTATCCAGCCAATTATTGTGCGCCGACATCCCGATGATCCGGCGGCCTATGAAATTATTGCCGGCGAGCGGCGCTGGCGGGCGGCACAGGTTGCCCGGTTGCACGAAGTTCCGATTATCATCAAGGAATTTGATGATCTTGAGACGCTTGAGGTGGCGCTCATCGAAAACCTCCAGCGACAGGACCTGTCACCGTTGGAGGAAGCGGAAGGGTACCAGCGGCTGATGGACGAGTTCGGCCATACTCAGGAGGTTCTGGCCAAGGGAATCGCGAAAAGTCGCAGTCATGTTGCAAATATGGTTCGTCTGTTGACCTTACCTCACGATGTAAAAAACCTGATTGATACAGGGCAGCTGTCAGCTGGCCATGCCCGCGCTCTGATTGGCACACCCGATCCGTCATTTCTTGCCCGGCAGGTGGTCGATGGCGGCCTGAACGTCCGTGAAACGGAAAAGCTCGCGAAATCCGGACTGGTTACAAAACGGTCTGGCAATTCACCAAAACCCAAGGATTCGGATACGATTGCACTTGAACGGACATTGGCCAATCTGTTGGGGCTGACGGTCTCGATCACGGCTCGCGGCGAAAGTGGCAACCTTACACTCAAATATAATTCCCTCGACCAGTTACAGGGGGTTTTGCGCCGTCTCGGATACGACGGTTGAGGGGGCGGGAGGTCGTCTTTACCGGCTGCGCGCGCCCTGTGCAATTCGCATGAGCGCCCGGCTGCAGACCGCCTGATCCGGCATACCGGTGGTTTTACACTGAATTTCACACTCCGTCGCCAGCACAAGGGCCCGGCCGAGGCGGTCACCCTGCCAGTTGCGGGCCTGACGCTGAAAACTATCCTTCCACTTGTAAAATACCGGTGGCCGCAAGGCGGCCATGGCCGCATCCAGAGGCATCCCCGCATCAACCTGTCCCCGTATCAGATGGAGGCGGTGTAGGTGCCGTTGCACCGCCCGAATAATCGTCACCGCGTTCTGGCCTTCGGCAAACGATTTTGCGAGCGCCACATCGATTATTGCCTGATTGCCATCAGCGACCGCAAACACGAGACTGTCGAGCGAGGTATTCGAGGAATCACCAATACACGCGAGCACGTCCTCGTCGGTGACCGTTTTTGCGGGCGATGTGCTGGCACCGACATACAGGGCCAGCTTTTCCAGCTCACCGCGTATCACTAGCCGGTCTCCACCCAGAATGTGGCTAAGGTGGGACAGGGCTTCGCGGGTTATTTGCAAACCTTCGCCGGCGAGTGTTTCCGAAATTATCCGTTCCAGGCCACGGCCTTCATCAGCATAACACGCTATGGCCGCTGACATCGCGTTGGTTTCAAAGAACCGCCGGAGACTGGAGCGCGGTGCGAGCTCCCCTGCTTCGACAACGATCGGCCAGATTTCAATATCGCCGGAGATCAGGTTTTGTAATGTGTCCGTCAGGGAGTCGCCCGCCTCCCGCACCCAGATGACGCGGTTGCCTCCGGTCAGGGAAAGTCCGCACGCCGCATCGGAAAGGCTGGCCGGATCCTGTTTCAACTGGGCACCGGTAAATTCGCAAACCGCGAACGGATCCCGAAGGTCCGCGACACATTTTGTCATCAGGACCCGTGCGCGTTCGCGTACCAGCCCCTGATCGGGACCGTATATCAAAATCGGACTGACAGGTGGCCGACTGGCGGACAGGAATTCCTCCAGTCCGCGACCGGCAAGTTTCACGATGTCCTCGCGGGAACCCTGGCTGGACTGCCCAGGAACACGCCGAGCCGAATACGGATCTCCTGGGCCAATTCCCGAATCGCCCGTTGCCGGGCGTTCTGCTCAGCGGTCAGAGTTTCGAATTTGGACTGAAATATATTATAACTGACGGTAATGGAGGTGGAGGCGGTGATGGGCGATTCACCCGTCCGGGCATCGGTCAGGGAATAGGACGCGGTTACGGTCAGATTGGCACGTGTCGCGAACGCACTTTTCTTGACCGCCAGAGAGCCGGAACTTTCCGACAGGTTGGCGGTCAAACGATAGTGAAAGTCCGGCGCGACGCCACGCGGATGCAGCAATTGTTCGAGTTCATTGTGTAGCAGCTGCCCGATCCGGTCGCGTACCGGGGCAACCTGTATCGCTGAAAAATCAGCGATGATATTACGATCGCCACGCGTGCCATAGAGCGGCTGGAATCCACAGCCCGCCAAAACCAGACATATTGCGCCTGCAAAAGTGCGACTAAACCACAATGTTTACAATCCTGTTCGGAATGACAATAATCTTTTTCGCCTGTGCGCCACTCATCGTGGACACCACCGCCGTCAACGAGAGCGCCTGCGATTCAACATCTTCTCTGGGGCAATCCTTCACCAGTTCCAATGTACCCCGTAACTTGCCATTGACCTGAACGGCAACGGTTACCGTCGAATCTTCCAGCAATGAACCGTCTGCGTCCGGCCATGGCATTTCTGCCAGTATTTCCGAATGACCCAGAGTTTGCCATAACTCTTCGCCGAGATGAGGCATCATGGGACCAATCAGTCGGACGATCGTTTCCAGCCCCTCGCGCAAAACCCACCCCGCACCCGGCTCGTTTGCCTGGAGCCGGTCTACGGCATTTGTCAGCTCACGGATGCGGGCGACCGCCTTGTTGAAATGAAATTTGTCCAGATCATCTGATACAGCATGTATTGTTTTGTGTGAGGCGCGATGAACTTCAGTGGCAATTGGGCCCAGTGATTCCGGCTGGCCTGCCCCGACGGGCGTCAGTTCCACCATTGGGGCTATTGTCATCCGCCATAAGCGGTTGATATACCGCCAGGCCCCGTCTATTCCAGAATCCGTCCAGTCCAGATCCCTGTCGGGCGGGCTGTCTGACAACATGAACAAGCGGGCCGTATCGGCACCGTAGGAATCGATAATTGCTTCCGGATCGACAACGTTCTTTCTGGATTTGCTCATCTTTTCAGATCGACCCATTGTGACGGGCTTGCCGGATCGACGGGACGTCAGTTTTTCTCCATCGGTATCATCAACGTCAACGGGCAGTACCCAATCCCCGGCAGAATCGCGGAAGGTTGCGTGACAGACCATGCCCTGTGTCATCAGCCCGGCAAAAGGCTCCGTCAAATCAATGTATCCGCACTGACGAAGGGCCCGCATGAAAAACCGCGAATACAGCAGATGCAGGACAGCATGCTCAATTCCGCCGATATATTGATCAACCGGCAGCCAGTAGCCGGCGGATTCCCGGGAAAAGCCGCGCTGATTGTTGCCAGGATCGCAAAACCGGGCAAAGTACCAGGATGATTCAAAAAAAGTATCAAACGTATCGGTTTCCCGCAGGGCGGCCTTGCCGCACTTCGGGCAGTTGGTATGCTTCCAGTCAGGGTGCCGGTCGAGCGGATTGCCAGCCCCCCCCAGATCAATGTCTTCCGGTAACTTTACAGGCAGCTGATCTTCAGGAACCGGTAGAATTCCACAGTCCTTACAATGAATAATCGGTATCGGACAACCCCAATAACGCTGTCGGGAGACACCCCAGTCGCGAAGCCGATAGTTGACCGTACGTTTGCCGACGCCCGCCTGCTCCAGTCGACTGATCACCATCGACTTGGCAGCAGTAACGTCCAGACCATCGAGAAAGTCGGAATTGATCAGTACGCCATCCTCGACAAAGGCATCGACATCGACTGTAAAGGTTGCCGCATCGGCGTCTTTCGGGGCGACGACCGGTAGAACGTCAAGACCGTATTTCCGGGCAAAATCGAGGTCTCGCTGATCATGTGCCGGACAGCCAAAAATGGCCCCGGACCCGTAATCCATCAACACAAAGTTGGCGACATAAAGAGGAACGGACCTGTCCGGAACCAGTGGATGTGCACACGTCAGGCCGGTATCAAAACCCAGCTTTTCAGCCGTTTCTATGGCGGCTTCGCTAGTTCCCATCCGGTTGCATTCAGCGATGAACCGGCTTAATCGTGGATTGTTTCCGGCAAGTTTAAGAGCCAGCGGATGGTTTGCCGACAAGGCGCAGAATGATGCACCAAACAGCGTGTCCGGGCGGGTTGTGTAGACTTCAAGTTTTTCATCCTGATCGGAAACGTCGAAATATACGTGAGCACCTTCTGATCGCCCAATCCAGTTTTCCTGCATCAGCCGAACCCGATCCGGCCAACGGTCCAGCCGGGTGATCTCTTCCAGCAAATCCTGGGCAAACGCCGTTATCTTGAGGAACCACTGCGACAGCTGGCGTTTTTCAACTTCAGCCCCGGAGCGCCACCCCTTGCCATCTATAACCTGCTCGTTTGCCAGAACGGTGTTTTCGACAGGGTCCCAGTTAACCCATGATTCCTTCTTGTAGACCAGTCCCTGGTTCAGAAAATCGATAAACATTTTCTGTTCGTGACGATAGTAGTCAGGGTCACATGTCGCGATTTCACGAGACCAGTCGTACGACAGCCCCATAGACTGCAGCTGCTGCCGCATCGATGCAATATTTTCGCGGGTCCATTTTGCCGGATGAACCTTGTTTTCAATGGCGGCATTTTCAGCCGGCAGGCCAAAGGCATCCCAACCCATCGGGTGCAGGACATTAAACCCGCGCGCCTTCTTGTACCGGGCAACCAGGTCCCCAAGGGTATAATTCCGGACGTGTCCCATGTGAATCCGACCCGACGGATAAGGGAACATTTCGAGCACATAATACTTGGGTTTGTTCAGGTCTTCGGTAACTGTAAAACAGCCGCGCTCGTCCCAGGTTTTCTGCCAACGGGCTTCCGCTTCCTTGAAATTATAGCGCGATTTTTCAACCGACATTAAGATACGACTTTCGAAGTTAACCCTGTCCTGAGTTACCTGTTCACGCAGGCTTGTGCAAGACAGTGTTGTCCCGAATCGGGATGAGACAAGGCCACCAGCTCAGCCCTTTTTCTGTACGACATTGGTGTTTCGAATCTGTCGGGCGCGGGTCAGGATGGCGTCTTCTATCTTGGTTTTTGTGTCAGGTGGAACAGCGGCATCCGCCCAAATGCCATTTTGGCCGAGAACCTGACGAAATACAGCGACCCGGATACCGTCGGCGCGAAGAGTCCGTCCAAGAATGTAAATATTGAGCTTGAATCGCTCGTTGGGTGAGCTGCTGGGTGTATGCCAGTCAGTAATGATCACGCCGCCAAACGGGTCAGCCGAGCTCACGGGCATAAACGAAATGGTATCAAGCGAGGCGCGCCAGAGATAACTGTTGACACCCAGCCCCCCGCCACCCTGTTGAGCCTTGTTGTCACCAAAAAAACTGAGGCCGCCTTCGCCAAAAATTGTCTTCCGTTTGGAATGATCCGCCAACGGATCAGAATCAATCTGATCCGGTTTGCGGGTATCGAGCGGTTCCCAGGGTGCACAGGCACTCAGGGATAATGCAGCAAACGCCACCAGCAACATCAGAACCCTAAAAATCGTCATCTACATCATTCCTAGACCAGTAAAGTCTGCGTACCGTTAACGTCCGCAGGGTGAAACAGTGTTCGCTGCCCTTCATATACCAATCTGTCGGTAGTTTCTAGGGCCCGGACCCGGTCATGTCGGTGAAAACAGGTCAATGCCGGCCACCCCACACGCTCCGGCAGCTGCCAGCCGCCGAAAGTGGTGCGGATGAACCCCTCCCAGGGCGATCAGGGGAATTCGTGTGGAGTGGGCGATCGTCGCAAAGGCCAGCGTTCCAAGCAATTTTCCCTCCGGGTGACTTCGGCTGGCAAATACCGGAGACAATAGCACGGCCGTCAGGTTACGGCTTTGTGCCCGTCGGACACTCGCGCGACAGTGGGCGGCGCCCGTTACCCACCAGCCGATGGGGGCGAAGCGACGGACCGGCGCGCCCCGCAACATATGTTCCGGCAGATGGACGCCGTCTGCCTTACAGCGGCGGGCGAGCAAGGCGTCGGCTGCGATCAAACAGCGAATATGTCGTTTATGGCAGGCGCGTACAACCTGCCGTGCCGCCAACGCCCTGTCAGTGATCCCATAGTGACGGAAAATTAGCACACTGTCTTTGGGCATGCGTTCAATCACACCGGTCAGTTGACCAGACCGGGTTTCATCGGTCATTGCAACAATTAGACCGGCCCCTGATTTAATGGGGAATTTGAGCTGTCGTTTTCGGGTCGATTCAGTAAGTATATCTCCACCTGTCCTGTCCAAATTTTAACCGGAAGTCATCATGCCCTCTGAGTCCGCTGTTGCCCAGAATCTTATGGATATCACGGCCCGCATTGAAGACGCAGCCACACAGGCGGGTCGGAGCGGTGCGCAGATAGACCTGGTAGCTGTCAGCAAAACGCATGGTCCGGATCGGATTTTACCCGCATTGCAGGCCGGTCAGCGACGATTTGGAGAAAACCGGGTTCAGGAGGCCGAAGAAAAATGGCCAGATCTGAAAAAACAGTTTCCGGACGTTATCCTGCATTTGATCGGACCGCTTCAACGAAACAAAACCAAACGTGCCGTGCAATTGTTTGACGTCATTGAGACGCTGGATAGCCTGAAACTGGCAGAAACCCTCGCACGAGAGATGGCGGCGCAGGGCCGCCGACCCGACTGTTTCATTCAGGTCAATACAGGGGAAGAAGAACAAAAGGCCGGCATTCCGCCGCTGGCCGTCGATTCATTTGTTGAGAACTGCCGTGATCGACTGAGCCTGCCAATTGTCGGGCTGATGTGTATTCCTCCCGCCGGGGAAGAGCCGTCCCTGCATTTTGCACTTCTGTCGAAAATTGCCCTGCGGAACGATTTGCCGAAATTGAGTATGGGAATGAGCGGAGATTTTGAGGTTGCGGTCCGGTTTGGCGCAACCGGCGTCCGGGTCGGGACCGCCATCTTCGGGATTCGCCCCGCCCTTAAAGGCCCGGCCGCGTAATATCAACCTGACTTTTCGGATCACAGTGACGCAGAATATCCAACAGGTCATGTTGTGCCAGGGCAATACATCCTTCGGTTGGTTGATAATCCGGTCGCGCGATATGCAGAAAGATGGCACTTCCTTTGTTGGGCTGCACCGGAGAGTCATTGAAACCCAGTATGGCAATCACGTCGTAAACATGATCAGATCGCCATAAATTTTCATGCCGGGCCGAAAAAGGAAGACTGATCTGGCGGTTATACGCCGGGTCGGCAGGGTCGTCACACCAGCCATCAGATTGTTTGAGTGGAGCGGTTGGTAGCCTGGTGTGTGGCGCGGGAAGCCTGTCCGGCCGATACAGCACCTTCCTGATCGGCAGCAGGCCAATCGGTGTGATACCATCCCCTTCCGCCGATTTAGAGGCGATACCGCCGCGACCAGTGGCACAGCGATAGAGCGTGGTTTTGAAATATAATTCGGTAGTATTGCGCAGCACGATATTCATGTGGAAAACACCCGTTGCCAACCTCGTTTAGCGATGTATTTGTGGCCGAGGTTGGGGTTGATCGGTTTTGTCTACCTGCCCGCTGCGCGACTTGGCGAGTGCGTCAAGCATGACACTGGTGAACCAGCCGCCGTCTGTGCCAATCTCCCCGTTCGATGATATCGTTGATTCCGGATGCAACGCAGGTACGGCCAGGCTGGCCGTCCGGTAGGCGGCGTTGGCGCGGCTAATTTTGTCCACTCTCCCCGGTGTTGAGGCAGAGTCCTTGAGGTCAGCCGGCCTGCCCCACGATGTCGCGAGTTCCGGTACGGGTGATGGTGCGGGGTGCGTGGCGACTGACATCATGTCACTGTAGGGTTGTGGCGGTATGTCGAGCCCGCGTTCTTCGGCAAGAACCTGACGGTGGTTCAATTCTGCGACGGCCCAGGCAGTCACAGGGTCTGCTGCATCGGTCCCGGCTGCCGCGGGCCGGTCTGTCATCGGGTATTCGGTCAGCTCTGGCGCATCGGCAATTTTGGTTTCGGCACTGTCTTTCGGTGAAACTTTTTCCGCCCCGAGAAAGGCCATGATATTCCCGCCCAGGTCGTTGCCCGTGGATTCTTCAAGTACAACATCCAGAGCGGAGCCTGCCAGCCCGACCGGGCCAAAAAAAAGTGCCCCTCCGGCCAGCCGTGCCGCCGGTGCCAGCTCGTCACCCGTCATTTCACGATATATGGATCCGATCACCGGAAGGTGTTGCAGTGGATTTATCACATCCAGCAGGTCAGCAAACCCCGGCCCGTCCTTGCCAAACAAATGGAAACCCGAGGAGCCGGATGTTTTCTGATCGCCGGCCGGCACGAGCGCTAACGGACGACCCTGGTGGCGGGATGACTGTATTGCGGTCTGCCAGTTGGTGTCTGGTCCGGAGTTGATCTGCATTTTCACGCTTCCTGATTTGTGTACCAGAAAATAGAAGCAAGAGATATGCCAGTTTGATGCGTGCAGAATCAGCCGTTTAGCACGTGATCACGCGATCAGCCTGGACAGAAGGGCAAGATTTACCGGGCGTCACATGGTTATTCCGGCTTACAGCAGGTGACCGCTTTTCGCTCTTTTAGTCTCCAGATAGAACTCGTTATGTTCGTTGGCCGGGAAGCTGTGCTGGACCCGCTCAATGACGTTGACGCCGCACTTTCCAAGGGCCTCGACCTTGATCGGGTTGTTGGTCAAAAGGCGAACCTGGTTAAATCCCAGCAATTTCAACATGCGCGCCGCTGGCAGGTAGATTCGTTCATCCGCATCAAATCCAAGTTGCTCGTTGGCCGCGACGGTATCAAACCCCTGATCTTGCAGCGCATAGGCCCGTAATTTGTTGACCAGCCCGATACCCCGACCTTCCTGAGCCAGATACAGAAGCACGCCCGCTCCCTTTGCAGAGATTTCCGAAATGGCGCCGCGCAACTGATCGCCGCAATCGCACCGCAGGCTTGCCAGCAAATCACCTGTGAAACATTCAGAATGCAGGCGTGCCAGAACGGGCTTGTCCCTGTCCGGCTCACCGATGACGATGGCAAGGTGTTCCAGCCCACCGTCAGATGGCCGAAAGGCGATAATCCGGCAGTTTTCAGCGTCCCGGAGGGGCACGCGGGCGTCACTTACCGGCCGCAGGGTGCGAGCGGCAATATTCTCATACTGGAAAATGTCACCGGCATCGACAAACAGCATGTTGTGACGGTTACACCATTGCGCCAGATCGTCGGCATCAGAATCGGTGACGGCGGCGCAGGCCACCGCCGGCAACAGGCAGGCCAGTTTCGCCAGCGAGACAGCGGCACGTGCGCTGTCGTATGCCGATGTTTCGCGGGTCTGCATATCAAGATGTGAAATGTCACAGTCTGCCAGTGGGTTCGAGAGCTCCTGGACCCGTGAGGCCGAAATCGGAGCGGTTGTATTGACAGTGACAACCTTACCTTTTGGCCGGGCAAACCCTAAAACCATTGCACGCCGGGCTGTGAGGGCGAGAAAGGGTGCGTTTCCGGTGAGGTTTTCAAGGCTGGCCAGGCCCGTGTCGGTGACTCCCTCGGCAGCCTGAATCAGCAGGGCCTTGCCGTCGCCACCAAGAATGGCGATAATCTGACCACGGCGCAGTTCGGATACGGCACGGTCGACGGTCAGCAGGGACACAGGCTCCCGCGTTGCCGGTATCGATATGGCGTCAATATCGCGTTGCCGGTCCGCCATTAAAAATCCTTGTGTGAGTTCCGTAAAAATTACTTATTACACAAACTAACGGTTAGCTCTACATTCGACGGGAAAACATCTGTATATTTATCCTGAATGTATTTAAACAAACTGTCCGGCAGCCAAACCGGGCACACGACCGCAGAGCAGAATGTGCGGTTAAATCCGGGGGATTGCAAACATGACATCAGGAAGACGGATTCTTGTTGTTGATGATGACGATACATTGCGCGAAATGCTGAGCGAACAACTGAGGCTCCACGAAGAATTCGCGCCGACGGAAGCCAGCAGTGGTGCGCAGTCGCTTGAACTGGCGAAGACAGATTATTTTGATGTCATCATTCTGGACGTCGGCCTGCCGGACATGGATGGCCGGGATGTTTGTCGACTGATGCGGCGCAACGGTGTGACGTCTCCTATTATCATGCTGACCGGAGCAGACACCGACGCAGACACCATTCTGGGTCTGGATGCAGGGGCAAATGACTATATTACGAAACCGTTTCGTATTGGCGTTCTGCTGGCCCGACTGCGCGCTCATATCCGCCAGCACGAACGTTCGGACGATGCCGTATTTGCCGTTGGGCCCTACACCTTTCAGCCCGCCAACAAGCTGTTATTGCGAGATACCGACGGCCGCAAGGTGCGTCTGACCGACAAAGAAACAGCAATCCTCAAATATTTGTACCGGACAGGTGACAAGATTGTCAGCCGCGACGTATTGCTTGACGAAGTGTGGGGTTATAACGCTAGCGTAACGACGCATACGCTGGAAACACACGTTTATCGGCTGCGGCAGAAAATTGAACCGGATCCGTCAAATGCCTCGATCCTGATCACTGAACCCGGTGGATACCGTCTGGTCCCGTAGTTCAGGGTGTCAGGCGCAGGGTGACCGGGACGTGATCAGACGGTCGTGTCCAGTCTCTGGCCTGCTTGAGGATCGATATCGTTTCTGTCCGTCCCGTCAGGTCCTCTGAAATCCAGATGTGGTCCAGTCGGCGGCCTTTGTTAACGACCTCCCAGTCTGTGGCACGGTAACTCCACCAGGTGAAGGCCTGTGCGTCTTCCGGTATCTGATGGCGCACGGCGTCAACCCAACGTCCGGCCTGTTGCAGCTGGCTCAGCGCCCGAATTTCGATGTCAGTATGGGTAATGACATTTTTCAGCCGCTGATGTGACCAAACATCACTGGCCAGTGGGGCGATGTTAAGGTCGCCGACTAGAATGCGGGCATGCGGTGTGGTTCCGCGCGCGGTCCACCAGTGTGTCTGGGCACCCAGAAATTCAAGTTTGTGGGCAAATTTCGGATTTTCCAGCGGATCGGGGACATTCCCACCGGCTGGAACATACAGGCTGTGGATCTCCAGCGTCCCGATCGCACCACCAACGATTACTCCGGCGAACAGATGTCGACAGTCTTCCCGTCCGCACCAGTGCAGCGGTTGTGGGTCAATCAGTGGAAATTTCGACAGAATGGCAACACCGTTGTAGGACTTCATGCCGGATACGGCCTGGTAGGGATAACCTAGATCGGCGATCTCGTTTGCGGGAAACAGGTGGTCCGGAACTTTCGTTTCCTGCAGGCAGATTAAATCGGGGTTTTCCTCCTCAATCAGTGCCGCCAGGCCGTCCAGTCGAATGCGGACGGAATTTATATTCCAGGTTGTTATGGAAAAACTCATGGATCAGCCATAACACCGGTACCGGCAAAAGCAAAGCGCCCGGTGTTGGGGAGCACCGGGCGCTGCGGCTCCGGAAATGCCGGCGCCAGAGGATGGTTGGGGGGAACCATCCGTGGAGGACCCTGTGAAACCACAAACGGTCCATTGTTTCATATATATGGTGCACGTCTCCAGGATCTGCCAGTGCAGACGCCCGGACGACACTTCACAAAATCGTGTGAATTTACTTGGAGATCACTTTCGCGTCAGGCGGCATGTAGTAAAACAACTGCTTGTCGAGGGCGATGTTGAATGAAGGACCCAGCAGGGATACCGTCGTAGTGACTCCCTGATCATCGGTGACGACCCATTTCCGGATTTCCAGCGGGCTGTCACTGAACACCAGCGTCAGGTTGCCCTGCAAGGGCTCGCCCGCCTTGACGAGACTGACCCTCAAAACGCCAGGAGAGCGTTCAAAGCCCGTTATGATCAGGTCTTTACCGAAAAATGAAAAGGAATCGCGCAACAGCAATTCGGCACGCGTCAGGGAAATTGGCAAGGTGGTTGCCTGATCCAGTTCCCGGTCGATATATGAAATATAGGTCCCGTCCGCGACCACTTTCAGCGGGTTTGGTGGATCGTAGGTCAGGTTCAGCCGGCCCGGACGTTGCAGGGAAAACTGGCCTTCGGCATATTCACCGTTGGAAGATACCTGAAGAAACCGCGCCTGAATCGTCTTCGCTGAATTCAGGCTTTGCTGCATACGCATAAGATCGGTGGTATCTTGCTTGCTCAGTTTGAGAGAGTCAGAAATGATCGCTTGCGCAGGCGACGGCAGGCCTACCAGCAGCCCGGCGGTCAGCAGATAAAAGAACGTCACGATGGCGCAAAATCGGAGATGCATGGTGTTCTTCTAAACAACGGGAACCGACCCGTAAAGTCCTGCAAAAACGTGGCAGAAGTATGACCTAGTGATTGCCGATTAAAACTTCGCGCTTGCCGACGCGATTTGCCGGGCTGACGACACCCTCTTTTTCCATGGTTTCTATGATGCGAGCGGCCCGGTTGTAGCCGATTTGCAGGTGCCGCTGAATAAAGCTGGTGGAGGCCTTTCCTTCCCGAGCAATCAGCGCAACCGCTTCGTCATACAGGACATCATCAGAACTTGCGCCACCGGAAGTCTCTGATTCCAGTCCATCATCCGTAACTACTTCCTCAATATATAGCGGTTCGCCCTGGGCCTTGAGATGATCGACGATTTCCTCTACCTCCTCGTCGGAGACAAACGGGCCATGCACCCTGGAGATACGACCGCCACCGGCCATATGTAACATATCACCCTGTCCCAGAAGCTGTTCGGCACCCTGCTCCCCCAGAATGGTGCGGCTGTCAATCTTGGAAGTCACCTGAAAACTGATTCGGGTCGGGAAATTTGCCTTGATCGTGCCAGTGATGACGTCCACAGACGGGCGTTGTGTTGCCATGATCAGATGGATGCCTGCGGCACGCGCCATCTGGGCCAGGCGCTGAATGGCGGCCTCGACGTCTTTTCCGGCAATCAGCATCAGGTCTGCCATTTCGTCGACCACAACCACAATAAATGGCAGGGGCTCGGTTGGCAGGGGCTGTTCTTCGTAGACCGGTTTGCCGTCATCGTTAAATCCGGTCTGTACGCGACGCGTCAGTACTTCACCCGTCTTTGCCGCCTCGCGAATGCGGGCATTGTATCCGGCAATATTCCTGACCCCGAGCTGAGACATCGCCTTGTAACGATCCTCCATCTCCCGAACCGTCCATTTCAAGGCGACGACGGCTTTGGACGGGTCGGTGACAACCGGCGTTAACAGATGCGGAATGCCCTGATAGACCGAGAGCTCCAGCATTTTCGGGTCGATCATTATAAAACGACATTGCGCTGGCGAACATTGATACAGCAAAGAAAGGATCATGGTATTCATGGCCACCGACTTGCCAGACCCGGTTGTACCGGCAATCAGCAGGTGCGGCATGCGCGCAAGGTCTGCCGTGACAGGCGTGCCGCCAATATCCTTGCCCAACGCCAACGGCAGGCTGGCACCGGATTTCTCAAAATTGCGGGATGCCAGCAGTTCGCGAAGAAAGACCATTTCGCGGGACATATTGGGCAGTTCAATTCCAATGACATTCCGTCCGGAAACGACTGCGACACGCACGGATATGGCACTCATGGAGCGCGCAATATCATCCGCAAGGCCAATTACCCGGGAGGTTTTGGTGCCAGGCGCTGGTTCCAGTTCATAAAGTGTGACGACTGGCCCCGGGCGGACCTTGACTATTTCACCCTTGATTCCGAAATCGTCCAGGACACTGGCCAGGAATTTTGCGTTCTGCTGCAACGCGTCCTTGTTGAGGGCATCGGCTGCCGGATTGGCAACCGGCGCCGCAAGAAGCTCGACCGGCGGAGGACTATATACGCCATCTCCCAGGTCAAGCCGACCCTGACTTTTGGCCCGTGCGTTTTTTCCGGCTTTCAGTTTTCCCGGCTTTGCCTCGATCAGACCAGACCGGTTTTGCGTGGTTGGCCGGGTTTCGACCCTTGCAACTTCTTCTTCGCCGACCGTGATCCTGACGCTGACACCGTCATCGCCGGATGTCGGGCGGCTCACTGTGGTATCATTTTCCAATGATCGTTGCCGACGGTACCAGCCAAGAATCGAAATCGCCGCGCGACGGAGAATTTGCCAGCCGCCCTGAAGCACCGCTATAACATTTTTTATATTCCTACCTACCGTACGCCACTCTGCCAATGACAGGCCGAGAGCGGCAATCCAGAGGGCAACACCGAACAGACCAGCGATCACACCAATGGTTGCCGGACCAGCCTGCAGTTTTGCTGCAATTGCCGTGTTAACGAGAAAATCAAGACTTAAGGTTCCGGAAAACCCTCCCATCCGCGTCATTAGTGGCCAGTTTTCCGTTACCGGAAGGGCGCTCAGTCCCATCGCATACAAAACCGATGCTACAACCAGTGCCAGTAGCCGCAACAACCAGCGGCGCAAGGGCGTTTTACCGACGAAACGAGCCCCCCATACCAGAAACGTGAGCAGCGGAACGAAACACGCAAAGCCCAGCGTTTGCAGCCATAAATCGGACACAATGGCACCGGGTGCCAACAGGATGTTTTTGGTCTGCGGCATACCAGCGCTGTTGAGTGACGGGTCTGCCGGAGAGTAGCTGAAAACGGCAACCATCATCAATGTCGACGTGATAAGCAGAATTGCTCCGCCCAGCTCAAGTGCCCGCCGGGTCAAGAACAATTTTGCACCCGCCGGTAAAACTGCCCCGGATGTTCCTTTTGCGGTTCCGGTCGATCCGGAAGACTCACCAAAAAATCTTAATACCTGTGCCATGCTGCAAGGTTTAAGGCAGGAAGGTTGACAAGTGTTTAACATAGGCCGGATCGCGGCCAATTGAGCCCGTACTCATGTATCCCGCATTGCAGGCCATCGACGGGCGTGCGACAGGATGTTGATGATAACGGTGACTTTGCTCTAGGGCCCGTTGACAATTACCTTGCAGCGATTATGCCCGCCGCCAAGTTCCAGTTGGCAATATAGCTGACATCTGTTTTATCGTATCGCGTTGCAATACCCCTGAATTCCTTGATTTTAGCAAAATAGTTTGGGGCTGTCCTAGATGTTTAGTCCCGGCATTTGATGGTGCAATATTCTCCCTGGAATGGAAGGAAGCACTATGGGACAAGTTTTACACGGAAGCGCCACAACGACAGAGGCAGTTCGTCGAGCAATCCAAAATAGTCAAGAAAGCCTGAGGGCGCTTTCACGGCGTTACGGGATCAATCAGAAGACCGTCGCCAAATGGAAAAAGCGGGCCTCGGTGCAAGATTTACCGACTGGGCCGAGAGAACCTAAATCCTCCGTTCTGACGATTGAAGAAGAGGCGGTAATACCCCCGAAAATTAGCGGTCTTCATAAGTAGAATTTTCTCGTATCTTAAACTGAGGAGATTCAGATGAAGAAATCACGATAAAACCCCAGTGTTTGGCTTGTTAAAGCGAGGAGGACGGGTTTACACGAAGATTATACCTGATGCCTCATCCGCAACTCTGATGCCTATCATTGAGCGGAAAGTCATACCTGATAGCATTGTCTAT